>Ga0208123_100001_pt1 | contig 825566 bp, 742 predicted proteins | sample LakWasMe92_HOW11_2_FD_183914 | JGI IMG/M metagenome (GOLD analysis project Ga0208123, IMG submission 183914) | Freshwater sediment methanotrophic microbial communities from Lake Washington under simulated oxygen tension - Sediment Metagenome... | ecosystem: Environmental > Aquatic > Freshwater... | reverse complement strand
GCAACGGATCACATATCCGATTGAAACAGTCATGGCGGGCATCCCCAAGCTGGAGCAAACCAGATCCATTTCTCGCTATGGACTATCTCAGGTAACGGTTATTTTTGAGGAAGGGACGGATATTTTCTTTGCAAGGCAGTTGGTGAACGAGCGTATTCAGCAAGCTAAGGAAAAACTACCTGCAGGCATTCTTCCTGAGATGGGCCCTACCTCAACTGGTCTTGGTGAAATCTTCATGTGGACGGTTGAAGCGAAAGAAGGCGCACTTAAGCCCGACAAAACACCCTACACCCCAATGGATTTAAGAGAGGTGCAAGATTGGATTGTTAAGCCTCAGTTGCGAAATGTCTCAGGTGTGAATGAAATTAACACGATTGGTGGCAATGTTAAGCAATATCAGGTCGCACCATCCGCAGAAAAACTGACGGCGAGAGGGTTGTCTATTGATGATTTAGTCACTGCGCTAGAAAACAATAATGCCAATATGGGGGCTGGCTTTATCGAAAAATCAGGTGAGCAGTATTTGATTCGTGTGCCCGGCCAAGTGAAAGATATGGTCGACATCAGTAATATTGTGGTCAGTGCTAAAAATGGCGTACCTATCCGCGTTTCAGATGTAGCAGAAGTCATGATTGGGAGTGAGGCACGTAGCGGAGCTGCAACTGAAAACAGCCAAGAAGTCGTGCTGGGCACAGTTTTTATGCTGATGGGTGAAAATAGCCGTACCGTATCTGCTGCGGTTGAAAAGAAACTGGCAGAAATTAATAAATCATTGCCTCCTGGAATTGTTGCCAAAACGGTTTACGACAGAACTATCCTTATTGATAAGGCAATAAACACTGTTAAGAAAAACCTGCTTGAAGGCGCACTTTTAGTGATTGCCATCCTGTTTATTTTTCTAGGCAATATTCGCGCGGCCATTATCACGATGTTAGTCATTCCGCTATCCATGCTATTTACTTTCACTGGCATGGCCGCTGCAAAAGTAAGTGCGAACCTAATGAGTTTAGGCGCATTGGATTTCGGCATTATTATTGATGGTGCAGTTGTCATTGTAGAAAACTGCATGCGCAGGCTTGCCCATGCACAATCTGTGATAGGCCGACCACTGACACGTTCAGAACGCTTTTCAGAAGTATTTGAGGCGGCTAAAGAAGCAAGAAAGCCGCTAATCTACGGTCAACTTATTATCATGGTCGTTTATCTCCCCATTTTTGCTTTAACTGGGGTAGAGGGAAAAATGTTTCACCCAATGGCTTTAACCGTAGTGATAGCCTTGATAGGTGCCATGTTATTTTCTGTCACTTTTATTCCTGCTGCGGTTGCACTTTTTATCAATGGAAAAGTTGATGAAAAAGAGCAGTATTTAATTCGCTTAGCTAAGCGTGGATACCAGCCAATTTATAACAAAGTAATGGACAACGGTGCATTGGTGTTAACGCTTGCAATTGCTTCGGTGGTGCTTAGCGGCTTATTGACTACGCGCATGGGTAGCGAGTTTGTACCAAGTTTAAATGAGGGTGATATTGCCCTCCATGCTTTACGTATACCTGGAACCAGTCTGTCTCAAGCGATTGAGATGCAAAAAGAGCTTGAGCATACGGTTAAATCATTTCCACAAGTTGATAGGATTTTTGCCAAAATCGGTACAGCGGAAATTGCTTCTGACCCTATGCCACCCAATGTAGCCGATAACTACATTATGCTGAAACCAAAATCAGAATGGCCAGACCCCAACTTAAGCAAAAATGAGTTAACGGCGCAAATTCAAAAAGCCGTGAGTACAGTGCCCGGCAATAACTATGAGTTTACGCAACCTATTCAGATGCGTTTTAATGAGCTGATTTCAGGCGTGCGCAGTGATGTGGCGGTGAAAATCTTTGGCGATGACATGGAGATAATGAACAACAAAGCCAAAGAAATTTCTGAGGTATTATCAAAAATTCAAGGTGGTGAAGACATCAAAGTTGAGCAAACCACAGGGTTGCCAATTCTCACAGTCAATATCGATCGCCAAAAAATAGCAAGACTTGGCGTTAATGTGTCTCAAGTGCAAGACGCTATTTCCACCGCGATGAATGGTAAAGAAACAGGGACAGTTTTTCAGGGGGATCGCAGATTTGATATTGTTGTAAGACTGCCAGACACGTTGAGAACGGATATGGATAGCTTTAAGCGCTTACCCATCAAAATAGCCAACGATAGCGGTATGCCTGTTTACTTGCAGCTCGGTGAAGTTGCTTCCATTGATATTGCTCCCGGCCCCAATCAGTTTAGTCGTGAAAATGGCAAGCGTAACGTAGTTGTTACTGCTAACGTAAGAGACCGAGATATTGGCTCGTACGTTGCAGAGGCACAGCAACGTATCCAAGAAGAAATAAAAATACCCGCTGGTTATTGGATTAACTGGGGTGGCACTTTTGAGCAACTGCAATCAGCCAGTCAACGCTTAAAGATAGTGGTGCCCATCTCTCTTCTGCTTGTTTTCATATTGCTATATATGATGTTCAACAATCTGAAAGATGGATTGATTGTTTTTACCGGGATTCCATTTGCCTTAACTGGCGGTGTTCTCGCTTTATATTTACGTGATATTCCACTTTCAATATCTGCTGGGGTCGGGTTTATTGCCCTATCTGGCGTTGCTGTTTTGAACGGCTTGGTTATGATTACTTTTATCAGAGGCTTAATTGCCGAAGGCAAACCACTGGATGTAGCAATTCAAGAGGGAAGTATGAATCGCTTACGCCCGATTTTAATCACTGCACTCGTTGCCTCTTTAGGCTTTCTGCCGATGGCTATCGCAACGGGTACAGGGGCAGAGGTTCAACGACCGCTTGCGACAGTAGTTATTGGCGGCATCTTGTCATCTACGATGCTGACATTGCTGGTACTACCATTGTTATATCGAATAGTTAATCAGTCTAAATCCAAATCCAGCACAACTAAAATAATCGGAGAAGGTTCATGAGTACTGAACATAACCACGCATTACCGAGTACTCAAAATGAGAAAGTGTTATGGGCAGCCTTTGCATTAACCACAACATTTCTCATTGCCGAGGCTATGGCAGGGGTTTTATTGAACAGCCTTGCACTGTTATCAGATGCAGCGCATATGTTTACAGATTCGGCGGCGCTAGGCATTGCCCTGGCTGCCGTCAGAATTGCAAAAAACCCTGCAGATCAATACAGGACGTACGGCTATCACCGCTTTGAAATATTAGCGGCTACCTTTAATGCGTTGCTGCTTTTTGGTGTTGCAATTTACATTCTGCATGAGGCATGGCAACGTTTTCAAAGCCCTGTTGCAGTGCAATCAGTCGGCATGATGGCGGTTGCAAGCTTGGGTCTCGTTATCAACTTGATCAGTATCAGATTGCTCAGTGCTGGTAAGGACAGCAGCTTGAATCTTAAAGGAGCCTATCTAGAGGTGTGGAGTGATTTGGTAGGGTCTATCGGCGTTATTGTCGGTGGCATAGTCATCTATTTTACTGGTTCGGCTTGGGTGGACACCTTAGTTGCTGTTGGCATTGGCTTATGGGTCTTGCCGAGAACATGGATATTACTTAAAGAAAGTTTGAATCTACTTTTGGAAGGCGTTCCACTTGGTATTGATATAGAGGAAGTGGAAAAAGAAATATTAAGTCAAAAAGGTGTTGTGAGCTTACATGACTTGCATTTATGGGCAATTACAAGCGGTAAAAATAGCCTCACAGCGCATATTCTGATGGATGGAACAGTCGAATCGACTACGCTTATAAACGCTATTCAATCTAGCCTTTCTGATAAGTTTGCTATTACACACACCACATTCCAATGCGAAACTAAATTATGCGATCAGGCTGAAAAATGCGTATTCATTGATGGGTCAAATACACTTCAGCAGCATTCCCACAATCACTAACCTAACTAATGATTAATTTAAAGGATATGAGATGGACTGGAACGCAGAGTTTATTTTATCGGTTCGCATTATTTACGCCGCAATATTAGGCGGACTAATCGGATGGGAGCGAGAAAATCATAATCGCGATGCAGGTGTTCGCACCTATATGGCTGTAGCGGTTGGCGCATGTGCGTTTAGCATTATCTCTAATCATGTACCCGGAGAGACAACGCGCATAGCTTCACAAGTTGTCACAGGTATGGGCTTTATTGGTGCAGGTGTAATTTTACAGGTAAAAGGAAGAGTTCAAGGCTTAACTACTGCGGCAACATTATGGGCTACTGCTGCAGTTGGGATGGCAAGTGCATATGGCATGTATTTACTTTCTGGACTTACAGCCTTATTAATCCTTGGTACGCTAGGTTTACATCACATACCAGGCTGGGCTCGGCTTGTCAAAAAACATCATGTTCGTTCCGAGGAAAGGGAGTCCAATGAGTAATTTTATAGTGGATCATTTCAAAGATGTCGCCAAACTCATCACAGAGTCAGCAATTAGTTTACAGGTTCCTATTTCTGAGGCGATAGCACTTTTCACCCTTTCGTTAAAGCATGGAAATAAAATACTCGCCTGTGGTAATGGTGGTTCTGCTGCTGATGCTCAGCATTTCACATCAGAACTCATGGGAAGGTTTGAGAAAGAGCGCGGACCTTTACCTGCAGTGGCACTAAATACTGACACCTCACTATTGACTGCAGTAGCCAACGACTATCACTTTAAGCAGGTGTTTGCACGACAAGTTTATGGCCTCGGCCGTGCAGGTGATGTATTACTTGCTATTTCGACATCTGGCAATTCAAGCAATATTATTGCTGCCGTAGAAGCTGCCCATAAATTGGAAATTTCTGTTGTCATGCTTACTGGACGCGATGGTGGAATACTATCAAAAACCTTAAATCCGAATGATATTTTGATTAATGTTGCTCATTCACGTACTGCGTTTATTCAAGAAGTACATGCGATTGTCATTCATTGCTTGTGTGAGGGTGTTGACAATCATCTGATACAGCTCGATTAGTCTGAGTATTGATTGTCACTATGTTCTCCACTCCAAATATACGTCTAGTATTAATCGTCTCCGTATTCATCTTGGTTACTGGAAACTTCGCCCTATTTCATCGACTAACTGAAATATACCCATTTGTTGAAAAATGGCCTTTCGTAATAGCACTCATGGGATTTTTTTCTTTTTCGACCATGCTATTTTTAATCTGGACTTGTTTTGGCAAATTCAGTAAATGGGTTCTCACAACTTTTCTAGTCACTTCTGCATTTGCTGCCTATTATATGGATCAGTTTGGTGTAGTGATTGATCGAGACATGATCGCTAACATGATGGAAACCAATCCACAAGAATTTGCAGGGCTTGTTAGTATTAAGCTGGTTGTTCACGTACTATTAATCGGTATTATTCCATCAATGCTTGTTTTTAAATTTGCTCCAATGTCCACTAGTTTTGGCAGTGGGTTAAAAGTTAGACTACGTTTAACGGCACTTTTAATAGTGCTATGTATTCTCAGTATATCGCTCTTTACAGCAGACTTTGCCAGTTTTGTTCGAGAGCATAAAATCACTCGTATGTATGCTAACCCCTTAGGGTTTACCTACTCGCTAATCTCCTATGGTAAAACGCAATTTAAACGCCAACCTGTTTATGTTTTAAAGCATACGGCGGCGGATGCGAAGAAATTATTTCATATAGGTAATAAAAAATTAATCATTTTAGTTGTTGGAGAAACTGCAAGATCAGATCGATTCTCGCTTAATGGCTACAATAAGGAAACAACCCCAGAACTTAAGAAGCTGAATGTGGTAAGTTTTAAAAACGTCACATCCTGTGGTACTGCAACGAAGATTTCACTGCCATGTATGTTTTCTAATTTAGGGCGTTCCAATTACGATGAGAATCAAGCCTTTCAACAAGAAAATGCATTGGATGTACTTTCTGAATATGGGGTAAAAGTGCTATGGAGAGAGAACAACTCAGACTCTAAAGGAGTTGCTACAAGGATTCCTTACCAGTATTTTAAAAGTCCGACCTTGAATCCTGTTTGCGATGAGGAATGTAGAGATATTGGAATGTTAAGTGGACTAGATCAATATATTAAATCGCACGAAGGCAAAGACATTTTAATTGTGTTGCATCAGATGGGTAACCATGGCCCAGAATATTACAGACGTTACCCTGAAAATTTCAGGCGGTTTCAACCAATGTGTATGACAGGTGAGTTAGGCGATTGCACGAAACAGGAAGTCGATAATGCCTATGACAATGCTATTTTATATACAGATTATTTTTTGGCAAATGTCATCAAATTCCTTAAGCGGTATGATGAAACATATTCTACTGCCATGCTTTATGTTGCAGATCATGGGGAGTCGCTGGGGGAACGTGGCATTTACCTCCATGCAGCCCCTTATGTGATTGCGCCAAAAGTACAAACGCACATTCCTGTCATTATCTGGACTGGAAAATATTTTGATTATCAAATTGAAGACATTCAACCCTGGCAAGATTTTCCATTTAGTCATGATGATTTATTTTGCACGCTGCTTATCGCAAATGATATATATAGTAATAAAACGTGTGGTAGCAAAGAAACATGGTTTCTTAAGAATAAAAACTTGAAATTTAAAGATACGAAGTAATTTATGAAAAAATTCCACATTATTATTTTACTTTTAATGCTGACTGAGTATGTAAAAGCCAGTGAAGACAATACATTTTATGATCAGTTAAATGTTGGTGGGTTTTCTAGCGCTGCGATTACATTACATCGCGATGCAAAAGCCGAGGCTGCAATAAATGAACTAAATCTTTTATTATCATGGAATAATCATAGTAGGCTAAGTTTTTTTAGTGAATTGGAAATCGAGAGGCCTTTAGCGTGGAACGATAATGAGCGCTATAGTCGCAAGGAAAGTAAACTTGATTTAGAGCGGCTCTATTTTGATTACAACTTATCAGAGGTAGTAAATTTTAGATTTGGTCGTTTCCTTACCCCGAATAGCCGTTGGAATTTATTCCGAGCACCTCCATTAATGTGGACAAATTCAAGACCGTTAGCAACTAGTCGATTATTTCCTATCGCCACTAATGGAATTACGCTACATGGTGCCTTGCCATTTAAAAATGTTGAACTTGAATATAAGTTATTTACAGAGTTGTTAGAGGATCAACAGCAGGATAATAATGAATTACAATTTGAACATGTAAGAGGTGCTAGATTCAGTGTTAAAAGTGATTCAGATATTGGCATTTCTATACTGTCTTTTAGCGAACGAGATGCCTTTAATGGTCTTTCTGGCGCGAGTTATCGAATGTTAGGTTTAGATTTCGTTACCAATTTATATGAAACAGAAATAAGTGGAGAGGTTTTTCAGCGTTTTACTTCAAAAGGAAAAGAGGGAGGAAGCGGTGCTTATATCCAAACAGCTGTTCCTATTAAGGGTAATTGGTATTGGATTACAAGGCTAGAGTCGCTCAATCGTCCAAATGAAGGTTCATTTGGACGTTGGCTTATTGGTGCGACATGGCGAATAAAACCAACTCAGTTGTTAAAATTTGAATTCTCTGGTGGAAGTGGAGATCAGCCAGAAGCCCCCCGGGGGTTTAGTGCTTCTTATGCTTTGTTTTTTTGATGGTAGCAGAAATTCGATAGCGCAGTTATTTCACATGATTTATTTACGCAGTAGCTAGCCATGCCTTACAGATTTAAGTTGAATTAGACAGGACAAATGTTCATGATGAGTTGTTTTGGTTAAGTGCTTCGAGGGGCGAACATGATAATGCCCATCCCAAGTAAAGCCACACCAACTCCCAGAAAATCCCAGTTACTCGGTTTTATTCCATCTACCGCCCACAACCAGAATATTGCTACACAGATATAAACTCCACCGTATGCGGCATAGACTCTACCTGCCGCAGAAGGATGAAGGGTTAGTAACTAAGCAAATAGCGCTAATGAAATTGCTGCAGGAATTAATAAGAGTGGGCTTTTATTTTGAACAAGCCACAGATAAGGCAAATAGCAACCAACAATTTCTGCAATAGCGGTAATTATAAACAACGCAATAGTCTTTATCTCAAACATTCCAAGCCCCATGACCTTAACTTAGTAAAATTATAAACGACCTACTTGGTAATGAATAGGCTGAAAGTTCTATGTCTGCTTTGGGCCGATTGCTGAAATCAGAAAAACTTAACTGAGCGGAAGCTTTGTCCGCGTTGCTGCCTGACAGCATAAATATCTGTGAGGCAGAAATGTGTCGTAACCAGCTTTTTATCTAAAATTTCATTTGAGAATTACGAGTGGCCGCTATTGCAAATTATGGGTGGATTTTTTGCGATAAGTTTAAGTGGCCTTTTTGAAATTGTTTTAGTTGGCCTTTTTACTAAGAATACGCAGTCAAACGAGCTTTCGCGGATTTGCTTGACGGTGGAAATGCCAGCTAGGGCTAGAAAAAAACCAAAATGGTTGGGGAAGTCTGCATAGGCACAGGCAACGGTTTCACCTGTGCTTAACTCTTCTGCCTCAAAATCTACGCCATCGGTGGCTAAGATAAATTTGGCTTTAAACTTCTCAGTCGCTGGGCTAGCGCGGAGTTGTTTTAGCGTGGTGTTCGTCTCACCCGCATGACAAACTGCAAGGTGAATATTGTTGCGTTGTAACACGCCGTTTGGCACGTCTGATTTATTTTCGCCACTACTTTTTAGGCGCTTGATGGTCGCTTCTTTATTGCCAAAAGCCTCTAAAAACGCATATGGGAAATTAGCGGCGTCAAATGAATGCTCGGCTAAATCACTGATGGCTTGTTCAATTTCTACTGCATTCAAGGAATTTTTACTCTTCTATTTATTATTTAGATGTAAGGTCTTAACATCGAATCAATGACTCTCTGAGCATTATTGCTGAGAAGTTTAGCACACTCATACACGCTATTAGATTTGCGATATTCACTTACCTGTAAAGCTAAGCATTTTGTTATTAATAACTAATAGATCAATTACAAGTGGGCTGTTAATTATGAAATTTAGAAATTATTTGTAGTTGTATTTTTTTGTTATTGCGATACCAATTATTTTTTAGGGAATAAACAAGATTTAACGTGCTTCCAACATTAAATTCAATTTCAGAACCATCATGAACCGCATTAAACCAAATCGCATCTTTTGTTTTCGCACCATCCCATAGCGACAGTTTTAGATGACTGCCATCCCCTAAAGTTTGAAAGCTCCTCACTTCAAAATTTCCTTTAAAAATAGGAGATGGAAAATCTCTTCCCCACGGCTCTAATTTATCTAGTTCCTTTAATGCATCAATATCACTTACCTCTACTGGCAATTCACCATCTACCCATACTATTGGCTTTAACTCATTATCTCCAATTTGCTTATTAACTGCTTCCTCATAAGCAACGACAAAACTATCAAATGTAGAAATTAAAACTGATCCGCCGCCAGCGCCCACATGGCCACCATGACTTAGAAGCAATCCTGGATGCTTTTCACTAACATATGACAACGCCTCTTTAACATTAAAACCTGGAATTCCTCGAAATGACCCAGATGCTATCTTTATTTCATCTGTTGAAGAGCCGTTTTTAACTCCAGCGCCTTTAGGCGAAAATATTGCAGCAGGCTTACCGAAAGCCTCAACCAATCTGCTTGCTGTAATGCCATGAACCCCACTATGACCGTCTTCCAAGAACAAAACAATTGATTGGCCTTTCTTTTTGCATGCTTCTGGAATGGCCTTTTCTCTTAACTTTTTCTCAATTTCTTTTCTTAACGCATTTTCATGCTGTAACTCTTGCCAATATTTTTGAGCCTCAGTTTTGTTTTTTGATGTAAGAAACTTAAAACCCACCTCCGCCCAATCTAGTCTCCCTGCAGCCGCTACTGCAGGAGCAAGTCGAAATCCAATGGTTTCTGCATCAACAGGGCCATGAAGATCTGCACAAAACACTTCCCAACAAGGTCGAGTTTTATTATTAATCAATTGCAAGCCACGTTTAACAAACGTTCTATTAATAGAAGCTTTATTCGGCCTCATTGAAACGCAATCTGCTATCGTTGCAACCGCAACATAATCCAACAGAGCGGCAAGGCTTGGAATGTTTTCTCTAACTCCTTCTTGAATTAACGAGGTCCTCACTTTTGCCATTGTTAGAAATGCAACACCAGCACCGCATACATGCTTATCGTAATTTGAATCAGATCGGATTGGATTCACCACGGCAATCGCAGACTGAGGTGGGCCGTTGGTGCCGATTTCATGGTGGTCGGTCACGATGACATCGATCCCGGCTTCTGCAATTTTGTTTATTCGAGGTTCGTCACTACTGCCCTTATCTGCAGATATCACCAGGCTTGGTTTAATATCAATTATTCGTTGTGCTACTGGTTCTGTAATACCGTAGCCTTCAGTAAGTCGATGGCTTGTAACCACATTAACCAAGGATGGACTAACCTTGAAAAAATCAATTAAGGCCGTCCATAAAACAGCTGCAGAGCCGGTACCATCCATATCATGGTCGCAGACTAATACTATTTTCTCTTCCTTTTTAATTGCGTTGACTATCCTTCGAACTGCGATTTCCATATCAGGTATTGATGATGGGTCTTCTATATCTGAAAGGTCATTTGAAAATAACAGATCAAAGTTAATCGGGTTATCTAGTCTTGATGCCAAAATTTTGGCAAGCCATTCAGCTGAGCCACTTTCAATGAGATTTGTATAAACCAACTCATTAATTTCACGATCTTTAAATATTGGTTTTGGTGGATTTTGCATTTTATGTTGTATAACTATCTACTCAGATTGATTTAAAAGGCAAGGAATATAGTTTAAAAAAATATTGAAAAATTACATTTAGGAAATAATCAAATATATGATTTTTGTAAAAAAATTAGGAAACTACGAAGGAAATTAATATATTAATTTACAAATTATTATTATTTTGTTAAAATAAACGCCATAAAATATAAATAACATATTGTTTTAAAGTATATATTTTATTTACCTGTAGTTATTTTATGACCGAAGGTAGTCACCAACCACTAACAATTTTTTATTGGCTTTAATTGCCTCAGCCAACAACTTAGCCATGGTCTGATTATGCGTAAGCTGCTGCGGCGGCAGCAATGCACTCAAATTAATACTAGTTTGCGCAACATCGGATACTCCGCGTGCGGATAACAAACGAGACATCAGCGGCGAGATACCAGATGATTGAAGGCTCTGCACTATGGCAGCAGGCACATTACGTTGTCTGATGGAGGTCATACTAAATAGGCACTCATAGGTTTAGTTGTTCGCCAGAACTTATAAAGATCAAGCGGCCTGATTGTTGCCACTAAGGTTTTTTCATAGCAGGCTAGGTTAAGCACCAGTTGCGTGATACTACGATTTTTTAGCCCGTTTAATAAAGCCTGAAAGCTATCTTCAGCCAGCAGTAAATCCTGCGCCAATTGCAAACGTACGTGCGTATGCCCTACCACCTGCGAAATAACACTTTGTAATGATGCGGCTATATCTTGATACGCTAAGTCAGAGCGCTTAGCTAAGTCTTTATAAAAAACGCTGTTTCCGACCACGCAATCAATATCGCTATCAGACTTTACAGTTGCAGGCATCACACCACCGCCAGATAGCCAAATACTATTAATCGCAACCTCACCCGCGGCTTCACGCGCTGCATTGGCAGCATGCCCATGCAATAGCATTTGCACTTCATTCAGGTACGCCACCCATTGGCTTGCTGCACTACCCTGTGGCATAAAGTGGGCAACATTTTTACCCATCGCCATTGCTGGCAGTGCAGTTTTAATTTGTGGCGGCTGCGCTAAAGATACGTACCATGCACCAGACTCACCCAAACAAAACTTTAAACCATCTTGTGCAAAGTGCGCATTAAAACTGGCAATCATCGCTTGTGCATGCGCTCGCGATACTGGTAATGGACAAGGCTCACTTAAGCTAAAACTGTCACGCTGCAACACCAAATGCACAGGGTCAGCACGTAACCAGTAGTCCGCATCTCCATCCAGCCCATCCCCCGCCGCGGCAATAGCGGCAATGGGGTAATCTGGCATAGGCACCAAGCCGCTTTGCGCACATACTAATGCTTCCAGCGGCAAATCCTCTTCACTAACGTTAGCTTTAGAGAGCAAATACGCTAGCACACTAGTTGCTGGCATGGCAAAGAGTTGCCCGGTCGATACACAGTCTACAGTAAGCTTCACTAAGTTATTTTCAATTGGTAGGTAAGTACCAATTTTACTTGCAACTAGCCAACTATGGGACACATGACGTAAAAAAACCTAGTAGCATTAACTGCTACTAGGCTGATTCAAAACTCAATCACATGGGTCACACCATGCACCATTAGCGTTTAGTAATAACGACGGTCATCCCCATCATAGCGGTCGTAACGCTCCTGATCTTTCCAATCGTGCTTTTTATGACCACGATGACTTCGCCATTGGTCATTACCACGGTAACCCGGCTCAATATAGCTGACTTGTGATGTTGTATAACGGTTTGGCGCCACCATCACATTAACATCCACAAAACGTCCAGGGTGCTCAGTGGTCACTGTATTGTATGTTCTACCGTTGTACTCATAAGTAACAAAATAACCCGTATTCACAGTTTGCCAGCGGTCTACCTGATAGCATACATCTACAGGCACGTTACGCGTTACCACTTCATTAGGGCGATTATTTGCAATACGGTCACCCGCAATAGCACCAACACCTGCACCTACTGCGGCAGCAGCAATACGGCCGCTACCTCTACCTACGGTATTACCCAACAAACCACCGGCAATACCACCAATAATTGCACCTGTCATAGAACGATTACCCTGAGAATAGCTCTGTTGCTGATACTCGATACGACACTCTTGCTGTGGGGTATTGATACGCTCGGTTTGCGGTGTGACTGAAATCACACGGGCAGTATCAACATATTGATCACTGGCCAACGCTGGCGTTGCAAACACTGCTGCGATTAATGCAGGCACAGCCATCGCCACGCGCGTGCTATTAACAACGTTCAACTTAAAATTACGCATTTTACTTCTCCTCTATTTCTAGAATTTATTAAGCCACTGAATCAGGCCAATTAGTAGCGGCCATGCTCAGTTAACGCGATTGATTTAAATTGGCTTACCTGCAATTGTTAATAATTTGTAACTAATGATTTTACTTAGCGAAAGCCACAAGGCCTTAAAGTGACTTACTCATCACTTTCTACATCCATATCAGGAATATGATTAAACGCGATACGCATCGGTGCATCCTTGAGCGCCTCATGCGCGCCGCCAAAGTAAATTGTGTTTTTGCCAAACTTTGAATTAAGGCTATCAATTGCCTGATTTAACTTCTTCTCACTTTCTAACGGCGCTACCTGGAACAAATCACGCGCCACTTCATCAGCCGTGACCAGCCCAGAAAAAGACACGCCAACCGCATAAGGTTCGGCATTAGTTGTTGGATATTGCTGCATAAAAGTTTCTAGCGCTTCAATCAGCCTTAAAGTGTTATCGGTGGGTGACAGCGCACTTTCTTTTTGCCAGCTCGGCTTATTTCTAAACTTCACCTTAACGCTGATTCTTGAAGCAAGTAAATCGTAGCTACGCATACGCATGCATGCCTTTTGTAGCAATCTGTGCAACACTGCTCTTACGCCAACCTCGTTGCGCTGCTCAGGCGGCATCACATGTGAATGCCCTAAACTACTACGTGCATTTTTCACATAATATGGCTCAATACCGCGCAACTTATCATACATACGCTCGCCTTCTACACTACCCCACGCCACCTGCAACTGTTGCCGATTAGCAGCATACAACTGCTCCACAGTCGTAATCTTATAGCGGTTTAAACGCGCCTCCATCTGCTTACCAATCCCGTTTAAATCGCGTAACCTTAAGCCATATAGTCGCTGCGGTAGCTCATGCGGCGCTATCAACACGCAGCCATCAGGCTTTTGCATGTTAGACGCTACTTTTGCCAAAAAAGTATTAGGTGCAATGCCAATAGAGCAACGGATAAAATCCCCAGCTTTTTTCGCAAGCTCAGATTTAATCTTCGCCGCCAACTTCAGCGCATTTTCTGGTTGCTGCTGACTACCTGTAAGCTTACAAACCATCTCATCAATAGAAAGTACTTTTTCTACATGCGTACAGCTTTCTACAATATCAATTAAAAAATGATGATACTGCACGTAAACGGGTGGCCTCGCTTCTACAAACATGATATCTGGGCAAAGCTTGCGTGCCTCACTGACCAGCGTACCGGTTTTAATACCAAACGCTTTTGCTTCATAGCTGGCAGCAATACAGCAAGTGGTTTCTGCCATCACAGCGAGCACACCGATAGGCTTACCTCTCAATTCAGGCACCAACTGCTGCTCAACTGAGGCAAAATAAGAATTAAAATCTACATATAAAGCGTTTAACTGCATGGATAATGGCGATTAGAAATATTTAGAAAAAATGAATGTTTAGCCCGATGTTATGACTAACAATACAGCAGATAATTAGCGCCAAGCATAAAATACAGCTTAAACACTCAAAGCATTATTATAAGGATTACATCATGAGTCAGGAACAAATTGCAGTATTTGCCGGCGGTTGCTTTTGGTGCACAGAGCCAGTATTCAGCCAGCTTAACGGCGTAAAAAAAGTCGCATCAGGCTACATCGGCGGCCACACTACCGACCCAACCTACAAGCAGATTTGCAATGGCGATACCGGCCACGCAGAGGCGATTCAAATCACTTACGATGAAGATTTAATCAGCTTTGAAACACTGCTGGAAATATTCTTTGTATCGCACGACCCCACCACGCCGAACCGCCAAGGCAATGACATTGGTACGCAGTATCGCTCTGCCGTATTTTGCCAAAATGAAGCACAACGCACGGTAACTGTGAATATGATAAGAGCATTAGATCAACAACATATCTGGGCTAACCCAATTGTGACTGAGGTCAATGCTGCTGAAGTGTTTTACCCGGCAGAAGATTACCACCAGTACTATTTTGATAAGAACCCAAACCAGCCTTATTGTATGGCAGTTGCCGCACCTAAAGCGGCAAAGATTCGGGCTAAGTATGCGCAGCTAATTAAGGATTAAGCATGTTAGGCTTAGTGTTAATCGATTACAGCAATTGGTAGACTTGAACACTAGTTTATATTAGATATTTTTGCACCAGTTATAAAGAAGAATCAATGAAGCCTTTCCTCATTGATTCACTGTCACTGCTTCGATATTATTATGTCTAGCAGAGAGGGCGGCTACCATAACCTTTACTTATACAAGATATTGCAATTAACTTTGTATTAGATTGATTAATAAAAGTCCTATGATTATGTTAATAATCACAATCAAAACAAATGAAACAGCGTTACTCACCATACTGTTTCTTAATATTTTTCCCGTATCACTTAGATATTTATTTGAAAAAGCCAATGGTGATAATACAAATACCGTTGATAAAAACATTTCTTCATTTTTATGCGAAATCATCTTTAAGAAATCACCGTATCCCTGCGATAGAAATCGCATGGCGAGCGCAATATTGCATATTAAAAAACTCACATCTAGTGCCAAAATAATCCTAAACAAAACTGAGTTTGATACGCTCTCCATGGCAAAAAATACTGCAATTGACACAAGACACAAAACACATACAAACGCGCCACTCAATAACCTCCTACTAATAAAACTCATTCCCAATCCTTAATTGCCACTACACTTTAAACTCATACGAAGGTAGTAGCGTGTTTCATTAATCACGCAAACTACTTTTTTTGCATGACACTCAATCGTTGCAACAGGCACCTGTCAACTCAACAACAAAGCCAAATTGCAAACAGAATGTATTAAACATACATGCTACTCAATTCTGAATACCTTCACTGTAAATTGTTGTTAACTGAATAGTTAACAACAATGCAGTCAACAACAATTGACATAGGTACAGTACAAATAATTTGTAGACTAAGCGTTTGATTAATTGCAAAACAAGACTATTAAGATAGTGTCTAGTAAACTAGTGGCAATTCACCCATTAATCACCACTATGTCTCTTGGGAGGTCTTTTTTACCGAGACGTTTACCGTGGGCATCGTATATAAAATCTGTAGCCTTCGTCTTTTTCACCAGACTTTCTAAGGTTCTGTAATCTGCCCACATCCATGCTTTATCTGAGGTGCGGTCTATTTTTGACTCCCATTCTGGAGCTAGATAAAGACCAGTGCCAATCAAAGTTTCCCCATATGTGCTCACAAGTGGCCATATGCCTGTCTGGTTTTTACGTCGGAAGCCAATCAAGCCCAAAAACAAATCAATGGGGTCAGACTCCATTGATTTCTGTTATTAGCCATTATTCCGTTTAAATTCATCTGATTTTCTATCCCCACCTTTAGCCAACTTACCACCTCTGCGGTTAAGCTGACCTGCAATTTTCTGCTTAAAATGCTCGCTGCCTAAAACCCATGCTTTATTTGTAGCCTCACGCATCTGCGTTAAACAGATCTCATCTATCTGCCCAGTAAATAAACTGCGATATTGTGTTTGCCTTGCTGCCTCATCTTGCCCTAGTGCGTAATACATGGGTTGTGGAGTAATCAACGCATCATATTGACCTAATGCATTTGCACGGTAGCTACTCCAAGGATATTCTGACGGGTGTTGTACCATATTCGCCCGTACGGGGTTAAGTTCAATATATCGATAACATAACAAAGCATAGGTATCGCTATCAATCAGACTGGCTTTGTATCGACCCTCCCATAACGTACCACTGCGTTTATAGGTGTAGTTGAAGTATTGCACGTAATATCGCCCCAGCATTTGCATCATTTTAGAGATGCCGTCTGTTTTGTTTGGGGTGGCAAGCAAGTGTAGATGGTTCGTCATCAATACGTAGGCGTGAATGTCACACTGATGCTTTTTAGCGGCATCGGCGAGTTTACCCAAAAAGAAGCGATAATCTTCTTCGGCAATAAATACAGGTTCACGATTATTGCCACGAATAATAATGTGTTGTGGATGACCAACCAACACAAAACGAGGAAGACGTGCCATGACAATGATCTGCTATTTGAATTAACGAAGCGCCAAGAATAAAAGCATATTTGGACGGAATCAATGGAGTCTGACCCCGTTGATTTTTTACCCGTTAAAACCTGGATTTTTTACCCGTTAAAACCTGTAAGCATTAAATAAGCAAAAAAACTAATGGCTATAATCCAAGAAAAAGCTATAAGAATGTTTTCTTTCGGATATTTTTCTATTCTTTTTACAGTCCTAATAAGCCAAATTAAGGTTATTAGTAGCAATAGTGGGTCTATGTAAAAGAACATTAGTGAGATGGCTATATAAGAATCCAAATCATCACACAAGCTTGGATAGTCACAAGAGTAAATCCTCCCAAAGAAAACAGTTATAACCCCCACAATTTTTATGAGAAGGCATATAGCAGATAATATTAAATAAGCTTTCCGAAACATATATTCTCTCTAGATGCTGATACTGGTCTATTTCTTATGTGCTGATAAATTAGGGGTACTGTATATCTGCTTAATTAGTGGATTTACTTGGCTCCCTACACCAAGACTCTGGCAGTTTTCAAATTTTCCGCAGTCTTTAACAGGGGAGCGCACCAAGCTAGTGGCTTCCGCTTTAGTTACGCTTCCAATTGCATCGTATAAAATGAACTTTCCGTATTCAGTTTTTGTTACCTTCTCAGCTAAATTTGTAACTGTGCTACTGCTAACACGTGGGGTTGCTGTTGCCCCTGCTGCTACTTTAAATAAGGTACTTACATAGTTTTTATAAGCATTAGCGTTTGTATTTGGGTTGTCAGGCTCTTCGCCATTTTTAGCATGTCCAAATTTAGGGTCATAATGCGTTCCATATTTTTGCACATGCGCAAAAGAGTCGCCGAATGAGTGTAGCACTTGTTGTACAACTGGTTGCGACAAATAAAGGTTTTTTGTCGTCGGGTCGTTTTCGTATTGTTTCCAATCAATGGGGTCAGACTCCATTGATTCATATTTTTAGCCATTACTCTGCTTAAACTCATCTGACTTTCTGTCTCCACCTTTAGCTAACTTATCAGTTCTGCGGTTAAGTTGGTTGGCAATCTTTTGTTTAAAGTGCTCACTGCCTAAAACCCATGCTTTATTCGTTGCCTCGCGCATCTGCACTAAACTTATCTCGTCTATTTGAGCGGTAAATAAACTGCGGTATTGTGTTTGCCTTGATGTCTCATCATGCCCTAATGTGTAATACATGGTGTGCGGAGTAACCAACGCATCATATTGACCTAAGGCATTCACACGGTAACTACTCCAAGGATATTCTGACGGGTGTTGTACCATATTTGCCCGCACGGGGTTAAGTTCAATATAACGATAGCATAGCAAAGCATAGGCATCGCTATCAATTAAGCTGGCTTTGTACCTGCCCTCCCATAGTGTGCCGCTACGTTTATAGGTGTAGTTGAAGTATTGCACATAATATCGTCCCAGCATTTGCATCATTTTAGAGATGCCGTCTGTTTTGTGTGGGGTGGCTAGCAGGTGAATGTGGTTGGTCATCAGCACGTAGGCGTGAATATCGCATTGATGCTTTTTAGCAGCATCGGTGAGTTTGTCCAGAAAGAAGCGGTAATCTTCATCAGATGTAAATACTGGTTCACGGTTGTTGCCACGAATGATAATGTGTTGCGGATGGCCAACCAATACAAAACGAGGAAGACGCGCCATGATAATCATCGACTCTTTGAGTTAATTAATGAATAGGTAAGGATAACAGCTTGCTTTGCTAGAATCAATGGAGTCTGACCCCATTGATTCGCTGCGCTTTGCGCGAGTAGCGCCTTACTTAGTGCTAGTTAGCCTTTGGTACCCATTGACCATCTTCATTGATTTCCAGATTCTTATAAGGGTCGATGTTTTGCAGATAGGCATCTATATCAGGAATGCGCCAGTCTTCTTCGCCACATAGCTCTTCCCATATCCAGATATAAAAGGTGTGGTAATCACCTTTGATGTACTCCTTGACTGGGTGTTCATAGCATGGGTAAAGAAAGAACTGCCCTACATTGCCTATCCAGTCAAACGCTTCGTTATCGTTCAGGTTGATGAGGAAGCGCAGGCCTTCTTTGAAACGTTCGTACCAGTTACACCTGTCCACTCCTTTTTCAGCATCGGACTTGCACTCCAAAAAAAGTGGACGAGTATATTTCCGTATTACTTTCCTTACCGCTTGTTCGTCATCCGGTTCAATTGCCCAAAGTTCCTGTTCAGTCGGGCCGGATGGACACCCCCCCAATGCACGAGTAAGTAAGCCTTTCACATCCCAACACGCCCCAACAATGAATTCATCTTTATCTATCATAGCTATTTATCTCACTAATTGTAGTTTGGGGTCAATAACGGGGTAAGCCGTATATGGCTTACCAATGGTTGTGTTGAAACGCACCTCAACCATGCTAGCTCCCATATGTTGCGCCGTGCCTTTGGTATAACCATCCCCTACAATTCTGCCCATGTCGAATTTAACTACTCCATCTTTGTAAAAACTCGGATTCGCCAAATACATTTTCTCCGCCTGCATAATTGCATCGGACATATCACTATTTGAAGCCCAACGCGTAGCATCACGTAAAGTACGTTCTGGCGTTGCATTAGGCATATCAGGCAATATGCCACGCACAGCCCGATCTATCAATTGCTGGTCAGTCAACTGCTCACCATGCCGTGATACAAAGTGTCCTCCCGATGTGGTTTCAAGTTGCAGCAGCGCTTTAGTGATTGCCAAATCTTCCGCCGCATTGATAGCATCACTACTCAAGCCCGCAGCTTTTGCACTAAGTCTAGCATCAGCCCCTGCTTGGGTAATAGCTTTGCCCATCGCACCAGCACCAATAGTTAGCCCAGCACCACCCAGCGCATCACCTGCTGCTACTTCACTCGCAAATATCCCCGCTTGGTTCGCGCATAGTGGCAGATTAGCTAAACATGCCTCTACGGAAACACCTATTTTAGCGGCAATCTCTGGTGCGGCACGCACTAGAACTGCGCCGACTTCAGCACCAGTTAAAATCCCTAAACCAAGTAAACCCAGTTTGGCTAATGGTGCACCAGCGGCATTGTTTTTGGCTTCAATCTGCTGCGGTGTTAAACCATAGTTGGTGTCTAGCAGCTTGTTGGAATAAAGCGAAATATTCTGACTATTGATACTTGAGTCGTTGTATTCTGCGGCATGTTGTGTGGAATAGTTTCTGTAATCCCATGTAAAGCCAGTAGTAGTATCTTTACCGCTCATACCGATAATAGACGTTACTAATTGGTCTTGTTTACCTTCGTCATAAGTATTGGTGGCTGCGTTCACCCAGCGCAATAATTGTCTTTCAATACGCGCTATGGCTTCTTCTTCAGTAATAATTTCACCATTTTTAGCAGCGGCATCCTTCAGGGCTTTTGCGTATTTCTTAGCAAGGTCAATTTCTCGTACATGCAACTGCCTATTATTAGTATCCACCACCAGTGCTGTGGTTGCCCCTACGGTTCCGCCAATAGCACTACCGATGCCTAGGCTGGTGAGTTCAGCCAATGCTTGTGATATTGTATTGGCACCTTGTTCACCTAAGCCTGCATTTTGCAAGGCTTCCGTCACTTTGCTTTGTAAGTCATTTAAGAGTGGTGCCGCACTTGCTACCACGCCTGCTCCTGCCGCGCCACTGAGGTCTCCTGTGAGTAAGCCGCCTAGTGCGGTATGTAGTGCAATGCGATAAATTCCACCTTCATCCCATTTCTTCGCTTCTTCTTTATTGCCTTGGGCTGTCAGTTCTTTAACTTTATTCCCTGCAAAGTCGCCTACCGCCTTTGGTGCCACCTGACTAAACGCCTGGGTAATTTGTATCTGTGCATTCAACTCACGCTGCACCTGCTCTTTATCAAATATCTGGGTTAAGGTACCAGCTAGGTTGTTGCCTTGGCTATCTACTGCCATAGCTGAGGTGTTGCCTTGTGCATCGGTACTGAATTGAGTTTGCACATCACGGTTAAGCATGGCAAGCGTGGTTGCATTGTCTTTACCTGCTTTTATTTGCTGGGTGGTGTTATCGGTAATATTTACTAAACCACTACTAATGCCACTAACGGTTACACTGCTACTGTCATCACTTAAGTTTGCACTGCCTGCACTTGCAGTTGGGCTATTTTTATAGCCTGTTCCATCAGGTTGTTGGTTAAGTCCTACCCCTGCACTAACACTTAGTCCTTTGGCGCTGAACTCTGCACTGTTCTCAATATTTGAAGTAGTGAGGGTTTGTGTACTCAGGGTGTTTTTATTGTCCTGTATCGCTTTATCCGTAGAGGAAATCACCGCCCCTGTGAGGTTGGTATTGCCATTGACGTTAACTTGAAACCCACCATCGCCAGCCATGATTCCGCTTTGTTCATTCACACTGGCATAGTTGGATTTTGTTTTACTACTGGAGGCACTGATAGACCCACCATAGCCACCTGCACCTATCGGGATGCTGACACTGATACCTGCACTCTTTTGCTTGTCTTTGTATTGGTCTGTGTCTTGTAGGCTTTCTATACTGAGATTGCCTGACCCACTGGTACCCACATTGGCAACCACTTGATTACCTGTGACTTGCGCACCTTTGATAGTGGTATCGGTACCGCTTTCCAATGTGACTTTGTCGCCATCCTGATTACCGCTTTGAATAATGGTTTCTGTCCAGCTAGTACCGTTGCCGGTGGTTTTGCCTTTGCCTTGTGAAGCACTGGCAGTGACGGCAAAGCCATTGGAGCCAAAACTAACGCCTAGGCTGGCGCTGCTGGATTTGTTTTTTCCATCAAGGGTGTTTGTATTTTGTGCTGCTTGTAGGGTGATTTTATCGTCAGCTTTAAGGGTGACATCATCATTGGATTTTACTTGGCTACCAATGATATTAATGTCAGAGTCTTGACCAGCACCACTGGCGACAATGGTAATGTCACCACCTGCGTTGAGTGTGCTACTTTGTGCAGTGCTACTGGTTTGCGTGGTTTTGCTGCTGCTTTTTGAGGTTCCAATGTACAAATCAATGGGGTCAGACTCCATTGATTCATATTTTTAACCATTACTCTGCTAAACTCATCTGACTTTCTGTCTCCACCTTTAGCTAACTTATCACTTCTGCGGTTAAGTTGGTTTGCAATCTTTTGTTTAAGGAATAATTGGGGTCAGTGTAGAATTAAACTTCATCTTTTAACTACTTCCAGACCTTGCGATCTCCCTCTTTTTCCTACTTTCTGTCTTTTATCCATTTAACTCTACACTGACCCCAATTATTCGGCTATTACCAATCTCGACCACCAGGTTGAGTAACGTTTTTAGCAATGCCTGTTTCTATGTCTAACTCATATACGCCTCGTCCATATACCCAAGCAAGTAATACGTAGTCAGGTTTCCATATAGGGCTTTCGTACTTTGCGGGAGTCGCTTCTAATTCAGTAAATACGCCGCGTTTAATGAATTTGGTGGATAGTCTTGCGAAGGGTCCTTGGTGTTTACCTTCAAAAACTTTATTGCTACGCTCAGAACGCTTTTGCCAGTCTTTAGGATATAGCTTAGTTTGTTCATCCCGCTTTACTTGCCAGACTACGTTGCCGTCTTTATCAAGACGGAAGATATTGTGCAAGGCATCATGAATTGATTCTTTAGGCTCACTCCCATCCCAAGAGTAAGTACAAATTATCTTATCTCCATTTTGCAATAAAAACTCTCTAAATGGCCAGCCTCTAAATTTTTCATCAATCATTTTAATGGTCTCGAATTCTTCATATCAAACCAAGAGTCTGGTGGCTTTACTCCTTTAGGCAATACCAACTGAAACTGCACGCCACCACCACTGTTACCCAATGCACTACTAGCTGTTGATGCTTGGATTTTTTGACCTCCAGGGATATTTACAGGTAACACGCTTGTAGGCGGTTGTGGAAGAGAGAACTTGTCTTGAATCTGTTGCGAGCCCAACCCCTTAATATCAGCCTCACGCATCAGCCATGTTCCATTGTAATTGCCAGTGAATCAATGGGGTCACAGTGAATCAATGGGGTCAGACTCCATTGATTCATACGTCAAATTGAATGCTAAGGCCGAAGTTAGCCCCTACAAAGGTGGCAACCGTAATCTTCATCTGCATAAAAACAAACGGTTCGATTATTACCTCGCTGGATGATGTGCTGCGGAACATTAGGTAGGATAATTCGTGGCCGGCGGTGCATAATAATCCTTATAAAATATTGGCCTCGATATCATCATGAATTGTGGTCGGTCCCCTATTGTTTTTCATTGATTGGGCTGGCGTTAATCAGGCTCAAGTTCAAACTCTGGCACATGAAATACCTTACCACGTTTAGCTTCAATTTCTTCAGCAGTAAGCTTATTCCACATGCTTACTTTATAGTCGTAAGCTAGTTCAGCCTTAAAAAAGCATTCTTCACCTAAATGTTTTTTAGCGGCAGCACGGGTTTGCATCACTTCTTCATATTTCTCGTGGATGTCTACCATGTTTTCAGTAAGCTGTATGAACACCATTTCTTCGCCCACTTCTTCTACTTTATGGGCAGGGCATGTTAACAGTCGTTCTTTACCAAATAAACGGACATAAGCAGGACCAAAAATTACGGTCCATGGCATATCTGGGAGCCAGTGTCGTAGGGTGTGGGTAGTGATGAATAAATAACCCCCTGATGGAGAGTAATGGTTTGCCAGTGCTTCAGATTTGTAGCGCTCATTTAAACTATCTAAAAAAGCAATATCTCCGACACTTTTAATGCATGCAGTTTTTAAATAAGATAGGAGCTTATTTTGCAGGGTAGTCTCATACACATCCATCTGAATGGTGGCATGAGTGTCTTGTAAAAAATTTACTCCACTTTTCCAACGCTTGTTCCATGTACCTTCCGCTTTATTTTTACCTGTGCGCTTCCAGTAAACAGTAGAGGTGTGTCCGTTTTCAAGTAAATTTTCAATATGGTTTGAATCAAACTCTTGCTTGAGCGGCTCATACCAGCCCCATTTCGTCGGCATGTATTCAGGCAGCATTTCGCAATGTAATTGCACAGCCTCAAGTAAATCTCTAGGTTCATTAAAAGATTTAACCGATTCCAACTGTAGGTTATATTCTATTTTTCTCGTCATTTACGCACCCATGGAGTAAAAGTTTTGGTTATAGGGTCAAATATTTGTATACTGCCACCATTCTTAAGAATTTCTTTCTCAAGAGGTTCAGAAATAGTCACATTTCTAGTACTCACAATCAATTCTACAGGTTTACCAGTAGCAAAATACCCTCTAAACTGATTTGAGTTAGAGAGGCTGATCACATCTTTCACTTCAATAATACTACCACCATTGCTTAATGCATCTGGTAGTACAGTCACCATTTTACCGTCACCAATATCTACCGTAAACTTTTGCGAGTTGGGCTTAATGTGACCAAGTGTGTCCAGTGCATCTAGGGCCGCACTTTGATACGCTCTTCCCCGCGCGGCATTTTCAGCAAGGATTGTTGTAGCTTTGCTTATTATCTCTTCGCCTTTTTTACCCAAAGGCTTGAACGCATCACCAAAGCGTTGAAGGATTTTATTGCCAGGTATGGCTTCTGTGGCCATACCAATCGCTAAACTAGCAATCAGCTCCTGTGCCTTCTCATCATCGCCTATGGCTAGCGCCTGAGTGAGTTGGTAAGTATCCCATGCGGTAAGTGAAATATCTGCTGCTTGTAAAGCGACCGCAACAACGGCTGTTGCCACGACTAATGCCGCTGGTAGGGCATTATTCTCCGTCTCAATCGTCACCGCCGTATTCGCTACAGCCGCATCACCACCCGCTGCGGCTGTGATACCTGTGACCAATGTGGTAATAAGATTTCGTCTTGCTTCTCTTTCCTCTGCGGTGAGTTCTGCCGCAGCTGCCCCTTCAATACTATCAAGCAGTTTATTGATGACCACGCCAGAACTAGCCGCTAATGCGGCTGTACCACAATCACCACCAGTAGCGGCCGCGCCTGCACAACCCAGTACGGCGTGTAAAGCAGTATGGGCAACACTGCCTTCTCCACCGAGTTGCGTTGCAAGTGCTTTAATCTCTTGTGCACCTAATGCTTGTAGGTAGTGAACCGTTGCGCTTTGAATTAAGTCAGCACCACTGCCTGTGACATTGCCGCTAAAGGCTGTGGTAATGACGGTGAGTGCGATTCTGCCTGCGCCACCCATGGCCCAGGTTTGGTTGTCTAATACAGTTTGGGCAAGGCTGTTCAGCTTGTCTGAATCTGGGTTGGTGCTGTTTGCTTCAGATTCTAATGCGCGCTGTGCTGCATCAGCTTCAGTGGCACGATTGTTAAGGAACGTTCCCACCTGCCCCGTAAACGCCCCTACAATCTCAAAGCCAGCTTGTATCTCAGCTTTCTTTTCTTCGGTAAATATCGGCGTTAAGGTGTTGGCGAGGTTATTGCCTTGGCTATCCACCGCAATCGCGGTGGTGTTGCCTTGTACATCCGTACTGAGTTGGGTTTGTACATCTTGGTTAAGTGTAGCAACAGTCGTTGTAGCATCTTTACCAGTAAGCGCTGTTTGTGCTGTTGAGTTAGTCACATTGATACTGCCACGACTCACACCGCTCACCGTAGTGCTGTCTGCTTCATCACTGGCGCTCAATGCCATTGGTAACGTTGCACTAAAACCTTTTAAACTGGGTAAGGTCGTGCCAGGCACTTGTGCACCGCCTGTTTGGGCTTTGCCATCTTGGTCTAAACCAACACCATTACCGCTGGCACTGTAACCACCACCTAAGCTGGTGCTGCTGGCTTTATATTCTGCACTGTTCTCAATATTTGAAGTGGTGAGCGTTTGTGTGGTGAGGCTGTTTAGATTGTTCTGAATGGCTTTATCCGTAGACGCAATCACCGCGCCTTTTAGGTTGGTATTGCCATTGACGTTAACTTGAAACCCACCATCTCCCGCCATGATGCCGCTTTGTTCATTGACACTAGCATAGTTAGATTTGGTTTTGCTGCTGGAGGCATTGACAGACCCCCCGTAGCCACCTGCACCAATCGGGATGCTAACGCTGATGCCAGCACTCTTTTGTTTGTCTTTATATTGGTCTGTGTCTTGCAGGCTTTCTATATTGAGATTGCCTGACCCACTGGTACCTACATTGGCAACTACTTGGTTACCTATGACTTGTGCGCCTTTGAGGGTGGTATCAGTACCGCTTTCCAGTGTGACTTTGTCGCCATCTTGGTTACCGCTTTGAATAATGGTTTCTGTCCAGATGGTGCCGTTGCCTGTGGTTTTGCCTTTACCTTGTGAAGCACTGGCAGTGACAGCAAAGCCACTTGCCGTGCCAACACTTACGCCTAGACTGGCACTGCTGGATTTGTTTTTTCCATCAAGGGTATTTGTATTTTGTGCTGCTTGTAGATTGATTTGATCGTCAGCTTTTAATGTGACGTTGCCATTGGCTTTAACTTGGCTGCCTATGATATTAATGTCTGATGCTAGCCCAGACCCAACATTCTGCCCTTCGACAGGCTCAGGACGAACGGCGGTGATGGTAATGTCACCGCCAGCGTTGAGTGTGCTGCTTTGTGCAGTGCTACTGGTTTGTGTGGTTTTACTGCTGTTCTTTGAGGTGCCGATGGAGAGGCTGAGGTTGATGCCCCCAACTTGATTGGCAGGGTTTTCTGAGGTGTTTTGACCGTTGGCGTCTAGCACTTGCAATCCGTTCTCATCCAGCTTGGGCGTGTTGCCTGCCACGATGGCATCTTTAGCATTCATCGCCGCCAATGCTGTGGTGCCTGCGGCTAAGGCTTGCATTCTGCCATCACTGGTTTGGCTGGCGGCTTGGCTCATTTGTTGTGCGGTTTGGATGGCGCTGATGACTGGGTTACTAATCGCTAGCGTTAATCCAGTTTGCTTAAACTTAGTTTCTTGTACGGTTTGGCTGGTATTTTGTGCAGCGGTAATATTCACCTGCTGCGCGTTAATGTTGATGTCGCCTTGCGGGGTTAGTACATCGCTCGCTTGTTGGGTGTAGCTCTTACCGCTATTGATATTAACATCACCTTCTACACTTCCAACCGTACTGCCAGTTTGGCTGGTGCTTTGCGTGGTTTTTTTAGTACTAAGCTTGCTGGTGCCTAGGCTAACGCTAGCACCACTGGTGCTGAGGCCGCTAGATTTAGTTTTACGTTCGTGCAACTCATAAGCAGTATTTTGTGCGCTGGTGATGTTGATATTATTGTTGGCGTTTAAACTTGTGCCGTTATCACTGACGATATTGCTGCCACGTACAGTCAGGTCGTTTCCTGCTTGCAAGGTGATATTATCTGCGCTGAAGTTACTGCTGATGCTGTTGTCAGACTCAAACACATCGCGCTGGGTTTTGGTTTTGCTACTGAAGGTGCCGCTTTTCTTCACTTTGCGTGCTGTATCAAAGTTGCTGGTTTCTCGGCCTTCGGTGATGTTAATGTCTTGGCTTGCGGTAACCGCAATCGCGCCTGCTTCACTGGTGACGCTAGCCGCCTTTGCATTAAAGTCGTTGCCTGCGTTTAGGGCAATATTACCATTGGTTTGGATTGTGCTGCCGATGTCTTGCATGCCGCCATGTTTAACATAGTTTTTGGCGTTACGAACACTGCTGTTCTGCTCTGCGATGGTCACTGTGCCAAGGTTAATATCTTGGGCTGCATTGATTTTCGTCACTGCACCTTCGCCACGGTTGATGATGGTAGCAGCCATCATGTTGGCATCATTCCCTGCATTGGCTACGAGTATCGCGTTCGGGTTATCCATGTATAGCCCAGCAACACGGTCTAAGTTGGTGCGGCTGAAACTGCTGGCGCCGCTGCTGTTTTGGCTGCTTTGCGTAGTGCTACGCAGGTTAATGTCGTTACCTGCTTCTAGCAACATGGCATCTTTAGCGATGACTTGGCCACCAATGATATTGATGTCATTGCTGGCTTTGAGTAGCGTAGCGTCTGCTTGTATCTGCCCACCTAGATTTTGGATGTTTTGTGCATCAAGACTGATAAAGTTGCGGCCTACAATAGTGCCTTGGTTAACCACATCTCCAGATAATTGCATGGTGACACTGTTGCCAGCCATGATCCCAGTAGTGGGGTTAAGGTCACCTGTTTGCAGCTTAACGTAAACTTGTGGCACTAGCGCCTGAGTGGTGCTGCCATCTGGCAAGGTAACGGTTTTTTCTACTAGCCACATGATGTCGCTGGTTAATTGGGCGGTTTGCTCTGCGGTGAGCGCTACCCCGGGAATCAGTTGTAATGCACGTGCAGTAGTAATGCCGTTATCCATCAGCGCCTGATATTGGGCTTCATCGGAGGCATAACCAGTTAAAAAGCGACGCCCTGTGAGCTGATTGATTTGTTCGCGAATAAGTTTTTGTTCATAGAAGCCATCGCCTAGGCGTTTTTGCATGGTAGCAGGATCAGACGCTAATTGGCTCAGCATATAATCGGAGCTTAGCCAGTTACGGTAGTTAGTAAAACGTGGGTTGCTTTCTATCAGATAGCTCGCGGCTACGTTTGGGCTAGGTTGGAATAGGCTCCCAGTCACTACTGGCACAGCCGCTGAAGTAACTGTAGTGCCGCTGCCAGTGGGTGTAGTACTACCCTCTAATCGGCTAGTCGATAGATTATAGGTAAGTACGGTATTGGCTGGGTTGTATGCACCAATCACATCGACATCATAATCATCGTCATTACCGTCCCAGTCATAATAATAGGCAGTACCGCTATAGCTGGTGGTAGTTTGGCCTTCTGAATTTAAGTTTTGGACTGTGGCGCCACTTACGTCAAGATTGCCACCAGCAATGATCTGGCTATCGCTATTGAGCACTGATCCGCTGAACGTCATATTTCCACCAGCAAGTATCTGCCCAGGTGTGGAGGAAACTACTTGCGTCTCGTAGGTGGTTTTGGTGCCAAGGTAGCGCGTGTATTCACGGAAATTATATGGAAGACCATAAGTTGAGCCGTAGCGCCACTCGACATTGACATTACCGATTTGAAAGGCTGGATAATCCCCACTTTCTAAAATCACGCTTTGATGCCTTGGAGTAAAACGATCAAAGCCGCTGGTTCCAGTCTGCACCACTTGTGTGACCAAATCAGCATTTAAGTTCTGTAAATCGGTTACCGCGAAGGTGGCATTTCCAAGTGCCTCAATGGTTGAGCCATCATTGATGAGTGAATCAGCAGACCCGATGGCTGCGTGATTATTGTCTAGGCTACCGCCAATGGCAAGATCACCAATACTGAACATCAGGCCATCGCTGCGATTTTCAATGGTGCTAGCGCCAATATCAAGTTGAGTACGGGCTGCAATAGTCGCACCAACTGTATTGCTTAAATGAGCGACTTTTACGGATAAATGATCGCCAAAGATACTACCAGTTTGGGTATTGATGAGTGTGTCAGCGTTAACAAGCGTATCAACGCCATCAATCAAGCCGCGGTTTGTGAGCGTAGCTGTCGCGTTGACTTCAGTGTCAGCGCCGACGATTTCACCTAAAGCAGTATTGATGATATTTTGCGCACTGATATTAAGTGATTGACTGGCAAGCAAGGTAGATTGATTAGTAATATCGCCTGTGGTTTGTAGGCTAAGGTTACCGCCAGCTTGCAGTTCGCCAGTGTGGGTATAGTCTGAAGCGAGGTTAATGCTAATGTCACCATCAGCTTTTACGCTGCCACTGCCAGCTAACGCAACTGTATCCAGCTGAATATTGGTTTTGGCACTGAGACTACCTGTATTTTGCAATAGCCCGTCGGCAGTAATGCTAACCTCACCCACGCTAGCGCCTATCGTGCCAGCATTACGCACGCCAAGACCTGCCTCGGTACCTACCATACTGATTTTACCTGCGTACATGCCGCCTAAAGCAGCTACATCAACCGCAAAAGCAGGGGCAGTACTGCCGGAATCTGGGCTTATAACGGTGACGCTGGTGTGGTGACCGTCTTGATCCACGCTCACTTGATTGGTACCTGTGGTGACATTCAATGCGTTCGCCCAAATACCAGCGTTAATCTCAACGGCACGCGCTATCACATCGGTAAAATTGGTTTGTGAGGTGTCTAAACCGTTACCATATATATTAATGTTACCGCCCCCCACACGATAGCCTAATAAACTACCACCGTTCAGAATAGGCGTACCAGTAGTTAAGGTGGCACGATGCGCATTAATAAAACCACAGCCATTACAGCTAATACCCGCTGGGTTGGCAATCACCACTTGAGCGCGACTGCCTGCTACTTCGATATACCCATTAAGTAAGCTAGGGTTTTGGCTGTTCACTTCATTCAGAATCACTTTTGCAGCGCCGCCTGCAAGATAGGGGTTGGCCTGCACCCATCCACCTAACTGAGTTTCGATATTGGCGCGGCTATTATTAAGAATGACCCCATTACTGTTTACATCAAACTGACTGTAGGTATTGCGTGAAACGCCAGCAGCACTCGGAGTTTGTATATTGACTAACGGGGTGCCGTTGGCGGCATTCATCACCATTGGACGTTGAGAGCTAGGTGCTGCTTGATCGGCAACGATATCAGCGCTAGCCGCTGCTATGTTCAGAGGATGCGGAATTATCACTGCCATGCCAAGGGCAAGCATGAGATTAAAAGCTATCGGTCTTAAAGTATGGCTTTGTTGTAACGTTGGCAATCGAATGATACTTGTTGCAACGGTTTTGCCTGCGGCTGCTTTACCCAGATGTGATTTAACATTTTCTGCGACAACCATCATACCGCCGCGCACAGCGTTAAAAATGATACGGTAGCGATGTTTATTCATCAACAATTTCCTTTTAAATACATCGTGTGTAAATACAAGAGCTAACCAACCCTATACCAGTGCCATTTTATTGCAGACCGGTTTCAGCTAAGAACCGACCAAAACACTCATTGACGATAACTGCAGCACTAGCATCTACTGCTTTGTAGTTTTCTGCTTTCCAGTTCTCTAGTGGCATTTTTTCCTTTGCAGTGCTACCACAGCTGACAGTCTTAATGGCCTGTCGCTTACCCTCTTTTTGTTCCAGCAAAGTTACCTGTAGGTGATAGTTCAATGCGTAATCTTGACTCGTAAGAAAAGATACGTAGCCCAACTCCCATAATGGTGTGTTAACAGCAATCGTCAGCTCGCGTCCTGCCGAAGCCGAAGCTGGCGAACGATTATCAAAATATTCAGAAAGTTTTCTGGCAAGGGCCAAGTCAGCACCTTTACCCGCACTTACGGCATAACTATCAGGTAATGCTTTTGAGAGCTCTCTGCCGAATGTCTGACCAATGTTCATGTTGTTTTGTAGCTGCTGCATGTTTCTAGCATCCCCTGCACTACCTGCCACACTCCCAGCTACAGACGACACCACAAAGTTACCGATCGTTTGTGCTTTTGTACGCTCTGAAAGCTGCGCCGGTTTAGCGATTGGCGCAACAACTATATGGCTATTTAATATCGTATCCTTCAGCGCATCTTTCGATGTTAATGGTGTTGTTGAACACGCAGTTGCTGTCAATGCTAGTAATGCTGACAAGGTGAATTTATATGCTGGTGCTTTCATTGCTTGATTGTTCCTATTGTTAAACTTAATGAAAAATGTGTGGGTAGATCTAATATGAATAATTGAGGTTAAAACCAGCCGTGGTGCTATGCGTTTCAAACCCTTGCGGCTTGTTAATTGGCTTTGCCACAAATACGTCGTAACTCAAATAGCCGAAACGACTACCAAGCCCGCCTCTTAAACCAAGGGCTGTGCCGGCTAAGTATTGACCAAGCAAGTTTTTGGCGGATTGACCGCCCACCTCACCATAATCCAGCCCCCAATACATTGCCTGACCAGAGCTAGCGATTGATGCAACAATCTCGTTGCGTATAAACCAGCCATGGTCAGCTAATAGGGTTTGCTGACCATCAAAACCACGTACAGTAAAACGGTTACCAATGCTAAATCTGTCTTGTGGCGTAAGTGGGGTGTAGTTAGCTTGCCCGCGTAAGTTGGCGCTGTATTGCAAAGCCTGTGCACCCCAAGGTGCATTAACATTAAATGGCACACTTAAGCTTAAATCACCGATTAACATCTCCATGCGTGATGTACCTTCACCAAACTCCTCTTCAGGCGCTTTAAGTGAGTTTTTAGCGCCGGTGCCACGACGATAGGCAAGGTTGTAATCTAGAATGGCACTCCCTAGATACCAACTTTGATTAACTCCTAGCTCCCAACCAGCGGTACGACGTCGCTGCACTTCAATTTCAGTATCATCAATGTAGTTACTAGATTTACGTAAAAAGCCTTTTAGTGAGATAAAGGTCTTGTTGATTTGGTTACGGTAGACTAGCCGCGTTGCTTTCACATCACCCTGCTGGGAAATACCACTAAATACATAGCGTTGGTTAGTGCCGGCTACCGTTTGGTGGAATGTGCTGTGCGATGCATTTGTACTTAATAACCAATTGTTTACGGGAATAGAGTAATGCGCACTACGGCTCTCATTGCCCCTTCTCCCTGAATCGCCACCGCCTAGATCATGGTTGTAATTCACGTAAAATAAGTCATTGAGTGATAACAAATTATCGCCTGATAGGGTAATGCCGCCTTGATACTTGCCCGTGCTATTGACCCCGCTATCATCCAGATTAAGCGACACTCTCAATGGAAAGCGCTGGTGGTAGCTAATCACCAAGTCACTCAAACCTGGCTGAGATAAATGCTGCTCCCCTTTCAAGCCAGACTGTGCCGGCTCGATTTGAATATCCACCTCAGCGGTAGGAACACGTTTAAAGTTTTCTAGCGCTTGCTCAATATTACGTAGATTAAGAATATCGCCCGTATTGATTGGCACACTGTTCCAAGCTGACACTCGCTTACTTGAATCTGGTGTAAATCGCACCGAACCCAATCTACCAGGAACGATGGTTAATTGAAGATGGCCTGACTTGAGGTCTTGTGGAGTCGCTAATACGCGTGTGGTGACATAGCCTTGTGCGATGATGGCATGTTGAACGCGCGCCATCACTGCATTAATACCCACCGCACCAAGGCAACGCCCTAGAATTGGTTGGTTAGTTTCCTGCGCATCGGTGAGTACTGCATCTAAGGCAAACTGAAACTTGCTGGCAGCATCCCCTATTAACTCAATTCGATAAATGGTAAAACAAGGGGTCTCAGTTTCTGGGATCTGATCGTTGACTGTAGTGACAGCGTCTTTAAGCTTTTCAGCAGCTTCGCGCGCATCTGGCTTCATTTCTTGCTGTTGCCGCAATAAGCGCAGGCGCTCTTGCTGGCGGTTTTGCTCTTGTGCGTTAGTGTCTGCTTGATTGATTGCCTCTGCAGATAATAGTTGTAACGGTGCAAAAAAGCACAGCGCAGCAAGGCAGCGCCTGATTGTTTTAATTGTTATTATTTTCATAAAGCTCTGATAGCGATTAGCGCTATTTTTATTTTTTGAAAATAATATCCGACAACATCGGGTTGCTGTTGACCCGGACTACAAAGTTAACAATTGTTTACAATACACGCCAGCTTACAATTGAACACACCATCACAAGAGATTGATTAATTGAGGATAAGATACACTTTGGAATAAACCAACAAACAGAATAGCAAACATAGCGCTTAATCTTTTGAGCGCTATGTTTACCCTAACGATGCATCACACTAAGAAAAAACTGTGATTAAGAAGAGCTTGTTATTACGGGCACACCTATTGACGCTTAAGTTAATTAACCAGCGTACCGAATACTTTTTTCAACAAACTGCTTGCTTGCCCGACTGGGTCTTTACGAATAGCAGCTTCCTCTTTCGCCATCATCAAATAAACACCATCCAGTGTTTTCTGGGTGACGTACTGCTCTAGATTAGCTTGCTCTTTTTTAACAACACCGTACTTGCTGCCCATCTCTGCAAATTTATTGTATTGCTGAGCAAGTTGTACGTTCTCTGTGGCTTTTTTCACGATTGGTAAAAACTTCTCAGCCATGGGTGCTGAGGTGGTTTTTTTGAAATATTGTGTTGCGGCATCATCGCCGCCAGTCAATATGGCTTTGGCATCGGCAACACTCATCTTTTTAACTGAATCAACCAGTAAAACTTTTGCTTCTGGCACGGCCGCTTCTGCCGCACGATTCATTTTTAGTACTAACTCGTCAGCCTGCTTACCCATACCAAACATACGCATGACTTTTTCGGCTTTTTGCATCGTCTCTGGCAGTGGAATTTTAACTTCTTTATTGCCGAAAAATCCGTCTGTTGCACTTAGCTGGCCAACTGCCTTACCCGCAGCTTGAATCAGCGCCTCTTTTAGCCCGCCGCTTGCCTCTGTGTTGCTCAAGTCATTTACACTTAAAGCGTTGGCATGCGTTGCGAACAATATAAAACTTAAAACTGCCACTAGGTAGCGCATAGACTTCTCCATTCATTATCCCCAATTGGGATTAAAAATTAACGATACTATTCTAATTGCATAGTATGACAATTAATTGATGTTAACAATACAACACAATGGATAGCTATGCGCTAGCTTGCTAGGTATTTAGCCTGCTAGTTATTTTTTGGCCTTAGGCTTGGCGTGCGGAGTGACATGCCAAATTTCCCTTGCATAATCGCCAATGGCACGATCACTTGAAAACTTAGCCATATTCGCTACGTTTAAGATAGCCATACGCGTCCAGTCATCTGGATTTTGATATAGCTTACCTACGCGCTCCTGTGCTTCGATATAGCTAGCATAGTCTGCCAATAACAAGTACTGATCGTTATTTAACAAATTATCAACAATCACTTTATAACGGCTAGGCTCATCAATCGAGAAATAACCATCCGCAATCATGTCCAGCACGTGCTTAAGCTCTGGGTTGTTATTGTAATAATCGCGAGGCTGGTAACCGCTTGCTTTTACTTCAGCCACTTGTGGCGTCGTTAAACCAAAGATGAAGATGTTTTCATCGCCCACTTCCTCTTTAATTTCCACATTGGCACCATCTAGCGTGCCGATGGTTAGTGCACCATTCAAGGCCATTTTCATATTGCCGGTACCGCTCGCCTCTGTACCTGCGGTAGAAATCTGCTCAGAAAGGTCACTGCCTGGGAATAAAATCTCAGCAGCTGAAACTTCATAATTTGGGTAGAACACTACTTTCAACTGATCGCCTACGGCAACGTCTTCATTCACAATGGTGGCAACATCATTAATCAAACGAATAATATGTTTTGCCATCCAGTAACCAGGTGCTGCTTTACCGCCAAAAATAATGGTACGTGGCGTAATCCCTTTATCACCGCGACGAATACGGTTATACAAGGTAATCACATGCAACACATTAAGCAGTTGGCGCTTGTATTCATGAATACGCTTGATTTGCACATCAAACAAGCTATTTACATTTAACTTAACCCCGGTTTTAGCTTCAATTTTTGCAGCTAATCTTTGTTTGTTGGCAAGCTTCACTTGCGCAAATGCTTTTCTAAAATCCGCATCATCAGCGAGTGGCATAATTTTTTTAATTTGCGTTAGGTCTTTCTTAAAGCCTGAGCCAATCGCTGCCTCAATCAAGGCAGTTAAGCCGGGGTTAGCCTGATTTAACCAGCGACGCGGTGTAATACCATTAGTCACATTTGTCAGTTTTCCTGGGAAAATTCTGTCAAAATCAGCAAACAGTGTGCTCTTTAACAGCTCACTATGTAAGGCCGCTACACCGTTTACTGTGTGACTGCCAACCACTGCCAAGTGCGCCATACGCACGCGGCGGCCGTGATCTTCATCGATAATAGACACACGTTTCAACAGTTCAGGGTCACCAGGGAAGTGGTGGTTTACCATCTGTAAGAAATCATGGTTGATTTGATAGATAATTTCCAAGTGACGCGGCAGTAGGCGGCCAAACAGATCTACTGTCCAAGTTTCTAGCGCCTCGGGCATTAAAGTATGGTTAGTGTAAGCAAAAATCTTAACCACCAATTCCCAAGCAAAAGCCCACGGTAATTGGTATATATCCACCAATTGATACATCATTTCGGCCACGCCGATAGAGGGGTGCGTATCGTTGAGCTGAATCGCTATTTTTTCTGGCAGAATTTTCCAGTCATCTTGTGTTTTTATGTCATGCGTACTTAAAAAGCGACGTAAAATATCCTGAATAGAAGCAGAAACAAAGAAGTATTGCTGTTTTAAGCGCAGTTCTTTACCCAGCACCGACGTGTCATTCGGGTAAAGTACTTTTGAAATATTCTCGGTCGCATTACGCTCTTCTACCGCCTTTTCGTAATTACCGTCATTAAAATGCCTTAAATCAAACTCGCGCGCGGCTTTAGCTGACCATAAACGCAGATTGTTTACAGTATCTGTACCATAGCCTGGAACCGGCACATCATAAGCCATCGCAATCACATGCTCAGCATCCACCCAATGCTGAACCTCTTCACCCAAATCATTCGGATACTTAACCACATGCCCGTGGAACTTGATGTTATAAGTTGCTTCAGGACGCTGGAATTCCCATATATTGCCATAACGTAGCCAATTATCTGGGTTCTCTACCTGCTGGCCACTTTCAATCGTTTGCCTAAACATCCCATATTCATAACGAATACCGTATCCCGCTGCCGGAATATCCATCGTAGCCATTGAATCAAGAAAACACGCCGCCAAACGGCCCAAACCACCATTACCCAGTGCTGCGTCGGTCTCAAACTCTACCGCATTCTCCAAATCACGGCCTAATGCAGCCATTCCGTCCTTAAGCTCTTCATTAATGCCCAAATTTAGTGCGGCATTACTCAGCATGCGCCCAATCAAAAACTCTAATGACAAATAGTAAACTCGCTTCGGGTCATCGCGATAATAGGATTCTGCCGTCTGAACCCAACGCTCTACGACATGATCACGTACGCTATAACTTGCTGCGTCATACCAGTCACGTGGCGTTGCAGCCTCACTGGTCTTGAAGCTAGAGTATATTAAATGATTTTTCAAAGCCTGCTGAATTGGCCCGAGTTTAGGGATTGCAATCGACTTAGCTTTGACTGTTTTCTTAGGTTTAGCTTTAGTTTCGGCTGGAGTTTTCATTTTATATAATCTTAAATTATTGAATGGTATTGTTATTTTAGCAAAAATTGAGCCAGCTTTATGACAGTTCTCTGAAAGTTACACGGTACGCAGTGGTTTTGAACAACAATAAAAAAACCGCCGAGCTTACGCGGGGCGGTTTTCTATTTAACAACAATAAGTTAGCTAATTAAACTATTCATACGTTTAACAAAACTAGCAGGATCTTCCAAAGTACCGCCTTCTGCCAGCAGTGCCTGATCAAACAACACATGCGTTAAATCTGCGAATACTGCCTCTGCAGATTCAGCTTCTAGGCGTTTTACCAATTTGTGACTAGGGTTAATTTCTAAAATCGGCTTACTTTCTGGTGCATTTTGACCAGCCGCTTTTAAAATACGTGCTAAATTGCCAGACAAATCTTGCGCATCACTCACCAAACATGCAGGAGAGTCTGTTAAGCGATGGGTCACGCGCACGTCTTTTACTTGGCTGCCCAATGTTTGCTTAATTTTCTCAACCAAGGTTTTTGATTCTTCTTCGATTTTCTTTTGAATCTCTTTTTCAGTTTCAGACTCAAGCTTGCCCAAATCCAAATCACCCTTAGCGATTGATTGCAGTTTCTTACCTTCAAACTCAGTCAGGCTACCAAGCAACCACTCATCCACGCGGTCGCTCATTAGCAATACTTCAATGCCTTTTTTACGGAAAATCTCTAAGTGCGGGCTGTGTTGTGCTGCGGCAAAACTGTCGGCAGTAATGTAGTAAATCACATCTTGCTCAGCCTGCATGCGTGAAATGTAGTCTTTAAACGATACGTCCTGTACGTCAGTATCAGCCTTGGTTGAAGCAAAACGTAATAAGCCTGCAATCTTTTCCTTATTTGCAAAGTCTTCGCCTGGGCCTTCTTTTAGCACACGACCGAACTCATTGTAGAACTTAGCGTAGTCCTCTGGCTTGTTTTCAGCCATATCTTCTAACAAACCAAGTACCTTTTTCACTGAACCCGCTTTAATCGCATCCACATCGCGGCTAGACTGTAAAATCTCGCGCGATACATTCAACGGTAAATCTGAGGTATCAATCACGCCACGTACAAAACGCAGATATTGCGGCATCAACTTTTCAGCGTCTTCCATAATAAATACGCGTTTAACGTAAAGTTTAATGCCGTGACGACGATCACGGTCGTATAAATCAAACGGTGCTTTGCTTGGTACGTAAAGTAAAGAAATGTACTCTTGCTTACCTTCTACACGGCTATGGGTATAAGCTAACGGGTTCTCAAAATCATGTGACACATGCTTGTAAAACTCTTGGTACTCTTCTTCTGTAATGTCATTTTTGCTGCGTGCCCACAGTGCTGATGCTTTGTTGACGGTTTCATCTTCATCGGTTGCAACCTCAGCGCCATCTTTCCATTCGGATTTTTTCATCACGATTGGCAAAGTAATATGATCTGAATATTTGCGGATGATGGTTTTAAGTTTCCAGTCGCTTAGGAACTCATCTTCACCTTCACGCAAATGCAAGGTAATTTCCGTACCACGGCTGGTTTTATCTGCGGCTTCAATCGTAAAGTCGCCCTCACCTGCAGACTCCCAACGCACAGCTTCCGTTGCACCAGCACGACGCGTAGTCAAGGTTACTTTGTCGGCAAGAATAAATGCTGAGTAAAAGCCCACACCAAATTGGCCAATTAAATTGGCATCTTTAGCCTGATCACCAGTTAAGGCGTTAAAAAACTCTTTAGTACCAGATTTAGCAATGGTACCGATGTTTGCAATTACTTCGTCACGGCTCATGCCAATGCCATTATCGGCAATGGTGAGGGTACGTGCTTCTTTATCAAAAGCGATACGAATTTTTAATTCACTGTCATTTTCATACAAGGCACCGTTGGCTAATGCTTCAAAACGTAATTTATCTGCAGCATCTGATGCATTTGAAATCAGCTCACGCAACACAATTTCTTTGTTGCTGTATAAAGAGTGAATCATCAACTGCAAGAGTTGTTTCACCTCAGCCTGAAATGCCATTGACTCTTTTGGATGAATTTCTTGTTGTGCTGTCGCAGTGGACATAAATTAAGCTCCTAATGTTAAGAATGAAAAACAATAGTAGCTATGTGGGGATTAGCAGAAGATTTTCAAGCGACAAGCCTAAAGACATGTTTAAATTATTATCACAAACAATCAATGTCATGAAACTTTCAAACTATAATCACAAAATAAACAGTATTATTGTTTCACATAACACTCGCTCAAAAAACTGCATCATTTATGAACAATCAATCAAGTAACTCCCCCGCAGATAAAGCACTACTTGCGGCAATCGACCTAGGCTCTAATAGCTTCCGGCTGGAAATTGGCCGGCTGGATAGCGGCCATATTGAGCGTGTGGAATACATCAAGGAAGCAGTAAGACAAGGTGGCGACCTAGATGAGGAGCGCAATCTAACTGCTGAAGCAATAGAGCGCGGCGTTCGCTGCTTAGCAAGGTTTGGTGAGCGCCTGCAAGGCTTTGATGCATCACACGTACGTGCTGTTGCAACCCAAACATTGCGCGAAGCTAACAACCGTGACCACTTTCTAAAACTGGCAAAAAAGGCACTCGGCTTTGAAGTTGAGGTCATCTCTGGCGTAGAAGAAGCTCGTCTTATCTATCAAGGGGTGAGCCGATTTTTACCGCAATCAAATGAAAAAAGACTAGTGATAGACATCGGTGGGCGCTCGACCGAATTTATCCTTGGCCGCGGCTTTGAATCAACCCAAACCGCATCTCTGCACGTGGGGTCTGTAGCGTGGGCACTCAAGCATTTTGCAAACGGTGAATTTACTGAAAAAGCATTTACACGCGCAGAAATTTCCGCTGAATCTATCTTTGAAACTCTGGGCAGTCATTTCAACAGCACGCACTGGGATGTGGCTTACGGCGCTTCCGGCACTGTAGGCGCAGTGGCAGACGTGCTAACACAATACGGCAAGCCAGCAGATGCTGTCAGCAAAGAAAGTCTATATTGGCTGAAAGAAGAGCTACTCAAAGCAAGATACGTGGATAAGCTTCGTTTGAATGGCTTAAAGGAAGACCGCAAACCGGTGATTGCTGGCGGCCTTTCCGTGCTGATTGCCGTCTTTGAGTTCCTTAACATAGACACCTTAAACGTAGCAAAAGGTGCGTTAAGACATGGCTTGCTGTATGACATGCTGGCGCGTGAAAACGATATGCTGGACCTACGCAATACATCGATTCAACGCTTAGCACGCAAATTTGACGTAGACGAAACACATGCCAACACGGTTGCCGAGGTTGCTGAAAAGCTCTTTGAAAAGATAAGCGACAGCACTACATTTGCAGACGGCGAATACTTTAAACACGCACGTAAATTGCGCTGGGCGGCTCAATTACACGAAATTGGCGGCATTATCTCCCCAGTTGATGCGCACTTGCATGGCGCTTACATCCTAGACCACACCGAACCAGTTGGCTTTTCACAAAGTGAACTACATTGCTTAAGCTTAACTATCTTAGGGCATCGCGGCAAGTTAAAGCGACTAGAGGCTGATTTTTCAGACCGTATCCTAGTGATGCAATTAATTTGCATGCGACTGGCCGTTATCTTATGTCACGCGCGACAAATGCCTAATTTACGCGGCATGCAATTGGCATTAAATAATAATGGTTTTAAGCTATCACTGCCAAAATCATGGGCAAGCAAGTATCCACAATCTCACTACCTGCTGGATGAAGAGACATTAGCATGGCAGAAAATAAACTGGCATTTTGAGCTAGTAAATACGATATAAAACTGTCACAAAAAATTCATTTGCGTTCCAAAATAAACGGTATAAACTGTTTATATCGTTTATTTGGAGTGCAACCATGTCAAAAATCAATTCAATACAGGCTGAAGCGTTAAAATCAACCCCTGAAAACGCAACTAGCGCAGAAACAAACAAACCTGCTGCTAAGGCAGCACCAGCCAGCAAAGCTGCTGTAAAACCGGCTCCAGCAAAAACTGTCGCTGCTAAACCTGTTGCAGCAAAAACAACAGTCACTAAACCAGCAGCCAAAGCTGCGGTAAAAACCAGCGTGACCAGCACTAAAAAAACTGAAAAATCCGCTGACAAAACCAAAACACCAAAAGAAAAAACGCCAAAACTAAAAATGGAGCGTGATAGCTTCACCATGCCTAAAACTGAGTACGCGCAATTTGCAGTGCTTAAAGAGCGCCTCACTAAATTGGGTCAGCCAGCTAAAAAGAGCGAGCTACTACGCGCAGGCATTATGCAGTTAAGTGCCATGACTGATGCCGCATTAAAAGCAGCGATGAGTAAAGTGCCTGCCATTAAAACTGGCAGACCTAAAAAGAAATAAGCGCAAATTATATTGAAGACTGTTCGCGTCATTGCTGGTGAGAATAAACCGCCAGTCATGACGCGATACGTCCAAGATGTGGGTCAATGATGTTTATCTATAGAGCAGCCATACCGTATAGATGCACGCTATATTTGAGTCGCGCTCAACTGCTCTTATAAACCACGCAAACTGGCAAACCACACCAACTAACTAGTGTGGTTTTATGGTCTGATAAGCGTTAACTTCATCCACGGTTTTGATAACTTCTGCACGTAGTACTGGGTCTGACTGTGCTAGCTGCAAAGCTTTTTCAGCCGCCTCTTTGGCTGCCACCGCATCACCTTTAAGCAATAATACGTTGGCCAAATTGTTATAGGCGGCTACAGAGTTGGGGTATGCAATCGTCGCATTGCGGAAAGCACTGACTGCATGAGAGTAATGGCCTAACGCATAAGCACTATTCCCTAAGCCCATTAGCAGTACCAAATGATTAGGCCAGCGTTTAGCGGCAGCATCATATGCCAAATAAACATCGGTTTTATTTGCATTGCTCTCAAAAGCCACTATCGCTTTGGCAACTGCATCAGGATCATCGGCCTTAGGTAAGCTGCCTGGCTTTAACGCGACAAACGCCCAATAACCACTGCGCGCCCAAGTGCGCTGAAATGCACTCAAACTCATTTCAAAACGCTCAAAAGTGCCTGAACGCAACCAAACAAGCTCGCGGTCAAGGCTGTAGCCAACCACTACCGCATAATGCCAAGAAGGCACCCAAGATAAGCCTAGATTCTGCATCACTACCACCACATTACCGGCTGCAACCTCTGCCAGCACGGCATCAAGCTTAGGCGCCAACTTTACAGACAAGGCGCCATGCCTGCGTGCAGCAGCCAGCATTTCAATCTGCAAACTACCCTTGCGAGCAGGAATGTAAATCTCTGGTACCAGTTGATCCGGCGTCACGTGAATATCAACGGCATTGAGCGCAGTTGCTAATGCGGCCGGCCCACAGTGATATTGCGATTGGGGAAAGAAAGGGGTTTGGGTCAGCTCATACTGCCTAGGAAGTGATGGGTTTTGTACTGCCTCACGCACGCCGGTTGCAGCACAGGCATTGAGCAATAAACAAAAAGCCAGCATGATTAACTTACGAAACATGCTGGCTTCTCGCTGTAACAAAACCTGACTAAGCTAATACACGATTAGCGAATAGAACGTGTAAATGGATACACTTTAGTAAAACCAAGGATATCAGTCAGCAACAGCACTAGGAACACCAAAATAATGGCTCCAATAATGCCGCTACCAGCTGGCGCATTTTCAATCTGCGTTGCCATCGTGCTTGCTTCTTCATCTGTAAGTGAAGCAACACGACTGCGTGCTTGTGCTGGGTCAATGCCATGCTCAATTAACGCAGCCTGTACATCCTGACGAGACAAGGCAGTGATGATGCGCGCACGGTCTTGGTCAGCGGCGCTTGAGAAAACACTCTCCGCAACTTGCGCCGAACTAATCATAGCCGCCTGAACGGTTTGCACAGAACCTGTAAATAAAATAGAAGCCGCAAGAAATGCACTGAAAAAACGCTTAACAAAAATCATGGCAAGTACCCCTTATCATTAAAATTTAGTTAAAAAGATGGTTTAAATCTTACAGCCCACTTAAGCGACTAACTGCAGGCTGTCGATTAAGGCCATCACTTACGAGTATTAAATATGCCTACAGAACTAAAATAGCACAGTTCAATAATCGTGTATAGGCATATGCGTGGCGAATAATCTAGAGAGATACCGTTTACGTTAATCAAAAGCCAGGCTGTTTCACGGTATCAATGTAGTAATGTGATATGCCATCCAACTTACGCTGCTTTAGCCACCAAACAGCCCCCTTCTTTACTACGCATGCGCTTTGATGCAAGCCCAGCAGTTTACTTATGAACAGGCCAAGGTTAGGCTGATGCCCCACCAGTACGATAGTTTGCGTGTCGTCCTGATTTGCAACTTCTTGCATCATACGAGCAATATTGCTATCCACACTTAAGCAGTCAGCAATTTTAATTTCCATCTGATTTAAATCATGCAAGGCATGCGCTGTTTGCAGACAGCGACGTGCTGGGCTACATAGTAGTTCGGCATGCTCAGGCAAGTGCTTATACAGCCACTTTGCAATTTTGGCCGCATCTTTACGGCCGCGCTTGGTTAATGCACGGTCATGGTCATGGCCGCTTTCACTTTGCACTTCCGCTTCAGCATGTCGCCAAATGATTAAATTTGCCATGGTTTAATTAAACAGTTTAGTTAATCTGTATATTTTTGCAGCAATTGCAATTGCGCACTATAAACACGCACTGGCTCACCGGGCTTAGCTTTATGCGCTTGTGCAGCGATAGGCTGGTAGGTGCCATCCGCATTTAATATCCATGCATCATGGTTATCTTCCAGATACATTTGGCAGCACTCTTGCAAAATCCGCGCACGATTTTTTGCATCGGTAATCGGCCATGCAATTTCAACACGGCGCATCATGTTACGGTTCATCCAGTCAGCACTGGACAGCCACATATGCTCGACTTCTGCGATTTTGAAATAAAACACGCGCGAATGCTCAAGCAAGCGACCAATCACTGAACGCACACGAATGCGGCCATTCAAGCCTGGCGCGTCAATCGGTAAAATACACGCGCCGCGCAAGATCAAATCCACCTCCACCCCGGCACGCCCAGCTTTAACTAACGCCTTCACCAGAGCCTCGTCCGTTAATGCATTCATTTTCAAAATAATAGAAGCAGGCTGCCCGGCCTTGGCACTCAGTTCTGCCGCTCTAATCTTAGCCAGCATCTGTTTATGCAAATTAAATGGCGCCACCAGCAGTTTCTGCATACGGGGTAATTTGACCTGGCTGGCAATATGCCTGAACAAATGCTCCATATCGCGGGTAATCTGCGCATCAGCGGTAAGCATGCTCACATCAGTATAGAGCCTTGCTGTTCTTGGATTATAGTTGCCGGTTGAAACATGCCCATAGTATTGAAGCCCAGTAGCTTCACGGCGCATCACCAATAACATTTTTGCATGGGTTTTTAGCCCCACAATGCCATACACCACTTGCGCGCCCACAGATTCTAAATCCTCGGCCCAGTTGATATTTGCCTCTTCATCAAACCTAGCTTTAAGCTCCACTACAGCCATCACCTCTTTGCCACGGCGCACTGCTTCTTGCAGTAGCTTCAGCATACGTGGGTCTGAGCCTGTACGATAAATGGTTTGCTGGATAGAAAGCACATCGGGGTCATGCACGGCCTCACGCAAGAAATCAATGACTGACTCAAAGCTCTCGTAAGGCTGGTGGATAAGAACATCACGCTGTTTGAGCTGTGAGAAAAATGACTGATTGGGGACTAGCTGCTGACTTATCTGCGGCTCATATGGCTTAAATTTGAGGTGGTCACCTTCAGCTAAATCTGCCAACTGCATCAGGCGCGCTAAATTAACCAAGCCATTCACGCGATACAGCGACTGTTTAGGTAAATCGAATTGCTGCAGCAAGAGCTTAGCTAGCTTTTCATCACAACCATGTGATACCTCCAAACGCACCGCTTCACCAAAATGTCGTTGTACCAAACCTTTTCTTAACGCTGTACGCAGGTTTTTTACATCCTCTTCATCCACAGCCAAATCAGAATGACGAGTTACCCTAAACTGTGAGAAACATAACACCTCACGGCCAGTAAATAAGCTAGCTAAATGTGCACGAATAACACTAGATAAAGACACAAATTTTTGTTGCTTGCCACTCAAGTGCTTAGGCAGTTTAATTAAGCGAGGCAACGCCCTTGGCACCTTCACAATGGCAATATTATTATTGCGTCCAAATGCGTCGGTACCCCCCAGTGACACAATAAAATTTAAAGACTTATTGGCCACTTGCGGAAAGGGGTGAGAAGGGTCAAGCGCAACTGGCACCAGTAACGGACGCACGCTGGACTCAAAATAACGTGCGACCCAACGCTTTTGCTCTAATGTACGCTCAGCGTTAGACACCAGATACACACCTGCACTCGCCAGAGCAGGCATTAAATCTGTATTAAAAATCTCGTACTGTTTTTCTACTAAAGTATGCGCAGCTTTGGATATTTCTAAATAGCTTTGTACGTTAACATCGGTCTTTTTTTCATTATCACGCATGGCGTCTACATGCGGCGCGGCGCGTACTTCAAAAAACTCATCCAGATTGGAAGACACAATACAAAGAAAACGCAAACGCTCTAGCAGAGGATACTCCGCATTTTGCGCAAGACTCAGTACTCGTGCATTAAACGCCAATATACTGATATCTCGATTGAGTAATTTAAGCGGTGAATTAACTGAACGCATGATATTTTCTAATTAGTTATTTCATTCAGCATAAGCGACAATTATGACAGTGTCATGAAAATTCATCAAAACCGTCATCTATGTGAAATATGTGAAAGCTTAGCAAATAGACACAGCTATTTTATTGGGAAAACAAACGAAAGCGTTACGCTACTCTGTTAATGACTACGGCCTCAAGTAGAGGTTCATTCGCCTTGCGCCAAGCTGTTTGCAATCAAGGCAACTTGTGTAAAGGCGTGTGCATCCAGTGATGAGCGTCCCAGTAAACCGCCGTCTATATCTGGCATGGAGAGCATATCATGTGCGTTATCTGCCGTTAGGCTGCCGCCATAAAGAATGCGCACTTGTTGTGAAAGCGCCAAGTCTCGCGCTGAGATAAGCTGCCGAATCAGCACATGCATCAACTGCGCTTGCTGTGGGCTTGCATGTAACCCAGTGCCAATCGCCCACACCGGCTCATAAGCCACCACAATATTGAGAGATTTAGCGCACACCAATGCTTCATCATCTAACGCGTTTAACATATTCAGTAATTGCTGCCGAATTACCGCTTCAGCCATGCCAGCATCACGCTCTTGCTGTGTTTCACCCACACAGTAAATGGGCGTTAATCCGCAAGCTAAAGCACGTAACAGTTTTGTAGCAATCACCTCATAACTATCTAAACGCAACAAGCGCCGCTCAGAATGCCCAATAATCACAAAGCGGCAACCAAACTCGGCAATCATTGCCGCTGAAATGCATGAGGTATAAGCGCCCTCCTCAAACTGACTTACATTCTGCGAGCCCCACAAAATGTTGCTACCAGCTAATAACTGCTGCCCTTGAAACAAATAAACGTAAGGTAAACAAAGTGCAAAATCTACCGCATCCAGCGCTTGTAGATTTAATCTCAATTGCTGTAATAGCTGCTGATTACCCGCAATGCTGCCGTGTAACTTCCAGTTGCCAACAATGAGTTTTCTACGCTTAACCATGCAAACAATCGTCTTTCATCTTCGTCAAACATGATGGAGAGTTAATCGCTAATTTGATGCTGAGATTACGCATTATGGCACGATCACTGCATCCAGAGTGATCTGGCAATCACATTCACTTGAGCAAGAAAGATTTCAACGCCAGCGCGGAGGCGGTAAATCCAAACGGTGCGGTGACGCATACGCTAGAGCCGTAACCTGCACAATTTAAACCGGTCACGCCTGTATTAGTTTCTACCTCACAGGCAGCGTCAGGCTTAATCACAGGCTCGTCAGAATAAACCGCCTGTATGCCGAACTTATCGGATTTTTTGCTATTGGTAGCTTTAGGGAATTGATAGTCACGGCGTAACTGATTGCGTACTTTAGCCAGCAATCTATCACCGGACACATGGGCAAGGTCTGCTGCTTGTATGCGCGTAGGGTCCAGCCTGCCACCGGCCGCACCTACGGTCACCAGCGGCAGTTTATGCGTGCGACAAAAAACTGCAATCGCCACCTTTGCTTTGGCATCATCAACGCAGTCAATCACATAATCATATGGCTGACTCAGCATCTCAGCCACATTCTCCATCGTAACAAAATCTTCAATTTCGTACACGTTAGCAAGGGGATTAATCTCAAGAATACGCTCACGCATTGCGGTCACCTTGGCTTTGCCAAAAGTGTGGTCTAAAGCATGCAGTTGACGATTAACGTTAGACTCTGCCACATTATCTAAATCAATTAAGGTAATATTACCTACCGCATTCCGCGCCAGCGCTTCGGCTGCCCAACTACCGACACCACCGATGCCAATCACGCACATATGTGCAGATTGTAATTTAACTAAGCCATCTGCACCGTATAGCCTTGCCACGCCACCAAAGCGACGTGCCATATCGGGTTGATGCAAAGAATCGAGTACGGTTACTGCAGACATTATATTTCCAGCACAACGAAAGCTGCGGCTAGGTTTTTTTCATCACTAATACTGATATGCGTTTTAATGATATTTCTTTCATCTAAAAACGCCTGCAATATTGGCGCCAACACCAGCATCGGCTTACCTAAAGCATCATGGCCTACTGCAATGTTTTGCAAAGTGGCAGGTGCGCGCAAACCAGTACCTAATGCTTTAGAAAACGCCTCTTTGGCAGCAAATCGTTTCGCCAGAAAACGTGCTTTAATTTGTGACTGCTGATAACTCTCTAGCTCACTATCGGCCAATATTCTGCGTGCGAAAGCATCGCCAAACTCTGCAATAGAGTCTTTAATACGCGTGACCTCCACAACATCAGTGCCTATTCCAAAAATCATTAACTGCCTTTTACCTTAATATGGGAATACTATCTGGGGGCAAACTGCTGCATTAAAGACTTCATCTCACGCACGGCATTGTCCCAACCCACAAACAAGGCATGCGCAACAATGGCATGGCCGATATTTAGTTCCTCAAAGCCGTACATACGCGCAATATGATGCACATTATGGTAGTGCAAACCATGCCCGGCATTGACTACTAAGCGTGCGTCTTTTGCATGCTGCAGCGCACGCTCGATACGATCAAGCTCCGCTATTTGCGTGCGTTCTGATTCTGCATCAGCAAACGTGCCGGTATGCAATTCAATCACCGGCGCCCCCGTTTTAACCGCGGCGTCGATTTGTGCTAAATCTGGCGCAATAAATAAAGATACACGAATGCCTGCATCACTTAATTTTTTTACAGCGTGCTGCACTTTATCAAACTGGGTAACGACATCCAACCCACCCTCAGTAGTGCGTTCTTCACGGCGCTCAGGCACCAAGCACACATCTTGCGGCATGACTTTAATCGCAATATCCAACATTTCATCTGTCACTGCACACTCAAGATTCATTTTGGTTTGCAACAGTGGGCGTAATGCAAATATGTCTGCATCTTGCATATGACGGCGGTCTTCACGTAGATGTAAAGTAATGCTGTCAGCACCAGACTGCTCAGCGCGTAAAGCTGCTTGTACTACACTTGGATACTTAGTGCCACGTGCCTGACGGATTGTTGCAACGTGGTCGATATTGACACCCAATTTAATCATGCGTCTATCACCTTATAAATCAAAACATTATGGCAGCCCACGCACATCTCACATTGAGCTGCCTCAAGAAACTAGTTAATACCCTTGCAACTCAATCAGTAACTGCCGAGTATGTAGTGGCTTATCGCCTAAATAATGAGCTAACAAATAACGCATCAACTGCTTGCTCTGTTGTTGCGTCTGCTCATCACTGTAATCATCATTCAACATATCAATGAGCGTCTTGCCCGACAGCTGCACGCCATTTTCATAACGTGCCAACGTGCCGCGTATTGGATATGCGCCGTGCTCTGCCTCATAACGATAATTTTGCTGTATAAGAATCGGTGCGCTATTGGCATCTAAGTGTAGCGGTATTGCATAGCCAAGCTCTTGCAAAAACTTTAGCTCAAAACGACGCAGTGTCGTAGCCAAATGCTGCTCACTCGCCAAGGCCTTTAAAGTATCTGCATAATAAGCAAACAACGCCTCGTGTGGGTCCTCACGCGGCAGCAGCCTTAGCAACAATTCGTTCAGATAGAAGCCACACATCAGCGCTTCACCCTGTAGCAAAAGTAAACAGCCGTTCCACTCTAAACCGTGCAAAGTTTTAAGCTCTAACTTGCCTGACCATGTCGCCAACATTGGCTGGAAGGCCTGCAACATGCCTCGCATAGCAGAGCGTGGGCGTCTTGCCCCTTTTGCAGTAGTGGCAACTCGCCCGAACTCACATGAAAACAGCTCAACTACCAGGCTGGTTTCTTTAAATGGATAAGTATGCAGCACATAAACGGACTGATTGTCTTGACGATGAGAACTCACTGACGCCATAAGGTCTATTCAACCACCACGATACAAACACTAGCGTTAATGATATCCATCTTAAACAGCATCAACGTGTAACCATTCCATCAAAAAACCGACAACCCGACCAATGTGTCGCAGATTAATAACCTAGCGATTTGAGTGCGCGCGCATCATCTGCCCAGCCGCCTTTAACTTTTACCCATGTTTCTAGGTAAACTTTACCGCCAAACAGTTTTTCCATGTCTTGTCTGGCTTCGGTAGAAATTTGCTTGAGTTTCTCACCGTTTTTACCAATCAACATCGGCTTCTGACTGTCTTTATCAACAATGATGGCGCAAAAAATACGGCGCAACTTACCCACCACTTCAAACTTTTCAACCTCTACCGCGACTGAATATGGAATTTCATCGCCTAGCAATCTAAATATTTTCTCACGCACCAACTCTGCCGCAAGGAAGCGCTCATTCTTATCCGTCAACTCATCTTCAGAGTAAATCGCCTCTTGCTCAGGCAAGTAGCTACGGATAGATTTTAATAACTCATCTAAGTTAAGGCTCTTTTTAGCGCTGACTGGCACGATTTCTGAGAATGGAAACTCCAAATCGAAATCTTGAATCAACGGCAGTACGTTGCCTTTATCACCCATTAAGTCCAGCTTGTTCACCACCAAGATAGTCGGTGTTTTATCAGACAATAACTGTAATACCTTGCGATCAGCATCGCCCAACTTCATCGGCTCAATCACAAACAGGACTACATCGACTTCTGTTAGCACCTGGGTGACCGTTTTATTTAAACCTTTGTTCAAAGCATTTAAGTGCTTTTGCTGAAAACCTGGCGTATCTACAAACAAATACTGCGTATCATCTGTCGTATGTATGCCTAATAGGCGGTGGCGTGTAGTTTGCGCCTTACGTGAAGTAATTGCTAACTTCATCCCTAAAATATGGTTTAGCAGCGTGGATTTACCCACGTTCGGGCGCCCCACGATTGCCACTGTACCGCACTTAAAGGGGCCATCGAAAGCAGTCACTGCCTTCACTTCAAGCTCTTGATTAATATCTGTCATTTTTTAACTTTTCCAATATGGAGTTTATTTAACGCAAGCAAAGCAAGTTCTGCTGCCTGCTGTTCAGCAATGCGACGGCTCCGGCCTTCACCTACTGTGCGAATTTGATGTTTTTCCACTAAGCACTCCACCACAAACTTTTGCTCGTGCGCTTCACCGCTAGTGTGTGTGACTGTATATTCTGGGACTGCGATTTTTCTACTTTGCAACAACTCTTGCAATAAGGATTTAGGGTCTTTATCGATGACTTTAGGATCTATCGTTTCCAACTTACCTGCGTAGAGACCCAAGACAAAAGTTTGCGCGGCATCGAACCCGCTATCAAGATAAACTGCGCCTATAATAGCCTCTAGCGCATCAGCTAAAATAGAAGGCCTACGCCAACCTGCACTTTTTAACTCGCCTTCACCCAGCAACAGTGCATCACCAAGGTTGAGAGATAGCGCGATTTCTGACAACGTTGCCTCCTTCACCATTTGTGCTCGCAGACGGCTTAAATCACCTTCTGCCAGTTTAGGGAAACGCTGATATAACTGGTGTGCAATGATGAAATTGAGAACACCATCACCCAAAAACTCAAGGCGCTCATTATTTTGGCCAGCATAACTACGGTGAGTGAGTGCCTGCGTTAACAAGCTTTCATTCACAAACTGATGCGACAAGCGCTTTAATAACTCTTGTTTAGACATCAATACCGCCAGAAGTTAGCTGCTTATTCAAATATCTTAAATACACTACTTACCATCACTACGTGCTGAAAAATCTATCAGCACACTTACATTACCCATAATCGGTTTCACTACTTCATATGAAACAGACACTACCGCATTACCATCAGGGGTTTTTTCTATCACTAAGTCTGAGCCTTTTACCGTATCAACATAGGCAACTGAAGCGCGCTTTTCAAACGAGTCTTTAATTTCTTTATTACTCATCGTGCCCAGAGATTCAGACTGCATGGCTTTCAGCACTTTCTTGACTGACATAAATTCTATATAAGCTGGAGCCATTTTCATCGCAATCAAAGCGACAAACACAACGAAAGCACCAACGATTAGCATACCTAACAAAGTTGCGCCTTGTTGTTTTTTAACGCTTTGCATATGCATTAATTTATTTATCATGTTTATCTCCATGCCTAGTCAAGTTAGTACGGCCAAGTAGTACATTCAAGTTTAGTACAGCCAAATAATTAATCTATTTTATTGCCGATTCTAGAACCCTGATCAAAATTCATCCAGATAAAAAATGCCTTACCGACCAGATTCTGCTCAGGTACAAATCCCCATACTCGGCTATCTGAACTATTATCCCGATTATCCCCCATTGCCAAATATTGTCCATCCGGCACAGTGACTTCTTCACCATCTGCAAATTTAGCGCCTATCGTGTCCGCCTCATAATTGCCAACCACGTTATGCACCAAAATATCATGATTCTTGCTGCCTAATTGCTCATGGTATTGTTTCGCTTGCACCACATTAAGCCCAGACATCACATACTCATAATAACCAGCGCTTTCAACCGCAATCGGCTGCCCGTTAATGGTGAGGCGCTTATCTTGATAGCCCACTTTATCACCAGGCAAACCTACTACGCGTTTAATGTAGTCAATAGAGGGGTTCGGTGGGTAATGAAACACGATGACATCGCCACGTGCAGGCTTATTCACCGCTAAGAATGTGTTATTTAAAATTGGCACACGCAGACCATAGGTAAACTTATTCACCAAAATAAAATCGCCTGCCAGCAAAGTCGGCATCATAGAACCTGATGGAATCTTGAACGGCTCGACAATAAATGAGCGTACTAAAAACACCACCAAAATAACGGGGAAAAAGCTCTTAGCATACTCAACTAAAACCGACTCATCAGCCCCCGCAGGGCGTTTCTTACTTAATACTAAAATATCAAATAGCCATATCAACCCGGTAACCAGCAGTACGACTATCATGAAAAGTGCGAACATCATGGCGTTTTACCTTATTTTCTTATTTATCTTCTACTCTTAAAATCGCTAAGAATGCTTCTTGCGGAATCTCAACGTTACCCACTTGCTTCATGCGTTTTTTACCTTCTTTTTGCTTCTCAAGCAACTTACGCTTACGCGTAATATCACCGCCATAACATTTTGCAATCACGTTTTTACGCATGGCTTTTACAGTTTCACGCGCAATGATGTTGGCGCCGATCGATGCCTGAATTGCCACATCAAACATCTGACGTGGAATTAATTCACGCATTTTCGCTGCAACTTCACGGCCACGATAAACACTGTTACTACGGTGCACGATAAGGCTTAATGCGTCTACGCGCTCGCCGTTCACCATGATATCCAGCTTAACCAAATCAGCCGCACGGAACTCTAAAAACTCGTAATCCATACTTGCGTAACCACGTGATACAGATTTTAATCGATCAAAAAAGTCCAATACCACTTCATTTAATGGCATTTCATAGCTCAACATCACCTGACGGCCCAAATACTGCATATTGCGCTGAATACCGCGTTTACCATTACACAAGGTCATCACTGGGCCTACATAATCTTGCGGCATCAGCAGATTCACCACAATCACCGGCTCACGAATCTCTTCAATGCGTGATGGCTCTGGTAAGCGAGATGGATTTTCAATCTGCTGCACCTCGCCATTTTTGAGTAACAGTTCATATATTACTGTTGGCGCGGTGGTAATCAAGTCCATGTCGTACTCGCGCTCTAAACGCTCTTGCACAATTTCCATGTGCAGTAGACCTAAGAAACCACATCTAAAACCAAAGCCTAATGCTGTTGAATTTTCTGCCTCAAATAATAAAGACGCATCATTCAAACTCAGCTTTTCTAGCGCGGTGCGCAACGCTTCAAACTGGTTAGACTCAACCGGATACAAACCTGCAAACACTTGCGGTTTAACCTCTTTAAAGCCTGCCAGCGGCTCAGTTGCGGGCTTGGTAGCCAAAGTCACAGTATCGCCAACTTTAGCTGCAGCCAACTCCTTAATCCCTGCAATAACAAACCCTACCTCACCAGCTGACAATGATGTTTTTTGCAGTGATTTTGGTGTAAACACGCCAACCTGCTCACACAAATGCTCAGAACCAGTCGCCATCAAGCGAATCTTATCTTTAGGTTTAAGTGTACCGTCCACCACGCGCACCAACATGACCACACCCACATAGTTATCAAACCATGCATCAATCACCAAGGCCTTTAATGGTTTAGTGACATCGCCCACCGGTGGCGGCACTTTAGCAATCACTGCTTCCAATACATCACGCACACCCAAGCCGGTTTTAGCTGAACAGCGCACAGCATCTGAGGCATCCACGCCAATCACATCTTCAATCTCTTGAATCACGCGATCCGGGTCTGCTGAGGGCAAGTCAATTTTATTCAGCACTGCCGTCACTTCCACGCCCAAATCCAATGCGGTATAACAGTTAGCTACACTTTGCGCCTCGACACCTTGGCTAGCATCAACCACTAGCAACGCACCTTCGCAAGCTGAGAGTGAGCGCGAAACCTCATAGCTAAAATCCACGTGGCCTGGGGTATCAATTAAATTCAGGTGGTAAATCTGCCCGTCATCCGCCTTATATTCCAAAGCCGCTGTTTGCGCTTTAATCGTAATGCCACGCTCACGCTCAATATCCATAGAATCAAGCACTTGCGCTTCCATCTCACGATCTGCCAAGCCACCACACAGGTGAATAATTCGGTCTGCCAAGGTGGATTTACCGTGATCGATGTGAGCAATAATGGAAAAGTTACGAATATTTTTCATGTTTAATTTTTAATAATGACTAAATTGACGACTAACGGGCTGTTCAGATAACAATAAAAGCGTGCTTAACAATAAGGGCGCACTAGGCGCCCTTATTGTTAACCGAACAGCTCGGATTTTACAGCAAATTCAAAGTATTAACATCTATAGATTAATGCTTACCCTTTAATTATGCGACGAGATGGCATTTACTTAGCACTTGGTATTTTAACCGGCACATACAAGGTGCTCTCACCGCGCAACACAAGTAAAGCAATGGTCTTGCCTGCACCAAAACTAGCTAGCTGCTTGTTAAATTGCTCGAGACTTTGCACTTCGGTATTGTTCAAACCTAGTATCACATCACCACGTCTGATGCCCGCTTGCGCTACAGCACCCAATGCATCCATCACCAAAAGACCATTTTTCCCATTCAGTTTTTTCTTTTGCTGTGGTGTAAGCTCTTTTAAAATTAAGCCAACACGATCAGCTTCCTGCTTCACTGCCGGTTTATTCGCTTGCACAGACTCTGATGCATCTGATGGCATCTCGCCAATCGCTACACTTAAGGTTTTATCAGCGCCTTTACGTAATACTTCTACCGGCACAGCCTTACCTGGTTTAGCAGCGCCAACGGCACGTGGCAAATCGGAAGAGTTTGCAATTGGCTTACCATCAAATTTAATGATGACATCACCAGCCTCTACCCCACCTTTATCTGCAGGGCCGCCTTTTTCAACACCAGCAACCAAAGCCCCGTTGGTATTCTTCATACCAAATGACTCAGCTAGCTCCTTACTCAATTCTTGAATCACAACACCCAACCAACCTCTAGTTACCTTACCAGAAGCTTTTAATTGGTTGGTTACCTCAAGCGCCACGTCAATAGGAATACTGAACGACAAACCCATTGAGCCACCGCTACGACTATAAATTTGTGAGTTAATACCAACTACTTCACCGGCTAGATTAAACAATGGCCCACCTGAGTTACCTGGATTAATCGCAACATCGGTCTGAATGAATGGCACAAAGTTTTCTTGCGGCAAGGCTCTACCCTTTGCACTCACAATGCCGGCTGTCATGGTGTTTTCTAAGCCAAATGGAGAGCCAATCGCAGCCACCCACTCACCTACCTTCAGCTTATTGGGATCACCAATCACTACTTTAGGTAAGCCTGTTGCTTCAATCTTAACCAGCGCAACATCGGTACGCTTGTCCGCGCCGATAATCTTGGCCTTAAATTCACGTTTATCTGATAACTTAACAATCACCTCATCGGCTTCAGACACCACATGTGCGTTGGTTAGGATATAGCCATCACTACTGATCACAAAGCCGGAACCGAGAGACTGCGACTTATACTCTGGCTGTGCTCCGCCATTTTGGCCAGGAAAATTGGGGATGCCAAAACGCTTAAAGAACTCCTGTAATTGCTCATCACCTAACATACCAGGAAGCTGTGCGGGACTTGTACGCATATTTTGCGTAATACTGATGTTAACCACAGCAGGCCCTTGCTTTTCTGCCAATTCAGTAAAATCTGGCAAATCCTTAGCATTCACATTCACTGCAGAGCATAAAATAAATATAACTGCAGCAAGCCAACTTCTCATCATCTACTCACCCCACTTAATGTTTGAAAATCTGTTTAAGTTTGCAAAATCCAATTAGTTAATACGTCATGCATCGTTGCTTGCATCATCAGCATAGTGCAATACTACAGCTTGATATTGATTAGTATCGCTACCAGTAGGCTGGCTAGCCAAATACCATTTAACCCAGACAAAACCCATGCATAGACCAAATATGGCAGCCAGCACCACATACAACTGGTTGTTAAATAAAACCTCGGCTAACACTGAAAAGAAAGTCAGGCCCACTAGAGGTAACACATAAAGCAGAAAAACCGAGCGTAATGCCACACGTTCATCAATGCCAACCACCACACTATCGCCAACCTGTGCATTAATGGTATTTTCTGCTAGAAATATGTGGCTTTTATGACCAAGCATTTTGCCCCAAGTTGCATTGCCACAACCACGTCGCTGCCCACAAATGCTACATGCAGTCCTGCGCTCTATTTCCAGCTCAGCTGCGCCCTGCTTGCATCGAATCACTACTGCGTGTTCTTCTATCATAATGACGAGTAAAACTTACCTGACGATTATTTACCAATAACTACCGCATTTGCAATCTGCACCACAGTCGCCTCAGGCACTTCGCCGACAGCAGTCACAAGATATCCGTTATTCACTCCGGCATAAAAACTGGTATAGCCGCTTGAGGCCAAAGCCACTTTGGTTTTACCGCTTTTATTGGTAGGTTCAATAAACAATGAAACTGAAGCCAACCCATCTGAAAAAATCATATGCATAACCGGATAAGGTTTACCGGGCACCATACGCACAATTTGATCTACTTTACGATAGCCGGCTGGCAGCTCTTTAATTTCCCATGTCACCGACAACTTGCCATCGGGCAAAATCACCGGCTCATCCGCCATCACGTAATTCTTTTTGCTATCAATACGCGGCGTAAACCAATCAAGCCCAACTGAATTTAAGAGTGACAGACGGTTAAAGCCAATACTTTCGATAATCTCGCTACGCTGATTAAACCTGACGGACTTCAATAGCAAGCCATATTCGTCGTCTATCCAAAACTTATAGCTATAACGTAACCTATCTTTAGGCTCTAAGAACAGAATCTGCGCCTGGCGATCTGCTACCCGCTCATGCGTGCTTAGGTGCACAGTGTAATTTTCTTTGATCGTATCAAAATTTAGCGGCAACATGGCTGGAAACATATTCTGACCGCGTTTTTTTTCAATGACTATTTTTTCATTTTTTGAATTGTAGATAACGAGATTACTACCCTGACTCAACACCTCACGTGATGCGCCATCTAACACCACATTGCGAGAAAACTCGTTTCTGCCATCAAACAAATGGGTGATTTGCACAGCCTTAGCTTGCTGGCCAGTTTGACAGACAAAAACACCTTCATAACTTAAAGCGCGCGCGGCAACGGCTGCCTTTTGCAACATTGCCCACAGTTCATCATCGGTAGCCGCATGACCAGCAAAACTCGTTACACATAAGACAAATAGCATTACCCCTGCGAAGGGTTTAGCCAATAAAACGCGACTGCTTGAAATCATTCTGAATAATTCACTGATTGAATATAGTATGAGCTCGTTGAGGGTGCTAATGATTGGTGCGCCATTAAATACTCATTAGGGATGGATTCACTAGTTGTTGTCACTTTAGCTACTTCTACGGGAGCAACTGGATTTGGTTGAAACTGTTGCTGTAACGCCATCCAGCCCACCACCATGACCGCAGCAAAAGATGCTGCAATTGACCAGCTAGCGGGTAACTTATCTTTCAACATTTCTGTTTTTGCGTTGCTTGTCACTTTTGATGCATAAGGGGCCAGCACCGTGGGCTCCTGCTCAATTTTTTGCATGAGTTTTTGTTTAAAGCTTGCGCCAAGCGCCACATCGCCACGCATCGCATCGCCAATTAAATGGTATTGATGCCAGGTTTGCGAAGCTTGCCTACTACTGTGTATGGATGTAATCAGATGCTCAGCATCCTCTACTGCAATTTCATCATCCATTAAAGCAGAAATTTGTTCACTCATCACTTACTCCTAATACACTACAAACTACGCATTGATACTTTCGTGCTTTAATTTAACTGCCTAAATCTAACTACCAGCGTTTATTCTCTGGAGTATCTAACAAAGGTCTTAATTTCAGCGCAATTGTCTCGCGTGCTCTGAATATTCTTGAGCGCACTGTGCCGATTGGGCAACCCATGATGGTTGCAATCTCTTCATAGCTCAAACCTTCAATTTCACGCAAGGTGATGGCTGTTTTCAACTCATCAGGTAAGCCCTCAACCGTATCGTTGACCGTTTGCGCAATCTGTTTGGTCATCATGCTAGATTCAGGGGTTTCAGTGGTGCGTAACTCATCACCACTGTCAAAATTTTCAGCATCTTCGATTTCAATGTCGGTAGAAACCGTCGGACGGCGCCCCATAGAAACCAAGTAATTTTTTGCCGTATTAATACCAATACGATATAGCCACGTATAGAAAGCACTATCGCCTCTGAAGTTTGGCAATGCGCGATAAGCCTTAATAAAGGACTCTTGCACTACATCTTCGATTTCAGCCTGATCGCGAATCATGCGCGACAACAGGCGTGCCAACTTACGCTGATACTTATCAACAAGCAAACCAAACGCACGCTTATCCCCGCGCTGCGCACGCACAACGAGCTCATGATCAATCTCACGATTACCAGAAACTGGTGCATTAGCCACTACGTGCAACCCCTCTGCCAGACCCACCTTAGTCTGTTCAATTTTATTGTCGAATTTCTCACTTCTGTAAGTATAACCTTGGCCAGCAGGTTGAACGAAGTTAAATTGGACTAATTCCTGAATTTTACTGGGTTGTATCATTACTTTGCCTCCACAGCTTTAAGATTTTTAATCTAATTACTTTTCATTTAATGACAACTAAACAATTACTTTTTTATGTTTACTACGTTATTTCTATTGCCTTTTATAAAGACCGCGATACACTCTTAGAAGTTCCGAACAATTCAATCCTCCCCCACATAATCCTTGTAAATTATGCAGCAATTTGATGTTTTAATTATTGGCAGCGGCCTAGCTGGACTCTCGCTTGCACTAAGAACTGCTGAGCATAAAAAAATCTGCTTAGTCAGTAAACGTAGTATTAACGACACTGCCAGTAATTGGGCACAAGGCGGCATTGCAGCTGTACTCAACAACGAAGACTCTATAGACGCACACATTCAGGACACGCTAATTGCAGGCGCTGGACTTTGCGATGAAGCTGTCACCAAAAAAGTAGTAGAGCACGGTAAAGAAACCGTGGAGTGGTTAATAGAACAAGGGGTAAAGTTCACTCGTGAAAACAATAACAGCAACTACCACCTAACCCGTGAGGGCGGCCATAGCCACCGCCGCATCATTCATGCTGCAGACGCTACCGGCAATGCGGTACAAACCACACTGGCTGACCAAGTAAGGCAGCACCCCAATATCACGCTGCTTGAAAACCACATTGCAGTCGATTTAATCACAACACACAAGGTTAAAAACCTTGACCCTAAAATCACTGAAAACAATGCTTGCCTAGGTGCTTACGTACTAGATAACAGCACAGGAAAAGTCATTACCATCGGCGCGCACAATACTGTTTTAGCAACCGGTGGTGCAGGCAAAGTTTACCTTTACACCACCAACCCGGATGTAAGCACTGGCGATGGCATCGCGATGGCGTGGCGAGCTGGCTGCCGCGTTGCCAATATGGAGTTTATTCAGTTCCACCCTACCTGTTTATTTCACCCTCATGCTAAATCATTTTTAATTTCTGAAGTGGTAAGAGGTGAAGGTGGCCTGCTCAAGCTGCCAGATGGCACTAGATTTATGCCAGAACATGACCCGCGTGCAGAACTAGCATCCAGAGATATCGTGGCACGCGCCATAGACTTTGAAATGAAAAAACGCGGTCTGGATTGTGTGTATCTGGATATTTCACACAAACCGCTTAGCTTTATACAAGAGCACTTCCCCAACATCTACAAGCGCTGCTTGGAGCTAGGCATAGACATCAGCAAGAGCCCCATTCCCGTTGTACCTGCAGCACACTATACTTGCGGCGGCGTCATGACGGACGATAAAGGCCAAACTGACGTTCACCACCTATATGCGATTGGTGAAACCTCTTGCACTGGCTTACATGGGGCAAACCGATTAGCCAGCAACTCATTATTAGAGTGTTTGGTATTTGGCAAAGCTGCGGCTGAAGATATCCTGAGCCAGACACAACACACTGTGACCCACTTACCATATTGGGATGAAAGCCGTGTCACAGATGCAGATGAAGAAGTGCTCATCACCCATACCTGGGATGAACTACGCCGATTTATGTGGAATTATGTTGGCATTGTACGTACCGACAAACGCCTCAGCCGAGCACTGCATCGCATTCATATGCTGCGTGATGAAGTGCATGAGTTTTATAGCAACTTTAAAATTAGCAACGATTTAATTGAGCTGCGCAACCTGCTGCAAGTAGCAGAACTGATTGTATTAAGTGCAATTGAGCGCAAAGAGAGCCGTGGTTTGCACTATAGTAAAGATCATCCAAATTTAGAAGAAGAAGCAATACCCACCGTATTAGAGCCGTCTAATTACTATAGCCTGCTGGATAGAGAGCATGGGCTCAAACATAATCATTAAAATCTGCATTTTAAAACCCACATGGTGGAGAGTAAAAGTCCCTCCAAAATCATTTGGGTGAATGGGTAATACAATACATATCAACAAAATCTGACTTTAATCTGAATACTCCGTATAATTGACAGCATTCCCTGCGCAAACCAATCAGCGTAGCGGTCTTAAAATACTAAATCTTTCCTGATTCACACAATCACGTTAATGATTTTTACATATGCCTACCTCGATTGGTGTTGCTTCACAAAGTAATAGGTCGGCTTAAATTTCCCAGCTGAGGCTATCACTTTGACTATTGAAACAACAAACACACTTACATTTGACTCTCTAGATTTATCTGAACCTATCTTGCGCGCAATTAATGACGCAGGTTACACCGCACCAACCCCGATTCAGGCCAATGCCATTCCACTCGTATTAACTGGTGGTGACTTATTAGCAGGCGCACAAACCGGCACTGGTAAGACTGCAGGCTTTACCCTGCCAATCTTGCACATACTCAGCCAAAAACCACTCGCGGAAACTGCGAAAAGCCGCCCGCGCTGCTTAATGCTCACGCCTACGCGCGAACTTGCTGCGCAAATTGAAGAGTCAGTAAAAACTTATGGCAAATATCTGCCACTGACCTCTACCGTGATTTTTGGTGGCGTTAATGCAAACCCGCAAATTGCGCGCCTGAAAAAACCACTGGATATTTTAGTGGCAACGCCAGGCCGTTTACTAGACCATGCGAATCAAAAGAATGTTGATCTATCTGGTATTGAGATTTTAGTTTTAGATGAAGCTGACCGCATGCTGGACATGGGCTTTATTCGCGATATTAAAAAAATTCTGGCAATGCTGCCTAAGCAACGCCAAAACCTACTATTTTCAGCCACCTTCTCAGAAGAAATAAAAGCACTGGCAGACAGCCTATTGCACAACCCGGGCTTTGTTGAAGTAGCGCGCCGCAATACCGCTTCAGAGCTGGTGGAGCAAACAGTACATATGGTGCCGCAAGCCCATAAGCGTGACTTGGTGACCCATCTGATTAAACATCATGACTGGAAGCAAGTGTTAGTATTCACGCGCACCAAGCACGGTGCCAACCGCTTAGCGGAGAAACTAATCAAAGACGATATTCAAGCAGCGGCGATTCATGGCAATAAGAGCCAAGGCGCTCGTACCAAAGCGCTCGCACAATTTAAAGATGGCAGCATGCGTGTATTAGTGGCTACAGACATTGCAGCTCGCGGCTTAGATATTGATCAATTGCCACAAGTGGTGAATTTTGAATTGCCGAATGTTCCAGAAGATTACGTACATCGCATTGGCCGTACTGGCCGTGCCGGCAGTAGTGGCGCAGCAGTTTCCTTAGTTGATAGAGAGGAAATTAAGCTATTAAAAGACATTGAAAAACTAATTAAGCGCGAAATTCCTAGGGTAAGCGTTGAAGGATTTACGCCAGCAGCCAATCCAGAGCCAGAGGCGCCACGCGCCCCTCGCCCGCAACAAGGCCAACGTCGTAAACCGCAGGAAAACGGCAAGCAAGCTGCACCGCAAAAAAATGGCGCCTCAACTCACGGCCAACAACCTAAACGTACACAAACAGCACCAGCGCAGCCTCGCTCACAAAAGCCAATGTCTGAGGCTGCTAGACATCAGGCCATGCCGCAAGCTGCTATTTTTTCACCACAGCCAACGAACAATGGCAATCGCGGCAATGGCGCGCGTAGTCAGGCACCGCGTGGTCAGCAAAGCCGGAGCAACCAGAGCGCTGGCGGCCAACATAGAACTGGTGGCAGAGGCCGCTAAACAGTATCAGCAATGAAGATATGGGTAGATGCAGACGCGTGCCCAGTGGTGATAAAAGAAATTTTATTCAGGGCCGCTGACCGCACCAAGATTACAACCACACTGGTTGCTAATCAGTTTTTACGCACTCCGCCTTCTGCCTATATTAAAACGATACAGGTTGCCAGCGGCTTCGATGTCGCTGATAACCACATCGTGCTCGCGCTGCAAGCTGGTGACTTAGTAATTACCGCAGATATTCCACTCGCAGCACAAGTAGTTGAAAAAGGCGCCTATGCGCTGAACCCACGTGGTGAACTCTACACCGATGCCAACATTAAAGAACGCTTAAGTATGCGTAACCTCATGGAGGAGTTACGCAGCAATGGTGTAGAAATCACTGGGCAATCAGCATTTAATCAAGGTGACCGCCAGGCTTTTGCTTCTGCACTGGATAAACTAATTGCTAAACACCTGAAAAATAATCAGGTTTCACCATCAAATATAAAATAAATATTGCCTACATTTAAGCAATTTCAAAAATATAGATTAAAATTTCAACATTATTTTTTAAAAAACCTAGGTAGAGGATTTCACCATGCAAATTGCAATGAACACTGTTGTCACAATGACTTACGAACTTAAAGATGCTGATGGCAACGTGCTTGAATCTAGCAATGATCCAGTAGCGTACCTACATGGTGGTTATGACAATATTTTCCCAAAAGTAGAAGAAGCAATGCACGGCAAAAACATCGGTGATGTAGTGATTGTAGATTTACAGCCAGCAGATGCTTTTGGTGAATATGATGAAGAGCTAGTACAAATTGAACCAGCAAGTGCTTTCCCTGCTGCTGAGCTTAAAGTAGGCATGCAATTTGAAGGTGAAGATGAAACTGGTGATGTTGTGCTATACACCGTTACTGAGATTGCTGACGGTAAAGTGATTGTAGATGGCAACCACCCTTGGGCTGGTGAGCGCGTTGTGTTCACAGCGACCATTAAAGATGTACGCACCGCAAACAAAGAAGAGGTTGCACACCAACATGTACACGGTGCAGGCGGCCACCACCATTAATCATTAGCAACTAGAAATTAGTTGAGCATATTGATGAAGCCGTTTTTGCTAAACGTGATAGCCTGCGCGTTACTTTGCTGTGCGCAGGCTTTGCCTGCCGCAACGATGTATCGTTGTGGCAATAGCTTTCAGGATACGCCGTGCGTTAACCACAGCTATAGTAAAGCCATGAACACTGCAGCAAAACCGGCTAATGGTACTGAGGCAAAGAAAGACCTATCCCCCTATGTTGTGGACGCAGGCTGTAAACAACGTGGTGATGTAGCAAAAAAAATCATGTGGCAGCGTCAGGTAGGCAAAACAAAAGAAGAACAGTTAGAAGCAGCACAAGATACGCAAACGCATGCACTAATCAGCGAAGTTTATAACCATCGCGGCACTATTTTAGAAGTAAGAAACAGCATCGAACAAGCATGTATGCAACAGAAAGAACAAGACCAGCTTGCCGAGCAACTGTTATTAGCTGCAAAGAAGCTGAAGCAACGTAATGGCTCATCAGCCTCAGTTAGTTCATCTGGTGCTGTATCTGAACAGACCGCCACCAGCAAACCCTAAAAACAACTGACCGAATCAAAACGCGCATTTAGCAACTGATATGCGCCCAAACTCAATATCAGCATTTAACCCAAGCCTTTAACCTAAGCCTTGAAACTAGCATACGCTAAATACATCGCACAACTGGCTAAGTAAAATGCTTTTCAAGATACATTAACGTGACAAGGATGCGCATTAGCACATGAATATCTCAGATCAATCAAAATTTGACCAAGCCATCGCGCGCTTTGACGCATTTAATGCGTTAGACCCTAACTTAGAAGAGGTGGCTGGAACAAGCCAGCCTAAAGAGTTAGTTTATGCACACCGTATGACGGAGATGCTCAAGCGCTACAGCTCAGAGGCCTCTGAGGCATTATTGCTTGCAGCAAGATGCCAGCATATTGGCCGCTGGAAAACGCCGCGTAGCGACTACCCGATGACCAAGCCAGGGTACCACCAATGGCGAAATGCACTGAAATTATTTCATGCAGATACTGCACGCGGCATGCTGAGTGAACTGGCCTATGATGCTACGACTATTGACTGTGTGTGCGCGTTGGTGAAAAAAGAAATACCAAGGTCTAACCATGAAGCACAAACCCTTGAAGACGTCATCGTATTAGTATTTCTTGAACACTACCTTGCGCAGTTTGTCGCCACACATAGTGACTATGAAGAGTCAAAATTTGTAGATATCTTGGTCAAGTCTTTGATGAAAACCTCCAAAGAGGCACATCAATTTATTTTATCCATGACCACATTACCAGCGGCACTGGCGCCACTGGTGAAACAATTAGTGACAGAACGTTTCTAGCTAAAACTGACTATGCTTTCAGCCGCATAGTCATGATGATAATAAAAAAGCGCACTACATCAGCAATGCGCTTTTTTTGTACTTATCTTAAGAACTTAGGCGTTAAAAGCAATGCAACACGGCGCACTTTAATGTTTAGCGTGTATGCGCACCAACTGTTTTAACTCTGGCACACATGAACCGCACTGCGTACCGCACTTAAGCTTGTTCTGCAATGTCAGCAAGTCTGCACCCAATTGGATATTGTCGATAATTTCGTTCTCAGCAACATCCAAGCAGTTACATACGATTTTACCGCGGCTACGCTGACCTGCTGGCGGCGCGCTCAAGGGTGCCAATGCCCAGCGACGCAACTCAGGACTAAACTCCCCGGTCCCCATCACATCTTTAAGCCAAGCAGTGGCTAAGGTTTCACCTACCAACCTAACCCCTGTCACCTCTGCTTTATTTTCCAAGTTTGTTTCAACTAAAATACGCTTACTGATACCACGCTTAGCGTCCAGATAGTTGAGCAAAGGTGCGTCGCCGGTCATGCCAAGCAGCGCATCTATGTCTTGAATCAGTTGCTCATCAGGGGCTTCTGTATGTGCGGCTCTTAAGATAAGCATACCGCAATGCGTTTCGGTCTCACGACCAAACAGCCCACAACTGGCATACTCAAAATGAGATAGAAAACCTCTTATTTTTTGCAATACATCTAAACTATGGATAGTGCGCATTACCGTCATACGCCAAGGCAGCTCTAACTTCTCTATCTTAATCGCAGTGTGCTTTAATTCTGGCTGCTTAGAGGTTTTGTCGTAGCTTGGCGGCATTAATGCATTAACGCCTAAACCGTGCATAGATTGACTACCCCAGTGCATCGGAATAAAGGTCTGTGACGGCCTTACCTCATCTGAAGCTTGAGCTGGCAATACTAAACTACCGCGCTTGTTACTGACTTTGACAATATCCCCGTTTTTAATGGAGCGTCGCATCATATCGTCAGCATTCATCTGAATCACTGGCTCTTCAGCATGGTTAAAGAGCTGGGCAACATTACCGGTGCGGCTCATGCCATGCCATTGGTCGCGCAAACGACCTGTAAGCAAGTGCAGCGGATAACGCGCATCGGTTTTATCGGCAGTAGCTTTATAAACTGCATTCACAAATTGCGCTTTACCATCCGGCTTTTGAAACACACCGTCAGCATACAAGCGTGCTAAACCAGTGACATCACCTTCTTTAAACGGCCATTGTTGCGGGCCTTGCTCATTGAGCAAGGCATAGCTCAAGCCGGTAATATCCAAGTCTCGTCCGCGTGTGGTCTCGCGATGCTCATTAAAGATTTGCTCAGTGGTGCTATAGGGAAATAGTGCACTGTTTTTTGCAAGCCTTTGCTCTAAACGCTGTGCAAAATCCACCACGATCTCCCAATCATGGCGCGCCTCTGCAGGGGTTGCGACTGCTGGGTTCACTCGCGTGATACGGCGCTCAGAGTTAGTCACTGAGCCTTCTTTTTCACCCCATGTGCTAGCTGGTAGCAACACATCGGCATAGGGACCAGTTTCAGTATTATTGAAGGCATCTTGTACCACCACGAACTCAGCAGTGTCTAATGCTTCCAGCACGCTATTCAGATCTGGCATGGAGTGCGCAGGGTTAGTGCAGGCAATCCAGATGGCCTTAATACTGCCCTCTTTTACTGCATCAAACATTTCTATGGCGGATTTACCAGGTGTATCCGGTACGCTTTCAACACCCCATAACTTGGCGACCTCTGCGCGATGCTCTGCATTTGCTAAGTCGCGATGGCCAGATAACAGCGTAGCCATACCACCCACTTCACGTCCGCCCATCGCATTAGGCTGTCCCGTCAATGAGAATGGGCCTGCACCAGGCTTACCAATTTGCCCTGTGGCTAAATGTAAGTTGATGAGTGCAGCATTTTTCTCTGTGCCGTGGATAGACTGGTTCAAGCCCATGCAGTACATAGAAAGGCTTGGACCTTTACCAAACCACTTGGCCGCAGTAATGATATCCGCTTCTTTAATGCCGCAGATATCGGCCACCATTTTAGGGGTATATTCGCGCACGGTTTCTTTTAGCTCAGCAAAACCATTGGTATATTTTTCGATATAAGCATGATCCAACATGCCTTCCCACAGCATGACATGCAACATGCCGTTAAATAACGCAACATCAGTACCCGGCAAAATAGCCAAGTGCAAATCTGCAGCCTTGGCTGTGTCAGTCTGGCGTGGATCAACCACCACTACTTTTAAATTAGGATTCTTCTCTTTCGCATCTTCAATGCGTCGATAAATAATTGGATGCGCAAATGCAGTATTGGAGCCTGCAATAAATAGACACTCAGTATGATCGATATCTTCATAGCAGGCTGGCGGTGCATCTGCACCTAAAGTCACTTTATAGCCAGCAACCGCGGATGACATGCACAGGCGCGAGTTAGTATCTACGTTGTTAGTACCAATCAAGCCTTTAGCGAGCTTATTAAATACGTAATAATCTTCAGTGAGCAATTGCCCAGAAAGATAAAAAGCAACACTATCAGGACCATGTGTTTCAATAGTTCTAGCAAACTTCTCAACCGCTAAGTCGAGTGACTCGTCCCATGTCGCTCTCTTACGTGGCAAATCACGATTGGTGCGCAGCTCAGGGTACAACAGGCGATTATCCAGCTTGGCTGAAAGATGCAACGTTGAGCCTTTGGTACATAAGCGCCCAAAGTTTGCTGGATGCTGCGGATCACCTTTAACATCGATAATTTTGTCGTTTTCAGAGTGAATAATCACCCCGCAGCCAACGCCGCAGTAACAACAAGTACTTTTAGTTTGCTTAATCAAGTCAATTACTCTTTTAATTCTAAATAAACTACGCCATCTTCAATCTTAGTATTAAAACATGCAGTCTCGCCTACATCTGGCTCATCAGCCTTGCCATCCACTAGGCTGATTTTCCAGCTATGTAATGGACAAGCGATTCTGTCACCGTACACAATACCTTCTGAAAGCGGGCCACCTTTGTGTGGGCAGCTATTATTCACAGCGTAGATACGGTCATCTTCTAAGCGAAACACACCGATATCAACCTCTTTGCTGCGCACAACGCGTGCACCTAATTTAGGGATCTCTTCAAGAGGTGCAACTCTTACCCAATTACTCATTTTAGTCCTACCTTTATATCAAGTTAAATCATGAAACAGCTAATAAATAAATCAATAAAAAATTCAAGATAAGCGAAAATATCGCTATCCATTGCCACTTAACCAGCCTAGCGCGTGCAATTAATGGTGTGCGTGTCGGAGGCAAAATGGGCTTTAATTCCCCATGTTCCAGTGCCAGCAACATTTCTTCTGCAGTTTCAAAGCGTTGCTTAGGGTCCGTTGCAATTGCTTTTAAAACTATATTCTCTAACCAGTACGGAATATCAGGGCGGTATCTGGTTGGCGCAGTTGGACTGCCAAATTTTGGATTCTGAAAAGGTTCTATTTCACCATGCGGATACTTGCGTGTCAGCAGATGATACAACGTAACGCCTGCTGCATAAATATCGCTCTGCGGCGTTGCCACTTCACCTTCAAACAATTCTGGCGCCATATAGCTAGGCGTACCTGGATTTTGCACCACATCCGATTTAGACATCTGCATGCTTAAAGCCACACCTAAATCCAATATGCGCAGCCGCTGATCACTACCTTGATGCACATTAGCAGGTTTAATATCACGATGTACAATATTTAAACGATGTAACGCGCCTATACCGCGCATCATATCCACTCCTACTTTACCGATACCGGCCACCGTAAAGTGATGTCCGCTATCTAAGCGCTGTTGCAGGGTTGAACCTTCATGCCAGCTCATTACGTAGTATAGTTTACTGCGCTTTTCTACAGAAACCGGGAATACTTGCGGTACATACTGAGAAACAACACGCTTTGCCAGCCACTCTTCATTGAGCAGCCCATTACAACTCTCAGTATCTGTTGCCAGCGCAGGCTGCAAGGTTTTCAGCACAAAAAATTGCTTAGTCGTCGTGTGCCTTACTTTATATAGCAAACTAGCGCGCGACTCATACATGACCTCAAGCACTTCAAAATCATCAATCAGGTCACCCACATTGAGTTTATCTGGCACGGTGAGATGCTTGCCACCTGCTAATAGTTCAAGCAAAGTATCTTCGCCCAAGGCTGTCACCCGTAGCGCAACTGCAGTAGAGTTATCTTGACTACCTTTTTCAATAGCGGCTTTAGTCAGGTGATCGCACATCATTTGCGGGTTGTTGTATAAGCCTAACACCTTATGGATGGTTTGCTCACCTACACTATCCCACACACCATCGCTCATTAAGGCGAATACATCACCTTCTTGCAAAGCGCCTTCAGAAAAATCAACCTCAAGATGTCGATCCAGCCCTACAGCACGCTTTAAAACGTGGCGCATATCCGGCCTATCCCACACATGGTCTGTAGTCAGTTGCTTTAATACACCATTGCGTAATAGATAAATACGCGTATCGCCAACATGCGCAGCGTAATAACGCTGACCACGCAATACCAGTAAAGACAAAGTCGTTGCCATGCCAGCCATGTCACTGTTGGCATTGGCCTGTGCAATTAACCAGCGATTAGCAGCGACCAGCACTTTATCTAGAGAAGTGAAAGGCTCCCAAGTATCCGGTGTGGCGTAGTAGTCTGTAGTGACAGTTCGTACCGTCATCTCAGAAGCTTCGCCACCACCGGCATTGCCACTTACGCCATCGGCGATTGCAAACAGTGCGCCCTTCACACTTAATTGCTCACCGGATGGCGTTACAACACCAACATAATCTTCATTACGTGTTCTAGGCCCGGTTAGGCTAGACTGACCAACAGTGAATTTAAGTGACATATTTTACTTCGTTACCTAGCTTGACGCCTTGGGTTTTATTATTGCTTTGGGGATTATACCTTTGCAGTTGTTGCTGCACCCCAAGTTGTACGCCAGCGTGTTTTCACACCAGTTAAACCCAATACCGCTAAAGCAGCTAAGCCAGCAAAAATCAATATGCCTACTTGATAATTACCTGTAGCTTGCTTAATGAATCCTAAGCTTGAAGCTAGGTAAAAACCACCTACGCCGCCTGCCATGCCCACCAAACCGGTCATCACACCGATTTCTTTACGGAAACGTTGTGGCACTAACTGGAACACCGCACCATTACCCATGCCCAAAATTGCCATGGTTGGGATAATGACCATCAGCGCTGATTGATAAGTTGGTTGACCGAAACTCATGATCACCAACAAAACTGCAGCCAGTATATACATCGTTAACAAAGTACGGATACCACCAACACGGTCAGCTAACCAGCCACCTAATGGACGCACAAGTGAACCTGCAAACACACATGCAGCAGTACAGTAACCAGCAACCACTGGGCCTAATGCATACAAGTCATTAAAGTAAATGGTTAATGATGAAGCTAAACCTACAAAACCACCAAAAGTAACGCTGTAGAAGAACATGAACCACCAAGCGTCTTTGTCTTTAAGAATCATCAGATATTGGCTTAATGATTTTGCGGGCGGTGCATCAGGCGCATCTTTAGCAAAAACGATATAAACAAACATAGCAATAGCTAATGGAATCAACACTATGCCAAATACATTATTCCAGCCATAGGCAACCGCTAAGCTAGGTGCAAACAATGCTGCAAATACAGTACCTGAGTTACCTGCACCCGCAATACCTAATGCAGTGCCTTGATGCTCTGGCGGATACCAGCGGCTAGCCAAAGGTAAGGCCACAGCAAATGCTGCGCCAGCAAAACCTAGACCCAAGCCCAGCATTAACGCATGCTGGAATGTTTGCAAGCCATGCAACCATGCTGTTAGCAAGCTTGCCATCACAATTACTTGGCCAATCAAACCTGCCATTTTAGGTTTAATTTGATCAACCAACACGCCCATTACAATACGCAATAAGGCGCCTGCCAGCACAGGCGTTGCCACCATTAGACCTTTTTCTGCCGGAGTAAGCTGTAGGTCTGTAGCAATTTGCACTGCTAACGGGCCTAACATTACCCACACCATAAAGCTTAAATCAAAATATAAAAAGGATGATAGTAAGGTCGGGGTATGACCTGATTTCCAAAAACTAGACTTCATTATGTCGCTTCCTAATCTTTAAACAAAATATTACACAGTAATTGTTTCATATTCTTTATGTTGTTCACGGTTGTTCACGCGTTCAGCCCAAGGGTCAGATGCGCCTTGTAGTGCGTAAATCAAGCGCTCGTATGCAGCTTTACGGCCTTCCGCATCTTCCAGAACACGCTGTTTCACGTACTCTAAACCTACACGCTCAATCCAATGCACGGTACGATCCAAATAGCGCGCTTCTTCACGGTAAATCTGGATAAATGCGCCAGAGTACTCCATGACTTCTTCTGAAGTTTTCACTTTGCATAAGAAGTGCGCAGCCTCCGTTTTAATACCGCCATTACCGCCTACGTAAATTTCCCAACCTGAATCCACACCGATAATACCAACGTCTTTAATGCCTGACTCAGCACAGTTACGTGGGCATCCTGAAACCGCAAATTTCACTTTATGTGGTGCCCACATATGGTCAAATGCTTTTTCGATATCAATACCTAATTGCGTAGAGTTTTGTGTACCAAAACGACAGAACTCAGAACCTACACAGGTTTTCACTGTACGAATGCTCTTACCGTAAGCATAGCCAGACGGCATGTCTAGGTCTTTCCACATATCAACCAAATCATCTTTTTTCACGCCTAGCAAGTCGATACGCTGACCGCCGGTTACTTTAACCATAGGCACTGCGTATTTATCTGCAACATCAGCAATTTTCCTCAGTTGGTCTGGTGTGGTTACACCACCGTACATACGCGGAATCACTGAATATGTGCCATCTTTTTGGATGTTTGCATGCACACGCTCGTTGATGAAACGTGATTGCGGATCATCCTTCGCCTCGTGTGGCCATGTTGAAAGCAAGTAATAGTTAAGCGCTGGGCGGCAAGTTGCACAGCCATTTGGTGTAGACCAAGCCATACCTTGCATTGCATCCGGGATGCTCAAATATTTATGGGTACGGATTTCTGCACGTACTTCTTCGTGGTTCTTCGTGGTACATCCACACACCGCTTTGCTGGTTGACGGAGGTGCATAACCACCACCTAAAGTAGAAGCAAGAATCTGCTCAACCAAGCCTACGCAAGAACCACAGCTAGAACCTGCTTTGGTTTGTTTCTTCACATCATCGATAGTGAATAAACCTTTATCTTGAATTGCTTTAACGATGGTACCTTTACATACACCGTTACAGCCGCACACTTCCATCTCGTTGGTCATGGCTGCGGCTTTATCCTGGCCTTGGTGACCAGTGTTGCCAAGGCTATCTTGACCAAACATCAAATGGTCGCGAATCTCATGGATTGCCTTGCCATCTCTAAGCATTTGAAAATACCACGAACCATCCGTGGTATCCCCATAAAGCACGCTACCAACGATTTTGTCATTTTTGATGATGAGCTTTTTGTAAACCCCACCAACTGCGTCGTGCAAAACAATCTCTTCTGTATCACCACCACCCATAAAGTCACCAGCACTGAATAAATCAATGCCTGTTACTTTTAGTTTAGTAGAAGTTACTGATCCTTTATATTGGCCGATGCCAAAGTTAGCCAAGTGCGTTGCGCAGACTTTAGCCATTTCAAACAATGGTGCTACTAGCCCGTATGAAATACCGCGGTGCGCTACGCACTCACCCACTGAATATACGCGCGGGTCATAGGTTTGCATGGTGTCATTCACCACAATACCTTTATTACAGTAGATGCCAGCTGACTCTGCCAATGCATAGTTAGGACGAATACCAACCGCCCACACGACTAAGTCTGCCGGGATTTCTTGACCATCGCTAAATCTCACCGCCTTCACGCGGCCTTTGTCATCCCCAACCAACTGCTCTGTGTTTTTATTCAACAAGAAATTCAAACCTTTAGCTTCAAGGTTTTTTTGCAGCATGCCGCCCGCAGTTTTATCTAACTGACGCTCCAGCAGCCACTCGTTCTTGTGGATAACAGTGACTTCCATACCCTGAATTTTCAAGCCATTTGCAGCCTCTAGACCCAATAAACCACCACCGATCACCACTGCATGCTTGTAGACTTTTGCAGCCTCAATCATGTCATTGGTATCTTTAATATCACGGTAGCCAAGCACGCCTGCAAACTCATTACCTGGGATTGGCGGCATAAACGGCTTAGAGCCTGTTGCAATTAATAGTCGATCATAGCTAGCGCTCACGCCATCTTCCGTATAAACCACGCGGTTTTTACGATCGATCTTGTTCACCCGCGCACTTGTGTGCAGGGTGATATTGTTCTCTGCATACCATTCTCTGGTATTTAAAATGATGTCATCAATCGTTTGCTCATTTGCAAGCACCGGAGACAACATAATGCGGTTGTAATTAGGGTAAGGTTCATCGCCAAACACGGTGATATCGTAAAGATCGGGCGCTATTTTCAGCAACTCTTCCACTGTACGCATCCCGGCCATACCGTTACCAATTACTACTAATTTCATCTTTTGCATGTTTTCACCATCAATTAATCTAAATTGTCACTCTGCTCACATATAGGCAGGATTCATGCCAAGTTTAATATTTTAGTAAAATAATTTTTATCATTAAAAACAATTACTTAATTTTTTAAGGCAATAACCACTTTTAAAAAGTAGGCTCTCTAACAGTGCTAATGCACCATTATGGAATTCCATAATGGTGCATTTTATTTTACACCTATTCTAGGCAATATATTTTGGTGCAATATTTAGAATGTGTACATTGCAGTAGCCCAAATGATTTCTTTATCTCCTTTGCGTGCAGCATTTTTCAAGGTGGTGCCATATAGATCACCCTCTCTAAAGTTTGCATATTCAAGCTTACCGGTTAGGTTATTATTGAACGCATAGGTCGCACTCACATCAAACTCTGTACCGTACTTGTCACCAAACTTATTAACAGCTCCTGATTGGAACTTTTCATCAGACTTAAACACGTGGTATTCAGCATAAAGCTTTACTTTATCAATTGCCCCAGCAACGGTCACGAAACTATCTTCAATACCTTGACGCGGTGTCACCAAGAATTGATCTGCCCAACCTTGGAACAAGTGGTTAGTACCAAGCGGGGTTTGGAATGCATACTTACCATCATTGCTAGAGAGTTTTTCATGATCAAAACGTACTGACCATACACCATACGCTGCACCGCCGCCAAGTTTGAAGTAATGCGCATCAATCAAGTCGCTGCCGCCACGATAGTCAGTTTGTTTTGCATATTCAGCTGTGTATAGCACCTTCCAATCAGGGTTAATCGGACGCACACCATCTAAACGCAAACCGAAGGTTTTGCTGCTAGCATCAGTAGTTGCTGTAGATGTAGTCGCAGTGTCTTGGCTAGCACCCAAACCGTTACCGCCTTGCGCAACAGTAGCACCCTGCGTCGGATTACCGCCATTTTGTCCTAAATTATCCATATCAACCAAGTAACCATAACCGATCACTGATTCAGATGGTGAGATACGGTATTTAGCATTCAAAAGCTCAATGTTGCCGCGACGGTCTTTAGTTGTGATTTGACGTACATTATCAAAGTGTGCAGCAAACAACTCTACATCAGGGATGCTCTTATTGATTACAGAAACACCATCAAACACCTGCATATTTTGTCTAAAACCGATGTCACCGACAAAGCGTACGTTATCCAGATTCAGCTGCTGGCGACCTAGACGCAGCTTGGTGTTTTTAATACCGGTCCAGTCCACATACAATTGATTAATATCAGTATAGCCCGCGTCTACAATATTAGGATATTGCGCTTTATCAAGACCAAAGCCAGCCCTACCACCACGACTATGCTCAGGCACATTATTTCTACGGTCATTAAAATCATCGTTAAACTCATGTACATCGGTGATTTGTGCACCAATGCTGAAGTTTTTGTATGGAGCAGTTTGCCAACCGATCAAGCTGCGTAAAGTGAACGCTTCACCAGTATTCAATCTCTTACCATTGGCATATGCCTCTTGGTTTACATTTTCGTAACGTAAACGAAAGTTAGTCATTTGCTTACCTTCTTTGATTGAATCCAAGAAAGTGTATTCTGCAACCGCATCTTCCTCTGCGAAAGCTGATTGCCCCATTCCAGCCAAAGCTAGCGCGGTGCAAGCCATGACCATATTTGTCTTAAATGTTGCTTTAGTTTTCATGTTAATAATCCCTTTTAAATTAAAATTAATGTCGCAATGTTTAAATTACAAGTTTTATGCTGATTTTTTAGCATGACGCTCATACAAGAAGCGCAATACTTCACTACGTAAATGGTTGTACTCTTTGTCTTCTGCCAAGGCTAAACGCGCTCTTGGACGAGGTAAGTTAACCTCCAAAATTTCGCCGATAGTAGCACTTGGGCCGTTAGTCATCATCACCACTCGGTCTGACAACAACACAGCCTCATCCACGTCATGCGTCACCATCACTGCGGTGCAGCCTGACTTCGCCATAATTTTCATCAACTCATCTTGCAGGTTAGCACGGGTCAGTGCATCCAGCGCGCCAAATGGCTCATCCAACAACAGAACTTTTGGCTCCATCGCCAATGCACGCGCAATACCAACACGTTGCTTCATACCACCTGAAATCTCACTAGGTCGCTTGTCACTAGAATGTGTAAGCCCAACCAACTCAATTGCCGCATGGGTGCGCGCCTCAAGCTGTGCTTTAGTTTCAGTTTCAAATACACGCTCCACTGCCAGATACACATTCTCAAAACAGGTGAGCCAAGGCAATAATGAATGATTTTGAAACACTACCGCACGCTCTGGGCCTGGGCCTGCAATTTCACGGCCAGCACAGAAGATCAAACCATCTGACGGATTTAATAAGCCTGCAATTAAATTCAATACCGTAGACTTACCACAACCAGAGTGCCCAATGATTGAAATGAACTCACCCTCTTTAATATTTAGATTAATACCCTTAAGTGCATTGAATGTACCTTTTTTAGTATGAAAGGTCATATCAACATGCTCTAACTGTACGTATTTATCGGTGTTTGCTTTTTCCATGATCATTCCTAAAGGATATATTTAAGTGTGTTATTCGTAACTAAATCTTTTGGCGATTTGTGTGAGTGCATACTCAAGCAACAAACCAACAATACCTACGACGAAAATTGCGATGATGATATGTTCTACATTCAGATTGTTCCACTCATCCCACACCCAGAAACCGATACCAACGCCGCCCGTCAGCATTTCAGCTGCCACAATCACCAACCATGCCACGCCGATAGATAAGCGCACACCGGTCATCATGTAAGGCAATACGAACGGGAACAAAATTTTGGTTACGATTTTCCACTCACTTAAGTTCAACACTTTGGCAACGTTCATATAGTCTTGTGGGACTTTACTCACACCAACCGCCGTATTGATAATCATAGGCCATACTGCAGAAATAAAGATTACCCAAATCGCCGCAGGATTTGCCGCTTTAAACACCAGCAAACCAATCGGTAACCATGCCAGTGGGGAGACTGGGCGCAGCAAACTGATGACTGGTGCGGTCATTCTTGCAACAAACTCAAAACGACCGATAATAAAACCCAGTGGTATTCCAATCAGTGCAGCCAAACCAAACCCTAAACCAACGCGCTGCAATGATGCTAGGATATTCCAACCCACCCCTTTATCATTGATGCCATGGTCATAAAACGGATCACTAAACAACTCTACGGCAGAAGCCCATGTTTTGATTGGTCCAGGTAACTCTGGTGTGTGCTCGGCAATCATGGCCCAAATTACAGCCAACAAGAACAAACCAAAGATAGGTGGCAATATCCATCTAAAAAAACGATATGCCTGAACATTTAAACTACGTGAACTGCCGAAAGAGAAACATTTAGCAATAGGCATTAATTTATTTACAGTATTTGTCATTTCAATTCCTTAAGGCGCAACTCTATTGACGCTGTGTATATGGCTTACGCTTTAATCTTAAATGATGCAGCATAAGCAGCTGGATTAGAGCCATCCCACACTACGCCATCCATCAACTTACTGCTACGCATTGTGCTTTTTGGCACACTGATACCTAATTGCGATGCAGCTTCAGTATAAAGTTTGGTTTGGTTAACTTTGGTAGCAACCGCTAAGTAGTCAGGGTCTGACTTGAGCAAGCCCCAACGTTTATGCTGCGTTAAGAACCACATACCGTCAGACAAGAATGGATAGTTCACTTTGCCGTCATCAAAGAACTTCATGTAGTTAGGGTCTTTCCAAACCTTACCATTACCGTTGTCGTAATCACCTACAAAACGGCCAGCAATCACTTGTTCTGGTGCGTTCACGTATGCTTTACCTGCAATCAATTTAGCTACTTTTGCACGATTTTCAGTTGCATCAATATAGCGACAAGCTTCCAGAATCGCCATCATGATGGCACGTGCTGTATTTGGGTTTTTCTCTACGAACTCTGCAGTCGCGCCCAACACTTTTTCAGGGTGATCTACCCAGATATCTTGTGTAGTTGCAACGGTAAAGCCTACTTTGTCGAAAATAGCCCTAGCGTTCCATGGCTCACCCACACAGTAACCATCCATATTACCAATACGCATATTGGCAACCATTTGCGGTGGAGGCACGACGATATTTTTAACGTCTTTTACCGGATGGATGCCATTTGCCGCCAGCCAGTAGTTAAGCCACATCGCGTGGGTACCGGTAGGGAAGGTTTGTGCGAAGGTATAGTCACGATTCTCGTTATCAAGTAAACGTTTTAAGCTCTTACCATCTTTCACACCTTTGTCTTTAAGCTGGTTAGAAAGCGTAATACCTTGACCGTTATGGTTTAAGCCCATCAGCACTGTCATGTCTTTTTGCTGACCGCCGATACCAAGCTGAACGCCATACACCAAGCCATATAGAATATGCGCTGCATGCAACTCACCGTTAGCTACTTTATCGCGCACAGCAGCCCAAGATGCTTCTTTTGAAGGCGTGATTTTGATACCGTATTTCTTATCAAAACCCATCTCCGCAGCCACAATAATTGGCGCACAATCGGTAAGCGGAATAAAGCCAATTTTCACTTCTTTGATTTCTGGTGCATCAGAGCCTGCTGCATATGCCTGTGTACGGATGCCGTTTGGTACTAATCCCATCATTGCCGCTGCTCCCAATGCGCCAACTGCACTCATTTTAAAAAAATCACGGCGTGCTGGGTCAACCACCACATTTGGTTGCTGACCTAATTTATCTGCTTTGTTGCTTGTATTGTCATTGCCCATCTTAGCTCTCCTAAAATAATCCAAACAATCTAAAAAATTTATAAAAAAAAGGCGTCTGATAAGTTGAACCAACTCATCAATAAAGAGTTGATTGCTTATCAAGACGCCTTTGTCTTGTATTACTTGATCTGAGCCTCCATTGGCTCGTATTTACTGCTAGAGCACTTACGTAGACTGCCCGTCATTGGGCTTTTATACGCGAGTACTGCTTAATTCTTAATGCTTAGTTCAATTTACTATTCTGTTAAAGCAGCAACTCCGCTGCTTCTACAATTTGTGTGGCTAAAGCCCCGATGCGCGTGTGCTTTTCCATCGCCATCTTTCTTAACATGCTATAAGCCTCGTTTTCATCAACATTACGTTGCTTCATGATTAAACCTTTTGCACGTTCAATCACTTTACGTTCGCTTAGCTTGGTGTTTGCCTCTTGCAAGGCAGTACGTAAATTCTTAAATTCTTCAAATCTGGCCACTGCTGCGTCTATCACCGGCTGTAAGCGCTCGTTTGGTAAAGTACCCACTACATAAGCACATACACCTGCCTGCGTTGCCAATTTAATCTGTTCTTTATCCCCGTCATGGGTAAACATCATCACAGGGCGCGGATCATTCATCGTCATCACACAAATATGTTCTAATGTGTCACGACTCGGTGAGTCTGTATCAATCACCACCACATCCGGCTGAAGCTTACTGCATGCGTCATTCAAATTGATGGTATCTCTCAGATGCGCAATCACATCGTAACCACTATCAATCAAAGATTGCTTAAGTGGCTTAATGCGCTCTAAATTATTATCAACTATCATTACTTTTAACATGGCGGCTTAAACTCTATCAGTTGACCTAGTATAAGCAATAGGTATGCCAACTATTAAAAACAAGCATAACCACTTGTTTCATATGGAATCTGCTGTTTTAAGAGGTGATGGGAACAACTTAAAGATTAGGAGTTCGCCCTAATAAAGTGCGTATGCACGCGCTTGTGCCAAGATGAAGCACGATTAATGACTAACGCCAGCATTGTGGCGCATACGTACATTTGCTCTCCGAGAGTGAGGGAATGTGTGTAGGAAAAACAAACGTACGGTTTAAGCTTGATTGGCAGCCTCTTTTAGACGATATAACACGTCTAACGCTTGTTTAGGCGTGAGGTCATCAACTTGCAACGAGTCTAACTCTAGCAATACTGGGTGCAATGGTGCATCGATAGCTTGCTCATTCAACATAAACATATCGACCTGCGGTACTGCAGATGCGTCTTGATTTACCACCTGATTGAGTTCTAACTGAGCGAGCTTTCTTTTTGCTGCACTAATAACGGGCTTAGGGATGCCAGCTAATTGTGCAACTTGTAGCCCATAACTTTGGTTAGCAGCGCCCTCTTCTACCTTGTGCATAAATACAATGGTGTTGCCGTGTTCCACTGCATCTAAATGTACATTGGCCGCATATTTAAACTCATCCACAATGCGTGTCAGCTCAAAATAATGCGTTGCAAATAATGTATAGGCTCGGTTCTTCTCTAGCAACTGCTTAGCAACTGCCCAAGCCAAACTCAAACCATCAAAGGTAGAAGTACCGCGCCCGATTTCATCCAACAGCACCAAGCTCTTATCGGTAGCGTTATGCAGGATATTGGCGGTTTCTGTCATCTCCACCATAAAAGTGGAGCGCCCGCCCGCCAAGTCATCCGATGCACCAATTCGCGTCATGATGCGGTCGATTTCACCAATCCTCACACTCGTCGCCGGTACATAGCAGCCACAATACGCCAATAACACAATCAGCGCGGTCTGCCGCATAAAGGTAGACTTACCACCCATATTCGGGCCAGTAATTAACAATAATTGGCGGTAAGGATTAAGTACAACATCATTGGCAATAAACGGCTGGCCTGATGCTTGCAGAGAAATCTGCTCAACCACAGGATGGCGGCCATTCACCACCTCCAGCCCAGCTTCTGTGGTGAACATAGGCGCCACATAATTTAAACTGATGGCGCGCTCGGTAAAGCAGCACAACACATCTAAGGCAGCAACTGCGCCTGCATTGGTTTGCAATGCGGAGATATATTGCCCAAGCTGTACTAATACCTGCTCATACAACATTTTTTCACGCGCTAACGCACGGTCATTGGCGCTCAGCACTTTATCTTCAAACGCTTTAAGCTCAGGGGTGATAAAGCGCTCTACATTTTTTAGGGTTTGGCGGCGCCTGTATTCCGCAGGTGCAGTTTCCGCCTGCGTGCGGCTCATTTCAATATAGAAGCCATGCACACTGTTATATTCCACCTTCAGGTTGGTAATCCCTGTCCGTTCTTTTTCTGCGGCTTCAAAACTCAGCAAGAACTCACCATGGTTGGTTTGTATCGCCCGCAGTTCATCCAGCTCTGCATCATAACCGTCGGCAATCACGCTGCCCTCACGCAGCACCACACTAGGCTCCGCTTTAATCGCCGTGACCAATAAACTCAGCACTTCTGCTGGCGGCATTAAATTAAGCGCCAAGGTTTGCAGCAAGCCAGCAGACTGCGGCTCAAGTTGTGCTTGCAGCAACGGTAATTGCTGCAAACTCACCGCCAAACCGGATAAATCTCTAGGCCGTGCCGTTTTAAGTGCAACGCGCGCGGTAATACGCTCAATATCAGCAACTAACTTTAATGTCTGGCGCAGACTCAAAAATTGGTTGGTTTGTGTGAGGTCCGCAATCGCCTCATGTCGCTTCATCACCAGACTACGGTCTTGTAAGGGGTGGTGTAGCCAATGACGCAATAAACGCGCGCCCATCGCAGTCTGAGTAGTATTCAATAAAGAATACAAGGTGGGGCTAGCCTCACCGCGCAAGGTCATGTCAATTTCCAGATTACGCCTGGTTGCCGCATCTAGCTGCAAGTAAGCGCTAGTAGTTTCCACACTTAAGGAATTGATGTGGGGCAAAGTGGTGCGCTGTGTATGTTTCACGTAGTCCAGCAAAGCACCCGCCGCACAAATCGCCGGCCGCATATCAGCACAGCCGAAGCCATTTAGGTCATAAGTATTAAACTGCTTGGTTAGGGTAGTAAACGCACTGTCAAAATCAAACTGCCACGCACTTAAACGCCGCTTAGCCACTTTGCTTGCATTCAATGCATGGTGTTGAAAATCATCGGCAAGCAGCATCTCGCTAGGGGCAATCCGCTCAAGCTCCTGCGCTAATAAACCTACTGCAACCTCGCTCAAAATAAAACTACCAGAGGCGAGATTCAAGCGTGCTAAGCCAACTACACCATCCGCCTGAAAAATACTGAGTAATTGATTATCACGAGACTCATCTAACAGCGCGGCATCGGTAAGCGTGCCTGGGGTAAGGATACGTGCCACTTCACGCGCCACTGGGCCTTTGGTAGTTGCAGGGTCACCCACTTGCTCACATATCGCTACCGCCTCACCCATTTTGGCAAGCTTAGCTAAATATTGCTCGGCTGCATGATACGGCACACCAGCCATTTTAATCGGCTGCCCGTTACTGCTGCCACGCTGCGTTAAGGTAATGCCCAGCAATCGCGAGGCTTTTTCGGCATCTTCAAAAAATAGCTCGTAAAAATCACCCATACGATAGAACAGCAACATATCAGGATGCTGCGCCTTTAAGCCCAGGTACTGGCGCATCATGGGAGTGTGGCTCTCTAAGTTAAGCACTGAAGCGTTAGCGGCCTGCGGAAGTGGTGCAATAGTCATTCAACAATTCACAGATTTCGATAATTAACAAATTTTAAGTTAAATTAGATTTTAACCCATCACGCGCAAATGACAGCATTAAACTCATGTCAAACTTAGCTGATAAATGTATATCACATTAAAAAACTGGCGCTAAGACCAATTATTAAGTGTCATCAAAGTGTCACGCTCATGTCACATTGGCGCGTCAATATTGCTACCCATGATAAGACGATTTAGAGGTCTAAATGAGTACAGTGAGTAATCCGGCATGGATGACGGAACTCGGCCCATGCGCCAATGAAACTGCTTGCTTGCATTTACACGATATTATTCAAAATAAGCAGCTCACCGCTGTTTTCCAACCGATACTTAATATGCAGCAAAGTAAGTTTGTTGGCTACGAAGGTTTAATCCGCGGGCCAATCAACAGCATGCTGCACTCCCCCATGGCTTTATTTGCAATGGCTAGGAGCTGTGGCTTGGTGACCGAGCTGGAATATCTTTGTCGCCAAACGGTGCTGGAGTCATTTGCCAAGCAGAACCTGCCGGGCAAGATATTTCTCAATATTAGCCCGGATATCTTATTACAAAAATACTCAAAATCTGGTGAAACTCTTAAATATATGGAGGCACTAGGCTTAAAGCCTAATCAGGTCATTATTGAGCTAACTGAAAATGCGCAAACGCTTGACTACCAGTTGATGCGAGATGCCACCCATCACTATCGGAACATGGGGTTTGAAATTGCCATCGACGACCTGGGTGAAGGTTTTTCTGGGCTGCGCTTGTGGTCAGAAATACGGCCGGACTATGTCAAGATTGATAAGCATTTCACACAAAATATCCACCTAGACCCGGTAAAGTTGCAGTTCGCGCGCTCTATTCAGGAAATTGCCGAAAAATCAGGCGCACAAGTGATTGCCGAAGGGATTGAAACCCATGAGCAACTGATGGCAATCCGGGACTTGGGCATTGCTTACAGCCAAGGCTACCACATTGCCAGACCACACCCAACACCAATACTGGAAGCCTCATCCGACATTACCAACAGCCTCATCAGGGTTGAATCAGGTCGTGAAAACCTGTTACAAAACAGAGCGACTGTTGAAAAACTACTTAAATATTCAGCGCCAGTCAGCCCGACTTGTCTGAACGAAGATGTATTTAAGATGTTCGATGAAAATCAGGAGATTTACTCTATCCCCGTTGTGCAGGATGGCAGGCCGATTGGTCTAATTAATCGCAGTATCATGATTAACGATTATGCCCGCCCATTCCGCAGAGAGCTATATGGGCAGCGCCCATGTGAAATGATGACGGATAAGTCTGCACTGATTGTAGACAAAGACACCAGCCTAAAAAATCTGAGCGATTTAATCCTGCAAAGCAAACCGCATCATCTTTCTGCTGGCTTTATTGTCACAGAAAATGGCCAGTACGTTGGCATGGCAAGCGGGCATGATTTGCTCAGGCTTATCACCAAAATGCAGATTGATACCGCACGCTATGCTAACCCGCTTACTTTACTGCCGGGCAACGTACCAATTAGTGAGCAAATTGATAGCCTACTGCAATCCGGCACGCAGTTTGTGGCGTGCTACTGCGACCTTGATTACTTCAAACCATATAACGATGTGTATGGATATAAAAAAGGTGATGAAGTCATCCAGAGAACCGGCCAAGTGCTGGCAGATGCCTGCGGCCCCTATGACTTCGTTGGCCATATCGGCGGTGATGACTTTATTTTACTGTTTCAGAGTAAAAACTGGGAAAGCCGCTGCCATACGCTGTTATCCCAGATTGCTAAAGTGTCCCCTTCGTTTTACTCAAGCGCTGACCAAAAGAACGGCGGCATCATCACGCAAGATCGCCAGGGTGACCAGCGCTTCCATCCATTCATCAGCTTATCGATTGGCGCCTTGATTGTAAGTTCCGATCTTTACCACTCACATCACGAGGTTTCCACCGCGTGCGTTAATGCCAAGAAGCAAGCCAAGGAAATTGCAGGCAATAGCCTCTTTATAGAACGCCGAAGCCCTCACGAATCCGTTGTAGAAATGGCGGCGTGACTAGCAACACATCATGACAGGATTCGCAAAACCAAAACTGAAGTCAGAACATAGCGCATGTTTTTGTCATCAATCAGCGCTATTCCATGTTTGTTATAGAAATAATAAAAAAGGTGTGCAATGAAAGAAAATATCACGTTAACGCAAATTGAACGAGAGATTAACGAGTCAATTTCGATCGTCTTAAAAACTGATTTAGAAGGAAAAATTACCTACGTAAACCGTGACTTTATCGAAGTGACCGGCTTTAATGAGCAAGACCTGATAGGCAAAAAGCAAAGCGTTATACATCACCCAGAGATGCCAAAAGAAATTCTCACTGATATATGGATGACACTGCAAAGCAAAAAACCATGGATAGGTGTGGAACAAGGCTTATGCCAAAACGGCGATCATTTTTGGGTATATTCCTGTGTCACCACAGTGCGTGAACATGGCAAAGTAGTTGGCTATATGTCGGTCAGCACCAAGGCCAGCAAAGCACAAGTTGAAAAAGCACGCGCGCATTACCGCGCCATCAAGCATGAAGAGCGCTGGCATACCGCGCTACTGAGAAGAGCTAAAGAGTTTACCAACCGCATTACGATTAACAATAAAATTGCCTGCATTTTTATCATGGTGGCATTAACCACCTCTATGCTTGGTTTTAGCGGCATTTCTGGCATTAAAGAAAGTAACCACGGCCTAGAAAGTGTCTATAAAAAAAGAGTGCTACCGTTAAAACAATTAAAAGTAATTAACGACATGTTCAGCACTAATATTGTTAGCACTGGCCAAAAACTACAAAGAGGTATTATTACCTCGGCCGAAGCGGCTGCCAATGTTGACCAAGCACTGCTGGTATTAGACAAAGAGTGGAAATCCTATTTAGCCAGCCCGCATGCAGAAACCGAATCCGCCTTAGCCGCTGAGATTCAGCCTTTATTTGATACAGCGCTGGAATCTGCGGTGTTACTGCAAGGAATTATCCGTAGCGATGACATTGAACGCTTAATGACATTTAATACTTCAGATGTATATAAAGCGATAGACCCACTGACTGAAAGCCTGAACAAACTGAGTAGCATGCATTACGCCGGGGTGGCCGCTGAGTATGAAGTCACACAAGCTAACTATATCAAACATAGAAATTACGCGATTGCATTTATTGTTGTCGCCCTGATTATCTGTGGTTTACTGGGCTGGAACCTAAACCGCTCCATCATCCCGCGTTTACGTGCAATTGGCAGCAACTTGCGCGAAAGTGCGGAGGAAATGAACAACAAGCTGGTGCCAAGGTCGGAGCATCGGGATGAGTTAACTGATGTAGTCGATGCTTACCATGCACTAAAAACCAGACTGGATTTTGACCACAAAGAAGCGGTCAGCAGCATTCAGCGCATTAAAGCGACGTTAGACCAGGCATCGATTGCCGTTACTTTATCTAGTCGCGACAACCGCCTCATCTACATGAATAATGCGGCAAAAACTTTGTTTGAACAAATGAGCACTGGCATTCAGAAATATCAGACTGAATTCGATTTAGATAAAATGATGGGTGAGAATCTAAGCCAGTATCTGGAAAATGCAGCAGACCGTGAGCAGTTTGCTACTGAGATAAGCAGCCAAAAAACCATAGATACAACCATGGCAGACCACCACCTGCAATTGGTTGTTAGCCCGGTATATGATGAAACAGATGGCTACGCACTAGGCCAAATGACACAGTGGAGCAACCGTACTGCGGAAGTGATTGCAGAGAAAAATGTAGCCGAGCTTATTAAGCAGGCAGTTGCGGGCAACCTAAGTGAACGCATTGATACAACCACCTTGCCAACCGGCGTGATTCAGGACATCAGCAGCGGTATTAACCAGTTGCTAGACGCTATCATTACCCCACTCACGATGGCGGCAAACTATGTGGATAGTTTATCTAAAGGCATCATTCCATCTGAAATTACAGATCACTACCACGGTGACTTCAATATCATTAAAAACAACTTAAATGCTTGCGGCCTTGCTATTAAAGCGCTGGTGGCAGATGCCAACTTGCTGGCAAAAGATGCAGAAGCAGGTGCATTAACCACCCGCGCCGATGCTTCAAAACATTTAGGTGAGTATCGCAAAGTGATTGAGGGCCTGAACGCCACATTGGACGCTATCGTCACACCGCTGAACATGGCCGCCAATAATCTAGAGCATATTGCACGTGGCGAGATTCCTGAAAAAATCACCGCCAGCTTCAATGGGGACTTTAATAATATTAAAGACAACCTGAACACCTGCATTACCTCTATTAACGCCTTGGTCAGTGATGTGAACATACTGTCTAATGCGGCGCATGATGGCAGGGTTTCAGTGCGCGTAGACGCAAGCACGCACTTGGGTGACTTTAGAAAGATTGTAGAAGGCGTGAATGAAACCTTAGAGATGATTGTTGGCCCGATTGCCACGGTCAAAGCTTCGGTAGAAACCATTAATACCGCTGCTGCTGAAATCACCTCAGGCAATAATGACCTATCAGCACGTACTGAAAAACAAGTCTCTAGCTTAGAAGAAACTGCCGCCAGCATGGAAGAGCTAGCCTCAACCGTGAAGCGTAATGCAGATAACGCTAAGCGTGCCAACCAGTTGGCGCTGAGTGCTTCAGGTGTGGCGGTGAAAGGTGGTACGGTCGTTTCAGACGCGGTAATTACTATGAGCGCCATTAACGAAAGTGCACGAAAAATTGAAGACATTATCAGCGTGATTGATAGCATTGCCTTTCAAACCAACATTCTCGCCCTAAATGCGGCAGTTGAAGCCGCCAGAGCGGGCGAACAAGGCCGCGGATTTGCCGTGGTTGCCGGTGAAGTAAGAAGCTTGGCACAACGTTCGGCCAGTGCAGCTAAGGAAATCAAGGCACTGATTAATGACTCGGTGAGCAAAACTTATGAAGGCACCAAACAAGTAGAAAATGCAGGCAAGACCATGGAAGAGGTCGTCTCCTCAGTGCAGCAGGTAGCCAATATCATTAGTGAAATCGCAGCTGCATCTGTAGAGCAAAGTACGGGCATCGATCAAGTGAATGCGGCGATGGCCTTGATGGATGAGGCCACGCAGCAAAATGCATCACTGGTAGAAGAAGCAACTGCTGCTGCGGAATCACTGCTAGAGCAAGCCAACGCCTTGGCAGATGCAGTCAGCGTATTTAAGTTAGATGAAACAAATATCATGTTTGCAGACAATGTGATTAAAATTCACCCCGTAGCCAAATCTCAGTTTATCAGCGCCCCAAGGCAAGAGCCCAGAGCAAAGGTAGCAGATTATGGCAATACACATCGGGATCACTATTAACTGCTAGATGGCTGCCGTCTCTGCCTGCAACTTGTAATGGTTACAGTCGCTGGTTAAGAACGGCAACGTGCTTATTTTTTGGTACTGGGGTGAACAATCACCGCACAGGTCATCCCAGCCACTAGGGTCAAATCTTTAGGGATACTATCCAAACTGATACGCACCGGCACCCGTTGCGCTAAGCGCACCCAATTGAAACTAGGGTTTACATTAGCCAGTAATCGCACATCCGTTGGGTTATCTCTATCGGTAATCCCGTGCGCAATACTTTCAACACGCCCATTTAACACACGATTAGAACCAAGCAATTTCACCTCTGCAGGGTCACCGATTTTGATAAGGGCTAATTTATGCTCTTCAAAGTAGCCATAAACCCAAAATGAGTGCTGATCAATCACGGCTAATTTTGCCGCGCCAACCTGTGCAAAATCACCAGGACGCACCAACAGATTGGACACCCAACCATCTACAGGAGAGCGTACGATGGTACGCTCAAAATTTAGCTTAGCTTGGTCAAATTGCGACAATGCAGCCTCGTACTCGGCCCTGGCACTGATCGCAACCATGTCGGTATCTTCTCTATTTTCACGCGAAATCACTTGGTCATCCAGCGCAGCACGGCGTGATGCCTGACCACGCTTCATATCCAGCATGGCTTTACGCTGACTGACGTTTGCTTTTGCTTGGTTAAGAGCATGTTGATAGTGCTCGCTATCAATACGGAATAATACATCGCCTCGGCGCACCAACTGGTTGTCGTGCACGGCAACCTCGGTGACCAAGCCTGCTACGTCTGGTGCAATATTCACCACATCTGCCCGCACCCTACCGTCACGAGTCCAAGGCGAGTTCATATAGCGCACCCACAGCATGCGTCCGAGGGCGATAGCAAGCACCACCAATAGCAACGTGATGGAGACTCTAATGAGCGTTTTATTCAGACCTTTCATGGTGTTTCCTTTCAGTAGATGCAAAGCCCAAGCACGGCAAACAGGCAAATGAATAATGCGAGCCGAAATAGAGCTGGGTACCATAGATAACCGTAAATTTCATAACGTACAAATATCCAATCCAATATTAATGAGCCTACTCCCGCAGCGATAAAGGCAAATAGCAGACTGGGAACAAGCGCATCTAACAATGCAATTTCAACGGGCATAGTTAATGTTTCTCCAATTTGTTCTGCGTGCCAGCGGCAAGCACAGACTCTTCGTCCAGCAATGCACTGCGAATAAAATGCAGCATCACTGTGATTTGGTGCTGGTTAGCTTGTGGTAAATTAAATTCGATATTGGCCTGGTTAATTTCTGCCATGGCATGATCAATCGTATTAATGGCATGTATGCGGTACGCTTCAGAAGGCTCGTCGTATAATTGCGCAACGGACTCCAGACCAAGCGACAACATCTTGCTGATGTATGGATGCTCCACCACTTGCATATACTCACGCAGTGCAATCACCGCATGGCCGATTTCTAAAGTGGATAACAGCCACTCCATCACAATACGGTCTTCTTTGTCGCCAATACGCTGCGCACTGCCGGCGCGCTGCACCAGTTCACGTGCGCCTGTTTCCAAACGGCTACGGCGCAGGGCGACTGGGTCACGGCAAGCCGCAACCACCAGATTACGCAGAGATTTTGCAATGCGCTGACGTGACCAGCGACTACTGCTAAGGTCAATTAACCCATACATGATGCCGGAGATAAGCACGGCTAGTAAGTCTGCAATCGCATCATTAATGAATGTGACTGGGTTGCTGTTATAGGCGCTATTAAATCCAATGTGCATCAGGTACACCATAAACACCCCTGCACCCACAATTGCAGTAGCCGGTCTGGTTGTAAACCATGCGGCAATGATAATGCAGGGCGCAACGGCAACCGCCAGCATCCAAAAACCATGCGCCTGCGTTAATAAGTGAAAGTTGCAGAAATACGCCAACAAGGTGCCGATGATGGCACCAATCATAAAGTTTTTGATAGTGCGCGTTGGTGACGGAGTGGTGGCAAATAGCGTACTCGAAATCACGCCAAGCGTGATGGCTTCCACGCCAGAGCGCCAGTCTGTCAATATCCACAGTGCAGACAATATCGCCAGTGACAACGTGCCACGTATCCCGGCTAAAGTAACGGCCAGTGGGTCAAAATGCATTTCCAATTTTGGTGCAGATGCAGCTTCTGTTGGGCTAATATTACTGCCTTGGCTAGCCGCGAGTGATGCATAAGTACTGGTATACACATAAAGCTCGTCTGTCAGGCGCTGCAGTAACTCGCAGCCGGTTTCAAAGTCTAACCGTTCACTTGCACTGATATCAGCACTTAGCTGTGCACGCTCAGTATGAAGTTTGGCAGAAAATTGATTGCGGAAAGCCGAAAGTTTCCGGCTCACAATCAACGCCTCCTGCTCAGTTTGTGCACTGCGGCCTTCTACCATGATAGCCGCGCTTAAAGCCTGGTAAACCCTTTGCAAAGCCTCACTGACCTGCGGCTGCGTACTGTTGTGCTGACGCCGCAGCAGTTGCTCAAAAGCATGGAAGCTAGTTGAGACCTCCATAAACTCATTGTTCATCCGGCTTAGCTTTTGTCTATGCAGGCGTGATTTGTCATTTTCCATGCCAGTTGAGGCTTGAAACGTCTCTAAACTGAAAATATCCCCAAGAAAACGCAGCAAAGTGGGCGTTGCAGTAGTCGAGGCTACGGGTTTAGTTGCGGTGGTTTGCAGCAAATCTGAAAAGTCTTTAAATCTTCTACGCACAGCCGCCAGCATGACATTCCACATGCGCTGTGGAAAAATCAAATCACTGACTAGGGTTGCACAAATAAGGCCTATCAATATTTCAGAGATGCGGGTTACGCCTATATTAAAGGTCAGCTCCGGGGTAATGGCTGAAGGCAAACCTACAATACATAACGTGTACCCTGCCAGCACGAAGGCATAGGACTGGAAGTTACGAAATATCATGGAGCCTGCCGTGCACAAGCCTATCCATAAACCCATACATACCAAGAACAGTACACGCTCCTGAGCAAATAGCGCCACCAACAGAAATGACACCAAAATACCAACACTAGTCCCTAAAAAGCGATAATAGCTTTTGGCAAAGACCATACCAGAGCGAAACTGCATCACGATAGCCACTGTCATCATGGCAGTGCGTGGCTGGTCTAGCTCAAAACGTAATGACAGCCACATTGCCAGCAGGCATGCCAGCAGCACTTTAAAGATGTAGGCAATAATCGGCGCATCTTCGGTTAGCCACTCACGCCACGCAGCCTGTAGTAATACCAGATCATGCGCTTTGCGATTAATAATGAAGTTAGGGATAAATCTCACAGCTATTTATGCTCCGTAACGCCGGGATTAACAGGTGCGCTTTGCTCTATGCCCTTTTCATCAAAGTGATAACCATCAGTACCATTGACAATAGTGCCGCCGCCAAGTGCGCGCATCAGGTTAGCATAGGCATCCAGCCATATCGCTTCTAATTGAGTCGCTATTTCCTGCTGCCTTAACACGATTGCATGCGTGTCGAGCACATGTTGATAGTTAGTCAAACCAGCGTGATAACTTTTTTCTGCCAGCGTATGGGCTTTATGTGCCGTTGCGACTGCAAGTGCTGCGTCCTTGCGCTGTTTAATGTTGGATTGCAATATCACCAACTGGTCAGAAACATCCTGCAAAGCACGAATCACCGCTTCATTATAATTTTCAACCGCAAGGTCATAAGACGCTGTTTTTGCAGATAAATTACCGCGGCGACGCCCGCCATCAAATATCGGCAGAGAAACCGCCGGCCCTACACCAGCAATGCCTGCCGCGCTTGATAAGAGCTGGCTGAATCCAAGTGCCTGAAACCCGACAAAAGCTAGCAGGTTAATGTTTGGATAGAATGCGGCTTTTGCGCCATCAATATTGTGCGATGCAGCCTCTACACGCCACCGGTAAGCCAATACATCCGGGCGGCGTCCGATTAAATTAGCCGGCAACTGATCTGGCAGGCCAACTAAATTATCGAGTGACATGCTCGGGCGCTGAATCACTTCACCCGCGCCAGGGCCTTGGCCAGAAAGCGCGGCAAGTTGATGACGTAATAAATCAATACGTGTGTTGATTGCCTCGATATGCGCATGAGCAGTCGGTAGCGGGGTCTCAGTCTCGATGACCTCCATCTGTGTGCCAATGCCAGCAGCCAATGCACGGCGAGCAATCGCTGTGCGCTCCTTCAACTGCGCTTGATGCTCTTCTGCAATGTCGCGCAACTCAAATTCCATGGCTAATTGCACATAGCTACGGATAATTGCAGACTCCAGCCCCAATTTAACTTGCTGCATTTCTGCCGAAGCCGCCTTGGATTCATCCAGTGAGCCTTGCCAAATACTTTCTTGGCGCCCCCATAAATCTAAATCATACGCAAGAGAAATTGCCGCTTTGTTGTTCCAGTCTGTATGCCCACCCCATGGCGGCGGTATAAATTGCAGTTCAGTAAAGCGCTCGCGTGTCACAGAAACATTTCCGCTAATGTTAGGTAGTGTTTCTGCGTGCATACTATCGGCAATGGCCTGTGTAAGTGCCACTCTGGCTTTTGCTGCATTGATTGTAGGGCTGCCTTCTACTGCTTTTGCAATCAGGCTATCTAACTGTGGATCATGATAGATTTTCCACCAATCTTCTTTAGGCCAAGCTATATGTGCAGCTGTAGTAATCGCTTTACCTGCGTCCAATTTTTCTGATGTTACTAGCTGGGCTTGCGGGGATATGCCAGACATGCTCACGCACCCGACTAACAAAATCAAGCTGATGCCTAAACCTAACTTAGGTAGGGATTTAAATACAGCTGGAAGCATCACTGTGGTCATCACCGTGTTGATTGTGCTATTAGATTTTAGAAATGTAAATTTCAATTTTGTTTGGTTCCTAACTAATTAGGCAAAAAAATATCGCTACTTCATTACATCTACATTGGCTGCCAATGATTTTAAGCTGTTAAGCATTGCCGTGCGCTCGGTATCGCCTAGCACTGTCATTAGAGCATGCACCTTTTTATGATAATCCGGCATAACATCATCCAGCTTTTGTTGCCCTGCTGGTGTGAGCTTAATTAAAAACTTGCGACGATCCACACTATCCATAAAGCGCGTAATCAGCCCTTCGCGCTCCAGATTATCAATAAACCCAGTCATCGTGGCTTTGGTCACCCCTACTTTTTCAGCAAGCTCGGATGGTGAAGAGGTTAAATCATCCTGACGCATCAGCAATACCAGTATCCACCAGCGGCCTTGCAACAAACCGTGCTGACCAAGCAGTTTATCTAAAGCATCAGAAATATCCGAACATGCACGCAGTAAGTTGGCAAAGTCAGAAATGGCGTGCGTATCCGCATCGGGATAGCGCTCCGCGAATTTCTCTAAACTCTTGATTGTTGGTAAATCTTTAAGTAGCAACATAGTACGGACAATGATATTAAGGAACCATACTATATGTCAAGCATATTTTTATAAATCAAAAGTATTGAATAATACAAATTGCTAGAGCAGAAAGCTGACAATAAAGAGAGGAGCAATAAAGAACGATAACTAGACAAGGCTAGGCAAATGCCAAAACTGCCCTGACTTAGCTATAAATGCTGAATATGAGGCAGACGTCTGCCTTGCCACTTTAACATTGCCATCAACCACCTCTGGCAAGTGAGTACTTACCGTTACAAAAAATGGGTGGCACTTTGCCGCCCAGCTACTGCACACAGTTCAGAGCTGATTTAGCCTGCCTGCGTCGGCTCTTTTGGTGGTAAATCCTCACGCGGCAAATCTTTAGGTGGCAAAATAAATTCTATCGGGTGCTGATTTAAGCGGCTAGCTAGATTTTTTAGCAATAAACGCCAGTCATTAAAGCGCACTTTTCTCGACTTCATGGCAACATACAGTGCCAAACTAAAGCTCACCATTAAGTTACCTAGCCCAATCAGCGCAAGCCCCAATGCAGCACAAGCAACAGCTTGCCAAGTCAGCATAAAGTCTAAGCTAAAGCTGGCAAAGCCCACAAACGCTGATGAAAATGAAATATGCCGGATATCAATCGGCAAGCCCAACAGCACCCCCACAGAACCCATGCCACCCAACATGCAACCGAAGTAAAAGTTACCGGCCAACGCACCCAGGTTATGCTCTACATAATGTGCTACACGTGCTAAACGTTCCACCCCCAAAAGCCGCTGTAACCAGCGCACAGCCTTCAGGCGCTGTGGAATCTTGTTATAAATAGCCAAATTATCGTGATAGCCAGAAATTAAGCCGGCTAAAAACAAGCAGACACCGGCAATTCCCGCATAAAAGAATGCACCGCTAGTCACAGGATGAATATCAAGCAACAATTGATGCGCCTTCTCTGGCGTTACAAAATGCTGCCCAGATAAATAAAATACAGCCCAAGACAGTAGCATTGCCATAGGAATCGCCACCACTACATTACCAAATATAGCAACGGCCTGACTACGCATGGTATTGGTCACCGTAGTCACTAAATTATGCATGTCCTTGGTTTTGCCATCAGAGGCATTATCAATGGTGGCTGCAATTGCGGCCGCAGTCATTGCTGGCTGCTTAGTCGCTACTGTGAAATGCAGGATATGAATCAACATAAAGCCGATACCATAATTTAAACTAAAGAAAATAGCTTCTGCCAACGGGGCAAAATGCTGTTTAGCTAGCACCAGCTTAAACATCGCCATGAGCGCAATAATGACACCCGCACCCATGGCCGAACGCATGAGTGCGAAATATTCACTGCGGTTTTCCGTGATGTAATGCTCACCAGCGCGGCTTGCGTTCTCCGTCACACGCACCGCCATCACCTCTACACTCTCTTGCCAGTACTCGTGCAAATCATTTTTATGGCATTCGCTGTAAACCAAATCTTTAAACAACGGTACTATCACTACATCTGCAGATTGCTTATGCTGAAAGCAATGCAAAATCGTCAACAGCTCTTCCAAACGCGCAATCTGCTTCAAGATGCGTTGCAGCAGCTGGGTTAAATGTATGCTGGTGCCGGTGAGTGCGCTATTCCTACGCACCTTTGCCACAATTGCTTTACATTGATCCAGCATCACTAATATATGCTTGATATCAACGTGTGTATCATCCACGTCTTGTGCGCCCATAAACTCGGCGAGCTCAGCTTGCTGCATAATAAAGGGTGAACTGTGCTGCTCAAGTTCAGGATAGTTTTTCAACAATTCAGGCTCAAGCCCCAGTGCCGCCGTACGATACGAAAGCACCTGCGCAGCAGCAAACAAATTTTGCTGGCATGAAAGACTAAGTGTTTCATCTGCTAAATCAAAGCGTATAACGCCTATCAACTGCACCCAAACATTATCAGGCACAGCATTCACCCATACTTCATCCGTTGTTTTTGTAAAAAATATTGAAAACAAATCAAGCAGATAGGCACCATCAACTGCCTCGGGCAGAATTTTATGTGAGATGCGTCTACGCATTTCAGAAAAGAAACCGGTAAATACAGAGTGCCGTGCAATCAAAAACAATGACAAGGGATTGTAAGCACTTAACAACTGCAAAATGGCATCTCTCAGCTGGCTGGCTTTTGCTGGATCGGTACTCACCAAGTAACAAAGTGCCTGTATGGATTTAATCGCAGCATCTGTTTGCTCAGACTTTTCTGGACGAATCTGCGCCAATAAATCGGCAACTAACTGGGGTGCATCGGCATGGCGCGTATGTCGCTCAAATGCCTGCTCCATCAAATTAGTATAGCTAATCACCTGATGACTCATATTAAAGTGGCTCCATGTAAAACAAGGCAGTGCTATTCAATTAGAAATGTGCCGATAAAGTTTAGTGTTCAGATTAAAAGTTAAGCCGGATGCATGCGTTATCTAAAATGCGTTATTAGCATCACTTATACTCAGAATAACCTAATGCAAAGAAATTATCTAAAATGTATGGTTCAGCAGACAAACGCCTCAGCATAAAATTCAACACCATCCAAATTATAGGCGAGCCAATGTAGTACTAGTGCTAATGCTAATGCTAATGCTAGTGTGCACCAGGGGACACAAAGCAACAAACAGAAAACAACTAGCAGAGAGAGGCTAAGCAATACGGCTCAGCCTTTAGAAACGTCTGCCAGTTTGGCAGACGTATTTGATCACAACAAATAAACTTAAGCGTTTTTAGGCGTTTTGAGTGCTGGGGTTAGATGCGGATTCAAAACCTGCAACATTTGCGCAAACACTTTTGGGTTAGCCGCAACAATATTACCTGTTTCCAACCAGCTTTCGTTACCCTCAAAATCGCCTACGATACCGCCGGCTTCCTGCACAATTAAGCCACCTGCAGCAATATCCCAAGCAGATAAATTGATTTCAAAGAAGCCATCAACCCAACCCACAGCAACATAAGCTAAATCCAAGGCAGCAGAGCCTGGGCGGCGAATCCCGGTGGTCTTTTTAATCATGTCTTTAAACATGCCTAAATAAGTATCCAAGTGCGTAAAGTCGCGGTATGGGAAGCCTGTGGCAATCAATGAGTCTTGCAACTTGCTACGGTTAGTCACACGAATACGCTTGTCGTTTAAAAATGCGCCACGACCTTTGGTTGCGGTAAACAAATCATTACGCACTGGGTCGTAAATCACAGCTTGCGTCAGCACGCCCTTTTGCTGCAAAGCAATCGAGATACAATATTGCGGGAAGCCATGCAAGAAGTTAGTCGTGCCATCTAACGGATCAATAATCCAGATATTATCGGCTTCATGGTTGTCATGACCACTTTCCTCACCCCAAAAACCATGGTCTGGATAAGCATCTTTCAAAATATCAATAATTGCCTGCTCGGCTGATCTGTCTACATCGCTGACAAAGTCATTGTACGTTTTAGTTTGAATGGCAATCGCACCCACATCTTGTGAGGCTCGGTTAATAATACGTCCCGCTTCACGGGCGGCTTTTACTGCAATAGATAGCATTGGATGCATGACTAGATTTTCTTAAAGAGCTGATAAAATGCTATTTTAGCTTTTATCGACCTTAATACCAAATTCTTATATCAAATTAAGGTTCGCTAAGTAAATAATTTTTAACAAATTAGGTCAGTCAAGTGGATAAACAAAACATTTTCAATAACATCCGTGTCGTTTTATGCCAAACCAGTCACCCTGGCAATATTGGGTCTACCGCACGCGCCATGAAAACCATGGGCCTAAGCGACCTATATTTAGTGAATCCACTACACTTTCCAGACCCACAAGCCACCTCACTCGCCACCGGTGCGGCTGATTTACTAGAGTCAGCCACCGTTTGCAGCAGTCTGCAAGAAGCCCTCACAGGCTGCGTATTGGCAATCGGCATGAGCGCACGTAAAAGACAAATCTCGCATGAGTTAGTGAACGTACGCGAAGCCGCGCACCGTGCAGCTTCGCTCGCACAAAACCAGCCGATAGCTCTGGTATTTGGCACAGAAATGAGTGGCCTCTCCAATGCAGAGTTGGATTGCTGCCAGCTACTTGCAATGATTCCGGCAAACCCAGAGTATTCATCACTCAACCTTGCTGCCGCGGTGCAAGTCATGACTTATGAAATTCGCATGGCGATATTAGAAGGCAAGCTGGACACTGCAGATAACCAGCCAGAGCTAGCCACCAACGAAGCACTTGAAGGCTTTTATACGCATCTGGAAGATACTTTAATCAAAATTGGCTACCTCAACCCTACTGCACCTAAAAAACTTAGCGAACGCATACGTCGTATTTATGCGCGTGCCAAACTAGAAAAAGAAGAGGTCAACTTACTCAGGGGCATACTCACCTTATCGGTTACGCCAAAAAAGCATCAAAAATATTAAGCAATGCAACAGCAGCAATTATTTGTTAACGAAGGCTTTATATTGAATTAATAGAACTTTTTTTCATCACTATTTTCTTATCAAAATAGTTCTATCAAGTTTTATCCATCATTTGGAGATTCTTTGATGCGCAAATTGACACTCGGCCTTGGCTTCATTTTCAGCATTGGTTGTATTTTCATCCATAATTCTGCTATTGCTGCTCCGCCTGATAGCTTGGTGTATGCACTCAAATCCACCGTGGTAAAAATCCGCGTCGTGCTACCTAACGGCCGCTACGGTGTAGGCTCAGGCGTAGTGGTAGCAAAAGATCAAGTGGTCACCAATTGCCATGTCATCGCAAATGCCTATGCGATTAACATCATCAAATTTGGTGAAAGCCACCGCGCCACCAGCCTCAGGGCAGACTGGGAACATGACCTTTGCATTGCGGGCTTTGACAGCCTAGACACCACAGTTGCAACACTGGGAGAAAGCACCAACCTGCAATACGAACAATCCGTGTTCACGATCAGCTTTCCCAATAACTCACCCAGACCACTTACCACCTACGGCGCAGTGAAAGCACTGTACCCCATGGATGACAGCGTTATTATTCGCTCAAATAACGACTTCAGATTAGGTGCCAGCGGTGGCGCTATGTTTAGTGACGATGGCAAGCTGGTGGGCATCATTACCCTAAAATCCCCAGGACGCAATGCGTTTTACTACAACATGCCAGTAGAGTGGATTAAGAACCTACTGAAACAACCCGAAGTCAGCCTTGATACTAAAGCCGAACTACCTTTTTGGGACGCTCCTGAAGAAAAGCGCCCATATTTCATGCGCGTGATTCAACCTTTCCAAACCCACGACTGGACAGCCTTAAAAAAACTGTCTACGGAGTGGGTGCTCGCAGAGCCATCCACCAGCGAAGCAATCAACTATTTAGCCATTGCTGAATACAACCTAAAAGAAACAAAAAATGCTGAACAACATTTCAGTCAACTTTACGCACAAAACAAACACCACTCCAACGCCTTATTATATTTAGGCATGATAGCCGCAGAATCTGGCAATAAAGACGAAGCCATCAAAACGGCGGCGCTGCTTAATCAACTAGATAAAGACGCGGCAATACAGTTAAATGAGAAACTGGGCATTAAAACCAGTGGCGACTGCTCAGTCAGCCAGTGTTGATTGACTACGCTAAAGCATGTACAGGCCATCAAAGTGCATAGCTTTGTCACGTACATCTCTATCTATTAAGGCCCGCACCCAGAGCCCTAGTAAATTAGTCAACCATTGTTGTTTATGGCATAATTACGCCCTATTTAAAACCAACGCCCAACCACATGTTTGACCACATAAAAGAAGATATTTCTATTGTTTTCGAGCGCGACCCTGCTGCGCGCACGCATTGGGAAATTTTAACCACCTACCCTGGTGTACATGCACTATTGATGCATCGTTTAAGCCATTGGTTATGGAAGGCTAATTTTTTCTGGCTAGGTCGCTTCTGTTCGCACATAGGGCGCTGGTTTACCGGCATTGAAATCCACCCGGGCGCCACGATAGGCCGCCGTGTTTTTATCGACCACGGCATGGGGGTAGTGATTGGCGAAACCGCCATTATTGGTAACGACTGCACCCTGTACCACGGCGTGACATTAGGCGGCACCTCATGGAATAAAGGCAAACGTCACCCTACACTAGAGTCTGGCGTGGTGATTGGTGCCGGCGCCAAAGTGCTGGGACCTATCACCATTGGTGAAGGTGCAAAGATCGGCTCTAACGCGGTTGTGGTAAAAGATGTACCCGCCAATGCAACAGCGGTAGGTATCCCTGCGCGTATCTTAGAAGAAGAAAAATCTAAAAAACGTGAAGAGACCGCACAAAAAATCGGGTTTGCCGCCTACGCGGTTGGTAATGACGAGAATGACCCCATGATTAAAGCGATACACTCATTACTTGACCATGCGGCAAAACAAGATCACGCCATTTCTGATTTGCAAGCACAGTTAGCACGCTTAAATACCGATGAGCATAGCGATACCGAAGTGGCTGAAGCCTTTAAGGTGCCAACAACAAACCAAAAACCATAGCTTGCGACTAGCCAAACCCAAGACTACAAGCAACTACCCCAAGTTTCAGCCAAGCCTAACAAGGCTAAAACCAGCACGCATAATAGTTGACTAAAACTGTAGGGAATTATACAATTCACCCATCCATGATACTTAAACATATTTAGAACACTATGCGATTAACCACTAAAGGTCGATTTGCTGTTACGGCAATGTTGGATCTAGCGATCAATGAAACAAAAGACGCACTCGAAGCCAAACCAGTCACCCTAGCTGGCATTAGTGAGCGACAAGACATATCGCTTTCATACTTAGAGCAGCTATTTAGCCGCCTACGCAGACAAGGTTTAGTCAAAAGTATTCGCGGACCAGGCGGTGGCTATAACTTAGCAAAAAGCCATGCTGAAATTTCAGTGGCTGAGATTATCAATGCTGTGGATGAGCAAATTGATGCTACACAATGCGGCGGCCATGAAAACTGCCGTGACGAAGGTCGGTGCATGACGCATGACTTATGGTCTGCATTAAACACCAAAATTTTAGAGTATTTAGCAGGTATCACCCTTGCTGACATGGTAGCGTCGCAGAAAAGTGGTCAAAAAGTATTAATCACACCACGTAACTGCACAGCAGCACATGACAAAGCAGTTGCCATTAATACTGCAGCGATTGCTAACTAGACGATCTGATTAAGTTTAAGCGATGTCCAGCATTTATCTAGATCATAACGCCACTACCGCGCTAGACCAGCGCGTGTTAGAAAGCATGTTGCCTTGGATGCAAAGGCAAAGCGGCAACCCTACAAGCCGTCATGTATTTGGTAGATCCTCGCGTGACGCTATTGAGCATGCCAGAACGCAAGTAGCTGAGGCCTGTGGCGCATACGCCTCACAAGTGATTTTTACTGCATCAGGTACTGAGGCCAACAACTTTGCAGTCAAGGGTATTGCAGGCAGCCAGGCAGGCAGCCAGATTTTACATAGTGCGATTGAGCACCCTTGTGTATCACGGCCAGCTAAAGCAATGCAGCAGGCAGGATGGTTGAGCGATGCCATCGGGGTGGATGAACATGGCGTGCTAGCTGTTGCGCAGTTGCAGCAACAGCTGCAAATAGCGACCAGTGTTATCTCCGTAATGCTCGCCAATAATGAAACCGGCGTTATTCAAAACATTGCCGAGATTGCTGAACTTGTACGTAAAGCCGGTGCTTTTATGCATACAGATGCAGTGCAGGGCTTAGGCAAAATACCGGTAAGCTTTATGGATTTAAACGTGCATGCAATGACAGTCTCAAGCCATAAAATTCATGGCCCACAAGGCGCAGCAGCACTGATTTTAGATAAACGTGTGGATATACAGCCGCTATTACATGGTGGTGGCCAAGAGCGTGGATTGCGCAGCGGAACAGAAAATGTGGCTGCCATTGTTGGCTTTGGCACAGCATGTGAGCTGGCGGTCGCCAATTTGGCGCATTTTGCCAACCACACGCAAATGCTACGCGACACATTTGAGCTGGGCTTAAAATCGCTGAATGTCACGATATTTAGCCAACACGCAACACGTATACCGAATACCAGTTTTTTTGCATTAGATGGGATTGAGGGCGAGACCTTGGTCACAGCATTAGACCGTAAGGGATTTGCCGTTGCCAGCGGCTCGGCATGTTCAAGCGACAGCACGGAGCCTAGCCATGTATTACTGGCAATGGGCGTTAAGCCAGACTTGGCCCGTGGTGCGGTACGCGTCAGCTTTGGTGCTCACAATACTTTATTGCAGGTAACAGATTTTTTAGCAGCACTTAAAAATGAAATTTTGAGATTAAAACAGCTCACTGGTGTGGCAGCTTAAGTCGCCAACACCAACACTGAATATATATAACGTAACTGGTAAGGATAATTAAGAAATGTCAGCATCAATTGAAATGCAAGTATTGAAAGGCTCAGGGGATGACCTTCATCCAATCTATTTGGATTACTCAGCCACTACGCCTGTAGATCCTCGCGTTGCCGCAAAAATGATTCCGTACATTACAGAGCATTTTGGCAACCCAGCCTCACGTAGCCACCCCTATGGCTGGACAGCAGAAAAAGCAGTAGAAAACGCACGTGAAGAAGTGGCAAACCTAGTCGGTGCAGACCCGCGTGAAATCGTATGGACCTCAGGCGCCACAGAGTCTAACAACCTTGCCATTAAAGGTGCTGCCAACTTTTACTCAGCCAAGGGTAAGCATATTATTACCGTGACCACTGAGCATAAAGCAGTGATTGATACCGTGCGTGAACTGGAGCGTCAAGGTTTTGAAGCAACTTACCTAGACCCAGAGCCAAGCGGCTTATTGGATTTAGAAAAATTCAAGGCTGCTATCCGTCCTGATACAGTGTTGGCTTCTGTGATGTTTGTAAATAATGAAATCGGTGTGGTTCAGGACATTACTGCCATTGGCAACATTTGCCGTGAAAATGGCGTCATTTTCCATGTGGATGCGGCACAAGCCACCGGTAAAGTGCATATTGATTTAGAAAAGCTACCTGTAGATTTAATGAGCTTCAGTGCGCATAAAACATACGGCCCTAAAGGTGTTGGCGCGTTGTACGTGCGTCGTAAACCACGTATCCGCATTGAGGCACAAATGCACGGCGGCGGTCATGAGCGCGGTATGCGTTCAGGCACATTGGCCACACACCAAATTGTTGGCATGGGTGAAGCGTTCCGCATCGCACGCGAAGAGATGGATGAAGAAAACGTACGCATCCGCCGCTTACGCGACAAGCTATTGCACGGCCTGCAAGACATTGAAGAAGTATATGTTAACGGTGACCTTGAGCAGCGTGTACCGCACAACCTGAACATCAGCTTTAATTATGTTGAGGGTGAGTCACTGATCATGGCAGTTAAAGGCATTGCGGTATCTAGCGGCTCAGCATGTACATCAGCCAGCTTAGAGCCTAGCTATGTATTGCGCGCACTTGGCCGTAGCGACGAATTAGCGCACAGCTCAATCCGCTTCTCAATTGGCCGCTTCACTACTGATGCAGATGTTGATTACACCATCAATTTAATGAAGGGCAAGATTGATAAATTAAGAGAGCTCTCACCACTTTGGGAAATGTTTAAAGATGGTGTAGATTTGTCAAAAGTAGAATGGGCAGCACATTAAACATAGATACTTGCATCATGATGATGCGCTTAGTGTATTCACCTATCAATAACAAACGAATACACTTGCGCATGGTCAAAATTGCAGATAGGCACTTAACTTAGTTGCATTATTAGATGTACTGGAAAGCGTAGCAATATTTGCTAACAATTACGTAAAAGGCTTTCTAGTACATAACAGGAGAACGAAAATGGCATATTCAGACAAAGTATTAGATCACTACGAGAACCCGCGTAATGTTGGTTCTTTAGATAAAAATGACCCGCAAGTGGGTACTGGCATGGTGGGTGCACCAGCTTGTGGCGACGTGATGAAACTGATGATCAAAGTGAATGACAGCGGCATTATTGAAGATGCTAAGTTCAAAACCTATGGCTGCGGCTCTGCGATTGCCTCTAGCTCATTAGTGACTGAATGGCTAAAAGGCAGAACCATTGAAGAAGCATATGCAATTAAGAACTCTGAAATTGCAGAAGAACTTGCATTGCCGCCAGTAAAAATTCACTGCTCAGTGTTGGCTGAAGATGCAATTAAAGCAGCAGTGGCGGATATTAAAGCTAAGCAAGCTGCAAAAGAAGCCGCTTAAGCTCGCATACACGATAGGCTAATCCAGAACATCAATCTGATTATTGTTCTGGCACAGCTGGATTAAGCGTAGGTAAGCGTTGCTGCTCATGCCGAGTCCAAAAGCATGCTAAGAAATTAGCGTTGCTTTGTAGTATAAAATAGCAGTCTAAAAGGATTAAACAAAGAACTATGGCAATTACACTCACAGAAACCGCGGCCAGCCGCGTTGAAAAATTTCTTGCGAATCGCGGTAAAGGCGTGGGTCTGCGCTTGGGCGTTAAAACTACAGGCTGTTCAGGCATGGCTTATACCTTGGAGTTTGTGGATGACATGCAGCCAGAGGATGTTGCGTTTGAAAGCCATGGCGTTAAAGTGATTATTGATCCAAAAAGCTTGGTTTACCTTGATGGCACTGAGTTGGACTTCACCAAAGAAGGCCTGAATGAAGGCTTTAAATTTAACAACCCTAACGTTAAAGATGAATGCGGTTGCGGTGAAAGCTTCACTGTTTAATTTTGATGCCCATGCAGAGCACTCCACCGAATCATTTTGAACTATTCTCTATTGCAGAACAGTTTAATCTCGACACAAGCACGCTAGAAAACAATTATCGCAAAATTCAGTCTGCGGCTCATCCGGATCGATTCATCACTGCACCGGCTGCAGAAAGACTTTCTGCCATGCACTTGGCAACCACTGCCAATGAAGCATATTCCGTATTAAAAAACCCAGCCAAGCGCGCCAAGTACATGTTGGAGCAACATGGCATTGACGCGGTTGCAGATACCAACACCGCCATGCCGATGGATTTTTTAATGCAGCAGATGGAGTGGCGTGAACGCATCGAAGATGCCAAAATGGCACGCGACATCCCAGAGCTAGATAATATTGCTGACGAACTAGCCACCGAAGCCAAAGCATTGACCGGTGACTTGTGTGAGTTATTCGATATTAAGCAAGACCTAGCCGCGGCAACAGAAATCACCCGCAAACTGATTTTTATCGATAAAGTTTGTGCAGACATAGACCAAGTCATTGAACAGTTAGATCATTAGCGTAGCAATTAACAGATAAGCAACTCGTAAACTTATGGCATTACTCCAAATTTCAGAACCAGGCATGAGTGCCGCACCGCATCAGCACAGACTTGCTGTAGGCATAGACTTAGGCACCACCAATTCATTGATTGCAACTGTACGCAGCGGTATGAGTACCGTATTACAAGATGATTTTGGCCATGCGCTATTACCCTCTGTGGTACGCTACATGCCTAATGGCGATATCGTAGTTGGCCATGAGGCGCAAGCGCACCAAAGTGAAGACCCGGTCAACACGGTTATTTCGGTCAAACGCTTTATGGGCCGCAATTTAAACGACATCACCAACAAGGCACATATCCCATATCGCTTTGTTGAAGGCACAGATGCAGCCACAACACGCAGCTTGCAGTTGCAAACCCGTGCCGGCCTTAAAACACCGGTTGAAATTTCAGCCGAAATTCTTAAAACACTGAAAGCCCGTGCTGAGAAATCGCTAGGGGGTGAGTTGGTGGGTGCGGTCATTACAGTACCCGCCTACTTTGATGACGCTCAACGCCAAGCAACAAAAGATGCAGCACGCTTGGCCGGTTTAAATGTATTACGTTTACTCAATGAGCCCACGGCTGCCGCAGTAGCCTATGGCTTAGACAACGCAGCAGAAGGCACTTTTGTCATTTACGATTTAGGTGGCGGCACATTTGATGTATCTATCCTGCGCCTATCAAAAGGGGTATTTGAGGTACTCGCCACCAATGGTGACGCAGCACTGGGCGGTGATGACTTTGACCACCGCATCTATTGCTGGGTGCTGGATCAAGTACGTGCAGCCAACGAAAACTTCGCCCCGCTGACTGAAGAAGACACCAGACTACTGCTCACCAAAGCACGTCAGGCAAAAGAATGGCTCACTGACAACTTTGAAGCACAAATTGTCTGTAAATTAGCTAATGGCATGTTGGTCGACGTTACCTTAACAGCACCGCAACTTGTGGAAGTTACCGAACATTTAGTCAGCAAAACCTTGTCGCCAACACGTAAAGCTATGCGTGATGCCAAATTAAGCATTGAAGATATTAACGGTGTGGTGCTCGTAGGTGGCGCTACCCGCATGCCTCACATTCGGCATGCAGTACAAGAATACTTTCAACAAGAGCCGCTCACCAATTTAGACCCAGACAAAGTAGTTGCACTAGGCGCTGCGATTCAAGCCAATATCCTGGCTGGCAATAAGAGTGATGACGACCTATTATTACTGGACGTCACCCCACTATCGCTGGGCCTGGAAACCATGGGCGGTCTGGTAGAAAAAGTCATCCACCGCAACAGCACATTACCAATTGCGCGCGCACAGGAGTTCACCACCTATAAAGATGGGCAAACTGCCATGAGCGTACACGTAGTACAAGGTGAACGCGACTTAGTGAGCGACTGCCGCTCCCTCGCCCGCTTTGAGCTACGCGGCATCCCGCCAATGGCTGCCGGTGCAGCCAGAATCCGCGTGACGTTCACGGTAGATGCGGATGGTTTATTATCAGTATCAGCGCGCGAACAAAGCACAGGCATTGAAGCACACATCGCAGTGAAGCCATCTTATGGCCTGACTGAAGATGAAATCACCAACATGTTGAAAGCTTCTTTCAACAGTGCAGAAGATGATAAAAAAGCACGCATGCTGGCAGAAGCAAGGGTAGATGCCGGCGCCATTATCGGCTCTATCAGCGCAGCGTTAGCCGCAGATAGCAATCTGATCAGTGCAGATGAAGTAAAAGCGATTGAAGCCGAGATTCAGAAACTGCAACAACTGGCAGCTGCTGACGACGCTACCGCAATCCACCAAGCAGTAGATGCACTCAACCACGCAACTGAAGCCTTTGCCGCAGTGCGTATGGATGCGAGCGTGAGTCGTGCATTAGCTGGTAAACATTTAGAAAACCTAGATTTATAACTTTGAAAACAATGTCGTGCTAACAAAACCATTAAGTTTATGCGCAACTAATACAAGTAAACGCATGAACTTAAAGCTAAAGTTAGCGCTACAGTATTATTGAGAAACCAATATGCCACAAATTATTATCCTGCCTCACGTAGAACTTTGCCCAGATGGCGCAGCCATAGAAGCGCAAACCGGTGAGTCTATTTGCGATGTCTTGTTAAATAACGATATTGATATTGATCACGCCTGCGATAAAGCCTGCGCATGCACAACATGCCATGTGATTGTACGTGAAGGGTTTAAATCACTAAGTGACTCTACCGAGCAGGAGGACGATTTACTGGATAAAGCTTGGGGTTTAGAACCAAATTCCAGACTCTCATGCCAAGCTGTAGTGGGCACAGAAGATTTGGTGGTAGAGATTCCAAAATATAGTATTAACATGGCAAAAGAAGGCCATCGCTAGAAAAAATACGGATGCTGTAAGCTAAAAATAGCCAAACTAGCTAACGCAGCATTGCTACATTGGGGTTCAGCGTACATTGATAACTCACTTACAAAAAAGCCACCTAAATGAAGGTGGCTTTTTTTATTGATGTTTGAGCAATGTCATGATTAACCTAGGGGTTAACGTGAGCATTAACCAACGTAAGTATCTTCTAAGAAACTCACTTTACCGGTGGTCAGGTCATAAATAGACCCAACAATTGCAATTTGGCGCGCTTCAATCATATCGTTAACGATATCACTTTGGCGGATAATGGTCTCAATCTGGTGCTTAACATTCAACGCATTGATTTTCTCAACAAAGTCCGGATTTTTTGAAGTTCGGTCTTCTTTATTTAACACCGTTTTTTCATGGCGAATCGATGGCTTAATAAAGTTGATAATTTCACCGATATGGCCATCTTTAAAGTCATCACATGCTGCTTTCACTGCGCCACAGCTACTATGACCCATTACCACAATCAGCTTGCTACCTAAATATTTAGAGCTAAACTCTAAGCTGCCGATCGCTTTATCTGAAGCAATATTACCGGCCAAGCGCACACTGAAAATATCGCCAAGCGCTTGATCAAACAACAGCTCAACTGGTGCACGCGAATCACTACAGCTCAAAAATGATGCAAAAGGATGCTGCTTGTCTTTAGTAATATTCAGCAGGCTTTGAAAGTCTTTATCGTGTGAATAGTTATTCATAAAACGAAGATTACCTTCCACTAAAATATCTAAAGCCTCTCTGGGTGACATTTGATCGCGGTTAAGTAATGGATGTTTATACATGCTTATTTCCTATTTTAATAATAATGAGCAAACTTCTAATTCTGTTGATTAATATTTAGGTTGAATAAATTTAATCGTTTCCACTTCAATATTCTTTAATTTTGCGTGAAGCGGGTAATCACGGATATATTCTACAACATCGTATGCAATTGATTTGCAATTAGAACAATCGATAATCACCTTTGCATTGCCAGGAATCACTTCCAGCACTTTCAAGATACTCGCTTTATTAAAGAATGAGATCTCTTCGGCTAACACAATATGATGCACCTCACGGCCGTCCTCCGTTGTTGTGGTTTCTTTCATATAGTGCGAATTACGGTAACTATGGTGCAAGGTATAAAACACACCCACCACCAAACCAATCGCAATGCCCGTTAATAAATCCGTTAGTAAAATAGCCACAACCGTTGCAATAAATGGTGCAAATTGCTCCCAGCCTAATTTATACATATGCGCAAACAGCGATGGCTTTGCTAACTTATAACCCACCATAATCAAGATGGCTGCCAAGCTGGCTAAAGGTATCATATTTAACAGACTAGCGATGGTGACAGCACTCAATAATAACCAAATACCGTGCAAAATCGCTGACAATTTAGTTTTAGCACCAAAAGTGATATTAGCAGAGCTGCGTACAATCACCTGTGTAATCGGTAAGCCGCCAATCAATCCGGACAGCACGTTACCAATACCTTGCGCTTTAAGCTCCTGATTGGTGGGGGTAACACGTTTTAGCGGGTCTAGCTTATCGGTGGCCTCCACGCATAATAGCGTTTCCAAACTTGCCACAATCGCCATCACTAGAGCAACTTTATAAATTTCAATATTCGTGATTTGTGAAAAGTCAGGCGTTGTAAACTGTCCTACCAAGTCGCCCACACTATGCGCTACTGGCAGATGTACAATCTGATTATCTGCTAGAGAGAAATTTAGAATGCCGTTTTGAAATAGCCAGTTAAACAGAATACCAACCAGCACCACTACAATCGGCCCTTGTAGCAACTCAAATATGCGGTGCTTCTTTGTTAACAAAGTATCCCATAATACCAATATCAGCATAGACACTGCTGCAATCAATAGCGCACCTGGCGTTAACAAGGCCCACGCATCAGCTAGGGCAGAGAACGTATTACTACCATCTGCCTGCACAAAAGATTCGCTACCTTGGTAATCAAAATCATAACCCAGTGCATGCGGTATTTGCTTCAGTACAATCAACAAGCCAATGCCGGTTAACATACCCTTGATGACTGACGAAGGGACAAAGTACGCAATAAACCCCGCTTTAAAATAACCTAACAAAAACTGAATCACCCCAGCCATCACAACGGCCAATAAAAATGCCTGAAATGAACCCAAGGTACCGATTGCAGTGAGCACAATAACCGCCAAACCAGCGGCTGGGCCACTCACACCCAGCTGAGAGCCGCTAAACATCCCCACCACAATGCCGCCCACGATACCGGCAATTACGCCAGAAAATAATGGCGCGCCTGAGGCAAGTGCAATACCTAAACACAAAGGTAGCGCTACAAAAAACACCACGATGCTTGCAGGCAAATCATTTTTAACTTCACTAAACCATGTAGCTATTTTCATTATTACTATCTCTACAATATTATTTCTGAGCCAAGGATGGAAGCCATGTCACCGACTGGGGACATGGCCTTAATTTAGTTAACGTTATCTAACCTTACTTTCCATGTAAGGTCTGGAACCTAAAAATTTAGTTTTAAGTACGTCATGCTTATCTGACTTATTCTCTTCTACCAACTCTGCCTTAGTATCTGTGGCTGGCTCTGCTTTTTCTTTTTCCACGTCCTGCTTTTCACTGGCAGACACACTTAGCGCAAACATCAAACCTAGCAACCATGCTGACAATACTTTCATTCTTTTCTCCTAATCTATCTTTCTAAGTGTTGTATCTGAAACTAGCCTACGTTGATTCATTAACAACGAGAGCCATTGTATAGAGAGTGATTGCAACAAAAATCTACCAATATAGGTATATCAGTATATACTGAACGGCATATACAACTTCCACATATAGACACAATGGAAAGCGCTAGAGAGTTTCGATTAAATAATCGCGAATCGCAGGCAAAAGAAGCCCAAGTAAGGCTATTTAATGGCTTGGGTGCCGCATTGTTTGAAGATGGCTGGAAAACAGATTCACCACAATATTTTTTAGATTTAATTGCGGCGTACATTGCGGCAGAACATGGCATGATCGCAACAGAATCAGCAGGAAAGCTCAATATTGTTGCAACTAAAGGGCAGACCTTACCGCAAGGCACGCGTGTGCCTATGTTGGGTATTTTTGCCACGCTATTAAAATACCCAGTTAAATTTAAAGCCCATCAGTATCAGGGCAGCATGTTCTGGACCTACACACCTAGCGATATTGATCAAGAGTACCTTATCCCAATTGCAATCGGCCAACAGTCTGTCGGTCTAATCGCACTGTCTGGTCAGAACCTGCAACTCTCCCCGCATGAACTTATCACGCTACAATCAATCAGTGGCATTCTAGGCTTAGCATTGAAACAAGCATCGACCATGAGTACTGAAGATAAAGACTTAACCGTGATTGAGCGACTGACCCCTAGAGAGCGCGAAGTATTCGCCTTACTGCCATCAGGCTTGAGCAATCGAGAATTAGCTGCAAAACTGGGAATCTCAGCCGGAACCGTTAAAATTCATGTAGAAAGAGTTTTAAGCAAACTCAATTTACGTGATAGAACCCAAGCCGCGGTTAAGGCTTACGAACTTGGTTATAGAGCCTAGCAAAATAAATTAGCACGATGAATATTCAGATGAAACTAAACGCATACATACAGCAGTTACGGGCACCGTCATCTATTTGGCAAGATCTGCCATTGCGGATTAAAGGCCCGATTGTGATTGCATTGCCACTCACCATTTTACTGTTATCCCTACTCTCACTTTATTTGCATGAAAAACAAGCCGCCATACTAGAAAACAAATTAAGAGTCGCCCTGCAAAACCAGCGTGATATTCAAGCGGTACATACGCAGCTGGTAGAGGCCTCTACGGGAGTACGTGATTATTTACTCACTGGAGAAAAGTCTTTTCTCGCCATTTATTTTCAAGCCAATAAAAAACTGGCCTCCACCCTTAGTAAACTGGAAACCGAGCTGGAAGATGAAGAACAAATCACAAGGCTCAGCCACATCAAACCGTTGGTGAATCAAAATCTGGCAGACCTGGCAAAACTAGCCAGCAGCAACCTAGAGATTGACAGCACTGCACTGGTAAAACAATTTAGCGTGCAGGGTAAAACCTTAAACAATCTACGCACGTTAATAGAAGAAATGAGCACGCGTGAGGCAAAGCTTGTTGCAGATGACCAAAAGCAAGTGAACTATGAGCGGCAGCGCAATATCAACCTGACAATTCTTTCCGCACTGGCAGGTATTTTGGGTACACTAGCCAGTGCATGGGTATTTTCCAGAACCATCGTCAAACGCGTGCAATTAATCCGGGACAGTGCCGCACACTTAGCCAGAGGTGAAGCGCTCGCACTCCCCTCCATCAGCCAAGATGAACTTGGCCAATTGGCACATGAGCTAGATCAAGCCGCCCAACTGCTGACCAACAGCATGTATGAAGCAAACTTGGCAAAGCTACAGGCACAAGAGGCCAACGCAGAAAAAAGCATATTCTTATCAAGAACTAGTCACGAGCTAAGAACACCGCTAAATGCAATTTTAGGCTTTGCACACCTGCTGGAAACAGACTTAACCGACATTAAGCAAAAGGAAAGTCTGTCTATGATTTCTGCCGCTGGCAAACATCTGCTTAAACTGATTGACCAAGTATTAGATATTGCCAGAATTGAATCTGGAGATATGCAGATTGATATTCAGGCATGTGATATCTCGGCACTACTGGATGAAGCAACGCACTTTATGCATCCGCTTGCCAGGGCGCGGGACATTCAGATTAAAACCTACTACCCGCCGGACCTCACTATTGCCACAGATAGGCAAAGACTACTGCAAATTGTGCTTAACTTAATTTCTAATGCGCTGAAATACGGCCCAGCCCATGCCAAAGTGTATGTGCAGGCTTACAAAAAAGATGACAAAGTCATCATCGAGGTAGCAGATGAAGGTAAAGGCATTCCAAAATCCATGCACCATCGCGTGTTCACCCCGTTTGAACGCTTGGGTGCAGAAAATACTAAGGTAGAGGGCGTAGGCCTAGGCTTGGCACTCAGTAACCAAATGATGGCAGCACTTGGTGGTGAAATTCATATCGCGAGCGATAAGAGCCTATTCCAGCTCACCCTGCCTTACAAGCAGCTTGCAGAAGCGCCGGAACCTGCGATTGATGCACCGTCTACCTTAAATAGCATCTCATTGCGGCATCAGGCCAAAATTCTATACGTAGAAGACAACCCTAGTAACCGGGCGCTTATCGAGGCAATTATTGCCAGAAACGCTAACTTTCACTTGTATGCCGTCAGCACCATACAAGAGGCTAGAAGTTTCTTGGTAAAATCCACACCAGATATTGCCTTAATTGATTTAAACCTGCCGGACGGATCTGGTGTGAATCTAGTCGAGCATATTCAAAACAACGCCAACCATGCACATATCCCTATCCTGATTCTATCGGCAGATGCAACGCCCGCAAGTATTGGCAGACTAAAGCGTATGGGGGTATATGAGTACTTTACTAAACCATTAGATATTGCGGCATTTAACCAAACGCTCAATAAACTACTCAACTCGATCGAAAAGAAATGAACGAAAAGCTAATCCTTAACGCAAAGATTCTCATCATTGATGACTCTGATGCTAATTTACGCCTGCTCGAAGAGCTACTGGCAAGGGAGGGGTTCACCCAAGTCCTCAGCACCACAGACCCAACACGCGCCATGGATTTATTTAACGCCCTGCAGCCCGATATTATTCTGCTAGACCTTATGATGCCAGAGCTAGACGGCTACGCCGTGCTAGAGCAGCTATCCAAGCGAATCACACCAGATGAATACCTCCCCGTGCTGGTACTCACCGCAGACAGCACGATTACCGCCAGAAGAAAAGCACTATCGTTAGGTGCCAAAGACTTTCTCACCAAGCCGTTTGATTCTATTGAAGCCATGCTCAGGGTATGGAACTTACTAGAAACCCGCATGCTGTTTCGCGCGTTAAAAACACACAACCCGCTGTTTGAAATGCCTAACCATTTCTTAAAAGACAAATAAAAATAGATAGCAAGCACCCATAAAAAAACCCGCTTGCGCGGGGTTTTTATAAATACAGCGAGTACTAACTAGAAAGTGAATTGCGCACGCGCTGTAATCGCTTTCTCGTTATCCTTCAATTTATTCTCAATCAAGATTGGTGTATCAAAATTGGTTTGAATGAAGTTAAGCATAAAACGTGTGTTTGGGTTAGGTACAAAGTTCAAACCAACTGTCCATGCACCAGCCTCAAAGGTATTGGTACTTGTTGCTGTATTTGCCGCAGTTACTCTACCTACGTTATTAGCAACGCTAGTACCTACAAATGTTGAGTTATTAAAGTCACTCGCATCAATGTGTGAATAACGTAGACCTACCTGCCAAGTACCACCGCCTTTACCTAAGTCAAAATTATTCGCTGGTTTAACTGCAGTGAAAATGCCTTCTTTGTAGAAGTCAGCAAATTTCTCACCGGTAATATTCCATAGTGCAGAAACATACCAAGCATCGATATCCGCATCAAAATCTTTAGTAGCAGTCAAATCACCGCTGAAGCTGTTACGCATCCATTCACTAGCTACTTTAACCGGGCCAAATGCCGCAGCACCCTCTACCGCAAAGCGCTGGCGATTAACTTCATTGCTCACACCATTCGCACTAATCAAACCTGGCAGTTTCAAGAAGTTCACACCGCGTGCTTCAGTACGCAATGAGTTAGTACCAGCTAGCCAGAATGTGTTATCAGCTGCTGCTGAAATTGAACCTGTACCTGATGCATTATTATTTTTTGAAATGTCACCATTCGCAAAACCAACGCCCAAGTGATACACTGCATCTTTATTATCCATCAACTGTGCAAAGTTTACGGTTGCGTTTGCTTGAATTTCCGGTTTGCTTACACGGCTATCTGCATCGTTTCTATTTTTGTTACCTTCGCCATTCACCGCAGCAATCGCGTAAGTGATACCGTCTTTAGGCACACCCCAAACCATGGCACCGCGGTCTTCGTAGCTACCTAAGCTGTCGTGCAAGCTACGCTCCAAGAAGTCTAAGCTGTTAGAGCTCATTTTACGCTCCATGCTGATAGGCACCTTGAACTGACCTACTCTAAACTGCAACGGTGCCCAGTAGTTCACGTTGAACCAAGCTTGGTCAAGAATCGCAGTGCTGCCTGTGCCTGAGTTACCTGTGGTACCACCGGCAAAGTCACCAGAAAGTTGGAAAGTGTAGTTATTAAATAACTGACCGCTGATATTGATACGTGCACGGCGCATATCAAAAGTGTCTGATTCATTTGCAGTATTACCACTGGTATTTTTATCATTGCTACCGTGGTCAAAATTGCGATAGTCTGCGTGAATACGGCCACCTACAGCAACGCTGACTGATTTATCTTCGTTCTCAAAACGCAGGCCGTCTTTATTCACTACATTAATTTGTTTTTTTGATTTAGCTTCAGCTGCATCACGCTCGCCAGTGCGGCCTTTAGTCAGCAATGCGCCTTCTTCTTCAGTTAATACGCCCTTTGCAACCAACGCATTAACAATATCCATAGTAGAATCTGCAGATGCCTGTTGTGCAACACCTAACATTAATGCACCTGTGATACTCGCAGCTACCAAGCTACGTAATTTATAGTTCATTTACATTCCCTCTATTAATTTAATAATTATTTACTGCGTTTTTTGACAGAGGCGATTTTGCGGTAGCTGTATTACAGTTTCATGACAGATCAAACTTTATAAAAACTATTTTTCTCCAGTTGTATTTTTACAACAAAAAAGCCGTCGCTAGCGACGGCTTTTTTTAAAACAAGTAATGCTGATTAGTGCTTAAGCTTCTGGACGCATATGCGGGAACAAAATCACATCACGGATACTTGGACTATCGGTAATCATCATCACCAAACGGTCAATACCAATACCACAACCACCTGTCGGCGGCATGCCGTACTCTAGCGCACGGATAAAGTCAGCATCGTAGTACATCGCTTCAGCATCGCCCGCTTCTTTTGCTTTCATTTGCGCATGGAATCGTGCTGCCTGATCTTCAGCATCGTTTAACTCGCTAAAGCCGTTAGCAATCTCACGGCCTGTCACAAACAATTCAAAACGCTCAGTAATTTCAGGGTTAGCATCTGATGCGCGTGCTAGCGGTGAAACTTCTACCGGATAATCAATAATGTAGGTAGGCTCCCACAATTGGCTTTCTGCAGTTTCTTCAAACAAGGCCAATTGCAATGCGCCTAAGCCTGCATGATCAAATGGTTTGGTGCCAAATTTAAGAATTTCTGCACGCAAGAAGTTGCTATCGTTCAGTTGCTCTAACGTATATTGCGGTGCATATTTTTGGATTGCGCCAACAATCGTCAAGCGTTGGAATGGCTTGCTTAAATCCAACTCACGACCTTGATATTGCAACACGGCTGAGCCTGTCGCCGCAATCGCAGCAGTACGGATACAGCGCTCGGTAAAGTCCATCAGCCATAGATAATCGGTATAAGCTGCATAAAACTCCATCATGGTAAATTCTGGGTTATGACGTACACTTAAGCCCTCGTTACGGAAGTTACGGTTAACCTCAAACACACGCTCAAAACCACCCACAACTAAACGCTTCAAATACAACTCAGGGGCAATACGCATATACATTTGCATATCTAACGCATTGTGATGCGTAATAAACGGCTTAGCCGATGCACCACCTGGAATAGGATGCAGCATTGGCGTTTCTACTTCTAAAAACTGATTTTCCAGCATAAAACTGCGAATCGCTGACACCACTTTACTGCGTGCAATAAAGGTTGCACGGGTTTCTTCCGACACCATCAAATCCACATAACGCTGACGATACTTAACTTCTTGGTCTTGTAAACCATGAAACTTCTCTGGCAACGGACGTAATGATTTAGTCAACAATCGCAACTCAGACACTTTTACTGATAGCTCGCCAGTTTTCGTCTTAAACAACACGCCTTTAGCCGCAATAATATCGCCCAAGTCCCAGTGCTTAAATGCCTCATAAACAGCCTCACTGTTTTCGTCAGTGAAGTTATCTTTAGAAATAAACAATTGGATACGGCCAGTGCTATCTTGCACTGTGGCAAAACTAGCTTTACCCATCACACGTTTTAACATCATGCGGCCAGCAATGCTCACATGCACGGCGCGAGGTTGCAGTATTTCATTATCAAAGCCGCCAAACTCAGCATGCAGTGCTACAGCATGATGCTCTGGCTTGAAGTCATTCGGGAAGGCAGCTGAGCCAGTTTGCTTGGCGTTTTCACGAATCGCATTTAATTTTTCGCGGCGCTCTGCAATCACATGATTTTCATCCAATGCAATCACTTCATTATTTTGTTCATTATTTTGCACGTTACTCACACTACACTCCCTGCTTCAAACTTTCGGTAATAAATGGGTCAAGGTCGCCATCCAGCACGCCTTGCGTATTGCCAATTTCCACGCCAGTACGTAAATCTTTAATACGTGACTGGTCTAGCACATAAGACCTGATTTGATGGCCCCAACCAATATCGGTTTTGGCATCTTCAAGTGCTTGTTTTTCTTGATTGCGCTTATTCAACTCCAGATTATAAAGCGCACCCTTCAGCATGTTCATCGCCTCTTCTCGGTTGCGATGTTGCGAGCGGTCGTTCTGACACTGCACCACAGTGTTAGTCGGAATATGCGTAATACGTACCGCAGAATCTGTCTTATTAATGTGCTGACCACCCGCACCACTGGCACGATAGGTATCGACACGTAAATCGGCAGGGTTGATATCAATTTGAATCGAATCATCCACCTCAGGGAATATCTGCACGCTGGCAAAGCTTGTGTGGCGTTTAGCATTAGAGTCAAATGGTGATTTACGCACTAAACGGTGCACGCCATTCTCTGTACGTAAAGTACCGTAAGCGTAATCGCCAGACACTTTAATTGAAGCACCTTTAATACCAGCAACATCGCCTTCAGACTCTTCTAACACTTCAACTTTAAAGCCTTTGCGCTCGCAATAGCGTAAGTACATACGCAATAGCATATTCGCCCAGTCTTGTGCCTCGGTACCACCACTGCCTGATTGAAATTCGATAAAACAGTTCGCGGAGTCTAGCTCGCCAGAGAACATACGTCTGAACTCCATCTCGGCGATTTCTTTTTCCAGCGCCAATGAATCATGCTCTACACTCAATAAGGTGCCGTCATCATTCTCTTCCCGCGCCATCTCAAATAACTCTTGCGCATCTTTCAACCCGCCTTGCACTTGGGTGAGTGTGTTCACCACTAGCTCAAGGGCGCGCTTTTCTTTACCTAATGCCTGGCTTTTTGCATTGTCATCCCAAATTTTCGGGTCTTCTAATAACCCATTGACCTCTTCTAAACGCTGGCTCTTAGACTCAAAGTCAAAGATACCCCCGAAGAGCAAGGTTACGCTCGCCTAAATCGCCTAAACGATTAGCAATAATATTGAGTTGTTCTGCTTCCATAATACTTACGTGTTGCTAAAAAACGCCATTATACAGCAAAGGCTTAACACGCCATATTGCAGGATTTAAGTAGCGCCTACTAACAACAAAGTGCACCAATTGATAGCTACATCAATACAGCTGGCAATGTTTGATAGTTAACTGGGCACAATGTTAAATGAGGATACCTGACTCACCACTTACCAAGACTTTTTAGCCAGAATGCATACATTAAACACTTTATTAAAGACACCAACCTCACTCATTACTTAATTTGCGGCATTGAAAAAAGTTCCATTAAATACATATAAATACTCGCAGATTTCGGCCTAGACGGTTAAACTTGCGATATTCAAGAATTTTTAATCTAAAAGTAACAAAACAGTAATAAATAAGGGAGTTAAAAAACTATGGCAAATGCTGCACTTGGTCGATTAATGGCTGCAATTTCACCTCGTAATGACAATTACTTCGTACTTTTCAACAACCTGGCAGACTGTGCTGTCAAAGGTTCAAAAGTACTCGCCATGATGGCCGCAGTAAGAGATAGCGAAAAATTCGATGAGCATTTTGCTGAAATTAGAAAAATCGAATCTGAAGCAGATGAATATACAAAAGAAATTTTACTCTCCCTACATAAAACATTTATTACCCCATTTGACCGTCGTGAAATTCGTGAACTGGCGATGGCATTAGACGACATCATCGACTACATGGAAGCCATTCCACAAAGTGCAAAAATATACGGTCACACCGCGTTTACACCTGAAATGGTAGCGCTAGGTCAAATTCTGCTACGTGCATCAGAGAAAGTACGTGAAGCGGTAAGCATGTTATCTGACATGAAAAACTCTGGCAGAATTTTGCAAACCTGCGAAGAAATCAGCAGCATCGAAGGCGAAGCTGATCACGTGATGCGCTCAGGCATGCATCGCTTATTTGCTGAAGAAGAAGATGCCCGTACCTTAATCCGCTCAAAAGAACTCTACGATTTATTTGAAGAAGCAGTTGATAGCTGTGAAGACGTTGCAGATGTAATCCATGGCGTTGTACTTGAGCGCATTTAAGGGGTAAACAATGGATCACGCAATTCTCATCATGGCGTTTCTCGTGGTGGTTGCCCTCATATTTGACTTTATGAACGGCTTCCATGACGCAGCCAACTCTATTGCACTCATGGTTTCAACGCGCTTACTCACACCGCAGGCAGCGGTCGTATGGGCAGCATTCTTCAATTTCAGCGCATTTCTGTTCTTCGGCTTACATGTGGCTGACACCGTAGGCAAAGGCATTATCGATCCTAACATCGTGAACAATGCGGTGATATTTGGCGCACTGATTGGTGCAATTGCATGGAACATCATCACTTGGTGGTTTGGCATTCCGTCATCATCATCTCACGCACTGATTGGTGGTTTACTCGGTGCTGGCGTTGCGCATGCCGGTACTCAAGGCATTATTATCGGTAGCAAATTAATCACTACCGGTGTTGCGATTGTCTTGTCGCCTTTATTTGGGATGCTACTGGCGATGCTATTTTCTGTCATCGTGTTATGGCTATTTCAAAAATCATCACCTTACAAAACAGAGAACCGCTTTAACAAGATGCAATTTATTTCATCTTCTCTATTTAGTCTAGGTCACGGTGCTAACGATGCGCAAAAAACCATGGGCATCATCACCGTATTGCTATTTGCAAACGGTTATCTGCATGGTGATTTCCATGTGCCATTTTGGGTAGTCATTTCATGCCAATTAGCAATGGGTTTAGGTACATTGATGGGTGGATGGCGCATTGTGCGGACCATGGGTATGGGCATTACTAAAGTACGCCCAACCGGCGCATTCTGCGCCCAAACCTCTGGCTCTATCGCATTGTTTTTAGCTACATCACTTGGTATTCCAGTTTCAACCACCCATACCATCACAGGCGCGATTGTAGGCGTAGGCGTATCACGTCGCGCCTCTGCAGTGCGCTGGGGCTTGGCTTCAAGAATCGTATGGGCATGGGTACTCACCATTCCATGTGCAGGTTTAATGGCAGCAATTGGTTACCATTTAGGCCGCAGCTTTATGTAATAAGCTCCGCAATATTGGGAAATCGTAAAAAAGGGCTCAGTTTGAGCCCTTTTTTATTTGGCTAATTTTACTAATTTAATTTTTGTCATTATATTGTCACATTAGCTTCATATGATACGTACAGTTCAACAACTGACTACTCTAAGGAGCAACAAATGCAATACCAGTTTACTAAATATTCAACAATAGCTAGTTTGGTTACATCATTATTTGCATTACCAAATTTTGCTGTAGCTGCTGATAAAATCATTAAGATTGACGGCTCAAGCACGGTATACCCAATTACTGAAGCGGTTGCTGAAGAGTTCCAAAAATCAACAAAAACCAAAGTAACTGTAGGTATTTCAGGTACAGGTGGCGGCTTTAAAAAATTCTGCCGCGGTGAAACAGACGTGCAAAATGCTTCACGCCCTATTCTGCAAAAAGAAATTGATGCGTGTAAAGAAGCTGGTGTACAGTTTATTGAGTTACCAGTGGCTTATGATGCGTTAACTGTGGTGATTAACCCAGCTAACGATTTTGCTAAGAAAATGACCACTGCAGAACTTAAAAAATTATGGGAACCTGCAGCGCAAGGTAAAGTAAAAACTTGGAATCAAGTAAACCCAGCATGGCCAAACACGCCAGTTAAACTATTTGGCCCAGGTGCTGACTCAGGTACTTTTGACTACTTTACAGAAGCAATTGTTGGTAAAGCAAAATCAAGCCGTGGTGACTTTACTGCATCAGAAGATGATAACGTCTTAGTTAAAGGCGTTGTAGGTGATAAAGGTGGTCTTGCTTACTTCGGTTATGCTTACTATGAAGAGAATCAAGACAAGTTAACAGCGGTTTCAATTGTTGATAAACCAGGTAAACCAGGCGTATTGCCTTCAAAAGCAACGATTGAAGATGGTACTTATCAACCATTAGCACGCCCTATCTTCATCTACGTTAATGCAACAGCAGCAGCGTTCAAGCCAGAAGTTAAAGCCTTTGTTAACTACTATCTTGAAAATAGCAAACCGCTGATTGAAGAAGTAAAATACGTTGCATTACCTGCTAAAGAGCAAAAAGCAGTGATTACTCACTGGAAAGCACTTAAACCAGGTACTGGCTTTGGTGGTAAACCTGAAGTTGGTGTAAAAATTGAAGAATTGCTAACGCGTATCAAGTAGTATGTTTAACTGACACTTGTTTGAAAGCACATTAATGACTGCTTTTCTTACAAGTGTCTTTTACCAACCATGACAACAAGCTGGTATATATAACGTGAATACGGCAACTCAAGTGTTAAATAAATCATTAACCCCTCAAATTAGCGCTCGCTTATCAAAAAACTTCACCCGCCACTTAAAAGAGCGAGTGATTGAGTTTATTTTGATGCTGGCGGCATTGTCTGCGGTATTAACAACCGCGGCCATTATTGGCATTTTGTTGTATGAGTCTTACGGTTTTTTTGAGTATGTATCTTTGTCCGACTTTTTAACCGACACGGTCTGGACCCCATTATTTGAAAACCCACGTTATGGCATATTGCCTTTAGTTTCTGGCACATTAACTGTGACAGGCGTGGCATTAGTGATTGCTGTGCCGATTGGTACGATTAGCGCCATTTATCTGTCTGAGTTTGCAACGCACAGGGTGCGTGAAACAGTAAAACCAGTGCTAGAGTTACTCGCTGGTGTACCAACCATTGTGTTTGGTTTTTTTGCGTTACTGTTTATTACTCCACTATTACAAAAAATCATGCCAGAGTTGCCAACCTTTAACATGCTGAGCTCAGGCATTGTGATTGGCATTATGATTATTCCTTACATTGCATCGCTCTCAGAAGATGCGATGCGCGCAGTACCGATGAGCATGCGCGAAGGCTCTTATGCAATGGGTGCAACACGTTTTCAAACTGCAATTAGAGTAGTAACGCCAGCCGCCATTTCAGGCATTGTGGCCGCTTATATTTTAGGTATATCGCGTGCTATTGGTGAAACTATGGTGGTAGCCATTGCAGCAGGTCAGCAACCTAACCTGACATTTAACCCAATGGATGCAGCGGCCACCATTACCGCTTACATTGTGCAAGTTGCAATGGGTGATTTACCGCATGGCAGCATAGGTTATCAAAGTATCTTTGCTGCAGGCTTGGTGCTGATGTTGATGACACTAACGCTCAACATTATCGGCCACATCACACGCAAGAAATATAGCGAGAGATACTAAAATGAACAATCCATCCACAAATCATATCAATAAAAATTTAGACGAAGTGCGTGCCATGATTCATCGGCACAAACTCAATGACTATATATTCTCCATCATTGGCTTGCTGTGTCTAATGGTTGGCTTGATTACGTTATTAACCCTGTTTATTGACTTAATCATTCAAGGTTATCCTAAGTTATTATCTTTAAGCTTTTATACAGACTTTCCATCACGCCGTGCTGCTAGTGCTGGCTTGCTGTCAGCACTGGTGGGGTCATCACTGGTGATGTTGGTCACGTTCTTATCAGCGGTACCAGTAGGCGTCATGGCTGCCATCTATTTAGAAGAGTACGCACCTAAAAACTGGTTTTCAGATCTTATCGAGATTAACGTTTCTAACTTAGCTGCTGTGCCTTCTATTATTTACGGCTTACTAGCGCTCGGCTTATTTGTTTACATTTTAGATCTTGGTCAAAGCATAGTCACCGCAGGGCTGACACTAGGCTTACTGATATTGCCGGTTGTGATTGTTGCTACACGTGAATCAATCCGCAGCATCCCAATTGCGATTCGCGAGGCAGCTTATGCTGTTGGCGCAACCAAATGGCAAGTGGTGTATGACCATGTGATCAAATACTCTTTCGGTGGCATTTTGACTGGCGTCATTATCGGCATGGCGCGTGCCATTGGTGAAACTGCACCAATCATTACTATTGGCGCATTAACCTTCATCGCATTTTTACCGCCATCTCCAGTGACGACCAGTGCACCATTCCTTAACTTTGAATGGCTATCATCTGGCTTCACGGTATTGCCGATTCAAATGTTTAGCTGGTTATCTCGCCCAAGCGAAGCATTCCATGTGAACGCAGCAGCGGCTGGTGTCATCATCATTTTAGTAACCCTGATCATGAACGGCTTTGCCATCAGAATGCGTTACAAAATGCGTAAAAACATTAAATGGTAATTCACGGCTTATCTCTATATATCTATCAACAGGAATCTAAATTCTCATGATGACGACAACTACACCAGTAAAAGCTGAAGCACGCAATCTCAGTTTTTTTTATAACGGTGGCCACAACGCAGTTAAAAATGTTTCAATGCCTTTGTATGAAAATAAAATCACGGCACTGATTGGACCTTCTGGTTGCGGTAAATCTACATTTTTACGCTGCTTTAATCGTATGCATGATTTGTACCCCGGCAATAAATACGACGGTCAAATTATCATGCATCCGGATGACACAAACATTTTAGAAAAAAATGTAGACCCGATTGAAGTGCGTATGCGTATTAGCATGGTGTTTCAGAAGCCAAATCCATTTCCAAAATCGATTTACGAAAACGTAGCTTACGGTTTACGTGTACGTGGCGAAAAGAACCGTCGCGTTGTGGATGACAAGGTAGAAGAAGCGTTAAAAGGCGCTGCGCTTTGGAATGAGGTAAAGGACCGTCTGCAAGACTTGGCTTTTAACTTATCTGGTGGTCAGCAACAACGTTTATGTATTGCGCGCGCCTTGGCAACCGACCCTGAAATCATGCTGTTTGACGAACCGACGTCAGCGCTTGACCCAATTGCCACAGCAAATATTGAAGAACTGATGAGTGAGTTACGTAATAAGCTCACGATTCTAGTAGTGACTCACAACATGCAACAAGCAGCCCGGGTTTCTGACTACACAGCGTATATGTACTTAGGTGAGCTAATTGAACATGGCGAGACTGATCGCATTTTCACCCGCCCTTCACGTAAAGAAACTGAAGACTACATTACAGGCAAGTTCGGCTAATATTTAATCTCAGCGATTAGCTTGTCCACCCAAACAATAAAAGCCAACATCGTTGGCTTTTATTGTTTGGGTGGCGTCAAATGTTAAAGCAATGAACATGCTCCCAGGCTGATATATTATCTATAATTGGATAATTATCCGATTTCACCTTTTAAAACTTAGCGCATTAATTAGGTAGTGTATGAAAATTCGTCTTGCGACCGATGAAGACCGCCCCGCCATTTGGGCAATTATTGAACCCATTATTAGGGCAGGTGAAACTTATGCTTTAGATTCAACAATGGGTCGAGGCGATGCGCTAGACTACTGGCTAGGAGCTGACAAAACCACCTTCATCGCAGAAAATGATGGCGAGATTCTAGGTACTTATTACATACGTACCAATCAATCAGGCGGTGGTAGCCACGTTTGCAATTGCGGCTATATGACCTCAGCGCACGCGACTGGCAGAGGAGTGGCACGCACCATGTGCAAACACTCGATTGAGTATGCACAGTCAGCAGGCTATCTTGCGATGCAATTCAATTTTGTAGTTAGTACCAATCATCGCGCGGTGGGGTTGTGGCAATCTCAAGGTTTTCAAATCGTGGGCAAACTACCAAAAGCGTTTAACCACCCTTCTGCAGGCTATGTTGATGCATTGGTGATGTTCAGAACACTAGACAATATATCAACATAGCAAGTCACCCTAGCCCTTCAAACTTTTACTCACTAACTCGAACACATCATTGGATAGGTTCGGGGTGTTCATAATCGCTTGTAAGGCATCCTGCATCTGCGTTTGCAGCACTGGCGTGTAACGCTTCCATTCACGTAACGGCGTTACCAAACGTGAGGCAATTTGCGGATTAATCGCATTTAATTCAATAATGGCATCCCTCAAGATAGCATAGCCTTGCCCGCTAGGGTGATGGAACTGTACAGGATTATTGAGCGCAAAAGCAGAGTAAAGTGAACGCACGCGATTTGGATTTTTAATATTAAACTCATGATGCTGACGCAGTTTTGCAAAGTCATCAAAAATGGCCGATCTGTTCGCCATCGCTTGCAGCGTAAACCATTTATCAACGACCAGTTGATACGATTTAAAGCGCTCATAGAAGTCAGCAAACACTAACTCACGTTCAGGCTGCGCACTATCCGTCAGGCAAGCCAGTGCCGCAACACGATTGGTCATATTATTAGCGCCATCATAGTGCGCTTTGGCTCGAGCGGCACAGCCGGTACCATTGGTCACGGTGAGTAATTCAAGCGCTATGTTCTGCAGTGCCCGGCGCCCCATGGCCGCAGGTGATACTGAAAACGCACCGGTGTTTACATTGTCATCATATAAACGTGCTAAAGCATCTTTGTGTGCGCGCTTAATGCTTTTAAGGATATGAGTGCGCGCTTGGTCTATCGCTGCAGGGTCAATCACGGTTTGCGTTTGCGCAATCACAGCTATCGTTGGTAAGGTAAGCGCTCTTGCGAACAAGGCTTTATCCCCTGTACCAGCGATGGCTTGATCTATCACAATGCCAAAATCATCTACAAATTGCGAGATATCAGCCTCGCTGTCAGCCATCACACGTTCAATGTTGCGTAAGGCAAGGGTTTGGCCAGACTCCCATTTATTAAAACCGTCGGTGTCTTTCAGTTGCAGCAAGCGCAGGTCGTCATCACTTAAGTCTGTTGTTAGTTTCACCGGCGCAGAAAAACCACGTAAGATAGAAGGCACAGGGCGTGACGCTACATGATCAAATGTGAAGCTCTGCTCGCGCGCAGTCATTTCCAGTATCTGTGTTGCATGCGTTTCATTGCCCTGCTCATCTAGCAGCCCAACTGCAACAGGAATGTGTAACGGTTTTTTATCGGCTTGGCCGGCGGTATCAGGCTGTGATTGCGTCAAGCTTAAGGTAAATTGCTGCTGCGCTGCGTTATATTGACCAGAGGCTTTTAATGTTGGGGTGCCCGCTTGTTTGTACCACAAGAAGAATTGTGACATGTCACGCCCAGAGGCATCTGCCATGCACTGCACAAAATCATTACAAGTAACGGCATGCCCGTCATAACGCTCGAAATATAGGTCAGTTGCTTTACGATAGTTATCCTGCCCCAGCAAAGTATGCTGCATGCGGATAAGCTCGGCGCCTTTTTCATACACAGTCGTAGTATAGAAGTTGCTGATCTCGATAAAGTTATCAGGCTGCACAGCATGCGCCAGAGGACTAGCATCCTCTGAAAACTGCAGTCGGCGTAATTGATCCACATCATCAATCCGTTTCACCGCGCGCGAGCTCATATCCGCACTAAACTCTTGGTCCCTAAATACGGTTAGGCCTTCTTTGAGTGATAGTTGAAACCAATCACGACAGGTGACGCGGTTGCCAGTCCAGTTATGGAAATACTCATGGCCGATTACAGCTTCCACACTATCAAAGTCAGTATCAGTCGCTGTTTCCTGGTGAGCTAGCACTAACTTCGTGTTAAAAATATTGAGTGATGTGTTTTCCATCGCCCCCATATTAAAATCACTCACGGCGACAATATTAAACAAATCGAGCTGATATTCACGACCGTACTTTTCTTCATCCCACTGCATGGCTTTTTTAAGCGACTGCATAGCGTGGTCGCACTGCTGCTCATCACCGGCACGCACATAGATATGCAAAGCCACCTTACGCCCAGACATGGTCTGGAACGAGTCTTCAATACAAACCAAATTACCAGCCACTAGCGCAAACAGGTAACAAGGCTTAGGAAATGGATCACTCCAAGCCGTAAAATGGCGCCCATGATCAAGATCACCGGCATCTACTAAGTTGCCATTAGATAGCAGCACGGGGTACTTATTTTTATCCCCCTCAATACGTACTGAGAACGTGCTCAACACATCTGGTCGATCTTGAAAGTAAGTAATGCGTCGGAAACCTTCTGCCTCACATTGCGTGCAGTAACTGCCTTGAGATTTATACAAACCCTCAAGCGCGGTGTTGGATGCAGGATCGATCTCAGAGGTAATGCTTAGGGTGAATTTCTCACCGGCATCTTTGATGGTCATTTGATGCTCGGTAATGCTATAGCCATCAAATGCAATGCCATCCATCTCTACAGCGGTAATTACTTGATCTTGTCCATTTAAAACCAAGTCACCAGCAACGGCATCTGGGCTTTTAATATATTGCACCTCTGATTTTACAATTGTTTTGTCTTCAAACAATGCAAATGAGAGGTTTACATGCCCTACCCGATACGGCGCAGGCGTATAGTCCTTTAGATAGATGGTCTTGGGCGTGGCGTTAGATTCTATTTCCATAATTAAGCAATAACTTTATTGATTGTGTTGCTTAACAGTATAAAAGAGATTACGTTCGTATCATCCGCTTTCATCCACTCTTAATTGAAAATAACGCAATTTCCATGTACAGATGCAGTTAGTACCGCTGTAATTAGGCAATTGACACATACGCACCATCGACAGCAGGCCGCGCACTAATTAACGCCCCATAAAACTGCACCATGCGCTCAGCCTGTATAGATGCCGTCCATTTAGCAAGCACATAAGACCTGGCACGCACTCCAAGCTCAAAGCGCTCTTCTGGGTACATTAACAAATGTTTCACTTTGTCAGAAAAGCCCGCAGCGTGATCTGGCGCAATCAACGCCCCTTGCCCATCTACCAATATTGAGGCGGTACCAAGCTCGGCAATGGCCACCACCGGTGTGCCTTGTGCCATGGCCTCAAGCAAGACCAAACCCTGTGTTTCACTTTTTGAAGCGAACACAAACACATCAGCCGCCTGATAACAGGCATTGAGTTCCAGCTCACGATTTAAGTAGCCAATAAACTGCACGTTATGTGCAAGCCCCAACTCCTGTGTTAACCGATGCAAGCTAGCCTCAGCAGGGCCCTCGCCAGTAATCACTAGCAGTACATCTGGCACGTCTTGTACCAATACTTTTAGCATTTCCAGTAAGAAAGCAATATTCTTCTCAAATGCAACACGGCCTACATATAACAACATGGGCCGCTCTAAAGGTATTTCATATTTTTGTCTGAACGCTTTACCATCCGCAGCTTTAAAGCTATGCATTTGCAGGCCGGTAGGCACCACTTCCGCACTCACATTCACCCCGTAGCCTCGCAAAACATCCAGCATGGGCTGCGACGGTGCCACAATCGCATCAACCGCATTGCATTGGCGCTTAGAGATCATTCTGGCAATACCGCGCGCCATTGACTTAGGAATCCACGGTAAATAATGATGTAGATAATCTTCAAAAAACGTATGGTAGGTTTCTACACATGGCACATTTAACTCACGCGCCAACTTTAACCCTACATAATGTGCAACAAACGGGGTATGGATATGCACGATGTCATACCTTTCGCGACGCAGCCCTGGCAAACGCTGTATCACCTCTCCATACTTCATGAGTTTATCTTCTGGATCAAAATAAATACTACGCGCCGGGATGCGCTTAACCCATGACTCGTCTTGAGTGGTAATGCCGTAGTCTGGCGCAATCAAATGCACCTCATGGCCAAGGCCTTGTATCTGTTCGACAAAAGTTCTAATCGAAGTTGAAACGCCATTAATACGTGGGAAATATACATCAGATATAAATAGTATTTTCATGCGTGTTATTCACTCATCTGTTAATAAATTCAATCCGTTATCAACAATATAAACATGCTATATGACAGTTTAATGAAATAAAAATCACGTAATTTCAGCACAACAACTGAATAACACCCCAGTACTGGCAATAAGCGTTTTCCATAAAACATCATCGTATTGTCATTTTTATTTAATATCGCACTGGCACAGTAGCTCGCATGCAAGTACCTAAGCTAATCAAACAATATTACTGGTGGTTGCCATGCTGCATGTACTCAGCTGATGCAAACGCATGGGGGCTGATGACTCATCTCTACTTTGCACAATCCTTGTTATGGGCCATGCCGTTGCTAGACCCTAAGTTGCAAAGAGCTATCAAAAAATTCCCTGATTTAGTCATGGCAGGGGCATGTATTCCTGACTTAGCGCTAGTGAGCCAACCGTTTAACAATACCCATGCCTGGAAAAGTGCGCATCAACTACTTGATGCAGCAAAATCAGACGAAGAAATAGCAATTGCCATTGGTTACGCCAGCCATCTATATATAGACGTAATTGCGCACAATCATTTTGTACCAGCGCATGAGGCTATGTGGTTTAAAAGCACAATGTTCACCCATATCACCTCGGAATGGGCTATGGATGCATACCTAACGCCTTTGATCCAAACCTCACCACATCGTTTGCTGAGCAAACACCGCATAACCATTACTCAATTTATCAGCAATCATTTTAATTGTGCAGAAGATATCACCAGCACTGCACTTAAACGGCTTGCATTAGGGGATGGTCTATTAAGGCTGATTAGATTACCGCAGCTTATTCACAGGTTTGCACGGTTAGTTGACCGCGGCCTTAGCCAGAATTTTGTGTACTACATCTCCAAAACGCAAATTGCGTTGGCGGACATCGGGGAAGTATTAGACGGGAATCAACCCGCATTTGAAGCTGAGTTAAAGAATATCACTATGGAGCAATTAGAACACTGGCGTGAACAGTGCTTAAATCATTTGCAGCATATGCACCCACAGCCGGTGCAATACTTCACACATCCTAAACACTAATAACTGCACAGCAAAAGATTTAGTGTAAGCGCATCGCACGCTTAACACTACTACGTTAGTATTTATACCATTAAGAAAGACAAGCCAGCGATTGACGCACCGATCAACGCACCTGCCAACACATCACTTGGATAGTGCAAGCCCAACACCACGCGAGACAGCGCTACCATCATTGTAAACGGCACCAGTACAAAAGCTAGTTGCGGATAATAACTTAAAGCCACCATGCTAAATACCACTGCGTGCAAGGTATGACCTGATGGAAAGCTAAATTTATCAAGAGGCGTACCTGTTAACCATATATCTTGCCTTACTTCATAAGGGCGTGGACGCAGAGTTTTCCCTTTCAACCACTTATAGAGCAAAGTGCCAGACAGCCCAGCCAAGCCCATGTGCAATACTGGCACTACTCCATCGCTGCCATACACCAGCAATACTGTTGCCATCAGTACGTACCAAAATACGCCATCACCCAGCCGACTCGCTAATCTAAAGCTATCACGTACCAAACGGTAGCGACTGGTATGGTTAACTGCCACGCAGACATTGCTATCTAACTGATGCATGCGGTGCAAATATAAACGTGTTTTAGATGTCATCATTCACCTCCAATATTTAGTTAAAGTGGAGTTAGCTTGTCACTGCAATGTGAACAATTGATGAAAATGAGATGAAGCTTTGTTGAATCGAACACTCAACACATTGAATGTTCAACCCAACAAGCCTATTGAGATACACAGCCAATCAGCATGGCTGCAAAGCAGTTTATAACGCTAATAGGTGCACTACACCACCTGAGGAGCCTTAACGCTTTAAGACGCAACCTGCTTAACTACATCTGCAATGCTTTGCGCCAATGTAGTGACTTGTGATTGATTTTCACCTTCCACCATCACGCGGATTTTTGGCTCAGTACCAGAGGCTCTGAGCAACACTCGTCCTGAGTCTTTCAACTCTGCCTCAGCCTGCTTAACCGCGGCTTGAATCAAGGGGGTGTTCAAATCAACCTTATGCTTAGTGGTGACATTAATTAACACCTGCGGATACAGTGTTAAATCTGCACCCAACTCACTTAAGGTTTTGCCACTTTGAATCACCGCATGCAGCACTTGCAGCGCAGCAATAATGCCATCACCGCTACTATGCTTGTCCAGCGTTAGAATATGGCCTGAGTTTTCGCCACCTAATTGCCAATGATTTTGATTCAATAATTCAAGCACGTAGCGATCTCCTACCTTGGCACGAGCAAAAGGAATATTCATCGCTGCAAGCTTATGCTCCAACGCTAAATTGGTCATCAGCGTCCCTGCTACGCCGCCCTGTAAAACACCTGCCTGCTGACGCGCAGCGGCAATGATGTAAAGCAGTTGGTCGCCGTCTAACAATCGGCCGGTATGATCAACCATCATCACACGGTCGCCATCTCCATCAAAAGCGATGCCTAAATCTGCCTGATGCTCCACCACCGCTTTTTGTAACGCTTGCGGGTGCGTAGAGCCAACTTGTTCATTGATATTCAAGCCATCCGGTTGGTTACCAATGACCACAATCTCTGCGCCTAACTCATGAAATACTGGTGGCGCCACATGATAGGTAGCGCCATGCGCGCAGTCCAACACAATTTTTAATCCACGCAAATCTAAATGATTGGGGAAAGTACTTTTACAGAACTCAACATAACGCCCTGCTGCATCATCAATACGACGCGCTTTACCTAACTTTGCAGATTCCATCACGTGCATCGGCTCATCTAGCGCAGCTTCAATGGCATGCTCAACCTCATCCGGCAACTTAGTACCCAAGCTTGAGAAAAACTTAATGCCGTTGTCATAATAAGGGTTATGTGATGCAGAAATCACAATACCAGCCTGCGCACGCAAGGCTCGTGTCAAATACGCAACCGCCGGTGTTGGCATCGGGCCGGTTAGCAAAACATCTACGCCAGCAGCTGATAAGCCAGCTTCCAGCGCGGCTTCCAACATATAGCCAGAAATACGCGTATCTTTGCCAATTAACACTGCAGGGTGTGCGCCTTTGGCCAAGTTGCTATCAATACTGGTCAACACGCGTCCTGCCGCATAACCTAAACGCATCACAAATTCTGGAGTAATCGGTGCATCCCCGACACGACCACGAATTCCATCTGTACCAAAGTATTTTTTACTCATTCATGTTTCTTTCAAGCGTTTAATTACAATTTTATGTTCACTAGCAGTCCGCACTCAGGCAAGCTAAACAGGTAGTACTGCCGTCACTACTTTTAGTGCATCTACCGTTGCCTTAACGTCGTGCACACGTACAATTTTTGCACCCTTCATAGCCGATATGACCGATGCAGCTAATCCTGCGTGCAAGCGCTGCTGCTCATCGCCACCGGCGATTCTCCCCAAAACCGCCTTGCGAGATAAACCAACCAGTAAAGGCCCAAGCTCACCAATTTCGCCCAAGTGCTGTATCAACGCAATATTATGCGCAGTTGTTTTGCCAAAGCCAAAACCAGGATCTAACACGATGCGCTCTTGTGCGATGCCAGCAGACATTACCACCTGCATGCGCTCGATTAAAAACTGCTTCACTTCGGCAACCACATCTTGATAACTAGGCGCGATCTGCATAGTTTGCGGCATACCCTGCATATGCATCAAACACACGCCCACATTACTATTCGCGACGATTTGAACAGCTTGCTCTTCTTGTAACGCACGCACATCGTTCACAATATCTATACCCGCCGCAATCGCCTGACGCATAACCTCTGGCTTATAAGTATCAATCGATAACGGCACGGTGGAAACTGCGCGCAAAGCCTCAATCACTGGAATCACACGCCTTAGTTCTTCATCAAGGCTCACGGGCTCAGCACCTGGCCTAGTGGATTCACCGCCGATATCTAAAATATCGGCGCCTTCTGCGATCAACTCTAACCCATGCGCTACTGCTAAATCCGTACTAGTGTACTTGCCGCCATCAGAAAATGAGTCTGGTGTCACATTGACGATACCCATGACATGGGGGCGATTTAAGTTAAGCTGAAATTTACCGCAATTAAATAGATATTGAGTCTGCATATGTTAATTATACTAAATCCGTTTAAAAGTCGTTAGGAGATACAGGCTAATCTTGAGACACCTACCCGAGCATGCATCAAATCACCTGGAATCATGCGCGATTTTTGGCAATAAAAAAGGCTAGTTTGCGCTAGCCTTTTTTGAACATCACTTAATCAATTTAAGTATTTGCAGAGTGCTGTGGTTCGCCAGCTGCTGTCGGACTTGACCCAGAGTTTGATGAACCAGCTGCCGGTGGTACCGTTGCCTGTCTAGGCTTAGGTTCACGCACTGGATTGCCAGCCATAATGTCATTAATCTGATCAGCATCTATGGTTTCATACTCTAACAAAGCAGCAGTCATTGCTTCAACTTTGTCGCGGTTATCTTCTAGTAAACGACGAGCGATACCATATTGCTCATCCAAGATGCGACGAATCTCAGCATCAACCTTTTGCTGCGTAGCTTCCGAAACCGTTTTAGAACTCATACTGCCAAAGAATGAATCCTGCTCACTACCGGTATATACCATGGTACCCAATGCATCACTCATACCATAACGCGTCACCATGTCTCTTGCCAATTTTGTCGCACGTTCAAAATCGTTTGATGCACCGGTTGACATCTGATGCATAAAGATTTCTTCTGCAATACGGCCACCAAACAAAATAGAAATCTCTTCCAGCATCTTGTCTTTGTAGTTGCTGATACGATCAAACTCTGGCAACTGCCATGTTAAACCTAGTGCCCAACCACGCGGCATAATCGTTACCTTATGCACAGGGTCAGCTTTGGGTAGCAATTTAGCTACTACTGCATGGCCAGATTCGTGATATGCAGTATTGCGACGCTCATCTTCACGCATCACCATAGACTTACGCTCAGGACCCATGAAAATCTTGTCCTTAGCATCTTCAAAGTCCTGCATATCCACAGTGCGCTTGTTACGGCGTGCTGCAAACAATGCAGATTCGTTCACAAGGTTTGCTAAATCCGCACCGCTGAAACCAGGCGTACCACGTGCCAAGATATCCGCTTTAACATCAGGATCAATCGGCACTTTACGCATATGTACAAGTAAAATCTGCTCACGACCTTTAATATCAGGCAAGCCTACCATCACTTGACGGTCAAAACGGCCAGGACGCAACAATGCTTTGTCCAACACATCAGCACGGTTAGTGGCCGCAATCACAATCACGCCTGAGTTAGCCTCAAAGCCATCCATTTCAACCAACATTTGGTTAAGTGTTTGCTCACGCTCATCGTTACCACCGCCAGTACCTGCACCACGGCTACGACCTACCGCATCAATTTCATCAATAAAAATAATGCAAGGTGCATTCTTTTTAGCGTTTTCAAACATATCACGCACACGTGAAGCACCAACACCCACAAACATTTCTACAAAATCAGACCCTGAAATTGTAAAAAATGGAACCTTAGCCTCACCTGCAATCGCACGTGCCAGCAATGTTTTACCTGTACCTGGAGGGCCTACCATCAACACACCACGTGGGATACGGCCACCTAGTTTCTGGAACTTAGATGGATCACGTAAAAACTCCACTAATTCAGATACTTCCTCTTTAGCTTCATCGCAACCTGCCACATCAGCAAAAGTAGTATGGTTGTTACCTTCATCTAACTGACGTGCCTTGCTTTTACCAAATGAAAATGGACCGCCACCTTTGCCGCCACCTTGCATTTGACGCATAAAGAAAATCCACACGCCGATCAATAAAATCATCGGGAACCATGAGACAAAAATGCTCATGAGCAATGATTGCTCTTCTTCTGGTTTTGACTCTACAGCAACATTATATTTAAGTAGGTCAGACACTAACCATGGGTCAGAAGGTGCATACGTATTGAACTTCTTACCATCTTGAGTTGTGCCGTGCAGTACTCGACCATCAATCTGCACCTTGGCAATACGACCACCCTTAACATCTTGAATAAATTGCGAATATACGATTTGGTTGTCCGCGTTACCCTTAACGCCGGACAAGTTAAATACCGCCACAAGTATCATGCCGATTGCTATCCAAATAGCGACATTCTTAAACACGTTGTTCAAAATCTTTATCCTTTATCAACAACAATCACGCTTAAAACTTCTTAAGCATTTTAGATCTTACAAAAGCAGTTTAACCCAATTTTTTAAGGTTTACGACCTATTCCTAGCAAATAAACTTCACTGCTTCTATCACGTGACGCCTTAGGTTTACGCGTCACGACTTTATCAAACATTTGACGCATAGTTTGCAAGATTTCCTCGAAGCCAGCCCCGATAAATACCTTGACCAGAAAGTTTCCACTTGGTTTCAACCATTCTTTACTAAAATCCAGTGCCAACTCCGTTAAATAGGCAGCACCGGCTTGGTCAACATCCTTTACTCCACTGATATTGGGGGCCATATCTGCAATTACAAGGTCTACTTGCACATTATTTAAGGTTTGTTCCAATAATTTAAGCACCGCACCTTCACGAAAGTCACCTTGCAAAAATGTTACGCCAGCAACAGGCGTCATCTCTAAAATATCAAGCGCGATTACTTTACCTTGACCTTTTAAACGCTGAACCGCCACTTGCGACCAGCTACCGGGCGCAGAGCCCAAATCCACGATAGTCATGCCAGGCTTGATTAGTTTGTCTTTATCGTCAATTTCCATTAATTTATATGCAGCACGCGCACGATAGCCATCTTTTTGTGCGAGTTTTACATAAGGGTCGTTTAAATGCTCTTGCATCCAAGCTTTACTGGTACGTGTAGGTTTCATCGTTGATACTTTGCCATCAAATAAACATTGCTTCGTGTTAAAATAGTTAACTAATTAATTCTGTTAAAAAATATGAAACTAAGTACTAAACAAATCGCACACCTACGAGGCCTTGCTCATAGCTTAAACCCTGTTGTCATGATAGGCAACAATGGTTTAACGGAAAATGTAGTTAAAGAAATCGAGCTTAACTTAAACGTTCATGAACTCATTAAAGTACAGGTAGCAGGAGATGACCGCGTGGCACGCAAAGCCATGTTTGATGAAATCTGCAAACTTACCAATGCTATTGCAGTGCATCGCATTGGAAAACAATTGGTATTTTACAGAGCGAGCAGCACTGTAAAAGAAAGTGCCAAAGTAGTCATTCCTAAGCTTTAAAAACATTCGGCCTGCGTTTAATCACCAGGCCGAATTATTGACTGTTGCTGGCGACTAAACACTAACGCGCTTTAAGCACCATCACAACCGCGAGCACGCATTCAAAAACATAAGCTAAACTGGCAACACCATGCCAGTTTCTAAACCTGTCTGCAAATACACTTTGCATCACGTCGGCTGGAAAGGCTTGTGATTTTAAGCCCTCTAAAATTGGTTGAATACCAAAATGACCGGCCAACACCAATAGCAGCATCACAAAAACAGCCCAAAAGTATGATTGCTTCAAAGCTACTGTGCCAAACTGCGCTAGGCGATGAATCAACAAGTAAAACGCACTGGCTAAGCCAATGTAAGTCACCACATTAAATAACTTACCGGCAAGACTACCCGCTAACTGTTTATCTTGCAGTGCATCAAACAGCACATACGCACTTACGCCAGTGCTCCACAATGCACCAGCCCACAACGCAATCAGAATCAAAGATAGTCGGGAAGCCATTGTCATCACCTTATTTAGATATACAGTACATCAAGAACTTCATACTCTCTAACGCCGCCTGGTGCTGAAACCTCAGCAATATCACCGGCAGATTTACCAATCAAGCCACGTGCAATTGGCGAGCTGACAGAAATCTTACCATTTTTAATATCAGCTTCATCTTCACCCACGATTTGATAAGTTTTATTGTCGCCTGAATCCAAATCTTCAATATTCACAGTAGCGCCAAATACGATACGCCCTTCTGCATTCAGTGTTTGCGGATCAATAATTTGCAAATTCGATAGCTTTGCCTCTAACTCAGCAATGCGGCCTTCAATGAAACTTTGACGCTCTTTTGCTGACTCATACTCTGCATTTTCAGACAAGTCACCTTGCGCACGCGCCTCAGCAATTGCCTGAATAATATTAGGACGATCAACACCACGCAGGCGCTGTAATTCCTCTTTTAACAATTCTGCACCACGAACAGTTACTGGAAATTGACTTAATGCCATATTACACCCTCAAATAAAAAAGAAACCACACTCACATGAGCGTGGTTCCAGAAATAAAATAAATTATAGATAAACTAGCTTTAGTTTATTTTAGCTTAATTGCTTATGCAAGTTCTGTAATGACTCTACTTGTATCTCTTGCATATGCGCCATACCAATGCACGCAGCTTTAGCACCAGCAATAGTTGTGTAGTAGGTCACTTTATTTTGTAATGCAGAACGACGAATCTCGTATGAGTCAGCAACCGCACGCTTGTCTTCAGTCACATTCACAATAAAGCTAATATCGTTATTCTTAATCATATCAACGATATGTGGACGGCCTTCAGCAACCTTATTCACAGCCTGCACCTTCAAGCCATGTTCAGCTAACGCTGCTGCTGTACCTTTAGTTGCAACCAACTCAAATCCTAGTTGATGCAGTTGCTGCCCGATTTCCACTACTTTTAAATAGTCTTCTTTACGTACGCTAATAAAAGCGCGGCCGCCTTCAGGTAGCTTGGTAGATGCACCTAGTTGTGATTTTAAGAACGCCTCAGCAAACGTACTACCTACACCCATCACTTCACCGGTAGACTTCATTTCAGGGCCTAGAATGGTATCCACACCAGGGAATTTAATAAATGGGAATACCGCTTCTTTTACTGAGTAAAATGGTGGAATGATTTCTCGTGTCACATTTTGTGACGCCAGCGATTGACCCGCCATGCAGCGCGCTGCAACTTTAGCTAACTGCAAACCGCAAGCTTTAGATACAAAAGGTACAGTACGTGATGCACGTGGATTTACTTCCAGCACGTAGACCGTTTCACCCTGAATTGCGAACTGCACATTCATTAAGCCAACCACACCCAAGGCTTTTGCCATTTGTTTGGTTTGCACACGTAACTCATCTTGCAACTCAGCAGATAAGCTATAAGGTGGCAATGAACATGCTGAGTCACCAGAGTGCACGCCGGCTTGTTCAACGTGTTCCATAATACCGCCAATGATCACTTCTTCGCCATCAGACAATGCATCTACGTCGACTTCCAGCGCATCATTCAAGAAACGGTCAAGCAATACTGGTGACTCGTTAGAAACTTTAACCGCTTCGCGCATATAGCGCTCTAGCTGGCTTTGTTCTTGTACGATTTCCATCGCACGGCCACCTAGTACATAACTAGGACGCACCACTAATGGGTAACCAATTTCCATTGCCAAACGAATTGCCTCTTCTGGCGTTCTCGCTGTACGGTTTGGTGGTTGTTTTAAGCCTAATTCTTGCAACATTTTCTGGAAACGTTCACGGTCTTCAGCTTTATCAATCGCATCTGGTGTCGTACCAATAATTGGGACACCCGCTTTTTCTAGATCACGCGCTAGTTTTAGTGGTGTTTGTCCACCGTATTGCACAATCACGCCTACTGGTTTTTCCAGTGCAACAATTTCCAACACGTCTTCCAGTGTTACTGGTTCAAAATACAAGCGGTCAGAAGTATCGTAATCGGTTGAAACTGTTTCAGGGTTGCAGTTCACCATAATGGTTTCGTAACCATCTTCACGCATTGCAAACGCAGCATGTACGCAGCAATAGTCAAACTCAATGCCTTGACCAATACGGTTCGGACCACCACCTAGTACCATGATTTTCTTTTTATCAGTAGGCTTAGACTCACACTCTTCTTCATATGTAGAGTACATATAGGCTGTGTTGGTTGAAAACTCAGCAGCACAGGTATCTACACGCTTGTAAACCGGGCGCACACTTAACGCTTGACGGTACGCGCGCACTGCATGTTGATCTGTGTCTAGCAATCTAGCTAGGCGTCTATCAGAAAAACCACGACGTTTTAATTGCAATAAAGCAGCTTTATCTAAATCAGCAATATGTTTGCCTTTGAGCGCTTGTTCACGGTCAATAATGTCTTTTAACTGCACTAAGAACCATGGGTCTATTTTTGAAATATTAAATACTTCATCAACACTCAATCCCATTCTAAATGCATCACCTACGTACCAAATACGCTCAGGGCCTGGTACACCAATTTCTTTGGTGATTGTATCTAAATCTGTGGTTTTTTCGTCTAAACCATCTACACCAACTTCCAAACCGCGTAACGCTTTTTGGAATGACTCTTGGAACGTACGGCCAATCGCCATCACTTCACCAACAGATTTCATCTGCGTGGTTAAACGAGAGTCTGCTTGTGGGAACTTCTCGAAGGCAAAGCGAGGAATCTTAGTTACAACGTAATCAATACTTGGCTCAAATGACGCTGGTGTTGCACCGCCAGTAATTTCATTACGCAACTCATCCAATGTAAAGCCTACCGCCAATTTAGCGGCTACTTTAGCAATTGGGAAACCTGTCGCTTTTGAAGCTAGTGCTGATGAACGCGATACGCGTGGGTTCATCTCAATCACAATCATACGCCCATCGTCTGGGTTAATGGCAAACTGCACGTTTGAACCACCAGTATCCACGCCGATTTCGCGCAACACAGCCAATGAGGCATTACGCATGATTTGGTATTCTTTATCGGTCAATGTTTGTGCTGGCGCCACAGTGATAGAGTCACCGGTATGCACGCCCATTGGGTCCAAGTTTTCAATTGAACAGATAATAATGCAGTTATCAGCAGAGTCACGCACCACTTCCATCTCATACTCTTTCCAACCGAGTAGAGACTCTTCAATCAACAGTTCATTAGTAGGTGACGCATCTAAACCACGTTCACAAATAGTAATGAACTCTTCACGGTTGTAAGCGATGCCACCGCCGCTACCACCCATCGTGAACGATGGGCGAATAATCGCAGGGTAACCAATACTAGCCTGCACTTGCAAAGCCTCTTCCATACTGTGCGCAATAGCAGAGCGCGCAGAACCCAAACCGATTTTGGTCATGGCTTCTTTAAATTTTTGGCGATCTTCAGCTTTATCAATCGCCTCTTTTGAAGCACCAATCAACTCAACGTTAAACTTAGCAAGCACGCCGTGCTTGTCTAAATCTAAAGCGCAATTTAATGCAGTTTGACCGCCCATGGTAGGCAGCAAGGCATCTGGACGCTCTTTTTCAATAATCTTCTCAACCACTTGCCAAGTTACTGGCTCAATATAAGTGGCATCGGCCATTTCAGGGTCGGTCATAATCGTTGCAGGATTAGAGTTAACCAAAATAACGCGGTAACCCTCTTCACGCAGCGCTTTACATGCCTGTGCACCTGAGTAGTCGAATTCACAAGCCTGGCCAATTACAATTGGACCTGCACCGATGATAAGAATTGATTTTATGTCTGTACGTTTTGCCATTAGATTTACTTTTTAACGAATTTATTTTGCATCAATACACGCAAATTTGCGTGATGATTCATATCCAAACCATCTACTACAACAGCAAACGGCCGGATGAATTCCATTTACTGCGCCCGCATTAAGTCTATAAACTTATCGAACAGATAACTCATTTCGGTTGGACCAGGGCTCGCCTCTGGGTGACCTTGAAAACTAAATGCAGGTTTATCTGTACGCGCCATTCCTTGCAAACTGCCATCAAACAACGACACATGCGTCACTTTGACATTTGCAGGCAAAGTAGCGGCATCCGCTGCAAAACCGTGGTTTTGGCTGGTAATATAAACACGTTTTGTTTCAACATCTTGCACAGGATGGTTTGCACCATGATGGCCGAATTTCATTTTAAGCGTCTTAGCGCCAGAAGCAAGTGCCAGCAGTTGATGTCCTAAACAGATACCAAAAGTAGGGATGCCTTTATCTACAATCGTTTTAATTGCAGAGATTGCATAATCACATGGCTCCGGGTCACCAGGCCCGTTTGATAAGAACACGCCATCAGGATTAAGCGCTAACGCCTCTTCTGCTGTTGCTTGTGCAGGTAAAACAGTTACTTTACAGCCGCGCGAAACCAACATGCGCAGAATATTACGTTTCACACCGTAGTCAAATGCAACCACATGGAATTGCTCTTCAGGTGCTTTAGTAAAGCCTTGGCCCAACGCCCACTCAGCTTCAGTAAATTGATAAGGTTTATCACAGCTCACAACTTTGGCTAAATCCATACCAGCCAAGCCTGGGAAACCAGCGATAGCATGTGTTGCCAATGACAGGGCAGTAGCCTCATCAGCCTCACCAGCAACAATCACGCCGGTTTGTGCGCCTTTTTCACGCAGGATTCGTGTCAGTTTACGCGTGTCGATGTCAGCAATCGCCACCACGTTGTTAGTCACTAGGTATTCAGATAAAGACTGGGTGTTTCTAAAGTTACTATGTGTTAATGGCAAATCCCTAATCACCAAACCACTGGCATACACTTTGCCAGACTCTACGTCTTCATTGTTAACGCCATAGTTTCCAATGTGCGGATAAGTCAGCGTAACAATTTGTTTGGTATAAGATGGGTCTGTCAGTATTTCTTGGTAGCCTGTCATCGAAGTATTAAACACGACTTCAGCTACAGCATGCCCAGAAGCTCCGATCGACATGCCACGAAACACGGTTCCATCTGCTAGTACAAGTATGGCGGGCAGGTTTTGTGACACAATAACTCCTCGGTTTTACGATAATTAAAATTTACGACATTAAAAACTTCTAATCTTTAGCCCATCATGAACAGATGGCAGATGTGCAAAACGGGAGGAGCTGTATATACTCTTCCCGTTTCAGAATTAACGAATTATAGCGAAAAAAAAGCGACTAATCAATGTCAACGTGACACATTCGTCATCTGCCGATCATGAATTTTTGCCAAAAACACTTGCGCAATGACCGCTCCCACCAGCGCCATCAACATATCCCACTGGGTATCCCACACATCGCCCTGCGTGCCCAAAAAAGCATCTGCAGCACCACCTTCATAGGCTGCCACCCACCATTCAATAAACTCGTAAACCGCACTAATACTGAGGCAAATACAGCTCACAATAAAAAACAGCCAGCGACCGGATACCAAAGGAGACTTTCGCAATAAGATTTCACGCGCCACCATAGCAGGCACAAACCCTTGTACAAAGTGCCCAACCCTATCGTAATAGTTACGAGATAACTCATAAGTGTCGCGCAACCAATTAAACCAAGGCACTTCAGCGTAAGTGTAATGGCCGCCGACCAACAAGATGAGTGCGTGAATCAATATCAACGTATAAACCAGCGGAGTGAATACAAAGGAGTGGTAAGTAAAAACCAGTATAGGCAATACAATCAGCACGGGCGCCACTTCCAGCACCCATGTCAACCTATCAGCAGGATTGATTGCAGACCAAACAAACACAGCACTGAGTATGCTGAGTAAAACCATGTAGAAGTGACGGTTAGATAACGACATCTCTACTGAGACTAACGCAAACCTAATACATCTCGCATATCGTACAGGCCAGATGTTTTATCTGCTAAATATTTAGCAGCCCGCAATGCACCTAACGCAAAGGTAGCGCGACTGCTCGCTTTATGCGTAAGCTCTACACGCTCACCAATACCAGCAAGCACCACGGTATGATCACCAACCACATCACCGCCACGCATCGTTGCAAAGCCAATCTTGCCAGCCTCGCGCTCACCGGTTACACCTTCACGTGCATATACCGCACAATCTTTTAGGTCTTGACCTAGCCCAAGCGCAGCCGCCTCACCTAAACGCAAAGCAGTGCCAGATGGCGCATCCACTTTATGGCGATGATGCATTTCCACCACTTCAATATCGTAGCCCTCATTCAACACGCGAGCCGCCTGCTCAACCAGATTAATCAACAAGGTCACGCCTACGCTCATATTGGGCGCGAATACAATTGCAATATCCTTTGCAGCAGCCTCAATGGCCTGCTTTTCTTCGACAGAGAAGCCAGTCGTACCAATAATCATTTTTACTCGATGCTTTTGACATGCCGCCAAATAAGCCATGCTTGCTTCCGGTCTGGTAAAATCAACCAGCACGTCCGCATCCTTTAGCGCAACGTCAATATCTGAAACCACTTTGATGCCTGACACACGGCCAAACTGCTCACCCGCGTCGCGGCCTAGATGAACATTATCAGCACGATCTAGCGCGCTATGCAGCACCAACTCAACATCCGCAAACACGCCTTCCAACAAAGCATGCCCCATACGACCTGAACAACCAGCAATTACAACTTTTAATGGATTTACCATATTCAAAAAACCTATCAATTTCTACTAATTATTTTAAAAGATTAAAAACCAATCTTTTCCAACATGCGATCAAAAAAGCTAGGCTCACTCTCCGGCGGTAGGTCTTGAGGTATTGGCGCAACCTTGTTGCCAACGCGCGGCGCAGCAACAGCAGTTACCGCGTCCGGCTCAACCTCTTCCGGCAATGAGCGTAACTTACGATCAAACACCATACCCGATGCAGACTCATAAAGCATCGTATTCACTGGCTGCTCATCAGGCATGACCACTGGAGGCAGAGCAACCGGAGCCGCGACTTCAGCCACGGGAGCCTTAACCATCTCAGACTCAGGAGCAGGGCTAACTTCGGTAACCACCGCAGCAGGTGCAGCTATGGCGACCGGTGCAGAAGCTTCTACTGCTGGAGTCACCGCCACGTCAAGTGGTACCGCCAGCATAGATGGCGCAGCATCTGCATCTGAGACTGCACGCGATTCAGCAACGGCAGCCTCTACTTTAGGCTCTAAAGCTTTAGTTTCCGGTATTTTTTTAACATCAGGCTTCACAGCAGGTTCTTTAGCCGGTGCAGCTTCGTCTTTTTCCCAGAACTTAAACTTATTCATTAAGCTTTTTTCTTCTGGCTTTTTATACGGCTCGACCAAGCGGGTCCCAGTATTTGCACGCTCATCTTCAGGTGCGGCAGTTCCTGCAGGAATCACGTCACCACGCACCGTTTTTAACAGGTCTTTTTCAAAGTCGAGAATCACACGGCGCTGCTCAGTCACCTTGCCAGCCTCACGCATTTGATACACATAGTCCCAGCGATTGCCATGGAAGCTGTCTTGAATCAGCGGGGTCCCCATAATAAAACGTACTTGAGATTTAGTCATCCCCGGGCGCAGTTGCAATAGCATTTTAGAGGTGACCACATTACCCTGCTGAACATCCAGCTTATACGGCTTAATGCTAGGGACGGCAGTGCCGCATGCAGAGCAAAGCAAAACCAGTAAAACAACTAGATAACGTAACGTAGAAAAATAACGCATATCATGACTTTAATTTGAATTGGCGTTAATATACCACGTAGCGACTGAAGCCAAAACATCCACCTTATTAATTGTGAATATTCCAAAATCATGCAAGATCAAAAAGATTTAAAAAATGCTGGTCTAAAGGCCACCTTACCAAGACTTAAGGTGCTCAACCTATTTGAAAACAGCAAAGACCGCCACCTGTCTGCCGAAGACATCTACAAAATCATGATTAACGCTGGTGAGGATGTGGGTTTGGCTACGGTATATCGCGTACTCACACAATTTGAACAGGCTGGACTCTTGATCAGACACCACTTTGAAAGTGGCAAAGCAGTATTTGAGCTTAACAGCGGCGGACACCACGATCACATCGTCTGTATTAAATGTGGTCGCGTTGAGGAGTTTTACGACCCAGAAATCGAGAAAAGACAAGAAAGCGCTGCGGCAAAATTAGGCTTTACCATGCAAGACCACTCACTGACCATTTACGGTGTTTGCACTAAACAACCTTGCGAGAGCAAAGACTAAAACAGCGTATTTTTCACTACAGCCAAACTACAAGCTAAACTTACCCTAACAACATTTCTTTCGCATGCTGCCTTGTTGTTTCGGTAAGTTCTATACCGCCTAACATGCGCGCAACCTCTTCGACACGGCTGGCGGTATTTAATGCCGCAATCGTACTTAAGGTTTGACCATCCACTTGCGACTTACTTACGCGCAAATGATGCTTACCAAGCGCGGCCACCTGCGGCAAGTGTGTAATCACTAACACTTGCCGCTGCTCACCCAATTGCTTCAGCAAGTTACCTACAACCTCCGCCACGCCGCCGCCAATCCCAACATCAACTTCATCAAAAATCATGGTTGGAATGCTGCCCTGCTGTGCGGTAACCACACGAATCGCCAAACTAATGCGAGACAACTCACCACCAGAAGCGACTTTACTTAGGGAGCGCGGCGCTACCCCTGCGTGCCCTGCCACCAGAAACTCAACTTGCTCCAACCCGTTAACACTCGGCGCAACAGGCGTTAGCGCTACCGAGAACTGGCCTCCACTCAAAGACAAGCGCTGCATCTCAGCAGTGATTTTTTGATGTAATACTGCAGCAGCGTCAGCTCTACCTACACTTAAGTTTTCGGCTAACATTTTATATTCACTAAATGCTAAACGCTCTTGCTCGGCAAGCGCGCCATCGTCTGCGAAGTTAGACAACTCAGCCATTCTTGCCTGCCAGCCCTGAAGCAAGGCAGGCAAATCTTCCACCCGCGACCTGTATTTACGTGCGGCAGCATGTATGGACTGTATTCTTGCATCTACCTCACTCAAGCGAGCGGGGTCCAGTTCCATACGCTGAATATAGCGATTTAAAGAACGGCTCGCTTCTTGCAGTTGAATTACGCCAGAATCAAGTGACTCAGAAACCTCGACCAAACTGGCATCGTAAGCCTGCATGTTTTGCAGGTGATGCTGTACTTGCGCCAATAAATTTAGTGCAGACAACTCACCCTCGCTCAGCAGATCCAAGCAAGTTTCTCCGCTGGTAATTAAGCTAGCTCCATTTGACAGTAGTAAGTGCTCATGCTGCAGCGCCTCCCACTCTTGTGCATCAAACGCTAGTGCCGAGAGCTCACGTACGTTGTCTCGCAGCAATGCCAACTCATCGGCATAGGCTTCAGCATTTTTTTCCAATTCCAAGCGCAAGCCATGTAGGTGATACCAGCGCTTGTATTGTTCAGCCACATTTTTTGCCACATCCAATAAACTGCCAAATTCATCTAAAATTTGACGCTGCGTGACTGACTTAAGCAGTGAGTGATGCGCATTCTGGCTATAAATATCAACCAAAAACTCGCCCAACTCTTTAAGCTGCTGCATAGTTGCTGGGCTGCCATTAATGAATGCGCGTGAGCGGCCATCCGCGTAGATAACACGACGTAGCAGCAGCTCGGGCTCATCCTGTGCAATTTCCTGCTCCGCCAGCCAATTTAACGCTTCAACATTATTATTCAATGAAAAACATGCACTAATCTCGGCTTTATCGCAGCCAGCACGGGTAACGCCGCCTTCGCCACGCGCGCCCAAGGCCAGAGACAATGCATCAATCAGAATAGATTTACCTGCACCAGTTTCACCCGTCAACACCGTAAACCCAGATTGAAAATCCAGATCAAGCTGATCAACAATGACGAAATCGCGAATTGAAAGTGTTTGTAGCATAATTCAATTAGTCCATTTTATTGCCATATCAAAATGACAAGGCTTAGAGCAGTGCAATTGATTTAGAACAGTTATACATTACGAATACAACATAAGATCGCTAGACTGTTGTTGCAGACCATCGCACACGGCTATTGCAACACCTTTTGCCTGAGAGGCTCGGCACCAGTAAGGCTATGGAAATGAGTAGACATTAACCCCAGTTGAGTTTATTTCTGAGCATATCAAAATAGCAGTACTCTACAGGGTGTAGCAGTGGAATTGTTTTCTCTGCACGGCGGACTACAATTTTATCGCCCACTTCCAAACCGAGCTGGAATTGACCATCAAAACTTAACTGCGCCTCATCGAACTGCACCACGGTAACTACGATATTACTTGCACTATTCACTGCAATTGGGCGGTTACTCAGCGTATGCGGACAGATTGGCACTAGGGAGATTGCTTCTAAATTAGGGTGTAAAATCGGGCCGCCGGCAGATAATGCATAGGCAGTGGCACCGGTTGGTGTGCTGATAATCAGGCCATCACTACGCTGCTTGTAAACAAACTTGCCATCAATTTCGATTTCCAGCTCGATCAAGCGCAAACCACTTTTAATCACCACGTCATTCAGGGCATGGCTGCTGTAAATAATCTGGTTATCTCTCACCACATCAGTAGATAACAACATGCGCGGCTCTTTAATAGAGTCTCCAGCAAGGATGCGGTCAATCTCAATCAGCATATCTTCTGCGCGTAAATCGGTTAAAAAACCAAAACGGCCGCGATTGATGCCCACCAGAGGCACATCAGCGTCAATTAAGCTACGCGCAACGCTGAGCATGGTGCCATCACCGCCCATCACGATTGCAAGATCTGCGACTTGACCAATTTCGCCTATAGCCAGCGTTTGATAGTCAGTCAACTGCGCATGATGCGCGGTATTTTCCTCAATCCACACCTCATAGCTTTTAGCGGATAAATGTCGAGCTAAGTCAGCTAAATCTGCCTGCATCAACTGTAAAGCCGATACATTCATATATTTGCCAATAAGCGCTATTTTTTTAAAGTTTGTCTGCACGGCAGAATTAAAACATAGTCATGAAATCTTAGCAAAGCCAAAACAATACATAGCATGCAATAAATATCATCCACCCCTACATTTTTTGCGTCATAATAGCCAGCTAGCCGCATGGCAATGTGCCAAGATTGATTAATTAAACATTATAAACAATAAGTTAGCTAAATAAAATATAACAAAACTGTACTGGCGTATTTTTTGCTTATACACCCCAATCTAACATTATCAAATAACAAAATATATATGACGGCTTCAAATCAAACCAACATACTGAAAACATACTTCTTACTCACTTACGTTGCAGTACTATTTCTTGTGTCTGACTCAATGTCTGTCACGAGCATTTTTCAGGATGGCCTATTGCCTTTTGGCTTTATGCTCATTACATGGTTACTGTATGGCTTGTATTACTTGCTTCCTGCCATTGCCATTACCGCACTAGTCAAATTCATCAGTAAGAAAAATACTAGCGCGGTCTATACAGCCGCGGTCATCACTGGCGGCATTACCACGTTACTGATGTACGCAAACGCCAAGCTCTTTTCGCTTTATGGCATGTTCTTTAATGGCTTTATTTTCAATCTGGTGTCCACGCCTGGCGGTATCGAGTCTTTAGGTGGCAGCAGTGCTTCTGACGTAGGGTTTGCACTGATTACATTGGGATTTATCAGCTTGCAAGCCGCCATTTTATGGCTAGCTCACTACTTATATGTAAAAAAATCAGCGCCGCAATTATCGTTCAAATTTCTGCCCGTCACCGCACTCATTGTCACAGTGCTGGTACATATGGGCTTTGCGTTAGATAGTTACACAACAAATCAATTAAACGTAGTTGCACAGGCGATTCCGTTTTACCAAACTGTATCGGCTAGAGGTTTCTTTAAAAGCCTTGGTTTTACCACGCAACGTGAAGCTAAGATTAAACTAAAAGGTAAACTCAACTACCCACTTAACCCTATCCAATTCAAACAACCTGCCAAGCCGTACAACATTATTTGGCTGACTTCTGAGTCCTGGCGCGCAGATACCCTCAACGAAAAAATCATGCCTAACAGCTGGGAGTTTGCAAAAGGCGCAGCTAGATTTACACGTAACTACAGCACCGGCAATGGTACGCGCATGGGCGTGTTTGGCATGTTTACCGCCATGCCTGGAAACTATTGGTTTCCATTTTTAGAAGAGCGCCGCGGTGCTGCAATTATTGATGTATTGGAACAACAGCAGTACCAAATGAGTTTTTACACCAGCGCTAAATTTTCTTATCCGGAATTTGATAAGACTATTTTTGCACACGTTCCCACCAGTCAGTTACACGATAACAATAAAGGGGCGAGCGGTTGGGAAAATGACCGTAACAATGTCACAAGCTTGCTGTCATTTATTGATAACCGAGACAAAACCAAACCATTTTTCACTTTTATGTTTTTTGAGTCACCGCACGCGCGTTATTACTTCCCGCCTGAAAGCGTGATTGCAACGCCATATCGTGATGACCTTAATTACGCGACTTTAAGTAAAACTGCATTACGTGACGACATTGTGCCGATTAAAAATCGCTACATCAACTCTGTGCACCACTTAGATATGCAATACGGCCGTATCTTCGCCTACCTCAAACAACACAAGCTACTAGATAACACCATTGTTATCCTAGTTGGCGATCATGGCGAAGAGTTTATGGAGCATGGCTTCTGGGGACATAACTCAACTTTTGTAGACCAACAGGTACGCACGCCGCTCGTTATTTACAAACCAAACTCAGCACCGCTAGTGAGCGACCAAATGACCAGCCACATGGATATCGTGCCTACCATCATGCCACTACTTGGTGTTAGCAACCCAAGCAGCGACTACGCTACCGGCTATAACTTGCTGGCTGGAGAAAAACGTAACCATACTTATGTCTCAGATTGGGATAAAGTCACTTACGTAGATGATGAGGTTAAAATCACCCAGCCTGTCAATGCAAAAAGCTTTGCACTGATGACTGCCAGCAGAGGAGATGACACAGCGCTACCTCATGATGAACGTAAAACGGTATTGCAGACAAAACAACCTGCCATGCTGCAGCTCGTGCAAGACTTAAGCAAGTTCTTCAAGAAAAAAGATGCTAAAACACCAGCACCGCCCCGATAACATTGCCTTATCAGGCTAACTGACCGATAATTTGCGCATGAGCTCCAGTATAGACAAACGTGCGCAAATTTTACTCAAAACTCTGGTTGAACATTACATTAGTGATGGTCAACCCATTGGGTCTCGTACCTTATTGCAACACTCCGGCCTAGATGTTAGCCCTGCAACTATTCGCAATGTCATGAGCGATTTAGAGCAGCTGGGATTCATCGCCAGCCCCCACACCTCAGCAGGCCGCATTCCTACACAAAAAGGTTATCGCTTATTTGTAGATTCGCTGCTTACTGTGAAACCACTAGAATCACAAATAGTACAGCAGCTTAAAAGTGGCTTAGCATCGCCTAACCCGAGTGAGCTGATTACCAATGCAGCCGATATGCTTTCGCAACTCACCCAGTTTGCCGGTGTGGTCATGACACCCAGACACAAACGCATTGCATTTAAACATCTGGAATTTTTAACACTTTCCGATAAAAGAATACTCGTCATCATTGTCACTAGTGATGGCAACGTACAAAACCGCATCATCCTCACTGAAAAAACTTTCAGCGCCAGCGAACTGACGCAAGCAGGTAACTATTTTAATGCGCACTTTTCTGGCCATACGTTTGACGAAGTGCAACAAAAGCTGCATGCAGAACTTAAACAAATGCAAAATGACATGAACAAACTCATGACAGCGGCACTAGAGGCGAGCAACAAAAAAGCGGATGAGGATGGTGTAGTCATTGCTGGCGAACGCAATTTACTACAAGTAGACGACCTCTCCACTAACGTTGCCAGCTTACGCAAGCTATTTGAAATCTTTGAACGCCGCACTAGCCTGATGCAGTTGCTGGACAACAGCCAACGTGCGGATGGCATACAAATCTTTATCGGCGGAGAAAGTGGTTACTTACCCCTAGACGAATGCAGCATGATTACCGCCCCGTATGAAGCGGATGGGCAAGTCGTAGGTACGCTAGGCGTAATTGGCCCTACGCGCATGGCATATGAACGCGTGATTCCCATTGTAGACATCACCGCCAAACTACTATCAAATGCACTTTCATCAAGCTAATCTGTCGCATACAAAACACTAAGACAACCATTTATACTAAAAGACTGGCAACATGGCATATTACAACCCTGAACCGAAATACGAACACGGCGACCAACTAAAAGTGGGAATTCTATTGGCGAATCTTGGCACGCCAGACGCACCCACAGCGCAGGCATTGCGCCCTTATCTACGCCAGTTTTTAAGCGACCGTCGTATCGTGGAAATTCCGCGCCTAGTTTGGTGGTTTATTTTAAACTGCATTATTCTAGCCATCAGACCCAAAAAATCCGCTGAGAAATACGCAAGTGTCTGGACCAGTGACGGCTCACCCTTGCTGGTACATGCAAAAAAACAAACACTGCTGTTACGTGGCTTTTTAGCACAAAAAATCAAGTCACCGTTTACCGTGGAATTAGGGATGAGCTACGGCAACCCATCCATGGAAAGCGCCATACAAAAACTAAAAGCACAGCACTGTGACCGCATACTGGTATTTCCGCTTTACCCGCAGTACGCAGCAAGCAGCACCGCCAGTGCACTAGATGCAGTTTGGCGGGTACTGCTTAAAACACGCAATATGCCAGCGATCCGCACCATCAAGCACTATCATGACCACCCAGCATATATTGAAGCGTTGGCGCAAAGTGTACGTGAACACTGGCGCATCAATGGTAAGCCCAATAAATTAGTCATGAGCTTTCATGGCGTGCCTAAGTTTCATTTACTCAAAGGCGATATGTACCATTGCGAATGCCACAAAACCGCAAGACTGCTAGCAAATGCATTGGGCCTCAATCAAGATGAATATGCCATCGCATTTCAGTCAAGATTTGGTAAGCAAGAGTGGCTAAAACCATACTTAGCCAATTTATTAGAATCTTTAGGCAAAGCCAAGGTCAATCGTATTGATGTTATCTGCCCGGGCTTTTCCAGTGATTGCTTAGAAACGCTGGAAGAAATCGCCATGGAAGGCAAGCATATATTCCAAAGTAACGGCGGCGGCGAATACCACTACATCCCAGCCCTCAACGAAAATGAGGCGTGGATACACGCCATGACCACCATTGCACTGGAAAACCTGCACGGCTGGGTGAGCACCGATTGGGATGCAGACGCGGCTAAAAAAGAGGCAGAAATGACAAAATTAAGGGCGCAAGGTTTAGCCAACAATTAATAAGCGTTATACTGAACGCTTTACAACTTCAAAAACGCTGCTTATTTTTGTGGCGTAATAATGATTTAGGTACTGAGCAATGATTGTAATTACTGGCGGCGCTGGCATGATAGGCTCTATCATCGCATGGCATCTAAATACCAAACTTCAACGTGATGATTTAGTCATCGTAGACCGCATCACGCACGAAGAACAATGGCAAAATCTGGCGCATCGCCAATATGCGCATTATCTTGATAAAGACCAGCTTATGTCGTGGCTGGAAGGCCGCATGGATATTGAAGCCGTTATTCACATGGGCGCGATTAGCGCCACTACCGAACGCGACTTTAACAAACTGGTCGAGGCAAACATCCAGTACTCCCAAAACTTATGGACATGGTGTGCCAACCACCAAGTACCATTTTTCTATGCAAGCTCTGCCGCTACCTATGGTGATGGCAACTTGGGCTATGACGATGCAAGCATAGACAACCTGAGGCCACTCAATGGTTACGGTTACTCCAAGCACTTTTTCGACCAGTGGGCATTACGCCAAGTCAGCAAAAACTTACCAACACCACCGTCATGGGCTGGTTTTAAGTTCTTTAATGTGTATGGGCCCAATGAATACCATAAAGAGCGTATGGCGAGCGTGGCGTTTCATACCTTTAACCAATTCAGTGCAACTGGCACCATGAAGCTATTTAAAGGCACCAAGGCTGGGGTTGAAGACGGCATGCAGATGCGCGATTTTGTTTATGTCAAAGATGCTGCCGCGGTAGTGAATCACTTTGTGACTTCCGCCTTATCTAAAAAAGGTGTGCCGAATGGTATTTATAACATCGGCACAGGCCACGCAAGAAGCTTTAAAGATTTAGCTACCAGCGTGATGCAAGGTATGCAGCGTGAGCCGCACATTACCTATGTGGATATGCCTCAAGACTTACAGGGTAAATATCAATACTTTACCGAGGCAGCGATGCATAAACTAGCAAGCACCGGCTACACCCAGCCCTTCCACAGCCTTGAGGATGGTGTGCGCGACTACGTACAGAACTACTTAATGCAAGAGGATAAATACTGCTAATGAAGTATGTTAACTACCTAAAAGATGAACATGCAGCCCACATGGCGATGTTTAATGCCCTGGAGCCACTGTTTCCACTGATTAGCGATGTAGGTATCGCCATGCAAAACACCATTAAAAATGGTGGAAAAATTTTACTGATGGGCAATGGTGGTAGCGCCGCCGATAGCCAGCACATTGCAGCCGAAATTGTGGGCAGATTTAAAAAAGAGCGCAAAGGCATGCCGGCAATCGCGTTAACAACAGATACCTCCATCCTCACCTCTGTCGGTAACGACTACGGCTATCACTATATCTTTGCAAGGCAAATTGAAGCATTATGCCGCCCAGAAGACCTTGTCATCGGGCTGACCACTAGCGGCAATAGCGCAAACGTAGTGAGCGCCATTGAGGCTGCCAACGCAATTGGCGCCACAACGGTAGGCTTAACCGGTGGCACAGGCGGTAAGTTGAATGAGCTATGCACTTACAATATAGTGATTCCATCCAGCGTAACCGCACGAATCCAAGAAGCGCATATTTTTGTCGGGCATTCACTCTGCGAAATTTTAGAGTCTGCTTAAAGCGATGGATTGAGACTAGTGCGCTCAATCCGCGTCGGCAACACATCAAATGCCGACTTTCGTCGGCATGACGAAATGCATATCATATTCTTAGATGTATAATCTCCTCCACCATGACTCAGCAAAAACTTCTAGATACAGTTAAACATTTTGGCAACTTCACTGAACACGCACTCGTGATTGGCGATGTCATGCTTGACCGCTATTTAATGGGCGAAGTGAATCGCATCTCTCCAGAGGCTCCCGTGCCTGTTGTGTTAATCAAATCACAACAAGACAGAGCTGGCGGTGCAGCCAATGTTGCGGCAAATCTATCCCTGCTAGGCATCAATACACGTGTGATTGGCTGTGTAGGCAGCGATATCGAAGCCGACATACTACTTAACTTAATGACAGCAACCAATATCAATGTTGAGCATGTGATTCGCTCCAAACAACGCCCAACCGTAGCCAAAACACGTATTCTGGGCGGGCATCAGCAAATGATGCGGCTAGACCAGGAAGACAATACAACCTTCAGTGCAGAAGAAAACACGCAGCTATTAAACGCAATCAATGCAGAAATTGCACGCAAACCTGCCGTGGTCATTTTATCGGACTACGCAAAAGGCCTACTAAGTACAGATATCTGCCAGCAGGTGATCGCGCAATGTCATGCGCAGGGCATCACCGTACTGGTTGACCCTAAAGGTCATGATTACTCTAAATACCGAGGTGCGACCGCACTCACCCCTAACAAAAAAGAAACGGCAGAAGCTTGCGGCACATCTATCCATGATGCCAGCTTAATTGAAAAAGCCACAGCGCTAAAAAACGCGCTAAACCTAGCATTCTTGGTGGTTACACGCGGCGAAGAAGGCATCTCGCTAATTGATGACAGCAGCCACTTATTACCAGCTACAGCAAAACAAGTGTTTGACGTATCTGGCGCGGGCGATACAGTAATTGCCACACTAGCTGCCGGCTTAATCCACGAGCTCAGCCCATTAGAAGCATTGCAGCTTGCTAACATTGCAGCAGGTGTGGTGGTTGGTAAAGTAGGTACAGTACCGATTAACCGCGATGAGTTAATTCAGGCACTAGCCAGTGAGCAATCTTCAGAGCAGGCGCATAAAGTATGTGATTTAGCTCACCTGATGCAAAAAGTTGAGGCTTGGAAAAAAACCGCGCAAAAAATTGTATTCACTAACGGTTGTTTTGATTTACTGCATGCCGGCCATGTGACTTATTTAGAAGCTGCAAAAAAACGTGGGGACAAACTGATTTTAGGTTTAAATACCGACCGCTCCGTTAGCGCGCTGAAGGGGCCAACCCGCCCAGTAGTGCATGAAAATGATCGCGCACGCGTGCTTGCCGCACTGGAATCTGTAGACGCTGTTATTTTGTTTGATGAAGATACCCCGCTGAATCTAATTAACGCGGTGAAACCTGATGTAATTGCCAAGGGTAGTGACTATAAGGCCGACCAAGTAGTGGGTGGCAAAGAGGTCGAGTCATGGGGCGGTGAAATTGCCTTAATTGATTTAGTGGCTGGACGCAGCACCAGCAACATCATCAAAAAACTTGAGAGTTAATACTGTACTAAAATGTCAGCTGAAAAAATCTTGATTCTCGGCCCATCTTGGGTGGGCGACATGGTGCTGGCACACAGCCTATTCCAAACGCTTAAAGCCCAACGCCCCAATGCCATCATTGATGTGGCAGCACCAGCATGGACACTACCGTTAATCGCGCGTATGCCTGAAATTAACCAAGGCATTGCATTGCCGTTCAAACATGGTCAGTTAGCATTACTGGACCGTATAAAATTTGGACTATCCCTTAAAAAACAAGGTTACACGCAGTCAATCACTCTGGTTAACTCCCTGAAGTCGGCAATTTTACCTTTGGCTGCAGGGGTTCCGCAGCGCACCGGTTTTTTGGGCGAATGCCGCTACGGTTTACTCAATGATATCCGCTCATTAGATAAAACCAAGCTACCGCGCACCGTGGATAGATTTGTTGCTTTAGGTGCAGATAAAAATCAAGCACAGATACAGAACAACGCTAGCATCCCTAACCCGCGCCTGATTGCCGACAGCAACAATGCGCTGCAAGCCTTGTCCAAGCTAGGACAGGATGCTCCCACTACAAAGGTATTAGGGCTATGCCCAGGTGCAGAATACGGCGAAGCCAAGCGCTGGCCAGCTGAATATTATGCAGAAGTCGCCAATGCGGCATTAAGCCATGGTTGGCAGGTATGGCTGTTTGGCTCAGATAAAGACCTGCCTGTGACGCAAGAAATCAATCGGCTTGCAAACAACCGCTGTCTGGATTTGGGTGGTAAAACAAAATTAGGTGACGCCATTGATTTAATGTCACTTTGCGACACGGTCATCAGCAATGACTCAGGTTTAATGCACGTTGCTGCAGCGCTTGATAAAAAAGTGATTGCGATTTATGGCTCCAGTGACCCACACCACACACCGCCTATGCATCCTGAAGCAGTCGTTGCATATTTGGGATTAAGCTGCAGCCCATGTTTTAAGCGCGTGTGCCCGTTAACTGAGCCGAATGCGCACCTTGCATGCTTAAAACGGCTAACACCGCAATCCATTATTCATGATATTAAGTTTTTAGCGTAGCCAGATGCAAAAGATTACAGCTTACATTCAACAATTAAGTGATAAAAAATTCATTTTATTAATGTCGTTCTTAGCGGTCATCACGGCTTGGCGCATCCTGTATATTCAACATGGCTGGATTAACGTAGACTCTTTGCTCTATTTTGAGTCTGCCAGATTATTTGCCATTGGTGAGTTTAAACAAGGGGTTGCAGTATTTAACTGGCCGTTGTACTCACTACTGATTAGCGCAGTGCATCGCATCACAGGGCTAAGTATCTATACCTCGGCGCAAGTGCTGGATGTTGTATTTTTTGCAATTAGCACTTTTAGCTTCAGCTATCTGATTAAACTGGCTGGCGGTAATAAACTAACCATCGCTTGCGGTGTATTTCTGCTATTAAGCACACCGTATATCGTTGGCGATGTGTTGCCCATGCTGTTACGCGACCAAGGTTTCTGGGCAGCTTTCTTAACCAGCCTAGTATTTTTTGTGCAGTATTATCGTACGCAAAAAATCAGTGATGCCTTGCTCTGGCAGGTATCAACCATTGTTGCCATGCTGTTCAGAATTGAAGGCATTACCTTTCTAATCGGTCTACCGTTTATCTTATGGCTACGCCATGACCTAAGCGTTAAACAAAAGCTCCTGCAGTATTTGCTAATCAACAGCCTATCTATACTAGCGGCACTATGCATGTTGGCGATGCTATTGCTGTCATCTTCAGTCACGCTGAGTGATTTTGGCCGCATAAAAGAAGTTATTTCTCTGGCATCGGATGTTTCTCATGCATTTAACGCTAAAGCGGCGATGATGGGCAATGTGCTTGGCGGGTATTTTGAAGACTATGGGCTCATGGCTTTAATCGCTGGCCTACTCAGTATTTTGCTATTAAAAATTGCTAGTATCATTAGCTGGCCAGTGATTGCACTTTATGCAATCAATCGCAATACATCCAATCGCACGCAACAAGACTCTCCAGCACTCCCGCTACAAGTAGATACACGTATTATTTTTTACGGTGTGGTTGCGATTACCATCATTAACGCCAGCGCTAGCATGGCTAGAGTGTTTGTATTGTCCAATCGGTATATTGTCACCATAGGTTTTATCGCACTTATTTTTGCGGCGTTTTGCCTAGCATCACTTATTACCAAGCTGCGTACCAACACATTTAATAGGCCATGGCAGAAGTGGCTCACCATCGCGTTAATCGTTATTTTTAGCGCATCCTATATCAAGAACATCCTGCCTAAAAAAGCAGGTTACACTTTTGAGAAAGACGCGGTTGCTTATATAAAGCAACAAAATATTACGAACGATAGAATATTCTTTGTGACCGACAAAACTGTTTTTTATGCAGGTGCCAGCTTTAATGGCCGCCACTCAGACCACTGGCAACTTACACTGGATGCAATCAAAAACGGCTCTATCTATCATTATGACTACTTGATGCTTTATGCTGAAGCAGATGAAAAAACCGCTGAGCAACAAAAAATCATCCGTGAGCAATTAAGCCAGTACCGATTAGAAAAAGAGTTTTACGGCGTTAATCAAAAAAAGAAAATTATGCTTTTTGTTAAGCAGTAACAGGCCTTCAAGTCCATGAACAAGCTCACATCTATTTTTCGTCGTTTGCGATTAGGTGAAAAATTCAAACATCAGTATAGCTGCCACCCTGATTTTGATATTAAACGCGATACAGACCGCTGCACAATTATCTGGAAAGGGAAAGTAATTGCTGATATTGCGTTTGCGCATACTTTAAGCCATCAATATACAGGCGCGTGCTTTACCGTTGCCACAGGCCCTTCCTTAGCAGAGGTTGATCTCAAACAACTCGCTACTTTTGAGACAATTAGCCTAAACTGCGCCATTAAGAAATTTAAAGATGCTGACTTAAAACCAACGCACTGCATCATTGTGGATCGCCGAGTATTTGAAAATCAATGGGCATGCGTTCGGGACTCCATCTTATCTGGCGCAAACTGCTTTTTTTCATACGTGGGCTTATCTAGAATTTGTGAGAGAGAGCCAGAACTACTCCAGCACGGTAATATTTTCCTCATCGAATCTATCTCCAGAAAGTTTGGTGTGCCTCGTATCAGCAAAACTGATTTGCTGAAAGAGGCCGCAAACGATACTGAAATATTTTTAGATGCAAAGTTTTCAGAGCTATGCAGAGCGGTTGGCTTTAGTGCCAATCTGAAAAAAGGCCTGTTTTCTGGCAAAACAGTTGCTACCTGGGCAACACAGCTAGCACCGGCATTAGGCTATCAAAAGAATTTTATTATCGGCATGGATTTAGGCGGCACCGGTAAAAAGCATTTTTATGCTGACGGCAACCATGCGCCACCTGACTTTATGCGCGACTACGAGCCGTATATACGCGTTTGCTTTGAACAAGCCAAGCGTGCAAGCCTAGCAATTGGATTTGAGGTTTATAATCTTTCAAAAGATAGTACACTACCGCATGAGATTATTCCGAAAATTAGTATGCAACAAGCACTAGAGTTGGCTACAGTACATCATCAAAAATAACTATTAAATTGCACCAGCACACAATATGAAAATTATCATTCCGCTACAAACCTGCTCTACACGTATTCCGTTAAAAAATATTCGCCCTTTTTATAACGACGATTCTTTATTCGATATTAAGGCAAAGCAGATTTTAGAGTTTGAATCAGCAGAGAATGTCTATGTGTCTTCAGAAGATGAAGAAAAAGTGCGCCCGTTATGCGAAAAATACGGCTTTCACTTTATGCTGAGAGACCCGTCTTTAACTGGCAATAAAATCTATCAACCAGACTTGGTTAAAGCACTTACCGAGCCATTGCCGGGCGATGATGACATTATGTGGATACAAGTCACATCACCGCTATTTAATCAGTTTAAAGAGGCACTGGCAGAGTGGAAAAAGGTACGCGATGATTATGACTCATTAGTGGCAGTCAAACCGTTTAAAGGCCATTTACTCGACGACAAAGGCAACCCAGTCAACTATAGCTTTGGCTACTGGCATAAGGTATCGCAAGATTTACCTAAGCTTTACTCAGTACTATGGAGCTTGTTTATCTTAAAACGCGCTACGGTTAATCGTTTTAATTACCACATAGGCGTCAACCCTTATCTATTTGCTTCAGACAATATGGTCGTTGATATTGATTACCATGAGGACTTTGAGCTTGCGCGCCATATCTATACTAAGATTCATGGCAATAACGACTAACAGCCATTAGCCGCACTAGTCAACAAGCTAACAAGCCACCTCAAGAAGCTGAATATGAACTTACCTTTTTTTAAATACATTTGCTGTATTAATCTAGACTCTCGCCCTGACCGCTGGGAAGCCATGCAAGCCCAGTTTAGCAAAGTGAACATCGTGGATGCACAAAGGTTTTCTGCGGTGTCATTTGAAAAACTGCAAGACAACCCGCCGCCAGCAAGCTTTAAGGCCAAGATTATGGCCGCATTGCAGCGTAAAAATGAAGCGAAAAATGCTGAGCATCAAATTAAAGCCATGTGGGGCTGCTTATCTAGCCATGTGGCAGTAATTAAGCATGCAAAAGCCCAAAACTGGCCGTATGTGCTTATTTTAGAAGACGACTGCGAGTTTGAGCCTTACACCAATACGGTGATGCAGCATGTTATGGAGCAAATCGGTGACCTTGATTGGGATATGCTCTATTTAGGTGGCAATCAAAAGAAATATGGCCTGCGTGAGCGTAAAAGCAAAAACCTAGTCACCGTGACCGGCATCACTTTGACTCATGCTTACATGGTAAGAGCAAGCATATACGACAAAATCATCGATGAGGCACCACAGGCCAGCATGACTATTGATGACTTCTATGCCAAACAACTACAGAACCATGTAAAAACTTTGCTGGTAGAACCACCAGTAGCCTACCAGGCACCTGATGAAGTCAGCGACATTAGCCAAATGGCCAGAAGAAAAAAGTACAACTGGAAGAGCCTGCTCAGGCGTAGCAAACGTTGGCTAGCAAATATTAGATATGGCGTACAGGCCAGCTAGTTTCTATAGAGCTTAAAATTAAGATGAAGATACTGTTAGTCGGCGGCGCAGGTTATATTGGCTCGCACATGCTAAAAATGCTGCTGGCTGAAGGCCACCAAGTCGTTACTTTTGACAACCTTTCCAGTGGCCATCGTGATGCGATACTCGGCGGTGAGTTTATACAAGGTGACCTAGCCGACACGGTAGCCTTAGACCAAGTATTTAGCCAACACCAGCCAGAAGCAGTAATGCATTTTGCCTCCTACATTCAAGTGGGTGAGTCAGTTAAGCGGCCTGACATTTACTACCAGAACAACGTCGCTAATACGCTTAACCTGCTCAACGTAATGCTGAAGTATGATGTCAAAAAATTCATTTTTTCATCCACGGCAGCAATCTTTGGCGAGCCTAACGCTGTACCTATAGACGAACGGCACCCTAAGCAACCTGTTAACCCTTACGGCAAGTCCAAATGGATCATTGAGCAAGTATTAGCCGATTATGACTTGGCTTTTGGCTTAAAGTCGATCTGCCTGCGTTACTTCAATGCAGCAGGTGCAGACCCAGAAGGCCAGCTTGGCGAGCGCCATGACCCTGAAACGCATCTCATCCCGCTGTTACTGCAGGTAGCCTCAGGCCGTAAACCTGATATACATGTATTTGGTCGGGACTATGATACGGAAGATGGCACTTGCATTCGAGATTACATACACGTGATAGATTTATGCAAAGCGCATTTGCTTGCCTTACAATACTTAGACAAACAACAGCAAAGCAATCAGTTTAATCTAGGCAATGGTAAAGGCTTTTCGGTGCAGGAGGTTATTAACACCGTACAGCAGGTCACTGGGAAGCCTATCCACATCATCAACAGCGCACGCCGTGATGGTGACCCTGCACGCCTGATTGCTGACGCTACACGTGCACAACATGAGCTAGGGTGGAGCCCTAGCCTTTCTAGCCTAGAAACAATAGTGCAGCACGCATGGCATTGGGAACAAAAAATTACTGGCACATATCCTTGATTGCATCTAACACTAGAACTTGATGTTCTGCGCAAAAGCTTTTCCAGTCTTTCACCTCGGTCCAGCCACTGAGAAACACAAAATCCAAGCCGGCACGTGTTGCTGCTTCATAATCATATTTACTATCACCGATAAATAATGCGGGTAATTGTAAATTACCCTTTTCTTTTTCGCGCGCGAGTACTGTATCTTTATTATCCGGGCTGCCAAACAAGCCACCATCAAAATACTTGGCTAGATCACGCTTAGCAAATAAAGTACGTATCTCCTGCTGGTCGCCGCCTGACAATATCATCCAGTTAGCTTGCGGTGAGGCTGCACGTAACTCGGGCAAGCCCTCAGCCACAGCGCACTCCATCAACACCACTTCAAGCTCACGTGCAAACCCATCTAACAATACCTGCACCGCCTCTTGTGTGGCAGGCTGGTACAGCACCTCACGCAAGTACCAGTCAAACTTGTGATAGCGCGAAATGCCACCTAGCCTCACATGGTAATCAACCAGCGCCTGCGCTTGCGCATCGGTTGCTCCCAAGCTTTTAGCGGTGCGGAAATAGGCCTCAGTTTTCACCAAGTTGGAGTCAAGCACGACGCCATCACAGTCAAATACGATAGTTTTATATTTTGTAATATCTAGCTGCACACTTTATGTTCCCAATAAAAAAGGGCTTTGCACTAAAACTTAGTACAAAGCCCGATGATAGCTTGCTGATATTAAACTTGAGTGAACTTCACTCAACAGCTCACAGCATTCAGTTAAGCGGCTTTAATTGCACTCGCTTCTTTAGCCAATTTAGTAATATGTGCCCAATCGCCGCGTGCTACTGCATCGGCTGGTGTTAACCACGTACCGCCGCAAACCACTACGTTAGGCAACGCCAAGAACTGTGGCGCGCTTTCAACTGTTACACCTCCAGTAGGGCAGAACTTCACATCGCCGAATGGACCAGCAAAACCTTTTAATAGGTTAATGCCACCCACAGCCACTGCTGGGAATAGTTTTAAGAAGTAGTAATCATCAGCATTTGCCATCATGATTTCAGAGCCAGTAGAAACGCCTGGCAACAAAGGCAACCCAATTTTACGTGCGTATTGACCCAATTCGCTAGTGTAACCAGGGCTTACTGCAAACTGACAGCCAGCATCTTTAGAAGCTTGTGCATCTTTAAGATTACGCACTGTGCCTGAACCCAAAATTGCATCTGGTACGTGTTTGGCAATTTGTTCCATACCTGCTAATGCACATGATGTACGCAATGTTACTTCCAACACCTTGATACCACCTTCAAGTAGCGCTTCTGCCATTGGCACAGCATCTTCTACTCGGTTAATCACAATCACTGGAATCACTGGACCGTGATTAGCTAAATCTAATGTACTCATTTTTTCTACCTATGATAATAATTTAATTCGATTCACGCTTATGCGTGAATCCTGTGTTTTAAAATTTCTCGAAACTAGAAACCGTTTCAAAATTAATTTAGGCAAGGCACTTGAGCGCAGACAGTACGAACAGTACGGCAAGCGAAAGTAACGCCGCATAAATTATATTTTCAAACGGTTATAACCAGGTGACTGCGCCTTCTTCGGCTGATAGTACATTCTTACGCATACCGCCAAACAACTCACGGCCAAAACCATGAGAATTGCTATGACGTTTGCTATCAGAAAGCTCTGCAACTTCACGCTCTGCCCACTCATCTTCATCCACCAGCACGTTCACCATGCCTACCGTTGCATTTAAGCGAATAATGTCGCCATCACGCACTTTGGCTAACGGGCCACCCGCTGACGCTTCTGGGCTTAAGTGGATCGCCGCAGGAATCTTGCCTGATGCGCCACTCATACGACCATCGGTCACAATCGCAACTTTAAAGCCTTTGTTTTGCAACACAGCCATCGGCGGTGTTAGTTTATGTAACTCTGGCATACCGTTGGCTTTAGGGCCTTGGAAACGCACCACAGCTACAAAGTCTTTTTCTAACTCACCACGGTCAAATGCAGCCAGTAATTCTTCTTGTGCATCAAACACAATCGCTGGCGCTTCAATAATGTGACGGTCTTCAGGCACTGCTGAAATTTTAATCACGCTACGGCCCAAGTTACCTTTAAGCAAACGTAGACCACCTGACTCGTTGAACGGGAATGCCGCTGTACGCACAATGGTTTCATCACTGCTCTCTTTTGGCAGATCTTTCCAAACCACTTTATTGTCTTCTTTGACTGGCAATTTCCCGTACTCACGTAAACCACCGTGTGCAATGGTTAATACATCTGGGAACATATAACCGGCATCAATCAACTCACGAATCACAAATGCAGGACCGCCAGCAGATTGGAACTCATTCACGTCAGCTTTACCGTTAGGGTAAACACTTGCCAACAATGGGGTTGTTTTAGCTAAATGGTAGAAATCTGTCCAGTCAATGATAATGCCTGCTGCACGTGCAATCGCTACCCAGTGGATCAAGTGGTTGGTTGAGCCGCCTGTCGCCAGCAAGGCAACCATGGCGTTCACAATCACGTGCTCGTCAACTAAGCGGCCAATCGGCGTGAAGTTCTTACTTTTAATGCTGTTCAATACCATCTTCACAGACTCACGCGTCAATAACTCGCGCAAGCCTTCGTGCGGATGTACAAACGCAGCACCTGGCACATGCAAGCCCATGGCTTCCATCAGCATTTGGTTACTGTTCGCAGTACCGTAGAACGTACACGTACCAGCGCCGTGGTATGCGGCAGACTCAGAAGCGAGCAGCTCTTCGCGCCCTACTTTGCCTTGCGCATATTGCTCACGAACTTTTGATTTAGTGGTGTTATCAATACCAGTGCTCATTGGGCCAGCCGGTACAAACACACATGGCAAATGCCCAAACTGCAAAGCACCAATCAACAGACCAGGAACGATTTTATCGCACACACCTAGCAGTAGTGCTGCATCAAACACATCATGTGAAAGTGCAATCGCTGTACCCATGGCAATGGTATCGCGGCTAAACAGTGAAAGCTCCATGCCTGGCTCACCTTGGGTAATGCCATCACACATCGCAGGCACACCGCCCGCCACTTGAACGGTTGCACCATATTTATGTGCTTCATCACGAATAATATCTGGGTAGTTTACATACGGTTGATGCGCTGAAAGCATTTCATTGTATGCGGTCACAATACCAATATTAGGTGCTTTTTCTACAACAACACGTAACTTATCATTAGCTGGCATCGCAGCAAAGGCATGCGCAACATTGGCGCAACCCAATCTGTCGGCACCGCGTGGTCGATTGACAATATCATCTAAACGATTCAAATAGGCAGCGCGCGTTGGGCGGCTTTTCTCAATAATACGTTCAGTAACTTCTATATGGGACTGTTTCATAATTTTAGACACTCTACTCAGATAACTGACTTAACTAGCGGAACTTAATAATAAAAATGACTTACTAAGTAAAGACGAACCTCAACCCCGATTATCGCTAAAGTAAGGCTTATCGTCAAACAAAAGCCGCTAATTTAGCGGCCTGTTTGATATGAGTTTACACTTACTTGATTGATATCAAATCATTTTTTTGTGACCAAAACATCTTCCATCATCAAATATTCTAAGTCACAGCCATAAAACATATTCAAGGCATCAGTCGGTGAACAAATCATGGGTTCGCCTCGGCGATTCAACGATGTATTCAACACCACAGGCACCCCTCGTAACTGCTCCAGATGCTCAATTAGCTCGTAATAGCGCGGATTGGTTTCACGCGTAACGACTTGTGCACGCGCGGTGCCATCCTCATGCACCACTTCTGGAATACGTGACTTCCAATGCTCTGCAACATCAAACGTAAATGTCATGTAAGGCGCAGGATGCTCAGTCTGTAAGATATCAGGCGCAACACGATCCAACATACTTGGACAAAACGGACGCCAGCGCTCACGGTATTTGATTTGCGCATTGATACGATCCGCCACGCCAGGATAACTAGGGTCTCCTAAAATGCTGCGACAACCCAATGAACGCGGGCCAAACTCCATACGACCTTGCAGCCATGCCAGCGGATTACCGCTCGCCAACAGCTCGGCAGCTTTTTGCGGTGCATTTTCTACACGCGTGAAAATAGGCTTTTCTGGATGCGCCTCACAGGCAGCAACACACTCTTCTGAGGTGTACGCAGGGCCTAAATACGCATGCTCCATTTTTTGAATAGAGTCACCCGCCAAGTGTGCGGCATAAGTCGCAGCGCCTAGTGAGGTGCCATTATCGCCAGATGCAGGTTGTACGAACAACTCTTTTACGTGAGGCATTGCAATAATGCGTTGGTTCAATTTCACGTTCAGTGCTACACCGCCCGCCATCGCAATACGGCCAGTTTCCTTGATGATGTCGCCAAGGTAATAATCAATCATTTTCAGCGCAACGTCTTCTAACAGCGCCTGCACAGAAGCCGCATAGTGAATATAAGGGTCATCAATTTCATCGCCATGACGCTTAGGGCCCAACCATTCAATCAGCTCGGGCGTAAAGTAGTAACCCTTGCCATTTTCTTTGTAGCGACGTAAGCCGACCACATTTACTAGCTCGGTATTCACACGTAAATCACCGTTCTCAAACGTGACTAACTTAGATAAATCATACTTACTTGCATCGCCATACGGCGCCATGCCCATGACTTTAAACTCGCCATCCAGCATCTCAAAACCAAGATACTCGGTAATCGCACCGTACATACCACCTAACGAATCAGGATCATAAAACTCTTTGATTTTATGAATTTTCCCGTTTTCACCATAGCCAAAGAATGTGGTCGCGTACTCACCTTTGCCATCAATGCCTACTATCGCCGTTTTTTCTTTAAAGCCGCTCAGGTGGTAGGCACTGGAGGCATGCGCCAAGTGATGCTCAACCGGCACGAATTTAGCATTGCTTAACCCTAAATCAGCCATGAGTTTTAAAGATTTATCACGGTTACGGCGGAAACGACGGTTACCGTTAAAAATAGCATCCAATGCACGGTCAGGTGCATACCAGTGACGCTTAGCGTAGTGCCAGCGTGCGTTGGTGCTCAACGGAATTTCCGCATAGGGGAAAGCGACAATATCCACATCTTCCGCCTTGATACCAGCCTGCTTCAAGCAGAACTTGGCAGCTTCATATGGAAATTGATTTTTAGCGTGTTTATCTCTGATAAAACGCTCTTCTTCAGCTGCAGCAACAATTTTGCCATCGACTAATATAGCAGCCGAGGCATCGTGACCTAAAGCACCAGATAAACCTAATACAATCATGCGATTACTTTCAAATTATGTTCTTACGCAAATACCGTTTTTATGACCAATACAATTATTGCTATTTTACTGGCTTAAGCTATTTTTGCACGAATTAAAATATCATCTTGTTCAGATAAGCCGTGTGCGCCGTACTTTTGAACAAAAGCCTCTTTCAATAAAGCCTGCATTTCGGCATCGTCAGCCCAGTTTTTCATCAACCGTTTTAAATCTTTTATATGCTGCAGCTTGAACCATGATGCGGCCAACCTATGCATTGAGTATGCCTGCATACTGTCCAAATCAATGAACATCGGAGCGCCATCCACAATTTTAATATTAGTGGCTTTGCAGTCCCCATGTGCAATCTTCAGTAAATACATTTTATAAAACAGCGCTGCCAGATTTTGCGCCACGGCTTTTTTATCATGCAAACGCTCAGTTTGGGAAAAATACTGCAACGCGTCTGGCGCCTCAACATAGGCACTCACAAAGTAAGCACGGCGCCTAAAGCATCCCCACCGCTCTTCTATTAAAGCAATTGGTTCGGGGGTTAATATGCCAGAAATCATTAACCGATACGCATTCGCCCACGACTTAGCCGCCCTTGTCGTACGCAATACCCGACTTAAACCATGCCAAAAGTTTTTTATGTTGTAACGCTTAATGACCACGTCAGCGCGTGCCAACTTGGCTTTGGCAACAGTGCAAGTATTGCCATTTTTGAAGTTGGCATTTTGATCCAGCAATGCGCTATCCAATGCCGGTACGGCAAAATCTTCAGCATTAAATGCACTGGCAACAGCGATAAAAGACCTAAAGCTTTTCACTACTTTAACGTCAGTACAGGTTCTAAATACCTTTTTATCCGCATAACCGCTTGCAACCTGGCGGCGCACCTGCTTCGTCAACTGCCAAATTTCGACCTCATCTCGTGGTGAACTGTGCTTACCTAAGCGCTCGCAGTATAGACGGTATAACTCAGGGATGCTGTGGTCATCCAGCGCATCCATTTTAGAGAATAGCGTTGCCAGATTATGCTTTTGCTTACCTGACGCAAATAAACGTGGCAACCGGCGAATGCCATCACCATCCAAGGTGAATATCTTCGCATTTTGCTCATCAACCGAGCCATCTATTTGCAGCAAAAAGTTCTTCAGATACAAGTCTGTTTGCACCAGTCCCGCTTGGTGGTGCGCGGCAACTTCAAGCACTAACTTCTTGGCTAACTGGATGCGCGCAGATGCATCTAACGCCAATTCATTCCAACAAACTTCTGCATTTTTTGCTGACGTAATCGCCTGCAATATCAACACATGCTGCTGACTATCAGACGACAAACCAACGAACAATATCGGCGGTGTAGCTATATCAGCATATAGTAGCAACTCTATACCTTGCTTATCACGCGCCAGATACTTGGCAGCGCCTTGGCCAAAAAAGAGTTTGGCATAGACTAATTGCCCACACCATAGCCCCTGACACACCAAGCGCTTGGCAGGCACAACACGCACAACATCCAAAACCTCCAACACGGCGCCATCGGCAAGTGTGATTGAAGGATTATTGATGCCAAATTGTTTTAACTTTAAAGCAGTTGCGGTTGTATTCATTAAAAATTAATACGCTAAGGCTTAATTACTTGAACAAACCGAGCAAGCTCGTTTTGATGCTGAGCAACTTCTGTTTAAAGGACTGCTGCTCATGGGCTTTAAACAGTTTTTTTGCGCGTTTCTCTCGTTTTTTTGCGAGCTTTTTAACGTCAGCTTTCACTTGCTCACTATCATTTGGCCTAGCCACGTACAGAGTATGTCTGGACTCTCCAGAATCATTGCCAATCGGGACGGCAGTATAGTAATAAAGCGCGATGGACCTGCGGCTAACGCCATCAGGCAGAGTCAACGGGTCTGGATGCCCATGAAAGCTGTCTTCATCTGTATTAAAAATCACGCAGCGGTTAAAGATAGGGGCGACACTTTTCACCATAGACTTCATGTCTCTATCCCACAGTTCCAGCATGCCACCGTATGAGTCTTGCCAATCTTTATTGAGATAAATCAGCAGATTTACACGCCTTAAGGTTTGCAACGACTCATTCACTCTAAAGTCGGCATGAATACCAAGCAAGCCACCGTTGCTAGTCTCATGCAAACCGCCTCCAGAAAAATAAGGGTCTGGCAGCAAACCGCGAATATTGGTCACGCCTTCTAAAAACTGGAGCATTGGTGCCGAGTTGAAAAATGCAAACGCATTACGCATGTAAATATCGCAATCGTAAGGCAGTATCTGGCGCTTATGTGTACCACCATAACCTTTTTGATAGGTCTTATCGTGTGCTTTAGCATCCTCTGGGAAATGCGCTAACAATTGCTCCGCCATCTCGGCTGGCAGAAAGTTATCAATCACGATATGTGGGTACGGCTCTGCAAAGGCGTACTCGCCCATTAAATCTTCGCCTATCGAGCGCGATACCGCATGATCCAGCACAAAGCCATCATCAGTTTCAATTGGTAACAGTGATTTCACATCGCTCATCATTAACTCTCAAACTTTTTCAAAATTGATTTTTTTCTTTTCACGCGACGATTCATATCGCTATAAAGCGCTCGCAACCCAACCGTGCCAGCTTCAATATGATCCAAAAACTTAAACAACTTCATCGGTGACACGACTTTCAGCTTGTATCCATCCTGCTTCAATTTATCTTGCAATGCATAACCCGGAATGCGATTTTCCATTAAAAATACGTAGCCCTGCTGCTTCATCAACTTAATATTCCACAAGGCAAAAAAGCTTTTCAAATATGCCTCAACATAAGGCTTAGGCTGCCTTGCATTCAAGCCCAAAAACAATCTAAATCTTCTTGTGTAATGCTTACAGAATCTTGAACTAATGCGCCATGCAGTACGTAAATATCCGCGATTCAATTGCTCCAGGCAACCGACTGCCGCGACTTTTTCATCAGCCAGACAAAACTTCAGCGCCCATTCAAAAACGCTGGCGTCATACACAAAAGTGTCCGTATGCATTAAAAACAAATAATCTGATTTGATTTGCTGCAAAATCAGATCTAAACCCCTGCCATGCGAAACAAAGCCCTCTTCATGCTCAGTCGGCGCTCTTTCAATCAAACGAATCCAGTCCAGCGTGCGTAAGTACTCAACACTCTCATCTTGCGAATGATTGTCCACCACCCAAACATCCACGCTATTCGGGTCAAGGTCAGCGCTATCCAAATGCTTTTTTAACAACTCCAGGCAAATCTTAGTGAGCTCTAAAGTCTTGTAGTTAACAAGAGCGATGCTGAATTTAGGCAAAGGATGAGTAGGCGTAATGTTCAATTTAATTCCATGAATAGAATAGGTTTAATCTTATCTTCTTGAGCGCTTAATAATCAATCGACACAATACTTTGCTCAAAAAATTCAGTTCTTTAATATGCATATAGTGCTTGAAAAAAGCCAGCCTTTGCGTGAGTCGCCACCCCTCGGCATGGCGGTTCAATGCTGCCAAATCAAAGAAAGCTCGAAAAAAGAACCAGCGGCTGACTCTTGCCTTTTCCAAATCAATCAAGGCAATTTCTGGAGCGCCTTCTGCATTTTTAACAAAAATATGTTTAGGATACAAGGCTCTATGTACCAAGCCAAAGTCGTGAAAACGCCGAATCTCCTCAGCTACTTTTCGTATCAACACCATTTGCTGTTGGCGGCCAACTTTGGCACGAAAATCATCAGACAAAACATCCAGCGGTTGATATTCAGTTAATGCCTCAGTCATTAACACCGCACGCTGATTTTCACCGGTGCCGCGCTCTGCATAAAAAGCCACTTTAGGCGCATGAAAATGATGCGCCTCTAAAAACTGCAGCCATGCAAATTCTCGCCTAAAGGTTGGCTCACCGCTTAAAGGGTGTAATAAGGTTTTGCGGCCATGATTTTGCTGTTTTTTTACAAACAAGAATAGCGGCGTAGCACTGTCATTCTCCAGCGCGATGCGCCCCACGCCACTCCAGCCTCCACGGCGATGATTAGGCTCTTCAAACCATTGAATTTCAAAATCCCAAACCGCATCAAAACTATTAAGCTGATGGCGTTTTAAAATGGGAGCATGCCGAGATGAGGCAAATGGCGAAGTAAATGATGTTGTCATGAATGAAAATTTAGCTAATAATTCTTTTGCGTAGACCACTCTTTTGTGCGTACTCTTTAAATGTGCTAACTGGGCGATTATATCAGTTAATCCAGATTCACTCCTCTAGCCTTTACCCTCTGCTATGCTATGATTTCAACAATGTTTAAATTCCTACTCAAACCCCTCGCTTTACTCCCGCTTCCAACCATCCATAAATTAGGTACCACGCTTGGTAACATCCTGTATTTATTGATGCCGCAGGCTAAAACCGTCATTACAGAGAATTTAACGCAAAGTGGTTTGGTGCCCCAAGGCACCGAGCTGAAATCGTTGATTAAACTGAACATGGCAGAGGCTGGAAAATCACTCCTAGAAAGCTTAGCGTTGTGGCAAAAAGATGAGCAGGAGCTATTATCGTGGGTAAAACCCTGTGCAGACTGGCAAGTGGTTGAGGAAGCCATTGCAAAGAAAAAAGGGATTATTTTCCTCACGCCGCATATGGGCTGCTTTGAAATCACCTCGATTTTTTACGGTGCGCACCACCCTATTACCGTGCTGTATCGCCGCCCTAAACTACACTGGCTACACGCACTAACGGTGGCTGGCCGCACCCGCCGGCAAGTAAAGTTAGCGCCAGCTAACTTACAAGGCGTACGCAACCTAATACAAGCGCTAAAGCGTGGTGAAGCGGTTGGCATTTTGCCCGATCAGGTACCGGGCAGAGGTGAAGGTGAATGGGCACCCTTTTTCGGCAAGCCGGCATACACCATGACCTTGGTAGGTAAACTTGCAGAAAAAACTGGTGCGACTGTGATTATGGTATTTGGCGAACGCCTTAGTAACGGCGAGGGTTTTCAGGTACATATGACCAAACTTGAGGACGGTGCCATTGCCACCCCCGCATTGTTAAACCAAGCAATAGAGCAGCAAGTGAGCAAGAATATTACGCAGTACTTATGGCAATATCCTCGCTATAGAGTGAGAAACCGCGTACTAAAACGAGAACAGAAAAAGGCAGAAACCGAACTTTAAAACGCTAAGCTTAAAGCCGACTGCTAGCTTAATGGCATAGCCTGACTGCATGCAATCGCAACCAACGCCTTAATCTACTGAAGCATGCTCTTGTTGTAATCTTTTCTGAAACTTATCACTGTGAAATTTGGCGTATAGCTTATCCGCCCTTGCTGCTACGCTCTGCCAAAAGCCCAAACCCACACCATCAAAATTAGTTGCATAATGTCGCTTGAAGCGCAGGTAATCACGCGCAGTTAACCCAACATCCATACTAGAGAAATACAATCCAGCAATATCTTTCATCACTGCTTTCAGTGCGGGCTGCGCGCGAATCTGCATGCGGTGCAAATCAATTAAGTACAATTTGATTTGATTACGCTGCAATGCCTGTGCATCTAAGCACAAATGGCAAAGGTAGAAGTCCCGATGATTCAGCCCACTTTTATGTAGATTTCTCGACAACTCAGCCACAGCAATGATTAAGCGTTTTTTAAACTCAGCATTCGGCGGGTTGCTTTTCCAAGCTGCACATAAATCTTCCAGAGAAATAATGTCGCCTAAATCTTTAGTGATGATAAAAGATTGCTGGGTCGCCGGATTGCAGCCACGCACTCCGTAACCAACCAAAGGTGTGGTGTCGATGCCAATTTCATTGAGTTTCAGAATCGCACTCACTTCTGTAAGTGCACCTAAAATTGGCACTTTAAAACTTAAAAAACTCTTAAAAATCTCGTTCCAGCCTACGCCAAAGTGCTGCTTAACAAAATAGCTTTCGTCACCAAATTGCACCTGCACAGTACGCCTGCCCGTGACGTTACGATACACCCGCCCCTGCAATTGCATGACTTGAGCAAAAGCATCCGCGCCTAAAAACTTACTGATAAAAGCCGGCAATTCTAGTTTAGTCACGTGAGCTACCTCTGGTTTGCGCAAGCGCGATAATGTAATCCGCCTCAGCACTGTCTGACGATGTATTCTTGATATTGTTCGTGTAGTGCATACCGTTATCACGCCACTGTGCTTGCTGCGACGATTGCAGCATTTGCACTAATGCATGATTCATCTCAGTTTGGCTATACGGCGCAGGCAGCATCACGCCTGCATCCGCCTGTGCAATGTGCGGCGCATAACCGCAAACATCTGTCACCAACACCGGCAAACCAGCGGTCATCGCCTCAATCAACACCAGCCCAGCCAGCTCAGAGCGTGCAGGGTGCGCAAACACATCTGCGCCCACCATTAAATCCGCAACATCGGCACGGCCGCCTACATGCAGACATCGGTGTGCGATTCCTCGCTTTTCACAATAAGCCGCGATATTACTATTTGACTCATACTCCCCTATCGCAACCAGCCAGGTTTTACCTTGCAGCGCCTGAGGTAAAGCCGCCATAGCGTCGATTACCCGGTCCACTCCTTTGCGCATAAATGCAGAACCCACCGTCAGTACGATATTGGCATCTGACGGTAAGCCAAACTGCTGACGTGCGTAACTGCGGCACTGTTCACGATTTTTATTGGCAAATTTGTCCGATGGAATGCTGGGAGGGAGTAAATGAAATCTCGCATCAGGTGTGGCATACCACTGTTGAAAGCTAAGTTTCTCGCGCTCAGTGAGTAAGAGAATTTGGCAAGTACTTTGCTCCCCCATCACCGCTTTTTCTGCCGCTGCAAAAAAACGATAACGGCCGGTCAGGCGATAAAACCAGGATCGCTCTTCATACGCACGCTGAATGTAGCAAGGGTCTGCCGCGTAATACACATCCAAGCCCGCCATGCGATTAAAGCCGATGACTAAGTCCACAGGCTGCTGTTGCAACTTATGCTGCATTGCATCAATAAGCGACTGATGGCGCTGATGGTTTAACCAACCGCGGCTTGGCAAAATCTCCACGCGGATGCGTGCATCCGGCATATCGCCACGCCACTCACCTGTGTAAATAGTGACTTCGTGCCCAGCCCGCACACAGTCATGGGCGATACGCAACATATCGCGCTGTACGCCGCCATATGGAAACACTTTAAAAATAAGAAATGCAAACTTCAATGGGCTAACAGACTTTACACAGGTGATGAAAAAATCTAATTGTATGCGAAAATATCACATATGCTGAAACTGCTTATCGTTAAAACTTCGTCATTAGGCGATGTTATCCACAATCTACCTATTATCCATGACATCCGCACGCACTATCCGGATGCAGAGATTGACTGGGTGGTGGAAGAAAGCTTTGCTGACATTCCCAAACTGCACCCTGGGGTAAATCATGTGATTCCAGTTGCACTGCGCAGATGGCGCAAAGCAATTTTTAGCAAAAACACCTGGTCAGAAATTAATGCAGCAAAGCGCAGCATAGCCCAACAATCCTATGATGTAATTTTAGATACGCAAGGGCTGATAAAAAGCGGCTTGATTACATCAATCAGCCATGGGCACAAACATGGCTTTGATAAAAACTCCGCCCGCGAACCACTCGCCAGCCACTTTTACAACACTCGCCATCCAGTAGCGAGCAACCAACACGCAGTGGCCAGAGTTCGCGCATTAGCCGCCCTCAGCTTTGGCTACACAATACCTACTGACCTACCTAGTTACAGCATAATCGCGTCAGCGCAACCTAGCCTGAGCCTCAACGCTCCTTACGTAGTGGGTCTGCATGGCACTAGCCGCGACAGTAAACTATGGCCAGTCACGCATTGGATTAAACTAGGCACGGAATTAGCCAAACTAAATTTACAGCTCGTGCTGCCTTGGGCCAGCGCCGCTGAGTTTCAACGTGCACAGCAAATTGCAGGTGCGCTTAACAACGCCTCAGTATTGCCTAAGCAAAGCATTGCACAGCTAGCCACTATTATCAGCCAAGCCCAAGCTGCTGTCGGCGTTGATACCGGTTTATCACATTTAAGTGTTGCACTGAGCATTCCAACCGTTGCCATTTATACCGACACCAACCCTGCGCTTACTGGCGTCTATGCAGGCGCTCACGCCCCTGCCATTAACCTTGGCAACATCAATATAATTCCTGAACCGATACAGGTAACGGACGCCCTAAAAAATATTCTATAAAAATTTTGCAAGTTGGCTTGAATTTCAATTCGGCATCCCCACATTCACAGAAGTGTTAATAATGAACCGGGGACAAACATGCAAGACGAACAAGCTACGCCGCAACCTGAGCTAGAAACAACAACAGAAAATGTACAATCACCAGAGGCAAAAATTGCTGAACTGGAAGCTGCACTTGAAGAGGCAAAAGCCAGCGTACTTTATGTAAAAGCTGAAGGTGAAAACATCCGCCGCCGCGCGGTTGACGATATCGACAAAGCGCGTAAATTTGCTTTAGAGAAATTTTCAGGCGAGTTACTGGCAGTTAAAGATAGCTTAGATGCCGCGTTAGCAATTGAGGCGACTGAAGTGCAGAGCTACAAAGACGGCGTTGAACTGACCGCAAAACAATTATCCAGCGTATTTGAGAAATTCAACATTGCTGAAATCAGCCCATTGGGTGAAAAATTCGACCCAAATAAACATCAGGCAATTTCAATGTTAGAAAACAGCGGCGAGCCAAACACCGTGACTAGCGTACTACAAAAAGGCTACACCTTGAATGATCGCGTATTACGCCCTGCATTAGTGATGGTGGCCAAGTAATTCGTTTTTTCTAGATAAAAAGCACTTGAATTTAAAAAAACAATCTCCATCTAGCAAACAAGGTTATCAATTAAACTGCTTTTAAGCTTTAGCGCTAAAAGCAGTTGGAACAAATTTAAAGTAAAAGGAAATAAAATGGGAAAAATTATTGGTATTGACTTAGGTACAACGAACTCTTGCGTAGCCGTAATGGAAGGTGGCAAACCACGCGTGATTGAGAACGCTGAAGGCGCACGTACTACGCCTTCTATCATTGCATATCAAGAAGATGGCGAAATTTTAGCGGGCGCACCTGCAAAACGCCAAGCCGTGACTAACCCAAAAAACACGCTATACGCAGTAAAACGTTTGATTGGTCGCCGTTTTGAAGAAAAAGAAGTGCAAAAAGACATCGGCTTAATGCCTTACACTATTGCTAAAGCTGACAACGGCGATGCATGGGTAGAGGTGCGCGGTAGCAAAATGGCACCTCCACAAATCTCAGCTGAAGTTTTACGCAAAATGAAAAAAACAGCGGAAGACTACTTGGGTGAAGAAGTAACTGAGGCCGTGATTACAGTGCCTGCTTACTTTAACGACAGCCAACGTCAAGCGACTAAAGATGCTGGCCGTATCGCTGGTTTAGAAGTTAAACGTATCATCAACGAGCCTACAGCCGCGGCATTGGCTTTCGGTTTAGACAAACAAGAAGGTGACCGTAAAATCGCGGTATACGACTTGGGCGGCGGTACATTTGACGTGTCTATCATTGAAATTTCAAGCATTGATGGCGAGCATCAATTTGAAGTGCTTTCAACTAACGGCGATACTTTCTTAGGTGGTGAAGACTTTGATAATCGCTTAATCGACTTTTTGGCTGATGAGTTCAAAAAAGAAAATGGCTTAGATCTACGTAACGACTTATTGGCAAAACAACGTTTGAAAGAAGCGGCTGAGAAGGCAAAAATTGAGCTTTCTGGCGCACAACAAACGGAAGTGAACTTGCCTTACATCACTGCTGACGCAACTGGCCCTAAACACTTAGTGGTAAAAATCACTCGTGCAAAATTAGAATCATTAGTAGATGACTTGATCGAGCGCACCATGGCACCATGTAAAATGGCGATTAAAGACGCAGGCGTTTCAATCGACGAAATTACCGACGTGATTTTGGTTGGTGGTCAAAGCCGTATGCCAAAAGTGCAAGAAAAAGTAAAAGAAATCTTTGGTAAAGAGCCACGTAAAGACGTGAACCCAGATGAAGCTGTTGCAGTTGGCGCGGCGATTCAAGGTGGCGTATTGCAAGGTGACGTAAAAGACGTATTGTTGCTAGACGTGACACCATTGTCATTAGGTATTGAAACACTAGGTGGCGTGATGACTAAACTTATCAAGAAAAACACCACGATCCCTACCAAGGCATCACAAGTGTTCTCAACTGCTGATGACAACCAAAATGCAGTAACGATTCAAGTGTTGCAAGGCGAGCGTGAAATGGCGTCTGCTAACAAATCACTTGGTCAATTCAACTTGAGCGACATTCCACCAGCACCACGTGGTATGCCACAAATTGAAGTGACTTTTGATATTGATGCTAACGGTATTTTGCATGTTTCAGCAAAAGACAAAGCCACTGGCAAAGAAAATAAAATCACCATCAAGGCAAACTCTGGCCTTTCTGAAGAAGAAATCAAGAAGATGGAAGAAGATGCAATCAAGTACGCTGATGAAGACCGCAAGTTACGCGAACTTGTAGATGCACGTAACGCTGCTGATGGCGCTGTACACTCTGTGAAAAAATCATTAACAGAACACGGCGATAAATTAGAAGCCGCAGAAAAAGAAGCAATTGAAACTGCGATTAAAGACCTAGAAGAAGCATTGAAGTCAGACGACAAAGCTGAAATCGAAGCAAAAACGGAGGCTTTAACGACTGCATCACAAAAACTAGGTGAGAAGGTTTACGCAGAGCAACAAGCGCAAGCAAACACTCAAAGTGCTCAACCTAGCCCAGAAGGTGAAAAAACCGTAGATGGCGACGTTGTAGATGCAGAGTTTGAAGAAGTGAAGAAAGACTAATTTTAGCGCTAGCTTATGGTCAATAGTCGTTAGCGTCAAAAGATGCTAACGACTTTTCCATTTAACCAGCAAGTCACAACTAACTACTACAGACTACATATATGGCAGCTAAAAAAGATTACTACGAAGTCCTCGGCGTTAATAAGGATGCCTCTGAAGAAGAGATTAAAAAGGCTTATCGCAAACTCGCGATGAAGTACCATCCTGACCGCAACCCAGACAACCCGAAAGCAGAAGATCAGTTTAAAGAGGCAAAAGAAGCCTATGAGATGCTCTCTGATGACCAAAAACGTGCAGCTTATGATCAATACGGCCATGCCGGTGTTGACCAAAGCATGGGTGGTGGTGCAGGCGGCTTTGGTGGCGCAGGCTTCGGCGATGCGTTCGGCGATATCTTCGGTGACATTTTTGGTGGCGGCGCGCGCGGCCAACGCAGCAACGTGTATCGCGGTGCAGATTTGCGCTACAACATGGAAATCTCGCTGGAAGACGCAGCCAAAGGCACTGAAACCAAAATTCGCATTCCAGTACAAGCCAAATGCGACCCTTGCAATGGCACTGGCGCAAAATCAGGCAAATCACCTGTCACTTGCTCAACCTGTGGCGGTCACGGCCAAGTACGTATGCAACAAGGCTTTTTCTCAGTACAGCAAACTTGCCCTAAGTGCCACGGCACAGGTAAAGTCATTAAAGACGAAGACAAGTGCCCTAGCTGCCACGGTGCTGGCCGCGTTAAACAAAACAAAACGCTCTCCGTTAAGATTCCAGCAGGTGTGGATGAAGGCGATAGAATTCGTTTAAGTGGTGAAGGTGAAGCCGGTGTTAACGGCGGCCCAACCGGTGATTTATATGTTGTGATTCACCTGAAAACTCACGAGATTTTCCAACGTGACGGTGGCAACTTGCACTGCGAAATGCCTATCAGCTTCAGCACCGCAGCACTCGGTGGCGAAATTGAAGTACCTACACTGGATGGTTCAGCAAAAATGAAGATTCCTGCTGAAACCCAAACCGGTGGCGTATTCAGATTACGCGGCAAAGGCATTAAACCACTACGCTCTAGTGAGTATGGTGACTTAATGGTGCATGTAGTGGTAGAAACTCCGGTAAAACTAACTACACGCCAAAAAGAACTGTTACGCGAGTTTGAAGAAAGCACGCAGGCAGACGCTGGCAAGCACAGCCCAAAAAATAAAAGCTGGGTAGATAAAGCTAAAGACTTTTTTGGATAATTAATGTTTAGATAAGTTGTTTAGCTAAACAAAATCTTTATGCTCAAATAAAAAGGCCTGCAATTGCAGGCCTTTTTATTTGACTCATGGCACGCTCTCAGCTTTATAGACAATCCTACCAACATAACAAAAAGGCGCTTCTAAAAACTCTTTAATTGATGTCGACTTTGGGCCGTTAGCAGTTATTAATGACCAATCCTACGCTTTAATTAAAACATGACCGCCATAACTTGGTAGTCCACGATTTCAAATTTCTATGTCCATAAAAAAGCCTGAATTATCAGGCTTTTCTACTAGTGCTTTATGCGGTTGGTGCTAGCTGTTTATGGGGTGCTTTTAAAAAGTGGATTGAAGAAAATCTACGACAGATAATTCAAGTAATGATTCTTTGCCTTCTGTTATGTTTGGCGATTGCTTTTATTTTTTTTACGCGGGAGTTAAAAGTAACCACTTGGATTAGATCGAGATTTGATTATCTATCTTAGGTATTTTTAAGATTCATTGCAAGCAAGCATATGCAATATCAAACTACTACTATGCAACCGAACGTTTATTTGAATTGCAGGACATACCACGACATCGCCGCATGACGGTTAAAGAGTATTTTGAGGAGGCTAGTAATTTCAATACTGAAATTAAAGCGGAGTTGAAGATGATAGCAAGAAGCTTTGAGGATTATCGTTATGGAGAAAAGCCATACAATAAAAGTGAATTAGAGACTCTCAACTCACTTTACAAAAAAGTCTATCGTACTTTATCTAAGTAACTAGACCTAAAGTAAAGCACAACTTCTAACGTCTGCTTGGGGCTTGCTCTAAGTGGCTATCTAGCTCAGCCCTACGCGAGCTAGCTACACAGCAAAACATATCAATTTAAGAACAGATGTGCTTGCATCTGTTCAACAACAGCGCGACGTGATAGTTTTCGTATTGCCTTAGTTTCAATATAAATAAGAAGTAAACCGTTTCTACTAATTAAAAAGGAAAATGTGATGGTGACTACGACAACGAATAGTAACTGTGCTGATACAGGTAAACTCATACTACGTGCAACGCTGGCAATCCTGATTCTGTTACACGGCATTAGCAAGCTAATGAATGGCGCCGACTTTGTGACCGGTTTGGTAGCGCAGGCCGGCCTGCCCGCAGCGGTAGGTAATCTGGTTTATGTGGGTGAGGTGCTGGCTCCCTTGCTGGTACTGTTCGGCCTATGGGCGCGTATAGGCGGCCTTATCATCGCCATCAATATGGTAGTGGCGATTCTGTTGGTGCATACCGGTGATCTTCTGCATCTTAACCAAACTGGCGGCTGGGCGCTGGAGTTACAAGGCATGTTCCTTGCCACGGCTTTAGCTGTGTTTTTCCTTGGTGCTGGCCGTTTCAGCATTCAAGGCAATGGCAATCGCTGGAATTAACAGAATAAATTGATGATGAAAGCGGGTTACTCGTTTCTGTAAGAGTGACTACGCTTTTACTTACATCAAACTTATATATTTAGCCCCTGAGGCACTAAGCCATGGGGGCTAAATATAGCAATACCAATCGCTGATATGCTTAGTTGGCTGCTCTGTGTTATTGATATGTGTAAGTAATTAAATATATTGAGATACCTAAAAACTTAGGTATCTAAGCGCAGCATTTAATTAATCAGTTTCAAGCTTCATTAGAACCTCTTCATCAGCAACCATATCCAAGACTTCCTCGGTAAACTCATCGGGACATTCGCTCGACCACTCAGCACCTGCTTTAAAGTCTGATGTCATCATAGGCAAGAAGCTCATGTGCATATACTGCCCATTATCTATCTTAATTGCTTGTACTTGGTCGGGATGCTCTACCAAGTCCCATGTGTCAGGAATGTCTAGCTCTAATTGGATTGTTACTAATAGTTTTTTCATGCGGTGTCCTTGTGTTAAGTTTTCTGTATTGATTTGGTCATAAAGATATCGAGCACCTGAAACATTGGCACATGCGCAGGCAATACGGTCTTAATTTTTATTAAATGTACCACTTAACTATATAAGTCATTCCTACCCCAAAAAACATAGATATAACAAAATAAATAAAGCTTTCGATTAATTCTTTCCTTAATTTTTGGCCATCTTCATTTAAATACACATTCGTTAAAACAATGAATGAGCCAATTGGTGGCATGTCTTGCAAGTTAAGGTTCGCATTTTTACACTTTATCATTTCAGTAAAAAATAATTGGTTGTTTCACTAAAAATGCCAAAACAATTAACCAACTACAAAAAAGAGAAGCAATCAAAAAACTAGCAATCATTCGTGATGCTCCTACAATTGATGGAAGGGAAGAGCTTGAATAAAACCTATAAAAAAATAATAAAGCTGTCATTTTTAGCCATAAATACTCTCTTTAAACTCGATTGATCAGTAACAAATGGGGTGATTCAGTTGTTGAAGTGGCGATGTGCAGCCACTCTGCCGATTATTTAAATATAAATGAGAGGAAGCATGTCAGAGCAGCCTATTAATGGAAACATATCTCTGGCTTCTTGATTTGGAAGCATAAAGCTGCCTTTAGGACAAAGTTATGCTTCCACAATTTGTCACTGAGATAAATTCCGCAGACTCTTCTGGAACCAATATATTGCCTTGAGACGTAGATTCCCACTAGATTTTCGAATTAATTTTTATTAATCAGAAAGCATTATTTTGCCATGGGACGATAGCGGTAGCATTACTTTGCCACGGGACGAAATTTAATATCGTAATACCCGCTTGTTTCAATCTTCATTTAGATAGACCCCCACTAACTTCTAGTTTTTTCTCAATTATTTTTGGAGTAATAAAATACGAGAGACTAGTTTCGGCCCATAGCGGTCATTTAACGATTTGGATATTCCCTTATAAGAAATAAACAATCCTAATGTTAAAAAGTAGTAGACAACCGGTCTACTACTAAATATACTGCATGCATGAATACAGTTTTATTAAATCAAGACCTACCTAGACATATCCTTGCAGTTGCCCAAAAAATCATTGGCACAAAAGGTTATGCAGCCGTTGGGCTTACCGAAATCTTGACCGCAGCTGATGTCCCTAAAGGATCTTTTTACTATTATTTTAAATCAAAGGATGCATTTGGTGAGGCTTTGCTTAATCAGTATTTCGATGATTATTTAGCGGACATAGACAATTTATTATATTCACAGGATAAACCCATGGCAGAACGCTTGATGAGCTATTGGTACAACTGGAAAGACTCTCAAGAAAGCTTTGATTGCCAAGGTAAATGCCTAGCAGTAAAGTTGGGCGCGGAAGTGTCTGACTTATCAGAGGCGATGCGATTAGCTTTGAAATCTGGAACCACAAAAATAATAGCGCATTTAGAAGATGCCATTAATGCTGGTAAAGCTGATGGTTCTTTAAAGATTGATACTGATGCTAATGCCCTAGCTAATACTCTATACCAACTTTGGTTAGGTGCGAGCTTAATGGCAAAGATTACGCGTTCTAAAAACCCTTTAGAAAACGCAATGTCTACTACCAAATCACTTTTAAATTTGAAGAATTAATTCAATTTTATATTTTTTAAATTTCAACTAGACGACTGGTCGAATAGTTTGGCGGCTGGAAGTAAATATTTAACCCAACATATTTAGGAGATCATTATGAAAATTCTTACTGTATTAACTTCTCATGACCAATTAGGTCAAACTGGCCGTAAAACAGGCTTTTGGTTAGAGGAACTTGCAGCACCTTACTATGTATTTAAAGATGCAGGTGCTGAGGTAGTATTGGCATCACCCAAAGGCGGTCAACCACCTCTGGATCCTAAAAGTAACGAACCAGACTTTCAGACTGAGGCCACCCACCGTTTTGAAGCTGATGCAGAAGCGAATGCCAGCCTAGCCAGTACAATAAGATTAGATTCAGTGAACCTACAAGATTATGATGCAGTATTTTACCCAGGTGGTCACGGCCCATTATGGGATTTGGCTGAAGACAAAAACTCAATCAATCTAATCAGTTCCGCTCTTGAGGCTGGAAAACCTATAGCACTGGTGTGCCATGCCCCTGGCGTCTTGAGACATGTAAAAAATGCTGACGGCACTCCTCTAGTTCAAGGTAAAAAAGTAACTGGCTTCACTAATTCAGAAGAAGCTGCAGTTGGCTTAACAGAAGTAGTGCCTTTCTTGGTTGAAGACGAATTGACCAACCGTGGTGGGATATATTCAAAAATAGGAGACTGGCAATCTTATGTGGTACAGGACGGGCTTCTTATCACTGGCCAGAACCCAGCCTCTTCTAGTGAAGCAGCCAAAGCTTTATTACAAGCATTGATCCAAGACAGCTGATCATGAGCGCATATGTTGTGATGCTGCGTGTGAAGACCACGGATCACGAGCAAATGAGTATTTATTCTACACAAGCGCCGTTAGCCCGTGAGGGCCATACTGTTAGGCCCATTGTTAGGTATGGGACTTTGAAGGTGTTAGAGGGGCCAGAATTTGAAGGATGCCTCATTCATCAGTTCCATACCATGAAAGATGCAGAAAATTGGTATCACAGTCCGAAATACCAGGAAGCGTTAAAGCATCGTCACGATGGCGCAGTCTATCGCGTATTCATCGTAGAGGGCATTGATGATTAAATCATCAGGAAACTCCAGGATAATATTGTCCTGGAGTAACAACCCTTACTAAACAATAACTAAGAAATAACTGAAATTAAAATGGGCAATATCAGTAGTTACTTCATGGCCACGATGGCTGCAATATTCTGGGGAGCGAATTTCAATTTGGCCAGACCAGTTCTATCTGAAATGGGCCCATACGTTGCTGGCGCTAGCCGTTATATTTTAGCGGCACTTATCATGGTGGTAATTACCATGATTAAAAAAGAGACTATTCCATTACGACATTTGAAGTCATACCTGACCTTGGGTATTGCAGGTGTATTCGGATTCAATCTCTTTTTCTTTCTGGGGATGCAAACATACTCTGCTATCAATGGTGCTTTGATCATGGCATTGAATCCTTTATTAACAGCAATTCTTGGTTATTTCATACTTAAAGACATACCAACAAGAAAACAGTTAATCGCATTTCCTATTGGAGTGGCTGGTGTGGCTATTGTTGTTCTAGGTGCCGGAGCGCATATAGAAATTTCGATTGGAGATTTTTACATATTGTTAGCCAATTTAAGCTGGGCACTTTATAACGTGCTAGTACGAAAGATGATGCCAAAAGATGTAAGTGGAATAGCAAGCACAGCAGGCATTATGACGGTGGGTGCAGCTGCATTAACACTTGTTGCAATCTTGCAAGGTGATAGTTTTATCGTTCCAACGATTAGTACAGGAATTTCCCTTATCCTTATGGTTATTGGCGGCAGCGTGTTATCTTATCTTTTTTGGAATGCAAGTATTACAAAACTTGGCTCATCAAAAGCTGCAATCTTCATGAACTTGGTACCGGTGACGACTATGGTAATTGCTTCTATTGAAAGTTTGCCGCCAAATCATGCACAGGTGTTAGGGGCGATCTTAGTGGTAAGCGCCGTTACATTCAGTTCATTTTCGGTTTCAAAATCTGGTTCTGATAAAACAATTAATTAATTTGCGATATAGGCTGTTTGATGCCGTCGCTAAAGGCCCACCACAGTCAATCGATAATGTCATTTGGATGTAATCGTAGATTCTTTACCTAAATAAGGAAAATAAAAATGCTTGATCATATATTTTTAACAGTAAGTGAGATTGATCAATCTATCGCATTTTATGAAAAAGTATTACCAATATTAAATATTGTTCTTCGTCACGATTATGACGGGAAGGATGGTCCGGCAGGACATCCTGACCTTAAAGGGTTTGGTGCAAAAGGTCGTATGTTCTTCTGGTTGAAAGTGGGGAAACCGGCTCCTTCAGCCGTGCATATTGGCTTTTCCGCAGACTCACAAGAAATGGTAAATAAAGCCTATAACTCTGCTTTAGCAGCTGGCGGTACCATTATCCACGTACCTGGACCTCAGTTACATTATGATCCACGTTATTATGCTGCTCAAGTCAAAGATCTGGATGGATACAGTCTGGAATTTGTTTACAAGAGTTGGCAGCACGCACAATAGGTGCCCCTTAATTCAAAATGAGTGTCCGCTTTGGGACCTAAATGTCGATTCCAAATGTCTGATTGAAGCCAATAGAATAGCAATCAGGATTGAAAGAATTCAACCCTGATTTGTATCAAACTTCTGTTTGCTCTGCCATCTCCAGTGCGTCATCCACTTCGATACCTAGATAACGAACTGTACTCTCAAGTTTTGTATGGCCTAATAACAGTTGTACTGCTCTTAAGTTCTTGGTGCGTCTATAGATCAATGTTGGCTTGGTTCTTCGCATGGTGTGAGTGCCATAATTAGTAGGATCTAATCCTATTTCCTCAACCCAATCGTTTACTATTCGCGCGTATTGTCTTGTAGATAGGTGCACTGAATCATGAATTCTACTCGGGAATAAAAAAGCATCTGATTTGAGTTCAGAGGCTTTAATCCAATCAGTAACTGATTTACGAGTTTGTTCGGTAATCTCAAATTGTACTGGGCGACCTGTCTTCTGTTGCATGACGATGGCTCTTGAGGTCACTTTGTCGCCGTGAGAAATGTCCCTTACTTTCAATTTAACTAAATCACAGGCGCGAAGTTTACTATCTATTGCAAGGTTAAAAAGTGCTAGATCTCGTGTTCGATTCGACAACTCTAAACGAACTCGAATTGCCCAGATTTCTTTTAACTTGAGTGGCTCTTTTTGACCAATTAACTTACCTTTGTTCCATGGTTCATGATGATGTGAGTTTGATGTTTCCATGATGATCTCCTAGAAAATAGGGATCAATAGTTTGCGCTTATATTAAACTGGATGCACTAATCCGATTACTCTAAAGCAGGCGCTGATAATCGGAGCTGTCGACCCTTACCAGACGTTTTGATTTAAATTAAACTACTATTATTTGGTTTCTGGGCAACAATCGAAATAATTTTGCTGCTCTTTTGCAAACAACACAGCAACCCAGTCGATAAAAGCGCGAACATTGGCCGATAAGTGTCGATTCTGCAAATACACCACATAAACAGTCGCAATTTCGGTCTGATAATCAGCCAAGACGCGCACTAATTTGCCCGACTGTATATGGTTTCTCACACTAAAGAACGGTAATTGTACAATGCCAATATCCGCTAAGGCAGCATTCACACAAGCATCCACATCGTTAATCGCGATGCGTCTGTAACCATGTATTTCAATTTTTTCATTGCCCCGCAGGTAATTAAACCCCATGACTTTACCTGTTCTTGGCGATAGAAAATTCACCATTAAGTGAGCTTTCAAATCATCTAATACTTGCGGTGTTCCATGCTGCTCAAGATAAGTTGGCGTTGCACAAGTGATTGGCCGAGTTTGCACCAGTTTTCTGGCAACCAAAGATTCATCAATCGGCATGCCGCCGCGAACGGCGCAATCGATGCCTTCTCGCAACAAATCTACCGGTCGGTCAGTGCAACCTAACTCTAAATCTACCTCCGGATAGCGTTTAAAAAAATCATTCAGTGCGGGTAAAATAATCTGACGCCCTAAAGTGCCAGAAGTATCTACCCGCAACCTGCCCCGATATGACAAATTGGACTGACTAACTGCAGATTCCGTTTCTTCTAAATCATGTAGCAAACGCATGGCGCGGTCATAATAAACTATGCCGTCTGTAGTTAAGCTCACCTGTCGCGTGGTGCGATGTAACAGTTTTACGTTAAGACGTTTTTCTAAATGTGCCACTTGCGCAGACAGTGTTGCTTTAGGCATATTTAAAGAGATAGCTGCCTTGGTAAAACTATGAAGTTCAGCTACTCGGGTAAAAGCCAGCATAGTCCCAAATCTATCCAACATTAATCCCCTATTTATTGTCCAGTTAATTAATACAGTAAATCTAATTTTACATTATTTATCTTGTTTAATAATACCAATATACTGGGTTCAACGTTACAACACGTTAATTTATTGAAATTAATATTTATTTAGGAGAATTATCATGAGTAACAAATTAGCAAACAAAGTAGCGGTAGTCACAGGCGCATCAAAAGGCATAGGTGCAGCCATCGCGAAACATTTGGCAGCAGAAGGTGCATCCGTTGTCGTCAATTACGCTTCCAGCCTAAGCGGCGCTGATCAGGTTGTCGCTGAAATTGTACGCGCCGGCGGCAAAGCCGTGGCAGTAAAAGCCGATGTATCTAAAAAAGCCGATATCGAACGCTTATTCACCGCTGCAAAAAACGCCTTCGGCGCAATTGATATTTTGGTGAACAACGCAGGTATATATAATCCAGCGCCATTAGAAGATATTACTGATGAGCATTTTCACAATCAAATGAATCTGAATGTGCTTGGTCTGATATTGAGCACTCAAGAGGCAGTCAAACATTTCAACCCTGCAGGAGGTAGCATCGTCAATATTAGCTCGGTAGTTAGTACGATGGGATTAGAAGGGCTATCAGTTTATAGCGCAACCAAAGCGGCAGTAGATGCCATCACTCGTTCACTGGCCAAAGAGTTGGCGCCACGCAAGATACGCATAAACTCAATCAACCCGGGTATGGTGGAAACTGAAGGCCTACACAATACTGGTTTTATAGCTAATAGCGAATATATGGCTTCTATCACGCCATTAGCTCGCATTGGACAGCCTGAAGACATTGCGCCCGCTGCAGTATTCCTTGCTTCACAAGACTCCGCATATATTACTGGTGAAACGCTATTTATCTCTGGTGGAAAACGTTAATCAGAGCAGCAGATTACTTTATTAAACTTTAAACAGGCGACATGACAATTATTGATTGCGCCTGTTCCATCTAACTCTTAACCAAGGAGTAGCATCTCATTTTAGTTGTATAACGGATGTTTAGTTTAAAAACACTTCAGCTACTCGATGTTTTAATTCTGGCAATAGTTCTGCCTCAAACCAAGCATTACGTTTAAGCCAAATGTTATTGCGCGGGCTAGGATGTGGTAAAGGCACTATATTAGACCAATTCTTACGCCAACCTTGCACCGTTTCAGTGAGCGATGTTTTCTCATTTGGCAAATGATAGGCCGCTATGGGCCGAAATTAGTCACTAAGGTTTAATCACTTTAAAAATAATCTAATTTTTTGAGAAAAACCTACACTGCTATTTAGGCGCGAACTGGTTCACGACAAATTTAGACATGCCAATCGCCAACTCCTCTTCCCCATAAAACACTGTACCTAATTTATCTTTGCGCAATAATTCGGACTCATCTTCGTTATGTGTCCGTAACACAATCTCAATTTCAGGTCTAAGCGCTTTCGCAGTATCCACCATCTTGCGCACATCGATAGGCTCTGGCGTTGCCACCACTAACATAGAGGCATTAGCGATATGCGCTTGTATTAACACCCCAGGTTCAGACGCATTACCTGAAACGGCAGGAATGCCTTTTTTCCTCAAGCTTTCCACAATGGCACGATTTTGCTCGGCAACCACAAAAGGGATATTATGCTCTTTTAGCTCGTTGGCAATCCGGCTACCAACCCGTCCATAGCCCACAAGCACTACCTGCCCTTCTAAATATTTACGCTCAGTACTCATGGGTAGTTCAGCAAATGGGTCTACCCTTTGCTCTAACTCTCTCGCCAAGCTGGAGAGGCCTACCAGCCACTTTCTAAATGGCTTAATGGCTGAGAACAACAAAGGATTAATCGCGATAGAAATTAATGCACCAGCCAGAATCAGGCTCATGCCTTCGGCCGGCAGAATGCCGAGCGACACACCTAGGCCAGCCAAGATAAAAGAGAACTCACCGATTTGCGCAAGGCTTGCAGCTACGACTAGCGCTGTATTAAGCGGGTAACGGAATGCTAGTGTAATCGCCATCGCTGCTATTGACTTACCAACAACAATTACCGCAACTACCGCAAGCACGCTCAATGGCTTAGTTAGCAGAATTGACGGCTGAAACAGCATTCCCACTGAAACAAAGAAAAGCACCGCGAATGCATCTCTTAGCGGCAATGACTCCTGCGCGGCACGATGGCTAAACTCAGACTCACGCATCACCATGCCCGCAAAAAATGCGCCTAACGCAAACGAAACACTAAACAGCACTGCGGCACCGTAGGCAATACCAATAGCGGCCGAGATCACAGATAGCGTAAAAAGCTCACGTGAGCCTGTTTTAGCTACGTGCCATAGCAGCCATGGCAACAAACGCTTACCGACCACTAACATAATCACGATGAATGCCACTACCTGCAATAGTGTCAGGCCGAGGGTTTGCCAAATCGAGGTTGTTCCGCCATCCACCGCCGTACCGCCTAATAAACTTGCCAACGGAGGTAACAGCACAAGCACCAGTACCGTCAGCAGGTCCTCCACCACTAACCAGCCTATCGTAATTTTAGCGTTGATGCTTTGCATCAAGTTTCTGGATTCCAACGCTCTTAGCAGCACCACTGTACTGGCGCAAGACAATGCTAGGCCAAATACCAGCCCTTCACCAAACGTCCATCCCCAAGCGTTGGCAACGTACATGCCAAGTACAGTAGCGATACTCATTTGCACAATTGCACCCGGTATTGCGATACGCTTAACCGACATTAAATCATCAACGGAAAAGTGCAGCCCCACGCCAAACATGAGCAACATGACGCCGATTTCTGATAATTGAGAGGCAATATGGGCATCGGCCACAAACCCAGGGGTCGCAGGTCCAATCACCATGCCGGCGACTAAGTAGCCCACCAAGGCAGATAGCTTAAAGCGCTCGGCAATAAAACCAAAAATTAAAGCAAGGCCAAATCCGGCGGCAATAGTACTAATGAGTGTGACGTTATGATCCATAGGCCTTTACAACTTTATCGAGCCAACTTATCAGTTAGCATTTATTTGAATTATTTTCTTGATGATGTTTTAAGCAACTGGTACTGCAAGCGTTTTACTTGCCTTACACTTTAGCTCAGTGGCCGCCTGACATAGCAATACGCATCAAGCAGCTTTATTATGACGACCAATTAAATGTCGTACATATAGCAGACAAGGGGCATCTGCATATCGTTCTTATTAATTAGATTAAACTTTGGAGTATCGCGCCCAACTCTGCCTCAATATCAGAAAAGTCCTGATAACTACGCCCTGCGCTACGACCATACCAATACTTGCTATTCCACTCATCGCCTTCTATTTTATGCAGCACCGCATGCAGCCAATTAGCGGTGGGGCTACCACAGTCTTGCGCGACCTGATGCGCAGCATCCCAATCCCCCGCCTGTGCGGCCTGCACTGCTTTGAGTAAAGCAACTTTATCCATCATTTATACCTCAAAAAAATTGAGTTTTTGATGTCTGGGTAAACTTTTCAATCGCGCCTCGGCAACACTTGCAGCCGAGCGATCCGGGTAAGGTTTAGAAGCTAGTATTTTAATAGGCGGGTTGGCACGGGTATAACGCGCGCCCTTACCAGCTACATGTGCAGCAAATCTTGAAGCTAAATCATTGGTAATCCCTGCATAGTAAGCACCGTTCTTACATTCCAGCAGGTATAAACACCAAGTCATTTCACCAGCATTAACATGAATTCTTGTTGGCAATTAAACGGGCAACACCATGCACGCCCTTTGCCGATAAGAGTTAAAAAGTACCGGCCTGAATGAACTCGACTTTGTAACCATCCGGGTCTTCAATAAATGCAATCACGGTTGTGCCGTGCATCATCGGCCCAGCCTCACGCACCACTTTTCCGCCAGCATTACGCACGGCTTCGCAGGCTTTGTAAGCATCGTCTACTTCAATGGCAATATGGCCGTATGCTTTGCCCATGTCATAGCTTTCTACACCGTAGTTGTAGGTCAGTTCCAATACTGTATGGTCACTCTCGGCACCGTAGCCCACGAAAGCCAAGGTAAATTGGCCATCTGGGTAATCATGCTGACGTAATAGCTTCATGCCTAATACTTCAGTATAAAACTTAATGGAGCGCTCCATGTTACCAACACGAAGCATAGTATGTAGCATGCGCATTTGCTTATCCTTATTATTAATTAGATGCTGTTAATTGATGATATTTTTCAAGAAGTTGCTCTTTAGATTCCACTTTATCTGGGTCTAGCGGAATACAATCTATCGGGCACACCTGCTGGCATTGCGGCTTATCATAGTGCCCTACACATTCGGTACATAAATCCGGGTTGATCTCGTAGATCTCTTCACCCTGATAAATTGCACTATTCGGGCATGCCGGCTCGCACACATCGCAATTAATGCATTCATCTGTAATCATCAACGCCATAAACTAAAGACTCACTTTTAATTTTTTCACAATCGCATCTTCAACTGATTTAGACACGAACTGATCTACCGCACCGCCTAATTTAGCCACTTCACGCACCAAGCTTGAAGACACGAACATATATTGCTCTGAAGGCGTTAAAAACAGGGTTTCTAGTTTTGGATAAAGCTTACGGTTCATACCAGCCAGTTGAAACTCGTACTCAAAGTCAGAGGCTGCACGTAGGCCGCGAATCACAACCTGCGCAGCTTGGTCTTGCACAAACTGCATCAGCAAACCGCTAAAACCAACGACTTTTACATTGTTGTAAGAGGCGAACAGATTTTGTGCCAGTGCAACACGCTCTTCCAAATTAAATAAGGTATTTTTATTGGTACTACCCGCTACCGCGACCACAACCTCATCAAACAAATAGGCGGCGCGGCGCACAAGATCTTCATGCCCCAACGTAATCGGGTCAAAAGTACCAGGGTAAACAGCAATGCGTTTTTTAGTTTGTGTCATCGCGCAATTTTATCAGATGATAAAAGACATTACCTGCTTTACTCTGCTTAAATACTTGCCAAGTTTCGTCATCGGCCAATGCATATTCAGCCTCCACATAGACCACGCCTTGTGCATTTAAATGCTTAGCCAGTTGTGCTAACACTTTATCCAGCCAGCCTTGGTGATATGGCGGGTCCACAAAAACCACATCAAACAACTCCTGATTTTTATCTAAAAAAACCAAGGCATCCATGTTTAGCACCTGCGCGGCATCGGCTTTGAGCATAGCCTTATTCTCTAACATAGCGCGATATACTGCGGTGGTTTTCTCTACCAACACCACGGACTTAGCATTGCGCGATAGCGCTTCAAACCCCATCACCCCAGTGCCGGCAAATAAATCTAAGCATTTTTTACCGGTTAGGTCTTGCCCCAGCCAGTTGAATACCGTTTGCCTGACGCGCTCTGGCGTTGGGCGTAAGCCTTGTGCATCAGGAAACTTGAGTAAACGGCTCCGCCATTCTCCCGCATTGATGCGTACAGTATTTAGTTTTTTTTCGGCCATATTAAATGCGGTGCGATTAATTGCAATAAAACCGCATTTTACTATCAATTCTCATCACACCCCATGCCAATTAAAACCCTTGCTACCATCGCAATAAAAACCGGCCACTGATTTAAACATAGCAAGATGACACAACAGTTACTGCGCGCTAGGGTCGCCCACAATCACTGTAACAAAGTTTTGCGGATTAAGGCGGCGATTAAAAGCGTCTTTAATTTGCGCAGCGGTCACGTTTTCTACGCTTTTATTGTACCCATCCAAATAATTCAACGGTAATTTATAAAAACCAATCACACTCAAATAATCTAAAATCTTCTTATTGCTATCAATACGCATAGGGAAACCACCAATGATATTGGCTTTGGCAGCCTTAAGCTCCGCCTCGGTAACACCATTTTTAAGAAATTTTTCCAGTGTTTCACGCACCAGCGCCAATGCAGCCTCGGCTTGATCTTTTTTGGTTTGCAAACCAATCTGGAACGGCCCTGCCTCAGCCATAGGCATGAAATAACTGTACACGCTATACACCAAGCCTCGCTTCTCGCGCACCTCTTCTGTCAGCCTAGAGACAAACCCACCACCCCCTAAAATATAGTTACCTACATACAATGGGAACAGATCAGGGTCATTACGTTTAATGCCTGTATAGCCCAATAAAATATGCGATTGAGATGCCGGGTGCGCAATACGCTGCTCTTTTGCCTGGCTTGGTGCAGCAACAGCCGCAATCGGCGCTGGTGCAGGCGATGCTGGCAGCCCAATGCTGATGCTTTCAGCAATCTGCTGCGCTTGCTCGCGCGTCACATCGCCAATAATTGCAATGACCGCGCCCTTGGCGCCGTAATATTGCTGATAGAACTTGCTTAAATCATCACGCTTAATGGCTGCTACGGTATCAATTTCACCGCTATCATCCAGACTGTACGGATGCGCACCATACAGTGCTGTCATAAACGCTTTGCTTGAAATACTTTCTGGCTGAGTGGCAGACTCTTGCAAGCCTGAAATTATGCGTGCTTTTTCACGCGCCAGCACTGCATCGGGAAAGTCTGGCTTTTGCAGAATCTGCGTAAACACATTAAGTGCCTGCAAGCGCTCGCGCTCACTGCTTAAAGTACGTAGCGATAATGCAGCACGATCTGCATCAAAACTACCGCCCAACACTGCGCCTACGTCGGCAAATTTATTGGCAATCGCTTCATCGTTCATGCCGGCGGCACCTAGTGTCATCAAGTAGCGCGTAATGCTTGCTACGCCAGACTTTTCTGCCGTATCACGTGCACTGCCCGCCGCAAAATTTACGCTAAGGTCTAAAATCGGTAAGTCATGATTTTCTACGAAATACACCGCTGAGCCGGCAGTGGTTTGCCACTGCTCAATCTTAACCGCTGCCTGTACGCTGGTTGCTGAAAACATTGCCCCAGTGCTGACAATTAAAAAACCAGATGCCACTATTCTTTTTATATATTGCAAACTCATTATTTTTACCTTAAGAATCAAAGTGTAATATTTAATTAATGTACGTGCGGTTTACCCTGAGGCTTTGCATTAGGCGCAATCGGTTGCGGGTCTAGTGTGGCAATCGTTAGGTTATCTTGGTGCAAATATTTTTTTGCAACCGCTTGCACTTGCTCTGCCGTCACTGCGCGCAATTTGTTAGGGTAATCTTCTAGCATTTTCCAAGAGAGCCCGATGGTTTCAATCGTACCAAGCTGCATGCCTTGATAAAACATGGAGTCGCGCTGGTACACATCCGAAGCAATCACACCAGCTTTGACTCGCTCGAGCTCTTGTTGCGAAATACCTGTTTTCTTAATTTTTTCTACCTCTTGGATTAAAGCCTGCTCCAATTCAAGTACGGTTTTACCTTCACTTGGCGTACCATCCAATGAAAATAAGCTTTGACGACCACGCGCTAATAAATCGTAACCCGCATCCACATCTATCGCTAATTGGGTATCTCGCACTAGGCTCTGATTTAAACGTGCTGCAGGATTGCCACTCAATACGCCTGCCAACACCTCCAAAGCATAAGGCTCCCAATCTGACTCAGGGTTAATAACGGGCGGTACATGGTAGCCCATCAACAGGTAAGGCAACTTTGCCGGCGCTTTCACTACCACGCGCCGCTCACCCAGCTGAACTGGCTCTACTTGCGGCTTACGCTCAGGCAATACCTTGGCTTTTATTTTGCCAAAATATTGCTTTGCCAACTGATAAACATCATCAGCTTTCACATCGCCCACCACTACCAAGGTAGCGTTATTAGGCGCATACCAATTGTGATACCACTCCCGCGCATCGGCAACGGTCATATTTTCTAGATCATTCATAAACCCAATCACTGGGCGTGAATATGGGTGCGCGCGATACGCCACCCCTTGAAACGCCTCATTCACCTGCGATTGCGGCTTATCATCGGTACGCCAGCGCCGCTCTTCCATCACCACTTTAATTTCTTTAGCGAACTCTGCTTCACTCAACTGCAGATTCTCCATGCGGTCAGCCTCCAGTTTGAACGAGAGGGGTAAATGTGATTTTTCTAGCTGTTGGAAATAACAAGTGTAGTCAGTACTGGTAAAGGCGTTTTCTTTACCACCGGCAGCGGCAACAAGACGTGAAAACTGGCCTGCCGGTACGTTTTTTGTGCCTTTAAACATCATATGCTCAAGCACGTGTGCCACACCGGTTTTACCATTTACTTCATCTAGACTACCTGCGCGATACCATACCTGAGACACCACAACTGGTGCACGATGGTCTTCTTGCACAACCAATTTAAGGCCGTTATCCAACTTAAACTCTTTAATGAGTGGATTAGCAAAAACAGTAATAGGCATTACTAACAAAAGTAGTAAAAAGCTTTTTGTACGCACAGGACTTAATCTCCAGTTATTTTTATCAATATTCAACGGGTATAAAACTATCGGCTCAGCTGAGCCATTGAATCAACTTTTGGGACAAGGATACCATTGACTTAGTTCAGACGAGTAAGCATCTATATAAATTACAATCGCCTTGCCAAGGTAGGTCAATATTAATATTTGGCAACACACAATTAAAAATACATATATTCATTAACATACATCAAATGAACTGGTTTGCCACAAGCGAAATTAAGCTAAAATAGTGCTACTAAACTCAGTTAAAAATTTATGTTCGATTTTTTCAAAAAAGACAAAACACCAGCCACGCCAGAGGCCAGCCCTGTAGAAGCAACCCCAAGCCAAAGTTGGGCTGCACGGTTAAAACAGGGCTTAGCAAAAACCAGAAACCAGTTGGGTAACCAACTCGCCAGTATTTTTGGCGGCGGCAAAATTGACGCAGAGGTCTATGAAGAATTAGAAACCATATTACTCACCTCAGATGTGGGCATCAATGCCACGCAACACCTGCTAAATGACATTAAAAGCCGTGTAAAACGCCAAAGCCTTGATGATACGGTACAGCTCAAAGCGGCATTAAAAGATGCGTTATCAGACTTACTTTCTCCATTAGAGCAGCCATTAGTCACAAACAAGAATCAACCATTTATCATTATGTTGGCTGGCGTCAACGGTGCGGGCAAAACCACCACCATCGGCAAATTAGCCAAACTATTTCAGTCAGAAGGCAAAAGTGTACTGATTGCTGCCGGCGATACCTTTAGAGCTGCCGCACGCGAACAATTACAGATTTGGGGTGAGCGTAACAATGTGCATGTGGTTGCGCAAACCAGCGGCGACCCTGCTGCCGTGATGTTTGACGCCATCAACTCAGCACGCGCTAAAAATATCGATATTGTGCTGGCAGATACCGCAGGGCGCTTACCAACACAAATGCACCTGATGGATGAAATTGCAAAAGTAAAACGCGTGATGGATAAAGCGCTACCTGGTGCACCGCATGAAGTATTACTGGTATTAGATGCGAACACTGGGCAAAACGCAGTATCTCAAGTGAAAATTTTTGATGACGCCTTGGGTGTAACGGGCTTGGTACTCAGTAAGCTGGATGGCACAGCCAAAGGCGGCGTGATTGCGGCTATCGCCCAGGCGCGCCCAATTCCGATTCGTTACATTGGCATTGGTGAAGCCATTGACGATCTCAGACCATTTAATGCCAATGAGTTTATTGACGCGATGATTGAGTCGTAAACTATTTTTAATCCGCGTGCATATATTAAGACTAAAATACCAGCATGATTCAATTTGATAAAGTCACCAAGCGCTACCCAGGTAGCGATGAAATACTCAAAAACATTAGCTTTAACATTGATGCTGGTGAGTTTGTGTTTCTGACCGGTCACTCCGGTGCCGGTAAAAGCACGCTGTTAAAACTGATTGCAGCCACAGAGCGCCCCACTAGCGGCACAGTATTGATTGCCAATCAAAATGTCAGCCAATTAAAACCTTCTGCCATTCCATTTCTACGCCGCCGCTTTGGTTTAATTTTTCAGGACCACAAGCTGCTGTATGATAGAAACTGTTTTGAGAATGTAATTTTACCTTTACATATCAATGGCATATCCGGACAAGAAGCCGCCAAGCGTGTACGTGCCGCGCTAGATAAAGTAGGTTTATTGCATAAAGAAAAAGCCATGCCCATCACATTATCCGGTGGCGAACAGCAGCGCTTGGCAATCGCACGTGCAGTGGTCAGTCGCCCGTCTATCCTGCTGGCGGATGAGCCTACCGGCAATTTAGATGCAAGCTATGCGGCAGACATCATGGCAATTTTCTACGCCTTCAATCAAGTGGGGGTCACAGTGATTATGTCTACGCATGACGCCCTAGGCATGAGTGCCACACAGAACCGCGTGCTGCATATTAACCAAGGTTCACTGAGCGAGCCTTTACTAAACACACCCAACTTTAACCAAGAGTCATCCTCTATCGAGCGTTTTACATCATGAGTAACTGGCTAAACCAACATATACAAACCCTTAAGCTGGTACTTAAGCGCATGCAAGCCAATATGCTGTCAACGTTTATGATTTGCCTGGTGATTGGGGTTGCAATGTGTCTGCCCAGCTTATTTTATTTAGCGGTAGATAACTTATCCAAACTCACAGACCACATACAAAAAGACACAGAAATCAGCCTGTTTCTCAATGTGGAAGCTGGTGCTGGCGCGATTAAAACAATTGAACGTCAATTAGCCCAAAATAAAGAGATTGAGCGCTTTCACTTAGTGACAAAAGAAGAAGCCTGGCAACAGTTGCAGCTTAAGTCACAAAGCAATCAAGACGTGAGTGATGCCGTATCGCAGCTAGGCAAAAATCCATTGCCAGATGCATTTTTCATTCAAGCCAAGTCTGCCGACCCAGATCGCTTGATTCAACTCAAAGACACACTGCAAAACCTACCTAACGTAGAGCTGGCATTATTGAATACCGAGTGGGTAAAACGCCTGTCATCGTTACTGAGCTTAGGCAAAAAACTCATCTCGATGATTGCCGGCTTATTGGCTATCGTACTGCTGGTGATTATCGGCAACACGATACACATGCAAATCTTAACGCAAAAAGATGAAATTGAAGTAAGCAACCTAATCGGTGCGACCAGTAGCTTTATACGCATGCCATTCTTATATGCAGGGGCGCTGTACGGATTATTTGGCGGATTAATGGCAGTACTAATGCTCATGGGGATTACTCTCGCATTTAATTTCTCTATGGCGCAAATCGCCCATTTATATAGCAATGATTTCAGCGTATCGCTATTTAATTTACAGCTATTCCTAGCTGTCATCATTGTGGCAATATGCATAGGCTGGGTAGGCTCATACATCGCCGTGTCACGTGCGATTGCAAGCTACAAAATCAACTAGCGCCCACCTCACTACAAAGTACGCCTGAACGCCTGAGCACATCAGGCGTCCATTAATATACACATCAGCATTAAGCTTGAGTTAAGCTTACGCATGCACAATACATGACCATTACTTTCACTCGGAGTTTTTGACTAAGGCAGTAACTCGCCCTATGCAAATCAAACACACTATGACGAAAAAACTCGGTATTTTTGTATTGTTAACTGCAGCATGCGTATTGTTAGCAGGCGTTTTTGTTTTCACCAACACTACGGCAAAAGCTGATATTAATCAGCAAACGGCACGCCAATTATTAAGTGCAGGGAAAATACTTCCTTTAGAAAAAATCACGAAACTAGCAAAAGAAATTAAACCTGGTGAAGTGTTGGAAACTGAGCTGGAGCACAAAAAAGGCATATATATTTATGAGGTAGAACTGCTGGATGCACATAGCCAAGTTTGGGAAATAAAACTGGATGCAAAAACTGGTAAGCTCATCAAAATGGAACTTGAGGATTAACCCATGCGCCTGCTCCTAGTTGAAGACGACCCCATACTCGGCAAACAGCTGCAAACTAGCCTGCAAAGTGCGGGTTATGCAACAGATTTAGCCACAGATGGCGTAGAAGCGGAAATACAAGGTGAGTTGGAGCCTTATGATTTAGCCATACTGGACTTAGGCCTACCCAAACGCAATGGGCTGGAGATATTGTCACACTGGCGCAACGCACAAGTGAACATGCCCGTCATCATTCTCACCGCCAGAGGCGGATGGCAGGACAAGGTAACGGGGTTTAACACTGGTGCAGATGACTATGTCAGTAAACCGTTCCAAATTGAAGAACTGCTGGCACGTATCAGTGCAGTGCTAAAACGCAGCATACTTAATCATGCCAGCGAGTTACACTCAGCCCAATTCAAACTGAACGAACAGACGCAAACCGTGATATTTGAGGATGGCACTCAGCACAACCTCACCAATGTAGAGTTCAGACTACTGCGATACTTTATGCTGCACCCTGGGCACATTCTTTCTAAATCAGTACTAACCGAGCATGTTTATGAATATGATGAAGATAAAGACAGCAATGTGATTGAGGTATATATCAACCGCCTGCGCCAAAAGATTGGTAGCCACCACATACAAACTAGGCGCGGCCAAGGCTATGTGTTTGGGGTTGCACCTTAATGCGCTCACTCAAGGGCAGGTTATCATGGAGCATCACGCTTAGCTTGGTGTTGCTGCTATCACTACAATGGCTAGTGGTTAGCTATGCGATTAATAAACTCAGCGAAGATCAGCTTATTAAGCGCCTACAGCACGAAGGGGAAAGCCTCCTTGCCAGTGCCCGATTAAATGCATCGAACCAACTGGAAATTGACGCACAGCGTCTAAGCGCCATTTACCAGCGGCCATTCTCCGGTAACTATTATGTGATCATTTCTGGGCAGCAACGCTTAATTTCTCGTTCATTGTGGGATACCGACATGAGAGTCGGCCCCTTAGCAGCAGGAGAGCAGCAATTACTTTACAGCCAAGGCCCAGAACAACAGTCCTTGCTGATTGTGGCGCATGGCTACCAAAAACAAAGCCTGCCGATAACGATTGCAATCGCTGAAAATCTAGGCCCGCTAAAAGCAAGCATTGAACGCTTTCAGCTGATTTATGCCGCAATCTCATTGCTTGGCCTTATCCTCTTATTAGCGATACAACGGCTGATGATACATCGCGCACTCCTACCGCTAAAAGAGATGCAGAGCGACATTGCTAAACTGGAGCGTGGTGAGGCTGACCAAATTGCATCAAAAGGGCCGGAAGAAATTGCGCCACTAATTACAGAGCTCAATCACCTATTGCATACAGTTCAGCAGAAATCCAAACGCTCCCGAGAGTCTTTAGGCAACTTAGCACACGCCCTCAAGACCAAACTCACACTGCTAAATCAGACTGCAGAGCGCACAGAAATTGATGGCCTGCCCGAGATTCGTGCATCCATTTATGCGGTAACAGCGTCATTGGACCAAATTATCGAACGTGAACTCAAACGTGCACGCTTAATGGGTAATGCCAAGCCCATGCAACAGGTAGATTTAAAAACCGAGATTGCGCAGCTAACGCACACCATGCGGATGATTTACAAAGCCAAAAATGTGAACATCACCTGGGAAGTTGCAAAAGGAACACGGTTTCATGGCGATGGCGAAGACTTATTAGAAATACTGGGCAACTTGCTAGATAACGCCTGCAAATGGTGTGCACGCAATGTATCGCTTACAGTAACAGGCAGTGAAGCACCCATCTTTGTCATAGAAGACGACGGACCAGGCTGCCCGGCGCATGAGTTAAACTCACTCACACAACGCGGCTTTAAAGCGGATGAAACGGTTGCAGGTAGCGGCTTAGGGCTAGCCATCGTATACGATATTGCAAATAGCTACGGGGCCAACCTAAGCTTTAGCCGCTCAGCCGCACTTGGCGGCTTACGCGTTGAAATTAGATTTAACCCTCGTACGGCTTAACCTAAAACCACTCGCGGCTTACATCACGTACCGCCCCTGTTTTTGCATCCACTAAAACCTCCCACTCACGTCCATCAGCATCTACAATCTCGAACTCGTAATCCCAGCCTTTGCCAAATTTTCTATTTTCTAAATCAACATCGGCTACCGCACCAGGCTTTGCAGCTAGCGCCTTTGCTTTTGCCTGCTCTAATGTAATTAAGCCAAGCTCTTTAGAAATGGCTTCAATTTCATGAATATCGTCATCAGCAAAAGCTAATGGCGATAATAAGCTTAATGAAATAAGTGACGCTACAGTAAATGTATGGATTGAATTTCTCATGATGTAACTCCTTTAATAAATGGTGAACATCACTTTATGCGCCCAAGCTTAAATCAAGCTTAAAAAACCTATCACAACATTTACTTATCCATATACTCAATAGGGTCACTTTACCTGCGTAGACAATTTTGCTAGAGTTGAAGCATGTACTAAAGCCAACATTTCAAAACAGCTGACAGACATGCAAATGTCTCCTCATTGATATAGAAATTTGGCCTATAGTCAATTGTCACACGCCGTGGCAAGAACTGAGAAAACACTTGTTCACAAAACTACACATCAAAGATGACCTAGGCATCGCTCAAGCACTCACTTGGCGTTACGTACTTGCACTATCTCTCGTCGCAACACTTTCAACCGCAGCTTGGTATAGTCTTAAGCTTGTCATCTCGGAGCAAAATGGCACCGCGGCTGTGGTCAACGTAAGTGGGCGACAACGAATGTTAAGCCAGCGCACCGCGCTATTTGCCAATTTATTAGTCACGGCACCCAACAGCGAACGCTCAGCCATCCGCCACAAGTTGGAAGAGTCTGTGGAACTAATGGCTGTCTCACATCACGGCTTACTGCATGGCAACCCGAGCATGGGGCTACCCAGCACCATGTCCCCTGCCATCAAGGCTATGTATTACAGCGGTGAGCAGCCACTCAACCAGCAAGTCAGAACTTACATTAATACGGTACGTGCATTAATTGCTACCAATAATGACAAACTGGCGATAGATAACCCAGCACTGCGCTATATCACCCTCACTGCGCCCAGCACTTTAGTTTCATCGCTAGATAAGGCAGTACACCAATATCAATTAGAAGGTGAAGCAGCTATTAAGCGCTTAGAAAAAGCAGAAACCACCTTGTGGATTATTACCTTATTCTTGCTTGCATTAGAGGCTATGCTGATTTTCCATCCGTTTATCAAACACATTAAAGTAGTGTTAGATAAACTCAAACATGCTACTGACGAAATTTTGCTCAATCAAGAAACCCTTGAAGAGAGAATTAAACAACGCACCTCCGAGCTTGCCAACAGAAGCAAAGCACTGGCAGAAAGCGAGCAAAAACTATCGGTGCTATTAAACAACACCAATATACATATGTGGGCATTTGATGGCTCAGTGTTCACCTATACTAATAGACAGTGGTTTGACTTTACTGGCCAAGACCCAGAAAACAGCCTAACCATAGAAAAATGGGCTTCAGTTGTGCACCCAGAGGACTTAACTGAGGCACAGAAAATCTGGCAAGTAGATTTTGAAAAGAAATCTGGCCATGACCATTACTTTAGATTAAAACGGCACGATGGCGTGTACCGTGACTTCTATTGCCGTGTCACACCGATTAAAGGCGAAAACGGGGCTCTGCTCTATTTGCAAGGGCACAATTTAGATATTACAGACCGTAAACAGCTAGAAGACGAAGTGCGCCAGCTAGCGTTTTACGATGTATTAACCACACTCCCCAACCGGCGCTTACTCAAAGACCGCTTGAGCCATACCATGGCATCAAGTAAGCGTAATGGCCGCTACTGCGCACTCATGTTCTTGGACTTAGATAACTTCAAGCCTATCAACGATACTTATGGCCATGCATTTGGGGATGCCTTATTGCTAGAGGTAGCAGAGCGAATCAAAAGCTGCGTGCGTCAAACTGACACCGTAGCTCGATTTGGCGGTGATGAATTTGTTGTACTGCTCAACACGTTAACCACCGATAAAGAAAAATCAGTGCTCCAAGCCAACCGCATTGCAGAGAAAATACGCAAGACATTATTAGCGCCATATTTACTTTCATTAAATGCGAAAGATAGCAAAACCCAAATTGAGCATTTGTGCTCTGCCAGCATAGGCGTGGTTGTCTTTATTAACCACGAGTCAAATGAAGATGAAATTTTGAAACGTGCCGACGATGCCATGTATGCGGCAAAAGCCGCGGGTCGCAACCAAATTAGACTTGACAGCGACTTCATTTAGCCACCACAAAAACCTCAAGATATTGAAATCTTGGGTCAATAAATCGCGCCCATAAAAAAAATATCATTTTTATTTAAATTAAGTGAAAAAGGTGTTGATAACATGCCGCATTGTCTGTAATATGCGGCCTTCGTTAGTGCTGCAGGGTGCTTAGCTCAGTTGGTAGAGCGTCGCCCTTACAAGGCGAATGTCAGCGGTTCGACCCCGTTAGCACCCACCAAAAATTTGCACTGACGAAAATTTGAGCTTTAACTGAATATGTATAGATTTTATCAATACATAAAGTTCAAGGAGTGGTAGTTCAGTTGGTTAGAATACCGGCCTGTCACGCCGGGGGTCGCGGGTTCGAGTCCCGTCCACTCCGCCAATATTTTAAAACCCTTATAAGTGAAAACTTATGAGGGTTTTTTCTTTTCTATAGTCCAAAATAGAGCCAACGTTTTTCGACCCTAACCAATACCTATGTTATCAACTAGGCTTGTCGCCATACGGCTAAACAGTGAGGGCATAAGCGCAACAAAACAACCTATGCCCTACATCACACCTTTATAGTGATTGCGCCTCAGCAATCGGCATCAATATATAGTGCATGCCGGTATCGCTAAACATTTGCTTGAATTCAACTATCAACTCTTGCAACTCAGCAAAACCAGCATGTATCATAAACTGCACACGCTGCTGGCGACCTGCAACTTGCTCCACCAGACTAAGCCCAGCATGCTGCCTACCATGCCCGCTGACATGACTTGTAGTAAAACCAGAGATCTGGTCTTTTTGTAATAACAAATCAACCAATGCTTCTTCTAAACTCACTGGCGCCATCAGTATTAATAAGCCCTGCGCACTAGGATATTGGTTCATTTTGCAGCCCCATTAAAAAACCTGCGATAAAAAATTGGCAGCAACACCAATGTCAGTGCAGTTGAGCTTACCAAGCCGCCAATCACGACAATGGCCAAAGGCCGCTGAATCTCAGACCCAGGCCCTGTCGCAAATAACAAGGGAATCAAGCCAAAAGCCGCAATGCTTGCAGTCATCAGCACGGGCCTTAACCTACGTTTGGCACCCTCCACCACAATAGAAGCCATTGCCATGCCCTGTGCCTGCAGTTGGTTAAAATAACTGACCATCACCACGCCATTCAGCACAGCGATGCCTAGCAAGGCGATAAACCCTACTGAAGCAGGTACGGATAAGTACTCCCCTGACAACCAAAGCGAAAACACGCCACCGATCATTGCGAACGGGATGTTAGACAAAATCAATACGGCCTGCTTAACTGACCCAAACGTCGCAAACAACAATAAGAATATCAATCCGATAGCCACTGGCACCACAATTGCTAAGCGTGCGGATGCTCTTTGCTGATTCTCAAACTGGCCGCCAAATTTTGCAGCATAGCCTTCATCAAACTTAACCTCTGCCTGCACGCGCTGCTTGGCTTCTTCCACAAAACTCACCAAATCACGATCACGTACATTGGCTGTCACCACCACAAAGCGTGCGCCGCCTTCCCTATCCACCTTCACCGGGCCTTCTTCACGTTCAATTCTAGCCACAGCCGAAAGCGGTATATTTGTACCATTGTCTAGCGTCAGCATTAAATTGCCAAAGTCTGCGGGGGATGCACGTAAATCCTGGCTACCACGAATCAGCACAGGGGTGCGTTTTTGTCCTTCCTGCACTACGCCCAACTGCTTACCCTCAAGCTGGGCGAGCAATATGGCCTCTATCTCGGTGACACTCAAGCCGAGGCGCCCTGCCGCCATTCGGTCAATTTTGATTTGTAAATACTGCACACCACTATTTTGCGGGGTGTACACATCCTGACTACCCGGAATAGACGTTAAAATTTTAACAATCTGCTGTGCTTTTGCATTAAGTGTGGTGAGGTCTGGCCCAAAGATTTTAATCGCCAAATCACCACGCACACCTAAGATCATTTCATTCACACGCATATCAATTGGCTGCGTAAAACTATAGGCCAGGCCAGGCAACTGATTCATTACCTTACGCAGTTCATCAATCAGTTGCTCTTTGGTCGCCACACGCCACTCACGCATTGGCTTTAGTATCAAAAAATTATCCGTTTGATTTAAGCCCATCGGATCCAGCCCCAAATCATCTGAACCAACACGTGAATATACGCCTTTCACTTCCGGCACTTGATTTAATATCGCGCGCTGCACATTCATGTCTGTGATGATGGTTTGATTAAGATTAATCGACGGTAACTTCTCCACCCCAATAATAATGTCGCCTTCATCCATCACAGGCATAAAGGTTTTACCAATCTGGGTGTACACAACGCCAGTGAGCGCAAGCATCACCAACGCGGCAACGACTATCACCCTTGCATGCGCCAAACACCAAATCAATACTGGCTCATAAATCGCCAGCGCCTTACGCACCAACCATGGATTATCGTGGCTCACTTCTTTTAACAAAAATGAAGACAGCATAGGAATCACCGTCAACGATAATAGCAACGACCCGGCTAAAGCGAACATAATCGTCAATGCCACTGGGGTGAATAACTTACCCTCCAAGCCCTGCAAGGTGAGTAAAGGTAAAAATACCGTAATAATAATTAGCAGCCCGGCGGTGACCGGCACGCTAACCTCGCGTACAGCGCGATAAATAATATGCATACGCGGTAACGTGCCGGCCTGCTTTTTATCTGCCAGATGCGATACCACATTTTCTACCACCACCACTGCAGCATCCACCAGCATGCCGATGGCAATGGCGAGCCCGCCTAAGCTCATTAAATTGGCAGACATACCGAAACTGCGCATCAATAAAAAAGTAAAGAGTGCAGAAAGCGGCAAAATAAAAGCGATGGTCAGCGCGGCTCTAAAGTTACCCAAAAACAGTACCAGCAAAATCAGCACCAACACTACGGCTTCTAACAAAGCCTTAGTCACGGTATTAACAGCACGCTCGACTAAACTACCTCTATCATAAAACACATTAATCTTGACGCTTTTAGGCAACTGCGGCGCTATCTCTGCCAGTCTGGCTTTTACGCCTTCCACCACTTTCTGTGCATTGGCACCGCGTAAGCCTAACACCAAGCCCTGCACGGTTTCATTCTGACCATTGCTGGTCACGGCACCATAGCGCGTAACTGATCCAATCCGCACAGTAGCAACATCAGCCACCCGCACCGACATACCATGATCGGTACGCACCACGGTGTTCTCAACATCTTCAATGGTTTTAAAACCACCCTCTGTGCGCACCAATAAAGAGCCTTCACCATCGTTCAATCGCCCAGCACCACCATTGCGATTATTCGTTTGTAGCACTTGCTGTAACTGATCTATCGCCACCCCTCTTGCGTACATGCGCGCATTGTCCGGCACGATTTCAAAACTACGCACTAAACCACCTAGCGCATTGACATCAGCCACACCTGCAACTGTGCGTAACTGTGGGCGAATCACCCAGTCCAGCAGGCTACGTCGCTCTTGCAGACTCAGTTCATCGCTCTCCACAGTGAACATAAACATCTCACCTAACGGTGTTGTCATCGGCGCCATACCGCCAGACACGTTTTCAGGCAAATTGGGCCAGACAGCACTTAGGCGCTCTGACAACTGCTGCCTGGCCCAGTAAATATCGGTACCATCTTCAAAATCAATCGTAATGTCAGTGAGTGCATACTTAGCCACAGAGCGCACCCCCACTTGATGCGGCACCCCTAACACTTCAACTTCTATCGGTGCAGTAATTCTTGCCTCAACCTCTTCTGGTGTCATACCAGGGGCTTTAACCACTATCTTAACCTGCGTAGAAGACACGTCTGGAAAGGCATCAATCGGTAACGCCCGATAAGCCACCGTACCTGCAGCCGCCAAGCCAAGTGTGGCAATCACCATTAATAACCGTTGCGTCAGGGCAAACTGAATCAGCTTAGCTAACATCACTCACCCCCTAACCCCAACCATGTGCCTTTAATTGCAGAAACACCCGTCACTGCAATTTGCTCGTTACCGGTAAATGGCGCATCGACAACAGCCTCGTCCACTTGCTCAGAAATAACCGTCACTTTAATCGGCTTAAAGCCAGCTTTCGTTTGCACAAACACCAAGGCACTGTTACCTTGCCTTGCAAGCGCTGACTTTGGCACACTAAAATACTTAGATTGATCGCCTAAGTTGATTTCAGCCTCCACAAACTGTCCTGGTGATAGTTTTTCTGCGCCTTTGGTAATTTCAGCGCGCAAATGTAGCGTCTGGTCAGCTTTATTGACGCTACGAATCACAGCAATAAGATGCCCGCTTGCTTGCAGCTTAGGCACCTGCACTTGCATCCCTTCCTTCACAAATGGCAAGCCTTCAAGTGGTGCATGAATCTCAAGCCACAGCGGAGATAATTTGGCAATGCGGTATAAAGGCATCGCCATATCAACACGCTGCCCAGTCGTTACCATTTGCTCTAACACTTGGCCGGAAATCGGCGCTACCAAACTAAGGCCGCTAGCCATGCCAGTTGATGGGCTTAACTTTGCAATAGCCGCGTCACTCACACCGGCCAACCTTAACACTTGCCTGCTCTGTGCTAAGTTGGCGCTAGCCTCATCATGTGCACTTTCGGTTTCTAAATATCTGCGATGAGCGATAACGCCTTCCTTTAACAGCTCCGTATCACGTGCCAATGCCTTTGCAGCTAGCCTGTTCTGCGTTAACGCCTGCAGATAATCACGCTGCAAACCTAGCAAATCCGAGCTGATTAAATGCGCAATTACCTGCCCTTTTTTAACCGTTTGCCCTGCTGCCACATGCATCTGATCTAACAAACCTGACTGGGGTGCGCTGACAATGCGCTCCTGACCGACTGGGATCACAATTTCTGCCGGGAAACGGCGGCTGCTCAATAAAGTATTTTTACCAATTGGGGCAACTACCACACCCAGACTTTTTTGTTGCACCAAGCTCATCACAACATCAGCGGCCTGCGCATTGCCGCTAAAAAATACAAGCGTGGTGATTAATACGAGAAAATAGTTCACGAAAGCACTCCTAAAAAAGCAGAAAACCATTCGTGACAAGCACGAATATTAAATCTAGAACTTTTAGGAGAATAGAGGTGGAGCGCGTGGCCCCGCTACAGACTGGAGAAAAGGAGGAATACTGATATGCGCGGTAAACGCATATTTGTGGCGCCTTGTGGAAACTACCAACAACGGAATAATAAATAACATCAAAAATAGAGGCACAGGCAATACCTCTAAATTTTTAGTTTTAGCTAAAGCTTTATCTACCCCAACCACTTGCACATCATTAACGCTCTTAAGTGTGTGTACAGTATCTAATGATTGAAATAAATCAGCCTCATGCATATGCAAACCATGTCCATAGGCAGAAGTATCTGCCTGAACATGTGCATGGATAAATGGTGAAAAGGCTTGCAAGACCGCAAACCAAACCACAATCAGCAACAATAGTTTTTTATTAAAACCTCTTAGCATGGAATAAATGTATCAGCTATTAAGGATGATGACAAACGCTCTAGTTAATAGGTTCTTTTTCTAGGAGTAAATGTATGCTGGTTATCAATATGTCTAAATGTGATACGACCATTGTTAACGTCATAAGGGGATAACTCTAGTGTGACTTTATCGCCAGCTAAAATACGAATGTGGTTTTTTTTCATCTTTCCACCGGTATATGCAATCAATACATGACCGTTATCTAATGTCACGCGATAACGTGAATCAGGTAGAATCTCTGTTACTACGCCACTCATTTCAATCAACTCTTCTTTTGCCATTGCTTTGCTCCAAAATCATGTAAGACCCGTGTTAAAGCTAAAAGCTAATCAAAAGTTGATGCAATCGTAAAACATTGGGAATTTTGTGTATAAAAATAGTTTACGCACGCACTATCTAACGCACGCGCACTATAGCCCCAGAAGCCTAATTTAGCAAGCTAATCAGTTAAATAAGTATCTGATTTTAATCACTATGGGGCATGACACTACAAAGATAATTAAAAATGTGCTTGACAGCCTCTCAATTTGTCCGTAAAAAGCAATGTAGGCGTTTGAATTTTTAATTTTTTAGTCTTTCGTAGATTGATTGCATTTAAAAACCCGAACTTTCAGGGTGCCTCCCTTTTTTAAAAAGTATGGAATAAGATATGGCAACAGGTTTAGTAAAATGGTTTAATGACTCTAAAGGTTTTGGTTTCATTACTCCTGACGCAGGCGGTGACGATTTATTCGCACATTTCTCAGCTATCAACGATAGCGGTTACAAAAGTTTGAAAGAAAATGATCGCGTATCTTTCGACGTGACTGACGGACCAAAAGGTAAACAAGCTTCTAACATTCAGAAGGTTTAGTACTTAAAGAATCCATTTAAAATGACCCTTTATCGGGTCATTTTTTTTGTCTATATATTTAGCATTTGCACGATCAAGCGATGAGCGTTTATTCTTATACTTAATAATTGTCGCCAAATTGACTCCAGAGTAAGATGACAGCTTGTTACAAGCGTAACATCATGTAACAATCACCCAAAAGGATTAATCAGTCGGATCTTATGGAACAAAAACTCACACCACTTGAAATTGCTCGTCAAACTTTAATTCAGCTATCAAAGAGCCAAAAACCGCCTACGCCGGAAAACTACAGCAAGGTTTACGATGAGATTGCAGGGACTGCTTCATTAAATGGCAAAGCTTTACTAGATATTACACTCAATAAAGTACTCGCAGAAAAAGGCAAAGAGCATCCAAAATATGCAGCGATTGCAAAACGCATTCCGAATCTGATTGAAAAAAATGATGCTGTTAATCTAGATGCACAACTGCGTGCACTTATTCTTAACGATGCGAATAACGATAGTGATGTTCAGTGGGGCTCACTATTACGCTATTTGCTTAAACAACTAGAGCTTAACCATACAGAGTTAACGCCTTCAAACAAAAGAGATGGGTTAAATCGCGTCATCTCAGCATTTGGCAATGATCCGACGCAGCTGGCCGAAAAGATTCAGACCCTCATCACCTCATGGGGCGAGGGGAAATCTGCAGATATTGAAATATCTGCCAATCATACCTCTGCGCTCAACCATCATGAAGTGCAAGTTACCAAGCATGCGCCATCGCTCACAGGCAATAATAATTCCACCGCTGCAGATATCGCTACTGCCTGGCGTGACATATTGGTTAGAACCATTCGGATTATTGTCATGCCAAAATTTGCGGACTCACCCAGTGCCGCAAATCGCGTGGCAGAGCTGATTAAAGAAGCTGAATCTGCTCAAACATTAGCTCAAATCGAAGAATTGAACGGTGCGCTACGCTCAACCCTACTCCGAGCAGAAATGCAAACTGACGCACAACGCAGAATGCAAGAAGCGCTGATTGAAATATTGCGCTTACTTGTATCAAGCATGGCGGAACTAACCATTGAAGATGAATGGCTGCACGCACAAATTGCAATTGTTAAAGAGATTGTTTCCAAGCCATTAAAGATTGATACGGTATATAACGCAGAAAGCAGCCTCAAAGAGCTCATTTTCAAACAGGCACAAATTAAGCCGGGGCTGATTGAAGCTAAAGAAACACTGAAAAGCATGGTGAATACTTTTGTCAGCAGACTAGCGGACATCACCTCCTCTACTGGCAACTACCAGAACAAGATTCAGGAGTATCACAACCAAATTAATGCCGTCAACGACATTACTGAACTCAATACGATACTAGAGCATTTAGTAGATGATATTGGCGAAATGAATACTGAAGCCAAAGCCAACCATGAGACGCTGCTAGAGTCTCAGAAGAAGGCACAAGAGGCTGAAAAGAAAATTAACGAACTCACCCTAAAGCTGGATTACATTAGCGAAGCAGCGCATGAAGACTTCCTCACTGGCGCATTAAATAGGCGCGGTATGGATGAAGCCTTGATTCGCGAGTTTGAGCGCTCTGACAGACACGGCACATCGCTCTCGCTGGCGATGCTGGACGTTGATCACTTTAAAAAGATCAATGACACCATGGGCCACTCTACAGGCGATAAAGCACTTGCTCACTTATCCAAGGTGGTGAAAGGTATTTTACGCAGTACCGATGTCTTAGCGCGCTACGGTGGCGAGGAGTTTGTGATTCTGCTGCCGGGCTCCAACCAGAATGACGCCGTCACTGTGGTTTCTGGCTTACAGCGTGACCTCACCAAAAATTTCTTCCTACACAATAATGAACGTGTGCTGATTACGTTTAGTGCAGGCGTTGCAGAGCGTGTACACGGTGAAACTGTAGACAGCGTTCTACCAAGAGCCGATGCCGCACTGTATTTAGCCAAGCAATCGGGCCGCAATCGCGTTGTGGGGGCAGAACCACCCAAGGCACATACTGAATAAAGTCTCGTGAATAATATCTAAGATATGCTGCAGCAGTTTTCAGCTTTTAAATCGAAAGCAAGCAGCGTAACGGCCTGTAGAGAAGTAAGTATTTACAATTGGCAATAAAAAAAGGGGCAACCTCGCGGTTGACCCTTTTCTTTTATGACAGAATACTCAAACAGCTAGGCCTGCTTAAGTACCCATTTCACAATCGTTTTAATGTCATCATCTTTTACTTGTGGGCTGTTAGGTGGCATCGCCATTTTTCCCCAAACACCACCGCCACCCGCTTTCACTTTTGCAATCAAACGCGCTTCTGCAGCTGCATCACCTTTATATTTGGTGGCTACATCTTTGTAAGATGGGCCAAGAATTGCATTCTGTATACCATGACACATTAAACATCCACTCTTTTGTGCAAGACTTTCTGCTGGGTCAGCAGCATTAGCCGCTTGCGCACTCAAGAGCAATGCACTTAATAAAACTGTTTTCTTTAATAATTGATGCATCTTATATTTCCTTATGACTTAATAAGTTACAGACTAAATACGTTCATTGCGCCACCACCAGGTGCAGCATTGTATTTCACTAGATCTTTATAACCGCCAGCAGCACCCAAGCCATCTGTTGAGTTAGTTAAACCTAGGTTCATTGCCACGCCTGCCCAGCCACCAATACCAGATAACACGCCAACATATTGCTTACCTTTGTTGCTGTAAGTGATGGCATTACCAACTACGCCTGAACCTACTTGGAATTTCCACAACTCTTTACCATTGTTGGCATCTACCGCTTTAAACCAGCGATCTAATGTACCGTAGAACACTAAATTGGTTGATGTAACCAATGCGCCGCCCCAAGCTGAGAACTGCTCTTTTTTGTACCAAGCTGACTTTCCTTTTAAACCATCCCAAGCCATAAAGCCACCCATTACGCCATCTGGGCCAGGGAACATGGTTAAGGTTGAACCTACCCATGGCTGACCTGCAACGTATTTAGACTCCACTGGCTCATACGTCATACACACATGGTTAAGCGGTACGTAGAACATGCCTGTTTTTGGTGAGAATGCAGCAGGCTGCTGATCTTTTACCCCAAGTGCAGAAGGACAAATACCTTGTGCGTTGTAATCTTGGTGAGTTGAGAATTTAGGGTCTTTATTCGGTATACCTGTTTTAAGGTCTACATTAAATGCCCAGTTCACGAACGGATGCATTTTGTTTGCAACTAGCAATGAGCCATTAGTACGATCGAATGTATAGCCGAAACCGTTACGGTCAAAGTGACTAGCTAGCTTCTTACCTTTAGCTTCCCACAAGATGATTTCATTCATACCGTCGTAATCCCACTCGTCATGCGGCGTCATTTGATAGCCCCATTTTGCCTCGCCAGTATCGACATCACGTGCAAAAATAGTCATCGACCATTTGTTGTCACCTGGGCGCACATCTGGGTTCCATGTACTTGGGTTACCAGTACCGTAGTACATCAGGTTTAATTTTGGGTCATATGAGTACCAACCCCAAGTTGGGCCACCACCGTTTTGCCAGCCGTCTTTTTTGGCTTGTGGTTTAAGCCAGGTTTTCATGCCTAGGTCTTTTTCAGGAAATTTTAATTGGTCTTTAGGTAAAGCTTTAAATGAACCGCCGATTTTATTACCGCCGTTCACATCTTGGTAAAGTGATAACGCGCTGTAGTGCGGATTATCCTTATTGAAATCATTACCAATCAATACGTCTTGGTCTGAGCCTGTGCTGTATGCACGCCATACCAAAGCACCATCTTTAATGTTGTAAGCGCTGATATAGCAACGTACGCCGTATTCACCACCTGAACAGCCTGTAATCACTTTATCTTTAATCACGTGCGGTGCATTGGTGTTTGATGCGCCTTCTTTAGGGTTTGTTACTTGCGTATCCCATAGTTTTTTACCTGACTTAGCATCTAACGCAACTAATAAGCCGTCATTTTGTTGCAAGAAAATCTTGCCATCACCATAACCTAAACCACGGTTAACGTTATCACAGCACAGTAAAGCCTGTGTTGATGGGTCTTGTTTCGGGAAATAAGACCAAAGAATTTTCTGGTTGTCATTAAGATCTAACGCGTAAACGTTATTAGGGAATGCAGTGTGCACGTACATCACACCATTCACTACTAACGGCGCACCTTCATGGCCACGGTTAACACCGGTTGCAAAAGACCAGGCAAGTTTCATGTTTTTCACATTGCCTTTATTGATTTGGCTCAAACGGCTATAACCAGAATTGCTAAAATCTTTACGTGGGTGCACCCACTGACTATCATCCTTCATGAGGGTTGATAATTCATCTTCAGCAAAAGCTGGAGTACTTAGCATGCCAAACAGGCCTGCACTTAAAGCTAGGCTAACGCCAAATTTACGTTTAAATAGATGATTCATGTTGCATCCCCAAATTATAAAATTATTTAAGTTCTGTATTACTAATCTCATGCATTGAAACGATATTGGTAACAGTGCTAATATTGCAACAGGCATGCCAACACAATAAAAAGCCGCAAACTTAAATAAAATCTCATTATAAATTTATTTAAAATCAACAAACTAGAACTTTCGTGGAAATAAATGCCTCTTCAACACAGAGCGCATTTAACTTTTGATACTGTGTCAGAATTGAACAGTTGTCACGTGACAGGTGTTCAATTAATTTAAGGTAGTTAGCCAACATATGAGTAATGCTGCATCAGATAAAACCCCTGCCATCCTGCAAGCTAGAAAAGAATTTCTGAGCAATGGCAACGTGGAGCAAGGGGCCATTGCAGAAGCGATTGAACGCTCATGGCGACGCTGCTTGGCTAATGGTATCGATACCAATTCACCATCCAGTTTAGAGGTAGTCACCGCACAGGAGCTGGCGCTCAAACGCGAACAAAATCAGCAGTTGCTTAAACTGGCACAGCCAGAGATGGAAACGCTCAACGAGCAAATTGCCCATACCCGCAACGTAGTGATACTGACCGACGATGAAGGCGTGATTCTGCATAGCTTGGGTGGCCATCATTTTTTAAATGAGGCACAACGCATTGCCTTATCTGCCGGTGCATCTTGGCATGAAGATCACAGAGGCACCAACGCTATTGGCACGGTACTGATTGAGCAATCTGCGCTCACCGTGCAAGGCGCTGAACACTTTATGGCATACCATCACTCATTAAGCTGCTCTGCTGTGCCTATTTTCGGCGCAGAGAATCAGCTGATTGCCACATTGGATGTCTCCAATGACTCGAATATGTCGCAGCAGCATACGTTAGCACTAGTCAAAATGTCTGCGCAGATGATTGAGAACCGCCTGTTTTTGGCAAGCCATCAAGGCGAGATTGCATTGCACTTTCATGCGCGCCCAGAGTTTATTGGCACCCTATGGGAAGGCGTTGCTATCTTTACAGACGGCGGCCAACTGGTTGCGACCAATCGTAGCGGCCAATTCCAACTGAGCTTAAACACCAGCAAGGCAGCATCGCAGCAAGGCATTAATTTCAACAATCTGTTTGATGTCCCGTTCACAAGCTTATTAAGGCAAATCGGCGGCACCGATAAATTAATCGTGCCATTAAGATTAAACAATGGCGCGCGTATTTATGTGCAAGTTGAACTACTGCAGAAGAAACCGCAAATTAGCGCCACGCCCCCTTCAGTTGTAAAAAGGACCAGCGCCGCCAATTTAGATTTACTCGATAGTGGCGATGCAAAAATCTCACGGGCGGTACAGCAAATCAAACAAGTGCTGTCGCGTGATATTCCGATTCTGATTCAAGGTGAAACTGGTGTGGGTAAAGAGCTATTTGCACGTGCGATTCACGAAGCCAGCGCACAGCACAAAGGCCCGTGGATTGCGGTGAACTGTGCCGCACTGCCCGAAGGTTTAATCGAGGCAGAACTGTTTGGCTATGAAGAAGGCGCATTTACCGGCGCACGTCGTAAAGGCAGCCCGGGTAAAATTGAACAGGCCAATGGCGGTACTTTATTTTTGGATGAAATTGGCGACATGCCGCTCTCATTACAAGCGCGCTTATTGAGAGTACTTCAAGAGCGCACCGTGACCCCGCTCGGCAGTACAAAAACCATCCCGGTCAACTTTTCACTGATTAGTGCGACCAATCTAAAACTAAAAGAAAAAGTAGAGGCTGGCGAGTTCCGCAGCGATCTTTATTATCGACTCAATGGTCTCAGTGTCGCACTGCCGCCCCTGCGTGAACGCTCTGACCTGCAAGCGCTGATTGATGTCATTTTACATATTGAGCAGGCAGGCACAGTAGAAGTTATGCCTGAAGTGCTGGCGATATTCCAAACGCATTCATGGCCAGGCAATATCCGCCAACTGCATAACGTACTCAGAACAGCGATTGCGCTGGCAGATGGAGAAGCCATCAGTACGCTACACCTCACGCAAGATTTTATTGATGAGATGTCACTAACCACACCAAGCTTGAGCGCTGACACAGTATCCAACTCATTGGATTTAGACGACCTCACCAGCCAAGCCATCAGGCAAGCCATGCAAGCTGAGGCCGGCAATGTTTCCGCAGTTGCGCGCCAGCTCGGTATTAGCCGCAATACGCTATATCGCAAACTTAAAGCGATGGGCATTGCTTAACAGTGCCCTACGCTGGCTTAATACTTAGCCTAGCTAAGCGACACGCCACAAACTAGGCGCTCAAGCTTAAGTCATTACACAGGAACGTTTCATGATAGGCATTTTACTGGCGGCTGGTTTTTCCCGCCGCTTTGGCCCAAGCAATAAACTTTTAGAGCCGATGGCTGATGGTCGCCCTATCGCAATAGCCTCAGCAGAAAACCTGATGCAAGCCATACCGACCTGCATTGCGGTGGTACGGCCAGAAAGCTCAGCGCTGGCAACCCTATTACAACAAGCAGGCTTAACTGTATTTGCCTGCAAAGAGAGTGAGCAAGAGATGGCAGATAGCTTATCTGCCGCTATTCGCTTTTCAGCAAATTTCGATGCAGCCAAGCATGGTTTTGTGATTGCATTAGCCGATATGCCTTATATTCAGCCAGCAACGATACGCACTGTTGCTAATCGATTAAACAGCAGTGAGTCTATCGTTATCCCTACCTATCATGGGCAGCGTGGGCATCCGGTTGGTTTTGCTGCAAAATACCGCAGCGAGCTAGAAAACCTGCAAGGAGATGAAGGTGCACGCTCTATCGTCAAACGCTATGCCGATGCAGTTTGCCTGCTACCGTGTGAAGATAGCGGCATTTTGGCAGATATTGATACACCACAAGATTTAGAGCGTATCAATTTAAAACGCTAGAAATTTAGAACGTTAAGCGGCACAACTCACTTCGCGCACCAAGCCTATTGTCGTTTGCTGTGCCCGTACCTGTATCAACTCGGCAAGAATGGCCACGGCGATTTCTGCGGGAGTGCGGCTGCCGATACGTAAACCCACGGGGCCACGCATGGTGGCGATTTCCGGCTCACTCAGGTCAAACATGCGCATACGCTCACGCCGCTTTTCCTGATTTTTTTGCGAGCCTAACACCCCAACATAAAACGCATCTGATTTTAGTGCCTCAAGCAAAGCCATATCATCGAGTTTAGGGTCGTGCGTCACCGCCACAATGGCAGTATGCGCATCCGGCGCGATATCCAGCACTACATCATCCGGCATGCCATAAACCCATGTTACGCCATCCACATGCCACTCATCTCGAATCTCTTGGCGCGGCTCACACACCAGCACTTCAAAATCCAAAGCTTGCGCCATGCTAGCCAACGTTGCCCCTAACTGATTAGCGCCGATAATGAGTAAGCGCCATTGCGGACCAAAATAGGTATGAAACCAATCGCCCTCGATGCGTGGTGCACCCTCAGGCAACACTTCTGTTAAGGTGATTTCGCCGGTACTGATACGGGTTGAGCGCTTAGTGAGCTTTCTATCACGCAGATTCTGAACGATGGGCAGCAATTGTGAGGCATGCTGTAATGGCTCAACAAAAATCTGCAATCTGCCGCCACAGGGGATTCTAAAGCGCTGCGCATCCTCACGGCTAATGCCATACTCCATAATGCTAGGTTGGGTGGGCAGTGTTTGATTACGCGCTTTATCAGCTAAATCATCCTCAATACAGCCACCGGATACCGAGCCGATTAAATGCCCGTCATCTCGCACCACCAGCACCGCACCGGGCAAACGCGGGGCTGAACCCCATGTCTGCACCACGGTAAACATATGCGCTTGATGGCCATGATTCAGCCAATCAAGCGCACGCTCTAATACCTCTAAATCCGCAGACTTCACAACACTAAGCCAGCTGGTTGCCAATCGGCAATTGACGAATACGCTTACCCGTTGCCGCAAAAATAGCGTTGGTCACAGCAGGTGCCACTGGTGGCAAACCTGGCTCACCTACACCGCCCATTTTCTCGGTACTTGGCACGATATGTACATCTACCTTAGGCATATCTTTCATACGCAGGACGAGATAGTCATGGAAGTTAGATTGCTGCACTTTACCTTCTTTAAAGGTAATTTCACTTTGCATGGCGGCACCCAAGCCAAACGAAATGGACGACTCCATTTGCGCTTTCAGCGAGTCTGGGTTCACTGCCAAGCCACAATCAATAGCACACACCATACGATGCACTTTCACCTCACCCTGATTCACAGACACCTCTGCCACTTGCGCAACAAAGCTGCCAAAGGACTCGTGTACTGCAATCCCGCGATAAATCCCTTTAGGTAAAGGCTTACCCCACTCAGCTTTTTCAGCAGCCAGATTAAGCGCAGCTAAATGACGCGGATGACCTTTAAGCAATTCACGGCGATAATCCAATGGGTCTTTATTCGCAGCATGTGCAAGTTCATCAATCAAACTTTCCATCACAAATCCAGAGTGGCTATGCCCAACGGAACGCCACCAAAGCACAGGAATGATCGCCTTCACCGTATGTAAACTCACATGATAGTTAGGGATGCCTTTCAAATATGGCGAATCGGCAATGCCTTCTACTGAGGTCGCATCCACCCCATTTTTAATCATAAACGCTTCAAATGGCGTGCCTAACATAATAGACTGCCCTACCGTCACGTGCTCCCAAGCCACTGGGGAACCATCTGCATTCACGCCTACTTTAGCCTGATGCAAATACATTGGGCGGTAATAACCGCCATGCACGTCATCCTCACGGCTCCAAACTGTTTTTACCGGCACCCCTGCAGCCTTGGCTACATGTACCGCTTCAGAAACAAAATCCGCCGCTGGGTTGGCACGACGGCCAAAACCACCACCAAGGAACAAGGTGTGCATTTTGACTTGCTCAGGCTTAAGACCCAATATTTTTGCCGCAGCTTGCTGGTCTGTGGTCTGCATTTGCGTGCCGGTCCAGATTTCACATGCGTCTTTATCAATACGCACTGAGCAGTTAAGCGGCTCCATCGGCGAGTGTGCCAAATATGGCAGTGCATATTCGACCTCTATAGATTTTGCTGCCTTAGGTAACTCAGCTTTACTGTCACCAAGTTGCGCAGCCACTAAACCTGGCTTGCTCGCCAACGCTCTATACTCTGTCAACATCACTGCTGAGTCTAAATTTGCATTAGGGCCTAAATCCCACTCTACTTTAAGTGCATCACGTCCTTGCTTAGCCGCCCAGTAATGATCCGCAATCACGGCCACGCCAGTTGGCACTTGCACGACATTACGCACACCTTTAATTTGCTTAGTTGCACTAGCATCAAATGACTTAACCGTACCGCCAAACACTGGCGAACGTGCCACCATGGCTGTCATCAAACCATCGAAATGAATATCTTGACCAAACACGGCGGTACCATTAATTTTCTCTGGGCCGTCTAAACGCTTGGTCGCTTTACCTATCACTTTCCAATCTTTAGGGTCTTTCAGTGCAACCGTTTTAGGTGTTTCTAATTTAGCCGCAATCTCTGTCAGCTCACCATAGCTAACCTTGGTATCACCGCTAATCACAAACCCGTTTTCAGTTTTAAGCGTTTCTGCAGCAACCCCTAATTTTTCAGCCGCTGCGCCAATTAATAACTGACGTGTTAAAGCGCCAGCTTGGCGGTAGCGGTCAAACTCAGACCAAGTAGTAGAAGAACCACCAGTGATTTGAATGCCATAAGCTGTGTGTACATACGCTGGTGCAGCAGCTGCATGCTCAACTTTAATCTTGCTCCAGTCAGCATCCAGCTCCTCTGCAATCAGCATAGGCAATGTCGTCCAGATGCTTTGTCCCATTTCACTATGAGCCAGCATCACTGTAATCGTGTTATCAGTACCAATGCGCAAAAAGGCATTTGGTTCAGGCAGTTTAGGAGCGGCAGCACCAGCGTTATCTTGTGCAGCACCCGGCATTAAAAAGCGTTTAGCGGTGGGGATAGAGAAAGCAATTACCAGCCCGCCTACAGTAAGCGCTGTAGCTTTCAGGAAAGTACGTCTTGAGATATTTAAAGGGGAGTTCATGGATGGCTCCTTAAGCTAGCTTAGTGGCAGCAGCATGGATCGCTGCACGGATACGCGGATAAGTACCGCAACGACAGATATTTCCGCTCATTGCCGCATCAATATCAGCATCGGTAGGTGCTTGATTCGTAGTGAGCAAAGCTGTCGCTGCCATAATTTGGCCAGATTGACAGTAACCACACTGCACCACATCAATTTCACTCCACGCAGCCTGCACCGCTTGGCCCACTTTATCATTCTGCACGTCTTCAATCGTCACGATTTTTTTACCAACCGCTGCAGAAACTGGCGTAATACATGCGCGGGTAGGTTGCCCATCAACATGCACAGTACATGCCCCACATTGCGCCATACCACAGCCAAACTTGGTACCGGTAAGATGCATCACATCTCTTAATGCCCATAAAATCGGCATATCATCAGATACATCCAACTGCTGCTCTTTACCATTGACATTCAAAGTAATCATGATGGTCACCCTCTAATCTGTTGTTTTAATATTGATTTTTATAAACTGATGCAGAAACTACCGTTTTAACACTAATAACAATTTATGCAAAAATAGCACTATCGCATACTGTTAGCTATCATTATATGGAATAATCTGGAATTGATAATTCCAGATTATGGATAGTACGAGTCATGCAAAATCAATTAGAAATGCTACGCATATTTCAAGCCGTAGCAGAATCCTCCAACTTTAAAGAAGCCTCAATCAGGCTGGGCATCTCACCGCAATCCGTCACCCGGGCAATTAAAGAACTTGAAGAGCGCCTAGGTGAACCATTGTTTTATAGAAGCACACGTAACACTACCATTACCGAATTTGGTAAGCAAATGGCGCTCAAAAGTGAGGGCGTGATTGAGCAAGTGGATGCGTTATTCCAGCTCCACCAACACGCACAAACGCCGCAGGCGATCGCTGGTTCAGTCAAAATTACCATGCCAAGTACATTGGGACGCCTATATTTACTACCGGCTCTCATTGAGTTCTCAAAAGACCATCCAAACATTCAGCTTGACCTAAGGTTCTCCGACCTGATTGACAATGTGGTGGCTGATCAAATGGATATTGGAGTGCGTGTAGGTTTCTTTAGCAACAATCGGAACGTGGCAAGGCGTGTAAATGAAATTAAATTTCAAATTGTTGGAGCGCCTGCACTCATTGCAAAAACTGGCGAGCCTAAACAAGTGAATGACCTGTGTGCAATGCCGTACACAGGATTTATTGACCAAAATACCGGCAGAATGTGGCCCTGGTCTTTTGCAGATGAGCCAGACTGCTACCCCAGCGCACCAGCGTTCATTGCAGATGACATCGAAGCAGAGTTGGCGGCAGTGCTCGCTGGGATTGGCTTTGGTCAGCTCCCTAATATTATATGTGAGCAATATATCAAAACTGGGCAACTTGTCCCTGTACTAGAGAATCAAACACCCGCCCCTTGGGGTATTTATGTTTATCGCCCTCAAAGAGGCCCAGTTGCAGAACGCGTTCGTGTACTGTTTGACTACCTGGCAAAAACACTGAGTGAGATGAAATTCGGCTAAGCACATAAATGATTGATTAATACATACTGCCTAACTGCGCAATGAACTAAGTGCGCTGGTGAAAGACAAAACACCCATACTGTTTAAAATCTAGTAAGCCCATTTAAAAAATGTTGCGCATACTACTTAGCATTTAGGAGTCGTTGATGTCAGAAAATTACCAAGTATTAATCACAGGCGCCAACCGCGGCTTAGGCCTGGAATTTGCCAAGCAATATGCACAAGATGGCTGGCAGGTATTGGCATGCTGCCGTGCACCACAGCATGCAAGTGCCTTGCAAGCATTAGCAAAAATACATAGCAACATTCAAATATTGCCATTAGATGTCGCGGATTTTGCACAAATTGACGCATTGGCACTACAGCTAAAAGATTTAAAAATAGACGTGTTGATTAATAACGCAGGCATTTATCCTGATAGCAGCACCACTCACATCAATACCGATGATTGGCTAGACGCATTCACCGTGAATAGCATCTCCCCATATAAAATCACCACCGCCTTTACCCCACATATTGCAAAAAGCCGTCTTAAAAAAACTGCCACGCTCACCAGCAAAATGGGCAGCATAGACGACAACACCAGTGGTGGCAGCTATATTTACCGAAGCTCCAAAGCGGCTGCCAATATGGTGATGAAAAGCCTATCAATCGACCTAGAGCCGCTAGGGGTCTCGGTCGTTACATTACATCCTGGCTGGGTGCAAACTGACATGGGTGGCAGCAATGCGCTGATTGACACAAAAACAAGTGTTACCGGCATGCGGCGTGTCATAGACCATTTAAACCTAGCCACAACTGGCCGCTTTATTGCCTATGATGGACAAGCCATTCGCTGGTAAACAATTCCTACACTTACAGCAGAGTAATGTAAAAAATACCGACAACTTTAATTTTAGATGCATCTAATAGTCTTTTATCTGCCAATTAAAACTAAAAACTGCGGTTAGCCTATCATAAACATTTAGTTAATGATTTTTCACCATAAATACCAACATGTTATTGGTGATTTGCAAAATCACCTCTTTAGAGTTACTTATGTAAATCATAGAGATATTAACTTCATTAGCGACCAGCTTTAAAAATGGCAGGTATAGCTTTCAGAGTAAGCGTCTATTTAACATACACCGTTAAAATGCCTCCCACTCTCCATCTTTAGTTTCAACCTTATTCACTCGGGAGCTTAGTGCCCTCATGGACGGAATGTGTTTTGGTTGAGAAACAAATGGAGACATTGCCATTACTTTAGGTTGATTAAGCTCTTTAGCTGAGGTTTTGAACCCATTAACCGCTTCAACCATTTGATGAGCCTGCTCCATTAATGACTCTGCGGCCGCGGCTGCTTCTTCCACCAAAGCAGCATTTTGCTGAGTTGTTTCATCCATGCTGGTGATAGCCGCATTCACTTGGTCAATGCCAGAGCTTTGCTCTTGTGACGCAGCACTAATTTCACTAATAATATCTGACACGCGTTTTACAGACGTCACGATCTCATCCATAGTATTCGCTGCCGATTCCACTTGCTTGCTACCTTCGGACGTTTTCATCACCGAGTCAGCAATTAAGCCCTTAATTTCCTTGGCGGCACCTGCGGAGCGCTGTGCCAAATTCCTAACTTCGGCCGCTACGACCGCGAAACCACGGCCCTGCTCACCAGCTCTTGCCGCTTCTACCGCCGCATTCAATGCAAGAATATTTGTTTGAAATGCAATGCCATCAATCACTGAAATAATATCTTCAATTTTCTTAGCACTATAGTTAATAGCACTCATGCTATCAATCACCTCTTTTACAACCTCACCACCTTTAACTGCAATCATAGAGGCTGCAGATGCAAGCTGGTTTGCTTGTTTTGCATTCGCCGCGTTTTGCTTCACAGTAGAGGCTAACTCTTCCATACTGGACGCAGTTTCCTCCAACGAAGATGCCTGCTCCTCAGTGCGTTGTGACAACGAGTTATTGCCAGAAGCAATTTCCTGAGCCGCCGTATTGATCGTCTCTGCCGCTTCTTTGATCGTAATAATAGGCTCGGTAATTAACGCTAGCGTTTGATTGATACCCTCAACGATTTTACGGAAATCTCCTTGATGCACATTTACATCCGCACGTTGATATATTCGCCCACTTTTTGCGGCATCAGCTAACGCACCTGTATCTTTAACCAACAGATTAATCGCATGAATACAAGTATTAAGGTTGTTCTTGATAGTAATGAAGTCGCCCTGATATTGAGCACTTATCGGCTGGGGAATATCCCCAAGAGCAATACTTTCCATGCATTGAGCTGCTACATTTAAGGGGCTGATTACTGAATCTAAAGTATTGTTAACACCCTCAACAATCTTCTTATAATCACCCCAATGTTGAGATGTATCCGCTCGCACAGACAACTGCCCCTCGGCAGCAGCATTCGCCAATCGCTGAGCATCGTTTACCAGCGCCTTTAATGCCGTTACACAAGCGTTTAAGTTGTCTTTCAGCACATTAAAATCACCGTTAAAGTTTTCAGTGATTAATTCTGGGATATCTCCATCTGCGAAGTGTTTAACGTATTCCGCCGCAATACTAATCGGGCCCACCACTGCATCAAGCGTAGCGTTAAACCCTTCCACAATTTTACGAAAATCTCCTTGATGCGCTGTTATATCAGCCCGCGTGTGCAGGTTTCCTGCTAAAGTGGATTGGGATAGCAAGTTTACATCCACAATTAGGCTCTTTAAGTTAGCCCTTACTTGCTCAACAGTATGATTGATGAATACTTTTTTACCGGGAAAATCTTCCAGCGGCGCATTAAAATTGCCCTCACCAAACGCTTTTACAACTGCCAAGGCCTTTTTATTCATATCAATATGACCATGCACCATTGAGTTAATCCCAATGACCAAAGTATTGAATGACCCTTCAAACTTTTCTACCTTAAGCACATGGTCAATCTCACCTTCATCGTGTTTTTTAGACATTTCGTTGAGCTCATTCACGATTGCCTGTATTACACCACTCATATGCTGCATTTCTGTAAGCAACCGTCCTGTTTCGTCTTTATAAAAGTGATCAACCGTTGAATCCAAATCTCCCTTTGCAATACTCTGAGAAATCTTCAACGCTTTCCTCAAAGGCTCTGTGATTGAATAGGTAATAAAAAACGCGGTTGCAATACCTATTACCACTGCCAATAATGCAATGATGCCAATTTCATTAATAGTACTTTTCACAATATTCGAAAGTGCAACTGAGGAAGCTACGGTGCTTTCATTATTGAGCTTCATTAACGCTTTTAATGCTAAACCCAAGGGTTTATCAGCGCCTTTTATTGAGGAATCAATTTCAACAATGGATTTACCCTCTTCTTTAAGCAATACCGCCTTATTCAGCGCCTCTTGGTACGCAACAGCACCGTTCAAAATATCATTTAAGTGACTAAGCTCTTCATTACTTAAATGACCTAACGCTTTGTACTCTTGAACGGACTCATTAATAGCCTCCATATTTTGGGTAAACTTTTGAGAGTAGTCACCACCTCGAAGTACATAGTTTTTAAAATAATGTACACCGTTACCCAGCGCATTGGATGCCTCTTCGATATAGGCCCGCTTTTGCAATGTGATAGATTCAAAATCAGACCATGTGGACTGCACCCTAGTGAAACCTTGGTAAGAGAGTATTGAAATCACTACTGACAAACCAATAATGATTAGATAACTCACCCCCAACCGAGACCTAACACTTAAGTTCATAAAGAATGAAACCATCACATACCCTTTGCATAAACACTTTAAATTTGCCTGACATTGATTCTTACCAACACCAGTTTAATAGCGCGTAGAATCATTCACATGATTAATCAAAACTTCATTATGAATAGCGTAATGGGATTATCGGTTAAATCAGACATATATTAATTAAATACGACACTGTCATAAAAATTTAATATTTCAATCTTTGGCTGGAGATGAAACCTGACATAGGTATCATCTGAAATGACATACTTAGAGCGGCACAAAAAATCTTCGGACACTCCTAACTTTAAAGAACGGCTATGTCGTTAACGCCGAATCTTTCGACTTTTAATATCAGAGAACAAAGACCAACTACTCTCTGATATTAAAGTCATTTACACCCTCAACCACGAACTCAACATCGAGTTCTATTAGACTTCCCACACATTGATGGTCATCGCTATAATTTATGTTTTCAAGTTTCAGCAGTCGGCCTAATCGAGACGTTCGCTTTAATTAACTTAATGACAGCTAAACCCACCCCTCAAAACCGACAGTCATCTATCCGCTAGAGCTATTCACACCATATGATTAAGTCGTCTTTTTTGCATCCACTTCCATCAGTCTAGGCAAGCTGACGGTAATTGTAGTCGTATTTTCCTCGTCAGATACATCTAATGCTATCTGCCCATTTTGAGCCTCTGCGAGTAGTCTAGCTGAGTAAGTTCCTAAGCCCGTACCCCCAGACTTCCCTTGCGTCACATACTTTTCAAAGAAACGTTCGCGAATTGCGCCGGGCACTGTGCCCTTATTTTGGATTTTAATTAAGATGGGGTTCTCATCAACCAGTGTGACAACAACTCGTGTTTTTTCTGGTGCTGCTTCACAGGAGTTTTTAATTAAGTTCTGAAACAATGAGTAGCAAAGCATTGCATCACCAATAGATTGTAGTGGTTCGTCACCCACTGCTGCGACGTCAGTATCTACCGATACCGTCAAGTGTTTTTCATTGTATGTGGTACGCGAAACCTCAACAATGCGACGCAGAATATCACCTATTTTCACTGGCTGAGCATCAAGTTTGAATCGGCCAGTTTCAATTTTAAAAAGCTCCGAAGAGAGGTTGATCATATTAAGTACTTGCAGCGCCGTTTCTTCTACAAGTTTAAGCTGTTCGAATTGTTTACGATTTGTCGACCCATCGTCTGCCATCGCTTGAACCATTCCAATAACACCAGCTAACGGACCTTTTAAATCATGGCGTGTGATGTGATCCACATCGTCTTTCAATTTTGCCATTTCCAGCATGTCATCATAATCAGCTTGTAGCTGCTTACGTAGGTTCACAAACCGAATAAAATTGCGTACACGCGGTATAAGCACTGTCGGGTCAATTGGTTTTGTTACAAAGTCTACAGCACCCAACTCCAAACCTTTCAATCTAGCATCCTGATCTGTCATGGCTGTAACAAAAATGACCGGAATTGTTTCTGAGTTAGGGTGCTCCCGCATACGTTTTGCCACCTCAAACCCATCAATATCAGGCATCATAATGTCCAACAACACCAAGTCTGGAGGAGAGTTCGATGTGCAAATCTCAAGTGCTTTCTCACCATTGTGAGCAATACGCACACGGTATTCATCTTTAAACAATTGAGACATAAGATGCAAGTTATCTGGCGTATCGTCAACAACCAATATAGTAGGACGTGTAGCCTCTTTTGATTGAAAAGAAGCACTTGGCTCTATAGCATGTTCAACTGTAGCTTCAACTGAGTTAATCTTTCTTGGTCGCCAAGACAAAGCTTTATTAACACGGTCAGCCAATGCTACCGGCGAATAGGGTTTCACCAAAAGTCCGCTTACACCATTAGCAATGGCTTGCTCAACACGTGACCGTTCCGCCTCTGCCGTAACCATCACTAACGGCATGTGGCTCAGCTTAGCATCAGCCCGCACAGCAATTAGCAAATCAAGGCCAGTCATGACCGGCATATTCCAATCAGATAGTACAATATCAACCGGATGATTTCTCAATACTCGCAAAGCCTCTGCGCCATCTTTTGCCTGCAGAATATTCTTGGAATTTGCGCCTATTGCTTGAAGTTGATTGCTAGTCACCTTCCGCATGGATTCAAAATCATCCACCACCAAGATAATTGTCTTGTTTGTTATTGGCATAGTGTTACTTTCGGTAAATTAGATTTTAAAGATTAATTATTTCGGCTACCGATATATTCATATACTCTGCCTTCTTATCCATATCTTCGTCAGAGTCGGCGTAGGTAGCTGCAATCAGTTTGAATTCATCTTGCAATTCAATAAATGCATCGACCATATCCGGATCAAAATGCGTTGCTTTACCTTCACTAATAATCTGAACGGCTTTCTCGTGTGGCATGCCAGCCTTATAAACACGTCGACTAATCAACGCATCATACACATCTGCCACAGCCATAAGGCGAGCGGAAATTGGTATATCATCCCCAGACAACCCTTCAGGATATCCCGTACCATCCCATTTTTCTTGATGATAATAGGCAATTTCTTTTGCTAACTTCAGAAATGGCATTTCGATACCAAGCTCATTTTCAGCCTGTTGGATAGCATCGCGTCCAAGCGTGGTATGCGTTTTCATGATTTCAAATTCAAAAGGCTCAAAACGACCAGGTTTAAGCAAAATGCGGTCTGGAATCCCAACTTTACCAATATCATGTAATGGAGCAGATTTGAACAGCAACTCTATGTTTTTGTCATCGTTAAGAAAGTGAGAGAAACGTGGATTAAATCTTAGCTTCTCAGCCAGCAATTTCACATAATGCTGTGTACGTCGAATATGGTTACCAGTGTCACTATCTCTAGTTTCTGCTAAAGATGCCATTGCATGAATAGTTACATCCTGAATCGCAGTCACCTCTGCCGTTCTCCTCATCACCTCAGCCTCAAGATAGCTATTTTTATCTTTTAGAAAATCTTGTACACCTTTCATTTCAAGGTGTGTTTTAACGCGCGCCATGACGATTGGTGGGCTAATTGGCTTTGTAATATAGTCGACTGCTCCCAACTCCAACCCATGTGTCTCATCATCTATTTCTGTTTTCGCTGTCAAGAAAATAACAGGAATATCACGAGTATTTGGATCAAGCTTCAAACGCTTACACACCTCATACCCATCCATTTCAGGCATCATGATATCCAGCAGAATCAAGTCTGGTGGTGTCTCAGACTGTGCAATTTTTAGAGCGCGCTCACCACTGTGGCAGACTTTGACTTTATAAGTATCTTTAAGTAAGCCACTCATCAATGTAAGGTTGTCTGGTGTGTCATCTACCACAAGAATCGTAGCTTTATCTGTAAAATCCAATAGATTGTTCATGGTCACTGTTTTTCCTTATACGTTGAAATTTCAATAAAAGTACCAACCAATCCGCCAAGACTGCCATCAGCAGAACGAAACCAGGATACATAGTAAAGGGGGTCGTGCACCCCCCCATCGTCATACGGCACCTGCATTTTACGCTGTAATGATATGGTCTCTGCAATAACGTGCTCATCTTCCAATTGATAGTTAATGCAGTCAGCTTCTGAAAGATAACTCGGATGAAAGGCACCTTTTTCAATGCAACCCTCACGACTAACGGCGAAAGCCTCTGCATAAACACGGTTGAACCCTAGAAGACATGCACCACAGCTTAAGAATGTGACGGCCGTGTTCAAGGTAACTTTCACCATTTCATTGCCTTTATCCATTGAGCTTTTGTCCCTTAGTTGCTCTTTTAGTGCTTGCCGGTTTAGCTTCGGCTTGGCTGCGTTCAGTTACATCCCGTATCGAAGCGCAAGCACAAACCCCTCTACCACTCAATTCCGGTAGTCGGCTGAGGTTCACTTCAATCTGGAACTCACTACCACGCTTGCGAGCACCATATAGACCAAGACCTGCACCCATTTGCCGCACACCCTGTTCTAACATGAGCGCTGCCCTGTTTGCAGAGATTTCTGCACGAAATCTCTCTGGCACCAGAGTATCAATATTTTGACCTATCAACTCTCCATGCTCATAATCAAAAGTATCTTCGACTCTTGGGTTGCAAAGAATAATGACACCATGCTCATCGACGACCAGCAGACCATCCGGGGTTGACTCTAGGATACTGCGAAACCAAGCCTCAGTCTGCAGGAGCTCTGCATGCTTAGCTTCCATCTCGACAGATTGCTCCTCAAGGAGTGCCCCCTGAGACTCCATCCTACTGGCTTGATCCTGTGTTTCTTTAAGCAATCTCTTTGTCTGGTAGTTGCGCTCCAAGATGGTCATATTTAGCCATAGCATGGGTACCAGGTTTCCAAGTAGCTTTGTGCCCCCATCATCCAAGGGCTTCATAAGTGCCAACTCCAGAACACCAAGCAAAAAGTCATTATTCACAATCGGCAGCAGCATGACACTGACGGGTGACGCTGTTCCTAGACCAGAGACAACTTTCAGGTAGTCAGCCGGTGGATTGTTGATAGTAATCGGAGTGCTATCCAATGCGCATTGCCCAGCAAGCCCTTCGCCAAGTGGGAACTCGGTCTTCTGCTGTGATCGCATGCGGGCATATGAGCCACATAATATCAGCCTAGTCTTGTCTTCGCTCAGCCGATATAGCGCACCTTGCCCTAGATGGAGGGGTGAGGCAGTTTGCGTAAACAGAACTTGCGCCAATTCCTCGAAGGATTCAGCACGTTGCAAGGCACTAGCTGTCTGTGCGGCATTGGCGTCGATCTGGTGTTGCGAGTCAGCGAGCGAGGCTGTCATCTGATTAAAGGCAGCTGCAACTTCACCAATTTCATCGTCACGGTCTTTCGGCAGACGAACTGTATAATCTCGCGCCGCAACCCGGCGTGTAGCTTCTGCAATTCTCTGCAATGGCAGGATGACTTCTCGATTGCCACCGAGAAATATGACCACACCGCCAATCAGTAGTGCGATGGCAAATATGCCCATGAATGAAATCCAATGCTCTAAACCAATCACGGCGGAACTGTCCAACGTGGCGATGGTGTACCACTTCAGGGGTGGTAAATAGGCAACAGCGGCGGCTCGTGGCTGGTTATCCAGCGTCAAGGTCAACGCAACTGAGTCGCGCTGCCCTTGCTTCAGAGATGCCATGGCCTTGCGTAGCGCTTGGCGCTCCTGTTCGTTGGGCAACAGTTTCCAGATAGTAGATTTTTCCTGTTCGGAAGACACCGGCGCGTTCAAGGCAATCAGCGATGCGTCGGCGTGTCCTTGAATCGCCCCCTCGTCATTGATGAACATACCGTTGATGCCCCGTTCCCTAGTTTTGACAAACTCGTTAATGAATTGGGTTATGTCAATGCCGGTCCCGACAACACCGATTGCTCCCCCACTATCCTTCATAACAACATTGATCCACAGTTTGGTGACGTGCAACTTAGCACTGTAATCCACGTTGAAGTTGTAGGGTTCCTGATGACTCAGCGTGTTGAAAAACCACACATCGTCCTTATCCCCCTCGTTGAGCAGGTAAGTGGGCTTGAACGTCGACTTATCAATATTGGCGAGCGACTTAGTGTCGACAAAGTAGAAGGCAGATGCAGGTTTTGATGCCACGAATGCCGCGTGCGTAGAAAATTGGTTCACCCAGCTATGCAACTCTTCGAATGCTGGCTCGACAGCATTTGATGCATCGGCTTTTCTCACCCAGCGACGGAGGACAGGTGTGTCTGCCATCTTTTTGGCAAGAGCCAGATCCCCCTGAATACCACCCAAGGTTCTTTCCTTGTGATATTGCACATAACGTTCAGCGGCATAACTCGTTAGCTCGTGGGTAACATCTCGCTGCAAGGATGTGACTACCGCTAGCGAGATTCCACCCATGGCTAGCCCTGTCGCAAACAGAAACAATAATGCCTTACCACGTAAGCCTAATTGCATGATGGTTCCCTAGAGTCAATCATAAGTATCAATTTACACGTGCAGTCAGTCATCAGGCCGCAGGACTATCGAGCAATGCCGCACTGTCTTTCAGTAAACCAAGTGCTTTCTCGAAATCGAACTGCTTGATGGCCTGATCCACTCTCGAGAACCTATCCTGACCCAGTAGATGGTTCAGCAGGTCGAGATTATCGTCGAGCACATCGCTGGCTTCGCTGTCGTCCTCAGCAAGCAGGCTGCAAAGCTGACTCATGACCTCCGTTGCCTTAGAGGCATCAAACGCTGTCAGAGTGGTTGTGCTGATTTGATCCGGAGGAACTGCGGCTTTAAGGGCCGCGATCATTGTGGACTGCGCCTGTGCAAACGGCACGATTTTAGCCTCAATGGCATCACGTGCGACGCCATTTCTAACCATTTCCTCTATCTCAGCGGCCATTGCCTGCAGTCCAGATGCGCCGATATTACCGCTAACTCCTTTTGCGGAGTGTGCAATACGCTCGGCCGTAGTACGGTCTTCCGCATCCAGCGCGGTCCGTAGTTCAATGGTGGTATTTTCCTGGTTGGTAATATATTTACGCAGCATGCTCAAATAAAGCGGCACCTTGCTAAGCACGCGGCGCATGCCGAGTTCCACGTCGAGGCCATCAATCACTGGCAAAGTCGCCGCTACAGTAGCATCGTGTTTCGGCGCTACTACCTGTTTTTGTGAGTTTACTGATACGCCAGTTTCCGTCGCGATGTGGTGGGGCTTAATCCACTTGAGCAGAGCATGGAACAATTCGTCAGGGTCGATCGGTTTGGCGACATGATCCACCATACCGGCCTCAATGCACCTTTCCTTATCCTGCTGCATAGCATTCGCTGTCATAGCGACGATAGGAAGATCTTTGAATCGTCCATCTTTTTTGATTTCCAACGTGGCAGTCACACCGTCCATTAGTGGCATCTGCATATCCATCAGCACGATGTCGTAGACTTTCTTGCCCACCATATCCACGGCTTCCACGCCGTTGTTCGCTATATCTACTGCAAAACCGGCATCCTCCAGCAGGCCCATCGCAACTTCCTGGTTAAGTTCGTTATCTTCTGCTACCAAGATGGAGGCGCCATTAATTACGGCCAAGTCATCCATGATGCTTGACACGTCACGCTCCCTAATACGCGCTTCCTCAACTTGCCCTCCTAACATCCGCATAGCAGTGTCGAACAACTGGGAAGAGTTCACTGGTTTGATCAGCACATCTTCTAGTCCTGCATTCTCTGCCTCTTTCATCACTTCCTCACGGCCGTAAGCAGTCACCATCACGAGATGCGGAATCGTGTCCAGTGGAAGCATGCGAATAGCCTTGGCCGTTTCAATACCATCCATGCCCGGCATACGCCAATCGAGAAAAACGATTTCATAAGGATTACCTGCTTTTGCTGCCATCTCCACTGCAGCTAGTGCTTCGCTGCCTCCGGGCACTTGGTCAACCTTAAATGACATGCTGGTCAACATATCTTCCAGCACGTTACGCGCCATTTCGTTGTCGTCTACTACCAGCACATGGCGACCTCGAAGATCCGGGTTAGGGATCAGATTTTTGACATGGCCAGCGGTTTTGCCCAGCCTTGCAGTAAACCAGAAGGTACTGCCCTTACCAAACTCACTCTCTACCCCAACGTCGCCGTGCATCAGGTTAGCGAGCTGTTTTGAAATGGCTAAGCCTAAACCAGTGCCGCCGTATTTTCGACTAGTCGAGCTATCTGCTTGCTGAAATGACTGAAACAATCGGCTCCGCTGTTCTTCGGTAAGACCGATGCCAGTATCGCGCACACCAAAATGTAGCAGTACATCGTTTTCGTTTTCTTCCAGTACTTTAGCGCTGATGACGACCTCACCTTCTTCGGTAAACTTAACTGCGTTATTGGCATAGTTGATGAGAATTTGTCCCAGACGTAACGAGTCTCCGTTGAGATGCTTGGGTACCGTCTGGTCGATGTCGAATACCAGCTCCAGCCCCTTGGCGCTGGTTTTCTCTGAGATCAGGTTGGCGACGTTGTCTAGCACCTTGTCCATCTCAAAGTCTGCGCTCTCTATGGCGAGCTTGCCCGCCTCAATCTTGGAGAAGTCCAGGATGTCGTTGATAATGCCAAGAAGGTGCTGGCCAGAACCTTGGATTTTTTTGACGTAATCGCGCTGCCGTGCCGTCATGTCGGTTTTCAGTACCAGGTGCGACATGCCGATAATTGCATTCATCGGGGTGCGGATTTCATGGCTCATGTTGGCGAGGAAGTCCGATTTCATCTTGGTAGCGTCCTCTGCCATTTCTTTTGCTTTTTGCAGTTCTTGTTCAGCGAGTTTGCTTGCGGTGACATCTACGGTCACGCCATACATATCCTTGGGTTTGCCACTGGCGTCGCGAACAATGTGGCCCATGGCATGAATCCAAACGACGTTGCCATCAATCGGGCGTTTATAGGCATAGGTTGCATCATATCTGGGAATTGTGCCTTCAACTGCCGCTTGAAAGTTGGTCAGTGTGACCGCTGCTGCTTCTTTATCCCCAGCCTCAACGTTTGCAAACCACTCCTCCATCACATGATAGCGCCAGTCTGAACGTGGCGGATCGCCATAAATCTTCGAAGCGCGTTCGGATGAGTTGTAATACCCATCGGCGTTGTCGAGTGGAATGTGCCAGTAGCCTGCATTGGTAAGATCCATCGCCTGATCATTAAGGAAATTGGCAAGCGCCAACTTTTCCTGCGCATAAATACGCTCGGTGACGTCACGTATCGATGCACAAACGCAAGCACCTCTGCCGCCAAGGTTAGGCAGACGGCTTAAACCGACCTCGACCGGAAACTCGCTAGCATCCTTACGAACGCCTCGCAGATTCAGTCCTACACCCATTGCCCGAGTGCCATCTTCTGCCATGAATTTTGCTCGATTGGCCGAATGCCCACCACGAACACTCATCGGCACAAGATTATCAACGCTCCGTCCCATGAGTTCGCCGTGCTCGTAGCCAAAGATATTTTCGACTTGTGGATTACACAGAATAATGACGCCGTTTTCATCGACAACCAGCATGCCGTCAGGCGCAGACTCCAGAATACTGCGGAACCAAGCCTCGGTCTGCATGAGTTCTGCCTGTTGCGCTTCCATCTCAACAGACTGCTCTTCCAGTTGCGCAGCCTGCATTTCCATACGTCTAGCCTGCTCCTGCGTCTCTTCTAAAAGATGCTGAGTACTCACTGTACGCTCTAGAATTTCCATGTTCATTGCTAGCATTGGCATCATTTGTTCTAGCAATGCATTGGCTTGCTGATCAAAAAGCTCAAACGAAGCAACTTCTAATACTCCGAGCAATTTATCTGTGTGCATGATGGGCATTACTTCAATACATTTTGGTACAGCCTCACCTAAGCCAGAGCTAATTTGTATATAGTCCTGCGGTGGATTGCTTAGTGTGATGGGCGTTTTTTCGAACGCACACTGACCAACCAGACCTTCACCAATCATAAAGTATTGGTTAAGTTGCTTACGCTGACCATAGCCATAACTGGCAAGTAATCGTAGGCGATTACCTGATTGGTCCAAGATATAAAAAACCGCATGGCCAGCATTCACCAATGGAGCAACTCGTGAGAGGAAGTCTTGCGCAAGCTCAGTGAAATTTTTCGCCTGCTGTAACTTGGTCGATATTTCTGTCACATGAGTTTTGACCCAGCTTTGCGATTCCATGTTGCGATAAACACCCTGCAACACGGCAACCCCTCGGCTAATCTCACCTAATTCGTTTTGTTGATCCTGATAGGGGATGGTTTCGTTCAGCCTACCTTCAGACAAATTGACAATGCCGACTCGTAAGGCGTCAAGCGGGCGGGTAATTGATCGAGTGATTGCAATTGCAGCAAGGAGCAGTGCTGCCACACCGACCACTAGAAAATAAGCGGCTTTCCAAACCTCACTCTCGTAAATCGAGAGTGACTCTTGGTTCATCCTGACAGCGTTTCCAGACGCAATATTAAAAATATTGTCGAGACGTTCGGCTACTAATGGACTAGGATTTTTCGGGTTGCTGTCTTTGCATCGCTCCCAAGCAGCACTTTGACTTACACTATTAATTAGCCCGTCGCTCTGAATACCATCCCTCAAAGTTGCGATGGTTTCGTTGGTGTAAGCAATCTGATTCTTATACTCGTTTTCTAGCTTCGTGATTAGTTGCGGGTCGCCAAGAAAGGACTTCCTGATGATAGCAATATCATCGAAAAACTTTTTATGATGAGTATCGAGGCTTGCAATTGCAACCTCTCGTTGGACCGGGTCTGTTTCAAAAATTGCATCACGGGTCAAACGGCGCATATACATCAACGTGAACTTCATATCACGGGCTGTATTCGTCGTGACATGTGGGTGCACAAAAAAGTCCTGTTGAATCTCCTGCATCCGATTCAACTGTGGGAAAGTGGACCCACCTACAATGAGAGTGCCAAGAATAGCGATGGCCGCAAAGTAAAACATGCGTTGCGACACGGTCTTACTCTGAAGGATATTATAGATTTTTTTCATTCTGACTCCTGCATCTCTTATACTTAATCATGCAGCCAAAGGGTAAGTCAAGCTTTTAATTGATAGACAACTGCAAGCTGTTTTGAGGCCTATGCTGGGCAAACGGGTTAATGCCACGCTAATTTGAATGGCGCTACCATCCATGTGCAGTGCATCAAGCGTGTTCATATCAACAGCATCTTCAGCCTCGGAAAAGTCTTTCCATGCAGGTACTACAACTTGCGCACGTTGGCCAATGAGTGTCTCAGATTTATAGCCAAAAATAGTATCTGCCTTAGGATTACTCAAAATGATGACACCACGCTCATCAATCACCAACATCGCATCTGCAGACTGCACAATGCAGCGATACCACTCTTCCGTTTTCTGTAGCTCTGATTGCTGAGCCGCCATCTCAACAGATTGCTCTTCTAGCTGGGCGGCTTGCACCTCCATCTGGATAGCGCGCTCCTGTGCCTCTTGCATCATCTGCTGTGCAGAAATATTCTTGCCTAAAATCTCCATAGTCATGGCAATCATGGGCAGCAAGGCATCAAGCAAGGCTGCTTCACGCTCACCTATATTCTGAAACGAAGCAAGCTCCATCATGGCAACCAGCTCACCACCATGCATTATCGGAAGCACTGTCACCACCCTTGGCGTCGACTCGCCTAAAGCTGAACTGATTTTTATATAATCTTCAGGCGGCTCAGTGATCGTGATAGTTTTCTTTTCGAGTGCACTTTGCCCAAGCAGGCCTTCGCCCAACACTAGCTCTTGATTGAGGTTTTTACGCTCACGCCAGCCATAGCTAGCCAGCATACGTAACTGATTTTCCTCATGAAGATATAACACGCCAATGCTTGCTCCGAGTAAAGGGCAGGTAGCAGACAACAATCTGCGTGCAAGCTCTTCGTAGCTCTCTGCTTGTTGTATCTGGGCTGAAATTTCCGTGACGTATGTCTTAATCCAGCGTTGCATTTCCATGCTGCGATAGACTTTTTGAAGTGACTGAATAGCGCGGGCAAAAGCGCCGATTTCATTCGGATAATCGGCATTGGGGATTACATCGTCCAACCTGCCTGCAGCTAGGCTTTCTATCGAATTGCGTAATCTGTCGCTCGGCCGCTGAATAGACTTGCCAACAATCAACCCCGCAACAATCCCAACGGCAAGGCCTAGTAACAACAGCAACAAGGCTATCTTATTGCTTCTCTCTGCGAGTTTTGCTAGCTCCTCTGCCGTGTCGTATGCGTCCTTTTCCATAATTTTAGTAATGGCAGTGAGAGTGTCATCAGCAGTGTTGACGACATAAGAGAACTCTTGCCTAGCAATATATGCCACAGCCTCATCTGGTTTGTGACTATCCTTACCCATCAATTCCATCGTATGAGCCACATTGCGTTGGTATTGCTCGAATAGATTGTCGAATCTAGTTAGCATCCACTTTGCATCTTCACGAAAAATGTGTTTGCGGGCTTCATCGAGCTCTGCTTGCAAAGTAACCTTAGCCTTATCGAGCCTGAGCTGCGCTTTTTCACGCTCCACTACATTCTGTGCCAACATCATCTGCTGCAAACTTCTCCCCATGTAGATCAGGTTGATGTTAGCTTCCTTGAGATGGGATATCCCCAGCAGTTCTTTCTCGTAAATTGTGTTGGATTTTTCACTCATCACACGCATGCTGTTGATGGCATTAACCCCAACCATTGCTGCAATCATGAGTCCAAAGCCAAAACCGATCAGCAACTTGGTGGTTAATGTCTGTTTTTCAAGTGCAGGCAACTGTATATTCATGCAATATCACTTTCACAATAATTAAGTCCAAGTATAAAGCCAAATTAATTGACCAACCAACTGGTGTTTGGAGTTTTATTTTTAGATTAATCTGACTTCATTTTTCCAGTTGTGCTCAGTAATCTTTCTAAAAGTTTATTGCCCATCTTACCTTAACTTGAAATGACTATACGACCGCCCGCTTCGATGGTAATTGGAATAGCAATCAGCGACTCACCTTCGCAATCCCCACGAATACAATAACCATCCTGCCAGCGAAAACGTGCATAATGGACATTGCAGCTAATACTGATGTGCGAGTCTAGTATCAGATGCTCATCATTTTCAGACAGCGGCACACCAAAATGTGCACAGCGATTGACGTAAGCCACAACATTTTGGCCGCTGCGTAGCATAATAAACTTAAACGGATTCAGGTTGTTTGTATCAGACTTGAGTTCAAGTGATGCTATTTTTGCGCCTCCATCTGGAATATCCGTCAGGATGCCGAGCTCAGTGCCAACACTTGGGGCATTAGGAAGGTCAAACCAGCGCAGTGACGATGATGTAGCCATAATAGTGCGTCAGCTCTTGCGGCGATATAATCGGTGAAAATGATCAATAGCAGTAAACATAGCATTGCCCAGTACACCGATATTCTCTGATTGCCCAATGAAGAGAAGCCCTTGCGGTAAAAGCGCGTGATGGAACTTCTTAAATAAATCATCTTGTAAATTACTCTTCATATAGATGAGCAAATTACGACAACTGACCATATCAATATCCAGCGGGGGTTTTGCGCTGATCACATTCTGTTTGTAGAATTGGCAAACGTTGCGAATAAACGGCTTGACTTGATAATCATGACCCTTGTGATCAAAATATTGCTCAAGCACTCTTGTTTCCACTTCCTTAAATGCGGTTTGACGGTAGCTACCAGCTTCGGCAATTAATAGCGCATCAGGGTTTAAATCGTAACCAATGATTTCAATCTTGTATTTTGGGTAATTGTGTCCAAGAAGCTCGGCCAGCAAGATAGCAATCGTGTAGCACTCCTCCCCAGATGCACAGCCAGGAACCCACACGCGAATAGCATCGCCTGGCTTTTTCTGTGCAATGAGTTCCGCTAGAAACTTACTCATCACAGCAAATGCCCTACTATCGCGAAAAAACGATGAAAGCGAGACCAAAAAAAGATGTTGGAGGATATCGAGTTCAGTAGAGGTTTTCGTAATGTAATCGACATACTGCTCGAACGAGTCCATTTTTAGCGTCGTCATTCTACGTTCAATTCTGCGCAGCAAGGTTTCTTCTTTGTAGCTAGAAAAATCAATCCCTGTTACATCATTGATCTTTTTTACCAAGCTTAGCAGCAGTAAACTATCTACTAAACTCCTCTTGCTAGGAATATTAGCAACGGGATGCACGTTATTTTTCGTCACAGTCAAAGTTTTTGCACTATCTGCGCTAGATGGGAACATTGCAGTCAATCGATGAGCAATGTCCTCGGGGGCTAGAATCTCATCGGCTACGTTAGCATGTATGACGGATAAGGGCATCCCTGTAAATGCTGCAGACTCCGGACTTTGAGCTATCGTCTTGCCTCCATGAGCCTTGATAGAACGGCAACCAGACAACCCATCAGAGCCAGACCCAGAAAGAATTATGCCAATCGCTTTTTTGCCAAGATCCTGGGCAATAGAGTTAAATAAAGCATTCACAGAAGGGCTAGAAATATAGTCTGCAGACGTGGGTAGCAACTGTATGCGTCCATTTTGTAGCACACCTATACATGCTGGAGGAATAACGTAAACATGGTCTGGCAACAACACGTCATTCGACTTTAGCTCAACTACAGGCAAACTTGTTGATCGATCAAGCATCTTTAATACTAAACCAATGTGACCATCCTTAGCCATGTGTTGAGCTATAACGTAGGCTACTTTCCCATTGTAAGAGAGCTTTGCGAGCAATTTAATCATCGATTCCAACCCGCCCGCGGATGCCCCGATGCCCACAATGTAAGTGCCTTTTGCTGATGGGTTGAACGTCATACTCAAGATTATACTACTAGGCACTATTTAAATAATTAAAGTACATAGTGCGCTGTGGGTTTCGCCCATGCTGATAAACACCTAACTACTTTCGCTGACTAAATGTCTAAAAAAATAGTGTCGACTCAGATTTCAAATATTGCGGTTGTCTTTCCAATTTGGATTTTAGTGGAATCTGACTGTTATCTGTTGTGGCTAATGATTACATATTTTTAAAATCACAGCTTATTTTGCATACTTGTTTAATCCATAATGCGGAATTATCAATTCCCTATTATTCCATATTTTGATTACCTATCTTATTGGATAATACATTTCTTTAATATGAGTTTTATCAATTTGGTGTGTGAGTTGAACTTCATACTTATGATAGCCATTTCTGTCTGTCTTCTACTGTAAAAGCAAAGTAGCGATGAGGGATAATTAGTAATTAAAAGGAGTATCAATGACGAAAGCAATTAGTTATGCAGCCCATTCTGCCAAAGAGCCTTTATCTTTTCTTCAGTTTGAAAGACGTGAAGTTGGCCCTAAGGATGTACAACTAGAGATCTTATTTTGTGGTGTTTGCCACTCAGATTTGCATACAGCAAGGAATGAATGGCAAAACGCTGTTTACCCAGTAGTACCAGGACATGAAGTTGTCGGTCGGGTGACTAGTGTGGGTGCAGACGTCAAAACATTTAAAGTGGGCGACTTAGCTGGCGTGGGTTGTTTAGTTGATTCATGTCGAGTCTGTGCGGATTGTACAGACGGCCTAGAGCAATACTGCGATCACGAAGTTTTTACTTATAACAGTCCTGATAAACATACAGGAAAAACGACTTATGGTGGCTATTCAAACCAAATAGTGGTTGATGAGCATTTTGTACTGCATATCTCAGACAAGCTAGATTTAGCTGCTGTAGCACCTTTGCTATGTGCAGGCATTACGACTTACTCACCACTAAAACACTGGAAAGTTGGTGTGGGCAGTAAAGTAGGCATTGTTGGGTTAGGCGGTCTTGGTCATATGGCAGTGAAACTTGCTCATGCCATGGGTGCGCACGTGGTGTTATTTACGACTTCTACTAATAAAGTTGAAGATGCTAAGCGATTGGGTGCAGATGAAGTTGTGATTTCTAAAAACCCTGATGAGATGAAAGCACATCTCAATAGTTTTGATTTCATATTAAACACAGTAGCTGCAGCACATAATCTAGATGTGTTTACCGAGTTATTAAAGCGTGACGGCACAATGTGCTTGAATGGTGTTCCAGAACACGCTCACCCTTCACCAAACATTGGCAGTTTAATCTTTAAACGCAGACAAATTGCTGGCTCATTAATTGGTGGCATTAAAGAAACCCAAGAAATGTTAGATTTTTGTGCTGAGCACAATATCACTTCTGATATCGAGATCATCGCAATTCAAGATATCAATACTGCTTATGAGCGTATGCTCAAGGGTGATGTGAAGTATCGTTTTGTGATTGATATGGCAACATTGAAGGCATAGCAGCTACAAAGATGCAGCCCTAGAAGTTGGTAAAATAACTCTCCAGTTGAAAAATCTTTGGCTTTTAACCCTCTTTTTTATTAATAAATGGTATTTACCAACTGATGCCCCTGTTCTTCTAGCAAGCCTTGGGGCATCTATATTAAGCATGAGTTATAAACTTTCTACGCAATCTAGCCTTCACTGAATTTAAGTTCTTTTCATTGTTAAATACCTTAACTGATATGCTTATTTAATAAATGTCCGTTAAGGGGATTAATTTGTCCTTCACTAAACCTTTCACATTGAAAATAAAGGTAGATCCTTGGTAACAAAGCCTATTTATAAAAAAACCTAATCTAGTGCTTAGAAATACCCCTCATCATCCTTAGAAGTAAGGCTACTTAGTATATCTTCCCTAGTTTTTAACAATGATTCATCAGGGCTCTTCAAAAGTTTATCCATGACTCGTAGTACGGCCAAAGCACTCGGTAATTACTCGCAAGCACTGAATGTTCAGCACGTTCAACTCTTTATAACGTACTTAAACTGATGCATGCTCTATACGCAAAATCACGCATGGAGATGCCCCTTACCTTACGCTGGGCTGATATTACCTCTCCCCAATAGCTAATAGTGTCTAAAGCATCTATGCTGATTGGAGTTGCATGAGGCATTCGCTTAGCCGTCATTGATAGTAACAAATAAAGTCCGTCGAGGTAGTTAAACATAACCCTCTAATTTAACGTAAATAAAATTTAGGTGATTTTTGAGATAAGTCTGTCGAAGTATTAAATTAGAATTAAATTCTAAACTATTAATAAATATAGTCTGTCGGGATTTTATCAATTAAGTGCAACTCTTTTGTTAGCAGGCGAATAGCTCTATACCCTATCTAGCTTTACTAGAAAATAAATTTCTTCTGACGGGCTGGTCTGATTCGAGTATCACTCTTTATCTGGCCTAAAGATTTAGTGGTTTTGCCATTAGGGAGCACTAAATCTAATTCCCCGGTTTTTGCTAGACTACCGAGTACGTCTTTGTAAATTCTCGCTGTTGCTGGAGTCTCATTGCAAGTTGTGGCAAATATAGTCTCAAAACTATGCCCATCCTCATCGGCATGAATTAAACGAGGTAAATCTTCATGTAGCTTATCAACGGTTCGCTTTCTGGCATCATCATCAAATGTATAACCTAATGAGTTCTGTTTAGTAAATCTTTCATCTGCTCTGGTGATGTATCCAATCTTAAACATATCCAAACCTTCCCCACCGTAATGAATAAAGGTATTGCTGTTAGCCCAATGAACCTCTGTCATGACATCACGCGCTTTATGATGCATGGATAAATGCAGAAGCCAAAAATCACCATGACCTTTTGTCGATCTGATGAAAAATGGTGTATGGAATCTTGAACCAGCAGATTTAACAATATGGGGGTAGAGCTGACTTTGAATATAGGCTCGCCAGTCGGCTTCATTACTTTTGATTTCTTGAAGACTTTTGCCTTGGAAAATATTTGGCAATCCTATTTTCTCAAGTGGGGATAGTTGAGATTTATCACTTGCGTAAGTACTAAAGGAATCAACCCCAAAAGTTAATATCACCTCAGCCCTAGGTAATGCTTGGAATATTTTTGCAAGAAGTGGCATCGGCACCTCAGTGTATCCGTATTGATCTAGGATAAATATGGATCTGCCATTCTTTGGTGACTTTTGTTTGACGTGAGCAATTATATTGTCGGCATAGTCATTAAAGTCTCCAGATATTAAGTGCACATTTTTACCAAATCTGGATTGATACCCGTGATCCTTTAGGGACATTTCTAGATGTTGAGCTGCGTTTTTACTTTTTTCAACGAAGAAGTAATCTATATTGAATTTGAGAGGTTTATGCCGACCAACGTTTAATTTAGCCTCTGCGAGTTCTGCCGCATGAAGGCATATAAAAGGCGAGCCCAAATGTTGTTCGTTCGTATCGTTATGGTAGTAAACACCACCGCCGGCAAAGCCATCAACAATTGTTAATTTAAGCTCTTCTTGTTGGTATGAGCTGACAAGAGTCGGAAAATATTCAGCTAAGTAACCTTCTAAAAGTTTGTGTTTTGCGACACTGTGTTGCTCTAGTTGGGCTGGACCATTACTCCAGTCGTAATGTTTCTTTGCCATATTGTCCTTATGTTATTTTTATTTAAGCAACACGTGGAAATTGATCCCAAGTCGAACCATCTAGTAATCTACCAGATTTTGTTTTACCAACCTTAACCATTTGAATCTTTTCACCAAGCCGTCCTACCAACTGAACACGTTCAGCGCGTGATGATATACCTTCTCTAACGAGAGCTTCTGGTGCCCAATGACCCCATTGTTTAAAATGAAATGGAACGCCAGCTTCGTTGCATTGATCTCGAAGGCTTTCAGCCCAAGCTGGATTCATCCATCTCGCTTGTGGCCCGCTTTCACCTCCTGCAATTACCCAATTAATTCCATCTTTATTAGTTGTTGCATTAGCCAACCAAGGTGTAATGTTTAATTGCCCTAATAGAGGTTCTGCCGATACAAACCTTACAGATACATCGTGTTGCAATAAATGATCGACACGTTTTTCTAGCCAGTTTTGCTTCTCTGTAGAGGCGCCTAGCCATATGTTCTTAGGCCATTTAGTTTGCCAAGGGGCTAGTTTTTTAACATGCTCAATTCGTTTTGTTAATAATAACCAATCCAAATGAGGTGTGGCCTCTATCAGCCCCCATAAGCGTTCTCTGGATTGATGCAGATCTTTACGATTTTCAAATACATCAGCCATTGACGCGCAGAAAACACGATGTCTTTCGCCATTAGCTGCAGCCACTTTGTTCCACTTAAGTGGTTCTGCCCAATGAGCATCAGTAAAAAAGCGCCTGTCTTTCTCTTTGCCCCATAAGTCAGCGCCCAAACGTTTAGCCCAAGTATCAGCGTAGCAAAATTTACATGCAGGAGATACTCGCACGCAACCCCACCATGGATTAAATGTGTGGTGTGTCCATTCAATTTTGCTCTCTTTGCCCATTTTATTCTCCAAACCGGAACAACTTGATATGCATTATATTAAATTTAGGTATACCCTAGCAGAAATGCTTGCATAATTCGGTGCCTATTTAACTATCCTTGATAGGCTAGTCTATGATTAGGTAATGACCTTGTTGTCATGCATGGAGAAATTAGTGCTTACGTTATAGAGATGCAACATAAAACCCGCACTAAGTGGCGGGGTTTAAATTCCTAATTAGAGTGTCACTACAGAGTTTGCGAGTCGTTTTTCATGACCGAAAGGAGTTGTGTAATAACGTTGTTCGATACCATACAGCAACATCTTTAACTCGTCGTCAGATGAGATATTAAATTTATTAGTTTCACCATCAAACTTTAATTTTTCTTCACAATAACTTTCGATGTAAGTAAACATTTCCAACTTTTCTGGATCAGTCAATCTAGCTAATGTGGTCATTGCTAAACCTATACGTTTTCTATTAGGTTTAGATACTTTTTCTGCTTCATATTCATTAGATAATGTTATGAATGGCTGAGTAATAAAATCAACCACCTCTTCTTGAGTCGCTTCTTTATATAGTTCATCTATACCATCAAAAATACTTGTTATTGAAGGCAAGTTTTTAAATACTAGCGTGTCAGTATTTTTGAAATATATAGCATCTGGAAGTCTATTAATAATTAGGCGATCTTTGCTATTTTCTATTGATGCCACTTCACCAAAGCTTACTATCTTGCGATGAATAAATAGACTCGGTGTCACTTTTTGAAAGTAAAAGTTATTTTCTTGCTGGGATAATATAAAAGAAATCTTAGAGAACTGGTCTTTTGTTAAATTATCATAGTCTTTAGCATCAAAATCTTTCTTTAATAGGTCTAAGCAGTACTCTTGTTCCGAAAAATTTTCCAATTTGAACCATGAGTCTTCATCAAGATTGTGGTCTGTGTTGTATGTGACGCAATTGTTTAAATTAATATCTACATTCTCAAAAAGAGTCTCATCTGATAAGAGTTTCAAATAAGGCTTTTTGCGTAAGCCTTTTACTTTTGCAAATATGTTATTCAATTCAGTCCTTTTCTATAAAAGTGTAGTTGTTAATTCTGTTAGCAACTGCTATGACAATATCTTCAGGCTTTTTATACTTATTACGACTGATTAAAAAAATGGCAGCGCCAGTTTTCGTTTTGATATTATAGAATTCGTATCCAAATACTAAAAACAAAGGATTGAAGTAGAGTGCTTGTGATAAAAATGTGAATACAAACAGAACAATATAAACAAACCAAAGCGTTTCCCAATTGTTAATACCTAGAGCAACAAAAAAATATCCTAAATAGCTTGGCAGAAAGCTATTGTTTGCATGCTCAATACAATCAACATCGCCTTTTTTGAATTCGTCCTTACCAAGTTTGGAGCTCAATTTAATACTTATCCATGTTAGCAAAATCGTAATTAACGCGTATAAAACATAAGATACAAAATTCGGCAATTTATAGAGCCAGCATACTTCACTAAAAAAATAGCTCAATGTATGCTTATTTTGCACAAGATAAACAATTAATAACAATGACGTTGCATTAACAGTAAGCAATAATCTAAAAGCTTGATTTAACATTTCATAAACACCTGAAACCTTATTAACTCGGGAGGAAGCCAATCACGTAGGGTGAATCGCCATGAATGTCATAGACATTTATCAGCCGTTTTCTTGAACTGACTCACGAAGTCTATCAGAGATAACAAGTTATTAAAATCTAGAACAATTCTATAACAGATCGCAACAAAAATATTGTATGAAAACGTTCACCATTTGGATACGACTAAAAAGTAATTGTGAGTAGCCAGAGTAGCGTTTCAATACTAGTTGCATAAATTCCAATTTACTTTTTCAAGCTGTTCTCACTTATCCATTTTGCGTTATCCATAAGTATCTCTGCAGTTTTCTGAGAGCCCCGACTGTTTGCGACTTTTTTGCGAGTTTTCATTTCAGGACTTAACTCAACTTTCAGTTGTTTTAAGCCATTTCTCTCTTTTGCGTTAAGTGAAGCCAATAGTATTTTATTGGCCTGATTTTCCTCTTCTTGTTTCACAAAAATATTTCTAATATGACTAACATTAGGATTAGGTATGGAAATAGGACACCACAAATCGTCTCTTGATGGATACTTCTCATTTTTAATTATTTGATATTTAATTGCCTCAATATCTCCTCTATAAATATAGTATTCATGAGAGTTGTAAGCAGTCTCCAAATCTTTAAATGTTACCTTACGCTTAGCTACATGAGCGATCTTAAAAGCGATCATGTATAACTTAACCAAAGCTCGCTTAATGCCCGCAGTCAATTGATGGATCCTCGTTGCATGTTCTTTTAAATCAATATCGAACACTTCAGGCGCGGCCTCTTGAAATGCAATTAAAGTGTTCATCCAATCTGCACTCTCAGGATGGTCAGGACTTAATAGTGTGACATCCGTCAAAAACCTTTGTTTCTCCTCTTGGTTTCGTCTAAGTAGCCGGTGCAGCAGACTGAAGTTTCCGATATATACATAAGGAATCCCAATATAGCCTAGCGATAAGATAAGTTTTGCAATTCGAGTATTGGAATCAGAACTTAATGAATTAAACTGGAGTTCGTCACTAATCATTAGCGACACACCATCTGTATAAGCTTTCTTGCGTGCTGAACTAATCAGTTCAGTCAACTGGCCTTCAATTCCTAATATCTTAGTTAAAATGCTATTCGTTGAGGCATTGGCGTTCACTGCGAAATTCCAAGCGCTGCAGGTTTGGAAATTTCGATGGTCGTTCACATCAAACAGCACACTTTCCGGCAGTATTCTCATGAGCGCTTTCGTGAGTTCAGACTTTCCTACACCGGCCAACCCCGTCAAGCACATAATATTTGACAATGATGGTAACGGCACATCCTCTTGGTAGACACCTCTTAAAAAACTCACTTTGTCAGGATAATGTCTTAAAGAGTGGCTATAAGCTAAGTTTAACCATCGCTCTAAAATATCTAGACATTGTTGAGTAGGAATAAAAACACTCTTCAGAGCATCATTAAGAGTTTGACATGCATGCTCAATCGGCATGGAGCGAAGTCCAAAGATCGGGATTGGTTTCAACTCCACCATCCTAGCAATCCTCATTCTATCCATCAATGGTTCAAATCTCGCTGTCCAAGGATTATCATTATTAATCATAGTGATTTCCTTTTAACCTTATGGATATTGAACACATTATGAAGTGAATGATTGATGGGATTCTTCTTTGGGACTCCAAAAACAATGGTTCCATGATCGTAGCTTTTACCAGTATCAGTTTCGAACTCTGATTGGAATCTTGAGGCGGTAGCGTGAGAAGCTACCCTATGCTCTGAACTTACCTTATTTCTAAGCTGCTCCCATTGCTCAAGCTCAGATAAGGATACATATAAAATATTCTCATCATCGCGAATGCGCATTTGTGCTTCGAGCATTAACAAGCGCCCTTTTAACTCCACCCAAATGTATCGTGTAGTTAAATCTAAACAGTAGCCATGCGCCTTGACTGAAGACCCACCAACCACAGAATCTAGAACATCTGTTTCTCTGAGCTCTTTTGAATCATATTTTTGGCCCTTCATCCAAATGCCATCGTTCTTAACCGTTAGCTCGACTTTAGTTAAAAAAGTTTTTACTGCATCTTCTAGCGAAATAGGTTGGGCATCAGAGCGGAAGCGTTCTGCATAGAAATTCCATAGCTCAATTGGCGTGTGTCTGACATAGGCCATTTCTGGATTGGGCTGCATGCGACCAGACATATTTGCCATCTGATTGTACATGACAGTGTCTTTTATCTCTTTTCTGGCCAGCTCTACTGGTGTTAAATTACTTTTTATATAGCTAGGCTCTCCCTCTGATTTAAAGTGTTTTGGATGAGAAGACTCTATCGTTGCCTTAGACTGCCCGGAATAGGAGGGCGCGATATCTTTGATAGGGAATCTGTCTTCGAGCTCTGCAATAAGATCTCGTTTTGCACCTGGCCCTCGATCCACCCCAAAAAATGGCGGCAGACCTTCGCTGGGCCAATCCTCCTCTTGGATAGTGATGCCAAATAATCGACAAAATAATACTTTAGGTATCGCCATTGAGAAAAGCATCATACGATAAGCTTCAGACCTTTCTTTATTGAGGCTAAATCCAATACCTAGTAGTAAACCTGACGCGTAATCTCGCGCTCTTACTACACAAAGTGGATTTAAGTACGAGTCATTCAGATAGCCTTTTGGCCGTTCTTTGGTGTAGTAGCCATCAGCTTCAATTCTTTCCATCAGATTAGCTACTGCTGAAGAAAACGACCCTTGGGATGGTGCGAGTTTGGTACGATGGCGCACTTGTCCATATAATGCTTTATGCACTAGCTCTATACCGAATTTTTGGATGACACGATATTTGAACTGCCCTAAACTTGGGAACCTATCACCATGAGGGTGCTCATAGAAGTCAATCATTTGTTTGGCGTTGATTGGACTAGGAATCTTTTTGATTCGACACCCAAATGTATCAGTCATAACCAATCGATAAATACTTGTTAAAGTCTTTCCCAGCTTCGCGTACTTAATATAGCCTTCAATGCATTTATCGACTGAGTCTTGATTAGACCCAAAACCAAAATATTTACCAAAGGCTAACGATGTATTACCGAATTTTTTGTCCGGATACTTAAATCGATTCCACTGACCTGAACGATGAAAAGGTGGCAACAACACCCATTGGCTATGCCCAAATGACAAATAAGTCAGCAACCATAGTCTGAATCTAGACTCATTCTGGACAGGATCACACTTCCTTGCCCAGCGGTTAATTTCCAGTTCAGGATTTTCAGATTTGAATATCTCATCCATCTGTTGTAATACATTACTGATGAACATGAATCTTTCGCTCACTCTTTCAGTATGCGATTTCTTTGCACTTGGCCTGAAGTTATCAATTAGGCTCAAATCAATGTCTTCTAAATCACTTAACCAAGGCGGCATTTTTAGTTGACCAGGACATACCTCAATCTTTCCCTCAGCCACTCCTTCTTCAAACTGATTACGATTCATTACGATAAGACCAGCTGTAGGTTTGGAATTTTCGTATCCTCCAAACACAGTAAGAAACACTTTATTGAGCTTGTGATCGTTCTTCAGAAAATGGTAAGTGACACCTTTGAGAAGCACTTTATAGCCATCTTTTGCATAAATCTGGGTACCAATTAACATGAGTACTCCCTGAACCAGTCTGCATATTCAGCTAAAACATCTCGTGATTCCGGATTGAGTGGCCTATCAATTAAAATTGGCTTGAATAAATCGACCCTAAGCTTTCTGTTCCAAATCGATTGATACAAAACGGTTCTACATTGATGGTCAGTGAACGCATATCTACTCATTAAAGCGAGAATCACTTCATAAGGTTTGGTCTCGGTATCTATTGCCAATTCAAACTTATTGAGAATGAGCTGTTGGGCATCAATGCTTATGTCAATCCTTTTTCCGTGATAACCAAACAATTGAGCTAAATTGGCAGTGACATGCCAGTTGAGTTGTTCGCTTGTAACTCTTAACGTTCGAATACCAGCATCTTGATAATACACGTCCTCCATTTCATGGCGTGCAAATGTATTCTTATTCTTTTTTTCTATCTTCCCGCTTTTGCTCATCCCCAATGGCCTAACCTCAAAGCTTTCTCGCTTGTCTTTGATATTCCAGTTCACACAATATTTATGATGATTGGCTCCATTCATGAATAAAAGTAAATCGCCAACATAGGGAAATATAATAATTTTCTGATCCAAATGATTTTGAGGATTAACCGCCCTTACTTTGGGTAGCAGTGACAAGTAACCAAGGCGATCAGCAACATCAATCATTCCCTTTATGCCAGGTAATTCGCAGCTTTTCGTGTAATTTGGATAACCAAATAATGGGTGTGGAGCTGGTGTAGTTGAAAGCATTTTCTGTTCTTGCAAATCAAACAAATCAGGATGATATAAAGCAAGAAGACCAGCCGCTCTCTCAGTCAAAGATAGCAGGTGTATTTCACGACCAATTTTTTTGGAATTAAGGATAGACACTCGAGAAACAGATGGTGCTTCCTGAGGTGTAGCTAGAATTGATGGTATATATTTGTTGCCCCAGCGCGAAGCTGTTTGTCGCTCTAGTATTGTTAGTAGGCGTTGTAAGTTAACGCCCTTTTTAGAAGCCATGACATTCTCCAAATCAAAATTATTGAATTTGCAGAAATGGTCTTTTAAAAGTCAAAGGAATACCGTTGACTTTGCTGGAGAGGTAGAAGATACTAGAGGTGTCGAATCAAAAGTTATTTCAAACCCAACCATTAAAGCCGATTTCTGCGAAGGAATCGGTTTTTTTATATCAACTCATCGCAGACTCCTGATCTGAGTATTCATTTTTTTCAAAAAGATTCTGATAAATTTGATTTAAATGAAGCGCTACAAGCGATATGGGTTCATGCGAACCCATAGGACTGACAATACGAAACTCATCAATTGCTTTAAAAATTTTATAAAGCACCATCGCTTTTTTGAGGTTAATCTTTTCCTCTTCCGTCGCTTGGATGGCGCAAAACAATCTCTTCAATTGTCTCTCACGAGGTGGTGGACGTCGCCCAGTTTCTAGGCCAGCTAGGTATGACTGATCCATATCCGCATCTAGAGCTACTGCCTTTTGAGATAGTCCATGTGCTTGCCTTATATCAAACAAGCAGTGACCAAACACGTTAGCGGGAATCGTATTGAAATGTTTGATATATAGGTCCGAGTTTTGCATCCCATGATAAAACCATTAAACACTTCATATTTGAAGGTGCATTTTGCCCTCTTTTTTGGCAGACTCTCTATATGAAAAGAATCTCTAACCCAACCCTGTATTTAAGATCAGCCTATTTTATAGAGTCATTAAAAATAACGAGCGGCCTTAGCGGTACTGAGCTTGAGAAACGCATTAGCGTCAACCAATACGAGCACTTTGGTTTTTTTGCGCCGAGTGAAGATACCGTACGCGACTATTTCAGACTACATAGGTCGGTAGCCTTCGAACCCGATAAAAAGAGTAATATCTACCCTTGGCTGTTAGCAGCTGAGTTGGAATTTCCTGGTTGCTCCATGGCTTTTTTTCACCCGATATTTGACCTTCTATTCGGCACCTTAGAATCATCTGCTTTCTGGGATATGCATTTCAACAAAATACCTGAGGAATGGATTAAGGAAGCTCTAGACCAAGGCTGGTCAGAGATGGCACAAGAATGGGTTTTAATGAATCAGGCACGAGAGAAGCGCCTGCATCGTGCTAAAAAATCAACAAACAATAATCACCTAAGCTTCGTCCACCAGTCCATGTTACGAATTACCAAGGTTCGTGAGCTACTCTTTTCGCAACAAACTAATGGCCAATATATTAGGCTTTATGCAGACATCTCAGATGAGTTAAACACCTTTGCAGCACTTCATCCAATTGAACGCATCACAGCAATTTTGCTATGCGCAAAAGAAGCCGAACTCATTGGAAATCACTCACGATTCCAATTAACTAAGAGTGATTTAAACAAGCACCTCCAATTGATTGAAAGCTATATGCCCAGCCAAAGAATTAAATCTGAATTAACTAAACATATATTAGAGTTTATGGAAGGAATGATAGTGCCGAAATATTCAATCAAATTCGTCCATGGATTCTCATTGCCTGCAAGCTGGCGTTCACTCTATGATGAGCACTCTTTAAATCGAATCAAAAAAGAATTTACAAGAAAATATATAGGCACTGAAAATGATTACTGCGGCAATAAAAGAGAATGAAATTGTAAATGGTTATCTTGGTCGTTTAATGACGCTTAACCTGGCGCATAACAAAGCTGACTTTTTAGCAGACTTACAAAAACACTATATAGATGAGAGCCCTGATGCATCAGTAATATCTTTATTAGCTCATACTTCAAACAAATCTGTATTGGAAATTTTAAAATCCAATACGATTGTGCCGTATCGACGAGCAGCCACCCAGAGCAAAGCTTTTGATGCTCAAGAGTTTTTAAAGCCCAACGTAAGCGATGCTAGTTGCTTCAGAACCATAAGACCAGGAATGGTCTTATGCGAAGACTGCATACGTAGTGATATAGAAGAGTTTAACTTTCCTTACTGGAAAACATTTCATCAATTGCCAGGCGTTGATTGGTGCCCAACACATAACACTCCACTGAGAATCGCCAAGAAGAAATATCATGACATCGCATACGAGACAGGCCCTAATGCCATTATGAACAAGTCTGTATTGATTTGCGAATATGACGAATCACTTCCCACACCAAATGAGGCGACATACCGATATATACAATTAGTTAGTCTTTTTCTGAAAATTAGAACGCCTGTCAGGGCACGTGATATTGTCAGCAAACTCGGTGCTAAGGCAAGAGAAAAACACAACATCCATACGAACAGAGTTTATCACTCAAAGAGAACAACCTTAGCTGACCTCGCCAAATCCTCATGTACATATTCTTGGTTAAAAAGACTATTTCCTAGAATTGATTATCCAGACCAATACGGCTGGATTGGAGCAATTGATAACAGTACAAGAGTCATCGCCACCGCTGAATCATTTGCGCTAGCATTAGCCTTACTGTTTGATTCAACCAATGAAGCAGTTGATTTTATGATTAACGACCTGAAGATTAATGTTGAGTTAACACCAAGCTAAGCTATAGACTTAACTATTCGTTAACAAAATCTACAAACAATAACTGCTTATATTTGCTACCTATAGCCATTTCACACCACCAATTACTATTAATTTGAAAATCATAGTTAACCGCTATTAAATTCGGAAGCATTGCGTACCTATAAAAAGTATATTAAGCTAGTTAAAATACTTTTTATAGGTACATATCATGCCCAAAAAGATACCAGAAAACGCCGCAATCAGCATATTTGCGCTTGATATGATCAAGCTGTGGGGCAAGACAATCTCAGCACAACGTAAATTACGCAAAATCACTATGCGAGACTTTGCGCATCGAATGGACGTAAGTCTCAATACCCTGCAAAGAATTGAGCGTGGTGAGCATTCAGTGCAAGCTGGTAATTACTTACATGCTATGAATATGTTGGGTATATTGGATAGGCTATGCAATATTCCGGATAACAAAATGATGGAAAGCCGAGTTGAAAGAGTTCGGCATCCTATTTCCAAAGACGATCCTGATTACTTTTAGTTACTACTGGTGCGCATATCACTTGCACTGGCTATAGACTTTAACGTTCTCGCCCTGCCTCATGAAACGCTTTGCGAATCGGTGACAACAAATACTCCATCACAGTTTGGTCTGCTAGCTTGATTTCAGCCACGACTTGCATACCAGGCGCAAGGTGGAGCTTGTCCCGTTCAATCTCTAAGCTCTGCTTACTGAGCTGTATGATAGTGCGATAAGCAAGTTGTGTAGTTGAACCAGATGTAGCTTGCGTGTTATCACTGCTGTTCTGATTGCCATTCGGAGAGGACTTATCGGTGGCATCTGCACTCACGTGCAAGACTTTACCGTCGACCATGCCGTATTTCTGGAAGGGATAAGCAGAAAGCTTGACCTTTACCTGTTGGTTCTGTCTTACAAATCCAGCGTCTTCATTTTTTAACCACACCTCTGCTTGCAAGGCTTCGTTATTTGGCACCAAGGTCATCAGCACGGTACCAGGAGAAACGACTGTGCCTGGTGTATGCGTAGCAAGGTCTTTGACGATGCCAGCCTGCGGAGCCTTAAGTTCTAGCAAGCTATTCTTATGAGATTGCTTGGCCCACTCTTGTTCCAATTTCAAGTATTCGGCATAGGTGGCAACACGCTCGGCCTCTAGTCTTTGACGATAATCAGATTGAATCTGGTTTAGACGTTTTTGAGACATCGCAATACCAGCTTGCAGACTTTTGGCATTAAACTCCTGCGCACGTAAGTTCTGTTCCGCTTCTATGCGCTCGCGCTGCTTCTCCTGCCCCATCAATTTGCCTGCAAAGCCATCTTTAACCAGCTTCTGATAGGCAGTTTCCTGCGCTTGATAGCTAGGGAGTGTCTGTTCCAGTTTACGCTGCACTTCCTGTGTGGCACTTAAGTCACTATAGGCTTTCTGCAGATTAGCTTTTTCGGCGGCAATGTCATCTTCATAGGCACGGCGGTTGGATTGATAAGAGGCATAGATGCGATTGAATAACTCGCTATCGTCGCTAGACTTTCTGTTGAGTGATGTGTTAGCCAGTTCAGCCTCTATGCGGCGTAGCTCTAGTGATTTATGTTGTAAAGCTGATTGTAAAGCTTTACTGTCAGCTTCTGATAGATTGGCATCCATCCGGATGAGTATCTGGTCTTTAGTGACAGTCTGACCTTCCTTGATAGCAATCTCACGCACAATACCGGCTTCCGATGGTTGCACGATCTTGATATAACTGATCGGGACCAACTTACCTTCTGCGACAGACACCACATCTAGTCGACCAAAGATGGCCCAGATCAACATCACGAACAATAGTAGTAGAACGCCACGCAACACCATGCGAGGCAATGGTGAAGGTGGACGCTCTTGTACCCCGAGTATCCCAGGAGAAAAATCAAAGTGATCTAGGTTAAATGATGGTTGATCATTGCCAGTCTCTTTGACTTTCTGCCTGAACGGTTGCTGTACCGGTGTTGCCTGTGTCATCAATATTTACCTACGTGTTACTAACCAAGCTTCACTAACTCAGCCTGCCACACGGATGGGTTATTCAGCGTTTGCGCTGTTTGCCCAAAGTTACTGGCAGATATCACGCTTTGTGCATTGAGTAAGCCCATGCCGGTGAGGTTGCTGTTTTTACCGTATTGATAAGCTAAGTCACCACCAATAGCAGCAGTATCGCTACCTGCTTGCAAATGAGCAGTTAACCTTGCATCGGTCAGTTGCCAGTTTGCGGTAGCGCCAGCAGCATCAAATGCAGCCACAAGGTTGGCAAAGTTGAAGTTCTCTACCTTGTTATTGCGCAATGCATCTGTACCGCCAAGGGTAAAGCCTGTCATCGCCTCAGCAATTACTTGAAGATTAACTACGCTCTTATTAGTTGTACCTAAGTACCAGTCTTTGAGCGTAATCTGGTCTGAAGTACCGACTTTAAGGATCAGGTCATCAGTTGACTTGGTGAGACTTAAATCGCTGTATGCAAAATTTCCGCCTAAGCTGATTGTATTGTCTTCGCCAGTTGAGGCATTGATAGTGTCCTGACCATCACCCTTATTGAATACAATAACATCGTAACCTGTGCCGGTAGTGATAGTGTCATTTCCTGTGCCTCCGATTAGTAGATCACGACCTGCACCTGCAGTAATTACATCATTGTCTGCACCGCCATCGAATACATTGTTACCAGTTACAACGGTATCAGTTAATGTATCTGCACCTGCGAGGCCTTGATAGATATCATTGCCACCTACTGTATCAGATAAAGTATTTACAGCAGTATTGCCCAATAAGTAATTATCCAATCCGTTACCTGCAATATTGTAAGCAACCGTATTGATGAGTGTGGCATTTTCCACATTGTTAGCCAAAGTGTAAGTTCCATCAGCGCTGGTAACCGCTACATTAACTTGATCTTTACCTTCATTAGCATTCTCTGTTACTACATCAGACAACGTATCAATAATATAAGTATCATCACCTGAGCCTCCTGACATCGTGTCATTGCCCAAACCACCATTCAAATAATCCTTACCAGCATTACCATTCAACACATCATTGCCAGCATCACCAAAGATTATTGAGTCAGCAGATGATCCAGTAAGAGTATCCGCTCCTGAAGTACCTATTAAAAGATCGTCAAATACCCAAGCCACTCCATTATCAAATTGTACTTTCTCGACCTTATAACTCGTGCTGCTGAAGTAATTAGTGACTGTTAATTTATCGGTAGTACCATTAATTGAAAGTACTAAATCATTAGTAAGTCTACTTAGCGTTACATCTGACGGTAATTTACCTGTAATCTTGATTGTGTCCAGGTTGCTTGCATTCGTGCTGTAATCAAGAATCGTGTCTTGCCCTGCGCCTGCAGCAAAGAGGTAGGTGTCACTGCCATTGCCTACAGTGCTGGATTCATCAATGGAGGTGGAAACGGCATTACGTAGGTCATAGGTGTTATTGACTGTTGTACCTGTGACGGTACCGGCCACTGTGGGGACGATGAACGCTGCATCAAGTTGCGTAGTCGTCCACTCCGTACCATTGTCGAACACGACTTTCTCGATCTTGTAGTAATTGCTACTTACAAAGTAATTGCTGACCGTCAGTACATCGGTGGTACCGTTGATGGAAATCAATAAGTCATTGTTGACACTACCGTTAGAGATACCTCGACTTAACGTCACTTCACTTGGCAATTTGCCAGTAATCTTGATTGTGTCCAGGTTGCTTGCATTCGTGCTGTAATCAAGAATCGTGTCTTGCCCTGCGCCTGCAGCAAAGAGGTAGGTGTCACTGCCATTGCCTACATTAAACGATTCATCAATGGAGGTGGAGACGGCATTACGTAGGTCATAGGTGTTATTGACTGTTGCACCTGTGACGGTACCGGCCACTGTGGGGACGATGAACGCTGCATCAAGTTGCGTAGTCGTCCACTCCGTACCATTGTCGAACACGACTTTCTCGATCTTGTAGTAATTGCTACTTACAAAGTAATTGCTGACCGTCAGTACATCGGTGGTACCGTTGATGGAAATCAATAAGTCATTGTTGACACTACCGTTAGAGATACCTCGACTTAACGTCACTTCACTTGGCAATTTGCCAGTAATCTTGATTGTGTCCAGGTTGCTTGCATTCGTGCTGTAATCAAGAATCGTGTCTTGCCCTGCGCCTGCAGCAAAGAGGTAGGTGTCACTGCCATTGCCTACATTAAACGATTCATCAATGGAGGTGGAGACGGCATTACGTAGGTCATAGGTACTACCGCTTGCTATACCATAGATGATACCTTCTATCGTTGGTAAGACGAATGCCGCATCGAGTTGTGTGGTCGTCCACTCCGTACCATTGTCGAACACGACCTTCTCGATCTTGTAGTAATTGCTGCTTACAAAGTAATTGCTAACCGTCAGTACATCGGTAGTACCGTTGATGGAAATCAAGAGGTCATTATTTAGATAAGAACCACTGTAGCCGCGACTCAAAGTTACTTCACTGGGTAACTTGGCTGTAATTTTAATTGTGTCTAGGTTGTTAATGGTATTGTCGTAATCAACAATAATATCCTGACCACCACCTTGTCCAAATATGTATATATCATTCCCTAAACCTGAATATGCGCTGTGCCCATAAAGCACATCATTGCCTGCACCACCATCAAAAACATCGCCACCAACTGAGCCATAAAGTACATCATCTCCTGAAGTACCTCTAACAAGAGCCTTCAATTGAATCGTATTTATATCCCATGTAATACCATTTGCGAATGTAACGGTTTCAATTTTATTTGCATTTGATACATACCAATTTTGTACTGTTATGCTGTCAGATGATCCAATAATATTGAAAATTAGGTTGTTATCAGAGATAGCAACTGAAACATCATCAGGTGAAATATCATTTGAAAACTGAATGGCATCAACATTTCCGAGCGCGTTATCATTTTCATAAATTGTGTCTTTACCGCCACCTCTTGAAAATAAATATGTATCATTACCTACACCGCCCACCAACAGATCATCACCACTACCGCCATTAATCGTATCGTTTCCGGCGTTGCCATACAGTTGATCATCTCCGGCCAAGCCATTTATTGAGTCATTTCCAACTCCACCTTCTATATAATCACTTGCTGAGGTGGCAGTATTTGCAAGTAAGTTTAAATAGGTGGCATTCCAAGTTACTCCATTGGAAAATGTAACTTGCATGGACTGATTGGCTGCATTAAGAAACCAATCCTGCACTGACAATTTAGCGCCAGTCGCATCTATATGTAAATTGAGGTTACCAGAACCATCTCTATTAACGCGGATATTTTCTGGCAAAATCCCAGCATCCACAATAATCGTATTAAGCCCTGAGTTATCAATCAGTATGTCTTCACCACTCGTTTGACCAAATATATAAACATCTGCCCCTAGTCCACCTTTAAGTATGTCGGCACCAACACCCCCATCCAAATAATCGTTGCCGGCACCACCATCTAAAATATCATCCCCATCTCCTCCAATAAGAGTATCAGCACCATCCGCACCGTAAATCTGATCATTTCCTGCCAGGCCGTTAATGACATTGCTATCAGCGTCCCCGCTTAAATAATCTGCGCCTTCAGTGGAAGTTGAAGCCTTTGTGATTAAAGTATTGACGTCCCAACTAATTGGGCTATCAGTAAAGGTTACTAATTCAATGCGATCTTCCGCGCTTACAAACCAATTTTTTAGGGTTAATCTATCAGCCGTTCCACTGATACTTAGGTATAAATTACTTGCATCACGAGTGACGACAACGTCATTAGGCAATACACCAGCAGTAAACCTAACTTTATCCCCACCCCCTTGAGCGGCATCGCCATCGTAAGCTATATCCTGTCCAGAATTTATACCAAAAAGATAAACATCATCACCAGCCCCGCCTTTAAGTATATCGTTCCCGTAGCCGCCATCTAAAGTATCATCCCCAATGTGACCGAACAAAATATCGGCACCACCTAAACCTGAAATGATGTCATTCCCAGAACTGCCGTATATCACATCAGAGTTATCTGTTGCAGTGACTACAGCAAGATGACTTTCTAGAGTACTCGCATCCCAAAAGCTTTGATCTGCAAATTCTATTCGTTCAATTTGGAATGAAGTAGAGTTAAACCAATCGTTTATTTCTACTCTTCCTAGCCCATTTATTTGCTCAATATATAAACTGGTTTCATCTCGTGTAATGCGAATATCAGTAGAGTTTAAATTTACATAGCGGATAGTATCCATTCCGCTAACATCAAAAATCACATCGGTGCCATCATTCGCTTTAATTAAATAAACGTCATCTCCAGTGCCACCACTTAACGTATCGTTACCAGCACCTCCATCTAGTGTGTCATTTCCATCAAGAGCGATTAAGTTATCATTTCCACCCAATCCGATTAAATAATCATTGCCAAGCGTTCCATTTAAAGTATCGTTATTATTTGTTGCAACTAAACCAGCCCAGGTACTACTGAACAAAGCTGTCACATCAGAACCTAAACCTTCAAGGGCTTGTTGAAAGCCAATCACATCAAAACCATCTAAAGCCCCAAGTCCCTTAAGAGCCCGAGCAAAGTCTGCAAGCAAAGTTAGGCCCGTTGTTCGGTCACTTTGGATTAATGTAGTTAAATCAGCGGCAACAGCATCTAGGTTGCCAATAAAGGATTGTGTTGAGCCATGCCATTGATAAGTAACGTCATCAAATAAAAATTTGAGATTAGTTTGTGCAGACAGCTCTGCATAAAAGAATTCAAATAAGCTGTTATAGATAGTATTTAGTTTGACAGCTGCATTAGGGCCAGGATTAGGAGTGCCAGCGTTTGTGCCAAAATCCTGCATAAATCCTTCGCCTAGAATAGCTTCTATTACATAGAGTTGGCGTCCATTAATCCAAAATCCTCGACTATCAACGCTATAAGCATCAGCGCCAGTCCACTTATAAATAATTGAAGTTGCCAATGTTAAGCGAGTGGTAGAGTCTGTAGCCGCGGCGAACTGGGTTACTAAATCTTTAAGTATGCCGCTAGTATCTCTAACCATTGCTTGATGTAGGTTATATACATTTCCAAAACCACGCAAATCAGGCATCCCAGAAATATCTTCTGACACTTCCAACCACTCCTGAGCAAATGTATTCATCTTGGAGGTTTTGAACCAAACATCTGCAGCATTTAAGGTAGTCCCATCTGTCCTAGTGTAACTACCTAACTGCCTATGCTCGTTACCATTAACATCTTGCAACGATGAGTTGCTATAACTAACATTAAGACTTTGGATTCCAGCCTCATCCAAAGTGAGGAGCTCGCCTTCACTGGTGTACCCATCTCCGTCACGATCTTTCCATATTTTCAGCGTACTGTATGCAGCATCATTAATATCGATTTTCCCATCACTATTATTATCGAGCTCAGCAAGTGCAACAAAGCCATTAGCAGCCTTACTACCACTAGTAAGTAAGGTTTCTGAGCCAAAAAGCTCACGACCGGAGTCAATTCTGCCATTACCATCAATGTCACGTGCTAAAATACCATCATCATCACCTACCCAACCTGTAGATTCAGCGAAACCATTAGCGTCATGATCAAACCAAGCAAAACTGTTAACTGCTGTTGTTTCTATGCCATCACCATCTAAATCCAGAATGATTGGAGAGACAGTTTGTTTAGTCTGCGCGAACTGATCTAGTGCAAACTTTATTAGAGCGGGAGTTCCATTGGCATATATTAGGATATCGCTAGTTTTTGCAAAAAAAGTTACTGTGTCTCGCCCACTCAGGCGCAGCCCCTCTGGAAGAACCATGTTGAGGGAAGCAATACCTGCCGCATCCAACATTCCTTCTGTCCAAGATATGAGTCGAGCACGAATTTCCTGAATGGATGGCAAGGAGTTTCCATATATGTCTTTTGTAAAACGATCTATCGAATGAGAGTAATAAAGAGATACGATCGCCCTGCCAGCATCCCCAAGAGCGCTAGCAAGCACTGACATAACTGCTACTTCAGAGAGGGAGGCATGAGTTTGCATGGAACCTAACTGTTCACTGCCTAGTAAACGTGATACTCCATCAAATAATGTCTGATGATTGCTGATATTTGTATAAGCGCCTTCTGGGTTTAAATCCAAGCCATATCGCTGATTCAGAGCAGGTATTAAGTCTTTGGCACCGTATGGGTTAAACGTGGTCGCAGATAAGTTAGTTGCGACGGCCAAAAGTTGGCTTAATGCGCCACCTAATGAGTGCCCGGAGAGAGTAATTGTTGAATCAGGATATTGGTTAGTCACCCTATTCAAAAACTCCCTTGCCGATATATACTGATCAGGAAGTTGATTAAGCCCCATTTGCATATTGTTTCCCCAATCTTCGGCAGAAGTGGGCTCTGTACCTCGGCTAACTAAAACTATTTCACCCAAGACATTTTGAAATGCAAAACCTTGATAGCCATCTCCATTATCAGGATACTCTACCTCTAATCTCGTCCATCCAATAGGCGCTCCACTTTCATTATAAGCGAAATCGCTAAGCTGGGCATATTCGGCAACTGTAATCATAATGGTACCCTTTCGATTATGGATATAACTATCGTATTGAGTTAACAGGTTCGCAACGATTATCAAAGCGTTTTAATTTGATTGCATGAAGTGTTAACAACCTTCCGACCCTGCCTGATCTGCTCATCAAACACGACGTCCAATCGTCAGCATCGACTGTATATGGGTAGATGCGGTGCATCATGCCATCGGGTAGATCAAAGTTAACTGCTGTATCTTCGAAGACGGCGCCTACCTTTGGATCATGGTCATTTTTTCCGTCTATTCTCGTAGGAAAGCGTATTTCATTACGAAACATTGAAGGGTCGTCAAAATAAGCACACCCTATGTCTGCCTCGAAATATGAAAGACCTTCAGAAAAATTTCTGATATAAGCGACGTACCTGCCCATGCCATCAACACTTTTAGGATGTGTTTCCTGTCGTTTATTTAAGGGCTTCTTGTGCCAAGTCATAAATCCAGGGGCGTAGTTTCGCTGCTCTATAGCATAGGCAGTTAATTCATTTTGAGCCAACTTACCGGGCACATTATTTATTACTTGCGCGTAGAAAAACCTATCGCCTGGTGGCGTGATGATAGGCAATTTGCTGTCCATCAAGCCGACCACATGGCAGGTGTAGCGCTGAAATTTATGATGGGTTTGTATACGCTGTATCTTGACGCCAATCAGCCACAAAGGGCCATCCTTTAGGCCATTAGCCTGCGGCGACAAGCTAAAACGTTTTGCGTACTGCGGGCTCCAAGCCCATTCTACGATTTCTAATTGATCCCCAAGTACTGGATCAGCCAGCTCAACATGTGTTTTTGCCTTTTGGTGGATAGGCAATGCCTGATTTATACCTGTAGTAGTATCAATCTTGGTATCAATAGTAGCGGCATAGCTTAAGCTGCTAAACATAAACATTATCACTTTGATTAAAGTTGGAACTAGCCACACCGATGCTATATAACTTAAATCATTTGTGTTAGGCACTATTTGGCTATTCATTTTGTTATTCTCCACGTAGCTTGAAAAGAATCTCTTATCGTTTATATTTTCACTTTATCTAAATCATCAGCTTGCAGATTGCTGTAAATTTCAATTGTTATCTCCTGTTCGTTTTGATTGCATTTGTCTTTTTGATTACTCTTGCCTTTACCCAATATAACTGCCTCATCCACCTGCAAGCCTTTCGGTAATTGATGCGTGATAAACAGAATCGTAACCTTACCCTTGAGCTTATTCACCGTCTGTGCAAAGTGTTCTGCAGTTTGTGGGTCAAGATTAGAAACTGCTTCATCAAAGATCAGCACCTTTGGTTGTTTAAGCAGTGCTCTAGCAATCGCAATCCGTTGTTTCTGTCCACCACTTAAACCTGCACCATGTTCGCCAACGGTGGTTTGGTAACCTTGTGGTAGCTTCTCAATGGCTTGGTGAATCTCTGCTAGTTGGCAAGCATGGATGATTTGTTCAAAACTGGCATGAGGATTGGCTAGGATGAGGTTGTCGTAAATGGTGCCTGAGAACAATACGGTTTCCTGTGGTACTACGCCAAAGTGGTTTCTGAGTTCATTAGCGGCTAGGTACTTAATATCTTGACCGTTCAGTTTGATGGTGCCTTCTTGAGGCTGGTAGAAACCTAGCAGTAGTTTAGCTAAGGTACTTTTACCACAGCCACTAGGGCCCATCACCACGACGCAGTGGCCTGCTTGTATATTAAAACTGAGGTAGCGATACAACCAAGGTAGGTCTGTATCGTTTTTGGGATCGGTGTACCTAAAACCTAAACTATCGACAGTGATGCTGGTGGTTTGACTAACATTTGCTCGAGTTGGGATAAGCGTCATTGGTTCAGCAGGAGCGTTCATTACATCCCCTAGACGCTTCACTGCAATATCAGCTTGTTGAAACTCTTGCCATAAACCTACTAAGCGCATCACTGGTTGCGAGAGGCGGCCTGAGAACATTTGGAAGGCAACCAGCATGCCAATGGTGAAGCTAGTGTTGTGCATGACCAACCATGCACCTACACATAGAATGGCTAAGGTTTGTAACTGGTCTAATGTGCTGGCTGCCGTATTGTAGGTAATAGAAAGTTTGCGACTATCAAAGCTGGCATTGAGATAAGTGCTTAAGTAGTTGCCGAAGATTTGTTTAAGCTGTGGTTCCATCTGTAATGATTTCACCGTTTCCATGCCTGAAACGTATTCAGTAAGAAAAGCTTGGTTGCGTGCACCGAGCATGAACTGGTGGTTAAGCTTGGCACGGATAATTGGTGTTAGAAAAAAGCTTAAGATGGAGATGAGTGCGAGACAAGCCACTGCAATTAAACTCAATTGCCAGCTATACCAAAACATAATGGCAAGAAACACAATCAGGAACGGAAGGTCTAGTAACAAGGTAACTAAGCCACCAGCTAGAAACTCACGGATAGTTTCTACGCCATGTACACGGGCGATGATGACGCCTGTAGGCCTATGGTTGTAATAACGTACAGGGAGATCTAACAAATGACTAAAGACTTTATGGCCTAAAGTGGCATCAATACGATTACCAGTATGCAGCACCAAGTATTGACGTACCCATCCCATCACTGCACTGAACACTAGAAAGATAAAGAGTGCAACACCTATCACAACTAAGGTACTGGTGGTGTGGTGCACCACCACTTTATCAATCACGATCTGCGTGCAGATTGGTACAGCCAAACCTACTAACTGAATAGCTAGCGATGCAAGCAATACTTCTGACCATATCTTTTTGTATTTGAGTAATTCGGGAATAAACCAGCGAAAGCCAAACTCTTTGCTAGATGCTTGGTTAGTGCTGTTACGAGAGGAGGCATTTGTTTTGGCTTGAGAGCCCTGAGAGTTATTACCCTGTGTGATTCCATCTTCATCCGTAACGGCTTCTTCGGCTTTACGCACCATTAAAAAATCACCGGTGATGCGATCGTTAAAATCTTGATCGTTGATGCTAATAGTTACAGGCTCGGCTTGCCCTGGATGCAATACAAGTAAGCGCTGGTCATCTCGCTTGAGGATTAATGCAATGTCGCAACTTGGAACAACTGGTGCATCAGGAGGTAAGGTAGAAGTTGGGGTGCTGCTTTGTTTTACACTACTAACATTGGGATCAAAGTTAGGGTTGGTAGTGTTTGAGGTTGACGTTACTACATTATCTGTTTGTGAGTTTGATACTGGATTAAGAATTGCCAAGCAAGGCATACTAGCTTGAGGGAGCTGTTTTAAACCATACAGCTTGCGCCTATTACTTAATCCAAACTGTTGAAGTGCTTGTTGTAATTGAACAATACCATAAGGTGGAGGATACTGTTTGATGAGCAAAGCTATATCTAGCGGAATTCGATTCAGCTGGCACAATGCTCCGGTAGCCCATATAAAGGCTTCGACAGTTAGTAACTGACCCATCACACCCTCACTTACTTTTTCTTAGTATCTGGTGAGATTGCTTTTCTGGAGCATTGGATGAATAGCAGAGACCATACCCCTTACTTTTACTCTAACTGATAAAAGTTAAATTAGTCAAGTAATTTTTTAAGGGTTTTAAATTTACTTAAGACTCAAAACTATTAGAGGTTTGCAAGGAATAAATATTCAATGCTAATCAATATTAATCAAGAGGTAATACAATGACTCCTTGTTCATAATGCGAGGTTAGCTGTTACGAAACAAATAGGTAATCCAAATTACTAGTTAATCAAAATGTTTGTAAAGTCAAGCTGGACTAAATTTCTTCTATATATATTCACCATTAGCTCTAATATTCTCAATAAGATAGTAGCTTCTTACAATTGAACTTATTATGGATTTAAGAGTTGAAAACCTACTCCATCAGTTCTGATCAAAATAAGTATCAAGACACTAGATTAAACTCAGCACCTACATGTCCAATATTTGGTAAAGAGTCTGTATATAGCTGGTGTGCACGCATTCACAGACTGGCTGGACAGGCAGACGCATCTAAAACTTGCCGGTTACTATTCGAGCATAATAGCGCTGGTCTATGCCACGACTTTCCTAGCAAGCTCTCGTCCCTCATTAAAAATATCTCGCTGCCTCACAACCCTGAGACTTTAGTAATCGAACATACTGCTTTGGGTTTCTATAAAGCATTTCTAACCGAAGAAATCTTTAGTCGATACGTAAATAATGCACTAATCGGAGGGACTCCTGATATCAAAACTTTATTAGGTGTAAAAAATTCAGGTGCCTTGTATCCTTTTGCGCTGAAATATTGCTCTGAGTGCGTAGCTCATTCTATAAAGCACTTTGGATACTCAACTTGGGAAACAAATCAACAATGGCCTAGCGTACATATTTGCGATACTCATAACAAACTTTTAATATCAGCCCCGAATGGTTTTCATAATAAGTCCTTGAAGAAATGGTACTTGCCGCATGATGGGATAATTAGTCTTTGGCCCGAACAAACAGGAGTTACTGAAAAGGCTTTAGTAATACTTTCTAGAATTAGCAAATGGTCTACTTATTTAAGAAAATATAACAACCAACCTCTAGATAGTCATTTATTAAAAATTCTGTACCATCTACAAGCAAGAAATCACGGGTTTTTCACTTCAGATGGACTATTAATGTTCCAGCAATTTAGAAAAGCGTTTATTCATAAATACAAAGATTTATTTTCCATCAAAGGATTCGAATTCCTAGGTGACATTCATAAAGAACACGGAGGAATGTTAGGGGTAATATTCAAGCAATATTCTGGGGATAGACTTCCGTTAAAACATATTCTCATGATTGATTTTTTATTTTCATCGCCCGCCAGTTTTAGAAAGAACTATCATTTGGTAAAAAGCATTGGCAACAGCTAGAGTGGTATACAATACAATTGATTCTATGATCAATTTCCGGTACGCGGTTAGACCTTCTCATTCAAAAGCCGTCGACTATCCCCCATAGTTAAAGCTAACTTTCTAATCAATTTGAGATATTCAACGAAGCAATTATGGCAAAATTTTCAGATCCAACAGCAGATGAAATAATTCATCATAGAATGATAGTTGGAAGTAATATTAAAAACAAACTACAAGAATATGCTTACTTTCTAAAACAGATCATTCATATATGCGTTGATAATTATGAAGCTTTTTTAAATAGAACAACTCCTGTTAGCACAGGCTATAACAATATAAATTATTCTTTTAATGCGTTTATTAATACCTTCCAATCTCTAAAAGACTCTTTAACTACTGCAACTGGTATTGAAATTAATTGGGCCGATTTTGATAAAGTTAAGCACGCTAACTTTATCAAATCATGCCGGAACGCAACTACGCATGATGGACAAGAAATTATTAATGCCTACGCCGATGGGAAATATTATATTGCTGGCAAGCTTGAGAGAGTTGCAATTACAAAAGGTCAAGGGAGGCTAATTATTATTGAGCCTCCTATTGAAGATTTGAAAACCCTTTGTATAGAATTCTCTATAGGGCTAATGTCAGTAATCACTGAAATAATTAATCATTATGGGACAAATATCCCGGTTTCAAGTGCAAAAAATAGATATGAATATGCAGAGGAGTTTATATTAGGTTCTCATGCAGTTCCCGATGATATAAAAGATATTATACGTGAGAATAAAAATTTTCTTGCTTCACAAATTGATGTATTCAAATATGATCCAATAGGTGAAATTAAGCAGAAAATAGTAGAGATTGAAGGTATTTGTACACAAGCCAGTTAACGCAAGAAGCGATAATTTAATCAGCGACTATAACGAGATTTGCTTGTATCTTGTAGCATTTCATCATTTTCTAACCACAAAAGACTGAGTACTTGATTGCTTGAAATGCGCATGGCATCTTCAATAATCTCATAACGCTCAGCCTCTCGATTATCAAACCATGTATCAGCTGTGGCTTTTTGAGCTCTTATACGCTCCTCATTTCCAAATACTTGATCGAATGCCATTGAATCTGGACTGAGTACTTTCTGAGGAAACCACCTTTCAGGGACATCTTTTGAGCGGTTGAACCACACTCTGCCCGATTTAGAATGGCATACTAAGACTAGAGGCCACGAATTGCTATTTACTAGCCTAATTGCAGTAGCAGTGATGCTTGTATTGAATTTATCAGCAAGATCTTTGATGCCATCAAAAGTTGGGCGTTTCAACTTTCTTGCTAAAGGATCAAACATATATTTGGGCATCAGAAGCTCTGACGCATACTTATCCGCCTCACGCTCTTCAACAGGTTTGCTGCTGTATCCCTCTACCCAATCGTCAACCCGACATTCAAAAGAGCGTCCTCTATGATAATTCCAATGCCCGAGTTCATGCGCCAGAGAAAATCTTTTCCTTCGCGGATCTGATTGATCTCTAATAGTGACTATTGCTCGATTATTGTATCCAACTAAACGTGCTTCACAGCCACTTAAATCTTTATATTGCACACGAACACCCTCATCCCATGCAATTGCTTCTAAGTCTATTGCATCAGGTGTTTGGATCCCGAGTTCAAGTAGCCTCAGTTCGGCTTTAGAGAATTCGTTTGAAGTTTTCAGAGCTCATCACCTCTAATAGCGCCTAATTCCATTAGTTCTTTTATTAATTCTATGGCCTCAGCATCACTAATATTATCTAGCTTTCTTGCAGCGAGAGTGAAGCTAGCATCATTGGCAGCAGACAATTTGGCAATGATTTTATGCGCACTTGTCGCGTCTATATTAGTTATATGCACAGTAGCTTTGTTACTTGCTAATTTCATCTCAGCTCTGGCGATCTCAAGTCTTTTTGCTCCTGTAGATTGAATCGCTTTCTCATAACTTCTCTTAGCATTAGTGCCTGCTTGTACTAAAGAATTATCCTGAACTGCTGCTTTTAGTATTTCGGCATCTGACGTATTGAATAGATCTTCTATTAACAATTCAGCAATTAAAGTTAATTGCTCACGTGGGTCTTTGGATTGTGTGGTCATGTTGTTGACTCCTCTTGATCCAATTTTCTTACTTTTCGGCTAATGGCAGTTAATGTGCTTGCGTATTGAACTGGACTTAAACCTACAAGATTTTGAATTTCTTTCGGACTGTAGCCATCGAGTTGTGCCATCAAAACCATTTCAATTATTTCATTGCCACTGAAAGATTTATTAATTTTATCGAGCATTTGATTCGCAATTAATATTTCCTCTGGAGTATCAATATTAGGTTTTAAATCCAGAGCTTCCAATAAATCATCTTCAACTACTATGTCTATTGATTGTGCTAACGGATCGTGTTGTCGTTTTTTCAAATATGCATACACAAGACTTTTCATAACTCCGTATATGAACACTATCGTTGGAAGATTTACAGGACACTTACGCTTTCCCTCAAAAGCTTTGCAAAGTGCGATGTGGAGCAGGTCTTCGCCTTCGATAGCCAATCCTAAACATAAGTAATCAGCTGACGTGCCGAGTTTTATCCACTCCGCTTCTGATAAAGAGGAGACTCTTTCTTTGAAATCACTTACAGATAAGACGTCATGAACTTTTTCTGCTTTTATCAAAACTTAACCTCCACTGGATTAAAGGCTATTTTTATTAATTATTCAGACAAATAAAAAATATTTATTTTAAATGTCTGCAAAGTGATGTTAGTTAGCCATTATCTACACGATGAATTAACGCTTGGAGACTATTATGGCTGATGTCCGCATTACTTGTATTAAAAAACCTCAAAATGGTAAACATGAACATATTACACATGTTGGTAATCCTGCGGGAGGCTGGAAGTGGCCTGTCGAAGATGTAGTGAGAAGCATAGATGCTAAGACTAATACTTTCTATGTTCAAGATGCTAAAACAGGAAGGCGTGCTTATGTCGGTGTAGTCAGACCACAGAATCATGCACCATATATCCGTACTTACGCAGATGGTGTCTGGAACGATAACTTACTTTCGCTACCAGCTTGCTAGAAACAATTCAGATAATTAGGGGAGTTAAATTGGCTAAAAATCAACACGTCGTTCCTCGTGACAACCAGTGGGCAGTACTTGGTGAGGGTAATTCCAAAGCTACCGCTGTTTATCCGACACAGCAAGAAGCGATTCAACGTGCAAAAGAGATCGCTCAAAATCAACAATCAGAATTACTCATACATGGTATCAATGGGAAAATTCGTGAGCGTAATAGTTACGGCAATGATCAATTCCCTCCAAAAGGATGAGTTGTCTAGGTGACGAGATGCATACCAGAATAAAGATCTGGTATTTACAAGCAATTTGCATTTACTAAATTAAAGGGGCAAACATGAAAATTAATCTTGCGCATCTTAGAGAGCGCTCTACTTCTGGAGGATGGATAAACTTTGCAGTTTTTGATGCTAAATCAAGCTCGGGTAATTCAGGTAATGGGACACTATTAGCACAACTAACCGCTAGGGCTAGGCTATCAGGCTTAAAGGTAGACCAGTCAGCACTTCTATACAACTCCAATGGTCAGATTCGGTTTTATGGTACTAAAACACTAGTTGATTATTTGTCACGAAGTGGAGTGCCTGGATGGACACACACAATTGATGTATAGGATCTGCTATTCAATCTTTAATATTAGGATAATAAATGGAGTTATTTACAGAAGATAAAGAGCAACAAATTAAAAACCTTGGGAGTAATCAATACAGCTTAATGATTTCCAGAATGCATGTTACTTTCATCGCTTTTGCTTCTCATCCATGTTGATTGCACTTTACAACAACCAAAGACTTCGAGCTGAGGCCGTTGGCAGTGGCTCTATGGGGACTTGCCCATGGACTGGACTCTCTGTAAAAGCACACGTGGGACTCCTACGACAGTACTGGGCATATTCTGGAGGGCAGCCGAATTATCAAAATGGCTATGAACCTGAGTCTGAATGGCATATTACATGGAAAACTTTGATTCAGGACCAGTATTGCGAAGTAGTCATGGGTGCAAACAATGAGCATCGCGCGGACATTTTAGGTTCTAACAATACAGTAATAGAAATTCAGCGCAGCACTATCGATATTAGAGACTCCAGAGACAGGGTCGTTTTTTATAAAGCAGCGACAGGTAGGCGAGTTGTTTGGATTGTCGATATTCAGGAATTCTGGCGAAAGAGATTTTTTCTTTCGAATGAATCATTATCTAATGGAGTCTATTCCGTAATCTGGAAGCCCAAACGCACCTGGCTTTGGGACCTTGCTGCCACTCCTGACACCAACCTGTTTCTTGAATTCAATCAATCGTCAGAAAAGTTGCTTCAGGTATGGATACATCAGGGAAATATGTTTGCAAAATTCGTTCAGAAAAAAGATTTTTTTATGCGCTATATGGATGGGGTAGCCAAGCCAGAGTGTGTCGGGTTTAGCCATGTAGCGGACAAAATACTTCGTGGACTTCCCTAGTTTATTGCCTTTATACTACCTTGTTAATATATAAGGCTTCATAAGTTATTTATAACTATCCTCCAAGACTTACTTACGCTAATTTATGAGCTAGTGGCTTTTAGTCCAAGTTATGATTCAAACTATATTTATAATGTTTAACTTTTAAAATATGCCCAAGCTTACTGTTGCAAAACACTCTTCAGGAAGACTCATAGACATTAGACGTGCTGAGAATGGTTTTGCATGTGATTGCTTTTGCTTTTGTTGTAACGAACCTTTGGTTGCTAGGCAAGGCGAAAAAAGAGACTGGTCATTTGCACATGAGTCTGGGGCCGAATGTGTTGGATCTTTTCAAACAGCACTGCATAAGGCGGCCATTCAAATCCTGGCAGATGAAAAAAGATTATATGTAGAATCGTACGACCCTGTACTTTCGAATCTAGTTAATTTGTCTCCTTACATGTATGAGAAATATTACTTAACAAAGAAAAGTTATAGGCATAATGGTGCTGCAACGATTTATGAGTTTTACTCAGACCACCAAATGGCTGAGAGGATATCAAAAGCACAAGACAACTGTTCTACCCAAATTTTAACTTTTTCAGAAACTTATAGTGAACGCCAGGCCTCTGGATCAACACGCATACCTGATGTCACAGCCATTTACGACGGAAAACCGATTTACATAGAAATTGTCGTAACCAATGAATGTGATCATGAGAAGATTTCTGACTTACAGCTTATTGGCGTTCCTGTCATGCAAATTGATATAAGCTCGCTACGGACTGTCGAATTCAATATGGATTTACTTCGGGCTGTACTTATCAATCCTGAGAGTAACCAAACGCCTAAAGTCTCTCGTCAATGGTTAATTAAACCTCAATATATTAAAGATGCCGATATCGTTGCTAAAGAATACTTAAGTTTTGTTGATGCTAAAGTCAGTGAAATAAATAGAAGAGAAAGCAAATTGTGGGAAGAGGACTCCGCCGCAGCTAGGAAATCTCAAGTACAAATAAAAGACGTTATATTAAATATCGAACAGTTCCCGATGATGGCCATTATTAGTGTTCCATCGAATATTTCACCTTTCAAACGTAGTGATGTTAATTACATATTTAATGCGCTTGAGGCTAGACAGATCGATGCTGGATGGAGAGTTAGCGGCAATAATATACGTCAAAGAATTATTAATATAGTTGCACGAGCTGAAGCTCTTGAAAAAGAGCGTAATGCATTGATTGAGTCAGAGGCAGAGAAATTCCGGCAAGCAGAAGCGGAAGAGTTGAGGCTTGAAGAGGATAAATATATGGCCGAACAGACCAAAATCCTTGCAAAGCTGGAGGCTTTTAAAATCAAGAACAGAAGCGCTTTGATTAATGAGGTAGAGGCGCGTTATAGTTATATTGATGATGTAATTTGGAGACAGGATTTAATAGATTCTGAGCTCAGAAGGTTAAGGTTGTTTTAGTGATAACTTTTTAACAAATTAAGATATTCATTATACTTATTAGGTAATAGTTACTTTAGATCATGAAATTAAAAGCATAGTTGAGCATGAGAAAAAATTTATCAAAAGAATAAAGTTTGTGAAAAGATAGAAGAGGCTAAAAGAAGTAATCGAACGGATAGTTTTGAGTGGTCATAACAGCAGTATGGATTAACTCTACACTGTTTGATTCAGAGTTAATTTACTTTGAGAGGAAAAGAATGAAAAATAGTTCGAGTGGTTTTGTTAAAGCTTTGGGTTTTGTATTGGTAACATCAGTTCTAATTTATTGGATCTCTAAACAATTTGACTTAGATATCACAACAAGTTCAGCTGTCTTTACAAGGCTTATTTACGTTGGAGTAAGTTTGGCACTTTTAGCTTATTTCGCGGAAGAGTTTGATCTCGGGATAGTTATGATTCTACCCATGAGTATTGTTGGTTATTTGTATTGTTGGATACCTGCCTTAGATTATTGGGCTAAACAAGACTTTAGTAATATGAATATTGTGGATGGTGTCATTACATATGCATGGTACTCAGCCGGATGGATACAGTCATCAATAGCTTTCTTAATATTAATAATTGGTTATTGGTTGATTTATTCCTTCAGTTCAAGAGTTAGGTACAGAAGATAGTATTGGTAATGTGGCAAGAATACTTAGCAACACTCCAACCAAATAACATGATACTGCACCACATAGGATTGAGAAATGACTGTCGAGCATAAAAGGTGTTTGTCCAATAATACTGAGTACTATGCTACATGCGCCTATTTTTAGTAAATAGGGGTTTACTCGACTGTTGTAATCTGAAGCCCTTGGGATTTTTCCGGACTTTATTGCCTTAATACTTAATATGCCTTCTTTCTGTTCTTTAGTAAGGGCATCAATCCAATTGAAACTCTGTTTTATAAATGAAAATCTTAAAAGAGTTGGTGCAACCATAATTGTTACTGCTAAAGAACATACAAATGTAATCATGGTATAGCGTATGCTATGATCAAAGTTTCCTGTAAATAATATCCCTATTAAAGGTAAATTTATTGCTACATAAAACAGAGAAATCTTCGCATGAATATTTAAACGTCCTAACATTTTAGACCCCAATATAATAGTTTGCAGTTGTCTTTAGGACCTCCTATAAATTGTTGATAAAACCCAGACTTCGTAAATGAAAATATTTGATATATTAAGTAACTTGGGATATTTAATTGTGGAGTGAAATTGAGTACCCTCCTGAATAGCTGATTATGGCGCAATTTTAAGTTGCATCTAATGATGCTCTCCGTATAAATATTAAAGGATTTTCGACAGACTTTATTTCTATTCGACAGACTTTATTTGTTCGCATCATCATGTAGCTATAAAAAGTTATTTTTGAACTTTCCCGCACTAGCACTCTCGAACGTAGAGTGCTAAAATGACTCATCAAGGAGGGGTAAGTACGAATGACTAATGCTTTAACAGTACCTGTATTAACGGCAACTGACAGTCTAGATCAATACACTAGAGCGATTAAAGCCTATCCTATTTTATCAGCGGAAGAGGAGCTTGCACTCGCGGTCAGATTCAAAAAAGAAAATGATCTTGAGGCTGCGCGCCAGTTGATTGTTTCACACCTACGTTTAGTAGCGAGTATCGCACGTGGGTATATGGGCTATGGTCTGCCACAAGCCGACCTCATCCAAGAAGGCAATATCGGCCTGATGAAAGCAGTAAAACGCTTTGACCCTGAGCGCGGCGTGCGCTTGGTTTCATTTGCTATGCATTGGATTAAAGCAGAGATTCACGAATACATCGTACGTAACTGGCGTTTAGTTAAAATCGCCACGACCAAAGCTCAGCGCAAGTTATTTTTTAACTTACGCAGCATGAAAACTGGCATCAACACCATGCAGACTGGTGAAGTCGACCATATTGCGCGTGAGCTGAATGTAAAGCCGGAAGAAGTGATGGAGATGGAGTCTCGCCTCAATGGTCACGAGATTTCACTGGAGTCCAACATCGATGACGATAGCGAAGAGCATTACAGCCCGATTGCTTATTTGCAAGACGAGAGCTTGACGCCACCTGAAGCACTTGAAGCCAAGCAATTTGAAATGGCCGAAACCACAGGCTTGGCCTCAGCCCTTAATCATTTGGATGAGCGTAGCCGCCGCGTGGTGGAAGCACGATGGTTGCAAGAAGACGCTAGCAAAACGCTGCACGAACTAGCAGATGAGTTTGGTGTATCCGCCGAGCGCATCCGACAAATTGAGCAAAAAGCGATGCTAAAAATGAAAACCTTGATGTTAGCAAATCGCTAATACGCAAGAAACAACAAAGTTTTAAGCAATAAAAAAGGCTGCTCACGCAGCCTTTTTTATTAAGCAGCACCTCTAAGCAGCTACCGTGGCTAACGGCTCAGCCTCAAATGCCAGCGCATTGCGCATATGCATGCGCAATACATTTAGATCATCAAGCTGCGCTTGGATGCTACGTTCAATCGCTTCCAACTCGGCAATTCTGTCCTCTAACGTATCTGTCGCTTTATAAATACGCTTGATACTTTCTAAGCGCCTGCGCAGTTGCAGCTGGTGTTCACGCACTTGCGACTCCATAGGCGCAATCACCGCCTTTAGCCAGTTCTCAATATCACGGTTAGCTACTTCAAATACATGGATAACTCGGCTTGCCAGTGTTTCAAAGAACTTGCTGGTAAGCGTCATTTTCTCGTGAGCAATCATATTAAACGCGGTATTAAATTGCTCTTTATAAGCGCGCTCTAATTTAGACAGCTCCTTTTGATAGCGCAAAGTAGTAAATGCTGGCGGTTCAGATTTACGCAAGCCATGCTCTTTTGAAAACTTCTCGTACATCACATCCATCATTTGTTTAATTTCATCAATTTGCACGTCTGATGAAATTAAGCGCGTTTTCAGCTCGCTAAAGAAGTTATCCATCGCCTGGCGTATGGTTTTGGTAAAGCTGGCATCCACCATAGTTTGGCGCGTGGCATGCACATGCACCTTTAGTGACTCCATCCCAAGCAAGGTAAACAAACGATTGGTATGCTGGGAAAAGATACTGCGTAATGCCTGGAAACGTTGCAGCCCTTGCTCAAAGTTCTCTTTATCAACTTTGACCTTATTCATCATGTGCTCGACTACGTCTTCGTTCTTACCGCGCAATCCGCGCAGCTCAAGCAATTGGTCGTTAACACCAGAGAACCTTGCATCCAAAATCACATGTGAGTTAGTAATCAGGTCTTCAATTTCATTGTGCGTGTTATCACGCACAATTTCTTTTTTGGCTGGGATCAGCTCATTAGATAAAGCTTTTTCAAGCTCTAAGACGCGACTCTTGGCCAGCAATGCTTCATCGCTATTCACCTTAGCAAGCAAGCCTTTTTGTGCAGATACCGGGTAGATATGATTCACATCCAAACCGAGCAAGTCTGCGCTGGTTTTTACTTGCTTCGCAAGTTCTGTTTGAATTTCTTCCTCGTCTTTTAACTCATCCCACAAGCCGTCAATCTTATTTAATACAGCAAGGCGCCCCTTTTGCTTCCAGCGTGTACCGCTGATGTATTGTCGCCAAACATCAATCTCCGACTTAGTAACGCCTGTATCTGCCGCCAGTATAAATAGCACTGCGTGCGCATTGGGCAACATATTGAGGGTAAGCTCAGGCTCAGTACCAATCGCATTCAAGCCCGGTGTATCTAAAATCACCAACCCTTGCTCTAACAAAGGATGCGGGAAGTTAATCATGGCATAGCGCCAGCATGGCACATCAATCGTGCCATCTTTATTGATATTGAGCGCATCGTCAGCGCTGTTAGGGTCATATAGCCCGTATTTCTCCGCTTCTTGCAAAGTAACCGCTTTAGTACTGCTTACCTCTTTAAAAGCATTGACCATGCTTTCGTTAGAGTCAACCTCAAAGGTAACGGTCTTCCACTCGTCTGGATAACGTTTATATTCAGAGGTGGTTGCATCAGAAAGACGGGTTTCAATCGGCAACATCATGATAGATGTTGGTTTCGATTTATCGTAAAGCAACTCGGTTGGGCACATGGTTGTACGGCCAGCACTCGAAGGTAACAGGCGTGTGCCGTACCCTGCAAAGAAGATTGCATTAATCAGTTCAGATTTTCCACGTGAGAACTCTGCTACAAAGGCAACGTTCAGTTTGTCTTCACGTAATCTGTCCAGCAATTGTTGAATTCGCTGATCTACTTGCGCATCATTGAGCTCTTGCTCATTTAGCCAGCTGCGATAGTCGCAAATCGTGTCGACTAGCGCCTTACGCCACTGGGAATATACTTCAAAATGATGTGCTAATTTATTATCTGCCATGATGGTCCTCAAACCATTTTTAGGTAGCATTACTTTATCACTGTTAATTCAATCTGCAAATAAATCCATGCACTATTGTTTGTGTATCTGAAAATGATTCAGACAGGCGGTTAATTATTTAATATGAACGGTTGCGCTGTAGATTATCAGCAAACTAACTCATTCTGTTATCATCTTATTTTTTAAAGTAGTTAAGTAAACCATGAGCGAAAATACACAAAACGCACCTCGCCCAATTGATATTAAACTTCACCAAGCGTCGCGTTTGTTGGAAATTAAATTTGATAACAATACTGAATGCATGCTGTCTTGTGAGTTTCTGCGTGTTTATTCACCTTCAGCTGAGGTGCGCGGTCACGGCCACGGTCAAGAAGTACTGCAAGTCGGTAAAGAAGATGTCAATATTTCAGCCATACACCCTATTGGCAATTATGCGGTCAAACTCGTATTTACGGATGGCCATGACACCGGTTTGTACTCGTGGGATTACTTATACGATTTAGCACGCAACTATGAGTCGCTCTGGCTAGAGTATCTGGGTAAATTAAGTGCCGCTGGGCATACACGCAAAAACTTATCTTAAAGAAAAGACTGCAATGACATCCGAGCAAAATACACACTTTGGTTTTAAAACTGTTGCCGAAACGGAAAAGGCAAAAAAAGTTGCTGAGGTATTCCACTCAGTTGCCAACAAATACGATTTAATGAACGATGTGATGTCTGCGGGCTTACACCGTAGCTGGAAACGTTTTGCAGTCAGTATCAGCGGTGTAAATCCTGGCGACAAAGTGCTTGATATTGCTGGCGGCAGTGGTGACTTATCTAAACTGTTTGCGCAAAAAGTAGGACCCGAGGGCCAAGTCATTTTGACAGATATTAATGCATCGATGTTAGGTGTTGGCCGTGACCGTATGTTAGATGCAGGCCTGAATGTACCGGCCATGCAATGTGATGCGGAAAAACTACCGTTTCCTGACCAGTATTTTGACTGCGTGATTGTAGCCTTTGGCTTGCGCAACATGACGCATAAAGATAAAGCGCTGGCCGAAATGCAGCGCGTACTTAAAGTAGGCGGTCGCTTATTGGTGCTTGAGTTCTCAAAAGTATGGCAACCGCTATCTAAAGCTTACGATGTTTATTCATTTAAATTGCTGCCATTAATGGGCAAGCTACTGGCAAAAGATGCCGATAGCTACCAATACCTTGCCGAGTCTATCCGCATGCACCCAGACCAAGAAACGTTGAAGCAGATGATGGTTGATGCCGGCTTAAGCAAAGTAGATTACTACAACTTGGCTGCTGGCGTGGTGGCCTTACATAAGGGTTATAAAACCTGATGTTCAAAAGTTTTAGCACACAAATACTGCAGCATCTTATTGCACAAAACACATGGGCTTGCAGCATGCTGCAACCGTTCGCTGGCAAGTCGGTACGCATTACCATTGCACCTGTTCACAGCACACTGATGATTTTAGAAGATGGCACCCTAGCGATGGCTGGCGAGACTAACATTCCGGATGCGAGTATTAATATCGCGCCTAGCTTGTTGCCACGACTTATCGCCAAAGATGAAGCAGCAAAACTGCAAATTGAAGTAACAGGCGACACACACTTAGCAACCGCGTTAGCCAAAGTACTTTCTCATCTACGTTGGGATTACGAAGATGATTTAAGCAAGCTCGTGGGCGATGTACCAGCCAATAAAATCGGTACTTTTGCAAGAAGCTCAGTACAAAGCCTTAAAGGTGCGGGTATTAATTTTGCCAGTATGCTCAGCGAATACTGGCAAGAAGAAAAACCAATGCTCGCTAAAAAAAGGCATGTGGATCAATTTAACCATGATGTTGACCACCTACGCTCAGACGTAGAGCGTTTTGAAAAAAGGCTGCAAAAACTTGCCAAAGCACGTGAAGCCAGCACAGCCACTAGCCAAGCCGGCGACTCCGGCACGATTCCAAACAATCAAGTTACAGATAGCGTTAAATAATTTATGCGGATTTTTCGGCTCTTTTATATTATTTTTATTACTCTGCGCTTCGGCTTAGATGAATTTATCCTAAGCCATAGCAAACTTAAACCGCTGCAATCCACCATAGGCATTCTGCTGTTTTGGCGCAACACCAATACACCACGCGGTGCTCGATTAAGGTTGGCCTTAGAAGCACTGGGGCCTATTTTCGTGAAGTTCGGCCAGATGCTATCTACCCGTCGCGATTTAATCCCGGCAGACATCGCAGATGAGTTGGCAAAATTACAGGACCAAGTCCCGCCTTTTAGCTTTGCTGAAGTAGAAAGCATTATCACCCAAGCTTTTAACGAGCCCTTGGCCCAACGTTTTTCTCAATTTGATGAAACGCCGGTTGCCAGTGCCTCTGTAGCGCAGGTACATTTCGCGCACCTCCCGCATGGTGAGCCTGTTGCAGTTAAAGTATTAAGACCGAACATTGAAAAAACCATAGCCCATGACCTGCTGCTCATGGATACAGTAGCTTTATTACTGCAAAGCATCTCTGCAGAATTTAAACGCCTCAAACCACGTGAGATTGTTGCTGAGTTTGCCAGACACACCGAGAGTGAACTGGACTTAACGCTGGAGGCGGCGAACTGCAGCTTGCTAGGACGTAATTTTGCAGACAAATCCATGCTTATCGTGCCAGATGTACATTGGGATTGGTGCCGCAAAGAGGTGATGGTCATGCAACGTATGTATGGCACTCAAATCAGCCAACGTGACGCCTTAATCGCAAAAGACATAGATACATCCAAGCTGGCAAGAGACGGTGTTGAGATATTTTTCACACAGGTATTTCGTGACGGCTTCTTTCATGCGGATATGCACCCAGGCAATATACAGGTAGCAGATGACGGCAAATACATCGCACTTGATTTTGGCATCATGGGCACATTAAATGACGTGGATAAATACTATCTTGCGCGTAATTTCCTGGCATTTTTCAACCGCGATTACCGCGATGTAGCCCAAGCACATATTGATTCAGGTTGGGTGCCTGCAGACACCAAACGCGAAGAGCTGGAAACCGCAGTACGTGCCATTTGCGAGCCGATTTTTAACAAACCGTTAAAAGATATTTCTTTTGCGCGCACCCTGCTTAGCTTATTTCAAATGGCTCGTCGCTTTGGTGTGATTATCCAGCCGCAGCTGATTATGCTACAAAAAACGCTACTCAACATTGAAGGCCTAGGCCGGGAGCTAGACCCTAACCTAGACTTATGGAAAAGTGCACAACCATTTTTAACACGCTGGATGAGCGAGCAAATCGGATGGCGCTCTATGTTCAATAATTTTAAAAACGAACTGCCACATATCATCAAGAGCATGCCGCAGATGCCAAGACTGGCTCATCAGTTTCTCAGCCAGACTAATCAAGCCGAACAGGAAGTACCGCTACGTGCATCCATAGAGCAGCTTGTGCAAGCACAGCAACTGCAAGCAATATGGCAAAAACGATTAGTGATTGCAATTGTCGTATTGGCACTGGTAGAAGTATTGTTGGTAGTTGGCACTTATTTTATTCACTAACCGTTTTTAATTTACTCACAGTTCAACAGCATCATGATAGCTACTCACCTGATTACTGCCACGCACGCTTTATTTACTTGCCTGATCGCAGCACGCGCTGCTTCGTTCATGTTCAAGATTAAACTTTAGGGTGTTGCTATGTTGATTTGGTTTGTCGTCATCTACTTATTAGTTTCTATCACGATAGGTTTAGTCGCTGCTACGCGCGTAAAAAACACAAAAGACTACGCGGTTGCCGGGCGACATCTACCACTGCCAGTTGTCATTGCCACCGTATTTGCCACATGGTTTGGCGCAGAGGCGATTTTTGGCGTATCGGCCACCTTTGTTACCAAAGGCTTAAACGGTGTAGCCGCTGACCCTTTTGGTGCAAGTATGTGTTTGGTACTTGCCGGTTTTTTCTTTTCTACCCAACTGTATAAGCTCAACATTATTACGCTGGGTGACTTCTACCGTATGCGCTATAACCGCACAGTAGAGGTACTCACCACCATTGCCATTGTTATTTCATACTTGGGCTGGGTGGCGGCACAAATCAAAGCGCTAGGCCTCATTTTCAACATTATTACCCATGGTGCAGTAAGTGAAGAGGCCGGTATGATATTGGGCACGGCGATTGTACTGACTTACACGACATTTGGCGGCATGCTCTCAGTAGCAGTGTTGGACTTTGTACAAATGATCGTCGTGATTGGCGGCCTGCTTTATATCGGCAGTATTGTTTCTGACATGACGGGCGGCGTTGCCCCAGTGATTGAACATGCACGCGCAGCAGGCAAACTGGACTTCTTTCCTAAGGGTGCAGATATCTGGGTATGGATGACTTTCCTTGGCGGCTGGGTAACGATGATGCTGGGCTCAATTCCACAACAAGACGTATTTCAGCGCATCACCTCTGCCAAAAGCGCAAAAATTGCGTTATGGGGCTCTATACTAGGTGCTACGGTTTACTTTTGCTTTACCTTTGTACCCATGTTTATTGCCTACGCTGCCACACTAATTGACCCAATGCATTTTGGCGCATTAGTGGTAGATGACTCTCAGCGCGTGCTCCCTTATTTAGTGCTTGAACATACGCCACTGCTGGCCCAAGTGATTTTCTTTGGTGCAGTAATGTCCGCCATCATGAGTTGCTCATCAGCCACGCTATTAGCGCCATCCGTATCTTTTGCGGAAAATATCGTTAAAGGTTACATGCCACATTTGAGTGACAAAGGCTTCCTTAAAGTCATGCGTATTTGTCTGATCGGCTTTGGTTTGTGTGTGTTATTTTATGCACTCAACTCAGAGCGCTCAATTTTTGGCATGGTGGAGTCTGCCTATAAAATCACGCTAGCAGGGGCATTTGTCCCCCTCATTTTTGGTGTGTTCTGGAAGAGATCTACCTCACAAGGCGCACTGGCTGCCATCATTGGTGGCGTGAGCACATGGGTACTGATCGAGGTGCTGATAGGTGAGGCGTGCCTAGTACCGCCGCAGCTCGTTGGCTTAGGCGTGAGTATCGTCGCGATGATTGCAGGCTCACTACTACCGCAAAAAATCGGTGGTAGCCCAGAAAAACCAGCAGGCTATTTACACGAGCATGCGGCAAGGCCACATTAACATCTGCGCCTCACGCTAACATATTGCTTAACATGAGCTAGGCATACTTAACATTGCAAGCGTCTAGTTATAACTAGACGCTACACTTTCTGGCAAACTCCACAATAAAACGTAGAGCGCTGACCTTGCTTAATGTTCAAGATAGGCTTGCCACAGACTCGACATGGCTCTCCGGTTCGGCCATAAACAAAATACTGTTGCTGAAAATAGCCCGGGTTACCATCTGTGCCAAAAAAGTCACGTAAGCTGCTACCGCCCGCTTTCAGCGCATCACTTAATGTTGATTTAATCTCAGCCACTAGCGTTTCACACTGCTGCAGGCTGAGTTTATTTGCTGGCATTGCTGGATTGATTCTGGCACGGAACAAAGACTCACTCGCATAAATATTGCCCACGCCTACCACCAAGTGACCGTCCATAATCGTGGTTTTGATGGCTGCCGTACGTGTGCGTATATGCTGCTGTAAATAAGCACCTGTAAACGCATCGTCTAGAGGCTCTGGCCCCAACACGCTAAGCAACTTATGCTGCTCATAGCTTTCGCCAGCCCACAACACCGCGCCAAAACGTCGTGGGTCACGTAAACGCAGCACTTGGCCATCTTTAAACACAAGATCAAAATGGTCATGCTTTTGTGCCGCTTCATTTTCTGCCAACAGGCAGATCCGACCAGACATGCCTAAATGCAGCAATAAAACTCCATGATCAAAATGCGCGAGAATATACTTGGCGCGACGCGTCAGTGCCCTTAAGGTTTGACCTTGCAACAAACTAGCTAAGTTCTCAGGAATTGGCCAACGCAAGGAGCCGTTACGGATCACAACTTGCGCAACGGTCTGGTCTAAAAGTGACAGCAATCCTAGTCGTGTCGTTTCTACTTCTGGGAGTTCAGGCATATTAGGTTAATTCCAAAAAAAATCCCCCACGATGCAAGCAGCATGGGGGATTTTTAAAGTTAGCAAAATAAGTACAGCAATCTCACATTACTTATTGGGCAGATTGATCGGTGGGTTCAACATCACAAAACCAGAGTCAGATGGAAACGTATATATAATGCCCTCATCCGGACGTGCCAACAGTAAATCTGGTGACTCTTGAATCTTATCAAAATGCACTTTACTGCCGTCTGCCATTTTAATTTCAAATGAAGGATACACCGTTTTGTGATCAGGGGTGTACAACTCCACTGATTTTGCAAATGTATGTACCCATGAGTAATCCACCCACTCATTCATTTCATTTTGCAATGGCTTAGCTTCTTTAATCGAAACCTTCCACTGACCATCAACTAAATCTAGATTCAAGCGAGACGACTCCCATTGCTCGAGTCGGCTAAAGTCAAAGCCAGCCACTTTTTCTGTAGGTTTTAGTGGAGCTTTATCCACCATTTCAATCACCTGCGTAGAGGTCGCTTCAGCATAAGAGTTAGACACTAAATAAACCGTGCCTTTATGCGCAATATACTGCTCATCGGTAAGCGGGCTGTGGGTGCCAAACAAAAACTCTTCTGCGTTGTTTTTATCTCTATACAACTTTAACTTAAACGCAGGATTCACCAGCCCGAACTTTTCCATATCCTCTGAAACAATTTTTTGAGGACTTTTTGCTGCCACAATCGCTAAAATGCGCTGTACAGACAACTGATCTGCGCGTGTTTTATAAGGCGCAGTTAAGCGCCAATATTTATCCACTTTTTCAAATGTGACCGGAGCTTTTGCTGGAAACTCAATGCTAATTGCATTAAATTCTGCCAGCTTATATGGCGAGACTTCATACTCTATATTTTTATTGGCTTCTGTTTTAGGGCGAACATATAAAAATGTGATTAAGCCCGCAACTACAGCAAGCAAAATTAGATTCAATAACCAACGTTTTTTCATGTCACACCCTCAAACAACAATTCAGTCCAAATATTTAGCTTATTAAGCTCTTCTGCGTTTCCACCAGAAATACAAACCAGCAATCATGAAGCCCAGCGGAATAAAGTACTGGAAGCCATGAAACACTGTCCATGCCACCAAGCGACCTTGATCTGTATCTGGAATAGAAACATTAATGTCTTTTAGCGGCATTGGCTGTATCGTAATCAGGTTGTCATCACCAGCTAACCAGTTCACGATATTCACGCCTAAATCTAGGTTACCGCCGTTAGTGATAAAGGTATTAGATAAAAAGTTAGCATTACCCATCACCACAACACGCTGACCTTTTTTACCATAAATACGCTCTAATGCCACACCCACGTTGATTGGGCCGCGCTTGTCTGTTTTTTCATTAAATACAGGCTTAGCGCCTTTCGCCAATTTTTCAGCAGATAGCCAGCCATTAGGCGCTACTTCAACCAGTTTACTCACCTTCCAACCATTATCATCGGTACCTACCGCGCTCACTTCATGTGACTCAGGGAACAAGGTACGCAACATAAAGTTTGTAGTGATTGCATGCTCGCCATACAAGCTTGCAAAGGCAACGCGTGCATCTGCGCCATACTGAGCCGATGCCATATCCAACACCACACCAGGTGACACTTGCAGACCCAAGTAGTCAGCAACAGCTTTCATACCCTTAAAATCGTTATCATCTAGCAACCACAGTAAGTTACCGCCAGCTTCCAAGTACGCCTTGATCTTTTGCGCTTCAATGTCGCTGACATCTACTTGTGGGCTAGCTACCACTAACATTGCACCATTACTTGGCACAGCCTGTGCAATGGTCAAGTCAGGGTTAGCAAACTTAAAGCCTTTGCTTTCCAACTGTTTGCCAAACTCACCCAAGTCATGATTTTTAACGCCTAGCAAGTTACGCTCGCCATGACCATCCAGGTACATAACCGCTTGCTGATTGGTGCGTGACAACCTAACTAGTAAATTGGTGAACTCTTGCTCTGCAAACGGTGGCGTAATGTGCTCTGCACGTTTTTGGTACTCCACCACAACTTCACCATCCACCTTAACGCCAGCATCTTGTGCTAGCTTTGGCTCTTCAGATGGGTTCACAAATTTAAGCCTGATATCATGTTTATCACGTTGATAACGTGCCACAAAGTCCACAATACCTTTGCGGAACACATCACCGCTTGATGCATCATCTTTAGTTGCATACACGGTAATATTAACCGGCGCCTTCATTTGCTTGAGCACGTTCACACTGCCCTGCGTCAGGATATTGCGATTTGCCTGTGTAATATCTTTTGCAACGCGGTACTGACTAGCTAAATAGCCTAGCAACACAACCAGCATTAAAAACAGTACGACAAAAAACCAATTTTGTACCAATAACTGAAAACGTAATTTACGATTAATGTTCATGTTAAAAATTCCAATTAACCACGTAAGCGGTCAGCATCTAGGCGACGCACTGTTAAGGTTAAAAATGTCACTGCGAATAAAATAAAATATACGATATCTGCACTATCAATCAAACCACTGGCAAACGATTGAAAATGACGTGTGAGCGATAAGCTACCAAGCACATTGGTAGGATCATCGCCAAAAAAGCGGTCTAGCATCATCAGTGCAAACAATGCGATAAACGTTAAAATTGCAGCAATCACAGGCTGCTGCGTTAAGCTAGAAAAATAAATGCCTAGCGCAGAAAAGCCCGCCACCATCAACAGCAAGCCCAATGAGTTAGCTAACAAAAAGCCAAAGTCAATGTCTGCCCAAACGTTCAGCGTAGATAACATTGCCGCGATAAACACAATTAACACGCTTAAAAACGCAACTAAACCTACAAACTTACCCACCACAATTTCCGTGAGTGAAATAGGCGCACTGAATAAAAATGGCAGAGTTTGGCTGCGACGCTCTTCAGAGATGAGTCGCATCGACAACAATGGCACGGCAAACAGCATGATAAATGAAGCTAAACCATACACAGACTGACCGACAAACTGGGTCACCCCAGTACGCTCAGCCGGACGCATCGCACCTGACATCACGGCAAAGTAGTCATTTACTGCATTTAGGTATTGCGTACCAAAAGCAAACATTAACAACGATAAAATCACCCAGCCCATCGGCGAGGCAAATACACTTTTAAGTTCTTTTCTTGCGACATTAATAATCATAAATAAAACCTTAAATAACCGATTGTTATACTGAAAAGTGACTCGATTGAACCAAATTAAACAGCGGCATAGAAATATGCGAGTTGGTTAAACAGCAACCTGCTCTTGATAAGTCAACTGCATAAATACGTCTTCCAAACTAGTTTGGTCTGGCGCGATTTGATGCAAACCCCAGCCTTGCTGAACGGCAGCTTGTACAATCGCTTCTGCTGGCTCTGTACTTTCGGCATAACGAACACGAATCAAGCCATTGGCTAAACTTTCAGCCTCTGAAACACCTGATATTCTTAAAATTTCTTCAATGGCTGGCGGGTTGCGTAAGCCAATCAGCAATTTATTACCAACACGCTGGCGTTTAAGCACATCAATTGAGCCGTTAAAAACCAGCTTACCTTTGTCAATAATTTGCACTTGATCACACACCATTTCTACCTCAGGCAAAATGTGTGTAGAGATAATCACGCTATGATCAGTACCAACTTCACGAATTAATGTACGGATATCACGAATTTGAATTGGGTCCAGACCCACAGTCGGCTCATCAAGAATCACCACCATCGGGCTATGAATAATCGCTTGAGCAATGCCTACACGCTGCTGGTAGCCATTCGATAAGTTTTCAATCAGGCGCTTGCTCATGTGCGTTAAACCACAGCGCTCTTTGGCGTTTTCAACTGCCTTCTTAATATGTTTTGCACTCACACGATGCAGCCTAGCTGCCATCGTCAAATACTCATCGACAGTTAACTCTTTATATAGGGGACGCATTTCCGGTAGGTATCCAATTAAGGCTTTCGCTTCCTTTGGACTCTCTATCATATCGATACCGCAAATTTTGACACTGCCATGGCTAGGCGCCAAGTTACCAGTGAGCATTTTCATGGTGGTAGACTTACCAGCACCGTTCGGGCCTAAAAACCCTAAAACCTCGCCCTTACTTAAGGTGAAATTTACATTACTTACTGCTTCGCGGCCTCCATAAAGTCGCGTAAGCTCAATTGCCTCAACTGTAAAATTATTCATAGGTACTCAATTTTAAAACATTCGTTTAAATACAGACGGTTATTACCAATTTTATTAAAACATCATAAAAAGTCTGACCCAGATAAAACAAATCTATAGATTAAAATCTATAGGCGACAGTTCATTTCACATGCGTTATAGTCAACCTGTAATTATGTCGGAACTTGCAGCCGCTGTCACGGACTAAGAAGCAACGAGGCATGATACAGTGTTTAAGCTAAATATTAGCAAGGGCTCACCAGCCACTCAACATAAATATTGAGCGAATCTCATTAAAATTAATGCAATCTATAAACGCGTAATTTACTATATAACTAAATCAATCAATTTTATAAATAGTTTCACATACCCTGATGACAAAAAAACTAGATTTGAATACGCCGCTGAAAAAAACTTCTTCAATCTCCACGGCGGTGAGTATTACTTTATGCGTACTTGCACTAGGGCTAACCAGCTGCGCTAGCAATACCCCCAATCGCTACCACTCTGAGACGTTGGCTAATAGTAACGAATCTGCCAACCCAGCTGAAAGAACACTCAGCGCAGAGTTTGTATATAAGTATCTAGTGGCAGAAGTTGCGGGGCAACGCGGTGAAATCGGCACAGCCGGCGCAATTTTTTATGACTTGGCACGTAGCGAGCAAGACCCTCGCCTAGCCGAGCGTGCGGCCAAAATCGGCGCTTTTGCCAACATTCCAAACCTAGCCATCCCTGCGGTAAAACTTTGGGCAGAGCTAGACCCATCATCAACAGAAGCACAGCAAGCCATGACAGAGATGCTCATTGCAACTGGGCGCTTACATGAGGCCGAGCCTTACTTAGCGCAACTACTGGTGAAAGAGGACTCAAGAGCCGGCGGCTTTTTATTTATCAACTCATTATTAAACCGCAGCCCTGATAAAGACGCGGTATTAAAGCTGATTCAATCACTAGCCAAACCCTACCCTGAGCTAGCAGAGGCAAACTTTGCCATTGCACAGGCAGCTTACATTGCGAATCGAGATAATGTTGCGCTAGATGCACTGGCAAAAGCAGAAGAGTCGCGCCCTAACTGGACCATTGTTGCCTTACTGAAAGGCCAAGTGTTATTTCGCCAATCACCCGCACAAGCAATTGCCTTTTATTATGAGTATTTAAAAGTGCAGCCAGATGCAAACGAAGTACGCATCAATCTGGCAAAAATTCTGGTTAATCAAAAACAATACGCCGCAGCAAAAGCGGAGTTTCCTGTCATTTTAGAGAACGCCAAACAGTCCGCAGAAAACAATAGCGCTGAAATTTACGCGATTGTAGGGTTACTGGCGTTCCAAACCATGGACTACAACGAAGCAGAAAAAGACTTTAAACAAGCTATTGCCAACAACTTTAAAGATACTGACCAGATTTATCTTTATCTTGGGCAAACGGCTGAAAAGCAAAAACATGATGTAGTTGCCATGTCTTGGTATAACAAAGTATCAACAGGGCCTCGCTACCTTGAAGCGCAATTTAGCTTGGCCAACCTCATTGCACGCACACAATCTACAGACAAAGCCATTGAGCTGCTAGATAATTTAGAAAACTTGAACGTAGAGCAGCAGATTCAAGTGATTAAGACCCAAGCATCTTTACTCTCTAAAGACAAACGCAACCAAGAGGCTTTTGACTTGCTAGATAAAGCGGTCAAGAACCTACCTAACACACCAGAGCTGGTCTATGACTACGCGCTTGCGGCAGAGCGCTTAGCTAAATTCGACATCATGGAATCAGAGTTGCGTAGAGCCATTACCGAAAAACCAGACTTTGCCGCCGCCTACAATGCACTGGGGTACTCATTTGCCGACCGTAACATTCGGCTGAAAGAAGCCATCACCTTAATTGAAAAGGCATTAACCCTTACCCCTAATGACCATTACATGCTAGACAGCCTAGGCTGGGCACATTATCGCAAAGGCAATTTGGACAAAGCTATTCAATTTTTAGAACAGGCATTCCGCATTAATCCTGATCCTGAAATTGCAGCGCACCTAGGGGAAGTGCTGTGGCAAAAAGGTGAGTACGAAAAAGCCAAGAAAGTATGGAGTGATGCCTTAACTGCAGACCCTGACAATGAAATTCTATTAACGACTGCAAACAAATTTAAATCTTAAGCGCTAGCGTAGAACCACAAGCCGAACTCAACCTACACTAGCCATCCCTATGCAATTGACACGTTATTTCCTAGCCCTAAGCATGGTCACTTTATTAACTGCGTGTGCAACTACAGCACACCAGGTGACCATGAGTGCAGATTCATCCGCACGTAACCAAGCACATTTACTGCGCAATGCAACGATTCAACAATTCTCACTACAGGGCAGAATCGGCGTACAAACCAATAGTAAAGGCTTTTCAGGCGGCTTGCAGTGGCAGCACTCCGCCACTAATGACAACATCGCGCTCTACTCGCCGCTTGGCGGCCAAGTGGCGCAAATTACAAAGTCAAGTGACCTCATCACACTCACCGATGCAAATGGCAAGCAGATATCTGCAGCAAATGCAGAAACACTTACCTATAATGCTTTAGGCTGGTCACTACCACTCACCGGATTATCCGATTGGTCATTGGGTCGCCCATCTAACAGCCCCATTCTCGCCATCACATGGGATGAACAAGGCTTACTGACCACATTAAATCAAGATGGCTGGAAAATTGAGTTTTCAAACTACACTGAGCAAAATGGTCATTGGCTGCCCGGTAAAATATCCCTAAAAAGCGATCAAGTTAACCTTAAACTGCTGGTGGAAAACTGGAGTAACATTACAAACTAAATAGTGACCTGTTTAACACTTTAATACTCACCACCTTTTACACGACCCTACATCACCGCCATGCATGACTTTGAAGCATTTTTAGCACCCGCAAAAATTAATTTATTTTTACACATCGTGGGTCAGCGTGAGGATGGCTACCATCTACTGCAAACAGTATTTAGATTACTGGACTATTACGACACTATCCATATCAAAACCACAAACACTAGCGCAATCAAACGTGTGAACGATGTGGCAGGCGTGCCAGAGACGCAGGATTTATCTATACGTGCCGCACTGTTATTACAAAAACATACCGGCTGCCAACTTGGCGCCGAAATATTAGTAGATAAAAAAATACCGATGGGCGGTGGACTTGGCGGTGGCAGCTCAGATGCAGCAACTGTGCTACTCGCCTTAAATCAGCAATGGCAGCTCAATCTGCCGCGTGAGGAACTGTTGAAACTAGGATTACAACTAGGTGCCGACGTGCCGTTCTTCATCTATGGTAGCAATGCATGGGCAGAAGGCGTTGGTGAGCAATTACAAGCACTTACGCTGCAAGACGCCTACTATGTAGTGCTTACGCCGAATGTTCATGTATCAACAGCACAAATTTTTGCTAATAATCAATTGACAAAGAATACGATTCCTAAGACAATAGCCGCCTTTTCAGAGATAGCGCAATTAAGCACTGAAAATTCAGCGTTAGGAAATATCCGCGATGGGTTTGCAAATCAACTGGAAAAAGTAGTTTGTAGCATTTATCCTGAAGTAAAAGCGAGCTTGGGCTGGCTAAAACAGTACGGTGATGCTAGAATGAGCGGCTCAGGTGCTTCGGTGTTTTTAGAAGTAGCTGATGCAGAAACTGCGAATAGTATTTACCAACAAAAACCAGAAGAATATTTTGGCTTTGTTGCAAAAGGGTTAAATCAGCACCCTTTTATAAGTAAATAAGCTGGTTAAATATTGGGGAGTCGCCAAGCTGGTTAAGGCACCGGATTTTGATTCCGGCATGCGAAGGTTCGAATCCTTCCTCCTCAGCCAAATTTTGTAGAAGCGTGTAGATTATTTGATTTACACGCTTTTATTTTTTAGTGAGTTTTTTTTATTAGTTAGCTGGTCAATCTTGATGAGCCGGCACGATAGGAAATCGAATGGCGTCTAACGGCAACATGATGGTCTTTACTGGCAACGCCAACCCAGTGCTCGCGCAGCAAGTTGCAAAACACTTAGGTATTGAGCTTGGCCAAGCGCATGTAGGCAAATTTAGCGATGGCGAAGTCATGGTTGAATTGCTTGAAAACGTACGTGGTCGTGATGTATTTGTCCTGCAATCTACCAGCCACCCTACCAATGATAGCTTGATGGAAGTAATGGTCATGGTTGATGCGCTTCGTCGCTCATCTGCCGGCCGTATTACTGCTGCTATCCCATACTTTGGTTACTCAAGACAAGACCGTCGTCCACGTTCTGCTCGCGTTGCAATTACCGCTAAAGTTGTTGCCAACATGTTAACTGGCGTTGGTGTTAACCGTGTATTGACGATGGATTTGCACTCAGACCAAATCCAAGGCTTTTTTGATATCCCAGTAGATAACATCTATGCCACACCTATTTTATTGGCTGACTTGCTAGAGCAAAAACATGAGAACCTCATTGTAGTTTCTCCTGACGTTGGTGGTGTAGTGCGTGCACGTGCATGTGCAAAACAACTAGGCTCTGACTTGGCGATTATCGACAAACGTCGTCCAAAACCAAACGTAGCAAAAGTGATGAACATCATTGGTGATGTTGCTGGCCGTACCTGCGTCATCATGGATGACATGGTTGATACAGCAAACACACTATGTGAGGCTGCTGCTGCATTAAAAAAACATGGCGCAGTAAAAGTAGTAGCGTATGCAACTCACCCAGTATTGTCTGGCGGTGCAGCTGAGCGCATTATGAACTCTGAGCTTGATGAATTGGTAGTAACCAACACTATTCAATTACAGGCTGATACCATTAATTGTAAAAAAATCCGTCAATTGAGTGCAGCAGCATTGCTGGCAGAAACCATTCGCCGCATTAGCTGTGAAGATTCTGTAAGCTCATTGTTTATGGACTAAGTATTTCACCCTGCCCTCTGGTCGCGGAAGGCAGATTCATTGTAGTAAAGCAGTAAATTTAGGAGTAGTAAAATGGCTATTGAAATCAATGCAGTAAAACGTGACGCTAAAGGTACGGGTGCGAGCCGCCGCCTACGTCATGCTGGCTCTGTGCCTGGTGTAGTATACGGTGGTGGTAAAGATGCATTCCCACTAGAAATCAACGCTAAAGAATTGTTCTTACAATTCCGTCACGAAGCTTTCCACGCTTCAGTGTTAACGCTGATTCTTGATGGTAAAAAAGAAAGCGTACTATTACGTGACTTCCAAATGCACCCAGTGCGTAACACAATTCAACACGTTGATTTCCAACGCGTTAGTGCAACTGAAAAAATTCACGTTAAAGTGCCATTCCACTTCATCAACGCTGATGTAGCGCCTGGTGTTAAATTAGGTGGTGGTATTGTTGCTCACGTATTAACAGAAGCTGACGTAAGCTGCTTGGCAAAAGACTTGCCAGAGTTTATCGAAGTTGACGTTGCAGCATTAGAAATTGGTCACTCAATCCACTTGTCACAAATCAAACTACCAAAAGGTGTTGAATTTGTACAATTAGCACACGGTGATGACGCAGCAGTAGCTTCTATCGCTAAAACACGCGGTAGTGTTTCAGCAACAGCTGAAGAAACACCAGCAGCTTAAGTATTCATTACGTAAGCTAGCAAAATAGCGCGCACTTTTTGATTAAAGTGCGCGTTTTTTTTAGGTGCAGGCTGAATCGCATCTACTTATAAATGCATTACCCTAAAGATGCATCAACTAAAGTCACTATATGAGCGGAATTAAATTATTTGTAGGCCTAGGTAACCCTGGCGAAAAATATGCAGCTACGCGCCATAACGCAGGTTTTTGGTGGGTAGACCAAGTCGCGGCAGCCACCAATAGCAAATTAGCAGTAGATGCTAAATTTTTCGGCTTTGCTGGCAAGTTAAATCCGACTACAGACAGCTGGCTAATCAAGCCCACCACTTTTATGAACGCAAGTGGCAAGGCGGTGGCGGCACTGGCTAATTATTACAAAATATCACCCGCAGAAATTTTAGTGATTCATGATGAGTTAGACTTGCCTGCAGGCAGCATTAAAATGAAATTTGGCGGCGGGCACGGCGGCCACAATGGCTTGCGTGATATACATGCCGCACTAGGCACGCCAGACTACTGGCGTTTGCGCGTAGGGATTGGCCACCCAGGCTCAAAAAATGAAGTGGTTAACTTTGTGCTCAAAGCCGCAACTAAAGATGAACAACATGCAATTGACGACAGCATTTACGATAGCAGTAAATTAGTAGATTTAATGCTTAAAGGCGAATTTGATAGCGCCATGTTAAAATTGCATACAAAGAAATAAATCACCTCACCAGAACACACTGTTTTCCATTCAGATTTGACGCAAACATAAGGCGTGGAGGATGAAGAGATAAAGACAGTACAAAAAGTACGGCGAATCGATGAAGACGAACACAACGCAATGATTGCGTTAAAGATGATTGGAAAAATATGAAATGTGGAATTGTGGGCCTACCTAACGTAGGAAAATCAACCTTATTCAATGCAATTACCAAAGCAGGGATTGCGGCCGAAAATTACCCATTCTGTACCATTGAGCCAAATGTGGGCATTGTTGAGGTGCCAGACACCCGTTTGCAGCCGTTAATTGACATTGTAAAACCACAACGCGTACAACCAGCCATCGTAGAGTTTGTTGATATTGCAGGCTTGGTCGCTGGCGCATCAAAAGGTGAAGGCCTCGGCAATAAGTTCTTGGCTAACATTCGTGAAACGGATGCGATTTCTCACGTGGTACGCTGCTTTGATGATGGCAATGTTGTGCACGTGGCTGGCAAAGTTGACCCACTTTCTGATATTGAAGTGATCAATACCGAATTAGCTCTTGCCGATATGGAAACCGTTGAGAAAACACTGCAACGCGAAAGCAAAAAAGCTAAATCAGGCGATAAAGAAGCGATTGCACTTGCTGCGATTTGTGAAAGAATCCAAAAACATTTAGACACAGGTGCACCTGTACGCACATTAGGTTTAGATGCTGATGAACTCAACATCATCAAACCGCTATGTCTAATCACCGTTAAACCTGTGATGTACATTGCCAACGTAGATGAGCGCGGCTTTGAAAACAACCCATATTTAGACAAAGTAGTAGCGCTAGGTAAAACTGAAGGCGCACCCGTAGTATGCATTTGCGCCAAGATTGAAGGCGAGATTTCTGAACTGGATGACGAAGACAAAGCGGTGTTCTTGGCAGAGCTAGGCCAAGATGAGCCAGGTTTAAACCGCGTGATTCGCGCTGCGTATGATTTACTCGGCTTGCAAACCTACTTTACTGCAGGCGTACAAGAAGTTCGCGCATGGACTGTTAAAAAAGGCGCAACAGCACCACAAGCAGCAGGTGTGATTCATACCGACTTTGAACGTGGCTTTATTCGCGCAGAGGTAATTGCCTATGACGAATACGTTAAAAACAAAGGTGAGCAAGGCTCAAAAGAAGCTGGCAAAATGCGCTTAGAAGGTAAAGAATACATCGTGCAAGATGGCGATGTGATGCACTTTAGATTTAATGTCTAAGAGATTTAACGTTTAACACTAGGCCACAATTATGCCTAGTGTGACAGCAACGCATGCGTGTAGGTGTTTCGGCACATACACGCATGCGTTAAATATCAAAACTCCGTATAAACACCCCTCCTCCCCAAGCTGTTTTTCATCGTTACAGTTTATTTGTAGCCGACTTTACATTTAATTGTGTTGCTGCGCATTTAGCTGTGCTGCTGCACTGTCTTTGTGCACCCCCGCAGCACCCAAGCCATCTCACATAAACCCTGCCAATATAATTATCATTTAATATCAAATAGTTAAGTATCGATTCAGCCGTGGCACGTCTATTGCTTCTAATAAACCAATCGCAACGTGTGCAAATAACAATAAAAATTTACAAACTCAATGAGTGGGGTTGTAAATCGCTTTAAACATAAACACTGATGCCAATGGCGGCATTAAGTGGCTCAAAGCTTGAGCGTAATGAATTTAAGACAAAGGCGTCTTTCAGACTGAGTTTTCACTCGGCCAGAAAGACGCCTTTTTTATTAGCATTTTAATCTTTTTAGATTTATCTAGAACGCAATATGGAGTAGCTGCTACTGGTATGAAGCAACAAAACATCCAGTACGCTAACTGTATTACGTAACCTAATTTTAACCATTGCATAAGGAGCAGGCATGTCAAGCAACAGTACGTCTAATCACAAGCAACAGCTAGGTACGTTGAACAAATACCGCGGCATTATATTGGCCGTCACGCTCTTTTTGGTATTTAACTTGGCAGTGCTCGGCCTCAACTTCTATACATCATCCACGCTTGACGGTGATGCCGTTTCTATCAACCTATCAGGCCGACAACGCATGCTTTCTCAGCGCACAGCTAAAGTACTGCTATCGATTCAGGTCGATGCAGCACAAGGTAAGTTTGATGCAAAAAATACGGAAGAGCTAAAAAAAGTAAGTACACTTTTTGACACCACTCTTAACAGTTTTAAAACTGGCGGCATTGTCGTGGGTGGTAATGAAAAGCCGGTGTTTCTGCCAAAAGTAACTGATATAGACTCCATCAAAGCCGTAGATGAAGCCCTGCTCATCTGGCAACCATACAAAAAACTATTGGAGTCCGTCATCCAAAGCAGAGTGATAGATGAGGTGAGACTAGATCTTGCCACAGATTATGCACGTGAAAATAACCTGAAGCTATTAAAGCTGATGAACAACCTGACGACACAGCTGGAACAAAACACCAAAACCAAAGCCAGCAACTTACAACTGATTCAAACCATTGCATTGGTCTTATCACTGTTACTTTTTGCCAACATTGTATTCAATGCATTGCGCAAACTACGTGCTGCCGATGGTGAGATTGAGAAAGCACAACGCGAAACTACCGAGATTCTTAATACAGTTAAAGAAGGGCTGTTTCTATTAGACCCTGAACTCGCAGTCGGCAGTCAGATTTCACGCTCTATTGAGCAAATATTACAGCATGAAGTAAGTGCCAACATGCCGTTTATGCCTATTCTGCAGCAACTGGTTTCAGATGAAATTTACACATCGTGTAAAGATTATATTCAGCTACTGTTCGGCAACAAAGTGAAAGAGAGCTTAATGCTGAGCCTTAACCCACTCTCACAAGTGAAGGTACAAACCAAGGATGATGCTGCTCCACGCTACCTGAGCTTTCAGTTCAATCGCGTAGTGGAAAATAAACAAGTGCTGCACCTATTAGTCACCGTACAGGATGTCACCGAGCAAGTAACACAGGCCGAAGAGCTCACTAAGCTGAAAGGTCAATCCAATATTAACTTAGAGCTACTAAAAGCATTACTGCAGGCAGATGCGTTCCAGCTACGTCAGTTTTTAAATCATGCACATAGCAACTTAGCTGTCATTAACGAGATACTAGCCAATGCAGATAAGCGCGCTGCCACGCATACTGACATGGTTAATCAATGCTTCCGCATTATTCATGCCATTAAAGGTGAGGCTGCCGCAATAGGCTTACAGGCCATTCAAGTGCTAGCCCATCAGTTTGAAGAGCATCTGGTATTTCTGCGTAAAAAGAATGAATGGGATGCACAAGAGATTCTGAGCTTACCGGTGATGTTAAGCGCCATGCTTGAGCAAATTATGCAAATTGAAATGATTACAGACTTTATGCAGGCGCATCATCAAGCCAATAACAACCCAGAAACTCCACCATCTATCTCAGCCAGCGTAGGTAACAATCTAAAGCGTCTCGCAGAGCAGGTTAACCAAAGCCAAAATAAAAACGTGCAGCTAAACCTAGAGCTAGCACTACTAGATCAAATGGACACAAAAACAGTGCACCAACTACAACAGATTGGTATCCAACTAATCCGCAACGGCATTTGCCACGGCATTGAATCTGCAGACACAAGGCTGGCAAATGGTAAACCATCGCATGGCGAAATATCCATCACCACACGTATGAATCAAGAAGGCATTATCGACTTTATCGTGCGCGACGATGGCCAAGGCATAGTCCCCAACCGCATCCGTGCAGCCATGCTCAAATCAGGTCGCTACTCCAGTGACATCGTGTATCAGTTATCAGACAAAGAAATTGTCGCCAAACTATTTGAGCCAGGCTTCTCAACCGCCAATGGTGCAGACCAAGATGCAGGACGTGGTGTAGGCATGGATTTAGTGCAATCCCTCATCAATGAAATTGGCGGTGAGCTAAAAATAGACACCAAAGCTGATGTGTTTACGCAATTTTCTTTCCGTATCTCCAAACACGCAAAACCATCTATCAACCTAAATGCGACAGAGGCAGTAATATGAAACTAATGATTGTCGATGACTCCAATATTATCAGGAGCCGGATTTCCAGAATTATCGCAGACTCAAAACTACCGCCTATCGAGATAGTAGGCACCGCAGCTAATGGCACCGATGCATTTGCATTATGCGTGGCACAGCGCCCAGATATCGTGACCATGGACCTCACCATGCCAGAGATGGATGGAGTTGAATGTACCGCCCTGCTAGTTGAGTTTGACCCTAACATCAAAATCCTCATCATCTCTGCACTCAGCGACAAAGCCACCGCGATTGAAGCCCTAAAAAATGGCGCCAATGGCTTCTTATATAAACCATTTACGGATGAAGAACTCGTAAACGCGATACTGGAGCTAATAAAAGAAAATGAGTGACTTAAGTGAAAAAGACATTGAAGTCTTTATTGAAGCCATCGGCAACTATTTCAAACAAGCAACCAAAGAGGCCGCAGCGATAAAAGTAGCGTACCTTGCCCAAAACGCATTTCCAATAAACGACTACACTGGCAAAATAAAGGTTAGTGACGGCTACGACGGCGCGCTCTACTTCTCAGCCCCTAGCGCCATGCTGAGGCATCTACTTACGGTCATGAAAGAAACCAACCAATCAGAAGAAAACCTGCTCGATGTCGTAGGAGAAATCGCCAATACCATCTCCGGTAATGCACGTAAGTACTTCGGCGAAAATATGGTGATCTCCATACCAGAAAAGATAGCCAACCTATCAGAAAATCTAGCGCAACAAGCACGCTCATACGCCTATGTGATTATCATCAAATGGAAGCACTACAGCGCATCACTCATCGTTGATATTTCAAGAAACCGTTAAGGCAAAAAACCAAACTGAGAGATAGCAAATAGCCATGCAATAGATTAGAAACTTAATTATTAGAAATAAATCAAAAAAGTTAAAACTATTTTTGACAATTCGCCACTAAAACACTAGAATTGCGACCTTGCTGAAATTGAAGCAAACCAGTTTACAAGGTGATGTAGCTCAGCTGGTTAGAGCACAGGATTCATAATCCTGGGGTCGAGGGTTCAAGTCCCTCTTTCACCACCAATAAAGACGCCTCATTCGAAAGAATGGGGCGTCTTTCTTTTGGGCACTCAAGGGTGAAAATTATATATGTAGCAACTCCCACAGAAACATAAATAACACTTTTATTAAGTATCTTTAATATACATACCCAGCATAAAAGATTACTTTCAACTTGCTATCACTAGCAATCAGTCATTTATTCTCTTGAATACCTCACCTGAACAACTACCACTCCAATTTGCAACTTTTTTAATTTAGAGGCATCATAAGGGCTGTGAGAAAACAATTTTTACATTTACTGGTGACACTTTTAGTATTGCTAATGCCAATGCAAGCTATCTCTATGCAAATGGCTATGAACCAATCTAACAGTGCAGAGGGTGGTCACCACGCCGCGATGCTTAGTGAGCAAGACTCACAGCAGAGTATGGCGATGGACGAGCATTGTAAAATGCATCATGGCAAGCAAACTCAGCAAAAGCCCGCTTATTGCTTAGGTAGCACTTGTTCAGTGATATGTGCTGGCTTGGTGCTAGCTATGCCATTTTTTACTTTAGCAACTAGCCCGACTGTAAATGATTTCACCTCTTTTGTTGCCCCCCATTTTCACTCTCAGGCACCTGACTCCTTAGAACGACCTCCTCGCACCTTTAGTTAATTTCTCTTGATGCCAGCACTTTTTGCTGGCCATTAACAATTTAGAAATTGATTAGGAGTGCCATCATGCAACTTTCCAGTTGCTTCAAGTTTTTACTTAAGCTTGGACTTTTTGTATCCAGCTTTAATGCAGCCGCCGGCCCCATGGGCTTTAAAGATTCATTTATGGCAATGGGTGACTTTAATAGCAACTGGCGTGAGGCCTTTGTGAATTACGCCATCACCCCTCGCGATGCTTTTGGTGTCGGTGCGACTTATATGCGCTCTGATGATGAAACCAAAACACGCACACTAGAAGAGTTCACCTACACCAGCTTACTCAAGCGCTGGAACTTGCCTAACTCGCAAGCCAACTTATGGTTTACAGGTGGCATTGGTGCAATACAAGGTGAAAACGATTTAGTTGGGAAAGACCATCATTTTGACAAAGTGATGGTCACCCCAGGGGTTCAGTTTGATTATGAAACCACCCGCGTTTACTTTGCTGCAGCGCATCGCCTATATCGTGCGGAACATATTAATCATGATTTCACTAGCGTGCGAGCTGGCTTCTCATTTTATGAAACCGATTACGACAAAACTCAACCATGGGCAATTTTAGAAGCCCGCAACATGAATGGCTTATCGGACAAGATTGAAGTCACGCCCATGTTGCGCCTCATTAATAAAAGTTATTTTGTAGAGGCCGGGGTTAATAACTCTGGCCAGCCACGCTTTAACTTTATGTACATATTTTAATGATTATTAAGGAATTTATTATGAAAAAACTATTATTAGCATCAACCATTATCGCTGCATTATTTAGCCAAGCCGCATTTGCCACACAAACCATTAAAGCCAATGTAAACGGTATGGTGTGTGCATTTTGTGCACAGGGCATAGAGAAGAAAATGCGCGCTCTTTCACAAACCAAAGACGTTTATGTCAATTTAAAGCAGCGTATCGTGGCAGTAGAGCTTAAAGAAGGGCAAACTTTATCTAACGACACGGTAAAAGACTTGATCAAAGATGCAGGTTACGAAGTGACTAGCATTGAGATCAGCAGCCACCCGATTGAACACATTAAAGCAGAAATGGAGTCAAAATAAATGTTACCTACTTCTGCCAACCAAGAAATGGCTAGCCTTAGGAAAACAAAGTCCGCGTCATTTATCTCTCTATTTACCAGTGGCGGCACGCTGATTTGTTGCGCACTACCCGCCACATTGGTGGGGCTGGGTGCCGGTGCGGTGATGTCGTCATTAGTAAGCAATGTGCCGCAATTGGTATGGTTTTCTGAGCATAAGCTAGGCGTGTTTATATTTGCTGGCGTGATGCTTGCGCTATCAGGTTATTTGCAGTGGCAGGCACGCAGCCTGCCATGCCCAGCAGATGCAGAGCTAGCGGCGGTATGCATACGTACACGCAAAACCTCCCTGCGGGTATATATCGCATCCGTCATCATCTTTTTAATCGGAGGGTTCTTTGCTTTTATAGCGCCTTTAATCTTATACGCTTAACATGTTGCGTATTTGCATTACAGAAGCGCATGTAAATAATAAATAGAGACTTTAAAATTAAATTTGACTGAGTATCAATAAATTTACAATGATAAAGTTAGTGCTAAAGAACTAGTTTGCTAACAAAGACGCCTCATTCCAAGGCATGTGGCGTCTTTGTTTTATGCCAAAATTTGGCTAAAAGACTATTACAGAAGCATATAATTTTTTCACAATTGAAACAATTAGTTAACCATCTGAAATAATTCATTAATTACTGGCCAGTATGATAGCCACATATATTGAATTGATTTGCAATATATACTCTCTCAAAGTTTGTAGCGCTTTTTTGCAGAAGCGCTATTTTTTTGCCCGCTTTTTGGGTAATCTCCCAATTTTTAATTTTAGCGCCTAAACGTTAAGCCAACTAAAAGCGCACCATCTACGCTCAAAGCATCAAATTTTAGTTACATGACGCCTTAATTCACTGCTTAAAACACCAATTTCTGTTCTAATTTATTAATAGTTTACATACGCTAGGTCAGCCATCTACGCGGGTTTGCAGGTTTATTGGCATATAGAACAATGTCTCCCAAATACCATCGAAACAATGTAAGACAAACACCTACAAAATAAATAGACAAATAGCCATTGGTTGAATCGGACTAAAGAGTTACATTTCACCAAGCCAATTGCAGCATGGTTTTTACAATAGAAACAACGAATTAGGAAGCAAAATGAATGTAAAAGATATGATGTCCGAAATTAAGGACGCAAATCTCAACTATTTGATGATGGCTAAGCAGCTCATCAGTTCAGATAAAGCGACCGCCATGTTTCTTTTAGGCATCAGTAAAGAGATTGCTGATTTGCTAGAAAGCCTAAGTAATATGCAGGTTGTAAAACTGAGCAGTACAAATATGATGCTGACTCGTTTCCGATTTGACGACAGTGCAGTACTAGGTATGCTGACTAATTACTCAAAAGATCGCGATCAGGCGCATTTACACACATCTGTTCTGCTGGCGAGTCAATCGGCTGAGCAAATTTCCTAATAAGAATTAAGTATGAATATAAAGCAATTTTTTGGTATTAACTCTCGCGAAGCGCTCAAACAGGTGCGTATGGAGCTTGGCGAGGATGCAATTATTTTATCCAACCGCGCAGTAGATGGCGGCAATAGAATCACCGCATTAAAAGAGGAAGATTTAGACGCGATTGTTGACAACGCAGCCACTATGGAAGCGTCATACCGTACCCACACAGAAGGTTTTGGTGAAGACAACCCATCAGCGTTAATCTCAGTAATCAATAAAAAAATTGAGGGCTTTCATAGCAATCAGGCGCAACCTTTTGCGCCGAGCATGATGGAGCCAGAAACTCCTGCAACCAAAACGCAAGCCGAGCCAGCATTTACACAGCCAGCACCAGACACCATCATGCAGGCATCTATGTTAGATGCTAGCCAAAAAATGACTGAGATTTTGAACGAGATGCGCAGCATGCGTGATGTGTTTGAATCTCAACTCACTACGATTGCCTGGAGCAACACACAGCAGCAATACCCAACAAAAACAAGAATACTAAACATACTGCTGTCTTCTGGCTTTAGTGCTGCACTTGCCAGAATGTTATCTGAAAAAATGCCTGCAAATCTCAATGAAGCCAAAGCGCTTGCTTGGGTAAAGGCAATTTTAAGCAAAAATCTGGACAGCATCCCTAACGAAATGGGTATGCTTGACCAAGGCGGCATTTTCGCACTCATCGGCCCTACGGGCGTTGGCAAAACAACCACCACAGCTAAACTAGCCGCACGCTATGTAATGAAACATGGCACTGAGAGCTTAGGCCTAATTACTACCGATGCTTATCGTATCGGGGGTCACGAACAACTTAGAATATATGGCAAGATTCTTGGTGTGATGGTACACGCAGTTAAAGACGAAGCCGATCTTAAAATCGCACTTAACGAACTCAAAAACAAACGTACGATTTTGATTGATACCGTTGGCGTGAGTCAGCGCGACACAATGGTAACAGAGCAAATTGCAATGCTCTCTAACACCAACGCCGGCATTAAAAAGCTGCTTTGCCTTAACGCCACCAGCACAGGCGAGACACTCACTGACGTAATTAGAGCTTATAGAGGCAAGGGCTTGGATGGCACCATCATTACCAAGTTGGATGAAGCTGTCACCATTGGCGGTGTACTCGACGTTATTATCAGAGGCAAGCTAAAGCTTTATTACTTGGCCAATGGTCAACGTGTGCCTGAAGATATCCATTTATCAAACAAGAGTTACTTGATTCAAAAAGCACTAAAAATTGGTGCAGATGGCCACTCATTGCAGTTTAAAAATGAAGAGTTGCCATTTATCATGGCTAATACCAGACCATCAGTAAATACTTTATCTACAGAGATTAGCCGTGGTTAGTTTCAAAAATGATCAAGCGGCGGGCCTACGTCGCATCATGGCAGCGCCAAAACCTCGTGTAGTGTCAGTGATTTCAGCCTCATCTGCAGATCAGTCACGCATGATGATTAACTTGGCAGCATCCATTCGTGCGCAAGGCAGTGATGTATTGATAGTGCATGCATCAAGTACTACGCGCGAAGCTAGTTATGAGGTTGATAAAACCCCTACGCTCCTAGAAGTTGCTAAAACATCAGCGTCGCTATCTGTAGCAATTAAAAACACCAAGCAAGAGTTCGCCGTAGCTAAACTACTACCTAAAAATCAGGTAAGCACGCCGCTCAACAGCAAAGCTGGTGCAGTACTGAACCAATTATTTGATGAATTAGTCGTGCAATATGAAATTGTATTGGTCGATGCAACACTAAATAACGATGACTTGTTGCCGCTACAAACACTCAATAACAGCGACATTTTGATTCAACTCACACGCGAGCCAGAATCAATTAAAGATGCATACACGCTCATTAAACGCATTTGCAGCCAGCTTGGCAGACGCTCTTTTGGCATTATTGTAGATGATGCCAATGACGCACAAGCAGAAGTCGTTTTTAACAATATTGCGCAAGTAGCCAAACGTTTTATGCAAATCGAACTAGAGTTCTTTGGTGCAATTCCAGCAGATGTACATTTAGGCAAAGCTGCAAAACTTGGGCGCCCAGTCATTGATGCATTCCCACTCACCCCAGCCTCAAATGCATTTAAACAAATTGCTCAACGTTTAAACAGCAAAAGCACACGTATCGCGGATATTGACATGCTATACAGCACTAGCGCCATGGTTTAGCTACTGCTTTAACTGACACATAAAAATGGCTCCGCTTCACTGGAGCCATTTTTTATTGCGCATTAAAAGCCAACACTGACAGTTAACCCTGCATAACGAGAGAGCCTAGCTATCTCTTTTAGCGTTATTTAATCTACGCAAAAAATCACGCATCGTATCTCTAAAGCAATCTGGCTCAATGGTTTCAGTTGCCCTTGAATTTAAATCAAATATCTTTTGATAGGCAATTGGATCACACTGAATCGTACCCATCGACCAATCACCAAACATACGCTTATTGGTATAAGTAATATAAACAATCTGATTAAGACTATTGCGGGCATCTTCACAAATAGTGACATACAGCCTTAACACAGCAAGCTCAGGGCCTTCTAGCACCTGCATAAACAGCTGGCCACCATATAACAAAACGCCCGTAACATCTGCCTCATGATTATTTTTCTGAGACTTTTTTAATATATCGGCAATGTCCTGCTCAGTAATATCTTGTGCAGCCTGGCTACTGTATAACAATCTAATCATAAAACCCCTGCTTTACCCTCTACAGACTGCGTCAACCATATCAGAATCAGCCCCAACGACGCGCTAATTTAAATACAAAATAGCTACATTAGTGATATTGAATGCTAAATCTTTAATTAGCACCTCCATCACGAAATCTTTATATCAAACACGTGTCAACAGTATACTGACTGTCACGTTAATTGAACTAGCAGTTGCTTGCTAGTTTATTAAAAAGGAGTTTTCATGAAAATTACACAAGTTTTACTCACGACTACGTTGCTGTTTGGTCTAACGCAAGCGGCCTACGCTAATCATCATGGTGTCGAAGATGGCAAACAGGGTTGCCATAAAGCGGATACCAACAATGATGGCGCGATATCACGTGACGAGTTTATGGCAAAGCATCAGGCACGTGCTGAAAAAATGTTCACAAAATTAGATACAAATAAAGACGGGAAAATTGATGCTGATGAACGCAAAGCAGCGCACGCAGCAATGGAGCGCCATCACACTCCACCAGAAAAGAAATAGCAATACAGCAAAGATAGAGCCTCTTCCTAACAGCTAGGAAGAGGCTCTATCTTTCCCCCCCACGTATAAGCACTCTTACGGATATGAGAAACTTATGCGTCACATTTTAAGTTGACTTAATATCTTCATTTAACACAACTTCTGCGTAGCGCATGAGAGCCAATGCAAAAATTGGCTGATATTTTACACCCTGCTCTTGCCTAACACCCTCAGCCAAAGGAAACCTAAGACTCCAGCAGTCAATGACGCTAATAGAATCGCCATCTTGGAGGTGTTTATCACTTCAGGGCTACCTAGAAAAGCTAAATTAGTAATAAAAATAGACATAGTAAAGCCGATGCCACCGAGCATGCCTGCGCCAGTGATATGCGACCACTTCAAATCAGAGGGTAACTGACATATGCCGATCAAAACTGCAAAGTAACATATTAAAACGATACCTACTGGCTTACCGAGAATTAAACCCATGGCAATACCAAGACCATTTAAACTTGTCAGACCGCTGAGCCAATTTGAGTCGAAGGTAATGCCTGTATTCGCCAATGCAAAAATTGGCAAAATAATAAATGCCACGGGCTTATGTAGAAAACTCTCTAATCGATGCGAAGGGGATTGCTTGTCATTATCTTTCGCTGCGAATGGAATTGCAAAAGCCAGCATGACGCCTGCAATCGTTGCGTGAATGCCTGATTTTAGCATGAAAAACCACATAAACAGACCGCCAATAATGTATGGTAAAAGTAACATTACTTTGAATGCTCGATTAAGCATCACGAGCAGTGCCCATACAACAAAAGCACCTGCAAGATATGCAACCGAGAGTTGTGCCGTATAAAACAAAGCAATCACCACTATTGCACCCAAGTCATCTATAACGGCAAAGGCAACTACAAATACTTTTAGAGAAGCTGGTATACGTTTACCAAGAATCGCTAATACCCCTAATGCAAATGCGATATCGGTTGCCATTGGTATACCGATACCATCCTGCGTTGGCGTGCCATGATTCAGTATGAAATAAATAAGTGCTGGGACGAGCATCCCACCTATAGCAGCAACAATAGGAAGTAGCGCGCTTTTAAAGTTAGAAAGCTCACCTATATAGAGTTCACGCTTGAGCTCCAACCCAATAAGCAGAAAAAACACAGCCATCAAGCCATCGTTAATCCAGAGCTCCAAACTTAATCCACTAAATTCTACTTGCCAGAAATTTAAAAACGCATGGCCGATTGATGAGTTGGTCATCAGAATTGCGATTAACGTACAGAAGATGAGCAAAATTCCGCTCGATTTCTCTGATGCGAAAAAGTTGTTAAAGCTGTTAGATAGTTTTACTGATGCTGGAATCATTTGTTACTCGTTATTTTTAATTTACTGAATAATATATGTATTTGCTAACTTGCGCTGGCTGATTAACTTTGCGATTTAAATGGCGCACGTTCATCTAGTTCGTTGGTATAAGCCGCTAGCCCTGCGGACTCCTGCGCAACAAAATCTTGGATAGCTGCCGCAAAGTCTGGGTTTGCAATAAAGTGAAAAGAACAAGTCGGCCTAGCTTTAAAGCCACGGGCCAGCTTATGCTCGCCCTGCGCACCGCCCTCAAAATATTTTATATTTTCTGCAATACAAAACTCTTGGGCTTGATAATAGCAAAGTTCAAAGTGAAGATTAGGCACATACTGTAGCGCACCCCAGTAGCGGCCATACAGTGTAGTTTTATCGTAAATATTTAAAGCTGCAGCAACTGGACTGCCATCTAAATAAGCAATGATTAACAAGATATGCTGCGGCATACTACTGCCAATAATCTTGAAAAATTCACGCGTCAAATACGGTGTGGATCGATGCTCATGATAAGTATTTTCATAACACTGATAGAAAAAATCCCATTGCTCAGTCGTAATTTCTCCACCTTTAATTGACTTGCATACCACGCCAGAAACCGCGATTTTCTTCCGCTCTTGCCTAATCTTTTTGCGTTTATCATGGCTTAATTGGCTTAAGAAGTCATCAAAATTGGCATAGCCCTGATTGTGCCAACGGAACTGTACGCCATGCCTTTGCATCCACCCGGCCTCTTCAAATGCCTTTGCAGAATCATTATCAGGGAACAACACATGCACAGATGACATTTTATTTTGCTGCATAATTTGCAACAACGCATTAATGAGCAACGGCTTCGCATCAGGATCACTAGTAAGTAAACGGGTGCTGGTAATTGGGGTAAATGGAATCGCTGAAACAAGCTTGGGGTAGTAGTTAAGACCGTTACGTTCATACGCCTCAGCCCATGCCCAATCAAACACATATTCGCCATATGAATGATACTTCACATAGAGCGGCATAGCGCCGATCAATTGCGCATCATCATACAGCAGTAGCGGAGAAGGCTGCCAACCGGTGCCGCCACCGACAGATTTTGACGTCTCGAGCGCACTCAAAAAAGCATGTGCTAATAGCGGCATACCATCAAGCAAGCCATCCCAAGCTTTGGCAGGAACTCGTGCTACACCATCGCCAACTTCAAGCCTTAACGCCATACACCAGCACCGTATCTGTTCATGATTGATACCTAATTATGCATCAAGGCACAGGTAATACGCTTAACTTTAAAGATGATTTTTTAAGGCAAGGAAAAACAGAAATTTGCACCAATGTCGATAAAATCAACATGAAGAATATATCAAAGGGGGCTGAACAATGAGAGTGGCTGGAGGCGTAGTGACTGTTGTCAGTGCAGCTCTATAGCGCTTTTTTTTTGGAGGAATTTGTTGCCTGTTTATTCTTTGCTTTAGCGTCTTCTAACGCTTCAGCCTCAATGGCTTTTCTTTGCTTCTCTAACTGTATTGCCGCCTCAGCAGCTCTGCGACGCTCTAGGATTCTCGCTTGTGCTTCTACCAGTTCATTTAAAGAAATGACGCCATCCTGATTGGTATCTACACTGTTGAAATGTCTGGCGATTTGCGGCAGTTTCTCTGTGGCTTCTTGTCGATCTATCGTGCTGTCATTATTTGAGTCTGCTTCAAAAAAGCGCGCTTCAATGCTTTCTTGCATCGCGCGCCTGCGCTCTTCAATTTGGTCATGGCTAGGGTCAATGGAGCGGGCGTAATCTTCAAGTGCTTTACGTAGCATTTCTCTACGCTCAGGGCTAAAGTTCAGGTTTAAAGTCTTTTGGTAGCCTTCTTTAGCCTCATCTTCAGCGGCACGTTCGCCATCTGTCGCACGTTTAGGCTTTTCAGCTGCCGCAGACAGATTGTTCCTACTGCCAGGGTTAGCGCTTAAAGTTAGACTTAAGCTCATGCATAAAACTAGGCACGCGTACTTGGTCAATGACATATTGTTTAGCAAAATCAAATCCAAAAGATCAAGGTTCCAATATTGAGCATTACGATTGAAGTTGCATTATCATGAAGCACGTTTGTTAATTGAATGTTTCATTAAACGGTGAAATTGTAATGAATTGTAAATTTTTTCGACATAAATCGTGAGACTGTAGATAAAATTGCAAGTTCAAGCACATAAAATTTAATATAAATATAAATTTAGCATACACTTTGCAGTTATTGAAAATAATATTGTTTTTACAATTACTCAACACAACGCTATTAAAAATTAAGGTTTAAACATAATGATGGCCGATCAAAATAAAAAAATCTTAGTCGTAGATGATGATGTCCGTTTACGTGAGCTATTGCAACGCTACCTCACCGAGCAGGGGTTTACCGTTAAAACGGCCAATGACGCTAAAGAAATGGACAGCATACTTGCCAACGATGCGATTGATTTATTAGTGCTGGATTTGATGTTACCGGGTGAAGATGGCTTATCTATTTGCCGCAGAATGCGCGGTAGTGCCGCAATGATGCCAATTGTAATGCTCACTGCGCGTGGTGATGAGGTAGATAGAATTATTGGCTTGGAAATGGGTGCTGACGATTACTTACCGAAACCATTTAACCCTAGAGAACTATTAGCACGCATTAATGCGGTGCTACGCAGACACGAGCGCTTGGTACCGAGCGCACCCGCAAATGCAGCAGAGAATATCACCATCGGCGACTTTGTGTTCAATGCTTCGACGCGCTCACTTAGCCGTCAAGGCACAGCCATTGCTATTACCAGCGGTGAGTTTGCATTATTAAAGGTGTTTGTTGACCATCCGCGCCAGCCGCTATCACGCGACAGGCTGATGCAGCTGGCACGCGGGCGTGAATTAGATGTGTACGACCGCAGTATTGATGTGCAGGTTTCTCGCTTACGTAAGTTAATTGAACCTGACCCGGCTCACCCACGCTATCTGCAAACCATGTGGGGCTTTGGTTACGTGTTCATACCAGATGGTGAAGCTGACAACTAAAAATCTCAAGACAGGCAATTGCACTCCCACAACTGCCTGACCAAATGCTAACTTTTATCATTTAAGCCAACCACATTGCGCCTGTTACCCAAAAAGCTACTCTCAAGAATCATGTTGCTTATCGCCGTTTTATTAGCGATAGGCCAGTTTGCATCTTTACAGATTTTTGAGTACTTTGAGCGTGAACCACGCGCGCAAGCAACAGCATTACAAGCCGTTACAGTTGTTAATTACACACGTGCATCGCTGATTGCATCGCAAGAAAACCTGCGCTTAGCATTGCTCTCAGAATTAACCGGTAAAGAAGGTGTTCGTATTTATTACGCCGACTTTATGGAAGAAATTGCCCCACTCCCTGATGACCCATTCATCCACTTGGTGGCAGATAAGATTAGAGAGCGCCTTGGTGAACAAACCATTATTACCACCAAACACTATGGCATCAGTGGCTTATGGGTCAGTTTTGGCATTGACCAGGATGACTTCTGGGTCGTAATACCGAACGTACACGTAGAGCGCCCGTTCCCTTGGCAATGGCTAGGCTGGATTGCCTTAGTCTTGAGTTTATCGTTAGCGGGCGGCTATTTACTTGCCGCACGTATTAACAAGCCACTAAACCTGCTGGTGAGCGCTGCCGACAAACTACGTAAAGGTGAGCAGCCAGAAAAACTGCCTGAAGACAGCGTGACTGAGCTACGCGAAGTAAGCACCACTTTTAACAAGATGGCTGAGTCGCTAGCAGAACTCGATGCTGAAAGAACGCTTATTCTTGCCGGTGTCTCTCACGATATTCGTACGCCCTTAGCGCGATTACGTCTTGCGGTAGAAATGCTACCTGAAAAAGATTGTGGCTACCTGAAGTCTGGCATGGTGCAGGATATTGCCGACATGGATAATATTATCCATCAGTTCTTAGATTTTGTTCGGGGCACAGAAGGCGAACCAACGCTGATGGTGGATATTAACACCTTGCTGCAAGCGCTGTATGAGAGACAACAGCGCGCTGGGCGCGACTTGGTGATTCAGCTAGCCCCCACTTATAAAGTGCCAATTAAGCCACTGGCAATGCAACGCTTATTAGACAATTTGGTAGGGAATGCTTACAACTATGGCGGCGGGCAAGTTCGCGTTAGCAGCCAGATACAGGCTGACTGGATTGTGATCAGCATTTTTGATAATGGCCCGGGGATTCCCGAAACCCATCTACAGAAATTATTACGCCCATTTGAACGGCTGGATACCGCACGTAGTAACGCAGGCGGCAGCGGTCTAGGCTTGGCAATTGCAGACCGCATTGCAAAGCTGCATCACGGTAAACTTGAGCTGATTAACAGGCCTGAAGGCGGCCTAGAAGCTAGGCTGAGCATTCCAATCAAGAACTAGCGACTGACGCATTAAGCGCCAGGCTCAAACCAAGCCAATTTCTCACGCAGATGCACCACTTCACCAATAATGGTGAGGCATGGTGCTTTTAGGCCAGCTTCAACCACCTTCTCCGATAGGTCTGCCAAGGTTGCAGTCACCACTTTCTGGCGTTGAGTAGTCCCTTGCTGCACTACCGCCACTGGCATATCCGGTGAAACACCATGCTTAATGAGCTGCTCACAAATCTGCGCCAAACCAACCAAGCCCATATAAATGACGACGGTTTGCCTTGGGCGTGCCATCGCCTCCCAATCCAAATCCAAGCTACCATCTTTTAAGTGCCCAGTAATAAACAAGCAAGCTTGTGAATAATCACGATGGGTTAGCGGGATACCTGCATAACTGGACACGCCGTTAGCCGCGGTAATCCCCGGCACCACCTGGAATGGGATGCCATACTCCATCAAGGTTTCGATTTCCTCGCCACCACGACCAAAAATAAACGGGTCACCACCTTTTAGACGCAGTACGCGCTTGCCTTGCAATGCCAACTTAGCAAGTAACACATTAATTTCTTCTTGCGGCAGCGTATGCTGATCGCGTGATTTACCTACATAAATCAGCTCAGCATCGCGGCGCACCAGCTCCATCACCTCTGGGCTTACCAATTTATCGTAGACACATACATCACACTGCTGCATCAAACGTAACGCTCTAAATGTGAGCAGGTCTGGGTCGCCAGGTCCACCACCAACCAAAAACACTTCACCCTTGTTGACGGTGCCATTTTCTTGATCAATTAAATCTTGCAGCAAAGCACGTGCCGACTGCTCTTGCCCTGACAAAACACGCTCCACTAGCGGGCCTTGTAGCACATCTTCCCAGAAGCGGCGGCGCGCTTGTGTGGTGGTAAATTTTGCTTTTACTTTATCCCGGAACTCGCCAGCAATGCCTGCAATGCGGCCGTAGCCAGCAGGCAGCATGGCTTCAATTTTAGTACGGATGTAACGTGCCAATACCGGCGCATTACCTTCACTCGAAATCGCAATCACCACTGGGCTGCGCTCAATTATAGAGCCCATAGTAAAGGTACATAAATCTGGAGCATCCACCACGTTAACCGGAATACCTAATGCTTTTGCATCAACTGAAACAGCTTTATTCACGGCTTCATCATCTGTTGCGGCAATTACCAAGCATGCGCCATCAAGCTGAGACTTGCTGTAAGTGGCTTGCACACATTGAATTTTTTTCGCTTCAGCCAACGCTTGCAGCTCATGGCAAATTTCCGGTGAAATCAAGGTGACCGCTGCGTTTGCCTTTAGCAGCATGCTTACTTTACGCGTTGCGACATCGCCACCGCCAATCACCACACATAGTCGATTGGTGATATTGATAAAAATAGGGAGTGCTTGCATGTTTTGAATAACTATCTATACATTAAGTTAATCATTTTACCTTGTAGTGAACAACTTTGCGTGAGGCAAGTGAGCAAATACGTTAAAATCATATTTTGCGTTTTGGCTATAACACCTTGAATACACCTAAAAAAGTTTTTATTAAGACCTTTGGCTGTCAGATGAACGAATATGATTCATCACGGATGGCGGACATGTTGTCAGCTTCTGACGGCATGGTAGAAACGCTGACGCCGGATGACGCAGATGTGATCTTGCTCAACACATGCTCTGTACGCGAAAAAGCAGAAGATAAAGTATTTAGCCATCTAGGGCGCTTTATTCCACTTAAAGAGAAAAACCCAAATCTAGTGATTGGCGTGGGTGGCTGCGTGGCATCGCAAGAAGGCGATAACATTATCAAGCGCGCGCCCTATGTAGACGTGGTGTTTGGCCCGCAAACCTTGCATCGCCTGCCAGAAATGATTAAAAACAAACAGGCCAGCGGCACTTCACAAGTAGATATTAGCTTTCCTGAAATAGAAAAGTTTGACCACTTGCCGCCACCGCGTGTAGAAGGCGTTAGTGCGTTTTTAAGCATTATGGAAGGCTGCAGCAAATACTGTAGCTTTTGTGTAGTGCCCTATACGCGCGGGGAAGAGGTTTCCCGCCCATTTGCCGACATTCTGACCGAAGCCGTACAATTGGCAGAACAAGGCGTAAAAGAAATTACGCTACTAGGCCAAAATGTTAACGCCTACCGTACCGAATATGACGGGGTGGAGGCTGATTTAGCCATGTTGATTGAAACCATTGCAGAAATCCCGCAGATTCAGCGCATCCGCTTTACTACCAGCCATCCCAATGAAATGAATGAGCGCTTAATTAATTGCTTTGCTACTGTACCTAAGTTGGCAGCACAATTACATCTACCGGTGCAGGCTGGCAGTGACCGTATTCTGATGGCAATGAAGCGCAATTACACCGCGCTGCAATTCAAATCCATTATTCGCAAGCTCAAAGCAGCCAACCCTAACTTAACGTTCACTTCAGACTTTATTATTGGCTTTCCGGGTGAAAGTGATGCAGATTTTGAAGCCACGGTAAAACTGATGCAGGACGTAGACTTTGACGCAAGCTTTAGCTTTTTGTATAGCCCACGCCCAGGTACGCCTGCCGCATTTTTAAAAGATGACACCACACAAGAAGTTAAACTGGCACGCTTAGATAAGCTACAAGCGATTAACGAAGCGCAGGCCAAAGCGATTTCTGAAGCGATGCTGGGCAGCACACAACGCGTACTGATTGAAGGCGCATCGTGGAAAGATGCTAGTTTGCTGGCTGGCAAAACTGACAATAACCGCGTGGTCGATATCGCAGGCGATGCAAGCTTGGTGCATCAGTTTGTAAATGTAAGAATTACCGACGTTTCTAACCCAAGACGCTTAATTGGCGAGATCGTATAACCATGGAAATTACCTTAGCTCCTGAAGACAATGTTCGTCTTGCTAACCTATGCGGGCCGCTAGATGAAAACATCAAACAAATTGAAACCGCACTTGAGGTGAATATTAATCGCCGTGGCAGCACGTTTAACATCAGTGGAAAACTAGACAACACTCGCCTTGCCGCACAGCTGATTGAAAACTTTTACGTCCGCGCAAAAAAACCAATTGAACTAGAAGATGTACAACTAGGTTTAGTCGAAATCGACAAGCTCAAACCTGAGGATGTGGTTTCAACTGCCATGCCTGTACTCATGACACGCCGCGGTGATTTGCATGGGCGCACACCACGCCAAGTGGCATATTTGCAGCAAATACAAGAGCATGACATTACGTTTGGCATTGGGCCGGCCGGTACAGGTAAAACTTATTTAGCCGTTGCCTGCGCAGTAGATGCGATGACGCGTGACCGCGTTAAGCGTATTGTGCTAGTGCGCCCGGCGGTTGAGGCTGGCGAGCGCTTGGGCTTTTTGCCTGGCGATTTAAACCAAAAAGTAGACCCGTACTTACGCCCATTATACGATGCATTGTATGACCTAGCAGGTTATGACACCGTGAACAAAATGTTTGAACGTGGCGCCATTGAGGTGGCACCACTCGCTTACATGCGCGGACGCACTTTGAACCAAAGCTTTATTATTCTGGATGAAGCGCAAAACACGACACCGGAACAAATGAAAATGTTCCTAACGCGTATCGGCTTTGGTACTAAAGCAGTCATTACCGGTGACGTGACACAAATCGATTTACAGCGACATCAAAAAAGTGGCTTGGTCGAAGCGCAAAAGGTATTAAAAGATATCAAAGGCATTGCCATGACCCACTTTTTATCTGGCGATGTGGTACGCCACCCCTTGGTACAAAAAATCGTCAATGCTTATGAAGAATACGAGTCGCACCAAAAAAATTAACGGATATAAAGCAAGCACATAGCATGGCATTACCGCGCTAGAATAGCGCAAGGTATAATCGAAATAACAATGCATAATTTTTGAGATAAAAAATGACACCAAATAAATACAGCAAGATTTTGCAAAAAGGCTTAAGTATTGTTGAGCAAGTAGTATTGATTGTGATTGGCATTGCCACGATTTTTGGCGTGCTTCAGGCAATTCTAAATATTTGGGATGAACGCACTATTCACGTTGGCGACCTATTGCTGCTGTTCCTATACCTTGAGGTGATGTCAATGCTTAGCCACTACCTCACAGCAGGCAAACTGCCGGTCAGGTATCCGCTATATATTGGCATTATCGCCCTAGCCCGATTCCTAGTGCTGGACATCAAAGAGCTCGACGCGATGACCATGTTTGCACTTTCTGGCTCCATCCTATTGATTGCGCTGGCCATTTTAGTGGTGCGCTATGGTCACGTGAAGTTTCCGTACACTGATGGCACAGACTTACAATCTAAAACCGATTAAGACTACCTATGCCTAAATTAGCTGCAACCATTCAATATGCCAGCGTCGCCGACAGCCTTCCTAGTGCTAGTCAGTTTCGCAAATGGGCAAAAGCTGCGCTACGAGTAGATACCGAAGTGACCATCCGCATCGTCGATGCTGAAGAAGGCCAACTGCTCAACAACACCTATCGCGGCAAAGATTATGCAACAAACGTGCTGACCTTCCCGCTTACCGAAGAACCCCACCTGATGGGTGACATCATCATTTGCGCACCGGTAGTAGCCGCGGAAGCCAAATCACAGCAAAAAAGTCTAGAAGCACATTATGCGCATTTAACGGTACATGGCATCCTGCATTTGCACGGCTACGACCATGAAACCGATGCACAGGCTGAGCTGATGGAAGGCCTAGAAACTGCAATTGTCACGAAATTAGGGTATGCTTCTCCCTATCTCATTACATAGGACGCCAACTAATGGCAACCGAGTCGGAAAAACCAAGTAACCATAAATCAAGTAACAAGCCCAGCTTGTTGGAACGTTTAAGTAATTTCTTATTGCGGGAACCCGAAGACCGCGAACAGCTGGTCGAGCTACTGCACAGCGCATATGAAAATAGCTTAATGGATGCGGATTCGCTCGCAATGATTGAAGGCGTGCTGCAAGTAAGTGAAATGCAAGTGCGCGACATCATGATTCCGCGCTCACAAATGGATGTTATTGACATCACCGAGCCTCCCGAAGTATTTATCCCCAGTGTGATTGAAACCGCACACTCGCGCTTTCCTGTGATTGAAGGTAATAAGAATGATGTCATCGGCATTTTGCTGGCAAAAGATTTGTTACGTTACTATGCGGGCGAAGACTTTGAAGTCCGCGACATGTTACGCCCTGCCGTGTTTATCCCAGAAGCCAAACGCCTCAACGTATTACTGAAAGAGTTCCGCAGCAACCGCAACCATATTGCCATTGTGGTAGATGAGTACGGCGGTGTGGCTGGCATGGTAACCATTGAAGATGTGCTGGAGCAGATTGTTGGCGACATTGAAGACGAGTACGACTACGACGAAGATGAAGACAATATTATTCAAAACGCAGATGGTCAGTACCGAGTTAAGGCACTCACCGAGATTGCAGACTTTAATGAAATTATAGGCACGGACTTCAGCGACGAAGAGTTTTCCACCATAGGTGGCTTGATTGTTAGCAAATTTGGCCACTTACCAAAACGCAATGAAGAAGTTAGTTTCAACGGCATTCACGTAAAAGTATTACGCGCAGATAGCCGCCGTCTGCACACCATTTTAGTTTCGGTTAAAACAGAGCCGGCTACCGAGAATAAAGACTAACAAAAACTAAGTTTAATTTCATCTATTCCATTTTAAATTAGGTAGATATGGAACTAAGTCTAGAGATTCATTTCATAACTCTGTGTTGTCGTGAATCTCAATTCTTTAGTCCAATTTAACTGGAGTTCGTTATGAAGCACTTATTGTTTGTTTGTCTTTTTGTTGCGCAGGCGCTATTGGTACAAACTTCAATGGCAGAGGAAGCCACGAGCAGCAAGGCTACCATCCCCACGATAGAGCAGGACTTTGTAAAGTCAATCAATCAATTTAGTAAAGCCCAAATTATTGAACAGTTTGGCGAGCCCGCAAAGTCAGACGATGTAAAAGTAAAAGGCTCGGGTAAAGTGGTAGCTTCAATTTGGCTGTACCATTTTATCAATACGGCTGCTGACGGTTCTTATTATGAAACTACCGAGTTAGATTTTATTGATGACAAAGTGGTGATGGTTGCGTTTTTAAAGAATGACGGCAGTGAAGGGGCTGAAGCGGGCCAACATTATGAAGTGCCACTTCAATAACTTGCACACATAAAAAAGCGCCGTTCAAGGCGCTTTTTTACTTTCAAATTACCAAGATTTAAGTCTATTTTTTCAGTGCGTCACGAATCTCGCGTAACAAAATAATATCTTCTGCCGTTGGTGCAGGCGCCGGTGCGGGCTCGGCTTTTTTCAGACGATTCATTTGTTTCACTAACATAAAGATCACGAACGCTAAGATGACAAAATTAATCACGATGGTTAAAAAATTACCATAAGCAAGCATCGGCACTCCCGCTTGCTTAAGTGCCGCATACGTCCCCGCATTCCCTTCCGGTATTGCTGCTAATGCAACAAACATATTAGTAAAATCTACATTACCCACAACCTTACCAATCAGCGGCATGATGATATCGCCCACTAAAGAATCGACAATCTTTCCAAATGCAGCGCCAATGATGACACCCACTGCTAAATCCATGACATTGCCTTTTAAAGCAAATTGTTTAAATTCCGACGCGATACTCATGCATTTCTCCAGTCATAAAGTTGTACAGACAGATGCAACATCTGTAACGGGTATGGTTAACTTCAAATATTTTTCTTACTTGGTAATTAAATATATGACTTATATAGCCACCATGTCAACATAAGCCAATCCGCGCAGCACAATTTAGATGTTAATCTTTGTTATCTAAGGCACTAACAAGCTACAATTCGCAGCATGCTATTTCCTATATCCAACCCTGCAATAAAAACCGCAACGCTCTTTGCACTAGGTGCTTTTGGTGTGCTTGGTTTTGCGCCCTACTACTTTTACCCTGCCAGCATACTCTCGCTGATTGGCGTTATCTATTTCATTAGCTTAAGTGACTCAGCCAAGTCTGCCGCTATCAACGGCTTTACTTATGGCTTAGGCCTATTTGGTGTTGGCATTTACTGGATTTACATTAGCCTGCATATCTATGGCGGCATGCCTGGCATCATGGCGGCTTTTTCTACTTTTGTATTAGCGGCATTTTTGGCGTTATTTCCGGCCGCGGTCGGTGCCTTGAGCAAAAAAATGGGGCAGCAGCCTAACTCCATTATCATTGCCATTCCGGTATTTTGGGCACTCGCAGACTGGGTAAGAAGCTGGATATTTACTGGATTTCCGTGGCTCACGATTGGCTACAGCCAAGTCCCAGCCAGCCCTTTAGCCGGCTATATGCCAATTACCGGTGTTTATGGTGTGACTTTCATTACAGTGCTGATTGCCAGCGTGATTGGTGTTTGGCTAGCAAATAAATCCAAAGCACCCGCCTGGCAACGTGGCGCAATCGGCACGCTGTTATTACTCATCTCCACCGGTTATGGGTTAAAACAGATTGAATGGACGACACCGATTGGCAAGCCGCTCAGCGTGAGCCTGCTACAAGGCAATATTGAACAAAACCTGAAATGGGCACCAGAGCTTGCTGAACACACCATGCAGCAATACCTGACCATGACGGAACAAAGTAGCGCAAAATTAATTGTACTGCCAGAAACAGCGCTGCCAGTGATTGCCAGTGAGGTTCCGCACGAGTTAAAAACAAGGTTACTTGCACACGCCCATAAAAATCAGGGCGACATCTTGGTTGGGATGATTGAGCGTGAGGATGGTGAATACTTTAATAGCGTACTTAGTTATGGCAGTGCGCAAACACTGACATATCGTAAATCGCACCTTGTACCATTTGGTGAATTTATTCCGCTGAAAGTAGCCTTTGGCTGGATATATCGCGACTGGCTCAATATGCCATTAAGTGACCTATCGCGTGGTGACCGATATCAACAGCCTATGCCTGTTGCAGGTGAAAAAGTAGCGGTCAACATCTGCTATGAAGACGTATTTGGTGAAGAAATCATTCGCCAGTTACCGATGGCCTCGTTATTAGTGAACGTCAGTAACGACGCATGGTATGGTGAATCTTACGCGGCAGACCAACACTTGCAGTTTTCTCAAGCACGCGCACTTGAAACAGGCCGCATGATGTTACGCGCCACTAACACAGGGGCGACTGCGATTATTGACCAAAAAGGTTATCTGTCAGTACACGCACCACACTTTGTGCAAACCTCACTCAATGGGTACGCCCAAGGCTACACTGGCACAACCCCTTATGTTTACTGGGGAAACTGGCTATTCCTAACCATATGTTTCGGCTTATTGCTGTTCATATGGAAACGTAACAGAATGTCATCAAGATAAAACCTATTGCAAGACTACAAAACCAAGTAAAATTGCACTTTTCGCCAATTTCAACGAACAACATCATGGCTTTAACATTTCAAGAGATTATTCTCACCCTGCAAAAATACTGGAGCGACAAAGGCTGTGCGCTTCTACAATCTTACGACATGGAAGTTGGTGCTGGTACTTCGCACACTGCAACGTTCTTACGTTCATTAGGCCCAGAGCCTTGGAAAGCAGCTTACGTGCAACCAAGCCGCCGCCCTAAAGATGGTCGTTATGGCGAAAACCCAAACCGTTTACAGCATTACTACCAATTTCAGGTGGTATTAAAACCAGCACCAGCAGACATTTTGGAACTGTACCTAGGCTCGCTAGAAGCGCTAGGTTTTGACTTAAAACAAAATGACATTCGCTTTGTAGAAGATGACTGGGAAAACCCAACACTAGGCGCATGGGGTTTAGGCTGGGAAGTTTGGTTAAACGGCATGGAAGTGACTCAGTTTACTTACTTCCAACAAGTAGGCGGCATTGACTGCAAACCGATTACCGGCGAAATCACTTATGGCTTAGAGCGTTTAGCCATGTACCTGCAAGGGGTGGATAACGTATACAACCTGACTTGGACACGTGATGAAAATGGTAAAGCCTTAAGCTATGGCGATGTATACCTACAAAACGAGCAAGAGCAAAGTGCTTACAACTTTGAGCACTCTGATGCTGACTTCTTGTTTACCGCATTCAATGCGCATGAAAAACAAGCCAAGCATTTGATGGAAAATCAATTAGCGCTACCTGCTTATGAGCAAGTGCTTAAAGCAGCACATACCTTTAACTTACTTGATGCACGCGGTGCAATTTCTGTGACTGAGCGCGCAGGCTATATTGGCCGCATTCGTAACTTGGCACGCGCTGTTGCTGCCAGCTACCTAGACAGCCGCGCCAGACTTGGCTTCCCGATGGCGCCAAAAGACTGGGCAGATGAAGTGCTAGCCAAGCTTGATAAAGAAAAACAAGAAAAAGATAAGAAGGTTGCTTAAATCATGTCACAACAAAACTTACTTGTAGAATTATTTGTAGAAGAGCTGCCGCCAAAAGCGCTGAAAAAACTAGGTGACGCATTCAGTAGCACACTATTTGAAACCTTGAAACTTCAGGGTTTATCTGCTGAAAACTCAGTCGTGACTTCTTTTGCAACACCACGCCGTTTGGCAGCGCATATTACCGCTATTGAGGCGCAAGCTAAAGACAAGCAAATCTCGCAAAAACTGATGCCTGTGAGCGTAGGGTTGGATGCAAACGGCAATGCCACCCCTGCCCTAATTAAACGCTTAAATGGCATGGGCTTAGACGAAGCCACAGTTTCACAGCTAACCAAGCAAATGGATGGCAAGAACGAAGCCTTGTTTTTAGAAGTGACGCAAAAAGGCGCTGTGCTGAACGATGGCTTACAAAAAGCAATTGAAGAAGCCATCCAAAAACTACCTATCCCTAAGGTCATGACCTACCAGCTAGCAGATGGCTGGAGCAGCGTTAACTTTGTGCGCCCAGCACATGCCTTAATCGCCCTGCATGGTAGCGATATTGTTGCAACCAGTGCACTAGGGTTAAACGCTAGCAACCAAACGCAAGGGCACCGCTTTGAGGCTAAGTCAGCTAATGTGGTGATTAAAAACGCAGACAGCTACGCAGAGCAACTTAAAACAGAAGGTGCAGTGATTGCCAGCTTTGCTGAGCGTCGTGCTGAGATTGTAAGTCAACTCACGGCAGCAGCAGCTAAAGAAGGCCTGAAACCGATTGACGATGATGCCTTGTTGGATGAAGTGACTGCATTGGTAGAGCGCCCAAATGTGTTGCTTGGTCAGTTTGAAGAAATCTATTTAGAAGTACCGCAAGAGTGCTTGATTCTTACCATGAAGGCGAATCAAAAGTACTTCCCATTGTTAGATAGCAATAACAAGTTAACAAACAAGTTCTTAATCGTGTCTAATATTTGTCCTGCCGACCCATCTGCAGTGATTGGCGGTAACGAGCGCGTGGTACGTCCGCGCTTGGCCGATGCTAAATTCTTTTTTGACCAAGACCGCAAAAAAACGCTGGAATCACGTATTGCTAGCTTAGAAAAAGTGGTTTATCACAACAAACTAGGCTCACAAGGTGAGCGTACAGAGCGCGTAGTTGCGATTGCTAAATTGATTGGCCAACAACTAGGTGGCGACGCATTGGCAGCACAGGCTAGCCTAGCTGCACAATTGGCAAAAACCGACCTTATCACGGATATGGTAGGTGAGTTTCCTGAATTGCAAGGCATCATGGGGCGCTACTATGCGCAACATGAAGGCTTAGATAACGAAGTTGCTTTTGCAATTGAAGACCATTACAAACCACGTTTTGCTGGCGATGACTTACCACGCAATCAAGTGGGCATTACCGTTGCATTGGCAGATAAACTCGAAACCCTAGTTGGTTTATTTAGCATTGGCGAAAAACCTACGGGCGATAAAGACCCGTTCGCATTACGCAGGCAAGCGCTAGGCATCATCCGCATGCTGATTGAAGGCAAACTATCATTAGCTTTTGAACCACTGATTCAAGATGTACTGTCAGCGTTTGAGCACGATGCAGCTAGTACCAAAGCTACTGTACAAGCCATCAAAGAGTTTTGCTTTGACCGCTTAAGCGTCAACTTACGTGAGAATGGCGCCACAGCGCAAGAGGTAGATGCAGTACTTTCACTAGACCCTGCTATGCTCAGTGAAATTCCACAACGCCTTGCCGCTGTACGCACGTTCTCTGAGCTTGCCGAGGCGCCAGCATTGGCGGCAGCGAACAAACGCGTCAGCAATATCCTGAAAAAAGTGGAAACTGAGATTCAAGCACAAGTGAATGTGAGCTTGCTACAAGAAGCCGCTGAAATTGCATTGAATAACGCACTATTATCAGTAAAGCCAGAAGCAGACAAACAGTTTGAGAGCGGCGACTATACCAACTCATTAAAGGCATTGGCTGCATTAAAAGCGCCAGTGGATGACTTCTTCGACAACGTCATGGTCAATGCGGACGATGCCGCACTTAAGGCAAACCGCTTAGGTTTACTTGCCACATTGCACCAAACCATGAACCGTGTCGCTGATTTATCTAAACTGGCAGGTTAATAATCCATTCACCACGCTCATCACACTAAAGTATGACTTAAAATCTCCTTAGTAAAATGAGCGTGTATAACATTGAGATAAGATTGGTTACCTTATGAAGTTAGTGATATTAGATCGCGACGGTGTCATTAATCAGGACTCCGCCAATTTCATTAAAAACCCTAATGAGTGGATTGCGATTCCTGGTAGCCTTGAAGCTATCGCCCTATTGAACCAATCAGGGTTCAGAGTAGTGGTTGCAACCAACCAATCAGGCGTGAGCCGTGGCTTATTTGACATGGCTACCCTCAACAGCATACATGACAAAATGCACCGCGAGCTGTCACTAGTCGGCGGGCGCATTGATGCAGTATTTTATTGCCCGCACTCGGCGGACGACAACTGCAACTGCCGCAAACCAAAAACTGGCATGATTAAGGAAATCGGCAAGCGCTTCTCTGTAGATTTAAATCAGGTATGCGGTGTGGGTGATGCATTGCGCGATTTACAAGCGTTTGCCAATGCAGGCTGCCAGCCTATTTTAGTGCGCACTGGCAAGGGTGAAACCACGCTAAGTTCTGGTGAGTTACCAGCTAATACCATCGTATTTGCCGACTTAAGTGAAGCTGCTCAATATATCATTGCTGAAAACAACTAAATTTCAGAATACTAAACTTTAGAATACACCTAGTCCATGCTGCTGTTACGCTCCACTTTATTCCTACTCGGGCAGATCATTACTGCGCCCATTTTCACATTGATTGCATTGCTCTCAATGCCACTGCACCCTGTCACACGTAACGTGCTGATCTCAGGCTGGGCGCGCAGCATGATTTGGTGGCTACGCATCACTTGCAATATCCGCCATGAAATTAAAGGGTTAGAGAATATCCCAACCACGCCCAGCATCATTCTGGCAAAACATCAATCTGCATGGGAAACCTTAGCATTTCAGGCCATTTTCCCTACGCAAGTTTACGTGCTGAAACGTGAGCTACTATGGATTCCAATATTTGGCTGGGGTTTGGCAATGTCATCCCCGATTGCAATTGACCGTAGTGCAGGGCGCGAGGCGCTGAAAAAACTCGTGGCACAAGGTAAAGCTAGGCTAACAAAAGGCTTATGGGTGGTAATTTTCCCTGAAGGCACGCGCAAGGCGCCGGGTGAGCGCGGCAAATACCATATTGGCGGTGCATGGCTCGCAACCCATACCGAAACACAGGTGGTGCCGGTTGCACACAATGCAGGCAAGTTCTGGGCTAAAAATTCATTTATCAAAAAGCCAGGTGTGATTCAGATACACATAGGCAAAGCAATACAAACCGTCAATGTTAAAACCGATGCATTAAACAGCCAAGTTGAGCATTGGATAGAGTCTGAAATGGCAACGCTGCCGGAATGAGTCACAGCATCCAACTCCCCTCTGGCGAGAAAATCTACTACACGCTGGAACACAGGCAGCGCCGCACCGTTGGCCTCAAAATCACACAAGAAGGCCTAATCATCCATGCGCCCAAGCGCATCGCGCAAACCTATCTGGAAAGCCTGATTGTACTGAAAGCTGATTGGATTCTTAAAAAACTAGAAGCACGTAGCGCCAACCAGCACCCGCCGATGCAATGGCAAGATGGCAACCAGCTTTTATTGCTAGGCAACCCAATTACGCTAGTGACAAAACAGGATATTCGCTCCAGAGCGGTTGAATATACACCGGGCTTTTTACAACTAGCGATGCCCAATCACGATGAGCCAAGCGCTGTGGAAAGAAAAGTACTGCAATGGTATAAAAAACAGGCACTGACTGATTTTTCCAGACGCTTATCGCTGTTTGCCACCAAACTAGGTGTACCTACCCCTGAATTATTTCTATCCAACGCGCGCTCGCGCTGGGGTAGCTGCAACTCCAAAAAAGAAATTCGGCTAAACTGGCGCCTGCTGCAGGCTCCGCCGCACATTATCAATTACGTGGTGTGCCATGAGCTAGCGCACTTAAAAGAGATGAACCACTCAGCAAAGTTTTGGGCAGTGGTTGCCAGTATTTTCCCGGATTACAAAGCAGCAGAAAAAGAACTGAAAGTGTGGTCGCCTAAGCTACACGTCATCTAGATTACTTGGGCTAGGCAGCTTGGCGTATTTGCATCCTGCGCACACACCATCCGCTAAAGCAATGCCGCAGCTACAGCAACTTCTGAATATCACTCGCAATCATATCCGGCTTAGTACCATAATCCACATACAGGCGAATCTTGCCGGTTTTATCAAACACATAGACACCCGCGCTATGGTCTATTGTGTAACCGCTACGCCCTTTATTTTCAACTTTTGCTGCAAAAATCTTAAAGTCTTTAAGCACTGCCGCAGTTTGCTCTTTAGTCCCATACAGGCCGATAAAGCTAGGATCAAAAGCCGGCACAAATTGCGCCAGCAATGGCTGCGTATCACGCTCAGGATCCAAAGTCACAAACAGCACTTGTAACTCACTAGCGTTAGCCCCTAGTAGCTTCATGCTTTGTTTCATATCATTAAGCGTGGTTGGGCACACGTCTGGGCAATGCGTATAACCAAAAAATAACGCAACAACCTTACCCTTAAAATCACTCAATGTGCGCGGCTTGCCGGTGTGATCGGTTAGACTAAGCGCGTTACCGAAGTCCGCCCCAGTAATGTCTGTAGTATTAAACTTTTGCGCATTATTTGCAGGGCCGCAGCCCACCAACAACGGCAGTAACAGCACCAGCCATATTAATCTCATGAATTTATTCACCGAATCCCACCTTTGCAGCATCATTAATAGGTAAAGATTCTACCATGCACAATAAATTCAACATGTTGCATGATAAATTTATCTACAAATCAGATAAATTACTGCAAACCAAGTGCGCACTCGTTTACAATATTACTTTTGCAAAACTTCAAGCATTTTAAGGACTCAGCATGGCTAACCCTGCAGCAACTTCTGGCGGTATGGCAGACCGCGACGGCGTAATTTGGTATGACGGTAAAATGGTGAACTGGCGTGATGCCACCACTCACGTTTTAACCCACACATTGCACTACGGCATGGGTGTATTTGAAGGTGTGCGCGCCTACAAAACAGACAAAGGCACTGCAATTTTCCGCTTGAAAGAGCATACAGACAGATTATTCCGCTCTGCGCATATCTTAGGCATGAAAATGCCTTACAGCAAAGAAGAGCTAATCGAAGCGCAAAAAGCAGCAGTACGTGATAACAATCTAGAATCTGCTTACATGCGCCCAATGGCATTTTATGGCGCGGAAGCAATGGGCATCTCAGCCAAAACATTATCAACACACGTGATTGTTGCCGCATGGAAATGGGGCGCTTACATGGGTCAAGATGCTTTAGACAACGGCATTCGCGTGAAAACATCATCATTCTCACGTCACCATGTAAACATCACGATGTGTAAAGCCAAAGCCAACGGTAACTACATGAACAGCATTTTGGCACACCAAGAAGCTGCGCAAGATGGCTACCAAGAAGCTTTATTGCTGGATGTTGACGGCTTTGTTGCAGAAGGCTCTGGCGAAAACATTTTTATCGTGCGTAACGGCAAACTGTACACACCAGACCTGACCAGCGCGCTAGAAGGCATCACGCGCGACACCATCGTGCAATTGGCGACTGAATTAGGTATTCCAGTGATTGAAAAACGCATCACGCGCGACGAAGTTTATGGCGCTGATGAAGCATTCTTCACCGGCACAGCCGCTGAAGTAACGCCAATCCGTGAGCTAGATAACCGCGCAATCGGTACAGGCACTGCAGGCCCAATCACTAAGCAATTACAAAAACTATACTTTGATGTAGTGACAGGTAAGTCTGCAAAACACGCAGACTGGTTAACATTAGTATAAAAACTAACACATCCATTCCCGCGCAAGCGGGAGTGGTGAAATAAGGATATTTTAATGTCTAACGCGAATGAAATCGAAGTATCAGCTAAAGACCTGCCGTTGCATTGCCCAACACCTGAGGTGGCGTTATGGTCATCTCATCCACGTGTATTTCTAGACGTAGCAAAAACAGGCCATGTGGCCTGCCCTTACTGTGGAACAAAATATAAACTAAAAGCTGGTGAAGTGCTTGGTCATCATCACTAGCCGCTTGAGATAGCTGCTAGTCTTAGTTGTTATTGCATCAACAATGATTTCCGTGCGCCCCATCGCTATATCCGACTACACAAGCTGGTGTAGTTTGTACGCAGCGTATGCGGAGTTTTATCAAGTAACACAGACCCAAGAGATGCGCGACCAAGTTTGGTCTTGGCTGCATAGCGCCAATCACGAGGTGAATGGTTTAATTGCCATCAACCACGAAGGCATTGCGGTCGGCTTGGCACATTACCGGCCATTTGCTCGGCCACTGTCAGCCTCCACCGGTGGCTATTTAGATGACTTGTTTGTCACCCCTTCCGCCCGCGGCAACGCAATAGGAACAAAGCTGATTGAAGCTGTCACGCACATTGCGAAAGAGAAAAACTGGTCCGTACTGCGCTGGATTACTGCCGAAAACAACGCTCAAGCAAGAAACACATACGATAAGCTTGCCATGCAAACCAAATGGGTAACTTACGATATCAAGCTATAGCAAACTAACTTCGGCTGATTGCTTCCACAAACTTTCCACCACCTGTTTTGCATTTTCTGCGGCACTATTTGTCCAAAACCGCACGCTCCCTACCTGCCGCTCGCTGCTAAGCAAATCAAGCGCAGCTAATCGCTTTTGCAACTGTTTAGCAACCGCCGCACCAGTATCAATCAAACTAACATGCTCGCCTACTACCTGCTCTATCAGCGGCCGCACAAAGGGGTAATGTGTACAGCCAAGCACGATGGTATCGGCGCCTTCATCCAGCAATGGCTGGCAATATTTTTTAACCAATTGCAAAGTATTATCGGCCTGCAACTCTCCGCGCTCTACACACTCCACCAAACCAACACATGCCTGCGTGACGACTTTTACATTGCGGCCATAGCTTTCTAACAGGCCTGCAAATTGGGCACTTTTTAAGGTGCCGGTGGTTGCCAGCACACCGATAATGCCATTTCTTGAGGCCGTTGCCGCAGGCTTGACTGCTGGCTCCATACCAATAATAGGTAGCGTATATTTCTCTCGCATCATATCAATGGCGGCGGCAGTCGCTGTATTACACGCCACCACGATGGCTTTGGCATGGTTTGCGATTAAAAAATCGGTAATCTCGATACAGCGCGCTTGAATTTCTGCCGGACTTTTATTACCGTAAGGCGCGTACTTGCTGTCAGCCACGTACAGCAATTGCTCATTAGGCAACAATGCATGAATATGTTGTAAAACCGAGATGCCGCCCACTCCAGAATCAAAAACAGCGACTGGCCTTTGCTTGATATCATGCATATTGGATTGATCGGTCATCATTAAGCGGTTAAGTTACAATGCACACATTATAAACCGTTGAGATAATTAAATGCTCAACCGCATACCGCAACATAACCTAGCATCAGACATCACAGGCGCATAAGAAAAAGGATGAATAATGGGTAACCGTTTAAGTAAAATTTACACGCGCACAGGCGACAGCGGCACTACAGGACTGGGTGATGGTAGCCGCATCAGTAAGGATAGCATCCGCGTAGAGGCGATGGGCGATGTAGATGAACTGAACTCAGTCATCGGCTTAATCTTGGCAGAGGGGGTCTCTTCCCACTTGCAAACTACACTCACTAAAATTCAGCACGATTTATTTAACCTAGGCGGAGAGATTTGCATTCCTGGTTATGTACTATTAACAGCATCGTGCGTGGATGATTTAGAGCATCACATAGACACACTAAATGACGGGCTTAGCCCATTAAAAGAGTTTATATTGCCCGGCGGCACTAAAAGTGCAGCCTTTTGCCATTTAGCACGCACCGTATGCCGCCGCGCAGAGCGCAAACTCATTGAATTACACCGCAATGAGAAAGTAACTGAAGTTTCCCTGCAATATTTAAATCGACTCTCTGATTTATTATTTGTGATGTGTCGTATTATTAACAAAGAAGCTGGCGTAAGTGATGTATTGTGGAAAAACGAGCGCGCTTGAACAGCAGCGTGCCACTACCTCACGCCGCTCAACACGCGATATCATCAGCACGGCCAGCATCCACCCATGCATCATTCAGATTTTAGAATCAATATAGGTTAAGCTATAATTTCAACATGATAAGAAAACTGTTCAACAAAATCTTTAAGCCTAAACTAGCTAAAACCGAGCATGAAACATCAGCGCGAGCCAGGCCAGAAAACGCAAAATCGCAGCATGCAACGCGCCCTGTCTTAGGTACAAAGAAATCCGCCAAAAGAAAAGGCAACAACACTGATAACGCGAACAGCATTCCGCTCAAAAAGCACCAAATTGACCGCAGACTGCTAAGTAATGCCGCCATAAAAACTATTGAAGGTCTGCAAAAAGCAGGGTTTGAAGCGTATATCGTTGGCGGTGCCGTGCGCGACTTACTGCTACAGCGTGTCCCCAAAGACTTTGACGTAGCAACAGATGCCACGCCTGAAGAAGTTAACCGTGTATTTAGACGCTCACGCATTATTGGCAGGCGCTTTAGGCTAGTACACGTGTTGTTTGGTGATGAAACCATTGAGGTATCTACATTTCGCGGCCACCATGAAGCCAAAGGTGACGCTCACACCAATGAAAGCGGCCGCATCATTCGCGATAATGTATTTGGCAGCTTGGAAGAAGACGCCACACGTCGCGACTTTACTGCCAATGCCTTGTATTACGACCCTACCAGCGAGATCGTACTAGACTTCCATCAAGGGTTTGCCGATATTCAGGCCGGCATACTGCGCATGATAGGCAAACCAGAAACACGTTATGCCGAAGACCCAGTGCGTATGCTACGTGTAGTACGTTTATCTGCAAAGTTAGGGTTAAAAATCGACCCAGCCACCATGGCGCCTATCGCAAAAATGGCAGATCTACTGCAAGACGTACCGCCCAGCCGTTTGTTTGATGAAATGCTCAAGCTATTTTTATCCGGCCACGCTATTGAAAGCGTCAGCGCATTGCGCAAACAACATCTACATCACGGCCTGCTCCCTATGCTAGATGTGGTGTTAGAGCAGCCCATGGGCGAGCGCTTTGTCATGCTCGCGCTCAAAAATACAGACGAGCGTATTTTGTCAGGCAAATCCGCCAACCCAAGCTTCCTATTTGCCACCTTGCTATGGCATGAAGTACTCGCGGCGTGGGAGGTCTATAAAAAAGATGGCAATCCACCTATCCCCGCACTGCACATGGCAATGAGTGAAGTTTTAGCCTCACAAGCGGAAAAACTGGCGATTCATAACCGCTACACCGCAACCATGAAAGAAATTTGGGGCATGCAGCCGCGCTTTGAACAGCGCTCAGGCAAACGTCCATTTGGCTTACTCATACATCCGCGCTACCGCGCCGGTTACGACTTTCTGCTACTGCGCTGTGAGTCAGGCGAGTTGCCAGCAGAACTAGGCACATGGTGGACCACATTTGCAGAAGCGGATAACGAAACACGCCAAGCGATGCTGGAGGCGGACACCGCTCCTAAAAAACGTAGAAAAAGAAATCGCAAAAAACCAAGCGGCAGCGCACCATCTGAATCATGATAAAACGCGCATTTGTTGCACTTGGAAGCAATCTGGAAAACCCAAAAGTGCAGGTGGAGCGTGCATTGATTGCATTAAACCACTTGCCGGGGACTCGATTACTAAAGCAATCATCGCTCTACCAAACAGCGCCGATTGATTGCGTTGATACCGCACCTGACTTTATCAATGCTGTGGCTGAAGTGGAAACCACGCTCTCACCTGAGGCGCTACTTGACGCTATTCTCAACATTGAAAATATTGCGGGACGGGAGCGCCCTTATATCAATGCGCCGCGCGTATTGGATTGTGACTTACTGTTATATGAAGATGTAACGCTGAACACACCCAAACTCACCCTGCCGCACCCGCGCATGCATACACGTGGTTTTGTTTTATTACCATTATTTGAAATTGCGCCGGATATTTCCATCCCAAATCATGGCAAAATAGCCGCGTATATGACGCCAGAGTTATTGTTTGGCATCAACAAATTACCATCTGCAGAAAATTACCCTCAGTAAGTTAAAACATGAGCATTTTTAATAAATTTCCATACATTGTTGTTGAAGGCCCAATTGGCTGTGGCAAAACCACGCTTTCTAAAATGCTGGCGGATAAATTCCCAGTGGATTATCTGTCCGAAAAAGCAGAGGCCAACCCTTTTTTACCACGCTTTTATCAAGATGCGCAACGTTATGGCCTACCGACACAGCTGTTTTTCTTATTTCAGCGTGCCAATCAAATCAAAGAGTTAAGCCAGCGCGATATGTTTGCAAAACCGATAGTCGCCGATTTCTTTTTAGAAAAAGACCCGTTATTTGCCAGACTCAATTTAGATGATGAAGAATATGCGCTGTATCATCAGATATACCAGCACCTGCAGCTCAAAGCGCCCAAGCCTGACCTGGTGATTTATCTGCAAACACCAATTGACTCATTAATGGAGCGTATTGAAGAGCGTAGCGTCAGCTACGAACAAGATATCCCAAGAGAATATATCGAACGACTATCCAACGCATACAGTGACCTATTCCACAATTACGACACATCCCCAGTGTTGATCGTCAACAACGAGAAGCTTAATATTGTTAAAAGCCACAGCTCACTAGACTTGTTGCTCGACCGCATCATGCAGATTAAAGGACAGCGCGAGTTCTTTAATCCTAACTTTGAATAACCTTTGGGTATACATACATGACATTACCTAAGCTCAATGAAATGGCAGCCAGTGGCGAGAAAATCGCCATGCTCACGTGCTATGACGCCACTTTCGCTAAGTTGATGGCGTATGCTGGCGTGGACATTCTACTAGTAGGCGACTCTCTCGGCATGGTATTACAGGGTGCTGAAAATACCCTCAATGTAAGCATGCATCACATGACGTACCATACCAAAAGCGTTGCTGCTGGCGCACCTAATAGCTTGATTATTGCCGATATGCCCGTAGGCAGTTACGAGCACGATAACGAAGCTGCTTACAAAAACGCGGAGTGGTTGATACGCTCCGGCGCGCAAATGGTTAAATTTGAAGGTGGCGGTGACCGTGTAGAAACCGCACGCTACCTTATTGAGCGAGGCATCCCTGTCTGTGCGCACTTGGGCTTCACGCCGCAGTCGGTCAATCAACTTGGCGGCTATAAGATTCAGGGAAAAACTGAGGAAAGCGCCCATCAAATCATGCAAGACGCCATAGATATGAGCAATGCCGGCGTGAGCATGATGGTGCTGGAAATGGTACCGGCAGCATTAGCAAAGCAGATTACAGACAGCATTAAAGCACTGACCATAGGGATAGGCGCTGGCGTAGACTGCGATGGGCAAGTACTCGTTATCCAAGATGTGCTGGGCATTTATAATGGCGCAGCTAGCAAATTGCCTAGTGAATTTAAAGCACCGCGATTTGTAAAAAACTTTTTAGCTGATACCAACAGCGTGCAACAAGCTGTGAGCAACTATGTAAAAGCCGTGAAAGATAAAAGCTTTCCTGCGCCCGAACATAGCTACTAAACCTCAACTGTCGCTAAAACATGCAACGCATCCACACCGCTGATCAACTCAGACACACACTCAAGGCACACAACAGCATTGCCTTTGTTCCTACCATGGGCAACCTGCATGATGGCCACATCGCACTGGTGAGTTTAGCCAGACAACATGCGCAATGTGTAGTCGTCAGTATTTTCGTAAACCCGTTACAGTTTGGCCCTAATGAAGACCTAGCCAACTACCCCCGCACCCTAGAGGCCGATTGCAAACGACTAGAAGACGCAGGCGCTGATATTGTGTTCATCCCTAGCGTAACTGAAATGTACCCAGATTTTGATGGTGAGCAATTAAACCAGACCATGACTATTTCCGCGCCGCCCATTGCCTCAGAGCTATGCGGCGCCTCACGCCCCGGGCATTTCTCTGGCGTGGCCACGGTCGTCATGAAGTTATTTAATTTAGTCATGCCGCAAGTGGCGATATTTGGCAAAAAAGACTTTCAGCAGGTATTTGTCATTAAAGAACTGGTGAGACAATTTAACTTACCGATACAGATTGTTGCCGGTGATACGGTGCGCGAACCAAGCGGCCTCGCCATGAGCTCACGTAACGGCTATCTAACACCAGCACAAAAAGCAGAGGCGGCACAACTGCACCAATGTTTAGTGAATATCGTTAATCAGATCAAGCAAGGCAATACCAATTTTGCAGATTTAACCCAGTCAGCATCACAAACCTTGGTGCAAAAAGGCTGGTTAGTGGACTATCTATCAGTGCGTGCGGTCAGCACTCTACAGCCCGCTACGAACCAAGATAGCCAGCTTGTTGTCCTAATTGCTGCAAAACTTGGTAATACCAGACTCATCGATAATATTGATTTTTGCGCTAAGTGATTGAAAAGACTATAATGCAATCCCTTTTGAAAATCGGTTAAGCACATGCAAAGAACCATGCTTAAATCTAAGTTGCACCGCGTACACGTCACGCACTCTGAATTACACTACGAAGGTAGCTGTGCGATAGATGAAGAATTACTCGAAGCGGCGAATATTCACGAATATGAGCAGATTAGTATTTACAACGTCACCAATGGTGAGCGTTTCTCTACTTATGCGATTCGTGCTGATCGTCATTCAGGCATTATTTCAGTAAATGGTGCTGCCGCACACAAGGCAGACCCTAAAGACATCATTATTATCGCCAGTTATGCGAACTATAATGAAGCCGAACTAGAAAACTACACGCCACAACTTATTTATGTGGATAACGAAAACCGCATAAAATCTCAACGTAATGCAATACCAGCACAGGCCGCTTAAATGACACAAGACACAAAGAAAGCAGCTTCTAACAATTTAGATTTAGAAGCTATGAAAAACGCAGTAGTAGATGCAATTGAAGATATCAAAGGTTTTGATATCAGCGTCATGGATGTACGCAAACTCACCAGCATGACAAATTACATGATTGTTGCATCAGCAAACTCTAGCCGCCAAGCGAAAGCTGTTGCAGACAACGTAAGAGAAAAAATCAAAGAAAAAGGCTTTGCGATTCGCGGTACTGAAGGCGAAAAAGAGGGAGAATGGGTTTTAGTAGACTTAGACGATATCGTTGTACACATTATGGTACCGGCAACTCGCGCATACTATAACCTTGAGCAACTATGGGGCGAGGCAGAAGCACGCCGCAGCCACATTAAACCAGTGTAAGTGACCACAAGCACCCTGCGCCGCTAGGTGGCAGGGTTAAGCTTTCGCAATGCCCCTCACCAACCATCCCCCTAAAGCCACTTGAAACTTCGGATTATTTCTGTCGGTCACAAAATGCCTAGCTGGGTAGAGGCCGCTTGCGCAGAATATATTAAGCGCATGCCGCGTGAACTCAGTGTTGAGATTGTTGAAATCAAACCAGATAAACGTGCAGATGGCAAAAACAGCACCGTGGTGCAAGAAGCGGAAGCTAAGCGCATTCTGGAAGCCGCAGGCCGAGACTTTCTAGTGGTCTGTGATGAGCGCGGGCAAGAAGTCACCACACTGCAACTCGCCGAGAAAATGCAGCTCTGGCAATCACTAGGCAAAGATATCAGTATTGTAGTCGGCGGTGCCGACGGCATTCATGCCAGCCTCAAACAGCAAGCCAATTGGCTGTGGGGTTTATCCAAGCTCACCTTACCGCATGCCTTTGTACGTGTACTCCTATGCGAGCAACTCTACCGCGCGCACTCTGTCATTCAAAACCATCCATACCACCGCGAATAACCCCACCCTTCTGGCATGCTTAATGCTTAGTTTAGAGATATCAACAAGATAAGTGCCTAATTTAACTAACCTATGCACCATTAAATTGCATTTGTAGCTAATTAGCACTTTTTTAGAAAAATTCTCTGGGAGCCATTATGGATAATCAATGTTTAGTTGTATTGTCAAAATTCTCTGTAGCAGCTAGAAAAGTAATAGGCGCAGTCAACCCAGCAAAACTAATTAAAGACCGCCAATATGCGACTGAGGTCTTTGAGCGCGTAGATGCACTGGGCGATGAAGAGCTAATTCTACTATCACTAGACTTACAACTACTCCTAGGCTTACTCACGCCTTCCAGCAGCAATGAAACTACTTCTATCCCACCACAAAAATACATGATGGGCGCAAGAAGCTAAGCAAAATGGCAACACGCTATCGTTGTAATCAAAACTAGTGAGATAACTGGAGTAAAATCACTACACCTTAATTGACAAGTGGTAGCGCATGCAATATTCAACCTCCCTAGTCTGGTTCCGTCGTGACCTGCGCGACTATGACCATGCCGCACTCTATTACGCGCTAAAAACATCACAGCAAGTCTACTGTGTATTTGTTTTTGACACCGAAATCTTAAACAACCTGCCGGATAAGTCAGACCGTCGTGTAGAGTTTATCTGGGAAAGCGTGAAAGAACTCAAAGCAGCACTCCAGCAACACGGCAGTGATTTAATCGTGCTACATGGCAAGGCACAGCATGAAGTACCGCAGTTAGCGCAAACGCTGCAAGCTCAGGCGGTGTTTACCAATCACGATTACGAACCCAGTGCGATTGCACGTGATACTCAAGTTGCACAGCAACTGCAAACGCTGCAGATTGATTTTCATCATTACAAAGATCAGGTCATCTTTGAAAAAGATGAAATACTAACCATGGCACACAAGCCATATAGCGTATTTACACCTTACAAAAACACTTGGCTCAAAACTGTTAACGACTTTTACCTCAAGCCCTACCCGGTTGATCGCTATTTACATAACCTTGCCAAAACTCAACCACAAACCTTACCGAGCCTAGAGTCGCTAGGGTTTCTGCGCACCAATTTATCCAGTATGCGCCTACCCACAGGCATGAGCGGCGCAGCAACACTGTTTACTGACTTTATAGAGCGCATCAAACATTACAAAGAAGCACGCGACTTCCCCGCCGTCAAAGGTGTATCTTATCTATCCGTACATTTACGCTTTGGCACTATCTCCATCCGCCAACTGGCAAGAACTGCGCTGCAAATAGGCGGCTTCGGTGCAGAAACTTGGACGTCAGAACTCATCTGGCGCGACTTTTACTTTCAAATACTGCATCACAACCCGCAACTGGAAGCAGGCAAGGCATTTAAGCCTGAGTTCGAAGCGATTCCTTTTCCTAACGATAGTGCGCTGTTTTCAGCATGGTGCGATGGCAAAACTGGCTACCCATTGGTAGATGCTGCCATGAGACAACTCAACAACACAGGCTTTATGCATAATCGCCTCAGAATGGTCGCGGCCAGCTTTTTAGTCAAAGACCTACTTATAGACTGGCGCTGGGGTGAACGCTATTTTGCAGAAAAACTGATTGATTTTGATTTCAGCGCGAATAATGGCGGATGGCAATGGGCAGCCTCTACTGGCTGTGACGCACAGCCTTGGTTTAGAATTTTCAACCCAATCACACAAAGCGAGCGCTTTGACGGACATGGTAAATTTATACGTAAATATGTGACAGAGCTAACACACTGCAACGATAAAGAAATCCACGCACCATGGCTAATGACCGCGCAGCGGCAGACTAGCATCAACACCGTTATTGGGCAGGATTACCCCAAACCGATTGTAGATCATGCTACGCAGCGTGAACGCGTACTCAGCCTATATAAGAACACGGTTTGAGTATGTAATTACCTCTATATTGCACATCACATACGAATGCTTACGCACAAAACCGCACCTGAATTTTTGTTGCATAAATGTAACAAATGGTTTATTTTACAAGCGTTAATTATCGTCATGCATCGCTATCAATATTTAGTTCTCAATAAATTGGTATAATGGTTCACTACTTTTCGACAAGTCTTTAAATAAGAAACATAAAAATGTATAAAAAAATATTCTATTTATTCGCCTCATGCCTATTGGCTGCGATGGTTACTGGCTGCGCGTCTCAAGCTAACAAAGACCCGTTGGAGAGCATTAATCGCGGCGTTTACAAATTCAACGATGTTACTGACCGCGCTGTATTCAAGCCTGTCGCCACTGCTTACAAAACAGTCGCACCTACGCCTATCCGCACTGGCGTAAACAACTTTTTCAATAACTTAGGTACACTTACCAACGTATTAAACAACTTACTGCAGTTTAAACTTGCTAATGCATTCAGCGAAGCAGGCCGTTTTGTGATCAACAGCACATTCGGCATAGCAGGCTTTATTGATGTTACTGGTATGGATAAAATCCCAGTGCATAAAGAAGATTTTGGTCAAACGCTAGGTTACTGGGGTGTAGGCCCAGGCGCTTACTTGGTACTGCCATTTGCAGGTCCATCTACCGTCCGTGATACCACAGGCTGGATTGTCGACCTTTCAACTACTGACCCGATCACTTACACCCACAATATCGGCGAAGTCCGCCTGCACAACCAGTTACGTGCTGCGCAATTTATAGATAAACGTACTGAGCTGCTTGATGCAAAAGATTTAGTAGATGACGCATCACTAGATCCTTACGCTTTCATGCGTGATGCTTACCTGCAACGACGTGCAAGCCTAGTACAAGATGGCTTAGTGCCAAGTGATTTAATCAAAGACGAGTTCTTTGAAGATGAAAAAGAGAATAAAGAAACGAAGTAAGCTCTAAATTAAAAAGCCCACTAATTAGTGGGCTTTTTTTATAGCAAAACTATTTCATCATCAGCGGAATATATCGATAAGCCAGTATTTGGCTTGCCCATGGAATATATGCGCTAAAGCGCATTATTCACATGTCAAACTACACTATTCACACGCCTAAAACCGTAAAGGTCTTGTCCGTGGAATATATCTGCTAAAGCAGATTATTCACACGCCACAGTCATGCGTTCAATCAGGATAGAACCCACTTGTTTTGAACCTTGCACCAAAACATCATTGCCAACAGCTACAATCATTTTTAGCATTTCTGCCATATTGCTAGCAATTGTGATTTCTTCTACAGGATGCACAATCACGCCATTCTCCACCCAGTAACCTGCAGCACCACGTGAGTAATCACCGGTTACCATATTCATACCGTGCCCAAGTAACTCAGTCACCACCAGCCCTGTTCCCATCTCTTTTAATAATCCAGCAAAATCCAGCGCACCAGACTGCACGATTAAATTATGGTTACCGCCTGCATTACCGGTAGTTTTAAGCCCTAGCTTTCTGGCTGAGTAGCTGGAAAGCACATAGCCTTGCAACACGCCGTCTTTCACTAACTGACGCGCACTGGTGGCTACGCCTTCATTGTCAAACGGGCTACTGGCCAATCCTTTTTTAATAAAAGGATCTTCATAGATATTCAGTAGCGGTGAAGCTATTTGTTGCCCCAAGCTATCAAGCAAGAAGGATGATTTACGATATAAGTTTCCGCCAGAAATCGCGCTGATTAAAGTAGAAATTAACCCGCTGGCTAACGATGCCTCAAACAGCACCGGCACTTGGCAGGTTTTAATTTTTCTCGAATTTAGACGTTTAACTGTACGCTCACCGGCCAACCTGCCAATTTCCACAGGTGATTGTAAGTTCTCTGCTGCACGTGCCGTAGCATACCAATAATCGCGCTGCATGCTGTCATCTGACTCAGCAATCACGGAGCAACTGATGCCATGACGTGAGCTTGGATATCCGCCCGTAAAGCCATGACTATTGCTATACGCAAAAAAACCTGTGCCTGTTGAAACACTAGCACCTTCTGAGTTAGTAATGCGCGCATCCACTGCCAAGGCGGCCTCTTCACATTGCTGAGCCAATAACGCCGCTTCATCTACAGAGAGCTGCCAAGGGTGATGCAGATCTAAATCCGGAATTTGATTAGCCATTAAGTCCGCATCTGCCAATCCGCAAAAATCATCCTTAGCTGTATATTTGGCAATATTACAAGCAGCGGCAACGGTATCTTTCAATGCTTGAGGCGATAAGTCTGAGGTACTGGCATGACCTTTTTGCTTACCGAAATAAACCGTGACTGACATTCCTTTATCGCGGTTATATTCAATATGCTCGACTTCTTTCATGCGCACGGAAACATTTTGCCCAATACTCAAGCTCAGTTCAGCCTCAGCTTGGCTCGCACCAAGATTTTTGGCTACTTTAAGCACGTCTTCTGACATCTGCTTAATTTCGTCTAATGTATAACTAAACCCGGAATCTGACATAACGCTTTCTACTATAAAAAATGTACTTTTATCACTCAACTGCATAACTGATATAATACCTCAGCATGAAACCTAAAAAGACAACTAAAGATACAGAATTAAGTAACGATGCAATTTTAGATGCAGACTTACCTACGAGTAAAACCAAATTAAAAGCTGAGGCAGATGCACAGCAGGCGCTGGGCGTTAAACTATCTGCACTTTCTAAAGACAAGCTTAACAAACTTAACCTGCCGGATGAGTTGCTCACAGCCGTACTCGATACCAAAAAAATTACTGCCAACGGTGCTATTAGGCGCCATCGGCAATATTTAGGCCGCTTAATGCGCGACGTTGATACTGCACCGATTATTGAGCAGCTATCACGCTGGGAAGGCAAAAATACCGCCGAGAACGCCTACTTCCACGGACTTGAACGCTGGCGCAATCGACTAATCAGCGAGCCTAATGCATTATCTGAATTTATGGCGTTGCATCCAAGCACAGATAGTCAGCAACTGCGCGCCCTTATTCGCAATGCGCAAAAAGAGCATCTAACCAATAAGCCACCTAAAAGCAGTAGAGAAATTTTTAAACTACTGCGCGAGATAACCAGCAGCGGAACCACATCCGACTCAGATGAGTCTGACGTATCAGACGAGTCGGAAGCAGAGTGATACTTCTGCACTAAGGCTCTGTACTAACGTCCAGCACCAGCCAGCGTCCTGGCTGGCAATCTTGCAGCATTAAAATCAATCGCATACCGTTGCCAGCGCATTTGCTTCGGTATGCCCTAAAACAAGGTAGTAAAAATCATGACGATGAATTTCGATACTGTACTTGATGTACGCCATGAAGATAGCCCGATTCCAACCATCCGCACAAAAGAGGCATTAGATGCCTTACCGCTAGGTAACGTCTTGAAAGTGATTACCAGCAAAGAAAGTAGCGTTAGAAACATACGCACATTGGTTGCAAATAATCCATTTACATTGTTGCAAGAACTAAAAACTGCAGAAGACTACATCTTCTTTATTCAAAAATAACTTTATTAAAACTGATAGCCTCCACTCAGCGGGATTGACTACCAATCTTAGCAGGTAAAACAATCGTTACTTGTGATGGCTACTCGCTGAACTCAATACACAAGTTCAATAAAGTTAATTTTAAATAATCTTTAACAGTTTAACTGAGGCACTCTGCCTGCTTAACTATCCGCTTTATTTACGTGCGTTTAATTGCACAAACTGCGTCATTACTTCATCCCCGCGCTGCAGTTCTACCGCCACCTTTTGCCCGGCGTAACGTTTTACTGCCGCGAATAAATCATCCGCACTATTTAGTGTCACATCACCTAATTTCAATATAGCATCACCTCGCACCAAGCCCATGTTGTAAGCTGGGGATGCTTTTATCACGGCAATCACCTTCAAGCCAGGCAACTCTTTAGGTGCAGCTTCGTTTGCACTCTCCTGTTTCAGCTTAATCACATGCACGCCAAACAATGGCATAGGTAATTTAGCCCAGTAACTCGCATGATACTGATATTGTGTGGGGCCCTCTTCTAAATCATTCGGGTCAATTTCCCCGCCTTTTTTTGCAGCTTCTTTGATTAACTGTAGCTTCGAGCTTGCAGTTTGAGCAGACTCATATTTTTGATACACCATCACGATATCGGCTTTAATCGATTTGGCATGTTGCAACGCAAGCCCTGATGCTGCCTCTCTCGCCGAAAACCCAGAGGTACCCATCAAATCGTAACCATCTTCTAGCATGGTAATGTTGTCTTCATTTTTATGATTTCCAACAAACATCTTGGTATCTGGCACAGGCTGTAGTGAACGCAAATCACCTGCATTCTGCTTTTTGTAATTCTGCTCATACGGGTTCTGCTCCGCAGCATAAAGCTGATGTGTGAACAGCACCAACCCTATACTTGCCAAAGAAAACAGCATGAATTTTACTAAACTAGCATATGAATTATTGGTGCTAACCGCTGGCATAAAATATCCTTTGAGCTTGGTAATGGTATGATTTAGTCTTGCTTAAGTACTAGTGACTCAAAAATGACCAAAGAATTCATTAAAATCGGATTAGTTTCAATTAGCGACCGTGCAAGTAGCGGCGAGTATGAAGATAAAGGGATTCCTAGCCTGCGCACATGGCTAGCACAAGCTCTTACCTCACCGTTTAGCCTTGAGGCACGATTGATTCCGGATGAGCAAGACGAAATTGAATCCACGCTAATCGATTTAGTCGACTTTCAAGGCTGCCATCTGATTCTGACCACTGGCGGCACTGGCCCATCTTTACGTGATGTCACACCAGAAGCAACCCTAGCGGTTGCCGATAGGGAAATGCCGGGCTTTGGTGAGCAAATGCGCCAAATTAGCCTAAACTTCGTACCCACCGCTATTTTATCAAGACAAGTTGCCGTAACGCGTAAGCAATGTCTGATTATCAACTTACCAGGCCAACCCAAAGCGATTGCACAAACCTTAGAAGGGCTGAAAGATGAGGCAGGCAATACGCTAGTACACGGTATTTTTGCTGCGGTGCCATATTGTATAGACCTACTTGCAACGCCAGATAGCCCCATGCCAAGAATAGAAACCAATGAAGCGATTGTTAAAGCGTTCAGACCAAAATCCGCAACCACAGCCTAATTGATTAGCAAATGTCAGAGTTTAATTTAATTGCCAAATACTTTACCCGCCCTGCCAAACAGGCAGATTTAGGCATAGGTGATGATGCGGCTTTGATTCGTGTAGCTCAAGGGCAACAGCTCGCAATCTCGGCAGATATGCTGGTAGCGGGCACTCACTTCTTTCATGATGCACCGCCCTATAGCATTGGCTGGAAATCCTTAGCCGTGAACGTATCAGACATGGCGGCGATGGGAGCACAGCCCAAGTGGGCAACACTTGCGATTGCCTTGCCAGAAGTGAACGAGCCATGGCTGACAGAGTTCTCCCAAGGTTTTTTTGCATGCGCTCAAGCATTTAACGTGGACCTCATCGGTGGCGACACCACAAGAGGCCCGTTAACGCTGAGCGTGCAAATCATGGGGGAAGTCCCGCGGGGTAAAGCAATTCAACGTAACGGAGCAAAAGCTGGGGATGATATTTGGGCATCAGGGGTAATAGGTAGCGCAGCACTTGGGTTGGCTCACCTGCAAGGTAAAGTGAACCTCACGGAGCCAACCACATCACACTGCCTAACCGCATTAACCACCCCTACGCCGCGTGTAGCGCTAGGTTTAGCACTGCGCGGAGTCGCCAATAGCTGTATTGATATTTCCGATGGTCTAACAGCAGACCTCAGCCATATACTCAAAGCATCTAACCTAGGTGCAAAGCTCGCACTAGAAGATATCCACTGTGACGATTATTTACGTACACGCTTAAATGATGGCAATATTCAGCAGTGCATCTTGGCAGGTGGTGATGACTATGAGCTTTTATTTACCGCACCTAAATCGCAACGCGATCACATTCAGCAATTAAGTCAGCAATTAGAGTTACCAATCAGTTTAATTGGCGAGGCTACACCACAGTTAGGATTGGTAGTCAGCCACCACCAGCAAACTTTAGACATCACCAAAAAAGGGTTTGATCACTTTGGCTAACAACCCTCTACAACCTACGTGCAAATTATTGCTTGCACATCCGGCACATTTTTTTGCGCTGGGCTTTGGTAGCGGACTGGCCAAAAAGGCGCCCGGCACCTTTGGCACAGCGGTGGGTTTGCCTCTATACTGGCTAATTGACGGCTATACACTCACAACACAATTAACACTGATTGGCCTACTGTTTTTAGTAGGCATTTATTTCTGCGACAAAACAGGTAAAGCCTTGGGCGTATCCGATCATGGCGGCATCGTGTGGGACGAAATTGTCGCCATAATGTTAGTACTTACTTTCACCCCTAACCAATGGCAATGGTGGTTAATCGCATTTTTACTATTCAGGTTATTTGACATCTGGAAACCATTCCCCATTCGCCAATGCGATGCCAAAGTGAAAGGTGGTCTAGGTGTGATGCTAGATGATCTGCTGGCTGCTATTTACGCCATCCTTAGTCTAAAGGCTTTAGCATGGACAATCACTCAACTTTAGCCACAACTCTCGGCCTCGCACTCAAACAGCGGGGTTACTTACTAACGCTGGCAGAATCCTGCACCGGCGGCATGGCAGCACAAGCCATCACCAGCATTGCTGGCAGTTCAGATTGGTTTGACCGTGGATTCGTGACTTACAGTAATGCCGCTAAAATAGAAATGCTAAATGTCGCCAGCACCACGTTAGAAACCTATGGTGCGGTAAGCGAACAAACCGCAACAGAAATGGCAATTGGCGCCTTAAAGAATAGCCACGCGCAGATTGCCGGCAGCATCACAGGCATCGCCGGCCCAAGTGGCGGCAGTGTGGAGAAGCCAGTAGGCACAGTATGCTTCGCACTGGTCGGCACTCACCTACCAATGTTCACATGCACCCAAAGATTTACGGGTGACCGTACGGCAATCAGACAGCAAGCCACCGCATTTATGTTAACCAAGCTTGCTGAACAACTCAATCTGCAAAACGGGCTAACTTAACACTCCATACAAAGTATTATCTGCGATAACCATCGCGGTGACCGTACCCTCGATGATGGTGATGCCCAGAATAATAGCCGCCATATACACCATAACCGCCACGATACACAGTTGCAGGGTAATAATATTGGTAAGCTGGCGCATCATAATAAACGCTGTACCCTGGATAATAAGCCACAGGCGGGGCAACATACCGCACCTCTGCTGGATATGCATAATAGCCAGGGGCACCAATATTAAGTGAAAAACTGACAGAATCCCGCGCTTGTGCACTAGACAAAGTGGCGGCACCTATTGCCAATACCACTAATAGTGAACGAAATACTTTCATTGCCACTCTCCTTAACATTACACAACTACGCTCACACTTAACGAATCACAAAGCATCTCGTTGACTTCAAACGCAAGATTATTATTTTCATCATGATTACCATAAATACACATGGTTAAACGCCTATGAGACTTACGCTAAACTGTAAAATATGGAATAATTGAAAGCTAATTTAAGCACTTCAAAATAAAGGTAAAAACCCAATGGATGACAATAAAGCCAAAGCACTCTCTGCCGCACTTTCACAAATTGAAAAACAATTTGGCAAAGGGTCCATCATGCGTATGGGTGACAGTGATATTGGCGAAGATATTCAAGCCGTTTCAACTGGCTCTCTCGGCCTTGATATTGCTTTAGGCATCGGCGGTTTACCACGTGGCCGTATCGTAGAAATTTACGGTCCTGAATCCTCAGGTAAAACCACACTTACCCTGTCAGTGATTGCACAAATGCAAAAATTGGGCGGCGTGGCGGCATTTATTGATGCAGAACATGCGCTAGACCCACAATACGCAGCGAAATTAGGCGTGAATGTGCCTGATCTATTAATTTCACAACCAGACACTGGTGAACAAGCGCTTGAAATTGCAGACATGCTAGTGCGTTCAGGCTCTGTAGATATTGTGGTAGTTGACTCGGTTGCAGCATTGACTCCACGCGCAGAGATTGAAGGCGAAATGGGTGATTCACACATGGGCTTGCAAGCACGCCTCATGAGCCAAGCACTGCGTAAATTAACAGGTAACATCAAACGCACTAACACCTTGGTGATTTTCATTAACCAAATCCGTATGAAAATCGGCGTGATGTTTGGCAACCCAGAAACAACAACAGGCGGTAACGCGCTTAAATTCTACGCTTCTGTGCGTTTAGATATTCGCCGCACTGGCGCAATCAAAAAAGGTGATGAAATCACTGGTTCAGAAACACGCGTTAAAGTGATTAAAAACAAAGTGGCACCTCCGTTCAAACAAGCTGAGTTTGACATCATGTACGGTGAAGGCATTTCTCGCTTTGGTGAAATCATTGAACTTGGTGCGAACATTAAACTGATTGAAAAAGCCGGTGCTTGGTATAGCTACAATGGCGAGAAAATTGGCCAGGGTAAGGAAAATGCAAAAGAGTTCTTGCGTGAGCACCCAGAAATTGCCGCAGACCTTGAAGCTAAAATCCGCGCCAACGCTAAATCACTAAACGAAGCCATGGCTGCACCACGCAGTGAGGATGAGTAAAGAGTTTGTCGCCAAGTCATTACGTCAGCGCGCTTTAGATTATTTAGCCAAGCGCGAGTATTCTTATACCGAGCTTGGCAAAAAACTAAGAACTTACGCGGATGAAAATGATGACATTCAGGCATTACTGGATGACTTTAAAGCAAGAGGTTGGCTTTCAGACCAGCGATTTACTGAGCAAATTATTCACGCAAGAAAAGCCAAGTTTGGGTCAGCCAAAATAGCGCATGAATTACGTGAAAAAGGCATTGCAGACCAATTAATAACGGATGCAGTAGCCACATTAAAAGCAACAGAGTTAGATAACGCAACTGAAGTGTGGCGTAAAAAATTCAAGACCTATCCACAAAATCGTGAAGAATGGGCAAAGCAAGCAAGATTTTTACAAAGCCGAGGTTTTGGCTTTGAATTGATTAAAAAAATACTAGCCGTTAATGATAACGATTAAACAAGCGATTAAAACTAAACTTTATGACCATACAACTTAGTAGCACCCCTAGCAGCAACGAAATTCGCCAAGCATTTCTTGATTTCTTCGCATCCAAAGGCCACGAGATCGTGAGCTCAAGCTCACTGGTGCCGCATGGTGACCCTACTCTCCTATTCACCAACGCTGGGATGAACCAATTCAAAGACGTGTTTCTAGGCTTTGACAAACGCCCATACACACGCGCTACTTCAAGCCAAAAATGTGTACGTGCTGGCGGCAAACATAATGACCTCGAAAACGTAGGCTACACCGCACGCCACCATACATTCTTTGAAATGTTAGGTAACTTTAGCTTTGGTGATTACTTTAAAGAAGATGCTATCAAATACGCATGGGAACTACTTACCGACGTATTCAAACTACCTAAAGATAAGCTAACCGTCACGGTATACGCTGAAGATGATGAAGCTTACGCCATCTGGAACAACATTATCGGCGTACCAGCAGAGCGTATCATTCGCATTGGCGATAACAAAGGCGCGCGTTACGCGTCTGATAACTTCTGGATGATGGGTGACACTGGCCCTTGTGGACCATGTACCGAAATTTTCTACGACCACGGTGCACACCATTTTGGCGGCCCTCCAGGCAGCCCAGATGAAGACGGTGACCGCTTCATCGAAATCTGGAACAACGTATTCATGCAGTTCAACCGCGATGAAGCCGGCGTCATGCACCCGCTGCCAAAACCATCTGTGGATACGGGTATGGGTTTAGAGCGCATTTCAGCCGTGCTACAACACGTACACGCCAACTACGAAATCGACTTATTCCAGACCTTAATCGCAGCGGCAGCACGTGAAACCAAAACAGCAGACTTAAGCAGCCCCTCACTAAAAGTACTGGCTGATCATATCCGTGCCTGTAGCTTCCTAATTGCTGATGGCGTGATTGCAGGTAATGAAGGCCGTGGTTATGTACTGCGCCGCATTATTCGCCGCGCAATTCGCCATGGTTACAAACTCGGTGTACGCAGTGCGTTCTTCCACAAAATCGTACCGGATCTAGTGACTGAAATGGGTGGCGCTTATCCCGAGCTCACAAGCAACCAAGCACGCATTACAGAGATTTTAAAACAAGAAGAAGACCGCTTTTTTGAAACCATTGAAAATGGTATGGCGATTTTAGAGTCAGAGCTTGTCAATACACAAGGCGTATTCAATGGTGAAACCGCATTCAAACTGCACGATACTTACGGTTTCCCACTCGACTTAACTGCCGACATTTGCCGCGAGCGCAATGTAGCGGTAGATACCGATGCATTTAATGCGGCAATGGCGCGCCAAAAAGAACAAGCGCGTGCCGCAGGTAAATTCAAAATGGCCACCAACCTGGAATATGATGGTGTCGCGACCAACTTTCATGGTTATGACAAGTTAGAAACCAGCGCTACGATTACCGCACTATATAAAGACGGCGTAGCAGTCACAAAATTGGCAGAAGGTGAAGTCGGTGTAGTGGTACTCGACAATACCCCATTCTATGCAGAATCTGGCGGCCAGATTGGTGATTGCGGTGAACTACGCGGTGCAAACGGTATTTTTGAAGCAGAAGATACGCAAAAGATTCAAGCAGCAGTATTCGGTCATCATGGCGTGTTAAAAACAGGGTCATTAAATATTGGCGACCAAGTAAGTGCGCGCGTAAATACACAAGCGCGAACCAGCACCATGCGTAATCACTCTGCTACACACCTGATGCATAAAGCACTACGTGAAGTACTTGGTGAGCACGTGCAACAAAAAGGCTCCTTAGTCGACACAGATAAAACCCGTTTTGACTTCGTGCACACTGCACCGATGACCGATGATGAAATCGCTAAAGTTGAACAAATTGTCAACGCAGAGATTTTAGCTAACGCAAGCTGCCAAGCCCGTGTGATGGACATAGAGTCTGCTCAAAAAACTGGCGCGATGATGCTGTTTGGCGAAAAATATGGCGATGAAGTGCGCGTACTCGACATTGGTTCAAGCCGAGAGTTATGCGGTGGCACCCATGTAAGCCGCACTGGTGATATTGGCCTATTCAAAATCACCTCTGAAAGCGGCGTAGCCGCAGGTGTACGCCGTATTGAAGCAACCACAGGCGAAGGTGCTTTAAAACTGATTAACGCCCAACAAGCACTAATTTCAACATTAGCAAATGATTTAAAAGCACCAGTAAGCGAGTTAGCCTCTAAAGTTGCGCAACTCAGCGACCATGCTAAATCATTAGAAAAAGAATTAGCGCGTCTAAAATCAAAACTAGCTTCTTCACAAGGTGATGACTTAGCGACACAAGCTGTTGAAGTTGCCGGGGTAAAAGTCTTAGCCGCCACATTGGATGGTGCGGATGCTAATGCGCTGCGCGAGACCATGGACAAGCTAAAAGACAAATTAAAATCTGCAGCGATTGTGCTGGCTAGCGTGAGTGATGGCAAAGTAAGCCTAGCTGCTGGCGTTACTACCGATTTAATCAGCAAAGTGAAGGCTGGCGAACTAGTCAACTTTGTTGCAGGTCAAGTAGGTGGTAAAGGCGGTGGCAAGCCTGACATGGCAATGGCTGGTGGCAGCGATGCAAGCAAGCTTCCACAAGCGTTAACCAGCGTAACGGATTGGGTAGCCAGCAAACTAAATTAAAATACCAGTATCTGGTTGGCAGTAAATCGCTAGCCAAATACTGGAAAATGCACTATCAGCTTCACCTAACAGCATGCGTTGTTAGCAAAATTAAACACAGTTAAAACAGTTAATAAGGTTAAAAGAACTTTTATGGCACTTATTGTACAAAAATACGGCGGCACCTCTGTTGCCAATCCTGAGCGTATCAAAAGCCTTGCTGCGCGCGTTGCCCGCTACAAGGCACTAGGCCACCAAATTGTCGTTGTTGTTTCTGCCATGTCAGGTGAAACCAACCGACTGATTGCATTAGCTAAAGAAATCATGCCGGATCCAGATCCACGCGAACTGGACGTAATGGTTGCTACGGGCGAACAAGTTACGATTGGCATGACAGCACTAGCATTGATGGAACTTGGCATCAAAGCAAAAAGCTACACTGGCTCACAAGTTAAAATTCTGACTGATGACTCGCACACCAAAGCGCGTATCTTGAGCATTGATGAACACAACATCAAACAAGACCTAGATGACGGCTACGTAGTTGTAGTGGCTGGCTTCCAAGGCGTAGATGCTGATGGCAATATCACCACGCTTGGCCGCGGCGGCTCTGACACCACAGGTGTAGCGCTGGCTGCAGCATTGAAAGCTGATGAATGCCAAATCTACACAGATGTAGACGGCGTTTACACCACAGACCCGCGCGTAGTCCCTGAAGCGCGTCGCCTAGATAAAATTACGTTTGAAGAAATGCTAGAGCTAGCTTCCCAAGGCAGCAAAGTGCTACAAATTCGCTCTGTTGAGTTTGCAGGCAAATATAAAGTTAAATTACGCGTGTTATCTAGCTTTGAAGAAGAAGGCGATGGCACACTAATCACATTTGAGGAAGAAAATACAATGGAACAACCCGTTATTTCTGGCATTGCCTTTAACCGCGACGAAGCCAAAATCACTGTATTAGGTGTGCCGGACAAGCCTGGCATTGCTTACCAGATTCTTGGCCCAGTGGCTGAAGCAAATGTAGACGTGGATATGATTATCCAAAACACAGGTGCAGACGGTACAACCGACTTCACATTCACTGTACATAAAAATGAAATGAACAAAGCCTTAAGTATCTTGCGCGATAAAGTACAAGGCCACATTGGCGCACGCGAGATTAATGGCGACGATAAAATTGCTAAAGTTTCTATCGTTGGCGTCGGCATGCGCTCACACGTAGGCATTGCAAGCCAAATGTTCCGCACACTAGCGGAAGAAGGCATTAACATTCAAATGATCTCAACATCTGAAATTAAGATCGCAGTTGTGGTAGATGAGAAATATTTAGAGCTTGCTGTACGTGTTCTACATAAAGCATTTGAATTAGAAGCTGCATAATTGCAAGTTAACGTTGATTTTTAAAAGCGTTTAGCGTAGTATCACGCCCTCGTAAGAAGCGTAATTGAAGTAAACGGAGAGCTGGCCGAGTGGTCGAAGGCACTTCCCTGCTAAGGAAGCATACGGGCTTAAATCTGTATCGAGGGTTCGAATCCCTCGCTCTCCGCCAAGTTTTATAAGTGTGAAATATTTTATTATTTTGCTGGAAAAAATCCCAGCTTCGAGTATAATGCACGCTTTCGCGCCCGTAGCTCAGCTGGATAGAGTACTTGGCTACGAACCAAGGGGTCAGGAGTTCGAATCTCTTCGGGCGCACCAAATTTAGCAGTAATATCAAAGGGTTAGTTGCAGATTGCTTCTAGCCCTTTTTTATTGCCTGGGGACTTTTGGGGGACTTTAAATTCTCTTGCTTCCCTCGCAATCATCGCCAGACTACGATTCACTCGATTACTCTCATTAGAAACGCTATTTAGAGCCTCATACAGCTCAGCTACTTGAGCTACTGAATAGTGGGCAGTCATGCTTGGACGATTGTGCCAAAGTACGTCTGCTATCGTTTCCTCCCTTACTCCTGCTTCACGCAAACGCATTCCGACGGTATGACGTAAATCGTGCACATGTAAGTCACCCAAACCGGCTTGCTTCCGTGCACGTTGCCATGCCGAATTATTCATAGTTTCAATTCTATGGTCTCGGTAAGTAAAAACATACTCTTCATGTTTGCCACGTTGAGCATCAATCACTTCCTTAGCCACTTTATTGCAAACTAAAATACGGTCACGCTTCCTGCCTTTAACACTATCTTTGGGAACTAAAAATACCGATGTTTCTAATTCAGGTATTGCTATTTCCCAATCCCATTTAAGCCCACATACCACCTCATCCCGTGCACCTGTATTCAAATCAAATAAAGCCATATTTAACAAGTGCGAGGGTAATGCTTCAAAAAGTTTTTTCTGCTCAGCCCATGATATAGGTCTTGGTTGACGCTGAAACCCAACCAATGGCAAAAGCTTAATCAATGGCGGCGTCTCAAGCCATGTTTTACCGGTCGCCTCATCTCGCCAACTTCTGGCCGATAAATTAAGAATGCGGCGAACAATTGTTAAAGCTAAATTGATAGTCTTATGCGAACGACCATCAGTCAACCTTTTTGAAACATAGGGGGCTAAGGTTGCATCATGGATTTTATCCAGTGTTAAATTACCAATAAACGGCATAATTGATTGCAGCATGTAAATATCTGTTTGAAGCGACACCTTGGCTTGATGTTCCATCACATACTTAGCCGCAGCCTCGTTAAATGTTCTTTCACGCCTAGCGCCAAAAAGATTAACTTGCCTTAAGATTTCAAGTTGGCGGATTAACCAATTTTCTGCTTCTTCAAACTTTTCAAAACGCTCTCGAAGTCGAGTGCCTTTGTAGACTTTATCAACGCACCATCTGTTACTGTCGTCTCGGTAGATGCCACTTTGTTTTCGGCCCATTGTATTTCTCCTTTCGAAATGAGCCGCTCATTCCCACGTTTATAATCTTCCAATACAGCGTCTAAGTCAACCACGTCAAATATTATCGACGTGCCAAATCTTATTGGTTTTAGATACGGCTTAAAATGCTTTTCAAACGCTTTACGTTTGATACCGAGGTATTTCATAGACTCCTCTGTGTTATAACCTCGCTTATACCTATTCATAGTCAGGCCAATCCTGATAGCTACAAAAGTGAATATGCTTATGATGTTTCTCAGGCTCAATTTTGATTATTTGGCCTGCGATTTTTAACTGTTTAATGGATTTAATCAGTATCTCCAGCCTCCTTGAAAAGTCATGTGTTGGCGATACCCAGACCACCTCATCAACAGTCTGGTTTTTAATTAATCGCAGATACGATAAAAGAATCTGCTCATAACGCTTATGAGTTTTAAATGTCCGCTCACATTCAACACCGACCTTTTTGTTATTTATATTAATAACTATCGCATCTGGACGTTTTACGGATTTACTTAATTTACCTAAACGGTCGCCATCTTTCCAACTCAACCATCCGTGAGCTTCTGCTTTTACTCGAAGTATCTGGAGATCTAGCTGATGACGAATTAACGACTCTGAAATTCTTCCTGGCTCGAAATAAGCGCCATATGGCATTTCTGAATCAATATTAAAAGCCATGCTCTGACCGTGCTGCGTAATACCCCATAGTTTTATGCTGCCACCCAGCACCTCGAATGAATGAGCTTTTATTAAACCAAGCCGCTCCATCTGCTTTAGGCTCTTGTGTGCAGATTGACGCGATTGGAGCTTCATCACCATTTGCAGGATGTCCTGGGTGCTCCACAACACTTCCCTTAAAAAGCGTAAAACAAGATGTTGTTTTTCTTCATTTCGCTGAGCCCTCAGTTTTGGGCTAGCTATCATGTTTAAACTAGATGAGGTCATTAAATCCTCCCTGTTCATTAGCCTTAGCTTGAGCGCTAAATTCAGGAGCTGCTTTAACTTTAGGTAGGCTTCCTGATGCAGGCACAGGGCCAGTGTAAAATATTTTACTAATCCCAACTCCCAAAACCACTCCTACCGCTGCTTGATCAACGCGATCAGATGACATCGGCATATGCGATATTTGGTCAGGGTCGATGAGCGGGACATTCGCTTCTCGCCAACCACCCTGTCCCTGATTTTTATTGTCTACAGTTTTACCTACCTGCTCGACAAAAATTCTCTTTTTACCGGAATTTCTTGATAGTTTTTCTGCATAGTCACTATCTCCGATTTTGTATACGATTTTGATGGCAGTGTTATCTAATACAGCACCCTCAGCTTCAGCACGAGTGATGCCTGGACATGAAGCAAGATCCCCCAAAGATTGGTGTGCAAGTAAGCAGTGTGCATTAAAGTCTCGAATGACACCCAATCCTGACAGTGCCGTGGGCGAGAGCAAGTATTTAAACTCATCCAAAATGATGCAAATTGGAGTATTTTGTTTAAAACGGTCTTTCTTTTTGATGATTTGGTTTACTCTCACCAAAAGTAACTTTTGCAGCATCTTTACGCGTTCATTGTCTGTACTGCCTACAATATAAATAACGGCACCACCTAAAATTGCCTCTTCAAGATTTAATCCTGCATCAGTGTTAATAACGCTTAAATCGCCAAGCTTCATCAACTTTCGCCAGAAATTTTCTTGAGCAGTAATGCTTTCTTCAAATTGGCATATTTGAATAAGCCCAGGAATTGATAATGCGTTTTTAGCATGAGCTAACTTGGAAGCCTCAATGGCAGCGTCTTCGTCTTTTCCTCGGTAAAAATCACCATCCGTCCCACTGCCGCGAAGATCAAAGGCAGTAACCAACAAATCCTCAATTTCATGCGCACTTGTTCCAGCTAAAGGATTAATTTGAGGTGACTGATCTGGATTTAGATTAATGAAATAAAACTTCTTTCCCGCAAGCTTGGCAGCACTCTCCACAATCCTAGGTGAAAAACTGTCAAATTTAGGGTCAAACCAAATGAGGCTCTCTCTACCCAAAATAGATTGATAGGCAATTGAGGACAGGACTATCCCCTTCCCACTCCCTGTGTTGCCTAATATTTGAATGTGCGTTTCCCTGATTTTCCGCCAGGGGACGTAGATGGGAGTTTTGTCTGTAGATAAACCTAAAAAGCAACCTTTTTTGAGGTCAAAATAGGGAGTAGGGTCGAATCGATCAAGTTTGCTAAATTTATCCGCAATATGTTTTACATCAGTTAAACCTTCTCCTTTTGACCATTCAGGAATTTGAAAGTATTTAAGGTATAAACCCACAAATGCACCCAGATAACCTCCAATTATTGATGGGGCTAATATATTGTGTGTTTCTATCCAGATCGCCTTTATGGTTGAACTTAACAGCTCTAGAAAGCCAACAACTTTTAAATCCACCGACAAGCCAAAGGCAAAAAACGCTAACATAAAAATAAGTAGCAAATAAATTGAAAATGCAAGGAACAAAGCCAAGCAGACGAGATTAATAACCTCTGCCACATCCCTTACAATTTGTGATTTTCTAGCTGATTCAGGAGCTGAATACTTTCTAAAACTAGCGCTGCTGATGTATAAACTCAAAAGCAGAAAAAAAGAAACAAACAGCACAGGTTTTGATGTGATTAGAAATCCGTCAATGAGCATGTTGGCATGCTCAATAGACGAGTTGATAAGATTATTTTGTAAGTTCATAACGCACCTTTACTAAGATTTATGAACCTAATTTATTGTGTTTTAGATTTCACCTCACATGAAACTTTTCGGAAATGACCGACAATTTTTAAATCAAGAGCCAAATGAACAAAAAAAGAAACAGGCGAGATTGGAGTTTGCTGAGTAGCAATATTGAAGCACTTACCAAATACCATTCAGATGCAAATACAAAGCTCAAAGATGCAGCTAGGGCACTTTGCGAGAAGTTAAAAATAGAGCATATAAGCCATGCGCACATTAATAAAAGTGCCAAAGTTTGGGGGGCAAAACCTCTCATGCTTTGTTTTTGTGAGTTAACTGATCAAGTTCTTATTGAGATTTTTCCTGCAGGCTCATTTGTTTACCAACGTTTCCAAGATTCAGGAATTTCATTTCCATTAATTAATCACTTAAATAATAAAAAATCAGGAAAAATAATTGCCAATCTCATTCAACAGATAATTATTGATCTTGAAGAGTCGATTTCATTTCAAAAGAGCAAAAAATCATCAAACATAAATCACAACGAGCGTCATAAAATACTTCAGGATACTGAAAACCTAGAACTCTTGATGCGACTACTTCTTGCTATCGATGGAGAGCTAGACCAAAACGTGACGCTAAAATGGTGCGAGGTATGCTTCAGGGCTGCCAACTTTAGGAGTAATTATTGTGATTTACACAATCCAAAAAATGACACTGAATATCGGCGAGGGTTAAAAATAAAGTCATTAATCCCGCATCAGTTTCAAGACCAGCTCATAAGTCTGCATGCCAAACAAAAGGCTCTGGGTGACGACATTATCCTGGTGTACAACACTGCGAGCCTCCCAGACAAAATCACGCCTTATAGTCAGATCCTTTATGTTGATAAGGATATTATTGACTTAGTAAATGACAGTATTCATACAGCATGGTGCTATGTTCTTCATAGATGGGACACAGTGTTACAAACCGTGCCTCACACAAAATCAAGATTAAAATTTTCGGCCAATGATTACGATTCGTGGGAGGATTTCAGAAACTCTGTATGTGTTGCCCTAGAAAATTACTATGCGCGAGTAGCTCATCCATATTGGTTTTTTCAGATGCTTGCAGAAGCTGAGTTGTGGTTTACTTTTGAAGATACGTTAATACAAGTAAAAACCGACCAGAAAAAAGATCAAATATTACTGATGCTAAGTAAAGGCTTGCGTAACCGGGACATAGTAAATGAACTACAGGTTTCCAACTCCTACGTGAGTGAGCTTCGAAAACAATACAACAAAAACCGGATAAACAACTAATCCGCACCGCCCGGGGGAGCCGCCAAACACAAAATGCCCAAGCATTTTGAGCGTGCCCACACGCGATGTTTGAGCGGGGGCAAAGCCCCGCCCGTCTGCGTCACAGAGTGGCGCACGACCCCCGACTTTACGGGCACGAAAAGCATAAACCGCCAATCGGGTGCGTAGCTGCCGATTAAGGTTGAAGCGTCTTTCGTGAGTCACTGCGGCAGCATGACCAAGCTGATAGTGTGGACACGCCTCACCGTCCACGCTTTCAGCGCAGCCGATGAAGTCGGGGGTCGTGCGCCGCGAGGTGCAAAGACGGGCGCTGCCTTTGTGGCGGGAGTTGCCCTAGCAACTAGGTAAAACTTGCTAATGCGTGCAGCATTAGTGGGCTTCAGCCCATTTTACCAACCGCCACGCACTGGCATGCTTTAGATGACAGTGCTGGATGACAACCCTGGATGACACCTATCAACCGATAGCGTCATCGAGCCACGTCATCCATAAAGCCATTAATTTAACCAATATATTAATGGCTTTATTTAGCCCAGAAACCAATGATTCTGGGCTAAGGTTTGGTTATTGATTTATATAGCACTTGAATTTGTGCATGTATAAGTAATACCAGCATATTCAAACTCAGCCATATCACCACTATATTGGCAGTCGCGCGCAAACTTATCATAATCAATATAAAACTGAATATTTTCAGGTATGGTATGTAAATAACATTCATCGAATAACTCTGCAGCTGCTTCCGTTAAATCGCCTTGATAAATGCTAGGCTCGTCTAACTTTTCTAGTGCTTGATCCAGACCATAGCCAGCAATACCAACAAGATAATAAAGACTGATTTTTTCATCATTCTGTAAAAACTCAATATCATCAAACCATATATTTAGATTAGCCTGGTTAATACCGCAGCATTCAAACAATGCTGCATCATCACCGTCTATAAATTGTATTTCAAACTCCTCAACCAAATTTCCATAACGATCAACGTGCATAGCTGCCTTGGATTCATAGTCTGCTGCGCTATCAAAATAAAAGCCTGTCGCATCAATGTTATATGGTGTTGCATGTAATGTAGTCATGATTTATCGCCTTTCACTGTATCGTTTTTAGGCGGGGTGAGCCTGCTTTTGAATTAAAGACTTGCCCCGTTTTTGCAGACTTACAACTCGTACTGCATCGTTCTTGAGTCGTTTCGCCTGCCACATGGGCACATGGTGAAATAGAAATACATGCAAATAATTAGTCAAAATCGCAGTCTTGAGCGAAGTGATTAGAACCGATTGCAGATAATCCCGAAGGGCTAGTATTTGTTTGGATTACGCACCATGAGACTGTTGGTGTTATGGCGGAACGAGGAATGAACGGTGCAGTTAGTGTGAATTAGCAAAAACGGGGATGCTTTTAAGAAAAACCGATGACACTAATAATGTATTGCACAGTCTTGTTGAATTTAGCTAAATTTGAATTTGAATTTGAATTTGAATTTAAATTTAGTATTTAATATCATGATCGAGTAGCATGATGATGTTATTTTAACCATAGCTACCCTTACAACTACTAAAACAATAAGAAATCCGTCAATGCCTTTAACACTGCCACAACTAGAACGTCACCTCTTCAAAGCCGCCGACATCCTGCGCGGTAAGATGGATGCATCAGAGTTCAAGGAATACATCTTCGGGATGCTGTTCCTCAAGCGCTGCTCCGACGTGTTTGACCAGCACCGCGAGAAGATCATCAAGGAGGAAATGGCTACAGGCCTGTCTGAGGCAGAAGCCATCGAGAGTGCCAATCAGAAAGACTGGTACATGGAGGAAGGATCATTCTGGGTACCAGAACACTCACGATATGAGTACCTGCTCAACGAAGCTCACCAGAACATCGGTGACTTCCTGAACAAGGCGTTGGCAGGTCTGGAGACTGGCAACACCAGCCTTTACGACGTACTCGAACACATCAACTTCACCCGCAAAGTCGGTCAGAGCAAGATCCCCGACATCAAACTGCGGCAGTTGATCACCCACTTCAGCCTGCACCGCCTGCGCAACGAAGACTTTGAGTTCCCCGATCTGCTGGGTGCTGCCTACGAGTACCTGATCGGCGACTTTGCCGACTCAGCAGGCAAGAAAGGCGGCGAGTTTTATACGCCGCGCTCGGTAGTGCGAATGATGGTTCGTCTTATCAAGCCCGAACTGCAGCATCACATCTACGACCCCTGCTGCGGCTCCGGTGGCATGTTGATCGCAGCCAAGGAATATATCGACGAACAGGGGCAGGAAGGCCGTAAGGCCAACCTTTACGGGCAAGAGGCCAACGGCACAGTGTGGTCTATCGCCAAGATGAACATGCTGCTGCATGGCATCAGCACCGCCGACCTGCACAACGAAGATACTCTGGCAAAGCCCCAGCACGTCAAGGGTGGCGAGTTGCGGCGCTTTGACCGCATCCTCACTAATCCACCGTTTTCCATCCCCTGGGGCACAACCGACAAAGACCAGAGCGGCCAGTCCGCCTGGGCTCCGGAATTCCGTGCGGAGCGTTTCAACTATGGCGAGGTGCCGCTGGGGGCCAAAAAAGCCGACCTGATGTTCCTGCAGCACATGATCGCGGTTTTGGCCGACGGCGGGCAAATCGCCACGGTGATGCCCCACGGTGTGCTGTTCCGGAGCGGCGAGGAGAAAACCATCCGCGCAGGCATGATCGAGGACGACCTGCTGGAAGCCGTCATCGGTGTCGCGCCCAACCTATTCTACGGCACGGGCATCACGGCGTGCATCCTAGTACTACGCCAACGGGTGCAGAACGGTGCGGAGCGCGTCAGCGGCAAGCCGAAGGAGCGGCAAGGCAAGGTGCTGTTCATCAACGCCGACCGCGAGTACTTCGAGGGCCGGGCGCAAAACTTCCTGATGCCGGAGCACATAGAGAAGATCGTTACCACCTTTGAGGCCTTCAAGGAGGAGCCGGGCTTTTCGGCCATTGTGGACAACGCCACGCTCAAAGCCCATGGCTACAACCTCAATATCCGCCGTTATGCCGACAACGCTCCGCCGCCCGAGCCCCATGACGTGCGCGCTCATTTGCTGGGGGGCATTCCCAAGGCCGAGGTGGATCACCCCAACAAGAAAGCTCTGTTCGACGCACACGGCCTGAACCCGATAGACATTTTTGTCGAACGGAACGGCACTTACTACGACTTCAAGCCCACGTTTACGGCTAAACCCGAGCTCAAACTGGCCATCGATTCCAACGCCGGACTTCAGGCCAAGGAAGCCGCCATCCGCGCCGCCTTCGAGGCTTGGTGGGTGGCCCACAGCCAGCGCATCACCGATCTGGCCGGAGCACAAAGCTTCGTGGCGCTGCGCAACGAGCTGCTGGCCAGTTTCAGCGGCTCGCTGGAGCAGATCGGCCTGCTCGATCCCTTCCAAGTGCGCGGCATCGTGGCCGGATTCTGGAACCAGTCTAAGTACGACTTCCTTACCCTGATGGCGCGCGGCTCACATGGCGTGGTAGATGCCTGGCGCACCAGCATCGTTACCGCACTAGAAGACAAGGTCAGCAAGGAAAGTCCGTTGGAGCACAAACTGGTCAAGTTCCTGATGGGCAGCTTTGTGGCCGAACTGGAAGAGCTTGAGGCCAGGAAGTTGGAACTGGAAGGACAGATCAAAGCGGCAACCCCAGAAAAGGGTGAAGACGTCGAAGATGCTACCGACACGGAAGAAACGGATGACGAGAACGCCGTGGATGAAGAACAGCTCAAAGCCTGGAAGAAGGAGCTGACCACACTGAAGAGGATCATCAAGGCTAAGAATGAAAGCCTGACGCAGGAGCTGGACAAAGCCGTGGGCGCTCTCAACGATGAGTCGGCCAGCAGCTTGCTGCTCACCATCCTGCATAACGACATGCAGCACATCGTCGAGCGTTATATCACCAGCCAGCGTCAGAAAGTCGTTGCCGCGTTTGAAAATTGGTGGGACAAGTACAAGATCACGCTGACCGAAATCGAGCGTGATCGTGATTTGGCGGCTAAGCAGTTGCAGGAGTTTCTAAAGGGGTTACGCTATGTCTAAAAAACTTTGGCGTGATCTACCAATTGAAAAATGTCTAAGTGAGTCATTTGCCGGAGAGTGGGGGGCTGAACCTAATCCGGCTAATGCTCGTGTCTTGCGCGCCACAGACATCAACAACGAAGGTCAGATCAATTTGTCTGGGGGCGCACATAGGCGAATTGCCACAAAAAAACTGGCAGAGAAGCGATTGCTGGCTGGCGATATTTTGTTGGAGGGGTCTGGAGGTAGCCCTGAGCAACCGGTTGGCCGGGTTGCTTTTTTCCCGGGTATCGATGAGAAATGTGATTTTCTCTGCTCCAACTTTTTCAGAACTCTGAGACCGGATCCATTTACGGCAAATCCAAGATTCTTGTTTTGGAAGCTGATGTGGTTTTACAAGCAACCCCAGCTATTGTCGCTGCAACAACAAACAACCGGACTAATTAACCTTAAATTCGATGAGTACAAGGAATCGACTGTTTCTATCCCAGACGATATAAGCGAACAAGAGAAAATTGCCGAAGTCCTTGACACTCTCGACACCGCCATCCACCAGACCAAAACCATCTTCGAGAAGTTGAAGCAGATTAAACAAGGCTTGCTTCACGACCTGCTAACCCGGGGTGTAAATACGAATGGCGAGCTACGGCCAAGCTATGAGGAAGCACCTGAGCTTTATCAAGAGTCGCCGCTGGGGTGGATTCCAAAGGACTGGGATACTAGGCTACTCGGAGCTTCGATCACCCTCATTTCGGGCCAGCATATAGCAACAGACCTATGTAATGCTGTCGGGAAAGGCGTGCCCTACTTTACAGGGCCATCTGATTTTATCGGAGCGACAACAGTCGTTACCTCATACACGACGCGCCCACAAGTGATGTGTGAGGTCGGTGACTTACTAATTACTGTAAAGGGCTCTGGGTGCGGCAAGGTTGCCGTAGCCGGCGTACGAGCGTGTATCAGCCGACAACTAATGGCGATTCGAGTAACCGAAATGACGCGGCCTTATTGGCTTGCAGTTTTTCAGAGTTTGCAGGAGCAGTTCAATCGCATGGCGACCGGAGGGAATATTCCAGGGATTGGACGCGATCAGATTCTTGGTTTAGAGCAGTCGGTACCGAAGAGACCGGAGGAAATGGAAGCGATTGGAATACGGCTTCAGGCAATTGATGTGCGGCTCACAACCGAAGAGGAGAAACTCGCAAAGCTGAGGGCTCAAAAGGCAGGCCTTATGGACGACCTCCTCACTGGCCGCGTACGCATCACGCCGTTGCTGGCGCAATAAAAAGAAGGACCAGAACATGGGATGGGAACTCGAAGACGTAGAAAAACCGTTCATCACGCAACTCGACGGTTTGGGGTGGGCGCATATCGAGGGCAGCATTGATGACCCTGCGGTAACCGGGCGTAACAGCTTCAGCGAAGTCATTCAGGAAGGCGTGCTGCGCAAGAAACTGGCCGAAATCAACCTGCGCGAGGTGGATGGAGCGCTCGTGCCCTGGCTGGATGATGAGCGCCTTTCCGAGGCGGTTGCCGCAATCACCCGCATTGCGCGGCCCAAGCTCATCGAGGCCAACCAGGTGGCGACCGAGTTGTTGCTGCTGGGAATCACCGTCGATGGCCTGCCCGGCTGGGATGGTGGACGCGGCCAAACCATCCGTTTCATCGACTGGGACACGCCAGAGAACAACAGCTTCACAGTCATCAACCACTACCGCGTAGATTGCCCGCCCGGCTACAACAGCGGCAAGGCTTTCATCATTCCGGACCTTGTGCTGTTGGTAAACGGCATTCCGTTGGTGGTGGCGGAGTGCAAGAGTCCGTCCGTCCCTGAACCGCTGGCCGAAGCTATCGACCAGTTGCGCCGTTACAGCAACCAGCGGCACGCCAACTACGAGGTGGAAGACAACGAGGGCAACGAGCCGCTGTTCTTCACCAACCAGTTATTGATCGCGACCAGCTTTGACGAGGCGCGCGTGGGCGCCATCGGCGGCCTGTTTGAGCACTTCGCGAGCTGGAAGACAGTGGCCCCGGCGCGGGAGGAAGAAGTGGCGGCCAGCTTGGGCGTGGAGCAGCTTTCCGAGCAGCAACGCTTGGTGGCAGGCATGCTCACCAAGGCGAATCTACTGGACATAGTTCGTCACTTCACCCTGTTCATGCAGGCCGGTGGGCAGACCATCAAAGTGGCATGTCGCTATCAGCAATTTCGTGCAGTAAACAAAGCGATAGAGCGTTTACAGTGTGGCAAGACCCGCTTACAGGACGGCGAACACGACAGACGAAGCGGCGTAATCTGGCACACACAAGGTTCGGGCAAATCACTCACTATGGTGTTCCTCGTGCGCAAACTGCGCACAAATACAGCCCTGCGCCGCTTCAAGGTGGTGGTGGTCACCGACCGCAAAGACCTGCAGGACCAGCTCAGCGCGACGGCAACGTTGACCGGCGAGATGGTTGAGGTGGCCACCTCAACCGTAGCGGTGCAGAAGCTGGTGCGACGCAAGGGCCCCGGACTGCTATTTGCCACGATTCAGAAGTACCGCGACCCGGAAGCCGCCGGTGAGCCGGGCCTGGCTGAAGACGACACCCCGGAAGGTTGGCAAGACGGGCTGATGGGCTTGAAGGAGCCCGCTGCTGCCTATACGGCCAAGCCTGCGTCAAAGACCTTTGAAGTGTTAAACGAGGACGAAACCATTCTCGTGCTGGTTGATGAAGCCCACCGCACCCAGGCGGGAGACTTGCATGCCAACCTGCTAGCCGGGCTGCCCAACTGCGCACGCATCGGTTTCACCGGCACGCCGATCATCATGGGTGACAAGAAGCGCACCCACGAGATCTTCGGCGAATTCATCGATCGCTATACGATCAAAGAGGCCGAAGAAGACGGCGCGACGGTGCCTGTGCTGTACGAAGGCCGTACCGCGCAAGGTGCGGTCAAGGACGGGGCCAGCCTGGATGAATTGTTCGAGGACTTGTTCCGAGAACGCAGCGCCGAAGAGCTGGAGGCAATCAAGCAGAAGTACGCCACTAAGGGCCAGATATTCGATGCCCCGCTGTTGATCGCAGACAAAGCTCGCGACATGTTGCACCACTACGTGACCAATATCCTGCCTAATGGCTACAAGGCGCAGGTCGTAGCCTACAGCCGTTTAGCGGTGGTGCGTTACGTGGCTGCATTTGAAATGGCCAGAGCCGAATTACTAGCCGAGGCCGATGCGCTGCCACCGGAAGACAAGTCACTGGACGACGAAGCGCTTTGCCAGCGGCCGCCAAAGATGCAGGCTATCGTGCAGGCCTGGCGTTACCGGGACACGCTGAAGAATATCGAGTTCGCAGCGGTAATCTCTGGTGGCAACAACGACGATCCAGCTTGGAAGCAGTGGACGGATGCGGTAGCCAACGAGACTAGGATCAAGCGCTTCAAGAAGCCGCTGTTCCACACCAAGCCTGAGAAGACAGATCCTCTGGCCTTCCTAGTCGTGAAATCGATGCTGCTGACTGGCTTCGATGCGCCAATTGAAGGTGTGATGTATCTCGACCGCCCGATCCGCGAAGCGGAGTTACTGCAGGCCATTGCCCGCGTGAACCGTACGGGATTTGGCAAGCGCTGCGGCATCGTGGTGGACTACTACGGGATCGCCCAGCACCTGAAGGAAGCTCTGGCGGCCTACTCCGACGAGGACATTCAGGGGGCCTTGCAGAGTCTAAAAGACGAAGTGCCTGCGCTACGCGACCGGCACATGCGCGTAGTGGATCTGTTCCGCAGTCGCGACATTGAATCCCTGGACGATGTTGAGACCTGCGTTGAAGTGTTAGCGGATGAGCGACTGCGAGCGGAATTTACCGTCAAGCTAAAGCAGTTCCTAGGCTCGCTAGATATGGTGTTGCCACGCCCAGAAGGCTTACCGTTCTCGAAAGATGCCAAAACTCTCTCATACATCTATGCCCGGGCACGTAATCGCTACAAGGACACTCCAGTTCTCGGTAAAGATGTTGGAGCCAAGGTCCGGAAGCTAATCGATGACCACGTGATTTCGTTGGGCATCGATCCTAAAATCCCGCCAATCTCACTAACTGATGCCGAATTCGACACCCATGTATCTCGTCAAGCGAACAGCCGCGCTAAGGCGTCTGAAATGGAGCATGCCATCCGTTCCCATATTCGCAAGCACCTGGATGAAGATCCAGTGCTATTTCGTAAGCTTAGTGAGCGCCTGAATGAGATTTTGAAAACATTGGCCGACCAGTGGGATGACCTGATTGGAGCATTGCAAAAGATCATCGACGAAATGCGTGCCGGGACAAGCAGTGACGATGTGGCACCTACTGATATGCCAGAGCATTACCTACCGTTCCTGCGCATACTGCTGGAGGCTGTGATGGGCAGTGAGCGCCCAAGAGATGAAGTACTGCTGAAGATTCGCGACCTGACGGTGGAGTTGGTCGACATGATTGCTGGCGAACTGACTGACACCTTTTGGGAGCCACACAAACGGCCTGCGCAAGACGCTTTGGGCGCCCGTATTTTCAGAGCCTTGCGCACTTCTCGTCTGGTTCCTCCCGCCGATGTGTCAGCGCTGAAGGATCGCTTGTTGGAATTGGCCCGCGCCAACCACGATAGGCTGACTAAGACATGAGCATACTGACCGTAGATGATCTCTCCTTTGAACTGAAACCCAGCAGCCGACGCCGAACACTACAGATCACCGTCGATCGCAGTGGTGAACTAGTCTTGTCGGCACCGCCTGAGGTCGAAGAAGAGCGTCTGCGCGAGTTCGTTCTGGAAAAACGCTTATGGATCTACACCAAACTGGCAGAGAAAAATCGCCTGCAAAAGATCGTCCCTGCAAAGAGCTTTGTCGATGGTGAGGGGTTCCTGTATCTGGGGCGGAGCTACCGGCTGCGCTTGGTCGATGAGCAAGAAGCACCTTTAAGACTGCTCAATGGACGCTTCATGTTGCGCCGAGATTTGGTCGAGAACGCCAGAGCTCATTTGATTCAGTGGTACAGTACTAAGGCCAAGCTGTGGCTGTGGGACAAGGTCCAAGACTACACAGCCCGCATGGAGGTTCAACCCGCTGGTGTGAAGGTACAGGATCTGGGCTACCGCTGGGGATCATGCGGGAAAGGTGCTCAGCTGTATTTCCATTGGAAAACTATTTTGCTTCCACCAAAAATTGCTGAATATGTTTTAGTACATGAGATGGCTCACCTCCATGAGCCTCATCACACTCCAGAATTTTGGCTAAGAATAGAGCGAGCTATGCCTGACTTTGGTCAAAGAAAAATATGGCTAGCTGAACATGGTATCGATGTTGAAGGAATTTAAATATGGCTGAGTACTTTACGAGTGATCATTTCAAATTGCTTAATAAATGGAGGAAGCAAAAAAGAGATGACAGTAATCCTGAGCAGAATCGCGCTTATAAAGAATTACAAGAAGCATATGAAATTACTGAGCTTTGGGCAGATCAAGTTCAAAAGTCACTTTTTCCTAATGGATACGTAAACATCAGGAAGCGGCCAACTTCGCAAGGCAACACTTTTTTTGAGTATACATGGGCAAAAATTTATCCTACCAAAGATGCCCCTAAGGAACTGGCTTATACTGTTGGCATTAGTGCCGATGAGGGGTTTATCGTTAAAATTGATACGGTTGGCATAGATGACTTTAGTCCAACTAGGAAAGAGTTCTTGAAGCTTCGAAGTGATTCTAACAACACTTCTCCAATCTTAGCGATACTTCCTACTGAGGAAGGTCTGAGTTTATCTTTACCTGGACTGACTAAGTGGAGTGTTGAAGCTATTCGAAATTTTTCTTTGAAATATGACGATATAGTGGACAAACTAGGCCTGATGAACTCAACAAAAAAAATCCTGAGTCACTTCCAAAAGAACAAGGACTTCGCACAACGGCAACCGAACTGGTCAGACCTAAAAACTCAGTTATTTATCCGCCTAGCAAACCGTGTTCACGACCTTGGGCTTGATTGGTATTTCACTGAAGCAACTAATAGTCAGCTACGTTTTGGGAGAAAAGAAAAAAACGTCCAGCGGGGCAATCCAATTGGCTGGTTATTTCTGCAAAGCAATGGCATACGGGTGACACTCGATGCTCTAGGCAATTACCCAGGGCAAGCTTCAATTGAAATCAATGAGAATGTTATTGATGAATTTGAAAAGGCAGATTTGATAGGCGCAGGCTGGCCTCAAAATCTCAAATTAGTTACAGAAAGAGATGGTTATTGGCCTGATGAATATATAGAAGAATATGAGATTGAGAGTAGCTCACCCATTTCCAAGAATGATTTATCGCCGAAAAACGTTATTTATTATGGACCACCAGGCACAGGTAAAACTTACACTCTTCAAAAACTACTTAAAAGTAACTATACCCAACAACCTGAGCTAACTTCACCAGAAGAATGGAAAGCAGAAAAAATAGCTAACGAAATAGGCAATTTAACCTGGTGGGAAGCAATTGCTGCAGCACTTTATGATTTGGGTGGTAAAGCAAAAGTTGGCCAATTGTTAGATCATGCCTTCATTAAATCAGTAGCTACTGCTAAGAATCGAAAAAACATGACTCCTCAGACTATATGGGGAACACTACAAACCCATGCAAATGAGGAATCAACGACTGTAAAGACGGAGAAAAGAGCGGCACCTTATATCTTTGAAAAAACAAATAGCTCCGAATGGTTTCTATACAAAGACTGGAAGGATGAGTGCAAGCATTTAATAGCTATCGTCGATGCAATCAAACTAGGCACTGATACATTTGCAAATCCAATTGAACGTTATTCTTTTGTAACATTCCACCAATCATATGGTTATGAAGAGTTTGTTGAGGGGTTAAGACCACGTCTTGAGGATGATTCTGATGACATCGGCTACGAAATTAAAAAAGGTGCTTTCTTCCAACTATGTAAAAGAGCACGCCTAGACCCGAATCATCAATATGCGATAGTTATCGACGAAATCAATCGAGGTAATATCAGTAAAATATTTGGGGAATTAATTACCCTCATTGAAATTGACAAACGTGACCCACTAAATGGGTCGAAGCCACCTATCGAGATCAAATTAGCATATTCCGGCGACTTGTTTTCTGTTCCAGCAAATGTAGACATTATAGGCACGATGAATACCGCAGACCGCTCACTTGCATTGGTAGATACTGCCTTGAGACGTCGGTTTGATTTTCTATCATGTATGCCCGACACTCGCGATGTGTCTGATGCGCCCCTTGCTGGCCTCGTGGTTACCATGGACGGTACGAGCATCGATGTACGTAAAATGTTAGAAAAAATGAATCAACGTATTGAGGCTCTGTATGATCGTGACCACACTATTGGCCATGCATACTTCACTCAACTCCACAATACTGCAGATGGCCCAAGTCGCTTCGAAGAGTTGTCACGAATTTTTCGTAACCGCATCATACCTCTACTAGAGGAATATTTCTTCGAGGATTGGCAGAAGATAAGACTGGTACTTGCTGACAACCAAAAACCAGAAATTGCACAATTTGTTAGATCATTTGACGATCAGGACAATGATCTAACAAATTTATTTGGTGATGACAACGAACTTGATCAATACTCTACTCAGAAACGATTTTTTATTGCTGAGGAAGCATTCTTATTACCTCACTCCTTTGTAGGTGTTTATGAATCGGTTAAAGTCTAAAACCAGCCATGGCAATGCGCGGGATCACAATATTTGAGTTCGAAAGTTTAGTAAGTGATAATCGCGGAGAGACTGATAAAGCGGTCCCTTCAGCAGTCTTTACTTGGCTAGAATCCGAATGCCTTAGACAAAGTGCAGTCGATGAAACCTCATGGCTTAAACTCACGCAGCGCAAAGGTCAACGTGCCGTTCAAGTCACTAGTTATGTTGGCGTAATCCGAGCTCCCAACGGCTACCAAATCGAGGTATTACCAAAGATTGGGAAAGCTTCTGATATCGACCAAACCCGTAAACAACTAATTGAGATGTTAAGTTGTTTGTATGAATTCCGTCACATCCAGACTGAAAGTGCTAAATTAGCAGCCACCCGCATGCCGCTCTTTGAGGTATTTATTCGAGAATTTCTGATAGCAACAGAGCACGTTGTAAAGCGCGGAATTCGAAGTGATTATGTATTAAATCAAGACAATCTTTTTGCACTGCGCGGTAAGTTGATGATATCGCAACAACTAAGTAAGAATCTGCTTAGACCTGATCGCTTCCTTACAGAACATGATGAGTTCTTACCCAATCGTCCAGAAAATAGGCTTCTACATTCAGCATTACAACGGGTGTTGTCGCTTTCAGTTTCACAGGAAAATCAAAGGCTGGCTCGTGAGCTATGCTTCATTTTTGCTGATGTACCTGAATCAACTCAGATTCGCCAAGACTTTCAAAGAGTTCGCTTGGATAGAGGTATGGACTATTATGACTCTGCTTTGGCATGGTCAAAGCTAATCTTAGAAAATCAATCACCGCTTACTGGCATCGGAAACAATAACGCCCCATCCCTTCTATTTCCGATGGAAAAAGTATTTGAATCATACGTAGAAAGGAATCTCGCAAAGAGTTTACAACTAGGTTTTCATCTTAAAAGACAGGCAAAAAGTCAGCACCTAGTTGAGCATACGAGTAAACTCTGGTTTCAGCTGAAACCGGATTTTCTTATACAAGATAAGAGCAAAACACATCTTTTACTAGATGCAAAATGGAAACTACTCGACCCCAAGAAAAATAATGGCAAAGAGAAATATCAGCTAAGCCAGGCAGACTTTTATCAACTGTATGCATATGGTCAGCAATATCTGGATGGGAATGGAGATGTAATTCTAATTTACCCAAAAACCGATACGTTTTACGAGCCTTTACCAGTTTTTAACTTTTCAAAAACAAACAACCTTCGGCTATGGGTTTTACCCTTCTGCATTACGAGTAAAAAACTAATTTTTCCGGAGTCTCAGTACATAAAATCATTGTTCCATCATTAAATAATTTAAAATTTTTAGCAGATATCAAAACGCAGACATCAAGAATAAAATGATAATAAAAAATATCCTATCAGCAATACAAGTCTCGCTAGCTCCGCAACTATTAACAATTAAACGTTTTTTTAATTTCAATAAAAATTCTTCAAAGCAGGAAACCGAACCAGAATATATTTACCTATGGCACGCATCTAAACACAAATTCTCAGCTATAGATTTCACAAAAATTGGTGCACATAGTATTAAATTTGGCTATGGAATTTACTTCTCTAGAGATAAACAATGTGCCATAGATCATGCAACAGGAGCTAAATACCTATATCGAGTGGATTTACTCAAAAAAGATTTTGAGAATTTACTTAAATTAGAGCAGCCAATTTTCAAACAGCCCCCTAATATTCATAATGTTGCAAAAAAATTAAGCTCCTATGAGCCTCTAGCGTCGAGAAACCCAATTTTAGAGGCATCTGGACATTCACTCTATAAGGCGGCTTGCTCAGCTAGTGGAGGAAATTTAACAGGAATTCAGTATGAAAAATTAGGAGTAGATCTTCTAATTAAAAATGGGATATTTGGTGCCATTCTTAAAGATCATGAAGAAATAATTGTATTATACGATCCAACTCTATGCATCATCAGAGCTTGTGAATCCCTTGAAGCCTCTCATGAAAACAGTAGGTGCACGCAGTCACTTTAACCCAGCAGGTAAAGTGGTCATAAAAACGATACCATCAGGAAGAACAAATGAACCAAGGAATCATTGATTTTAAGGTAGCTACCTGCAGTGATTGGCATGATCTTCATGAAATGCCTGCTAAGTCAGTAATAATCGATTTGGATCCACATTATTACGATCCGGAAGATGTAATACGGATGAAGCGAGGCTTCATCCCTAAAGAGATGGAGCAAAAATGGTTTATTTACTGTACGGATGAGTTCATTTATTTTCATCGCAGTTGGACTGGAAACTTAATCTACAAAGTCTATATTTATGAAGGCCCAGACGGAGAATGGGTTCTCACATCCGCCGAAATAAATCGTGATCCCGAGCAATATGGCGGGACAGACAATGCTGAAGATGAAAGAACAATTTTTGAATTAATTGATGAGTATCTTTTAAAAAAACATAGCGATTATCCCACTCGCATAACTACGACTATCCGGCCAATTTAAATATGCTTCAACAAGCCAGATCTACTATTTTTTTAAAATGATTAAAGAAATCAGCAGTAATCAACTCTTGCCCCTCTTTCGTATATCATTAACTAATTATTGGCAGGAATGCCAGACGAATTTATACAGGATGTGATTGTTATCAGCACTGATTCAGTTTTCCGTCATATTGAGTTTATGGGGCAGATGCAATAATTTTATCGTTATTAAATAAGTGGTACTGCTAGTGTTTACATTAGCAATAAATTGAGTAATCAAAAAATGACCGAAAAAGCTTTTATCGAAAGAATTAGAAGAGAACGATATAAGGTTGGTGATGATAGTTCAGATGAGCTAAAAGGCGTATTGAATCGAACCTTGGTAAAACTAGCTGATGAACTATACGCAAAGGAAAGTCATTTTGTTTTAGAGCTTCTGCAAAATGCAGATGACAATAAATATGAAGACGGTAGCACGCCTCATGTTCAGTTCGAAGTCGATAATCAAACCCTTGTTGTTTCAAATAATGAGCTGGGTTTCAAACCTGAAAATGTAGATTCCTTATGCGATGCAGGGCAATCCACAAAAAAATCAGAAAAACTACAAGGTTATATTGGAGAAAAAGGAATCGGATTCAAATCCGTTTTCAAAATATCTGATGCTCCGCAAATTCATTCCAATGGCTTCCATTTTCACTTCAAAACCGCTGATGAAAAAGACGCCTTAGGCATTGTCGTACCATATTGGATTGAAAACCCACCTGAATCTTACAAAAAAGCAGGAACAACGATAGTTCTTCCTGCTAAAAATGGATTCGAATTCGATGGCAGTTTATTTGAAGATGTGCAGCCAGAATTACTCCTTTTCCTTCGCAGATTGAAATCTGTAAAAATAATCACAAAATGGGATAAACAATCCCGAGAAATTAAACGTAAGGACGGCAATAACTCAATTACGATCGAAAGTAGGCAACAATCTGTAAACGGTTTGATTGAGAAAACTGAGCATTTCAGAATTTCAAAATACCAAGCTGATGTATCTACGATTGAAGCAAAAGAAAGAGTGGGATTTAAAAGCAGTGAAATTGTATTAGCATTCCCTGTTACGGAGGAAGGTAAACCTTCATTCAAAGATTCAAAAGATGTTTTTGCGTTCCTTCCAGTCAGAAATTATGGTCTTAATTTTGTAGTCCAAGCAGACTTTTTGCTGACCTCAAGTCGTGAGGAAATTCAAGGTAACAACACATGGAATTCAAAACTATTTGATGAAATTCCTGAAGCGTTTGTTCATAGTGCGCTACCCCTTTTTAAATCAGATGGAGAACTCAGCCTTGGGTTCTATGGTTATCTAAAATATGATCGACTTGATAAGTTGTTTGAGCCAATTCTAAAAAAAACTATTGACCTATTAAGTGAAACAGATTGCGTGCTATCTACCGATGGTTACTGGATGTCACCTTACAATACATTAATTGGTGACAATGCTTGCAAAGAACTTTTTAATGACAATGAACTGTTTGAATTAATAAACAAGGAGTTTGTATCCAAAGATATACTTTCATTCAAAGATGTCCTTAGAGATCTTGGATGTGATGATTTCTCAATTGATCATATGATCGAGTGCTTAAAAGACGAGGCGTGGGTATCTGGCCATAAAGATAATTGGGGTTGGTTTAACAAACTATTCGTTTATCTTTCAGGAAAGGCTAACACTGACTCCATAATTGCAGAAATAAAGAATCTAAAAATTTTTCCCCTAAAAAATGGAAAAATTTCCTCAGCTAAAGATAATGTTTTCTTTCCATTGAAGTTTGACTCTTATGGCTTTGAAGAATGTCTTTCAATTCTTGAAGAAAATGTTCTGCCAGAAACTGACGCCCCGTACAGATTAAGAGTCCTAGAGTTTCTTGAAAAGCTTGGTATTAGTAGAGCTGAATCAAAGTACATAATTGATAAACATATTTTAAACGTCCACAGTAGTGGGCAAAGCCCTGTAAATAAAGCCCATTACATTGGTCACATCAGGTACATAAAAGATCATCTTGACGATTATTTGGAGTACACATCCCAAACACCAACTGATCAAGAGGCTACAAAAAAAATGTTGGGATCTAAACTCTGGATTTTGACCAACAATGAAAGTTCTTTTCAATTGGTAGAAAAGACCTATATAGGAAAAGAATATCGTAATACCAATGATTTAGAGAGATTATTCTCTGACATTTTAGATGTAAAGTTTATTTCTAGTTCGTACTTAAAACAAAAAAATGACTTGATGGAAATTCAATCATGGTTTGAATTTCTCAAAAGTATTATGGCAAATCATTTACCAAGAGTAGTAAGAGTAAAGCCTGATAGGTCACAGTTAATAATAAGTAAGACCAGCACAATGGCACTTGATGGTGTCAACTATTCACCATCAGAAGAACTCAAAAAGCTATTTGAAAGTAATGACCGATCAAAAAAGAATCAACTTTTAAAGATTCTTGCGAAAGCATGGAACACCCATTACAGTTTTTTTACTCAAGCAAATGTTATTGGTTTCTACCGTATTAGGTGGACAGAGAAATGTCCTTCAACATTCATCAATCAACTAAAAAGAATTAAGTCGCCAGTAAATCAGAACCAATGGCAAGAACTACACAAAACTTACATAGATAATAACGAGACTAGAGGATACTTCGGAAGTGACCTTAACTTTCTGGAAATTGAACTTGCAGAAAATACCGCATTCTTAGATGCAACAAACGTAACGTATAAGGTTTCATTATCTGCAGCCCTTGAAAGGTTAAAGGGTTTGGCTGAAGGACAAGAAGAAATTACTAAGGAAAAGCTATCTAAGCTTTATAAGGTAATCGATTTAAATTCATCAGAAAAACCTAGCGACGTTCAAAACTTCTTCTCTGTGAACCGCGTCATCTACTTACCCAAACGGGAGCCTCATTGGGTTAACTCATCTCAAATTTTCTGGAAAGAACCATCCAGCAAAATCATAGCATCGCACTATCCATCGCTAAGAAGTGATTATCGTGAACATGAGTCATTTTTTCTAGATGTGGTTAAGGTTAAGGAAAAACTAAATCCAGATCAGCTAATAGAAGTTCTGGAAAATCTTGAGCACGAATCAGCCAGTCTTAATGAAAAAAATGATGCGGCACAGAGAATCTATCTAGAGCTTGAGAGTTACTTAAGAGAAGCTGAAGAAAATGAAGAAGAGCAACCAGACTGGGTAGATAGATTTTCAGATGAATGTCTTCTCTGGACAAACAAACAAGACTTACAAAGAAATGCCGATGATATTTTTATTAATGATGTTCCGTCAATTGGAAAGTTGTTTAACGAATGTGAAGCCTTTTCTTTCATTGCAGTCGATCATAACCATATACCTAGATTAGAGTTATTTTTTAAGATAAATAATTTAGTCCTTTTGTCGAAAGCCATTAATAAAAGTTTACTACCAGGTACTACAAAATCACCATTAATAGAAATTACAAAAACCCTTAATAATCGTTCACGATATATTGCTCGCTACTTTTATTCTCATCACAACAGAGATTTTGATCGTTTAATTGATGACGGAAGACTTTTGCGATTATCAATGGCCGAAATATTCAAGGTTGAAAAACTAATTCTCCAACTGAAACTTGAAGATGAAGAAACTAAAGCGCCTTTTAATTGCGCTGTGATCGATAGCTGGATTCTTGTAGACGAGGAAATTTGCAATAGCCTAGAGAGACTGAACTACGAAGTAGCAAATGAAATTGCCAAAACTTTTGAGAGACCTGATGCAACATCATTTATAAATCAAATTCTTGCTACAAAAGATCAAAAAATTGTTGACCTATTTGTCAACGAATTAAAACAACTTCCCAGTGAGATTGAGGAACTCCTTGCTGGAAAATCAGTTCCTGAAGAAGATTTTTCTCAAAAACAAATCGAAATTGATAGCATCCCCCTCCCAGAATTTGCGCATCAAAATGATATTGATATTGAAGTGCCAGAACTCAACACAGATGAGCCAGCAGAAGAGATTAAGCCTCCTATAGATTGGGTTGATAGTAATAGTGAATCTACTGATTCTGTTCCAGTTAGTGAAATTGAGAATGTGACATATTCACAAACAATCAATGATAGGGAGAATGTACTTGATCAAACTGAAACAGGCGATCAGACAATATCGCTTAATAAGGGTGTTGAAATAGTTGACCCAATAGTTCCTGCCTCTTTAGCAAAGAGGGGAGATAGCGGTCCATCAGGGGAAATAGTCAACAACTATAATGACGACTCATTTGATGAAGCTAATCATCGTGATAACTACTCACATCCAAGAGTAAGTAACGACAACTCAAAAAATAAAAATGTTTCTGGTATGAGACAAGATGACTCTAGAATCAAAGGCACAATTACTCTAAATAACAATAAGAAAAGGCAAGGTCAGGGTCTTTCTTATGCAGGCAATGGCCGTCCAGAGCAAGAATCAAAAGATGGCGAGCGCTCTGAAAAAAATATGAGAATATCCAAAGCAGCAGTTTCTGTTGTTATAAAGTCAGAGGAATTGGAAGGCTTTACTCCTGTGGAGAAAGATCATAACAACCCTGGCTATGACATCCATTCGATCAGAGGCAATGAAGAGCGATTCATTGAAGTTAAAGGAACCGATGGACCTTGGACCGAGTACGGGGTGTCTCTTTCACCTACTCAGGTGCACTTTGCAAAGGTAAATAAGGAAAAATGCTGGTTTTATATTGTAGAACATGCAACTGGACCCAATCCTCAGTTATACAAGATTCAAAACCCCTTCGAGAAAATTACCCATTTCAGATTTGATAATGGCTGGAAGTCATTCGCTTCTTCTGTCGATAATGTATCTCAAGAACCCAAAGAAGGCATGCGCATAATGCTTAAGCAAATAAACAAGTCCGGAATCATCATAAAAGTAAATAAACCTGGCAGTAAACTTTGTCGAATAAAGATAGAGCTTGAAAATGGAAGTACCATAGATACACTTTATGACCCCGCAAAAATGAGCTTAGAGTAAAAATGACTGGTCCAACAATTCGTCCAGAGTTAACTGACCATCAGCTTGCCTCCTTAAAGTCATCAGGTGAAGCTAAGTTCTATCGAGCTTGCAAAAACCAGTTAAATGGCAAGTATCTTATTTTGCATTCGATAACCTGGATACAAAGAACAGTAAGTGGTGAACCTAGAGATGGGGAAGCCGACTTTGTAATATTCGACCCAGATGGTGGCTTTGCAGTGATTGAAATTAAGGGCGGTGGAATTTCACATGATGCAGCCAAAGATATTTGGTATTCCGTTGATAGGAATAACATTAAACACCAGATCAAAGATCCGTTTAGGCAATCTTCTGCCGAGAAACATGCCATTCTTAACCAAATTCTGGGCCATAAGGAATGGGGGAAATACATAAATGGTCGAATTATGGGGGCACATGGGGTATTTTTCACCGATCTTGAAGAATTAAAAAACCTAGTTCTTCCACAAAGCCCTAAAGAGATTCTTGGGTGTAGCACTGATCTTAATGACCTTCAAGCATGGCTAGATAAATTCTTTGCTTACTGGAAAGGACAAGCAGGCAAATACCAGCCCCTAGGTAAAGCTGGCATGTCAATTGTTAGCGATTTATTTTGTAGGGAAATCTACGTCAAACCTTTAGTTAAATTCGAATTACAAGATGAGGAAAATATTCGAATTAAACTAACTGAGCAGCAAGCTAGAACATTAAAAATGCTTGGCAACAGAAAAAAAGCTGCTATTTGTGGGGGTGCTGGAACAGGAAAAACTCTTTTAGCTCTTCAACGAGCAAAGGAGTTAGCTGCAAATGGAAATAGAACACTTTTCCTTTGTTATAACGAACTATTAGGTGAATGGCTAACAGCTAGTTCTGTTGGAATTGAAAATCTAAAAACCTGTAATTACCACAAACTTTGTGCGGAACAAATTCTTAAGGTAAAAAAGAAAACGAATCGAGACTTGTTGGCTGAGGCTTCGACGGCATACCCAGGAGAAAATGAATGGGATGTGTTGAGACCTTTTGCTCTAGCATCATCCACAGAAATACTTGATGAAAAATATGATGCGATAGTAATAGATGAAGGCCAGGATTTTAAGGACGAATTCTGGTTAAGCATCAGCATGCTCTTTGAGAATGAAGATGATGGATATTTTTACATATTTTATGATGACAATCAGAAACTCTACCAAAGATCCGCAGACTTTCCGATTCAAGAACCTCCTTTTTTCCTAACAATAAATTGTCGTAATACTGAGGTAATTCACAACTTTGCATATAAATTTTATAAGGGCGAAGCAACTGACCCCCCAAGTATTCCTGGTAGGTTGATTGAATTCATTGCAGCTGCCAGCTTAGAAGCACAGGCAACAAAAATTCATGCTCTAGTGTTAGATTTTCTGTTGAATGAAGGTGTAACAAATGGCCAATTAGTAGTTCTTATAGATGGTAGAAAATACAATTCAATCATTAAATTGCTTACGAATAAACCTTTACCTAAGCCATATAGCTGGAAAACAAGTACACAAATTAATTCTAGCAACCAGATAATTATTGAAACAATCGGACGCTTTAAAGGACTAGAGTCTGATATTGTCATACTATGGGGAATAGATAATCTTGATAAAGAAGCAGATAGAGAGATTTTTTATGTAGCCACGTCTAGGGCAAAGTCTAGGTTGTTAATTACGGCTACAGATGCAACTTGTAATTATATAAAAACTTTTGACTAATAAATTACATGAATAACAGGTACGACCAATGCGTTTATTTCAGCACACCGGACGATCACGTCCCCCCATAGGCAAGAAAAGTGTCTAGTAAGAACTGGTCAATTCACATATATCTAATGGAAAATAATTAATGAACGCCGTAAATCCGAAATTTGGTATACCAATGACATCTGAGCAATATGCAATTGAGTGGGGGAAAAATTCGAAGTTTTTCTCAGAGAATGGTTTATACAAGTGGATGGTCAACCAATTAGGGAATGCACCCACTATTTTGGAAATTGGCTGCGGATCCGGCGGTGGCACCCTAGAACTTTCTCAACAAGCAGATCGGTTGATCTCAATAGAGGCGAATGCTGACCTTGCTAATGCTGCTAGATCGCATTTAGTTGCTAACGGAGTTCAGGCAGATGTCTTCTCACTGGATGAACTATTGATTAATGGGCTACCTAACAACCCAAAAGTCATAATAGTGATTGCAAATGTGTTCGACGAGAGAATTAATTCATTACTATCACCACTTAATTTCGACGCCGTTGTTTGCTGGCTGATTGGAGCAGCGCCAGGTCTAATTTCTGACTACTTTAGAAAGCCTCTAGAGTCATTCACGGGAAACGAGATGCCGGAATACAGAATTCGCATTCATGAGCGCTGCTATGAGCTTGGTACTGCGATCCTAAAAAAAAATGGGGTTGTTCATATCACTGATCGATTTGGGATTAAATCTTGGAACGAAAAAGATTCGGTACGAGATGAGATTTTGAAATTTCATAATCAAATCTCGAAGGAACAATATTTGTTTGATAAGAAAAATATTTTCCTAAACCGAGTCGAGAAGTCCTTTGTTACCTCAAATATTCAGTACATTCTCCCTCCCGGGACGGATCCATCGACGGTTATTACTATAAGCTCCATTAAAGGCATCTTCTATTGAAACTCCCTGGGCTTGGGAGCTAATAAAAACAGGACAGATTATAATTAAAACGGTATTGCCAGCATGCTGATTGATTATTTATAAAATCTATGATAAATTGAAAAATCAACAAAAATTTGTTGATTTTTCAATTTAAAGGAAATAAAAGTGTTACATAGTTACGCTTTTTCTAACTTTCAGTCATTCCATGATGAAGTTAAAGTCGACTTTTCAATTAATCGCAAAACTGCCATGACCAATTGGATGGCTGATGCAAAGACTGGGGAGCGCCTTTCTAAACTAATGGCAGTGGTTGGACCCAATGGCAGCGGAAAAACTGCAATTTTAAAGCCGCTAGCTTTTCTATCATGGTTCATTGGACAATCCTTTCAGAATTCACCCGAAGCAGCCATTCCTGTAACTCCGCATTTTTCATATGTGAATGAGCCTACTAAATTTGAATGTACCGTTGATTTCGATGGTAGCTTATGGCGTTATGAGCTAACTTGCACTCCTGAGCGCGTATTGCATGAGGCACTCTATAAAAAAATTGAACGTTTTAACTATGTGTTTGTACGTGATTGGGATGACGCGACTAAAAGCTATGCCGTAAAACAGCAAGACTTTGGTTTAAAGCCTGCTGAAGCTATTAAAGTTCGCCAAAATGTCTCTTTGGTATCTTGGGCGGCTCAATACAACGTACCATTGGCACAACGTATGGCTGCTGCTTACGTCATTACTAATGTAAATATTCAAGGGCGCGTACCTATGGGGGATCAAGCATTAATTAATGCTTCACGCCATTTTTCTTTAAAATCCAATCAATTCAAACATGCTGGAGAGCTATTATCTTCTTGGGATTTAGGATTGCATGGCGTAGATTTAATGGAAGTGACTCTTAACCCACAATCTCCTGAACAAAAAATCTGGATTCCTATAGGTAAACATCTCAGTCACAACAATGAAGTAAGCTTACCTTTCGCTCTTGAGTCAACTGGAACTCAAGGCGCTTATGTATTGTTATCAAGGTTATTAGAGACTTTAGAAATTGGTGGCTTAGCAGTTATTGATGAGTTTGAAAGCGACTTGCATCCACATATGCTAGAACCTATCCTAGATTTATTTGCTAATCCAAATACAAATCCTCACAATGCTCAGTTGATTTTTACTTGCCATGCGATCGAAGTGCTTAATCTAGTTAATAAAGCTCAAGTAATGCTTGTTCAAAAGGATCAGGATTGTGAGAGTTCGGCTTGCCGACTTGATGCGGTTAGCGGTATCCGCCCAGATGATAATTTCTATGCAAAATACATGGCGGGTGCGTATGGCGCAACCCCGAATTTATAAAGATGGCTAAATGGCAGGCACAAAAAACACTGCTCATTGTTGGTGAGGGCTACAATGAGCAAGCATTTTTAAAACATCTCAGACCAATACTCGCTCCCAGAGGATGTGGGCTAACAGTCACGGTGAAAAATGCAGGTGGAAAAACAGCTAAACACATTATTGAATGGACAATTCGACAAATTGCCAATATTGAATACGATAATGTAGCAGTCATGCTTGATACAGATACTGACTGGAATGAAGCTGTAGCCAAACTTGCGAAAGATAAAAAAATTACTGTGTTAACATCAGAGCCTTGTTTTGAAGCTTTATTATTAAGAGTTATAGGCAAACCATCGAATGGTGATGCTGCAAGCCTAAAAAAGGTGTTCGCTAAATATGTTAATAATGACGCTATGCGAAGTGAAAACTACTCAGAGCATTTTGATAAAGAAAAACTTATAGTAGCTCGTTCAAAAGAACCGTCAATTGATTCTCTACTCAAGCTATTTGGTCTATAGCTAAAAATAGCGTGGGGACTTTTGGGGGATTTACTGCTAATAAACAGTACAATACAGTACATAATGCGGGAATAGAGCGGCTACTATTAACAATAAAATCAATATGTTACATGCGACCAATTAACTACGAACCAAGGGGTCAGGAGTTCGAATCTCTTCGGGCGCACCAAACAGATATAGAAGTGGGCACTTGTTTCAGGTGACCCACTTTTTTATCGCCTATCGTTACCGCATGCGCTAACGCACCATAGCTGCCTTTTATTGTGGCTGTCTTATCTACCAATACAATTTCATCGACTAATAGATTTAAGTAGCTTTTTGCGATAGCAGAGTCTTTGGCAAGCAGTTTAGCTTTTAAGGTCTTAGCAAACGTTTCTACTTGGCTGGCTTTGAGCTGGTCTACAGGGAGGGAATGTTCACGTCGAACCCCTGCTTGCTCTATCAATAGCGCCTCTCGCGCAGACTTTAGCTGTTGGGCACGACGCTGGACGGTCTCATCAAGTTCAACGATACCTGTTTCAATCGCGTCTAGTAATCTGTGCTGACGTTCTTCGATTTGTTTCAATTGTCGATTCAGTTCATTGACGCGTTGCTGCTGTAGGTCTTTGCTGCTTTTAATGCGCTTACGGAGTGCTGTCATCATGCTATGCACACGTTCAGGCGTAAAAACCCTGTCAGCGAGCTTATTCAGCACCTGTTGATCTGTGGCTTCCATTGGATGGTTACCGCTAGAACAAGCGTGATTGCCTTTGTTTTGGCGTGTGGTGCATTTGTAGTATTTATAGCGCCCACTTTTACCTGTGACTAAGGTCATGCTGCCACCACATTCGCCACACTTGAGTAGTCCAGTTAATAATGTGGGTGATGTTGTAATACGCGGTGGTGTTTGATCGGGTGTGCGCAGCTGTCGCTTTGCGCGCACGCGCTCAAACACCGCCGCGTCGATGATCACTGGTATATTAGTTTTGACCCACTCAGTTGGTGGTCGCTTTTGTCTTGTTCTTGAATCAATAACGTTGAAATAGTAATCGCCCATGTAGAGCGTATCAGACAGTATTTTATGTACCTTCTGAATGCCCCAAGGTTTACCACGCATGAGTAAGCCTTTGTCGGTGAGATGCTTGCCGATCTCTTTAATCCCCATGACTCTGCCTTGAGAGCCGTTAAGGTATAACTCATAGATCATGCGCACGATGCCTGCTTCAGCTTCGTTGATCTCTAGCTTTTTCTTTTTACGTCCGTGACTGCCGTCGGTTTCTGTGGAGGCAGCAATATAACCAAAGGGTGGTTTTGAGCCGTTGAAGTAACCCTGACGTGCGTTTTCTTTCATGGCGCGTGAGGTATGCTTGCTGTTTTCTTTTGAGTTGTATTCATCAAAGGTGCTGATGATACGACGCATCATTTCACCTGCTGAGTCGTCGCTAGTTTGTTGTGTAATGGAAATAACTTTGACTTTGTTTTTACCAAGCTTGCGTTCATAGACACCGAACTGGATCGCATCTCTAAAGAAGCGTGAGAGACTATGAATGATGATCGCTTCAAAGGCTTGAGGCTTTTGCATGGCATCATTGATAAGTTGCTGGAATGCTGGACGTTTATCATCGGTTGCAGATGCACCAGGCTCAACGTACTCATGCACAACTAGATGACCGTTTGCTTTGCACCATTCATTAAGCTGCCTTAACTGATCAGGGATTGATAAGTCGTTGTCAGCTTGTCGGGTGGTCGATACGCGAGCATAAAGGGCGACGTGCATGAGGTGTTCTCCTATTACCTGTTAATCATCGTCTTGATGTTCCTGCATCATTGCAAGAATTAGATCAGGCATGATTGATTCAATTAAAGCGAGTTCTTCGTCAAGAATACTAAGCGCGATATGCTGAGTGTTGAACCGAATTTCTAAGTTTGAATTTGCTTCCACTCATGATGGCACCCCCTTTCGCGCATAGTCTATTCCTGCCCTTGCCTGTTATTTACTAAATGATTACCTTCATCCAGTAGTTTTGCTAACTCTGACTCCAGACCCCCTTTGCCTAGCTCATCCAACACAAGGCTCCTGTAAGCCTTAAACTGACTCTCAGTCATAGCGACCTGTGCATAGGTCAGTATTTTGCTTTTACGTGCATTAAGCAAATCCAATATCATTTTGAACACGTGAGCGCTTACCATTCGCCCAATCTCATTTCTTTTACTCTTCTATCTACATCCATCTGCCAAGTTAATGGATCATGGATTTCCATAATACGATTTTGTAAATGTGTGAATGCTTCATCGACATAGGATTTGTCCTCACCTGAGTAAATTTGGTTAATGGCAGCAACTCGCTTAATATATCCATAGACACTAATCGCCATTCGGCAAAAGCGCTGTTCAATCAAAGCTGGCATATCCAAGCTTCTAACTAAACCTAGCCCCTCCATTTGATCCACACGTTCGATGAGGTCTAGCCAAAGCGGATGCATAGCCCAGCGCGACCGATTACTATCGTTTGATTTAATTCTGAGTGTTGTATGGTCTTTAACGAGCATTCTGAGCATATCGCCCTGTAAATCAGCTAAATCCGAGAATGCTTCAATACTCATGAATTTAAGAAACTGCTTGCGGACTTGCCATTCAATACGCCATACGTTTTGATCTGTTTTCCATAAATCATAAAGCCATGTTTTGTGGCTTTTTTCTTCAATCTCATCTGTCTTGTTATATATGCGCAGTACAATCTGATCTGTGCCAAATTTGAGGGTTTGGATTTTTCCATTCTTGCGATGCTGGTTATCTTTTTTAGCAGAGGTAACGAAGCTATCCTCATCAAAATCAATTTCAGGGATTTGATAATCAAAGGCAAAATCAACACGCGATAGCTTCTCAGGTCGGTTAGGAGTCATGCCCACTGATGCAGCCCATACCAAGAATCGCTCATGCAAAGCTTGTGCACCATGATGCCAAAGTGCAATGCTACGGTATTTCACAAAAAAGTTTGGTCGATTCATTTCACCGAACTGAATCACGTAAGCATCATTTTCTATCATGAATGGGTAGCCACTTGATGAACCATGCGAAGCCAACATAAACTCTTCATTGCCTAAGCTGATTGGTTTACCTTGCTTTGATTTGCTACTTTTAAGTAATTGTTTCTGAACATCCAAATCAATAAAATCAAGCTTACAGTCATCCATGCGCATTAAGTAATATGAGCACTCAATAGTGTCGAAGCCTGAGATTAGAAAGTTAAACGAAGACATTGCTATTTCTTACCTAATTTTTGGCTAACGCTTGAATTGGCTTTATCTATTTGCTCTTGCGTTACATGATGAACTTCTTTTGAAATTTCTGGAGGCAACTCTTTAAGCAACGACTCCATACCAACTTCTAACAACTGATTGATCATTGCAGAAACGCTGCAATCTGCTTTTTTTGCTAGATTTTCGACTACGACAAAAATATGTAACGGGAATCGATGACTTCTTTGTACTGTTGCCATTGATGTTGAAGTGTTTGCTGTACCTGCAATCACTCCTGCTAATTTAGCTGCTTTCGTTGGTTCATACTGATTTGTCATACCACTCTCCACCTTGGGTTTTTAACGTAACACTTAATGGGTTACAAATTTAAACCCAATTAATTAGGATGTCAATATATAAAGATCAGCTGACTTTTTTATTTAAGCTTTATAAGCTAGTATTTAGGTCATGTATTTATAGCCCCCCGTGTTACATGAACGGGGACGACGGATGTAATTTGGAAGTTTTATATGCCGCTAGATAACGACCATAGTAAAAACATTATAGAAAGCTACAACGCTTTTAATAAATCACTAGCTAACTATGCAGCTAGCGATTCAGTGAAGAGAGTCTTAGAAAGCTATAATTCAATCAATAAGTCACTAGCTAACTATGCAGCTAGCGATTCAGTGAAGAGAGTCCTAGAAAGCTATAATTCAACCAATAAGTCACTAGCTAACTATGCAGCTAGCGATTCAGTGAAGAGAGTCTTAGAAAGCTATAATTCAATCAATAAGTCACTAGCTAACTATGCAGCTAGCGATTCAGTGAAGAGAGTCCTAGAAAGCTATAATTCAACCAATAAGTCACTAGCTAACTATGCAGCTAGCGATTCAGTGAAGAGAGTCTTAGAAAGCTATAATTCAACCAATAAGTCACTAGCTAACTATGCAGCTAGCGATTCAGTGAAGAGAGTTCTAGAAAGCTATAATTCAATCAATAAGTCACTAGTGAACTATGTGACCAGTGATTCAATGAAGAGAGTCCTTGATAACATTACTGCTGATAAATCTTTATTAGAAACAATAGCCTTACATAGCACTTCGAAAGCAATAATTGACTATCTGGAAACTAGTGGCGATTCACTTCCATCTGACTTAGAAAGCTATCAAATATCTGATAGCGAGCAATTAGATTTCGAACCATTAGAGAACGCTTCAAATTCTTCTGAGTTTCTAGCAGCTTTCTCTAAACTGCCAATACTTATACAAATATTCATCCTTTGGTTTTGCTTTGAATTTGTACCCAATGTAGGCTCCAATGTTATTGCAAACATAATAACCCCTCATGTTGAAGATGTAATTGGGACATCAGGAAAACAAATGAAGGAGCAAGTTAAAGTAATTTCAAATATAAAAATTGAAGACATCGATTTGGAATCCTACAGATTTGTAACGGTAGACAACCTAATTCTAAGAGAGCGTGCAAAAGCGAACAGCGCTTCACTAGATAATCTTAAATTTGGACAAGTTCTAACTGTCATCTCTAGAGATAGAAACTGGCTTGAGGTGACATATAACTATGACAATGGCAACGTAATGCATGGATGGGTATTTACAAGATACACTGCTAAATTCAAACAATAAAGATAACAGTCAAAACTATTGAATGGACTTCCCAGAGTTTAGTATGGGCATAGAAGAGATAAATGATTATGGAAAAGCTTGAGGGCACTAAAACAAAATTATTCACATTATTGAATATATGGATACATAAATTATTAATTAAATATTTAATTGACATGCATTGTGGTCCATCTGTTAAAACTTCTGGAGAAGGCTCAAATAGTAATAATTGTTTCTGGCTGGGATTTAAAAAAGATGCCAATACATATTTAGGGTTTGAAAAATATGATCATGGCAATTTGGTTTGCAGAAGTTATGTAGATAATAGTTTTGTTAATGAAGTTACTATTGCTGAGTATGAACTAGTTCAACATAAGATCGAGTTCATTCACTACGTCAAATCATATCGAATTGAAATACAGGGAGTCTACAAGTTTCTATCAACTTTTTTATTTTACAAGACATATGTCATTCTAATTACTTACTGGAACAATTTGTCTCAGTTACTCTTCAACCAAAGAAGTTTATCCTCCAAAAAAAGATATCAACTGTTAAAACTTCTTATTGAAAACTTTACTCTTCACAATGGTGGTTTTTCAACCGTAGACGTTATGCATTCCTTGCATTCTATTAAAGTCTTTTTGCATCCGAGTTATAATATTGAGGCCTCAAGGATAGAGGCTATATTAGTAGGTTTAACGGACACTCAAGAGCTTAGACTTATTAATGGCAACTATCATTTAACAGGTCATGCTTTTAAGGCATTAGATGCCTACGAGGAACAGGATAGAAGGCACACGTCTATGAGTCGTGCGCAATGGGCACTGATTTTTGTAACAATTGGGCTGTTGTTAGCTACTATAATTCAAGCTCAAATAATAAAATTCCCCACTATAATAGATTTTAATTAAAAATTTTCCTCTAATGAAATAGAGGTAACCCAGTGCCCATTTTCATTATCTTGGGCGCACCAAATAAACAAAGGCTTACAGTTTAACGACTGTAAGCCTTTTGTCTTTTATACATCCCGCATGTAACCTAAACCTCCCAGAATTTATTAGCAACTATACTGTCGAACAGTATGAGGAGGTTTGGATGCGCTCGTTACATGAGAATTCAACACTTGGCTTCTGCTAGGCTCAATTGCGTAACAGTATGCTAGTTATTGAAAATATGTTCCGACGCCAGATAAAGATAGAACATGCTGGGAAGCCTGCAATAAGCATTAAATGCTAAACATAGGCTAGCATTTAACACTAAAAATGGCTCTCTGAGTTTTCTATCGTTTATCGATAGGAGGCTGAAATGAGCAAAATTCTTTGTGTACTGTATGACGACCCGGTATCGGGGTACCCAAAATCATACCCACGTGACGCAATACCTAGTATCAAGACTTACCCCGGCGGGCAGACCTTGCCTACGCCAGAAGCCATTGACTTCAAGCCCGGCCAGTTGTTAGGTAGCGTATCGGGTGAACTCGGGTTACGAAAGTTTCTAGAATCACGCGGCCATCAGTTAGTGGTGACTTCTGACAAGGATGGCCCCGACTCACGACTGGAGAAAGAGCTACCAGACACCGATATCATTATCTCCCAGCCATTTTGGCCGGCTTACCTGACTGAGGATCGCTTTGCCAAGGCACCAAAATTAAAGTTGGCAATCACTGCAGGTATAGGCTCGGACCACATAGACCTACAGGCTGCCATCAAACATGGCGTCACCGTTGCTGAGGTTAGCTATAGCAACAGCATCAGCGTTTCTGAGCATGTGGTGATGATGATTCTAAGTTTGGTGCGCAATTACATTCCTTCGTATCAATGGGTCGTGAGTGGCGGCTGGAACATTGCAGACTGCGTGACCCGCTCTTATGATTTAGAAGGGATGAATGTCGGCACTGTGGCCGCCGGTCGTATCGGTTTGGCTGTGTTAAGGCGACTTAAACCTTTTGACGTAAAACTGCATTACACCGACCGGCATCGGTTATCACCAGACATTGAAAAAGAACTGCAACTCACGTTTCATCCCAATGTGGAATCTATGGTGAAAGTGTGTGATGTAGTGACGATTAATTGCCCATTGCACCCTGAAACAGAACATATGTTTGATGATGCGTTGATTGCTAAGATGAAACGAGGTGCTTACATTGTGAATACTGCTCGTGGAAAAATATGCGACAAAGACGCAGTAGCGCGAGCATTAACGAGCGGTCAATTAGCTGGTTATGCAGGTGATGTGTGGTTTCCACAACCTGCACCTAAAGACCATCCATGGCGCACTATGCCGTACCACGGGATGACACCGCACGTATCAGGCACTAGCCTCAGCGCACAAGCGCGGTATGCCGCTGGTACACGTGAAATTCTGGAGTGCTGGTTTGAAGGCAAGCCTATTCGAGAAGAGTATCTTATTGTAGATGGCGGTCATTTAGCTGGTGCAGGTGCGCACTCTTATAGCACAGGTAACGCCACTAAAGGCTGGGAGGAAGCAACACGGTACAGTGCGGCAGCAAGGTAGAGCAAAGGGTGTATTTATATCGTTCTCTGATAGAGATCAGGGAACGATATTGGCATCTTTCACCATCACACTAATCAGAACTTTGATTAGTGAATGGTGTCCGACTTTAATTGGCGTAACTTATGCATTTGTCGCGAGTAAACAGTCTACGTGCCCAGATTGAATAGCACATTACTGATGGTATTGATAAGTGTGAGTAGTCACTTTGCCAATATGTTAATTTATAAAGTGGTTGTTTATTAAAATAACCGTTTATAAAGTACAGCAATCAATAAAATCGATTGTTAAAAGGCGGTAGATAACTAAGCTAGTTAAGCAAGCATTAATGAATCTCAGCTAATTAATCTAAGTTAACCAACCTAGACTGAATCCTAACTGCAAAATACATAGGAGAACGCGATGAGACGTAGACTTTATTTCGTGTTACCAGATATTAAAAGTGCGCAAGTAATGATGAACGAATTATTGCTAGCGCGCATTGACGCTAATCATATTCACTTTTTGGCTAGACCAGACAAGCCTTTGGGCGACCTGCCTGAGGCAAATGTAATAGAGAGATCAGAACTCGTTTTTTGCGCAAGTGTAGGCATGTTGCTAGGCGCGGTACTAGGGGCATTGGCTGGAGTTCTAGCCATCATGGTTCCATGGTGGTTTGGCTCGGTTTCTACAGCCATTATCCCCTACACCATGTTGATTGGTGCGGTGGCGAGTGCGATTTGGGCGGGGACTTTAGCGACTGGAGTCCCAAACCATAGGCTAGAGCCATATAAAAAACCAATTAATGCCGGAAAAGTGCTGATGATTGTTTCTGTACCCTTGCATAGACTCATTGAGATTCGCGACATCTTGATTAAAAGACATCCCGAAGCCAGCTATGAAGGAACTTGGCCAACTGATCACGTATTATTTCCTTAGCAGTGGATTGATACGCAGTGATAGAAATGGCTAAGTAGTGTAAGCGCAATGTGAGTGGCGCTTGCTGAATGTACACCTTGATGGTGTGGGGTCCGTTTCGGCCTGCAATGCCAAACAAACGACAGGCCAAGAGCGCTATATAGCTGTGCTTAACTTCAGCCCGACTATACCAACAAATATGCATAACAAACTTAGCAGCCTACCTAAGTTCGCAGATTCATCAAATAGCAATATGCCAAAAATTGCTGTGCCAATAGCACCGATTCCTACCCAAACCGCATACGCCGTTCCAACGGGTAATGATTTCATTGCCATTCCTAGCAACCAAACGCTCAGTACCATTGCCAGCACGGTGCCTACCGTTGGCCAAAGTCGCGTAAAACCCTCGGTATACTTTAAGCCTATCGCCCACACTACTTCTAACAGCCCAGCCGCCACAAGAATCGCCCAACTCATCTTAACACCTCACAAAAAAATATTGGGTCGTCCCGAGATTAATCAAAATAAGCAAGGTCGTCCTTACTTATCGCACAACGAATAAAGTTTAGCACTAGAATTGAATGCCAGCTTAGTTTCAACATAGCGCACAACGAATAATTACCAACCCATTGATGCAATCAAACGCTATTGCCCACCGTAGCTTACACATGCTGCATGTAATTTAAGCATCACAAGTGAGCAATCTACAATTTGTGCAGTGCCGTATTTAATTCTTAAATCAATTCATGCAATTATTGCATCATGCACTATTCATATTTAATTTTTACTTATATAAATCAATGCAGTAGGCATCTGGCATATTTACTGCTCTTACCTTAACAATATTTAAGCTAAGGCACGCCTACACTATGCAGTCAATGAATCCAGAAGTTATTGAGAATACGGTACTGCCAAAACTTTTGAATCAAACACAAGCGATATTGTTAGTTGTTATTTTCATCATGCTGACAGGCAATTTCGCTCTGTTTCACGGCATTGTGCACATATACCCACTTACAGTTGCCAATGCACCTTTTTTAACCTCATTGGCTTTATTCTTTAGCGCACTGACCGCCGTTTTCTTTTTATCCATTTGCCATGGAAAATTTACACGCTGGATATTGGCATTGTTTGTCATTATTGCATCGCAAGCCGCTTATTATATGGACCACTTAGGTGTCATTATCGATACCGTCATGATTGATAACATCATGCAAACCAATACAAACGAGTTTGCTAGCTTAATTACCATAAGCTTAATCGTGAGAACTTTAGTTTTCGGTGTTATACCGGCATGGTTAATTATTAAATACTGCCCCGCACCAATCAATTTCAAAGCGGAATTTAAATCTAGATTAAAAACCATCGCTGTTTGCTTGGTAAGCATCGTTTTATTAGTAATACCGTTCACCGCCGACTACAGCTCGTTTATACGCGAGCATAAAATCGTCAGATTCTACGCCAACCCAACGTATTCAGTGTACTCGGCGATTAAATACGTCACAGAACAATCAAAAATCGCAAGTCATGCGGTTCTACATAAAACGGCAGAAGATGCGGTTTTAATTGACCCAAGCACAAGTAAAAAAGAGCTCATCATATTAGTAGTTGGTGAAACTGCCCGTGCAGACCGCTTCTCATTAAATGGATATAAGCGAGAAACCAACCCATTGCTCGCCAAAGAAAACCTTGTAAGCTTTAGTAATGTCAGCTCATGCGGGACATCTACCGGCGTCTCTGTGCCATGCATGTTCTCATCACTAGGGCGAGATAAATACGATAAAGAAAAAGCGCTTGAGCAAGAAAATGTATTAGACGTTCTGAAAAAAAATGGTATTGAGGTACTGTGGCGCGACAACAACTCAGACTCTAAAGGAGTTGCCACCAGAGTTAAATATGAGGATTTTAAGTCGCCAACGCTCAATCCAACTTGCGAAGGTGAGTGTAGAGATATCGGTATGTTAAGCGGGCTTGATAAGTATATTGAGGCGCACAAATCTCAAGACATGATGATTGTATTGCACCAAATGGGCAATCACGGCCCTGAGTACTATCGCAGATACCCCAAAGCATTTGAACGCTTTAAACCTGCCTGCCAAACCGGCGAACTGAGAGATTGCTCTAAACAGGAAATTGATAATGCTTATGACAATGCAATTTTATATACGGATTATTTTTTATCCGAAGTGATTAGTTTTCTCAAAAAATACGACAGCACGCACGAAACAGCAATGCTTTACATCGCAGATCATGGTGAGTCTTTAGGTGAACACGGCATTTACCTACATGCCGCACCGTATATGATGGCGCCTAAAGAGCAAACGCATGTTCCAGCCATTGTATGGGCCGGGAAAAGCTTTGATTATCGCTTGGATGATATTAAATCGTATCAAGACCATGCGCTGAGCCATGACGATTTATTTTGTACTATACTGGCTTCGTATGAGTTAAATTCACACATATGTGCAGCCAAAAAAGGCATTTTCTCTAAAAATACCGTATTAAAATCAGCAGCTATCGCTAATAACCATGAAAACATGAAAGTAAATTAATTCACGATGGAACGCTGGGTTGCCTACGCCATTATCTCCATGCTGTTTGCAGGCTTTACTGCGGTCATTGCAAAACAGGGCTTAACTGGCATTTCTGCTGAGCTTGGTTTAACGCTAAGAACACTGTTTGTTTGCGCATTTATTATTTTATTTGGCCTGCTTGCCGTCACACCGGCTGAAATTAAAAGCCTGCAAAAACATCATTATATCTGGCTGGCACTATCAGCCCTCACCACTGCCGGCTCTTGGATTTTCTATTACAAAGCACTGAAAATGGGGGATGTAGCAACGGTCGCCCTGATTGATAAAGGCAGCGTGGTTGTCACCGTAATATTGGCATGGCTGCTATTTAAAGAAGCTATCACCTTACGCATGATGATAGGCGCAGTATTAATTATTGCTGGCATCATCACGATTGCCAAAAAATAATAGAATCACTACAGCCTAATCCTAAGGCTGACCAACATTGACTAGAGCGCACAGCTGACGTGAGCCTCTACCCCACTGCAAAGCTTAATCCCCCTTCAATTAACTGGCTTAAAAGCACAAGAGACTTAAAATCTCTTGTGCTTTTGCAATCTAATCAAACTAAAAAAGCCAATTAAAAAAATCCTTATAAAACATACATATGGAAATTTAAAATAAAAAATATCTATATATTGTGTTTTTAATATTGAAATCACCCACTATGTTGCGTTATAGTGCTTGCACACGGTTCTTATTTTTCAGTCGAAATTTAAGATAATAGGGAATCCGGTGCGAAGTTTGACCTAGCGCAAACATCAATACCGGGGCTGCCCCCGCAACTGTAATCAGAGAGTTGTTTTGTATTTCTCGCCACTGAATTTTGATTAATTAAAATTTGGGAAGGCTAGCAAGATGATGATGACCTGAGAGCCAGGAGACCTGCCGTAGACATTTTCACGCTGCACTTGTGTGAATACTTTTATAACGTTTGAGGCGGGGTGTCCTCGGCAGATGGGTAGACTCAATCTATCCGCCATGCTGGTCTTTGTTTGGCGTATTTTTCTATTGTAGAAGATGCTCGCCTATAAAGCGTACCTGCCCTTTATTAAAAAAGGGAAATCTAAATGGATGACATAAAACCATCTTCAAGTACTGACTCAGTACAATCTACACTACTGCCTATGTTGCAGGTAATTCGCCGTAATGGTGCCGCGGTAACATTTAATTTAGACAAAATTGCTATCGCGATCACTAAAGCCTTCTTGGCGGTTGAAGGTAACCAAAGTGCCGCATCACAGCGTGTACGTGACCAAGTTAACACATTGAGCCAAATCGTTAATAACGCATTAATTCGCCGCTTACCAGCTGGTGGTTCTATCCATATTGAAGACATTCAAGACCAGGTTGAACTAGCCTTGATGCGTAGCGGCAATCACGACGTAGCACGTGCTTACGTGCTTTACCGTGAGAAACGCAATGCTGAACGTGCCGCAGAAAAAGCGACGACTAGTGAACCTAGCCATGCGCTGAATGTGAATATTGACGGTAAATTAGTGCCGCTTAACATTAAACAGCTAAACGACATGGTCGCTGAAGCGTGTTTGAATCTAGGCGATGAAGTTGATGTGAACCTTGTGGTAGAGCAAGCGGTGCGCGACTTGTACGATGGCATTCCATTTGGTGAAGTGTATAAAGCACTGATTTTATCTGCGCGTAGCTTGATTGAAACTGAGCCCGCTTACAATTACGTCACTGCGCGTTTGCAGCTCGATTTGGTGCGCGCCGAGGTATTAGGCGAGCGCGTAAGCCATGCTGAGATGGATGCGCATTATCTGGACTACTTCCCGCGCTATATCAAAATTGGTATAGCTGCAGATTTACTAGACCCACGTTTGGCACAGTTTGATTTAGACAAACTGGCTGCAGCGTTAGTTAAAGAACGCGACTTCCAATTTGGTTACTTAGGCATCCAAACTTTATACGACCGCTACCTCTTGCACATTGAAGAGCGTCGTATTGAATTACCGCAAATCTTCTTTATGCGCGTGGCAATGGGCTTGGCAATCAACGAGATTGACCGTGAAACGCGTGCAATTGAGTTCTACAACGTATTGAGCACGTTCGACTTTATGAGCTCAACGCCTACCTTGTTTAATGCCGGCACTCTGCATTCACAGCTTTCTTCTTGCTACCTCACCACTGTGAGCGATGATTTAGATGGTATCTACCAAGGCATTAAAGAAAACGCTTTGCTACAAAAATACGCAGGTGGCTTGGGTAACGATTGGACACCAGTACGTTCATTAGGCGCGCGCATCAAAGGCACTAATGGTAAGAGCCAGGGCGTAATCCCATTCCTGAAAGTGGTGAATGACACTGCGGTAGCGGTGAACCAAGGTGGTAAACGTAAAGGCGCGGTGTGCGGCTACTTGGAAACTTGGCATTTAGATATTGAGGAATTCTTAGACCTGCGTAAAAACACTGGTGACGATCGTCGCCGTACGCATGACATGAACACTGCACATTGGATTCCAGACTTATTCATGCGCCGTGTGACTGAGGCAGGTGACTGGACTTTGTTCTCACCATCTGATGTACCAGATTTGCACGACAAATACGGTAAAGCATTCGAGGCAGCTTATGTGGAATATGAGCGTCGTGCAGACAATGGCGAAATCAAGCTATTCAAACGTGTGCCTGCATTGCAAATGTGGCGCAAGATGCTTTCTATGCTGTTTGAAACAGGTCACCCTTGGATTACGTTCAAAGATCCATGCAATATTCGTTCGCCACAGCAACACGTAGGCGTGGTGCATAGTTCAAACTTGTGTACGGAAATTACGCTTAATACTTCTGATACAGAAATCGCCGTATGTAATTTGGGCTCTGTGAATTTATTGCAGCACTTAACAGAAGTTAACGGTAATTTAGTCTTAGATAACGACAAATTGCAAGCGACGATTAAAGTCGGCATGCGTATGTTGGATAACGTGGTGGACATTAACTTCTACCCAGTAGGAAAAGCGCGCAACTCTAATACACGCCATCGTCCAGTGGGGATGGGCATCATGGGTTTCCAAAATTGCCTGCACGCAATGCGTATTCCTTATGCAAGTATGGAAGCAGTTGAGTTTGCCGACCGTGCCATGGAAATGGTCTGCTACAACGCGTATTGGGCCTCAACTGTGTTGGCGGAAGAGCGTGGCCCTTACTCCAGCTTTAAAGGCAGTTTGTGGGATCAAGGCATCTTGCCACTTGATACATTAGATCTGCTCACCCAAGAGCGTGGTGGCAATGTAGAAGTGGACCGCAGCAAAACACTGGATTGGGATGCATTACGTGCACGTATCCAGAAAGTTGGCATGCGTAACTCTAACTGCGTAGCTATTGCGCCAACTGCGACAATCTCTAACATCGTGGGAGTATCAGCCAGTATTGAGCCTGAATACCAAAACCTGTACGTGAAATCTAACTTATCAGGTGAATTTACCATTGTGAATGAGCAATTAGTGAATGACCTGAAAGCACGTGGCTTATGGGATGCCGTGATGGTGTCAGACCTGAAGTATTTCGATGGTTCATTAGCGCCAATCGAGCGTGTACCGGCAGACTTGAAACAGCTTTATGCTACAGCGTTTGATGTTGATCCAAGTTGGTTGATTGAGGCGGCAGCGCGTCGCCAAAAATGGATAGACCAGGCGCAATCACTCAACCTGTATTTCGCAGTGCCTTCAGGTAAAAAGCTTAATGACACTTATCTATTGGCTTGGCAGCGTGGCTTAAAAACGACGTACTACTTGCGTTCATTGAGTGCAACAGCGGCTGAGAAATCGACTGGGTCAGGTGGTGAGTTAAATGCGGTTGCATCGAGCGCGCCGGAACCAGCGCCTAAGATGTGTAGTATCGACAACCCGGAATGCGAATCTTGCCAATAAGCAAGCGTCTGTGAGCCATCCGTTGCTTTGTTACAACAATGCTCAAAGACTGCGCCGTACTATTTGTACTGTCTTGTCTTTTGCGCTTGTCGTGCCTCGCACTGAATGGCTCTCGCTAGCTTGCTAAAAATGATGACGAAGAATTAAGGAAAAAACATGCTTTCATTAGAAGATGAAGTTTACGTAGAGCCAACTAAGCCACAACTGGCGCCAGTGCCAACAACAACCGCTGCGCCAGTAGCGGCAAACCAGCCGTCTATTTCAGGTCGTGTGAATGCCTCAGATAAGCGTATGATTAACGGTCAAACGGATGTGAATCAACTGGTGCCGTTCAAATACCACTGGGCGTGGGATAAATACTTGGCCGGTTGTGCCAATCACTGGATGCCGCAAGAAGTGTCTATGAGCCGCGATATTGCGCAGTGGAAAGATAGCACTGCGCTAACGGACGATGAGCGCTTGATTGTGAAACGTAATTTAGGCTTTTTTACTACGGCTGACTCATTGGCTGCGAACAACATCGTGCTGGGCACATACCGCCACATTACTGCACCAGAATGTCGTCAGTACTTGCTTCGCCAGGGGTTTGAAGAGGCGATTCATACCCATGCTTACCAATACATTGTTGAGAGTTTGGGTTTAGATGAGTCAGAGGTTTTTAATGCTTACCAGGAAGTAGCGAGTATTAAAGATAAAGATGATTTCCTGATTCCATTCATCAACATCCTAACAGACCCGGAGTTTAAAACCGGTACACCAGAGGCTGACCAGCAACTGCTGCGTTCATTGATTGTATTTGCCTGCATCATGGAAGGCTTGTTCTTCTACGTAGGTTTTGTGCAGATTCTGGCATTAGGTCGCCAGAACAAAATGCAAGGTGCAGCAGAGCAGTATCAATACATCTTGCGTGATGAATCTATGCACTGTAACTTTGGTATCGATGTGATTAATACCATCAAGCTAGAAAATCCGCATTTATGGACTGCTGAATTCCGTGACGAGATTAAAGGTTTAATTCAACATGGCGTGGAACTTGAGTACCGCTATGCGGAAGCCACCATGCCGCGCGGTGTGCTGGGTTTGAATGCAACGATGTTTAAAGAGTATTTGCGCTTTATTGCCAACCGTCGTTGTCAGCAAATTGGTTTGGATGTGCTTTACCAAGGTGCGACCAATCCGTTCCCATGGATGAGTGAGATGATAGATTTGAAGAAAGAGAAAAACTTCTTTGAAACTCGTGTGACAGAATATCAAACTGGCGGCGCTTTGAGCTGGGATTAATCTGGTGCCAAACTGGCAAGAATAGCCTTAGCTACACGGCTATTTTTGCCTGCACTCAAGGAGTAGCGCCTTTTTCTTTTAAGAGCGCTACTATCTTAGTATTACCTGCATCTTCAGCTAAGGCTAAAGCAGACTTACCGTTCTTACCACGCGCCAAGATATCCGCACCTCGCTCGATAAGTAGTTCAGCCACCTCAAACTGACCCGATGTGAGACTAAGCAATAAAGGCGTAAAACCAAGGCTATCCCGATCATTGATATAAGCCCCTCTTTTGATTAACATTTCTGCAATAGTTTTATAACCAGGCAATTGTTGACCACATACCAGTAAAAGCGGCGTCATTGTCTTGCGGTCATAAGCATTCACATCCGCACCTTTTTTGATCAGTATGCTCGCAATCACAGTGTAGCCTTTTTTTAAAGCAACCAACAGCGCGGGCGTGCCATCTGGATCTGAAATGTGGATATTGAAATTACTACGAACAAAGAGATCAACAGCCGCCTGATTACCTGTATGAATTGCCTGCAGAAACTGCTCTTCACTGCGCGCAATCCCTAGCCGCTCTAATTCTTTAATAGCAGCATCTATCCCTTGAGCTTCGCGGATATGCTGAGACTGCCGCACTTGCCGCAGCCTAAGAATGTCTTCCATCACATCTTTTGGGAAGCCCTGACGCCCACCACGAGAGTCAATAATCAGCTCACTGAAATAATCGTGGATTTGTGGTGTAGACCACAGCTTCTCAATGCGCAACAAAATACGATCGAACTTATCTTCAAGCGCGTATGGGTAGTTCTCGCCGAGGTATTCAAAAAAAGGATGTTTAACAGACATAATGAATATAGTAACTTAATCTAACTATTTAAATTGAGTGAGTTGGTAATGACTACCAACAACTCACAAAAATTCATTATAATCAATTTTTAATATGCTAAGCTAACAGCGTTGCATAGTTTACTCACGCGCTATTTCGTAAGTAAACGAAAGGATTATTTTGTTGAATTTCGAAGAAATGCATACAAGATTACCCGCTTACTATCGTTACCTGATTGCGATAGTGCTGTTCCTCATAGCCTTTTTTCTGCGTTTCATCATCGCACCAGCACAAGAAAATCTGGCATACATCACCTTTTATTTGCCAACACTCATCAGCTTCTATCTACTTGGCACTGGCCCTGGCGCCTTGGTGGCTATACTTTCTGGCATAGCTGGCGAATACTACTTCGTGAAACCATTTGAAGTATTATTTAGCGCGCAAAAGAGCTATCTTCCACTCGTATTTTTCTCCTTAACATCTTGCCTGATTGGGTTAATCATCACGAGACTTAGCCACTACAGTGATGAACTAAAGCATGCCGAAGTCCGAGAGAAGTTCCGTAGCCATGTACTAGAGCTGATTGCGAAGGGGGCGCCGCTACCTAATATACTCAGAGCCATCATCCTCTGGGTTGAACAAGAAAACCCGGCTATACGCGGCAGTATTATGCTGCTAGATTCTGAAGGTAAGCGCCTGTTGGCAACAGCAGCTCCTAACCTGCCTAGATTCTACGTAGCCGCAGTGAATAATCTAAGCATAGGCGAAGGCGTTGGCTCCTGCGGCACGGCAGCATTTACCGGCAACCGGGTCATTGTTGAAGATATACAAAACCACCCTTACTGGCGCTATTTTAGAGAGATTGCAGGCCAAGCAAGGCTTGGGTCTTGCTGGTCGGAGCCAATACGTTCAACGCAAGGCAAGGTACTAGGAACCGTCGCCATCTACCACCAGAATACATACCGGCCAACTGAAGCCAATATCATGCTGATTGAGCAAGCCGCTTATCTGGCAAGTATTGCCATTGAAAAAAATCATAGTGAACTTGCCTTAAAGAAGAATGAAGAACGCTGGAGATTTGCTTTAGAGGGTGCAGGAGACGGGGTTTGGGAATATGATTTTCAAACAGGTAAAACTGAAGCATCCCCACGCTTAATGGAGATTTTGGGGTTAGATGCGAGCCTAACATCTGATGTTGAGAGGTTTCACCACTGGGTAGCGTACACCCACCCAGACAGCGTCACCAACACAATGATGGCGATACAGGCGATGAAAGATAACAAAACCGATCGCTACCAGATTGAACAGCAAAAGCTATGTGGAGACGGCTCTTACAAGTGGCTACTGAACCGAGGCATGGTGATCAGCCGCAACGATGAAGGAAAACCATTACGCATGATTGGCACCTCTACAGACATTACCGAGCGCAAACAGCTTGAAGAGGAGTTCAAACGCCAAGCACGTATTGATTTCCTCACTGGGGTCAGCAATCGCCGCTACTTCATGGAGCAAGCCGAACAAGAAATACAGCGCACCAATCGCTACGACACGCCACTCTCGTTCTTTATGCTGGATATTGACCTCTTTAAGCAGGTCAATGATACATACGGTCACAAATCGGGCGATACGGTGCTGAAAAGGATGGCTAAGGTCTGCCGTGAAACCTTACGTGAGATTGACATCATTGGCCGCGTAGGGGGCGAGGAGTTTGCTATTTTACTGCCCGAGACAGACAAAGCAGAAGCCGCCGAGGTTGCCGAGCGGCTACGTGCAGTACTTGCCAATGAAAAAGTACCAATGGAGGTTGGCATTCCCATTCAGTTCACTGTTTCAATCGGCGTAGCTTCCAGAATATCCAAGCAAGACAACATCGACATGCTACTCAACCTAGCGGATGAAGCACTTTATCAGGCCAAAAAGTACGGGCGCAATCGAGTCTACATTGCTATGCAATAAGCGGATTAACCAAAAGTGGAAACTAGAGGCTGACTAATAATTACACTAAACTCTTAATCCAGCTACTTGCAGGCACAGGTTTACTATACAAATACCCTTGGTGGACCACCACTGCCCTAGCATTCAAAAAGTCTGCCTGCTCTTGCGTTTCCACCCCTTCAGCCACCACATTTAATTGCATATGTTTGGCAACTGCCAATACCGATTCAACTAAAGCCGCATCGTCTGGGTCATGCGGCGCATCCTGCACAAACGTTTTATCTATCTTCAACTCATGAATCGGCAAGCGTTTGAGATGGCTTAGCGAAGAATATCCGGTACCAAAATCATCCAGAGAAAAGTGTATTCCCAGTAAAGTGAGCTCCGTCATTTTAGCAATCACCTCGCTGATGTTATCAATCACCAACCCTTCCGTCACTTCGAGCGTCAAATGGGTTGGGTCAGCGCCGGTATCCGCTAAAATTGTTTTAATGCTAGAAACAAAACCCCGCTGACGGAAGTGCCTTGGACTAATATTGACTGATACGCGAATCGGCAAACTGTAAATATCCTGCCTTGCCAAAATCCGGCAAGTTTCAGTGAGCACCCACACATCCACATCCACAATCAAATCTGTTTCTTCAGCCACAGGAATAAATAAAGAAGGCGGCACTAAGCCACGTTCGGCATGCTGCCAGCGCACCAAGGACTCCGCCCCAACCACCACACCGGCAGCGTTCACTTGCGACTGCAGATACAGCATTAGCTCTCCTGCTGGAATGGCCAAGCGCAATTCACGCTCAATTTTGAAGCGCTGCTCAGCCACGCTTGCCATTGACTGTTCAAACAAGATACTTTGATTGCCACCATTTTGCTTAGCACGATGCATGGCTGTATCTGCACGGCGAAACACATCACCCGCATCATCTTCAATATTAATGGGGAAAGTGGCAATACCAATACTACCTGAGGCAATCAACTCATCATCCCCCAGCTGAATTGGGAGCTTAAGCTGCACTCTAATTTTATCAAGCAGGTGGCTAACCATCGAGTCAATATCTGCTGTATTGCTTGCACCTTTCGGAATCAACACCGCGAATTCATCCGCAGACATTCTGGCTAACATGCCGTCGGCTCCCACCAGCGGCTTTAGCCTATCGGCGATAAAACATAGCAGCATATCCCCGACCGCATGCCCACGTGCTTCATTCAGCGTTTTAAAACGGTCTAGGTTTAATAAAATGAGTGCACCTTTGGAGCCTGTGCTTTTGCACTCCAATAAGGCACAATTAAGACGATCAATCTGCAATGATCGATTCGGTAAACCGGTCAATGAATCGTAGTAGGCCAAACGGTGCAGCTCAACACGGCCATGCTCTTTTTCTTCATAATCTTGAAAAAGCAGGCAAATTAGCATCGTTGCCACCGGATAAAACAAAATAATCGTGGGGCCCAGCTGCTTATCAATCCAAACCCCTATGCCACCAGGCAAATATAAAAACAGCAGCAGCATCACCACGTGCACTAGCAGCCCAGCACCTAATAGCGGCAGCGCCTTCAAAGAGCCGCCTACACTTTTCCGATAATAATAAAACGCAACACCGATTAAAGTAGCCACTACAGTGACGGCAACTCCGATATAAACACCGGCCCCACCAAGCCATATCCGGTATGCACCGATAATAGACGCACTCAACGCAGCAACAAAAGGGCCACCAAACATCCCTGCAACAAACAAAACAATGGAGCGCCCATCAAAGATCACGCCATTACCGTACTGCACTGGTGTCATCATGCCAATCACACCGGCAATACCAAATAAAAGACCAAAAAATAACGGCTGCGTTAACGGATTCTTTTTATTACGGGAGGAGGTAACTTGGTAGATTGTTGTGAGCGCAACTAACAAAGCAGTATTGTGAATCAGCTCAATAAAAAACATGACACTCCCTTAAAGTAGATCAGACGAAATCAAGCTGCATATTAACTGATAAGATCACTAATAAATAAGCCGAACAAATAAAAATTAAGCTTTGCACACTTGCTTACTCCAACCAAGCACTTAAAAAAGCAGAAAAACCTCGCCTCAAGCCCTAGCTTGCTGCACATACCCGATTTCGGCCAGACTGCTTTGCCTGATAAAGCGCCTTATCCGCTCGACTAAGCAACACATCGATATTGTCATCCGCTGACTCCACAGAAGACACGCCAATCGAGACCGTATACTGTACTGGCAAGCCATCCTTCATTGGCACTTCAGAGTCAGCAACCGACAGCCTTAAACGCTCAGCCACTTCCAGCGCCTCTGCGCGATTGGTTTCTGGCAGCAAAATAGCAAACTCTTCACCGCCTACGCGCCCGATAATATCAACCTCACGCAAGGTTTGGCGACATACATCTGCCAATTTTTTCAACACAATATCGCCAACTTTATGTCCATGGCTATCATTAATTTTCTTAAAAAAGTCGATATCCATCATAAAAATTGCCATTTCTTTTTCATAGCGCTGACTTCGACTAAGCTCTTTCTCCGCCTGCTCCATAAAATGACCACGATTATTCAACTCAGTCAGGTAATCAATGTGTGCCTTTTGGTTAAGCTCCAACTCCAGCAGTTTACGGCTATTAATATTGGCATGCACCCCTATCATGCGTATGGGCTGATGTAGCGCATTAAACTCAGCAATTTTGAACACACTATTCATCCAAACCCAATCTCCGTTTTTTGCACGGCGCCGATAATCAACAGAGACCGAGTCACTGCCAGTCATGCACTCATTTAAGAGTGACATCACCCTAGCACTATCTTCCGGGTGCAATGCTGCCTGCCACTCCTGCAAGTTATGGTCTAACTCCCCCTCTGCATAACCCAGAACTTGAGAGTACTCATCACTCGTCGTCATCTCACCCGTTTTGATATCAAAATCAAACCAAGCCTGATTAGCCGCCAATAACGCAAGGCGCATTCTGTCTTCACTTTTACGTAGCTGCGCCTCAGCTCTCTTTAACTCAGTGATATCTCTGGCAATACCAAACAAACCAATAATATGACCGTCTTTATCTTTCATCGCATATTTACGGTTATCAACCCAACAGGGCTTACCATGACTATTTAACAGCGGCTGTACCTCTTGCGCCATAGGCAAAAAGCCATTAAAAATCTTTTTCTCTAGCGTGTAATAAATATCCGCATACTCCCTAGGCAGCACATCGTAATCTGTTTTACCAATCAAGTCAGACCAATGCGCGATGCCTTGCGTGACATCTACGACAGTTTGGCTTGCACTAGTAAACTGATGATTTCTATTCTTGAAATAAATGTAGTCATCTGTATTTTCTAGCATCGCAAAAAAGCTGTCATACATCAGACCCTGAGCAATCTCGAGGTTAACCTCAGGTTGCGCAAGGGTGAGCGTAATCCGCGTTTTTAAATTATCCACATCTAACTGTTTTTGATAAGTGGCACTCAGAATCTTAGCCAGCCCCTTCTTATCTACAATTCTAAAAGTCAGGGTAACCGGCTCTACTTGAGATGAGTGTGAGAAAATCGCATCGTATATATCTAGGTCATCTGGATGAAACAAACTTTTGAGTGTGGGGCTAGATGCCGACAGCTGCGTCGAACTCCATCCGGTCAGAGGCTTGGCATCCCCCTCCAACTGCTCACAAACGAGCGCATCAAGCGCTACAACAAACATGAATTTAATAGGGGGGATATTTTCTTGTTGTTTGCTAGCCATCATGTTGACTTTCAGTCGGTTAAACAAGCTGCCATCATTAACACCTTCCTAAAACCTACTGTGCTACCTATACTGGGGCTTGTCAAGAAATATACATAGCATGTGCTCGCTATTTGAAACACCTACTTTCTGCTGCCGTCCGGCTAAAACAAAACAGCCCAATCGGATATCGATTAGGCTGTTTATTTGATAGCGCATAATTGCAGCAACGGCACTAGCGTCCGTTGATGAGCGCAGACTGCCTTACCTCAACCCCATACAGAACTGCGTTGGCTAGCATCCAGAAAGGTCCAGGCTACGATGCGGCTTTGCTTTTGACCTTGCGTCATTTCTATGGTCCTCACCTCACGCGCATGCACGTTCTTGAGCGCACGGTAAACACTGGGCAAGTTAGCGGCTTTTGAGATCAGCGTGGTAAACCATACGCATTGCGTTGCATACTGCCTACTCTGTTTAACCATGGCGGTCACAAACGCCTCCTCACCCCCAGCACAATACAACTCTGCGCCTTGCCCGCCAAAATTCAATACGGCAGGCTTGCTACCCCCACCCTGTTTAGCCACATGCTTACCTAACCCCCGCCACTTTCGTTGCGTGCCGGCCTGCGCATCGGACAGAGAGCCATGAAACGGCGGATTGCACATCGTTAACGCAAATAACTCGCCCGGTTGAATCATGCCGTTAAAAATGGATGTTGGTGTAGCCTGCAATCGCAACTCAATCAAATCAGTCAGGGCATTTGCATCCACAATCTGCTGTGCATTGCGCAGTGCCTTAGTGTCAATATCTGCCCCCACAAACTGCCACCCATATTCATGAGCTCCAATCAGTGGATAGATCATGTTCGCACCTACGCCTATATCCAGTACGCGCACAGATTGCCCACGCGGGACTACGCCATGAGGCTCGCTTAGCAAATCAGCCAGATAGTGCAAGTAATCCGCACGCCCGGGAATGGGCGGACATAGGTAATGTTGAGGAATATCCCAAACATCCACCGCATAAAACTGTTTGAGCAAAGCCTGATTAAGCGCCTTAACGCTTTGCGCATCAGAAAAATCAATAGAAGCATCACCATATGCATTCAATTGCACATATGGAGCCAACGCCGCGCTGGTTTGAATCAGCGCATCAAAGTCGTAGCGCTCGCGATGTCGATTACGCGGATGCAACGCAGATTTGGTGTTTTCAGGTTTCACTAATGTTTGATAGGCAGATTAAAAAGATAAGTACCCAAAGCGTCTATGCACATGGGTTAAATAATAGCGCTAATCGGAACTGACAGCACAAAAGAAAAAGGCTTAATCATTTCTGATTAAGCCTTATATATCTTGGTAGGGTGTGCGGGGATCGAACCCACGACAAACGGATTAAAAGTCCGCTGCTCTACCAGCTGAGCTAACACCCCATTCATTTCGTAATTAACTGCGTTACTTACGAAAGGTCGCCATTATATAGAAACTATCAGGTTGGTCAATGAGAAATTCACAAATAACTTAATTATTTTGTAAAAAAGTTTTCTATTTTTCGTAAGAGATTGTTTTAACAAGACTTCTAAAGTGCGCCGCTTCACCCGAACTAATATATTAACGCATTCCAGGTAGCTTACCGCCCATCAAACCACCCATACTGCGCATCATTTTTGCCATGCCGCCTTTGCTAAACATCTTCATCATCTTCTGCGTTTCTTCAAATTGCTTCAACAAACGGTTCACTTCCTGCACTTGCACTCCAGAACCATCCGCAATACGTTTTTTACGTGTTGCCTTAATCAGCTCTGGTTTACGACGCTCCAACGGCGTCATGCTATTGATAATACCCTCAATGCGGCGAATGCTCTTGTCTGCATCATCTGGATTCACTTTGGCTGCCATGCCTGCAAGCTGTGACGGCATTTTATCCATGAGTGCACCCATCCCCCCCATTTTGCGCATTTGCGACATTTGCGCTTTAAAGTCGTCTAAATCAAAGTTTTTACCTGATTTAACTTTATTGGCCAGCTTTTGCGCCTCAGCCATGTCTACGTTTTTATGCGCTTGCTCAATCAAACCCAGCACATCACCCATACCAAGGATTCGTGATGCCATACGGTCTGGATAAAACGGCTCTAGGCCATCCACTTTTTCACTCACACCAATGAACTTGATTGGCTTACCTGTCACATGGCGAACCGACAAAGCCGCACCGCCGCGTGAGTCACCATCCAGTTTAGTTAAAATAACGCCTGTTAACGGTAAGGTATCCCCAAACGCTTTCGCCGTATTAATCGCATCCTGCCCCTGCATCGCATCGACCACAAACAAGGTCTCAATCGGGTTCAAGAAGGTGTGCAATGCCTTGATTTCAGCCATCATCGCTTCATCAATACCTAAGCGACCTGCCGTATCGAAGATCACCACATCGTAGTAACCGCGTTTTGCAAAATCTAAAGTCGCAGTAGCAATATCAAGCGGCGCTTGGCTGGCATTACTATCAAAGCACTCTATCTCCAACTGCTTGGCCAGCGTTTTAAGCTGCTCAATCGCGGCTGGACGATACACGTCAGCACTCGCCAACAGGACTTTCTTTTTCTGCTCTTTTAATAACTTTGCCAACTTGGCCGAGGTGGTGGTTTTACCCGAACCCTGCAAACCCGCCATTAAAATAATAGCTGGTGGCACTGCAGCTAAATTCAAGCCTTCATTGGCCTTACCCATGAGTGAGGTCAACTCATCGTTCACCACTTCAATCACGGCCTGACCTGGGGTTAGGCTCTGTAACACCTCTTTACCCTGCGCACGTAGCTTCACCGCAGCAATAAAGTCTTTCACTACCGGCAAGGCAACATCAGCCTCCAGTAAGGCCATACGCACTTCACGCATCGCATCAGTGATATTTTCTTCGGTTAAGCGTGCTTGCCCACGTAAGTTTTTAATGACGCCCTGCAAGCGCCCAGTCAAGTTTTCTAGCATCTTTATACTCGTACAAATAATATTAGGTCTAATTTTACATCAAGCGCCAGACCTGTCCTATTAATACATTTGTTTAATCAATCCAATATATTAAGTAAGTTTAAGCCTCAGCACTGGCAGCTTGATTACACTAGCGCCCGCTGGCGTAGTAAGTGATGTGATAAATCTTATATTTATTAATCTCAGCTATTATATTTACGCGCTAATTGCGCCATAATTGCACTATGCAAAAATTAATTCCTTACTTTATTGTTGCGTTTATTTATATGGCGGTGGCTATTGATTTCTGGCGCGATGCAAAAGCACCAAACCATGCCAATATAAAACCTGATGCATTAAAACTGCACTCAGCAATGATCGCCTTGGGCTTACTGATTCATGGTTGGCTATTACACCAAAGCATTTTCGCTATCGGTTTCAACTTGGGCTTTTATCAGTCGATTTCGGCAATCCTGTGGTTAACCGTTTTAGTGTATTGGGTAACAGATCGCAACCATCAGCTATATAGCCTGCAGGCCTTTGTGTTGCCACCGGCTGCTGTATTTTCACTACTGCCTGCCTTCTTTACCGAAACGCATTTCTTGCCTGAATCTGGTAACCCGCTGTTTATTGCACATATCTGGGTAGCCATGATTGCCTATAGCCTATTTACGTTTGCCGCATTGCATGCCTTGCTGATGACCATTGCGGAACGAAACCTGCACCACAAAACCTCGCTGATTAAACTGCCTAGCTTCCCACCATTAATGGTGATGGAAAGCCTACTATTTAAAATGATAGGTTTTGGATTTGTTCTACTCACCGCTACTTTAGTGAGTGGCATGTGGTTCTCTGAGGCGTTATTCCATAAGCCAGTGCAATTCAACCATAAGACCATCTTCTCAATTGCTAGCTGGTTTATTTACGCTGGGCTATTGTTTGGCAGATACCAATATGGCTGGCGAGGATTAAAAGCTATTCGCTGGACCCTCACTGGCTTCGTCCTGCTGGTGCTAGCTTATATTGGCAGCAAGTTTGTTTCGCAGATACTGTTGGGGCACTAAAAACGTTAAAAGCAGCGCGCGGCTGCTTTTAACTTAAACTTGATATCGACAAATGATCGGCGCACTGTAAATAGACGCTGTCTATGCACAATACCTATGTGCGCAAACTAATACGAGGCCACTGATGCTGCTCTGCATATGTTGCTAGCGTAGGGTCTGCATCTACGGCGATAGGATTAGTCACCAACTTCATTAACGGTAAATCATTGTGCGAATCACTGTAGAAATAACTTTTCGCAAAGTCGCCCAATTGCTGCCCACGTGCATTTAACCAATCGTTAATACGCGTTACCTTACCCTCTTGAAAGCTCGGCACACCTTGCACGCCCCCCGTGTATTGACCATCGACCATTTCCGGGTCGGTACCAATCAAATGCTCAATGCCGTATGCAGTAGCAATCGGCTTAGTCACAAAGCTGTTCGTTGCCGTAATCACAACGCACAAATCGCCTGCCGCTTTGTGCTGATTCACCAACTCTTGCGCCTTCACGGTCATCATCGGGCGAATCACTTGCTCCATATATTTCAAATGGAGCGCATCTAAAAACTCTTTAGAGTGTTTACTTAACGGCTTTAATTGAAATTCAAGAAATTTATAAATATCTAGATTGCCGTTTTTATAATCTTGATAAAACTGGTCATTGCGCTCTTGATGTGTCTTGCCGTCTAGCAAGCCTTCACCAATCAAAAACATGCCCCAGTTGTAATCGCTATCACCAGCCAGCAAAGTATTGTCTAAGTCAAACAACGCTAAATTCTGCGTTGGAGTTACGTCTTGTTTCATATTAAATATCTTCATTATTCGTTACAGAAAGCACTAAAAACACACCTACCAAAATCACACCTAGCGCAGCTATTTCAACCGTGGTGACGTGTTCACCGGCCCACCAGATACCCACCGCGAACGCCACGATCGGATTTACAAAAGTATTGCTGCTGGCAACTAAAGGCCGTACCGTCTTAAGCAAGTACTGGTATGCACTGTATGCAATTAACGACCCCAGTACAATTAGAAACACCAGTGCACCCCATGACTTGGGTGACACATGCCGAGGCCATGACTCGTCAGCGTAAGCGCTTACCAACAACAGCGCAAGCCCGCCCACAAACATCTGGCACGCAGCGCCCATTAAACCTGCCGGCATCGCTAAATGCTTACCCCATACCGAGCCAAACGACCAACTCGCTGCAGCAAATATCAACAAGAAGGCGCTAGTAAAATCCCCTTCAAAACTGCCGCCCAGATTAAGCAACACAATACCAACTAAACCGATGGCAATACCTAGCCACTCTTTTAGCGTAATCTTATGCCCCCAAATTGAGGAAAAAATTGCCATCCAAATCGGCGCGGTGGCGATTGATAACGCAGCAACGCTCGATGAAATGGTTTGCTGCACATAACACACAGTGCCATTGCCTAGCGCAGGTAACAACAGCCCCACTACACCAGCGCCAAGCCATTCGCGGCCAGAAGGCATCGCAGCACCCAAATAACGCATCACAACAAACAAAACCGCGCCGGCAACAGTGAAGCGTATACCCCCCATTAAAAACGGAGGAAAGCTTTCTATCCCAAAACGAATGGCCAAATATGTTGAGCCCCAAATAAAGTAGGTACAGAACAGTGCCAACACAATCAAAAACGATTGCCGACTCATAGGTAGACGCATATAGTTATTCTGCTAAAACTTAGCCAGCTTCCAAAAAAAGTTGTCCTGCCCTAGCAGTAGTTTAGAGAGCTCATCCAAAAATGTTGCATCCACCTGATCAAACGGCATTTCCAATTCCATCTCACCAAGCTTGGCAATGTTTTTTAATGAAAAGTGCAATACCTCAGCATCAGATAATGCCGTGACTAATATTGAGCCTTTGACTTGCCAAGGAATAGTAAAGGATACCGCTGTCACCCGTGCATGTTCATTCTTCACGTCTTCTGCAGTATGTACTATGCCATAGCGCCACAACACATCTTTAATGCGCTGTGCAATGCCTAGCTCACGTTCAAATTTAAAAACCTGCGGTGCCTTGTAAAAGTAGAATAGTGAAACATGGCTAATCTCATCAGAGAATGCTTCATTACTCAAGAGCGTATGCCGATACTCAGCAAAAGGCTCTGTCACCCTTAACCCAGATAAATCACCGATGCTAGGCAATGAAATGACATGGGGAAACTCAGGCTCAATCACTCGAATTAGCTCAGAGAACTCACGCCAATAATTGAATACCTCTTTAAGTTTTGCATTACGCAAAGCGAGCGAATCAGCACTGAGTTTGCTTTGATTATTTTTCTCCTCAAGCGTTTGCTGCGCCTGAAGCTTCATCTGTCCTAACAAACTCATGGATTCGCCCGACTTGGTTTTAACAACACATCCGCATTCAAAAACTACACTTGAGGATGTGCGCGCTCTAGCTTGCTATGTAACTTATTCAATCCATTTAAATAAGCTTTGGCAGAGGCCACAACAATATCCGTGTCCGCACCTTGCCCATTCACTATACGCCCGCCCTTAGAAAGACGTACCGTCACTTCGCCTTGCGCATCTGTACCGCTGGTAATGTTATTCACTGAGTAAAGCAATAACTCAGCGCCGCTGTTTACAATTTGCTCAATCGCCTTAAATGATGCATCTACAGGGCCACCGCCATCAGCCTCAGCTTTTTTCTCGCTGCCATTATCACTTACTGTAATCAAGGCATGTGGCACCTCACCGGTTTGTGATGCCACTTGTAAATACACCAATTTATAATTCTCGCTTGCTTCAGACACAAACTCATCGCTCACTAAGGCGTGTAAGTCTTCATCAAAAATTTCAGACTTTTTGTCCGCTAAATCTTTAAAACGTGCAAACGCTGCATTTAACAAATCTTCAGTTTCAAGCTCAATGCCCAACTCTTTCAAGCGCGTTCTAAATGCATTACGGCCAGACAACTTACCCAAGGTTAATTTATTTGCGTTCCAACCCACATCTTCAGCACGCATAATTTCATAAGTTTCGCGATGCTTCAACACACCGTCCTGGTGAATACCAGACTCATGTGCAAACGCATTGGCACCTACAATCGCCTTGTTAGGCTGCACCGGATAACCAGTGATAGTAGAAACCAACTTACTGGTTGGTACGATTTGTGTCGCATCTATGCTTGTGGTTAAGTTGAAGATGTCATTGCGCGTTTTCACTGCCATGACCACTTCTTCCAAGCTTGCATTACCTGCACGCTCACCCAAACCGTTAATCGTACACTCAACCTGACGCGCACCAGCCATTACCGCAGCCAATGAGTTTGCCACTGCCATACCAAGGTCATTATGACAGTGTGTAGACCACACTACCTTATGACTATTGGGCACACGTGCAATCAATTCACGCATACGCTCGCCCCATGCTGCTGGAATAGAGTAACCTACAGTATCTGGCACGTTAATGGTTTTGGCACCAGCTTGAATCACTGCATCGAATACGCGAATCAAAAAATCCATGTCTGAGCGCACCGCATCTTCGGCAGAGAACTCAACATCATCTGTATATTCCAACGCCCACTTCACCGCTTGCACCGCACGCTCAACCACTTGGTCTTCGGTCATACGGAGTTTATTTTCCATATGAATCTTGCTGGTGGCGATAAATGTATGAATACGCCCTTTTGCCGCAGGTTTAATTGCCTCACCAGCACGACGTACATCGTTCTCGCTGGCACGCGCTAATGAGCAGACCGTTGAGTTTTTAATAATCTTTGCAATTTCGTGAACCGCATCAAAATCGCCAGGGCTCGCCGCCGCAAAACCCGCCTCAATCACGTTCACGCCCAACTTCTCAAGTTGACGTGCAATACGAATTTTTTCCTCTTTGGTCATTGCTGCGCCTGGGCTCTGCTCGCCATCACGCAATGTCGTATCAAAAATAATAATTTGCTCTTGTGTCATGATAATTACCTTAGTTTTATTTTGTTTTAGCCTATCATTGCTTTAAACAACAGGCTACTAGCTGGCACCTCACCTAAAAACAATTGGGTGCGCGAAGTAATACTTAAATTTGGGGTGTGTTTAGTCTGCGCACTAGCGCAGAAAGCTAAGAAGGCGTAACGCAGATAATTTGCGTAGCAAATCGGCACTGGCATGTTGATGCAGTGCATATTGAGTAAATGTAATATTTAAATTGAACATAGTACTAGCAATATAATGTTTTTTAAGTGGTTTCGCAAGTGCTTAAGTATTTGAATTTATTTATCATGATGATCAATAAATCTTAACGAACGTTGTGTATTACTTAAGCACTTTGGGTTGGCTGTAAATTACTTAGCAGTAAATTTTCCACGCAGCCACATCACATAACCTGAAAGTGCATAGATTGTCATAATCAAAAACAATACTTCCGGCGGGCTATAGGAAATCAGCACAAAGCCCAACATGATGCCAAGAATAACAAAAAATGGCACGCTCGCTTTTAGATTAATATCTTTGCCGCTGTAATAGCGCAGATCACTCACCATAGAAGCACCAGCAAACACCGTAATGCACCATGCCATCCATTTCATTTGCAGCACACCAAAAAATACATCGCGGCCATTCACGCCATACTCATAAGACACCCACACAAAGCCAGCCAGCAAAGCAGCAGCAGCCGGGCTAGGTAAACCTTGGAAATAACGCTTATCTTGATTCACATCATCCAGCTTGGTATTAAATCTAGCCAAACGCAGTGCCGCACAAGCGCAATAAATAAAGGCAGCAATCCAACCCAGTTTACCTAAAGGTTTAAGCGCCCAAACATACAAAATAAGCGCAGGCGCAACACCAAACGACACCATATCAGATAGGCTATCGTATTCTGCACCAAACGCGCTTTGCGTATTGGTCATGCGGGCGACCCGACCATCCAAACCATCCATCACCATTGCGATAAAAATCGCAACAGCAGCCTGTTCAAAGTTGCTATTCATCGCCTGTACGATTGCGTAAAAACCAGCAAACAAAGCCGCAGAAGTAAATAAATTAGGTAATAAATATATTCCGCGCTCACGTAAAGACGGTGAGTCAGAGTTACGATGAAATGTTTTTTGTTTAGGTTCAATCATGTTTTACATCATACCTTTATATATGATCATATTTAAATTTTGATTAGTATAACAAAGCCTATTGCGATACTCGAAATCAAATTTCAACACTGGTAACTTTAATTTTTTAAAAACACGGACATCTAATCTTAACACTGACAGCGACGCGCCAGACAAAACAAAGCCGGCAAATAGCCGGCCTTGTTTCAATTACCCATACTCACGTTAATAACAAGTAAGCCTCACATTATTTAGCGGGTTCTGCGACAAAAATCTCTACGCGACGATTTTTGGCCCGATTTGCCGCGGTGTCATTGGCGACCAAAGGTTCACGTGAACCTCTGCCTTCAATCGCAATCCGGCTAGACTGCACACCACGTGCTACAACATATTCACGAACACTTGCAGCACGATTTAACGATAATGGGTTGTTAACAGCATCACTACCTGTACTATCCGTATGGCCGATAACGGTTACGTTACTTGCCGGATTGTTCACCAAGCTGGTAGCAAAAGTATCGAGCACAGTTCTAAAATTTGATTTGATATCAGCACGACCCACGTCAAAAGAAATATCACTAGGGATATCTAGTTTCAGGCGATTATCCGCAGTCTGCGTCACACCTACGCCAGTACCTGCTGTAGCTTCTTCCATTTGCCTTTTTTGCTCTTCCTGACGCTTAGTCCAGACGTTGCCAGCAACAGCACCCGCAGCAGCACCAACAGCGGCGCCAATCGCAGCACCTTTCCCTTTACCGGCAATCGCACCTACAACGGCACCTGCACCAGCGCCAATCGCGGCACCTTTAGCCGTGCCCTTTTGCGTCTCTGTCATATTGGCACAACCGCCAAGCACAAAAGCCAATAAGCACGCACCTACAATCATCGTATTTTTCATATATCCTCCATTATTAATTTATAGCTAAACCTTAGAGCATATTTTACTAAAATAGTTTTCACCAAGACTTAATATTTAGGATTCAACCCTTAACCGACATTCACAGACGCAGAGTGGCTACGCCTACAAGCTATACATATTGTGTTAGTATCGCGACATTCAAAATATTATTGTTTTACCATGCAATTTACCTTACACAAACAAGATGGCCTCGCACGTCGCGGCACTTTAGAACTAGCGCACGGCAAAGTTGAAACGCCTGCTTTCATGCCTGTCGGTACTTATGGCACAGTCAAAGCCATGTCTCCGCTGGAACTGACCGAGATTGATGCGCATATCGTACTCGGTAATACCTTTCACCTATGGTTGCGCCCAGGACTAGAAGTGATCGCGGCACACGGCGGCCTGCACAAATTCATGGGTTGGGATAAACCCATACTAACCGATTCAGGCGGCTTTCAGGTTTGGAGCCTAGGTGATTTACGCAAGATTACTGAAGAGGGGGTTAAATTCCGCTCTCCTATCAATGGCGACTCATGCTTCCTCACACCAGAAGAATCCATGCGCATCCAACGTGTATTGAACTCAGATATTGTGATGATTTTTGATGAGTGCACCCCTTACCCAGCCACCCTCAAAGAGGCCAACGACTCGATGCAGCTTTCGCTCAGGTGGGCAAAGCGTAGTAAGCAAGCGCACGAAGGTAACCCCAATGCTTTATTTGGCATCATCCAAGGTGGCATGCACGAGGAGCTACGCGACGTTTCTCGCGAAGGTTTAGAGCAAATTGGGTTTGATGGTTATGCCATTGGTGGCCTTTCAGTAGGCGAACCTAAAGAAGATATGTTGCGTATATTGGCGCACACTGCCCCCAAGATGCCGCAAGAGAAGCCGCGCTACTTGATGGGAGTCGGCACGCCTGAAGATTTAGTCGCTGCCGTATCACAAGGCGTGGATATGTTCGACTGCGTTATGCCGACGCGCAATGCACGCAATGGCTGGCTATTTACGCAATATGGCGACGTGAAAATTAAAAATGCCAGCTACAAAAACGACACCAATCCGCTTGATGCAGACTGCACATGCTATACCTGCCGCAACTTCACACGCGCATATCTGCACCACTTGCATAGAATTGGTGAGATCTTAGGCTCTCGCCTAAACACCATACATAACCTGCATTATTATCAGCAACTCATGAGCGGCATGCGTGGTGCGATTGAAGCAGGTACGTTTGACACGTTCAAGCAAGAGTTTGCAGCAAAGCGCAAAAGCTTGACCTGAGTCAACTGAACGAAAATCTGCACCGTCTGCATTCAGATACAGTATGTGCTAGAATTAAAGGCTAATTTTTAGATCATTTTTTAAGTTTTTTTAAAGAGAGTTATATCGTGTTTATTTCAAATGCTTATGCTGCAACAGCGCCTGCTACAGATTTCACTAGCTTTTTACCATTGATCGTCATCTTTTTACTATTCTTCTTTATGATTATTCGTCCGCAGATGAAGCAAGCTAAAGAGCAACGTAACATGATTGCTGCATTACAAAAAGGCGATGAAGTAGTCACTTCTGGCGGCATTGTTGGCAAGGTCACTAAAGTAACGGACGCATTTGTTACGCTTGAAATTGCAACCAATACTGAAATTACCGTTCAAAAGCATGCAATTCAAAGCGCATTGCCAAAAGGTACGATTAAGAGCATCTAATCCCAAGGCTTTATAATCGCTAAGCGCCATCCTAACTAAAATTTAACTAACACTTTGCACCACTGCTTTAAGTAACTGCAAACCGTTGACTAGAGTCTGACTATGAACCGCTACCCGCTGTGGAAAAACATTTTTGTTGTCTTCATGATTCTGATGGGGCTGATTTACGCTATCCCCAATCTGTTTGGTGAATCGCCTGCAATTCAAGTCACCCCTGCAAAAAGTACCAGCAAGATTGACCCTACCTTACTGGCGCAAGTAGAACAGATTCTGCAAAAAGAGAAAATTGCATACGACGGCATTTATTTAGACGCACGTGGTGTAAAAGCGCGCTTTGCAAATACCGACACGCAAATCAAAGCCAAAGACCTACTACAAGCCAACCTAAGTAGCGACTACACAGTCGCCTTAAACCTGCTATCGCGTTCACCAGACTGGCTACGTAGCATAGGCGCCAAACCGATGTACTTAGGCTTAGACTTACGTGGTGGCGTGCACTTTTTACTACAGGTCGACATGAAAGCTGCTTTAGACAAAGCTGCAGAGCGCTTTGTTGGTGACTTTAGAACAGCATTACGTAAAGAGCGTGTTTCATACGCTGGCGTAACGCGTGAAGGTCAAACCGTACAAATCCGCTTCACCAGTGCAACAGAACTAGCTAAAGCCAGAAAAATCATTAGCAATCAATATCCTGACTTAACGCTTAAAGATAGCATCAATGGCGAAGATATTGTACTGAGCGCTTCATTGAATGCGATTGAGCAAAAACGTATTCAAGAGTTTGCATTAAAGCAAAATATTCAAACACTGCACAACCGAATCAACGAGCTAGGTGTAGCTGAGCCGATTATTCAGCAACAAGGCACAGACCGCGTGGTAGTACAGTTGCCTGGCGTGCAAGATACTGCCAAAGCTAAGGAAATTTTAGGCCGTACTGCTACGCTTGAAATTCGCTTGGTAGATGAAGAAAAGTCAGATGCAATGACTTTGGAAAAGGCTCAAAAAGGCCAAGCACCTGTTGGTACCGATGCATTTAAAGACCGCGAGGGTCGCGCTATTCTCGTGAAAAAGAACGTGGTACTCACTGGTGACTACATCACCGATGCAGGCCCTGGCGTGAATGGCCAAACTGGTCAATCAGTGGTGAACGTAACACTGGACGCACGCGGTGCACGCGTATTCCAGCAAGTAACACGTGAAAACGTGGGTAAACGTATGGCTATTTTGCTGATCGAAAAAGGCAACACCGAAGTAGTGACCGCACCAGTGATTAACGAAGAAATTGGCGGTGGCCGCGTACAAATCTCAGGCATGGCAAACACGCAAGAGGCAACTGATATTTCTTTACTATTACGTGCCGGCGCATTGGCTGCACCAATGGATATCATTGAAGAACGTACCGTTGGCCCAAGCATGGGTGAAGAGAACATCAAACGCGGCATGCACTCTACCTTGTGGGGTTTCGCAGCCATTGCGGTATTTATGATTTTTTACTACCTAGTATTTGGTGGAATTTCAGTATTGGCGCTAGGCATCAACCTACTGCTACTGGTGGCTATACTTTCTATGCTGCAAGCAACATTAACCTTACCGGGGTTGGCGGCGGTAGCGCTAACGCTGGGCATGGCGATTGACGCCAACGTGTTGGTTAACGAACGTATCCGCGAAGAGTTACATAGCGGCAATACGCCTCAAGCCTCAATCCACATTGGCTATGACCGTGCTTGGGATACGATTCTAGACTCTAACGTCACCACCATGATCGCCGGTATTGCCTTATTCTTATTTGGCACAGGCCCGGTTAAAGGCTTTGCGGTTGTACACGTACTCGGCATCCTCACCTCTATGTTCAGTGCGGTGGTGGTTTCACGTGCGATTGTGAACTGGGTTTACGGTAGCCGTCGTAAAACAACACACCTTTCAATTGGTTAAGCGCTCCAGTTAATTTAGCGCCCACAGACAAAAATATAGAGTAAAAACTATGGAATTTTTTAGAGTAAAAAAAGACATCCCCTTCATGAGCTATGGCCGTTTAACCACAGCCATCTCCATGATTACCTTTATACTTGCTGTCGTGTTTCTTGCTACACGCGGCTTGAACTTTGGTGTGGACTTCACTGGCGGCACCATGATTGAAGTGAACTACCCGCACGCTGCAGATTTAACCAAGATCCGCACCACCATTGATGGCATCGGCTTGAAAGATGCAACCGTACAAAACTTTGGTACTAGCCGTGACGTGCTGATTCGCTTGCCGGTCAGAACTGGCCTTACTGGCGCACAGCTTTCAGACAAAGTATTAGGCTCACTTAAAGCAGTAGATGACTCAGTACAAATGAGCCGCATTGAGTTCGTAGGGCCACAAGTAGGCACTGAGCTGTATGAAAAAGGTTCGCTAGCCCTGCTATTGGTGATCGCAGGCATTATGATTTATCTAGCACTACGTTTTGAATGGCGCTTTGCTGTTGCGGCAATCATTGCGAACATGCACGATGTGATTATTATTTTGGGCTTTTTCGCCTTTTTCCAGTGGGAGTTCAACCTGACCGTACTAGCAGCAGTGCTTGCAGTATTAGGCTACTCAGTAAACGAGTCTGTAGTGGTGTTCGACCGAGTGCGTGAAAACTTCCGCAAAATGCGTAAAGCTAGCGTCACCCACGTGATTGATAATGCGATTACACGCACCATGTCACGTACCATCATCACCCACTTCTCTACACAGCTTATGGTGCTGTCTATGCTGTTATTTGGCGGTGAAGTGTTACATAACTTTGCGCTAGCACTGACTATTGGTATTTTATTTGGTATTTACTCATCAGTGCTGGTAGCTTGCCCGATTGCCATGTGGTTAGGTGTTAGCCGTGCCAACTTAATGAGTGATGTGGAAAAGAAAGACGGCGATAAAAAAGAAACACATCCTGATCCAGACCCATCCGAATTTGCCTAAAACAACAATAGCGCTACAACAACTTAACGAAGCTAAATGTTGTTGTAGCGCGTTGCATTCACTACGCAAAACATTTTAGCCACACCCCTTTCTTAGCAACTACAGTACCACTCCCACAGAAACGTGCAGAAAATCACGGCACTTGTTCTAAGCCCTTATCACGTATACACTATCTCTTCGTAGTAACCATCACATCATACTTTGGACAACATACCCATTTCTTGGCAGCTTGGCGCCCTAGCCGTTCTGCTTTTAATTTCAGGCTTTTTCTCACTGGCTGAAACCAGCTTGATGTCGGTTAACCGCTATCGTTTAAAACATTTAGCGAACCAAGGACATCGTGGAGCTAGGCTGGCAACGTTTCTGCTGCTAAAAACCGACAAACTGTTAGGTGTAATCCTACTCTGCAATAACTTTGCCAATGCCGCATCTGCCACCTTGGTCACCATTATCGTCGTTGAGCTCTTTGGTGAGGGGGAGTGGACACTGATGTTTGGCACCATGACTGTGACTTTTGCTATTTTAGTGTTTAGTGAAATCTCGCCAAAAGTCATCGCAGCGGCATACCCAGAAAAGCTTGCGTTCTTTGCCAGCTATATCTTGTATCCATTGCTAAAAGCACTGTATCCAATCGTATGGTTTGTTAACCTGTTTGTCGTAGGCTTATTACGCTTACTTAGGGTTAAAGTGAATTTTGATGCGCAAGCACAATCACTCACCATGGACGAGCTACGCAGCATTGTGACTGACGCTGGGCACTTTATGCCCAAGAAGCACCGCACCATATTATTAAATCTGTTTGAGCTAGAGAAAATCACCGTAGATGACGTGATGACGGCGCACACCATGATTGAAAGCATTAATTTTGATGCGCCATTAGAAGACATCCTAAGCCACATCACCAATACACATCACACGCGCCTGCCAGTGCGTCAGGGCGAGTCTGAAGAAATCATTGGTATTTTGCATGTACGTAAAGTGATTAACCAACTGCGTGAACACTACCAGCGAGATGACTTTAGTAAAGCCGCCTTACTTGAAGTGATTGACGACTCTTATTTCATCCCGTCCGGCACGCCTCTATTTACACAAATTCAACAGTTTCAGGAGAATCACGAACGGATTGCGCTAGTGGTGGATGAATATGGTGAGTTAAAAGGTTTAGTCACCTTAGAAGATATTTTAGAAGAAGTGATTGGTGACTTTAATACACAGCTACCTTCCAGACTGGGCAGCTACCACCAGGAAGAGGACGGTAGCTGGCTGGCCGATGGCACCAGTACATTGCGTGACCTTAATAAAAAATTAAATCTTGAGTTGCCACTAGATGGCCCGCGCACGCTCAATGGTTTGATTCTTGAGCATTTTGAAGACATCCCTGAGCCCAACACCAGCTTCAAAATTGGCTCTCACCGCCTTGAGATATTGCAGACGCAAGATAGAATTGTAAAAAGCGTCAAAATCTTCCCTTAACCTAGGCAATCGCTGATTACCTGTTCGCAACAATATCTCTTCGAGATAAACCAAATTACACTTGAATTTTTTTCAGTTTGGCTCAAAATAGACTCATACTATGGCAAATAAACCGCACGAAAATGACATTGCACTTAAGCCTGAGGTTGCAAAACCAAAACTACCCCCCATGTTTAAAGTGCTACTGTTAAATGACGACTACACACCAATGGAGTTCGTTGTTGAAGTGATTGAGCGTTTTTTTAATAAGAGCCGTGAACAAGCAACGCAAATTATGCTCAAAGTACATACTGAGGGTGCTGGTATATGTGGCATTTACCCACAAGACATTGCAGAAACAAAGATGAATCAAGTAGTGAGCTATGCAAGGCAATCGCAGCATCCATTGCAGTGCATCATTGAAATGGCATAAATGTAGGCGAGATACATAATAGAAAGTTAGGTACCGAGATGATAGCGCAGGAATTAGAAGTTAGTTTGCACATGGCGTTTATGGACGCAAGACAAAAACGCCACGAGCTCATCACGGTTGAGCATTTGTTGCTCGCAATGATTGATAACCCAACCGCGGCTGAGGTTCTGCGTGCATGCGGCGCAAAGTTAGAAACATTGCGTACCGAGTTAAATCAGTACATTGAAGAGCACACCCCAACTGTGATTGGGCAAGATGATGTGGATACGCAACCAACCTTGGGCTTCCAACGTGTAATCCAGCGCGCTATGTTGCATGTACAGTCTTCTGGCAAAAAAGAAGTGACCGGCGCGAATGTACTCGTAGCTATTTTTGGCGAAAAAGATTCACACGCTGTATTCTTTTTGCATCAACAAGGCATCACTCGCCTAGACATCGTTAACTTTATTTCTCATGGCGTTTCGAAAATCGGCGAAACAGCTAAACCAGAGGGCGGTGAACAAGAAGCCGAGGCAGAAGCAGCACCCAATGGCGCACTTGAGAACTACACCCTTAACCTGAACTCACAAGTTGTGGCAGGCAAAATTGACCCGCTGATTGGCCGCGCATCCGAACTAGAGCGCGTGGTACAGACTTTATGCCGCCGCCGTAAAAACAACCCACTGCTAGTAGGCGAGGCTGGTGTTGGTAAGACCGCCATCGCTGAAGGCTTAGCTCGCCGTATTGTAGAAAAAGATATTCCTGATGTACTTGCTAATGCCGTGGTGTACTCACTCGACATGGGTGCCTTGCTTGCAGGGACCAAATACCGTGGCGACTTTGAACAACGCCTAAAAGCGGTAATGAAGCAATTAGAAGAAAAACCTGATGCGATTCTGTTTATTGATGAAATTCATACATTGATTGGCGCAGGCTCTGCTAGCGGCGGTACTTTAGATGCCAGCAATTTATTGAAGCCGGCGTTATCTAATGGCTCGCTCAAATGCATAGGCGCTACGACTTACCAAGAGTATCGCGGTATCTTTGAAAAAGACCACGCACTATCTCGCCGTTTCCAAAAGGTAGATGTGGTAGAACCTAGCGTTGCCGAAACCATTGAAATCCTCAAGGGACTTAAATCACGCTTTGAAACACACCATAGCGTGAAATATACAGTAGCGGCACTCACCACAGCAGCAGAATTATCTGCCAAATATATCAATGACCGTCACCTACCAGACAAAGCGATTGATGTGATTGATGAGGCCGGCGCAGCACAACGCATCTTGCCAAAATCTAAACAGAAAAAAGTGATTGGCAATAAAGAGATTGAAGACATTATTGCCAAAATTGCGCGCATTCCGCCCAAAAATATCTCTAGCGACGACCGCAACGCACTCAAAACACTGGAGCGCGACCTAAAAGCGGTGGTATTTGGTCAAGACAAAGCCATCGAGGCACTATCCTCTGCCGTTAAAATGGCACGTAGCGGGCTGGGTCAAAACAACAAGCCGATTGGTAGCTTCTTGTTCAGTGGCCCTACTGGCGTAGGTAAAACAGAAGTTGCAAAACAACTGGCTTACATTATGGGTATTGAGCTGATTCGCTTTGATATGAGTGAGTACATGGAGCGCCATGCCGTATCACGCTTAATTGGTGCGCCTCCGGGCTATGTGGGCTTTGAACAAGGCGGTCTAATGACCGAAGCAATTACTAAGCACCCATACTGCGTATTGCTATTAGATGAGATTGAAAAAGCGCACCCAGATATTTTCAACATCTTACTGCAAGTAATGGATCACGGTACGCTCACGGATAACAATGGCCGCAAGGCAGACTTTAGAAACGTTACCATTATCATGACCACCAACGCTGGCGCTGAGAGCTTGTCTAAATCCAACATGGGCTTCACCACAGCGAAACAAGCTGGTGATGAGCAGGCAGATATCAAACGTTTATTCTCTCCTGAGTTCCGCAACAGGTTAGATGCTACTGTTTCGTTCACAGCGTTGTCACAAGACATTATTATCCGTGTTGTGGATAAATTCTTGATTCAACTAGAAGACCAATTGCATGAGAAAAAAGTTGAAGCCACATTCAGTGATGCACTAAAAGCACACCTCGGCAGAAAAGGATTTGACCCACTCATGGGTGCACGCCCAATGGCAAGGTTGATTCAAGACACTATCCGCAAAGCGCTGGCTGATGAATTGCTATTTGGCAAACTGGCTAACGGCGGCAATGTACACGTAGATATTGATGAAAAAGACGAAGTAAAACTCATCTTTGAAGAAAATAATCAAAACGAGGCTAAAGACTTAGCAACCACTTAAATCTCACCGACTGTTTGTTGACCTGCAACGCACGATGCAGTTGTGTTGTTCAGTGAGCAAACAGTCAGCACTTGCTATTAAGGTAGTCAGCCATGGTCGATGTCACTGCATCCACGCTACAAGTGGCTATTGAGATTTTTGCCACGTCGGCCTTTGCCCTTTCTGGGCTAGTGGCTGGCGCCAGGAAAAAGCTAGACGCCTTTGGTGTGTTCGTGGTCACTGGGGTAGCCGCCTTTGGTGGCGGTACTTTACGTGACGTGCTGCTTGATAGGCGCCCGTTCTTCTGGGTTGATCACGCCAACTGGATATGGCTCATGCTGTGTGTATGCATGCTTGCCATGTTGTTTATGCGCAATAAACATATACAGCTCACCGAGCGCGCTATCCTCATCCCCGATGCATTAGGCTTGGGTTTATATGCCGCGCTAGGCACACAAATCGCATTACAGCAGCAACTACCTGTGATTATATGCACCTTGATGGGGGTGATGACCGCGGTGTTTGGTGGCGTATTACGAGATATCTTTTGCGACGAAATCCCTAAAGCCTTTAGTGATTACCAGCCATATGCGGTGATTGCGTTCTTTGGTGGCTTGCTGGTGTGCTTGCTTAACCAACTCCATCTGGCATCCTGGCTTTGCATCTTTATCCCTGCCGCCTTGATGACGATATTACGTATCTTAGCGATTTACTTTGAATGGCGCCTGCCGCACTGGAAAACAGAGTCGAACTAAATGTTTGGTAATTGGTAGCCAGCTGACTCACTGCGCGGAATAAACTGGATGCTTATCCATAATGCTATTAAACAGCACAGATGACAGCATCAAATTCAGCCAAGCCTTTAACTTAGGATAGCTTGCAGAAGCAAACCACACCGCATCTACCGCAGAAAATTGGCGAACAAATGGAAAGATAGCAATATCGGCTAAAGTCAGCTTAGCCCCCATTAAAAAGGCTGTTTGGCTTAGTTTCTGCTCAAGCTTGGCTAAGAACACCTCACCAAGCGAGCGGTAGTCCTCCATCGCCTGCTCAGGAAAGCGTATCGCGTATTTATAGCGATCTAAAGCTTGCTTAAAACTGGTATCGTTTTCAGTAATGAGGTGCTGTGTTTGCGTGGCATCTGCTGAGAGCCAGCCTTCAGGGTCGCTTTGCAGTAATGCCCAATGCATGACATCCAAGCTTTGCTCAAGTACGGAACCTTCTGCCGTTACTAATACAGGCACCGTGCCTTTGGGTGAAACTTCAAGCAAATGTGCGGGTTTATCACGCAATGATATTTCGCGTATTTCTACTGCAATATCAGCATACTTTAATGCCATGCGCGCTCGCATGGCATAAGGACAACGGCGATACGAATATAAGATCGGCAAGGTCATCGACAGAAAGCGAAAATTAGCCCAATGCCTGCGCTACGTTACGAATAAGCTGTGGGCCTTTATAGATTAAACCACTGTACAACTGCACCAAACTCGCGCCTGCCGCAATTTTTTCTACCGCATCAGCACCACTCAAAATACCGCCTACCCCTATAATTGGTAGCGCGCCTTGTAAGCGCTGCGATAACTGCTGAATCACCACTGTAGATTTATCTCGCACTGGCGCGCCAGACAAGCCGCCAGTTTCTGCAGCATTTTGCATCCCCTGCACCGCATCACGCGAGAGCGTGGTATTGGTTGCAATCACGCCATCTATTTTATGCGCCATGAGCAAATCTGCAATTTCATTCACTTGTGCCAGCTCTAAATCCGGTGCAATTTTCAAAGCAATCGGCACATAGCGACCAAACTGCTCAGCCAATTTCAACTGCTCTGCTTTTAATGTAGCAAGCAAATCTGACAACGCTTCTTTTTCTTGCAAAGCGCGTAAGTTTTTAGTGTTTGGTGAGGAGATATTGACCGTGATATAACTCGCACATGCATACACTTTACGCATGCAAATCAAATAATCATTGACTGCATTTTCATTGGGCGTATCAAAGTTTTTACCAATATTAATGCCAAGCACACCTTTATATTTAGCCGCTTTCACGTTTTCTATCAGGTTATCTACGCCTAAATTATTAAAACCAAAGCGATTCACGATACCTTGCGCCTCAGCTACTCGGAATAAACGTGGCTTAGGGTTACCAGGCTGCGGTCTAGGTGTAATCGTTCCGACTTCAATAAAGCCAAACCCCAAAGCTGCCATGCCATCAATCACCGCAGCATTTTTATCTAAGCCGGCAGCTAAGCCAACCGCATTGGGGAAAGTAATGCCCATCACCTGTCTAGGCTGGCAAATCGGCGCCGATGGATACAACTTCAAAGCGCCTAACCGCTCGGCGGTTTTTAAGCTTTTTAAAGTAAAGTCGTGAACAGATTCAGCATCAAACTGAAATAATAAAGGACGTGCGAGAGAGTAAATATTCATAACGTGATTTTACTGCATTCTTGAACATCCCCAAAATGAGGGAGAGTGCTCCTTGCTAAAAAAGAGAGCTACACTAGCTAACTAACGCAGCTCTCTTTTAACACTAACCGCTAACAACTAACCACTAGCCCAGCGCCACTTCCACCAAATTATCACTAAACGTAGTCGAGTGTCCCATGTCCCCAAACTCAGCCGAGCTAATACAATTCACCGTCCCATTATTCAACTGCCGCCAATAACCAAGCGTAGCCACCACGATGCCTGCGTTCACATCATCAGATATTCTTGCCACACCTTCAAACGCACCGCGGTCGTTAAACACTTTCACTACATCCCCTGCTTTAATATTACGTGCTGTAGCATCTAACTGATTAATCATCACGAACTGCTCGCCTTGCCCCTTAATTTTTTCTGTGACATTGGCATAGCATGAGTTTAAAAAGCCATGACTCTTTGGTGAAATAATATTTAAAGGGTATTTGGCGGCAAGTTCAGGATTAGTTGCTGGCGTTTCACGTGATGGCACGTAATCTGGCAAGCTATCTAAATCTTCACCTGGCTGGAAACCTTCATACATTTGGCGGAAAGGTCCTGCGACAAAGTTTTTTGCACCCTCTACCAAAAAGTGGCATTTACCAGTGGGGGTAGGAAACTCGCCTTTGGCATGGCGTGCGCGTGTATCTTTATCACCAAATGCTTTTAATCGTGCAAAGCCGTGCTGGCGTAAATAATCTAAATCAATACCATCACAGGTAGCTGAATTCCAATCTACGTAATTCTCTAAACACTCGGTATCATTCCACTGGAAATTATCATCGGTATAGCCCATGCGTTTGGCTAGCTGTCTAAAAATCTCGTTATTGGGGATGGCTTCACCTGGTGGATCTATACACTTCTCATTGTAGGTCAGATACAAATGCCCCCAAGATAGCACCATGTCTTCCATCTCAGCACCCATCGCGGCTGGCAATACGATATCTGCATAGGCAGCGGTATCAGACATAAAATGCTCAGCGACGACCAAGAACAGGTCTTCACGCTCCAAGCCTTTCACTATCTTATCGGTTTCCGGTGCTTGAGTAAGCGGATTGGTATTCCATACCATCATCGATTTAATCGGTGTTTTAAGTTCTAGCTCGCCCGTGAGTGCTCGCCCTAGCTGCAGGTTATTTACCACTGGTGTCCCTTCCGGAATTAAATCTGGGCGTGAAATCACGTCAAATTTATAAGGGTGCTCCCATACTGGGAATTGCAATGCACCCCCACCCACATGGCGCCATGCGCCAATTAACGCAGGCAGGCTTGTCACCGCACGAATCGCTTGGCTGCCCCCGTAACTTCTTTCTAACGCAACGCCTAAGCGGATTGAGGCTGGCGGTGTCGTCGCGTATTCGCGTGCAAATTTCCGAATATCATCAGCTGAGATACCTGTAATTTCTGCGGCCCATTCTGGCGTTCTAGTTTTAGCACGCTCAGCTAGCTCTTTGTAACCTACCGTGTACTGATCTATATAGTCTTGGTCTGTTAAACCTTCACTAATGATCACATTCATCATCGCCATCGCTAGCGCACCATCGGTGCCTGGTTTTGGCGCAATATGCCAGTCCGCTTCTTTTGCAGTTTTAGAGGCGTAGGAATCCACGACTACAACTTTAGCTCCCCTTTTTTGCGCCTCATGGATGATGTGCCAGTGATGTAAGTTAGTGCTCACTGAGTTGCACGCCCATATGACAATATACTTGGCGTGTGCAAAACTTTCTGGGTCCACCCCAGCGGTAGGGCCTACCGTCAGCAACCATGCAGTACACGAACCCTCACCACAAAACGTACGCTCACACACCGTTGCACCCATGCGATTAAAAAAAGCGTCACCTCCATTTAACCCATGCACCAAACCTTGGTTACCTAAATAACTATTCGGCATGATGGCATGCGGGCCATCTGTATCAATAATCGCTTTCCATTTGCTAGTAATCTCATCCAGTGCCTCATCCCAAGATATACGCTTAAACTGCTTACTGCCCTTGGGGCCTATACGTTTTAGCGGGTAAAGCAAACGGTCTGGGTGATAGTGGCGTTTTTCATAATCTTTTAATTTCACACACAAGCCGCCGCGTGTCATTGGGTGCGCTGTATTACCCGTCACAGAAATCAATTTTTTATCTTTAACCGTGTACACCATTGAACAGGTGTCTGGACAATCATGTGGGCATCCACCATGAAAGGTTTGAACAGAAGAGTCAGTAGGAGCGCTCATCATTAATAATCCTTAAAAAATAATACAGCGATGATTCGTGATATTAGATTGCAACAGATTGATTTAATTTTTCCACCTTTTTACTAATATATACTCACCGGTATAGCAATGCAATGGCATAATTATTCACTGAATTATTAATCAACACGGCACATGAATAATCTTAACCAACCACTACAGCTACTAGGCGGCATCACCGCCAGCGAGTTCTTAAAACACTATTGGCATAAAAAGCCTTTACTGATTAAAAATGCAATCCCCGGATTTAAGGGGCTATTAAGCCCAAACGAACTGGCGGGCTTAGCTTGCGAAGAGGAGGTTCAATCCCGTATCGTGGAAGAAATTAAAGGGAAATGGCATGCAAGCCATGGCCCATTTGATGAAAATGACTTCACAAACCTGCCTGAAAAACCAGACCCTAAGCACCGCTGGACCTTACTAGTACAGAGTGTGAACCATCACTTACCTGAAGCGGCTGAACTGCTGAGCCAATTTAATTTTATTCCACATGCCAGACTGGATGACCTGATGGTGAGCTACGCACCGGATGGCGGCGGTGTAGGGCCGCATTTTGATAGCTATGATGTGTTTTTGCTGCAAGGCCAAGGCAAGCGATTATGGCGCATTAGCGAGCAATCTGATTTAAGTTTGGTAGAAGGCGCACCATTACGTATTTTAAAGAACTTTAATACAGCACAAGAGTGGTTAGTAGAAGCCGGTGACTTACTCTATTTACCACCGCACTTAGCACACTGGGGAATTGCCGTGGCAGATGGCAATACAGACTGCATGACTTACTCTATTGGATTTAGAGCGCCCAAAGTGCAGGAGTTAGCCACAGAGTTTCTTGGCTTCATGCAAGATAAACTCAATAAAGATGCAAACGCCTTACCCGGTATCTATCAAGATGCTGATTTAACCCTGCAAGAACACCCTGCCGAGATTGGCAACGGCATGATCAGCAAAGTGGCCGACATTTTAAAAACCATACAGTGGTCAGATCAGCATGTGGCAGACTTTTTAGGGTCCTACTTATCAGAGCCTAAAGCTGACGTGTTTTTTAATCCAAACAAAAAGATATCTTTACGTAAATTCCATGAAAATCTGCTGCAGCACGATATCTGCCTAGATTTAAAAAGCCAAATGCTGTTTACCGCTCAGTATTTTTATTTAAACGGTGAATCTATTGCTGCGACAGGTCAATCAGCAAGGTTGCTCACCGCACTGGCTAATCACCGTAAATTGACCAGCGACGACATTGCAGAAGCAGGCGAGATAGAGACAGCAATCATTGAGCAACTGCATGCCTGGTATCTGGCTGGCTACCTTTACTTTAATTAAGCATAGCGCGTATTATTACCATCATGGACAGCACATTGATGCCAGATAAAATCGTAGTTGGAGAGCATTTGTATAACGAGGCCATCAAGCTCATTATACAAAGTGCGGAGCATGAACTTTTAATCTTTGACCAAGATTTAAGGCTCGGTGAGTTCTCCGTCTTGGCTACCTATGAACTGTTGCAGCAGTTCTTAAGCCGGCAGATTACCAGCCGCTTAAGCATTATTTTGCAAGATAGCGCATATTTCCAAGACAAATGCCCTAGGCTGCTTAACCTGCTTAAAACTTTTGGGCACAAAATGAGCGTACACGTCACCAACCAGTCCGCAAAGCATGCAAAAGACTGTTTTATTCTCGCGGATGGCAAACACTACATTAAGCGCATACATATCGACCAAGCACGATTTAAGTATGCCTATGATGACGTCGCAACGGTTAAAGCACTTCACACTAGATTTGAGGAGCTGACAGAGGCGATTCAAGACACGGTGAGCACCACACCATTAGGCTTATAAGGCATCAACATGATACGACTATTGATAAAAAATCGTTGGCTGTGGCTGTTGTTGGCATTTAGCCTCACGCTGCAAAGCTATGCCGCTAATGATTTTAAAATTTTCACTCTACAGCATCGCTTTGCCGAAGAGGTCTTACCGACGATACAAGCCATTATTGGCAACCATGGCACTGCATCTGCCATACAAAACCAACTGATCGTCCGTACCGATAGCAAAACGATGGCTGAAGTTGAGCAAACCATTGCCACCCTAGACACTGCACGAGAGAATTTCACCATTAGCGTTAAGCGTCAGAATAGCGTTACTGGCACTAGCCGTAATGCTGCAGTCAAAGGCCGCACCCGCATTGGCAATGTCGCCATACAGACTGGAAATGATGCAAGAGGCGGCAGGGATGGCATCCAAATAGGCGTAGAAGATAACCAAACCAACTCACGACAAAGCAGCCAGCAGTTTATTCGGGTTACAGATGGCGCACCTGCCTATATCAGCGTAGGTGAATCCATTCCCTACACCAGTGAATGGGTAACGCTCACACACCGCTACGCAGTTAGACAAGTCAGTACAGAGTTTGTAGATATCGGCACAGGGTTTACAGTGCGTGCCCGTAGCATAGGCAGCCAAGTTGAGCTTGAAATCACCCCAACATTTTCCAACCTGCAGCAGAATGGCCGCATAGAGTTTGAGCAACTCTCATCTACAGTACGAGCGCAGCGCGGCGAATGGGTCAATCTAGGCGGCATGATGCAAGACAAAGATGAAGTTAGCCGCGCCATATTGACCAGCAGCAGCGCGCAATCTTCCCAGAATAACCAGCTTTTTATTCGTGTTGAATAATCATTTTTGGGCAAGCTGCATGAAAGCGGGAACTTTTTTACTATATTTCAGCTTAATATTTGAAATGTAGTGTTTTTTTTTTTAATTCCTGCTAGAATTTGCGCCACTCGATATAGTTATTAGTCACTTTTTAAGTAGTATCGAAAACAGTTTTTTAACCAGTTAAACTCATAAGGAAATTTAAAATGACACGTTCTGTTTTGTTAGCTGCATTGTTAGCTCTTGCTGTTACTGCTTGTGGTGAAAAAGCTGCTGAAGCTCCTGCTGTTGAAGCGCCAGCTGTTGAAGCACCAGCTGCTGAAGCTCCTGCTGCTGAAGCACCAGCTGCTGAAGCTGCTCCTGCTGAAGCTGCTCCAGCTGCTGAAGCACCAGCTGCTGAAGCTGCTCCTGCTGAAGCTGCAAAATAATTTATTGTTTAATCAATAGTTATTAAAAAAAGCCGACGCAAGTCGGCTTTTTTACGTCTAAACACTGAAACCTCAGTGATTAGCATCCGCGTTTTATAAATCAACCAAGCTAGCTGATTTGACGCCAGTCGAACCCCAAAGCCTGATCAGCAATACCAATCCAATCCAGCGCACAGCCAACAACCCCTGCTAACGCAGATTGAGCCAGCAACGGCGTATTGTTTTTTGCGCTTAGATGCGCAGCTATCAGATGCTGCAATTTAGAACGATCTAACTTCGCGAGTAAATCAGCTGAGGCTGAATTCTCCAAATGCCCCCATTCACCGCCAACACGCCTCTTTAAAGATGCCGCATAAGGCCCGTTGCGCAGCATAGCGCTATCGTGATTACATTCCAGCACCAGCGCATCACAACCGTTCAATTGCTGCTCAATATGCACGGTAGTACGCCCAACGTCAGTCAGCACCCCTAAGCGATGCTGACCATCACCAAATACACACTGCACAGGCTCACGCGCATCATGTGGAACAGGATATGGACACACTTCAACATCAGCCACGCTAAACGGCGTGTGGCTATCAATCACATTCAGTTGCAAGTCGTGCTGATTCGGGAAATATCGCTCGGCCATTTTGAGGGTACCATAGGTGAGCCAAACGGGGATATGATGTCTGGCAGCAAACTTAAAGGCGCCGCCGGCGTGGTCGTCATGCTCGTGCGTAATGACGATGCCCGCTAAATCTTCAGGATTTAAATTCAAACGAGCTAATCGACTGCTGGTTTCTTTAATGCTAAATCCACAGTCCAGCATCAAGCGTGTGTTATTGACTTCAACCACTAGCGCATTGCCAGCGCTGCCACTACCGAGCGAAGCAAAGCGCATGTTTGATCTCTCTTCTATTAAACTGACAATAAATAAAGGCGGGTTAGCAATGCTGCTGAGATGGTACAGCGCTGAGAATATAAAATCCGAGACAAGCCCGAGAGTATCTAAACTAGCGGCCTGTAGCGCAAACAGCGCGCTCACCTTGAAGCGTGCAGCATCACCTAATAAAAAAGGCGGCCAAGAAGCCGCCTTATATTTTAGTTAGCGTAACTGTTCATACATCAGGGCAATAATTCTATTTGCCGTTGTGGTCCGGATGCGTGCACCTTCGGCATCAACCACTGTCACCACTGCACCGTTATCACCGTCACTCACTTTGATACGGTATTGGCGGTCTTTGTTAGCTTTTTGTTTGTCGTCACTACCCCAGAACTTCAAGCTATCCACGATGCTTTTATCTTCTTTTTTGGCTACTGACTCAGGTTTCTTCTCTTCATCATCGCCCCAGAATTTAATACTCTCGATCAGACCTTTCTTTTTCTTCGGTGCGTCATCAATATCAACATCAGCGTAACGCACAAAGAAAAGTCCATTAGAACGGTCTCTGTCTTCAATCACAAAGCCAACACGGTCCAAAGCCAAGCCTACACGGCGCCATGCACGGTCGAACTGGTCAGTCAGTAGCAATCTGGCGCTACCGTCAGACTCTTTCACCACCTCAGCATGCTTAGCAGCTGCTGCATCAGCAAGTATCGTTTGCGATTTTTTCTCTTCTACACCTAATTTCACCATCAAGCGGCGTAATAGCTCAGCATCCAACTCTGCATCAAAAGCATCACCTCTAGGGTTAGTTGCCGCTTCAGCTTTGTAGCCGGTTTCAATTTCACCTAATTGCGTTCTAATGCGGGTTTTACCGTCATCCGGCGCACCAACAACTGAACGATGCGTCATATAAATTTCGGTTGTGCCTGTATCGTTACCATGCTCTAAACGTGTGCGGAATTTTCTCTTATCTGCAAACCCGGATAATTTATCCAGCCATTTATCAAACTTATCTAACGCGTTGCCTGACTCATCTTTTTTCAGCGCTTCGGCATCAATCCATTCAGTTTCCATCACGCCAATTTGTGGGTTCTCTACACGCACAGCAAAGCCCATGTCGGTCCAGAAGTCACGAATCACCGGCCATATTTTGTCAGCTGGCGCATTTACCACTAACCAGCGCTGTGTGCCTGATTTTTCCATACGCACGCCATCAGGGTTTTGCAGCACTTTCTCAACACCGGCTTCTTGCCCCTCTTGCGCTTGACTATAACTAGAATAACTCGCACTACCTGGCACCGCATAGGCATCACTTACTGGGCTCGCGGTTAAATCCGGCGGCACTTCTAACGGACGTGAACGGCCTGCACCTTTGTAATCTGATTTTGTATCAATAAAAGGAATAGAATCACAAGCACTTAAACTTGCCATTAAAAACAAAGGCAGCACTACAGACTTTGCTTTACGCAACACGCCTAGACGATAAGCGCCTGCGTTGAAATTAACTTGTTTCATTCAAACCTCGTATTAGAACTCTATTGTTCGTTATAGAATCTGTGCAGGCTCACAAGCCTTGCGCAAAACTTCATGATATTGGGCTGATAAATTAACCATTGGCAATCGAATGCCCGTTTTAATCATGCCCATCTGTGCCAATACCCATTTAACCGGAATTGGATTCGCCTCTACAAATAACTTCTGATGCAACCCGAACAGTTTGGCATTGATTTCACGTGCGACTTTTACGTCACCAGCTAGCGCTGACACACACATATCATGCATCAACTTAGGTGCGACGTTGGCGGTTACTGAAATCACGCCATGCCCACCTAACAACATCAAGGACAGCGCGGTTGCATCATCGCCGCTGTAAATAGCGAACTCTTTTGGAGCGCGTAATAGCAAATCAGTTCCACGCTCGATACCACCTGTCGCATCTTTGATACCGACAATATTGGCATGGGTGGCTAAACGCAGCACAGTGTCATTGCTGATATCACAGCCAGTACGGCCTGGTACGTTATAAAGAATTTGCGGGATAGCCACGGCATCGGCCACGGCTTTAAAATGCTGATACAAACCCTCTTGCGTTGGCTTGTTGTAATAAGGCGCAACCAAAAGGCAGGCATCAGCGCCTAGCTCTTTTGCCTTTTGTGTCAGCACGATGGCTTCTTTGGTTGAGTTAGCGCCAGTACCTGCAATCACTGGAACGCGGCCAGCCACCTGCGCAACGGCTGTTTCAATAAGCAAGCAATGCTCATCAAAATCTACAGTAGGAGACTCCCCTGTAGTGCCAACAATCACAATACCATCCGAGCCTTGATCAATATGAAAATCAATCAATGTTTTTAAAGATGGGATATCTAAACGCCCATCTTCAAACATGGGCGAAACAATAGCAACTAAACTGCCTTGCAACATAGGAAATCTACCTGATTCATAATGTTATATTTTAACCTGAATGTTTCATAATTTTCTGTATTTATTACGCACAATTTCCATTTGACGATGATTTTATAAAAACATTCGCCAGCATCGTTTCAACAGACGCCACCCATCGTAAAACTTATCACACCGGCAACACTAAAATCCTCGTGCAAGATTGCCGTCGCCTGTATCAACCTGCAACTGGCTCAACGGCAGTAAAAACTTATGGCAGCATTTATATATCAAACACTTAACGCAAGTGCATCCTTAACTGATTTACACCGGAACAAACGCTGTATAATCTAAAAAATTATCGCTGAAACCCATATTTGAAATATGACTTTCGATTTTCATCATTACATCATGATTTTGATTGGCACCGTGTTTGTAAACAACATTGTGCTAGTCAAGATTTTGGGCTTGTGCCCATTCATGGGGGTTTCTAAAAAACTAGAAGCCTCTATCGGGATGGCCGGCGCCACTGCGCTGGTGTTAAGCGTAGGTTCAATGACGAGCTGGGGTATCAATCACTACCTGCTGGAGCCAAATGGCCTGTTTTATCTGCGCACACTTTCTTTCATTGTGATTATTGCTGGCGTAGTACAGTTAACAGAAATGGTCATGGAAAAGAACTTCCCCACCCTACACCAAGGCTTGGGTATTTTTCTACCGTTAATTACCACCAACTGCGCGGTGCTTGGCATCCCACTACTCAATGCGCAAGCCAGCCATAGTTTTTTAGAATCACTGTTCTTTGGGCTAGGTGGCGCACTTGGTTTTTCATTAGTGCTGATACTGTTTGCGTCCATGCGAGAGCGATTAGAAGGTGCGGACGTGCCTGCTGCATTTAAAGGTTCGGCTATCGGGATGATTACCGCCGCATTAATGAGCTTGGCATTTATGGGCTTTATGGGCCTAGATAAATATTAGACTTAAGGACAAATACTAGACTTAAGTATTAAAACTTCAGCAACAATAAAATATTGTATTAAAGATTTGGGTGCCACCAAATTTCATTAAACAACATAAGCAACTATTAAAATATTAGCCACTTTATTTAAAAATAATCAAAAAGCGATATGTTATTAACCTCCATCTACGTCATGCTTGGGCTGGCCTTAGTGCTGGGTGCTTTATTAGGCATTGCGGCATTACTTTTTAAAGTAGAGGGCGACCCACTGGTGGCACGTATTGATGCCATCCTACCGCAAACGCAATGCGGCCAATGTGGCTATCCTGGCTGCAAACCCTACGCAACAGCCATCGCCAATGGTGAGGCCGATATCAACCAATGTCCACCAGGTGGCGATGCCGGCGTGCACGCGTTGGCTGATTTACTAGGCGTAGAGTATAAACCCCTCAACGCGGAGCACGGTTTACCCAAGCCAAAATCTGTTGCCTTTATTGATGAAGCCACCTGCATTGGCTGCACTTTATGTATACAGGCGTGCCCGGTAGACGCCATTTTAGGTGCGGCTAAGCATATGCATACAATTATCGCCTCAGAATGCACAGGCTGCGAATTGTGCTTGGCGCCCTGTCCGGTAGACTGCATTAGCATGGAGCCACTGGCTGAAACGCCTGACAACTGGAAGTGGAAATATCCGGTATTCCCCATCAAGGCATTGCCTGCAAACTCTGGCAAAGTGTCTTCATGAATAACATTATTCAATTTGCCAGCAAGCTGATTAAAAGCTTCACTACAAATACGGCAAATGACGTATATAAGTTTCATGGTGGCGTACATCCGGATGGTCACAAATATGAGTCAACCACCCGCCCGATTGCACAACTGCCGATTCCGGAGACGCTGACCCTACCCCTACGTCAACATGTTGGCTACATTCCGAAATTGAAAGTCAAAGTAGGCGATTACGTATTAAAAGGGGAGATGCTTGCCGAGGCGGAGGGCACGGTATCTGCTGCCATCCATGCGCCGACTTCCGGCACCATTACTGCTATTGAGGAGGCGGTGATTCCGCACCCTTCCGGCTTGCCTGACATGTGCGTGACCCTGACACCAGATGGTAAAGACCAATGGAAACCATTAACACCGATAGACTGGAAAAACACAGCGCACAGTGAACTGATTAGCAGCTTACGCACATCGGGCATCGTGGGGCTAGGCGGCGCGACATTCCCCACACACATTAAACTGCGTAAAGATGGATCATCCGCCATCCACACCCTAATTATTAATGCAGCGGAATGCGAGCCTTACATCACATGTGATGACATGCTCATGCGCGAACGTGCAGACCAAATCATCAAAGGAGTAGCCATCGCCCAGCATTTACTGGGGGCGACTAAGGTAGCCATCGGCATTGAAGATAACAAACCGGAGGCCACCCATGCCATGACGACTGCCAGCCAAGCTTTAGCTAACGCATCCGTCACCACGGTGCCTACGCTCTACCCCAGTGGCGATGCGCGCCGGCTCATTCATTTACTCCTTGGCATAGAAGTGCCTCATCATAAACGCGCAACTGAGGTTGGCATTCAGGTATTTAACGTAGCCACCGTACTCGCGATTTATCGCTATTTCACTTTTGGTGAGCCTAGCGTCAGCCGCATAGTGACAGTGACCGGCAATGTTTCCTCACCGCAGAACTTTGAAGTTTTGTTGGGCACACCCATGCCATTACTGATGGCTGCTACTGGCGGTGCCAAACCAGACACCACCCACTTTGTGATGGGTGGGCCTATGATGGGTTTTGACTTACCCAGCCTAGACGTACCTGTGACCAAGGCGGCTAATTGCATTATAGCCGCTAGCCCAGCCTTGTTTGCACCACCGCCCCCAGCGCAACCATGCATACGCTGCACACGCTGCGCGGACGCATGCCCGGTGAATTTACAGCCGCAAGAGCTGTATTGGTTTGCCAAATCTGACAACTTTGAAAAGGCCCGTGATTACAATTTATTTGATTGTATCGAATGTGGCTGCTGCACTTACGTTTGCCCCAGCAACATCCCGCTCGTGCAATATTATCGCTACGCAAAAAGTGAGATTATTGCGCTCGACAAAGCACAAGAAGCAGCCGATTTGGCACGTGAACGCAATGACTTTAGGCTTGCACGCATCGAACGCGAAAAACTGGAACGGGCGCAAAAACATGCGGAACGGGCAGCTAGCGCTAAATCCAATGAACCTAAACCCGAGCTAGCTGAAGCAGAAAAAGCCACTAGCAATCCAGATACGGTTGAAGCGAAAAAAGCTGCAATTGCAGCAGCTATAGAGCGAGCAAAAGCACTAAAACTAGCTGCGGCCAGCAACAATGCGGCAAAAAATAGCTCCGAGCAGCCCGCGCAAGATGAATCATCAGCACATAAAACTGAGCCTAGTGCAGCCGAGGCAAAACCAGACGCCACGACCACGGCAGCCAATGAGGCACAAGCCAAAACAGATAAAAAAGCACTGATTGCTGCAGCAATTGAACGTGCCAAAGCGCAGAAGCTAGCGGCAGCACAAACTGGTGATGCCCCTAAGAATACAGAAAATCTGAGTGCCAAGGTCAAAGCGGAGATCGATGAAATTGAAGCCATTCGCACTAAAGCACAGCAAATGGTTAAAAATAAAGTACCTGATTAATGATTAAATCACTCTATTACCATTAGGATATGACGATTGAACCGTTCACCTTACATCACTGACGCACCTAGCGTAAGCATGATTATGCTCAAAGTATTGCTTGCGCTGGTGCCGGGCATCATGGCTTACGCATGGGTTTATGGCGCTGGCATTTTGCTCGCGCTCGCACTCGCCACGATTACCGCACTAATCACCGAAGCGGCTATTTTAAAAGCTAGGCAACGACCCATTGCCCCCAGCCTCGCAGACCTTAGTGCCGTGGTAACAGCATGGTTATTGGCGCTAGCACTACCGCCGCTCGCGCCATGGTGGCTGGTGGTGGTGGGCACGCTGTTTGCGATTGCAATTGCCAAGCAACTCTATGGTGGCTTAGGCTATAACCCGTTTAACCCAGCCATGGTTGGCTACGCTGTGCTATTGATTTCCTTTCCGGTAATCATGACCAAATGGCCAGCGCCACTAGCGTTGGCAACAACACCATTAGGATGGACTGAACAATTTAGATTAATTCTCGGCAATGTATTACCCACTGGCGTACCACTAGATGCAGTCACCTCAGCAACACCGCTAGACTACCTAAAAACACAGCGCATGCTGCAACTAGAAGTAGAAGCCATTTCACAGGCACCTATTTTTGGTCACTTTGGCGCTAAGGGTGGGGAGATGGTTACCGCAGCTTATTTGCTCGGTGGCCTATATCTATTGCAGCAGCGTATTATCTCCTGGCATTTACCCACTGCATTTATTGCCGCACTAGGGCTAATTTCCTTTATATTTAATTTGATTGAACCTAGCCAATTTGCAGGCCCAAGCCTGCACTTAATGGCTGGCGCATCCATGCTATGCGCATTTTTTATTATTACCGATCCGGTCAGTGGCCCTACCACGCCTAAAGGCAAACTATACTTTGCCGCCGGTGCAGGTGTGCTCACTTATTTAATTCGCGTATATGGCGGCTATCCTGATGGCGTTGCATTTGCGGTATTAATCATGAACATGTGCGTACCATTGATTGATGCGCATACCCAACCACGTGTATTTGGACATAAGCGCTAAACCATAATAAGTAGGCAAGACAATGTCAGAAACTATTATTAAACACGCCATTAAAACAGCAGGCACGCTCACTGCATTTGCGCTAGTGGGGACTGCCATACTTGCTTATATATTCATCATCACGCGCGCGCCGATTGAGGCAAGTGAAGCTGAGGCACGCCTCGCTCTGTTTTCACAGATATTGCCGCATGACACTTACAACAATGATTTACTGAAAACAGAACTCACTATCCCGCCCAATCCATTACTGGGTAACCGTGTACCCAGCAAAGCCAATATTGCCAAATTAGGGGATGAAACTGTGGGTATCATTCTGGAAGCGATTGCACACGATGGCTACGCTGGTGACATTAAGCTGCTGCTTGCTATCCGTGCAGATGGCTCTATCAGCGGCGTGCGCGTGCTTGCCCACAAAGAAACACCGGGGCTGGGTGATTACATAGAAATTGAACGCAATGCCTGGATCACACAGTTTAGCAATGAATCTTTAACTAAAACCGTTGCCAAAGATTGGGCGGTGATTAAAGATGGCGGTAAGTTCGAATACATGGCTGGTGCTACAATTACACCGCGTGCAGTCGTAAAAGCGGTAGCTAAGGCATTACAGTTTTTTAATGAAAACAAGCCCTTGTTATTAGAAAACAAAACTGCAGATAAAGCGCCACAAAGTAAGGACGCGACATGAGCATCTATAAAGAAATCACCCTAAATGGGATTTGGAAGCAAAACCCGGGCGTAGTGCAACTATTGGGCTTGTGCCCAACGCTGGCCGTTACCACTAGCGTCGTCAACGGGGTAAGCCTTGGCTTGGCAACAGTATTGGTAATGGCGGCAGCGAATGGCACCATTTCCCCCGTGCGTAAATATGTCCCCAACGAGATTCGCGTACCTGTATTTATTTTGGTGATTGCAGCATTGGTCACCGTGATTGATTTGTCTATCAATGCGTTTGCGCACCCGCTACACAAGGTTTTAGGTATTTTTATCCCGTTAATTGTGGTGAACTGCATTGTACTCGCACGCGTAGAGTCATTTGCCGCTAAAAATGCGCCGATACCATCCATTCTGGACGGGTTTATGATGGGCATAGGGTTAACCTTAGTATTAGGCTTGCTAGGTGGCATGCGCGAGCTTGTCGGTAAAGGTACCTTATTCTCAGGCCTAGACCTAGTATTTGGATCCGCAGCCAAACAGTTTGTACTCACTATCATCCCGGATTACCACGGCTTCTTATTGGCGGTGTTGCCACCAGGCGCGTTTCTAGGCTTAGGCATGCTGATTGCGGCACGCAACTGGATGGATATTAGAAACAAAGCAAAATCAGCTGACGAGCATACAACCACATCGGCACTGCAACCAGCGCTCCACCCTTAACCTGTCAATCACGCCTTATGAATGCAGAAAAACGCTTAGAAATATTTAAACGCTTAAAGTTAGCCATCCCTAATCCAGCCACAGAACTAAATTACAGCACTACTTTTGAGCTACTGATTGCTGTAATGCTGTCAGCACAAGCCACGGATAAAAGTGTCAATCTGGCAACCGACAAGCTTTTCCCTATCGCCAACACCCCTGAAAGCATTTTGGCATTGGGGCTGGAGAATTTAGAGCACTACATTAAAACCATAGGCTTGTACCACTCTAAAGCCAAAAATGTGTTAGCTACCTGCCAAATACTGATACAAAAACACCAATCGCAAGTACCGCACTCGCGCAGCGCATTAGAGGCGTTGCCGGGCGTTGGCCGAAAAACTGCCAACGTGGTGTTAAATACAGCGTTTGGTGAACCTACCATCGCCGTGGATACGCATTTATTCAGGCTGGGCAACCGCATCAAGCTTGCTACTGGCAAAACCGTGCTAGATGTAGAAAAGAAATACATTAAAACCATTCCGGCAGAGTTTATGCAGGATGCGCATCACCTGCTTATTCTACACGGGCGCTATGTGTGTACGGCACGTAAACCTAAGTGCGCAGAATGCTGCATAGAAGACCTATGCGAATATCAGGCAAAAGAATACTACCTGCCACCTAGCGCTGCCGCCGCAACCAAATGAAAGTCGCCACCAGCATTGTATTAGGACGCCAAGCCCTGCCAGCACTAGCTGCGCAAGCGGTCACCAATGCCATGCACAAAGCTGGAATCGCCAGTGCCAACGCAGTGTTGCTGTTACTAACTTCAGAGTTCGCCAGCAATCCGCAAGCCGCCATTAAAGCTGCAGCCAAGGCCGCATCTTGCACACAGGTGACGGGCTGCTCAGCAACTGGCATTTTTACGGAAGAGGATTGGGTGTTAGACACGCCAGCAGCTGCAGCCATGGTGTTTGGCGGTGATATCAGGCTAGAACTAGCCCGCCACAACCATGACCAGCAACCACTTTTGACCATCGCCGCACCCAGTGCAATTAACAGTACATGGCTCGACCACGATACCCGCTATGGCGGTATCTCTGGTGACGTTACCGGGCAAGGGCCGTTCTCGGTATGGCAAAATGCAAAAGGTGATGTCACAGGCCATATCGAGATGTTTATCTCCGGGGTAAAGATGGCAACTCAGGCCGCACATGGCTTAAGCTTGCTTAGCACCCCAAAGCCGATACAAGCCAGCCAACAGTTTGATCTACAGCAGCTAGGCAAACATAAAGCACTTAGATCCTTACAAAAAGCTTGGGATAACGACCACAAGGCACCGGAGCCCTTGCCGCTACATTTAATCATGGCGGTATATGGCGAGAATGCAGAGGCTATTCTGCAAGGTAATTATCATCAAACCACGATTATCAGTTGCGACGAAGCAGACGGTAGCGTCACACTCGCTCATGCTTTACCCGTGGGACAGTATTTAAGCTGGGCACTGCGTGATGCAAACAGCGCCCAAGCTGACATGTCGATAGCCGCAGATACGCTAGCCACAAAGCTAGGCAGCAACCCAGACTTTGGCTTATTATTTTCATGCCTAGGGCGAGGGCCGTACCTCTACGATGGTGAAGACCTAGACTTAAAGGTCGTGACCAAGCGCTTCCCAAACATGCCATTATTAGGCTTTTATGGTAACGGTGAAATTGCCTGTATCAATGGGCAGAATCAGCTGCTACCTTACTCTACCGTTCTTTCATTATTTTCAGCGTTATAGCGCAATAGGTATTTTATGAGTTTATATAACCCCAGCCGCGACCAAGCCAGACAGTTTTTATTTGACGCGTGGGCAAAATTTAAACAACACGCCCAGCTCTCAGATTTAGAGAAAATTGCAGCCGAGGTGATGCAAATGCACCCCGAATATCACGCCATACTAGATGCGCCAGAGCGTTATATGCAGCAGCAATACTTTCCAGAAATGGGCGAGACTAATCCGTTTCTGCACTTAAGCTTGCATTTATCTGTGATTGAGCAAATAGCCATCAACCAACCTATCGGCATTCATGGCATTTACGAACAGCTAAAACAGAAGCATCAAGACCAACACCTCGCGCAACACGATATTTTAGATTGCCTCGCCGAAACCATATGGCAATCACAACGCAACAACACACCATTAGACTCTGCGCATTATCTGAGCCTGTTACAACAAAGAGTAGCGGCTTAATATGCACAGCAATGTTAACGATTGGCTGAATGAACATGGTGATTACCTATATCGCTTTGCGCTAGCACGCTTAAAAGATACGCATCAGGCGGAGGACGCAGTACAAGAAACCATGCTTGCCGCAATTAAGCACAACAGCTTTGCAGGTGACTCATCAGTACGCACCTGGCTCACGGGTATACTCAAACATAAAGTAGTGGATATGCAACGCAAGCTAATCCGCGAACAGCCGATATCAGACCTCATTGATTTAGATGCTGGCGAAGAAAGTATGGACGACTTTTTTGACAAAACCGGCCATTGGCTGGATAAGCCGCAATCTTTTGACATGCCAGACCATGCGCTAGAACAAAGCCAGTTTTTAAGTGTATTGGACGCCTGCATGCAAAAGCTGCCTAAGAAACTTAAAGCCATTTTTATGTTACGCGACGTACATGAAATGGAGAATGAAAATATTTGTAAGGAACTTGATATTACACCGACCAATGCTTGGGTAATGTTGTATAGAGCTAGGATGGTGTTAAGAAAATGTTTAGAGATGAACTGGGTTAAAGGCTAGGTGATACATATGATGACCTGTAAACAAGCCAGCAAACTCATCTCGCAGTCTCTAGACCGTCCTTTATCTTGGTCTGAACTTATGCAGCTAAAACTGCATCTCATGATTTGCGATGCATGTAGCCGATTCAAAAAACAATTGAATCTACTGCGCGTAGCACTGCAGAACATCAGAACCAATATGGAAAACAATAGTGCTATTACGCTCCCATTAGCTGCAAAGGCGAGAATTATTGATCAGATAGAGTCTGACCAGCAATCTCAGTAACTTTTATTAGTTGTAATCAGTGGTAACTCTTTTAATTAAAGGAAACGACAATGAACAAAACACAAAAAACTCTTTCTCTTGCTATTGGTGGCGCATTAGCACTTTCAGTGGCGGCAACCACAGTGAATGCAGCAGAAAATCCATTTGCATTAAAAACCCTTGCTAGTGGCTACCAAGTAGCAGATGCACACGATGCAAAGTCGGCTGACGGTAAATGTGGCACAGGTAAGTGTGGTACCGCTGAAAAAGCCAAAGAAATGAAAATGAAGGATGCAAAATGCGGTACCAGCAAAACCAGCAGTGCAGAAAAAACTAAAGAAGGCACTTGTGGCGGTGAGAAAGCCAAAGAAGGCTCATGCGGCGGCGAGAAAAAATAAGCACCAGCAGATTGATATAGCGCATGATGAGTCCGTTGATTAATCGTAGTCAAATTCATGGTGCTGGTCTGGGGTTGAAGCGAGAGCTGATACCCCAGATTCAGTCGCTCGACAACCAAACATTAATTTCTAACATCCAGTTTGTTGAAATAGCCCCAGAAAATTGGATTGACGCGGGCAGTAAGGCAAGCAAACAGCTAGATTGGTTTGCGGCGCGCTACCCTATCGTATGTCATGGCCTTTGCTTATCACTGGGCGGCATTAGCCCGCTAAATACTGACTTCTTGCATCAGGTTAAGCAGTTCATAAACCACTATGACATCGATATCTACACTGAACATTTAAGCTATTGCACAGATGGCTACAAAGGTAAGCAAGGCTATTTATATGACCTGTTACCTATCCCCTTTACCGAAGAAGCAGTGCATTACGTGGCAAAGCGCATTCGTCAAACCCAAGACATACTGGGCAGACGCATCGGGATAGAGAACGCCTCATTTTATGCAGCTGCGCCCATCTCTGAAATGAGCGAACTGGCCTTTCTTAACGCAGTGCTGAGCGAGGCAGATTGCCTGTTACATCTGGATATCAATAATATATACGTCAACAGCGTAAACTTTAACTTTGATCCATTCGCATTCTTGCGTGGCATACCGCATGAACGCATTATTTACAGCCATATCGCCGGGCATTATCAACAATCACCAGATTTGCTCATTGATACGCATGGTGAAAACGTTATCGACCCGGTTTGGGCACTCCTCAAAGACGCCTACGACTTATTTGGCGTGTTTCCCACCTTACTAGAGCGCGACAGTAATATCCCAAGCTTAGACACACTCATACAAGAAGTAGACAAAATCGCCGACCTGCAACGCCAAGCAATTCCGCGTAACAGCAAAGCCAATCCAAACACACTCACACCGCTGATGATTTGAATTAGCCAATAATCATGTCGAACCAGCTACTCAGCTTCCAACAATATCAACTAGCGTTTACAGCACGCATACGCGATGCGCACAACCAGCCGATTCCGGCGGGCGTTGCGCCTGAGCGCATGGCGGTTTATGACGAAATTGTATTTAACAACCTGCTTGAGTCTGTATCCGCATGCTTCCCGGTCGCGCATAAAACCATAGGTAAAGCTGTCTGGCTTAAATTGGTACGCGCTTTTTTAAAAGACCATTCTGCAGATACGCCACTGTTCCGCAAAATCCCAGAAGAGTTTTTAGCCTTTTTACAGCACACCAATCTGAAGCGACCAGCCTATTTAGAGGCGCTATGTCACTATGAATGGATAGAGCTTTACCTCAGTTCATTGCCGGCACCCAATCATCAAGATGTAGACGTGCATGGTGATATAGCGCAGCAATCTTTAATATTTACACAGGCGATGCAACTGCTCGCTTACGACTACGCAGTACATAAAATTTCCCCTAGGCATAAACCTAAAGACAAAGAGCCTACATACCTGCTGGTGCACCGTGACGCAAACGACAAGATTAAATTTATCGAGCTGAACCCGATGACATTTAAACTGATTACGCTATTAAAAGCTGGAGAATTGACTGCTGAACAAGCACTGACCATGCTTGCAGAGGAATTAAAGCACCCCCAACCACAAATCATTATGCAATTTGGATTAGGGGTATTACTAGACTTGAAAAACCAGGGAATTATCCTTGGCACAGCACCGCAGTAATATCAAAGGGATAATCATCGACTACTGCCGAACACCCTATACCTTACTTAATCGAAACTAACAGTCTCGCTCTGACGCGTTTCTAACACAGATAACAGGTTCTGCTGCTCAGCTGGCTGCATATCCCACCAGCCTCTAATTTCTGGGATGGTACGATAACAACCATGGCAAAAGCCTGTTGTTTCATCAATGCTACAAACCCCGATACAGGGGGATTGTACTTCTACTGTATTGTCTGACATTGCTAACCCTATTCTTAACTTAATACACCATGTTTGAGCTTAATATACGCTTAGCTTAATACGCCATGGCACTGCTTATATTTTTTACCTGATCCACATGGGCATAGGTCATTACGGCCTACTTTAGCGCCATCACGTACCATAGGCTGCTGTGCTGCCACATTTGCTTCGGTATCTTCAGAAACATCACCAGCCAGTGCTTCTGCATAATCTGCATGCTGGTATTGCACATTTTCAACTTCGACTGGTTTTTCTACCGCTTCAACATCTGCCTCAGTTTTTACTTGTACCAACATGGTCACTTTAGTGACTTCAGTTTTAATGGTGTTGAGCAAGCCCTCAAACAGCTCAAATGCCTCACGCTTATATTCCTGTTTAGGATTTTTCTGTGCATAAGAGCGTAAATGAATCCCTTGGCGCAGATGGTCTAATGCAGCCAAATGTTCACGCCAGTGGTTATCTAAGCTCTGCAGCATCACTGAGCGCTCAAACTGACGCAAGATATCTGGGCTAGCCAAATCTTCTTTTGCCTGATAAGCCTCGCTTGCCGCGGCAAGGATGCGCTCACGCAATGTTTCTTCGTGTAGGTCAGGGTTATCTTCCAGCATTTTTTGTAAACCGATCTCTAAACCAAGATCAGCTTTCAACTCGCGCTCCAGTGCTGGCACATTCCACAACTCTTCCACACTATCAGGCGGAATATGCGTAGCCACCATGGTCACAATCACGTCTTCACGCATGGCTTTAATCGTTTCACCAACATCCGCAGCTTCCAGCAACTCATTGCGTTGCTCGTAAATCACTTTACGCTGGTCATTCGACACATCATCAAACTCTAATAATTGTTTACGAATATCAAAGTTACGGCCTTCAACCTTACGTTGTGCGTTTTCAATCGCACGCGTGACCCAAGGGTGCTCAATCGCCTCACCATCCGGCATATTCAGTTTGCCCATAATCGCTGAAACGCGATCAGAAGCAAAAATTCTTAACAATTGGTCTTCTAAAGATAAATAGAAACGGCTAGAACCCACATCACCTTGACGGCCTGAACGTCCACGCAACTGATTATCCACACGGCGTGACTCATGGCGCTCGGTACCTACGATATGTAAACCACCGGCTGCCAGCACAGCATCATGCACCTGCTGCCAGGCTGCTTTAATCTCAGCCACGCGGCTTTCTTTTTGCGCATCAGTCAATGATGCATCATCATGCACTGCAGCGATTTCAGGCTCAGGATTACCGCCCAACACAATGTCGGTACCACGGCCAGCCATGTTAGTAGCAATGGTAATGACACCGGGACGCCCTGCCTGCACAATAATGTGCGCTTCACGTTCATGCTGCTTCGCGTTTAATACCTGATGCTCTAACTTTGCCTCAGTGAGCAATTTAGAAATCAGTTCTGAGTTCTCAATTGAGGTCGTACCCACCAACACTGGCTGCCCACGGCCTTGGCAATCTTTAATATCTAAAATCACCGCCTCGTATTTCTCGCGTGAGGTTCTATAGACTTTATCCATTGCATCTTTACGCTGCATCGGGCGATGCGTCGGGATCACAACGGTTTCTAGGCCATAAATCTGGTTAAATTCGTAAGCCTCGGTATCTGCCGTGCCCGTCATACCAGACAGTTTGCTGTACATACGGAAGTAGTTTTGGAAAGTAATGGATGCCAGCGTTTGGTTTTCTTTTTGAATCTCAACGCCTTCTTTAGCTTCAACCGCTTGATGCAAACCATCAGACCAACGGCGGCCGGCCATCATCCGGCCAGTGAATTCGTCCACAATCACGATTTCGCCATCACGCACTACATAGTGCTGATCGCGATGGTAAAGGTTGCGTGCACGTAGCGAAGCATATAAATGGTGTACTAAAGTAATATTAGACGCCTCATATAGACTTGAGCCTTCAGCCAGCAAGCCAGCTTCTGCCAATATTGCCTCAGCATGTTCATGGCCTTGTTCAGACATCACTACATTCTGTGCTTTTTCATCCACCCAGAAGTCGCCTTCGCCCTCTTCCTCTTTTTGTGGAATCAGTTTCGCAGCCACTTCATTGATTTGCGTATATAGGGCTACGCTGTCATCCGCCTGACCTGAAATAATCAGCGGCGTACGTGCCTCGTCAATTAAAATCGAATCCACTTCATCGATCAATGCATAGCTCAGACCACGTTGTACGCGCTCTTCACGGCTGTAGACCATGTTGTCACGCAGGTAGTCAAAACCAAATTCGTTATTGGTACCGTAAGTAATGTCTGCTGCATAAGCCGCACGTTTAGCTTCATTAGGCATTTGCGATAAATTAATACCAATCGACAAACCTAAAAAGTTATAAAGCTTACCCATCCACTCCGCATCGCGCTTAGCAAGGTAATCATTCACGGTAATGACATGCACACCCTTACCGGTAATGGCATTCAAGTAGGTAGGCAAAGTTGCCACCAAGGTTTTACCTTCACCAGTACGCATTTCGGAAATTTTGCCAGCATTCAGCACCATACCGCCGATAAGCTGCACATCAAAGTGGCGCATCCCTAAAGCACGGCGGCCGCCTTCGCGCACTACGGCAAATGCTTCAGGCAGCAATTTTTCTAAAGATTCGCCATTGGCAAAACGTTGCTTAAACTCCTCTGTTTTCGCGCGTAGGCCATCATCACTCAACGCCTGCATTGCAGGCTCTAATGCATTAATTTGCTCTACTTTCTGTGCATATTGCTTAACCAGCCTATCGTTACGGCTACCGAATAATTTTTTGAACAACGTAGATATCATGAAATGAAATACTTTCCGCTAGAGGATAAACAACTTTAAATTGAGTAAAGATTGAAGTTAAGTGTGAGATTGTAAACTCGAAATGCCTGACAGGTAATAAATCATAAGGTATTAAGTGGGGTTTATTTTTACAATTTCAATAGTTAGCGCGATGCACTAAGATATTTTCTTGGGTCTAACGGGTTACCATTCAACCGGATTTCATAATGCAAATGCGGCCCGGTTGAACGCCCGGTGCTCCCCACCTCGGCAATAATTTGCCCTTTTGCCACACGCTGTCCCACACTCACCAGCAACTTGGAAGCATGGGCATAACGTGTTTCTAAGCCAGAGCCATGGTCAATCTTGACGATTTTACCATAATCAGGGGTCTGCTCTGCCGTTGATACAATACCGCCAGCGGCAGCGTAAATCGCAGTACCGGTTGCGGCGGTAAAGTCTAAACCTTCATGAAAAGCTTTACTGCCGTTAAATGGGTCTAAACGCCAGCCAAAACTAGACGAGTTAAATGCTGCATCTACCGGGCTACTGTTCGGCAAGGTGTTTTTTAATACGCTTTGTTGCAGTAGCTTTGCTTCTATATCACTTAAATATTCTGTTTTAACTTCAATTTTTTCCATTAACTCGGCAATCTTAGTTTGCAGTTCTGCCTCAGACAACGGCGCACTGTGCACTAATGGCCCACCTTGGTTGGCACCGATTGATGCATTCACTACTGGGCTGGCGAGTACCGGATCAAGGCTGGAGGTTGGTGAGTAATTGGGTTTAGGGCTAACGCTAGGTTCAACTTTATTATTGCGCACAGTTTTCTTATCACCCGCCAGCTTGGCCAAACGCTCACTTTGCGCATCCAAGCGCATCAAACGCGCTTGCATTTCACCTAACTGCACTGCGTAAGCATCCAGATGTTTTTGTGGGTTATTGAAAGAAAAACGTAAATGATGTGGAATCAGTGACTTTACGCCCTTCTGTGCAGAGGGCTCCTGTGGCACAATGAACATAAGCATAAACAGGACTGGCAACATCACCAGTGCAAACACGATCATACTGACTTGCAGTATAGAAAGCGTTTTGGCTTTTGCCATATTGTTTGAGACTAAAATGATATTCATACTACCCCTAATCCCTGCAAGTAACTTATAAAAGCGCAATCAAGCACTATGCAAAGATTTAATACATTACTTACGCAGCCTGAGTTAAACGAGCTCAATCAACGCACCCTAGAAGCACAGACTTCGCAAAAACTTTGGGCGGAAATTGCACCTGATGGCTTGGCGAATCATAGCCACATCAGCAGCATCAAGAACAAACAATTTACTGTGTATGCAAACAACAACGCGGTGGCTGCAAAAATTAAGCTTTTAATTCCTAGCTTATTGATTCAGCTAGAAAAGCAAGGGTACGAAGTTACTGCAATTCGTATAAAAGTGCAAGCAAAATCTAACCCGCTACCCACACCAAAATCCACAAAATCACTGAGTTCAGAGGCGGTTAGCCAGCTACAAAAACTAGAGCTGCAGCTCTCAGGCACCACCCTAGGCGACTCACTTAGCAGGCTACTCAAAAACGCAAACAAGTAACCGGGCACGATGCAATCGGCAGTTAGCAACCGCTGCTATTGTTGACCTAGCCTAATAGTGCAATAATGAAGTCATGTTACAATTTATTTACAAATTTTAAGGAGCATTAAACCTCAACTTAAGCTTTATCTGCAACAGATGTTTAGCACCTGATTTTATTTAGTACCTAGTTTCGTTTCACACGAGTTTTATTTTGCGGTTTTAATAAAAATTTAGATAGGGAGAAGTCATGTCAGTCGAACTAATGATTGCCATAGGCGCCGCGATATTAGCGGTACTTTACGGCGCAGTAATGAGTAAGTGGATTACAGGTTTACCCGCTGGCAATGCTCGCATGCAGGAAATTGCCAGTGCGATTCAACAAGGGGCAGCCGCATATCTTGCCCGTCAATACAAAACCATCACCATCGTTGGTATCGTCCTAGCCGTTTTAATTGGTATATTCCTGAATGCCACCACTGCTATTGGCTTTGTAATAGGTGCCGTGCTATCTGGGGCATGTGGCTTTATCGGCATGAACGTTTCAGTGAAGGCAAACGTTCGCACAGCCCAAGCCGCAACCAAAGGCATTGCACCCGCACTGGATGTAGCATTTAAAGGCGGGGCGATCACAGGCATGCTCGTGGTTGGCTTAGGTTTATTAGGCGTGACGGGCTTTTATGCTTATTTAGGTGGTGAATCAGCCACCAACCTGAATCCATTAATCGGCTTGGCGTTCGGCTCATCCCTTATCTCAATTTTTGCGCGTTTAGGCGGCGGTATTTTTACTAAAGGTGCCGACGTTGGCGCTGATTTGGTGGGTAAAGTTGAGGCTGGCATCCCGGAAGATGACCCGCGGAACCCCGCGGTGATTGCCGATAACGTAGGTGATAATGTGGGTGACTGTGCAGGCATGGCGGCTGACTTGTTCGAAACCTATGCAGTAACCTTGATTGCCACCATGGTACTAGGCAGCCTATTACTCACCAATGCTGGCGCCAATGGCGTAATTTACCCACTAATGTTAGGCGCAGTTTCGATTGTAGCGTCTATAGTTGGCTGCTTTTTTGTCAAAGCCTCACCTGGTATGAAAAACGTGATGCCAGCGCTGTATAAAGGCCTGGCGGTAGCTGGCGTACTTTCACTGATTGCATTTTATTTTGTCACCACCAAAATGTTCCCGAATGGCCTTACTGCTGGTGATTTAGCTATCTCCACCAACCAACTATTTGGCGCATGTGCAGTTGGCTTAGTGCTAACAGCCGCTTTGGTGTGGATTACGGAATACTACACAGGCACCGATTACGCGCCGGTGAGGCACGTAGCGCAAGCCTCTACTACTGGCCACGCCACCAACATTATTGCTGGCATTGGCATTTCAATGAAATCTACTGCACTGCCTGTCATCTCGGTATGTATCGCCATCTATACCTCATTCCATTTAGCGGGCTTATATGGCGTTGCAATTGCGGCTACGGCAATGCTGAGCATGGCAGGCATTGTGGTTGCACTAGATGCCTATGGCCCCATTACCGACAACGCTGGCGGCATTGCGGAAATGGCAGAATTACCTAGTAGCGTACGTGATGTAACTGACCCATTGGACGCCGTAGGCAACACGACTAAAGCCGTGACTAAAGGCTATGCCATTGGCTCCGCTGGTTTAGCTGCGTTAGTGCTATTTGCTGACTACACGCACAAACTGGAAGGTGCAGGCATTGCAGTCAAGTTTGATTTAAGTGACCCAATGGTGATTATTGGCTTATTTATTGGCGGTTTGATTCCGTTTCTGTTTGCAGCCATGGCAATGGAGGCAGTAGGCCGTGCCGCCAGCGCAGTGGTGGAAGAGGTGCGCCGCCAATTCCGTGATATTAAAGGCATTATGGAGGGCACGGCAAAACCAGAATACGGTAAAGCGGTAGACATGCTGACCACAGCTGCAATCAAGGAAATGATGATACCTTCACTCTTACCTGTGGCTGTGCCGGTGGTCGTAGGCTTGACGCTTGGGCCAGTTGCACTTGGTGGCTTACTCATGGGAACTATCGTGACCGGTTTGTTTGTTGCAATCTCCATGTGTACCGGCGGAGGCGCTTGGGATAATGCCAAGAAATATATTGAAGATGGCAATCATGGCGGCAAAGGTTCTGATGCGCATAAAGCCGCGGTAACCGGTGACACGGTGGGCGACCCATACAAAGATACGGCTGGTCCTGCCGTGAACCCGTTGATTAAAATTATCAATATCGTGGCATTGCTGATTGTGCCTTTACTTTAATCAGCAACGCACACAGAGGGCGGCTAAGGCCGCCTTTTTTATTGGCTGGGCCAACGCACTCTTGCTGCTATTGATATAAAAGCCGCAATTTTAAAATTGTCCGACTTACGTTATACAATCATGATTACGTTTAACTTTAAATAAAGAGCCCCTATGCGACACTCCGAATTCCACCGCTCACATCGCATCGGATGGCTGCGCGCTGCGGTACTAGGGGCGAATGACGGTATTATCTCCACCGCCAGCTTAATCATAGGCGTTGCCTCAGCTGGCGTATCTAGCAGCAGCATACTCATCACCGGAATCGCTTGTTTAGTTTCTGGGTCAATGTCGATGGCGGCAGGTGAATACGTTTCTGTCAGCTCACAAGCTGATACCGAATCAGCAGACCTAGCGCGTGAGCGCTTAGAGTTAGCCAGCGACCACGAAAGCGAACTAAAAGAACTCACCGGCATTTATATCAGCCGCGGCTTAACCCCAGAGTTAGCGCATCAGGTAGCCGTGCAACTTACCCATCATGATGCCCTAGGCGCTCACGCCAGAGATGAGCTTGGCATTACCGAAACCATGAACGCGCGCCCGATGCAAGCCGCGCTAGCCTCTGCCGCAACCTTTGCAGTCGGCGCATCGTTACCACTGTTGGTCACTTACTTGGCGCCTGCCACTGATACTGCGCTTTATGTAGGCACCTCATCCCTAGCTTTCTTGGCGCTACTAGGCGGGCTTGCAGCGCAGGCGGGCGGTGCCAATATTATGGTAGGCGTGGCACGCGTCGCATTTTGGGGTGTAATCGCGATGGCTGCCACAGCAAGCATTGGTGAACTATTTGGTGTGGTGACGGCTTAGCTTCTTAACATCAACAAAATTAACCAGTGCTTGAATGCAAAAAAGGCAGCGTAAGCTGCCTTTTTTAATTTGTTTAAACCTACGTTAATTAGAACGCTGGTTTAACTTGTGCATTATTGTAATTCTCTACACTGTTTAAGATTTCTTGTTTAGCTTGTTCGATATCGCCCCAGCCGTTAATCTTAACCCATTTGCCTTTATCTAAATCTTTGTAATGCTCAAAGAAGTGGGCAATCATGTTCAAGCGCCATTCTGAAACATCGGTATGTGCTTTCAAATGACCATATAAACCACAAACTTTGTCTACAGGTACTGCCAACACTTTTGCATCCATACCGGCTTCATCTTCCATCAACAACACGCCTAGTGGACGGCAACGTACCACTACACCAGGAATCAACGGCACTGGCGTCATTACCAACACATCAACAGGGTCGCCATCATCTGATAATGTGTGTGGCACGTAACCATAGTTGGTTGGGTATTGCATTGCAGTACCCATGAAGCGATCAACAAAGATTGCGCCGCTCTCTTTATCTACTTCATATTTTACTGGGTCACCCTGCATTGGAATCTCAATAATCACATTGAAATCGTTAGGGACATCTTTACCGGTTGGCACTTGGTTTAATGACATGGTCTATTCCTAAATATAAATACTACTAATGAATTTTGTAGGCGCAATTATAGCAAGCCCGCAATAAACGCACAGAAAAAAGTCGTAACAAAGTGTATTGGTGCTTAAATCTCTGTTGCTACGATCCCTAGCTGCACTTGCTCTCGGCAGGTTTGCAACACACTGGGTGGAATTAATAACAAGGCAAAGTACAACAAAGCGGGAATAATCACGAGTTCATCGAGTTGCCCTAAAATTGGGATAAAGTCAGGAATTAAATCAAATGGCAACAGTAAATAACCCACAGCCAGCCACAGCAGGCATTTTGCCAGCCACGGGGTTTGTGGATGCTTTAGTACTAAACGATAGACGGCTAGCTCTTGCTTGAGCTGTTTAGCCAGTGATTTAAGTTTTTTTAACACGTTAAAATAAAGTCATTGGCTAAAAGTAATCACCTATTTAAGCGTCAATGGCTGCCCGGTTAATCGCTCAAACGCTTCCATGTATTTTTCGCTGGTTTTGCTGGCAACATCAGCTGGCAGCGCAGGTGCTGGCGGCGTTTTATCCCAGCCGCTTGCTTCTAACCAATCACGTACGTATTGCTTATCGTAGCTAGGCGGGTTTTTACCTACCACATAACTTTCTGCAGGCCAGAAGCGCGAAGAATCCGGGGTCAACACCTCATCCATCACATGCAATACACCGTTTTCATCCAATCCAAATTCAAACTTAGTATCAGCAATGATAATGCCACGTGTAAGTGCATACTCCGCAGCCTGCGTGTACAAAGCAATAGCAGCTTTTGCCACTTGCGCAGCCATCTCTTCACCTATCAGTGCTGCACATTGCGCCAAGCTGATATTTTCATCATGCTCACCCACGGCCGCTTTGCTAGATGGCGTAAACAAAGGTGCTGGCAGCTTGGATGCCTCTTGCAGGCCAGCTGGCAGCGGGATATCACACACCGTACCTTTGGCTTTGTACTCTTTCCAGCCGCTACCAACCAAGTAGCCACGTACTATCGCCTCAATCGGCAATGCCTTTAGTTTTTTAACCACCACAGCGCGATTGGCTAATTGTGCTTTTTCTGCCGGGTCAGTCACTACGCTGGTTGGCTCTATGCCAGTTAAATGATTAGGCACGACATCTTTTAATTGCTCAAACCAGAAGTTAGCCATCTGCGTCAGCATGGCTCCTTTATTGGCAATACCGGTAGGCAAAATCACATCAAATGCAGATAATCTGTCTGTACTCACCAGCAACATTGTGTTGGCGTCGATATCATAAATATCACGCACCTTACCTTGATGGATACGTTTTAAACTTTGAATGCTGGTTTCTAATAGTGGATTATTCATGAGTGATGATGACTATATAAATGGGTAAATTAACCTGAGCGGATATTATAAACGTAGTTTAATTCTGATGAATTTAAATTGCGGGATCCGGCAAAAAAATATTGGAATAACCATTAAGCTAGCGCTGACAGCCAACACAAATGTTGCAAGCTGCCAGCGTGATAAATTAAGCAGGCCTAATCTTTGCGATTTTCGCCAATTTTAATGATTTTGAGCGTATTGGTGCCGCCAGGGTGGCCTATCGGTTCACCGAAGGTGAGCAACACAAGGTCACCCATATTCACGACGCGCTGCCTGAGCAATACCTGCTCCATCTCCATGATGATTTCATCTCGATTTTTGCCGGCCTGCTCAATGGGGTAAGGGTATACGCCACGATGCAAAGTAAGCTTTCTGCGTGCATATTTGTCTGGCGACAAGGCATAAATCGGCACCTCGGCATCCGCACGTGATAGCCATTGCGCAGCGTTTCCGGATTGCGTCAACGCGGCTATCGCCTTTACTTTCAGGTGCTGCGCCGTATAAATAGCGGCGGCGGCTAGCGCCTCATCGGTTTTAATAAACACCTGATCAAGCTTTTGTACATGGTGTTGGCTAAAGTACTCTTTCTCAGCCTCAAGGGCTACGCGATGCACTGCCTCTACCGTTTCCAGCGGATATTGCCCCGATGCAGTCTCTGCGGACAACATCACCGCATCGGTACCATCCAGCACTGCATTGGCAACATCAGAAACTTCCGCCCGAGTTGGAATGGGGCTGGTAATCATGGACTCCATCATCTGCGTTGCGGTAATCACCAGCTTATTTTGTGCGCGCGCCATGCGTATCATGCGCTTTTGCAGACCAGGTACTGCCGCGTCGCCGACTTCAACCCCTAAATCACCACGCGCCACCATGATGGCATCTGAAGCATCAATAATTGCTTCTAAATCTGCAATCGCCTCTGCACGCTCAATTTTTGCGACAATACTTGCGGTGCCGCCAGCCTTGCGCACCAGCGTTCTTGCCAACTCAACATCCAATGCAGATTTAGGAAATGAAATTGCAATGTAATCGGCATCAAGCGCCACAGCAGTTTTAATATCTTCTCGGTCTTTTTTGGTTAACGCATCGGCAGACAAGCCACCGCCTTGTAAGTTAATCCCTTTATTATTAGATAACACACCACCACTTAGCACTACGCAATGAATCTGGTTGCCTTTCACACGGTTAATCTGCATCGTAATGCGGCCATCATCCAGCAACAAAATAGCATTTTCCACCACCTCTTGCGGCAGCGCTTTGTAATCTAAACCAACGTGATATTGGTCACCTAACTCACAATCTGCATCCAAGATAAAGATATCGCCCGTCTTGAGCGTGATTTTGCCTAGCTCGAATCTGCCAATACGGATTTTTGGGCCTTGCAGGTCGCATAACACACCAACGGGGCGACCTAATTTAACGGCAATATTACGCACGATTTCGGCACGTTTAATGTGCTCTTCCGCATTACCATGTGAAAAGTTTAAGCGTACAACATTGACCCCGGCAGTGATCATGCGTGCCAGCATCTCATCGCTACTAGATGATGGACCTAATGTCGCTACAATCTTTGTTTTACGTAGTGTCAAACTATTACCTTAATTTCTCAAAAAAATAACGCTCGCAAAATAAAAATGGGGCTACTAGCCCCATTTTTAAAGTCTTACTTTTTTAGCACTAAAGGTTAGAGCTAGTTAACTTTTAGCACGTAATTCCAAAATCTCCACTGCTGGCAATTTTTTACCTTCTAAAAACTCCAAGAAAGCCCCACCCGCAGTTGAAATGTAATCTACTTTACTTTCAATACCATACTTTTGAATAGCAGCAATCGTGTCACCGCCACCCGCTAATGTAAATGCATTTGTGTTTGCAATCGCATGCGCAATAGTTTTAGTACCTTCACCAAACTGATCAAACTCAAACACACCCACTGGGCCATTCCACACCACGGTGCCTGCGTTTTTAATGATCTCTGCTAATTCATTAGCAGATTTCGCGCCAATATCAAAAATCATATCATCTGTTGCCACATCAGCCACGTCTTTCTTGACTGCTGGCTCATTTGCATCAAATTTTTTGGCACAGACGACATCTACTGCAACTGGCACAGCTGCGCCTCTTTGGGACATTTTGTCCATTAAGGTGCGTGCTACCGGCACTAAATCATCCTCACACAACGATTTACCAACCTCAAAACCAGAGGCTTTTAAGAAGGTATTAGCAATACCACCGCCAACAACCATCTGATCTACTTTTTCAGACAAACTCTCAAGCACAGTCAACTTAGTGGAAACTTTGCTGCCGCCAACAATTGCCACCATTGGACGCGCTGGGCTCAACAAAGCTTTAGTCAGCGCTTCTAGCTCATTCACTAACAGTATGCCTGCTGCTGCCACTGGAGCAAACTTTGCAACACCATGTGTGCTGGCTTCAGCACGATGTGCCGTGCCGAAAGCATCCATCACAAAAATATCGCATAGCTTCGCATATTTTTGTGACAATTCATCGTTACTTTTCTTCTCGCCTTTGTTAAAGCGACAGTTTTCAAGCACTACCAGTTCGCCCGCAGCCACATCAAAACCGCCGTCTACCCAATTTTTAATCAGGCGTACAGGTTTTGCCAACTTTGCCGAGATGACATCTACCACTGGTTGTAATGAGTTTTCTGCTGAGTAAACGCCTTCTTCAGGACGACCCAGATGCGATGTCACCATTACTTTTGCGCCAGCTTTCATGGCAAACTCTATCGTTGCCATTGAAGCAGTAATACGCGCATCAGAAGTCACTTTACCATCAGCTACTGGTACGTTAAGGTCGGCGCGGATTAATACACGTTTGCCGTTTAAATCCAGATCTGTCATTTTAATAACGTTCATTTTTATCTACTTTCGTATCTAAACATCATTATCAAAATTAAATACTTGGGGTGCAGTACAAGGCGCACGGAACGCAAAAACCAAGAAAGTACATCGAGGACAGTACTTATACTACGGCGAGGGGTTGAGTACCGCGCAACGCCGTAATGCGCCCAAGTAATAATTTTGACCTTATTCAGCCGCCATCATAGCAACTACGTTATCTAACATACGGCAGCTAAAGCCCCACTCATTGTCATACCATGCACACACTTTAACCAGCATGCCATCTTTGGTCACTTTGGTTAAAGTCGCATCAAAGTTGGATGAAAAACTAGTGTGGTTGTAATCAATAGAAACCAATGGCGCCTCGTTGTAAGACAAGATACCTTTCAGTGCACCGCTGTTAGCCGCTTCGTGCATGATGTGGTTAATTTCTTCTTTGGTAGTAGGGCGTGATGGCGTAAACGTTAAATCTACAATCGACACGTTAATGGTTGGTACGCGAATCGCAAAACCATCTAACTTGCCATTTAACTCTGGCAACACTAAACCCACAGCCGCAGCCGCACCGGTTTTGGTTGGAATCAGCGAGGCAGTGGCAGAACGCGCACGACGCATGTCCTTATGGTGCGCGTCAGTTAATACTTGGTCGTTAGTGAAAGAGTGGATCGTATTCATCAAGCCATTCACGATACCAATTTTGTCGTTCAAAGGTTTTACCATTGGCGCAAGGCCGTTGGTTGTGCATGAAGCATTAGACACTACAGTATGGCTTGCTTTAATCACATCATGGTTCACGCCGTATACAACGGTTGCATCAACATCTTTATCGCCTGGCGCTGATAGTAATACCTTTTTTGCACCCGCATCAATATGCGCTTGTGCTTTTGCTTTACTATTAAATGCGCCTGTACACTCTAGCACCACATCAATACCTAAATCACGCCATGGCAGCTCAGCTGGATTACGCGTTGAAAATGTTTTGATTTTATGGCTATTGATAATCATGTCATCACCATCAACACCGACATCAAATGGGAATCTACCATGTGCACTGTCATAACGTGTCAGATGGGCATTCTCTTCCGCATCCCCGCCTGAACTGTTGATCGCGATAATTTCAATATCTTTGCGACCGGATTCATATAAAGAACGCAATACCATGCGTCCAATACGACCATAACCATTAATTGCCACTCGAATTGCCATGATAATTCCTAAATATTTTCAATTAACTGCAAGCCAGTTAAAGCATACATAGCTTAAATTCATCTACCGCTTAAAGCTAGACATCCGCTACAAAAACACCAGCTCTATAAAAAATTAAGGCACCCCAAACTTGAGGTGCCTTTTAAAAACTAACTGACCAAACTTAAAAACTGATTTGGCTTGGTCAGTACTAGTGTATTAAAGCACCGATTTAACAGTTGCAACTACGTTTTCAACTGTGAAGCCGAAGTGCTTCATCAATACACCACCAGGAGCTGATTCGCCGAATGTAGCGATACCAACTACAGCACCTTCTAAACCAACATATTTACGCCAGAAGTCTGGGTGAGCAGCTTCTACTGCAACACGTTTAACACCAGCTGTTAATACGCTGTCTTTGTATGCTTGATCTTGACGATCGAACACGTTAGTTGATGGCATTGAAACCACGCGTACTTTAGTACCAGCAGCATTCAACTCAGCAGCAGCTTTAACAGCCAAGTCTAACTCTGAACCGTTAGCGATGATGATAACGTCTGCTTTACCAGCTACGTCTGAGAACACATAACCACCCTTACGGATTAGGTCAAAGTCTTTAGCATCATGTTTAACGCCAGGCACGTTTTGACGGCTTAACACTAAGCTTGATGGACCATCTTTACGCTCTACAGCTGCAACCCATGACACAGCAGTTTCTACTGAGTCAGCAGGACGCCATACATCCATGTTAGGAATGTAACGTAAACCTGATGTGTTTTCGATTGGTTGGTGAGTAGGACCATCTTCACCTTGACCGATAGAGTCATGTGATAAAACAGCGATAGTACGTTGTTTCATCAATGCAGCCATACGCAATGCGCTCTTCGCGTAGTCAGAGAACATGTGGAATGTACCGCCGAATGGAATCAAACCACCGTGTAATGCCATACCGTTCATGATTGCGAACATACCAAACTCACGTACACCGTAAGAGATGTAGTTACCTGGCTCTTTACCAGATACGTGTTTGAAGCTTGCAGCTGCAGTCAGGTTAGAACCTGTCAAGTCAGCAGAACCACCCAAGAACTCTGGCAACAGCGGAGCTAGTGCAGTAATTGCATTTTGTGAAGCTTTACGTGTTGCAACGCCTTCTGCTTTTTCGTTTGTAGCAGCGATAAATGCATCAGTTGCTTGTTTCCAGTTAGCTGGCAAATCACCCGCCATACGACGTTTGAATTCTGCAGCTTCTGCTGGGAATGCAGCAGCGTATGCAGCAAACTTTTCGTTCCAAGCAGCTTCTGTTGAAGCGCCTTTAGCTTTTTGATCCCAACCAGCGTAAACGTCAGCAGGAATAACAAATGGCTCATGTGGCCAGCCGATGTTAGCGCGAGTAGCAGCAACTTCTTCTAAACCTAATGCAGAACCGTGGCAGTCATGTGAACCAGATTTGTTTGGTGAACCCATGCCGATGATTGTTTTACAGCAGATCAATGATGGTTTGTCTGTTACTGCTTTAGCCGCTTTAACAGCTGCGTCGATAGCGTCAGAATCGTGACCGTCTACTGATTGAACGTGCCAGCCGTAAGCTTCAAAGCGTTTAACTGTGTCGTCTGTGTACCAGCCCTCAATGTGACCATCGATAGAAATACCGTTGTCATCCCAGAAAGCAACCAATTTGCCTAAGCCCCATGTACCAGCCAAAGCACAAGCTTCGTGTGATACACCTTCCATCATACAGCCGTCACCTAAGAAGCAGTATGTGTAGTGGTCAACGATGTCGTGACCTGGTTTGTTGAATTGGTCAGCCAATAGTTTTTCCGCCATTGCGAAACCAACTGCGTTGGTGATACCTTGGCCTAATGGACCTGTTGTTGTTTCAATGCCTGGTGCGTAGCTGTACTCTGGGTGACCAGCACATTTTGAGTGCAATTGACGGAATGTTTTGATTTCATCCATAGGCAAGTCGTAGCCTGTTAGATGCAACAATGAGTAGATCAACATTGAACCGTGGCCGTTAGAGAGCACAAAGCGGTCACGATCAGCCCAGTTTGGATTTGTTGGATTGTGACGCAAGTGGTGATTCCACAATACTTCTGCGATTTCAGCCATGCCCATAGGCGCACCTGGGTGGCCTGAGTTAGCTTTTTGCACTGCATCCATAGATAACGCACGAATTGCATTAGCTAGGTCTTTACGTGTTGCCATTGTTTTCTCCCTAATGATTAATACTTGAGGACTTATAAAGATAGCGTTTTGCGCGAAACCTCATAAACCTTAATTGAAGTTCTCAAAAAGACAGCAAAATCCACTGCTTTTCCGTGAAAGCTAAATTATTGCTTAGATAGCTTTTTTCGGCAAGTAGAACGTAAGAAAAGTGGCGACCTCCCGCAAGGCCCCACTTTTAAAATATTGGCTAAATGCCGCTGAATTTAATCCATTTTAACCAAGTGCTGGTTAGCAACAGATTCCAGTACTGCCTCAATTGCTTTGCAGTTTGCTTTTGCATCAGAGAAGGTGAGGTGTGCAGGCTGATTATTGAGTACACAATTACTGAAATGCTCAATTTCCAAATTAAAGTGGTTGCTTGGCGTAAAACGCTCTTCGGCATATTTACCATCTTCTGTTGCCCATGAAATAACAGGCACATCATTCTGGAACACCCATGCGGCATGGCATTTCACCCAACCCTTAGTGCCGATGATTTCATACTCCGATTTACGTGAGCGCTCAAAACTCACATCAAAATGACCGAATAGCGCACGGCCTTCTGCATCGCGGCCAAAATCTAGCACGCCACTGGTCACGATATCTGCACCCACTTCGTTTAATTTAGCATGCGCCATCACGGATACCGGCTCTACCGGCTGCACACTATTGCTGCCCACCTGCAAGCCCATCACCCAACGTAAAGAGTGGATAGCATAAGGGCCAATATCCCACATCGCGCCGCCACCTTGTGCCACGCCGCTGGCAATACGGTACATACGGGCTGGACGCATTAAAAATGAATAACTGGCGCGTGCAGATAGCACGTCACCAATCAAGCCAGACGCCACAATCTCTTGGATACGCGCATGTTGCGGATGAAAGCGATACATAAAGCCCTCCATCACTTTTACATTTTGCTTAAGTGCCGCTTGCTCAATACGTTCAATATCGGCCACGGTAAGTGCCATTGGCTTTTCAATCAACACATGCTTACCGGCATTGATTGCCTTGAGCGCCCACTCGGCATGCTCATTATTGGCCATCGGGCAGTAAACAGCCTCGACATTAGCATCGTTAATCAGCGCGTCCATCTCGTCATAACATTGCACTTCGCTCGCATAACACGGTGCGTATTTTTGCAAGGTAGCCTTAGCTGCACCCGCACGGCGGCTGGCAATCGCCACCAGCTGGGCATTAGGCGCTTCGATAATCGCTGGTAGCAAACGCTCGTTAACGCGCGCAGCCCCTAATATACCCCAACGTAATTTTTTCTGTTCAGTCACGGTCTGCGTCACAATTTATCCTTTACTCTTATCAAATCAACTTGAAATTTACGCTCTAGCTTGCAGCTATGCGCACTATAAAACATATCGCTATTTACACATCACCACCAGGCCAGACAAAACCTGCATATTAAAACTTGAAGCCTTCGTAGAGTTTCTCATACTGCGTAGCATACTGCTGCAAAACAAGGTGCCGCTTAACTTTCAAGGTAGGCGTAAGTAGGCCATTCTCTATGCTCCACGGTGTAGGCAGTAAAGCAATTTTTCTCACTTTGGCATAGCCGGGGAAAGACTGCATCTTTGCCGCCACACGCGCAAGGGCAAAAGCACACGTTTGGCGATGGTGCAGCGCCTCCGGCCAAGCACTAGGTAAATCATGCTTTTGTGCTAACGCCAGCCACCTATCCTGATTCACCACCGCTAGCAAGCCTAAATAAGGCTTGCCCTCACCAACCAACATCACCTGCTCAAACAAGGGGTCCGTCAGTATTGCCGCCTCAATATCGGTGGGCGGCACTTTCTCGCCATTGGAGAGCACAATAATCTCCTTAATACGCCCAGTAATGGTAATGCGGCCACTCGGGTCAATGTTTGCCACATCCCCGGTTTTTAGCCAGCCATCTGCGGTAAATATAGCGCTGTTTGCATCCGGATTATTCCAATACCCTTGCATCACGTTAGGACCACGCACCTCTAAACCTCCGGATGCATCCAAACGCACCTGCACACTTGGCAACGCATGTCCTACGCTGCTTGGCACATTACTCTCGGCCTTATTGACACTAATCACCGGGCTGGTTTCAGTCAGCCCATAACCCTGAACGACGGGCACACCCAAACCAATAAAGGTGCGTGCACTATCGGCCGGCAATGCAGCACCACCAGCAACCGCCAAGCGCAAGCGGCCACCTAAACGCGCCTGCAATTTGCTAGCAACCAGGCGCTTTAGGATTGACCATAACGAATGCCGCCACTGCCAATGAGCTCGGCCCTGCTCATATTCAAAACGGCTATAACCCACCTCCACCGCCAGCGCAAATAAGCGCATCGCATAAGTCGGCCCAGACTCTAGCTTACTGCGTAACGCAAGCTGAATCCGCTCAAAGATACGCGGCACGGTGACAATAATGGTAGGCCGTACCTTCAGCAGATCATCCTGCAACTGCTGCACGGAGCGTGCAAATGCTACGCTGGCGCCAGACATCATTGGCAAACAATAGCCTGCCATCCGCTCTAGCGCATGTGACAGCGGCAAGAAAGACAGAAATACATCATGCGGGTAAACAGCGAAATAAACTAACGCATCCCTAGCGTTATACATGAGATTACGGTGCGTAAGCATCACGCCTTTGGGCTTACCAGTAGTACCTGACGTGTAAATAATGGTTGCCAGCGCATTTGCATCTGACACGCGGTGCTGAAATTCACTTTGCATGCTTGAAACTGGTAGCCATGTGTCCAGACTGCGTATGCGCTGATCGTCGCCACCTGCTGGTACTGGTTTGCAGACAATCACACGCTGCAAGTTTTTGAAATCAACACCAAGTGCATGAACTGCCTGCCAATCGCTAATACTATTAACCAGTAATAATTTGGCACCAGAATCCTGCAATACATGCGCGACATTTTCAGCCCGGTCCGACACATAAAGCGGAACTGTGACCAAGCCCAGCCCTAAGGCGGCTTGGTCAAACATGACCCAACTCGGGCAATTTTTAAGCATAATCGCCACACGGTCGCCAACCGCCAAGTGCTCGCCCAACAACGCCTGCTGCCAGCTAACGGCCTGCTGCATGGCAGATTGCCAAGTTATCTCGCGCCAATCATTTGCTTCTTCATCAAAATAACGATACGCAACATGATGCGGCGAGCGCCTGACCCGTTCATGAAACAAACCATCTAGCGTGAATACGGCCTCAGGTGAAATGTAATCCACAACACACGGGTTCATCGCTAACTTTTAAATAGACTCCTGCGGAAACCACTTAATGCTACAGCCGATACTTGCTATTTGTTCTTTAGGGCCCTCACCGGTTTCAGCAATCAGCTTCATTGCGTTAAACAGGTCTCTCGGGTGATTTTCATCCGACTGACGGCGACCGGCTGCATCAAAACGCCCACGATACTGCAGCTCAAGGTCTGCATTAAAGCCAAAGAAGTCTGGTGTACACACCGCACCGTAGGCTTTGGCCACTTCCTGCGTCTCATCCAGCACGTAAGGGAAAGGAAAGTTAAACAATTTAGCCTCTTCCATCATGCGTTCAAACGAGTCTTCCGGGTAGTTCTCTGTATCGTTACTTTGAATTGCAATCGTGTTGATTCCATATTGCAAAAGCTCACGACAATCGTCAACAAGACGAGTTTTAATGGCTTTCACATAAGGACAGTGGTTACAGATAAACATCACTAGCAAGCCGTTTTTACCTGCGCTATTTGCTAACGTGTATCGTTTGCCATCCACCCCTAGCAAATCGAAATTCACCGCTGGCTGACCAAAATTACAGACTGGGGGATTTAAGCTAACCATTTTATTCTCCTTATTTCGTTATACTTATTACTCTGACAACGTTAATGTTTATATTATCACTTTTGTTTTACTGTTTGCTTTACTTTTGGAGTCGCCCGTTTTATGGCCAATTTGCGCTTTTACACCCCTTCACCTTTAGCACTTGGTGCATCGATTCAACTCTCAGAAAGTGCGGCCGCGCATGCCACACGTGCGCTACGCCTTAACATTGGCGATGATGTGGTTTTGTTTAACGGTGATGGCTTTAATTACAGCTGCACACTCACCGACATTAAGAAAAATAGCGTAACCGCGATGGTGAACAGCGCCGCCGAAGTGCATAACGAATCACCACTTAACATCACGCTGATACAGGCGATTTCCAGCGGGGATAGAATGGACTTTACCATTCAAAAAGCAGTGGAACTTGGCGTAAAAAACATTCAGCCGATTAGCAGCAAGCGTAGTGTGGTTAAGCTATCTGCAGAGCGAGCGGAGAAGCGTACTGAACACTGGCAAAACATTGCCATTTCGGCATGCGAGCAATCTGGCCGCGCCTACGTACCTAAGGTACTCGCGCCCACATCACTTGAACAATGGTTGAGCAAAAACCCTAGCGCTACCAATACGCGTATTTTACTCAATCCAATCGGCGCGGTACGACTGACAGAAATCACCAAACCCACAGGTGAGATTCAGCTATTGATTGGCGCAGAGGGCGGACTTAGCCAAGAGGAGATTGGTTTAGCCAGCTCACATCACTTTCAGTCTATTGTATTGGGGCCCCGTATTTTACGTACAGAAACCGCAGCCTTAACTGCGATTGCCGCCATGCAACTAGCGTGGGGGGATTTTTAGTTAGCCAGACCCATGTGCCTAGATGACTAGCCCAACAGATTACCATGCACTTAGATACAGGGCATCTGGATTGCTAAACAGAAAAAACTAGCGACTACATATGACGTTAGCTTTTACTTCGCCTATGCTATACGGCACCACTTCTGACCAGTTAGTCTCTGTTTCGGGCAGGCGATAGGTCGTTAACACATCGCCTTGCGCCATATTGCCAGCATAATATTGAATTGATAGCGCTTTAAATTTCTTATTTTTACAATCATGTAACTCCAGCCACTGCGACGACATTTCGCCTTTGGCCTGCTGCACATAATAGTCATTCAAGGTTGATACGGTCACCAAACCTGCAGATTTCTGCACCGTATCAAAATCAATGTACATATTGCTATTATCGTTAGTTTGAACCATGGTCCAATCCGCCAGCACCTGAGAAGACCACACAACCAAGACTATCATTAAAAATTTATGCATGCTTTACCTTAGCGCCTTATTTAGATTGCCATTGTGATGCTGGATTCTATAGGATTAAAGCCTGATGCAAACTAAAAATAACGCATCGAGTATGGCATGCATGCTTCACTTCTATAAAATAACAATGCAGTGCATTATTCACTCAAGGCTCAATATGCAAGAACTCCCTTCAGCATGGATTGTAAAATTTGCACCGCTTACCAAAAGCCAAGGGCATGTATTAGACTTAGCGTGCGGTAGCGGACGGCACGCTAAATGGCTGGCACTGAAGGGCTATCAGGTGGATGCGCTAGATCGCGACCCGATTGCAACTTCCAGCATGCAAGGCATTGATGGCATACGTATACAGCAGATAGACCTTGAATCAACTGAACCACCTAACTTTGAACACACTTATGACGGCATTATCGTTAGCCGCTATCTGCACAGACCCCTGCTGACAACGCTTGCAGCAATACTCAAACCGGGCGGAATACTGATTTATGAAACCTTTATGCGTGGCAACGAGCGTTATGGCAAGCCTAGTAACCCTGACTTTCTGTTAATGCCAGATGAGTTGCTCAACATCTACTCCCCACTGCTCAAGGTGATTGATTTTGAACAAGGTGAAGTACTGGAACCTAAGCCAGCGATGCTGCAACGGATTTGTGCACAAAAGCACATTAAGCCCTAACACCTTACAAGTCATGCCTAAAACACACGTTTAATTTGTATTTTTTACATTTTTAATTTACATTAGTGTAAATAATACAAATTAATTCTAAGGCACAAACTAAGGTTAAATCATGTCACTTGGCCAATGCATACGCAATAAACGCAAATCACACCATTTAACCTTGCAACAGCTCGCGTCCAAAATTGATGCAGACGCAGGAAATTTGTCACGTATTGAGCGCGGCGAGCTGGGTGTTTCAGAATCGCTACTACGCAAAATTGCATCCGCATTAGATACAACGCCTGCCAATCTTTATGCAGAAAGTGATGCCATACAGCCACAACACCAGGTAAATGAGCAAGCACCCACTTACGCCAAAAGCCAAGCAGAGACTGCCAATAGTACTAATGCTAAAGATTTTGTGCAGTGGTTCCGCTCCGCCACACCTTACATCCACGCGTTTGGCGGACGCACCTTTGTGATTGCATTTGGCGGCGAAGTTGTGAGTGAGCAGCAGTTCATTGCGCTATCGCACGATTTAAACCTGCTAGCGAGCTTAGAAGTGCGCTTGGTATTAGTGCATGGCTCACGCCCGCAAATTGAACAACGGCTCAAACGCGACAACATCTCTCCGCTCTTCCATAATGGGCTACGCGTCACCGACGATGCAGCGATGGAAGCGGTGAAAGAAGCCAATGGCGCCATCCGTGTAGAGATCGAAGCACTGCTCTCAATGGGGATTGCCAACTCACCAATGGCGGGCGCAGATATCCGCGTAGCAAGCGGCAACTTTGTGACCGCCAAACCGTTGGGCGTGCATGACGGTGTGGATTTGCAACATACAGGCGAAGTACGCAAAGTAGATGCAATTGGCATTCAAAAACGGCTAGACGACAATGAAATGGTATTGCTATCACCGCTAGGCTACTCACCAACGGGTGAGGCATTTAACTTAAGCCTAGAAGACGTTGCCGTCAGTACCGCAGTGGCACTAGATGCAGACAAACTTATTTTCTTAATGGACTCAGCAGGTGTACATAACCTACGTGGCGAACTGCTGCGTGAAATGACCGCTGAGAAAGCTAAAAACCTGTTAAGAAACGTAAGAGAAACCGAGCAAGCCATTAACATATCGGAAGACGTGACCTATTACTTACCGGCAGCAGTGCGTGCCTGTGAGCATGGCGTGGCCAGAACACACTTAATCAGCCGGCATATTGACGGCGCCATTATTCAAGAACTGTTCACACTGGATGGCATTGGCACCATGGTGACCGAACTGAGCCTAGAAAGCATGCGCCAAGCCAACATTGATGATGTGGGAGGTATTTTGAAGCTGATAGAACCGCTAGAAAACGATGGTATTTTGGTGAGACGTGGCCGTGAACGACTGGAAATGGAAATTAATCACTTTCACGTGATGGAGCATGACAACCGTATTATCGGCTGCGCAGCACTGTACCCGTTTGAATCAGAAAAGACTGCCGAATTTGCATGCCTAGCCATAGACCCTGCATACCGAGGCGGCGGGCGTGGTGATAAATTATTCTACTACTGTGCCAACGTAGCCAAACAGCGCGGCCTCAAAAGTTTATTCTGCCTGACCACGCGTACTGAGCATTGGTTTTTAGAGCGCGGCTTCACCGAACAAGGGGTTGAAAAACTGCCGGCGGAGAAACAAAAACTTTACAATTACCAACGTAAATCTAAGGTGTTTAGCAAAACATTGTAAACAAAATTTAGTTACAATGACGGAAACCAAATTGACCCAAATTTAAGCTTACGGAAAACTCATGCTAAACCAATCAACCGCTGCAAAAAAAGCAAAGACGCTGGCTGAGGCGTTACCCTACATTAAACGTTTTTTTGATAAAACCATCGTCATTAAATACGGCGGCAACGCAATGACAGATGAACACTTAAAAGAGTGCTTTGCCAAAGACGTAGTACTGTTGAAACTGGTGGGCATGAACCCAGTAGTGGTACATGGCGGCGGCCCGCAAATCAACGAAATGCTGGATAAATTAGGCAAAAAAGGCGAGTTTATTCAGGGCATGCGCGTTACCGATGAAGAAACCATGGATGTGGTGGAAATGGTGCTCGGCGGGCAAGTGAATAAAGAGATTGTTAACCTAATCAACCGCCACGGCGGCAAAGCCGTGGGCCTCACCGGCCAAGATGGCAACTTTATTCACGCACACAAGCTGCTGATTGCCGACAAAGACGATGCCTCTAAAATGATTGATATTGGTCAGGTGGGTGAAATTTCAGCGATTGACCCTAGCATTATCAACTTTTTAGACACCGGCGATTTCATCCCTGTCGTTGCTCCAATTGGCGTAGGCACAGAAGGCGAAACTTACAACATCAATGCTGATGTCGTTGCAGGCAAACTGGCCGAAATACTCAATGCAGAAAAGTTAATCTTACTCACCAACACACCAGGTGTGCTGGATAAAAATGGCGACCTACTCACCGGCTTAACACCCAAGCAAATTGATGAAATGGTGGCAGATGGCACACTATCAGGCGGCATGCTGCCTAAAATCAGCTCCGCATTAGATGCCGCACGCAGTGGTGTAAAAGCCGTGCATATTATTGATGGCCGTGTTGAACATGCCTTGCTGCTAGAAGTGCTCACAGACGAAGGTGTCGGCACTTTAATTAAAGCTAAATAGTGAATATTAAATTAAAGCCAAAAACCCAGGCACAGATAACTACGCAGCACACAGGCCACGCTGCGAGCCGCTTAACCGTATCAAACTATCGTTAAGTGTATCTGTGCCGCATATCCCCACTTTACATCAAGCATGAGCAGAATCTGGATTTTTGACCTAGACGATACACTGCATAATGCCAGTGCACATATCTTCCCGGTCATGAACCGCAGCATGACGCAATACATCATGGATGAGCTTTCCATGAGCGAGTCTGAAGCCCATGCACTACGCCAACATTACTGGCGCATTTACGGCGCCACGCTCAAAGGGCTAATGCGCCACCATGGCACAGATCCGCATCACTTCCTGCATGAAACACACCGTTTGACCAGCTTGCCTGAGATGGTGATTCAAACTAAGCGCTTGAAACACATGCTTACATCGCTGCCAGGGCGTAAGTTAGTATTCACCAATGCACCACGCAGCTACGCCATGCGTGTACTGGAATTACTGGATATCGCGGATGTATTTGAGCTAATTTTCAGTGTGGAATCCACACAGTTTCATGCCAAACCATCACCCCGCGGCTTTCAGCGCTTATTCAACACCATTAACGCCAAAGCAAGCGACTGCATCATGCTGGAAGACAGCCTGCCCGCACTGATGACTGCCAAACGCCTAGGCATGCGAACCATATGGATATCAAAACAATTAAATAAACCAAATTTTGTGGATTATCGCCTAACCTCAGTGTTAGCACTTACTCACATTAAGCTATAATTAAATCAATTATTTGTTAAGGAAATAAAATGGCCGGCGAACGTAAACAGCAAATTCTAGAAACTTTAGCAAAAATGCTGGAATCTCCAAAAAGAGAGAAAATCACCACCGCATCATTAGCAGCAAAATTAGAAGTGAGTGAAGCTGCGCTTTACCGTCACTTTGCGAATAAAGCACAGATGTTTGAAGGTTTGATTCTGTTTATTGAAGAAACCATTTTTGGACTGATTAATAAAATCAGCACAGAAGAACCTGAAGGTCTGAGACAAGTACAACGCATCGTCACCATGCTGATGGTGTTTGCCGAAAAGAACTCCGGTATGACGCGCGTACTTATCGGCGATGCACTGGTGAATGAAGACGACAAATTACAATTACGCATTAACCAACTATATGACCGCATTGAGGTCACATTGAAACAATGTTTGCGTATTGCTGAAACCCAAACCGGCCAAAAGCAAGATGCAGAAGCACAGGCAAATTTGATTGTTTGCTACATTATCGGCCGCTGGAACCAATACGCAAAAAGCGGTTTCAAACGTAAACCTACAGAGTTTATTGAGCAGCAACTGCCTAACTTACTGTAATTAAAACCACAAGCCCAACCCTACTTAGGAGATCACGTTGGAAGGTACAATTTTTGGCTTCACTGAAGCACAAATCACCGAATTTGGTATGACATTTGGCGTTGGCGGCTTAATGCTACTAATGCTATTTATTGTGGGGCACTTGGCTTGGGAGTCAAAAGCCGGAAAGTTTGGCGCATTTGTATTGTTTTTGGGGCTGACCTTTGGGCTGGTTGGTTACGTGGCTAAGTACTTCATCCAGAACTCACTGGGCATTTAAATCCAACTGCTACAGCAAGTCACGAACGTATAGCTACTCTCGTACCGAGTGAAGCATCACAGCAGCACACTGTGTTAGCAAGCACTAAAGCACACGTTTAATTGCGTTAACTCTTGCCTCAAAAATCGCAGCCTTGATTTTTTCTACCTCAGTGTGGGCGCTAGCAACAGCACCCGCATCCACACTCAGTGCGGCATCTAATACCTTAAGCATCAAATCCGCAGCCGTTGTGGGGCATTGCTCGAAATCGGTTCTGCCACGTGCATCTGCCTCGCACGCCAGTAAAAACTCTTTGAATCTTGCTGGCTGCCTGATTGCATCCAGTTGAGTTAAAAACTCCAGCAACGTACTGGGGCGCATATCTAAAGACTGGTATAGCTTACCGTGGAACTTAGTCACGATTAACGCAAGCTCTTTACAATCATTCGGCACACGCAATCGTTTGCATAGATCTTTCACCAAATGTACGCCGCGCTCTTCGTGGCCAATATGTCTAGGTAAAATCTCTTTTGGCGTAGTGCCTTTGCCAAGGTCGTGCATCAATGCGGCAAAGCGCACTGGCAGTGTAAAGTTCTGGCGGGCAGCATAATCGACCACTAACATCACGTGCACCCCGGTATCCACCTCTGGGTGATATTGCGGTGGCTGCGGCACACCCCATAGCCTATCTAATTCCGGCATCAGTCTATTTAAGGCACCACATGCACGCAATACTGTAAACATTCGTGACGGCTGAGATTCCATTAAGCCCTTAGCCAGCTCCTGCCATACGCGCTCGGCAACCAAGGCATCCACCTCGCCCGCTTCCACCATTTGCTGCATCAGGCTTAGCGTTTCCGGTGCCACATGAAAATCGGTAAACCGTGCAGAAAAACGCGCAATACGCAGAATGCGCACAGGATCCTCAGCAAAGGCATCACTAACGTGACGCAATGTCTTGGATTGGATATCGGCAATGCCATTAAACGGGTCGACCAGCTCGCCCAACTCACTTTTGGCAATGGCATTGATGGTTAAGTCACGTCTGGCTAAATCTTGCTCTAGTGTGACTTCTGGCGATGCGTGTACAGCAAAGCCCTTGTAACCTTTGGCGGTTTTGCGCTCGGTACGTGCCAGTGCGTATTCTGCCTGCGTAGCTGGATGCAAAAACACGGGAAAGTCTTTACCAACTGGCCTAAAGCCGGCGGCTACCATTTGCTCAGGCGTACTGCCGACAACGACATAATCTTTATCTTTAATCGCATAGCCCAGTAACTCATCACGTACTGCGCCACCAACGATATAGGTTTGCATGACGCAGCCTAAGTTAGCGTGCCGCTGAGCTACGGAAGCGATCATAAGCGCCACGCGCGTTACGATCTACCAAGTACTCTGGTAGCACCGCCTCTAATGCGCTAGGTTCCACCGCTAAAATAGTAGGCAGTGGCTGCTGGCTCACACTATCAACCTCCATGGACTTGATATTGTCTCGTGACATTAACTTCACTGGCAAAAACTCCATGGTCAACGCTTGTAAATATGAAAGTGTATTATTCAAGCCAATAATCGGGCGTTGAATCGACAACGCTTGCATGATTTGCTGCAGCAGCTCACGGAAGGTATACACTTTAGGCCCAGCCAATTCATAGGTCTGACCATAGGTAGCGGTGTTTTCTATACTGTTCACAAAGCAGCTCGCTACATCTTCCACCCAGATTGGTTGAAACTTTGCATTAGGCTTAGCCAACACTACCACTGGCAGTAACTTAACCAGTGTTGCAAAAAGATTGGTAAATTTATCACCGCGCCCAAAAATGATGGATGGCTTAAATATGGTGATATTAATTTTGTCCTGCAGTGCTTTCAATGCCGCTTCACCAGCTGCTTTTGAGCGCAGATATTGGCTTGGCGCATGCTCATCTGCGCGCAAACTGCTCATTTGAATCAGGCGTTTGATACCTAAATCAACACAAATCTTGGCTAGTTGCGCTGGCAACTGGTGATGAATCGCATTAAAGCCTGAACGATGGCTCTGATGCAAAATGCCAATCAAGTTAATCACGGCATCAGTACCTCTAAGCACTGCATTCAAGGCGTGATAATCCAGCACATCACACTCAACCACACTCACATTAGGCAACAAAAACAAATGCTTGGCAGTCTCTCTTCTGCGCGTTAACACGGTTACCGCGTATCCAGCTGCATCCAACTTAGCCACAATCGCGCTACCGACAAACCCTGAACCGCCCAGCACACATATCTTGTTTAACTGCATGACTATCCTTCTACCTTACGTATTCACTCTAAAAAATATCACCAACCGTCTACTATACTCATTATTTGGCAAACTTGGCATCTGGCAAACTTGGCAACGGCAGCCTTCAACGTAATGATTAGGCTGCGGCCTTACTCATCAATTAACACTATTCAACATCTGCCAATATCACCTCTGGTTTTGCGCGCCCTGGAATCGTGCCCATTCTGGCTTTTAATGTCTGCACCGGGTAACCAAGCTTAGGCGCATAAATCTGCGCGTTTGCCATCACCTTTTGCACATAGCTTCTGGTTTCACCATAAGGGATAGTCTCAATATAAATAGCGGCTTCCATTGGTTCATCTGCCGCCCAGCGTCGTGCACGGCTAGGGCCTGCATTGTATGCAGCAGTTGCCATCACCGCCTGTCCATTCATTGCCTCTAGGGTATAACGCATGTAGTAGGTACCAATACCAACATTAAACTTAATGTCATGAATCATCTCTTGGCTGTAGTCACTTAAGCCCATGCGCTGCGCCGCCCATTTAGCGGTAGCCGGCATCAGCTGCATTAAGCCAGATGCCCCTACCCCTGATTTAGCATAGTGCATAAAGCGGCTTTCCTGACGGGTTAAGCCATAAATCCAAGCTTCATCTACGTTCTCGTTAACGGCTGCAGCGCGGAATAGATCGCGATAGGGGATAGGGTAGCGCAAGTTAAAATCATGCAGCTGCTTGGTATTATCCGCGGTACTAATCGCAACATCGTACCATTTCTGGCGCTGGGCATATTCGGCGGCAGCCAATAACTGCTTGTCATCAAAGTCGCGCGTTACCCACACCCATTCCGCTTTAGCCTCCCAGCGCATGTCCTGCTTTTGTAACTCTAATGCACGCTTAATGCCAGGCTGGCTGGCAATCGCCATCACCTCTTGCTCTACTGGCGTATATTGCTGCTGTGGGCTATTCACCACACTGCCTAACTCCTCCAGTGCAAGCCAACCATAATAATGGCGCTCGGTAGACAGTGGGCCTAATATTTTATTGGCATCCACCACCATTGATTTCTCTTTTAACGCACGACCTTTCCAATAGCGCCATGCACCCTCTTGCTGTTGTTCCGGGTTCATTTTGCCGATAGCATCCAACAAAACATCCCAATTTTGGGCGCGCATGGCGGCGCGTGCCATCCACGCCAGCTGTTCTTTATCTAATGGCGTTTCATTGGCTTTGGCATAAAACTCAAGCGCCTGAGGGTGATGCGTACGCGCTGCATGATAGGCAATGCGTCCCCATGCAAAGGCCGCATCACTCGCAGACCATTTATCCTGCAATGCCTGATTGACCGTAATCGCATCCAATATATTGGTACGCGCCAATCGATCTAGAGCGTATAGATTGACCTCTATATCATCACGTGTTTTAAAAGCTGGTGTTTTTAATGTGGCCTTTTTATTATTAATTTTGATGTTCACGGTTTTGCTGGTGAGCAAAAGTTTTGGCGTTTGCTCTGCCACCGCGAGTAACTCTAGATTGCTTTTATCAAACGTAGGTAAACGCGTAATGATGCTCTTGGCTACACTAAGTTTGCCATCCTGCAAGGCTATGCGTAGCCTTGCCCAGATATCATTGGCACTCAACGTGCCAGCTTCTTGCATTGCATCAAATAAGGGGGTGCAGCTACTTGGCAAGTCTGCAGAGCTCAGCCATATTTTTTTAACTTGTGCAGATACTTCCTGATTATCAAACTGGTGTTTGCCATATAGTGCATAGCATTCCACCGCAGTATCCGTACGTTTGAAATTTGGATAATGCTCAAAAAACAATGCCCAATCTTGTTTCTTGCCCAGTTTTTTAAGCCACTCACCACGTAAGCGGTCTACAAATGCCATATCGGCATATTGTGCAATAAAGGTCTGCACCTCGGCATTGTCAGCTTGGTCCAGTCTCAGTAACATTAGCCAATAGGCAGCATAGGGCGCCAATATGTATTGCTGGCTATTGAGCTGGCTCACATCCTCAGCCAATACCAACTCATTCTTTTTAGCATAAGCCTCACGCGCATGCTCAAACAATGTCTGATCTGACATAGCAGCGGCCTGACCAGACACTAGTAACGCGCCTAAGCACAGCTGACTAAGCTGCTTAGGCATCACGCGTAGGGATAATTTTTCGAATAGGCTAAACATAGGGGATACGACGCAACACATAAAGGACGGCCGTGACTAAGGCCAAAAAGAATGTATATTTAATGGTTTGTTTGAAATAATGAAGATACTTCTTATCGCTTGATAATAAGTACAGGCCTAGCAACACCATCGCGGTAATCACTAATAAAACGAATATCAGGCGAATCATCAACATATACGCCTCCTCTGCATCATGACTAAACTTGGTTGACTATGTCACCAATTATTTTTGCTTTAACTTAATACACAGGCTTTGCTAGCAACTGGGCTGGCTGCGACAAAAATGTAGCCGGTGCATCTTCTTGCTTTTCAAAGGTGGTGTACTCCCACGCTGTGGTGTCCTGCATCAGCGCACGCAACAGCTGGTTATTCAATGAATGTCCGGATTTGTAAGCATAAAAAGCCCCCAAAATTGGATGACCCAACATATACAGGTCGCCAATCGCATCTAGCACTTTATGTTTAACAAACTCATCGTCATAACGTAGACCATCCGCATTCAGTACACGATATTCATCCAGCACGATTGCGTTATCTAAGCTACCGCCACGCGCCAAGCCATTGGAGCGCAAATACTCAACTTCATGCATAAAGCCAAAAGTACGCGCACGGCTGATTTCTTTAATATAAGAATCTGCAGCAAAATCTATTTTGACGTTATTACCTGAGTGTTCAAATACCGGGTGGTTAAAATCAATGGTGAAGTCAATCTTGAAGCCATGATATGGCTCAAACCGCACCCACTTATCACCATCTTTTACTTCTATTGTTTTTGTAATGCGTATAAATTTCTTGGCAGCGGCTTGCTCAACAATGCCCGCTTCCTGCAACAAAAACACAAAAGGACCTGAGCTTCCATCCATAATCGGAATTTCAGAAGCATCAACCTCTACATACACATTATCTACACCCAAACCTGCAAGTGCAGACATCACATGCTCAACAGTAGCAACGCGCGCGCCATTAGCCTCCAGCGCAGAGCACATTCTTGTGTCATGCACTACGCCTGGAGTAGCCACGATTTCATTGGGCTGAGGCAGATCAACCCGTTTGAAAACAATACCGGTATCAGGTGCAGCAGGGCGGAGGGTAAGAGTAACCTTTTCGCCATTGTGCAACCCGACGCCTGTGGCGCTTATCGCTTTTTTAAGTGTACGTTGCTTTAACATGCTTAATTAATTTCCATTCTCTAAGTTCCAGTGCAACAAGCTCTAATACAGCGCACTCACCAACAATTAAAACCAGACTATTTCCTTACGAATCAACTAAATAATAACATAATTCGCGGCGACAGCCTTTCGCTGGCTACATTGCCCTATCTACACCGACCCCTAGAACAATATCAGTTAGTCAGCTTGTTTACGTAAAAATGCTGGGATGTCATATTCTTCAACCCCTGACATTTTCATCGCTTCCACTTGCGCACGGCGGCTATTTGAACCAAACACTGCCGGTGCTTCATCGTCGGTAGCGATATTGGCATTACCAACAAAAATCGGTTGGTTAGTCGTACCATCACGCACCACTTGTTGTGGCATTACACGTAACTCTGGTTTTTGCTGACGGCGTTGCGCGCCAGTCAAACCTGTTGCCACCATCGTTACACGCAAACCATCACCCATGCTGTCATCAAACACGTTGCCTACAATCACTGTGGCATCTTCTGCGGTGAATGCTTTAATCGTATTCATCACATCGTAGTACTCTTTCATTTTGAAAGCAGTTGATGTTGTGATATTCACTAAAACGCCACGCGCATTCGCCAAGTTGACATCTTCAAGCAATGGGCTTGCTACTGCCTGCTCAGCTGCGATACGTGCACGGTCAGGACCAGTTGCTAGTGCAGAACCCATCATTGCCATACCCATTTCAGACATCACAGTGCGTACGTCAGCAAAGTCAACGTTCACCATACCAGCGCAATTGATGATTTCAGCAATGCCTGATACCGCATTGTGTAACACGTCGTTAGCTGCTCTAAATGCTTCCAAGAACGGTACGTCTTCGCCCAATACTTCCATTAATTTTTCATTAGGAATCACAATCAGTGAGTCCACATACTTTGATAACTCATCTAGACCATCAGATGCTACTTTAGTGCGCTTACCTTCGAATGAAAAAGGTTTGGTCACTACTGCAACCGTTAAGATACCCATTTCTTTAGCGATTTGTGCAATCACTGGTGCAGCACCGGTACCTGTACCGCCACCCATACCAGCAGTGATAAACAGCATATCAGCGCCATCAATCAGCTCTGCAATCGCATCACGGTCTTCTAACGCAGCTTCACGGCCGACTTCTGGTTTGGCACCTGCGCCCAAACCGCGGGTCATCGCCTCACCAATTTGCAATACTGTTTTTGCTTGGCTCTTTTTCAAAGCTTGCATATCAGTATTAGCGCAAATAAATTCAACGCCGCCCACATTTTTTTCAATCATGTGTGCAACTGCGTTGCCGCCGCAACCACCAACACCAATCACCTTAATCACGGCTTCTTGGGAATTTTTTTCCATAATCTCAAACATTTTATTGCCTCCTCTTTTTAGCGTTTACTTTAACTGTTACTTCTGCCTTACTACTTTTCACTGCTAAACACTTACTGCTACTTACAACTTACTTTTAAAAATTACCTTGGAACCAGCTTTTCATTCTTTCTAAAATCCGTCCGAATGAGCTTGATTCCATCTGGCCGGTTAAATGGCGCTCCAACTGTTGTTTGCCCATTAACACCAGGCCTACACCAGTGGCATAGCGCGGATTGCTCACCACTTCTGATAAACCGCCCACATAACGTGGCATGCCTAAACGTACTGGCATATGGAATATTTCTTCACCTAACTCCACCATGCCGCGCATCATGGCTGAACCGCCGGTGATGACGATGCCTGATGCAATCATGTCTTCCATACCGCTACGGCGTAATTCATTCAGTACTAGCTCATAAAGCTCTACTACACGCGGCTCTAATACCTCAGCCAGTGTTTGTACAGATAATTGGCGTGGGTCACGACCATCTACACCCGGCACTTCCACCACTTCACGTGGGTCTGCCAGTTGGCGCAACGCACAACCGTGCTTAATCTTGATATCTTCAGCTGACTGCGTTGGTGTGCGGAAAGCAACTGCCACGTCGTTAGTCATTTGGTCACCTGCGATAGGCACTACAGCGGTATGGCGAATGGCGCCTTGTTTGAACACAGCGATATCAGTAGTGCCGCCGCCAATATCCACTAAGCACACGCCTAGTTCTTTTTCATCTTCGGTCAGTACAGCTAAACTCGAAGCTAAAGGCTGCAAAATCAAATCACTGACTTCAATGCCACAGCGTTTGATGCACTTCACGATATTTTGTGCAGCAGCTACCGCACCAGTCACGATGTGCACTTTCACTTCTAATTTCATGCCGCTCATGCCCAATGGCTCGCGTACATCCTCTTGGCCGTCGATAATGAACTCTTGAGTAAGGATATGCAGAATCTGTTGATCCGCCGGCAAAGCAATAGCACGTGCAGTTTCAATCACACGGTCCACATCCATTTGTGAAACTTCAGCATCTTTAATCTTGACCATGCCGTGTGAGTTAAGGCTCTTGATATGGCTGCCAGCAATACCGGTATATACGTTATTGATTTTGCAATCGGCCATCAACTCAGCTTCTTCCAATGCGCGCTGAATTGACTGCATGGTAGATTCGATATTCACCACCACGCCTTTTTTCAGCCCGCGTGACACGTGTTGACCTAACCCGATCACCTTCAACGTACCTTCAGGCTGCAATTCGGCCACAATCGCCACAATTTTAGATGTGCCGATATCCAAGCCTACAATCAAATTTTTATCTTCTTTAATTCTGCTCATTCTTCATCCCTTCCGTGAATTAGGTCACGGTTCCCGTACGTTTTTTCACTGCTTCGCTTTTAATTGCTTTTGTATCGCTTGGCTTGGCCTTGGCAGCATCTACTGCCTTAAGAACACCAGCCACACTAGCGACTTTTTCTTTTTCTGTATTTACCACCGCTGTCGGCCTACGCACCGCAAAACCACTTGGATAGCGTAAGTCCACATAAGTAATTTTCTTATTCAGCCCCACCAAAGTACTGCTATATATATTTGCAAACTTCTCTAACCTTGCCTGCATTTCCACTCTACCCAGCTCCAGCACGATGCCGTTGGTGGTTGTCACCTGCCAAGCTCGCCTTGGCGTTAACGCCAAGGTTGCCACTTCTAAATTAGCGCTTTTTAGCACTTTGTTTAGCGAGTCATATTGTGATGCCACTTCAATCACACCATTATCTGGCCCGTAAAACACAGGTAAATCACTGCCAGAAGCCGCATGAAACAACTCCCCCTGCTTATTCACCAATGCGGTGTTCCCCCAACGGGCAAGTGCCTGATGCTCTACTATCACCACTTCCAACTTGTCCGGCCAACGACGGCGCACACTCACACTGCGTGCCCAAGGTAACTTCTCAAACGCATCACGCGCATTGATCAAATCCAGCGTGAAAAAGTTACCTTTCAAATGCTTAGCCACAATCAGCTTTACCTGCTCACGGCTCACATGGTGCAATTCCCCATCCACTTTCACTTCACGCAGAGGGAAAATCGGCAGATGCACCACCACATATACCACCGCGTATAACGCCACTACCATACTGATCGCGTACAGTAGATTTGCTACCCAGTTAAGTAATGCAGGCTTATCCCACATGCGCTAATCTCAAAATTCTTACGACCAACTCATCAAAACTGATGCCTGCCGCTTTTGCCGCCATCGGCACCAAACTGTGGTCTGTCATCCCTGGGCTAGTGTTCACCTCTAAAAAGTAGTGGTTACCTGCCTCATCCATTAAGAAATCGACACGCCCCCAGCCTTGGCAACCAATGGTATTAAATGCCAGTAAAGCTTCCTGCTGTATCTGTGCTTCTTTTTCCGCACTTAAACCACAAGGGCATTTGTACTCTGTGTCATCACGCAAATACTTGGCTTCAAAATCATAAAATTCGTTCTTAGGTACGATGCGTACAATCGGCAATGCCTGGTCACCCAAAATACCCACGGTATATTCGCCACCGCCCACAAACTGCTCTGCAATCACCAATGGATCAGATTTGGCGGCAAGCTCGTATGCCGCTTTCAAGCCACCGGCTTGCTTCACCTTACTAATACCAATACTAGAGCCTTCGTTGGCTGGTTTTACAAATAAAGGTAAGCCTAGCTTTTTCTCAATCGCATCAAAATCTGAATCTGCAGTCACTACTTCAAATGCTGGCGTACTCACCCCAGCGGCAGACCACATCATTTTGGTGCGCCATTTATCCATGCCTATGGCAGATGCCATCACACCACTGCCGGTGTATGGAATGCCCAGCAACTCTAAAGCACCTTGCATTGCACCATCTTCACCAAAACGGCCATGCAGTGAAATCATGGCTAAATCAAAAGCCTCTAAATCGTGTAATGGCCTTGTGGCCGGGTCAAACGCATGCGCATCAACACCCTGTCTTTGCAATGCGGCAAGCACAGCCGTGCCGCTTTTAAGCGAAACTTCACGCTCGCCAGACTTACCACCTAATAACACTGCTACTTTTCCAAATTCCTGCATTATTCTCTTACCTCTAATTCGCCCAGCACTTTAACTTCCTGTTGCAGTGCAACCCCTTGTTTTTCTAACACTGTTTCGCGCATATGCTGAATCAGCAATTCAATATCCAGTGCATTTGCACCGCCAATATTCACAATAAAATTGGCATGTTTTTCTGATACTTGCGCCCCACCAATGATGTAACCTTTTAATCCGCTTGCCTCTATCAGCCTGGCCGCAAAGTCTCCTGACGGATTCCTGAACGTAGAGCCCGCACTCGGCTGATTCAAGGGCTGAGCTGCTAAGCGTTTTGCCAGCAGTGTTTTAATCTTCTGGGCTGACTCTTGCGCATCACCATGTTCTAATCTCAGCCATGCCGCGACAAACCATTCATCTACTACCGGCATATCGATATGCCGATAACTTGGAATAAACGCCGCAGCATCACGCGTATTCAGTTCACCGCGTTTATTAATCGTTGTCACACGCTTCACTACATTCCAGGTTTCACTGCCATAACATCCCGCGTTCATCGCTAGCGCACCACCTAAGGTGCCTGGAATACCTGCAAAAAACTCGGCGCCTTGCCTCGCTTCTTTAGCGCAGAACTTTGCCAATTTGGCACAAGTCACACCGGCCTCAGCATAAACAGCCTCGCCATCCATATGCAGCGCTGTTAATACGTTATGCATCAACACTACCGTGCCGCGTATGCCGCCATCACGCACCAATAGGTTTGAGCCCAGCCCGATAAAATAAGTAGGCTCAGCAGCATCTAAGCCTTGTAAAAACACACTCAGGTCTTCCAAACTCTCTGGAATATAAAATTGGTCTGCACGACCACCCACACGCCAGCTGGTATAGCGCGCCATGGGTTCGTTTAAGAGCAATTTTCCTTTAAGTTGAGTCATGCTGCGGCAACCCCTTGAGATTGTGCTTTAGTCAACTGCAACTCTTTGGTTTTTAAAGCTACTTGGCCAATAGAGCCTGCGCCCATCACAATCACCACGTCATCCGCACGTGCAATATCTAAAATTGCTTGCGGCAACTCATCAGTTGTTTCTACAAATAACGGTTCCACCTTGCCTGCAACGCGAATCGCGCGTATCAGCGAGCGTGTATCTGCGGCCACAATCGGCGCTTCGCCTGCTGAATAAACTTCGGTGAGCAACACCACATCAGCACTTGATAGCACTCGCACGAAGTCTTCAAAGCAGTCTCTAGTGCGTGTATAGCGATGCGGCTGGAATGCCATCACCAAACGTCGATTCGGGAAAGCGCCGCGCGCTGCCGCTATCACCGCTTGCATCTCTACCGGATGATGTCCGTAGTCATCAATCAGGGTAAATGTGCCGTTGCTGGTTTCATTACGTGGCATAGCAGGCACTTCGCCATAACGCTCAAAGCGTCTACCCACCCCTTTAAACTCTTTAAGGGCTTTAATAATGGCGGCATCCGGCACATTTAACTCACTAGCGATGGCAATCGCTGCTAGCGCATTCAACACATAGTGATTGCCGGGCAAGTTCAAGGTCACATCAAACTCTGTGGTCACGCCGTTAATTCGTTGCACGGTAAAGTGCATCTTGCCGTCGTCGGCACGTACGTTCTTAGCGCGGATACGTGCATCTTCACTCAAGCCATAAGTCATCACCGGTTTAGTCACGCGAGGCAATATTTCGCGAATATTGGCATCGTCCACACACACCACTGCCATACCCCAAAACGGCAATTGCTGTAAGAACTCTACAAACGCACTTTTGAGTTTTTCAAAGCTGTGTTCATAGGTGTCCATATGGTCTTGGTCAATATTTGTCACCACCGCCATCACTGGTGTCAGGTGTAAAAATGACGCATCTGACTCATCAGCCTCGGCAACGATATAGTCACCAGTACCTAATTTAGCATTGGCATTGGCAGCTTCTAGTTTGCCGCCAATCACAAAGGTTGGATCCATACCGGCTTCAGCCAAAATACTGGCGATTAAGCTAGTGGTGGTGGTTTTACCGTGCGTGCCGGCTACTGCAATGCCCTGTTTAAAGCGCATTAGCTCAGCCAGCATCAGCGCACGCGGCACCACTGGAATCTTTTTCTCACGTGCTGCCTTAACTTCCGGATTCGCCTCATTTACCGCAGAGGACACCACAACCACATCCGCATCTTTCACGTTTTCAGCTTCGTGGCCTTGGTACACTGTTGCGCCAAAGGCTACCAAGCGCTTGGTAGTTGCGTTAGCAGCTAGGTCTGAACCACTGACGTTAAAGTCCAGGTTAATCAGCACTTCAGCAATGCCGCTCATGCCTGAGCCGCCTATGCCAACAAAATGCACATTTTTTACTTTATGTTTCATTTCGCGACTCCTTGCTCTGCCATTTGTACGCAAACTTTTGCAACATCAGCGGTGGCCTCTGGCTTGCCTAATGCGCGTGCTTTTTTTGCCATGTCCAGACACTGCTCACGACTTAACTCATTTAAAATTTTTGCCAATTTATCTACACTCAATTCTTTTTGTTGCACCAAAACTGTGGCGCCTGCATCTGCCAAATACTGAGCGTTACCAGTCTGATGGTCATCCACCGCAAATGGGAACGGCACCATGATAGAACCCAACCCCGCAGTGGAAATCTCAGCCACAGTGAGTGCGCCTGAGCGACAAATCACAAAATCTGCCCATGCGTACATCTCTGCCATGTTTTCAATATAAGCACGCGCATCTGCCGCGACACCTGCTTGCGCATAATTACGTTTTAAATCTTCAATGTGTTTCACACCTGCCTGATGCACCACTTGTGGACGCTGCGCCTCTGGCAATTTAGCCAAAGCTTGCGGAATCACTTCGTTCAGCGCCTGCGCACCCAAGCTGCCACCAACAATTAATAAGCGTAACGCGCCACTTCTATCGGCAAAGCGCTGCTCAGGCTGTGCAATATTTGCAATATCTGCACGCACTGGGTTACCCAATAAATCTGCCTTAGCGCCAAACGCCGCAGGAAATGCAGCCAAAACTCGTGTAGCCACTTTGGCCAGCACCTTGTTGGTTAAACCAGCAACCGAGTTTTGCTCATGTATCACCAATGGGCGCCCTTGCAAACGCGCCATCAAGCCACCAGGAAATGCAGCAAAACCACCCATGCCCAACACCACATCTGGCTTAAACTGATTGAGCGCTTTTAAACTTTGTGTAAACGCTGTGATTAACTTCACCGGCAATAACAGCCAACCCAATAAGCCTTTACCACGTACGCCTTGCATAGTAATCATGGCCTTATCGTAAGGTTTGCCTGCAATCAGCTTATTTTCCATACCGCCTTCGGTACACAGCCAAACGATATTCCAGCCTTGGCTTTTCAATGCATCAGCCACGGCCATCGCTGGGTAAACATGCCCACCAGTGCCGCCGGCCATCACCATTAAAGTTTTAGTGGTTGCTTTACTCATGCTGGCAACCCTTTTTGTAATCGGCGGTTTTCAAAATCAATGCGTAGCAATATGGCAAGTGCAATGCAGTTAGCTAAAATGCCGCTACCGCCAAATGACATCAAAGGCAGCGTTAAGCCTTTTGTTGGCAGCAAGCCCATGTTCACGCCCATATTGATAATACTTTGTACGCCAATCCACACGCCTAAGCCCTGCGCTAGCAACGCTGAGAAGTAACGCTCATTCTCTATCGCCTCTTTGGCTATGCCAAAAGCGCGGATTAATATCCACATAAACAAGCCAATCACAGTAAGCACGCCAACAAAGCCTAGCTCTTCTGCCACCACAGCCAATAAAAAGTCGGTATGCGCCTCTGGCAAGTACAGCAGTTTCTCTACACTGGCACCTAAGCCCACGCCAAACCATTCGCCACGGCCAAAGGCAATCAACGCATGTGATAGCTGATAACCTTTACCATATGGGTCTGCCCAAGGATCCATAAAGCCGATCACGCGCTCTAAACGGTATGGAGAACTCCAGATTAAGAACACAAAACCAACCACCAGTAGCACAATCAAGCCACCAAAGATTCGCGCATTAATGCCACCTAGCCATAGGATAGAAATTGATATCGCCGCAATTACTGCAAACGCGCCAAAGTCAGGCTCATTCAGTAAAAGCCCGCCCACCAGCAGCATTACAAACAACATCGGCATAAAGCCTTTGGTGAAGCTATCCATCACTGCAGCTTTACGCACTGTGTAATCTGCCACGTACATGGCGGCAAATAATTTCATAAATTCGGATGGCTGCAAGTTAATCACAAACAAAGATAACCAACGGCGGCTACCACCTACTACCTTGCCGATACCCGGGATAAGAACCAGCACTAACAATGCCAAACCTAATAAAAATAGGTAAGGCGCCATTTTTTGCCACCAGGCCATCGGCACGTTAAAGGCAATAAAGCCGGCGGTTAAGCTCACAATCAAGAATATGGCCTGACGCACTAGGTAATAGCTGCTGTTATAACCTAGCGCTTTATCTGATTCTGCAATCGCAATCGATGCTGAATACACCATGACCAAACCAATCCCTAGCAAAATGAGGGTGACCCACAGCAAGCTCTGATCGTAGCTTGGTGAGTTGATGCGATCACGATTCAACATGGCAGTAATCATGCGGCATGCTCCAAACGTTTCACTGCTGCCACGAACACTTCGGCACGGTGTACATAGTTTTTAAACATGTCAAAACTGGCGCAAGCTGGAGACAGCAATACCGCATCGCCCACTTGCGCGAGTTTTTTTGCAATCGTCACTGCCTCTGGCAAGTCTGCGGCATGGTACATAGGCACATCAGTGGATAACAGCTCAGCTTCAATCAAAGCGGCATCGCGGCCAATCAGCACCACAGCACGTGCGTTAGCACTCACTGCCTCTTTAAGCGGCGAGAAATCTTGCCCCTTGCCATCGCCACCAGCAATCAGCACTACTTTTTGCGATAATCCAGATAACGCCGCGCAAGTTGCCCCTACGTTGGTGCCTTTTGAGTCATCGTAATAATCAACATCATCAATATTGGCAACCCACTCCACGCGATGCGGCAAGCCTTTAAAGTTGTACAAAGTCTGAATAATTGGCGCAAAGTCCAAGCCTATGCCACGGCACAAGGCAATAGCTGCCAATGCGTTGCTGGCATTGTGCAACCCGGCAATTTTCAAGTCGCGGATATTCATTAAGTCATGCGTACCGCAGCTCAGCCATGCCTCGCCATCCACTTGTTTAATGCCATAATCTTGCTCAGCAACAACGTCATCCAGACCAAATGTCACTTGTGCCAACTTAGCGCGCGACATCATCATGCTCCAGGCATCATCACGATTGAGCACCTGCAATTTTGCATGGTAAAAAATATGCGCCTTGCCCACAGCATAGCTTTGCATGCTGTCGTATCTATCCATATGATCTTCTGATAGATTCAACATGGTGGCTGCATCTGCTAACAGACTATTGGTTGTTTCTAACTGAAAGCTAGAAAGCTCCAGTACATAAACATCCGGAGTTTCCATACTTAAGGTATCAAGTACAGGTAAGCCAATATTGCCAGCTACGATAGTCTTCAAACCGGCCGCTTTGCACATCTCGCCCACCAGTGTGGTAACTGTAGTTTTACCGTTGGCACCGGTAATCGCAATCAGTTTGGCACTAGCTGGGCGGTATTGTGCAAATAACTCCACATCCCCCACTACCGGCACGCCGCGTTGTATCGCAGCCTGAATTTCAGGCTCGCTCAACGGCACGCCCGGACTAATCACAGCTAGGTCCACACCATCAAACACGACTGGCTTCAACGCACCGGTATATACCACTGCATCTGGCAATTCTGCTTTTAATGCATCCAGCCCTGGCGGCACGTCGCGAGTGTCAGCCACAGACAAACGTGCGCCTTGGCTATGCAGCCAGCGCAATGCTGATAAGCCGGTGTCACCCAAGCCTAGCACTAATACTTTTTTGTCTTTTAACGCGATTTGCATGTTTAAGTTCACTAATTACCTAATTTTCAGACTTGTTACCTAATTTTTAAACTAGCCAAGCCAATCAACACCAGCATCATGCTGATGATCCAGAAGCGCACCACTACCTGTGTTTCTTTCCAGCCTTTTTGCTCATAATGGTGATGTAGCGGTGCCATCAAAAAGATACGTTTACCGGTACCGGTTTTATATTTGGTATATTTAAAGTAAGTCACCTGTGCCGCTACCGATAAGGTTTCCATCACAAACACGCCGCCCATAATGAACAAGATCACTTCTTGACGCACCACCACCGCAACAATACCTAAGGCCGCACCTAATGCCAGTGCACCTACGTCGCCCATGAACACCTCAGCTGGGTAGGCATTGAACCAAAGGAAGCCCAAGCCTGCGCCCACCATTGCGGCACAGAACACGGTAAGCTCACCGGCACCCGGCACGTAGGCGATACTTAAGTACCTTGAGAAGTACAAGTGACCAGTCACATACGCAAAAATCGCCAAGGCACCTGCCACCATTACCGTTGGCATAATTGCTAGGCCATCTAAACCATCTGTAAGGTTAACGGCGTTGCTGCTACCTACCACCACCAGATAAGTCAGCACAATAAATCCCAAGCCACTTAGTGGCACAACCAGGTTTTTGAAAAATGGAATCAGCAGTGTAGTTTCCGCAGGTGTCGCGGCTGTCTGTTGTAGAAACACCGCTACGCTAAGGCCAACTACAGATTGCCAAAAATACTTTTCCTTGGCTGATAAGCCTTTAGGGTTGCGATGCACTACTTTGCGCCAGTCATCCACCCAGCCAATCACGCCAAAACCTAGCGTGGTAAATAGCACTACCCATACAAATCGATTACTCAAGTCAGCCCAGAGCAGGGTTGAAATCGCAATCGACACCAATATCAATGCCCCACCCATGGTTGGAGTGCCAGCTTTAATCAAATGCGTTTGCGGGCCATCGTCACGCACTGCTTGACCCACTTTATATTGGGTTAATTTACGAATTAAAGTTGGCCCTACCATCAATGAAATCACCAATGCAGTAAGCGTAGCCAAAACAGCACGCAAGGTAATGTAATTAAATACATTAAACCCACGGATATCATGTGCTAACCATTGCGCTAGTTCGAGTAACATTTTCTTTCTCCCAATTCGCTTACTTTTGTGTTTCTACCAACAAATTCACTACGCGCTCCATTTGCATAAAACGCGAACCTTTAACCAGCACGGTGGTGCCTTGCTCAAGTGCGGGCAACACTGCCTGTGCAATAGCCTCTGCTGAGCTAAAGTGCTCGGCACCCTGCCCAAAGCTGCGTGCAGTATCCACACTTAAATTACCTAAGCAATACAGCGCTGTTAAACCAGCCGCCTTGGCATAAGCACCAACTTCTGCATGCATATTTTGCGCATCAGCACCAAGCTCGCCCATATCACCCAGCACCAGTATTTTTTTACCCGCAAGCTTAGCCAAAACATTGATGGCAGCCTTCATTGAGTCTGGGTTAGCGTTATAAGTATCATCAATCACCACGGCACCATTGATACCGGCTTTGCGCTCCAAGCGCCCATATACACCAGTAAAACTGGCTAAACCACGACCTATATCACTTAATGAAACACCTAGTGCGTAAGCCGCAGTAGCTGCTGCCAATGCGTTGCTAATATTGTGCTCACCTTGCACATTCAACTGCACGCTTACCTCAGTGCCTGCTGCAGTCAGTAGCACACTGGCGTAACCATCAAGCTCTTGATAGCGAGCACTTACATCCGCAGCTTTTTTCAGCCCAAATGTCACTATTTTCCTGTTTGGATTCAGTGATTTCCAATAGCTTGCATAATCACTGTCAGCATTAATCACTGCCACGCCATCCGGCTTGAGCCCTGCAAAAATCTCGCCCTTAGCTTTGGCAATATTGTCACGTGAGCCCAGTTCACCAATATGCGCAATACCAGCGTTATTAATCAGCGCCACATCCGGTTGGGCAATATGCGTTAAATAATCAATCTCACCTAAATGGTTCATGCCCATTTCCACCACGGCATACTGATGACTTGGCTGCATTTTCAGTAAGGTGAGCGGCACGCCAATATCGTTATTCAAGTTGCCGTAAGTGGCATGTACAGACGCCCTATCTTGCGTTACCACACTTAAAATTGCGCTCAGCATTTCTTTAGTAGTGGTCTTACCGTTACTGCCGGTCACTGCTACCACAGGCATATCAAACTTCTGGCGCCAGTATTTGGCCAACTCACCCAAAGCCAGCCTTGTATCTGCAACCACGATACGTGGCTCTACCTGCACGGTAGCATCAGACACCAGCACAGCCACTGCACCCAGCTTTAAAGCCTCTTGTGCAAAAGAGTTTCCATCAAAATTTGCACCTTTAAGCGCCACAAATAACTGACCTGCCACAATATTGCGGCTGTCACTGCCCACAGAGGTAAATTGCATATCAGCACCCACGTGCTGCACGCCTAATGCCGCTGCGGCTTCTGATAGCATCATCATTGACCCACCGCCATTGCCTGATTAGGCACCCAATTCAATAAGGCAGACTGTGCAACGGCGATATCGCTAAATGGCGTTCTTACACCGCCAACTTCTTGATAGTCCTCATGCCCTTTACCTGCTAGCAACACAACATCATCCTTATTCGCAAACTTAATTGCCTGCTGAATCGCAATTGCACGGTCAGGCGCTATGCTTGGTAACACAGACATACCGTTAACAACTTGCTCAATTATCAAGGCAGGGTTTTCATTGCGAGGATTGTCGCTAGTCACCACCACATGGTGCGCAAACTTCTCGGCAATCGCACCCATCAACGGACGCTTACCTGCATCACGATCACCACCACAGCCGAATACACAAATTAACTTGCCCTGCGTTTGCTCACGTAGGCTCACTAACACATTCTCCAAAGCGTCAGGCGTGTGTGCATAATCCACCACCACCAGCGGCTTATCATTGCCGCCAAATTGCTGCATGCGGCCAGCCACAGGCTGAATCTGTGCAATAGCAGAAACTGCATCACTCAATGGCACTTGGCGCGCCAATAATGTTGCCAGCACAGCCAATAAGTTATAGGCATTAAAGCGCCCCAACACTGGCGCACTCAACACCGCCTTGCCTTGCGGTGTAGTTACTTGCATGCTGATTCCGTTAGCGCCCAACGTGAGCGTGTTAGCACGCACATCACCCTGTGCCAAGCCGTAAGTCAGTAATGACTTATTATTTGCAATAAGCGATGCCGCCATCTTTTTGCCAAAATCATCATCCGCATTCAAAATTGCAGTATGCAAGTTTGGCCAGTTAAATAACTTTTGCTTCGCGCTGGCATACGCATCCATCGTTTCGTGGTAATCCAGATGATCACGCGTTAGGTTAGTAAATACGGCAAAATCAAACTCAACCGCATTCACACGGCCTTGATCTAAGCCATGCGATGAAACCTCCATCGCCACCGCATCAGCGCCTTGATTCGCATAATCCGCTAACATTTTTTGCAGCAAAATCGCATCTGGTGTGGTGTTACTGGTTTCCACCAAACCGTTACCACCTGCATCAGCAAAGCCACTACCAATAGTGCCGATGACTGCTGTTTTCTTACCCAAAGCCTGCATTGCCTGCGCAATCCATTGACTCACTGAGGTTTTACCATTAGTACCGGTCACGCCTATCACATCCAGCTTGCGTGATGGATATTGATAAAACTCAGCAGCAATCTGTGCCACTTGGTTTTTCAATTGACTCACACCAAGATTAGCCACTTTGATTGCCGCATCCCAAACAAAACCTTCGCTATCCCAAAGCACTGCACTGGCACCCGCAGTAACCGCTTGAGCAATATATTTGCGGCCATCGCTATGCACTCCTGGATACGCTAAAAACAAAGCGCCAGGTACAACTTGCCGGCTATCAGCTGTCACTAAGCTAAATGTCTGATTAAAAGATGTGAGCAAGGTCATATGCTTTCCTTCACATCTTCAACATCACTAGGAATCACTACGTTATTATTCGGCGCATCTTGTGGCACTGACAGCATACGTAGCGCATCAGCCATCACCGCACTAAATACAGGTGCGGCAACCGTGCCGCCGTAATACTCGCCGCTACTTGGGTCATCAATCATCACTGCCATAATCAAACGCGGATTAGAAGCTGGCGCCATACCCACAAACGAACCTACATATTTATTCTTTTCATAGCCGTGATCACCAAGCTTGTGCGTGGTACCGGTTTTACCCGCGACACGATACCCAAGCACTTGCGCCCTTAACGCCGTACCGCCAGGTAGCACAACCAACTCCAGCATAGACTTCACTTCATTGGCAGTTTTTGCACTAAACACTTGCGTACCCACAGGTACATCTTTTAATTTCAATAAAGAAACTGGTTTTAATTCACCATCATTGGCAAATACGGTATAAGCCCGTGCCATTTGCAGCAAAGTCACGCTTATCCCATGCCCGTATGACATAGTTGCCTGCTCAATAGGACGCCATGTTTTGTAATCACGTAGCCTGCCAGAAACCTCTCCAGGAAAGCCGATGCGAGTTTTTGAACCGAAACCGATTAAATTAAACACGCCCCACAAATACTGAGGCTCAAGCGACAGTGCCATTTTTGCTGCGCCCACGTTTGAAGACTTTTGAATCACTTCGGACACCGTCATCAAACCATGCGGATGCGCGTCATGAATCGTGGCCGGGCCTATGCTCATATAGCCGGGCGCAGTTTGAATCAACGTATCTGGCGTGTATTTTCCAGCTTCCAAGGCCGCCGCCACCGTGACAGTTTTCATGGTTGAGCCTGGCTCAAAAATGTCTGTAATCGCACGGTTACGTGTTTTACCTTGAATATTGACCGGGTTATTGGGGTTGTAAGTTGGCACATTTACCATTGCCAACACTTCTCCGGTTTTTGCATCCAGCACAATGGCAGCACCAGCATTTGCCTGAAATTTTTCCACTGCCTTTGTCAGCTCGCGATGCGCTAAATACTGAATCCTGCGATCAATAGATAACGTAATGTCCGCACCATCTTGCGGCACTTTAACCGCTTCCAAGTCCTCGATGATGCGGCCGGCACGGTCTTTAATCACCTTGCGGCTACCATTTTTACCTGACAACGCACTATTCATCGCCAGCTCAAAGCCTTCTTGGCCTTTATCGTCAATATCGGTAAAGCCCACCAAGTGCGCTGTCACATCTCCCGCAGGGTAATAGCGTTTGTATTCACGTTGCAGATAAACACCGGCAATGCCTAGCTGCATAATCTCAGCCGCTAATTCTGGAGAAACACGGCGCTTTAAATACACAAACTCACGTGTATTGTTAGCTAGTTTTTTATCAATCGTGTCTTTTTTAAAGCCTAACAATTCAGCAAGCTTTTTGGTTTGGCTTGCGCTAATTTTCACATCTGACGGATTCGCCCACACCGACTCCACAGGAGAGCTAATCGCCAGTAATTCGCCATAACGATCCGTAATCTTTCCACGTTGCGCCGGCAACACCAAGGTACGGCTATAGCGCGCATCTCCTTTTTCTTGCAAAAAGCGCTTATGGAAGCTTTGCAAATACACACCCCTGCCCAGCAAGGCAGCAAACCCTAGCAGCACCAATACCAGCAATAGGCGACGACGCCATGCTGGTAATTTCACAATCACTAAGGGGGTGTGCATAGCCATTAAGGTTTACCCTCACTTTGCACATCTGCAGGTTTGTTTAATGCTGGCTGCGCCACCAAACTCACCACCTGAATCCTTTTTGCATCAGGCACTTGCATTTGTAGTTGCTGCGTAGCAATTTGCTCAATGCGTGAATGCATAGCCCAAGTACTCTGCTCCAGCTGTAGTTGGCCATACTCTTGGTCGTACTGTTTTTCAGTTTGATTCAAATGCTCTAACTCTATGTACAACTTACGCGCTTGATGCTGCGCATTGACCAAGCCCAATGACGAAAAAATTAATGCAAAAAACAATATGAGATTAAGGCGCGTCATAAAACCGACGTCCTTTCCGCCACGCGCAATACCGCACTGCGTGAACGTGGATTCAACCGCACCTCTTCGTCGCTAGGCTTAATTGCCTTACCCACACTTTTTAAACGCGGCTGCGGCAAATCAGCCGCACGCACCGGGAAATTTGCCGGCAGGTCATCGCGATCTTCCTGACCGCGAATAAACTGCTTCACAATACGGTCTTCAAGCGAATGAAAACTGATGACTGCAAGCCTGCCCCGTGGCGCAAGCAGCTTCAAGCATTGCGGCATAGTTACCGATAATTCCTCAAGCTCCTGATTGACGAAAATCCGTAAAGCTTGAAATGTGCGCGTTGCAGGGTTCTGCCCTGGCTCGAAGCGCGTGACTGCACCTGCCACGACCTGGGCAAGCTGCCCAGTAGTGGTGATGGCACGCCCGTCATTGCGCTCCGCAATAATCGCCCTTGCAATCGACTTAGCAAACCGTTCTTCACCATAATTTTTTATAACCTCCGCTAATTGCTGCTCTGTTGTACGGCCAAGAAAATCTGCCGCTGTTTCCCCACTACTTTGATCCATGCGCATATCCAACGGCGCATCGTATCTAAAACTAAAACCACGGCCAGCTTCATCAATTTGCGGTGATGAGATGCCCAAATCCAACAAAATCCCGTCCACATGCTGAACGCCCAGCTCAGCCAAACGTGCTTGCATGGCCGCAAAGTGGCTGTGTACCAGCGTAAAACGCGGATCATTAACCGCCTTGCCAGACTCGATAGCAGCCAAATCGCGATCAAATGCAATTAATCGGCCTGCATCACCTAACTGCGCTAAAATTTTTCTGGAATGACCACCGCGACCAAATGTGCCATCTACATAGATGCCATTTGGCTTAATGTCTAAAGCATGCACAGCCTCGTTCAGCAACACAGTAATATGTGCATTAACGGAAGAAGCTTCATCTACCATGCTTTGATCTTGATTTGAATTTGAGACTGACACTTCTTGTGGGTACTTTTCTAACTTATCAGCGTTTTTTAGAGACGCTTTTTTTGAAGACAATGATGCTTTGGTGGGCGCGCTGTTCACGCCCTTAATCACAGCGAAAATCCCTCTAATTCTGCGGGCATTGCAAAACCATCATCTTGCATTACTTGCTCTAATTGGGCACGCCATGCAGCGATGCTCCACAATTCAAAATGGCTACCCTGGCCAACCAACATCACTTCTTTATCCAAGCCGGCAAAGTCACGCAATACTGGCGACACCAGCAGACGGCCTGCGCCATCCAGACTGATGTCTTCAGCAAAACCGACCAGTAAGCGCTGCAAGGCACTAGATTGCTTATCAAAGGACGACAAAGCCATCATTTTTGCTTGAATAGGCTCCCAAGCCGGCTGCGGATACAGCAATAGGCAACGATGAGGGTGCGCAGTCAACACTAAGTTGCCGGCACACTCAAGCTGCAATGCTTCTCTGTGCTTTGTGGGCACAGCGAGCCTGCTCTTGGCATCCAAACTTAATGATGTAGCACCACGAAACATACGTCTGTTATTTTCCTTAAAGTCCGATTAAGCCCAAACAAACAATTTCTATATAAAAAATGGGGAACTGCCAAACCGCATCACAAGACACCAATCAAATAACCCTTAGTAGTTATCTAACGAGCCAATCTCTACAACACCACTCAAGAATTTCACCTACCTAACAATGAGCAATTCCCCACAAAAACCCACTTTTCCCCACTAAGATGCACTATAGATAAAAAAATTATCTAATGCAAGCGCTTTTTTGCTATTTTTTCTTTACAGGTCAAGGACTTAGCGCTTTTTTGTGATAAAAATAAAGTCGTTATAAATTAAGCACATACAAAATTGTGTGAATGTAGATTGTTAGGATAATTGCGAAAGCGTTTGAATTGTAATTAAGCCGTCACAAAGACTATTTTTTGTTCGTCAATTAGCCAGATTTTTCACATGCATGGCGATGAACCAAGCCCGTGCTGGTTTGAGCAAATAAATGACGGTAAAAATCGATGTCATAGCGCACTACATCCCATCGCTAACTGAGCATTTTTAACATTGAAATAATAAAAAATCGGATAAAAAAACATGATGCAAGACAAGCGCGCAATGCACTGAGGGATTAAAAACTAAAGTGTTGGATTAAATTGAAGCTGGCCGATAAGCCGGGTTCTGTTTACGTTTTACAACGCACGACAGTCATTCATCTAGGCGTACAATTACTTGCACGCTCGAGCAACCTACCCGCTGGCAGCGCGAGCCACGCCAATACCAGCCTATTTGGTCTTGCTGCGAATGGAGGTTACCGCGTTTCACCGTAACTTAATACGCTCGTCTCTGTGGCCCTATTCCTCGCCTTATACCTTGCGGCTTTCAGCGGACGGCCGTTAACCGTCATCCCGCTCTATGCAGCCCGGACTTTCCTCCCTCCACCAAGAGAACCCACAAGGAGCTATCCTGCTTAACTAAACCAGTAAACTGGCAAGTTAAATGTGAACGGCGACTGTCTAGCCAGCTTCATGCGTATTTTAACATGCGGGAGACCAACCTAACCGAGTTTATTGCTTAACAGCCTAGCGGTCAAAAAGCCTAGCAACAATAAGCATAAAGAAATGCAAGTGAGAACAAATAGTCTGAAGCAAAATATTTATACTTCAATCTTGAAACCACATTATTTGAAAACTTGAAACAGCGCCTCTTTAAAGCACAGCATGTGAAATGAACTCTCCAGAAACCAACTAAATAAGCTTAAAGCTACTTAGCTAAGCGAAAGTATCAATCGTATTACCAAGATTGGGCGGATTGCTGGGTAAAGATTGCGTAGCAGCCTGAATAAGTTGCAACGAGTTTTGAGCACTGATATCGACCGCTTTTTTGAATACCGCCAACTGTACATCAGTAGCCGTTTTGTACTGCGCCAGATTAGCTGCCGCCGTTGCTATTCCTGAAACGTCCATACCAAGCTCCTCACTACAAATGCATAGCTATGCATTAATATCGATGATAGTACCCATCAACATATCATTATTAGACTTGAACACCGACAAATTAGTCATATAAGTATTTCTGGCTTTAAGCTGCTCAACCATATCCGCTTCCAAATTACTGCCAGACTGTGCAGCGCTTTTGATATCCGCCACCACCGTACCGCCTTGTGGAAGATCAGCCTGCACCACTTCTTTTCTTGTAAAGTTATCAGTACTGAGATTAGCAATATTATTCGCAGCCACATCCAACCGAGTTTGCGCAGCATTCATGCCTGATAAAGAAGTGTTTACATTCATAATTTGAATTTAATTCAATAGATTAAGCCCACATTACCAAGTAGCTTTAACACTGTCAACCATATACTTTTTGAATATAGTTCAGCGGATTAATGATATAAATACACCTATGACAAACACTCAACACAACAACCCCTTACACGGTGTTACTTTAGAAGCTATTGTGACTTATTTGGTAGATTATTACGGCTGGGAAACGCTCGCCGATAAAATTCCTGTCAATTGTTTTAGCAGCGATCCCAGCATTAAATCCAGTTTGAAATTTTTACGCAAAACGCAATGGGCACGCGACAAAGTAGAAAGCCTCTATTTAGCCACCATCCCAAAGCACAGGTAACGGCCTAATCCTGTTCCAGCCCAAAATAATTAGCCACACTCACCACTTTTAGCCGTCTGGATTGCCCATGGGGGAATGGCCAATCAATTACCTGCCCTTCTTTCAACCCCAGCAATGCAGAGCCCACAGGCGAAAGCACTGAAATCTTTCCGTATTTCAGGTCTGCCCCCTCAGGAAATACCAACTCCACTTCACGGCTTAAGCCGCTACTTTCATCCAAATAGATAACGCGTGAATTTATCCTGACCACATCTGCTGGCACTTGATCCGCTGGCACAACAATCGCCCTACTTAACTCATCACCTAGCAACTCATCATTGGCAAGCATAGAAAGCCGCGCATAGTCCTGATCTGAAAGTATTAATTTATCAATTTCCATCATCTTCCCCAACACATCGTAAAAATGCCGAACACAATGCTCGGCACATCAACATATTAATGGGTACAAACAGATTAAATAAGACCATCAAATCGCACATAACTGTTTCCAATATGGCTACAATAAGCTTATGTATGATTTAAATTTAATGATAATTTTTGCCCATGTAGTGAATGAACAGGGCTTTTCAGCTGCGGCAAGAAAGCTTGGTGTGTCCAGATCTTCCGTTAGCAAGGCTGTTGCCAAATTAGAACATAGCCTTGGCGCCAGCCTGCTCAACCGCAGCACGCGCCACCTGAGCCTAACTGAGGTTGGTGCGTCTTTTTTTGATTACTGCACACGCATCAATGATGAGGCAGACCAAGCACATAAGATGATTGAAAGCCTGAATGCACAGCCGCGCGGCGTGCTGAAGGTGGCAGCCTCCGTGGCCTTTGGCACATTACATATTGCGCCAGCAGTAGGCGACTTTCTGCATCGCTACCCAGAGCTTGATATTGACATGACCATTACAGATCGCGTGGTTGATTTAGCTGAAGAAGGCTACGACCTAGTGATATGCGTCACCAGAAACCCGCCCGAGGCTCTGGTTGCAAAAAAACTAGCACCGATAAGACGCAGGCTGTGTGCCACACCTGACTATTTTAAACAATTTGGCATTCCAAAGTCACCACAAGCACTGACGCAGCACAACTGCCTTGACTACATACACTCGGGGGACAGCGGTTTATGGCGCTTTGAAGTTGCAGGTAGCGAGAGCTTAATTCCCGTTTCAGGGCGTTTACGCATTAATGACGACGAGGCGCTATCACAAGTAGTATTAGGTGGGTTTGGACTTGCGTTACTGCCTACTTTTATTATTGGCAAAGATATACAAGCCAAGCGGCTACAGTCCGTGTTGCCGGAGTGCATCCCAATTGACCAATATGTATATGCACTTTATCTACCAAAACGGAACTTACCGCTAAAAACCCGCGCTTTGATTGATTTCTTAAGTGAACGCTTTGGCCCAGAACCATATTGGGATCAAGAATAGATTCAGCCAGTTACCACACAAAAACTTAGTGCCAAGTGCGTAGACTGCGCCAGCTTAAGAGAAAAACTGGCCCAGCCTACGCAGAAACCTTGCTTCAAGAGTTGATAATCACAGCATTTTCCAACTGAGCATCTGCTCCGCACGTAGCGGCACCAGCACATCACCCTCATACGGCAAGCTAGCTGGCACTTTCCAGCTTTCTCTCACTAGAGTAATTTGCTCTGTATTACGTGGCAAGCCATAAAAATCAGCGCCATAGAAACTCGCAAAACCTTCTAACTTATCCAAAGCACCCGCCAGATCAAACGCTTCCGCATAAAGCTCCATTGCAGTATGCGCTGTGTACATACCGGCACAGCCGCACGCAGCCTCTTTTGTATGCTTGGCATGTGGCGCACTATCCGTACCTAAGAAGAATTTAGGGTTACCTGATGTTGCCGCTTTCACCAACGCTACGCGATGCTCTTCACGCTTTAAAATAGGCAAACAGTAGTGATGCGGCTGAATGCCGCCTTTAAACATATCATTACGGTTCATCAATAAATGATGCGCAGTCACAGTAGCCGCCACATTGCTTGATGCCTGCGTTACAAAATCTGCGGCATCTTGTGTGGTGATATGTTCAAACACCACCTTTAAGTTTGGAAATTTTTTGAGCAATGGAATCATATTGCGCTCAATAAACACGCGTTCACGATCAAACACATCGACATCACTATCGGTCACCTCCGCGTGCGCCAGCAAAGGCATGCCCACCTTCTCCATCGCTTCCAGCGCTTTCACACAGTGCCCAAGATTAGTCACACCAGAGTCGCTGTTAGTAGTAGCGCCAGCAGGATAAAGCTTTACGCCATGCACTATGCCACTGGCTTTAGCGCGCTCAATTTCTTCAGCAGTCGTGTTATCAGTCAGATACAAAGTCATCAACGGCTCAAAGTTTGCACCCACCGGCAGCGCGTTTAGAATGCGCTCTCGATACTCAATTGCTAAAGCGGTGGTTGTGACTGGCGGACGCAAGTTCGGCATCACAATCGCGCGCGCAAACTGTCTTGCGGTATCTGGCAGCACAGCTTCAAGTGCGCCACCATCTCTTAAATGTAAGTGCCAGTCATCTGGGCGTGTAATGGTAAGTGAGTGCATAGGATTATTCATATTCAATAGTTCTGATTCAATAGTACGGACGGTTATTCAGATTGCTGCTTCAACTGTAATGCAAAATCGTATAAAACATTCTTTTTCTCATGGGTAATCTCTGTGGCCAGTTTAACCGCCTGCTTGAGTGGCAACTCCGCCAACAGCAACTTTAATATACGCACAGTTTCTTCAGGCACTTCTTCTGCATCTTTAATTGCAGCAGCTTCTATCAGTAGCACAAACTCTCCGCGCTGCTGATTCGTGTCTGCCTCCAGCCATGCCTCTGCATCAGCCAGTGTGCAGCTGTAGATAGTTTCAAACGTTTTAGTCAACTCGCGCGCAAAGGTAATACGGCGCTCAGCACCTAACACCGCACACATATCAACGATACTATCCACAATACGATGCGGCGCCTCATAAATGACCAATGTCACGGTTTGTGTTTTTAGCGCTTCCAACACCTTACGCCGCGCAGCACCGCTGGCAGGCAAAAAACCATGAAACAAAAAGCCATTTTGCACAATACCACTGGCCGATAACGCAGTAATTACCGCACTTACACCAGGTACCGGCACCACTTTCACTCCGGCTTTACGCACCAAGTCCACCACCACTGCGCCAGGGTCACTAATCCCAGGCGTACCTGCATCAGTCACCAGCGCGATACTTTCCCCTGCATTCAACTGATGTAGCAATTTCTCTGCGGACTGATGCTCATTATGCTCATGCACAGCAATCAGCTTTTTGCTGATGCCAAAATGACTGAGCAGCCCTGAAGTATGGCGCGTGTCCTCTGCAGCAATCGCATCAACTGCTTTAAGTGTATCCAACGCACGCAAGGTAATATCTTGCAAATTTCCAATTGGCGTTGCTACAACATATAATATGCCCATAGGATACAAAATTTAATGACCAATAATTTAATAAACATCATTTTAGCAACATGCCTGCTTTTTAGCAGTTTAAATTTAACAGCAGAGCAAATCACCCCTTCCAGCAGCAAAGCTGAAGCGCAGTTTTTGGCAGGTGAAGCTTGCCTCAAGCAAGCAAGCACCGCATGCGCCATGGCCGCTTTGGCCAAAATACCAAGCAGCTCGCCCTATGCCAAATTGCTTCAGGGCGAAATTGCCTACACCAATCAAACACTAGACCAAGCATTGCAACTATTACTACCACTACAAGCAGAAACGCAGTTCAGCACAACTGCAAAAATCAGCTTGCATCAATATCTGGCAAAAGCCTTTACCAAATTACAGGATACGGAACAAACGCTGGTACATTTATTACAGGTTGATCTAGCGCTATCAATCACAGCCAGCAATAATCAAAAAGATGCGATTACGGCAACCCAGACCCAAATTTGGGAGTTACTTAGCAAGTTAGATCAAAACGAACTTTTGGCGATGCGTGGCAACAATACTGACGACAACTTCCAAGGCTGGGTTGATTTAGCCCTAGCCGCAAAAAATCAAGACCTAACCAGTAGCTTAACAGGCTGGCAAATCAACTACCCAGACCATACAGCAGCAACACTCGCGAGTAATTTGCAGCAACCCAATGCAAATCAAAACGCATCACAGGCAGTCAAATTACCATCTAGTGGTGATATCGAAATTAGCTACCGCCCCGCCTCTGATATGGACAGTGCAAGAGCCGAAGCGTTTAAAGCCGGTTTAACAGCGGCACTGGCTCACCAAGGTTTGAAAAATGCCATTCAAATTTATACGCCCAGTAATAATGGCGCGGACAATCAGGAACAAAACCCATCTGACGGCAACACGGAAACACCTCAGACAGATACCCAATATGCTATTGCATTAGACTTTAGCCAAACGACTGATGCAGCAAATGCGACCCTACATCAACAGGCAAGCCCGCAAACATTAACCCTAGGCCTATACCTGAACGAAGAAGCCGAACAACTTGTAAAGTTTGCGGCTAAGAACGCGATTAACCATGTTGCGATTCTTACTACGGACAGCATCGCTTCTGCCGAAATGTTAAAGTGCTTCAACACCGCATGGCAGCAAGCATTTAACCTAAACGCAGAACACAATAGCTTTAACATCATCACCCTGCCACAAAGCATCGCAGCCAACGACCCAAGCTTGCTCGACATCCAAACAAAGATTAATGTCAAAGCGCACGACATGATCCTACTGGCACTACCCGCGGCCGATGCTCGCGTCATCAAACCCTACCTCAATGTGGGCACCCCCACCTTGGCATTCTCCAACATACATGAGAACGCTACTGACCCAGCATTAAATACCGTACGCTTCGTAGAAATCCCATTTCTACTACCATCAAACACACAATTCACCGCATACCAAAGTGGCGCAGACGCATTAACATCTAACGACTTATCACGCTGGTATGCACTAGGGGTAGATTCGCTATCCATATTGGCCACTAAGCTACTAGCTAGCGAGAAAGAGGTCCTGCTGAATGGGTTGTCTGGCAAAATTAGCATCAAACATGGCAGCATCACGCGTCAGCCATCTATGGCCAGATTCACTTACGAAGGCATTAGCCAAGAACAATAATATAATCAAGCACATGACCACAAAACTACAAGCCAAAAACATCACAGAAGGTCAGGTGGCGGAGCAAATTGCTGCAACTTTTCTACAAAACAATGGACTCATCGTATTAGAAAAGAACTTTCGCTCCGTGCATGGTGAAATTGATCTCATCATGCGTGACGGTAAAACACTGGTTTTTGTGGAGGTGCGCTTACGCAGTAATACAAAATTTGGCGGCGCTGGCATGAGCATCAATGCAAGCAAACAGCAAAAACTCACGCGAACCGCGGAGCACTATCTACAGATACATGGTGATAACGCCTGCCGATTTGACGCAATTTTAATGCATGCGCTGGATATAACCGCAGTAGAATGGATAAAAGACGCGTTCTAAATGCTTTTATTCCCCACTAACTCACTCAACCATCAGAGGACCTTCATTATGAAACTACCGATTAAACTATTTGCCGCAGTAGCATTAGCTACCCAAATCAGCGCTTGCGTACCTGTCGTTGTAGGCGGTGCAGCAGCCACTGGCGCGATGGCAGCAGATAGACGTACTTCCGGCATTTATGTTGAAGACCAAAACATCGAACTAAAAACGATTAAAAAAATTCATGACGCATTAGGTGAAGCAGCCCATGTCAACGTCACAAGCTTTAAAGGCAACGTGCTGTTAACTGGTGAAGTGCCTAATGAAAATGCAAAATCTCAGGCTGGCAATATCATCTTAGGCACCGAGAGTGTACGTAGCCTAACCAATGAGTTAGCGATTGGCCCTAAAACCACACTAAGCTCACGTGCCAACGACACATTCTTAACCTCAAAAATTAAAACCCAGTTTGTGACAGAAAATCGTTTTAGCGCTAACCATGTCAAAGTAGTGACTGAAAACAGCATCGTTTACCTAATGGGTTATGTCACACAAAAGGAAGCAGATACAGCGGTAGAAATCGCACGTAATGTAAGTGGCGTCACAACCGTGGTAAAAGTATTTGAATACATGCCGTAAACTGCTTAGCATACAACGACATTATGCGGCCAGCCAGCCTATAGAAAGCAGATTGAATCAACAGGCTGACTTGCCGCAAATGCACAATCCCACATATCGCGCCAACCACTCCAAATACTGTCTAAATTATTATGTTGCTTTTGAAATTAGACGCATTTTCATGATGACTGGCAATGCTATAATGTAGGAAACTCTTAAGCTGTATAGCAGCAACAATCATTGGTAAATTTAAATGACTACAGACCAAAAAATCGCCACAGAGCTACAGGAAATCATCATCGAAGGCAACACACGTGCAGGCAAGCCATTCCGCCCAAGCGACTGGGTAGACCGCATGTGCAGCACATACGCAACTTTCGGCGATGACCGCAAATTAAAATACTCACCATACTTAAAACCAAGAGTGGTGAACGGTGTGCGTTGCCTAGCAGTTGATCTGAAATTAAAAGTGGTGAACCCTGAGGGCTATGCTCAATTGATGCATTTTGCTGATGAAAACCAGCTCAACGTGCTGGATAGCAGTGGCAACAGCATTCCGGTGCCACACTAGCAACACCTATTGCCGCAATCAAAGCCCCATGCGTATAAACACCAAGTACACATGGGCACTGTGCCAGCAATCTAGCGCAGTTAACCCAAGTAAAACTTAGCGAGTAGCGCCAGACTTCATCAGACTTTCTACATACGGCTTCGTCACTATACCGCGCTTTATTTTCACCAGCTTACCTTTGGGATTGTAAATAAAAGTGGTTGGCATCACATCCGCGGCACCAATCTGTTCCACCACGTTATCATCACCCAGCACAATCGGGTATGACATCAGCATATCATCTACATAGGCTTTTACTTCATTCACGTCTTTATAATCAAACACCACACCTAGCACCATTAGGTCTTTTTGACGATGCTGATCATACAGGTTCACTAAATCAGGCACCTCCTCCAAACATGGTGGACACCATGTTGCCCAGTAGTTCACCAGAACCCATTTACCCTTGTAATGAGAAAGCTGATGCTGAACACCTGCCATATCTTTAAGCACGAAATCAGACTTCGCTGCCACCTCAGCACTAGCAAACTGACTGCATAACAGCATCAAAAAACCTAATAAAAACTTATACATAAATTCACCACAGCAACAGCAATCTACTATTTACTGCCTAAAAATCAACACGCTAGCAAAAACAAAAAATTAGATGTATGCTAACTGTAACGTATTGTTTATGCCAACTTTCACATAAGCAATATCATACAATCATCCACACATAAATTGATTGCAAAAAAAATAATATGGCATTAAACCTTAATATTCCAGCATTACAAGAACACCCAGTATTTATCGCGGAGACGCGTCCGCAAAGAATACACCAACTACTGCAAGAAATTAACTCGCAAGATCCGGCTGATATCGCCACACATTTACACAACGAATTGGAAACACTGAATCGTCAGAAAGTTTCCCCCAATCAAAGAACCCTGGCATTAGACTGCTATCGCAGCCTAATTATCAACGTGACCGCCGCACTTGCTGCAGACTATATCAACACCACACTACCACTTGAAGATAAAGCCAAGTCTGCCGCAACAGCCTGCGAATCACTGTGGCTAGAACTAAGCTACGGCTACAAACTGGTGTTAATTGACTTACAGAACCAACTCATTAAGCTACACACAGATAAAAACTCTGCACTAGCTATTCAGCGCGCAATGCAAGCGATTGCTGAATACACCCTAGTACACTACCAAACCTATTTAACACCACCCAGCCATATCTGGAGCGATTTGCATCAGCTTTACTTCTGCGCAGCCAAACTTGGCATTCTGCATACGAATACTCCAGCAGATCCAGCTCCGACCCATGCTAAAACCTACACTCATTTACTGACTTCTATTGAAGACACTTATAAACATACACTGCTTATCAGCTTGGCACAGCCACACCACCTGATACAGCAAGATATCAGCGCAATTGCGGACTATTTAGCGCACCATATTCAAGCCGCAAGAGTAACCGCAATAGAACCACTGGAAAACAGCTCTGGCGCATTTATCATCAACTTAACGTCAGATGTACCCCCCACACCTTACGGCAAGCTCAAGTCAGAACCTAACCCCGACTCTGAACTACTACTACATACCATAGACCTGATTCGCGGTATTCACGAAGACCTGAGCAACCTTCAAAATCGCAGCATCCCCGCCAATGGCAGCATTAATGCTGATGCAAATCACAATGATTACATTGAGCTGCTTTCTTACCTAATTACCAACTGGGGCATCTCCCCTAAACGCAAATTTAGCCGCTCTGCTAAAAATGGTGATATTGACATCGTTGCAGGCATTGAAGACATTCACAACATCATCACTGCCACACAAATTACCAACACCACAAACAACAACCCTGCGGCACAAGCGTATCAAGTAACCCCTTCGCACTGGAAGATATTAAACATCAGCGCAACCGGCGTATCCATCAGGCGTTACCATACTGCAGAAAAAAATATCAAAGTCGGTGGCTTAATTGCACTAAAAGGCAAGAGCGAACAGCAATGGTCAATCGGGCTGGTGAAGTGGGCTAACTGCGGCACGAGAGACCGTTTGGACATCGGGGTACAACTGATTGCCCCATACGCAGACAGCGCTATTGCTCAAACCTTTCAGCACGGTAGCAATAGCAAAATACTCAAACTGCCAGAAATAACAGCGGTGAACCAAGCTGCAACCATCATCGCACCAAGGGGTACGTATATCCACGGTCGCCAGCTTACATTTACATGCAACAAAAAAACCGTGCAGGTATTACTTAATAGATTGATAGAAAGAACACACGAGATTGAGCGCATTCAGTTCGACATCATGAATTAAATCTTATTCAGCATAATTAGGCTTCACTAAAACATTTTTTTTCGTTACGATACACATTTTCAAGTATTATTTAGTCATATTCAATTTAAAGGTTTTTCTATGAGCGAACACATCACACACCTTAGCGATGCAAGTTTTGAACAAGATGTTCTACAATCGCAAATCCCAGTTCTTGTAGACTACTGGGCAGAGTGGTGTGGCCCATGCAAAATGATTGCACCAATTCTAGATGAGATTTCAAAAGAATATGCTGGCCGCATCAAGGTTGCTAAATTAAATATTGATGACAACCAACAAACACCACCTAAATATGGCATTCGTGGCATTCCTACACTGATGCTATTTAAAAATGGCAATGTAGAGGCAACAAAAGTTGGTGCGCTATCTAAATCACAATTAACTGCTTTTATTGACAGCAACATCTAAACACATTACCCTTAGCATAAATCAAGCGCTTGGTTTTAAACAGTTAAAGCTTTAAAACCAAGCACCACACCCTTCAGGCATAAAACTTAGCCTCTGGCACTTAAATCTAAAGCCTTAAATTACCTCTATACCTCTTGTTTTAGCGAGACTTCATGCATCTATCAGACCTCAAACATCTACCTGTCACTGAATTAGTAGAAATGGCCATTGCCAACGAAATCGACAATGCCAGCCGCATGCGCAAGCAAGATTTAATTTTTGCCATTTTAAAAAATAAGGCAAAAAAGGGCGAAAGCATTTTTGGAGATGGCACTTTAGAGGTTTTACAGGATGGGTTTGGTTTTCTAAGGTCACCGGACACGTCTTACTTAGCGGGTCCTGATGACATTTACGTTTCACCCTCTCAAATTCGCCGCTTTAACTTACATACTGGTGACAGCATTCAAGGTGAAATCCGCATCCCTAAAGATGGCGAGCGTTACTTTGCTTTAGTTAAAGTGGACATGGTGAATGGCGAAGCGCCTGAAAACACCAAACATAAAATTCTGTTTGAAAACTTAACACCTTTATTCCCAACTATCCCGCTCACCTTAGAGCGCGATATCAAAGGTGCTGAAAACATTACTAGTCGCGTTATCGATATGATTGCGCCTATCGGCAAAGGTCAGCGCGGCCTGCTGGTTGCCAGCCCGAAAAGCGGTAAAACGGTGATGATGCAAAACATCGCACATGCCATTACGGCCAACCACCCTGATGTGATTTTAATTGTGTTGTTAATCGACGAACGTCCTGAAGAAGTGACAGAAATGACACGCTCAGTGAAAGGCGAAGTGGTTGCTTCAACATTTGACGAGCCAGCGACACGCCACGTACAAGTGGCAGAAATGGTGCTAGAAAAAGCCAAGCGTTTAGTTGAACACAAAAAAGACGTAGTAATCCTACTAGACTCTATCACACGCCTGGCTCGCGCTTATAACACGGTAATCCCGTCTTCAGGCAAAGTGCTTACCGGTGGTGTAGACGCCAACGCCTTGCAACGTCCTAAACGCTTCTTCGGTGCGGCCAGAAATGTTGAAGAAGGTGGCTCACTCACCATTATTGCTACTGCATTAGTGGATACTGGCTCACGCATGGATGACGTGATCTATGAGGAATTCAAAGGTACCGGCAACATGGAAATCCATCTTGACCGCCGCATGGCAGAAAAACGCCAATACCCTGCAATTAACGTCAACAAATCTGGCACACGTCGCGAAGAGTTATTGATTGAGAAAGATGTACTCCAAAAAATCTGGGTATTACGAAAACTGCTCTACCCGATGGACGACCTTGAGGCGATGGAGTTCTTGCTAGACAAAATCAAGTCAACGAAAAACAATGCGGATTTTTTTGACAGTATGCGTAGAGGCTAACCCCTTTACAACAAACAATTTACCTTGCATAGCTGAAGCAATATAAATATAATGCTGAGTTATCGCAAAAATTTGCAACATATGCCGTATCATTCGGCAATCAATTAGAGGCTATTATTATGAAAGATGGAGTTCATCCAGAATACCGCGAAGTCGTATTTCAAGACATTGGCGCTGACTTTAGTTTTATCACTCGCTCTACTATTCATGCTAGAGACACTATCAAATGGACTGATGGTAAAGAGTACCCATTAGTTAAGATTGAAGTATCTTCAAAATCACACCCGTTCTACACTGGTAAACAAATGATTCTTGATACTGCTGGTCGTGTTGATAAATTCCGTAAAAAATACGGCATGTAATTCAACAATTACGATCCTGCTTGCAGATTATCGTTTATCAAAAGGCAGCTTAGGCTGCCTTTTGTTTTAGCATATTGTTTATACAACCCACTTGCTCATATAAAATGAGCATACTTCAATGATGCAGACTCCGAGCTAATCCATATGCGCTTCCAACTTGATCATGACTGGCAAGGCAATATGTCCACACCTCGCGCACGCATAGGTGAGAACACAAAAACTCAACTCCTAATCCTCTTATCTATTATTTGGATTTTTCTTGGCCTGACTGGCCATGCGCCGTGGAAACCTCTAGAAACCACTAGCATTAGCATTATTAAAGACATTTTGGACAATGGCCACATCATCGCGCCACTAGCCATAAACCAATCCCTTTTAGATTTACCGCCTTTATATCACCTATCTGCCGCAGGCAGTGCCAAACTATTTAGCTACCTATTCAATATACATGATGGCGCACGCCTCATTAACGCGCTCTGGATGTCAGTCACGCTACTCATGGTAGGGATGACAGGGCGTGAGCTATGGACACATGGCGTGGGGCGTTACGCTACATTCATTATGATAGGCACCATCGGCCTTATTTTAAATGCGCACAGCCTCAATGCCGAAGTTGCTACGCTAGCCAGTACAGCAACCGGCTTTTATGCGCTTGCACTTTCCAAGCGCAGGCCGTGGCGTGCTAGCCTACTGCTAGGTTCAGCCATTGCCGTTGGCTTTTTAGCCAAGGGTTTACTACCTGTGCTGATTTTAATCGGTACCGCATTGTCTTTAGCGCTATTATTCAATAATTGGCGCACCAAGAGTTTTGCAATTTTTGTAAGTGTTGCACTTTCGGTCGCACTGCCGCTAGTTGCTTTGTGGCTGGTGCCTTTTGCGCTTTATTTTCCAGATCTATTTAGCGCATGGCTCCACACAGAACTCAACAGTTTCAATAATGCTTACTTTTCATACTTCTTTAAAATATTAATCTGGTATGCATGGCCGGCACTCCCTTTAGCGTTATGGAGCCTGTGGCGCCATCGCGCTCACTTATTGAGTAAACCTAGGTTCCAGCTCATTATTGTATTCTTCATCGTTAGCTTAATTACGCTAGGTGCAGGTGCAGACAATAAAGATATCAATGCACTAACATTATTACTGCCGTTGGTGGCGCTGGGGGCGGGCAGTGTGGACCATCTTAAGCGTGGTGCAGCATCTGCTTTAAACTGGTTCGGCATCAGTTTATTTGGTTTAGCTGGATTTCTGATTTGGCTAGGCTGGTTAGCGATGATGACAGGCCATCCAAGTAGAATTAAAGAACGCATGCAGTTTTTATCTGGCAGCGATAGCACTAACCTGAGCATCATCAGCCTGACGCTCGCTGTTATTATCACCAGCATCTGGTTATTCACTTGCGTTAGAGTTAGGCAAAGCAACCGTGCTACTGTCACAAACTGGGCTGTAGGTATGACGTTTGGATGGGGACTACTCATGACGCTATGGCTGCCATTGATAGATAGCGCTAAGAGCTATAGACCAGTATTTACGCAACTGCAGCAGTCACTAGGCAAGAGTAACGCTTGCATCAAGAGTTTAAACGTAGGTCAATCACAACGCGTATTATTAAACTACTACACCAATCTCCGTCTGGAGCCTATGGATGCACCACATTCAGTTCACTGTGAGTTTTATCTGATACAAGATGAACGTGGCATGACCAGAATGCAACCTAGTGACGAATGGACGTTAATTTGGCGCGGCAAACGCACAGCGGACAGAAAAGAAAGCTTTAGACTTTATCAACGCCAACACTAAAGCTATATCTAGAAGTAAATACCTAAGGAAACTACGGTGTATACCAGTCACATGTTGATAATGTGACTGGTTAAGCATAGCCTGCACTTGTGGAAGTGCAGGCAGTGATGGGGCTTATAACTGTATATGCGCTTTAATGGCTGTTTGCACCATTTGATGCAAACCATTACCACCCTGTACATTTACATATTCAGCAATTTGCTTACGCATAGGCAATGCCCAAAAGCTATTGAGGTGCCCAGCAATATTCTCTTGCGCTTGGCTTTGATTCGGATAAGACTCATAAAAATCACCGATCTGATTCGCCATTGAAATTAAACGTTTAATATCCATATACTCTCTCTAGCTTTTCTATATCTTATTGATTCAAAATTCTTTCGCCGTGGCTATACGCCACATATCGACTATCTCGAGCAAAACCTAACAAGGTCAGACCACACTCTTGCGCCACACGCACGGCTAGCCCAGTAGGGGCCGACACGGCAACTAGCAAACTAATCCCTGCCCTAGCGGTTTTCTGCACCATTTCAAAGCTGGCGCGGCTTGTGGTGATAATAAAACCATCATTAGCCACCCCAGACTTCAGTCGATTTCTTTCAAGCGCACCAACCAGCTTATCCAGTGCATTATGCCTACCTACATCCTCGCGCACCACACTGATTGTGCCATCAGCCAACACATACGCACTGGCATGTGTGGCTCCTGTCTGCTGCTGTAACACCTGCATTGACTGCATGGCATGTAAGGCGCGCCTGATACTTGACGCAGCAAATACAGATTGAGTCTTCAAAGGCTCAGGATAACGTACCGCCTGCCCCAAGCTTTCTGCACCGCATAATCCACAGCCGGTCTTGCCCGCCAAGGTACGGCGCCGCTCTTTCAACTGCACAAAACGCTCGCTTGCTATCTCACAATGCAACTCAATGCCATTATCACGCACCTGAACATCCACATCATAAAGCTCGCTCGCCTGCTCTATGATGCCTTCAGATAACGAGAATCCCAATGCAAAGTCATCCAGATCCTGCGCTGTAGCTAACATAACAGCATGAGAAACGCCGTTATAGACTAATGCAACCGGCGTTTCTTCTGCCAAGCAATCCGATGCTAGCTGTAGCTTTCCATCTTGCCACTGCGCAACATCAAACTGACTGGCAGGTACATCTAATATTAAAGACAGCCTTAACTCCTAGCTAATTTTTGCAGCTTCTGCTTTTTTACCGGCAAAAGCAATTTGCGCTTCACTAAATGTCTTGTAGTGTTTTTGCCAATCAGACAACTGGCTAACACGCGACACTTGCACCGCGGTTACCTTAAACTCAGGGCAGTTTGTTGCCCAGTCTGAGTTATCAGTGGTAATCACGTTAGCACCAGATTCAGGATGGTGGAATGTCGTGTAAACCACACCAGGTTGTACACGCTCTGTAATTTTAGCGCGTAGCACAGTCTCACCCGCGCGGCTCACAATACCTACCCAATCACCCACTTTAATGCCTCGCTCTTCTGCGTCATGTGGATGTACTTCCAAGATATCCTCGGCATGCCAAGCCGTATTATGTGTTCTACGTGTTTGCGCACCCACATTGTATTGAGACAAAATACGACCCGTCGTCAGAATCAATGGGAATTTAGCATTCACTTTTTCTGTCGTCGGCACGTACTGGGTAACAAAGAACTTACCTTTACCGCGCACAAACTCGTCAATATGCATAATCGGTGTGCCATCAGGATGCTCATCATCACATGGCCACTGCACACTACCCACTTCATCCAGTTTCTTGAAGCTCACACCACGGAATGTAGGCGTTAACGCAGCAATCTCATCCATAATTTCTGAAGCATGGTTGTATTGCATTGGGTAGCCTAATGCTTCAGATAACTTAGTCGTGACTTCCCAATCTTCATAACCATTCTTTGGACGCATCACTCTGCGTACCGGTGAAATACGGCGCTCAGCATTAGTAAACGTACCACTCTTCTCTAGGAATGAAGCACCCGGGAAGAACACGTGCGCAAACATGGCAGTTTCGTTCAGGAACAAATCTTGAACAATCACGCACTCCATATTTTCTAAAGCGTGGGTTACGTGCTGGGTATTCGGGTCTGACTGAACAATATCTTCACCAACACAATATAGACCTTTGAAGTTACCTTCGCTAGCTTCGTCCAGCATGTTTGGAATACGTAAGCCAGGCTCTTTGCTTAAAGGCCTACCCCAAGCTGATTCAAACAAGGCACGTGTCGCATCATCTGCCACGTGACGGTAACCAGGGAACTCATGCGGCATGGAACCCATATCGCATGAACCTTGCACGTTGTTTTGACCGCGCAACGGGTTAACACCCACACCTTCACGGCCAATATTAGCGGTTGCCATAGCCAAGTTAGCAATACCCATCACGGTGGTAGAACCTTGGCTATGCTCTGTAACGCCAAGACCATAGTAAATCGCAGCATCGCCGCCTGTAGCATACATTCTGGCTGCAGCACGAATCAACTCAGCATCAATACCTAATTCAGCAGATAGCGCTTCAGGTGAGTTTTCTGGCTTAGCCACAAAATCACGCCACTCTACGAATGAATCCCAGTCACAGCGCTCCTTCACAAACGCATCTTGTACCAGACCTTCGGTCACAATCACATGTGCCAACGCTGAAACTAACGCAACGTTTGTACCTGGACGTAATTTGAGGTGGTAATCCGCACGGATGTGTGGAGAGTTAGCAACCAAGTCAATTTCACGTGGGTCAGCAATAATTAATTTTGCACCTTCACGTAAACGGCGCTTCATTTGTGATGCAAATACAGGGTGACCATCTGTTGGGTTAGCGCCGATGATGAAAATCACATCTGAATGCATGACTGAATCAAACGTTTGTGTACCAGCTGATTCACCCAGTGTTTGTTTTAAACCATAGCCCGTTGGGCTGTGGCAAACACGTGCACACGTATCAACGTTATTCACGCCAAATACCGCGCGAATCAATTTTTGTGTGACGTAAACTTCTTCATTGGTGCAGCGTGATGAGGTAATGCCACCAATTGCATCGCTGCCATATTGTTTCTGAATACGGGTTAACTCGCTCGCTGCGTAGTTAATCGCCTCATCCCAACCCACTTGTTGCCAAGGGTCTTTGATGCTCTTACGGATCATCGGCGTAGTGATACGGTCTTTATGGGTAGCATAACCCCATGCGAAACGGCCTTTGACACAAGAGTGACCATGGTTAGCACCGCCATCCTTAGTTGGCGTCATGCGAACAACTTCTTCGCCCTTCATTTCCGCATCAAAGCTACAACCCACGCCACAATATGCACAGGTAGTGGTAACACTATGCTCTGGCGTGCCAGCCTCAATCACGGTTTTTTCTATCAAGGTTGCTGTTGGGCAAGCCTGCACACAAGCACCGCAAGAAACACACTCTGAATCCAGAAAGTCTTTATTACCGGCAGAAACCTTAGACTCAAAACCACGGCCAGAGATGGTTAGCGCGAATGTACCTTGCGTTTCCTCACAGGCACGCACGCAACGTGAGCACACAATACATTTGCTCGGGTCAAACGTAAAATATGGGTTACTTTCATCTTTGACTGAAGCTAAGTGGTTTTCGCCATCATATCCGTAACGCACTTCACGCAGGCCTACCGCACCAGCCATGTCTTGCAGTTCACAGTCACCGTTAGTTGCACAAGTTAGGCAATCTAATGGATGGTCTGAAATGTAAAGCTCCATCGTGCCACGACGAATATCCGCCAGCTTAGGCGTCTGTGTATGTACTTTTAAGCCATCAGCAACAGGCGTGGTACATGATGCTGGATAGCCACGACGGCCTTCGATTTCCACCAAACACAAACGGCATGAACCAAACGGCTCCAAGCTATCGGTTGCGCATAACTTAGGCACCATTACACCAGCCACTGCAGCTGCATGCATGATAGATACGCCGTCAGGCACTGTAATTTCCCGGTCATCTATCGTCAGCGTCACTTGCTTAGCCGATTGACTTTTAGGGGTTCCGTAGTCGATGCTCGAATTGTATTTAATTTCGTCCATAGTTGTCTCCTAACCCGCTGGCGTTTCAGCAGGTAGTCCAAAGTCTTGCGGGAAGTGATTAAGTGCGCTGAGCACAGGATAAGGGGTCATGCCGCCAAGTGCGCACAGTGAGCCGTTTAGCATGGTGTCACTTAAATCGCGTACTAATTGAATGTTTTTAGCGTGGTCTTTACCGGACCGGATCTTATCAATCACTTCAACACCGCGTGTTGAACCAATACGACAAGGGGTACATTTACCACAAGACTCAACCGCACAGAACTCAAATGCATAACGTGCCATTTTTGACATATCCACCGTATCGTCAAATGCAACAATACCGCCGTGACCGAGCACCGCCCAGATTTTAGTAAACTCTTCGTAGTCTAAAGGCGTATCAAACTGGCTCTCTGGCAAGAACGCACCTAAAGGCCCGCCAACTTGCACTGCACGGATAGGCTTGCCAGTTGCAGAGCCACCACCAAAGTCATATAACAACTCACGCAAGGTTGCGCCAAACGCCAACTCTACCAAGCCATTATGTTTCAGATTACCAGCCAGCTGAATTGGCAACGTGCCACGTGAACGGCCCATGCCATAATCAGCATAGAATTGTGCGCCCTTATCTAAAATAATCGGCACTGAAGCCAGTGAAATTACATTATTAACAACCGTTGGTTTGCCGAACAGACCTTCAATCGCTGGTAGTGGCGGTTTAAAGCGCACCAAGCCACGTTTACCTTCCAAGCTCTCTAGCAATGAGGTTTCTTCACCACAGACATAAGCACCCGCAGCACGACGCACCTCCAAGTGGAAAGCTTTACCGCTACCTAAAACATCATCGCCTAAATAACCAGCTTTATTCGCCACTTCAATCGCTTGATTCAAGGCTACCAATGCGTGAGGATACTCTGAACGCAGGTAAATATAACCTTGTGTAGCGCCTACTGCAACACCAGCGATGGTCATCCCCTCGATCAACACGAAAGGATCGCCCTCCATAATCATGCGGTCTGAGTAAGTGCCTGAGTCGCCCTCATCGGCATTACACACTACGTACTTCTGTTCGGATTCACAGCCCAACACAGTGTTCCATTTGATACCAGTAGGGAACGCCGCACCGCCGCGACCACGCAAACCTGAATCAGTCACAGCTTTAACGATTTCCGCACCGCTAAGTTTTAGTGCATTTTTCAGGCCTTTATAGCCATCGTGTGCGATGTAATCATCTAGTGACACAGGGTCAGTCACACCTACACGCGCAAACGTTAAACGTTGCTGTTTTTTAATCCAGTCGATTTCTTCTGTTAAGCCCAAATTTAAAGCATGAGGTTTGGCATTGATAAAATCAGCATCAAATAGTGAAGGCACGTCTTTTACTTTTACCGGACCATAAGCAACACGGCCATTAGGGGTAGATACTTCCACCATGGTTTCCAGCCAATACAGGCCACGAGAGCCGTTGCGTACGATTTCTACATCTAAACCACGATTTTTTACTTCTGCGGCGATAGCCACTGCCACTTTCTCTGCACCTACAGATAAAGCACTGGAGTCACGTGGAATATAAATCTTTGTTGTCATGCTTTTGCCTCCGCAATCAATGCATCTAAATCCGATGGAGACACTCGACCATAAATCTCATCGTTCATCATCACAGAAGGTGATAATGCACAGTTTCCTAAACAGTACACAGCTTCTAGCGTAATTGCGTTATCTGCTGTGGTTTGGTGGTAATCAATATTCAGACATTTCTTCGCATGTGCTTCCAATGCCTCACTACCCATAGACTGACATGATTCGGCACGGCAAATCTGCATGACATTACGGCCGGGTTTATGTGTTCTAAAGTGATGGTAGAATGTAACCACACCGTGTACTTCCGCAACGGACAAAGCCAGCGCTTTAGATATCTGCGGATAAGCAGACTCAGGCACATAACCTAGATTGTCTTGAATCGCATGCAACAAAGGCATCAATGCGCCGGGACGATGTTGATGTTCGGTAATTAAGCGACTAATTAACGCATCAGCATCTTCTAGTGGTGTATTTGAATCAAGCAAGCTAATATCTCCAAAGCAACTATTATGACGATACTACAATCCTACTATAATATTAATGTAAAATGTTAATGAAATGTAAAATGCTACTAGATACGACAACTCGGGACTTAAAAAGTGCCTGACTCAACATCCAATTACCCAGACAAGCTGATCGACCAATTTGGCCGTCAGGTTGACTATATTCGGCTTTCTATCACAGACCGCTGCGATTTTAGATGCACGTATTGCATGGCCGAAGAAATGACCTTCCTGCCGCGCGATGAAGTGCTCAGTTTAGAAGAATGCCTGCGCCTGGTAAAAGCATTTGTGCAGCTAGGCGTGACCAAGGTACGCATCACAGGTGGCGAGCCGTTAGTACGTAAAAATGCACTCTGGCTATTTGAAGAAGTGGGTAAACTTGAAAAACTAAAAGAATTAGTACTTACTACCAATGGCAGCCAATTAGAGAAACAAGCTGCCGGCCTAAAACAAGCAGGCGTTAAGCGTATTAACATCAGTCTGGACAGTTTAAACAGCGAGCGCTTCAAAAAAATCACGCGCACTGGCGAACTAGATAAAGTACTGCGCGGCATACAAGCGGCCAAGCAAGCAGGTTTTGACAATATCAAACTCAATACGGTACTCATGCGCGGCACCAACGATGATGAAGTACAGGCGCTCGTTGACTTTGCCATTAATCAAGCCATAGATATTTCCTTTATTGAAGAAATGCCATTAGGTGAAGTTGACCATACACGGGAATCAACTTTCGTCAGCAACGCAGAAACCCTCAAAACTCTGCAAAGCAAGTACGCACTAACTGCCAGCACAGTCACCACAGGTGGCCCTGCACGTTACTGGCGGATTGCGGACAGCAACACAAAAATCGGATTTATCTCACCGCACTCACATAATTTCTGCGAGGCATGCAATCGCGTACGCATCACTTGCAAAGGTGAGCTATTTCTATGCTTGGGTCAGGAAGATAAAGTGGACCTGATGCCACTGTTACGCAACCACCCTAACGATGACCAGCCATTAATTCAGGCCATTCTTGATAGCATGTCCATTAAACCGAAAGGGCATGATTTTGATTTAAAACGTGCCAAACCTGCGGTGGTAAGATTCATGTCACATACAGGCGGCTAAGTGTCTGTTTCAGCGTTCATTCTTGCCGGCGGCCTAGCCACACGTATGGGCGGTGTCGATAAGGGATTAGTGCAGTTTCAATCCAAACCCATGATTCAGCATGTGATTTCTAGACTAATGTCACAAGTCGATGAAATTATGATTAATGCAAACAGAGAGCTAACGTATTACAACGGGTTAGGTTACCGCGTACTACAAGATGAAATCACAGACTTCGCAGGGCCACTCGCTGGGATGCAGCTTGGGCTCAAGCATGCAACCCATGATTTAGTGCTATTCGCACCGTGCGACTCGCCACTACTTCCGACTAATTTGGTGCAGAAACTCAAAGCGGGCTTATTGCAAGGCAATGCAGACATAGCCGTCGCCACCTGCGGCAGCAACAACCACCCTGTATTTTGCCTATGCAAAAAAACACTACTCCCCAGCCTCAATCACTTTCTTGCCCAAGGCAACAGAAAAGTACAGGCATGGCAGAAAAGTCAGCATTACATAGAGGTGGACTTTGGTGATGACAATGACGCATTTGAAAATTTAAATAGCCCAGATGACATTATCAAATTAGAATCAAAGTTGGCTCAAGCTAGTGCTGATTAAAGCAACGGTGCTATAGATGTTGCCGATTTACCTGTAGACCTAACCAATTTCTTTTAACGTAGTAAACTACACTGTTAACGTTCAATACATACGCAACCCCACATCCACATGACTAGCGACACTTCACTCCAAACCTTAGCCAACAATCCTAGCTGCATGGATGATTACGATCCTAACGCCATGCACGTAGCAAAAGCCCGTGAGTATATTCAGCAATTCTTAAATCCGGTATCCGAAGCTGAAGCACTGGCGCTACGTGACAGCTTGGGGCGCGTGCTGGCAGCAGACATCATGTCACCGGCCAACGTACCTAACTACGACAATTCGGCAATGGATGGTTACGCACTTAAAGCCAGCGATATTGCAACACCACGCCTAAAAGTGGTGGGAACTGGGTTTGCTGGGAAAGCATTTGATGGCACAGTAAGCGCCGGCGAGTGCGTCAGAATTATGACGGGTGCCGTCATGCCAGCGGGCACTGACACTGTGGTGGTGCAAGAGAAAACTGTCACTGATGGCGAATTTATACACATTAACGAAGCGCCCAAACCACACGCGAATGTACGCTATGCAGGAGAGGATTTAAAACTAGGACAAGCCGTTCTGACCCAAGGCCACCTCATGCGCCCTGCAGATTTAGGCTTAATCGCATCGCTAGGGATTGCAGAAATACAAGCTTATCGTAAATTAAAAGTCGCATTTTTTTCTACCGGGGATGAGCTAGTAGGTGTAGGCCAGCCACTACAAACAGGGCAAGTTTACGATAGCAACCGCTACACACTCTTTGGCATGCTCACTAGGCTTGGCGTAGAAATAATCGATATGGGCGCAATTGCAGATGACCCTGCGCTCCTAGAGAAAACGTTATTAAGCGCCGCAGCACAAGCGGATGTAGTCATTACCAGCGGCGGCGTCTCTGTAGGCGAGGCTGACTATATGAAACTGCTACTTGCCAAACACGGCCAAGTCATGTTCTGGAAAGTCTCCATGAAGCCAGGCAGACCGCTCGCTTACGGCAAGGTAGGCAATGCACATTACTTTGGACTACCTGGCAACCCAGTGGCGGTAATGGTCACGTTTTACCAGTTTCTACGCGATGCATTACTGAGGCTAATGGGCCAATCCACCCCTGTACCGTTACCCATGTTTCAAGTACAGTGCACGCAAGCGATTAAAAAGCTGACGGGGCGCACAGAGTTCCAGCGCGGCATATTATTCACCGATACCGATGGTGTATGGCGCGTAAAACCGACAGGTGCGCAAGGCTCTGCATTACTAAGCTCCATGTCATTAGCCAATTGCTTTATTGTGCTAGATGACACGGTTGGCAACCTGGATGCTGGTGCAACGGTTCAAGTTCAGATGTTAGATGGTATTATCTAACGCCATATTTATTTGAGTTTAGTGAGTGTTAAAAATCATGCGTGATATGAACAACAAGCAAAGCGTAATCCATGAGAACGATACCCTAGCAATCAAAATTGCTTGTTGTATAATTTCACGTCATTTTTAAACAACATCCACTCAATCAGGTCTCTTTTTCTTTGAACTCCGTGGCAACTCAGCCCTTTTTAAAGGGACACACCATCGTATGGGCGATTATTTGCTCAATGTTGTTGCATGGTTTGCTCATACTAATTATCCCCAACATTCATTTTGACCCGGTACAAATGCCCGAGGTGTTAGAAATTCAGTTGGTTAAACAGCCAGCTCCGCCTCCACCGGCGCCACCACAACCGGTTCAACCGCCTGCTGAAGTTGTCGAGCCGCAAACCCAAGTCACCCCTAAACCCACGCCTAAGCCCGTTGTGAAGCAGACGCCCAGCCCTATCGTTCAAGAGGCACGCCCCATCCCAGAAACACCAATCATCACGGCTGCACCTGAGGTGATTGCAGTAAAACCAGCGCCGGAGCGTCCTGCACCCACTCACACCACGCCTGTAGCCGAGCCAGTCAAAGAAGCACTGCCTATGCCTAGCCAAGCGGAAATTGACAACGCTACTGGGCGTTATGGCAACGCACTGTGGAATGCAATCAGCAAACATAAAAAATACCCAAAAATTGCCCAAATGCGCGGCTGGCAGGGAGAAACTATTGTTGAGCTTGAACTTGATGGCAGTGGCAAATTAAAATCAAAGAAAATTACGCAATCTAGTGGTTATGAAGTATTGGACAAACAAGCGCTGGAAATGGTGGAAAAAGCCGCCCCCTTTCCAACACCGCCAGAAGCATTACGGAACAGCAATTTCACAATTGTGATTCCTGTGCCATTTAAGCTCGAATAATCACCCAAACTACTGCTACTGTGGCTAAAAAAAAGACCTCACTTAAAGACCTTCTACTCATTCATGAGCTAGCCTTTATCTTACTCATTTTCTTAGTCGCCTCAATTGGCGCGATTGGGATTCAGCTCCAAGACCAATCCAGCCAAGAATCTAACCGCATCAACTCGCTGGTTCAAGAGGTGCAACAGACACGCGGCGACTTATACCGCCAGCTCAAAGAGCTGTTTGATGCTTACTTTTTAGATGACCCAGAGGCACGCACCGAATACAATCAATTTACCGTTTCGGTAGAAAATCACTTCCAACAATTGCAACGCCTTGCGGTGGGCGAGGCCGAAAAAGCGGCTATTCATGATCTACATGCTGGCTATCAAGCGTTTGTCTCGGAGACCTCCACGCTCTTTGATCAAGACGCACACCTTAATCGCAACGACCTAAAAAAAATTCTGAATACAGATTTGGAAGCTGGCATATTTAATCGCTACGAATCCTTACTGGCAAGTACAGAACAGCTCCTCAACCAGAAGCAAGCTGAATTAGACATCCAACTTAAAAACAGCAAACATAAATCCAACTATTTATTATTTACCCCACTCGCACTAGCCATCCTGCTTTTAGTGTTCTCACGCGTATTTCTAAAACGCTCCATTGTGCGGCCAATTGAGGGCGTACTCCACGCCACCACTGAAATCAGTGCCGGCAACCTGACGCACAAGGCACCCGATGAAAATATTGAAGAGCTCGCCTCACTCTCAAAAGCCGTGAATGAAATGGCGGATAAGCTATTAACTAGCCAGGAAAACCTAATCCGCACCGAAAAACAAGCTGCACAAGGCTTGCTGGTGCCAATGCTGGCGCACAATATTCGCAACCCGCTTGCCAGCATTCGCGCTACCGCACAGGTAATGGACGACCCTAGCAACAATGCAGAAACGCAAGAGTCGATTTACGGCATTATCAATACCGTGGACAGGCTAGAACGCTGGACTGGTGCATTACTGGCATACTTACACCCACTACAGCCACAGCCAACTTATACCAATATGCGTGAAATTGTAAATGGCGCACTAAGCCCATTGCAGCAGAAAATCACAGAAAAATCTATCCAGCTCAAACTGCCTGACTGGCCTAAACCCAATGCCACTTATAACGATAAAATATTTACCGACCATCACCTGCTAGAGCAAGTGATTTACAACCTGCTATTGAACGCGATTGATGCATCTGGCAAGAACGCTCCTTTAGAAATAGTATGCAAGATAACTCAAGATACGTTCGATTTATTCTTGATGGATCGTGGCAGCGGTATGCCGTTTAAACCAGACCCCAGCGCCATGAGCGCCCCCACCACCAAACGATTTGGCACCGGCATCGGCATACCATTTGCGTTCAAAGTATGTGACGCATTAGGAGGTACGCTTCAGTTCAGCGCAAGGCAGGGGGGTGGCACTACAATTACCATTTCACTACCGAGAATACTGAACACCCATCACGACTCTATTTAAACAGGTCAGCACCGAGATAGGTCGACATCAAGACAAAACCAATATTTTTCAAAATTATTAGCATTTACTTGCCATATAGACTTGCCTTAATAGGGCTTTTTATCAACAATGTAACTACGTTTTATATCAGCGACCAATTTTCTTATGCTTAATCAACCTGTACCTGACTTCCAATTACCTGCAACCAGCGGAAAAACATTTCAACGCTCAGATTATTTAGGTAAGCAACTCGTTATTTACTTTTACCCAAAAGACTCTACGCCAGGCTGTACCACACAAGGCGTGCAGTTTCGGGATGCCTATGCCGATTTTCAAGCCAAGAATACAGAGATTTTTGGCATTTCACGCGACAGCCTAAAGTCGCACGAAAACTTTAAAGCAAAATTCAGTTTTCCTTTTGAGCTGTTAGCAGACACGGAAGAGGTTGCATGCGCACTCTTTAATGTCATCAAAATGAAGAACATGTACGGCAAGCAAGTAAGGGGGATAGAGCGTAGCACCTTTATCATCGACGCCAACGGCACACTAATTAAGGAATGGCGTGGCGTAAAGGTAGATGGCCATGCCGCAGAGGTGTTAAGCTTTATCAGTGCGTTATAGTTTTAGCAGTCACTCAACGAGGTTGGACAATTGTATTAATAGAAGCATTACATGGGATAGCAACATCTCAACGCAGTATGCAGTTAGTAATTTTTTAAACTTAATTTAACTCCATTACATTCATCACTTATTAGAAAGTCTTTTATGTCCAAAAAAGATACTGGTATATCCAAACTATTTGTTCTTGATACGAATGTACTCATGCATGATCCTTCTTCACTATTCAGATTTGAAGAGCACGACATCTACCTACCGATGGTCACGCTGGAAGAGTTAGACAACAATAAAAAAGGCCTTACCGAAGTTGCACGCAATGCGCGCCAAGTCAGCCGTAATTTAGAGGATATCGTCAGCTCAGATTTAACCAATCTAGAGCTAGGCTGTGCCTTATCACGTAACGGTAACAAACAAGCGACCGGTCGCTTATTCTTACAAACAACGCAATTACACCTAGACCTGCCAGGGCTCGCCGGCAGTAAAGCTGACAACCAAATCATCAGTGTTGTGTTATGCCTGCAGAAGCAGCACGCTAGCAGACAAGTTATCCTCGTCAGCAAAGACATCAACATCCGCATTAAAGCGCGCGCCATGGGTGTATTGGCTGAAGATTACTTTAATGACAAAGTATTAGAGGATACCGACGTTCTCTATAGCGGCATGAAAGAGCTACCTGCGGATTTCTGGGACAACCACAGCAAAGCAATGGAATCATGGCAAGAGTCTGGCCGCATGTTCTACCGACTTACAGGCCCACTGTGCAAAACATTTTTAGTCAACGAATTTGTTTATTACGAATTTGAGAAGCCATTCCATGCTATTGTGCGTAGCCTTGAGAAAGACACTGCAGTACTTGAGGTCGTGAAAGATCATTTAATACCAAAACATAATGTGTGGGGTATCACCGCTCGCAACCGTGAGCAAAATTTTGCATTAAACCTACTCATGGATCCAGAAATAGACTTTGTTTCGCTACTAGGACAAGCGGGTACTGGTAAAACACTGTTAACATTGGCAGCCGCGCTTACTCAGGTATTGGATAAGAAAATTTACTCAGAGATCATCATGACGCGCGTGACGGTGCCAGTTGGTGAAGACATCGGCTTTTTACCTGGCACAGAAGAAGAGAAAATGACGCCATGGATGGGTGCATTAGAAGACAACTTGGATGTATTAAACAAAAGCGATGATGAAGCTGGAGATTGGGGCCGTGCTGCGACTCAGGACTTAATTCGCACTCGCATTAAAATTAAATCATTAAACTTTATGCGTGGCCGCACTTTCTTAAATAAATTTTTAATTATTGATGAAGCGCAAAACCTGACGCCAAAGCAAATGAAAACCCTAATCACCCGTGCGGGGCCTGGTACAAAAGTCGTTTGTTTGGGTAATATCGCACAAATCGATACCCCTTACTTAACAGAAGGCAGCTCAGGGCTTACTTATGTGGTAGATCGCTTTAAAGGCTGGAACCACAATGGGCACATCACACTACAACGTGGTGAGCGCTCGCGTCTGGCTGACTTTGCAGCGGAAATTTTATAGGTTCAATTATGTATAACAAGCTCAACAATCAGTGCAGCTCTATCCAGGGTGATTTTTAATGCGCATGTGTAAAGGCTTTTACACCTTGCTCACTGCGCAGTTTTTATCTGCCCTTGCTGACAATGCACTGCTTTTTGCGGCGATCGCGCTACTTGCTAAAATTAATTCGCCAGATTGGCACACGCCCCTATTGCAGCAGTTTTTTGTGATTTCCTACATTGTGCTTGCGCCATTTGTAGGGTCATTTGCTGACGCCTTACCCAAGGGGCGTGTGATGTTTCTTGCCAATGCCATTAAATTCATCGGCAGCCTTGCCATGTTGCTTGGCATGCCGCCGCTCTATGCTTATGGCATTGTGGGCATCGGTGCTGCTGCTTACTCTCCTGCAAAATACGGTATTTTGACTGAGCTGTTGCCTCCAGAAAAACTGGTCAGCGCTAACGGCTGGATGGAAGGCTCCACTGTCATTGCAATCATACTAGGCGCGCTACTTGGTGGCATTCTCGCCAGTCACGACCCTTACTTTGCTATGATATTTATCACCTTATTGTACTTGGTTGCCGCTGTATTCAACATTTACATTCCTAAGCTACCGATTGACCATAAACTGCCGAAGAAAAACCCTGCGTTTATGCTTTACGATTTTTGGCAATCATTCAAAGCTTTATGGAAAGATACGCGCGGACAAGTGTCATTGGCCGTGACCACGCTATTCTGGGGTGCTGGCGCAACACTACGCCTAGTGGTAATTGCATGGGCGGCTAGTACGCTTAACTTTGGTCTAGAACAAGCCACACAACTGATGGCAATACTTGCAGTCGGCATTGCAGCAGGCTCTGTCGTCGCTGCAACCTATATCAAACTAGAAGAGTCAACCAAGGTGCTGCCTGCGGGCATTGTCATGGGCGTACTGGTAGTTGTCATGGCATTTGTACAGCATTGGCAAGTTGCTGTTGTATTGCTATTTATTATCGGCGCACTTGCCGGCTTTTTTGTAGTCCCATTAAACGCACTATTACAGCACCGTGGGCATGAGTTGATTGGCGCAGGCCACTCGATTGCTGTACAGAATTTCAACGAGCATATCGGCATCCTGCTTATGCTAGGCGCCTATCTATTAATGGTAAAAGCTGAACTTCCAATCAACATGATCGTGATTGTATTTGGTGTATTTGTAAGCCTGTGTATGACAGTGATTAATAAGCGCTACAAAAACCTCGCCTAACTCATATCAACATCTTATGACGCATCTTCCAGGGCATTCTGAGTATACAAGATGCAATTCCAAGCCGGTCAGTTAGCATCTGCTACTGACTACCTCACACTGCTATTGCATTAATTCACACAGCACTTGTGATGTAAGCGCAACGACTTATACGAATACACCACAAACAACAACGGGCACATCAATAAAACCATGTTGCAGTTTTATTGATGTGCCCGCTGTATATGCGGACGCTATATTAATGTAGTTTCACATGCGCTTCAGTACGTTTTGCAATCATTCTGGCCAGCGTTTGTAATGCCATGCTCCAGAACCCATGCAGCGCCATCAAATGTAGTTTATAGAGTGATTGATACATAGTACGTGCAATCAAACCTTCAATAAACAAACTGCCGCCAGACAACGCGCCCATCAAATTACCAACAGTTGTATAGTTACCTAAGTTAACTAGCGAGCCATAATCCCGGTATTTAAACTCAGGCAGGTCTGTTTTACCGGCAGCACGGTATTTTAATGTTTTGACCAACATGCTTGCTTGTTGATGTGCAGACTGCGCACGTGGCGGCACCGTAACATCTTGACTATGGCCTACCCATGGGCATGCTGCACAATCACCAAATGCAAAGATATTTTCATCCAATGTCGTTTGCAGCGTAGGTTTTACCAGTAACTGATTAATGCGGTTGGTCTCCAAACCATCGATCTCACGTAAAAAGTCAGGCGCTTTAATACCTGCAGCCCAAACCACAAGTGCGGATGGAATAAAACGACCACTATGCGTTTGCACGCCTTTGCTCGTTACCTCAGTCACACGCTCACCCATATATAAGTGCACGCGCAGTTTTCTAAGCTCTAAATCTACAGAGTTAGAAAGTTTAGCTGGGAGCGCAGGTAACACACGCTCGCTCGCCTCGATTAATGAAATATGTACATCACGGTCAGGATCAATTTTATCTAGCCCGTAAGCCGCTAATTCACGTGTTGTATTATGCAGTTCAGCTGATAGCTCAACCCCGGTTGCACCTGCACCCACAATGACCACTTCTAACTGCCCGGCCTGCACAGGCTCAGCCTGTGTTTGTGCTCGTAATAATGCATTGTGTAAACGTCTGTGGAATTTTTCAGCCTGATCTTGCGTATCCAGTGCAATAGAATGCTCACGCGCACCTTTAATACCAAAATCGTTAGTAGTGCTGCCCACAGCAATCACCAAGGTGTCATATTTAATGGTGCGACGTGGGATAACCTCTACACCGTCTTCATCATAGTTTGGTGCAATTGAGATTTCTTTTTTAGCTCTGTCTAGGCTATCCATACTGCCTAGGCGGAACTTAAAGTGATGCCAATGCGCTTGCGCTAAATAAACCAGCTCATGCTTCTCTGGGTTCATACTGCCGGCAGCAATTTCATGCAGCAATGGCTTCCAGACATGCGTCTTTGATTTATCAATCAAAGTAATCACAGCCTTACCTTTACGCCCTAGACTATCGCCTAGCTTAGTTGCCAACTCCAAACCACCAGCCCCACCACCTACAATGACGATTTGATGCAGTTGCTCTGCTTCCGCTTTACCCATTTTGCACTCCCTGCATACACTATTATTAAACTCTTAAAATAAAAAAACGCTTACTGAACCTCAGTAAGCGTTTTCTATTTTTAAATCACTTACTCGTTTCCAGTGATTGCTGAATTGCTACGAATCCATGCAATAACTTTTAATACTTCATCTGGTTTTAAACCATCAGGTGGATCAGCTTGCATTAAACCAAAGCCTTTTGCACCCATACCGCCATTAGTACCATGCCAAATCGTTTCAAACATACCCTTGTTTGTCGCATTCTTAGCATATTTGAAGTTTGGACCTTGCAAACTTGGCCCTACAGCACCTTCTGCACGGCCGCCATGACAGGCTACACATGAATATAAGTTAAATTTCTTTTTGCCTGCCTGTATTTCAGCTTCTACACCAATATACGGGTTTTTACCTGTTGCAATAAACTCTTTTGCAGCTGGTGTATCAAATAATTTAGCGTCAATTTTTAACGCTGTACCATCTTGAGTTGTTACCAAATCAATCATTTTTATTTCTGAATCAGAACCTGCAGAAGCACCGCCATCTGCACTTTTAGAGCCAGAACCTTGACCACATGCAGCTAGCATTGAAATGAGCGCTACTAAAAATAAATGTTTATTCATCATTCACTCGATTAATTATAAAAAGTTTAATAATAACGCATTTAGTCATAATAAAAAACGGTCGCAATGGCGACCGTTTTTTACGACACAAAGCAATTAATTATTCGTTGCCAGTAATTTTGCTGTTGCTACGAATCCAAGCGATTACTTTCAACAAATCATCCGGTTTCAAACCTTCTGTTGGATCTTCCGGTACCATCAAACCTAAACCTTTAGCACCCATACCGCCATTAGTACCATGCCAAATCGTTTCAAACATACCTTTGTTTGTAAGGTTTTTAGCATATTTCATGATGTTACCAGTCAAGCCTGGTGCAATTGCACCTTCACCGTGGCCACCATGACAGGCATTACATGAGTACAGGTTGAATTTCTTCTTACCTGCTTTAATTGCATCTTCATTGCCGATGTATGGGTTTTTACCAGTCGCTAAAAACTCTTTAGCTTGTGGTGTATCAAACAACTCTTTTTTAATATTTAAAGGTGCGCCATCTTGCGTTGCTACTAGGTTAATGTCTGCTGCCTGCACATTTACAGATACTAAGCCTGTTAATGCCAACATAGAAACTAATAATGTTGACGCTAAAGTTTTATTGCCTAACATGTTATCTCCTAATTTTAATTCACATAAAATGAGTTACGTCCTAATCATGCTAAGCGCATTCTTCAACGTATGGTCATTCAACGTAGGTATTTATATATCGGTTGACTTAACAACGCAAAATAAGCGCACATTTTACTCTGTTTTTGGGATTGCGTCACCGCGAGTTTCTTTATTAACTTCTTTTCCTTTACGATAAACTTTCATAATGCTATCGCCTTCAACAACAGGCATATGCGGGATACCATAATCATCTAGAATTTTGTTAATTTTATCTTTGTTTCTTTCCAGTGCAGCATCAATCATCGCCATACGTTCTTTATCAGCTTTACGTACACCGATTGAGATATTCCAGTTAGTTTTACCTTTAGCATTCACCATTTCATAATCTGGTACCATCACAACTTCTAACGGCTCTTTTGATTGTTTAGCAAAATAACCACCGATTGGGCCCCACATAATCGCTACATCAATATCGCCAGCAAGCAAGTCATCAATTAAATAGCTAGGCGGTAAGTTAAGGTCGCGTTGCATGCGGTATGGTCTAGCATTTGGCATCAGGCCATAATCATTCAAGGCAATGGTTGCTGGGCTCTGACCTACAATACCAATGGTTGCTTTTTTAAGATCTGGGCTATCCCAGTTGGTGATTTTCATACCGCTGCTTTTTTTGTACACAAATACATGGCCTGCACGGTAATAAGGTTTTGATGTTCTTAATGCATCGTAATCTGATGTTGTACCCATAATGACATCACATTTTTTTGCACTTAGCGTATTTCTGATGAAACCCATACGGTCGTACCAGAACGTAAAGGCAAGTTTCTTATTTAAATCATTTGCCAACACTTCAGCAATTTTATTTTCAAACCCTTCTAAATTCTTATTTGAATAGGGTAGATTATCTTGGTCTGCACAGACTCTAAACTCTGTACCATCATCCACACGCTGCACTTCGCCAGCACGGCCTGAAGAATAAACATCTTCAGCCTGCACGCTGCCTATTGCAAGAAAACCCATAATAAGACCAAGCAATTGCATTCTTTTAAACATTTTTATTCCTTATCATAAAAATGCGGCTCTTACTCCACCGCGCTATGTAATAGAGTAGTAACTTAATCAAAAGTTCTACCTATTAAAACCTTGAAAACCGACATACGACTATACAGGATAGCCTATGTATGAAACAGCAGATTTTCATGAATCTGGCTTAAATATTGGCTATTTCTTAATAGCTATTTACTGAATAAACATGAGCACAAACTAACCATGCTCAGCCGCTCAAACCGACCATTCGTATCACGTACTCAATAAAAAAAAACACCCCGACGAATCGGGGTGTTTTTAGTATTACATTGATACTAGCTTACGATATTAGCTAATAATTTTATTGTTTTTCAACAATTAATTATAGGCTGAATACGTTCAATGCACCGCCGCCAGGAGCAGCGTTGTATTTAACTAGTTCAGCATAACCACCAGCAGCGCCTAAAGCGTCTGTAGGAGTAGTCATACCAAGGTTCATCGCAACACCAGCCCAGCCACCGATACCTGATAGCACGCCAACGTATTGTTTACCTTTGTTACCGTATGTGAATGCATTACCAATCACGCCAGAACCAACTTGGAATTTCCAAAGTTCTTTACCTGATTTAGCATCAACAGCTTTGAACCAACGATCTAAAGTACCGTAGAACACTAGGTCAGTAGCAGTAGTTAAAGCACCACCCCAAGCTGAGAATTTCTCTTTGTTGTACCATACTTTTTTGTTGGTCATTGGATCATAAGCGCCGAAGCCACCCATAACACCGTCAGGACCTGGGAACATTGTTAATGTTGCACCAACCCATGGTTGACCAGCAACGTATTTAGACTCAACTGGCTCGTATGTCATACATACGTGGTTCAATGGAGAATATACTAAGCCAGTTTTTGGTGAGTATGCAGCTGGTTGTTGGTCTTTTGTACCCAATGCAGCTGGACATACGCCTTTAGCGTTGTAGTCTTGGTGAGTAGAAGCTGATGCCAATTTGTTTGGTACACCAGTTTTCATGTCAACATCAGTTGCCCAGTTTACGAATGGGTGAACTTTTTGAGCAGCTTGTAATTTACCGTTGTGTGCATTCCATGTGTAAGCGAAGCCGTTACGGTCATGGTGCCAAGCGTATGTTTTACCACCTTTGTCGAACAAGATAACTTCGTTGATGCCGTCGTAGTCCCACTCGTCATGTGGAGTCATTTGCATGCCCCATTTAGCAACGCCTGTGTCTAAGTCACGTGCGAATACAGTCATTGACCATTTGTTGTCGCCTGGACGTACGTCTGGGTTCCAAACTGATGGGTTACCTGTACCGTAGTAAACTAAGTTTGTACGTGCATCATACGGCCACCAGCCCCATACAGAGCCACCACCATGTTGCCAACCATCTTTAACTGCTTGTGGTTTCAACCATGTACGTGTACCTAGATCTTTTTCGCCAAATTTGATTTGGTCGTTAGGTAATTTTTTGAAAGAACCACCTTCTTTGTTGCCGCCGTTTACGTCTTGGTAAACTGACAATGCACTGTACTCAGGAGTTTCTTTGTTGAAATCTGCACCGATCAACACTTCAGAATCTGGACCTGTTGAGTATGCTTTCCATGCTAAAGAACCATCTTTAGCGTTGTATGCTGCGATAAAGCAACGTACACCGAACTCAGCACCTGAACAACCTGTCAATACTTTGTCTTTGATTACGTGTGGAGCGTTAGTGTTAGTAGCGCCAACTTTTGGATCGTTGATCAATGTTGACCATACTTTAGCACCAGTTTTAGCGTCTAAAGCTACTAAGTTGCCATCGTTTTGTTGTAGGTAGATTTTACCGTCGCCGAAACCAAGACCACGTGAAACGTTGTCACAGCACAATACAGCTTGTACTGATGGATCTTGTTTAGGGAAATATGACCAAACGATTTTTTGGTTGTTGTCTAAGTCTAAAGCGTATACGTTGTTTGGGAATGCTGTATGTACATACATCATGTTACCAACAACGATTGGTGAACCTTCGTGACCACGGTTTACACCAGTAGCGAATGTCCAAGCTGCTTTAAGATTTTTAACGTTGCCTTTGTTCACTTGTGACAAAGCGCTGTAACCGTTGTTGTTGTGCTGACCACGTGGGTGAGCCCAGTTGTTCGCGTCTTTCATTGCTGCTTCTTGATCTGCAGCGGCTGATGCTACTAAAGGCATCGCCATACCTGCTACCAAGCCAAGTGCTAACTTGATTTTGTTGATTTGCATATTAATCTCCAAAGTTAAACTACTAAGGTTTAAATAAATAGATTCACATCTAAAGTTAATAAATTTTTGATGTTCCTCAAAATTTTTACTAGCTTTTATGAATCTATTTGTAGCACACTTAATGTGCTTGAACAGAACTATAAACCAGTGAATCATGAATTGCAATACATTATTTACAATTTATTTACAATTAACTTAACATATTGACAATTAGCCCTTACAGCCACTGCACGACACCAACCAAACGAACAGCAAACCCATAAAAAGTCATTTAAAATCAAACAGAAAGAGAATTTCCCGCATGCAAACTGATATTTACAAGTTGTATCCTGAGCTTGATACATTTAAAGAATCTACGATTAAAGTGGATGATTTGCATGAGATTTACTATGAGGTTTGCGGCAACCCTGAGGGAGTGCCAGTAGTGTTCCTACATGGTGGCCCTGGCAGCGGCTGCAACCCCACACAACGACGCTTTTTTGACCCGAAGCATTACCGCATTATCTTACTTGATCAACGTGGATGTGGGCGCAGCAAGCCTTTAGGTGAGACCAACAACAATACCATTGATGACTTAGTGCATGATATTGATTTGATTCGCACCCACCTAGGCATTGATAGATGGTTAGTGTTCGGCGGCTCATGGGGCAGCACACTTGGCATTGCTTACGCCTTAAAGCACACACAACATGTAACGGGGCTGATTCTACGCGGCATCTTTTTAAGCCGTGGTAGCGAGCTCAATTGGTTTTTAAACGATGTGAAAGCTTTTTACCCAGAACCATGGGAGGCTTTATGTGACTTCTTGCCTGCAGACTCAAGAGTTAACCCGATTAACGCCTACGAAAAACTCATTTTCTCGGACGATACAGCCATTAATATTCCAGCTGCAATTCAGTGGAACCAATTTGAGAGTAGCATCATGACATTGCTGCCAAGACCCAGCAATGACCAGGAGGTGAATGGCCCCGTAGAGCTGGCACGCGCCAGAGTACAAATTCACTATATACAACAGCAATGTTTTGTTGGAAAGCGTGATTTACTAGCCGAAGCCAAGGAAAAACTATCTCAGCTACCAACCATCATCGTGCAAGGGCGTTACGATATGGTATGCCCACCAATTACAGCGTGGGAGCTAAAGCGCGCAATGCCACATGCGGAGCTGCACTTCGTTGATGACGCAGGGCATTCAGCCATGGAATCTGGTACAACTTCAGCGCTTATTGCAGCAACTGAGAAATTTAAAAATTTAGAGTAAGCATGTACCTATATGAGAAAGTATAGTGCTAAGATTCTTACAAGATATTTAGCTGATACTTTCTTATTTAACAGCACACCAAAGTTACTTCACCGCAATGTCTACTCATGGAAACTTAAGCGTCATGCCTATCCATCAAGATTTAACTCAACACATCGCAGCATGAAGAAGATCACTTTCACTCCAAAACCAAATTTAGCGATACGTGACAACCTACGCAAAGCGATTAACATGCCTGGTGAGGTTTACGCTAACCAGCGCTATAACACGCCGTTATTTGTATTTCATGAGATGTTTAAGGCGTTTCAACGACACAACGCCTTGGGCTTATCTGCGTCCTTATCTTTTTATGCGATGTTTGCATTGATTCCTTTAGTGCTGCTCATGTTTTTTCTATTAAGCCAGCTCATTTTTAGTTCTGATTATGCAATTGTTAAACTCGCGATTATTACCAGTAATCTGGTGCCGCAATTCAGCAATGCCATCATGACTGAGGTTTACAGTACGGCGAAACACCAAGTGGCATGGGGAGCCTTAGGCCTTTTTGTACTACTTTGGACGGTCACTCCACTGGCAAGCGCGATGCGCGCGGCTTTTTATAGCATTGCAAGCCTAGTGGAGGCGCCATCCTTTGTTAAAAGGAAGATAAAAGACATTTTTGCCATTATCGGCATGCTGCTACTCTTCTTCTTGTTTACATTTGCCGGGCTTATGCTAGAGAAGATTATCATCTTCTTAGGGGATAGCAGTCGCTTTATACACTACGAAACATTTACCACTTTAACCTCTTTAGCCTTAACCACACTGCTAATCAGTGCTTTCTATTTTGTATTCTTTCCGGCACGTTTATATATTAAGCATATCTTAATTGGCTCGTTATTTACGGCCATACTCTGGCTGCTGATGCGCCCTGCATTTACCTTATTTTTATCGATGAACGAGTCATATGGCTCAATTTTTGGCAGCATGAAGAATCTGTTCATTTCCATCACTTGGCTCTATGTAAACTTTGCCGTGTTCTTACTCGGCACAGAGCTAATTGCCACCTTAAGAAAAAAAGATGTCCTGCTCTTAAAGGGGCTATTTGATGAATCATTAGAGCATCACATTGCTACGCAATCTCACTATGTAAAGAAACTGATGCAGCGTTATGGCAAGGTATATGCAAAAAATGAGACGATATTCCAACATGGTGAGGCCAATGATTGCCTGTACTACCTGGTATCTGGCGAAGTGCAAATCATTAAACACAGTAAAGTGTTGCGCACCGTCCATGCCGGCGAGTATTTTGGTGAGATTGCTATGCTATCCAACACGCCAACAGTTGCAGAAGCAAAAACCGCATCAACACAGGCGGAAATCATTACAATGAGCACGGATAATATTGAAACATTATTGCTAGACGAGCCTAAAGTCGCCATGAAGTTTCTACGGAAATTAGCAATCCGCCTACAGCAACAAGACGAGTAAACGCACTCTAATCCAATACAGAATTTGATATATATTTAGGACAAATGATGGCAAAGCAAGCACCTCTCACCCCTCAACCCAGCCAACTAGAAATGCAACCTGTCCTGCATTTATTCAACACAGGAAAAATGGCCGAGGCTGAGTTGGCAGCAAACAAGCTGGTTAAGCGCTACCCAAACACATTTATCTTGTATCAGATTTTAGGGATTGCCCAAGATAGTTTATCAAAACCCCAAGCGGCGATTGAAAGCTATAAAAAAGCATTATCGATTCAGCCCAATACGCCTGACCTGCATTTCAACTTGGGTATCGCACTTGCCAACACTGGAGACTTACAAGCCGCCAGCAACCATTATCTGCAGGCGATTGCATTGCAGCCTAACTTCTTTGAGGCATACGGCAACTTAGGCGCGCTATTACAAAAGCAAGGCTTATTGGAAGATGCAATCAAGAACTACCAGATTGCATTAAATATTCATGAAGACGCGCGCGGCCATTTCAACATGGGCACAGCTTTACGCGACCAAGGCAAACTAGATGACGCTATCCAGCATTTTAAACATGCGATTCGTATGTTCCCTAATTATGCTGACGCCCACAACTACCTAGGTGAATGCTTACGCGACCAAGGCAATATGGAAGATGCAGTAAAGAGCTATCTGGATACGCTCAAGCTCAACCCTGAACATGCAGGCGCAAATTACAATATGGGTGAGTTTTTATACTTGGCTAATCGCTTTGATGAAGCGGTTGAGCACTTTGAACGCTCACGCTTGGATGATTGGCAAGAACGTGCGTTGTATTGTACTTATAAGGCTGAGCACTTTGACGTGTTTAAAACAAAGCTGGATGAAATTGTACGCACACACAAAAAACATAACGCACCATTTCTCGCTACATTATCCTCGCACTACGCTCGTAATTTTGGGGTAGAAGACCACTACAATTTCTGTAAAAACGGTTTTGATTTTGTTTACCAAAACAGCATTGCAGAACTTGCCGAGCCTAATAGCCAGTTTCTTAAAGACCTGCTTAACGACATAGACAACACCGCAATTGAAGTGCGTGCACAAGGCATGATTATCAACGGCAAACAATCTGCCGGCAATTTATTTAAACGCCCAGAGGCATCGTTCAGAAAGCTGGGAGAGTTAGTGAAACAAGAGTTCATTAACTACAAGAACCGCTTCGCCGGTGCCGACTGCGAGCTGATTAAATCATTTCCGGATGAGTTGGAGTTCACCAGCTCATGGTATGTGCGATTACGCCGCGCGGGCTATGTAGACCGCCATATCCATGAAGTGGGCTGGATTAGCGGTGCGGTGTACCTGGTATTACCTAAAGATAAAAAAGACCCACTAGAGGGCTGCTTTGAATATGGGCTACATGGCGACAACTACCCACAAAAACACGATGACTTCCCCGTGGGAGTAGCATCACCTAATGTTGGCGATATTGTGTTGTTCCCGTCCTCACTGTTTCACCGCACCATTCCGTTTAACTCAAATGAAGAGCGGATTTGCATTGCCTTTGATTTAAAACCACAAGGTGAGATTTTTAGACGATCTAACTATTAAAATTCTAATAGTTGGCAACGCTTCTGCCAGCCAGTCGTATTCAATTGAATGCAGCTAGCTGGTAAAGTTTGTACTTACTTACCTGCAAAGCTATTCTGCATCAGGCTCTATCAGCTTGCGTGCATCTTCAATCATAAATTCCAAACGTGCTTCCGCAATATCTACCTGCGTATCCATAATTGGGTCGATACACTTACTGCCGAAGATAATCTTACCCTCTAAGTTGGCTTGGCTAGTCAAACGCGTGTAGTCTTCCACGATACAGTTCTTAATTACTGCACCGCTCTCAACCACACAGCTTGCACCTAATACTGCAGGGCCTACGATCGTGGCGCCCGGCTCAATTTTGGTACTGCCGCCGATATAAACCGGCGGTGTAATATTGACCTGATCAAAATCGACATTTAAGTTAATCCCCACATGCACACCCGGCTTCACCTCGCGCCCTGGCATTTTGAAACCGGCAACTTCACCGTTTAGAATCTGGCTGGTCACTGTCCACACATCCTGCACATTGCCAATATCTAGCCATTGAAACGGCAAATTAATACCGATAAAAGGCAAGTGCGCTTGTGCCAGTTTAGGGAACAACTCGCCTCCAATATCATAGGCAACGCCAGAAGGAATATAGTTAAATATCTCTGGTTCAAAGATATAAATACCGGTATTGGCCAGATTAGAGATTGCATCTTTTGGATCAGGCTTTTCTTGGAACTGCAAGATGCGATCGTCGTCATCCAGCGCGACGATGCCGTATTTAAACACCTCATCATTCGGTACTTCCCGAATAATAATGCTGGCAATCGCTTTTTTCTGACGATGAATCTCTAGCGCCTTACTGATATCTAAATCAATCCAGGCATCCCCACACAGCACAATAAATGTCTCATCAAAGAATCCAGAAAAATCCTGAATCTTTTTCATACCACCCGCCGAGCCAACTGGTGAGCTAATGGCGACCCCAGACTCCACATAACCTTCATATGAGTAGGCCATACTCACACCAAACTGCTCGCCATCTCTGAAGTAGTTCTCAATAATTGGTGCCAAATGGCTGGTGTTCACCATAATCTGATCCACGCCGTGCTTTTTAAGCAACTCAATCAGATACTCCATCACAGGCTTGCGTACCAATGGAATCATTGGCTTTGGGATTTCATGTGTAATCGGCTGAACTCTAGTACCCTTACCAGCCCCAAGTATCATTGCTTTCATGTTTTTCTTAACTTCAAATTTAATTGTTCAATAGGCGCTATTATGCCTAATAAATAACGAACTGACACGATTTGCTTAAGCAGAATAAGCCTATTAATAGGTATCAATGAAACTAGACAGGTAATATGCAGGCAACGCAACCAAAGTTGAGTGGATCAGTGCGCAGCTAATGGTGCGTTGCCTTTTGTTGATACATCGCTGTATCAGCCGACTTCAGCAATTGGTTGATGGTTTTTTCATTACCTTTGAACAGCGTAACGCCCAGACTAACAGTCACTTGATGCTCAAATAATTGCAACTTAAAAGGCTGCTCTACTACGGCACGAATCTTATCAGCAACCTGCATGGCAGCCACATTAGCTTCTGTAAACTCAACCCCTAACTCACTTAAGATGACAACGAACTCGTCCCCTCCTAGGCGAGCAGCAGTATCTACATCCCGAACACAGCTCTTGATTCTTTTAGCGACCTCTATCAAAAGCAAATCTCCAGCATCGTGCCCCTTCGTATCGTTAAGCGCCTTAAAGTTATCAATATCCAGAAAAATAACCGCACCGTACTGACCACTACGCTCACTCACTGCCAAGGCTTGTTCAAGCCTATCCAACATCAGCATCCGGTTAGGGATTCCCGTTAGCCCATCTTGATTGGCAAGCTTCCACAACATATTTTGGTGATTAATATGCCTGAGCCGTCCGCGCTGGATAGAGCGCAAATATATATACAAAATCGCCGAAGAGGCGAACGACAATATAGCCATTAATCCTATCAAGCCAAAACTCAAGTCAGTCCAGCCGGCTTGCCTAGTCATTAAAATTAAAAATGGCTCACCCATGGTGGCCAAGGATTTTTGATGTTTAAAAACCGGAAATATCGCCACTTCTATGGCGCTGCGGGTACGCCCGGCCACAGAAAATAGCTGACCTTTAGGATCTTGCACAGTGAAGTCTTTATGATAAACCGTCGCGGTAAAACCATCCCGCATCAGATTATCACCCGGCCGCTGCAGCTTATCTGCATCGATAATCATATCAACGATCATGTTTTGTTCTGACTTTATCGGGCAAAACACGACATAAGCAAGATTCCCCTGTATCAGCCTGAATGGATGACTCGCGACCGGGCGCCGCAGTGTAATTGCCTGAGTCACTGCACTTTCAAGAAAAGGGACACTGGACACATCCAAGCCAATAATTTCATTTGAGCTTGATGACAGCGACTCCATATAAATGACAGGGTAATAAAATGGCTTGTCTTGAGGATGCTCCCACCCCCGATGCCCACCAAAAGAAAATGCTTTAAGCGTAAAGTCAGGTGTACCGCTGAGTCGCCTGCTGATAATAAAATCCTGGAGTTGTTTCTTTGCTACTTTTTGTATGATTTCTAATGCAAAAATTTGATCATTAGTATCAATCACACTTCGGACATACACCGAAACTTTTTCAGGGCTGGTGTTACCAATGGCTGCAAACAGTGCAGAAAACCCCTTCAGAACTGTTTCGCTACTCACCATATTTCTGTTGAGCTTATCTACGTAGTCCTCACCATGTTCGGTAAAGCTTTTTTCAGCATCTCGCAGATTAAGATTAACCACGGCCCACAGCGCCACCAAACAAAGCGACACCCAGACCACTAAAGCTATAAAGATAGCTAGGGTTGAAATTGGTTTAATATCATTTAACTTAGCGTTCATCATACCCCGCTAACCAACCAGGATTAAGGTAAAGCTAACTAACTTGTCACTCACCTACTACTGCCATTGGTGATGAGCCAATGAGCACAACGTTCACCCACTAAAGACACACACAGCATGCTACACCCGCTCACAGCACCTGCAAACAAGTATCCTCGCGGCGATGCAGTTTTGCAACCACCCTAAAGCATGCATAGCCTCATTTCTGCAAAACTAATATATCGAATGAGAGGGATGCCCACCCAAACCAATAATCTCTAATTCTCTAATAATGTATATCCTGATAGTTATTAACAATCGCCTGTATTTCCGCACGTTGTTCTATCAGTACATCAACACAATCTGCATCCAGCTTACCAACGTCTACCATATGCTTTAGCTCAGCAAATGCCTCGTCTAGTGACCAACCTGCCTTATATGGCCTAGTGCTTACCAGCGCATCCAACACATCGGCAGTTGTAACGATGCGCCCCTCAATAGGAATAGCATCCCCTTTAATGCCTTTAGGATACCCCGACCCATCCATCAACTCATGATGGAATGCCACAATATTACGCATCACCCTAGACTCGGCGAGTTGCTGTAAATTAAAATCCCCTAGTATCTTCTCAACAATCTCAATACCTTTTTCAACATGCGTTTGCATGACCTTTTTCTCGTCGGGGTCTAGCCTACCCTCTTTTAATAATATTTTGTCTGGAATACCAATCTTGCCAATATCATGTAAAGGGGCAAACAGATACACATGCTCAACAAATTCATCTGCCAGCCCCAGCTTGTTCGCCACACCTTTTGCAATCACTCTAGAGTAGCGGGCCATTCTTTCGATGTGTGCCCCAGTCTCAAAATCTCTAAGGTTTGTCAGTTCCTTAGCCATTTCAACCGATGCAATCACCGTACGCAATGCGGTCATCTCAGTTGATAGCGTCATATTAATCAAGCTTGAAAACAGCAGCAGGTCACGCTGAGTTTGAGGGGTAAAAGCGGCATGCGCTAGCGAATCAAAGAATAAGAAACCTAGAAGCACCCCTTGGTCATACATTGGAATCGTAAATGACGATTGATAGCCCTGCTCTAGCAGCCAAGCAGAATGCCGATTACTTGGTTGAATTGACTCTTGAATTGAGTCAATCACCCGAGGGCTTCCACTTAACGCAATATCTGACAAGGAAATACTGTCACCAAGCTTAATTTCATAGCCTGAAATCGGCATGCCTTGCCTAGTGCTATTTACGAAGGTTTTTAGTCTATCTTCTTTTGCATCATAAATCGCGCATCCAATCCTATCCACTACAGGCACAGACTCAAGCATCCGTTCATGCAAATGGCTCAAACGCTCATTTAAAGTATCGCCATGCTTTGTTACATCAAGTAATTGAGGATTTATCATATCTTCTTAGTATTATTATTGAACAATAGAGCACTATTATGAGGCTGGCTTTTTCATAAACATTAAGCAATTTGTACCGGATGCCTCAAAAACTTCGCTGCATGGCATGCGCCTACTTTGAAAATTTAATGCCCGGCAACCATAAGGGAAATTTGGCTTATATGTAATGAAATAATGAACGCAACGAGAGCATAACTTAGTATCTAGATGATTTGAATCATTAACCATAGGTTTATATACAAAAAAAATAGCTACCTCTCGGTAGCCAAAACACGGCGCATATCACTCATGATATTGCGCCCAACAATACTACACCAACACGGCATTCAGCACTCAAAGCTACAATCAATCTACACCGCGCAAGCGAGAAACTCACCCGCAACAGCCTACAGCCACCCCAACCCACCGCATACAAAACCAATAGCCAGCTTAGGCACGACGTCTAAGCTCAAAAGCAGCTTTTTGATAATCATGCGCTGCAAATGGGTGGTGTACCACACCGTCTTGCATCACCACTTCTTCAGGCAAAGGTAACTCGTTGATGGCACGTTTTAAAGCAAGCTTAGTTGCCTCGTAATTCCAGTCTTGGATTTTATTGTCATCGGCTGCATCCCAATGAATAAAAACACCAACACAAATGAACAAGTCATTTGCTTCACCAATAGGAATCAAACCTTCCTTCACACTGTCAGCCACGGCCTGAGCCACACCACATTGAGCTGGGCCAAACATCTGAACAGCCTGCTTAGCATTTTTGATATCAACCTTATTAAACATCACAGTGGCTGGTTTAGCCATCATATTAGGCGCAAGCACCGCCAATAAACCATTCACACCACGTTTTTGATTAGTAAGTGTATTACAAAATGCTGTTTCAGCTGGGCTGCCGCGTGGGCCGATGATTAAGTCGACATGGGCAACTTCGTTGCCTTCACCATACAAGGCTTCGCCGACAAACACCTTGTTGATTTTCATTGTGTTCATGATAAACCTCTCACTTAATCTGCTATCGGTAAGCACATTGAAAGATCTATCATTTATTATCGTTAGCTACAATCGGTATTACGGTAAGGAGCATTCAGGTAGCTATCGACCAAATTCAATCACTTACCTCAAGCTATCTCCTCAATAATTAAGACTGCCCTACAGAAGGATAGTTCTAGTTGAATTAACTAGCCCCGTAAGCGCTATGAGCGTGCCCGCAAGCTAAAAGTGACCGCAAGCAACTCATAGTTCTAACCCATTCATATTGCTGGCTATATTGTTATCGATATTACGTAGAAATACATCATGTATAGTTTTAATGCGGGTAGGCTTTAATAAAACATCGGTCACATTGAGCGACTTCAGCTCGTACAGCAATCCTTCAGTAATTGCGCTTGTCATCACCACAATCGGCACACTTTTATCTGTCAATGTCATGCCGTTTCTTATCAACTCAATAAAATGCTTTTCTTCATGCTCTTGACCCAAGCCTATAATAACTAATTCAAACGCATTGGTCTGACACAAATTATTTGCTGTAGGCAAATGCGCGGTTTCCATCACACTTGCCTTAGCTGTTTGATTCGCCAACAATGCAAAAACACTTCTGATCATATATTCAGAGTCGTACAACAACACTAACGGTAATTTAGAGTTTTTGTAGGCATGTAGTGACATAGGCTTTACCAATTATTGATCTACGGGCTTATCGTTATTTGCTACCAGCTCAGTAACCACCATCTGCCTTAACGTAGACAAAATGCTAAGATCATTTTCATCCAGTGTTCTGGGCTTTCTGTCTATCAGGCAAAAAGAGCCTACGGCTTCGCCTGTGGGAAGCACCAACTGCGCCCCAGCATAGAATCGAATATGCGGCTCTCCAATCACTAATGGATTGTCATGAAAACGCACATCTTGGCTTGCATCCTCAATCACCATAATCTGATCTTGCAAAATGGTGTGACCACAAAAAGAAATATCTCTGGATGAACTGCAAAAATCAGTGCCAAACGTAGATTTACACCATTGCCTATCATCATCTATCAATGAAAGTAACACGATAGGCACATCAAACTCAAAGGCTGCGAATGCTGTTATTCTGTTAAACCGCTCTTCAGGCGGTGTATCCAGAATAAGCAACGCCCTCAGCGCTTGCAATCGTTTGTCTTCATCATGAGGTATGGGGGCTGCGATCATAAAATTATGTCTACCATAGGCATTATTGGGTTTATATTCCACTGTTACTAAACGATACTATAACCATTAAAATAACTATACAAAAAAATAAGCGTTATTTCACGGCCAACCTGTGGACCGAATGCTACATAATCTACTTTTATTACTTTTAAAGCCTATCAATAGGTTTGAAATACCTAAATCTGCTTGGCTTTTTCACTTATTTTTGTGTCAAATTTCTGTTTGTTAATAATGAAGCGTTCATGGCGCCCTCTGGAAATTAAATCCACTCCATCATGCGCTTCCACATTAAACACCAGCTTTCTACCATCGATAGCAAGCAATTCAACTTGCACTGTTATTTCACAGCCGAGAGGGGTTGCAGCTTGGTGGCTAACATCAATATGCGTACCTGCTGTCTGCTCTTTTGGCCAATCAATATGAGGGTTAATGGCTTTAATGCATGCCCACTCCAGCAAACCTACGAGAAAGCCAGTTGCAAACACCTCGGGCATCGCAGCAAACTCTGTTGATTCTGGATAAAGAGCTGGTACTGTTTTGGATAAAGGAACCAAAAATTTATGCTCAAATTTGATGCCAGGCTTCAAGGTTTCCTTCATTGGTACAATTCCCAATTGACTATTTAGTCGATAACAGTCTGCAAGAGTCGCTCTTGACAGCTCAATGTTGCTAGAGCATGCAGCCAATACTTAAACAATACCAGTAACATAGTTTGATAATGCTTTACCAAGAAGCGCGTGCTGCTCCAAATCAAGATGTACGCCGTCAACGTTACTTGAAGTTGTTACTAACCCTGCATCAAAAAAGTGGCATTGCATCTCTTCACACAACTGCCGGTAAGCATCCGCTAGGCCTATGCACTTTGTTTCTGCACCTTTAAACTTGGCCGCAATATCTCCCTTAGGCTCCCTAATCGGCGGCGCAGCGACCACCAGTATTTCAGGAACAGGCATAGCAGGTTCGATGGGAGCAGTACGAATCGCCTTAATCAACGCTTTCATACCAGATGCAGCATCGGAGGCGTTGTGATCATGATTAAATTGGAAATCGTTTGTGCCCAGCATCACAATCACCAGCGCCAAGGGTGAGTTCACCTCTATCCGCTGTGCCAAACCAACTAAACCATTACGACCGGGCTTAATCGCATCCTCATAAACAGTACGCCTGCCGTTAAGACAATCTTCGATTACACGCACATTTTTACCTAAGCTTAGTAGCTGGTTTTCCATGACACCAGGCCAGCGCTGATTAAAATCAAAACGCTTTCTTGTCATCGGAATGATGCCCCATGAGAGCGAGTCGGAATATACAAGAATTTGCTTCATGCAATATTTTCTACAAATTTAATTAATAATCAATTAATTAAATAATAAAAACCGTGCATCACCTACACTATTGTTAGCATTTTAGGCTATGCAGACAATACCTTTACTCATCACGAACTCTTCTTAAATAAATATCACTTTGATTAAGTGACGATTTACATTTCCAAACAAATTTTACCAAAATGCCTATTAGTCTCTTGGTATTGAAAAGCCTCTACAATACTCTCCAGAGGAAATACCCGATCAACAACTGGCTGCATTTTGTTTGCATCAATCGCTTTAACCATGTCTTGTTGCTGCGTGCGATTGCCAACGATAAGCCCCTGCAAGCGTAGCTGCTTAATGAGCGCCGTCACAATAGAAACCTCACCACCCAACCCCGTCAGGATGCCTATCACGGAAATATGCGCGCCAACACGCGCAGCCGCCATAGACTGATCTAGCGTTGCTGGACCACCCACCTCAACAATATGATCTACACCTCGCCCGCCACTAATTTCACGTGCAAGTTCACCCCAATTAGTGGTCTTCCGATAGTTGATTAAATGGTCTGCACCAAGCAGCTTGAGTTTTTCTAACTTTTCATCGCTGGATGATGTCGCAATCACGGTAGCGCCTGCCATCTTTGCAAATTGTAGGGCGAAGATTGAAACACCCCCTGTGCCCTGCACGAGCACGGTATCCCCTGGCTTTAAAGAATCGTCTGACATTAATGCACGCCATGCGGTTAGCGCAGCCGTGGTGAGTGTAGAAGCCTCTAGATGACTCCAGCCTTTTGGCGCTTTAGTAAAAGCATTGGTCGAGGCTGTAACCATTTCGCGTGCGTAGCCATCTACGCCATCACCAGGCACCGTAGCAAAGCCCTCGACCAGGGGCTCCCCTTCTAACCAAGTGGGGAAAAACGTACTCACCACTTGGTCGTCCACCGCAAACTCTGTCACCCCATCACCCACTGCAGTCACCACGCCTGCGCCATCTGCCATAGGGATTCTAGGCTCACTTGGTCCCCACATACCACTCACTACCGCAAAATCGTGATAGTTGAGCGAGTTAGCATGCAAGCGCACAGTAATTTCACCCGCTTTGGGGTCTTTAGCATCACGCGTGCCAACCGTCACCTTGTCGTAACCGCCGCCAGCCTGAAGAATAATTGCCTTGTTTTGCATACCAATCCTTTCGAATCATTTACTTGAGCATGTAAATCGGGATAAGTGAGCTCAACAGCCTAAATAGCGGCAAGTGCACCGCCAATGTTAATCACTAGATCACTGTTGAACGTTTCAATCGCTTGCGTTCCAACGAACGTCCGTCTAATTGCTACCACGTTGTAATTAATCAGATCCATCGTAACAAAATTCATTTCAACTTAGTTAACTAAAGCACCGATATTTTAAAGAATGTAAGGCATAAAGCTCCCTATTGTGGACAGTAGAATAAGCAGACACTGCTATCGCATACGACAATTTGCACGCACTGTTTTTAAAAAAATTTACACTTTTTTTACATAAATTAGTGCATTCTTTACGAAACTTTCAATGCAATAATTAAAAGGTAATTTTAATTTACATGTCTAGCAACCTGAAGAATAAGAATAAAAGTCGCAATTATCTAATTTCTGTTCTGATTTGCGTGCTGACGACAGCCCTTGCTTCACCGCTTCGCCATATTCTGGATTTGGCGAATATTGTCATGTTGTTTCTTCTTGTGGTATTTCTCATCGCACTGAAATTGGGTCGTGGACCAGCTGTGATGTCGGCATTTTTAGCCGTAGCATTGTTTGATTTTTTCTTTGTCCCACCACAAATGTCATTTGCCATTAATGATGTGCAGTACTTGGTAACGTTTGCTGTAATGCTGGGTGTAGGTCTTGCTACAGCACATTTAACAGCAATACTTGGCAAGCAAAAAGAGTCCGCTGTTGAGCGTGAACAACATACACATCGTTTATACGAGCTGGCGCGTGAACTGGCAGGCATCATCAATCAGGATCAAGTCTCAGCAGCATTACTTCGCTATTTATCAGGCGCTAAATGCAGTGCAACAGTGCGCTTGCTTGATGGTAATGGGGTACTTCAATCTATTTATGATAATACTCCATTAAACATTCTGGCTGACATGGCTATTCAGCAGGGAAAATTAATGGAGACAACCCAGATAGCTGACAGCGGCCAGTCTACTCTGGTATTCCCGCTGATATCCCCCAATGGAGTTCGCGGTGTAATAGTCGTCATGGCTACCGATACATTAGAAGATATTGATAAAGTTCAGCTCCAAGCCGTCGCCAATCTGGTCGCCATTGCAATTGAACGATTGCACTATGTCGACATTGCACAAAAGGTTCAAATTGAGGCCACTAGCGAACGATTGCGCAGTTCTGTTTTATCCGCCCTCTCACATGATCTTCGTACGCCGCTAACCGGCCTTGTAGGCATGATTGACGCACTTGCAGTTAATGCCGCCCCAGTCCATACATCAATACACAATGCCATCACTGCTATTCGCAATCAGGCGCAAGCAATGTGTAATTTAGTGGATAAACTACTTGATATGGCTCGTCTGCATGCAGGCAAGATCAATCTGCAAAAGGATTGGCGCCTATACGAGGAAGTTATCGGCTCAGCCATTAAATTATTAAAACCATCACTGACAGAACATCCGATCAAGGTAACTCTTTCCCCCTCACTACAACTTGTTGCGTTTGATGACGTACTGTTAGAACGGGTTATTTGCAACCTAATAGAAAATGCAGCCAAGTATTCCCCGAAAGGACAGCCTATTGAGATACAAGGATTTGTCGATGGAGATTCCGCATGTATTGAGGTACGTGATCATGGTTCAGGCTTTTCTACAGATCAAACCGAAGCGCTGTTTCAAATGTTTACTCGCGACCATGCTGAATCAAGCATCCCCGGAGTTGGCTTAGGCTTGGCCATCTGTCGAGCTATTATTGATGCGCATGGCGGCACGATAAAAGCCGTTAACCACCAAGATGGCGGCGCATGTATCACTATATGCTTACCACGGGGAACCCCGCCAACGCTGGATTCAGAAATCGGTGACTCTCCATGAACTCAACCAATACGGTGATTCTGATTGAAGACGACCCCCAAATTAGACTGTTTGTAAAAGAGTCTCTGGAGCGGGAGGGCTGGAAAGTATTTGATACGGCAACAGGGCAACGCGGCCTTATTGAGGCTGGCTCACGAAAACCAGACTTACTGCTGGTGGACTTAGGGCTACCGGACATGGATGGCGTAGACGTTGTCCGTGACTTTCGCAACTGGTCTACCGTGCCCATACTCATCTTATCCGCACGGAGCGACGAACATGAAAAGATTATCGCATTGGATTCGGGCGCAGATGATTACCTCACCAAACCATTTGGCATCGGCGAACTGCTTGCTCGCGTGCGTGCCGTTACTAGGCGACGATTAAGTGGCGCTGACAATTCCCCAAAATTTAGTTTTGGGGATGTGGCGGTAGACTTTTCCAAACACACAGTTAGTAGAAACGGAAATGTGGTGCATCTCACACAAATCGAATATCGCCTACTCGGCGTTCTGCTATCAAACACAGGAAAAATCATGAGCCATCGCAGACTGATGCAGGAAGTCTGGGGCCCTAACCATACTGAAAGTGCACACTACTTGCGAATTTATATGAGCCACCTGCGCCAAAAGCTTGAAGCTGACCCAACCCAACCAGTTTTCTTACTGACCGAAACTGGTATCGGATATCGTTTTGAACCATAGGAGTTAATAATGTCGGAACAGAGTAAAAGCAGCAAGTCAGTACTGGCGCTAGCTGCACTAGGCGTTGTTTATGGAGACATTGGCACTAGCCCACTATATACAATCAAGGAAATTTTTGCTGGAGCCCATCACCCTGTTCCTATTACACCAGACAATATACTGGGAATATTATCTTTAATTCTCTGGTCACTCATTGTTGTAGTCACGCTCAAATATGTAATTTTTGTGATGCGCGCTGACAATCGTGGTGAAGGTGGCATCATGGCATTGATGGCCTTAGTTTTGCGGGGTGCAGCTGATCGCCCTTATGCTAAACTTTTGATGCTTTTTGGACTATTTGGTGCGGCACTGTTTTATGGAGACAGTGTGATAACACCAGCTATTTCTGTGCTTTCAGCAGTAGAGGGCCTTGAAATTGTCACGCCGGCATTTAAACCCTACATCGTACCAATAGCGCTTACCGTGTTAGTTGCCTTGTTTGTCATGCAAAAATATGGGACTTACAAAATCGGAAAGTTATTTGGCCCCATCATGGTCTTGTGGTTCAGCTGTCTCGGAATATTAGGCTTAATTAATATTACGAATAGTCCGCAAGTATTGGCTGCATTAAACCCGATCTATGCACTGCGGTATTTCATCACTGACCCTGTGCTTGGTTTCTTTTCACTTGGAGCTTCTGTTCTAGCGTTAACTGGTGCAGAAGCACTATATGCTGACATGGGGCACTTTGGTCGCAAACCAGTTCAAATGGCCTGGTTTGGCTTGGTACTTCCTGGCTTGGTACTTAACTATTATGGCCAAGGAGCTCTACTGCTATCTCATCCAGAGGCTATTGCAAATCCATTCTACCTGCTAGCTCCCAATTGGGCATTATTACCAATGGTGATATTAGCAACCATAGCAACCGTGATTGCATCCCAAGCGGTTATTTCCGGTACATTTTCTATCACACAACAGGCAATCCAGCTAGGTTATGCGCCACGCATGGAAGTACAGCATACATCCGGAAAGGAAATCGGACAGATTTACCTGCCGGGAATGAACTATGCACTGTTGACTGCAGTTGCGGTGCTGGTGATAGGCTTCGGCTCCTCATCCAAGCTGGCGGCAGCTTACGGCATTGCTGTTACTGGGACCATGGTCATCACAACATTGCTGGCATTTGTGGTGGTAAGAAAATCATGGGGCTGGAGTTGGACAGCCAGCATTGCAGTAGCCGGAGCTTTTCTCGCTGTTGATGTCGTGTATTTTTCTGCAAACCTGGTTAAAGTCCATGAGGGTGGCTGGTTCCCATTATTACTAGGCCTAGGCGTCTTTACACTAATGCTAACTTGGAAACAGGGCAGACAGCTACTCTATAAACGGATATCTACTGAGGCTATGCCATTAATGCAGTTTGTAGAAAACACGGCGTCATTAAGTTTTAACCCAATTGCAGGTACTGCAATTTTCATGACGCCAAACGCAGAAATGACCCCGCATGCTTTACTGCACAGCTTAAAACATTACAAAAGCTTGCATGAGCGAGTGGTAATTCTAACTGTGGAAACTTTAGACTTCCCGTACGTCGAAGAAAATCAAAGGGTGATAGTAGAGCAGCTTAACAATCACTTCTATCGCGTTAAAGTAAAATTTGGCTTCATGGATCAACCCTATCTGCCAAAGGCTCTTGAAAGCTGTGCATCACAAGGGCTCCCACTGGAGTTAATGGAAACATCATTTTTCTTAGGAAGAGAAACATTAATTCCCAAAGTGGGTTCAGAAATGGCGCTCTGGAGAGAAAAGCTTTTTGTCACAATGTTCCGAAATGCTGGCAGTGCTGCAAGTTACTTTAGAATCCCGCCCAATAGGGTTATTGAGCTTGGGGCACAAGTCGTTTTATAAAAGTGGCTATTTAAAAGCAGCTGAACTTGTTCCAGCTTAGCCAACAATTAAATAGTGAACTGCTGATTTAGCCAATAGCTGCGTTTGAGATAAAAAAGGAACAGGACTCAGAGAATCTGAGTCCTGTTCCTTTTTTGGTGCCGCCTGTGAGTCGCACACAGCACCAACGGATTAAGTTTATGGCTATATGTGCGGCTCCGGACAGAGTAAGCATTTAATCTGTATAAAAATGGACTTAGTCTACTCATCATACAAAATTAACTTGTCTGACGATGTAGTAGATTATTCATTAGCACTCTGGAGTAACGCCATGAATATTGATTCTAAAGGTAATCAAGATAATAAAAAAACCTCACACAAAGTCCCAAAGTGATTTTGAATTGAGCTAACAATGCCAAATTATCTCAGTGTTTTTTTATATACCATAATGCTGATGTTTTCAATTATCCCCAATGCTGTTGGTCAAATTATTCATTGGGAGTTTACTGAAATGCCGATTCCTACTGATAGCGGCTACATTAGAGGTGGCTTTGATTTCAATACCAGCACATACGACATCTTTAACATTACCGTTCAAACAGGGAATGATTCTGGACTAGGTTGCTTCCCATGTAACAACTTTGCCGGAGCTACAGGCTCTTATGTAGAGTCATACAATCCTGATGGCACCCTTGGTACCTACTCCATCACCATTGAAGAAACCTTCCAATCAGGTCCACTACTAGATAGATACTACATACTAACTGTTACAGGTAATATTTATTTTGGAAGTACCTCACCTTTTAACTTTAAAACTACTGGAGTTATTACTGACCTAACACTAAATGAAATTGGTTTTGTAAGGCTTGGTGAAGAGTATGGCCCTGATGATATATATGATAGTTATGGTTGCCTAACTTGCGTCACTGCCACAGGTGAAATGACCCCAGTTCCCGAACCTGAAACTTACGCTATGTTTTTAACTGGGCTTGGTTTAATAGGCCTTGCTGCCAAAAGAAAATCTAGGCTATTAAGTTAATTAAAAACAACTAATCTCAAGCATCATCAGGCTCCTTAATGCTCTAGCCCGCTTCTGCAGTCTTGTGTACTCAGCAATATCACCAAAGAAGGATATGTAAGTGATACGCCATGAAGCACGCACGCTGCATAAGAAAAAACCCGCATCTAGGCAGGTTTTGAAAGGTTGTTACTATATGATTCTAATATTTGGTGGCCCCCCTGTGAGTCGAACACAGCACCAACGGATTATGAGTCCGCTGCTCTAACCAAGCATGAGCTAGGGGGCCTAAACTTTTGAAGTCGTTATTTTAAACTAATCTTGTCCAGTTTCTAAGAAGCTTCTTAATCTTTCTGAACGAGTTGGATGACGCAACTTGCGTAGCGCCTTCGCTTCAATTTGTCTAATACGCTCACGCGTTACATCAAATTGCTTACCTACTTCTTCCAAGGTATGGTCTGTGTTCATTTCAATACCAAAACGCATACGTAATACTTTTGCTTCACGCGGTGTGAGTGATTCCAACACTTCAGAAGTCGCATCACGCAAGCTAGCGTAAACCGCTGCATCCACTGGCGCCAAGGTGGTGCTGTCTTCAATGAAGTCGCCCAAATGTGAATCTTCATCGTCACCAATTGGTGTTTCCATTGAAATTGGCTCTTTGCTGATTTTCAAGATTTTACGAATCTTGTCTTCAGGCATTTCCATTTTTTCAGCTAACAATGCTGGGTCTGGCTCGATACCAGTTTCTTGTAGAATTTGGCGGCTGATACGATTCATTTTATTAATCGTTTCAATCATATGCACAGGAATACGGATGGTACGTGCTTGGTCAGCGATAGAACGTGTAATCGCCTGACGAATCCACCATGTTGCATAGGTTGAGAATTTGAAACCACGACGGTATTCGAACTTATCTACCGCTTTCATCAAGCCGATATTGCCTTCTTGAATCAAGTCCAAGAACTGCAAGCCACGGTTCGTGTATTTCTTAGCGATAGAAATCACCAAACGCAAGTTAGCTTCAATCATTTCACGTTTAGCACGACGCGCACGCGCCTCGCCTGTGGTCATTTGCTTATTGATTTCTTTCAGCTCTTTCGCTGAAATACCCACTTTAGCTTCTAAATCAATAATACGTTGTTGCTGGTCTAAAATTGAGTGGTTAAAGCGCGCCAATTTTTCATTGTATGGCTTGTCAGATTTAAGCTCTTCTTCCAACCAAGCTAGATTACTTTCATTGCCTGGGAATGATTTAATGAAGTATGGGCGTGGCATGCCTGCTTTTTCAACGCAGAAGTCCAGCACTTTACGCTCATGGCCGCGTACAGTTTCAACTAAACCACGCACTTGATCACACAGCGTTTCTACTTGTTTTGGTGAGAAACGGAATGCCGTCAACTCAACTAGAATTTCAGACAGCAATGCTAGGTACTCTGGATCTTGCGAACCCTTAACCGGCAAAATGACTGTCATTTTTTGGTGGGCTGCACGCACTACTTGGAAACGTTTAAGCAGTTCTTCTTTAAGCTTAGCTAACGCTTCGGCAGAGATAGCCGCGGCTTTTGCGCCGTCTTCATCGCCTTCGTCTTCTTCATCCTCAACTTCAGGCTCTTCATCGTCTTGAGACTCTTCTGTCATTGCGTCATCTAGACCAATATCAGAGTCAATCAAGCCGTCTACCAAGTCATCTACGCTAAGCTCATCACGCTCAACTTTGTCCACCATTTCCAACAAAGCGGCAATCGTGGTTGGGCAAGCGGCAATTGCCTGCACCATGTGTTTTAAGCCGTCTTCAATACGACGTGCAATCTCAATTTCGCTTTCGCGTGTGAGCAAATCAACCGTACCCATTTCACGCATATACATACGCACAGGGTCAGTAGTACGGCCGAACTCTGAGTCTACCGTTGCAAGTGCTTGCTCAGCCTCTTCCACAGCATCATCATCAGTAACCGCTGGAGGTGCATCAGACATTAACAACGCTTCAGCATCAGGTGTCTCTTCATACACCTGAATACCCATGTCGTTAATCATGCCGATAATGCCATCAATCTGCTCAGAGCCTTGAACATCATCTGGCAAGTGATCGTTAATCTCAGCATAGGTCAGGTAGCCGCGCTCCTTACCCAATACGATTAAGCTTTTTAGACGAATGCGGCGCTCTTCAGCACTGACCTCTTGCAACTGTTCTGGACGAACGTAGTCTTCTGCATTTTTTTCAGCTTGTTGATCACTTTTCTTTGGTCTTGCCATGTCTTACCTCTAAAATTTTAGCTCAGCCATGATGCCTACATCACATATGGTGAATAAGATTACCGTAACCGTGCATTATAACAGAATATAGCCTTATTTTGGCTGGGGTTTATTGCCTACAGATTTCAATAATGCGATTTCATCAGCAGTTAACGCACTCAAAGGCTTTTCGCTAATTCGCGCCAGCAGTGACGTACCTTGTCGCTGTGTATGCACTGCCTGCAACTGCTGACGCGCGCCCGTAACTTCTTGTGCCTGATCTAGCGTATCATCCAATAGCGTTAACTCTCGCTGCAATTCAAGTAACACGCTAGTATCAATTTTGCGCTCCAACTCGCGCAACAACACCGCAGGTTTAGAATGGGGATAGAGCAGGCAGATTTCAATCACCTGCCGCAATAAAGCATCGGCATCATCTCGCTCATCTAACAAACTCAAATCATCTTGTTGCGCTAACGCTGGGTGCATCAGCAACATCAAACCAAAGCGCTTTTGCAGCGACATCGTGGTACGTGTCAACTTTGGCTTAGCCTTCACCGGCGCTTTATGCAGATTAGGCAACTTTAGCAACGCCTGCATTTCATCCTGTGACAGCTGCGCTAACTCAGCCACCTTCTTACGCAGATACATCGCGCTACGCGGCGCATTAATCTGCTGCATGATAGGCTCTGCTTCATTCAGAAAGCGTACGCGGTCTTCCTGACTTTGCAAAGGATTATCCTCACTCAAGTGCTGTAGTATGTACTGAGACAACGGCATTGCCGATTTAATTTCAGCTTCGAATTTTTCTTTACCAAATTCGCGCACGTAAGAGTCCGGGTCATGCTCTTTAGGTAAAAAGAGAAATGACAGCTTCAAGCCATCGGTCAATGCTGGCAACGCATTCATTGCCGCACGCCATGCTGCGGTGCGCCCTGCATTATCACCATCAAAACAAAAAACAATTTCATCTGCCTGACGTGTCAACTTTGTAATATGGTAAGGCGTGGTTGCTGTACCAAGCGCAGCAACCGCATATTCAATCCCGAATTGCGCCAGCGCCACCACATCCATATAGCCTTCAACCACCAAAGCGCGACCCGCATCGCGGATTGCCCGACGCGCCAAGAACAAACCGTACAACTCATGCCCTTTTTGAAACAACGGCGTTTCTGGTGAGTTGTAATATTTAGGCGTATCCTCCGGGTTAATCACACGGCCGCCAAAGCCTATGACCTGCCCTTTTTGATCATGAATCGGAAACATGATACGGTCACGGAAACGGTCGTAACGCCGACCTTGCTCATTCTCTACAACCAAACCCGCTACAGTTAACGCCTCATTCTCATAATGCGGGAAAACGCTTTGTAAATTTTGCCAGCCTGCTGGCGCGTACCCGACCTGAAACTTAGCCGCCACTTGACCACTTAGGCCGCGTGCCTTCAAATACTCAATCGCGCGCGGGGATTTCTTTAGCTCAGCTTTATAAAAATTAGCCGCCTGCTGCAATGCATCCTGCAAACCAACAACCACTTTAGGCGCAGGCTTGTCGTTATCGCGCACCTCTTGCGGCACAGTCATGCCAACCATCTTGGCTAAATCATGTATAGCATCAACAAAACTAACCCCTTGATACTCCATCACAAAACCTATGGAAGTACCATGTGCACCGCAGCCGAAGCAATGATAAAACTGCTTGGTTGGGCTTACGGTAAAGCTGGGGGATTTTTCATTATGAAACGGGCAGCAAGCAGAGTAGTTAGCACCGGCTTTTTTTAGCGGCACACTTTTATCAATCACGTCGACAATATCAACGCGATTTAGCAACTCTTGAATAAAACTTTCAGGTATCAAAGTGTCCGCTTTAGCTAAAATAACTACGTGAATAGAATTTGCTAGCCATTCTAGCGCAATCTTTTAAAAACAAAAAAGGAGCTAGTCGCTCCTTGTAATGTCTACTTGCATCTATCGCTACGGGTTAACCTAGACGAGTTTTAATCAATCCGGAAATTTTACCCATGTCAGCACGGCCAGCGACCAGCGGCTTAATTTCAGCCATGACCTTGCCCATGTCTTTAATACCAGCAGCGCCTGTATCAACCACAACTTTTTCCAAGATGGCTTTAATCTCATCTTCAGTCAGCTGTTGTGGCAAATACGTTTGCAACACTGTGACTTCAAACTTTTCTACATCAGCTAAATCATGACGATTAGCTGATTCATACGCAGCAATAGAGTCACGACGCTGTTTGAGCATTTTTTCAATTACAGCAATTACATTGCTGTCATCTAACTCAATACGCTCATCTACTTCACGCTGTTTAATAGCCGCTTGTAATAAACGTATTGCACCCAAACGCACGCTGTCTTTAGCGCGCATCGCGGTTTTCATGTCCTCAGATATCTGAGCTTTTAACGACATGAAAGCTTCTTAGTACAATTTTGCTGGTAAAGTTTGCTTCATCAAGCGACGATATTGACGCTTAACAGCAGCAGCAGCTTTACGTTTACGTTCCCATGTTGGCTTCTCGTAAAATTCGCGAGCGCGAAGATCATTCAACAAACCAGTTTTTTCAATTAGGCGCTTAAAGCGACGTAGAGCAACGTCAAACGGCTCATTTTCTTTTACGCGTACACTAGACATTTATTCTCTCTTATCTGCAACAATTTAATTAGGTGATGCTCAAGCTCGCCAAACGAAAGGCTCATAAACTTGAGAAAAGTCCACCATTTTAATCGTATAATTACTTTTATTCAATTACTTTTATAGCTTTGTGTTATAAAAATGCACTTTAAGATAAAAATGGAACAAAATAAATGTTAGTTTTAGGCGTTGAATCATCATGTGACGAAACCGGCATCGCCTTATATGACACCGACCACGGCTTATTATCACACGCCTTACACTCACAGGTGGAAATGCACGCAGAGTACGGGGGCGTAGTGCCGGAACTTGCTTCACGCGACCATATCCGCCGTGTACTGCCACTTACAGAGCTTGCGCTCAAAGATGCCAATAAAACATTACAAGACATTGATGCCATTGCCTATACACAAGGCCCAGGCCTTTCTGGCGCGCTACTTGTGGGCACCAGCTTTGCCGAGTCATTAGCATTTAGCCTGCAAATCCCCACCATTAATGTCCATCACCTTGAAGGTCATTTATTAGCCCCTTTATTAGAAGACAACCCGCCCGCATTTCCATTTGTTGCCTTATTGGTTTCTGGCGGTCACAGCCAACTCATGCGCGTGGATGGCATAGGCCAATATGAACTGCTTGGTGACACGTTAGACGATGCCGCTGGTGAAGCATTTGATAAAACCGCCAAATTATTAGGTTTAGGCTATCCTGGCGGCCCTGCGCTATCCAACTTGGCAAAAACAGGTAAGCCGCGCTTTAAATTACCGCGCCCGCTACTCAATAGTGGTGACTTGAACTTTAGCTTTAGCGGACTTAAAACCTCGGTATTAACATTGGTAAATCAGCATCAGCCACTGGATGCAGAAACGACAGCCGATATTGCCTATGAGTTTCAAGAAGCGGTGACCGAGGTTCTCACCATCAAGTGCATGAATGCTCTGCGTGAGACAGGGCTAGATAACCTGATTGTGTCGGGCGGCGTTGGTGCAAACGCAAAACTACGGGAGAAGCTCAATGCTGCCACTAAACGCAAGCTATGCAAAGTTAGCTACCCTCGTTTGGAGTTTTGCACAGACAATGGCGCAATGATTGCATTTGCTGGTGCGATGCGTCTAAAAGCCATGCAAAATAATGTGGAAGCAAACTACAGTTTTAGCGTAAAACCACGCTGGAACTTAAGTGAATTACAGGCGCCTTAGCCATCACGCCCTGCTTGCAAGGCATGATGGCGGCAATCCAAGCCTATTTCTTTTTACCGAAACCTGACTCCGTACCAGCCAATAGCTTTTTGATGTTACTTCTATGACGCCATATCAGAAATATAGACATCACCAGCACCATTTGCACATAATCTGAAACACCAAGCGCATTATCCGCATTAGCCAGTAAGAACCATGCGTATACCGGCGCCAATGCAGCGGCCACCAGAGCAGCAAGCGAAGAGTAACGTGACACTGCAAACACTACGAGCCAAGTCAACACCGCCGCCAAGGCTAGCATAGGGTCGATTGCTAGCATCACACCTAAGGCAGTTGCCACTCCTTTACCACCTTTAAAACCATAGTAGATTGGGTATAAGTGGCCAAAAAATACTGCCAAGCCGACCGCACTGACCACCCACATCGTCATGCCTGACTGCAAAGCCAGCCATACAGGGAACCAGCCTTTAAACACATCGCCCAACAAGGTGAGAATTGCAGCTGACTTTTTACCACTGCGCGCAACATTGGTGGCACCGATATTGCCACTGCCCACGGTGCGCGGGTCAGGCAAACCAAACAACTTACTGACTAAAATACCAAACGCAATAGAACCCAGCAGATAAGCTGCAACTATCCACACAGCAGGCACTAGGGTAACCGGAATAAAACCTAACTCATTCATTTAAACACTCTCTCTAATTGTCACCCCCGTATAGAGGGAAATCCACTTCTTATTAGCGCAACACCACAATAAATTGTGGTTTAATATTCAAGATATTACTGGATTACCGCCTTGGCGGGAACGACGACATACAAATAAGGCATTATGGACACCATTTTTTTAAGTGAAGTTAAAGTACAAACCAAACTCGGCGTACCCGAATGGGAGCGCATGACGCCGCAGACGATTATTCTAGATATAGAAATCGGCTATGACCTCAGCAAAGCCTGCCAAAGCGATGACGTAAATGACACCATCGACTACGGCGCTGTGGTTAGCCGTGTACGTGAAACCCTACAAGAAAACAGCTTTCAACTGGTAGAGAAACTTGCGGAACACCTATGCCAATTGATACTGAAAGAATTTAACGCGCTAAGCGTGAAGATTAAAGTGGCTAAGCCTACGATACTGCCAGGGTTAAAGGCATTAGGCGTTGTGATTGAACGTCACGTGAGCTAAAAATTACTACTTACCAATAATAATCAATAATTTGAATAGAATGATCATAAAAGAGAATAGCAACACAATCCCATTAGATAAATTCGAAAGAGCTGGTTACGAAGCCGAACGCAAGGTCGCTTATTATCTAAAAATGGCATTTGATGATAGTACGCAATTATTAGTACTGAATGACCTACGCGTAGAGTTTGATGATGGAATTAACGCTCAAATGGACCATTTGATTATTCACCAACATGGCTTAATCATTATTGAAAGTAAAAGCGTTGCTGGAAAACTACAAGCTCAAGATGATGGCCAATGGGTAAGATGGTATAGCCAAAGCTCGGGGAAAGATCGTAGTGTTGGTATGCCCAACCCTATTAAACAGGCAAAGCTACAAGGAAAAACACTAAAACGTGTATTATTAAAAGGCACGAATGAAAGCACACGAAAAATTTTAGAAGAATTCCCTATTGATGTTTTGGTAACATTCTCAACATCAAATGGTGGAGTCTTCATAGCTAACGACAAATCTCTCTACCCGGAAATTTGCCCCGCAGATGCAGTAGATGACTATGTAAAAGCTATTATTGCAAATAGAGCCAATACAGCAGAAGAGCACAACTTCATCCTATCAGAGGTAAATAGAATGAAATTGGCAAGCTTTCTAGTAAAAGCACACAAACCATACCAGACACCTGAGGCTACTGCCTACAAAATAACCACGGATCAAGTTACTGCCGAAACAGTACTTAAAACCGAACAAAAAACATCAGAATACGTTGTTGCAAACAAACCAAAAGCAACCGACATTATTGGCATAATTACAGAGACAATCAACAACACACCCACAGTAACCGAAGCTAAATTCAAGCACACCTGCCGTAAATGTCAATCAGACAATCTCGAGGTACGTTTTGGTAAAAACTATTACTTTAAATGCTTAAGCTGTGATGAAAATAATAGGATTGACGCAACTTGCCCTAGCTGCAAAAGCCTACTCAAAATCCGTAAAGATCGTTATAAGTTTTTTGCTGAATGCATCCGATGCGACACATCTGAGTTATTTCACACCAACCATTAATATCCCCTTTGCACCATTCGTAGCAACGCTGACATAAAGGGAATTTTCAGCAATCGACCGCTTGAGGTCGCAAGGATTATTCCCACAGAATTTATCGGCTAAAGCTATTTATGCTAGACAGCCTTTAGATAGGTGTCTAGCACGAAATGACCACTACCCCCTCGGATGATGCACACTATGCAAACGCTTCAGCAGCTCCCTAGCCACATAGGTATAGATTTGCGTCGTTGAAATATCAGAATGCCCCAGCAGCATCTGCACCACCCTTAAATCAGCACCATGGTTGAGCAAATGCGTAGCAAATGCATGACGTAACACGTGTGGTGACATATGCTTGGTAATGCCAGCCAGCAAGGCATAACGCTTAATCATGTACCAAAACGTTTGTCGCGTCATGGCATCACCACGATTCGTCACAAACACGGCATCACACAGTCGATTTTGTAAGATCTGTGGCCGCGCCTCCTTTAAATAGCGCGAAATCCACTCTACCGCATTTTCACCCATCGGCACTAAACGCGTTTTACTACCCTTACCAGTGACACGTACCACGCTATCACTCATACTAATTTCGCTTATTTTAATGGTCACCAACTCTGAAACACGTAAACCACTGGCATATAGCAACTCAAGCATCGCTTTATCACGCAAGCCCAATGCATCATTCACATCTGGTGCATTAAGCAGCGCTTCCACCTCTTCCTCATTCAAGCTCTTAGGCAAACTACGCGGCAGCTTGGGTGACTCGATCTGCAAAGTAGGATCTATCGCGATTTGGTTCTCACGTAAACTATAGCGATAAAATCGCCTAAGGGTAGCGATTAGACGACCGATGCTACGCGGCTTGCTGAGGGGGAACTTAACCGCCAAGTATTGCTGAACATCGGCTTTATCAATGGTGAGCAACTGCTTACTTTGTGACAGCGCCCAAATAGCAAAGGCGGTTAAATCCAACCGGTAACTATCTAATGTATTTTTAGATAAGCCATCCTCCAGCCATATAGCATCGATGAATGCATCTATACCTGCCGCATCTTCAGGCGCAAGTGTACGCTCACTCATGCAAGCGCCCTTCTGGATCAGTTAGCTCATGCTGCAACAACCATTGCTTAATGAGCAATCCATTGTGGGTGCCTTGCATAAAGCCGCCTAAGCCATTTTTAGCCACCACGCGATGACATGGGATCAACAATGGTAAGCGATTAGCTCCGCAGGCATTGGCAACCGCGCGCGGCCCTGAGCCAATTTGCTCAGCTAGCTCACTATATGTACGAGTTTGCCCACGTGGAATAGCAGCGATTGCCTGCCACACCTTCTGCTGAAAAGCGGTACCATTTTGCTCTACTGGTAAGTCGAACGCCGAACTGGCTTGTTGTAAATATTGCAGTACCTGTTCAGAGGCAAGGCTGACTAATGAATGGGTGGACGAGGTTTCTAGTGTTACCTCTCCATGTGGCGGCAACACTTGCACAACTGCTGGCAGTGCCAACAGTTCAATCAGCAGCTGATTATCCTGAATAGCAATACGCACGCGACCAAAAGGCGCCCTAATGAAGGCATCATTACCTACGGTTTGGAGGTTAATATTCATCTTGCCATAGTAAACCAAAGCAAGACTAAACTAAAGCCAGCTAACGCAGAACAAGCCAAACCAAAGCTGACTTACAGCTAAGCAAGAAAAACAAAAGTCAGTCCACCACAAAACTCTTATATTGATGGCGGACACTTTAGCTAACGATGATTGCTAACTGACTAACGTACATAAAAAAAACCCCAATGATTTTCATCTATTGGGGTTTTGCTGTGTTTTACAACACTAAGACTGAGTCTTACGCTTTTTCTACTGGCGCTAAAACGTCTCTGTCACGCGCTACTAATTTTTCTTTAATACGTGCTGATTTACCTGAACGCTCACGTAGGTAGTACAGTTTCGCACGACGTACATCACCGCGGCGTTTCAATTCGATTGAAGCGATTAATGGTGAGTAAGTTTGGAATGTACGCTCAACGCCTTCACCTGAAGAGATTTTACGCACGATGAATGATGAGTTCAAACCACGGTTACGTTTAGCGATAACAACGCCTTCGTATGACTGCACACGTTTACGTGTACCTTCAACTACGTTTACGCCCACTACTACTGTGTCACCTGGTGCAAAGTCAGGGATTGTTTTGTTTAGGCGGGCAATTTCTTCCTGCTCTAACATTTTAATAATATCTGCCATCTTCTTTATCTCTTCCGGTTGCCCGTCGGAGTTCCTTTTAATTGTGAAGAAACTTGTTCCTGCTACTAATCTTCTTGTAGCAGCCGTGTTTCCTCTTTCGTCAACGGCCTTGCGGCCAATAAATCGGGACGTTGATCCCGAGTTCTGTGCAATGACATTTTCAAACGCCACTGCTTAATCTTGGCATGATTACCAGACATTAACACCGCTGGTACTCGTCTACCGTTATATTCTTCTGGTCTTGTGTAGTGCGGGCAATCTAACAGGCCATCTACGAATGAGTCTTCAATCGCAGAGTCACTATCGCCCAACGCACCCGGTAACTGGCGGATAATCGCATCCATCAGCGCCATTGCAGGCAACTCGCCACCACTTAGCACATAATCACCAATTGATATTTCTTCATCCACCTCAGCATCAATTAAACGCTGATCGACACCTTCATATCGACTGGCAAGCAATACCAAACCTTGCTTTTTACTTAACTCCATCACTTTCTGATGGGTCAACGGCTTACCTGCTGGAGATAAATGCACTACCCAGCTATCAGCTTGTTCAGTAGATTGCGCCGCTTTTGCTGCGCCAATCGCCTGCTCTAACGGCTGTACTAGCATTACCATGCCAGGACCACCACCATACGGCCTATCATCTACGGTTTTATGATTATCGCTGGTGAAATCACGCGGATTCCAGAAGCCAACCTCATAAATACCCTGCTGCATCGCCCTGCTTGTAATGCCATGCTTAGTGATGGCATCAAACATCTCAGGAAACAGGGTCACAATGTCAAATTTAAACGCCATGATTCAATTTAAATGGTTTGATTTCAACCAAAACTAAAAGTCTTCGTCCCAATCAACCAACATTGTTTTAGCTTCTAAATCAACTGCCAATACAACGTCTGTAATAAACGGTATCAGGCGCTCTTGCGGTTTATCTTTACCAGCGTCTGCAGAAACCACATCCGGTTTAACCACAAGCACATCATTTGCACCTGTTTCAAACACTTCAGTAATTAAGCCAAAATCAACACCTTGACTATTGGTAACACGCAAACCGACTAAGTCTGACCAGTAATACTCATTCTCGTCAGGCTCAGGCAACTCTGCTCTAGGCACAGCAATCTGCTTGCCTTTGCAAGCAAATGCAGCATCACGGTCATCAATACCCTCTAACTTCACAACAATCACATCGTTATGAATTTTAGCGGTTTCTACGACCATTTCGCGCCAGTCATCACCTTTGCCTAGCCACCACGTATCGTAATCAAACAGACCGTCGATAGCTTCTGTATCCGGCACCACTTTGAGCCAACCATAAACGCCGTAGGGCGCAACAATGCGCCCCATTACCACCATGTTATTCACAGCCATTTTAATGGCTTAGGCATAACACCTAAGCCTTTTAAATTAAGCGTCAGCAGCTGGTGTTTCAGCAGCGGCAGCCTCAGCAGCTTTAGCTGCGGCAGCAGCCTCTGCAGCTTGAGCATCAGCTTCTGCTTTAGCAGCGTCAGCGGCTGCTTTTAATTTTGCAGCTTCTTCAGCAGCAGCTTTAGCTTTAGCAGCTTCAACTTTAGCAGCATCTTTTGCTTTAGCAGCGATAGCAGCTTCTGGACCTTTTGCATGGAATTTAACCAAACGTGCAACTGTCTCTGACAATTGCGCGCCGTTATTTTGCCAGTGAGTCACACGAGCTAAATCAATACGTAAACCTTCAGCATTTGCGCTAGCTGATGGGTTGTAAAAACCAACACGCTCAATAAAGCGACCATCACGACGATTGCGTGAATCAGCTACAACCACGTTGTAGAAAGGAGTTTTTTTCGCGCCACCACGAGCTAAACGAATAATAACCATAATCTTTGTTCTCTTTTGAAAAATTTAAAGCAGAAAGGCGCGGATTTTACGTTATTTATGCACCACTTGGCAAGCTATTTATCGATATTTCTTATCGGCTAATGTTTTATATAAAGATTTATATAAAAATCGCTTACCAGCTAGGTTTATAAATGCAATTTATAACGGGTAGGGTCCGCTAACCCTGCGGCTAAGAAGCCATCGCGCCGCAAGCGGCACGAGTCACACAAACCACACGCTTCACCTTCACTATCAGCCTGATAGCATGAAACCGTCATGGCATAATCTACACCTAACTCGGTGCCTAACGTTACGATTTGCGCCTTGGTCATATCGATCAATGGCGCGTGAATCGTAATGGTTTTTCCTTCCACTGCACTTTTAGTGGCTAGGTTGGCCATATCCTGAAAGGCTTTCACATACTCGCCTCGGCAATCTGGATAGCCAGAATAATCCAAGGCATTGACACCAATAAATATATCTTGCGCTTGCAACACCTCCGCCCAAGCCAGCGCTAACGATAACATAATCGTATTACGGGCAGGTACATAGGTGATAGGGATACCTTCTGTTGCGCTTTCTGGCACAGCAATCGCATCATCGGTCAATGCAGAGCCGCCGAATAGGGACAAATCCAGCTGTGCAGTTTTATGCGCAGCCGCACCCATGACTTTTGCCACGTTCTTAGCCGCATGCAACTCTGCAATATGGCGCTGATGATAATCCAAGCTCAGACAATAACACTCAAAACCTTGATTGCGCGCATAGGCAAGCACAGTTGCAGAATCCAGGCCGCCAGAGAGTAATACAACCGCTTTTTTTGTCATTTCCCAGGCACCTCGCCCCATAAAATCTTATGCAATTGCAATTGCATGCGTACAGGCAACTTATCCGCCAACACCCAATCCGCCAAATCAGCTGGCGCCAACTGACTATAAACCGGTGAGAATAGCACTGAGCACTTGGCTGTGAGTTGCTCTTTTACCAATAGATCCTTTGCCCACTCATAATCTGTGCGGCTACATAGTACAAACTTTATTTCATCTGATTTTTTAAGATGGGCTAAGTTACCCCATAGATTATTCTTTAGCTCGCCAGAATCTGGTGTTTTGATATCTAAAATGACCGACACACGGGCGTCCACAGGACCAATATCAATAGCACCACCAGTCTCCAGAGAGACGCTATAACCCTGATCACACAAAGCTTTGAGCAAAACATGGCAATCCTTTTGCGCAAGCGGCTCGCCGCCAGTCACAGTGACGTACGGTGTACCGAACTCAGCCACTTTAGTGAGGATGTCATCAATCTCCATATTACTGCCACCGCTAAAAGCATAGGCTGTATCGCAATATACGCAGCGCATTGGGCAGCCAGTCAGGCGCACAAATACTGTAGGCAGCCCTACACGTGATGACTCGCCTTGTAGCGAATAAAAAATTTCATGGATTTTAAGTTTCATCTAAATACTTTGCACACCAACAATGAATAACGCAAAAAAATAGCGCCAATAAGTAATGGGCGCTATTTTAACTTAAAAGCTTTATTTGCCTAAATATAGGCAAATAAACAACTTTTAGGTTACTTACCTATTTTAAATACTTATCTAATTGCCTCTAGTGCTTTTAGGCGCTTCTGTGCAACTGGCGTCAACTCACTGTTTGGAAACTTGGCGATTAAATCACGCAATGTTTTTTTAGCGCCTGGCACTAAACCTAGCTGAATCTGGCTATTGGCCATATTAAACATCGCATCTGGAACCTTAGGGCTATCCGCATAGGTATCAATCAGTTTTTGCTGCGTAGCAATCGACGACTTATAGTTTTTTAACGCAAATTGCGAGTAACCTAAGCCGTACATCGCCTCATGGGCCTGCGCACTATTTGGGTAGTCTTTTAAAAACTTGTCGTACTCTTTGAAAGCTTCTTTATGTTTAGACTCTTTTGACAGGCCGTTGGCTAACTCCAACAGCTGGTATTCTTGTGTATTTTTCTCAGCCACCGCTGGCAAAGGTGCCGCAGCTTCAGCAACTGGAGCAGACTCCAACTTACGCAAGCGCTCATCGATATCTGTATATAAATCTTTTTGGCGTTGAAGTGCGGTTTCAACTTTATGATTAGCGACTTCCAGCTCGCCTTTCAATCTTGCATTCTCTTGCTTCAATGCATCTAGCTGCGATTGCATATCAGCTAAGCCATTTCTTGTGACAGCATCTCGCTGCTCATTTGATTGCTTTAAATCACGAATCGCAGATTGCGTAGCCTGATTCTGAGTTTGCAAGTTCTTCTCAACTTCCAGTATTTTCTTTCGTGCCTCATCGTCATCGAACAATGCCGAGTGACCGCTAATAGAAAATAATTGCGTTGCTAAAAACACGCTAGACAGAATCAGGTTTTTCATCATTTTTTAAACGTAATACCTAAAAAATTAATCGTTTTCGTAAACTACATCAACGCGACGGTTTTGTTGGTTGCAAGCTTCATCTGCACAATTTGCTGTTGCTTTTTCTTCACCCAAGCTAACTGTTTCGATTTGTTTATCTTGCACGCCTAACAAGTTCAATGATTTTTTAACTGCTACTGCACGGCGTTGACCCAATGAAACGTTGTACTCACGTGTACCGCGCTCATCCGTATTACCTTGCAATACTACTTTAGCGTTGCTGTTAGCTAGCAAGTATTTAGCGTGCGCTTCCACTAGTGGACGGAACTCCGCTTTTACTGCGTCGCTATCAAAGTCAAAGTAGATGTTTCTTTTTGACAAGATGTTGTTTGGATCTTTCAATGGGTTATTGCCATTGTTAGCGTTGCTATCAATCACTACTTCTTTAACGCCAGAAGTGTCTGCTGAACCATTTGCAGATGATTGTGTTGATGCACCTGCTGGGCTTTTATCTTGCACGCCAGCTGGCTTGTCTGTCATTGGTGTGCTTTTACAAGCTGACAATAATGCTGCTAACACTAATGCACCCAATACTTTTTTATTAAACATTCCCTTATTCATTACACTCTCCTTTAGTAAAAACAAATCTATCTATTACATACTACTAATTCAGTAACGGGCCCCAAGCTGGCTCACGTATATCTCCGCCAGACTCACTCAGGCGCTGCTTGACGCGACCATCTGCAGACACGGCAGCAAGCGCACCACGACCCGCTGTTCTGGTCGCATAAAGCACCACACGGCCATTAGGCGCAAAGCTAGGTGACTCATCCTGATTACCTTCGCTTAGAATCTGCACTTGCCCAGTTGCTAAATTTTGTAATGCGACGCGATATCTCCCACCGTCATTGCGAATCATCGCCAACGACTTACCATCCGGTGAAAAACGCGGGCTTAAATTGTAAGGGCCATCAAACGTAACGCGCTGTGCGTCACCGCCGATAGATGACACTTTGTAAATTTGCGGACTACCGCCTCGGTCAGAACTAAAATAAACCCACTTAGCATCCGGCGACCAAACTGGCTCTGTATCAATGGCATTGCTTTTGGTCAGCTGCCTTAAGCCACTGCCATCAGCATTAATTAAATAAAGCTGTGAGTTTGCTGCATGCGTTAATACGATAGCAAGTTTACTACCATCTGGCGACCATGCAGGTGCACTATTATTGCCTTTAAAGCTAGCTAAGGTAATGCGTTGCCCTGTCATCAATGACTGCACAAAGATAATAGGCTTTTTCTTCTCAAATGAAACGTAAGCGATTTTAGTGCCATCTGGTGACCATGCCGGAGAAATAATCGGCTCATTAGATGACACCACAGTTTGTGGGTTAACGCCGTCCGCATCCGCCACTTGCAATGCATAACGCCCTTTGGATTTATTAATGTAGGCAATGCGGCTTGCAAATATCGCTGACTCACCGGTTAGCTTTTGGTAAATCACGTCTGCAATCTTATGCGCAGTCATGCGCAATTGACTAGGCGTGATGTTGTAGTCCATATCGGCCAACTGGGTTTGCTTAAGCACATCACCCAGCTGGAAACTTACTTTAAGGCGATTACCAGGCAACACTTCAATTTTACCTACGGCAATAGCTTGTGCTTGCAGGCTAGCCCAATCACTGTATTTTACTTGCGATATAGCGCTAGGCTTACTCGCCACGCCAGCCGTCTCCAGCACGCGAAACATGCCGCTACGGCGCAAGTCGGCACTGATGATATTGGCGATATTTTCTTGGTTTTTAACTGCATCCTGGTTAAAAGGCACAATGGCGATAGGCAATTGCTGCGCATTACCGCCGCTAATTTCAATTTCCAAGGCGGCATGGCTTACTGAAGTCATCATTGCAGATACGGTGATTGTGCAAACAAGCAGCACTCTCTGAAATAAACTAGGCATTTTTTTCATATAGCGTATGGTCAGTAAGGTGTTAAAAAGTTCATGAAATTTTACTGCAATCTGCAATAGATGCCAGCGCATTTACACTTGCTTACATTTCACCTACCCCGTATTTAGTCTTTACTGGGGTGGAAAGTCAGCTTTAATGTCCTGAACTGTGAGAATAAAGTTTTATCTTCAGGCAACGGCAAGGGCTCAGAGGCACGAATCGCACGCTCAACCGCATCATCGCAACTGGCGTTACCGCTAGACTTTATCAGTTTTGGTGATGGACTTATTTCGCCAGTAGGTAACAAGGCGATTTCAAACTTCAATTCAGGGTTGCCATCACCGCATAGGGACTTATTCACATTATTGCGAATTCTCGCCTGTATCTTAGCTTTAAACTCATCTACCACGCCAGCCTTAGCCGCGCTGACTTTAGGCTCGGCCGATGTGCCGGAATCGCTTAGACTTTCTTGCTGCAGCTTTTTCAGCGCATCGTTGACCGGCGGCTTTTTAGGCTTTTCTGCCGGCTCTTGCAATAGCTGTTTCTGCAACTCAGCTAGCTGATCAACTTTCTTGACCGGTTTAACTGGCTCTTTTGGCAGCTCTTTAATCGGCTCTTTCTTAACCGGCTTTTTGGGCGCTTCATGTTTAATCACAATCTCAGGCGCGGGCTTAGGTTCAGGCTTGGGTTCGATTACTGGCTCTGGTTTCGGTTCAAGCTTAGGTGTTTCTTTCACCTCGGGCACTGGCGGCGTCACTTCAGGCTTGGGTACATTGGCAGCAGGCAAGCTATTCCACAACTCAACCTCGGCAATGCTGACAGGGTGCGTGGTTTTCCAGTTAAATGAAATCAACAAGGCACCCAACAGTATGGCGTGCACAGTGATAGAAAGCACACCGGCTTTGAATGAGTCTGGATTTTCGCGCTGACGTAACATGATGTAATTAGAAATGAACTGCACCTTAAACTGGTTTTAGCAGCAAACCAACTTTATCGACACGATTGGTCTTGAGCAGATCCATAATGCCAATCACATCTTCGTATTTAACGTTTTTATCCGCGGCGATAACCACAGAGCGCTCAGGAGATTTCGTGAGCGTAGCCTGTACCGCCACCAACAACTCATCACGCTGCATGGCTTTGCTATCTAGCTCTATGCTGCCATTTTTCTTCACCGTCACCACTACAGGCGGCAATTTAGGTTGATTCAGCGCTTGCCCAGCACCTGGCAACTCAACGATGCCAGGGTTAGTCATAGGTGCGGTCACCATAAAAATAACCAACAGAACCAAGGTCACGTCGATATACGGCACGACGTTGATTTGATTCATCATGCGGCGTTTACGTGTTCTGCTCATCACGCAACTCCTGTTGAAATCAATTTAAAAGTAAACATCAAGCACACCGCCATTTAAGATTTGCGCTGCAAAATATTAGTAAATTCTTCCATAAAGCTTTCGTAGCGTACAGAGAGCCTATCCACAGAACTGGCAAATCGGTTATAGGCAATCACCGCTGGAATCGCCGCAAATAGGCCAATTGCTGTGGCCACTAACGCCTCAGCAATGCCGGGCGCCACTTGGGTGAGGGTTGCTTGCCCAACGCTGGATAAGCCTCTAAACGCATTCATAATGCCCCACACGGTGCCAAACAAACCAATATACGGACTAACAGAACCTACTGATGCAAGGAAAGGCAGGTGTGCATCAAGCTCATCCATCTCACGGTTGTAAGCAGCGCGCATGGCACGGCGTGCACCTTCCATCACATCAGATACATCCATACGTGTCTGTTGCTTATGGCGTGCGTACTCTTTGAAACCCGCTTCAAAAATACTTGCCATGCCTTGTGGTTTACGACGATGACTAGTAATGCTGTCATACAACTTATTGAGATCGCCACCGCTCCAGAACGTATCTTCAAAATCTTCTGCGTCACGCTCTGCACGCTTAACGGTGGCTACTTTAATGAAAATATACCACCAAGAAAATAAAGACGTGATGATCAAAATAAGCATCACCAGTTGCACCGGTAAACTTGCGCCTGCTACCAGGCTGAAAAAAGACATATCACTACTAGCGCTCATAACTTCTCCACTTTTTATCTACCGCTCTTTTGATCTAATACCTTGTTAAGCCGTGTGTTTGTAAACGCGCGACTGAACCGCATCGGCCATGATTTAATGTATCAACCACGCCAAACTGCACGCGGCTATGTTACTCAAGCATTGCTTGTTTAATTTGTGCTGGAATCCCTACAGGCTTAAAGGTTGCGGCATTCACAAAAGCCGCTTTCACATGCGCGTTAATCAGTAACTCACCATTACGCGTAATGGTTTGTGCTAACTCGATACTACCGTGGCCGATTTTAACGATATCGCAATGAATTTCAAGTATGTCATTAAAGTAGGCTGGCTTCTTAAAGGTAATAGACAGGCTATGCACCACGATTATGATACCTTGACTGTCCTTTAATTCAGTTTGCTCAAACCCTAATGCTCGTAGCCACTCGGTTCGGGCACGCTCCATGAAGTTCAAGTAATTGGAATGATAAACGACACCGCCAGCATCAGTGTCCTCATAATAAACGCGCACTGGCCAACTAAAGTTTTTCTGCATACTCATGGGAAAATTTTAACACAGCAGAAAAATTCTTCGGCTTTAATCTATTGCCATCCATCTCGAATTTTTCGGTATGAGTAATCATCCCCAGCCAGCTTACCTTTTTCGTACCATTGTCGCGCTAAACCGTCGTTTCTATCAACAAACAAACCTAGCTCGTACATATACCCAATATTACCCATTGCAAAGCCATGTCCATCATTGGCTGCCAACATTAAATTTTCAAATGCTAATTTGTAATCTTTACTTACACCATAACCATTTAAATACATCCATCCGATACCACCAGTTGCCTCAGTCGAACCCAGGTTAGATGCGGCTTTATACCATTTAATCGCCTCACCATAGTTTTGATTAACGCCATACCCATCAATAAAAAGGCGCGCTAAAGCCATTTGGCTTTTAATATGATTATGTTCAGCAGCTAGTAAATAATATTTTGCCGCCTCTTCATTACTTTTGTTTACACCAACACCCCAACGATACTTTTCTGCTTTTGCATAAATTTGGTCTAACTTTTCATTGTCATACGACTCAGAAACCGCTTCACGCTGATCGTCATTTTTTAAAGGCGCTTTTAACGCCTCATTACTCATGAAGGCTAATGGATGTTTAGTCTCGTAATGGGAATAGTAATATTGAGCGGCATAGCCCATGGTAAACATCGCAACAATAAAGCCAATGCCAATGGCAAAACCACTAACCACCCACCTTAAGAACCAAACCATATCAATACATCCTTAAATTAAGCGCTGAATTAAATTACACACCCAAACTGATGGCAGCACCAATGGATTAAGAGAACCAATGGATTAAGAGAAAAAGTGCGCTACACACCGCTACTCACTTACAAACTGCTCGCCAGAGTTTAAATGGCTAGGTACAGCCAAACCGAAATGTTGATAGGACTGACTGGTGGCCACCCTGCCGCGCGGTGTGCGCATCAAGAAGCCTTGCTGAATCAAATATGGCTCCAGCACATCTTCAATCGTGTCGCGCTCTTCGCCAATCGCGGCAGCCAAGTTATCCAAGCCTACCGGCCCGCCACCGAATTTCTCCAGTACCGCGAGCAGCAGCTTCCTATCCATTACATCAAAGCCGAGCTTATCCACATCGAGCATTCTCAGTGCGGCATCGGCAATGCTGGCGCTTACTTTGCCATCTGCTTTGACTTGGGCGTAGTCACGCACACGGCGTAATAAGCGGTTAGCAATACGCGGAGTGCCGCGGGAGCGCTTTGCAATCTCCAGCGCGCCGGTGTCCACCATTTCTACATCCAGCAAACCGGCAGAGCGCTGCACAATGCGGCCTAACTCCTCAGAGGTATAAAACTCTAATCGGGACACGATGCCAAAACGATCGCGTAATGGATTAGTCAGCATGCCGGCACGGGTGGTGGCGCCCACCAAGGTAAATGGCGGTAAATCCAGGCGCACACTACGCGCAGCCGGCCCCTCACCAATCATGATATCCAGACGGTAATCTTCCATCGCTGGGTATAGAATTTCTTCCACCACCGGCGACAGCCTGTGTATTTCATCAATAAACAGTACATCATTTGGCTCTAAATTCGTCAGCAGCGCTGCCAAATCACCCGCACGCTCAAGTACTGGCCCTGAGGTTTGGCGCATATTGACGCCCATTTCCTTGGCAATAATATGCGCCAAGGTAGTTTTGCCCAAGCCAGGCGGGCCAAACAGCAGAACATGATCTAACGCCTCACTGCGGCCACGGGCAGCATTGATAAATATCTCCAGCTGCGCACGCGCTTTTTCCTGACCGATATACTCATCCAACACTTTGGGCCGGAGTGCACGCTCTAGCGCGTCCTCCTGCGGACTCACGACATCCGGGGCGATTAAACGGTCAGTTTCTATCATACAACTTCATCTGCTCTCTTATTTTGCAAAATTACCCAATGTGAAACGAGTGTTAAACCAACCGCTAACAGCGTTGGTCCTAAAAAAATACCGATAAAGCCAAACATCAGAATGCCACCTAACACGCCCAACACAACTAGCAACAAGGGCAAATGTGATGAGTGACTAATCAAAATGGGTTTAACAACATTATCTACCATGCTAATCACTAACAACCCATAAACCAGCAGAAAGATTGCCCAGCCTTGGTCGCCATGATTAAACAGCCACAATGAGGCTCCGCCCCATACCAATGGCGGGCCGACTGGAATCACCGATAAGAAAAATGTAGCCAGTGCTAATAATAACGGCGCAGGTGCACCCGCCAGCCAAAAACCAAACAGTCCGACACTAGCTTGCGCAAGCGCGGTACCGAACACGCCCAGCATCACGCCTTTCACCGTATTACATGACAACACTAGCATCTCCTGCCCCAGTTCACCACCCAAGCGCTGCACGATGGCCGTTATCGCGGCTGCCAGCTTTGTACCATCCCGATAAAAGAAAAATGCAACGAATACCACGAGCACTAACTGTACAAAGCCACCCATGACCACCTGCACGACCTTCAATAAAAACTCACGAATCGGATCTGCATACTGGTTAAGCAGATGCATTAATTCCTCATGGCTCACAACGACACGCTGCCAAGATTCAGCCAAGGGGGCACCAACAATCGGTAGGTTTTTTAGCCATGATGGTGCAACAGGCTGCATGCTTTGCAGCACAGCCTGTGCTTCATCTAACAATAACGTAGCAGAATCTGCAAGATTCATTGCCAAATAGGCCATGGGCAAAATCATCGCAAATAGTAAGAGCAGCGTCATGGTGGCAGCGGCGAGCATATCGCGCTTACCGAGAAGCTCCCATATGCGCTGGTATAGCGGCCAAGTAAACACACAAATGATGGCAGCAAATAGCATTGCCGCCATAAATGGATACAACACAAAAACACAGCCCACTATCAGTAGCGATATCGTGGTGATACGGGCGATTTGGTTGGTGTTAATCATGCGGAGCCCTCAAATTATCGGCTACCTATCTATTGCAGCCACGTGCCCTTACATCATACTGCATCCTACTTTGAAAGTAATTTTAATGCTTGCTTAATGCCGTCTGTCACACTGATTTCTTTATCTAGCAACTTAACAGCGGCCACCGCCTCGCGTTCGTTATAGCCCAACGCCAGCAAAGCATTAAGCACATCGCTGGTGGCTGACTTAGGCTGGTGCTCGCTCATGGCAGCTACACCATCAATCGTGAATTTGTCTTTTAACTCCAACAGCAAACGTTCAGCCGTTTTCTTACCGACCCCAGGCACGCGTGTCAGCATGCTTGCCTCTTGCAGCGCGACCGCTTGCACCAAATCATCAATGGATAGGCCGCTTAAAATAGATAACGCTGATTTAGCGCCAATACCGTTCACTTTTAGTAGTTGCCGAAATGTGGCACGCTCTTGACTAGTGCCAAATCCATATAGCAGCTGCGCATCCTCCCGCACCACAAAGTGCGTGAGCATAACGACTTTATCACCGATAGCAGGCAGGTTATAAAACGTGCTCATTGGCACTTCACACTCGTAACCCACCCCATTACAATCAATTAACACCAATGGGGGTGTTTTTTCTAATAAGGTACCGCTTAATCGACCAATCATCGGGCATTCCATTACAAAATAATAACGAACAATAACGCATGGCTGCGCATCACAGCAAGTGTAGATTTAAGCATGCGATACCGCATCTTAAAACCAAGCACGCATATAGCTGGCATCTACTGACAACACAGGGAAAAACAGGGAGAAATAGAACGAAACAAACGAATTAGGTAGGCAAGAAAGCAACAACCTCAACAAATGATTACCCAACCAAATAATCAGCCAACTAGGCGACCGCCACGCACACGGAAACCGGCAGTCGCCATTAAACCCAAGCCCTGACCGCCATGCGCATGGCAAATTGCACAAGCAAGTGCATCAGCAGAGTCTGGCTTTGGTGCAGCAGGTAATTTAAGCAGACGCTTCACCATCTCTTGCACCTGCTCTTTTTGCGCATGCCCATTACCGACAACCGCCTGCTTTACCTGCAGCGCGGTATATTCAGCAACGCTTAAATTGCGGATAACGGCAGCACTGATCGCAGCGCCACGCGCCTGCCCAAGCAACAAAGTCGATTGTGGGTTAACGTTGACGAATACTTTCTCAATCGCCACCTGATTGGGCTGGTAAGTATCGATTACTTCAAACAATCCATCTAGGATGATTTTGAGGCGAGCGGGCAACTCTTCACGCTCTGGGTCGCCCTCCACCTTACTTTTTTTGCCACTAGCGGTTTTGATGGTACCGCTGGCGATATAGGTGATTTTCTCACCTACTTTTTCAATCACGCCAAAGCCTGTTAACCGCAGACCCGGGTCTATGCCGAGAATTCTTGTAACACTCACAGCATGCCCTTAGTGGGTTTAATCATGCAGGTTTATTCTTCAATCACTGCAGATGTATAAACATCTTGCACGTCATCTAAGTCTTCCAGCGCATCTAGAATTTTTTGCATTTTTACCGCATCATCACCAGTGAAGATAACTTCAGCGTCAGGTTTCATGGTGACTTCACCCATCACCGCTTTCAAACCCGCGGCTTCCATAGCTTCTTTAACCGCCACAAAGTCAGCTGGTGGTGTAATCACTTCAATACTGCCATCATCATTGGTCACCACATCTTCAGCGCCTGCTTCAAGTGCAACTTCCATCACTTTATCCTCTGAGGTACCTGGCTCATACACCAAGCTACCGCAGTGCTTAAACATAAAAGCAACGGAGCCATCGGTACCTAAATTACCGCCGTGTTTACTCAAGGCATGACGCACATCCATCACCGCGCGTTGTTTATTATCAGTTAAGCAATCAATAATGATGGCGGCACCATTGATGCCGTAGCCTTCATAGCGGATTTCTTCATAGCTAACACCTTCTAACTCACCCGTCCCTTTTTTAATGGCACGTGTAATGTTATCTGATGGCATATTTTCTTCTTTTGCCAAAGCAACAGCCGCACGTAAACGTGGGTTCATATTAGCATCACCGCCACCGAGACGAGCCGACACTGTGATTTCTTTGATGATTTTAGTAAAAATCTTACCGCGTTTTGCGTCTTGGCGACCTTTGCGGTGTTGAATATTTGCCCACTTACTGTGACCTGCCATGTTTAGATCCTAATTTCCAACTAAATAAGGCAGATTTTATCACATGCGTTTACCCAAATTACAGGGTTTTAAATGAGGGGGCTTGAGGTTAATCGCTTATAAGCACTAAATGCCTATAAGCGATTCAATCATGTTTACTCTTGCCCAATGGCAGGGTCAACAGGGGCGTGCTTTTTAATGCTAACGAAAGAGATAATCACTAACGATAATGCAATTAGTACCATGCCTATCAATTCCATACGATTAGGCACTTCATTTAACTGTATCCACGCCGCCAACACACCAATCACTGGTGCTAGCATAGAAGCCATACTAGCTATGCCCGCCGGCAAAATCTGCAAGGCATATAGCCATAACAGCCAAGCCAGCGCACCGCTTAAAAACACATTAAACAATACAGAGCCAATAAAGTAACCAGTCCATTGTATCGGCGGTGCCGGTACAATAAACGCAATTGCCAGCATAGGCACAGAGCCTAACATCATCGGCCACGCCGTTAGGTTTAATAAATCTAGATGCGGGCTACGTCGATGTAGTTTTTTAGAAATAATGGCTGAAAGCGCCCAAGATATGCCTGAGATAATGGCTAAAAACATGCTAAAGCCATCGGCTTTGATATGTAACGGGTCAAATATCAGCAGCATACCGAACACAGCAGAGATCACGGCCAACCACTGCCAGCCCTGCACTTTTTCACCTAGCATCGGCCAAGCAAGCAGCATTACCCAGAATGGCATGGTATAGGTGAGTACAGCTGTTTTACCTGCGCCACCTTCAACCAAGGCCCAAATTAATAAGCCGGTAAAACCTACCGTTTGCAACAAGCCCAATACCAGCATGGTTGGGAACTCTTTAAGACCCAAAGGCCGCTTGGTGGCATAAATAACGACAAATAGCACAACCGCACCAAAGAACACACGCAAGGCTGCAAACTGAAACGGGCCTGCATATTGCAGCGCGCTCTTCATCACCACCCAGTTGTAGCCCCAAATAATGGTGAGTACGATCAGCGCAGCAAATGCGCTAATGATTTTTTTTGTACTATTTTCCATCTGTTTTCTATGCCTTAATCATTTGCTTGCGCAAACTGCTTAGTTCCAAATATGCGTGACTGCTTTCCAATTGCCATCCGCTTGTTTGCGGTATACCAAATGTACATTACCGCCAAAAGTCTGTTTTTCACCTTGCGCATTTAACATCGCACCCGCCCAGTTACCACGCTGGAAAGCCAGATTACCATCTTCCACCGCATCCACTAAAGTGAGTTGGTGCTCAATGACACCTGCATCAATCAAGCCAGCAAAAAACGTTTGAATCGCGGCAGCACCTACCACAGGCTCACCTGCTGGTGCAGGCATCACCACAGCACTGTCAGCGTAAAGCGCGCCAATCGCGGCAGAATTTTTAGTGTTGAAGGCATGGTCGAAACTTTGGTTGATTGCGCTAATTTGTTCTTGAATACTGCTCATGTGATCTCCTCATCTCTTGAAAATTATTTACTTCTACTTGGTTAACTCTGGAATGCCTAAGTTGATTAAGTCCAACATCTGGTGCAACTGTGCACGTTGCGCTTCATCCAGCGCTTTCATACACTGCCTCAATCTTTGGTAGTAATCAGGCATTACTACATCCAGCTTTGCCTGACCCGCATCGGTAAGGTGTATCAACACACTGCGCCTATCACTTTTGGTATATATACGCTCCACTAAACCGCCTTGCTCCAAGCCATCAATCAAGCCGGTCATGGTTGCACGTGTAACACCAGCTTTATCTGCTAACACCGAGGGCGTTGAAGAGTAAGACTCCTCACGCATCAGCAAAATAAGTACCCACCAGCGCCCTTGCAACAAACCATGCTTACTCAAGCAAGTATCCAACGCGATGGATAAATCAGTTGCAACCCGCAGCAAATGTAAAAAGCTCGATATTGCCGTGATATCCGCATCAGGATATCGTTCAGCAAATTTATGGAGCACCCCAGTGGTAGGTAAGTCTTTTAGTTCTAGCATAATTAGGCTCATTATAGTTAGCTGGCTAACCATGTCAAGATATCATTTACAGATTAGGCTGATATAAATTTGTAGCAGAACAAAATCAAGCACTAGATACCCAATAAAAACACGGTGCCATTTGTAAAATCACAGACCTAAACTCACGCAGAAGCGCGCAAATACAAGCATCGACAAACTCACGCAAACCCAGTGCTTATGAATTAGTTACAGACAATTACATTGATAAATAAGTTTTTCATTTAAACTATCGAAATAAAATCTTACGAATTACCCTGCAATTTGTAATGCGAGTAAGTTTAGTTTTTAGAAATGGTTTTTCTATTTTACCGGTTTAAATAAGGAACATAATGAAACGCTTTTTGATGTTATTAATGGTTGCAATTACTTGTGTCAGCTTTATGTCTTCATTGGCAGAAGCTAAACGTTTTGGCGGTGGCAGCAGTTTTGGCAAGAGCAGACCAGCACCGACAAAACAATCACAAAGAGCGCCAGAATCTACACCTAAACCTGCACAGTCAGGCGCCAGCAAGTGGTTGGGGCCATTAGCAGGTTTAGCCGTTGGTGCCGCACTCGCCAGCATGTTTGCAGGATCAGGCATCGGCGATGCAATGGGCTCTATATTAATGGTGCTAGCAATTGCAGTTGCAGCCATGTTTTTAATCTCTAGATTTAAAAAGTCACAGCAACCGAACATGCAATACGCAGGCACCGGTGGCGCATACCAAGCACCAAGCCTAAACACTGAGCCCGTATTAAGCAGTGGCAGCCAAACCAGAAGCAGCAATCAAATTCCGCATGACTTTCCAGTAGATAGCTTTTTGAGAAGCGCTAAAGCGTCTTTTATCCGCTTACAGGCAGCCAATGATAGAAAAGACATTAACGATGTACGCGAATATACAACCCCTGAAGTCTTTGCAGAAATCTCCATGCAAATGCAAGAGCGAGGCAATGACGTGCAGACCACTGAAATTGTTGCTATTAACGCAGAGTTATTAGAAGTGGCAAATGAAGATGCATATGTGATTGCCAGCGTGCGGTTTACTGGCCAATTGCGTGAAAACAATGGTGCATTGGAAAGCATAGATGAAGTGTGGCACATACAAAAAGACGCGACCAATAGCCAAGAAAAATGGTTACTGGCAGGGATTCAGCAACTAAATTAAGCTTAACGCGAGCTTGATTGAAAATTGAGAAATCAGTCGGTAGTGGCTATGGCAACAAATATTTACATAGTCACTGCTTGCTGTCAGTTAGCTTAATCACCTTGCGACTGCGCTAGAAAGCTATTACCATCAAAACCATGGGGAATTAGCAGCCTCCCCGTTTCAAGACATTCACGTCCAAGGCCTGCTCTAAATCTTATGGCATAATGCCTTAGAGGAGAAGCTATGGACGCTCATAACAACAAAAACCTAAACTCAGCCCCCAACCCGGTACCGTTTGTAGAAGCTGTTTTCTACTGGCTCAAGCTTGGTTTTATCAGTTTCGGCGGCCCTGCCGGGCAAATCGCCATCATGCATCATGATCTAGTGGAAAATAAGCGCTGGATTTCAGAAAAGCGCTTTTTACATGCATTGAACTATTGCATGCTACTGCCAGGCCCTGAAGCACAACAATTGGCTACCTATATTGGTTGGCTCATGCACCGCACTTGGGGTGGCATCATTGCTGGCACCTTATTTTTTCTGCCTTCGTTTTTCATCCTAGTGGGTCTTGCTTACATCTATATGGCCTACGGCTCAGTGCCTGCGGTTGCAGGGGCGCTATATGGCATTAAGCCCGCAGTAGTTGCAATTGTGATGTTCGCCGCCTATAGAATCGGCTTGCGCACGCTTAAAAACAACGTTATGTGGGGCATTGCCGCAGCAGCTTTCTTGGCAATTTTCGCCCTTAAATTACCGTTCCCGATCATTGTGCTAACGGCTGGATTAATAGGCTATATCGGTGGCAATCATTACCCCAAGTATTTTAAATTAGGTGGCGGTCACGGATCTGCACAGAAAAGCTATGGTGCAGCGATCATTGACGACGACACGCCAACCCCATCACATGCACTCTTTAGCTGGCATAGGCTATGGCAAGTGGCCATCAGCGGTATAGCGCTATGGCTAATTGCGATGGCGGTATTAATCGCCAATTATGGCTGGCAAGGTGCATTTACGCAGATGGGCTGGTTTTTTACCAAAGCGGCTTTGCTGACCTTTGGTGGCGCTTATGCAGTATTACCTTATGTGTACCAAGGGGCTGTTGAACATTACCACTGGCTTACCCCGACACAAATGATAGATGCACTGGCACTTGGCGAAACCACGCCCGGCCCACTGATTATGGTGGTGACATTTGTAGGGTTTGTTGGCGGCTGGGTGACGCAGGCATTTGGCGCTGACGCCTTATTTGCTTCAGCTTTTATCGCTGCAACCGTTGTCACCTTTTTCACGTTTTTGCCAAGCTTTGTGTTTATTTTGTTGGGTGGTCCATTCATCGAAACTACGCATGGCAACCTTAAATTCACCGCGCCATTAAGTGCCATTACCGCAGCTGTGGTCGGCGTTATCGTTAACTTAGCGCTGTTCTTTGCGTACCATGTATTTTCGCCGCAAGGGCTTACAGGTCAGATTGACTGGCTTTCAGTTGCATTGACCGCTTTGGCGACTATTGCAATCTTCAAGTACAAAGCCAATGTCATTTTGGTGATTGCTGCGGGCGCCATACTGGGCATGGCTTGGCAGTTGCTTGCATAATGCCTCACAGGAAAAATGCACTACCCCAAGCTTAGTGGATAGTGCAAATATCTAATTAAAGCAGCATAAGGATTAGCCAAAGACTAAAACATTTAAACCAATACACACCAATCATAAAACTCATTATTTACCGATGAACGTACCAATCGACTTTAGCCTCTAATAGCATTGGTAAAAGTAATTATTGGTGTATATTTACTCTTTATACAGTATTTTTTGCACAACACTTTTTTGGACGTATTTTTACGCATCACAAGGGAGAGCAGCATGAAAACACTACAACAATTACTAGATGGTAAAAAGTATAAAGAGGTCATTTCAATCGCACCGCACCGCCCTGTATTTGATGCGCTAGTCATCTTAGCGGAATACAAAATCGGCGCTTTAATTGTGCTGGATGGGCAAAACTTAGTCGGTATTTTTTCTGAACGCGATTACGCGCGTGAGGTAATTCTTAAAGGCAGGTCATCAAAAACTACCTGTATCAACGAAGTGATGACCAGCAAGGTGTTAAGTGCCAGCCCCAGTGACTCTGTAGAGCATGCTTTGTCACTGATGACAGAGCACCGCATCCGGCATTTACCTGTAGTGGTAGACGAGAAAGTGGTAGGCGTACTCTCGATAGGTGACTTAGTTAAAGAAACCATTGCATACCAGCAAGAGCTGATTAAGCAGCTACAAAGCTACATTAAGAGCTAGCTTGCCAATAGTTGGACAAAGATAACCTAAGGACAACCTCGGCACCACCGTGATTATTTACCACGAATCATGGCACTAATCAGGTTTTTACCTAGCCATTTGGATAACGCCGTTACTGCCAGCAAATGCAGAACAACCATGCCCTGTAATAAGTAAGATAAAGCTTCGTGCAAATCAACAGGCCAATCTTCACCCCACAACTCATCCGTGCGGCTCAGCCAGCCTGTAAGCGCTAGCAAGAAAATCAACGCCCACATCACGTAAACCGCATATTGCCCCAACGGGTTGTGCCCAACGTAATCATGTTTCTCACGCTTCAGGAGCGATTGCACATGTGACTTAATCGCGTTAACCCCAGGCAAGTGCAGCTTTGAGGCTTCTATACGCGCAAAACAAAAGCCATTGACTAAACGTAACAGCACTAATCCAGCGCAGACATAGCCTATCAAGCGGTGCGCATAGCCAGATTCATTAAAGAAATTAACAATCACCCCTGCTGCCACTAGCCAATGGGTTAACCTTACAATCAATGTCCACTTCATCATTATTTTTCTATCGCATTAGTGCAAAAGTAACTTCACTCAAGATAGGTGACTTAACTTAATATCAGCCAAAGTAGCAACCCCAGAAAGCGCCATAGTCATCTCCAACTCATCGCGCATCAAACGTATCACATGAGCAACGCCTAGCGCACCCGCAACAGAGAGTCCCCAAATGTAAGGGCGGCCAATCATCACGGCATCGGCACCTAACGCTAGCGCTTTAAATGCATCTTGCCCACGGCGAATACCGCTATCAAAAAGCAGGCAAGCTTTGCCAGCAACCATGCTGGCAATTTCAGGCAACACGGTAAGACTGCTAGGCACACCGTCTAACACACGTCCGCCATGATTGGAAACCACTAAGCCATCGCAACCCAGACGCAAGACGTTTGCCACATCATCAGTATGCAATACGCCCTTCACCAGCAGTGGCACTTTGATTTGATCTCGCAACCAAGCAACATCATCCCAGTTCGGCGCCTGCGACATCCAGCCATCAAACACCAGGCTTTGATGCGCCTGTACCGGCGGCTGTGACAATGGAGACTCCAGGTTCACCGCGCGCACGCCGCCAGGTAGCTCCATAACGGCCTGTTTAACAGGCGCATCCACAGTAAACATCACTGCGTTGTAACCTGCGGATAATGCACGATTGAGCAAACGCAAAGTACGTGACCGATCACCCTGCCAGTACAACTGGAACCATAAAGGCTGAGCTGCCGCCTCGATAATTTCTTCTAGCGATTGGCTGGCAAGGCTACTGACGACCATTTGCCCAGCTTGCGCATTGGCGGCCATGGCACTCACTTTTTCACCATGATCATGAAACAAGCGCTGGTATGCGATTGGCGCTAGCAATAAGGGATGCTCAAAATCTTGCCCAAATAAATTGAGTCGTGTGTGACCACCCTTTACATCCACCAACGGCCTAGACATCAATTGCACATGATCAAATACATCTAAATTGGCTTTTAGGCTGATACCTTTACCCGAGCCGCCTTCAAGGTAATGCAAAACCTCTGGGCTTAATCTTGGCTGGGCATGCGCAAGATAATCTTCTGCGGTTTGGATACCGGGCGGAATCGCTGTCAACTTGCTTAGCAAAGCCATTACTCAGCCCATAAGCGTAAAAGATTATGGTACACACCCGTTAGATGCACGACCGCCTCAGACTCACCCACTGTTTGGCGTAGCTGCGCCAGCGAGATATCCATATCGTACAACAGGCGACGTTTTTCAGCGTCACGCACCATGCTCTGAATAAACATAAAACAAGCCACCCGCGCGCCTTTGGTCACCGGCGTCACTTGATGGACAGAAGAGGATGGATACACCACCATGCTGCCTGCTTTTAACTTGAATGCATGGCGACCAAAGGTATCCTCTATCATGAGCTCACCACCTTCATATTCATCAGGTTCTGATAAAAACAAAGTCGCAGAGACATCGGCACGCACATAGCCGCTTCCATCTGGCATCATGCGCATCGCATTATCGACATGAAAACCATAATGATTGGTTTGACCAATATAACGGTTGAAAAATGGCGGTAAAATTCTAGATGGAAGTGCCGTGGAGAAAAACAGTGGATTACGGCCAAGTGCCATATGCACTAATTGCCTGAGGGCGCGTATTTCTGGTGCACTCTCCGGCAACTGCTGGTTATTTTTCACAATTGCAGCCTGGGTACCCGCGGTGACTCTACCATCGACCCAGCTTGCGTTGGCTAGCAAACGCCGCGCTTCTACTAGCTCTTCAGCGGTTAATACATCAGGCACATGCTGCAACATACGATTCCCTTAGATTGCGCTAATTGTTAGATTGTACTAACTTTGGGTTAGTCTTTAAGACCTTCGGCCTTGATAATTGCCAAGGTTTTGGTATCAAAGTAGATTTCTACCTTTTTACCATCTTTATTACGGCCATACATCTCATAGCAATTACCATCTACTTTAAATTTTTTGATGGTATAACCTTCATCGGTTAACGCTTTTTTAAGTGTGTCTTCTGATGCCCACTCTTCTTTTGGGTGCACAGGGCAATCTGCCGATGCGTGTGCGTAAATAGGGAGTAAAGCCAATAGTGCGAACAATACGCGCATATTCATATCCTTATATCAATTAAGTTTCAGCCCACAGGTGAGCGAGGTTGTAATGGTGACAGTGATTTAATCACCGCTATGCTATCGACTACTTATCAACGAAATTAATTCAATTATTAGGCACGCACAAGTAAGTTGCGCCCTTAACTAGCATTAAAAAATCAAATCATAAACAGAAAAAGCCATGAGGGCTACTCATGGCTTTTTTGGCATAACAACTTAGAACTTGATCTCAGTTGTTAAGATTGCGGTTCTACTGTTGCCTGGAGTCAGGAAGGCGCCGTTATCATAAACATCGCCATAATAGACTTTATCAAACAAGTTCTTCACGTTTAAACGTACCGCCCATTTTTTTGCCTCATAAGCAGCCATTACATCCCAGCGAGTATAGCCTGGCACCACATTAGGCTTGAATGCACCATTCACAAAGTTAGTACCTGCAGCACCACTTGGGTTATAACCAGTACGTTCGCCTTTAGCCTCAAAACCACCACCGATTTTCCAGTTGCCAGCGATGGTATAGGTTGTCCACAAATTGGCAGTCATAGCCGGTGTATTACGTGCGCGTTGGCCTTTGTATCCTGCGTAAGCGCTGTAAACAGTCCCTGCGGGCCCGTTAGCACCACCAGTACTAATATTTTGGGCCACCTCAAGGATTTTAGCATCCATAAATGCAACGCCACCAAACACTTCCCAGTTATCTGTCAGATGACCTGCCAGCTCAAACTCTAGGCCATCGGTACGACGCTTTTTAGTAAGGATACTTGCGGTAGCTTCTAAATCAGTACTACGTTCCCAGTCTTTAGTTGTACGGTATAGTGCTGTACGGAACGATAAATCTCCGTCCAAAAATAGCCATTTCGCACCCAACTCAACCGTTTTACTTCGTTCAGGTGGCAACGGTGCCACTGTCAGCTGGTACAAATCTGCCGTTGGGCTGAATGAGTCGCTAAAACTAACGTAGTAATGGCTATCTGGTGTTTGGTGCCAAGACAAACCAGTACGGTAACTATTCTCACCATAATTTAAATGTGTATTTCTTGTACTTGAATAATCAGCCTTCATTTCGTCACGACGCAGACCCACTAACAAATCCCAATTTTTTACAAATTCAATCGTATCTTGTGCATAAACTGCGTAGTTATCCGCATCAAATTTATTTGCTACCCCTGTTACTTGGCTTTCAGTGTAGCCAGGCACAGATGCAGTTCCTATATTTCTCAGGCTCTGGCGATATGAGTCCTCTTTCAAATACTCAACACCTGCCAATACTTGATGTTTCATTCCCGCCAAATTTAATTTGGTGCTGAAGTCTGATTGCAAATTCAATGTATCGTAACTTGCTTTTCGTGCCTGGTTCTGACCCAGCACTAATGAATCATTAGTAGGCACTGCATTGGCAGCTGTTTGATGTGGCGTCTTTGCCCAATACGCACGGTCATAGCTTGCGCTTCTCAGCTGTGTGCGGATTTGTGTATCTTCCGAGAACTTATGGGTAAAAATACCTGTAGTGACACGCGTATCGCTATTATCAAAGTTTTGATTGCCGCCATAGAAAGTCTTGTCATCAATTTTACCCGTTGCAACAGTTCGATTAGCTGGGCGCTTATTGAAGAATGAAATACCAAAATCTGGCACATCACGTGTTTGTGTGTACACGTGATTCAAATAAAACTCGTTATCCGTACCGATACCAGTACCAAAGCTAACTGCAATACCTTGACGATCAATCTCAGGCCTATCGCCAGTCGCTGGATTCTGACGATAGTTTTCCTCATGCCTATCCATCACATTGACACGAATCGCTGTGGTATCGCCTAGCTTCTTATTAAAGTCACCAGTAAGCTGGTTGTAAGAGTAACTGCCCAAACTGCCAGTAACCGTGTTTTTATCTTCAAGCTTGGCCATTTTAGTCACTTGGTTAATCACACCACCCGCTTGACCGCGACCGAACAGCATAGCTGCAGAACCACGTAGCACATCCACTTGATCCAAGTTGTATGTTTCACGATAGTATTGCGCTGTATCACGCATATTATCTAAGTAAATATCACCGAATGTGTAAAAACCGCGTAGATTGAAGTTGTCGCCGCCACGGCCGCCTTCAGCCGCGTTAAAAGTTAAACCAGAAACGTTGCGCAATGCATCGCGTAGTGAACTAATTTGCTGGTCATGCATTAAGTCATGCGTCACTGAAGTAATTGCCTGCGGAACATCTTGTGGATCTTGCAACACTTTGCCTACGCGGGTTTTTGTTGCTTGGTAGCCACCAATCTCTTTTACTGTGGCAGCTTGTACCTGAACTTCTTCTAGTGTTTGTTGCGGCGCTGCTTCTGGCGCTTTTTCTTCTGCAATTGCGTTTGCAGCTGGTAAAGCCAACATCACTGCTAAATACAGTGATTTTTGTGTCAGTGATTTATGTTGTGTCAACATCATGCTTTAGTATCCTAATGATAAATGTCAATCGCTGGCTAACTAAGTCTATTGCATGTGCAACACTTACTGGCTGGCTAAAAAAGATTAATTAAGCTTTACATATGCCTTACAAATGTAAAACTAAGTAAATTAAGCGTTAATGATAACTGTTCTCATTTAGAATTGCAACTATTATGTATGATTAGCTTCATAATCATTAATCAGTCATGTTCAGCGATGAAGATACTGACTGCTCAGGGATAAAGTTTGCATCATGTACCTCAACCTCAAAAGTGATTCAATATAACATTGTGCCAAAGACCAATATAAACATACGCTTATGTGTGGCTAGCTTAGTGCTAATCACTAATCAGGCTTTTGCTGAAGATAGCATCTGGTACCAAGATCAGCACACCCAGCAAAACGACCCACTGCAAACCAAGCTATTTGCATTGCCAAAACTCACGGATGGCTATCAGTCAATTGATGCACCGTGCGCTGAGCAACTATCTGCATCAGACTTTGCCAAGCCTCTCACATTGGCAGAGGTTGCTAATGCAAGCTTGTGCAATAACCCACAAACCAGTGAAGTTTGGGCCAGTGCTCGCGTGCAAGCAGCGCAGCTAGGCATTGCCAAATCAGCTTACCTGCCTACGTTAACCGACAACATTGGCACTAATCTGAGCGTACTGCACCCAGAATCAGCAACACGCAGCAACCCAAACTTGAATTTAAGCAATAGTCTGGTGGCAAGCTACCTCTTATATGACTTTGGAAACCGCAATGCCAATTTAGAGAGCGCGCGCCAATTATTGCTTTCAGCCAGCGCTAGCCAAAGCAGCACAGTACAAAGTGTGCTGCTCGCAGCCACCGTTGCGTTCTATCAAGTACAAGCCAAGACCGCTGCGGTAGAGGCTGCATTACAGGCAGAACGTGCCGGCAATGAAAGCTTTAAAGCCGCAGAGGCCAGATACAACGCTGGCGTATCAACCCCCGCAGATAAATTGCAGGCGCAAACCGCTTACGCACAACTCACCTTGACACGCATTACCAACGAGGGAAGCCTGCAAACCGCTTATGGCACTTTAGCAAATGTCATGGGCTTACCTGCCAATCAGCAAATACGCTTAGTGAGTAACACCGCCACACCATCCGCCAACATATTAAGCGATGTTAATTTACTGATAGAGCAAGCCAGTGTGCGCCGCCCCGACCTAATTGCCAGTGAAGCGCAACTTAAAGCAGCGCAAGCCAGCATTGACGCAAGCAAGGCTGCAGCAAAGCCTACGATCTCGGTTTCCATGTCCAACAATCTGCAAGATGGCTCTAGCTTGGCAACCAGCAACAACTCAACCTTGGGTTTGACGGTGGCAATCCCACTGTTTAATGGATACGCCCCAACCTACAGAATCCGTGCTGCCGAAGCGACTGCAGATTTACGCGCGGCACAGCGCGACCGTTTACGGCTGCAAATTTCATTAGATGTATGGACGGCTTACCAGAACCTACGTACCGCACTGGAGTCTGTGAGCGCGACCGAGGTGCTGGTAGCCAGTGCTGAGCAGTCTTATCGCGTGGCACTTGGGCGCTATAAGGCAGGCGTAGGTAATATTATTGATACGCTTAATGCACAAAGTGCCTTAGCCAGTGCGCATCAACAGCAAATTCAGGCCGCGCTTAACGCCAATATTACACGCGCTACATTAGCCCAGGCGATGGGCTCATTGGATCATGCCATGATTCAGTCACTGCCGAGTGCTACCGTTAATGCCTTGCCTACCACCAATACTCCATCAATAGATTAGCCCGCTATGAAACTATTTAAAAACATCATCTTGATTATTGCGTTCATCGCATTAAGTGCTGCCGCCTATTTCTATTATGAGCGTACGCACCAAAGCAACCCGGCTGATACCTATCGCTTATCGGAAATTACACAGGGCGATATCGAGCAGACCGTATCGGCAAACGGCACACTCAACCCAGTAACACTGGTGAGTGTGGGTACACAGATTTCCGGTATCGTTAAAAAGTTGTATGTAGACTTTAATGATGCCGTTAAAAAAGATCAGGTACTCTTGGAGCTGGATAACTCGCTATTTATGGCGCAAATTAGCCAATCGCAAGCGAGTGTGCGCAACAATCAAGCATCTGTTGAATTAGCACAGGCCAATGAAAAACGCATACGCCAGCTATATGTCCAAGAGTATGTATCAAAACAGGAGTTAGATACCGCAGTGCAAGTATTGAAGTCTGCCAAAGCACAACTGGACAGCGCACGTGGCTTGCTGGCACGTGACCAAACCAACCTGAATTTCACCATCATCCGCTCACCGGTTTCAGGGGTGGTAGTAGATCGTGTGGTAGACGTCGGGCAAACCGTTGCCGCGAGCTTCCAGACGCCTACCCTGATTAAAATTGCGCAGGATTTATCAAAAATGCAGATTAACTCCAGCTTTGCTGAGGCCGATATTGGCAATATCAAAGTGGGACAAGTTACCAAGTTTAATGTGGACGCATACCCCAACCGCAATTTTGAGGGCGTAGTCAAACAAGTGCGGCTTAATCCAACCAATACCTCAAATGTAGTCACTTACGATGTAGTGATCTCGGTTGATAACAACGAACAACTATTACTGCCAGGTATGACCGCCTACGTGAACATTGGCGTTGCCAAGCGCGAGCAGGCATGGCTGGTACCCAACGCGGCATTACGCTACAAACCAAAATTAGACGACAACACTGCAGACAGTGCGAAAAACGAACCCCGTAAAAATGCGAGTGGCCGTAAAAAGGGAAATAAAGGCTCAGACCTCAACACAGGTAGCATTTATATCTTAAAAGATGGCAAACCCTTAGCGATTAAGGTGCGCACAGGTATTACTGATGGTCGCTATACCGAGATTACCGGCCAAGATTTAAAAACACATGACATCAATATAGGCACGCAAGTGATTGTGGCTGAATTGCAAAGCAATGGACAAGCGCAGGCTGGCGGCAACATGCGCGGGCCTAGAATGTTCTAGATTGGATATAGGCCATGCAAAATAGCGTTATTGAAGTCCGTCAGCTATACAAAGATTACCAAACGGCGGCAGGACCATTCCCGGTACTGAAGGATGTTAACCTAAGCATTGAAAATGGTGACTACGTAGCCATTATGGGGCATTCCGGCTCAGGAAAATCTACGTTCATGAACATCCTGGGCTGCCTTGATAAACCGAGCAAAGGTGAGTACATATTAGATGGCCACCCTGTTGCCGATATGGAGCAGAATGCGGTGGCGCAAGTACGCAACAAAACCATAGGTTTTGTATTCCAAGGTTTCAATTTACTGGCGCGCTCTAGCCTGCTGGACAACGTGGCGTTACCACTGGTATATGCTGGTGTTGATAAAGCTGAGCGCCATGCCCGTGCCAAATTACTATTAGAAAAAGTAGGTCTGGCTAAATACCTGAATTCGCGCCCCAACCAAATCTCTGGCGGTCAGCAGCAGCGCGTAGCTATTGCACGCGCGCTGGTAAACAAGCCCAGACTCATTTTAGCGGATGAACCCACAGGCAATCTGGACAGCACCACTAGCGAAGAAATCATGGCATTATTTTCTGAACTCAATCAAGAAGGCATCACTATCGTATTAGTAACCCATGAGGCAGACATTGCAGAACACGCCAGCCGCCAAGTACGATTTTTAGACGGAAGAATTGTGCAAGACACGCGCACTAAACAAATTGTTACTAGGCAAATTGGCATGACCACCACGCAACCGATGAGCGAGGCTATTTAATGTTTACCGCAATGCTAGGTGAAGCATGGCACGCCATGGGCGCTAACCGCTTACGCACGTTTTTAACCATGTTAGGCATGGTAATAGGCGTGAGTGCCGTAGTATTGATGATGGCGATTGGCCAAGGCGCGGAGGCTGCAGTTAAACGCTCTATCAGCGCGATGGGCAGCAACCTATTTGTTGTACTCTCAGGGCCGCCAACTGCGGGAGGTGCGAGATCAGCCACAGGCAACGCACCATCACTGAATGTGAAGGATGCAAATGCAGCTACTGAGCTTGACGGTGTTATTGGCGTTGCACCCGTCACTATGGGCAAGGCACAAATCGTATTCGGCAGTAACAACTGGAATACCGACATCATCGGCACCACCCCCAGTTATTTAGAAATACGCGGCTGGAGTTTAAGTGACGGCTATGCGTTCTCTGAATCGGATCTGCGCTCTGCCACCCGCGTGGCATTGATAGGTAAAACTATCGTACAGAATATCTTTGGCGACAATATTGACCCTATCGGTAAAACTATCCGTATCAAACAGAGCCCGTTTGTGATTTTAGGCGTATTGGATAGCAAAGGCCAAACCTTAGATGGCCGCGATCAGGACGACACCATTATCGTGCCGCTCACCACCGCGCAACGTAAGCTCTTTGGCAACCAGCTCCCAGGCAGCGTCAGGCAAATCATGGTACAGGCAGAATCTGACAACACTATGTCCATGGTGGAAGAAGGCTTAAATAGCTTACTTAATCAACGCCACAATATCCGCGAGGGTGCGGAAAGTGACTTCTCGGTACGCAATCTAACCGCGATTGCCAACTCTGCCGCAGAAACCACACGGACCATGTCACTGCTACTAGGCGCGATTGCCTCTGTCTCTTTACTAGTCGGCGGAATCGGCATCATGAACATCATGCTGGTATCAGTGACGGAACGTACTCGTGAAATAGGCATACGCATGGCAATTGGTGCACGTCAGCGTGATATCTTATTGCAGTTTTTGCTAGAAGCCATCGTTATTTCGATTGTCGGCTGTTTAATCGGCATTGCGATAGGGGTAGGTGGCGCCATTATGGTGAACACCATCACCAAGGCAGAGATCATTATTTCAGTAAACTCGGTCGCCATCGCCTTTGGTGTGGCCGCCAGCATAGGCGTATTCTTTGGCTTTTACCCAGCACGTAAAGCCGCAAGACTCAACCCGATTGAGGCATTGCGCTATCAATAAACCTATCTAGCCGACTACGCACATGCTGATAGTGCAGGCCTTGTGCAAAAACCTTAGTCCGCCACTCAGCCAGCCCATGCTAGCCACAATATGATTGTTTTAGTATGGGCTGGTAAGCGAGTATTATCGTAACTCTAGTAGGTAATATGCCAAGGGAGAAACCATGGCTAAAGATTGTTGCAGCAGTGGATGTAGCAGCACTAAGCAACTGACACCTCAATATCGGAAGATACTGTGGGCTGCGTTAATCATCAACGCATCAATGTTTATCGTAGAGCTTTTGAGTGGGGTCCAAGCGGAATCAGTATCACTCATGGCAGATGCAATCGACTTTTTTGGCGATGCCATAAACTATGGGGTCTCTTTAGCGGCGCTCTCCATGAGCCTTGCATGGCGCGCGCGTACTGCCTTGCTTAAAGGGCTAACCATGGGTAGCTTTGGATTATTGATACTCGTCACAGCCGTATGGTCTACGCTGCACGGTGCAACCCCTAAAGCTGAGACTATGGGCTTGATAGCGCTTATCGCCCTACTGGCAAACGTAAGCGTCGCTATGATGCTTTATGCCTACCGCGACGAGGATGCCAATATGCAATCGGTATGGCTGTGCAGCAGAAATGATGCTATCGGCAACATGGCCGTTATGATGGCCGCACTGGGCGTATGGGGGAGCAAAAGTGCGTGGCCTGATCTGGTAGTGGCAGCAATCATGGCAAGCTTAGCCGTATCAGCAGCAATGCAGGTGATCAAAAAAGCACGGTCAGAATTAAATCATCAACAATAAACGATGAGTTTCGGCTTCTATCTGGCGCCAGATTACCTCATGCGTTGCAGGTAGTGGGTTGAGCACTAAGCGCATGCCGATTACAAAGGCATAGAGCCCATAACCCATATACATTAAGCGCAAAAAAATGGCGCAATTACTATTGCGCCATCTCCTATCAACTAAGTTAGCAACTACTTACTCTCGCTGACAAAGCCTAATTTAGAGACTCCTGCATTTTGCGCATCAGCCATTACTTCAGCCAAAATCTGATAACGCGTTTCTTTATCTGCGCGGATATTCAGTTCAGGTTGTGGTTTCTTTTGCGCCACTTCCTGCAACTTTACTTTCAACTCACCATCCACTAGCGGCGCATCATTCCAGTACATTTTACCTGCCCCATCAATCGCAATTGAAATCACCTCAGGTTTTTCAGGGATAGGCTGGCTGCTGGTTTGTGGCAGATCAATCTTTACCGCATGCGTGAGTAGCGGCGCAGTAATAATAAATATCACCAACAACACCAACATCACGTCGACTAATGGTGTTGTATTAATCTCAGACATAGGGGCTGAATGAGATGAAACACCTGCGTTATGACCTGACCCTATCATGCTGATGCACCCACCACATGCATGGTTTGTTGCACAGCATCATTATGCTTATGCGCATCACGTTTAGTGCTCATTACTGCACCAGTGATAATCAAAGTATGCAACTCATAACCAAACTTTTCCAACTCAGCAGATAACGCACGGTTACTACGCACAATTGCGTTGTACGCCAATACGGCAGGAATCGCCACAGCCAAACCAAACGCCGTCATAATCAGCGCCTCACCTACCGGGCCAGCTACTTTATCCAAAGTTGCCTGACCGCTTAAGCTAATGCTTGCCAATGCGTGGTAAATACCCCAAACCGTACCAAACAAACCTACAAATGGAGACACGCTGCCTACAGACGCCAACACGGTAAGGCCACTTTCCATGTGTGCAGTTTCTTCAGCAATACTGCGGTTCATTGCACGCGCGACAAATTCGTCTTGCACAACAATATCCACGGCTTTAGTTGCGTGCAATTTATGATGCTCAGCCGCTAGTACTGCTTTTTCTGCCAATCTCGCCATGCCGGTAGCAGAGGCTTGCTGACATTGCTTTACCGCAGCCGCTAAACTTGGTGCTTGCCAAAATGCAGCTAGGTAAGCTTTATAGGCACTACGTGTGCGCCATACAGCGATGCTTTTTGTCACAATAAAGTACCAACTGGCAACAGACATTACCAACAGCACCAAAGCCACCAGCATAGAAACTGGTCCACCAGCCGTGATAAATTCCCAACTATTAAATTCATACCCGTTTTGCATCATTTACCTCGCTTCATATGTAATCTGTTCATTAATCTTATAGTCTAAATCTTGCGGCTTAATCTTATGGCTTAACTATTCAGTGAAAAGTTGATTGGCACTAATACGTATGCACTCATTGGCTTGTTGCTACGTTTGGCCGGTACAAAACTCCATTTTTTAACCGCCTCAACCGCTGCTTCATCTAATTTGCTATGGCCACTGCTTCTATCCACTTGCACAGTAGCGGCTTTACCATCTTCAGACACTAACACTTTGAGTAATACTTTGCCTTGCTCGCCCATACGTCTTGCTGACATAGGATAAGCCGGCGCAGGGTTATTTAAGTAAGCGGCACCAAAACTTGGTGGCTCTATCGCTGGCTCAGGCGCTGCTTTTGCCTTTGCCACTTCAGCCACAGCTTCGCTAGCTTTTGCCGCTGGCTGTACATCGGCCGGTGTCTTTTCAGCAACAACCGGTGTTTCCACCTTCTCTGTCGTTACTGGCTCTTTTTGTTCGATTTTTCTCGCCGCATCATCGTTGACCACGCGTGGTTGCTCTACCACTTTTTGCGGTTTAACCACTGCCTTCTTAACTACAGGCTTTTGCTCTACCACTGGCAATGGTTTTTCTTCTGGCATATTTTCTACATGACTCACCAGACTCACCATCATCGGCGTCTGTGGCTTTTCTAGCTCTACGGTTTCTGGCTTGGCATAAAGGATGCCAACTAAGCCTGTCATATGCAGCAACACCACCGTGACCAACATCTTGTAAGAAACTTTGTTTTCATCTGAAGATGCGGCATTGGCGAAGCTCTTAAGTGGCGCAGGTTTTACATTTAACTTAGCAGCACCTTCTACACTGCTCGCAGCCGGGTCCAAGAAGAAGTGAGGATTCACCACCAACTCTGAATTTGACACCATACCTTCCTCCTATCCTATTGCGAAAAAACCAATTTTCATCAGTTACCGTCAGCGCTACTTCGTTAAAATCAACTTACCTTGGTTAGTGAGTCTTAAACGGTAATCCTCACCAAAATGCTTAATGACCAACTCACGCGCACCGGCAAATAAAGCCTCACTCGTGGTTTCTCTCACTGGAGAAACCTGCGCAAGTTTAGGTGCATTTTTCTTATCGTTAAGCATCGTTCATCTAACTTTAATATTCGGTTAAGTTTTTAGATGCTTACACACCAACAAACTAGAAGCACAATGATAATTGTTATCATTTAGATTTGTCAATAAATTTATTGACCAACTCTTAGCTATGTTATTGATTTTATTTAACTGAGCGCACTAGTGAACGTTATAATTAACGGCGGTTTGCTTTGTATATACGGCTTGTTCTTGCTGATATAGCGTCAACCTAGTTGCCGCATCTGCCAGTAGCATTTTCAACGAATTTAGTGCGCTACCCTCAATGCGCAAACTAATGGCGCCAATTTCCAACTCGGCCACACTGCATCCTTCACAAAACACTACTCTTCCTATTTCATTTTTTGATAACAAAACACGCGAGCATGACGCTTCATCGTTCATGGCTAGCTCCTGCTTATTATTTTTTTCCATGCCGCACCTATTTAGTGAGTATTAGTTTATTTTGTTTGGTAACACGTAAAATATAAGTCTCGTTCTCGTGATCTATCATTACCTCTTTTACATTGGTAAATAACTTATCACTATGTAATCTCTTAATCCTTGTAATCTTAATGTCTTCATGCGTACGTGCCGTATCTGTCACGATTGCTATATCAAAACTCATGTGCTCTTTAGAGGTTAAATTAGTAATAATTTTCATGATGGCTGCCCAATTGATACGCTCAATTAAAAAAGATGGCCGACTTACATAAGCGATTAACTTAACGCAACCATTAAATGACCAATTAAGATCAAGGAGACGCATGTTGCCATGCATTTACTACATTCAAGCCACTGTTAGGGGTGACTTAAATTCTGCCGCCACCACTACACGCGGTTAGCGTAATATTCAACCACCAGTTGCACATCAACTGGGAAAGGCACATCCGTAATCGCTGGCAAGTGCGCCACTTTTACCAACTGTTTATCCGCCTCCCAAGCTAGCCACTCTGGGCGCTCAAGTGATGGCTGTTTAATCGTTTCAACCACCATAGGAATATTTTTACTTTTTGCTTTAATCGTGATTTCATCCCCCACGTTTAAGCGAATCGAAGGGATGTTGGCAGGCTTACCATTCAACATAAGATGCCCGTGGCTTACCAACTGACGCGCAGCAATCACAGTAGGCGCAAACCCAGCTCGAAACACCACGTTATCCATACGGCGCTCTAACAATTGCAGCAATCTTTCACCGGTTGGCTCTTTGCCTTTACGCGCATCTAAAATCAATCTGCGCATTTGTGTTTCAGTCAGCCCATAGTTAAAGCGGATTTTTTGCTTTTCATGCAACTTCACCCCAAAGTCAGAACGACGCTTGCGTGAAGCTTTATTACCATGCTGCCCTGGTGGTGTTGGGCGCGCCTCTATCGTTTTACGTGACAACCCCGGCAAATCAATACCTAGTGCGCGCATCACCTTTAATCTAGGGCCAATAAATCGTGACATCTTGTTTCCTTATCTGTTTATTTGATATTTATTAACATTATTGCAATGTGTTATGGGTTTCCAACATCCAGCTATCTTCAGCCCCGTATTCACTCACGATACGTGTCCATTGCTTAACCAAGCGCTCAGCGATATCTTCAATTAACTTGGTATCTGCATACTCTGGCGCCGTTAGCTTTTTTGCCAAATCACTGGCTAGTATGGCCAGTTCTTGCGTTGGCTTAAGTGCATACTGAGTAGCAACGCAGCAAATTGCCGCCATTAACTCTTTTGCAGTTGGCAACTCCGGGTCAAACAACTCACTTGGCGCCTGTATTGATGAAACTTGTTTTTGCATGCTATTACTCACTTCTTCTTTGATTTAACACTTACGCCTGATGCAACTCAGTTTGCATCACCAATCTCGCCACAGCTTTACGCATCATTTCATTCATCATAAAAAAATTGCGTACTTCAAGCCGTAAAGAAGTATCGCCTATCTCCAGCTCTACAATGTCTTTAGCTTTGTTGTACAACACTTTGCAATCCTCATTACCGGTTAGCTTTGCTTGGCTAATAATTAATTGCTTACTCATGATTTACTCCAATCCAGAAGTTAATTAAATGATAATGATTCTCATTTAATAAGTCAACTGTTAATTTCGACTAAATTACTAGGGTATTATTGATGGCGATTATTCAACCCAACACGCCCTACAAAGTGAATACCATTAGCTATCTAAGTAAAGTGACTGACGGCCTTCTCATGATTAATCTTAAGCACCAATCATGAATACCAATAGCGCGCCAATTGATGGGTGCGCGCATAATTATTTTCACGAACTAGCCTTATGGGCACAGCCCAAACGCTAGTTCTAAATTAAAACTAATTATTATGGAGAACGATTATGTGGACATCACCATCAGCAACTGAAATGCGTTTTGGCTTTGAAGTAACAATGTACGTAATGAATAAGTAATTTGATTTCGGCAATAAAAAAAGGGAGCAATTGCTCCCCTTTTTTATATCACGCTATTGGTTTATAGGTACTTCACCACCATCGCATTACTTAAGTCGCCTGCAACGATTGGCAGCTTCACGTAGTAGCCACTACCCGATGCCTCTTGTATTGGCTCACCTTTTTTATTAAATAGGTTTTCCACAACAATATCCTGATTACCAGTTGGGTGAATCACCTGCAAGCGGTCACCCACGGCAAACTTATTACGCGCCTCAACATCAGCCAGGCCTTTTTCTGCGTCATATGCGACCACGTCACCGACATACAAACTACGGCTGGAACTAGAGTAACCTTGCTTGTAATTTTGATGCTCTGCCGTGTGATGGCGCTGATAAAAACCATCGGTATAGCCACGATTAGCCAAGTTCTCCAAATCACCCAGCAAGTTCCAATCAAATGGACGGCCAGCCAATGCATCATCAATGGCCTTGCGATAATTTTGGCTAGTACGTGCCACGTAATAGCGTGATTTGGTACGGCCTTCAATCTTGAGCGAATCCACACCCATTTTAATCAAACGCTCGACATGCTCAATGGCACGCAGGTCTTTACTGTTCATGATATAAGTGCCGTGCTCATCTTCTTCAATTGGCAACAACTCACCTGGGCGGCCTTTTTCCTCAATCAGATAAACTTTATCTGCCAATGGATGGCGCGGCAGGCTGCCACAACCAGACAAGCTGGACTTTTCCATCTCAGCTTTAAAATCAAACTCATCCAAACGAATCACACCAGCGGCATCTTGTGCCGCATCATGCACTTTATAATCCCAGCGACAGCTATTGGTGCAAGTACCTTGATTCGGGTCACGTTGATTAAAATACCCCGAGAGCAAACAACGCCCAGAATATGCAATACATAAGGCGCCATGCACAAAAACTTCCAACTCCATTTCTGGGCAGCGCTGGCGAATATCCTCAATTTCATCCAAAGATAACTCGCGCGATAGAATCACTCGCGTTAAGCCTAGCGCCTGCCAAAATTTCACAGTCGCATAATTCACCGTATTGGCTTGCACAGAAAGATGCACTGGTACTTCAGGCCATTTTTCACGCACCATCATAATCAAACCGGGGTCAGACATAATCAGCGCATCAGGATGCATCGCAATTACCGGCGCCATATCTGCCATATAGGTTTTAATTTTTGCGTTATGCGGTGCGATATTGCTCGCAACAAAAAACTTCTTACCGCGCGCATGCGCCTCTTTAATGCCAATCTCAAGGTTGGCCATCGTAAAATCATTATTACGCGCACGTAAACTATAGCGCGGCTGCCCTGCGTAAACCGCATCTGCGCCATAATCAAACGCGGTACGCATACGGTCTAAATCTCCCGCTGGGGCTAAAAGTTCAGGTATTTTCATCACAATTACTTCACTTAAATTTCTATAAAATCAAAAGTACGATGCCAGACAAACGCCAATCAAGCACAGGCGCCGTGGCATATCATTAATAACTAAGGTGAAATTTATTAACATGCAGCACCCTAGGCAAGCTTGTATTGGATTACTCGCCGATAATTTTCACCAACACACGTTTCTTACGTCTGCCGTCAAATTCACCGTAAAAAATTTGTTCCCAAGGGCCAAAATCGAGGTCTCCATTGGTAACAGCCACCACTACTTCACGCCCCATGATTTGACGCTTCATGTGCGCATCTGCATTATCTTCACCAGTATCATTATGGCGATAGCTACTCACAGGCTCATGTGGCGCAAGTTTCTCTAACCATTGCGTATAGTCATGATGCAAGCCTCGCTCATCATCATTGATAAACACACTGGCTGTAATATGCATCGCATTGACCAACACCAAGCCTTCACGCACGCCACTTTCACGCAAACATTCACGGATTTGCTCAGTAATACGGATAAACGCAACGCGTGTAGGTGGGTTAAACCAAAGTTCTTTACGATAGCTTTTCATCAAATAGTCCTTAATTTTCAATAGCCTAATTTTAACATTGCATTATCCATTTCAGATGAATAATTTCCACATTTTAATCATGGTCAAAAAAAATGGCCTCACATTGGAGGCCATTTCATTATTAATCATTAATTAAATTTGAGCTTTAGCGCTATATTTTCACATCATATTGCTGGCTAAATGTTTTACCTTCATTATCCGTCGCAACTGCCTCTAACTTGCCGGCTGCAGCTGGAACAAAACTAAATTTGAAATACGGGTCTTCTGCGGTGCCTACACCCACATCCACAGTCATTAATGGCTTACCAGCATAAACAAAATCAACTTTATTGATATAAAAAGCTGGTACATAACCTTGAGATACCAAGTCACGTTGCAAGCCTGTACGCATAATATGCTTAATGTTAAAAGTTGCCGTGGTTGGTGTACCAACCTTGACTGGTGTTTCTACATTCATTTTAATGCGGCCAGCAGCAGCGCGAATCTCCGCTTCATTATTCTCTACCATACCACCACAACCGCCTGCGGCACGAATCACACGCGACCCCAAATAGAGCTGGCCATCTTCAGTTTCACCCACTAAACGCACGTAAGCATCCGTTTCAAAACGAATACGTGTTGATAACTGAAAGTTACCTAATGCATCGGTTAGATGGTAGGTTGCGGTTAACGGGATAGGATTAGCATCAACAAAAGCATACAGTTTTTTAATCACCACGCCATTGGCAGCCGCATTATCAATACTGTAAGACACCGGCACTTGCGCGCCGCTTTCTGCACGTTTTGGCGCGTCAATCTTGATGAAATCCACTTCTTTCATTTCACGCTTTGCGAAAAAGGCTTCCTTCATTACCGCCCATAACTTAGGGTCAGCCTCTGCATAGGTATTAGCAACAAAAGCTAGCGACAACCCAACCGCAACGGCAAGTTTACCTACCCATCTTTGAATCTGCATAACCATACGATACGCTCCAAAATAATATTTGTTTTAGTATGTCTAGGACAAAGAATCTTAGCAAATAGTTCTATATGCTAAGCTTAGCCATAATAGTAGCAAATCAATTACTGTACACGCTCGTTTTCCATGTAGAAAAACAACTCTATACCATTACCTACCGGATCTTTAAAGTTAATCTGCTTCACGTTCAACACAGGTAAATCACGCGTTGTGTAGTGAATGTTGAGGTGCTTCAAATGTGCTTCCATTGCTGGCAGGTCAGTGCAGGTAAATGAAATATGATCTATGGTGGTAAGCACATTGGTTAAGGGCTCGCCCTCACCGCGATACTCTGCCAAGTGCAACACATGCGTATCGCCAATATAAAGCCAAAAACCTCTACTGGTAAAACCCTCTCGTGGCCCAACCTTTAAGCCGAGCACGTCGCAGTAAAAGTCCTTGAGTTTTAGCATCGTCTCGTAAGGCGTGCGTAGATTGTAATGATTAAGTTGGGTGACTGGCATAGTATGATTTCTTGATAGGCCGATAAGCATTCGGCAACATTAATTGATACACTTTAACATCTTTGCTGCATCGCGTAACTAGCGCAAACAGATGAAATGCAGGATTAATCGCCTTCAAACTCGCATAGCGAATAAGGCACTAGCCCGGCATCACTTAAGCGCTGTGACCCACCTAAATCAGGCAAGTTGATCACAAACGCACAGCCCACCACCACGCCACCAAGTTTTTGTAGCAAAGCCACTGAGGCTTCAGCGGTACCACCTGTTGCAATCAGGTCATCCACTAACAGCACGCGCTCGCCTTGTGCAATTGCATCAGTATGAATCTCTACACGGTCAGCACCGTACTCTAAAGCGTAATCATGCCCAATGGTTTCGGCTGGCAGTTTGCCAGATTTACGAATAGGCACAAAGCCCACACCCAACTTATATGCCAACGCTGCGCCTATAATAAAGCCACGTGCTTCAATCCCTGCGACTTTATCGATAGATTGGGCAGCATAATGCTGTGCGAACGCATCAATCACCATCCGAAAGCCTATCGGATCTTTAAGTAAAGTGGTGATATCACGGAACTGGATACCCTGTTTTGGGTAATGGGGGATAGTGCGGATAAGGGATTTTAAAGGCATAAACACTTACACCATGTTGGAACACATTGAGCAGCTAACCCTAAAGGGATTAGGGCCAACCAGCTCATGTGCGAATTTAGAAGCAATAGTTTAATCTTCCAGAATGCAATTCACGATACGAGAACTAGGCACATCCGCGTAGACAGTACGATGAGTACGGCAAGCGGATGTAACAACATTATCGTGAAGTGAAATGCATTTTAAGCAGCTGGGTTTTGTGAACGAACGCGGATGTGTAGTTCACGTAATTGCTTCTCATCCACTTCGTTCGGTGCATTGGTCATTAAGCACTGTGCACGTTGTGTTTTCGGGAAGGCAATTACATCACGGATAGACTCTGCACCCGCCATCAATGTCACCAAACGGTCTAAACCGAATGCCAGACCACCGTGCGGAGGCGCACCGTATTGCAATGCGTCTAGCAAGAAGCCAAATTTCTCTTGTGCTTCTTCACGGCTGATTTTCAGCGCGTCGAACACTTTAGACTGCACTTCTTGCTGATGGATACGCACAGAACCGCCGCCTACTTCCCAGCCGTTTAATACCATGTCATAAGCTTTTGAAAGTGCAGCACCAGGATTAGTGGTTAGCAAATCTTCGTGACCATCTTTTGGTGCTGTGAACGGATGGTGCAATGCAACCCAACGGTCAGCATCTTCATCATGCTCAAACATTGGGAAGTCCACAACCCACAATGGCGCCCAAGCACGGCCATCCACATGGCCTTTATCGTGACCAACTTTAAGGCGCAATGCACCTAAAGCTTCGTTCACTACTTTAGTTTTATCTGCACCGAAGAACACGATGTCGCCGTTTTGTGCGCCAGTACGGTCAATAATCGCTTGCAACGCAGTCACATGAATATTTTTAACAATCGGGCTTTGCAAGCCTTCTTCATTCAATTTAGTGATGTCGTTAATCTTGATATACGCCAAACCTTTAGCACCGTAGATTTTTACAAATTCAGTGTAAGCATCAATTTCAGAACGGCTAATTGCCGCACCGTTAGGTACTCGCAAAGCAGCCACACGACCACCCGCCATGTTGGCAGCACCGGCGAACACTTTAAAGTCCACGTCTTTCATCACATCTGAAAGCTCGGTGATTTCTAAGGTCACGCGCATATCTGGCTTATCTGAACCGTAACGGTTCATTGCTTCAGCAAATGGCATGCGTGGGAATTTAGCGGGCAAGTCTACGTTTTGAACCGCTTTAAGCATTTGGCGAATCATTTCTTCCACCAAATCCATAATGTCGTTTTCTTCCATAAACGATGTTTCGATATCCACTTGTGTGAATTCTGGCTGACGGTCAGCGCGCAAGTCTTCATCGCGGAAACATTTAGTAATTTGGAAGTAACGGTCAAAACCTGACACCATCAACAATTGTTTAAACAATTGTGGTGATTGCGGCAACGCAAAGAACTGACCATGATGCACACGGCTAGGCACTAGGTAATCACGTGCGCCTTCTGGTGTGCTACGTGTAAGCATTGGTGTTTCAACTTCAATAAAGCCGTTCACATCCAAGTAATCACGCAGTGTTTTAGCCACGCGGTAACGCAACATCATATTTTTTTGCATCGCAGGGCGGCGCAGATCAATGTAACGGTGCTCCAAACGCACGGTTTCAGTTAGGTTTTCGTCATCCAACATAAACGGTGGCGTGAGTGATGGGTTTAATACCTCAATCTCAGTCGCTAGCATTTCCACTTCACCCGTAGGTAAATTTGGGTTAACTGTGCCTTCTGGACGCGCACGCACTTTACATACCACTTTAAGCACAAACTCACTACGTACAGTTTCTGCAACGCTAAATGCACCTTTAGTATCTGGGTCGATCACGATTTGCGCTAAACCTTCACGGTCACGCAAATCAATAAAAATAACACCACCGTGGTCACGGCGACGATGTGCCCAACCACATAATGTGACAGTTTGACCAATGTGTTCGCGGTTTAAATGGCCGCAGTAATGTGTACGCATCATAATTTAATTGTTTGAATATTGAGTTAAAAGTTTTGGAATCTTAGGTACAGGCGCAACCACGCCCATAGAAATAATATATTTGAGTGCTTCGTCTACGGTCATTTCCAGCTCTACCACATCAGCCTTCGGCATCATCAAGAAAAATCCGCTCGTCGGGTTTGGTGTAGTTGGCACAAACACACTGACATAATCACCTTGCAAATGATTTGCAACATCGCCGCCCGGCGTACCGGTTAAAAAGGCGATAGTCCACGCCCCCTCTCGCGGGAACTGCACCAGCACTGCTTGACGAAACGCATTGCCTGAATCTGAAAATAAAGTATCAGACACTTGCTTTACACTAGAGTAAATTGACTTCACTACCGGCAGATGATTAAGCAGTTTTTCCCATAAGATAATGAGCTGCATGCCAAAGAAATTGGTAGCAATTAACCCTGTGGTGAACACAATCAGCACCGTTAAAATCGCGCCGATACCCGGGATATCACGCCCCAACAAGGTATGCGGATGCCAAGCTTCTGGTAACAGTAACAGGCTTTGATCCATCACACCGATGAACGACTTTAGCACCCAGATGGTAATCACCAACGGCACTAGCACTAACAAGCCTGTAATAAAGTATTTTTTCATTCGCGTGATTTATTCAGCGGCCACTAGTGACACGCACAACCTGTGGCGCAAGCCGCTGGCGCTGCACTCGACTCACTAGCTGACTCAGATGTTGCGGAATCTGCTGGTTTAGCGGATTGACTGGCACCACCTTTAAAGTCAGTTGCGTACCAACCACTACCAGTTAACTGAAAGCTCGGCGCTGACAATTGCTTGGAAAAAGTCTCCTTAGCACATTGCGGGCAAGCCTCTACGTTGGCAGCACTTACTTTGCGCATGACTTCTGCTTTATGTCCGCAGCTACTACATTGATAATCGTAAATAGGCATAGAAAATCACCGTTCTTAATACGTTAAATAACCCGCGATTATACCTGAATCCACTGCAATTTTATTGCAGCTAAAACCGCCTGCGATTTAACCAGCAAAGACTATCGCGTCTTACTCGTCACTATCATCATCTTGCTGATTTTTAAGGCGGCGCGCCTTCACGCTTTCCGCCAGCATATCCAATATTGGCAATGTCTCTTCCCAGCCTAAACACGCATCGGTAATCGACTGACCATAAGTCAATTCGCACCCTGGCGCATGGTCCTGACGTCCGGCTTTCAGATGTGACTCAATCATCAAGCCCATGATACGGTCGTCACCCGCATGCAACTGCTCCGCCACATGGGCTGCCACTTGCGCTTGCAACTGATATTGGCGCTGACTATTAGCGTGGGAACAATCAATCATTACCTTAGCATTTAAGCCAGACTGTGCCAGCTCAACCGCTGCCGCCTCTACACTTGCTGCATCGTAATTAGGGGTTTTACCGCCGCGTAAAATCACGTGGCAATCTTCATTGCCTGTGGTAGAGATAATCGCTGAACGACCCTCTTTGGTCACAGATAAAAAGTGATGTGGGCTAGCGGCGGCCTTAATTGCATCTACTGCAATACGGATATTGCCATCGGTACCATTTTTAAAACCAACCGGACAAGACAAGCCTGAAGCCAATTCACGGTGGATTTGAGATTCTGTCGTACGTGCACCAATGGCGCCCCAGCTCACTAAGTCTGCCGTATATTGCGGTGTAATCGTATCTAGAAACTCAGTAGCGGCTGGCAAGCCAAGCTCGTTCACTTCCAGCAAGAAGCGTCGTGCCAACTCCAGACCGGCATTGATATTGAAGCTTCCATCCAAATGCGGGTCGTTAATCAAGCCTTTCCAACCCACAGTGGTACGCGGTTTCTCAAAGTAAACACGCATTACAATCAATAGCTCGTTACTGTACTTGTGGTATTGCTCTAGCAAACGTTTTGCATACTCAACACCTGCCGCATAGTCATGAATAGAACACGGACCAATCACGACCAACAGGCGGTCATTTGCGCTATGCAAAATACGGTGTATATCCGCACGGGTTTTAACGATCATATCCGTAGTGGCTGCGCTAGGCTCAAGTTTATCCAACAGCACAGACGGTAAGGTCAGTTCTTTGATTTCGATGATGCGCACATCATCAGTAATATTTTTTTGGGCAGGGCTCATTTAGATAACTCATCGGTTGCAACAACTAAAGCAGCAACAACAAAACTCACAAATAACAAAGCCCGTATAGCGCGGGCTTGTAAACAATAAAACGATGGGGACAATAATTTTCTACGGCTTTACTCAACTAGCATAGGCAAACTTAACCTAGCTAATTTTTCGCACTTTTCTGCTTTTTTGTCTTTAAAACCAATCGTCTTGTACGATTTTAACACTTTACAGCACACTTGATACAATTTAGTCGCGTTTACACTACCATACCTGGATATTGCACCGTCAAAACACCACTAGCACGTTCAAGACATACTTTTAGAGCAAGCCTTCAAACACATCAACGGGCACAGGCTTACTAAACAAGTATCCTTGATAATGCATGCAACCACTATCTAACAACACACCTTGCTGCACTTCCGTTTCAACCCCTTCGGCAATCACGTTCAGGTTTAAAGTATGCGCCATGGCAATAATAGTACGTACAATCGCCTGGTCACCGCTACTGCTTGCAATGTCGCGCACAAATGAGCGGTCTATCTTCAATTGATACAGTGGCAACAACCGTAGATACTGCAAGGAGGAGTAGCCTGTACCAAAGTCATCTAACGAGAATCTGATGCCAATATCCTTCAATGCATTCATGACTTCAATGGCAGACTCTATATGATCTAGCAGCGCACTTTCTGTCAACTCCAACTTCAGCAGCATAGGGTTAATTGCATGGCGCACAACCGCCATAGTGACTTGCTCGACAAAGTCTGCCTGACGAAACTGCTTAGCGCTCACATTCACTGAGAGTGTCAGGTCGCGCGTGAGCTCTGATTGCTCCCAACGTTTTAATTGTGCGCAGGCAGAATCAATCACCCATGCGCCTATCGGCAAAATCATGCCGGAATCTTCAGCAATCGGTATAAACACATTGGGCGGAATAAAGCCGCGCTCGGGATGTACCCAGCGGATTAAAGCCTCCGCCCCCACGGCACGATCAGCAAAATCTACCTGCATTTGATAAAACAGCTGGAACTCATTTTTATCAAGGGCTTTACGTAGCTCATGCTCCATATCCACACGCGCCTGTATCCCTTCCTGCATTTTAGGGTCAAAAAAGCTCAGCGCATTACGCCCTAACTTTTTCGCCTGATACATGGCAATATCAGCCTGCTTTAACAACTCATCAGACTTCAGGTTGTTTTTACCAAACAAGGTAATGCCGATACTAGAGGTAATATGATACTCATAGCCTTTAAGTTGATAAGGCTGAATGAACTTGATGAGGATTTTTTCGCCCACCGTTTCAGCCTGTGTGGCGGCGTCCACCTCGTGCTCGCCCAAACCTTCTAGAATCACCACAAACTCGTCACCGCCCAAGCGGGCAACGGTGTCACCTTCTCTCACGCTGGCCGTTAGGCGCCCGGCAACTTGCTGTAGCAGCAAATCACCAACATCATGTCCTAGCGTATCGTTCAATGTTTTAAAGTGATCAAGGTCTAAAAACAACAAGGCACCGCTACGCCCAGTGCGCGTGGCAGAAGCCAGCGCATGGCTTAATCGATCTAACAATAAACGTCTATTGGGCAGATTGGTAAGTGGGTCATACAGTGCTAAATAGTTACTTTTATCCTCAGCGGCTTTACGTTGCGTAATATCGGTGCGGATAGAAATGTAGCTTTGCGGCTTACCATCCTCCCCGAGAAAAGGCGCGATCGTGGTATCCACCCAATACAAGCGGCCATCTTTGGCACGATTACATATCTCATCATGCCAAACCTGACCATTGGCTACGGTGCGATACATTTCTTTAAAGTAGCCCGTGGGGTGATAACCAGAATTTAAAATTGCATGGTCTTGCCCGATCAATTCTTCAGTCGAGTAGCCACTAATTTCACTGAACTTATCATTAGCGTAAGTAATACGCCCGGTTACATCGGTGACTGCAACAATGGCATGTTTATCCAGAGCATACTTCTGGCATTTCAACTCCTCTAGCGATTGCTTTAGCCGTGCCTCACTCAGTAACAACGCATCCTGCGCCTGCCTTAAATCAGTCACATCATAGAACCAGCCCAATATAGCAGGCGCCCCCTCGTAATGCACAGGGCGGTAAGACGCCATCACCCATACCGGGCCTTTATCTGCCACAACTAGCTGAATCAATCGATCATTGATAGCATGCCCACCATTCACCTGCGCTAAAATCGCCTCGTACTCATCTAGGCGTGCATAATTAAGCTTGGGGTTGCGCCCTATCACGGCGCTTGGCGGACAATTAATCAGTTCGGTGTAACGCTTATTTGCAAACAAAACTTTATCACCAGAGAGCGTAGCAATGCGCACTGCGATTGGGCTGGTTTCCAGCATTTGAATCACGCGCTCTTTACTCTCACGGTCGGCATCTGCCGCCAGCCGCTTATCTGTAACATCATGGATTACACAGACCAGCTCAGCAGATTCACCGTGCTCACCGTACACCACATGGCGGCTATCAGACACCCAGCGTACCGTGCCATCAGCCAATACGATGCGATACTCAAGTGCGACACTGGATTGCTCAAAAACAGCCTCCATCGCCAATTGCACTGGCGCACGTTCATTTGGGTGAATTATATTAATCCACGCATCGTTGTCATCAATAAGCGCTTGCTGCGATAAGCCGCAAAGCTTTTCTATCGCGGCATTGACATGATTCACTTTAAAATCTGGCGCACTCGCAGTCCAAATAACCTCTTCAACCGAGTTAAGAATATTAGTGAGGTAGCTCTCGGTTTTACGAATTAGCGCTTCACTATTTTGGCGCTCGGTAACATCCTGTACGGTGCCACGAGAATAAATCGGATTACCTGCCGCATCATAGCCTGAAGTACCGCGCTCATGTACCCACTTCACAGAACCATCAGCAAGCAGTAAACGGTGCGTAATTTCATAAGGCGTATGACTAGCAACCGATGCCATAAACGCAAGGTCCACGGCTTCACGATCACAAGGGTGTATAACGCTTAAAAACGCTTCATAATTTGCAGAAAATTGGTGCTTATCGACTTCAAATATATGAAAAATCTCATCACTCCAAACCAACTCGCCCGTCAGCCAATCTAACGACCAGCTACCTACCTGCGCTATATGCTGCGCTTCGACCAAGAGCGTCTTGTTTCTATGCAGGTCTTGCTCAGCCAAGGTACGCGCCACGTCATGCGCATATAACAAACCCTGCATTTTCGCCAACCCAGAAAGTACGCTACTGTCTTGCTCAGGAGCGATGCTAATTGGCATAGAAAAATCACCCGCACCAATTCTAGAGATATGCTGATAAACCTCATCAACACCCGCACCTAGGGTTGAGTGCAAAGTCCGATAGGCTCGCCAAATAAAGTAGACTGACCCAAATGCAACAAAGATGAAAATTAAGCGAAACACCGTTGCCACCATTTTGGCGTGCGCCACCGCATTTAATGTGCGGCGATCCATCATCAAAAAGGTTTCGTTAATGGGCCCCATAATTTTGGACTTGGCTTGATGATAATGGCTATCTAACAGCATCTGCGCAGCCTTTAACCGGTTGGCATCAGGGGCAGGCACATTCAACTCAGCCAAGCGCATGGCCTCAAACTCCAAGGCGGTTAAATCATCTGAATACTGCTTAGCTGAGGCTAACTTATCCAGCTCGGCCTGCGTAAACCCAGCGTTACGCATCATATCCAATAGTGCAACCCCTTTACCGTGCTGAGATGGCGGCGGCAACTTACCCACAAGCACCATATCCCAGTAAGAATGAAAGTAACCTTCAGGAAGCGGAATCTTGCCGTTACGAATATCGAGAATATTCTGGAAATAGCGCTTGTATCGGGCATCACCCGTCAACACGTAAGACCGCACCATACGCGTGAGGTCATCTGAAGTCTGCCTGAGTTGACTGGCTAACTGATGAGAAACATAGCGCGACTCACTGGCAGCATCTAGCTGTTTTTCAGTATAAACATAATAGCTGAATACAGCAGCCAAAATGGCTAATACCAATACCGCAAATACTGCCTTCTTGTGGAAATAATACGCAATTGTATTCATGTTAAGTCTCAAAGCATCACCTTAAACAACGCAACGCCACGACCAACCAAACATGTGCCAATACACACTTGGCAGCAAATATCGTACAGAATTTTAATACGTAGATTAACTACATCGTGAAGTGCGTCATACATAAATCTCAGCCCCTTGCTAAGGAATTCTTGTTTATTATCGCCATGCAATAATAAAACCCTTGGAGGCGGCTTCTAGACCCCACTCACATTACATACCAACGTTAGATTAGTTTTGAACGCCATTTTTAATGGCATAAGCAATTTAGCAAACTTAATTACGCTTATCAATCACAGATTGCTTACTCTTTGATCTATAACAATAACCTTGCGCACTGACACTTAAAAAACGATGCCATCAATGCGCGAAATTACCGCTAAAAACAACTGCTGCCAGACCAGATTAGATGGCCATGCGCTCACAAACCTATCACTGTTGAGATTACTGCGGCTTTTACCTGCTTTAACTGCAACGCTATAATTAACAATGCATGGCGTTAAACAATTTCAAGCAAGTAGTCGCTTTGTGTCTATTCCGGCTGCTTGAGATGGGCACTAATAAAGGCAAGCTCCTGTACTGAAGCCGCTTGGGATTTAGCAATTAAGGCATGATAGCTTTCCAGCACTTTAACACCAAACTCAGTTAGCTTAGCCCCACCACCGTGGCTACCACCCACACTGCTCGAAACCAACGGCTGATCAAAGCACTTGTTCACTTCATCCACCAGATCCCAAGCACGGCGGTAAGACATTTTCATTTGCTTAGCCGCGGCTGAGATAGAGCCGCATTCGTCGATTAGGGCTAAGAGCTCAGCTTTTCCTGGCCCCATCGCGGTTGCAGGCCCATTAGATATTCTAATTTTGATCTGATTATTTAGCATATGGATAATTATAGTGCCTAAAAAATTAAAATCATCAACCCATTACTTTAATTGTGGCCTTGTAGCCATATTGAATACGTAAATAATTATGACGAAGCTTTCGCTATATTCATTGAAACATAACGATGTTTGTGATTAAATTGCGTTTTCTTAAAAAATCACAACAATTCACCCAGATGAAAAACTTTTCTAACTTCGCCACACTCAGCCCATTTCGCACCCGGTCATATACTAGTGTTTTTTGCGCGCCCATTTTATTAGCTGCCAGCATGCAATACGCATCCGCAGCGGAGAACAGCAATGGCTCATATTATGTAGAGCGTAAAAGCTATGGCACTTCATTAGAAACAGAACCGCCAAAATACGTAAAACAGCTTAATAAAACATGGTTAAAAGATGTAAACGGCCTTGAGGATGTTAGCTGGCTGGACATAGGGTTAGACCATCGTATTCGATACGAGCACCGCGACAATGACTTTAGACGCGCCAAAGACGTGATTGATGACCCAATCTTACTCAGGACACGCGCCTATGTTGGCATCAAAGATATTTTAGACCCACTACGTTTTGCAGTGGAGCTTGGCGATGCCAGACGCAACCATAGCCAATTCAGCCGTGAGTACGACACGCGTGACGTTAACCAAGGTGAAGTAGTACAGGCTTACCTTGAGCTATTTTTTAAAGAGACGCCATTAGGTAAAGATGACTTAGGCAACAATCGCCCGATTAGCATTAAAGTAGGGCGCCAAGCGCTGGAGCAAGGGGATAAAAGACTAGTAGCTCGCAATGGTTACCGCAATACCACCAATAACTTTGAAGGCGTGCGTGCCATCATCGGGCAACAAAGCAATGACTGGCAATTAGAAACTTTTGCATTTAAGCCAGTACAGCGCTTTACGGTTCAGGCCGACGAAGATAACGATGCGCAACATTTTTATGGCGCATTGGGGAACTGGAGAAGATGGTCTCAAGTCATTAACTTACAGCCTTATTACTACCTGCTAAAACAAGACGGTGACAAAGTTAAATATGACCTGAATGGCCGCGATGAAACAAGCGCAACCCGCAGAATTGACCGCACCATCCATACCGCTGGCCTACGCGCATACGGCGTGTTAGGAAAAACTGGCTGGGATTACGACACCAATTACGTTAAACAATGGGGTGAGCAAGACACCAGCCTGACCAATAAAACAAAAATCGACCATGACGCCTATGCTTACAATGCAGAGCTGGGCTATACGTTTGACCAATCGTGGAAACCTAGGTTAAGTGGCTTCTATGGCGTAGCAACTGGCGATAAAAGCTCCACTGACAAAAAAAACCAGCGCTTTGAACGCCTGTTTGGCTTCGCACGTCCATGGTCTAACAGCGACACCATGGAAATGTCCAACATACGTGCAACCAAGCTAAGAGTAGAGTTTGACCCTAAAGTTAGCTTTATCAAAAATCTGAAAATTGACGCTGGCTACAACTGGTACCGCTTAGAAAGCGACACCGACAGCTGGGGGCCGGCAACACTGCGCGACACCAAAGGCCTGAGTGGAAGCGACATAGGTGAAGAGTTCGACATCACGGCGCGCTTCCCGATTAATAGTCAAATCTACACCTCGATTGGTTATGCGCACTTTATGGCAGGTAACTTCACGAAAAACGCCACCCAAATTGCCAGCAACAAAAACGACCCAACACGCAGAGATGATTCAGACTATCTGTACGTGCAATTTGAAATCAGCGCTTTTTAAAACACTCACATAAGACTTGGAGTTTATGATGCAATTCAATCAATACTTAAGACTAGTAATTGTCAGCATTTTCTTAGTGTTAGCCCCTAGCCTGAGCGCTGCAGAAAACAAAGATGCTATTGTGGTATTTGCAGCGGCCAGCCTGACCAACGCCATCAATGAAATCTCGGCAAATTACGAGCAAGAGAAAGGCGCACAAATTAAAACATCGTTTGCAGCTTCATCTGCGCTTGCAAAGCAAATCGAAAATGGCGCACCCGCAGATATATTTATCTCTGCGGACACCAAATGGATGAGTTATTTGAAAGATAAGCATGCGCTAAAAGACAGTACGGTATCCAACTTGCTGACTAACCATCTTGTGCTCATTGCCCCCTTGGGCAAGCGCTTTGATGTTACCATGCAAAAATCTTTCGACTTTTTTGGCGCGTTCAATGGCAAGCTTTGTACGGGAGAAATGGCATCAGTACCAGTCGGCATTTATGCGAAGCAAGCGCTAACTGCGCTCGCTTGGCTGGATGCAGGCCAATCTAGGATTGTAGGCACGCAAGATGTACGCGCTGCACTAACCTTGGTAGAACGTGCCGAGTGTGCCGTTGGCATTGTGTATGAAACCGATGCAAAAATATCAGGCAAGGTTGAAGTTATCGCGACCTTTCCAGATAATACGCATGAGCCAATTTTGTACCCGCTATCACTCACTAAAGATGCAAGCGCAAAGTCTGCAGACTTTTATGAGTATTTAAAATCAGATAAGGCAAAAGTTATTTTTACTAAGTACGGTTTTGCGTTCTTAGGAAAGAAATAGCACACAAATTAAATGTTGGAGTTTTTAAGTTTCACGCCTGCCGAAATCACCATACTACTGCTATCGTTAAAGGTAGCAGTATGTTGCGTGATACTCATCATTGCCCCTGCAATTGCTGTGGCATGGCTACTTGCCAGAAAGTCGTTTCTAGGCAAGTCATTGTTAGACAGCCTGATTCATCTCCCGCTGGTATTACCGCCTGTGGTACCGGGCTATCTACTATTACTCCTATTCGGCAACAGCGGCCTAATTGGCAAGTTTCTAAATGAACACTTTGGCTTTAGCCTAGCTTTTACTTGGATGGGTGCCGTCGTCGCATCAGCAGTGATGGCATTCCCCCTCATGGTACGTTCAATCAGGTTAGCAATTTCCCATGTAGACCGTCGCCTAGAACTGGCGGCCCAATCACTGGGTGCACGCCCACTTAGCGTGTTTTTCACGGTCACGCTGCCCTTATCCATGCCAGGCATCATTACTGGCCTAATTTTGGCGTTTAGCCGTAGCATGGGTGAATTCGGCGCGACGATAACCTTTGTGGGCAATATCGAAAATGAGACACGCACCCTACCGCTTGCCATTTACTCACTCACACAAACACCAGACGGCGATTTCGCCGCATTACGTTTAGTCATCATCAGCATGACACTGGCACTAGGCGCGCTGATGATTAGCGATAGACTGGAGCGTAAAGCGAGCCAGCAGATTGGGCATGGCCATGATTGAAGTCACCGCAAAGCTTAAACGCCAAGATTTTGAGCTAGATGTATCGCTGCAGCTAAATCAACGCGTGACAGCGCTCTTTGGGCCATCAGGCTCTGGAAAAAGCACATTACTAAGCGTGATTGCGGGCATTAGCAAACCAGATCAAGGCAAAGTCATGATTAATGGAGAAGCTGTGTTTGATCATGAAAAAAAGATCAACAAGCCGATTCACCAACGCAGAATAGGGCTGGTGTTTCAGGACGCACGCTTATTTCCACATTTAAACGTGGAGCATAACTTGCGCTATCCTTTGAAGTTTATTCCGGCACATGAACAGCAGTTTCATTTAAAAGATATCGTCAATTTACTAGAAATCGAGCCTTTACTAAAACGCACTACGCACCAACTATCTGGCGGCGAGAAACAGCGCGTGGCACTTGGCCGTGCGCTCCTTAGCTCACCTAGGTTACTCATGCTAGATGAACCCATGGCATCTCTGGATGAATCATTAAAAAGTCAGATTCTGCCGTTTTTAAAAAAAGTGGCAGACGAAATTAACATCCCTATGATTTACATCAGCCACTCCAAGGATGAAATTATGCAAATCACCAATAACGTGGTTTATATCAATGCAGGGAAAATAGTAGCTTAATCTATTGCAATCGCCTTCAAGATAGCTACACATCATCACCAACAAAAAATCCCATGCAAACATGGGCTTAATCTTTATACTTTGCTTTTTGTAACCATCAACAAAATACTTGTTTAAAATAAAGAAAAACCCCATGAATCAAGGACTCATGGGGTTGTTGTTTACATTAACAGTTTTAGTCGACTCTAGAACGGAATATCATCCTCAAAATCATCAAAACCAGAACCACTGGTTGCAGGTTTCGCTGCTGGCGCTTGCCTTGCCTGACCTTGGCTAGGCGCTTGGTTGTAATCATTGTCGCCGCCTTGGTCCATGCCGCCATCATAACTAGCATTTGAACCACCGCCATCACGACCACCCAGCATTTGCATTTGGTCTGCAATAATTTCAGTTGTGTAACGGTCTTGGCCTTCTTTAGTTTGCCATTTGCGTGTTTGCAAACGACCCTCTACATACACCGGGCGACCTTTTTTCAGGTACTCGCCTGCAATTTCTGCCAGTTTGCGATACATCACAATATTGTGCCACTCAGTACGCTCTTGCTTAGCGCCTGATTTATCTTTCCAGCTATCGGTTGTTGCAATACTGAAGTTACATACGGCCTCGCCATTTGGCATATAGCGCACTTCTGGGTCGCGACCAAGATTACCAACCAATATCACTTTATTTACTGATGCCATGTTTATCCTCTCAACAATTGATACACTTGGGCGTCATCCCAATCATACGATTTATCTATCTTCAATATCACAGTGCGCTCTTGCGGCAACACTGCAGCTTCTATTACGCCAGCCAGCTTAGTGAGGCTGCTTCGAACACTCGCTGCTACTTCTGCTGTCATTTGGTCAGCAGACGCTTCCATGGTGTACATTTTGGTTCTAACCGCTAACGGCGCTTGCATTGAAAACGCTAATAATAGCCATAAAAACATCATCATGCCACAAAATATAAATACGCTAGCAAAGCCGTAAACATGCGAAAGGTAGCCTCCCAATGCGCCGCCCACAAAAATCCCTAAAGACTGCGCAGTATTATAAACACCCATCGCGGTACCCTTGGCGGCAGCCGGTGCAATTTTGCTGATTAACGACGGCAGTGAAGCCTCTAGCACGTTGAAAGCCACAAAATAAACGGTGAGTGAGGCAACAATTCCCCAAAAGTAATGTATCGATACCGAAAACATCAATTGCGCCACCAACATCATGGCAATCGCAATCACAAACACAAGCTTCATTTGGGATTGCTTTTCAGCATAAATAATCGCTGGCACCATGAGCACAAAGGATGCTAACACGATAGGTAAATAGATTTGCCAATGCTGGTTTTCATGCATCCCACTGGCGCTTACAATCGCAAACGGTACCACAACAAACATCGCCATTTGCGCTGCATGCAAGGCAAAAATGCCATAATTCAAACGCAACAGTTGTTTATTCTTGAGCACGTCTTTTAGTCTGGCCGGTGTGGCACTGGCGTCAGAGTGGTAATGACTATGCACTGGATCTGGCACCACAAAACGTACCACGGCAATGGCAGCCAAGGTCAACACGCCAGTCAGCGCAAAAATACCCGGCACGCCAATCCATTGATTCAAAATTGGGCCACCAACCAATGACACTGAGAACGCAACACCTATCGTTACACCTATCGTGGCCATAGCCTTGGTGCGATGTTCGTCGCGCGTTAAATCCGCGACCAAAGCCGTAACTACGGCAGAAACGGCACCAGCCCCCTGTAAAGCACGGCCAATAATAATGCCTTCAATACTGCCGGCTAAGGCAGCAACCAAACTACCTACCGCAAAAATAGCCAAGCCCAGATAAATCATCGGTTTACGGCCATATTTATCAGAGGCCATGCCAAATGGTAATTGTAGTAAAGCTTGGGTTAGCCCATAAGCGCCTAATGCCAGCCCCACCATAAAGCTACTAGGCTTACCAGGCAAGGTAGATGCGTAAATTGCAAAAATCGGTAAAATCAAAAACATACCAAACATGCGCAAGCCATAGATAGAGGCTAAACTCAAAGTCGCACGGGTTTCTGCCGGGGTCATTTTTTCTGATGAGAGATGTTGCGGTGATGACATGAAAAATAATTAAGCTAATTGCGTAAAAGTAGGTATATTAGCAGGTTGCCTTAATGTTAACCTGAATGTTTCATAAAATTGCATACGGTCAATTGCCCATTTTATAGCATGCAGCGTTTGCTGGCATGGCTCATGGGCCAAAACACCACCTCTTTCACAAACTTTACCTACATCATAAAATACTGCCTGAGCACACGGCTATTTTATCAGACACGCAGGTGAGTAAAAGTACAATGGATTTAGCTATATGGATTTAATTCGCATTCGCGGTGCGCGCACGCATAATTTAAAGAATATTTCTCTGGATATTCCACGTAATCAACTGGTTGTGATTACTGGCTTATCTGGTTCCGGTAAATCTTCACTTGCTTTTGACACCTTATATGCAGAAGGTCAGCGGCGTTATGTAGAATCGCTTTCCGCCTACGCGCGCCAGTTTCTGGCACGTATGGACAAGCCTGATGTTGATTTGATTGAGGGCTTGTCGCCAGCGATTTCGATTGAGCAAAAATCCACCTCGCACAACCCTCGCTCTACCGTAGGCACCGTGACGGAAATCCATGATTACCTGCGTTTGTTATATGCACGTGCTGGTGATCCAGAATGCCCTGAGCATGGTATCAAACTTGAGGCGCAAACGGTCAGCCAAATGGTTGATAGCGTATTGGCATTACCTGAAGATACAAAACTCATGATATTGGCGCCTGTGGTTTCCAACCGCAAAGGTGAGCAAATTGATCTGTTTGAAGAGCTAAAAGCGCAAGGCTTTGTAAGGCTGCGTGTGGACGGAAAAATCTATGAAGTAGATGCTTTGCCGCAACTAGCCAAAACCACCAAACATAATGTTGATGTCGTAATTGACCGTATCAAGGTCAAGCCAGATATGAAACAGCGTATTGCAGAGTCATTTGAAACTGCATTACGCTTAGCTGATGGTAAGGCGATTGCGGTAGAAATGGATACAGACAAAGAACTGCTCTTTTCTGCCAAGTTCTCATGCCCTGTATGTGACTACTCACTTGCAGAATTAGAGCCACGCCTATTCTCTTTCAACAACCCAATGGGCGCATGCCCCACTTGTGATGGTTTAGGCAACATCAATTTCTTTGACCCGAAACGCGTGGTTGCCTTTCCGCATTTATCACTAGCTTCAGGCGCGATTAAAGGCTGGGACAAGCGTAACCAGTTTTATTTCCAGATGCTGGCCAGCTTGGCAGCACATTACCAATTTGATTTAGATACAACCTTTGAACAACTGCCTGAGCCGATTCAAAAAATACTGCTCAACGGCAGCGGTAAAGAGGAAATACCGTTTAAATACCTGAACGAACGCGGCGTGTTTTACCAAAAAATCCACACGTTTGAAGGTATTTTAAACAACCTACAGCGCCGCTACCACGAAACCGACTCACAAACTGTACGTGAAGAATTGGCAAAATATCTTAACTCACAAAGCTGCCCGGACTGTGCAGGCACACGCTTACGCAAAGAAGCGCGCCACGTAAAAGTGGGTAACAAAAATATCCACGAAGTGTGCCAAGTGCCGCTGAAGTTAGCACTTACTTTCTTTGATTCGCTTGAATTGACAGGCGCAAAACTAGCAATTGCAGATAAGATCGTTAAAGAGATTAGCAATCGTCTAAAGTTTTTAACCAATGTTGGGCTAGAGTATTTATCACTGTCACGCTCGGCGGAAACGCTCTCTGGCGGTGAAGCACAACGCATCAGGCTCGCATCACAAATCGGCAGCGGCTTAACTGGCGTGATGTATGTATTAGATGAGCCATCAATTGGCTTACATCAACGCGACAACGACCGCTTACTCGACACACTCAAACGCTTACGCGATATTGGCAACAGCGTTATTGTGGTTGAGCACGACCAAGATGCGATTATGGCTGCAGATTATGTGGTCGACATTGGGCCGGGTGCAGGCGAGCACGGCGGCCGCATTGTGGCAGAAGGTACCCCTGCCGAAATTAAAGAAAATATCAACTCTGTTACTGGTGAATATTTAAGCGGTAAACGCCAAATCACTTATAACAAAAAACGCACAGCACCAGACCCAGAGCGCTGGCTCACCATGAGCCATGCTACCGGCAACAATCTGAAGGACGTAACCTTAAAGCTACCGGTTGGCTTACTCAGTTGCATCACTGGGGTATCTGGCAGCGGCAAGTCTACCTTGATTAACGATACGTTATATCGCATCGTTGCACAGCATCTGTACGGCAGCAGCACCGAACCTGCACCTTACGGCGAAATCGACGGTTTAGCATTCTTTGATAAAGTGGTCGACGTGGACCAAAGCCCGATTGGCCGCACCCCACGCTCCAACCCGGCCACCTACACTGGCTTATTTACACCGATTCGCGATTTATTCGCTGGCGTACCAGAAAGCCGTGCGCGCGGTTACGGCCCAGGCCGCTACTCATTTAACGTAAAAGGCGGGCGCTGCGAAGCATGCCAAGGCGATGGCGTATTGCGCGTAGAAATGCATTTCTTGCCCGATGTTTACGTGCCATGTGACGTTTGTAAAGGCCAACGTTACAACCGTGAAACGCTAGAAATTCAGTTCAAAGGTAAGAACATCCATGAAATTCTAGGGATGACCGTAGAGCAAGCCCACGCCTTTTTCAGTGCACAGCCTGTGATCTCAAGAAAGCTGCAAACTTTGCTTGATGTAGGCTTAGGCTACATTACGCTGGGCCAAAGCGCGACCACGCTATCTGGCGGCGAGGCACAGCGCGTGAAGCTTGCGCTGGAGCTAAGCAAGCGCGATACAGGCCGCACGCTTTATATTCTAGATGAGCCAACCACTGGCTTACACTTTGCCGACATTCAATTATTGCTAGATGTAATTCACCGCCTACGCGACGCGGGCAATACCATTGTGATTATTGAACACAACCTGGATGTGATTAAAACCGCAGATTGGATTGTAGACATGGGTCCAGAAGGCGGCGATGGCGGCGGCATGGTGATTGCTGAAGGGACCCCTGAAGAAGTCGCCAAAAGCGATGTTAGCTACACGGCCAAATATCTAAAACTGATGCTTTAACAGGCTACATACTAAAAAGCGCTGATTAAAATACGTCACTGCATTTTAATCAGCGCTTCAAAATGAATACTAGCTTTAATCCCTCAAATCGGCAGCAATGCCGAAGCAGTAGAACTAAATCATCGCATTGGCTTCTTGTAACAACTCACGGTAACGCTCAACCGACGCCAGCCAAGTCTCCTCGCTGAACTTCAAGCGCTGAGTCACTTCCGCATTTAAAGCAAACGCTATGACATTGGCATCATCGCCACGCACCAACCCTTGCGCAATCTGTACCGCGATATAAACCACAGGCGCAATTGCACAAGCATTTTTATCCAGCGGCGTCGCATAGTAATGCAATACACGTGAAATTTCGGACGGGAAATCCCAACGTAGCGCCAACTCTTCACCAATCTGACAGTGATCCAAGCCGATGACATCACGTTCCACCAAACACCGCTGCTCTGAACAAGTATCCGCACACAAAGCATCTACCTCTGCGGACATTGCAGGAGACACCAAGTGCAGCAATAAATCACCAATATTGTGCAATAGCCCGGCCAGATACGCCACTTCAGCATCCAGCTCCATTTGCTTGGCAATGTCGCGGCTGATGCTGGCGGCAAGCAAACTATGACTCCAGAATTTTTTTAAATCCAAGCCCGGCACATTAGCAACCGCCCCGGTAAGGCCACTGGCAATCACCAAAGAGCGCAGCTTAGCCAAACCTAAGATAGCAACCGCATCGTCGATATTTTTAACGGCACGCGTCACACCATAAAATGATGAATTAGCCATTTTCAGCACCTTGGCAGCAATGACTGCGTCCTGCTTAATTACACGCGCCAGCTGATTAATATCCACATTGTCATTGCTGAGTATCTGCATTACCTCTTGCACCACTTTAGGCAGGCTAGGTAAGCGCACAATCGAATTAAAAAAATCCTCTACAGACTGCATACATCCCTCCGCTTACCGCGAGTGATTGATAACACATCAGACGCACATCCAAATTAGCCATCAACATGCTGCGCCTAACTTAAGGCACTGGCACCATGTGCATTCTTGCCTGTATCGTTCCTGTACGCCGGTTGAGATAACGCGTGTACTGATGCTTATCGTAAAAGCGCGGGTTAGGGATCATCGCCGCCAGCCTTGCCGCCTGCCCTTTACTTAAACCCGCCGCACTGGTTTTATAGTAATGCCGTGCAGCCGCCTCCGCACCAAACACACCATTACCCCACTCAATCACATTGAGGTAAATCTCTAGAATGCGCCGTTTAGACATGACGTTTTCCAGCATGATGGTAATGATGGCCTCCTGCCCTTTACGCCAAGGTGTTCTTTTGGTGGATAAAAACAGATTCTTTGCCAGCTGTTGGCTAATGGTAGAACCGCCAGCCACAATCTTGCCTTTTTTCAGATTTTTTTCATACGCCTTCTGTATGCCATCCCAATCAAAGCCTTCATGATCAAGAAACTTCGCATCCTCCGACGCAATCACCGCACGCTTCAAGTTGTTGGATATTTTTGCATAATCCACCCATTTGTACTTCAGCTCTGCATCCGGACGATTTTCTTGAATAACTTCCAAGCGGTCTTCCATAAACGCGCTAGAAGAAGGGTTAAATTTAACCCACCAGCAAATATGCAAAAATATCCAAACCTGATACAACAGTACAAAAGCAATAAAAAGCACCGCAGCGCGCTCTAAATAAGCGCCAACACTGAGCGGCGCTGCATTAGGTTTACTATTCATCAACCAGGTAATCATATTGCCAGCGCCCTTATCTTATCCATCACCGGTTTGGTATCAGGACGCACGCCGCGCCACAAATAAAAAGCCTCAGCAGCCTGCTCTACCAACATACCCAAACCATCTGCTACTTGCGCACCATTACGGCGTGCCTGTGTCATAAACGGCGTTTCACGGCCATACATCATGTCGTAAGCAAGGCAACCTTCAGCAAAAATTGCATCGGAAATAGGCAGAGCGGTATCGGTCAAACCGGCAGATGTGCTATTGATGATTAAGTCAAATTGCAAACCATCCAACTCCTCAAAACGCTTAGGAAAACTTAAGACGTTACTGTTGCTTACTTTAACAATCTCAGCAAGACGATTGACTGCCTCTTCTGCTTTAGCAAATGTGCGATTAGCAATCACAATAGAGTCCGGAGCCGCCTCAACCAAAGGCTGAAGAATCCCAAAAGCAGCGCCGCCACTGCCTAACACCAGCACCCTTTTATGACGGATACCAAACTTAATATTATGAGTGATATCGTTCACCAGCCCCACACCGTCTGTGTTGTCTGCAATAACACCTGTGCTCGTATTAAATATCAGGGTATTTGATGCACCGGCTCTATCCGCAAAAGAGTTAACCTTGCCGCGCGTAGACGCAAACTTTAATGCCTCAAACTTAAACGGCACAGTAACATTCAACCCCTTATAACCACTCGCCATCAGCGCTTCAACCGTACCCTCAAACCCATCCAGCGGCGCTAGAATAGCCTCATAACTCATAGCCTGCCCGGTTTGCTGGGCAAAAGCCGCATGAATCAAGGGCGACTTACTATGTGCGATTGGATTACCAATCACCGCATACTTATCCACCATCATCAATTCGTCCAAGGTAAGCCCGCATGCTTCCAACCATTAATCAGCGTGCGTTGCTTATATTCATTGGCATCGCCCTCAAATCCTTCAAGCACGTTATACGCATGCAAATACCCTAAAGACTCAGCAACCACGGCTGCATTGTGTGAGCGCCCACCAGTTCGGCAGAGAAACATTATCACCGTATTTTTATCCGCGCCTTTTTGATTAAGCTGTGCCTGTAAGTGCGCTGCAAAATCTGGGTTAGCCACCATTCCTGGGTAAAAAGCCCACTCTACATGCAACGCCGATGGCACACGCCCCACCAGCTCCAGCTCAGCCTTGGTGCGTACGTCCACCAACTGCGCACTCGCATCAGCACGCAAAATCGCATCAGCTTCTTGCGGCGTCAGCGCACCGGCGTATGGCAAACGCTTTTCAATCGCACGCTTCTCTGCAAATACTAAAATTTCCTGTATATCACTCATGATGCATTTATCCTTAAATTACATGTCCAAAAACAACCTGTTAACACCTTTTTCTTAACACCATTACTGCCGTTCGAATTATAATAAACCATCTTTAAGATTATGCTTAAACCTGTTGAGACAAACCAAGTCACCAACACTCATTTGCACCTATTTTGTGCGTAAAATCACAAAATGCATCATACTGGTGCACCAATGCAAGGCTATCTTAATTTACCCTCTAAAATTCAAGCGTTTACCGCTATCCAGATTGGCACGTTTCCTGCTAATCTTATGAGTTGAATTTTTACTTGTTTTATTTTAACCCACACCACACCAATAGGAGATTCTAATGTCAGTGGAAAATGTAATGAAATTGGTAATCGATAACGACATTAAATTTGTTGATTTTCGTTTTACCGATACACGCGGCAAAGAGCAACACGTAACAGTGCCAGTGTCACACTTTAATGAAGACAAATTTACAGAAGGTCACGCTTTTGACGGTTCTTCTATCGCTGGCTGGAAAGGTATTCAAGCATCTGACATGCAATTGATGCCAGACGCAAGCACTGCATTTATCGACCCATTCTTCGACGAGCCAACACTAGTATTGACTTGTGACGTTGTAGACCCTACTGATGGTAAAGGTTATGACCGTGACCCACGTAGCTTGGCAAAACGTGCTGAAGCATACTTAAAATCAAGCGGCTTAGGCGACACAGCTTACTTTGGCCCAGAGCCAGAGTTCTTCATTTTTGACAGCATCCAATGGGATGTTTCAATGAACGGCAGCTCAGTACGCATCAACTCTGAAGAAGGCGCATGGTCATCAAACGAGAAATTTGAAGGCGGCAACACAGGTCACCGCCCAGGCGTTAAAGGCGGCTACTTCCCAGTGCCACCAGTTGATTCACTACACGACATCCGTTCAGCAATGTGTACAACATTAGAACAACTAGGCGTGCCTGTTGAAGTACATCACCACGAAGTTGCAACTGCTGGCCAATGTGAAATTGGTACAAAATTCAGCACATTGACACAACGTGCTGACTGGACTCAAATCCAAAAATACGTGATTTTGAATACAGCACACGCTTACGGCAAAACTGCTACATTTATGCCAAAACCATTCGCTGGCGATAACGGCTCAGGTATGCACGTTCACCAATCAGTTTGGAAAGATGGCAAAAACTTGTTCGCAGGTAACGGCTACGCTGGTTTGAGCGAGTTCGCACTTTACTACATCGGCGGTATCATCAAACACGCCCGTGCATTAAACGCGATTACAAACCCAGGTACTAACTCATACAAACGCTTAGTACCACACTTTGAGGCTCCAGTTAAACTAGCTTACTCAGCTAAAAACCGTTCAGCTTCTATCCGTATTCCATTTGTGCATTCTGACAAAGGTCGCCGTGTTGAAGCGCGCTTCCCAGATCCAATCGCTAACCCATACTTAGCATTCTCTGCATTGCTAATGGCTGGTTTAGATGGCGTGCAAAACAAGATTCACCCAGGTGAAGCGGCAACTAAAGACTTGTACCATCTTCCACCAGAAGAAGATGCTAAGATCCCAACAGTTTGCGCATCACTAGAGCAAGCGTTGGAAGCACTTGATGCTGACCGTGAGTTCTTAACTAAAGGTGGCGTATTTACTAACGACTGGATCGATGCATACATTGCATTGAAAATGGAAGAAGTAAACAAAGTACGTATGACACCACACCCAGCTGAGTTTGGCTTGTACTACTCTTGCTAATGTGTTGTTAGTTTGATTCAATCAAAAAGGGCGATTTATCGCCCTTTTTGATTTTTAGCGTCTAAGAATCCATGCCAACAACAACGTCAACGCAATACAGTAAGCAATCGTTAAGCGGTGAACTGCCCCTCAACTTAATCCATGTTGCCTTATTTGATTAACTCTAATAAACTCACCTCATGAAAAAACACTTATTTTTATCACTGATTGCCATTACGCTCTCAAGCCATGCATTTGCTGAAATTTATAAGCGTGTAGATGCTGATGGCCGAGTAACTTACTCCAACATTAAGAGCAAAGGTGCCACTCGTCTTGAGCTAGACCCCGATGCTAATGCCATCACCAATGACAACAAACCCAAAGCAAGCCCTGCCACTTCTAAGCGAACAGCAACGCCGGATAGCTTTCCGCGCGTAGATGCCAACACGCAAAATCAACGCGATGGCAAACGTAGAGAAATCCTGCGCAACGAGCTTGAGGCTGAAAAACTCGCACTTGAAGAGGCGAACAAAGCTTATGCGGAAGGCGAATCAAACCCAGAGGTTTACAGAACGGCCACAGGGCAAACATTTAGAAACGTCCCAAAATTTGAAGAGAAAATGAAAAACTTGCAGGCTAATGTGGACAATCACAAGAAAAATATCGAGCTATTACAAAAAGAAATCGATTCACTACGCTAAATTACCCGGCCTGAACAACGAGCAAAGCCGCTACTGCACCTAAATGGTGCAGTAGCGGCTTTTTTGTTTTCTATTCCTGCTATACTTAATCATATAAATATCAGGGTCAAATAGATTTTATTGATTAAAAAAATCCAGACGGACAGTATCGCCAAGTTTTTTTAACATTGATATTCAATAGGTTAATCATCATCATGCACGACTACGGTGTATGTAAAAAACTTATTCATACAACACGTGAAAACTGGTCTAGCTTTTGCTTATGATAAGTCAATCAATGAAATGACGAGTGAAGCACTATTATGGTTCAACCAACGCCAGACCACTTTGCTGGCCTAGAGCACTTAGCAACCGCAATCATCCTTTTGGATGATCACTGCCGCGTTGCTTACGTTAACCCTGGTGCTGAAATTATATTTGCCTTTAGTGCCACCCAAATCATTGGCCAACATATCAATGAGGTATTTCCGGACTGCGAAATCTTAATGCTTGCAGTAAACAATGCCATTAAAGAACAAAGCCCATTCCGTGAGCATGAGTTCACTATTAGCACCCATCGGCATAACTCTTTTGCCGTCACCTGCACAGTGACTCCTATAGAGTCAGTGGTAGCGAGCTTGATTTTAGAATTCCAACCAATGGATGCGCAATTAAGAATCGCCCGTGAAGAACGCATGCTCATCCAACAACAAGCCAATGCAGAGCTATTACGTAATTTAGCGCACGAAATCCGCAACCCGCTTGGCGGCCTGCGCGGCGCAGCGCAACTGCTAGAACACGAGTTACCATCTCCTAGCCTACGCGAATACACACAAGTGATTATTAAGGAAGCTGATAGACTGCAGGCCTTAATGGATAGACTTTTAATTCCACATCGCGTACCAAAGTATCAGCCAACTAACATTCATGAGGTATTGGAACGTGTACGTAGCTTACTGTTGGCTGAATCTCCACGCAGTATTCTAATAAAACGTGATTATGATTTAAGCCTGCCAGAGATCATTGGCGACCGTGAGAAACTAATACAGGCGGTATTAAATATTGCACGCAACGCCGTACAGGCGATGCAAGCCAATAAAACACCTAACAGCCAAATTACTTTTAAAACACGTGCAGAAAGACAAGTGACCCTTGCTAGAAAACGTTACCGAGTCGCCATTAAACTGGAGATTATTGATAACGGACCTGGCATTCCCGCTGATATACGTGACCGTATTTTTTACCCACTAGTATCAGGTAGCGAAGGCGGAACCGGACTTGGCTTAACGCTCGCTCAAACCTTTGTAACCCAGCATCACGGCATGATCGACTGCGAAAGCACACCGGGTAACACACGTTTCACTATACTGCTACCAATAGAAACTACAGCAATTAAACCGACTGCGAAAATGCAATAATCGTGCGCTGCACCCTACAGAGCACGATATTAAATGAAGTAGATACAAAGAGAATAATAAGCAAAATTTTGTGCAACTTACATAGCACCACTGATAAATGAGAAACCTATGAAACCAATTTGGATTATTGACGACGACAAATCTATACGCTGGGTCTTTGAAAAGGCACTCGCGCGTACAGACCTTGAGTTCAAAACATTCCCCTCAGTGGTAGAGGCACTCAATGCGCTAGATCATGAACAACCGCAAGTTGTCGTCAGCGATATCCGCATGCCGAATGGTTCAGGGTTAGACCTCCTCAGCGAGATAAAACGCAGACACCCAGACATCCCGGTCATCATCATGACCGCTTACTCTGACCTTGAAAGCGCAGTAGCGGCATTTCAAGGTGGTGCGTTTGAATACCTAGCCAAACCCTTTGATGTTGATCAGGCAATAGACATCATTAAACGTGCTGTAGAAGAAAGTACTAGGCAAGCTTCTGAAAATGGCTTCAGCGCAGTAGCTGAAGACACGCCTGAAATCATTGGCCAAGCACCCTCCATGCAAGAGGTTTTTAGGGCCATTGGCCGCTTAAGCCGCTCACACGCCACGGTACTAATCAACGGTGAATCAGGCAGCGGTAAAGAGCTTGTTGCGCGCGCACTACACCGCCACAGCCCTCGTGCAGATAAACCTTTTATCGCCATCAATACTGCTGCTATCCCGAAAGACTTATTAGAATCAGAACTATTTGGTCATGAGCGTGGCGCATTTACTGGTGCGGCCGCAGGTCGACGCGGGCGCTTTGAGCAAGCCGACACTGGCACACTGTTTTTAGATGAAATTGGTGACATGCCAGCTGACCTGCAAACGCGTCTATTACGCGTACTGAGTGACGGTCAATTCTATCGTGTTGGCGGCCACCAGCCGATTAAAGTCAACGTGCGCATTATTGCAGCCACACACCAAGATTTAGAAGAGCGTGTTAAAAATGGCTTATTCCGTGAAGACCTATTTCACCGCCTTAACGTAATTCGCCTGCGCCTGCCAGCGCTACGTGAGCGCCGTGAAGATATCCCACTACTGATTAAGCATTTCCTACAACACAGTGCGACTGAACTTGGTGTTGAGGCTAAACAACCTTCTGTTGCAGCACTCAAATTCTTAAGCGCCGTCAACTGGAGCGGCAACGTACGCCAGCTAGAAAACGTATGCCACTGGCTTACCGTGATGGCACCTGGCCAGAATATTGACATTGCAGACCTACCACCAGAGTTAAAACAAGACGGCAATAAAGTAGACTCAAACGGCTCATGGCAAGAAGCACTTGCTGCAGAAGTGACTGACGCACTTAACCGTGGCGAACAAAATGTACTGGAGTCACGCACACAAATTTTTGAGCGCATTCTCATTGAGAAAGCACTAGAACATACCCACGGCCGCCGGATTGAAGCCGCTAACCAACTAGGAATGGGGCGTAATACACTAACAAGGAAAATTCAGGAACTAGGTATAGAGGAGTAAGCTTGCGAAGCTTATCTAGATATTTACAGGTAACTAGATAAGCCACTAATGGTTAAGCCAGTCAACCAATTATTAAATCGAGTGGCTTTTCACTCGCATAACTGGAAATGAACTTTGTTTGTTCGCGTCAATTTTATTGATAAAAAACACCTGTGCTAACCGCGCGTTAGTGTTTGTATCGCCGAAAAACTGGTTAGCACAATGATGGATATCCCCTTCAAATAGAATTAAAGTGTTATACACATTATTCACCCTTATCACCTCGTCAAACATGCTGTGATAACTAAAGTCTATCGGCTCATTGTTCTTAAAGTGCTCATCATTTTCTTTGATTATCTTCCAATATAAATCCTCATTATAGGTAGCATTTTTTCTAAACAATGAGGTCCCTGCATCCAACGGTGCATCCGGTGTTAGATATAGAACACCAGCAAATACGGTATTATGATCCTGATGAATCAAACCGGAGCCATATTCAGCCCCTACAATTTGAAAGCTAGTACTAATCTGCCAGCGCATCACATCGTGCTCAGGGATATGAAAGATGCTGATTAACTTCTTACATACCTTATCATAAAGTGATGCACTGATATCGCGCAAATCTTTTGTGCGACACCCTGGGAAAACGTAGCTAGCATCCTTCATTTCATGACGATAGGTATATTTTTGAGAAAGTGCATACTGCCTGACTTCATCGGGATTATCGTAGAAATCACTAATAACGGTCACTGGATATAAATTCATTACAAGATCTCTTCATATTTTATTACTAGACAATACCTATAAAAAAAACGGCAACCTAAGTTGCCGTTTTTTAATCTATTACTTAAACACTACAGGGTAACCCCTGCCTTATCCTAGAAGAATAAGATCGCGCCTAAAGAAACAGTTTTTGCTTTTGCAGTAACGTCAGCTGCTGCACGTTTGTCTAAATCGCGCTCAGATTCTGAGTACTCAGCAACCAAGTTTAAGTGTTTTGTGATTGGGTGGTAAGCACCAACTGTCCACATTGAGTCTTGAACTTGTTTGAATTGTTCACCTGAGTTACCGTCAAGTGTAGATTCACCGTATGAAACGCCCAATTTAGTACCTACACCTGGAAGTGTGTATGTACCTTGTACGTACCATTGGTCTGAATCACGTGAACGACCTTGAGCATCAAAACCATCACGCAATTGGAATGTTTGACCAATACCATCACCTTTACCGTAGTAACCAGTTAAACCGAAACCAGCTACGTTAACTGTTGTACCGATATCGAATGCTTGAGCACGGTCAGCACCACCAGCAGACAAACCTGACACTTTTTGGTAGATACCAGATGCCCAAACTTTACCAGCTACATCGCCAGCCCACTCATAAGAAGCTTTACCTTCGTATGCTGATGCTGCACCACTACGACCATCGCTTGTAGCACTTAAGCTACCAAACGGACTTGTAGTTACGTTATTTGTAGTTGAATTAGAGCTATTAGCATTCCAACCTTGTGTCAAACCAACTGTGAAGCTGAAGCCATTCCAGTTTGGTGATGAGTAAGCAACTTGTGATTTCCAGTCAGCATACATGAAGCCTGAACCGATACGACCCAATGTTGTTGTGTTGCCAGCTAATGAACCAGCACCACCACCAACACCTAACAATGTCATGTCGTTCAAGATAGCGTCAGAAGCGTAGATACCTAGATCTTTACCTAACTTGATAGAACCCCATGATTTGTCACCAAATGTCAAGAATGCTTGACGGTTTTCTTGTTGTGCTGCTTGGTTACCTGAAGCTGCTGTTGAAGCGCCTGGGTTTAAGCTGATTGTGAAACCAACGTCTAAGTCGTTTTGACGTGTTTTACCAGAAACTGATAAGTAGTTTGGCAACAAACCAGTAGTGATGTTGTTTGATGATGCAGCATCACCGTTACCTAAACCTAAAGCAGCTGTACCACCGTTGTCACCACTGTATTTAGTAGTTGTGTAGTAAGCGTTTACAACACCACCGATGTCCAATGTCCAATCGCCAGCTGGGATTGTGATACCAGCTTGTGCGCTTGAAGCTGCAGCTACTAAAGCTGAAGCAACTGCTAATTTAATTGTTGTTTTCATATAAATCTCCTAAAAAATATTACTATTTTTATTACTCGATTACCTCATCAGTTTGTTACCGTACGGCAACCAAACCAAAGAGAAAGTTTGCAAACTCTCTCAACGTTTACTACTTAAGTAGCATTCACTAAGAAGGTAGAGCGTAGTATGCACAAAGATTTTTAGGCTTACAACTAAAAGTTGGGCTTTTTGTCACAATTACTTACAATTGTTGTAATTTTGCAACACGGCAACTTTCTACAGATAGATTTATAACAGAAGACTCGCTGACGGACTTGTCTCCGCTAGCCACCCTAGCGAGTCATGCGCAGACTCTTGTGGCCAACAAGTCGCCAACTCTACTTGCAGTGCACCAGCAATAGGTCAGTCTTAGCTGTGCTAGCGGCTGACCTTTATTAGCGTAATCTACAAATATTCTTCTACTGTAAATAACTTACGGTGCTCTCTTATTGCAAATCGGTCTGTCATCCCTGCAATATAATCAGCAACCGCACGCGCCTTATCTACTTCTGCATATACTTGAAACTCATTTGGCAGCAGCCCTGTGTTTTCATAAAAGCACGCGAATAGCTCACGCACAATTCTGACCGCCTTTGCGCTCATGCGATTCACTTTATAGTGCTGATATAAATTTTTGCGTAAGAATTGCTTTAATTTTAAATTTTGTTTAGCGATATCTTCACTAAAACTGATTAATTGCGGTAGCTTCCGAATATCATCAATGCTAGCAGGCTGATGCTGTGCAATATTTTTTGCGCTTTGTGTACACAAATCTACAACCAACGTGTTAATCATGCGGCGTATTGTTTCATGCACCAACCGTTTTTGTTCTAATACAGGGTATTTCGCCTTCACCTCAGCTAGATTTTGCGCAAACAGCCCTACTGTCGATAACTGCTCAATACTGATTAACCCTGAGCGCAGGCCATCATCAATATCATGGTTGTTATAGGCAATTTCATCTGCATAATTTGTCAATTGCGCCTCTAGGCTAGGGCTAGTTTTTTCGATAAAACGCACACCCACATCACCAAGTTGTTTGGCGTTCCTAATTGAGCAGTGCTTGAGGATTCCCTCCCTTACTTCAAACGTGAGGTTCAGGCCATCAAACTCCGCATAACGCTGCTCCAACTGATCGACTACGCGCAACGACTGCAAGTTGTGCTCGAAACCACCGTAATCACGCATACAGTCATTAAGCGCATCTTGCCCAGCATGGCCAAACGGAGTGTGCCCAAGATCATGCGCCAGCGCAATAGCCTCGGTAAGGTCTTCATGCAAGTTCAGCGTTCTTGCGATGCCACGTGCCATTTGGGCAACCTCCAGACTATGCGTCAATCGCGTGCGGAACAGATCACCCTCATGGTTTACAAACACCTGTGTTTTATATTCTAGGCGCCTAAAGGCAGTGGAATGAATAATACGGTCACGGTCACGCTGAAATGCATTGCGCGTTGACGAAGCGGGTTCAGCATGATGCCGCCCTATAGATTGATCTGGATTAGCAGCATAAGGAGCAAGAGTCTTCATGCTTCTATCTTATATAGGTAAACCAGTTCTAGCAAGCTAGCGCAATAGCCTAGCCGGCCACTGCCTGAAATAACTCAATAAGATTTTGCTTAGGTCAGCAACTCACCAGCCTAGCATTATCAGGATGCGCCAGGCTGGTGTTAAGAGAAACAATTACGTAGACGATAAAGATAGAGTTTCTTTTAGTTTTTCAGCGTCGTAATCACTGGTAATTACTGACTTACCTATTGCCTGCTGTAGTACCAGTCTAATTTTTCCATCAGCCACTTTTTTATCTAGCTGCATTAAATTCAGGTACTTATCCACACCTAGCTTTGGCGCATCTAACGGTAGTTTTGCAGCAGTTAATAGCTGATGAATTCGCGTCACCTCATCAGCGGTCAACCACCCCATGCGTCGAGACAAATCTGCAGCCATCATGGTGCCAGCACCCACAGCCTCACCGTGGAGCCAAACGCCATAGCCCATCGCATTTTCTATTGCGTGTCCAAATGTATGACCTAAATTCAACAAGGCTCTCTCACCTGTTTCGTGCTCATCACGCGCAACCACGTCTGCTTTATTTTTGCATGAGCGGTAAATGGCCTCTGTGATAGCCTGCTCATCTAATGCCATTAATTGCTCAATGTGCATTTCTAACCAATCAAAAAACTCTGCATCCCTGATTAAGCCATATTTAATCACCTCAGCCATACCAGCTGAAAACTCGCGCGCAGGTAAGGTTTGTAGCGTATCGATATCAGCCAGCACCAGTTGTGGCTGGTAAAAAGCACCTACCATATTTTTACCAAGCGGATGATTGATACCAGTTTTACCGCCAACAGATGAGTCCACCTGCGACAGCAGCGTAGTCGGTATTTGTATAAACGGAACTCCGCGTAGATAAGTCGCGGCAGCGTAGCCGGTTAGGTCTCCAATTACGCCGCCACCAAGTGCGATTAATGTGGTGCTACGCTCGCAACGATTTTGTAGCAATGCATCATAAATTAAATTAAGCGTTTCACTATTTTTATACGCCTCACCATCAGGCAATATAATTGGGATTACCGTCACGCCTGCAGACTCAAGTGCATTACTTAAAACATCAAGATATAGTGGCGCTACCGTTGTGTTTGTCACAATAGCCACATGTTTGCGCTTCAAATGTGGCAGTATCAAGTCTGCATTTGAAATAAGTGATCGCCCTATATATATCGGGTAACTTCTATTTGCTAGCTCTACTTTTAGTGTTTGCATAACCATGTTTACTTTTTCAATAAATCTTCAATATAAGTCGTAATCTCAAGTGCAGATTGAGCGCCGGTATCTACAATATAATCGGCCAAACTGGTGTAAATAGGATCACGCTCTAAATACAAACGCTCCAGCTTTTGCTTCATGTTCCCGCCTTGAAGCAGAGGTCTGGTTTTATCATGCCTAGTACGTTGGTATAAATCATTAACTTTGCCTCGCAGGTAGATGATTTTTCCACTATTTTTCAATAACACACGATTCTCAGGCATAAGTACCGCGCCACCGCCCGTTGCCATAATAATATCGTCAAGCTGACACAACTCTTCAAGCGCAAGTGTCTCGCGCTTACGGAATCCATCCTCACCTTCCAACTCAAAAATAAGTGGGATTTTTACGCCAGTTCTACGCTCAATTTCAATATCTGAATCATAAAATTCTTTATCTAGCTGTTTAGAGAGCATTCGCCCTATGGTGGTTTTACCTGCACCCATCAGACCTATAAAATAGATATTATTCAAATTAAAACCATCCTTATTGCCTGCAAACATTTTCACAGCTTTAGCGCATTAAACTAGCACCATTATGTAATCACACAAAGACCTGCAAAATAAAATGCCCATCATATTCTAGATGGGCATTTTATCAAATCTATGAACTGTATTGTCGCTACATAATCAACACCACCTGTTACTGTAGCGTCAATCGTTCATCAACTATTCTCGGGGTGATAAATATCAACAGCTCTGTTTTATCATTTTGACGAGTTTTCTTCTTAAATAAGTTACCAAAAAGTGGCAGATCTCCAAAGAATGGTACTTTACTCACATCATCACGTTCAATCTGTTCAAAAATCCCCCCTAGCACTGCAGTTTCACCATTACCTACCAATACTTGGGTATTAATATTTTGCGTATCTATCGAGGGTACGCCATTGAATATTTGGCCGACTTTGTCTTTCTTAATATCAAGCTCCATGATGATTTTTTCGTCCGGTGTAATTTGCGGCGTCACTTCTAAACTCAATACAGCAGGCTTAAACGCAACGTTAGTAGCACCACTACTTGAAGCTTGCAGATAAGGTATCTCCGTACCTGCCGCTATTTTGGCTTTGTGCTGATTAGCGGTAATAACACGTGGACTGGACACAATCTTACCGCGTTGATCAGTCTCCATCGCGGTTAACTCTAAATTGAGTAACAAACCAGCTGCAACATTATAAATACTGTAGGCAATTGACCCAGTCGCGTTTGCAACAGCGAGATTCGATAGTAAATCCGGCTGCCCATCAGAGCTGGTAAATAGGTTGCCATTAGTTAATGTAGTTTGCACAGCACCATTGTGAGTGCCTTGAGTAATCACACCTGTGGTTGACACTGCTGTTGGGCGATTACCCAAACTACCGCTTAAGGTACCAACACTATTCCCAGGAGTACCTGTTTGAGTAACACCTAGTCTAGCACCTAGCGCTTTGCTATATTTGTCATCAGCAATCACCAAGCGCGACTCAATCATCACCTGTTTGACAGGTATGTCTGTCTTATTAATGATGGCTTGCACTTGCTCTAAATACTTAGGCGTATCTTGCACAAATACGGTATTGGTACGTGGATCCAATACGGCATTGCCGCGTTTAGACAAGATCTTTTGCTTAGGGTCACTTAAAATATTTTTTAAAGCTTCAGCTTTCATATACTTCAAAGTGAATACCTCAGTACGAAGTGGCTCAACATCATCAATTTGCTGCTGGCTTTCAAAGGCTTGTTTTTCTTTAGCAGCAATTTCATCTGCAGGTGCTACTAAAATCACATTGCCATTTTTTCGCTTATCCAAGCCCTTGCTTTGCATAATAATCTCAAGCGCTTGATCCCAAGGCACATCTTTAAGGCGCAGTGTAAGATTACCAGTTACTGTGTCACTGGTAATGATGTTCAAGCCTGTGAAGTCTGCAATCACCTGCAGCACAGCACGTACTTCAATATTTTGGAAATTTAAAGACAGCTTCTCCCCAGCATAGCCAGGCTTTGAACCACGCACTAATTTATTCGGGTCTTCTACCACCTGACGCACGTCGATGATGAATTTTTTATCTGCCTGATATGCAGACTGCTCCCAGTTACCTTTAGGCTCAATAGTCATACGCCCGTTTTTGCCTTGTTTTATCGTATCAACATAAAGCACAGGTGTATTAAAATTGATCACATTCAAACGACGTTGCAAATTAGCGGGTACATCAGTATTGATAAAATCAACTTCGATAGTTTTACCTTTTTGCTTGATATTTATACCAGCTGATGCGTCAGACAAATCAACAATAATACGTCCCTCACCATTTTTGCCGCGCACGAAGTCTATGTTATTAATGGCAGCCGCTTTATTACCCAAAATTGGCTCTGAGAACTTAGTCTCCACACCAGTCCCTGCTGACGCCTCATTTGCCTGCAAAAGAATCGTTATTTCATTCCCTTTTGCTGTTGTGCTATAACCTACGTTTTTTGATAGATTAAGTACCATACGGGTACGATCTTTACCCTGTGCTAACGTAACACTCTTTAATGAACCCGCTTCTGCCGGAATATTGTTTTTAGCTAAACCATTACCAACCTTTGGAAAGTCTAATGCGATACGAGAAGGATTATTAAGTGTGAATCCAGCCGGCGGATTTGCCAGAGGCTCTGTTGTTTTCACACGAATACTGACACGACCACCAGGTAGCGTTGAATAGTCGACACTCTCAATTTTATTGGTTAGCCCAGCCTGATCTTCAGCAACAGCTAAAGCCGAACCTAAGGTTAAACCAAGCAACATGGTTGCCTGCAAAAGTTTTGATATCCAAATATTCGTTTTCATTATTTCACCTTAAATCCCACATCCTAAAAATATAAAAATTTCTAGGGCCTAATGCGCTATCACAATAATAACTACTTTTAAACGAACCACAGCTTCGCTAAAGCCACAACAGAAATCGATAAAACCACTACAAATTTGCTTCTAGCTGACAACATCCATGCGACTAATTACTATTCTTGTAAAACCAAACTTGTAGTACGCTCCACCCAGTCGCCGGTAAGGTCGTCTTGCACAAGTTCCACTAATACTATTTCACCATCTTTTATTTGTGTCACTCTACCGAAATTCTGTCCGACATAGTTACCCAATTTAACTTGCTGCACCGACTCATCCGGTGTTTTAAGCAATGCATAGGTCAGCTTACTTTTAGATAGCAACCCAACATACTTAAGACTCTCAAGTGGATATGCCTCCATCGGCTCTTTAGGACGACTCAAGTTAGGCTGTAACACGCTAGACTTATTCACAGCCTTACGAGCACGGAACGGATCGACCAGCGTGCCATCAGCGTTATACTGCAAAGCCATATACGGCTGCACCTCTGGCAACGGCTTAACCTTGGGCTGCACATTTTTAGTTGCATCGCGCATATATTGGTCAAGGTCATCACCGCCCTCAAAGCTACATCCAGCAAGCCCAACGCTAAACACTCCACAAACCAAAAGGCGCATGATGATTGGCAAGATAAATATTCGTTTGGTATTGTCAGCCACGGTTACTATTTACCTTTCTTAGCTGCTTTAGCTTTTTCGCTCTCAGCTTTACGTTTTTCTGCGAGTTCACTTGCATCCAAATATCGATAAGTCTTTGCAACAGCCTCCATTACTAAGCCGCCGTCATTAGGGCCCTTAGCATCGGGCTTAGCGTCTTTATTTTTACCCGCGATAAAAACGTCACCTAACGTCACTATGCGTGACAGTTTTGATATGTCAGTCGCAAACGCCCCCAAATCATGATAAGTACCGGTGACTTTAATGGATATTGGCATTTCCGCATAAAACTCTGCCTGAGTTTCCTGCCCAGGTTTAAATAACTCGAACTCCAAACCACGACTTAACCCGGCTTGGTTAATATCCGTTAATAAACCGTCAATTTGAGAGCGATCAGGCAATTGCTTCAATAGCGCGCCAAAGGTCTTTTCAATTTCAACCATCTGCGCCTGATATGCAGCTAAATTAATCGCCTGACTTTTTTTGTCGAAGTAAACCTTACGAAGCTCCTCTTCTTTTGCTTTTTCTGTATCCAAAGATTCCATTGCAGGGCTTAACAACAAGTAATACCCTAACGCGAGCAGTACTACAAAGACAACACCTAAAAGCACCGCTTTCATAGGTGCTGGCAAACTGCCAGCGTTGTTGATATCTATATTATTAAAGTCTTCTAACTTCATGATTTTCTCGCACTTCCAGCTTTCGCTTTAGCACCTGCATCATCTGTTTCGGTTGTTGGCGTTTTCAAACTCACTTTAAGTGTAAATAGATTCTGTTTTTGGGCACCAACAGTAATTGCCTTAATTTCTATCAAGATAGGCGACTCCATCCAATTGGACTGGTTAAAGTTACGCACCAATGTTGCCACTCGGGCATTGGTGTCTGCGACACCCTCGATGGTGATGACTTTACCCTCTTGTTTGATACTTTTGAGATACATGCCTTCTGGCAATTGACGACTAAGCTCATCAAAAACAATCACAGCTTGGCTACGATTGGTCTGTAAATTTTCGACCACTTGCTTACGTTCGAGCATTGCGCTAATTTGCTCTCGCAAATCTTTAATGTCAGCAATTTCTTTATCTAACTTAGTAATGGCATTATTTAGCCGCTGATTGCGTTCTAATTGAGACTCCACTCTACTATTGATGACAGTGTAAGCCACAAACAAAATCGCACAAGCCGCAACGGCACTAAACAGCGCCATCAAACCAAATTCACGTTGTTTTGCTTCACGCCTTATTTGACGATGTGGCAGTAGATTGACGCGTATCATATTGCGAACCCCCGCATAGCAAGTCCGCAAGCAATTAATAATGCAGGGGCATCTGTCGCGGCCTGTTGCGCCCGCACTTTTGCACTCATTGCCATACTATGAAATGGATTAGCAACTATGGTATTGACTTGCGTACGGTCTTGCACCGTTAGTGTAATCTCCGCAATGGAGGCACAGCCACCCGCCAGCACGATATGGTCAACACGGTTATATTGCGTAGAACTCGTAAAGAACTGCAGTGCTCTCGCGACTTCCATCGCCAACAGCTGGACAAAAGGCTGCAAAACTTCACTTTCATAACTGTCAGGCAACCCACCTTTACGTTTAGCTATTTCAGCTTCTTCTTGTGACAAACCAAAACGACGCTGTATTTCTTGTGTTAGCTGCGCACCGCCAAAGCTTTGCTCACGCGCATAGATAGGCACGTTATTATGCAGCACATTAATGTGCATCATCGTCGCCCCCACATCCACAATCATCACAGTTTGCTCTCGCCCTGCATTAGGCAGCTGACTAGATACTAGCGTATAGGCAGCCTCTGTTGCGTAAGACTCGACATCCATCACAATTACTTTCAAACCTGCGCCTTCGGCCGCAGCAACGCGATCTTCAATTTTTTCTTTACGCGCAGCAGCGATTAGCACTTCAACTTCATCTGGATTATTGGGGGCGGGACCAAGCACCTGAAAATCCAGATTCACCTCATCGAGTGAAAAGGGAATATATTGATTGGCCTCAGCTTCTACTTGTACTTCCATGTCTTCTTCGCGCAGATCTGCGGACATAATGACTTTTTTGGCAATGACTGCTGAAGAAGGCAACGCTAATGCGGCACGCTTCTCACGAGAGCCCAGTAGCTTCCATCCCAGCTTGATAGCATCGGCGACCTTTTCCAGATCCCCAACGTTACCATCAGAAATAGCATCTTTGGCAAGAGGCGAGATTGAATAATTCTCAAGTTTGTAACCTCCACGCCCATCACTAATAAGCTCAACCATTTTTACCGAGGTTGAGCTTATATCTATGCCGACTAGCGGGGGTACCGATTCTGTAAAAAAGCTGAATTTCAAATTGAAATTCCTTTTCTGATTTCGTTAGTTACGAACATTTCTAATAATTTACATTAAATCCTAGCAACAACTTTAAACCCTGTAAAGCAATTTTTAATTTATTCATTTTTTTAAGCTTTATCACTCAGTTTATTCGCAACAGCATCCATAGCAATTTATAATAGCTTTATATTTTTAGTTTATAGAAATCAATCGCCCATGACTCCAAACAAATGGTGGCACTATCTCTTGTTAACGATCATTGTTAGCGGCCTATCTGCCATTGCCTTTGTAGGGATTGCCGTTGCAATCATTTACCCCAGCTTACCATCGCTTGAAACGCTGACAGACTATCGCCCCAAACTGCCGTTAAGAGTTTACTCCGAAGATGGCTACTTAATTGAGGAGTTTGGTGAAGAACGGCGCGCTTACGTCAAAATCTCAGATGTGCCAAAAAACATGAAAGATGCGGTACTTGCCATTGAAGACCGTCGCTTCTATCAACACGGCGGCATTGATACTAAAGGCATCCTACGTGCGATTAAGAACAACATTACGGGCGTCAGCCATGAGGGCGCCAGCACGATTACTATGCAGGTCGCAAAAAATTTCTTTACCAAACCCAATGGCAAACGCACACTTGGCACAAAAATCAACGAAGCTTTACTCGCCATCAAAATCGAGAATAATTTAAGTAAAGATAAGATTCTTGAGTTATATATCAATCAAATCTACTTAGGCCAACGCTCATACGGATTTGCCGCGGCGGCACAGGTCTATTTTGGCAAGCCATTAGAGAAACTAAACCTCGCTGAAACTGCCATGCTTGCTGGCTTACCTAAGGCACCATCTGGCTATAATCCTTACCTGCACCCCAAGCGCGCAATTGCGCGCCAAATGGAAGTGTTGCGCGACATGCAGCGCTATGGATTCATTGAGGAGTCCATATACAAAAAAGCGCTTAATCAACCACTTAGATTTAAAGCATCCAGACAGTCTCGTGATTTATCTGCCGACTATGTCGCAGAAATGGTGAGAGAAAGTTTATATGCAACCTATCAAGATGAAATCTACAGCAGCGGGTTAAAGGTTTACACCACAGTGCGTAAAATCAACCAAGAAGCAGCAAACAGCGCGCTTAGAGATGGCATTTTGGATTACGATGCACGCCAAGGCTACCGCGGGCCGGAAAAGTTACTTAACTTCAATTCAGCCGTCACTGACGCCGTCAAAGAGGAAATTGCAGAGGCACTGAGCGACATTGATGTCTCAAACGGGCTAATTCCTGCCGCTATTACCAAAATTTCAGAAAAATCCATTACCGTGCATACCAAATACGGGGATGACGTTGAAATCAATGGCAAAGGCCTAGCATTGATTCAAAACACGCTGAATGAAAAGAAACCTGAGAAACGCTTACTAAAAGTTGGTGCGGTAATTCGGATTCTAAATAGCTCGCCTTCTACCCAATCGGGTCAATGGCGCGTAACCCAACTACCGCAAGTTGAATCGGCACTGATTTCAATAGACCCTGAAACCGGGGCAATTCGTGCGCTGGTTGGCGGTTTTGATTTTAACCGCAACAAATTTAACCATGTCACTCAAGCGTGGCGCCAACCCGGCTCTAGCTTTAAACCTTTTATTTACTCTGCTGCTTTAGAAAAAGGCTACACACCGGCAACGATTGTTGAAGATGCACCGCTTAGCTTCTCTTCTGAAGAGACAGGCAACAAAGAGTGGACACCTCAGAACTATGATGCCACATTTGATGGACCTATTCGCCTCAGACAGGCACTGGCAAAATCAAAAAACATGGTAGCAATACGCGTGTTAGATAGCATTGGGCCAGCTTATGCACAAGATTACATTACGCGCTTTGGCTTTGCGGCAAAAAACCATCCAGCTTACATGACAATGGCACTGGGCGCCGGCTCGGCAACACCAATGCAAATGGCCAGTGCTTATGCTGTTTTTGCTAATGGCGGTTACCGTGTTAACCCTTACTTAATATCCAAGATTGTTGACCAAAACGGCAAAGTAATCAGCCAAAGTAAATTTGTAACCGCTAGGAACGATGCACCGCGCGTGATTGACGCACGCAACGCATTTATCATGAACTCAATGATGCAAGACGTGGTGAGGTACGGCACGGCAGCCAAGGCCTCACAACTTGGCCGTGGTGACCTCGCCGGTAAAACCGGCACCACTAACGATCACTATGACGCATGGTTTACTGGCTACAGCCCTAAATTAGTCGCGGTAACATGGGTGGGCTTTGACAAGCCTAGGCGCTTAGGTCGCAACGAAACCGGCGGCTCAACCGCGCTGCCCATTTGGATTAAATACATGGCAACCGCTTTAAGGAACGTACCTGAAACCGACATGCCGGTACCCGATGGAGTGATGGCACTGCGCATAGACCCAACCACGGGCATTAGAGCCGACAATGACGAGAATGGCATTTACGAGTACTTCTATCATGAAAACCCGCCACCCGAGGTGGAGACCGAGTTACCTGGCATGCAAGAAGGTGGTGGTGAAGCCCTACCGTTAAGTCAGCCGCAGCAAATGCTGCAGCCTGACATTACTTTATTGCCTAGGGGTGGGGCAGCCAAGACGCCTGAACAAGCTTCAAAACTTAAGGAGTCTGGCATCAACAGATCCACCAAACCAGCTGATGCGGCGAACAACAAAGACTCGAGCGCAAACAAAACTGCAGACCAAGTGCAGCAGCTACTTAACCCGCATTAAGCTCCAACACAACTGGGGTATGGTCTGACGGGCGCTCTAGCTTGCGCGGAGCCTTGTCTATATACGCTGCGGCACATAGCGCCTTCAGTGCGTCACTGACCAATATATGGTCAATGCGCATACCGAGATTTCGCCGAAAGCCCATCATGCGATAATCCCACCAACTAAAGCTTTTCTCCGGCTGCTCAAACAATCTAAAACTATCGCTAAGCCCCAAATTTACCAAGCGACTAAATGCCTCCCGCTCCAAAGGTGAAACTAATATCTGCCCCTCCCAAGCTGCAGGATCATGACAGTCACGGTCTTCAGGTGCAATATTGTAATCGCCTAATAAGGCCAATTTAGCATGTTGTGCCAACTCGTTCTTCAGCCATGCATTTAAGGCAGTCAGCCAGCGCAATTTATATTGATATTTGTCAGAATCTACCGCCTGACCGTTAGGGATGTAAGCACACACTACCCTCACTCCATTAATATCGGCTGCTATCACGCGCTGCTGATCATCATCAAAGTTGGGGATGTTGTGTTGCACATTCAAAATAGGGTGGCGACTTATAATAGCGACGCCATTGTAGGTTTTTTGGCCGATATGCACAGCATGATAGCCTAACTCAGAAAATGTAGCATAAGGAAACTTGCTGTCTTCCTGCTTGGTTTCTTGCAAACAGAGCACATCCGGCTGATTCGCAGTTAACCAATCGAGCACATGCGGTAATCTCACATTAAGTGAATTGACGTTCCAAGTAGCGAGTTTCATAGGCATAGGCTAAAAATAAGAATGATGGGATTTAGGTGCGCAACTCTAGCATGCACCTATACGCTAGTCAAAAATCTGGAGCCACAAGTTTTGCACTTGGCAAAAAGCGATGAAGCACTTTTCAGCGTCATCATAGAGCCTCCACGCAAATACCTTGGCTAGCAATCGACAGCATATGATAAAGTCCACCTTTTTTTAGAAAACCAACTTTAGAAAACTAAGCCCGTGATAAAAGCCGCAATATTTGACATGGACGGTTTGCTGATTGATTCAGAGCGCATCATCATGCAGGCATGTATCAGCGCAGCCCAGCAAGTAGGCATTACCTACACCCAAGCGGAATACGTGGAGCTAATTGGCCGCGCGGGGCCAGATTCCACACGGATTATGACGGCACAACTAGGTGGCACGGAGCGATTTAATCTAGTAATGCAGGGCTTAGATGCCCAATTAGCAAGCTTGAACAATACGTTTCCACTAAAGCCTGGTGTACGCGCTCTGCTGCAACACTACCAAGCCTGCAATATTATTTGTAGTGTTGCATCTTCGTCCGCTACACATCACATCATTCAGCGCTTAAACCAAGTAGGTGTAAGTGATTACTTCCACCAGATCACTAGTGGACAAGAGGTGGAGCGAGGTAAACCTAATCCGGACATCTACTTGTTGGCAATTAAAAAATTAGGCTTGCCTACCGAGGCGTGCATTGCTTTTGAAGATAGTGAAATGGGCGCACGTGCGGCAATCGCCGCTGGATTAAAGGTTGTGGTGGCGCCAGACTTAAAGCAACCCAGTGACTTTGTAAGAGAGCACTGCCATCAAGTAGTCGACAACCTGCAAGATTGGTTAAACTACATTAATGGCTTAAGCCTGAACACACCCAGTAACGGAGCTGCACTCCTGCATGAATAAACATGTCAGCTACGTAACTCCGCTCAGCGAAGAATGAAGATTATGAAGCCATGCCGCTATGGCGCAACAGCGCATCCAGACTCGGCTCCCGGCCTCTGAATGCAACGAAAGACTCCATTGCCGGACGGCTACCGCCCTTAGCAAGCACCTCATCTTTAAATCGTGTACCTGCTTCACCAGACAACACGCCCATCTCTTCAAACAGGCTGTAGGCATCAGCAGACAGCACTTCAGCCCATTTGTAGCTATAGTAGCCCGCAGCGTAACCACCGGCAAAGATATGTGAGAAACTATTAGGAAAACGGTTCCAATGCGGCGGACGCATCACAGCCACCTCGTCACGTACCTGTTCAATTAAATCTAAGGCGGTGAGTTTGCCGTTAGGGTCGAAGTCACCATGCAATCGCATATCAAATAGTGAAAATTCGATTTGACGTACCATTTGCATGCCTGCTTGGAAGTTTTTCGCTGCCACCATTTTGTCAAACAGCTCTCGCGGCAATTGTGCATCCGTATCCACATGCGCCGTCATCTGGCACAGAACTTCCCATTCCCAGCAGAAGTTCTCCATAAACTGGCTAGGTAACTCTACCGCATCCCACTCTACACCTTTAATGCCAGACACACCGTACTCATCCACTTGGGTGAGCATATGGTGCAAACCATGACCAAACTCGTGGAACATAGTAATGACTTCATCATGGGTAAACAGTGCAGGCTTACCGCCCACTGGCGCTGAGAAATTGCACGTCAGATAGGCCACTGGTAGCTCTATACCGTTAGCATGTTGACGGCGGCTAATGCACTCATCCATCCAAGCGCCACCACGTTTGTGGTTACGCGCATAAAGATCCAGATAAAAATAAGCAATCGGCTGGTTATCGCTGTTACTGATTTCATAGAAGCTGGCATCAGGATGCCATACCGGCGCATCCACTTTACGCACATGCACGCCAAAAATGGTTTCCGTTACCTTAAACAGGCCAGCCAGCACTTTGTGCTCAGGAAAATATTGTTTTACCTCTTGGTCAGAGAATGCATATTTCTCTTGGCGTAGCTTTTCACTGACATACGCAACATCCCAAGCTTGCATATCGGCAATACCTAGCTTATTGGCATAGGCAGTGAGCGCTTGCATGTCTTGCTGCGCATAAGGTTTGGCACGTTTGGCTAGGGTATCTAGAAAATCCGTTACTTGCTTGGGTGTATCCGCCATTTTTGTTGCAAGCGAAAGCTCTGCAAAATTATTAAACCCCAGCATTTGCGCTTCTTCTTGCTTAAGTTTAAGAATATCGCGAATCAAATCCGTGTTATCCCACTCCGGCTTACTTAACTCAGAAGCACGGGTAGCGTAGGCTCGGTATAACACTTCACGCAATGCTCGATTATCCGCATATTGCAGCACCGGCATATAGGATGGAAAGTGCAGGCTAAACTGATAACCCTGCTTACCATCAGCTTTAGCTGCCTCTTGCGCTGCTTCAATCGCATCTTCCGGTAGCCCGGCTAAGTCTGCTAGATGCTCAACCGTATGTTTAAAATCGTTAGTGTTATCGAGTATATTTTCTTCAAACTTAGCACCCAACTTAGAAAGCGCCTCACTCACGGCTTTGAACCTTACTTTTTGCTCAGCAGGCAACTCTGCACCGCCTAATTTAAAGTCGCGCACTTCTTTATTGATAATGGTTTGCTGCGTAGCGCTCAATGTGGCAAAAGCAGCACTGGATTGAATTGCTTTGAATTTCGCGTACAAACGCTCATCCTGCGATACATCACTGTAGAAGTCTGTCAGTTTAGCCAAGTTATCGTTATATGCTTCGCGCAACTCCGGGCTATTCACTACGGCATTCATATGCCCAACTTGGCTCCAGCTACGGCCTAGCTTTTCACTATGGCCTTCCAGCCTCACTGCAAAATTTTGCCATGTTGGCGCTTCAGTACTGGTTGCTAATTGCTCAACCAGAGCACGCCCTTCCGCAATTAAACTATCTACCGCTGGGCCAACATGCTCAGGTTTGATTTCGTTAAATTTTGGTAAGCCAGCAAAGTGTAATAATGGGTTTGACACGAGTAATCCTTAAAACTGCATTAATTGATAAGACGCATTAGTTGATCAGACGTAAGCACAACGGGTAGCGATAAGTTTCGCCATTACTGGTAGAGATGGCGGCAACTATGCATAAAACAACATTGAACAGCCAAATAATTCCTAGCAACAAAAAGCCTACCAAAATAGCTATCAGCACACCCGCAGCAAACTGTGCGATGAGGATGGTGATTTGAAAGTTCAACGCTTCTTTGGCCTGGGCTGATAGATATTCGTTATCGTCTTTCTTTAATAACCAAACAATTAAAGAGGGAATAAACGAAAACAACACGCCACTCAAATGGGTAATGGTGGCGATGTTTTTATCATCATTACTTGGTACCAATATCGCGTTGCTCATAACTAGCCCTCTTCTTATTGAATCTGATTAAACTTAGCAAGATTGAGTTCAATTTTTTCTATATCGGTTAAGTTTAAAACTTTACGCGCATGCAGCTTGAGCTCGGCCAATTGGCTATGCAGCACTTGCTGCTTAACACTCAGGATATGTGAAGGATGCATAGACAATTGCTGCAACCCCATACCTAACAGTAGCTTGGTAAACCTTGCGTCACCCGCCATTTCCCCACATACAGAGACGGACTTGCCCAGTTTAAGGCCGGCTTTGATTGTCATCGAAATCAATTTGAGGATAGAGGGATGTAACGGGTTGTATAAATGTGCCACAGCATCATCGGTACGATCAATCGCTAAAGTATATTGAATTAAATCGTTAGTACCGATTGATAGAAAGTCCAGCTCATTGGCAAAGGCCTCTGCATTAATCGCAGCAGCAGGAATCTCAATCATGCCGCCCAGAGTAATGTTTTCATCAAACGGAATATCATCTTTACGTAAACTTTGCTTGGCTCGCTCCAGTAGCAACTTAGTTTGCCTTAACTCAGACAGCGTGCACAGCATAGGAATTAAAATCTTGATATGCCCATAGTGCGAAGCACGCAACAATGCACGCAACTGGGTATGAAAGAGCTGCGGCTCAGCCAAACATAAGCGAATCGCACGCAAGCCCAATGCCGGATTAGCACAACTCACGACCGTATCAGAATTGACCTGCTTGTCAGCACCTATATCTAAAGTACGGATGGTGACTGGTGCACCCTTCATCGCTTCAGCTACTGTTTTATAAGCCAAGAACTGTTCTTCTTCATCTGGCGTATCGTGGCGATTCATAAAAAGAAACTCAGTACGATACAAGCCAATGCCAGTGGCACCAGCAAGCTTTACTGCAGCCACATCTTCTGGCACTTCAATATTTGCCAGCAAATCGATACTAACACCGTCAATGGTCACCGCTTTGGTGCTCTTGATTCGCTTCAGCTTCTGCTGCTCTAGCTCCCACTGATCCTGACGCAGCTTGTACTCGGCCAAAATCTCTTTAGAAGGGCTAACAATCACGATGCCTAGGTTGCCATCGACAATAATCAATTCACCGTCATTGATTAAGTCGCGTGCACGTTGCAAAGCAACAATTGATGGAATATTAAGACTACGTGCCAAAATAGCTGTATGGGAAGTAACACCACCCACATCGGTAATAAATGCGGCAAACTGATGCTGTTTAAACTGGATTGCATCCGCAGGTGAAATATCATGCGCCACCAAAATCAGCTTGCGCTCCTGATGCATGGCGCTAATTTGCTGCTCGCTACTCAGTTGGCTCGGATGCCCTAATAAGGCTTTGATGATACGCTCAACAACTTGCACCACATCCTGCTTGCGCTCACGGAAATAGACATCTTCAATCTGCTCAAACTGCTCGACGATATCATCCATTTGCAGTTTGATCGCCCACTCCGCATTACACTGCTCGCGTCTGATAATATCTTGAGGCACTTCGGTTAAAGATTTATCCTCCAGCATCATCAAATGCGTACCAACAAATGCGCTTAGCTCCGCGGGCGCATTTTTACGCAAACTATGATTAATTTGCTCCAGCTCAAATTTAACACTGGCAATCGCCTCGTTAAAGCGATCAATTTCGGTTTCAATCAAATGTTTAGGTAATTGATAATGGACAACCTCCAGCAAAGCATTAGACACAAGATGTGCTTGCCCAATGGCAATGCCGCTAGAAACAGCTACGCCATGAATACTAAAACTTGGATTGGTTAAATTACTCATTCATCCTCACCGAAACGGCTATTAATCAAGTCAACCAATGTGTCGATGGCAGACGCCTCGTCAGCACCATTAGCTTCTAAGGTCACCATAGAGCCCTTAGCTGCCGCCAGCATCATCACACCCATAATACTTTTAGCGTTCACGCGGCGACCATTGCGCGTAATCCACACCTCACTCGCAAACTTACCAGCGGCCTGCGTAAGCTTGGTGGATGCACGTGCATGCAACCCTAGTTTGTTAATAATTTCCAGTTCTTTACTAATCATGCTTTGGACCTAGTTATTTGTAAAATCTATTGATTGGAGGATTCCTGCTCATAACGTTCGCATTGCTGGCTGGTAAACTGCACCACCCCCTCACGACCGCCACTGATGGCTTTTTCTACAACGACAGCAAGCGGCTCTTGCCGATAAGTCATGGCGCGCACCAGCATGGGCAAACTAATACCGGCCACCCCCGCCACCATGCCGGGCTGTATCAACTTGGTGACAATATTGCATGGCGTTGCGCCATACATGTCAGATAACACCAGCACACCATCCCCGCTATTTAACTGCGCAACCAAAGCCTGTGCCTTAGGCAGCATAATATTGGGGTCATCCTGACTATTCACTGCTAATGCCGCTGTTTGTGCTGGCGCACCGCCTAGCACATGGTTTGCACATGCAATCAGGCTTTCACCCAACGCACCATGCGTCACAATCAAAATACCTATCATTGTTTAATACCAATCCTATTTATTTTAATGCTCGGTTTTATTTTAACGCTTAGCTTTACTTTAATTCGCGGTGTCGTGTTAATACTTTTTGTTTATCTTTAAAGTATTGACTCAACATTTCCACCAAATACACAGAGCGATGCTGGCCGCCTGTGCAGCCAATCGCCACCGTGAGATAACTGCGGTTATCCAGCACAAAACATGGCAACCATTTCTCAACATAACTTCTAATATCATGCATCATATCGCTCACGGTTGCATGGTCTTTTAAAAAGTCCTGCACTTTTTCATCACGCCCAGTCAGGTCACGTAGCGCAGGGTCGTAATGCGGGTTAGGCAAGCAGCGCACATCAAACACAAAATCCGCATCCAAGGGGATGCCATGTTTAAAGCCAAATGATGTAAACAACAAAGTTAAGCCGGTGTGCTCGATAGAAACCACCTCTTTCACCCAGCCGCGCAATGTATTGGCACTAAGATAACTCGTGTCTATCACATGGCCTAAGCTGCCGAGCCCACCTAGTAAATCACGCTCCAGCGCTATGCTTTCAGCCAGCGTAGTAGATGCTTCACTCAACGGATGCTTACGCCTCGTTTCACTAAAGCGTTTGACCAAAGTTTCAACATTAGACTCTAAAAACAACACCTGTACATCAATGTTTTGTGCTTTGAGCTGGTCGATATGCGCCGGCAAGGTTTCAATCGCAGCACTACGGCTATCAATACTAATCGCAATGCGCTCATGGTTCGCATCCAAATGCTCAGCAATCGTGTCCAGCATGGTGGCAGGCAAGTTATCAATGCAGTAATAGCCGCTATCTTCCAGCGCACGTAGCGCAATACTCTTACCAGAGCCAGAAAGGCCGGTGACAATAATCAGTTGTTTCATTGGTATGGATGAATCCTAGAACGGAATTTACTTATGTTGCTTCATTGCGCGCTGTTGGCGTTGCATGAGTTGCTTCGTTGCGTTTATCCCGCGCAGTAGCAGCATATGGTTACGCACGGCCACTTCGACTAGCACCGCAATATTACGCCCAGCGGCAATCGGGATATGTACCTTGGTCACTTTTAAGCCAAGCACTTCTTCATGCTGGGTTTTAATGCTTAGTCGGTCTAACATCTGCAAAGTTTGCAAATCAGCTTTTTCTAGCTGAATAATTAAATCCAAAGGCTTGGTAGGTTTAACCGCGTTGTCACCAAACAATGCGCGTATATTTAAAATACCCAGACCGCGGACTTCTAAAAAGTCCTCCAATAGGGGCGGACAACGCCCCTCAATGCGTTCAGGCGATATTCTGAAAAAATCCACAATATCATCGGCAATCAATCGGTGCCCGCGTGAAATGAGCTCTAATGCAAGCTCACTCTTACCGATAGCGGCTTCGCCTTTAAGTAGCACGCCAAAACCCTGCACCTCCATAAACACGCCATGCACGCTGATAGTCTCAGCCATTGCCTGCGCCAAGAAGTGGCTCAAAATATCCATGAGCTCAGGACTACGTAAGGTAGAGGTAAATAATGGAACGTTGTGCAGATTGGCCGCGGCCAACAATATATCAAGTACTTTTTCACCGTTAGCAACAATCACAGCTGCCAAATCGGTAGAAAATAAATTATTAATTGCACGCTCTGCATCGGCAGTGGGCAAATTGGTAAGGTAGTCCATCTCAGCACAGCCTAACACTTGCACTCGGTTAGGATGCACAAAGTTAAGATGGCCGATGAGCGCCAAGGATGGTTTGGTAACTGTTTCGCTGGTGAGAGTATTTGACCCGCCGTTGAGTCCTGCAACCCAACTTAACTTGAGTTTACGGCGGGTTTGTTTGAATAGCTCAGCGACGTTGAATTGAGCCATAGTTAAGGTAACAAAAAGAATTAAATACTAAAAAACTCAGTCAATGTTTTGATGCTTAACTGCACCATTCGCTTTGTGATGATTCGTATTTTTCTCTTTATGTTTCACCACTTGACGATCCAGCTTGTCGGTCAACATATCGATTGCACTATACATATTTTCATCTTGGCATTCTGCGTGTAAATCATTACCAGGCACATGCAGTGTAGCTTCAACCTTTTGAGCCAGCTTTTCGACACTCATGGTCACCTTGACATCGATCACATGATCAAAGTGATTGCTGATTTTAGTTAATTTACTGGTGACATAGTCACGTAAAGCGGGCGTTATTTCTAAATGATGACCTGTTAATTGTAAATTCATGACTTGCTCCTTTTGAAAATATTCCGCAAATATTAATTGCCAGAGATTCGTGATTAAGACTTACAGAACAATTTCAGTTTACAACTTTTCATTGGGTCTGTGGCAAGGAAAACAACAATTTTTTACGTAGTCTTCAACAATCAACTTATAACGATTTTCTGAGGCTTGCCGGCGCAATGCTCATAGACTCACGATACTTTGCAATCGTGCGCCGCGCGACCACAATTCCCTGCTTTGCCAGCAAGTCTGTAATCTGATTATCTGAGTACGGTTTCCTTGGATTTTCTTGATCGACCAACTGTTTAATCAACGCGCGAATTGCGGTTGCAGAACAGGTACCACCAGCCTCTGTCGCCACCGAACTGCCAAAAAAGTATTTGAGCTCAAAAATACCGCGCGGTGTCAGCATGTATTTATTAGTAGTCACCCGCGAAATAGTCGATTCATGCAAATCAAGCTCATCCGCAATCTCTCGCAACACTAACGGGCGCATAGCGACTTCACCATACTCCAAAAAGTTACGCTGCCTATCTACAATCGCTTGTGATACGCGCAAAATGGTAGAAAAGCGTTGCTGGATGTTTTTAATCATCCACTTGGCTTCCTGCATCTGACTTTGCAGGTACTGACTGGAGCTATCACGATTACGCTTCAAGATGCCGGCATATAGCTGGTTGATTTTCAGTTTAGGAATCACACTATCATTCAAGCTTGCGATCCAGATACCCTTTACTTTTTTAACGATCACTTCATGCTGTATGTAGTGTTCTGAGCCTATATGGCTAAAAGCACTGCCAGGACGTGGGTTTAAACTAGTAATCAACTGCTGCACCTGCTTTAAGGTCGTCTCGTCACAACCTAGCTCTTTACGCAGCTTCACAAAGTCACGCGAGGCCAATACAGGCAGGTAGTGCTTTGCAACCAAGCTGGCTAACGCCAAATGCGGTGTAAATTTAGGTAGCACTTCAAGTTGCAGCAGCAAACTTTCACTTAGGCTACGTGCACCGACCCCTGCAGGATCCAAATGCTGAACATGGCGCAATGCAGTTTGCAGTTCCATCGCATCAATTTCCAGCTCTTCAGGCATCAGCTCGGCGATTTCTTCTAATGACTGCTCCAGATATCCGTCATCATTAATACTATCGACCAACATTAGCACCAGCGACTGATCACGCTCAGACAGCGGCATCAGCTTTAACTGAGAGAGTAAGTGCTCACGCAAACTCGTCTGCAAGGTTTCTTGTGGCTTGAAGTCACTATCGTCATCCGCTGGCATAGTGTTTTCATCCCAGCGACTGCCGTTTGAAAACTCATCAAACTCATCATTAAACTCAGCCGAAAATGTGTCCGCATACTCTGCACTCGACACATCAAACTCCGCGGACTCAGCTGTATCAGCAGCACTAGACATCCCAGATTCCGAGCTGCCGAACTCACTCGTCGACTCTGCGTACTCGCTATCAAAACCGTCTAAATCTGGTTTAGCTTCAGCAGACTCAAGGCTGGCGGCAGATAAATCCGCACCATCTGCAACAGGCTCTACGGCATTGCCATACTCATCCTCTGTATCATCACCCCGTTCAAGCAAGGGATTAGTCTGCATCAGCACATCAATCTCTTGATTCAACTCCAGCGTTGAAAGCTGTAACAGGCGAATAGCCTGCTGCAACTGAGGAGTCAGTGATAGGTTCTGTGAAAACTTTAGTTGTAACCCTTGCTTCATAGGCGGAAATCTTTACCTAAATACACTTCGCGCACACTTTCGTCTGCAACAATTTCACTGGGCACGCCCGAAGCAAATACATGCCCCTGATTCACGATATAGGCTCGATCACATATGCCTAAGGTTTCACGTACGTTATGGTCAGTAATCAGCACGCCGATATTGCGTGCACTTAAAAAGCGGATGATTTGCTGAATATCAATCACTGCAATCGGGTCAATCCCGGCAAATGGCTCATCTAACAGAATAAAACTAGGGTCTGAGGCCAAGCACCGCGCAATCTCCACACGGCGACGCTCACCGCCAGACAAACTCACCGCAGCACTGTCGCGGATATGTGTAATGTGCAGTTCTTCAAGCAGAGACTCCAAGCGCTCAGACATTTCCTCTTCCGAGATGTCCAGCAATTGCAAGATGGCTAAAATATTTTCAGATACCGTCAATTTACGAAAGATTGAAGCCTCCTGCGGCAAATAAGACAAGCCCATTCTGGCACGCATATGAATCGGCATATGGCTTAGCTCTGCACCGTCCAAGGCAATTTTACCGGCATCCAGCGCGACCAAACCCACGATCATGTAAAAACTGGTCGTTTTACCTGCGCCATTGGGGCCCAACAAACCCACCACCTCACCACTCTTAATCGTTAAAGAGATATCCTGCACTACCGTACGGGCACCGTAGGATTTACGCAAACTTTCTACAGTTAATTCGCTCATCATTGTTCACTTATCATGCGGTTATCGTTTCAAAAACTACTGAGCGGCGCCAGCGCTTTTGCTGACTTCCAAAGTACGGCTGAATCTTGTGTCTTTAACCGTAGGGATTGGACCACTGCCATTAGAAGCATCTGGCTTAGCTTTATTAGCAGGCTCCACCGGCTTAATTTCTACTGGTGCTTTTTTGTTTTTAGGCTGAATCACCGCACGTACGCGCCCTGAGCCTGGTGTCGCAGACTGCGAATTACCGCCAATCACCTCGGCATACTCAGCATTCGCGTCGTACATAATGTAATCGCCATGCACCACATCCTCACCACGCTTCACCCACGCCTTGGTATAGAGCTGCACTTTATCCATACGCCCGTCGTACTCAATGCGTTGTGCGCTCCCTTGAATATACTCACTCTTGCCTTCAAGCTTTTGCTTAAAAGTTGTCGGGTTACCTAAAGAGGTACTGTGCTGAAAACCCTCTTTATCTTCACGCACAATCAACTTATCGGCGCGTATTTCCAACGTGCCTTGGGTAAGAATCACATTACCGCTATAGGTGCTGATTTGTTTCGCATCATCAACCTTCATCGTATCCGCTTCTAAATCAATCGGCTTATCACGGTCCGCCGCTTCCGCCCATGCGCGTCCGGCCACGCCCAACAACAAACATCCACATAACAGGAGATTCGATAATGTATTGGTTTTAATAATGAAAGGCTGCCTATTCATAGCGTCTCCGAATGCGCGCATTGTTATTTGGTTTATCTTGCTGAGCCCCTACGGCAGGCTTGTTAGCCGTAGCCTGAGTATGGCTCTTGGTGTCTGGTGTCACTGTTTTTTTTGCTTTTGCTGCAGGCCGCTCATAATGTGCGCGCACTTTGTGCAACAAAGTCACTGTTTGCTGTTTTTGCTCATAAATCATACCCGTTGCATGCACTACCGTACCGGGTGCCTGCTTAATGACTACAGGCCTATCTGTTGTTGCATACTCTTGATTAGGTAATATTTTGAGGACGTCGGTTTCTATCGTCATCAGGCCCTTTTCACCAAACGCCTCCCGCAATACCAGCACATTACCGAATACTTCAACCTCTTCACCGTCACTAGAAACATTACCGGTATCACCTTCCAGCCTGGTGTAAGGTTTATCTTTCGCAAACCGGGTAAAACGCGGCTTAATCAAATCGGTCGTGTCTTTATCGGGGAAATGCTTCATCTCTTGTGCTGCTAATTTATAACGCAGTGCACCATTCACATCGGTTTGTGTGGTCACAAAATTATGCATAACATAATCAGGATCGTGGCGACTGCTGCCATCCAGCTTAGGCGCCGAAGGCTGCACAGCCTTATTAATCCAAAACGTAAGCAAAGCCAATAATAATAGCAACGCTAATGGGAAAATAATCGCAGATTTTGTACCAAGCTGCATACTTAAACACCCGCGCTTTTCAGGCCAGATTGCATTAACCGTTTATCCATGCTGGTAGCGTTGCCCACTTAGTTCGCAATACTAGCTTGCGTTAAAAACTGTGCCAGTTGCCCATCAAATGTACCTTGTGCCTGCATAATTAACTCGCACACCTCGCGCACAGCGCCGCGCCCACCTTTTTTATGGGTGATATAGTGCGCGTATTTGAGCAATAAATCTGGTGAATCAGGCACCGCAATCGCCAAACCACAGCGTAGCATGGGCGGCAAATCAACCACATCATCCCCCATAAAAGCACATTGTTCCGGAGCCAAACCAACCTGTTTCATTAAATCCTGCAAGGCAGCCAGTTTATCTTCAGCACCTTGGTAAAAATGTACAACACCGGTGCTTTCGGCACGCTTCTTGACCACTTCAGAGGTGCGCCCGGTAATGATTGCCACGTTAACACCGGTTGCTTTCAGTAGCTTCATACCTAGACCATCGTGTGCGTGAAACGTCTTATACTCCTGACCATCGTCACCTATCATCAAACCGCCATCTGTCATCACACCATCAACATCCAGTACGAGCAAGCGAATGTTCTTCAGACGCTGCGTCAACGCTAAACTATTATCTGCACCACTCACCTAAACCACCTTCGCTAATAAAAGGTCATGCATATTTAATGCACCCACTAAATGCCCGGCCTCATCTACTACCAGCAGGCCGTTAATTTTACGTTGTTCCATAATTTCAACCGCAGCAATCGCCAACTGATCTTGATGAATGGTACTAGGGTTAACGTGCATCACATCCAGAATCTTAGCCGTCATCACATTCACATTCTGCTCAAAAGCACGCCGTAAATCACCGTCCGTAAAGATGCCAACTGGCTGATGCTCCGCATTCACTACGGCGGTCAAACCCAGCCCTTTGCGTGACATCTCAAGCAACGCCTCTGCCAGACTGGCGTGCTCAGGCACATGCGGTATACTGGTTCCGGTGCGCATCACATCACAGACATGCACCAGCAAACGGCGCCCTAAACTGCCGCCAGGATGCGACCTTGCGAAATCTTCAGCGGTAAAGTCGCGTAAATCCAGCACACACAGCGCCAAAGCATCACCCAGCGCCAGCGCTACCGTGGTGCTGGAAGTAGGCGCTAAGCCTAAGGGGCAAGCCTCTCTACTTACATGCGCACTCAAATGAATGTCCGCAGCTTTTGCCAAGCTGGAAGCATCATTCCCGGTAATCGCAATAATGCTGGCACCCAAGCGCTTTAACTGTGGGACTATCGCCAACACCTCATCACTCTCGCCAGAGTTAGAAAGCGCAATTACCACATCCCCTGCGGTAATCATGCCTAAATCACCATGACTGGCCTCGGCCGGATGCATAAAAAAAGCCGGCGTTCCTGTACTTGCCAGTGTAGATGCAATTTTGCCGCCGATATGGCCAGACTTCCCCATACCACTGACAACTACGCGACCCTTGCACTGCAAAATCAAGGAGACTGCCTCACTAAAACGATGGTCTAAACGCTGCGCCAACGCCTCTATCTCGCTTGACTCGAGTTGCAGAACCTCTTTTGCCAATGCAAGTGTTTGCATTTGATCGCCTAATTGCGACCCATGCGAGGCACTTGATTTTTTAATCTGCGATGACGACACCATAGCTTTTATCTACACTTAAATTTATCGATGCTTAAAAGTAATTGAAATTCTTAATTACAATTCTTAGGTAACTAGTATAAAAGGGAATGCTTTGAGGATAAAGCATAATGCATGATGAATATCAGAATATTGCCAAAAATAATCCATCACGGGCATAGTTTTTGCTATCCCCCTGCGCTTTTTACAAAAAATACGTAAAATCGACTAAGATATTCCAAGTTTTAGATGTGCTTTGTGAAACAATAGATAATCGTAAAAATTTAATAATAAAAAATAGCCGCTTATAAAGACAATTATGTCAGGTACTCTTCCGTTAATTCTAATTCTGCTCATCAGCTCAGTTCTGGCTGTCGCGCTTTTCCGTAAACTACAGCTACCAGCCATGCTGGCCTATTTTTTAGTCGGCCTGGCGCTTGGGCCGCATACATTTGGCGTGCTTCCAGACGATGAAGCCAGCCGCGAGTTTGCAGAGTTTGGCATCGTGTTCCTAATGTTTAGTATCGGTTTGGAGTTCAGCCTGCCGCAACTATATGCCATGCGCAGAAAAGTACTGGGCCTAGGCGGCGCACAGGTATTTATCACGCTGGCGCTTACCATGTGCCTTGCAAAACTGGCTGGCGTCAACTGGGCGGCGGCGTTCGTGATTGGCGCAGCGCTTACCATGTCATCCACAGCAATTGTTTCAAAAATATTAGCCGAGCGCATTGACTTAAACTCAAGACATGGGCGCCTGAGTATTGGCGTATTGCTGTTTCAAGACATTATCGTAGTGCCAGTTTTAGTCCTGATACCTGCACTTGGCGCGGCCAACGCCAATATTTTTGACGTACTAGGGCTAGCCACACTCAAGGCGATAGGCATGTTGCTGTTTTTATTTACAGTAGGCAAATGGCTGGTTAACCCGTTATTCAACCTAGTTGCTAGCCAGCGCTCGCGCGAACTATTTGTCATGAATGTATTGATGGTGACGCTACTCGTTGCCTTTGCCACCAAGACTGCAGGCTTATCTTACGCTTTAGGTGCCTTTGTTGCCGGCATGCTGATTTCTGAAACCAAATATCGCTATCAAGTTGAGTCTGATATTGCCCCTTTCCGCGATATTCTGCTTGGGCTGTTTTTTATCAGTGTCGGCATGCTGCTCAATATCGCAGAGATCGTAAATAACATCGGCATCATTATGCTGACGCTATTTGGATTTATTCTACTAAAAGCCATCATCGTGACAGCGGTAGTGCGCTTCGTGAAATATGAAGTCGGCGTTGCCATACGTACCGGTATTATTCTGGCGCAAGCCGGCGAGTTCGGCTTTGTGATTTTAGCCCTTGGCGCCGAACAAAAGTTGATCGCAGGCCCAACCCTGCAAGTTGTACTGGCTGCAGCGTTGCTGTCTATGGTGATGGCACCGTTCCTGATTCAATATAACGGCCGTATCGCTAGACGCTTAGCACGCAGCTACACCCGCAACAGCAGCCAGATCATCGAAGAAATTGATGAGGGTAGCAAGCACTTGCATAATCACGTCGTCATTTGCGGTTATGGCCGTAGCGGACAGTACCTTGGCCGCTTTCTGAAAGAAGAAAACATCCCTTACGTTGCATTGGACATTGACCCATCCAGAGTACTGGAAGCCTCCGCCGCAGGCGAGAATGTCATGTTCGGCGACGCAGCCAGACGCGTAGTACTGGAAGCCGCAGGCGCAGGCAGAGCCAAAGCGCTGATTATCAGCTATGCCGATAATCGTGCCGCCATGAAAATTCTACACATCGCGCAGGAAAGCTACCCGCAATTGCCAGTCATCGTGCGTACTGTAGATGACTCCAATATGGAGGCATTGCGTGAAGCTGGCGCAACCGAGGTGGTGCCAGAGATTCTGGAAGGCAGCCTGATGCTGGCATCCCATGCATTAATGCTGCTTGGCGTGCCGCTTAACCGTGTAGTGAAACGCATCAGAATCTTTCGTGAAGAGCGCTACAGCATGTTTAAAGGCTATTTCCGCGGCATCTCAGACGCAGAGAATGAGGAAATCGCCAAACAAGAAGTACGCCTGCACTCGGTGATTATTACGACAGGTGCTTACGCCATCGGCCGCTGCCTCAACGATATGCAGCTCGATAGCTTTGACGTCACCATTAAAAACATTCGCCGCCCGCATGCCAACAGTGCGCACATGTCTAACGAAAGTCTGCTTGCAGAAGGCGATGTAGTAGTATTGCTCGGCCAACCGTCCGGCTTGGCAAATGCAGAAAATGCGCTACTAATGGGGCGCGTGGCAAATAAATAAAAGTTTATATGACTAGAGTATCTAATGGCTAAACCACACACCATGATTATTGGCGGCGGCATTGTAGGATGCATGACCGCAATGGAGTTAATTAACAAAGGCCATCGTGTCACCATTGTTGAGCGTAATCAAATCGCTAGCCAAACTTCAGGCGAGTCATCTTGGGCCGGCGGCGGCATTATCTTTCCGCTACTGCCATGGCAATATTCTGAGCCAGTAAATGCGCTAACCAAGCACAGCGCCAACATCTACCGCACACTATCACAGCAGCTAGAGCACGAAACCGGCTTACCGACCGACTTTGCACAGTCCGGCTTTTTACTGCTACCCAAATTTGATCTCGACGCTGCCAAAACCTGGTGTATGCAGAATGAAGTTAGCGTGCAGCCAGTAAGGGCCAGCGCCTTTGGTGTACAGTCGCTTGAGGGCGAAAATGCACTATGGTTACCCACTGTGTGCCAGATACGGCCACCGTATTTAATGCAGGCTATGCGCAAATGGCTAGAGCAGCACCAAGTCACCATGCTGGAACACACGCAACTCATCCCGCTAGAGGAAACCCAGCAACTTAATGAGTGGCAAACGACCGCTGGAGAGAAGCTCAGCGCCGATCAGTTTGTGGTCACTTCTGGCGCATGGAGTTTTGACCTACTAAAAGCCACCAGCGCCAAACTGAATATCAAACCGATGCGCGGACAAATTTTGCTCTACCAGCCACAAAAAAATCTAGAGCAAATGGTATATAGAGAAGGTTTTTATATGATCCCGCGTTTGGATGGTTACCTGCTGGCTGGCAGCACCCTAGAAGACGTAGGGTTTGATAACGGTGTGACAGAAGCGGTACGTGAAGAGCTGCGCATCAAAGCCGAAGCGATTATGCCCGAGCTGAAAGGCCAAGCCATCATTAAACACTGGAGCGGATTGCGCCCAGGCACCCCGGAAAACCTGCCAACCATAGGTGCACACCCTACCATCAAAAATCTGTACTTAAATACAGGGCATTTCAGATACGGGCTCACCATGGCTCCAGCCAGTGCCAAACTAATCGCAGCCATCATGTCTGAAGAAAAACCGGCACTAGACGCAACACCCTACGCCTGTGCCAGCTAACATCCAGCATCTCAGCAGCCTTAACTGCCAATACCGTATAAATAAGGCTGATTCTTTTCGCCATTTAGGCCGAATTTACCTATACGTAGATTTTAAGCATTGGTAAAATAACACTCAATCCCATATAGCTTTTCGCTGACGAAAAGCCAGCTAGTAAACTAGGACAGAACATGCTGCTAATGATCGACAACTATGACTCATTCACCTACAACTTGGTGCAATACCTTGGTGAGCTCGGCCAAGAAGTATTGGTGTACCGCAATGATGAAATTGATTTAGCCAAGGTTGCAGAACTTAAGCCAGATCACATCGTGGTTTCACCTGGCCCCTGCACCCCGAATGAGGCTGGTATTAGCGTACCTTTAATTAAAGAGTTTGCCGGTAAAATTCCTTTATTAGGCGTTTGCCTGGGGCATCAAAGTATTGGTCAGGCATTTGGTGGCAACATTATTCATGCCAAGCAATTAATGCATGGCAAAACATCGCTGATACATCATAAAAATATCGGCGTGTTTAAAGACCTGCCTAACCCTTACACTGCTACGCGCTATCACTCATTAGTGATTGAAAAAGAAACCTTGCCGGATTGCCTAGAAATTACCGCATGGACCGACGATGGTGAAATCATGGGCGTGCGTCATAAAACACTTGCAGTTGAAGGGGTACAGTTCCACCCAGAATCCATCTTGACCGAACATGGGCATGCGCTTTTGAATAATTTTTTGAAAGCCTAAACCCATGAGTTATGCACAAACGCTGACCCGTTTAATCAACGGTGAGAATTTAAGCTTTGAGGTCATGCAAGGTTTAATGCAACAGGTGATGGCGGGCGATCTCACCGCGGCACAGATTGCCGGCGTACTGGTCGCACTGCGCATCAAAGGTGAAACTGTAGATGAGATTGCCGCAGCCGCCAGCGTGATGCGCTCACTTTCAACTAAAGTAGAGATTCAGGATGCGCACCATTTAGTAGATACCTGCGGCACGGGCGGTGATGGCATACAGACTTTCAACATCTCTACGGTGAGCGCTTTTATTGCCGCCGCAGCTGGTGCAAAAGTAGCCAAACATGGCGGCCGTTCTGTATCCTCCACCTGCGGCAGTGCCGACGTACTAGAAGCATTGGGCGTTAACGTTAACTTAAACCCTGAGCAAGTAGCCAACTCAGTGAACCAAGTTGGCTTGGGCTTTATGTTTGCACCTAATCACCATAGCGCAATGAAACACGCGGCACCGGTACGGCGCGAGCTTGGCATTCGCACGTTATTTAACCTGCTTGGCCCGCTAACTAACCCAGCCAACGCCAAGCGTCAGGTCATGGGCGTATTTTCACCAGACCTGACTGGTAAATTAGCGAGGGTGTTAAAACAGCTAGGTAGCGAACATGTGATGGTGGTGTGTGGTGCCGATGGCATGGATGAAATTTCATTTACCGGCGACAGCTACATTGCAGAACTTAAGCATGGCGAAGTACATGAGTACACGGTAAACCCTGCTCAGTTTGGTCTAAAACTGCACAACTTAAACAGCATTAAAGTCAGCGATGCGCAAGAATCTAAAGACATGATTCTCGATTTACTCTCTGGAAAAACCGGCCCGGCACGCGACATCGTGTTGCTTAATGCCGGCGCGGCAATTTATGTTTCTGGTATCGCGCACACGCTCGCAGATGGCATCCACACTGCGGCAGACATGCTAGATAGCGGCAAAGCCATGCAAAAACTGCAAGCGCTTATCACAACCACCAACGCATGAAGCATGTTATCAAACACCTGTGCTATGCACTCGCTCTAACCTTTGCTTTATGTGCATGTAACCAACCCAGTGCCAATGGCAACCAGCCTGCTCAGCTAGCAGAGCAGGCTACCGCCAGTAACCACAGTGTTGAGCAGGCATTTTCTGCCAAACAGAGCAATGTGCAGGCCTCAGGCGCTGGCGTTATCGTCAAACTACTGGCCGATGACAACAAAGGGGCTAGACACCAAAAATTTCTGGTGAAAATCAACCCGCAGCAAACATTGTTGTTTGCGCATAATATAGACCTTGCCCCTAGAGTTCCCGTGCAAGCAGGCGATACAATTTCGTTTAGCGGTGAGTATGTATATAATCCAAAAGGCGGGGTTATCCATTGGACGCACCATAGCCCTAAAGGCAACCATCCAGGCGGCTGGATAATGCACAAGAACGAGAAATACCAGTAATCGCACTACTTCTGTGCCAATTGATTGATTAATGTAATAGCGAAAACAATATGTCTGACATTCTGAATAAAATTATCGCCACAAAAACGCAAGAGGTTGCTGCGGCTAAAGCTGCCAAACCACTGGCAGTGGTGCAGCAAGAGGCTGCGTCAGCGGAGGCAACGAGAGACTTTGTAGGCAGCATCCGTGCCAAAATCGCCAACAACCAAGCTGCGGTCATTGCAGAAATCAAGAAGGCCAGCCCATCTAAAGGTGTGATTCGTGCAGACTTTCAGCCTGCAGCCATCGCTACCAGCTACGAACAAGGCGGCGCCGCTTGCTTATCTGTACTGACCGATGTCGAGTATTTTCAAGGGTCACCAGAGTATCTGAAACAAGCCCGCGCAGCATGTAACTTACCGGTATTACGCAAAGACTTTATGATAGACCCTTACCAAGTCTATGAAGCACGTGCCATGGGTGCGGATTGTATTCTACTGATTGCAGCAGCGATTGATTTAGCCAAAATGCGCGAACTGGAAACCATTGCACATAGTTTAGGCATGGCGGTGTTAGTTGAGGTGCATAACGGCGAAGAGCTAGACTTAGCCTTGCAGCTCGACACCCAGCTACTCGGCATTAACAACCGTAACTTACGTACCTTTGAGGTAACACTGGATACCACATTAGGCTTGCTGGCGCGCATCCCCGAACATAAAGTCGTGGTCACAGAGTCTGGCATTTTTACCCAAGCCGACGTTGCACTGATGCGTCAAAACCATGTACATACATTCTTGGTTGGAGAAGCGTTTATGCGCCAGCCTGAGCCTGGTGTTGAATTAGCAAAAGTGTTCGCTTAACGCTTGCAGTCCACGCCACGCAACTATATGAGCGGGCGCTGCTGCGTCACTATTTTTATTGAGGTTTAATCATGAGCTATCCGTACTCTCGTCCGCGCCGCATGCGCAAAGATGCATTTTCCCGCCGCCTAATGCGGGAAAATGTGCTCACCAGCAATGACCTCATTTATCCAGTATTCGTGCTGGATGGCGAAAACCGTATTGAAGAAGTAGCATCCATGCCTGGTGTTAAGCGCCAAAGCATTGACGTATTACTTAAAACGGCTGGCGAATGTGTTGCATTAGGGATTCCAGCCATCGCTTTATTCCCAGTCGTTGATACTCAATTTAAAAGCTTGGACGCTGCCGAAGCCTATAACCCAGAAGGCCTAGTGCAACGTACGGTTGAGGCGCTAAAGGCCAACTATCCAGAACTGGGCGTAATTACGGATGTGGCTTTAGACCCATATACGACACACGGACAGGACGGCTTAATTGATGCATCAGGGTACGTACTCAATGACGAAACTATCGAGGTTTTAGTCAAGCAGGCCATCTCCCATGCTAATGCCGGTGCCGATGTAGTAGCCCCGAGTGACATGATGGACGGCCGCGTGGGCCAGATTCGTGAGGCACTGGAAAGCACGCAAAATATACACACCAAGATTCTAGCTTACTCGGCTAAGTATGCTTCTGCCTTTTATGGACCGTTCCGCGATGCAGTAGGCTCTGCTGCCAACTTAGGCAAAGGCAACAAATATACATACCAAATGGACCCTGCCAATAGTGATGAAGCCATGCAAGAGGTCGCACTGGATATTTCCGAAGGTGCCGACATGGTGATGGTAAAACCTGGCATGCCTTATTTAGATATAGTACGCCGCGTTAAAGATGAATTCGGCGTGCCGACTTTTGCATACCAAGTGAGTGGTGAATATGCCATGCTAAAAGCCGCGGCTCAAAACGGCTGGTTGGATGAGAAATCATGCGTGCTAGAAAGCCTGCTTGCATTTAAGCGTGCTGGCGCTGACGGCATTTTGACTTACTTTGCCATGGATGTGGCGCGCTGGCTGCAAGAACCTAACGCGTAAGCATTTGAATCAACTCGACGCAAGTTTATAAAATCGGTTAGCTTAAGGTCAGCAAAGACCTTAAGCCCTCAATATTGACCCGGTCTGCGTTACCACCATCAGTTGCACGCTTGGTAGGCACACGGATATCGTCCACTTCAAACACGCTCAACTTAATTAAGCCGGTCTCTGTTTCCAATGTAAATACGGGCACAGTTTTGCGACCATCACCCTTTTTATCGCGCTTGCCATCATTCATGATGCGATAAGACTTTTCATTCACATCAAACGGAATCTGGGCGTTGAGCAAAAACATCTCAACTTCTTTAATGCTATCTGCAAACAAATGTATGTGCGTTTCTGACAGCAAGCCGGCAGTGCCATCGAGCACCGCGCCTGTTAAATGTGGGTTAAACTTCTCTAACAGCTGCATGGTATACAGTGCATTTTTACGTAACTCACGTAAATTCTCAGGCTGTTCTTCACTTAAAAATAATGCATTGTAACGCTTGAGCTCCTCTTCAATCTCAGCGTTGGATGGCAAGCTGCTATTCTCCAATGCACCTAGTTGCCGCCCAGCTTTCTTTTTAGCGTAAGCGTAATCTGAAATACCATCCTCCGCCATCATACGGGCAGCTTGCTGCGCAACTAGCTGGCGGATATGCAGTAAGTTCTCTTTTGACATTCTTTGCTATCTCTATTGGGAGCATGGGCCGAGCACCATGCTGCTAATCTAATCACGAGCCAAGCTGGGAGCGCTGGCTCAGCATTACCAAAATTATCAAATGATAAAGTGGGATTAACCTTTAATCTTGACGTCTAACTGCTTAAGCTTGCGATATAAATGCGTGCGCTCCAAGCCTGAAATCTCAGCCAGTTTATTCATATTGCCCGCCACTAACTTAATATGGTGATTGAAGTAGCGCCGCTCAAATTCATCCCGCGCCTCGCGCAAAGGCTGGTTAAGATTAACTTCAGATTCTAGTCCTAATGGTATGGCTCGGATTACTGCCGCATCCACAATCACCTTCAATTCCGATTGTACCTGCCCCTCAAACTGATGCATCACCCGATTCACGTCGTCTAAAGTGATCTTATCACCCAAGCTGGTTTGAATCAGGTTACGCACCACGGCATCCAGTTGTGCAATATCGCCGGGCCAACTGGCATTGCGCAAGGCATTGAGCGCTGCGATGTCAATTTCACGATAAGGCAAATTGGCAATTTCAAACTGCAGGTTTGCAATCGTCAACACCAAATCGGGGATGTCTTCTTTATGTTCCTCTAACGCAGGAACCCTTAACGAAACCGCGGAAAGTATTTGCAGCAGGTTATGGTCAAATAGTCCTTCAGCCTGCAGCTTTTGTAAATTATGGCTGGTGCCGCAAATCACACGTACGTTATATTTTTCGGCTTTGGTGATTAACAGCAACAGGCCTTTTTGTTCGGTTTTATTGAGCTCTGCAATTTCCGGCACGTACACCACGCCATCATTCGCTTGCTCCAAAATTTCTAATGGCGCATTCACCAGCTGACTGAATTCTGTTAATGCCAACCAAGGCGTGCCGGCGCTGTGCAGGAAACGCGCGCAGTGCTCTGCGCCGCAGCCCACAGGCCCAATCAACAACACCGGACTAGGTGCCACACTGGAGCTCATGGCGATTTTATCTAAGCGCTCTTTTAGCGCCACTACGATAGGGCTCTTGCCTAAGCTAATCAAATTCATTTCAGACTTTGGCAACTGCTCACTATGCTTTAATGCCGTAGCCACCGTTTTGAGTAACTTTTGCAGTGCAATCGGTTTTTCTAAAAAGTCAAAAGCGCCAATACGTGTTGCCTCTACCGCAGTGTCAATGGTGCCATGACCAGACATCATGACGACAGGCATGGTTAGCAAGCCACCATTAGCCCACTCTTTCAGCAGAGTGATGCCATCACAATCCGGCATCCAAATATCCAGCAAGACAACATCCGGACGCTCATGCAGACGCATGGCACGTGCAGCAGCTGCATTTTCTGCCAACTGCACTTGATAACCCTCATCTTGCAAAATATCACGCAATAGTTCGCGTATGCCTATTTCATCGTCAATCACTAATATATTTTTTGATGCCATACGGTTTAATCAATCAATTGTCTGTTAATTAGCTGATGAATAGCGGAATGCTAATCGTAATAATAGCACCCGAGCCATTCGCCTTATTGGTTAATACATTTTCAACTTTAATATTGCCTTTATGTTCCTCAATAATCTTTTTAACAATAGCCAAGCCTAGGCCTGTACCATGCTGCTTGGTGGTCATATAAGGCTCAAACACATGCAGCATCATCTCCGCAGGAAAGCCACCACCATTATCCTGCACAGTTAGCACCAGCATATTGTCGTAAACAGCTGTTGTAATCTGAATCAACGGCGTCAAGGCAGACGCTAAAGCATCCTGCGCATTTTGCAGCAAGTTATGCAACACCTGACGCAACATCGTGCTATCCCCTTTAATCAAACAAGCTTGTTCGGTAAGGGCCAACTGGATACTGACTTTAGGTGCATCATAAAAAGAAACAATCTCGCGGATTAATGCATTCAGGTCTAAATTTTCCAAATGTGGCGTCGGTGAGCGCGCATACTCACTAAATTCATTCACCATTTTTTTCAATGCATCCACTTGGTTCACAATGGTTTCGGTAGAGCGCTGCAATATCTCAGCATCCGCTGCTACCAACTTACTATGTAGCTTGTGTGCCATACGCTCCGCAGACAATTGAATCGGTGTCAGCGGGTTTTTAATCTCATGTGCTAAACGCCTTGCTACTTCACCCCATGCTGCGTCACGTTGCGCCTGTACCATAGCGGTCGCGTCATCAAACACCGCCACATACCCGCCATCCGGCAGGCGTGTGCCACGCAAGGTGATAATTTTCTTGCCCTGCGCAGTCGCCAACTCCACCTGTGCCTGCACCTCTTCTTTTTGCACACTGTCTTGCTGAACACTCAGCGCGATAGTCTGAAAAAAGCTTGCCAGATTCGGCTGCTTTTCTATGATTTTCTCTGGAGTAAATCCAACATAGGACTCAAGGGAAATACCAAGAATATTCACCGTTGCCTCATTAAAGGTGCGCAGCTCGCTACGCTCGTTGAGCGCCAACACGCCTGACGACAAATGCGCCAGTATCGTTTCCAAATAACCACGCGCCGCCTCAACACGCGCACGGTTTCTGTCAGCAGCTTTGGTCGCATCCCCTAATTGCTGCGTCATACTATTAAAAGACTGCACCAGCACGCCCAGCTCGTCTTTACCATGTGCTGGCAGCATCGTGCTGTAATCACCGCTAGCAATCGCCTTAGTGCCCTCTGCCAGCACGGTAAGTGGCGCAGATAAGCGGCGGCTCAACACAAACGCAATCGCCACCGCGGTAAACATCGCCAGCATCATGACTAACGTCAACGTCAGCGCAAACACCTCTCTTAATGCAGTGCGGCTATACGATAGCTGCTGATAATCTTGATACACATCCTGCACCGCCTCTGCTGTTGTGGCTAGCGACTTAGGGACAGGCTGCAACAGCTGCAATATGCGCATCTCACCCGAGATATCCTGCACGCTCACAGGAACCAGCACGCGCAGATATAAACCTTTGTCGCCAATCGGCTCTATGTTGCCATAGATACGCTGCCGCGCTTGTCTGAGTTGCGCCACACTGGGCAAATCCGGCAAAAAGCTACTCGCATCTGCGCTGGACACAGCCAAAATTCCACCTTGTGGTGTAAACAGTGTGGCATCCTGAACCCCACTCTTCTCACGTAAATCATTCAGCGTAGAAAAGTGCGTATTAGCAGGCTGAAACGCCAAACTAGTCGCCATGCTTTCGCCTTTTTCTTTCACATCGGCTAGCATAATTTCAAGTGCGGTTTGCCCAAGGTTCAACCCGCCTTCCAATGCAGACTCTACTTTGACGTTAAACCATGACTCTATCGATCGTGTGAGAAAGTTCACTGATACCAGATACACAATCATGCCCGGAATAATTGCCATCAGCGCAAACGACCCCAGCAAACGCAGCGTAAAACGGCTTCCCATCACACGCTGCCGGATATTACGGTAGAGGCTAAACAGCTGTACGGCAATCAACACCACCAGCAATACAGCCAACGCAATGTTTAACCCTACTAATAATGTATAGTACTCTCCAGACGCAGCAGTATTAGCACTTGCATTAGATAGCAAGTACAGTAGCAAGCCGCCTAGTAAAGCACTGGTAAAGACGATGTATTTCATTTGAATAAATTAGGGGTCCATTCAAAGCGTTGTGAGCTGATTTTCCATTCGTTCGAGGTCATGCCCTCTATTCGTAACGCTTTAGGTAACTTTTTCTGATCTAACCGCATTAACAACACAGCTCGATATCGCTCGCTCTTATCAACATCAGCCTCTTGAAATACTTTCATGTCTTGGATAATGGATAAATCTTCAACCGCTTCATCCAAGCTGGCATACGCGCGCTGCTGATCATTACGCGTGACAATATATTGGCGTGTCAACGCGTGATAACTTAAATTAACTTGCTGCACGGTGGTGACAACTTCATCATCAAACCAGTATTTTTTAGGTGAAAGCAGTTGAAACTCAATCAAGAAGCTAAACGTAAAACCTTTTAGAATGGCCTTTTCAATCTCAGTCCCAAAGTTGATTTCCGCATCAGCGTTAAGCAGATAGTCATCATCATAAGCCGTTAAGTTTGCGCTTCGCAGGCGCAAACTACTGCCCTCTGCAAAGACAGAGCTTGAAAACAATACCAACGCAATGATGCAAAAAATGACCTTAATTTTTTTGCAGCAGTGCATAAAAGAAACCATCATGAGAGTTAGAGGGAATAAGCTGACCATGCATATGAGCAACATTGTATTGTGCGAGCGCAGACTCAATTGGTAACTGCTGCGCATCTGCATTTTTCTGCAAAAACTGATCAATCTGCGCTTGATTTTCTTCTTTAAAAACAGAACAAGTCACGTAAAGCAATTTACCACCCTTCGCTAGCATCTGCCATAAACTTGGTAAAATTTTCGATTGCTGGGCCACAAACGATGCAATATCAGCCTCTCGCCGCAACCATTTAATATCCACATGACGCCGCACAATGCCAGAAGCAGTACACGGCACATCAGCAAGAATTCTATCAAATGGCTTAGCGTCATGCCAATCGGAGGCTGCGGCATCGCCTGCTATTAAATGTGCTTTTAAATTAAGGCGTGCCAAATTGCCCTGTACTCGCTCTAGGCGTATAGCATCACTATCTAAAGCAGTCATCTCTACATTAGCCAGCTCTAAGATATGTCCGGTTTTACCGCCTGGTGCACAGCAAGCATCCAGCACACGCATGCCGGCTTGGGCATCAATCAAATGCGCAGCCAATTGCGCACCGTAATCTTGCACCGACACCACACCGTCAGTAAAGCCTGGGATTTTCTCAACCGCTATTGGCTTGGTCAAAATCACCGCCTGCGCCCCAACCTGCGTCGCATCAACTTCACTGCGAGCTAACAATTGCACATAATCTGCGGTACTAATTTTTTGCGTATTCACACGCAGACACATAGGCGGATGCTGATTACCCACAGCTAGCATCCCTTGCCAGTTATTAGGGTATTGCAATCTCAATTTATTCACCCACCATTGCGGGTAGGAGTAAGTGGCAACCTCATTCGCTTTTAACTTTAGCGTCAATTGCTCTTGTTGGCGCAAAAAGTTGCGCAAGATAGCATTCACCAGCCCCTTGGCCCAAGCCTTGACTGCAGGCCGCCTTAGTTGGCTAACCGCATGCACAGCCTGGTTCACCACGGTAAAAGCATCCGCTTTATCGTGCTTTAACTGATAAATTGCCACCAGCAATAAGGCATGAATCCGCTCGTCCGCTAACGGCTTTTCAAGTAGCGCTCTCAAATATGCATCGATTTCGCCATAAAAACGTAGGGTACCGTAACTTAAATCAGCCGCAGCGCCTTTTTGTTGCGGCGTTGCATTAGGAAAGATAGACAGGGCGGCAGGTAATGCAGTTGTCAGGTTACGGCCTGCAAACACTTGATGCACCGCATCTGCCGCGATTTGTTGAGAAATATACAAAATTAGTTTCTATTCATAAATTGCTAAAACACTGATTTTACTTGATATCCGCCAGATTAGGGTTAAGCTATGAATTATGTTGTCATCACATAGCGATGCTCATGCGTTATATGATTTCGATTCACAAGGAGATATCCATGAACAAAACAAATATATTAAAACGATTACTGATTACTGGCTTTCTACTTGCATCCGCTAACACTGCATTTGCAGCCGACGTTGGCGTATCCATCAGCGTGGGGCAACCTGGGTTTTATGGTCAAATTGATATTGGCGACTACCCATATCCGCAGCCTCGGGTAATTTACAGAGAACCCATCGTTGTGCATCGTCATGTGGACGTATATGAACCGATGTATCTACGCGTACCACCAGGTCATTATAAAAACTGGCGCCGTTATTGTGGCCGCTACAACGCCTGCGGTCGCCAAGTTTACTTTGTACAGGACCGCTGGTATCGCGACGACTTTGCCCCTCAGTACCGCGCACGCCATCGTGGCGACTACTACGAGCACAACGACTATGATGACAATCGCGGAAGAGGCAGCTGGGATGACCGTGGCAGAGATGATCGTGGTGGCAGGGGAGATCATGATCGTGGCAATCAAGGTCGCGGACACGGTGGTGACAAAGGCAACCATGGTAACGGCCATGGCAAAGGTCGGGACTAAGGTTTGTAGACGGGGAGAGTAGGTTTTACTCCCCGTTAACCGATTAACATCACCGTCATTCAGTGCTCGCTATATGGTAGCTGATACTGTAGCCAGCTTAGCGCACTTGACTGTGGCGATAAACCACATAGCAAGACAAGTCCAATTAAGCTAAGACTAGCTGCTAGTAACTGCCAACCATTGCCATTAAACGCGACACACGCTCTTCAGTACTGGGGTGAGTGCTAAACAAACGATCAAATGAAACACCTGACAGTGGATTGATAATCATCATCTGCGCGGTTTCTGGATGCGCCTCTGCAGTTTGATTAGTCACCTGATGTGCATAATGGTGAATTTTTTGCAGAGCACTAGCCAAGGCTCGTGGATCTCTACTAATTTCAGCGCCGGCCTTATCCGCCTCAAATTCGCGCGCACGTGAAATCGCCATCTGGATCAATGACGCCGCCAACGGTGCGAGCAGCATGACCAACAAGCCAACAATAGGGTTCATATTACGCTCACCCTGATCGTTACGACCACCGCCAAACATCATACCGAATTGAGCAATAGAGGCAATGGCACCCGCAACAGTTGCAGAAATCGTTGAAGTTAAGGTGTCTCTATTTTTCACATGTGCGAGTTCATGCGCCATTACTCCACGCAACTCCCTCTCGTCCAAAATCTGCATAATGCCCACTGTAGCGGCAACAGCGGCGTGCTCAGGGTTGCGGCCGGTCGCAAAAGCATTGGGTTGTGGTTCATCAATCACATACACTTTAGGCATAGGCAGTTGCGCATTTTCTGCCAACTGCCGCACCATTTGGTAATAACTACGGAACTGAAGATTGTCCGCTGTCACTTCCTGCGCGCCATACATTTTAAGTACCGCCTTATCAGAAAACCAGTATGCGTAGATATTCATGGCGCCTGCAAGCATCAGCGCAACCATCATCCCGCCAGCACCGCCTAACGCCGCACCAACCATACCGAACAGGGCAACAATAGCTGCCATTAAAACCGCTGTTTTTAACCAATTTCCTAGCATGTTTTCATCCTCATTTTATGCGTTGATATTGCAAAAATGGTGACGCCCCTCCCAAAATTCAACCTTCTAAACTACTGGTAAATCGGTCTCCTGCTTTTAACGCATGCCCTTGTATAAACACTTGAGCACTCAAGCGCTTACCTCCCGGCGCCTGTAGCTCAGTAATGCGTAGCACACCTTCGCCGCACGCCACTAGAATCCCATCATCAGTACTCAATACCTCACCAGGCACAGCATTGCGTAAGGCGTCTACATCAGTCACTTCCGCAACGGTTGTTGCCATCCAAATACGGCTAACCTCTCCACGCAAAAAACTTTGCGCAACCGGGAAAGGGTTAAATGCACGCACTTGCCTTGATACTTCCACCGCACTTTTGCGCCAGTCAATCAAGGCCTCGGCTTTTTCTAACTTGTGAGCATAGGTAACCAACGACTCATCTTGCGGCGTGCTGGACAGTTGACCCGTTTGGGCTAACGTCTGCATCGCGTCTACCATTAAATCGGCTCCAATCGCGGCCAACGCATCATGCAAACCTTGCGTGGTGTCAGTTTCCGTAATGGGCACCACGCCTTTGCTCACCATGGCACCTGCATCTAATGCTGGCACCACCTCCATGATAGTGACACCGGTCTCTAAATCGCCGGCCAAGAGGGAGCGATGAATCGGCGCAGCACCGCGCCAGCGTGGCAATAATGAAGCATGGATGTTATAACAGCCGTGTTTCGGCATCTGCAAAACAACGGTGGGGATAATCAAGCCATAAGCAGCCACTATCATGACATCAGCATCAGCTTCTGCAATCCTAGCCTGCACAGCAACATCCTTTAAGGTTTCGGGCTGAAACACAAATAAATCATGCTGCTCTGCTAACACTTTCACTGGGCTAGCTTTTAGCTTCATGCCGCGCCCGGCTGGACGATCAGGCTGCGTCAGCACCATCACAACTTCATGGCCTGCATTAATCAAGGCCGCCAACGCCGGCACCGCAAAGTCGGGAGTCCCCGCAAATATAATTTTCAACGCATTAACCTCTAATCAGACTATTTGCCACGATGTTGCTTGAGCATTTTGTTTTTAATTCGATTACGCTTAAGTGGTGATAGATATTCAACAAACACCTTACCCAGCAAATGATCCATTTCATGCTGGATACACACGCTTAACAAGCCATGCGCTTCCAAAGTGAAGCGGCTACCGTCTTTATCCAAAGCCTCTACCAAAATCTTTTCTGCACGCGTCACACTCTCATAGACGCCAGGCACCGACAAACAGCCCTCTTCATAGACCTGCTCGCCATCACGCTCCAGTATTTTGGGATTAATAAAAACTTGCAGCTGATCTTTGGTCTCACTGGTATCAACAAGCAGCAACTGCACATGCTGATTAACTTGCGTTGCCGCCAAGCCTATACCTGGCGCTGCGTACATGGTCTCCGCCATATCATCAATCAAGCGGCGAATCGTTGCATTCACCTCTTTCACTGGCTTAGCCACCGTATGCAAGCGCGGATCAGGATAGTTAAGGATATCTAAAATCGCCATAAAAACTCTTTAATCTTCACATTCAAAAATTCAAAAAAAACTCAAAACCATAGCTTTTTGTATAAAAGCTTGATTCTTTAATGAATTACGTGATAAATTTAACGTAAATTCACGGTGTGTGTGGCTCATATTGCACGCCATTGTATGTCGTCTAAATGCATCTTTGACCGGGGTCATCAACATATGTTTCGCAATATTATAACGCTGCTCATGTTTTGTTGCTTAAGCTTCAATCTGAATGCACAAGTAATTGCACTAAAAGAAGACCATCCCGATCGTCACGTTGTTGTCAAAGGTGACACCTTATGGTGGATATCCGCCCGCTTTCTTAAAGATCCATGGCTATGGCCGCAAGTTTGGCAGTTAAACCGCGCCCAAATTAAAAATCCGCACTTAATTTACCCTGGCGACGTCATTGTACTTGATCAAAGTAGCGGCAAACCACAGTTAAAGTTATTACGCCAAACCATAACCCTAGAACCTGGTGTTGTCGTTGAGCCACTCGACCAAGCCGCCATTTCCACCATCCCGATTAATGCCATTGCACCATTCTTAAGCCAGCCGCTGGTAATAGAGAAAGACCAATTAGCAGAATCGCCAAGAATTATTGCTGGGCCAGATAACCGCGTAGTGCTCAGCACTGGCACGCGTGTCTACATCAACAAAATTGAAGAAAATAAAGACCTGAACTGGTTTATTTACCGTCCCGGTGACTCTTTTATTGACCCAGACACTAAAGAAGTGCTTGGCGTAGAAGCGACCTACCTAGGCGACTTAAGAGTTAAAAAATACGGCAAACCTGCAACGGCAGAAGTGGTAAAAGCGAAAGAAGAGATTTTTGTCAAAGACCGCCTAGTACCAAGCGGCGATGAAATTTCTGCCAACTTTACCCCGCATGCACCTGACACGCCGATCAAAGGTAGAGTACTGAAGATTTATGGCGGCTTAGCAGAGACGGGGCCTGGAAGCATCATTTCTATCAGCCGCGGTACAAAAGATGGCGTAGAAGTGGGTCAAGTACTGGCGGTTAGCCGTTATGGTCGCATTATTAAAGACCCTGAACCTACCAAAGAAGATAAAGCAGAGGCGATGAAAGCTGAAGCTAAGCCAAAATTAAAAGAGTTAAATTTTGACATTTCCACTGGTGAGGATGGCAAAGCTATTGTCAACTTTGGCAAAGACAAAGCTGAAAGTAAAACAGGAAATACTGAACCAGTACTGGAGCCAGGCTATATTAAACTACCGGATGAGCGCGTAGGTTTAATCATGGTGTTCCGCGTATTTGAGCGCATTGCTTATGGCTTGGTCATGCAAGCCAACGACCCAATTAACACGCTAGACTCTGTACACAACCCTTAACAAAACGCATGACGATTAATCGCGAAGAGATTGCGGAGAAGTCGCTATGGGTAAGCTTGGGCAGCATTTCTGGCATCGGGTCACAGACCTTTTGCCACTTACTCAAGACGTTTGGTAGTCCATACAATATCTATGCAGCGAGCCTCTCGCAATTAAAAGAAGTTGTTTCCGCGAGCATTGCTAATGCAATTAGCAATGAAGCAAACCAAGAGCCCTCAAGCGAGCTCGCACAATGGCTAGCAGCACCCAATAATCATCTGGTCACACTTGCCGACGCAGAATACCCAAAAGCACTATTAGAAATTAGTGACCCTCCGCCTTATCTGTATGCAAAAGGTAATTTAGCATTATTAAATCAGCCCAGCATCGCGATTGTAGGTAGCCGCAATGCATCGGTACAAGGCGAAAAGAACGCAGAGGCATTTGCTTATGACCTGTGTCAGCATGGGCTTTGTATAGTCAGCGGATTGGCACTAGGCATCGATGGCGCCGCCCATCGCGGGGCACTGAGGGCCGACGGTGCAACCATTGCCGTAGTCGGCACCGGGTTAGATATTGTATACCCGGCAAAGCATCGCGAACTTGCCCACCAAATCGCGGAACGCGGTCTGATTTTGTCTGAGTTCCCGCTAGGGACACCGTCCAAGCCGCAAAATTTTCCCAAACGAAATCGCATTATCAGCGGCCTCAGTCTGGGCTGCTTAGTGGTAGAAGCCAATGTACAGAGCGGCTCACAAATCACTGCCCGCATGGCAGCAGAGCAAGGTCGTGAGATTTTTGCGATTCCAGGCTCAATTCACTCACCAATGTCTAAAGGTTGCCACCAGTTAATTAAGCAAGGCGCCAAGCTGGTGGATTGCATACAAGATATTACCGAAGAGCTAAAGCTGCAACCAAGGCTTAACACCACATCGTCCAACACACAAATAGAGCAAGACAGCACCTCAGAAAATTTGTCAGAGCAATTGCTGCTTGATACCATGGGCTTTGAGCCTGCACCTTTAGAACGTCTCGTTACCTTAACAGGCTTGACGGTAGCCGAAGTTTCATCCATGCTAATGTTACTGGAGCTTGATGGAAAAGTAGCCAGCTTAACAGGAGGACAATATCAAAAAATTATGTAGTTTTTAATTCAAAAATTTTATTAAACCATTTCACTTAAGTTAATCATTTAAAAAGGATAATAATTATGTTTGAAGCCTTGGTTTATATGTTCGAAAACTACATTGATACACAATTCAGACCCGACAACAACACCCTCACCAGAGAGTTATTTGCCGCAGGGTTTGATGAAGAAGATATTAACGGCGCTTGCGATTGGTTCAATCAACTTGAGTCCATGACTGGCAAACCGGAGCTATTTCAAATGGCGGATGCTGCCAATAGCAGGATATTTACGGAAATAGAACTAAAAAAAATATCGGCAGAAAGCATAGGCTTTATTTTATTCTTAGTACAAGCCAACATACTCAATACCTCACAACGTGAACTAGTACTGGAGCTTGCCATGAACGTGCCGCAAGCCATGATAGGCATTGAGGAAATGCGCTGGATAGTGCTGATGACAACATGGGGTGCAAGTAAATCTGGCCCAGACAAAACAAAAGAATATTTGTTTATTGAAGATGTATTGCTCAATGATAAAAAACCCACATTGCATTAAACGGCAGGCTTTTATCTCTTACACTTCGCACCATCATTATGACTCAGAGTGCTACTCGCTGTGCTGATACGACAGCCCAGCATGGCGAGTAAACCCTTTCAGACTTAATCTAACACGCGAGCCCTGAACTAACTCGCAGTCTTAAACCAATCCATTAGTCCTGAACGTTCTCAATAATATTGCTGATAATATTGGACTGATTCAAGGTGTAGAAGTGCAAGCTCGGCACACCCCAAGCCAATAAGGTTTCGCACAACTCACTCACCACATCTATACCAAACGCTCTGAGCGAAGCCATGTCATCACCGTACTCTTCTAAGCGCATTTTTAACCAACGCGGAATTTCAGCACCACACACATTGGAAAAACGTGCCAACTGGGTAATATTGTAAATAGGCATAATGCCCGGCACAATCGGCACGGCAATGCCTAATGCATCACACTGGTCAACAAAGCGGAAATAAGCATCCGCATTATAAAAATACTGCGTGATGGCAGAATTTGCACCTGCATCTACTTTTCGCTTCAAGTTCAATAAATCTGCAGCCGGGGTGCGCGCCTCAGGATGAAACTCGGGATAAGCGGCCACCTCAACACTAAAGTGGTTGCCCGTTTCTTCTCGAATAAATGCCACCAGCTCCGACGCATATCGAAAATCTCCAGCACTCACCTCACCTGATGGAATATCGCCTCTTAATGCCACCAAGCGTTTAATTCCTTGCACTTGATATGCCTGCAACAGATCCCGAATTTCTGACTTGCTAGATGAGATACAGGAGATATGTGGCGCAGCCTGAAAACCTTCACGCTGAATTTCCAACACCGTATCCATGGTTCTATCACGCGTAGAACCACCTGCACCAAAGGTGACTGAAAAAAACTCTGGGTTAAACTTTGCAAGCTGGTTACGTGCGTCACGTAACTTATCCATACCCTCTGTGGTTTTAGGCGGAAAAAACTCGAAACTAACATCAAACTTCTTAGTAGTCGTTTTCATTTGTATGTCTTTATATATATTTTTTTAGTGATTATTTATCATCAACCAGTAACGTGGCCAGTACCCATGAGAACACGCTATAAAGCACTGCGCCCAGGATACCTGCTGTTAAGGTATCCACATGGAAACCTTGTAACGACTGCCCGACAAAGTAGAACAAGATCCCATTAATAACTAAGATAAATAGCCCTAATGTGAGCACAGTAATAGGCAGCGTCAACAATATAAGTAATGGCCGAATCAGTATATTAACCAACCCTATAATGAAGGACGCAAGCAAAGCACTCAAGAAACTTGCCACATGAATATTGGGCAACAGGTAAGCGACCGCCAATAATGCCAGTGCATTTAATATCCAACCCAATAGCAACTTCATGAGGCAGCTCCTTGAATGTTTAAGCAGTTAAGCCTTAACTTACTTAATAACGATAAGTATCAGGTTTGAATGGGCCTTGTTTCTGCACACCGATATAAGCAGCTTGCTCATCGGTAAGTACAGACAATTGTGCATTTAATTTCTTCAATTGCAATACAGCCACTTTTTCATCAAGATGTTTAGGTAAAGTATATACGCCTACTGGGTATTTACTTGTTTGGGTAAACAACTCGATTTGTGCAATTGTTTGATTAGCAAATGATGAGCTCATTACATAGCTTGGGTGACCAGTACCGCAACCTAGGTTAACCAAACGGCCTTTTGCCAGCAGAATGATTTTTTTACCATCTGGGAAAATCACATGGTCAACTTGCCGCTTGATTTCATCCCAAGTGTATTTTTCAAGTGAAGCAACATCAATTTCATTATCAAAGTGGCCAATGTTACAAACAATTGCCTGGTCTTTCATTTTTGCCATGTGGTCATGTGTAATCACGTGGTAGTTCCCAGTCGCTGTTACGAAAATATCGCCGTGCTCTGCCGCATAATCCATCGTTACCACACGGTAGCCTTCCATCGCTGCTTGCAATGCACAGATTGGGTCAATTTCTGTTACCCAAACTTGAGCAGATAACGCACGCAATGCTTGTGCAGAACCTTTACCCACATCGCCATAACCTGCCACGATAGCAATCTTACCGGCAATCATCACGTCTGTTGCGCGTTTGATTGCATCCACTAAAGATTCGCGACAACCGTACAAGTTATCAAACTTAGATTTAGTGACAGAGTCGTTCACATTAATCGCAGGGAAAGCCAATTTTCCTTCTTTATGCATTTGATACAAGCGGTGTACGCCTGTCGTGGTTTCTTCAGTCACGCCTTTGATTTGTGTCAAGCGTGTTGAGTACCATGTTGGATCAGTCGCCAATCTAGCTTTAATCGCTGCAAACAGACAGGTTTCTTCTTCTGACGTAGGGTTTGCAATCACTGACAAATCTTTTTCTGCACGCGTACCAAGATGTAGCAGTAAAGTTGCATCGCCGCCGTCATCCAGAATCATGTTGCTGTAGCCGCCATCAGTCCATTCGAAAATACGATGGGTGTAGTCCCAGTACTCAGTCAGTGTTTCACCTTTCACAGCAAACACTGGTGTGCCGCCAGCAGCGATTGCTGCTGCTGCATGGTCTTGCGTAGAGTAAATATTACAAGATGCCCAGCGCACATCAGCGCCTAAGTCTTTTAAGGTTTCAATCAGCACCGCTGTTTGAATCGTCATGTGCAAACTACCGGTAATGCGTGCGCCTTTAAGTGGCTGTGCTTTCGCGAACTCTTCACGAATCGCCATTAAGCCCGGCATTTCTGTTTCAGCAATTGCAATTTCTTTACGGCCAAAAGCCGCTAAATTGATATCGGCAATTACGTAATCTTTAAAATCAGTCACAGTATTCATGTGTTTTCCTTGAATGTGTGACCGGGGGGAAGGGGTGTTTATTTGAAGATATTTATCTCACCCATATCCCGTGCCCGGCACGGTTAATATTGGTGAGCGTCGTTTACTGCAGCTTTCTGAGCCTGGGAGCCTGTATGGTTAACATGCCTCGCAACGCCCCTCAGAAGATAGGCTATTATACTTGATATTATTTTTAGCGCAAATATGGCCAGCCTGCTGCTCACTTTGCATCAACCATCTGTTTTATATCAAGATTCCGTTGACTATTCAGCCCATAACTTATCAACATCAAGCACACCCCAAAGCACAGGGTCTTCATGCCCAACAATCGCATCGTTTGCGCCACCTTTTGACAAATCCAGGATTTCGACTGGCAATCTGGTTTTAGACTTGGTTGAAAAGAAAACTTTAACGATAGGCGTTAATAACGATTTAGGACTTTGGTCAATCACCACGGCCAAACGCCCTGATTTCAACTTCACCATAGAGCCTATAGGATAAATACCTACGCTTTTCACGAACGCCTTGAACACGACATCATCAAAATGCCCTGCCCACTGCACCATACGCTGCAAAGATACACCGGGCTCCCAACCATCTTTATAAGGGCGGTTTGAGGTCACCGCGTCATATACATCACAGATAGCACCCATTCTTGCGAACAAACTGATCGCATCACCTTGCAAACCATGCGGATAGCCAGTGCCATTCATTTTTTCATGATGATGCAAACAAACATCCAGAGTGAGTGGGTCTGTAATATTGGCTTGAATCAGCAACTCATGGCCGCGTTCCGGGTGCAGCTTAACCAGCGAGAACTCATCCTCAGTTAATGCACCAGGCTTATTCAGCACATCTAAAGGGACGGCAGCCTTACCAATATCGTGCAACAAGCCGGCAAGACCAGCCTGCATTCTTTCCTCATGAGTCATGCCCAACTCTTTAGCCAAGGCAACCATCAATGCACATACGGCAACAGAGTGCATATAAGTGTAGTCATCTTTAGTTTTGAGCCTTACTAGGCTAATCAGTGCGCCTTCATTACGTGCCACCGAGGCTGCAATATCGTCGACAAACTGCATCGCAGCCTCAACTTTAATCACATTACCCATGCGCACATCATTAAACATAGAGGCAACCGCTTTTTTAGATGCTGCAATCACCTGTTTAGCACGGGCACGTTCCTCACCCGCCGCAATGCGCTTGATTTGATGCTCAGAACTAGCCGTAGCCTGCTGCGCTGGCAATGCTTCAGACGAAGGCACTTCACTCTCTACACTAACTTCTGCCGCAACATCTAAACCTTTAGACGTATCAATCACTACCTCTTTGATATTACTCGCCTGCAGCTTTTTCAAGTCTGCGGCTTCTGTCAATTTAAACGCGTTTTTCCAAAAAGGATGATCTATCCAAGCACCTTTTAGCTCATGAACAAACATACCCAAACGTACTTGCTTTGTAGAGACGACTTTTAACATGTGATAACGATCATTTAGTTGACACTATATTAGCGCGATTACCGGGCAACCACTTAAAAAATACTGCATGCAATGCATAAAAAACCCCCACCGTGCTTTACACATGGCGGGGCTTTGGATTCTACTACATACTCGGAATTAACTATAAACCGGCAGCTGCACGCAACGCTGCAGCTTTATTAGTGCGCTCCCAGGTAAACTCTGGCTCGTCACGGCCAAAATGCCCGTAAGCCGCGGTTTTGGTATAAATAGGGCGCAGCAAATCAAGCATTTGCACAATGCCTTTTGGACGCAAATCAAAGTGCTCTAACACCAACTGCGTCAGCACTTCGTTGGAAACCTTACCCGTACCATAGGTTTCTACCATCACACTGGTTGGCTTAGCAACGCCAATCGCATAGCTTACCTGCACCAAGCAACGTGACGCTAAACCAGCAGCCACAATATTTTTAGCAACATAGCGACCTGCATAAGCAGCGCTACGGTCAACTTTAGAAGGGTCTTTTCCTGAGAAAGCACCACCACCGTGAGGGGCTGCACCACCGTATGTATCTACAATGATTTTACGGCCAGTTAAGCCGCAATCACCCTGTGGGCCACCCACAACAAAGCGACCGGTAGGGTTCACCAAGAACTTGATATCGCCTTTGATAAGCTCTTTAGGCAACATAGGCTTAATGATTTCTTCAATCGTTGCTTCACGTACCGCTTCCAAGCTCATGTCAGGTGCGTGTTGTGTTGATACCAATACTGTATCAATTTTGTATGGCTTACCGTCTACATATTGCACAGTCACTTGTGATTTAGCATCGGGGCGCAACCATGGCAAACGGCCATCTTTACGCAACTGCGCTTGGCGCTCCATCAAACGATGGCTCAACCAGATTGGGAGTGGCATCAACTGTGGCGTTTCATCCACTGCATAACCAAACATCAAGCCTTGGTCACCCGCACCTTGGTCTAACGGGTCATCATGTGCACCATCCACACCTTGGGCGATGTCTGGTGATTGCTTGTCATAGGCCACCAGTACGGCACAACCTTTATAGTCGATACCGTACTCGGTATTATCGTAACCAATGCGCTTAATCGCATCACGCGCCACTTTAATATAATCAACATTCGCTGTTGTAGTAATTTCACCCGCTAACACAACCAAACCGGTATTGGCTAAAGTTTCAGCAGCTACGCGCGCGGTTGGGTCCTGTGTCAGAATAGCATCCAGAATACTGTCTGATACTTGGTCTGCTAACTTATCTGGATGGCCTTCAGATACTGATTCTGAAGTAAAAAGGTATTCGTTCATTCATCTGCCTTGAAAAGAAAAAAGTTTATTTAAGATACTTACTAAAGGCTGAAGCAAGTATTGGGGGAGGTGAATTGTACCTGAGTTAGTGATTACATCAAAAAAAATTACTAATTATCAACGCATTACCAACTGCATGTGATAACTATAAGTACTATTGGTTCACCAATATAATCAGCTCAGCTCAAATATAGTGCGTCGCAAACGCAAGCATGCTACCTACATTAAAAATCTGATAAATTAATAAATGCCTGATACCCCAGCCTAAAAGCTGATGGCTGCTACATATAAACTGCGATTTTTTCACCCCTGGATATACATTCTCATTACAATAAACACATGGCTAAAATGATTAAATTTACAAAAATGCAAGGCGCAGGCAATGACTTTATGGTCATTGATGGCGTTACGCAATCCATCTCACTCTCTGCCGACACCATTAAAAGGTTCGCCAACCGCCAGTTTGGTATTGGTTTTGATCAGCTGTTACTAGTTGAGTCATCAGCAGTTGCGGATTTTAAATATCGTATTTTCAATGCAGATGGCAGTGAGGTTTCCCAGTGCGGCAACGGTGCTCGTTGCTTTGTGCGCTTTGTGGTTGACCAAGGCCTGACCCATGAGAATGAAATTAGCGTTGAAACCGCCAGCGGCATTATTACCCCTAAACTAGAAGCGCACGGCTTAGTCACCGTGAATATGGGCGCGCCAAGATTTAAACCTGAGTCAATTCCGTTTGTTGCAGAGTCTGCGGCAAATAACTACGTGCTGGAGGTGAACGATCAAGCACATCATATTGCGGCAGTCTCCATGGGCAATCCGCATGCGGTGTTGGTTGTTGATGATGTAGAAACAGCGCCGGTACAATCATTGGGCAGTGCGATTGAACTCCATCCGCGCTTTCCCGAGCGCGTAAACGTTGGTTTTATGCAAATCGTGAATGAACATCACATTAAACTCCGTGTTTTTGAACGCGGCTCCGGTGAAACGCTCGCCTGCGGTACAGGCGCTTGTGCTGCAGCAGTATCGGGCATCCAATCCGGCCGCTTGAGCTCTCCGGTCAAAGTATCAGCGCGTGGCGGTGAGTTAAGCATTGCATGGCAAGGTGCAAATACGCCGGTGATGATGACAGGCCCTGCCGTCACCGTATTTACAGGCGAAATAGACTTAGACGCCATCTAAATTAATAAAACTTAAAAGAAAGTCCGACAATGACAAGCCATCAACATGAGACGATTTCTGCAGAGGATGTAAAAGACTACCTGCGTAATCACCCTAACTTCTTCGAGAAGAATGCCACATTGCTCACGGAGATTACACTGCCGAATCCTCACGGCAGCGGTGTGATCTCACTCACAGAGCGTCAGCAACTGGCACAGCGCGATAAAATTCGTGTCATTGAAGCCATGATGGCGCAAATGATTGTGCATGCGGAAGAAAATGACGCCACCAGTGCCAAAGTACATCAACTTAGTGTCAAGCTGCTTAATCAGCAAAGCTTCAGCGCATTGCAATCACTGATTGCAGACACATTAAAGCTCGACTTCGCCGTTACGGACTCACTAGTGCGCATTTGGGTAAAACCAAGCAATAGTGCCATTATCCAGGACGCGGCATTTACCCACGTCAGTGATGCCTTCAATGAATGGGTAATATCTTTAACGCAACCTTACTGTGGCGCCAAACCTGAAGTACTTGGCGACTTGGTTGATAGCAACCTGCAGTCATTTGTGATTATCCCGCTAGGCAAAAAAGCAGCCGATCAGCGCCCATTTGGCGTGCTTATTCTTGGCTCGGCAGACAAAGACCGCTTTAAAGCCGGTATGGGCACACTGTACCTAGAGCATATAGGCGAGCTCGTGGCTGCAGCTTTGCTTAATCACTTATTTGCCCTAAACCTATAAATAATTACAGCATAGATGCTTCATCTAGACGCATATATTCAGCACCTCACCTTTGAACGCGGCCTAAGTCAGCTCACTTGTAAAAACTATACGCGAGATATTCTACTGCTAGAATCTCTTGCTGAAGATGCCGACCTGCAAACGCTAACGCATGCGCAAATCAGGCGCTTTATCGGCAAACTGCATGCGCGCGAGTTGAGCAGCAAAAGCATTGCAAGAGCCCTTTCTGCGTGGAGAGGGTTTTATGACTACTTGATTCACCACCAAGCTTACACGCAAAACCCGGTGTATGGCTTGCGCGCCCCCAAAGCAGCAAAGACACTGCCGCAAGCACTTTCAGTAGACCAAGCAGTTAATTTTGTTGATATTCAAGGCGATGGTGTTCTCGACCTTAGAGACCATGCCATTTTGGAGCTGTTTTACTCCTCTGGCCTACGCCTCGCTGAACTGGTTAATCTAGACATTGATCGCCTAGACTTTACTGACGGCACCATAGAGGTCACCGGCAAAGGCAACAAAACACGCATTGTTCCCCTGGGCAGCCACGCGGCAAATGCCATGCAAAAATGGCTGCAAGCGCGCGCCAATATATCAACGGATGAAACCAACAAACACGCAGTTTTTATCACCCAGCAGGGAAAAAGAATCACACCGCGCGCAGTGCAATATAGAGTTAAAGCTTGGGCGATTAAACAAGGCGTTGGCTCAAACCTGCATCCACACATACTCCGCCACAGTTTCGCCAGCCATGTGCTGCAATCGAGCCAAGACCTGCGCGCAGTGCAAGAGATGCTCGGACACGCCAACATCAGCACTACTCAGGTGTATACGCATTTAGACTTCCAGCACCTAGCCAAAGTCTACGACAACGCTCACCCCAGAGCCAAGAAAAAATAGGCTATTTCGATAATACCCTACTAATTTACACTGTTATTATGGCAAAATAACGGTTTAGACTTTAACTCACGAACAAAGGACTATCATGGAACATCAATTACCAGCTTTACCGTACGCAAAAGATGCGTTAGTACCACATATCTCAGTAGAAACTATCGAATACCACTACGGTAAACATCACCAAACTTACGTGACAAACTTAAACAACCTGATCAAAGGTACAGAGTTTGAAAACCTAAGCCTAGAAGAAATCATCAAAAAATCTTCAGCAGGCATCTACAACAACTCTGCTCAAATCTGGAACCACACATTCTTCTGGAATGGTATGAAACCAAATGGTGGCGGCGCTCCTACTGGCGCATTGGCTGATGCTATCAATGCAAAATGGGGCTCATTCGACGAGTTCAAAAAAGCATTCCAAGCTTCTGCAGTTGGCAACTTCGGTTCAGGCTGGACATGGTTAGTTAAAAAAGCTGACGGTTCAGTAGATATCGTGAACATGGGCGCTGCTGGCACACCACTAACAACTGGCGACAAAGCATTGCTTACTATCGACGTATGGGAACACGCTTACTACATCGACTACCGCAACGCACGCGCTAAATTTGTAGAAGTTTTCTTAGCTTCTCTAGCTAACTGGGACTTTGCTTCAGCAAACTTTGCTTAATCCAGTAGCTGTGTAATGCCGTAACAACAAAGCCTTAGCGGAAACGCTGAGGCTTTTTATTTACCCTGAAATCACAAACGATACAAACTCATGTGACAAAACCATCTCGCTTTCTCTTTACTTTTTTAGCAAAACAAAGACTAAAACTCTGTTAGAATACGCAACTATGTTGCAAAGATTCATCGTTCATATCACCCTTGCCCTGCTATTTGCATTCACGCAAATAGGCGTTGCTACGCATGAAATCAGCCACATTACGAATAGCTCGCAACACTCACAATCTCATGAGAAATCGCAACAAAAAAATACTGTTGCCGAACAATGCGCGCAATGTATCAGCTATGCAAAAATCGCTAGTGGTGTATTAACAACCCCAACTATCACGCCTGTCGGCCAGCCCGGTTTAATTGCAACACCTAGCGTACACATTTCTTTTCAGCACTATGCAAGCAGCCCTTATTCCGCTAGGGCACCACCTCAAATAGCAAGTATTTAAATAAATACCAGACAGTAAACGCCACTACGTTTGCTGATTACTCGCTTTTATTTTGAGGTTCTTGATATGCATTACGCTCCAAACCTGCAAGTGCTTAGCGCATTTGCATTTAGACCATTACTGATTGCTGTTGCTACAGCTTTTTCCATTCCAGCTATAGCCGCCGATGCCAATGTTGCTATAGACTTACCAACAGTACCTGTCACCAGCAACCCGTTAGGTGTAGCATCTGACGAGTTAGTGGTACCGATTGCGGTGCTTAGCGGACGCGAACTGTCGCTAAAGCGTGAAAGCACTTTAGGTGATACGCTTAACGGCATTCCAGGGGTAAGCGCCACACAATTTGGCCCTAATGCCTCACGCCCAGTCATTCGAGGCTTAGATGGCGAACGTGTACGTATCATGCAAAATGGCACCAGCATTTTAGATGCCTCTAGCTTAAGCTTTGACCATGCGGTAGGTGTTGACCCGCTGATCATTGAGCAAATTGATGTAGTGCGCGGACCAGCTGCACTGCTGTATGGTGGTAGCGCCGTAGGGGGCGTGGTGAACGCGATTGACCACCGCATCCCTAAAGAGCAGCTAGAGGGCGCAACTGGCCGTGCTGAAACACGCTTTGGCGGCCCCAGCAACACCAGAAACGGTGCCGCTGTCATTGATGTCGGCAATGGGATAATTGCCATACATGCCGACGCATATACGCGTAGAACAGACGACTTGGATATTCCGGGCTATGCTGTATCTCGCCGCAAAAGCGAGCAGGACAATACACCCCGCGAGAATCGTGGAAAATTGGTCAACAGCAGCGCAGAGGGCGATGGCGGCGCATTAGGCGCAGCCTTAACTTTTGAAAATGGCTATATCGGCACCTCGTTCTCCACCATGAACAATAACTACGGCGTAGTGGCAGAAGAAAACGTGCGTATCGACATGAAAAGTAATCGTTGGGATGTCGCCAGTGAATTTACCGATTTAGGTGGCATGTTTAACCGTGTAAAAGTGCGCGCTGCACACACAGATTATGAACATCGCGAGTTAGAAAATGGCAGCGTGGGTACCACTTTTAAAAACCGCGGCTTGGAGAGTAGCATTGAACTAGGCCACCGCCCGCTAGGCGCGTTAAGCGGCGTGGTTGGCTATCAATTCAATAACACCAACTTCGAGGCGCTGGGCGAAGAGGCCTTTGTCCCTAGCGTCAACACGCAAAACCAAGCAGCGTATATCTATGAAGAACTGGCCATTGATAAACACAAAGTCACTTTTGGCGGGCGCTTAGGGCACACCACAGTAGACTCTAAAAATAATGCTAATTTTGGTACCGGCCAAAGCAACAGCTTTAACCCCAACAGCCTAGTGCTGGGTGGTCTATACAACATTGATAGCAACTGGTCAGTTACCGGCAATCTCTCCCATAACGAGCGAGCACCTAGCTACTTTGAACTCTATGCCAACGGCGCACATATGGCGACCGGCCAATTTGAAGTAGGTAACACCGACTTCAAAAAAGAACGCTCCAAAGGTATTGATGCACAACTACGCTGGAAAGATGCGAAAAACTCCTTCAGCATTGGCACTTACTACACCAGATTTAGCAATTTTATTGGACTATTTGGAACAGGCAATCAGATTGATGTTAACGGTGAACTCTTGCCGGAAGCAAAATTTATGACTGTGCCAGCCGTGTTTAAAGGTTTTGAAAGCGAAGCAAAATTTAATATTGCAGACAATCTAAACTTAAACCTGCTGGGCGACTACGTGCATGCCAAAGACCTGCGTAATGACAAGTACTTACCAAGAATTGCGCCTTTACGCTTAGGTGCAGGACTACAGTATCAGCGCAATAGTCTAGGAGCAAGATTAGATGTGCTTAGGGCATTTGCGCAAAGCCATACCGCCGAGAATGAATTGAAAACAGATGGTTACACCAATGTCAGTGCGCTTGTATCCTACAAGCTGCCAACCAAGTTAAATTTAGAGCTGTTTGCCAAAGCCAACAACCTGCTTAACCAAGAGATACGTGATCATGCTTCGTTTTTAAAGGATATTTCGATGCAGGGCCAACGCTCAATACTATTCGGATTACGTGGCGATTTTTAATGAGGTAAACCGCCACCCACAGCGCAACATAAGCTAAATATAGCCCGTGTTGCGCTAATTTTCCACCTTAAGCAAACAGAATTAAACCCCAAACCACTGCCACAATCAGCAAAGCAATAAATACAGCAGCACTACCAATGTCCTTGGCCTGCTTGGCAAGTGCATGATGCTCGGTAGAGGTGTGGTCCACTGCTGCTTCAATTGCTGAATTGAGCAACTCAACAATCAATACCAACAGCACACTAGCAATCAACAATGCTTGTTCAACTGGGCTATTACCCAAATAAATAGCCAGCGGGATTAACACGATCGCCAAAAAAACCTCTTGGCGGAAGGCATCCTCATGTACAAAAGCTGCCTTAAACCCTTCCAGTGAATAACCAAAGGCGTTAATCAAGCGGCGAAGCCCAGTTTTCCCTTTAAAGGGGCTGGTTGCTAAATGCTTAGATTTTGATGCGTCTTGTGTATGATCCACAGGCTTATTTGGAGGTGTTGACATCATAGACTTTCTAAAAAAATGATTACGTAACGTTAAATTGTGAATAGTTTAATGCATAGATTTTAACATGCGCTATCATAACGGTTTAAGCAAGAACGATTAGATTATATAAAAGGACTATCATGGCACGTACTGTTAATTGTATTAAATTGGGCAAAGAAGCCGATGGCATGGATTTCCCGCCATACCCAGGTGAGTTGGGCAAACGCATTTACATGAACGTATCGAAAGAGGCGTGGGCTGTATGGTTAAAACAACAAACCATGTTAGTTAATGAAAACCGCCTCAGCTTGGCCGACCCTTCAGCTCGCAAATATTTAACTGAACAAACTGAGAAATATTTCTTTGGTGATGGCGCAGATACTGCAAGTGGCTATGTTCCACCGAAAGAATAGCAATCTTCAAGCTGGCTGTTAGCACGCCAGCTTATCCCATAAAAAAACGCCAGTATGTACTGGCGTTTTTTTATATCCGATTCAAACCAAGCCTAACTCATTGACTAAGCTTGGCCCCAACATTGAAACTAACCACTTACAAAAGTCCCTAAAGAACCTGCTTCATTGGTTTCTACCCATTTACGGATACGATTTGCATCGCCGATACGGGTTAATTTACCAGCTGAGTCTAGCAACACAATAATCACTGGTTGGCCTGAAATATGCGCCTGCATCACTAAACAACGCCCAGCTTCATTAATAAAACCTGTTTTTGATAATCCAATATCCCACTTACCGCCACGCACTAACGCATTAGTGTTTACAAAACTTAGCGGACTACGGCGACCATACAAGGTAACTTCCTGTGAAGCCAACGTTGTCACCTGACGAATCTCCGGATAGTGATAAGCAGCATCTACCATTTTTGCCAAATCTTCTGCAGTGGATACGTTATTGCTATCCAAGCCGGTTGAATCCACAAATCGGCTCGTGTTCATGCCTAGCAATTTTGCTTTTTGATTCATTGCTTTAACAAAAGCATAACTACCACCTGGATAATTACGGCCTAAAGCGGAGGCTGCTCTATTTTCTGAAGCCATCAAAGCTAATTGCAACAATTCTCCGCGTGTCAGCGTAGTGCCCACACTTAACCTAGAGGTCGTATGCTTCAGATAATCCACATCTTCATCAGAAATGTTTAGCAGCTCATCCATTGGCAAGTGCGCATCCAACATTACCATGGCCGTCATCAACTTGGTGACGGATGCAATCGGTGTTGGCAAATTGGTATTTTTGGCAAACAGCACTTCACCCGTCTGCTGGTTGAGCACCAATGCTTTGGCTGAGGCTAATTTTAAGGGAGTGGTGCCATCGTAGCTATCTACAGCGGCAATCGCTTTGCGTGCAGGCAAACGAGTTTTAACGCGAAGAGCACTAGACTTATACTTTACTGCTTTATATTTGCTTGAAGCTTTAGACTGCGTTGAAACATGTCGATGTTTTTTATCAGTAGCCGCATCCGCAGCCACTGGTACCAAGCAAAGCGCCAAGCTAATGTAAAATAAAGTAAACTTTCGCAATGTGCTTTTCATAATGACTTATATCTCATGGGGTTACAGCACAATACTATATAAAAACTTTAGCTTTGTCATCAAGATTTTTAAGGATTTTAGGGTTAACCCGCACTCAGGTTAAAAATAAATTAACTTTGACGCAATTTACGTTAAAATTTAAGCCAATCTCAACTAAAAAATCACAGAGCAACCAGCATGCAAACGCCACAATCTTTGTTATTCAGCCCTCAACATTTATGGACAAAAGCTACGGCTGATGGCGTGTGGGAGGCAGGCATTACTGATTACGCGCAAAACCTGCTAGGAGACATTGTATTTGTCGAGGCACCAGTAGTGGGGACACGTTTAAGTGCGGCACAACCATGCGGCCTAGTAGAATCAGTCAAAACCGGCTCTGACCTACACGCACTGATGAGCGGGGTAGTGCTGGAAATCAATCAGGCAGTGATTGATTCACCTGAGCAAATCAACGACCACCCGTATAAAGCATGGATATTTAGATTTCAGGCTGATAATAATGCTGATGCTGAACAACTGCTATCTGCTGCCGCATATGACGCATTGACTGATGCCTAACATACCAGCAGCCGTCCAAGTAAAAACCTTGCACTTGGCCAAGTGCAAGGTCGCTATCGCAAAAAACTAAACGACTGGGAACACCAAGCGCACAGCCTCTACCACCTTGGCAACTTCAGCTCTCACATTAGCAATCATCTCACGCTCTATGCGCGGCGCTTCTACCGCCAACACTTCATGCACTTTATTGGCTAAAGCTTGCTCAGTCGTAGGCAGCTCGGCATTCAGGCCCTGAATAAAGTCATTTTTAGCCCGCTCCGCTAACGCGATGAAGTCTGTTTTCAGCGTTGCGCTCAACTGCTGAGACAGCTCTTCATACAGTGCAGGAAAAGTAGCTCCCAGTTTCTGCTGTAGCGCCTGCTGAGATTGCAATTGAATCGCATCCAGATAAATGCTTAACTCTGATTGCGTATGCTGTGTCAGTTCTTTGTAAATGCCGGCGAGGTCTTGCGCCAAACTGGCGCGATGCTCACTAAGGATATCTTCATGCAGCCTTGAGATTTTAGCCTGCAAATCATGCGAGGCATTCTCGACCGTCAATTTTTCCAGATTCAGCAGCGACGCCTGCAGTCCATCAGTGAGTGACTGCTCCAGCTTCGGCAATGCGGCACTTAAGTTGCTTTGCACATCGAGCACCACTTGCGATTGCATTTGCGTCAAGCTCTGTGCCAAGTCAGCCTTAATGATATCCACATTGGCATGTACCATTTTCGGAATTTCGGTGGCAAAATCCGCACGTGTTCTATCAACAAATATCGAAGTTTGCTCCATAATGGCCTGCTTCGCACTCATCAGCTCGGTGCCAATTTGCTGTTTCAGCGTCTGCTCAGCATCCTGCTGTGCTGCCATCATGTGCTGAGTAAACTGCGCATGCTGTTGCGTTAAATCACTCAAGACATCCTTTTGGCCCACGCTGATCTCAGCAGTTGCATTTGACAAGTAATCCAACAGCTCTTGCCGCACTTCATCTTTAACTTTTTGCGTGACCGAACGTTCAATTTCTGCCGTAAGCTGTGGCCTGATTTCAGCGGCGATCTTGGCAATGAGCTCCGGTGTCACATTAAACGTATTTGCCAACACTGGCGTTGGCGCAGCATGAACCTCGGTTAACAAGGGGATATCGTCATCATCTTGCATGTAATTTAATGTCCTTCTAACACGCCATCAACGGCTAATTATGTGGCAGACTCATCTGTAGACTTGATTTGATAACCACGATCTCTATAAAACTTATAGCGCGCGCGGGCCAACGCTTTATCCGCATCATCAACACCAACCAACTCGACCAAATACTTAAATCGGCTAAAAAACGGTGGATGCTCTGTCTTTAAATTAATTAAAATATCGTCTTGCAACAGCTGCGCACCATCTTTATCCACAATAATCGCAACATCATCTTGCTCAGGACTGCCAGGGTGCGCACTCGGCATAAAACTTGTCGCCGAGTGTTGCCACAGCACGTCCTGCATGCGCGCAGACATCGCATCATCTTGTGTAAAAATAGTTAACTGCCGCCCCTTCACCACCGCTCTGCTGCAAAGGTCTGCAGCTTTTGCCAGCTTATCCGGGACGTTAAAAAAAAACTCTACGCGCGTCATAATTTAAAGAATCTGCATTGAGCAAGCATTAACGCTTCTGACTTGTACGGCCAACCAGAAACTCCGTTAACAATGGTACCGGGCGGCCAGTACCGCCTTTTTCTTTGCCAGATTTCCAAGCAGTGCCGGCGATATCCAAATGCGCCCAATCATATTTCTTAGTAAAGCGAGATAAGAAACATGCCGCGGTGATGCTGCCAGCTGCGCGTCCGCCAATATTGGCGATATCGGCAAAATTACTATCTAACAAAGGTTGATAATCATCCCACATCGGCATATGCCATGCACGATCCAACGCCTGCTCACCAGCTTGCAGCAGCTCTTTCGCCAGACTATCGTTGTTACTAAATAAACCGGTAGCATGATGGCCTAGCGCAATCACGCATGCGCCAGTCAAGGTTGCAATATCCACCACAGCACTTGGCTCAAATCGCTCAGCATAAGTCAATGCGTCACACAGGATCAAACGCCCCTCTGCATCGGTATTAAGCACTTCAATGGTTAGGCCAGACATGCTGGTTAAAACGTCACCAGGCCTTGTGGCACGGCCATCTGGCATATTTTCACAGGTAGGAATCACACCCACTACATTCAGTGACAAATCCATCTCTGCTATCGTTTTAAACAAACCTAATACAGTAGCGGCACCACACATGTCGTATTTCATCTCATCCATTTCCGCACCAGGCTTCAATGAAATACCGCCAGTATCAAAAGTGATACCTTTGCCAACCAGCACCACAGGTTTTTGGTTTTTATCGCCTTTAAGATGCTGCAATACGATTAACTTAGGTGGCTGCTCACTACCCTGCGCGACCGCTAAAAATGAGCCCATGCCTAATTTTTGCATAGCTTCACGCTCAAGCACTTCCACTGTAAATCCGTAATTGCTCGCCAAAGCCTGTGCCTGCTCCGCCAAGTAAGTAGGGGTACAAACGTTAGGTGGCAAGTTACCCAAGTCTTTGGTTAAACTTACACCGGCACCAATCGCCTTACCATCGCGCAGGCCAGACTCAGCAGCTGCGACATCTGCCGCAGCTGTAATCTGAATAGCCAGTTTTTTAATCCCTTTTTTCGCTGCTTTTTCTTCAGCCGCATCTGGTTTACGCTTAATCGCATCAAAGCGATAGCTCGCGTCCAACGCAGTTTCTACTAACTGTGCTACTTTCTTACGCGCCGCTACTCCCGCTACCGGTAATTCAGCCAACGTGGTCAACACCTCATCAGCACCAATCGCGCCCAGTGCTTTCACCGAAGCACGTACGGCCTTGCAATACTGCTTCTCACCAAACTCAGCCTTTTTCCCTAAGCCCACTAGCAAGACACGGTCAGCCTGCACACCAGGCACTTGATGCAACATCAAACTGGAGTCTAGTTTGCCTTCTAAATCACCATGTGTAAGTACATTACTGAGATACCCTGCAGATAATGTATCAAGGGCTTGTGCTGCATCTGATAACTCGCGGCCCTCATACACCCCAACGATGACACAATTGTGATGCTGTTTTTCCGCTGCACTCGTTTTTATGCTAAATTCCATAGTGTTAGATCCTAGTTATTATTGTTACATTAAATTTTTTGCCGAAATGTAGAATCATCACTACATGTAAAGTTAACTACTCTACAATAGAGCATTAAAAATCAGCATAAATTCAATCAACTGTTAAGTAAACCACTTATCATGTTAAGTTTGATTAAATTATCGCGTGTTTTACACGTAATTCATAGTCGTAAATAAATTGGTTTTCAGTCCAGCATATGCTTTTTAGGCACTCATTAATAAAAGAACTTATTTCAACCGCCGCCGGTGCGTTTTTAATCCTAATTGGGATTGTGCTCGCCCAGCGCGCAGGTAATTTAGTGCGCCTTGCTGCCAAAGGCATCTTGCCTAACGATGCTATTACCACCGTGCTAGGCTTTAACATGGTGAAGTTCTTGCCTATGGTGCTCTCGCTCTCATTATTTTTGGCGGTATTAATGACTTTATCGCGCTGGTATCGTGATTCGGAGATGGTCATTTGGTTTAGCGGTGGGCTCAGCATCAACCGCTGGATACGCCCTGTACTCACCTTTATTTTCCCCGTTATCCTGTTTATTCTGGCGCTCAGCCTATTTGTGATGCCTTGGGCCACCAGCAAAGGCGAGCTCTATCGCACCCAGCTAGAAGCGCGCGATGATTTAGCCACCATCAGCCCTGGCGTGTTTAAAGAGTCTGGCAATGGGGAACGGGTGTTTTTTATGGAAAGCTTTGACGAGCTCGGCAATGTCGTCAAAAACATTTTTGTGCAAACACTGCAACACCAAAAGCTCGGCGTGATTGTTGCAGCCGAAGGAAGCCGCTATACCGAGAAAAATGGCGATAATTTTGTGTTAATGGAAAACGGAAAGCGCTATGAAGGCACCAGAGGTAGCGCAGAGTTCTCCACCACAGCTTTTGAGAAGTACGCCATCCGTATTGAGGCCAAAGAAGCAAAAGAAGAACCGCCCAGTACCCAATCCAAATCTACTAGCGAGCTAATGGGCTCAATCAGCAACACTAACAATGCAGAACTGCAATGGCGCCTCGCCATCCCCATCTCCGCATTGATACTATGCTTGCTCGCCGTACCCTTAAGCGCACTAGACCCACGCGCCGGACGCTCAGCCAACTTCATCCTTGCCTTAGCTATTTACATCATTTACAACAACCTGCTGAGCATCTTTCAGGCTTGGGTCGCACAAGGCAAGCTCAGTACTCTGATAGGTTTGTGGCCGGTACATATATTTTTCGCACTGCTGACATTTTACATGTTCTATCGACGCGGACGACAGTTGCCCATAGTACCCAGTATGTTTTCAATAAACTGGCTAAAAAAACGCCGCCAAATTGCCTCGGCAAGCTAACTCATTAGCCTTCTATGAAAATCATTACCCGCTATTTATTCAAAGAAATCACCGTCAATGTACTGCTAATTACATTGGCACTGATTGCCATGTTCTCATTCTTTGATCTGATACAAGAGCTGGAAAGCCTAGGCCAAGGCAACTATGGCCTAAGCAAAATCATCTTGTTTGTGCTGCTAAGCGCACCTGGCCATGTGTACGAGGTGATACCTGTCGCGGTGCTTGTCGGCTGCATGTACAGCTTAGGGCAGCTTGCACGCTACTCGGAGTTAATCGTGCTAAGAGTGAGTGGCATCTCACTTTACAGCTTGGCTGCCACGCTACTTAAAATAGGCATGGTATTTGCCATCCTCACCTTTTTTGTGGGCGAACTAATTACACCGCTTAGTGAAAAAATGGCGCAACGCATACGTATCAAAGCCACCGATTCTGTGATTGTGCAAGACTTCAAATCTGGCCTGTGGGTCAAAGATGGTCACAATTTTGTTAACGTGGAAGAAGTACTGGCAGACACCACACTACTCAATATTCATATTTACGAGTTTGATGACAAGTTCAACCTGCGCACCGTGAGCCATGCACATAAAGGACTGTTTGAAGATGAGCAGTGGCATTTGAAGTCAGTATCGCAAACCCACCTTGATAAAGACAGTAACTACGTAGAAAATTTAGACAAAGCTACTTGGCGTTCACTGATACGCCCAGAATTATTGAATGTGCTGCTGGTACTACCAGAAAAAATGTCAGCATGGAACTTATACGCTTACATTGAGCATTTGGCTGTTAACAAACAAAAAACAACCCGCTACAAAATGGCACTATGGGCAAAATTAGTTTACCCGCTAGCCAGCTTGGTGATGGTTATTCTCGCGCTGCCATTTGCTTTTATTCAACAGCGTTCAACTGGCGCCAGCACTAAAATCTTTATCGGGATTATGCTGGGTATTTTATACCAAAGCCTTAACCAGACCTTTATGCATCTAGGCTTATTAAACGATTGGGCGCCTGCATTTAGCGCAATCACGCCAACAGCCTTATTCCTAATTGGCGGGCTGGCTATGCTGCATCATATTGATAAAAGGTAAGGTAGCAACGGCATTGCCCACATGCCGACGCTCGTGTGGTGTTAAACCACGATGATTTTGGATTTGAGCAATCGATCATGCAGAAACAATCGATCTTTATCTACCAGAGCCCATACAAAGCCTAGGCCTAATAACACTAAACTTACGCTGGCCAATAGGTAGCGTGCCAATGCAGTCGATTTAGGTAGGGCCGTATTATTCTGAGTAACGACTTTTAAATGCCAAGCCTGCATCGCAAGTGTCTGCCCACTTTTTATCCAGCACCTAAGATAATACGCTCCCAGCATCCCCCACAAAAATACCTGCTGTAACAAATGTTTAACACCCTTAGTGGCATCTCCAAATACCGCATAGTACAAGCCTGCAAACACGATACATAAGGCGATGATAGTAAGTAGCTCATAGAGCAAACAGGCACCCAACTTGAGTAAGTTAGGTGCCTGTGGTTTTGAGGCAATAACGGCTGATTCTTGAGGATGCATGTAAAGCTTATGTGTAATTTTGTTGAGCGTGGATACTTTGTTTTAATTAAAGCTTTAATTTAAATCTGCATCAGTGTAAGTATCTGGCGAATCTGCACGCAGCTTTACACGCTCAGATTCAGGAAGCTTTTGATACTCCAGCCATTTTTTGCGCAGTTCACTTTTCTTATCTGCAGGCAGCGCATTAAACTGCTGGTGTCTCTTTCTTGCATTCTCACGCTCGTAAGGCGTCATGCGGCTCCAATTAGTCAGGCGCTCCTTCACCAATGCCTGCTTCTCAGCGCTCATCTTGGGGTAGTCCTTGGCAATATCCAGCATTTTCTCACGCTGCCAAGGGCGCAATGTATCCCATTCAGAAGCCAAAGGATTTAACACTTTACGTTGCGTATCATTCAGCTCAGACCAGGAAACATCAGCAGCATTGGCAACCGAAGCTCCATAGACAAGCAATGCAAATACAAAAACTAGGCTCTTCAGCTTCAATTGGTATCCAACCATGCAGTAAATCCCTTGTCTGCGTATGCTTCAGGCGGCAAATCAGACGCCAGCAAGAATGCATCGCTATTTTCTATTTGATGACTAACACTAAACTGTTGCACAGCAAAAATCGCAAATAACATCACACCCACAACTAACAACGTAGAAAGTATGCGGTGCTGCTCAAAGTAATGCCCCCAACGTCCACCACGCCACTGCAAAGCATGACCACTCCGGTGCAGGCTGTGGCCAGCCAACTGCGCCTCCCGATTCACTAATCGGCCTATGGCTAAACTCCGTGCATCAGCCAAACGTGCCGCTTGAGATTCTGGTAATTTCTGCGCATGGCTATTTAGCAACTCAACCATATTGCGTGCAATCTGATCCTCAACGCTGGCATCCAAAGCCGTTGCCTGATCCATATATTTATTTTCACTCGCGCTCATTGCTCGCTCCTATTCTTTCGAGCCATCATTTTGGTTTACTCAGCATGACATTGGTTAAACCTAACTTATCTAGCCCTTGTTTGCGCAGCTCTATCGCTAATGCATGTACCGCTCGCGAGCAATGTGTTTTAACACTGCCATCGGAGCACCCCATGATTTCTGCTGTTTCTGCGACATCCATCTCCTCCCAGTAACGCAACACGAATGCTTCACGTTGACGTGTCGGCAACTTTTCTAAAGCGCGCTCGATTAGCTGTATGGTTTGACTACGTGCAACTTGTGTCGATGGCTCTTCACTATCATCGCCCACATCAATGGTGTCAAGTGGGTCGCGGTCTTCGCTATCATCGGCACTACCACCAAACGAAGATAATAGCGTGGTCCATAAATTGCGTACTTTTTGTCTACGCCAATAATCACGCATCGTATTTTGCAAAATGCGCTGAAACAGCATAGGAAACTCTGCCACCGGCTGTGCTCCGTATTTATCAGCAAGTTTCATCATGGCATCTTGCACGATATCTAGTGCAGCATGATCGTCACGGACAGCATAAGCCGTCTGCTTAAATGCACGCCGCTCGGTTGCTGCGAGAAAGTCAGAGAGTTCCTTGGGTGTTGCCATGTTTAGATATTTAACGCCATATTCAGGTTGGTATTTTATACTGTTAACCAAATCATGTGCGTAAGTGCACCTCGTATTCAGACACACAGTATATCAGGTTTGCATTTTCTGCTAGACCTGCCAACTGTGAACTGAGTAGCACCTCAAGTGGCAACTTAACAGCATCACAGAAAACGATCATGCAGAGAATGAGTAACGTAGCTACAGAAATAGCCGTTATTAAAAACCCGACATAAGCAGCGCTTTTAGATACAATCTAAACTTAACCAATTAAGATTTGAGTAACGTTCATTATGTGGAAACTAATTTTTTGGGCTATCGTGATTGGACTCATTATCCAAGTGATTAAACGCAACCTAATCGCCAAGGCAAATCAAGCATCAGAGAGCAACAAACCGGCAGATGCGAATATAGAAAACATGGTGGAATGCGACCAATGCCATGTGCACTTACCTAGATCTGAGGCGTTTTTGGTAGAGGGTAAGTTTTACTGCTCTAAGGCGCATATTAAATCCGATGTATAAGCATGCAATTTAACAATTAACGAAGATACACCCGCAACATGTATATATACGCCAATGATTGACCTCATGCTTCATCAACACCTGAGCTCGCAGAGTGAACTATCACTGCAAGCGCGTACCATTCGTATTATTAATGTGTTCAGGCTCATTCTAAGCCTGATTTTTGTATTATTCTCGCTATATATTGGGCAAAAGAACTGGGGAGAAATGCAAGATGCCTCATTGTTCTTCAGCTTATCCTTAGCGTATTCCCTGTTCAGTTTCACGATGCTGATTGTGGCGCCACTCAGGTCTTCCGCATTGGTGTTTTTCAATCCAGTGCAAATTATCATTGATATACTTTTCATCATCGCCATTATGCATGCCGCTGGCGGCATGCAAAGCGGCTTAGGGCTGCTGCTGATTATCACTATCGTCACCGCCAGCCTCATCAGTAACGGGCGCTTAGCTTTATTTTATGCCGCAATTGCCACCATAGGCCTGCTACTGGAGCAAAGCTACCAAATCGCAAAGTGGGACCTACCAGTCTCAGGCTACAGTCAACCGGTGATGCTGAGCCTGAGCTGCTTTGCTACGGCCTGGCTAGGCTACAGTTTTGCCAAGCGCATATTGCAAAGTGAGGCACTGGCTTCTGCCCGTGGCGTTGACCTAGAAAACTTAGCGCAAGTAAATGCACTGATTACCGAAGAAATGCAAGATAGCGTTATCGTCATGGATCAGCACCTGAATATCCGCCACCACAACTCGGCCGCGATGTCGCTCTTGAGCGTAACGCAAACCGATGATGGTGAAACGGTTAAATTAAATGATAGTGCCATCGAAATCGCCCATGCATTTACCCGCTGGATGCATGCAGACACCGTGGGCGAACATCTTATCATTGCCATTAACAACAAAGAACTCAAGCTCAGATTCGAGCCTATCAGTCGCGACAGCCGCCTGCACGGCGCGGTGGTATTTATTCAGGACTGGAGCCAAATCCAGTCCGCCGCCCAACAATCAAAACTGGCTGCGCTAGGCCGCCTGACTGCCAATATTGCGCATGAAATTCGCAACCCGCTCAGCGCAATCAGCCATGCCACGCAATTACTACAAGAAGAAAATTTTGGCCCTCAAAATAATCGTATGCTGCAAATCATTGCAGATAATATCCAACGCATTGATAAAATCATTAAAGATGTACTGGAGCTTAATCGGCGTGACCGCACCAATCAAGAGAGGCTAGCGCTTAATCAATTCCTCCTCGATTTTTACACACAATTTTGTGCCGTAGAAAAAATACCTGAATCACATTTTCAGATCAACCTGCCCAAAGATTCATTATTTGTGACTTATGACCAACGCCATCTGATGCAGATTTTATGGAATTTGTGTAAAAATGGCTGGGAGCATAGCCATAAACAGGTGGGCAGTTTACAGTTAAACTGTACAAAAAATGGGCGTGCTGGTTTAAACTTAGAAGTTATCGATGATGGTGAAGGCGTCGCAGAAGAAAACCGCAGTAAGCTATTCGAGCCTTTCTACACCACCAAAACAACAGGAAACGGCCTAGGCCTTTATATTTCACGCGAGCTTGCAGAAGCCAATAGCTCACGCTTGAAGTACCAAAAGCTAGACAGCGGTAGTGCGTTTATACTGCAGCTACAAACGATTAACTAAGGGCCATATTTTAGTATGCAACAAAGACCTAGCTGCTTAATTGTTGATGACGAAACCGACATCCGCGAATTGTTAGCGATGACGCTGGAGCGCATGGATGTTGAAACCTTTAGCGCGAGTAGCGTTGAAGAGGCCAAGGCCATGCTGAAATTACGCACTTATGCGCTATGCCTCACTGACATGCAAATGCCCAACGGCACAGGCTTAGACTTAGTTAACTATATCAATGAATTTCATTTTGGTCTGCCGGTTGCTGTAATTACCGCCCACGCCAGCGCCGACAACGCAGTATGTGCGCTCAAAGCTGGTGCGTTTGACTACCTAGCCAAGCCCATCTCACTCAAGCAGTTACGCCCTGTAATTGAGTCTGCACTTAAGCTCAGCGCGAGGTCCAGTCAAAGCAAACCCAATACTTTAGACATGATTGGAAATTCTGAGCCGATTCAGTATGTGCGCACAATGATTGCAAAAGTCTCGCGCAGCCAGGCGCCAGTTTATATCAGCGGTGAATCCGGTAGCGGTAAAGAGTTGGCCGCGAAACTCATCCACCAGAACAGTTCGCGTGCCGATGGTGCCTTTATTGCAGTGAACTGCGGTGCGATTCCCGAAAACTTAATGGAGAGTGAGTTCTTTGGCTACAAAAAAGGAGCGTTTACCGGAGCCAATCAAGACAAAGAAGGCCTATTTCAGGCTGCCAACGGCGGCACACTATTTTTAGATGAGGTCGCGGACTTGCCGCTAGCTATGCAGGTAAAGCTATTGCGGGCGATTCAAGAGAAAAAAGTGCGTATGGTAGGCGGCACGAACGAAGATGCCGTGGATGTACGCATTATTAGCGCCACACACAAAAACTTAACCGAAATGATGGATGCCGGTCAATTTAGAAAAGACCTGTACTACCGCCTCAATGTGATTCAACTTAAGATGCCAGCACTACGCAACCGGCCTGCAGACATTCCGTTGCTTACCGAGATGCTGCTGAATAAGCTGTGTCAGGCTCAGCATATTGCAACGCCTAAAATTGATGCACAAGCACAAGCGTACATTGCCAGCTTGGCATTTCCGGGCAATGTGCGTGAGTTGGAAAACATGTTAGAGCGTGCTTTAGCGCTGTGTGACGGCCAAACCATAGTTGTAGAGGACGTATTAACGGAAGGCAACCCCGACACACAGTCGATGAGTGCAAACCCAATGTTTGGCAGTAGCAATACCAGTGAAATCAACCTGACTGACTATCTGGAAGAAATAGAGAAAAAGGCCATCATTCAGGCCTTAGATAAAACTAACCACAACAAAACCGCCGCTGCAAAACTGCTTGGCGTGACTTTCCGCACCTTACGCTACCGACTTGCCAAGTTAGGCCTGTCAAAAGAAACTGATACAGATTTAGAAGCAGATACAGAAGACGGTTGAGCGCAGACGCAATAGCGTCATTGATTGCTGCTGCGCCGTAATCAGCACAGCAGCAACATACTCAGTTTAAGCAAGCACCAAGCATAGGTAAGTTACATAAATCGCGCCATTCACCAACAGATGCCAAACGCGCAAGCCACCTTTTTGCACCAAATAGCGCAACCAGACAGCGGCGACTAGCGTTAATACTATCCCCAACAATACTTCACGGCGCGGCTCCCATGGCGTGAGCATAATACCGATTGCCGGTAATAGCGTGCCTTGGAACACCATAGCGCCGGTGATATTGCCAAAAGCCAGCGTGTCTTTACCTTTACGTATCCACAAAATACTATTCACTTTTTCTGGCAGCTCTGTGGCAATAGGAATAATTAACAGTGATAGCAGCAAAGCGGAAATGCCCAGCAGGTGTGAAGCCTCTTCTACGCCGCCGATAAAGCCTTTAGCCCCGCCAACCAGTAATGCCAAGCCCAAGAACAACTGCACAAAAATAATGGCCATGTTATTAGGCAAACCAAGTTTGCACAAAAACATATCGCCGCCCGCTTCAGTCGCGTGACCATCTTCTACCAGCGCTTTTGATGCGCGCAGTGTCAACATCACGTAAACGAAGTAAATCATTACCATAGAAAAGCCTAAGCCATAGCGCACTGCACTTAGGCTATGCGGTACAAACATCGCTATCGCAGCAAAACTAAATGCGGCAATAAAAAAACTAAGATCACGTGCCAAACCTGTACGCTCAGGGCGTAAATGTCCGTTCGTCCCTCTGCTGCGCCAAACCGACACCGCCATCAAACAGATAGAAAGCGTAGCCAACATCAGTGGCGCACCCAAAATGGCGCCTACGCCGATTTCTTCATTGGTGGCGGCATTTTGTGTGCCTGCTAACAGCGCCAGCAAAGGCACAGAGGTTTCTGGCAACGCAGTGCCCACCGCTGCAAATAAAGAGCCGGTTACCCCTTCGGAGATGCCAAGCTTTTCGCCTAAATGCTCAAGTGCATTAGTAAACACCTCTGCCGCGATTAGAATCACGACGAGCATTGCTAACAGTTCTAAAAATACCATTTAACTTTCCTTTTTATTTCAAGCATCACAACATTAATGTTGGCATTTTAAACTGAACTCAGCATAAAATTAGCAATGATGGAAAATTACGCGATAAATAATGATGGTTTCGTGGCGCAGGCGCAGCAAATTGCATCGCCCAACTTTGATGCACGCCCTGAAAACGAAGTCAGTTTAATCGTGATCCATAACATTAGCTTGCCACCCAGCCAATACGGCGGCAATGGGATTATTGAGCTATTCACCAACCAACTCGACCCCAGTGAGCACCCGTATTATGCAACGATTCATACCTACAAAGTTTCTGCACATTTTTTAATCAGGCGCGATGGCACACTGCTACAGTTTGTGTCTTGTTTAGACCGCGCTTGGCATGCAGGTAAATCTAACTGGCAAACGCGTGAACGTTGCAATGATTTTTCAGTCGGAATAGAGCTTGAAGGTTCTGACTTCGAGGCTTTTGAAGAGGCGCAGTACCATACGCTCAATAAATTAGTGGCATGCCTCAACAACAACTACCCGATTCAAGCTATAGTAGGGCATTCAGACATTGCACCAGACAGAAAAACCGACCCAGGTCCTTATTTTGACTGGCAAAAATTAACTCACCATCATCATTAATCACTACCAATTTATGCAAAGATTTTTTAGCTTGACCGTATTGACGCTGCTCACCGGCATACTATTTGCCTGCGGTGCAAAGGATGAAAACACCGATAAGCAGCAGGCTAATAAAAATGGTCCTAAGCCCACCTTGGTAACTGTGACAACAGTGCAGAATGCGCCGGTAGAAATGACTGAGGATGGTATCGGTTCACTGGAAGGTTTGGTTGACCCTACACTGACGGCAGAAGTCGCAGCACGCATTATCAAAGTATATGTCAGCCCGGGCGACACGGTTAAACAAGGCCAGCTCATTGCAACGCTAGACCCTACCGAATTCAACCTGCAAGAGCGTGAAGCACAAGCTGAAGTGGCTAGAATTGAAGCGCTGCTCAATAACCAAACCAAAACCGTTGCCAGAAATCAGGCCTTGGTCGATAAAAAATTCATCTCGCAAAATGCGGTGGACACTAGCTTAGCGGATCAAAAAGTATTAAAAGAACAACTAGTCGCAGCTAAAGCACGCATCAACACTATCCGCAACAGCACCGGCAAAACCAGAATCTTTGCGCCTACTGACGGTGTGGTGGAAAAGAAGATTGTAGATACTGGCGAGTACGTAAAAGTTGGCGATCCTATCGTCCAGATTATTTCCAATAAACTACTGCGCGCTTATGTTCCCTTCCCTGAGCGTGTAGGTGCACAGCTGAAAGCCGGTTTAAAGCTACGACTGACCACCCCAACCAGCAGCAACAGCGTTGAAACTGTGATTCGAGAGCTAAAGCCATTGATTACAGCCAGCAATCGCAGCATTATTGTCATTGCCGACGTGAAAAACGTGGCGGGCTGGCAGGCCGGTGCCAGCGTGAACGCCAGTGTTATTTTAGCTGAACGTGCCGCAGCCATGATGGTGCCTGAACAAAGCGTAGTGCTACGCCCAGCAGGGCAAGTGGTCTATGTGGTGAAAGATAAGTTAGCCCAGCAAAACATTGTAACAACCGGTTCACGCCAAAACGGACTGATTGAAATCACCAGTGGCCTGCAAGTGAATGACGTTATTGTTGTAGATGGAGCAGGCTTCTTAACTGACAAAGCGCCAATCAAAATTGCTGATAAATCCGCCACACCATAAACCCAACATCCCATGACGCTACCTGAACTATCAATTAAACGCCATGTGCTGGCCTGGATGTTATCTGGCGTCATCGTACTTTTTGGCATTATTGCGTACAACCGTATCGGGGTAGACCGCTTACCTGCGATCGACTTCCCGGTAATTATGGTCAACACCACCTTACGCGGGGCTAACCCCGATGTAGTGGACACCAGTATCACCAGCGTGATTGAGTCCGCCATCAACACCACGCCAGGCATTGAGCATATTCAGTCATCGTCATCTCCTGGCGTTTCCAGCATTAGCATTACCTTTGCTTTAGATAAAAATATTGATGTGGCCTATAACGAGGTGCAGGCCAAAGTCAATCAGGTCTTACGCCGCCTGCCCGTAGACACGGACCCACCCTCTATCCAAAAGGTTGATACCAATGCGTCAGCCGTGATCTGGCTGGCCTTGAGCGGTGACCGCACCATCCAGCAACTCAATCTTTATGCCAATAATGTATTAAAAAAGAAATTTGAAACGATTAACGGTGTAGGTGAGGTGTCCATTGGTGGACGCCGTGACCGTGTGATTCGCGTGAATGTGAGCCCGGAGCGCATGGCAGCTTACAAAATGAGTGCCAATGATTTAGTGGATGCATTCAACCGCGAACATATCCAGCTGCCGGGCGGATTTCTGGTCAGTGCACAAGCGGAACAGCTATTAAAGCTCGACCTTGAATTTCATGACATTAAAGAGCTATCTGCATTAATTGTTAGCACCAAAGATGGCGTACCAATTCGCCTTAGCGATGTAGCAAACATAGAGGACGGGCTGACCGATAATCGTCAAATCGCGCGCTATAACGGCAAGCCCACTGTGGGTTTGGGCATGGTAAAAATCGCCAATGCCAACACCGTAGAAATTATTAAAGAGGTGGAACGCAGGCTGGAGCAAGATATACGCCCCAATCTGCCGCCGGGACTGAGCCTGGAGATTTCAACCAATGATTCTATTTTCATTAATCAATTAGTGGCGTCACTGAAAGAGCACTTAGTAGAAGGCACCTTGTTTGCCGCCTTAATTGTGTTGATTTTTATGCGCTCGTTCAGCTCCACCGTGATGATTTGCCTGGAGATTCCAGTATCGCTGCTAGGTGCAATCGCAGTCATGTATTTTGCTGGCTACACGTTCAACAGCATGACCTTACTCGCATTGCTATTACTGATTGGCGTGGTGGTAGATGATGCCATTGTGGTACGAGAAAGCATTTTGCGCCACATGTCAGGAGAGGTAGGTGAAGCACTAAGTCCAGCTGACCTCAAGAACCCTGCCAAGGTAGCTTTATTCCGCTCACAAGCGACTAAACATGGTAGTAATGAAGTGGTTTTTGCCGTATTAGCTTCATCTTTATCGCTGGTATGTATCTTTGCGCCCGTGATTTTCATGAGCGGTGTCATCGGCATGTTCTTCAAGTCCTTTGCTGTGGTTGTCACCTTTGGCGTACTGGTTTCACTCTTCGTGTCACTCACGCTCACCCCTATGCTCTGCTCGCGTTACTTAAGCGTCACGCATCAAGAAAACGCCATATACCGCCTTACAGGGCTCGGTTTGGATTACTTGGATACGCAGTATAAAAAATTATTGCACGTCACCTTAAAGCACCGCGGTTTTGTACTGATCTTCACCGCCATATTCGTGGCGGCATCTGGCTACCTGACACTCAAGTATGTAGAAAAAGACTTTGTGCCGGAGGCAGACGAAAGTAGCTTTAGTATCAGCCTGAAAACGCCATTGGGCTCTAGCCTAGACTACACCGACTCTAGACTACAAATGGTTGAGACTATTCTAAAGAACCATGCTAACGAAGTAGATAGCTACTTTTCTACTATAGGCACAGGCTCACGTGGGCAAGTGAATGAAGGCCGCGTGAACGTACGGCTTAAGCCCAAAGAGCAGCGCGCCAAGAGTCAGCAAACCTTAATCAAAGAGCTCAAAGCAGAGTTGGATCAGATTCCCGGCGCACGCGCCATGCCTGCTCCAGCCTCTATAGTGCGCGGGCAGCGCTCAGAAAAACTCCAGTTCAATTTAATTGGTAATAATCTACAAGAACTAGGACGCATCTCTAAGCTACTGCAACAATCACTCGGCAATAATTCAAAAATGGGTAAAGTAGATGTAGACGTTCAGCTCGATTTACCGCAACTCAACGTAGAGATTGATCGCGCACGCGCTGCTACACTGGGGCTGAATGCACAAGAGATTGCCACGGCAATCAGCCTATATGCCGGTGGCATTAATGTGGCAAAGTACAATGAAGCCACAGGTGATGGGCAACGTTATGACATACGCATCAAAGCCGCTGAAGGTGATTTAAATAACGTACAGGATTTAAGTAAAATTTATCTGCGTAGCGAAAGCGGCGAACTAGTACGTCTTGATGCGGTGGCTACATTTACCCGGGAGCTAGGACCTGCAGTGATTGGTCGCTACGACCTACAGTACGCCGTTAACTTTTATGCCAACCCCAATATGCCATTAGGAGAGGCGGTAGACTTAGTCAAAGCAACCGCAGCCACTATTGTGCCGCCTGAATTCACGCTGAGGCTCACAGGCCAAGCCGAAGAGTTTGGTAAAACCTTTAAAAATATACAGTTTGTATTTCTACTCGCGTTTATTTTGCTATACATGGTATTGGCCAGCCAATTCAACTCTTTCCTTCAACCCCTACTCGTGATGTTGGCACAGCCACTGGCCATTATCGGCGGCCTGATTGCACTGCTGATTTCAGGTGACAGCCTGAATATGTACTCCATGATTGGCTTGGTGCTGCTGATAGGTTTAGTGGCTAAAAACTCGATTCTGTTGGTAGATTTAACCAATCAGCTATTAGATAAAATCAGGGAAAGCGGTACCGTGATTAATAGCACACATATCAATGCGGCTTTACAAGAAGCATGCCCGGTGCGCCTGCGTCCGGTATTAATGACTTCGCTTACCATTATTTTAGCGTTACTGCCCGCGGCGATGGGTTTGGGTGCAGGCTCTGAAACCAACAAACCGTTGTCCGTTGCCATTATAGGCGGTATGATTTCTTCTACCCTGCTAACCTTGGTGGTGGTACCCTCAGCGTACTCATTGCTTATCGGCTGGATCAGTCACTTAGATGCCCGCCGCCACCATCCAGAGCCGCACCTTTAGATATACCCTCGCTTAAAGTATTAACACAGTGTGGCAATTTAAGGCAGGTGCTCAAACTTAGAGCATCTGCTGGATGCTTAAGTTAAACCAGCGGCTTAATGAGACTTCTCCACCGTAAGTTTCTGCACAATTAAACTGCCGATAATATCACCCTGCACATTCACGCTGGTGCGTACAGTATCTAGCAAGCGGTCTATCGGCAGTAAAATCGCGATGGCTTCGGCTGGCAAGCCCACAGACTGCAACACCATCACCATCGTCACCATGCCAGCACTCGGAATACCTGGAGCACCCATCGCAGCAATCATCGCCGTAAAAAACACAATCATCTGCTGCACCAAGCTCAACTCTACGCCCATCAAGTTAGCGATAAAGATAGCGGCTATTGCTTCATACAGCGCCGTACCGTCCATATTGATAGTGGCGCCCAATGGCACAACAAAACCCGCTATTTCTGGCTTTACCTGCATCTGCAAGGTGGAGCGCATGGTCACAGGCAAGGTTGCAGCGCTTGAGCTAGTGGCAAAAGCAGTGACTAGCGCTTCACGGCTACCGCGAAAGAACCACAATGGAGATTTGCCCGTCACTAAATACAACAGCAATGGCAGCACCAGCACGCCATGCAACAACGTGATACTGACCACTACGGCGGCAAACTTGGCTAAAGTATGCAGTATCGCTACATCTTGTACTGCGACCAACTTAATCAGTAACGCCATAATCCCTAGCGGTGCCAAGTACATCACCCAGCCCACTATCAGCATCGTCACATCCAATGCTTCTTGTAACAGCTTGCGCAAGTGATTAAAACGCTCACCGCCCACTACCAGAGCAACCCCTAAAATCAGTGCAAACATTACCAGCGCCAGCACATCACCTTTGGCCAGAGCTGCGAATGGGTTAACAAACAAACCATGTAAAAATTGTGCGAAATATTCAGGAAGAGGCAGTTGCTTAGCCTCAAAGCCATGCATAGCATCTTGAAACATTGCCACATGCATACCGCTACCCGGTTCGAAATAGTTGGCTGCGAGCAAACCTAAGGTGATGGCTAACGTCGTGGTTGTCACAAAATAAAGCATGGTACTCACCCATACTTTGTGCATTTGCTGATGCTGGCGCAAATTAGCAACGCCAACGGAGATAGAGCAAAACACCAAAGGCACAAGTATCATTTTAAGCAGGTCAATAAATAGTGTGCCTACTAGTCCAGCGCCATACAAACTCCCTTGCACCAGTGCATGCTGCGTCCCTAACGCCTGGAAGTACAACCCTAATGCAACACCAATGATGGATGCCAATAATATTTGTAAATTGAGGCTAGGCCACTTCATCCTGCAACGCCTTTACATAAGAAAAAAGCGCCTAGGCGCTTACTGAATAAAAAAAGGGTAAGATTTTTAATCTTACCCTATCTGACTTAATCTGGCTTTAGGCTTTAGCTGCTTTTGTTTTAGCCGTGCTCGCTTTTACTTTACTCACTTTAGGCTCAGCAGCGCTGTCATCTTTTGGCGCTTTAGCTACTTTAGGCTTAGGCTCCTTTTTGACTGCGGTCTTTTTAGTTGCCTTTGCTTTCGCTGGCACTTCCTCTACCGTTGCTTCTGCAACCACTGGAGCAGCCTCTAACATAGGCGCAGCGTCTGGTGTAGGCTCAACCTCTTTGGTATCAGTTGGCACTGGCTTAGCTGTAGCATCCAACTTTTCAAACACCGCAGCAAAGAAACCATCGGTATTATGCAAGTGCGGCAGCAATTTCAGGTAGTCGCCGGTATCCAGCTCAATTTGGTGCTGCGCCAAAATCTGTGCGGCATTCAGCAATTTAAAATCTGGGTGGGTGGCTAAGAACTGCTCTGCAATTTGCTCGTTCTCATCGCTTAACAAACTACAGGTTGCGTAAATTAAACGTCCGCCCACTTTAGTCAGCTTAGCTGCACGCGCCAGAATATTGGTCTGCTTAACATTAAGCTCAGCCACATCTTGCGGGGTTTGGCGCCACTTAAGGTCCGGATTGCGGCGCAAAGTACCTAAACCGCTGCATGGCGCGTCCACTAGCACACGGTCAAACTTCCCGTTTAAACGTTTTAGTTTAGGGTCAGTTTCGCTACTGATTACTTGGGCATTGAGGTTGCTCAGGCCAGAACGCTTTAAACGCTGCCCTAAGTTATGCAAACGTTTTTCAGACACATCAAATGCATACAAGCGGCCAGTATTGCGCATCAGTGCGCCCATCGCCAACGTTTTACCGCCAGCACCGGCGCAAAAGTCTGCCACCATCATGCCGCGTTTGACTGCAACCAAGTGCGCCAATAGCTGGCTACCTTCATCCTGTACTTCAATCTTGCCTTCAGTAAACAATACGTGGCGGCCAATATTCATACGATTAGGCATACGGATACCTATCGGAGAATAAGGCGTTTTGGTCACATTGGTTTCACCAGAAGTATTTTCGGCAATAAACTTTGCCATCACGTCATCGCGCGTGCCTTTAATTGTATTCACGCGTAAATCTAACGTGGCTTGTTCATGCATGCTGCGCGCAATGCTTAAGGCTTCAGCCTCGCCGTATTGCGCTACCAGTTTATCCCATAGCCAGTCGCGCACATCAGCCTGCACCGCTAACGGTAAGTTATCGGTAGATTTGGCTTTAATCAGATGCGCCCACTCTTTTTGCTGCTCATTCAACATAGGCTCTAGCTCACGGATACTCATGCCCTGTACACGCAACAGCCAAGCTAAAATCAGCTTACGCGCATCATCTGGGTCGTTTTCATCGTTAGCAGTGACTGTGCTTAAGAAGCGTAAACGACGCAATACGCCATATACACTCTCGGCCACAAACGCACGCTCTTTGGTACCTAGGTCGCGGTTATTACGGAAAAATTCACTTAACTTCGCATCAGCAGGGCTACTAAACGTCAGTAGATTAGATAAAACGATTGCAGCTTGCCGAATTAAATTAGGCGTCATATTGATTCTCTTTGTATATTTTTAATTACTTGGTAAATAGCATGGCAGCATTGCCAGCGTTATTGGATACGCAACTCAGTTAAGGTTTGCTCTAGTTTGTGTCCGTCTTCGTCAATCACCAGAATGCGCGCTGGTACGTAATTTTGCTCTGTCGCCAGCCATATGTCTTTGGTCTCAGCCCCATCATGCTCAGTTGGCGTCAAATACAGGGTTTTATACTGTACGCCAGCACAATCAATGGTTTTGAGGTCAGGGCTGACTTTATAGGCGTACTGCTTCAGTTTCTTGCCCGTTGTCAGTGGCACGGTAATCGTATTTTTTAACGATGCACGCATAAACATAAACTGATAAGGGTAGCTCGCTAAATCCTGTGTGCCAGGCTTAAGTTCCGCCGTTTCTTTCTCCCCTTTAATCGTCATCACCAGGCTTTGTTTCGCCCAATCAAAATCGGTGAATAATGATTTCTTCTTTTGGTTGCCTTGATGCAATTCAAAATGATTAGGCTTTAAACCCTGTGCCGTTATCTCACCCGTACTGGTTAATTTACGCTCGCCTAGTAAAGCATATACACCAACACCCTTGGTCACGCTTTCAACCGTATAGGTATTCTTTGTTGACGTAAACTGCTCATATACGTTAGCAAACGGGTCACCATTTTTAGTCACCACGTAAGTTGCACTGATACGTTTTGGTACCGTAAATTTTACCGCGGCCTCTTTAGCTGGTTTTGTTTTAGAAAAAGCTGCTTGCGGCATGAGCGCTAACACGCCAATGCTCACAAAAAATACCACACACCATGCTTTGATTCGATTCATCACTAAAATTCCTTAATTTTAAGACACATCATGCTCAACGCATCAGCGCTGCTTTTGTTACACGACAAGCAGTTTTTCTAACTGATTTAACAACTAGACTAAACAACAATAGTAGGCGCTTCGCCTGCGTTTTGCGCGCGGATATGGCCGATTTCAAACACGGTCTCACCTGAAGCCTCTAGTAGCGCTTTAGCAGCTGCAGCGTTTTCTTTGGCCATGACAATCGCCATGCCGATACCGCAGTTAAATGTTTTATACATTTCGCTCGGCACGATATTGCCCTGTGCTTGCAACCATTGGAATAATGGCGGCAGCTCCCAGCCTGATGCTTGAATTTCAGCCGTTAAGCCTTCTGGCAATACACGTGGAATGTTCTCAGTAATACCGCCACCTGTAATGTGCGCCATCCCTTTAACCGGCATTGCTTCAATCAGTTTTAATAGAGATTTCACATAGATGCGTGTAGGCGCCATCACCACATCTTTGAATTTTTTACCGTGGAAATCAGATTCAAAATCAATGCCTGATTTCTCGATCAATTTGCGAATAAGCGAATAGCCGTTTGAATGTGCACCGCTTGAAGCTAAGCCTAATACCACGTCGCCTGTTGCAATAGTTGTACCATTAATCAAGTTAGCTTTATCTACACAACCTACTGCAAAGCCTGCCAAGTCATACTCACCGGCTGGGTACATGCCTGGCATTTCTGCAGTTTCACCGCCCACCAATGCACAGCCAGATTGCTCACAACCTTCGGCAATGCCCTTAATCACCTGTGCCGCAACACCAACTTCCAGCTTGCCGCATGCAAAGTAATCTAAGAAAAACAATGGCTCTGCGCCTTGCACTAAAATGTCGTTCACACTCATGGCAACCAAATCAATACCCACGGTATCGTGCTTGTTAAGCTCAAATGCTAATTTAAGCTTAGTACCCACGCCGTCGGTACCAGATACCAAGATTGGTTCTTTAAATTTTTGCGGCATCGCAAATAGTGAGCCAAAACCACCAATACCACCTAATACTTCTGGGCGCATGGTACGTTTGGCAAACGGTTTAATTTGTTCAACTAATGCATCACCCGCTTCAATATCAACTCCGGCATCGCGGTAGCTAATTGAAGTTTTATCTGAATTATTGGCGCTCAAGGGGGTTCTCGCTTTCTACAAAAAGTGTGTTCTATCGTTATAATGTTATTTTAACCGAAATGCTTAGTTATCTGAAATGTTGAAAGCCTCAAAACGCAGGCTTTTCCAAAACAGCCACACTTTACTGAAAGCGCAGAATGAACAAACACACAAATACCGTTTGGCTGGTCGCTGTTTTATCAGTGTTTGGCATCATTTACCTGCTTGGCCCAATCCTGACTCCATTTTTAATTGCCGCAATCCTGGCGTACATTGCCAACCCCTTAGTCAATAAAATTGAAGCAATTCAATTCCATAGCACGCGAGCCAAATTTTCATTCAAACTCAGCCGCACCATCGCCACCTTGCTTGTACTGTTATTTTTGTTCGCGGTACTCATCATCATTCTGATCATTATGATTCCGCTGCTGCAGCATGAGTTTGTGCAGTTATCACAAAAAATCCCCGTGTATTTAAATGCAGCAAAAACCAACCTTGAGCCTTGGCTACAGAAAAACTTTGGGGTCAGCGCAGAAATCGACCCAGCCCAGATTCAGGCGATCCTCACCGAGAACTGGAAAACAACAGGCAATTTTGCCAAAAGCATTGCGCTCAGCTTAAGCAGTCATGGCATGACCGTGATTGGCTGGCTAGGCAATTTGGTGCTTATCCCACTGGTGCTATTTTATTTGTTAGTGGACTGGAATATTCTCCTGCAAAAAATCAGTGCGTTATTACCACGCTCACTTCTAGGCAAAACTCAGGAAGTTGGCGCCGATATTGACGCGGTACTCGCTGAGTTTTTACGTGGACAACTAACTGTCATGTTGTTAATGAGCGTTTTCTACGCCACAGGCTTATGGCTAGTCGGCTTGGAGTTTGCACTGCCCATCGGTATATTATCTGGCCTGCTAGGGTTTATTCCATACTTAGGCTTTGGCTTAGGCTTAACATTGGCGGTTATTTCCGGCATATTGCAATTTGGCAACCTCCATGACTTAATCCCCCTGCTTGTTGTGTTTGGCATAGGCCAATTGGTGGAAAGCATGGCGCTCACGCCGTGGCTAGTGGGAGACCGCATTGGCCTGCACCCACTTGTGGTGATTTTTGCACTGATGGCTGGTGGCCAACTATTTGGCTTTACTGGCGTACTGCTGGCACTACCGGTATCAGCCGCGATTGCGGTAGGCTTCAGACACGCCAAACAAAAATATCTTAGCAGTCACTTTTACTTAGGTTAGCAGTATGAACAGCACGGATCTTCATTACAAATCCCCGACCAAGCAATTATTGCTGGACATTCAGCCACTGCCACCACCTAGCCTAGAAAACTTTATCGAGGGGCAAAATGCAGAAGCGCTATACAGCCTAAAGCAAGCACTCACTCACGCCGAAGAAGCACGTTTTATTTACCTATGGGGTGCGCAGGGTAGCGGTAAATCACACTTGCTACATGCATGTGAGCGCATGGCCAAGCAATCGAATCTGCCCCTATTTATTGCAGATGACACACACACTTTAGATGAAGAAGCGCAAATCGCACTGTTTGACCAGTTCAACCAATTGCGCGCTTCTGGCGGCATTTTAATTTCTAGCGGTATTGCCGCACCTACGCAAATGCAGCTGCGTGACGACTTAGCCACTAGGCTGGCATGGGGGCTAGTTTACCAACTGCATCCACTTACCGATGAAGAAAAAGCCCAAGCGCTGAGAACGCACGCCACAGAACGCGGCATGAAATTGCCGGATGAAGTGGTTGAGTATTGCCTGCGCTACCTGCGCCGCGATTTGCCAACCTTGATGGCAGTATTGGATGCGCTGGATGTGTGGTCGCTCACCGAGAAAAAACCGGTGACCGTGCCTATGCTGAAGAAGCTATTGCAACACAACCTCGAAGCCTAGCTTGCTGCCAAGCCTAATACTTGGCTAGGCTCCAGTGTTTTTCCTAAGCAATACGCGGCAATCGCGACTATGCCATTTTTCGCTAAGCCCAACATACTGTAAAATCACACCATTGGCAGATAAACACTCCCCTTATTAAAGTGACCACACATGTTACGTATTACTGAAATTAAACTCCCGATTGAAAACGCACAATCGCTAATACACCAGACCGATGAAATAAAAGCAGCATTGCTTAAGCGCTTGGAAATTGCAGAAAGTGATTTAATTCATTTTGATATTTTCAAACGCGGTGTAGATGCGCGTAAATCGCATGCAATTTTGTATGTGTACAGCCTGGATGTAGAAGTAAAAAACGAAGAAAAAATCCTAGCTAAATTCCGCAAAGATGCCCACATTAAGCCAGCACCAGATACCAGCTATAAATATGTGGCAACCACCGAAGTCGCGCCTCAGGCAAGACCAGTCATCGTAGGCTTTGGCCCTGCCGGCATTTTTTCCGCACTGATTCTGGCGCAGTCAGGCTTTAAACCAATAGTATTGGAGCGTGGCAAAGAGGTGCGTAAACGCACACAGGATACATGGGGCTTGTGGCGCAAAAGTACGCTGAACCCTGAATCCAACGTGCAATTTGGCGAGGGCGGCGCCGGCACGTTCTCAGACGGCAAGCTTTATAGCCAGATTAAAGACCCCAAACACTATGGTCGCAAGGTGATTCAAGAGTTTGTAAAAGCAGGCGCGCCAGAAGAAATCATGTACGTAAGCCACCCACACATCGGCACATTCCGTTTAGTGGGGATGGTAGAGGAAATGCGTAAAACCATCACCGAGCTTGGCGGTGAGATCCGCTTCGAGAGCCGTGTCGATGACATAGAAATTGAAAATAATCAGGTGCAAGCCGTGGTACTACAAACAGGTGAGCGCCTTGTTACCAACCATTTGGTATTAGCAGTAGGCCATAGCGCACGCGATACCTTTGAAATGGTGCATAAGCGCGGCATTTTTATTGAAGCTAAACCGTTCTCGATTGGCTTCCGTATTGAGCATCCACAATCCGTGATTGATAAAGCCAGATACGGCAAGAGCTACAGTGAGGACTTACTTACAAAACTTGGCGCAGCTGATTATAAACTCGTGCACCATGCAAAAAATGGCCGTTCGGTTTACAGCTTCTGTATGTGCCCCGGCGGTACGGTAGTAGCCGCAGCGTCAGAGCCTAACCGCGTGGTCACTAACGGTATGAGCCAGTACAGCCGCAATGAGCGTAATGCCAATGCTGGGATTGTGGTGGGCATCACGCCTGAGCAAGATTACCCGGACCATCCGCTGGCAGGCATGGAATTACAACGCAAATTAGAAAGTCAGGCGTTTATCGCTGGTGGCAGTAATTACCATGCGCCAGGGCAGTTAATTGGTGACTTTTTGCTTAACCAGCCTTCTACCCAGTTTGGTGAAGTAACGCCTTCTTACAAACCCGGCGTGCACCTCACTAACCTAGCATCCGTATTACCAGAGTACGCCATTACTGCTATTCGTGAGGCTATTCCTGAATTTGCAAAACAAGTAAAAGGGTTTGATCTAGCTGATGGCGTGCTAACAGGCGTAGAAACACGTACCTCCAGCCCTATCCGCATCAAGCGTGATGATGACTCCTTAGAGAGCATTAACACTAAAGGTTTATACCCTTGCGGTGAAGGTGCAGGCTATGCCGGCGGCATTTTATCGGCAGGCGTTGATGGTATCAAAGTGGCGGAGGCCGTAGCGCTTAGTATTATTAGCGCTCGCTAGTGGCTATATAAATTTAGCTATTTTCATACATAGCAAGTTGGGCGTACACTAAACACTCTGACTTTTTAGTCAGTGTTCACACAAGGAGCTGTATGATGAAAGCTAACATTTGTGGAATCGAACGCGCCGTGCGTATTATTGCAGGGCTAGCGTTAATCGCATGGGTGTTATTTGCAAATGGCCCAGTTTGGGCTTGGATTGGTGTGGTACCGCTAGCGACTGGGCTTATTAACTACTGCCCGGCTTACGGTTTACTAGGCATTAGTACCTGCAAAACCAAACATGAATAAAAAAGGCGGCTTTAAGCCGCCTTTTTACTACCGCTTTACTGCCTAATCAAATAATCAAATGCACCTAGTGAGGCTTTGGCACCTTCGCCCATTGCAATAACGATTTGCTTGTATGGCGTAATGGTCACATCGCCAGCGGCAAACACGCCCGGTAGCGATGTTGCATTGTGATGATTCACCTCAATTTCGCCATACTTACTCAGGTTTAGGCTGCCTTTTAACCAATCACTATTCGGCACTAATCCAATCTGTACAAACACGCCATCTAACGCTAAATGCTTAGACTCACCAGTAACACGATCCGTGTAGGTTAGCCCATTCATTTTAACGCCATCACCAGTAACCTCTGTGGTTTGCGCACTGGTAATGATGGTGACGTTACTTAATGTACGTAGCTTTCTCTGTAACACGGCATCTGCTTTTAATTCAGTATCAAACTGCAATAAAGTCACATGGCCGACAAAATTAGCTAAATCAATAGCAGCTTCCACCCCCGAGTTACCGCCGCCTACTACCGCAACAGGTTTACCTTTAAATAACGGACCATCGCAATGTGGGCAGTAAGCAACCCCTTTGCCTCGGTATTCTTTTTCACCTGGCACGCTTAGCTCACGCCAGCGCGCACCGGTAGCTAGAATCACCGATTTACTTCTCAAGGTTGCACCGCTTTCCAACTTTAACTCGATTAAATCATCGTTTTTGTTGCCGTGTTTACCAGGCTCAGTTAAAGCAACTGCGCGCTGTAAATTCATGATTTCCACATCATAGCTTTTTACATGCTCTTCCAGCGCCATCACTAATTTTGGCCCTTCGGTTTCCTTTACGGAAATAAAGTTCTCAATGCCTAAGGTATCCATCACTTGCCCGCCAAAGCGCTCCGCTACAATACCAGTACGTATGCCTTTACGTGCTGCATAGATTGCGGCTGACGCACCCGCCGGACCACCGCCCACCACCAATACATCGAAAGGTGCTTGCGCATCTAATTTTTTCGCTTCACGCGCTACGGCACCAAGGTCAATCTTTGGCAGGATTTCGTCCAACTCCATACGGCCGGCACCAAACACATCACCATTTAAGTAAGTGGTCGGCACAGACATAATGTCTCTGGCTTTCACTTCATCCTGATATAGCGCACCATCAATCATCACATGGGTAATGTTTGGGTTAATGACGGCCATCATGTTCATTGCCTGCACAACATCCGGGCAGTTATGGCAACTGAGCGAGATATAAGTCTCAAAGTGGAAAGTACCTTCAATCGCCGCAATTTGTGCAATTTTTTCAGCCTCTAGCTTCATCGGATGACCACCCGTGTGAAGCAGTGCCAACACTAAAGAAGTAAACTCATGGCCCATTGGAATACCAGCAAAACGCACGCCTACCGCTTTATGCGCTTCGGTATGGGTTGCACCACGTTTTACAGCAAATGAAGGTTTACGCGCATCATCTTCCATGGTCAGCGTAATCTTGTCTGACATGCTCGCGATTTCTTCCAGCAGTTCACGCATCTCTTGTGCTGCTGGCGTTTCATCTAATGATGCAGCTAATACGATAGGCTCACGCAACATCTGTAAATAGGTTTGCAATTGGGTTTTGATACCAGTTTCTAATGCCATGATTGCTCTCTTCTTTAAATTCTCATCTGGCTGTGCTTTAGTACAACCAACTTTACTTAAAATAAAGGCATTATCTTTTGAATAATGCCCTTGTTATTTCAATGCACTAAGAGATGTTTGCTCGTTAGCGCAGTATTACTTTGTCTAAAACAATAATTAGATCTTACCTACTAGGTCTAATGATGGCGTGATTGTTTTAGCGCCTTCTTGCCATTTAGCTGGGCAAACTTGGCCTGGGTTAGCCGCTGTGAATTGAGCAGCTTTCAATTTACGTAGTGTTTCTTTTACGTCACGTGCGATTTCGTTGCTGTGTACTTCAACAGTTTTAATCACGCCTTCTGGGTTGATCACGAAAGTACCACGTAATGCTAGGCCTTCTGCATCGATATGCACATCAAATGCACGTGTTAATTGATGTGTTGGGTCACCCACTAATGGGAATTTTGCTTTACCAACTGCTGGTGATGTTTCGTGCCACACTTTGTGTGAGAAATGTGTGTCGGTTGTTACGATGTACACTTCTGCACCAGCTTTTTGGAATTCTGCATAGTTGTCAGCAGCATCTTCCACTTCAGTTGGGCAGTTAAAAGTAAATGCTGCTGGCATAAAAATCACCACAGACCATTTACCCTTCATGCTTACATCGCTCACTTCAACAAATTTACCATTGTGGAAAGCTTCTGTTTTGAATGGTTGCACTTGTGTATTGATTAATGACATCGTTTTTCCTATCTATTGATTAAAAAAATGGTTAATAAAACTATAAATTCATGATTTGAATTATAGAGATAATTTTTAATAAATCCAATATATCATTCTAATGATATTGATAAATTAAATTTATCATAATGCAACTAGCGTCAAGATGGCGATTTACAACTAACTGTCTCAAACTGAATGAATACGTGCTGCCATCTCAAGCGGGAGTAACTGCAATACTTTGTGTGGCGGTTTCACCTAGGTTGTCATGCCACGTCACTTCAACCACATCACCCACCTTAGCGCCTTTTAGTCTAAAGGTTAAATATGGGTTTTTAGCAATGCCAGTGCCCCACTGCGCCTCTATCACAGGCTTGCCATTTAAGGTAGCAGTTAGCAGCTGCACAAAATGCGCGGGTACCAATTGGTCATGATCATCTTTCCTGCGCCCTGTTTCCATCGGGTGGCTCATCAACACTTTAACTTCAGTGTAGTCACCTTTAAGCTGCGCGCGCATTTTCATGTTGTTATCCATGTGAACTCCTTAGTACTCAAGGGCAAGCCCGTGCCGAATCATATCCATCACCACTAACCGCAACCGTTTTCTAGCACGGTAATATTTTTACTACGTGTGAAATACTGTGTGCCTGCCTTCACAATAATTTTCAGGTCCGAGGTCTCCGCCATCTTAATGCGCGTGATCACAAACGGCTCAGCACCATTACTGAACATAAAATTGGCAATCAGCGGCGTGGGGTTGTGCTCCACCAAAATCGCAATCGCCTCTGTATTCTCGATATTGCTCTGCACCTCTACCTGCACGATAGCGCCATTCTCGGCACGGTCTGGCGCAACAATCACGATATCTTGCGTTGGAATCTCGGCACCGATATTTAACGAGCGTGTTGCATCATTGATTTTCACCGCCTCAAATGCGGGTTTATTCCATAAAGCAGCCCACAGCTTAAGCGGTGCTAACGCAATCAAAGTGAGCATTCCCAACAAGAAACTTCTGCGCTGCATATTACCTCCTACAGTTTTGCCTTTTTGTCATCGCCCATCATTTGCCTAAGCTGCCTTAAACGCGCCTCTACAATTGATTGCTGATAAAAATCACCGTCGTTCGCTTTTGCCGCCAAATCCATCTGCTCGATGGCGCGTGCTAGGTCATATTTTCTATAATAGGCCTCACTCAGCGCCTGATGGCTGAGTAGCACCTTATTCTGCATAGTGTACGCCTTGGCCAGCAAGTCATACAGATAGGCATCATTCGGGTATAAGCCCTGCTTTGCTTTCACCAACTGGACAGCCTGCTCTGCTTGTCTGGTAGCGAGGTAATGCTCTGCATAGCCATAAATCAAGGCGCGACTGTCCGGAAAGGTCCTTAATGCGGACGCATACTTCTCGGCCGCGGCGGCAGGTTTGTCTCTAGCTACCTCTAAACGTGCGGCCAAGCTCTCTATCATGGGGTGTGGCGTAGCGTTCTTCTTAAGCCAAGCCAGCTCTTTATCTGCTTGTGCCCAAGCACTTTTACGCAACAAAGCCACGGCTAAGCCATAATGCTCCGCTGCCGCATTGGCATAACGCTGCTCGCGAATATTCTGCTCGAATAAATCAATTGTAGCTTGACCGGCTCCAAGCATGGCACGCAACTTGGCTTTTACATACAGAAACTCCACGCTATCTGCCACTTGCTTGTAGTGCATTTGTTCTACGCGGTTAGCCACATCTGCAATACGCTCAGAAGTTAATGGGTGAGTACGCAAAAAGCTAGGTGCATTACCCTCGGCAAAACGTGAACCACGCTGTAAAGTTTTAAAAAACTCTGGCATTGCACGTACATCAAAACCGCCTGAATCTAAAATCTGCAAACCGATACGGTCAGCCTCACGCTCATGCTCACGCGTGTAATCAAGCTGATTCTGCACGCCAATCGCAGAAGACGCCGTAAGTGCCCCGGTCGCTAACTGTGGATTAGATCTTGCCACTAGCAATGCCAGAGCAATACCGGCTAAATTTTTAAATGTGTCGTACTTTTGCGAAGCCAGCATACGCGCCAAGTGCCGCTGCGTTACGTGGCCAATTTCATGCCCAAGCACGCTGGCAAGTTCAGACTCACTATTTGCGGCTAAAATCAAACCGGTATGCACACCAATCACACCACCCGGCATGGCAAATGCGTTGATAGAAGGGTCTTGCACCACAAAGAAGTTAAAGGTCTGCCGCTTGTCCGGGCCATTCGCTACCAATTTCCCGCCCAAGGCTTGCAAATAGTCGGTCACTTCTACGTCATTCAACACCTCATCGCTCACCGCTACTTGGCGCAAAATCTGCTCAGCGATTTCTTGCTCCTGCAAAGGTGACAACACAGTGGCAGAAACATCGCCTAAATCTGGCAACTCATTCGCTATTGCTGGATATGCATGCGCAACAGATACAACTAATAATATAATGGTAGGTAAAGTTAATTTCATCATTACTATGATAACGTTTGTAGTTGAATGTTTCATAATTCTGCGCAAATTATCTGCCATCGACTTATGCAAATCAACACAGCAACACCCTAGATACCGAGAGTTTCAAGATGACAAACCCACTTACCCACTTTGATCAACATGGCCAAGCACATATGGTCGATATTGGCGAAAAAGCTGAAACGCACCGCATTGCCGTTGCCACAGGCCTCATCAGCATGCTGCCTGCAACCCTCGCTTTGATTCAAAGCGGCACCAGCAAAAAAGGGGATGTACTCGGTATTGCCAGAATCGCGGCGATTCAGGCCGCGAAGAAAACCTCAGACCTCATTCCACTATGCCACCCCATTTTCCTCACGCGCATTGCGGTAAGCTTTGATGTTAACGAAGCACAATCTAGCATTAGCTGCACCGTCACCAGCGAAACCTATGGGAAAACAGGCGTAGAAATGGAGGCTCTCACCGCAGTAAGCGCTTGCTTACTTACCATTTACGATATGTGCAAAGCAGCAGATCGTGGGATGACAATTTCTGAGATTAAGCTACTAGAAAAACAAGGTGGCAAATCTGGGCATTGGCTGGCCGAAAAATAAGCGCCAACCTAAGTAATCCAAATAAAAGCAAAGCTAAGCGTGCCCCACGTTAGTTTTTCTATATACCCAAAATGGCTCAACTGCATCACGCTGGAACAGGCGGCACTTACTCAGCCTAACCTGTTCCGGTAATTAATGACACCGCTATTGCCCATCACTCGTTATTAGTTTCTTTACTTTTTCTATCACTAAAGAACAGTGGGAACAACAACGGCAGCAACAGCAAGGTGAAAATCGTGGCAGTGACTAATCCGCCAACAATCACCACAGCGAACGGGCGCTGTGTTTCAGAACCGATCCCATGCGAAAGTGCTGCTGGTAATAAGCCCAACCCAGCCATTAAAGCGGTCATTAGAATCGGGCGCAAACGCACAACAGCGCCTTCTAGCACAGCTTCTGTGATACTGCGCCCCTCTAACAGCAGGTGATTAAATTGTTCCACCATAATCACGCCGTTTTGTACCGATATCCCAGCTAACGCAATAAAACCCACAGCTGCCGAGATAGAAAGATGCAGCCCAGCCAAAGCTAAGCCAGCAAAGCCACCAATTAAGCTGAAAGGTATCATCAGCAACACCAGCAGTGCGTTGCGTACGGAACGGAATGCACCAAATAACACCACAAAAATTAGCATTAATGACAGCGGCACAATCACTTTGAGACGTTTGATTGAGCGCTGTTGATTTTCAAACTGACCACCCCATGTCATGGTATAGCCAGGCGGCAGTTTGACTTGCTCCTTCACCTTAGCCATGGCCTCTTTCACGAAGCTACCTTGGTCACGATCAATCAAATTGGCTTTGATTGCCACAATGCGGGAAACGCCCTCACGCGCGACTCTAGATGCACCTTGTTTAATGGTGACATCGGCAACTTCACCCAAGGGGATAGTGCCTGCGTTATTGGGTAAAGCAACGGGCAACTCATTAATATCATCTAAAGAGTCGCGGTAGTCTCTTGCCAGCCTCAGCGTGACATCAAAGCGACGGTCACCATCATAGAAGGTGTTTGTTGCCGTGCCACCCAATGCTGTTTGTACAGAAGCATTTACGTCATTCACATTCATGCCGTAGCGCGCTAGTTTTTGGCGATCTAACGTGATATCAAGTTCCGAGTTACCTGAAATGCGGATGGCTGCGACATCGGTAGCGCCCTTAATTGAGTTAAGCACAGTGGCGACCTGATCCGATTTTTCTTCCAGCACAGCCAAATCTGGGCCGAAAATTTTGACCGAAATCTCACCTTTCACACCGGATAAGGCCTCTTCCACGCTATCTTGAATCACTTGCGAGAAGTTGGTTGGAATGCCTGGAATTTGATGTATTTTCCCGGATATATCAGCAATCAGTGCCTCTTTGTTGCTAAATTTCCAAGTATCTTTTGGCTTTAAATCAGCCAGAATCTCAATATTATTGGGGCCTTTAGGGTCGGTGCCATCGTCCGGCCGACCAACATGGCTTACCACCAGATTAATCTCTTTATAACTCGTTAAAACATTGCGAATGTTGCGTTCAATTTCTTTGGTTTTTTCTAGGCCGGTGGATGGTGGCATGCTGATGGTTAGCCAAATATTGCCCTCATCCAACTTGGGCAAGAACTCTGAACCCAGTAGTGGCGATAAAACCAGAGAAAGCACTAATAAAGACACGGATGCCAAGATGACAGGCAGCCGAATTTTAACCACTTTGAGCAAGATACCGCGATACCACTCTTGGGTGTTGTGCATCCATGTGCTGTGCGTCTCTGCCATGTCTGTGCGTTTCATTAAGTAAGACATGAGAGCTGGCACCAGCGTGAGCGTGAGCAAAATTGAGCCTAGTAAAGCAAAGCTCAATGTAAACGCCATAGGTGAGAAGATTTTGCCTTCTACGCGCTGGAAAGTGAAAATCGGCAGGAAGGCCAAAATAATAATCACTTTTGAAAACAGGATAGGGCGCCCCATTTCAATCGCAGTGTTTTTAAGCGTGGTAACACGCCAAGAATGCGTGCCATGATGTGGAAACTCATCTACTTTTGCGAGTGAGAGCTTCACCATGAGTGCCTCTACCAACACCACGGCACTATCGATAATAATACCGAAGTCCACCGCACCCAGTGAAATCAAGTTCGCCGAAACGCCGCGTATATCCATGACGATAAAAGCAAACAGCAGTGATAGCGGAATAATCGCTGCAACAATCAGCGCTGCACGCCAGTTACGTAAAAAGATAATGAGAATAGCCACCACCAGAATCGCACCAACAATCATGTTCTCAGTCACCGTATGAACGGTGTGATGAATCAGGCTAGTACGGTCATAAAAAGGTTTAATCTTTACACCCTCGGGCAGCTTGGCATTGACCTCTTCCACTTTGGCTTTTAAGGCCTCAATCACTTTTGCCGGATTTTGGCCTTTATTCATCAGCACTATGCCTTCAATCACATCATCTTGATTGTTAAAAGCCACAATGCCTGAGCGGAATCGATCGCCAACGAGCACTTGGCCTACATCTTTAACTAGGATTGGTTTGCCCGCATTGGATAAAATGACCGTCTCGGCAATGTCATCCAGTGAGCGATATAAACCTAAGGAGCGCACAACGAGCGACTCATCCCCTCGGTGCATGAGGCCACCGCCTACGTTGCTACTGTTATTGCTGAGCGCTTGATTAACTTGGTCGATACTGATGTTGTATTTTTTGAGCAAGTAAGGGTCTAGCTTGACTTGGTATTCTTTTACAGCACCGCCAAAACTAGTAATGTCAGCTACCCCCGGCACAGTTCTCAGCACCGGAATAATCTGCCAATCTTGAATTGCGCGCACCTCACGTTGCGGCATATCTTTCGGGGCCTCTACCAGAAATCGATAAATTTCACCCACAGCGGTAGTAAGTGGCGCTAGTGTGGGTTGGTATTCTGGCGGTAGGTTGACTGCCTGTAGCTTTTCTAACACCTGCTGACGAGCGAAATAGTCATCGGTCTTTTCAGAAAAAGTCAGCGTCACTACCGATAAACCAGTGATAGACACCGAGCGCATCTGTGCTAAATTTGGCACGCCGCTCATGCCGTGCTCAATCGGCAGCGTCACAACGCGCTCTACCTCTTCAGGCGCTAGGCCCGATACTTGCGTCACAATACCAACGTGCACGTCCTCAACATCAGGGAAAGCTTCAATCGGCAAATTCTGGACAGATACAATGCCAGCGATCACGAGTATAAAGGTTGCAATCAGTACAAAGGTACGCTGTTGCAGCGAGAAGGTAATGAGCTTTTCTAGCATTATTGACCCGCAGCCAACTCTGAGTTAATCAAAATAGCGCCTTTGGTCACCACGCGTTCACCAGCTTTTAAGCCGTCTTTAATGGTAGCGTAATCACGCCCCTGTAAATCTAGCGTGACGCGGCGTTTTTGAATATGTCCATGACTAGCCTCAACGAATACATAGCTGTATAAGCCTTCCGTAATCAGTGCGCTGTTAGGGATACGAATAACTTTTTGTTGTGCCAAGTTAAGTGGCGTCACTCGTGCAAACATTTCTGGGCGCAATTTTCCTTTGCTCTCTACGGAGCAACGCACTTGAACGCGGTGGCTGACTGGGTCTAGCATGGTACCGATTGATTGGACTTTTCCCTGAAACTCCTCATCAGGAAACGCATCCACTTTAATGCTTAATGCTTGACCAAGACTCACTTTGTTGAGATCGCGCTCTGGGAGATCAATCATGGCCCAAAGATGATCTGGGTTGGTAATAATAAATAGCGGGGTTGGCGCATCAGGACGTACTTCGTTGCCAACGTTGATCTGGCGGTCAACAATCATGCCAGCCATCGGTGCTTTCAACGTGAAGCTTTCGTTGCTAGAAGCTGCGCGATCAATCCCCAAGTTGTGTAAACGTGACTTTGTGCGCGTAGCCTCAGCTTGAGATTGCGCCATATCTGATTGCGCGGATTCAAACTCTTTATGCGCAATCACGCCGCCATCTAACAGCAGCTTGCTGCGTTCCAAAGCTTTTCTTTTTAAATCTAAATCAGCACTTGCTTTACGATAGTCAGCAACTGCTGAGCCTAGGTCCGGAGAATCGATAGTCAGTAGGGCTTGACCAGCCTTTACGTGGTCACCCAACTGCGCATGTATTTTGATAGCGCGGCCCAATACAGGAGAACTGATCCGCGAGGTGTAGTTTTCATCAAAACTAATTTTCCCATTAAGAGGCTCTGTCGTTGAGGCAACCACCTCAGTAACAGGCTCAATTTTCAAATTAGCCTCCTGAGCGGAGTTCTCTTTCAAGATTACTTCGTTTTCTGACTTGGCGTGCGGAACTGGGGAAGGTTTAGGACCAGCCACAGCAGATATCGGTAGCGTGAAGGAGGCACCAACCAGTAGAATCGTGAGTAAAGAGCTGAATCCGTGCTTCATGTGCTTCCCTTATTAATACTTAATTTTGATTATTTTCTATTCTGGTAGCCGCTTGCCATGCCGCCAGGGCTTTTGCATAATCCGCGTGGGCGGTGGCAGCATCTAATTGTAATGAGCGCAGTACACGGCGCGCATCGAGTAAGTCGGTAATGCCGGTAGCACCATGGCTATAAGCAAACTCAGCGGCATTTGCTGCTTTTTGTGCCTCCGTCAAGATTTGCGTGTCGAAGCGATTTACTTTCTCGGAGGCTGCATTTAAATCTGCTCGTGCACGGGCGATTTCACTTACCGCAGATGCACGTGCCTGCTGTTTCGCCTCTAGCGACGAGGTCAGGTCAACTTCAGCCCTGCTGATTTCACCTTGATATTCGTAATTAGTAAATAAAGGGATGGTAATCGCCGCCCCAATGGTGTTGGTGTCAGCACCTGGCATTTGCCCAGGAAAGCGTTGGTATTGCAGGGCAATATTCACATCGCGCGTTTTTAATGCATTGGCAAGACGTTGGTTTTCTTCTGCTTGCTTGGTGCGCGCCTCAGCTGCCAATACATCAGGCCGCGCATCCACATCTTGCAGCGTGCTTATAGTCTGGCTAATTGCAGGCCAGCCATCTTGTGCATACAAACGGGCGGCCTCATTCTCTTGCCCCATCATATAGGCAAGATTAGTTTGCGCCTTTTCACGGTTTGCTTTGGCCTGACGCATATCATTTTGTATTTTTAACAAATCCACGCGCATTCTGGCAACGTCGCTAGCGGCAATGTCACCGACTTTTAATCTCAGTTCGGCAGCCTGAATAGTTTTTTCGTAGGCGGCACTATTGCTCGCCAGAATCTTTTCGGCTTCTTGCGCCAACAGCAAGTCGTAATAAGCATCATTAAAACTCAACAGCAATTGCCGCTCTGCGTCTTTCAAGTCGTAATTGGAGGCTTTGATTGCGCTTTTGGCTGAGGCCATGCGCAGTTCACGCTTGTCACCGCGCTCAATCAATTGGCTAATCTGCACGGTTGAGTTAAGGGTTTGATCCGACAGGCTGTTGCTGCCGTTGGGATTTTTATTGGCAGCGGAGCGATTAAGGTTAAAGCTTGCAACGCCGAGTGATAAGTTAGGATTTGGCTTTTGTGAGGCAGTGATTGCATCGGCCTCAGCCCCTTGCACGATGCGTTTGGCAGAAATTAGCTCTTTATTATTTTCATGAAATAAATGTTGAGCATCTTCCAAAGTTAGGTGAGCCAAATCAGCCGCAGCATAAGCAACAGGTAGATTGGTCAAAATACCGAGCGCTAGGATATAAGCAATTTTTTTAAACATCGTTATTCGCTATAGTTATTTTTAGTCAGAACGTCAGGGGCATCTCGGGCTGTTTTGTAATAGGTAGGACGTTCAATTGACCACACTACGTAAGAAAAATTCCGCAGACGCATTAAGTTTAGATTTTAGATCAAACGCCACAGAACAAAGCCCCAACAAAGATAGTAGTTCAAAAACAATCCCGCAGTATATCCTATCTCCATCGCCGCAATTATTAAGAAATTATTAACCCACTTTAGCTATTGATGACGAATTCTTCAAAACTCGCTACAACTACAGGTCGGCTAAAGTAATATCCCTGAAAATAATCACAGCCAAAATCCTTAAGCAGCTCGAACTGCTCAAGCTGCTCCACACCTTCCGCCACAATGTCACAATGGATGGTCTTGCCAACAGCAAGCACCATCTGAATAATCGCAGCATCGTTAGAGTCGGTGAGTACATCATGCACAAATGACTGGTCAATTTTAATTTGTGTCACTGGCAGCTTCTTCAGATAGACCAATGATGAATGCCCAATGCCAAAATCATCCAATGCAATGCGCACGCCCATCTGCCTCAGAATGTTGATTTTATTGATGACATCATCCATGTTATCGATGACCGCTGTTTCCGTCAGCTCCAGCTTCAGTAAGCCAGGGTTAATTGCGGTTTTTGCCAGCATCTCACGCAGCTCTTGTACAAAATTGATGTATAAAAACTGCTTGGCACTAATATTCACTGAGAGCTTAATTTGGTTAAGGGCAGGGTTCGTCTCCCACGCCTTTAGTTGCTGACAGGCCTGCTCCAGCACCCAATGTCCAATTTTAATAATGAGGTTTGTTTTTTCCGCAATCGGTATAAACTCAACCGGGCTAATCTGACCTAATGTCGGGTGATTCCATCTTAGCAACACCTCGGCGGCCACCACTTGTTTAGCGACATTAACGATAGGCTGGTAATTGAGATATAACTCCTGATTCACCAGCGCTAAGCTAAGGGCGGCCTCTAACGCAAAGCTTTTCTCTATGCTTTCTTGCGTCAATTGATCATAAAAACGATAGGTATTGCCGCCGCTGTCTTTTGATAAGTACATTGCAGTATCTGCATGCCTTAGATGGTCTTCAAAAGTAAGTGCATTATCATTAAATAAAGTGATGCCGATGCTGGCAGAGGTTGAAAATTCAAATAAGCTTAGGTAGTAATTTTTATTCAGTTCGGCCAACAGCTTTTGTGCAATCTCGCTTACCTGCTGATAGGCAATACTGGCATTCTGATCCAGGCTTTCTAATATCACCACGAACTCATCACCACTAAGCCTGGCAACGGTGTCTCCGGCGCGCACCGTATGTTGAATGCGATGCGCCACCTCAATCAACAGTTGATCGCCTACATCATGGCCTTTGGTATCATTGAGTACTTTAAATTTATCTAAATCAATAAATAATAACGCACAGTAAGTATTAGCGCGTTGGGCAATCGACATAGCATGCTGATAGCGATCTGCGAGCAAACGCCGATTGGGTAAACTGGTTAACGCGTCGTAATAGGCAAAATTCTCGATTTCCTGCCTGGCTTTTTTCTGCTCGGATATATCACGTACAAAGCCGGTGACTAAAGACAAATTGGCATCTTTTAATGCAGTTAGTGTTAACTCAATAGGAAACTCACTACCATCTGCACGCATCCCCACCAACTCGATACGTTGGTTAAAAATATGTGTCACCCCTGATAGTTTATATTGCTGATGCCCTGTATGGTGTGCAGCGCGATAGCGTGCCGGAATAATCAATTCGGACATCGACTTGCCAAGCACATCTTCTTTTTTGTATCCAAAAATACGCTCGGCTGCCGGATTAAACTCAACTAATAATCCAGCAGAGTCAATGGTGACAATAGCATCCAATGCGCCATCTATCACTGCGCGCAGCTTTTTATCATTTTTTTGTATGGTCAAATGCGCTAAATTACGCTCAGCCTGCAAGGCAGAAATTAATAGCATGGTCACTACTAGCGCCACCATAAACGTCCAAAGCGAGAACACTCCCTCACTTAAGTCATGGCTGTAAAAATTGCCGCTACCCTGTGAAGTCACCCAGACCGCTATGCTGGATAAAATAATCACAAAGAACGAGCCACCAACTAAACCAAAGCTCATTGAGGCCCATATCAGCATGGGTAAAATCACGAACATGGATAAAATAAACTGCTTGTTTAGATCTGGCACTGCACTCACGATGATGAGCTCAACACAAACAAATAAAATAATCCATGCCAGCAACTGGTAGCACTTGTTGTTACAAGTAAAAGTGCCTTTTCTGCCAAGATTGAGCACTAGGGGCAATGCGAGCAGCACACCGAGGCTATCACCAAGCCACCAGATAAACCAGATGCTGGATAACTTATCGGTGGGAGCAAGCCCAGTAATATACAAACTGAACATTCCGCCTGTCGCACATACAGCCATGCCGATCAGGGCGACAACAATCATCAGAAAAATATCTTTTTGCTTGTATAAATGATGATTAAAACGAAATTTTGGTAGTAGGTATGCGGCGAGGACGGGGCCCAGCGTATTGGTAATTGCAATTAAAATGCTGGCGGAGAAGGGTAAAACAGTTAATTCAACAAGCAAAGATGCGATAAAGACAGCAGGGATGCTGACACGCCCCCAGCGCATGATAGAACCGACAGCAATACCGGTAGGCAGCCAAATCAGAGTCGCTACAGACTCTTTGTAAGGCACCATCAGCCCAAGTTTAGCGGTGACAAAATAAGCAAACGCTACTGCTATAAAAGTAATTAACTTTCCTTTGAAAGTCAAAAACCTATATTGAGCAATAGCGTTTTGCATCACATGCACTTAGCTGATATCAAGTCCATCTTGCACCAGCTCGGCAGCACGGAGGACTGCCCGTGCCTTGTTCTGGGTTTCCATCCATTCGCTTTCAGGGACAGAGTCTGCCACGATGCCGGCACCAGCCTGCACATAGAGCATGTTGTTTTTAATCACGCCGGTTCTAATCGCGATTGCTACATCCATATCGCCATTAAACCCTAAATAACCGACAGCACCCGCATAAATGCCGCGCTTGCTAGGCTCTAATTCATCGATGATTTCCATGGCGCGCACTTTAGGAGCACCGCTCACCGTACCGGCAGGGAACGTGGCTTTAATCACATCAATCGCATCCATTCCCGGCTTGAGCTTACCTTCCACATTGCTCACAATGTGCATAACGTGGGAGTAGCGCTCTATCATCATGTTATCGGTCACCTTAACAGAACCAGTCACCGCAACACGGCCTACATCATTGCGCCCTAAGTCCATTAACTGTACGTGCTCTGCACGCTCTTTCGGGTCTGCCAGCAACTCTTCTGCCAGTGCAATATCCTGCTCGCGCGTCTTGCCGCGCGGCCTTGTTCCGGCAATTGGCCGCGCAGTCACGGTACCGTTCTCAAGGCGCACCAGAATCTCAGGGGAGGCACCCACTACGTGGTGGTCACCCATGTCGTAATAGAACATATATGGTGATGGATTCAAGCTACGCAGTGCACGATACAACGATAGTGGTGGCGCAGAAAATTCTTGTGACATACGCTGCGACAACACCACCTGCATGATGTCGCCGTCTAAAATATACTGCTGGGCACGCTTAACGGCCGCTTTAAAATTATCTTCACCAAACTCTGAGCTTGCCGTGGTTTTATCCATAGCGACAGATTTTGGAATGGTGACCGTATTTCTTAACTTCTGTACCAATTCATTTAAGCGCTGTTTAGCCTGCTCATAGGCACCGGGCGCTGCTGCATCCGCGTAAACAATAAAATAAAGCTTACCGCTTAAATTATCCACCACCGCCAATTGCTCAGACACCATTAACAACACATCCGGAGTCTCAATCGCATCTGGCTTTACATTGTTTGCCAGGCGCTTTTCAATATAACGCACAGTTTCGTAGCCAAAATAACCAGCCAAACCGCCGGTAAATCTAGGCAAGCCCTCATATGGCGGCGTTTTAAAGCGCGCTTGAAAGCTTTTCACAAAATCCAGCGGGTTGGTGTTTTCAACGCTTTCCACCACCGTATCGCCATCTAACACCTGAATATTTTTGCCGTGCGCCACAATACGTATTTTTGCAGGCAAGCCAATAATGGAATAGCGACCAAAACGTTCGCCGCCCTGCACCGACTCCAGCAGGTATGAAAAAGGCTGATTGGCAAGTTTTAAATAAAGTGAAAGCGGGGTGTCGAGGTCAGCAAAAGTTTCGAGTACGAGGGGAATGCGGTTGTAGCCCTGTGCTGCCAAGGCATTGAATTCATCTTGATTAATGGTATTTAACATAAACTTCCTAAGACTATATTATCGTGTTCTTAAAAATCGCACGCTACACTTGGGGTATGCGCTGCGCTCCGTGCATTAGCATTGCCAAGAGCCTCGCCAACTGGAAGAATAATTAAGAAACTTATCGTACAAATAATCGTCTGCGATGTGCTTCATATTCGAAGTTATGTTTAAAAATATTACTAAGTTAATAAATTAAGTAAGTCCGGCAAATCGTCGATGGTGGCGTCCACCATGCTTTCGTCAATTGCCTTACCTTGATTATACCCATAAGGCACAGTAACAATATAGCATCCTGCGGCGTGCGCGGCTACTACATCTGTATCAGAATCACCCACCAGCATAGATTCGGTTTCCAACACATCTAATTTCTTACAGATATGATGCAACTGCATTGGGTCAGGCTTCTTTTTAGGTAACGTATCCCCAGAAACAACCACCTCAAAAAAATCGAGCATGCCGGTCGCGCTCAATAGCGGCAGTGTGAATTTTTCAGGTTTATTCGTGACACACGCCAGCTTAAAGCCTGTGCGCTTGAGCTGGTCTAAAGTCTCTAATGCGCCGTGATATGGCTGACTGCTAGTCACGTTTTGGGCATAATGTTCAAAAAACAAGGCCTGTGCATCATTGAGCAGAGCCTCGTCTGGCTCAGTTAGCGCGCCATTCGCCACGCAACGTTTAACCAGCATTTGCGCACCTTCACCGATATAGCGTGCAATCTGCAGCGGTGATTTATTCGGTAAATTTAATGCGTCCAGCATCTGATTTGCCGCATAGGCAATTTCAGGCGCAGTGTTCACCAATGTACCGTCAAGGTCAAACATGACGGCTTTAACATTAAATCCCATGACGATTTACTTTAGTTGCAATAACGCTGATTTTAAAGCCGAATTTGATTTAAAAATATCTAATTGCAAAGCACCTATTTAAAAACACCTAGCCGCTAATATTTAGCAGCTAGGTATCTCAAATATACTGCGCTTATTTTACAGTAGCCAAAGATGCACGCATTTCAGCCACTACTGTGTTGTAGCGGTTTGCATCGGTATCTTTAGGTGAACCAAAAATTGCTGAGCCAGCAACAAAAGTATCAGCACCAGCACGTGCAATTTCTGCAATGTTTTGTGCATTCACGCCACCATCTACTTCAAGCCAGATTTGACGACCTGTTTTTTCGTAGTATGCATCGATTCTAGCGCGTGCTAATTTTAGTTTTTCCAATGTTTCAGGAATGAATTTTTGACCGCCGAAACCTGGGTTCACTGACATCAATAGAATCATATCCACTTTGTCCATCACGTGATCCAAGTAGCTTAATGAAGTAGCAGGGTTGAACACCAAGCCTGATTTACAGCCTAAGTCACGTACCATCGCCAAGCTGCGATCGATATGCTCAGAAGCTTCCGGGTGGAAAGTAATGATGTTTGCGCCTGCTTTTGCAAAGTCAGGAATAATACGATCTACTGGTTTTACCATTAAATGCACATCAATCAACGCGCCTACTTTTTTTGCAGTTTCGCGAATTGCATCACACACCAATGGACCAATGGTTAAATTAGGTACGTAGTGGTTGTCCATTACATCAAAATGCACGATGTCTGTGCCTGAGGTAATTACGTCTTCAATCTCTTGACCAAGTTTGGCAAAGTTCGCAGAAAGAATACTTGGGGCAATTCTAAAAGTTTTATCCATGGCAATATCCGTCAAATTAAATTTATTAATCAGTTTAAAGCGTTATTTTAACCTTATTTCACACTAATAAGATGATGCTTCTTGCTTAACATAGGCCAATCCCTCAAAATTACACTTATGCAGTTATATGTTATAGGCGTGAACCACACAACCGCCCCCATCCAAATCCGTGAGCATGTCGCTTTTAACAGCGAACATCTTGGCAGCGCCCTGCGCGAACTGACCATGCACGACGCTTCGGAGGCGGCTATTTTGTCCACCTGTAACCGCACCGAACTGTATTGCAGTACGGACAACCCGCAAAAAGCGCTGGCTTGGCTATCGCAATATCATAAAATCGAACCAACAGCGATCGCCCCCTATATATACACACTACCTGACGACGAAGCTGTAAAACATGCGTTCCGCGTAGCGTCAGGCTTGGACAGCATGGTATTGGGCGAGCCACAGATTTTAGGCCAATTTAAGCAATCGGTAAAAATCGCACAAGATGCAGGCACATTAGGCACCTTATTACACAAACTGTTCCAACGCACGTTTGAAGTGGCGAAAGAGGTTCGCACCAACACCGACATCGGCGCTAACTCAATTTCAATGGCAGCCGCAGCGGTAAAACTGTCGCAGCGTATTTTTGGTGATATCAGCGAACAAAAAGTGTTGTTTATTGGCGCTGGAGAAATGATAGAACTGTGCGCCGATCACTTTGCCGCACAAAAACCAAAAAGCATGACCATTGCCAACCGCACCATTGAGCGTGGCTCTAATTTGGCACAAAAAATCAATGGTGAAGCCATGCTGCTCAATGATTTACCTGCACATTTTGCCAATTTTGATATCGTTATCACCTCTACCGGCAGCACCTTGCCCATCATTGGCCTCGGCATGGTGGAAAGTGCAATCAAAACGCGCCGCCACCGCCCGATTTTCATGGTCGACTTAGCAGTGCCACGCGACATTGAACCCGAAGTGGCTGAATTAGATGACGTTTTCTTATATACGGTGGATGATTTAGAGCAGGTGGTATCTGACGGTATAGAAAACAGACAGACTGCCGCTGTTGAAGCCGAAATGATTGTAGAAACGCGCGTTGAAAACTTTATGCAGTGGTTTAAAAAGCGCGATGCCGTCCCCACCATTAAAGCACTGCGCGACCAAGCCGAACATATGCGCAAGGCCGAGCTAGACAAAGCCTACAAACTGCTGCAAAAAGGCGAAGCGCCGGAAAAGGCGCTAGAAGCATTAAGCCTAGCGCTCACCAACAAGTTTCTGCATGCGCCTAGCCATGCCCTAAACAAAACGCATGGTGACGAACACACCAAACTAGAAGAGATTCTAAAAGACATATATCAAATTAAAAGTTAAGCCGTATTACTTGAGAAATAAACAATGAAACCAAGCATGATTACCAAGCTCGCCAACTTAAGCGAACGCCTAGATGAAATTGACCGTTTAATGAGCAGTGAGGGCATCACTGACAACATGGACAACTATCGCAAATTAACGCGCGAACATGCAGAAATCACCCCTATCGTAGAACAATACCGTGCATTTGAGCAGGCAGAGGCCGACATCAACGAAGCACAAACCATGTTGAACGACCCGGAGATGAAAGCATTTGCGCAGGAAGAAATTGAAACCGGCAAAGCAAAGTTAGAAGCGATTGAAACTGCGCTACAAACCTTGCTACTGCCTAAAGACCCGAACGATGACAAAAACATCTTTCTGGAGATTCGCGCTGGCACCGGCGGTGATGAGTCTGGCTTGTTTGCCGGCGATTTATATCGCATGTACTCTCGCTACGCAGAGCGCCAAGGCTGGAAAGTAGAAGTGATGTCAGCCAACGAGGGCGAGATGGGCGGCTACAAAGAAATCATCGCCAAAATTGAAGGCTATGGCGCATATTCAAAATTAAAATTTGAAAGTGGCGGTCACCGTGTGCAACGCGTGCCGGACACTGAAACACAGGGCCGCATTCATACCAGCGCTTGTACAGTGGCGATATTGCCGGAAGCGGATGAAGTTTCTGATGTGGTTATCAACCCGGCAGATGTGCGTATCGACACCTTCCGCGCTAGCGGTGCGGGCGGTCAGCACATTAACAAAACCGATTCTGCCGTGCGCTTAACCCACGCGCCTACCGGCATTGTGGTGGAGTGCCAGGAAGGCCGTAGCCAGCACGCTAACAAGGCACAAGCCTTTGCCGTACTTGCCGCGCGCATTAAAGCCAAACAAGTGGACGAGCAGCAAAGCAAAATCGCCAGCGAGCGTAAAAGTTTGATTGGCAGCGGCGACCGCTCAGAACGCATTCGCACTTACAACTACCCGCAAGGCCGTATTACCGATCACCGCATCAATCTTACTTTGTACAAAATTGATGCCATCACCGAAGGCGACATGGACGAACTGATTGGCGCATTAGCGGCTGAGCATCAAGCAGACTTGCTCGCCAGCCTAGGTGACGATAATTAATTGACGCAAACTGTTCGTAGCACATGGGTAGCAGCTCAACAGCGCCTGATTCAGCAATTAGCGCTAGAAGCTAGTGATGCAAAGTTTGAGGCGCAACTCCTGCTGCAAAATACACTCAACGTAAACCGTGCGTGGCTACTGGCGCACGAGCTCGATATGCTGCCCAGCAAGGCAATCGCAGACTTTGAAGCGCTGCTGACGCGCCGCCTGCTAGGCGAGCCGGTAGCGTATATCTTAGGCTACCGTGAGTTTTACGGGTTAAATCTCACGGTTACGCCGGACACACTGATTCCAAGGCCTGATACGGAGACTCTGGTAGAGGCCGCGTTAGAAAAAGCGCCTGCAGATACGAGCTGTTCGATTCTGGATTTAGGCACTGGCACTGGCGCCGTAGCGCTGGCAATTGCCAAACATCGCCCACAGGCACAGGTAATGGCAATTGATGCATCAAAGGCCGCGCTGCGCATTGCTGAACACAACGCTAAGCAATTAGGCTTAGCGCACGTACGCTTCACTTTAAGCCACTGGTTTTCAGCGGTAGAAAGTGATCGATTTAACCTGATTGTCAGCAATCCACCTTATATTGAACAACATGACCCGCACCTATCTCAGGGAGATTTGAGGTTTGAGCCAATCTCTGCGCTCGCCTCCGGCACGGACGGTCTGGATGATATCCGTGAAATTATCGCGCACAGCTTAATACACCTATTACCGCAGGGCTGGCTGATGCTGGAACACGGCTACAACCAAGCCGAGTTAGCGGCAGACTTAATGGCAGAAAACGGCTTGATAGAAATTAAAACCATCCAAGACCTAGGCGGCAATGACCGCGTCACCATAGGCAAAAACCCACTAATAGTGAGTACTCACTGGGACTAAAGTCCTTGCAGATAAAACACTGTAGACAACTAGCATCAGCACACTCAAGCAACCCACCGTCAACCAAACGCCCACTTAAGCACATCGGCGCTGAACAAACACGCTAAGTGAATGTCTGAAACGGTAAGCAACACACATCATCAAGGCGCACTAACTCTATGTCTGATCGGCTTATCTTGCTAGCCTATACCAGCGTTGCAACACACCCAATGACGCACGACGAGCTGCTGTCGTTGCTGGATTCAGCGCGAAGTTGCAACCAGCGCCACGGCATCACCGGCATGCTGCTGTATATGGATGACTGCTTTTTTCAAGTGCTGGAAGGTGAGGAGCACACTGTAGATGCCTTATACGAGAAAATCTGCCTAGACAAACGCAACCACCACGTGGTGAAACTGATTAGAGAGCCCATCACCCAGCGTAGCTTTACTGAATGGACCATGAGCTACGAACATGTGACACGTGAAGAAATGGCATCCTTCACCGGCTTGACCGATTATCTTGACCAAGACCACCCTGGGTTTAACGGCATGGTAGCAGGGCGTGCGCGCCAGCTGATTGAATCGTTTAAGAATGGGCTATGGCATCGCCATGACCTGACGCAACAAAAATTTATACACATTGGCACATAGCGCATTAGCAACATAAACTTTTGCAGTCCGGCATAGTATAATCAAACTATGTCTGAAAATAACTCTATCGGCATTGTTGCCCCACAAACCGCACACTTTAGCGAGCCGCTCACCCTTAAAAGCGGCGCAGTGCTCGCGCAATTTAATCTTGTTTACGAAACCTACGGCACCTTAAATGCCGATAAGTCGAACGCGGTGCTGATTTGCCATGCGCTATCAGGTACGCACCATGTGGCAGGCAAGTATTCGGAACAAGACAAATACCCCGGCTGGTGGGATAACTTAGCAGGCCCCGGAAAACCTCTAGATACCAATAAGTTTTTTGTGATTGGCGTTAACAATTTAGGCGGCTGCCATGGCAGCTCTGGCCCTGTGAGCATCAACCCTGCAACTGGCAAACCATGGGGCTCAGCTTTCCCCATCGTTACCGTTGAAGACTGGGTAAACTCACAAGCGCGCTTGTTGAACCAACTTGGCATTACGCAGCTAGCAGCAGTAATAGGCGGCAGCCTTGGCGGCATGCAAGCACTGCAATGGACCATTGCGTACCCGGACCGCGTACGTCACGCCTTAGTGATTGCCTCTGCACCTAACCTTACCGCGCAAAACATCGCGTTTAACGAAGTCGCACGTCAGGCCATTATTACTGACCCTGAGTTTCATGGCGGTGACTACTACGAGCACGGCGTGGTACCACGCCGCGGCTTGCGCATTGCACGCATGCTAGGACACATCACCTATTTAAGCGATGACGCTATGGGTGAAAAATTTGGCCGTAAACTGAAAGACGACATCAAGTACGGCTTTAATGTTGAATTTGAAATGGAATCTTACTTACGTTATCAAGGCGATAAGTTTGCAGGCGAGTTTGATGCGAACACTTACTTGCGCATGACACGGGCGTTAGACTACTACGACCCAGCGCTGGCCTACGATGGTGATTTAAGCAAAGCGCTCAGCCAGACCCAAGCCAAGTTCTTGGTGTTGTCATTCACCAGCGACTGGCGCTTCTCACCTGCGCGCTCACGCGAAATTGTAAAAGCACTGCTCGATAACGAAAGTACTGTCAGCTATGCTGAAGTCACTGCTGCCCACGGCCATGATGCATTCTTAATGCCGGATAAACATTACCACGCTATTTTGCGTACTTATTTAAGCAACATTGAAGTTGGTGGCAACCATGCAAAATAATGTAAATATTACAAAAAATGTCACTGAATACCGTCAAGATTTTGCGATTATCGCAAATTGGGTAAAGTTTGGTAGTAAAGTACTGGATTTAGGTTGCGGCGACGGGGAATTATTACAATTTCTACGCGGCTCATTAGAAATCAAAGGTTACGGCGTAGAAAAGGATGACACCAACCTGATCGCCTGCGTTAAAAATGGCACCAATGTGATCCAGATGGACTTGGAAGACGGCTTATCCGGCTTTGAAGACCAGTCATTTAACACCGTGATACTCTCGCAAACCCTGCAAGCCATGCACAATACAGAAGAAATTGTGCTGGAAATGCTACGCGTAGGTAAAGAAATCATCGTCACGTTCCCAAACTTTGGCTATTGGCGTAACCGCATGCAAATAACAGCAGGGCGCATGCCTGTCTCCAAAGCACTGCCGTACCAATGGTACGACACGCCTAACGTGCACTTATGTACGATTAACGACTTCGATTACTTCTGCCATCATCACAATATTGAGATCCTAGAGCGTCGCGTCATTACCGATGGCAAAGAAGTCAACTTCATGCCCAACTTGCTGGGCAGCCTTGCCATGTACCGCCTTAAGTCCAAGTAATGTCGGTGCAAACCATCGCGCAGCCAACCATCCGCCAATCGCTTATGAGCAAAAAAATGCTCATCTGCGTCTTCACCGGTTTTAGCTCGGGGCTACCGCTATTTATTTTAATTAGCCTACTGCCGGCATGGCTGCGCTCTGAAGGTGTAGACCTCAAATCGATAGGCTTGTTTGCATTAATCAGCCTGCCCTTTACCTGGAAATTTTTATGGGCACCGCTGTTTGATCGCTTCACGCCGCCGCTAGGGCGCCGCCGTGGCTGGCTGGTAGTCTGGCAGGTATTATTGCTGCTATCGATTCCCGCATTTGGCGCCTTTAACCCCAAGTTTGATATATGGAGCATTGCTTACCTAGCCACCGTTGTCGCGTTTTTTAGCGCATGTCAGGACATCGTGCTAGATGCCTACCGCCGCGAGCTATTAATAGATGCAGAGCTAGGCTTAGGCAACGCCGTGCACGTAAATGCTTACAAAATTGCAGGCTTAGTACCAGGCTCATTGTCACTGATCCTTGCAGACCATATGCCATGGAGCAGCGTATTCACCATTACCGCACTATTTATGCTGCCAGGACTAGCCATGACACTGCTGGTGACTGAACCAGCGCTAAAGTATGGCGCACCCAAAACCTTGCGCGCCGCGATTGTGGAACCATTTAAAGAGTTTATTGAACGCAACGGCTTAAAGTCAGCGCTGTTTATTCTGGCGTTTATCTTTTTGTATAAGCTTGGCGACAGCATGACCACCGCGCTTGCCACGCCGTTTTATCTAGACATGGGTTACAGTAAAACCGAAATTGGCTTAATCGCTAAAAATGCAGGGCTATGGCCTAGCGTACTAGGTGGCTTAATCGGCGGGCTATGGATGATCAGACTAGGCATCAATAAATCATTATGGATTTTTGGTGCAGTACAAATGCTGGCTATCTTAGGCTTTGCCTGGCTAGCAGACGTAGCGAGCAATTCCACCGCATTCAATGCCATTTTTGAATTGGATGTATTTGGCGCTAGCTTCAGCCTGCAAGAGCGCTTGCTATGGTTAGGCATGGTGATCGGAATAGAGGCGCTGGGGGTAGGGCTGGGCACCGCGGCATTTGTTGCCTATATCGCCAAAACCACACACCCGCTTTACACCGCCACCCAATTTGCACTGTTCACCAGCTTGGCTGCCGTGCCGCGCACATTTGCCAATGCCGCAACCGGCTATATGGTAGAGAGCATGGGCTGGCGCGACTTCTTCATGCTCTGCTTTATTATTGCCATCCCTGGCATGCTATTACTGCTGAAAATTGCCCCTTGGCATGAGACCGCGAAAGAGCTTCAAGCCAACACCTGAGTAAGCACGCATTAACTGGCTACGCCTGCGAATTACTTCATTGCGCGGTACTCATAACCCCACTGTATAACGCATACTATCTCGGTTTCTCCGCTCCGTGCGCCTCGCACTTCATCCCGCTCGCTCAGTTAATCCGTGCTACCTTAAGCATAGTCTATGATTAAAGGCGCATGGTCACTAAAGCGCTCATCTTTATACACGCTGGTTGATAAAGCTTTGGCAGCTAAAGCTGGCGTCGCAATTTGGTAATCAATACGCCAACCTACATTATTCGCCCATGCCTGACCACGGTTACTCCACCATGTGTAACAAGCATCCGTGGTGTCTGGATGTAATGTGCGGTAAACGTCTACCCAGCCCATTTCATCAAACAACTGAGTCAGCCATGCGCGCTCTTCAGGCAGGAAGCCTGAGTTCTTACGGTTACCTTTCCAGTTTTTCAGGTCAGCCTCTTTGTGTGCAATATTCCAGTCGCCGCAAATTACTACGTCGCGTCCACTTTGCACTAGCGCCTGCAATTGCGGCATAAAGCGCTCCATCACGCTAAACTTAAAGGCTTGACGCTCTTCACCGCTCGAGCCTGAGGGCAGGTACAGCGACACCACACTCAGATTGCCAAATCTGGCCTCAAGATAACGCCCCTCACTATCAATATCGGCAATGCCCAAACCCTCAATCACGCTATCCGCTTTAGTTTTCGAATAGATGCCAACGCCGCTATAGCCTTTTTTTTCCGCATAATGGAAATAGCCATAATAGCCTTCTGGATTCAGCATTTGATCAGTCATATCGCCAGCTTGCGCCTTGACCTCCTGCATGCAGATGACATCCGCATCTTGTATTTTTAACCACGCATACAAACCTTTGTTGGTTGCAGAACGAATGCCATTTAAATTTAACGATATAATCTTCAAAACTTCATTCCAAAATAATTAACAGAAACTATCATGACCCAACCACTCGATCAATTCAGGCAAGATTTTATCGCATTTGCGATTCAAAAAGAGGTTTTAAAATTCGGTGAATTTAAAACCAAAGCCGGCCGATTAAGCCCATACTTCTTTAATGCTGGTTTATTTAACGATGGCGAAAGCCTGATGAAGCTTGGTGAGTTTTATGCACAAGCCATTAAAAACTCAGGTATTGAGTTCGACATGCTGTTTGGACCAGCTTACAAAGGTATTACATTAGCGGCAAGTATTGCCATTGCACTTGCCAAAGATGGTCACAATGTACCTTACGCCTACAACCGCAAAGAGGCCAAAGACCATGGCGAAGGCGGCGTGATTGTGGGTAGCCCACTCAAGGGTCGGGTTCTCATCATCGACGATGTGATTTCGGCAGGCACCTCAGTGCGTGAATCTGTTGAGCTTATCAATGCCAGCGGCGCCACTGCTTGCGGCGTAGCCATTGCCATTGACAGGCAAGAGAAAGGCCTAAGCGAGCTTTCAGCAGTGCAGGAAGTCATCAACAGCAACAAAATACCGGTGTGTGCAATTGCCAACTTAAACGATCTTTTAGCCTATTTAAATGACAAAACCGAGATGGCGCAGAATTTGCATGCGGTTGAGGCATATCGACAAAAATATGGCGTCATTTAGTATCGTGGTTAATTAAACCTCCGTTAAATGTGGCCACTGGAAAGGTTATTGAAGACAAAATGCAAAAATTGTTAAGACCGCTACCTAGCCAACCAGCGCATGTGGCCACACAATCTATCCGTCAATTTGTGATGTACAGCATGTTTACACTAGGCTTACTGTTATGTACAGCACAATATGCGAAAGCAGAAGGTGGCGGAAAGATTTTGAAGTGGAAAGATGAGAACGGCACCACGCACTACGGCGACAACATGCCTAGCCAATATACGAATCGTGAAAACTCACTCATCAACCGCCAAGGCATTACCGTGAAGCACAACATGCCGGTCAAAGATAATGCCGATGAACTGAATAAAATAGAGCAAGCCAAATCTGAGCAGTCGAAAAAAGATAAAGCGTTACTCGGTGCATTTACCAATGTAAATGAAATTGATTTGGCGCTAGAGCGCAATATTCAATTGGATAAAATTGCCCTAGAGAACTTAAAGCAAGAGCGGGCCACGCATCAAAAAAACTTTGATAGCAAAAAATCCATGGCAACCACTTTCGAGCAAAAAAAGAAAGCCGTCCCCAAAGACCTCAAAGCTGACATTGCAGATGAACAAGCACAAATCAGCCGATTAGATAAAAGTATTGCAGACAAAAACACGGCGATTAATGATACTCGCAAGCGTTTTGAAGAAGATAAAAAACGCTATACCCAGCTCAAAAGTGAGTCAGGCAAGCAAGCGCAATAAATCGGCAATACGATAGATAGTAAACACCCACTCACACAGCTGCGCTCACGCATTAATCTATAAATAAAAAAATCCTACGGCAGTTAACCGCAGGATTTTTTATTATTGGCACGACAAAGCAATCACCTAAGCAATATTAAGCGCCTAGTTTGCTTTTCAGTACTTCATTCACTTGTGCAGGGTTAGCCTTACCTTTTGAAGCTTTCATTGCTTGGCCCACCAAAGCATTAAATGCCTTTTCTTTGCCTGCTTTAAACTCCTCTACCATTGCGGCGTTGGCCGCCAACACTTCATCAATAATCGCTTCAATCGCCCCAGTGTCAGAAACTTGTTTCAGACCCTTGGCTTCAATAATAGCGTCAACATCACCCTCGCCATTCCACATCGCTTCAAACACCTGTTTAGCCGCGTTATTGGAAATAGTGTTATCTGTGATGCGCTTAATCAAAGCAGCCAAGCTCTCTGCAGTCACTGGTGATGCAGCCAAGGTTTTTTCTTCTGCATTCAGTTTGGCAGAAATCGCACCCATGACCCAGTTAGCAGCAGGTTTAGCTTCCGCACCGGCATTCACTACCGCAACAAAATAATCTGCAAGCGCGCGGTTTGCCGTTAAGCTAGCAGCATCATAGCTAGTTAAAGCAAACTGGCTTTCAAACCTGGCTTTCATCGCCTCTGGTAACTCTGGCATTTCTGCTTGTACGCGTGCTTTATCGGCTTCGGTAATTTCTAATGGCAATAAATCAGGATCTGGGAAGTAGCGATAGTCGTTCGCTTCTTCTTTGCTGCGCATCGCGCGCGTTTCACCCGTATCTGGGTTAAACAATACTGTCGCTTGCTGAATCGTGCCGCCATCTTCTAAGGTTTCAATCTGCCAGCGTGTTTCGTACTCAATCGCTTGCTGCATGAATTTGAATGAATTCAGGTTCTTAATTTCACGACGTGTACCTAATTTTTCAGTGCCTTTTGGGCGAACCGATACGTTAACGTCACATCTGAAACTACCTTCTTGCATATTGCCATCGCAGATGCCAATCCACTGCACTAGTTCATGTAGCTTTTTGGCATATGCCACGGCCTCTGCAGCTGAGCGCATATCTGGCTCAGTCACAATCTCTAGCAACGGCGTACCCGCACGGTTAAGGTCAATTCCACTCATGCCTTCTACTGCACCATGCACAGACTTACCGGCATCTTCTTCCAAATGCGCACGCGTGATGTTAATCACTTTTTCATACGCGGCATTTTTACCAACAGCCGGCACTTGTATCGTCACCGCACCTTTACCCACAACCGGTAGCTCGTACTGGCTGATTTGGTAGCCTTTAGGTAAATCTGGGTAGAAATAGTTTTTACGCGCAAATACTGAGCGTGGTGCAATTTCGGCATGTACTGCTAAACCAAATTTAATTGCACAATTAACCGCTTCTTTATTCAGCACCGGTAACACGCCAGGCAACGCAATACTCACCTCGCAAGCCTGCGTGTTTGGCTCTGCACCATAAGTGGTTGAAGCACCTGAGAAAATTTTAGTATTTGTTCTTAGTTGGGTATGCGTTTCTAACCCAATCACGACTTCCCATTCCATTATGCGTTTCCTTCTGGCTTATCCAAGTTTGGTGCTTGAGCATGCCAATCTGTCACTTGTTGATACTGATGTGCAACGTTCAACATACGTGCCTCATCAAAATAATTACCAATAATCTGCAAGCCTACTGGCAACGCCTTACCATCGGCACTGGTACTAAAACCAGCGGGCACGCTCATGCCAGGCAAGCCAGCCAAGTTGGTTGAGATAGTGTAGATGTCTTGTAAATACATCGCTACCGGATCATCTACCTTCTCACCCGCTTTAAATGCTGTAGATGGCGCCGCTGGCCCCATAATCACATCACATTTTTTGAAAGCGTCTTCAAAGTCTTGCGCGATTAAACGGCGAATCTGCTGTGCTTTCAGGTAATACGCATCGTAGTAACCTGCGCTTAGCACATAGGTACCGATTAAAATACGACGCTTAACCTCTGCACCAAAACCCTCAGCACGGCTCTTACAGTACATATCCATCAAATCAGTATATTCTGACGCACGGTGACCATAACGCACACCGTCATAACGTGACAAGTTGCTAGATGCCTCAGCTGGCGCTAATACGTAGTAAACTGGGATAGACAAACCGGTATTTGGCAGTGAAATGTCTACAATCTCAGCGCCTAGTTTCTTGTACTCAGCAATCGCGTCTTCAATGACTTTTGCAACGCCCGCATCCAAGCCGTCTGCAAAAAACTCTTTTGGTAGGCCGATTTTTAAACCTTGCAGCGGCTTATTTGGATTTGAATTGTAAAGCTCGCGGGTGTAATCTTCTTTGTCACGATTCAAACTGGTTGAATCACGTTCGTCAAAGCCAGCCATCACATTCATCATCAACGCACAGTCTTCAGCAGACTTAGCCATTGGCCCGGCTTGATCCAAGCTAGAGGCAAAGGCAATCATGCCGTAACGTGAAACCACACCGTAAGTCGGTTTTAATCCAGTAAACCCACACAGTGAAGCTGGCTGGCGAATTGAGCCGCCAGTATCTGTACCCGTTGCCGCAGCACATAAGCGCGCAGCCACTGCCGCCGCACTACCGCCACTACTGCCGCCCGGTACGCGACTAAAATCCCAAGGGTTTTTCACGCCACCAAAGTAGCTGGTTTCGTTAGATGAACCCATGGCAAATTCATCCATATTGGTTTTACCCAAGTTCACCGCACCCGCCTGATCAAACTGTGTAATCACATGCGCATCGTATGGTGCGATAAAATTTTCCAACATTTTCGAACCACAAGTGGTTTTCCAGCCTTGGGCACAGAAAATATCTTTTTGCGCGATCGGGATACCAGTCAACGGTGTAACATTACCAGCCGCAATGCGCACATCTGCCGCCTTAGCCTGCGCTAAAGTTTTATCTTGGTCTAATGCGATGTAAGCATTGATGGTTGGGTTAAGCGTATCAATTCGGTTCAGAAAAGTTTGCGTCAGCTCTACGCTAGAAATTTCTTTTTTAGCCAACATTTGGGCTAATGTTTTTAAGCTACTGTTGATCATATTGCGATTACTCGATTACTTTAGGGACAAGATACAGGCCGCTATCCACAGCAGGCTCTGTTGAGCCATTGCCAAGCGCTGGCGAAATTTTTTGGAATGCCTCACGCTGATTGGTTTTAGTGACCACGTCATCACGTAAGCGCTGCACCACATCTTGCGAATGTGACATTGGCACAATGCCGTCGGTATTTACCGCCTGCATTTGCTCAATCAGACCCAAAATACCGGTCAATTTTGACAGGGTTGCCGCAGCATCGCTATCACTCACTTCGACACGGGCAAGATGCGCTATTTTTTTAATATCTTCAGTACTCAGTGCCATACTTCTAACAATCCGAAATGATTAGTTGAAATTTGATAAGTTTGCAGCAAACCTACCTTTTTAATCTATTGTTTGTAAATTCAAGGAACACGCAAGCAACTCGACAGCCATTACTCTGGCTCGACTTGCGCAAAATTATCCCAAGTGCATCTTAATTTTTATAATGCATCTTAATTTTCAACAAGATATACGGTATTATAACCTGATTTTACGTGCACCTTAATCGCGTCATCTACGATTAACTAGGGATTAACCACGCAAGCAGTATTAAACAAGCACCACACCACAGGAAAAACACAATGTTCGGCACTATAAGCAGTTACTTTTCAAACGACCTTGCCATCGACTTAGGCACAGCAAACACCCTTATTTACTCTCGCGGCAAAGGCATCGTGCTAGATGAGCCATCCGTGGTAGCGATTCGCTTAGAGGGCGGCCCTAATGGCAAAAAAATCCTTCTCGCCGTTGGTGCTGAGGCAAAAGGCATGCTCGGTCGAGCGCCTGCCAATATTCAAGCCATTCGCCCAATGAAAGACGGCGTGATTGCAGACTTCACCATCACCGAGCAAATGCTCAAATACTTTATTCGCCGCGTGCATGACTCACGCTGGTTTGCACCAAGCCCGCGCATCATTATTTGCGTGCCGGTTGGCTCTACCCAAGTTGAACGCCGTGCGATTAAAGAATCTGCAGAGCGCGCTGGTGCCAAACAAGTATTCTTAATTGAAGAGCCAATGGCTGCAGCTATCGGTGCAGACATGCCAGTATCAGAAGCCACCGGCTCTATGGTAGTGGACATCGGCGGCGGCACCACAGAAGTTGGCGTTATCTCACTGGGCGGCATTGTGTATGCCAAATCAGAACGCGTAGGCGGTGATAAATTTGACCAAGCGATTATTGATTACATTCGCCGCAATTACGGTATGCAAATTTCAGAGCCAACTGCTGAAGCGATTAAGAAAAAAATCGGCTCTGCATTCCCAGGCTCAACCGTGCTAGAAATGGAAGTAACTGGCCGCAACCTTGCAGAAGGCTTGCCACGCAAATTCACGATTTCAAGCAACGAGATTCTTGAAGCACTGACCGAACCGCTTAATGCAATCGTGGGTGCCGTAAAATCAGCACTGGAGCAAACACCACCAGAACTAGGCGCAGACATTGCAGAAAAAGGCATGGTACTCACTGGCGGCGGCGCGTTATTACGCGATCTAGACCGTCTATTGATTGAGGAAACCGGTTTGCCAGTGATTGTGGCAGAAGACCCACTCACCTGCGTGGCACGCGGCTGTGGTCGGGCACTAGAGGAAATGGATAGACTAGGTAGCATATTTGCTTACGAGTAACCAATAGCCCCTAAAACACTCAACTTGGTGAAAGCAGCTAAGGCAATGACCGCCCGCTTACTTTCACTTAAGTTTAGTCTTTGATTTACTTGCAGCACAAAATAGGCCGTATGATTACGGCCTATGTCTTAATTAACAGTATTAAAGTTTGGAACTAGAACGTACCCACAATGGCCGGTTATCATCAAAATCTGGATCAACAGCAAGCCCCAGCTTTTTTTGCGCGCGGCCCTAGCCCACTGGCACGTCTAGCCTTTTTCTCCGCGCTTTCACTTGCGCTCATGGCAACAGATTCACGCCTGCAATATTTAGGCAGCGTACGTGAACACTTAATGGTGGTATTACAGCCTTTGCAACTAATTGCAAATGCACCCTCCATGCTCTATGACTCAACCAATGAGTATTTTTCTACGCATCACCGCTTACTCAATGAAAATCAGTTTCTGAGAAAGCAAGCGCTGATACAGGCAATTTCTCTGCAAAAGATGAAAGCACTAACACTGGAAAACACTAATCTGCGCGAGCTATTGGCAGCCAATCAATCACTGGAAGAATTTAGCCAGTTAGGCGAAATTCTGCACGTAGGGCGTGACCCCTTTACCAAGAAAATCATCGTTAATCGTGGCAGTAACCAGCAAGTGGTTGATGGTGCAGCAGTGGTCGATGCCAAAGGGGTAATTGGCCAAGTGACTCGGACCTACCCAGCCAGTAGTGAAGTGACGCTGATTACGGACAAATCACTCACCATTCCTATCCAGATTGAACGGAATGGCTTGCGTGCCATTGCCTTTGGTCATGGTCGCGACAACACGCTGGACTTACCGTTTCTACCCGCAAACGTAGACATCAAGCGCGGAGACAAACTGATTACCTCTGGCATTGACGGCGTTTACCCTAAGGGGCTGGCTGTCGCAACCGTGACAGATATTCAAACCAGCGCAGACTCTCCATTTGCAAGAATCGTATGTGTGCCTACTGGTGGCATTGAAAATCATAAGCAGGTGTTAATTGTCAGTATCTCGCAGCCAGACAGCCCTGCCAACGTTAGCGAAGCTAGCTATCAAACAGGCAATGCTGACACCACAGCCAAAACAACTGCACCTACCAAGCCCGATGCGGCTCAGGTATCGGCAAGTAAAGTACCAGTCAACAAAACACCCGCGGCGCCAGTGCCAGCCACTGCAGATATAAATCAAAATAAAAAACCAGCCAACCCGACACCGGCTGTAATCACAGAACCTAGCACCGCCAACAAACCCCATGCACAAGACTAAGTTACAAACCATCTACTTTTCACTGCTAGTGGCATTTATATGCGTACTATTGCCTTGGTCTGGCACAGCACTTAAATTACGCCCTGATTTTGTACTATTGGTCATCATCTTCTGGATTCTGCGCGCCCCCAACAAATGCAACATCGGCACGGCCTGGTTTATCGGCTTATGGGTTGACCTGGCAACTGGCGGCGTCTTTGGGCAATATGCACTGGCTTACACCGTTACCACATTTGTAGCCGTTATCTACCAGCGCCGCCTCGTGTTATTTAGCAACACGCAACAGTTAGTTTATGTATTGTTACTAATGATCATTTCACAACTCACCTTACTCACCGTTAAAATATTTTCCGGTAACGATGTATTGGGCTGGACGTACTTTCTGCCCAGCGTTACTGGCGTCATCTTGTGGCAGGCAGCCGTTGCGCTTGGCTTAAACACCAGCAGACCTTCCCGTAGCAAGTGATGTAAGTATGGTTGCTGAACTCAAAAACTACATTCATGAGCAGTATTATTTCAGGTTACGCCTAGGTGTAGCCGGCTTAATTGTACTCAGCTTATTTACGCTACTCGCGTTCCGCTTTTACTATCTGCAGATTCTGCATTACGACCACTATCAAACACTGGCAGAAAATAACCGCATTTCACTAGTGCCTACCATCCCAAACCGTGGTTTGATTTTAGATAAAAATGGCGTTGTGCTTGCGCATAACTTTTTTGTCTACACCTTAGAAATCACGCCGTCTAAAGTAAAAAATCTCGATAGCACGATTGCCGAACTAGGGCAGTTGATTGAAGTAAGCTCACAGGATAAAAAGCGCTTTAAAAAATTTAGAGAGCAAAGTCATAGCTTTGAGAGTGCGCCAATCCGCACCCATCTCAATGAAATTGAAGCCGCCAAATTTGCAGTGAATCACTTCCGCTTTCCTGGCGTTGAAATTAAATCACGCCTGTTCAGACATTACCCCTTGGGTAAGCTGGGCTCACACATGGTGGGCTATATTGGGCGCATTAACGATAAAGACATTGAAAACCTGAAAAACGATGGGGTCTACTCCAACTACAAAGGCTCAGATCATATCGGCAAAAGTGGGCTAGAGCAGTTTTATGAACAACAACTGCATGGCGTGACCGGATTTCAGCAAGTTGAGATTGACGCTGACGGCCACGCCGTGCGGGTGCTATCTAGCAACGCACCTATCCCTGGTGACAATCTGATTTTATCAGCAGACAGCAAGCTACAGGAAATTGCAGAAACTGCATTCGGCGAGAGGCGCGGTGCACTGGTCGCCATCAATCCTAAAACAGGCGAGGTGTTGACTTATGTCAGCCAGCCTACGTTCAACCCCAATCTATTTGTGGATGGTATTGATAGCGAGAACTGGAAATTACTCAACGAGTCTTTAGATAAACCTTTAATTAACCGACCTCTGCGCGGTATTTATCCACCGGGCTCTACCTTCAAGCCATTTGTGGCATTGGCTGGTCTCGAGGCCGGGAAGCGTAACCCGCCATTTGCCATTCAGGATGGCGGCTTTTTCACGCTAGCTGGCAGCAGCCACCGCTACCGAGACTGGAAACCAAGCGGGCATGGCATGGTGGATATGCAAAAAGCCATTACCGTTTCTTGTGATACGTTCTTCTATGGTCTAGCCATGGAGCTGGGTATTGAGAGGCTCACATCGTTTGTCAGCCACTTTGGATTTGGCAGAAAGTCCGACTTAGATATCAAGGGCGAAATTGGCGGGCTACTGCCTACACCTGAGTGGAAAAAACGTCGCTACAAACAGCCCTGGTACCCTGGTGAAACCGTGATTGTCGGCATTGGCCAAGGCTACACTTTGGTCACACCGTTGCAACTGGCACAGGCGACTGCAATTTTGGCCAACAATGGGGTCGCCATGAAGCCGCATTTAGTCACTAAGATCCAGAATGGCTTAACCGGCAAGCAAATGGATATCCCCACCATAGTGCAAGACCATATTGAGCTGAATCCTGAAAATATGGCCATTGTAAAACGCGGCATGGTGGACGTCACGTTGCCAGGCGGCACTGCGGCAAGCGTGGGCGCAAATGCACCTTATTCCATCGCGGCAAAAACGGGTACCGCACAAGTGATTGGCATTAAGCAAAACGAAAAATACAACGAGCATGGCATGAACGAGCGCCACCTTGATCATGCCTTGTTTATTGCATTTGCGCCCGCCGAAGACCCCACCATTGCCGTAGCAGTCATTGTAGAAAATGGCCGCCATGGCGGCTCCACCGCAGGGCCAATCGCAAGAAAAGTCATGGATTATTATTTACTAGGAAAAATGCCAGCCATTGAGCCAGTAGCACTTGCTGCCCCTGTGCCAGCAAGTGCTACTGGCACCGCAACCATTCCAGAAGAAGAGCCTCATGATTAGTAAATTATTTCACTTTCTATTCAAGCACTTCGATTCATTCCTGATGGCTTGTCTATTTTTCGCACTGTTATTAAGTCTTTTCGTCTTATACAGCGCATCAGGCCAAGACATTTCGCGTATTTATGCGCAAGGTTTCAACGTGTTAGCCGCTCTTGGCGCCATGTGGCTAGCGGCCAATATTTCACCACTGAATCTAGAGCGTGCTGCACGGCCGCTATATATCCTAGGCATGTTGTTGCTAATTGCCGTTGCGCTATTTGGCACCATTAGCCACGGTGCGCGTAGATGGTTAAATTTAGGCTTTATGCAAATACAGCCATCGGAGCTGATGCGGATTGCGGTACCGATGATGCTCGCCTGGTATTTTGCCAGCAGGGAGGGTAAATCCAGTGCCAGTAATTTTGTGATTGGTAGCCTGCTGCTAGCCTTTCCTGTAGCACTGATTATGAAGCAACCGGACTTAGGCACGTCTTTATTAATCGCGTCCTCCGGTTTCTATGTGTTATTTCTTGCTGGCTTAAGCTGGCGCTTTTTATTAGTGGCATCAGCCTCGTTGCTAGCTTTAATGCCTGTGTTTTGGTCGTTATTACATGATTACCAAAGAAAGCGGATTGAGATATTGTTTGACCCCACCCAAGATCCATTAGGTGCGGGCTACCATACCATTCAGGCCATTATTGCGATTGGCTCTGGCGGCAGCGCAGGCAAGGGCTGGCTTAATGGCACACAAACACAGTTAGACTTTTTACCCGAACGCACCACCGATTTTATCTTTGCAGTATTCAGCGAGGAGTTTGGCTTTTTAGGCAATATGCTATTGCTTACTTTATTTAGCTTAATTATCGCGCGCGGCTTGGTGATTGCCTCGCAGGCGCAAAACACTTTTTCCAGATTATTAGCCGGTAGTATCACGCTTAACTTTTTCTCGTATGCGTTCGTCAACATGGGCATGGTAAGCGGCATTTTACCGGTAGTTGGTGTACCATTACCCCTCATTAGCTACGGCGGCACCTCATTGGTGACCCTGTATCTGGGGTTTGGTATTTTGATGAGTATACACACCCATAAAAAACTCGTTGCAACCTAGCTGCTTGCATGACAGAGGAGAAATTTAATGGCTACTTTCCAAAAGAGCTTCATCATTTTATGCATGGCGTTATTAACTGCCTGTGCCGGTACATCTAACACCAAACCAGAATCAAGCAACGCAAAGAACACTGCGGCCAAACAGTCCAATGGCTCGAGCAAGGGTGGCGGCTATTACCTTGATGATGGTCCCGGTGACAACACCTCTATTGATTTTGACAGCATCCCGGATGCGCAGCTTAAAACCGAAAAACCACTGGTCAGCAGCAACAAGCCTTATCAAGCTTTAGGTCAAAAATACGTGCCAATGACCAGCTATGCACCTTATAGCAAAGAAGGTGTCGCCTCATGGTACGGCAAACGCTATCACGGCAGAAAAACCTCCAGCGGTGAAGTTTACGATATGTATGGCATGTCTGCCGCTCACACAACTTTACCGATTCCTAGCTTTGTTAAAGTCGTCAACCCAGCCAATGGCAAGGCTGTGATTGTGCGAGTCAATGACCGCGGTCCATTCAAACATGACCGATTAATTGACCTATCCTACGCGGCAGCCTATAAATTAGGTCTAGTTGCTAACGGTAGCGGCAAGGTTGAGGTCACCGCAATTGACACCAGCCCAGAAGCTTTAAGGAATACTGCCAACATTACCGTTGCAAAGGCGGAACTAACCAATATAAACACCACTCCAACCCCGGAGCAAAATAGCCCAAGTATTACAGCTAGTCCGTTGGTTTCAGAATCAGCCGTCAGCAACAACGAAATACGCACTTCTAGTTACTACGTGCAAGCTGGCGCCTTCAAACATGAGGCAAACGGTGAACTGTTACAAAAGAAAATTCTTGACCTTGACCTTGCAGGCGATGCCGCTGTGACTAACGTGTATAATAATGGTTTACACCGCGTTAGATTAGGCCCTTTTGCTAACAAAAAAGAGGCTGACATCCATGCAAACAAAGTACGTAATCAACTCAACATTTCCGCAATTGTTACCAATCAGTAAAGCTACACATTGAATCTCATGCATATCATCAAAAAACACGTTCTCACCCGCATTATTAGCGTATCTACACTAGCAATTACCCTAGCTGCCGCATCGTTTACCAACTTGGCTCATGCCGGTGCAGCCCAAATTGCACCACCGCCAAGCTTAGCGGTTAAAGCATATTTGCTTAAAGACTTTAACAACAACTACGTTATCGCACAAAACAATGCCAGCATGCGCGTGGAGCCAGCTTCACTCACCAAAATCATGACCGCGTATTTGGCATTTAAAGCAGTTAAAAATGGCCACCTGCAACTCAGCCAAACGCTGCCCGTCAGTGAGCATGCTTGGAAAACAGAAGGTTCAAAAATGTTTATTGAGCCAAACAAACCAGCAACGGTTGATGAGCTATTACACGGCATGATTATTGTGTCAGGTAATGATGCGTCGATTACCCTCGCAGAAGGCATTGCAAGCTCTGAGCCATTATTTGCACAAATGATGAACAAAGAGGCAGAGCGCCTAGGCATGAAGAATACCCACTACATGAACGCTACCGGCCTGCCAGACCCTCAGCACTACACTACCGCAGAAGACCTAGCAACCTTGGCAATCGCGCTGATTCGTGACTTTCCAGAAGAATACAAACGCTTATACTCTGTGAAGGAGTATGCGTACAACAATATCAAGCAGCCTAACCGCAACCGTCTATTATGGCTAGACCCTAATGTGGACGGCATGAAAACCGGCCATACTGAATCTGCAGGTTATTGCTTAATTTCAACCGCAAAACGCGACAATACGCGTTACATCTCAGTCATACTAGGTGCGCCGACCGACACAGCGCGCGCAACAGAAAGCCAAAAATTACTAAACTACGGTTTTCAGTTCTTTGACTCAACCTTGGTATATAAACAAAATAAACCTGTGAGCAAGCTTAAAGTTTGGAAAGGTGAAGTGAATGAAATTAACTCCACCACTGCCAATGACCTGTACCTGACATTGCCTAAAGGTGAGTATGCCAACGTAAAAGCCATTGCTTCAAGCACTCAGCCACTGATCGCCCCTATCAAAAAAGGTCAGGTGATTGGGCAAGTTAAATTTGTATTAAATGGCAGAACCATTAGCGAGCGCCCATTAGTCGCGGACAGATCAGTCGCGACTGCAGGCTTGTTCGGCCGTGCCTGGGACTCTATTAAACTACTGATGCAGTAAGTGTGATCACGATGACCGATATTGACCCGCAAACCACACCGCCACTTATCGAGTTTCCATGCAGTTTTCCCATCAAAGTGATGGGTGAGACGCAAGAAATATTCTCCACGACGATTATTGGCTTGATTCAAACCATCGTGCCTAGCTTTAGTGCTGAGCATGTGGAAATGCGCGCCAGCACTAACGGCAAATACATTAGCCTGACATGCTCGGTTGATGTAGTTTCACAAGCCCAGCTTGATGATGTTTATCGCTTATTAACTGCGCATCCTTTAGTGAAATACACGCTTTAAGATGCACATCATCTTGCGATGTTAAGCAATATTATCGTTAGAAATTTAGGCATCACCTCATTTGAAGCGACATGTGAGGCGATGCAGCAGTTCACTGCGGCACGCACGGCTGAGTCAGCTGATGAAATATGGCTCACCGAGCACTCGCCGGTTTACTCTCTAGGACTTAACCGTAAGCAGGTCGCACCACCATCGCGGCATGACATTGCCGTTGTGAATACAGATCGCGGTGGCAAAATTACCTATCACGGGCCAGGACAAGTCATCCTTTACGTATTGTTAGACTTATCGAGGCGCCATCTCAATATACGCAGTTTGGTCAGCCTGCTAGAACATACAGTGATAGAATTACTGGCGCAATACAAGGTACATGCAGTAGCAAAAGCTGATGCGCCCGGCGTTTATGTCAGCTTGGCAAACGCACACGAGGCAAAAATAGCATCACTAGGCTTACGGGTTAAGAACAACTACTGCTATCACGGCCTCAGCCTGAATATAGATATGGATTTAAGCCCATTTAGTGCCATTGACCCTTGCGGCTATAAAGGGCTAGCAGTGACACAAACTAAAGATCTCGGCATTAATGCCAATATACAAACCATTGGTGAGCAGCTTGTAACAATGCTTGCCAGCAAACTAGAGCATTTGTATGACGAACGTAACCCCTAACAAAACACCCAAAGTTGCTGGTGTAAAAGAAATTGACGCGGCAAAAACGTCGCGCATACCGATTAAAATCATTCCGCAGCCAGTTCAGCGCAAACCTGACTGGATACGCATGAAAGTACCTGATGGCGAGCGCTATCAGGAGATTAAGCGTGTGCTACGCGAGAATAATCTACATACGGTATGTGAAGAAGCAAGCTGCCCCAATATTGGTGAATGCTTTAGTGGCGGCACCGCCACCTTCATGATTTTGGGCGACATTTGCACACGCCGTTGCCCATTTTGCGATGTAGCACACGGCAAACCGTTGCCGCCAGACCCTAATGAACCTGAAAATCTGGCAAAAACCATTGCACAGATGCGCTTAAACTACGTAGTGATTACCAGTGTAGATCGTGACGACCTGCTAGATGGTGGCGCCCAGCATTTTGTTGACTGTATTCATGCAGTACGTGCCCACTCACCCAATATCAGAATTGAAATCTTGGTGCCAGATTTCCGTGGCCGCTTAGATGTTGCACTGGAGATTCTGCGTAAAGCGCCACCTGATGTGATTAACCATAATCTGGAAACCATCCCTAGGCTGTATAAACAGGCAAGACCAGGCTCTGACTACCAAAACTCATTAAACTTATTAAAAGTATTTGGTGAGATGTACCCGCACGTACCGACTAAATCAGGCTTGATGTTAGGCTTGGGCGAAACAGATGAAGAAATTTTAGCAGTGATGCAAGATTTACGCGCACACAATGTGAGCATGCTCACATTGGGGCAATATCTACAGCCTAGCGTGCACCACTTACCGGTGATGCGCTATGTAGAACCACACATTTTTGAAACTTTAAAACAAAAAGCTGACATGATGGGCTTTAATAATACAGCCAGTGGCCCCATGGTAAGAAGTAGCTATCATGCTGACGCTCAGGCACATCAAGTCATCACTTAACGACAGGGCTCAAGTATCAGCGATAACCTCTAAAATAACCGCGTTAAAGTTTTAAAAAAGGAAAATATGGTTCCGCATTTAACAACAGCACTTAATGGCCCACTGTTATCTCTAGAAAAAAGCATGCTAAATGCCATGCCAAAAATTGAGCATTGGTTTCGTACACAATGGTTAGATCATGCAGCACCATTTTACGCGTCGGTTGATTTACGCAACGCTGGTTTTAAATTAGCACCGGTTGATACCAATTTGTTTCCCGGTGGCTTTAACAACCTTAATCCTGATTTTTTACATTTAAGCGTGCAGGCAGCGATGGTTGCAGTTGAAAAAATCTGTCCGGAAGCCAGCCGTTTACTTATCATTCCTGAGAATCACACCCGCAATACTTATTATCTACGCAATGTTGTGGAGCTCGCCAATATACTAAAGCAAGCGGGGATGGATGTAAGAATCGGCTCTATCTCTCCGGAAATCACTGAACCCACAGTGCTAGAAACGCATGACGGCCAGCCGTTATTGTTAGAGCCAGTGGTGCGTGAAGGCAATCGCCTCAAACTGGCGGCGGCTAAACTCGGCGACACCAATCTTAGTGAATTTGATAGCTGTGCCATTCTGCTAAACAATGACCTATCTGGCGGCATTCCTGACATCCTGCAGAATTTAGAACAAAATCTAATCCCACCGCTATATGCGGGTTGGAGCACACGCAGAAAATCACAACATTTTGCTGCCTACAATCGGGTAGCACGTGAGTTTTCAGACCTGTTAGGCATCGATGAGTGGCTATTGAACCCATATTTTGAAACCTGCGGTGAAATTGACTTTAATGCTAGAACCGGTGAGGACTGCCTCGCAGCCAAAGTAGAATCATTACTTGAAAAAATTAAAATCAAATACGCAGAATACGGCGTGACACAAGAGCCATTTGTGATTGTAAAAGCCAATGCCGGCACCTATGGCATGGGCATTATGACCGTAAAATCGCCAGAAGATGTGCGTGGCCTCAATCGTAAAGCACGCAACAAAATGTCCGTGATTAAAGAGGGCTTAGAAGTCACTGAGGTGATTATCCAAGAGGGTGTTTACACGTTCGAAAGCATCAATGATGCGGTTGCAGAACCAGTCGTCTATATGATGGATCACTTTGTGATTGGCGGCTTCTATCGTGTACACACAGGCAGAGGTGTGGATGAAAACTTAAATGCGCCCGGCTCACATTTTGTACCGTTAGCGTTTGAGAAGCCCTGTACCTTACCCGACTGTGCGGGCTCACCCGATGCCACCCCTAACCGTTTTTATGCGTATGGCGTTGTTGCGCGCTTAGCATTACTAGCTGCCGCCATCGAACTACAAGAACAAGACCCACTTAACCAATAAAACCGGCACCTATGAAACTAGTCTTTATTCTGGACCCGCTCGCAAGCTTAAAAAGCTATAAAGATACTAGCCTTGCTATTATGCGCGAGGCCAGTCAGCGCGGACATGAGCTATTCGTGAGTTTGCAGCACGATCTTTTTCTGCGCGGCGCGCAGGCCAGAATTAACGTGCAGCAGTTTAACTTTACCGACCAAAGTTATGTGACCTCAGAAAAAGCGGAGTTCGCGCCCAGTGAGTTTAACGCCATCATCATGCGTAAAGATCCGCCATTTGATAACGAGTATCTTTACAGTACCTACCTACTTGAAATAGCAGCCCAACAAGGGGCACATGTATTTAACAACCCTAGTACGATTCGTGGTTGGAATGAAAAACTCTCAGTCACGCGCTTTCCGCAGTTTGCGCCAGAGTTCTTAGTCACTGCCAACCAAGTATTAATCCGTGAGTTTCTCAACACGCATACCGATATTGTGGTTAAACCTTTAGATGGAATGGGTGGCAGCAGTATTTTCCGCCTGACATTACAAGACCCCAATATCAGTGTGATACTAGAAACCATTACCCAGTTTGGCACGCAAACCGTGATGGCACAGCGCTACCTGCCAGCGATTGTGCAAGGTGATAAGCGCATCATTGTGATTGATGGTGAGCCATTACCTTATGCACTGGCACGGATTCCGATGGCGGGAGAGACACGCGGCAACTTAGCTGCAGGCGGCACTGGCGTTGCACAGCGGCTCACGGAGCGTGACCGTGAAATTGCATCCACTGTTGGTAAAGTGTTAAAACAAGCAGGCTTGTTCTTGGTTGGCCTAGACGTGATTGGTGAGCATCTCACCGAAATCAATGTCACCAGCCCTACTGGCATGGTGGAAATTTCCAAACAAACCGACTGCAACCCTGCCAGCATCTTTATGGATGCGTTAGAGCAGCGACAGCATCCATAAATGCGTAAAGGATTAAGGCCCTTATTGATTGTAGCGGCATGCTGCACAGCAATATGGGGGCTCATTGCTTACAACCAACCTCAGCTCTACCACAGCCAAAGCTACGTGTTTGGCACACTGGTTGATATCAGCATTTATGGCGAGCCTGAAGAACGCGCCAGAACGCTGACCAATCATATTCTGCAAGACTTCCAACACTTACATCAGCAGCTACATGCGTGGAAGCCATCAACAGATAAGCAAGCCCATGAACTGGGCGCCCTTAACGCTGCCTTCGCCACGGGCCAGAAGCCCATCAACATCAGTCCTCGCATGACTGAAATCTTGCTCGACGCAACCAAGCTATCACAGCAGTCTAATGGTTTATTCAACCCTGGCATCGGCCATTTGATTGGCGCCTGGGGCTTTCAGCGTGATGAATTGAGTGCTGTGAATATAGATAAAGCGCATATCAACAACCTAGTTAAGACTAATCCGCGCATGCCAGATATCGTCATTGACAACAATAAGGCTTACAGTAAAAATCCAAATGTAAAACTTGATTTAGGTGGTTATGCCAAAGGTTATGCGTTAGATCAGGCGGCAGATTATTTACGCCAGCAACAGGTGAACAATGCACTCATCAACATCGGTGGCAATATCATTGCACTTGGTCAACATGGCAATACACCCTGGCGCGTAGGCATACAGCACCCGCGTAAACCCACGGCCATTGCCACACTGGAGTTAGCCGACGGCTGGGCAATTGGCACCTCTGGCGATTATCAACGTTACTTCATGCTGAACGGCAAGCGTTACTGTCATATTATCGACCCGCGCACAGGCTACCCAGTACAGCATACACAGGCCGTTACCGTATTAATTCCACCGCAAGCAGCGCATAGCTCACAAGCCGGCGTGTTATCTGACGTTGCATCCAAGCCGATTTTTATTGAACCATTTGCAAGAAAATCAACCATCGCAGCAACTCTGGGCGTTCAACATTACATGGTGATTGATCAAGCCTCACAAGCATTTGTCACCCCAGAAATGCAAACCAAGCTCACTTGGCTAGATGTAGACTTTAAGAAGCATTTGCATGTTCAAGCTACCACACTACATTAAAACCAGAATTAAAACCAAAACCCGCGTCATGCGGATTGGTGATTGGTGCGTAGTCAGCGCTGGCATTGTTCTGGTGGTGGTATTGTTTCAACAATTATGGTCGCACGAGGAAGCAACCCGTGTACAAATTCGGCTTGGTGACACCATATACGGCACATATAGCCTCAACCAGCAACGAGAAATTCATGTGCAGGGCGCCATTGGCGCTGCCACCGTGAGCATCATGAATGGTAAAGCGAGATTTTCCCAATCACCATGCCATAATCAATACTGCGTACACCAAGGCTGGTTATCACGCTCCGGTCAGGCCGCATTGTGCTTACCTAATCAACTCAGTTTAGAACTGATTGGTGAAACAAAGCATTATGACTCGCTCAACTATTAAGCACTAGTATTACGCAGTAAATCTCATACACGACAAATCTATAGATGCGCGATTAACGATGCAGATCAAAACCACCATAGAAGACCACCGCATTGCTAAACTAGCTACCGTAGCCATTGCGTTGCATATGCTAGAGGCCGTGATTCCATCACCGCTTCCCGGCGTGAAACCGGGCATCGCAAACATTGTGACCTTATATGTATTATTTAAATATGGCTTTGCCAGCGCAGCTTGGGTGAGCATACTCCGGGTATTTGCGAGCAGCCTGTTACTAGGGCAGTTTCTATCACCAACTTTTATACTTAGCCTAGCCGGCGCCTTGCTGAGTCTAGGTGTATTATGGTTAAGTACGCACTTACCAAAAAAGCACTTCGGCACGGTATCGTTAAGCATATTTGCGGCCTTTGCACACATTGCAGGGCAATTGATTATAGTTAGGCTATGGTTGATTCCACATGCCAGTTTGGCTTACTTAGTCCCCATTTTTGCCATCGCTACGCTGTTTTTCGGGCTAATCAATGGCATCATTGCCCACAAGTTACTCTATAATGAAATATCAATCACAGACACCTCACCTAGAGGTAGCCATCACTAGCTAAACAACCAAATGTTTCATACCCTTAAATCACATGCTAAAGCTCATAAAGCCTTTATAGCTGCTGTGATGGTGTCTTTGCTATTGCATACGCTATTCTTATCCGAGTTCTCTTTCACACTGCCAGACATGGGTGATGATCATCAGCCTCTCAATGTGCAACTAGTGCAAGCACTATCACCCGCCGTGGTAAGCAAAACCACAGAAAAAATTACACCAAAACCCAAGCCAGAAAAAACTGAAACTGCTAGTACAGAAAGTGCCGAGCCTGTTGATAGCATCGACACGTCAAGAGAAGACGAAATTGACTTTCCTGCAACAGACGACTCAGATACACCAATGCCGCAAGTAGAGCCAGAGCCTGTTAAGCAAAATGATATTCCCGCATCTATAGAGCCATCAATATCCGAGCAAGCGTCGCTGATATTAACACCCCAGTATATAGAAACAGAATTTGATGTGTTTCAAGGCGAGAGTAAAAGTATAGTAGGTAGTGCGCGCATCACCTTCAATATAGACAAGTCCGGCAGTTATTCAATCAAAAGTACTATTGAAGCCCAGGGCATAACCGCGCTATTTTTTCAGAACCTAGTGCAGGAAAGCCAAGGCTCTGTGACTGAGACTGGTTTAAAACCAAACTATTACTCTTATCGATACGGCAACAAAAAATCGCAAACTGCTAACTTCCACTGGGCTGACGATACATTGACGTTGCGCACAGAAAAGAGCGAGAAAACCGAAAAATTAGAAACTGGCACACAAGACTTATTAAGCTTTATGTACCAGTTTATGTTCACGCCGCCTTTGGCGTCCAACGCGATTAACATTACCAATGGTAAAACATTGCGTAACTACAATTACCGCTTTGAGGGTGAGGAAATCATCTACTCAAAAATTGGTGCACTAAATGCAATCCATTTAATCAAAACTAGCGCAAATAATGAAGAGAAAACAGAATTATGGCTAGCCACAGACTACAAGAACTTACCGATAAAAATCCGTAAGACTGAGAAGAACGGTAGTGTGATTGAACAGGTAATCATAGGTATTAATACTAAACCAGCTTTAAAACTACCAGAACCTGATGTTACTTGGTAGCATTAAAAAATAAAGAGCGGCTTCGCCGCTCTTTATTTTTTAAACAATTACTACTTAATCCAGCAGTTCTCGCCAAATCGCCCGTTTACTTTGGAACTTGGCATTCCCACTACCAAACTCCGTGGCTACAGGTTCAAATTTTGCGTCTGCGGTTACCGCAGAAACCACTGGCTTACCCGCAATATACATCACATTGAAGCCAACAATTGGCGCATTTGTTTTCGTTGAAACCAGTCCTGTAGAGAGGTTTGGCGGCTTACCACTATCATAACTAAAGAAATTAAAGTAGCTATAACCACCCGGGCTACAAACCGCATTTGACGGTATTGTAGTCGGCACTAGTAGCGTACCAGCAACTAGCTGCCCTGCCACATTTTGCCGTTCAGCCGCAGTGGTCGTATCAGAGGCTCCAGGCACGTAGAAATTTACAAACCAGCCATCACCATTAGCCATATCCACACTATTTGCCGAGCCTGTGCGCGTGTTGCTTGGTGCACTTAGTGTTTGCTCCACCAGAGTATTACGCGGATTATCAATGGTTGGGCCATCGCTATCTTTAATTGCATAAAGTGTCTGTTGTTGCTTATCGGTAAGGTCGTTTATTTCAAGATACTTACCCGTCCCGACAAAAACAACGCGATTCTCGCCAACTTTACCTAGCTCTGGCCGTGTGGTAATAGGCTGCCCATTTTTTTGAGCATCTCTCAATATAGCCACCAGTTTAGGGTTAGGGCTAGATGGTGTAGCGCCAATATCAAAACGCCATAAATTCCCCAATAAATCCCCACCATAAATCCAATGGGCGACATTTTCTTTCTCAGCATCTGCAACATCAGACCAAGCAGAAATCTCAGCCAAGCCACTTGGCGTTACATCTTCACCCGCACTAGTACTAATATTTGGAACTAACGAAGTACCAGTGAGCGCATTCAACACATATAAAACTCCTTTACCACTCTCACTGCCGCCACCATTATTGTAACCAGAGGTTAATACCACCACCCATTTATTTTCAGGTGTTTTGGTAATCACAGGGTTACCGAAGCTATAACCCATATTGTTATCCATGCGCGTGCAACCTACGCAATCACTATTACCAAACTCCCATAAAAGAATCGGTGAATCTGGGTTAGTAATATCTAAAGCATAGTACCCTTTGCCACCACCATTCAGGCCGCCAACTAAAATCGTTTTCCAGCTACTACCATCATATACATCAGAAACAATAGGGTCACCATTCACATAATGCGCATGCATAGTTGCGTAATTTTTATCAGCCAGCTTCCACATATTAGGGATCACCATACTGGGCACATAAGCCCAACGCTCCTCGCCTGTATCTGCATCAAAAGCGTGCAACATGCCGTCATTAGTACCAATATATACCGTCTTACCCCTGCTTACATCTATGCCACTAGGGTAGTTATTTTCACTATACTTAAATACCGGCACACCCACAAACACTGGAGATGACTCAAGCGCATCGCCCAAAAATGCCTCGCGATAACGGAACAGGCGATTCACAGGCGTGTTGGTACCTCGGTCTTCATACGTAGTATCTCCACGCAAGAAGTTCACTAAATTGGTTTCTTTAGCATTTGGCTGTTGTGTACCTGCATCCAATGACGTCCATTGGCTCAACTTAGGTGCCAGATAAGTTTGCTGGAAGTAAGACTGTTGAACAGCTGTCATATTTGTATAAGTAAAATCTGCAAGCGCGCCAGATTTATTCATAAGCACGCGCCTAGTCCCTGAGGCAATCGTCTTTGCCATGGTACCAAGGCGAGCAGCCTTCACCTCAACCTTGCAACTAGTCCCATCCATGATGCCGTCAACAGGGCAACTGCTAGCATTTGGTGTAACACAATAATAAATACTACTGCTGCTAGTTGGCTCAGCGACGATAGAGCTAGGTGCCGGGCACGGAGCATTCACAATATCTTCAACAGACCATACTGCGGACTCACTCACCTCGCCAGTAGTCGTATTAATGGTGCGTTTTTCTAAGTTGCCAGTCCACTTGACCGTAGTGTAACTGGCCAGATATGCAAAGTTATCGCCTGCCACAGGGTTAAGCGTACTAGTCGCCGCTGCGGCACCTGCACCGATTTTTGCATTAATTTGGGAAAGCGCCTCAGTTAAGCCCTTGGTAAGCTGTGCTGGGTCTTTGGCGCTGAAATACGTACCCTGCCCATTGACTGCCGCATGCCAGAGGTCATCTACTGCGCTTTCACTGTCTTTAGCAGGCACCGGCCAATACACTGTAGGGCTACCTAATTTATTTTTAAGCTTATAAAAATCCCCTGATGTAGCAGTTTTATAATCACTGTTATACATTAAAGTACCGTCAATACCCAGACCTAAGGTAAACGTAGTCATGTGTTGCTTCGGGTTATTATCGGTGCCGCTTACAAATACGTTATTCTCGCAAACATCCAACCCCAGTGGGCCAGTGCAGTTGCTTAGGTCTGTGGTACGCAAGTCAGTGTCATAATAATATTTAGCCACATCGGCCAAACTATTGGAGCTGGCGGTCGGACCTTCATTCATTGGGCGCGCGACAGACGTCCCACCATCCTTATTTCCTACCTGACCAGTACCTGCGACATCTTTCACATCAGCATCAGTGTCTGTATTCCAATAACCATCCGTTGTTAACAATGCAAAATTCTGCTGGCAAGAGTATTGCACCGGGTCTGAGGAACCTATAGGCTTTTTCCCTGCGTAAATTCTGCCAACCAGTGAAAGCGCAGAGCGTAAAGGAGTACCGTTATCAGGTGCAATGCCAAACAGCTTGGAGTACCACTGCTCTTTTTGGCTACCAACACCGGCATCAAACTTGTTGATTGGCAAATAACTGGTACTTTGAATTGTGATAAAACCAACCCTATATCGACTATCAATCGGTTTAAAAGCTAAGCTTGCGGCAGTTTTCATTGCCTGCATACGTGTACGGTAGTAGGTATACCAATTAGCAAAATTGGTCATTTCCTGCACATAACTACAAGTAGCACCACAATCGGTACGTGCTGCTGACTTAGGATAACTATTAGTTGTAGAAACAATATCGGTACGGGTAAAAGTATAAGGTGGCGCAGATGAGCCGGTTACACCTCCAGCAGCAGCGTTAATACTTCCTACACCAGCACCGTTTGCAAAACCAGTCACAACTATAGTGCCATTACCAGCTGCACCAGCTGCCAATGTTGAAGTAATCACAACCCTAGCGCCACTTACTGTTGCTGTATATTCTGGATTTGATGTACAACTATTAATTTTATTCGCTATGGCTGTTGCAAGTGCAGCATACCTGTCCGAGTTAGTCCCAGATGAGGAGTTTGACACCGCAGCCCCACAACCTGTACCGGTACCTCCCATAATTTCAATATCATGCACTGTAACGCTAGTTACAGTCGCATTAGCATTTTTCGTGGCTCCAGTAACATCAAAGCGTCCTGAAGCGGCAACAGCATTTACACTTACTCCTACGTAACGCGGATAAACATAAGTACCCGAGCGCGTTGACTTACAAGTGGTCAAGGCAGTATCACTACACCAGCGTGACTTAGCCGGGAAGCTATAACTGACACCCGCTACGGTTGTTGGTGTAGAAGATAAGACACAATTGACCAGCTCAGACTCACTACAATACTCGGTTGGCACCACAGAGTAGTAATACGGAGCACCAGTTACTTTAATTACATTGGCGAGTGTAAGTGCAGTCACCTTCCGATCTGGTAGCCCCGAAGTACGCCCATATTTAAAGGTTGTGTTGGGATATAAGTAGTCACTATTCTTGCGGCATACATTGGTGTTGGTCAAGTCGCTGTTACTAGGGGTCCTCGTAGTGCACCAAACACGATCAGGATAGCTAGTTGTGAGATCAACATAATTAGCTGACGCCAATAACTGCGTAGTATTTTGCTGATTGTAAGAGTCTGTCCTTACATTGGTCGGTGTGGTTTGGTCACCTCTACTTGCACCATCTGCATTCACACCGGGTGTATAGCGAATTGCCGGATTATAATACTGGCTATTGATATCACTACTCATGTAAGGTACATCACCCACCATACACAGATCAAGTATGCGGTTTGCACCACTGACCACGCCAGGGAACACATCGCCCACTGTACCATTTGAATCATATGTTCCATCATCACCACTATCACGGCAGTTTCTATCATTGTCGACTGGGTTATTATTGATATCACTAATGTAATCTGGTGTGTAATCCTGCTTCATACTGCCAGAGTTATCCAAAATAAACATCAAGTTGGGTAGCACATTGGTGGTCGTAGCGTTTGCCAAAGGTACAGTGGCTAAATCAACCGTGGCAGCATGTACCGATAGCGGCAACATACCGCCCAAAAGTAACCAGCCCGCTATTGAAAAAGACGCTAACAAGGACTGTATATAGTTTTTCATGATTTAATCCTAATAAACAAATGCTTGCGTAAAGCTAAGCGTATTTCTGGGGCCAGTTACCCGTACCGTAACTCTGTACATTGGCTGATCACCCGCACTAGACGGCGTCCCACCAGCATTGCCATATTGCTTGATAGCTTGTGACCCTGGGCTGGTTGATGCAGCACCCAGCAAGCACTTATCTTTTGCCTTGTACAAGCCGGTAGTCGGCAACACTGTACCAACAACACACATTCTCTCCACGACATAACTAATGGTATTGCCACTGCTATCTTTGCCCGCACTTATACCATCACCAGTAGCCAAGCTATAACCAGTAGTAAAGCGCGCCTTTGCATCGTCTTGAGGCGATGCATAATAACCGGTATTCACGTTATCACTATTAAGTGCTGTTGTTTGATTCGCATCCAGCCACTTAATGGCTGTTTCAACTCCCGCATCTGCAGATGCAGTTGCCGATTGTTTAAATGCTAAATTTCCGGCAATTAATGTATTGGTATCAACAGACCGAATCAATGCCACCGCGGCAAGTGACATCACGACGAGCGCCATGAGTGCGAAAAACAACACCACGCCATTTTGTTTGCGCATCTTGTTTTGTGTACCGCTCACTTGCCGCAACGCTGCAGAAAGAGAGCTAATTTTATTAAGTGAGTTCATGGTGAATTTACTCATAATACGTTTTTTGACCAAATAATATTACGCAGCGGAATAATGGTTTCGTAAACGCGATAGCGGTAACGCTGCCAATCTTCAATCGTCGTCAAGTTAATCACTGGCGCCGGTGAGCCCGCTTCATCAGGCCAGGCAACAGGGGCATTTGAGGTCACTGTTTCTTTTTCCAACTGTCCATTTCTAGCCACTACCGCCACGCGCACTGCCTTAATGCGATTTCTATTTGCAACAGTTAATCCTGCCGCAGACCAGATGCCGCTCGCATCAACCCAAGATGTCACCTTGTTATTATTTGCTGTGTCCGAAATACCGTACTGAGCCTGCATGCTCACAACTTCTGCCACACTCGGCTGACCATTACGCTCTAGCATGCTATTATTGACGCCATAGCCGACCGCACTCCAATTGCCCAAACAGAACAGGCTAGCGCCAGATTTTGCAGCATTCGCCACCTTCCCACCGCCATCAACGGCAACTGTGACTTTAGTGGTGGCAGTAACCGTTCTGATTTTTGTCATTGCACAAACACCCTGATTCACAATCATAGCGACGTGGTTAACCTTGCAGCCCATGTTGTTATCAACAACAATTTCCGGCAATGCGGCAGGGTTACTTGAGATCAGTGAAGAAAATCCACCCATAGGCGCATCACCATAACGTACAGTAATCTGATCACTACCAGTACCGCCATCTACTATGGTAATCGGGAACATATCAAAGTCTTCAACAAAAGGCGTGTCTGGGTCATCGTACGAAGGCGATGGACTGCATTGCATGGGTGAACCTTTGGGGTCAATTTCTGGTAAGCCAAATCCAGCTATTTGCACGTCTCGCTGGATATTATAAAGCGCAATATTGCCGTTGGTTTGTGCATCTGCTGTACCGGTAGTGCTGCGTTTTTGGCCTTCAAAGACTGAGAAAACTTGCATAATCACCAGAGTAACCAACATACCAATTGCTAGACCAACCATAATCTCAATCAGGCTGAATCCAAGCTGATAGGTGCTTACGTTTTTGGGTTTGTAGCCATCAGGATGCAGGATATTTGCATCATTTTTTCTAGTATTGGTTAGCATCTAAAAGGCCTCGGACTCAATATTTATCAATTACCGATTAATTTGGTAAAACTTTAACAATCGAAGCATTCATCACCACATTATGCTCTTCAGCATCCCCTGGAGCCTGCCAAGTCACTGTTACCACAAATTGATTTAAATTAGGTTGTGTTACGCTACGCTTACCATTAGGTAATAATTGAGGGATTGCCGTTTGATTTTCCAAGTAACTAATCGCATTATCAGAGTCTGCCCACATTTGACCTATTCTTTGTTGCGCCACATAACTGGCATCCGCACGATACTTAGTATTACTAGTATTACTTAGCATTGTCCCCTGCAAGCCCACTAATGCAAGAATACCCATAGAAAAAATTACTATGGCAATTAACGCCTCAAGCAACATTGCCCCTTGTTGTGCTCTAGCACTGCGCATATTGGCAGGTAAGCGCTTGTTCAGAAAGTTTGCAGTATTATTCACCTTATACCTCATTACACATTTAGCATTTGCGCGAATCGTTTGAAGATTGCGCAACAGCAGGATCACACATTCTGACATTCCCACCTACGCCAACCGTAATACGCAAGGCACGGCTACCAGATACAAGCGTAGAGTTAATGTCAACCGATGTAAATGACGCTGGGGTAGTGGAGCCTAAGTTAGTAAAAACAACGGAAGTTTGTGCCGCTGGCGTTGTTAAAACAGTGATATTGGCGGTAGAGCCTTCGTTTTGACTACGGCTTCGAATGGTTGCAGGACACTCAGCAACACCATCACCATCAGAGTCTCCTACTGCGACAACACAACCCACAGTCCATCCAGAATTACCAGAAAAGGCAAACTGAACTTGCGCATTGCGTTTTACTGACTCTGCACGCGCTATTTGCAAGCCGTTTTGAATAGACTCCGCTGCGCTGCGAATGCGCGTATTCTCTATCCAATCGCGATAGCTGGAAGCACCCAACCCTGCTAACACTGCAATTATAGCAATCCCAACCACCAGCTCTATCAAGCTATAGCCTAGCGTGCTGCGCATCCTATCTGGCACTAACATGAAGCGCCCTTGCCTGTTAACCAGCAGTTGCCGGTAACGCCATCATATATGGAAGATCTAACATCACTTTGGTTCACAGTATATTGGAAATTGGACATCTCACCCAAGCCATCTGCAACCAACACAAATGTGGTAGCTGTTGCACTACTACAACTATAAGAAAAATACTTTGCACCACTTGTCGGCGCGCAAATGCCACCAACATAAGTACGATTATCCTGATAATACTGCTCCATTCTCACTTTCAGGTTTGCCAGAATGGAAGTCGCCTCAGCAGCTTTACCTTTTTTAACATAATCGGTATAACTTGGCAGTGCTATAGAGGCCAGTATGCCGATAATTGCCACCACTATCATCATCTCCACTAAAGAAAAGCCTTTCTGGAGCCCATGCGATTGGTAATAATGACGTGACTGTGTATTCAACAAAATATTCATAGCTATTTTCCTTTTTTCCCTAGTTTTAATCCTCTTCTTAATTATAGGCTGTGTCTATTGGCATCCGACAAATGGTAAGTTTAGCCTAATAAACGGTTATAACTAGTAATTTATAGAACTGACCCATCTATTGCACCAAGCTAACGGTAGGTAAAAAAATGGTAGAATGGGAACCTAATTTTTTGCTTAACTCTCTGGATAAGATGCGTTATCACGCTACAAGCACATAGATAACCAACAAAAGGCTGATTTCAATGCGCGAAAAACTGATTATATTTCTGTTAATTTCAAGCAGCGCATTAAGCGCATGCGGCACCAAAGGCCCGCTATATATTCCTGAGCAAGCATACCCTCAGCCGACCACGCCTAGCAAATAAGACCGGCATCATTAACCCCTATCGTTAAGACATTACTGTGAATACTTTTACACTTAAAAACAATGTGCTACATGCTGAAGATGTAGCGCTTACACAAATTGCAGAAAATTTTGGCTCACCTTGCTATGTATACTCAAAAAGTGCACTTAGCCAAGCTTTTGAGCGATTTAGCGCTGGCTTCAAAGATGCGAATCATCTGGTTTGTTTTGCTGTGAAATCCAACCCTAGCCTTGCGATTCTGAATTTATTTGCTAAGCTTGGGGCTGGTTTTGACATCGTATCCGGCGGTGAGCTAGCGCGGGTGATTGCCGCTGGAGGTGACCCGAAAAAGGTTGTGTTTTCTGGCGTAGGTAAAACTGCAGAAGAAATGCGCGCAGCATTAGAAGCTGGTATTTTTTGCTTTAACGTAGAATCTGCCAGTGAACTAGTACGACTGAACGACGTAGCGGCCTCTATGGGGAAAATCGCTCCGGTTTCACTGCGAGTGAACCCTAACGTTGACGCTAAAACCCATCCTTATATTTCTACCGGCTTAAAAAATAATAAATTTGGCGTGGCCTATGAAGATGCGCTGAACATTTATTTACAGGCGGCAGCCATGTCCAATATCGCCATTCATGGTGTGGATTGCCATATCGGCTCGCAAATCACCGAGCTATCTCCGTTTTTAGATGCGTTTGACCGCGTACTGGCATTGGTAGATGCATTAGCAGAAAATAATATACAGATTCAGCATATCGACCTGGGTGGCGGCATCGGCATTTGCTACAGCGATGAAACACCGCCAGAATTCACAGCGTATGCAAAAGCAATGCGTGAAAAACTAGGTAACCGTGATGTGAAGCTGGTATTTGAACCAGGCCGCGCTTTAGTTGGCAATGCGGGTGTGCTGGTGACCAAAGTTGAATATTTAAAACAAACTGAAACCAAAAACTTTGCAATCGTCGATGCGGCCATGAATGATTTGATGCGCCCAGCACTCTATGACGCTTACCACGATATTCAAGCAGTAAAACCACGTAATGAAGCCGCTATGAACTATGAAATCGTAGGGCCAGTATGCGAGAGCGGTGACTTTTTAGGTCACGATAGAATGCTAGCCTTACAAGAGGGGGATTTGTTGGCGATTATGTCTGCAGGCGCATATGGCATGAGCATGTCTAGCAACTACAACACTAGACCTCGCGTTGCGGAAGTCATGGTAGATGGCAGCCAATGCCACTTGATTAGAAAGCGTGAAAAAATTGCAGACTTGTTTGCAAATGAAAGTATTTTACCGAACGGCTAAATACGCTGCGCGCAACTACCGTTAGTTTATTAATCACTAACGGTAGTTATAAAAAAAGCGAAGATTTATCTTCGCTTTTTTTATTTCTTTTAGTCAAAAATCACCGTCTTGTTTGCGTATAGCAGAATACGATTTTCAATATGCCAGCTCACCGCCTTGGATAATACTACGCGTTCCAAGTCTCGCCCTTTCTGAATCAGATCTTCGACCTGGTCTCGATGCGAGATACGGTCTATGCCTTGCTCAATAATTGGGCCTTCATCCAACACTTCGGTCACATAATGGCTAGTTGCGCCAATCAATTTAACGCCACGCTCAAAGGCACGGTGATAAGGACGCGCACCAATAAAGGCTGGCAAGAAAGAATGGTGAATATTAATAATACGTTGCGGGTAACGTGACACAAAATCTGGCGATAGAATCTGCATATAGCGCGCCAGCACGATTAAATCAATACCGTAATCGGCAAACAGCTTAAACTGTGCCGCCTCAGCCTCAGCCTTATTGTCTTTATTCACTTCAATATGGTGAAAATCAACGCCATAAAACTTAACTAGCGCTTCGGTATCGCGGTGATTACTAATCACTAGTGGAATTTCACAGGCCAGCTCGCCGCTTTTGTGTCTATGCAACAAATCGGCTAGGCAATGGTCATACTGCGATACCATGATAGCAACGCGCGTTTTATGCTGGGACAACTTGAGCTGCCACTGCATACTGAATTTGTTGGCAACCACAGAGAATGCCTGACTAAAGCTAGCTTCATCTAGATTAAAACCGGTGAGATCCCATTCCACGCGCATTAAAAATAGATTATTTTCCGCATCTTGATGCTGGTCTGCGTGTAAAATATTGGCATTGTGCTGAAGTAAGAAATCAGCAATGGCTGCGACAATGCCTTTAGTGTCTGGGCAAGTAATCAGTAGGGTTGCAGTATTTTTCATAGTAAAAATTTATAATCTAGCTAATTCCGACATTAAATGACGCCAATTAACCGACAATATTTTTAAAGTTAATTATTTTAAAAGAAGCAATTATACCTGATGCGCTTAGCGCCTGATGCAATTTGAATGTGGATGATATATGAACACCGAGCAATCTACGCCTAATCACCAAATCCTGACTGAGATTACACCGAATGATGCAGCGATCGTACTCGCTAATCCGCGTGGTTTTTGTGCAGGCGTTGATCGTGCCATTATTATTGTAGAACAAGCATTAGAGAAGTTTGGGGCGCCGATTTATGTGCGTCACGAAGTAGTGCATAACAAGTTTGTGGTAGACGAACTACGGGCCAAAGGCGCTGTGTTTGTTGAAGAGCTGGATGAAATCCCTACCGGTAGCATCGTGATTTTTAGCGCGCACGGCGTATCTAAAGCGGTAAGGGCAGAAGCAGAGTCGCGCGGCCTCACAGCCTATGATGCCACTTGTCCGCTAGTGACTAAAGTGCATATCGAAGTGGAAAAGATGCGTAAAGCCGGCATGGAAATCGTGATGATTGGGCACAAAGGCCACCCAGAAGTTGAGGGTACCATGGGGCAGGTTGAGCAAGCGGGTAACAGCGCCAGCAATACTGGCATGTATTTAGTAGAAACTCCGGAAGACGTTGCTGCGTTAAGCGTGAAGGACCCAAGCAAGCTGGCTTACGTTACGCAAACTACACTCTCCATGGATGATGCAGCCTTAGTTATCAATGCACTCAAGACAAAATTCCCGCAGATTAATGCGCCTAAGAGTGATGACATTTGCTACGCCACGCAAAACCGGCAAGACGCGGTGAAAATCATGGCGCAAGATTGTGATTTAGTGATTATCGTGGGCTCGCCCAATAGCTCAAACTCCAACCGTTTGCGCGAAGTAGCAAAAAACCAAGGCATTGAAGCTTACATGGTGGATAACGCCAGCTACTTAAAACCTGAGTGGTTAGTGAATAAGAAAAAGGTTGGGGTGTCTGCGGGCGCATCTGCGCCTGAGGTGCTGGTGCAAGAAGTTATCGCGCAATTACAAAGCTTTGGTGCCGGCCAAGTGCAGGAATTGCAAGGCGTGGTAGAGAGCGTGGTGTTTCAACTGCCTAAAAACCTAACGAGCGCAGCTAAAACTAATTCAGCTAAGTCACCCTCTAACCACTAATACAGCTCGCATCAACCTTGAAAACCTACAAAACCCCAGTTTCTGCACTTGTACTTATTTATACACCAGATTTAAAAGTGTTAATTATGGAACGTGCAGACAAAGCTGGATTCTGGCAATCGGTAACCGGCAGCATCGAAGGTGATGAAACACCGCAACAGGCTGCAGCCAGAGAGCTAGCCGAAGAAACAGGCTTAGATGCAACACAATATACTTTGGAAGATTGGAACGTATCTAACGTATATGAGATTTACCCTCACTGGCGCCATCGCTACGCCCCTGGCGTCACTGAAAACCGCGAACACTTATTTGGCTTGATGCTACCGAGCGCCTTGCCCGTTACACTAGCACCAAACGAACATTTGCAATACGAATGGGTCGATTGGCGTGAGGCTGCAAAACGGGTGTTTTCATGGACAAACGTAGATGCATTAAAAAGATTAGGTGAACGTCATCAATTAACGTTATAAAATATACGCTTTAGCGTGCGCACTTTTAGAAAATACTATGTCTATTTCAACCATACCAGCCGCCCCGATTAAATTCGAGAAATTTCAAGCTACAGATGACGCTGACTGCCAGCGCCGCATCATTGCCGCCAAAGAGAAATTAGGCAAACGCCTTGTTATTTTAGGTCATCATTACCAGCACGAGAGCGTGTATCGCCATGCCGATTACACGGGCGATTCACTTAAACTGTCACGTTACACTGAAAACCTGGACGCTGAGTACATCGTATTTTTAGGCGTGCACTTCATGGCAGAAGTAGCGGATATTTTAAGTCGCCCGGAGCAAATTGCGATTTTGCCTGACCTTGCCGCTGGCTGCTCGATGGCGGATATGGCCAACCTTGCTAAAGTTGAGCGCAGTTACCGTGAGCTTAACAAAGTACTTAACTTTGATGAGCAAATCACGCCTATTACCTACATCAACTCTGCTGCTGACCTTAAAGCGTTTTGCGGTGAGCATGGCGGCATTGTGTGTACTAGCACCAACGCACCAAAAATTCTAGAATGGGGATTCGCACAGCGTGAAAAAGTGCTGTTCTTCCCTGACCAAAACCTAGGCCGCTGGAGTGGTTACAAAATGGGCATTCCACTTGAGCAAATGCCAGTGTGGGACCCTGACCAACCGCTAGGTGGCTTAACCGTAGAGCAAATCAAGAATGCGAAAATTTTGCTGTGGAAAGGGCATTGTGCTGTACACCAGATGTTCCGCCTGCAGAACATAGAGAAATTCCGTGCCGAGCACCCAGATGGACTTGTGATTTCACACCCAGAAGCACCGTTTGAGGTGTGCCAGCACTCTGACTACGTAGGTTCTACCGAATATATTTTAAAAACCATTAGCGACGCACCTGCCAACACTAAATGGCTGGTGGGCACTGAATTAAACCTAGTGAACCGCCTTGCCGAACAAATGAAGGCAGAAGGCAAGCTAGTACAGTTTATGAGTCATGTGGTGTGCGAATGCTCTACGATGGCGCGTATTGACCCACAACACTTGGCTTGGGTGCTGGAGAATTTGGTAGAGGGTAAAGTTGTGAACCAAATTAAAGTACCTGCACACGAAGCTAAACTGGCGAAATTAACGTTAGATCGCATGTTAGCGGCCTCTTAAGCCGGTATCCTAGCTTATGCGATTTATGTTGAAAGGTATTTTTTAATTGACTTGTCCATTATGCGGCCCCACACCCCATGAAATCTTATGGCTAGATGACTTCTGCCGTGTGGTGTTGCTTAATGATGAAGATTACCCTGCTTATTGCCGTGTAGAGCTATTAGCCCACGTTAAAGAAATGTCTGATTTACCGCCACCAGACCGCGCGCGTATGATGAAAGTGGTGTTTGCAGTGGAAACTGCATTAAGAGAAGCGCTCAACCCGGACAAAATCAATTTAGCCAGCCTAGGTAATAAAACCCCGCATATCCACTGGCACGTGATTCCGCGCTTTGAGCATGATAAACACTTCCCCAACTCGCATTGGGGGCAAGCGGTGCGCGAAAGCAACACCTCACTGCTTAATGCGCAAACTAAACAGGCGCTGGCTGACAATATGGGCACACTGATTGAGTGCGCACTTGGTTCTAGTTAAATTTCCAAAAAATTAACGCGTTTCAGTAACCAGCCAACTTCCTTAGGTTAGACCAACAAGCGCTCAACTACTTTGCCATTGATTAAATGGCTTTCTATAATTTCATCAATATCATCGTTATCTACAAAGGTGTACCACACCGCCTGCGGATACACCACCATCACCGGCCCGTCATTACAACGATCCAAACAACCAGCACGGTTGATACGTACTTTACCTTTACCATTCAAGTTTAGCTTTTTCACCCGCGATTTCATGTGGTCAAAAGCCTGCTCGGCGCCATGATCCATACAACAGGCGGCACCGCCCTCACGCTGGTTAAGGCAGAAAAATACATGGTGTTCGAAATGGCTGGTCATAATTTTCTCATATCAATTCTTAAGGCAAAAACAAGGTCTATATTTTCAGACCCAATCAAGCCATTAAGATTTTTAATTGTTTAGGTATTTGAGTGCTGTCATTAAACTTAAGTACGGAAAGAGGGAGTAACAGCCGCACTTAAAAAAGATAATGCCTTACTCGGTAGCCAAGCTTTCTTCTTTGGTAAAGGTCCAGGTTCTGGTGATGCTCAGCACATCGATCTCTTTACGTACATCATCAGGAAACCTAGCGTAGGGGGCACCTAGCTCAACAATATGCCTTGCCGCAGCATCCAGTACTTTATGCCCAGAACTGCGGTTGATTTCTACAGATTCAATGTTGCCATCGGCTTTTATAGAAACCGTCATCTGTAATTGACCATACAGTTTTAGGTTTTTTGCCGCTTCGGGGTAGTTAAGATTGCCTATCTTCTCTACTTTTTGCCGCCAGGCTTCTACATATAGCGCATAGCGATACTCCTGCGCCCGGCCACCGACAAATTTGCGCTTGGGTCGTTTTTGATACTCATCCTGCTGCTTGGCAATCAAGGCTTCCAAGCGATCCATCTCCAGCGCGGCGGCAGTAATATCCTGGATATTGACCTTCTTACTCAAATTCTCTTGAGGTGCTGTCTCAGCCTCGGTAGCACTCACCTTTTGTACCGGTTGAGACTCGACACGATGCGTGGCTTCTAGCTGCGTCATCAACGCCTGCGCTTGCCGCTCTAGCGCGGCAACATTTTTCTTTGATTGCTTCTCTTCTGATGGCTGCTCTGCCGATTTGGCTGCTTGTTTCGCGTTCACCACTGGCTTAAGCGTCACGTCGGCTTGCTGCTGTTTGAATGCAGGCAATGCAGTTTTCATCTGGCGGTCTAAATCCGTATTGCCGCCACGATCCAAATTGGCCTGTGCATAAACCTCGGTATTTTGTGGTTTTGACTTGGTTTTAGTATTAACCAACATCACCTCAAGCACCGGCAACTTATCACGAAACTTTTTAAGCTCAGGCTCAAAATGGATACTGAGAATCACCAAATGCACCAGCAAAGAGATGCTAAGCGCAATGGTCATCACACGCATTGTTTTAATTTTTACAATGAGTGATGCCAATGGATTTAGCGCTGTTTTTGCGGGCTGCTTGCTCAAATGTTTACACTTCGTTTAACGCGTCGAGCAATTTTTGGTGGATGCCACCAAAACCACCATTACTCATCACCAACACATGGTCACCGGCGGTTGCCACTTGCTTAATGGCAAGGATCAACTGCGTCAGGTCGTCGTGCACTTGGGTTTTATTGGCGATGCGCGCAAGTGCGGCACCTGCATCCCAGCCTAAATTGGCTTGATAACAAAATACCAAATCAGCTTGCGCTAGACTGGCAGGTAAGGCGTTTTTCATCACGCCCAGCTTCATGGTATTAGAACGTGGCTCTAATACTGCCAAGATACGAGCTTTGCCTACTTTAGCGCGCAACCCAGCTATCGTAGTTTCAATGGCCGTTGGGTGATGGGCAAAATCATCATACACCACCACGCCGTGGCTCTCACCACGCACTTCCATGCGGCGTTTTACGTTCTTAAATGCGGTCAATGCTGAGATACTCACGTCAACGGCAACACCTGCATGACGAGCAGCAGCAATACTTGCCAGTGCATTCATGCGATTGTGCTCGCCTAACAACCCCCATGCCACATGCCCCTGCATTTGACCTTTGTAAATGACATCAAAGCTACCGTCACCTTGTGCGTTAATAGCTTGCCAGTCGTCGTCCGTGCCAAACTTCTCTACCGGCGTCCAGCAGCCTTTATCCAGCACACGTTGCAAACTAGCTTCTTTACCATTGGCAACCACCAAGCCTTGCTGCGGTACAGTTCTTACTAGGTGATGGAACTGCTTTTCAATCGCATTCAGATCTTCAAAAATATCGGCATGGTCAAACTCCAGATTGTTCAACACCGCAGTACGAGGACGATAGTGCACAAACTTGGAGCGCTTATCAAAGAAAGCGGTGTCATACTCATCTGCTTCAATCACAAAGAATGGCGATACACTGTTTTTATCTTGCGCTGGCGCTTGTGGCAGACGTGCTGACACTGAAAAATTCTCAGGCACGCCGCCAATCAGGAATCCAGGCGCCAAACCTGCATACTCCAATATCCACGCCAACATCGAGCTAGTAGTAGTTTTACCGTGCGTACCAGCCACTGCCAGCACCCATTTACCTTGCAGCACATTCTCAGCCAGCCACTGCGGGCCTGAAATATACGGCAAGCCTTGATTTAAAATCGCTTCCATTAAAGGATTACCGCGCGACACTACATTACCAATCACGTAAATATCTGGATTAAGTGCAGTTTGCGATGGGTCAAAGCCTTCAATCAGCTCCACCCCTTGCGCCTCCAACTGCGTGCTCATTGGCGGATAAACATTGGCGTCACAACCTGTGACCTTATGGCCAGCGGCCTTGGCCAGCACCGCAATACCGCCCATGAATGTGCCGCAAATACCTAATATGTGAATGTGCATATGTTCTTTTTTAAACTTGGTTCTAAACGATAAAATTTTCGGAATTCTAAGACAGATTCGGTGCTAGCCAACGCTCTAAATACTCTTTAGTTAAGCCTCTACGCTCTGCCATATCCTGTAGCTGATCTGTGCCAATTTTATCCACACTGAAATACTTACTTTCTGGATGCGCAAAATAGAAGCCTGACACCGCCGCACCTGGTGACATCGCAAATGATTCCGTCAGCGCCATACCAATAGCCTCAGCTTGCAGCAACTTAAACATATCTGGTTTAACCGTGTGATCTGGGCAAGCAGGGTAGCCAGGCGCTGGGCGAATGCCTTGGTATTGCTCTTTAATCAAGGCCTCTTTACTTACGTTTTCATTCGGCGCATAGCCCCAGAAATCTACACGTACGCGCTCATGCATATATTCGGCAAATGCTTCAGCCATCCTATCGGCCAAGGCCTTGAGCATGATACTGCTATAGTCGTCATGCGCATCTTCAAACTTTTTCTCGTGCTTTTCAATACCTAAACCAGCCGTCACCGCGAACAAACCGATGTAGTCTGGCGTGCCTTTAGGCGCAATGAAGTCTGCCAGACATTGATTAGGGCGCGCAATACCATCAATCACCGGTTTTACGGTTTGCTGACGCATACCATAATAGGTAAACGCCACTTGCTCACGTGTTTCATCGGTGTAGATTTCAATATCGTCATCCCCCACACGATTGGCCGGATGCAAAGCCACCACGCCGTTAGCGGTGAGCCAGCGGCCATCGATGATTTTCTTCAGCATGGCTTGTGCTTCACTGAACAACTTAGTTGCCGCATCACCGACCACTTCGTCTTTTAAAATCGATGGGTAAAAGCCTGCCAAGTCCCAAGTCTGGAAAAACGGCGTCCAGTCTATGTATTGAGCAATGATGCTCAAGTCTGCATTTTTAATCTCGCGGCGACCAATGAACTTAGGTTTCACTGGCGCATCCTCGCCTGCAAACGAAAGGTCTGCCTTATTGGCACGTGCCTCAGCAATGGTGAGCATTGGTGTGCCTTTTTTATTGGCATGCTGGGTACGCGCTTTTTCGTAATCGGCCTGAATCTCGGCTAAATAAGCACCACGCGTTTCTGGCGTGAGTAAGTTCTGCATCACCGTTACTGAACGTGACGCATCCGCTACGTAAACAATCGGACCATCATAGTGCGGCGCGATTTTTACCGCAGTATGCGCACGCGAAGTGGTTGCACCGCCAATTAACAATGGCATTTTCTGTTCTTTGAAATATGGGTCGCGCTGCATTTCACGCGCCACGTGCGCCATCTCTTCCAATGACGGGGTAATCAAGCCAGACAAACCAATGATGTCTGCATTTTCGGCTTTGGCCATGGCTAGAATCTCAGAGGCAGGCACCATCACGCCCATGTTCACCACCTCAAAGTTATTACATTGCAGCACTACGGAAACGATGTTTTTGCCGATGTCATGCACGTCACCCTTCACGGTCGCGATGACCATTTTGCCTTTAGGCTTAGCGACAATACCAGTGCGTGCTTCATCTGCCGCTTTTTCCGCTTCAATAAACGGTATCAAGTGCGCTACAGCTTGTTTCATCACGCGCGCGGACTTCACCACTTGCGGCAAGAACATTTTGCCCTGACCAAACAAATCACCCACCACGTTCATACCATCCATGAGCGGGCCTTCAATCACATGAATCGGCCTACCGCCAGCGGCTGCAACTTTTTGCCGTGCTTCTTCGGTATCTTCTACAATAAACTCGGTGATGCCATGCACCATGGCGTGACTCAGGCGCTTCTCAACTGGCACCGGGTTTTCTGGCGTACCGCGCCACTCCAACGTCGCCGCTTCTTTCTTACCGCCAGCAACCAACGTACTGGCAATCTCGATCATGCGCTCGGTGGCAGCTAATGGATTATTGGGGTCAACCACACGGTTAAGTACCACGTCTTCCACGCGTTCTTTAAGTTCCGCAGACAAGTCGTCATACACGCCCATCATGCCGGCATTGACGATACCCATGGTCATACCAGCCTTAATAGCGTGGTATAAAAATACGGTGTGAATCGCTTCACGCGCAGGGTCATTACCCCTAAAGCTGAAACTTACATTAGATACACCACCCGAAATCTTGGCATACGGCAGATGCTGCTTGATCCAGTGCGTAGCGTTAATAAAATCAACCGCGTAGTTGTTATGCTCTTCAATACCTGTGGCAATGGCGAAAATATTCGGGTCAAAAATAATGTCTTCTGGTGGGAAGTCTAGCTCTTTCACCAGCAAATCATAAGCACGCTTACAAATCTCAATCTTACGTTCAAAGGTATCAGCCTGACCTTTCTCATCAAACGCCATCACAATCGCTGCCGCACCATAGCGTTTGCATAGCATGGCCTGACGTATGAACTCCTCCTCGCCTTCCTTCATGGAAATCGAGTTGACGATTGCTTTACCTTGCACACACTTTAAACCCGCTTCAATCACTGACCATTTACTGGAGTCAATCATAATCGGCACACGCGCAATATCCGGCTCTGACGCCACTAGGTTCAAGAAGTGTGTCATGGCTTTGATGGCGTCCAACATGCCTTCATCCATGTTGATATCAATCACCTGCGCACCGTTCTCAACCTGCTGGCGGGCTACGGTCAGCGCTTCATCGTACTGCTCGTTAATAATTAAACGTGCAAAGGCTTTAGAACCCGTCACATTGGTACGCTCACCCACGTTTACAAATAACGAATCATCATCAACAACGAACGGCTCTAAGCCAGATAACTTCAACGTACGCGGCAACACTGGAAGCTGGCGTGGTGGTAAATCTTTAATTTCGTTGTAAATGGCATTGATATGGTCAGGCGTGGTGCCGCAACAGCCGCCTGCAATGTTCAAGAAGTTACTGAGTGCAAACTCTTTTACCAAGCTTGAGGTGACGTCTGGCGTTTCATCAAAACCCGTGTCGGACATAGGATTTGGCAAACCAGCATTGGGGTAGATACACACAAAAGTATCTGCAATCGAAGACAGCTCTTCTACATAAGGGCGCATTAAAGTGGCACCCAATGCACAATTTAAGCCGATGGTGAGCGGCTTGGCATGACGCACGGAGTGCCAGAAGGCGGTTACCGTTTGGCCAGATAAAATACGGCCCGATGCATCGGTCACCGTACCAGAAATCATAATCGGCAGGGTATGACCCACCTCTTCAAAATAGGCATCAATCGCGAACAACGCTGCTTTACAGTTAAGCGTATCAAAAATAGTTTCTACCATTAAGATGTCTGCACCGCCTTCAACCAGCGCACGCGTTTGCTCTAAGTAAGCATTTACTAACTGGTCAAAGCTCACATTACGTGCCGCAGGGTCGTTCACGTCTGGCGAGATAGAGGCCGTTTTAGGGGTGGGCCCCAACGCGCCCGCCACAAAACGCGGCTTGTCTGGCGTGCTGTATTTGGCACAAGCAGCCTTTGCTAGCTTAGCTGACTCTACGTTCATTTCATACACCAGATGCGCCATATGGTAGTCATCTTGCGCAACAGCGGTGGCACCAAACGTATTGGTTTCTATGATATCAGCGCCAGCAGCTAGGTATTTTTCGTGAATCTCTTGAATAATGTCAGGCTGAGTTAAGGTCAATAACTCGTTATTGCCTTTTACAAACAGCTCACGCTCGCCCGCAGGCGCTTTAAAATCAACAAAGCGCTCGCCTCGATAATCGGCTTCTGTCAGCTTATATTGCTGAATCATGGTCCCCATCGCACCATCTAAAATCAGGATGCGCTGCGCCAGCAAAGTGCGTAATTGGGTTTCTATCGGGGAAATCGTTAATTGAGCCATGAAAATCAGTCGTTAAAATTTTCTCAATTTTATCATGCAAGTATCAGGTTGCTATATCTAGTTCTATACTTCGCCACGCCTATATTGCACAGCCTCGGCAAGGTGCACAGGTTTAATATCAACCTCCCCTGCTAAATCGGCAATACTGCGCGCTACTTTTAAAATGCGGTGATAAGCGCGTGCCGATAAATTAAGGCGCGATATTGCTGTTTTTAATAAAGCCAAACCTGCCGCATCAAGCGAACAGTGCGTATCTATTTCTGCACTACCAAGCGCAAAGTTTGCTTTACCTTGACGCGCTAACTGCAAGTCACGTGCCTTTTCAACACGGGTACGAATAACATCACTAGCTTCTGCATCAGCAGCCTTGGTCAGTTCATCCTCTTTTAAGGCCGCTACTTCTATATGTAAATCTATACGGTCTAATAGTGGACCTGAAATTTTGCCTTTATAACGCGCAACCTGATCTGGTGTGCAACGGCACTTATTATTGAAATGCCCCAAGTACCCACAAGGACAAGGATTCATAGCGGCAATTAACTGAAATTGTGCTGGAAAATCTGCCTGACGCGCCGCGCGCGAAATAGTAATATGGCCACTTTCCAAAGGCTCTCGCAACACCTCCAGCACTTTACGATCAAACTCAGGAAGTTCGTCCAGAAACAAAACACCACGATGCGCCAATGAAATTTCACCTGGGCGCGGAACACCGCCACCACCCACCAACGCGACACCTGAAGCCGTATGATGGGGAGACCTAAATGGGCGCCGCTTCCAATGCTCCACTTTATATTGACCATTGAGCGACTGTAACGCAGCGGATTCGAGCGCCTCATCTTCTGCCATGCTTGGAAGTATGCCTACAAACCGGCTTGCCAGCATACTTTTACCGGTGCCGGGCGGCCCACTCATAATCACACTATGACCACCAGCCGCGGCAATCTCCAACGCACGCTTGGGGCCAGACTGCCCTTTCACCTCACTAAAGTCAGGATAAATAATGGGTTGCGCTTGGCGCTGCGCATCTAGTTGCACCAATAGTGTGCGTCCGCTTAAATGTGCGCACACTTCTAGCAAATTTTTTGCAGGGTAGATAACCGCATCGCTCACTAACGCTGCTTCGACCGCACTTTCGGTCGGCAAAATAAAGGCGCGCCCACTTTGATAAGACTTATAAGTCATAGCTAATGCACCGCGCACTGGGCGCAACTCACCGGTTAACGCTAGCTCACCCGCAAACTCATATTGAGATAAAGCAGCTGCAGGAATCTGGCCGCTAGCTGCAAGAATCCCTAACGCGATAGGTAAATCATAACGCCCACTCTCTTTGGGCAAGTCGGCAGGTGCCAAATTCACCGTGATGCGCCGTGCTGGGAATTCAAACTGTGCCGTCTGTAAGGCCGCACGCACACGGTCTTTACTCTCCTTAACCTCAGCTTCAGGCAGGCCCACTATTGTAAAGCTAGGCAAGCCATTGGCCAAATGCACCTCCACCACTACCTGCGGCGCATCCATGCCGGTAAGCGCACGACTATACAATACGGCTAAGCTCATATAGCTTACTTCCCTTCCAACTCAGCCAGCCTAGCCTCTAGTGCCTCTAGCTTTTCGCGCGTATGACGTAGCACCTCCGCCTGCACCTCAAACTCTTCTCGCGTCACAAGCTCCATTTTGGTGAATGCGCCCTTTAATAGTGCATTTATATTTTTTTCAACATCTGCCAAAGGTGATGTTGCCATTACCTCTTTGATTTTATTAGATATTTCGTTAATTTTATGTGTGTCTAACATATTAAATTCCTTAGTAATAAAGTCTAGTTTAGCAGATTATTTACTAGCATTATATAAATGCAGCAATCTTACAATTCAATATCACATTGATTTTAAACACTTTTATTATTGGCACGGCAATTGCTTAATCAAAATCGTAGAATTTTTAGATAACCTTTTTTAACTTGGAGTTAATAGCATGCGTAAATCAATACTAACACTAGCTGTTTTAAGTACTCTCGCTTTACCTTCGTTTGCTTCTGCTACAGAAGAACCTGCTGCAGACACAGCAGCTAAAGCACCAGAATCTGCTTGGTCATTAACATCAAACGTTGGCTTTGTTTCAGACTACTACGCACGTGGTATTTCACAAAACTGGCATAAACCTGCTGTTCAAGGTGGTTTTGACGTAGCTCACTCAAGTGGCTTTTATGCTGGCGTTTGGGGCTCAAGCATTACACCAAACACATTCCCAGATGCGACTGTAGAACTAGATGCATACGCTGGCTACAATGGTTCAATTCCTGCTGTTGAAGGCTTAGGCTACACAGTTGGTGCGATTGGTTACTTCTATCCGGGCGGTAGCTGGAAAAAATACAGAGCATCAAATGCAGTTAATCCTAATGACCAATTGACACCTCACGGCGGCCGTTGGGACACTTATGAAGCTAACTTTGGCTTGTCATACAAATGGCTGAGCGCTAAAGCTTCAGTAACATTAGGCGACTGGTTTGGCGCTGAAAAGAAAACAGGTTGGGATGGCGGCACTAGCGGCACGACTTACCTTGAATTGAATGCTGCTTACCCATTGCCATGGGAAGGCTTAACATTGGTTGGCCACATTGGTCATCTAAATGTTGCAGGTAAACTAAACCTAGCTTATGCAGACGGTAACGGTAACTTGCCAAGTACCTCTATTTCAAATGAAACAAACCCTGACTACACCGATTGGAAAATTGGTTTAAGCAAAGCATTTAAAGTGGCTAACTCTGAAGGTTGGAATGCTGGCTTGTACTGGGTAGAGTCAAACAATGATGATTACTGGGGCTCAAAAGGTTACGGCGGCACAAGCTTTAACGGCAAAGGCACTGCGACTAAAGCACAAAGTAAAGATCTAAATGACGGACGTCTAATTGTGACAATCGGTCGCACGTTCTAAATTTTTCAGTAGAATAACGGGCGTAGCGCCCGTTATTGTTCTTAACAACTAAAGGAGACATACATGAAATTTGTATCCGCAATTATCAAGCCGTTTAAGCTTGACGAAGTGCGCGAGGCACTTTCAATTATCGGTGTACAGGGCATCACTGTAACCGAAGTGAAGGGTTTTGGACGCCAAAAAGGCCACACTGAGCTGTATCGTGGTGCTGAGTACGTAGTAGACTTTTTACCAAAAGTTAAACTAGAAGTAGCGATTAAAGATGAATTACTAGACCAAGTAGTAGATGCGATTGAGAAATCTGCAGCTACAGGTAAAATTGGCGACGGTAAGATTTTTATCTTTAATCTAGAAGAAGTCTACCGCATTCGTACCGGTGAAACCGGTGTAGAAGCTCTATAAGGGGATCAATGATGAAGAAACTACTCTCGATGTTTGCGTTAGTTACCATGCTAGGCTTAGGCTTCACGGGTAACACATACGCAGAAGATGCTGCACCAGTGGCTGAAGCCGCTACTGCTGTTGCGCCAGCTGCCGAAGCAGCTGCTGCAGCAATTGCACCTGCTGCGACAGAAGTTGCTCCGGCAGCTGCGCCTGCACCAGTACCAAATAAAGGTGATACAGCATGGATGTTAATTGCAACCGTACTGGTAAGCTTAATGGTAATTCCTGGCTTGGCATTATTTTACGGCGGCTTAGTTCGTCAAAAAAATATGCTGTCTGTATTAATGCAAGTATTCATGATTTTCTCGCTCATGGGCGTGTTATGGGCAATTTATGGTTACAGCGTTGCGTTTACAGGTGGCAGCCCATACTTTGGCGGCTTTAGTAAAGCATTCTTGGCTGGTGTTACCCCTGAGTCATTAGGTGCAACATTCAGCAAAGGTGCTTACATTCCTGAACTAGTATTCGTTGCATTCCAATTAACTTTTGCGGCCATCACGCCAGCATTGATCGTTGGTGCATTTGCTGAGCGCATGAAGTTCTCTGCAATCCTAGCATTCATGGTGTTATGGTTCACATTCTCTTACTTGCCACTAGCACATATGGTTTGGTACTGGGATGGTCCTGATGCGATTACTACTGCGGCTTCACTTGAAACAGTAGTTGCTAACGCAGGCTGGTTATGGGCTAAAGGTGCACTAGACTTTGCAGGCGGTACAGTAGTGCATATCAACGCTGGTGTTGCTGGTTTAGTTGGTGCCATCATGGTTGGTAAACGTATTGGTTACGGTAAAGAAGCAATGACTCCTCATAGCCTAACTTTAACCATGGTTGGTGCAGCGTTACTATGGGTGGGCTGGTTTGGTTTCAATGCTGGCTCTAACCTTGAAGCTAACGGTTATGCAGCACTTGCTTTAGTAAACACATTTATTGCAACTGGTGCAGCAACATTGTCTTGGACATTCTCTGAGTGGTTGCTAAAAGGCAAACCATCAATGTTAGGTGCAGTATCTGGTGCGGTAGCAGGTTTAGTAGCAATTACTCCAGCTTGTGGCTTCGTAGGCCCAATGGGTGCAATCGTGATTGGCTTGTTAGTATCACCAATCTGCTACTTCATGGTGGCTAAAGTGAAATACGTATTTGGTTACGATGACGCGTTAGATGTATTCGGTATCCACGCAATTGGTGGTGTATTCGGTGCATTAGCTACTGGTGTGTTTGTTAACCCAGCACTAGGTGGCGTAGGTGTAGTTGATTATGTAGCAAATGGCGTAGCAGCTTACGACTTTGGTGCACAAATGACTGCTCAAGTTTATGCGGTAGTAACTGCAATCGTGTTATCAGCAGTGGTTTCATTCATTGCTTTCAAAATTGTAGATGTGCTAATTGGCTTACGTGTAAGCGAAGAAGCTGAACGTGAAGGTTTAGATACAAGCCAACACGGTGAGCGTGCTTATCACAGCTAGTAGTACATAGCAGTAAAGCAAAGGGGCGCAAATGCGCCCCTTTTTTTATACCTAACTAGATAACAATATGAATCAGTATTTAAGTCTAATCACCTTTATCAACTGCTATTACAGCAAACTGCTACAGAGTCGTCTGTATTCCGATTACACCCAAACTATTCGTCATATCACTACGCGTTGCCAATGGCTTATTTCGCCTTAGTATCCATGTACGGTCTTTTACCTAGAAACTGGGTTTTTAACGCATCGTGCGGATGCGCTGCCTCGTCCACAGTTTGATTGTTACTTACCTTGTTTGCATCAGTAGCTTGCACCACTGCCTGCTGTACTTGTGCTGTGTTGCTCTGATCTTTGCTTTCATCTGCACTTGCATTAACGCTAGCAACCATACCCAAGGCATAAATAAATAATACGCATAACTTCATTAGTGCTCCTCATACTTCTTTAAAATTGATAATAGACCCAAGAAAGTTGAACCGCACATTTAAAGCCTAAAAGCCGTTTCAAATGGGGAATAGGGTAGGCATTAAGATAGTTAGCATGCTGTATGTGTGTTGAATGCGCCCATACAGCATGCCTAACTGTTTGTCGCTTGCTACTTCCAGCCACCACCTAATGCTCGGTATAAATTCACCATCGCACTAATCTGCTTCTGTTTGGTTTCAATCAGCTCGCTTTTTGCTTCCAGTGCTTCACGCTGGGTTAACAAAATCTCTAAATATTCTGCGCGCGCAGATTTAAAGAGCTGATTCGCCACATCCACAGACTCGGTTAAAGCCTCAACCTGTGTCGTTTTAAGTTGATAATTTTTCTCTAGATTATCAATATTTGACAGCTGATTCGCGACCTCACCATACGCATTAATAATGGTCTTCTCGTAATCATAGGCAGCCTGTATTTGTGTTGCATTTGCATTTTTATACACGGCTGTAATGGCATTACGATTCACCAGTGGCGCCATCATGTCGCCTGCCAGTGTGTACATTAAAGACTCTGGCGTATTGAGCAGATACCTAGGGTTAAATGCTTGGAAGCCAACGCCGGCACGTATCGCGAATGAAGGGTAGAAATTAGCCTTGGCCACTTGAATATTCAAATCTGCTGCGGCTAATTCCAGCTCCGCCTTTCTGATATCAGGACGATTTTCCAGCAACTGCGCAGGTACGCCCGCTTGAATCATCTTAGGCTTAATATCCATAAAGCCGGCACTCGCTCTTTGAATCGGCTGTGGCGTTCTACCAAGTAAGAAGTTAATGCGGTTCTCCAGCTCAACTTGCTGCTGTTTAATCACATACTGCCTACTTTGGTTTTTCTTCACTTCCGCTTCAAATCGCTTCACCGCCAGAGATGTAGCTCTCGCGTACTTTTTAAGCTCTTTGGTCACCTCTAGCGCGTTCTGCTGGATCTTAATATTCTGCTCTAAGTTATCCAGCTGATTATCTAGCGCAATCAGCTCATAATAAGCATTGGCAATTTCCGCAACCAAATTGGTCACTAAGAAATTTTTGCCCTCTATCGAAGCCATGTATTCCATGCCGGCAACTTTTGTGGCATTTCTCAGCTTCTTCCAAACGTCCAATTCCCAGGAAGAATACAAACCAAATTGATAGTTAGGCAAAGGGTCTGGAAAAGCCTTACCTTCTTTAATTTCCAGACTTTCCTCTACTGCGCCATTACGTGTAAAGCGGCCCACTTTCTCCACCTCAGCACCCGCGCCGAAACTCACAAACGGCAGATACTCACCGCGTCGTGCCTGAATCTCATTTTTGGCCATGCTGATACGCTGCGCCATGATATTCACTTCTTTGTTGTTAGCAATTGCAGTGTCTATCAACGCCGGCAAATAAGCGTCATCAAAAAAATCCTTCCAGTTAACATTGGCAGTATTTTCGGTGCTTTGCCCCTGGTTATTAAATTGCTCAGGAAGCTTAGTGTCGGCTTTCTTAGTGGTTAATAAAGGAATGGAACACGCCTGCATCGAGAGGGCTAACGCCCCCGCGACCACCAATCGAATATAAATAGGTTTACTTGTCATCATCTTTATCTTCATCTTTATTGTAGTGATATAGCTCTGTAAGAGGTTTGAACTCTTCATTTTTAATCAATGATTTGCCTTCTTCCATTTTTGCAAATAGATAGTAAAGACCAGGGATCAAGATTACGCCAAAGACAGTACCAAACAGCATGCCACCCAATGCGGAGCTACCAATCGTACGGTTGCCTACAGCACCAGCACCTGTGGCCACCACTAATGGAATCAAGCCGGCAATAAATGCAAACGAGGTCATTAGAATTGGGCGGAAACGTGCTCTAGCGCCTTCAATGGCGGCCTCGGCAATAGTCATCCCTTGCTCGTGTTTTTGTACTGCAAACTCCACAATCAACACCGCATTCTTACCTAGTAAGCCAACCAGCATCACCAGCCCTAGCTGTGCATAAACATCATTGGCAAGGCCTAGTGTTTTAAGCAGGAAGAACGTACCAAACACACCCGCCGGTAATGACAGAATCACCGCCAACGGTAGCAAGAAGCTTTCATATTGCGCTGCCAGCACCATGTATACGAAAACCAAGACCACCGCGAAAATGATCATCGCCTCGTTACCACGTTTAGCCTCATCAAAAGACAGACCTTCCCAGCCAATGTCATAGCCATGTGGCAAGGTAGTCGCAGCCACTTCTTGCACTGCCTTAATAGCATCATCGGTGGTGTAGCCTTTAGCTGGTGTTGCACGAATCGTGGCTGAGTTATACAAGTTGTAACGGGTAATCTCGTTTGGCCCTTGTATTTTCTTCATTTTCATAAAGGATGAGTAAGGCACCATTTCACCTTCTTCATTTTTCACGTAATAGTTCAAAATATCACTCGGATATCTGCGGAACTCAGGGCCAGACTGTGTATACACCCGGAAGAAGTTATTGAAGCGGATAAAGCCTTGCTCAAAAGTACTACCAATCAAGATATTGAGGTTATCCATCGCCTTACCAATAGACACGCCTTTTTGCATGGCAGCCTTATTGTCAATGTCTAACTCATATTGCGGATAATTGGCGGCATAAAACGTGAACAAACCAGTCAGCTCTTTACGCTTACCTAATTCCGCCATAAAGTCCTGATTAATCTTGTCAAACTCGTGATAATCCGTGCCATTGGTTTTATCCAACAAACGCAACGCCAAACCAGAAGCTGCACCATAACCAGGCACCGCTGGTGGCTCAAAGAACTCGACGATGGCACCAAAGTTTTTGGTTTTCTCTTCTAACTCTTCGATAATTTGCTGCACAGATTTATCGCGTTTTGACCAGTCTTTCAAGTTAATCAAACAAGTACCAGCGTTAGAGCCACGGCCTTCGGTCAGAATCTCGTAACCTGCCAAGGCAGATACAGACTCAATACCTTCGATTTTCTTGGCTTCTACCTGCAACGCACGCGCTACCTTATTGGTGGCTTCTAGCGTAGTGCCCGGTGGCGTTTGAATAATTGCGTAAATTTGCCCCTGATCTTCACCTGGAATGAAACCGGCAGGTAAAGTTTTATTGATGGTAAATGTAGCAAAAGAAAAGCCTACCAACGCTAAAATAGTCACCACTCTTAGCGTAACGATTTTGCTTAAGAAGTTAGTGTAACGACCTGTCAGCTTTTCAAACAAACGGTTAAACACATCGATGAAATAACCAATCGGTGTTTTTCTTTTAACGTGCCCATGATGATTCTTCAGCAACATCGCACACAACACTGGGGTAAGTGATAGCGCAACCACGCCAGAAATCACGATAGACGCAGCCATAGTAATAGAGAACTGACGGTAGAACACGCCCACAGGCCCAGTCATAAATGCAACTGGCACAAACACCGCAGTCATCACCAAGGTAATCGCAACAATCGCGCCGCCAATTTCACCCAATACTTGCTGAGTCGCCTTATATGGGCTTAATTCAGCATTTTCTTCCATTTTGGCATGCACCGCCTCTACCACCACGATCGCATTATCAACCACAATACCAATCGCCAAGACCAGCGCAAACAAGGTAATAAGGTTAATGGTAATGCCAAATATTTGCATACAGAAGAAAGTACCAATTAAAGATACCGGTACCGCCAAGATAGGAATTAAGGTAGAGCGCCAATCCCCAAGGAAAATAAACACGACCAAGGCCACTAAGATAAATGCCTCTACCAAGGTGTGTAGTACTTTTTCAATCGAAGCATCTAGGAATTTAGAAACGTCATAGTCAATTTCATATTCCATGCCGGCAGGGAAAGTGCCTTTTAACTCTTCCATTTTCTCCTTAACTTGCTCGATTACCTCACTCGCGTTACTGCCATAGTTCTGCTTCAAAATGATTGCAGACGATGGATAGCCATCTTTATTTGAGTAAATATCAAAGAACTCACTGCCTAACTCCACCTTGGCAATATCTTTTAATTTTAAGATTTCGCCATCGGAGCTTGCACGAACAATGATGTCTTCATATTGCTCAGGCTTGTTATAGCGCCCTTGGTAAACCAACACGTACTCTTTTGATTGCGCAGCAATGCCCGAGCTCTGACCTAAGCGACCAGGGCGGCCAATAATGCTCTGCTCGTTCATGGCCTTCATGACTTCTTCAACCGAGACTTTATACGCACGCATTCTGTCTGGGTTTAGCCAAATACGCATCGCGTATTGGCGGCTACCAAGAATCTTCGCACTGGCAATCCCGTTTACGCGCTGTATCTCTGGAATCAGATTGACGTTAGCGTAGTTGTATAAAAACTTCTCATCAGCATCTTTATCTTTACTGAACAAGTTGATGTACATCAGCATACTAGGCTGCACGCGCTCTACCACCACGCCCTCTAACTGCACCAACTCAGGCAAGCGGCTCATCACCTGATCCAAACGCGTTTTCACGTTAATCATCGCCTGGTTCGGGTCAGTACCTAAGCCAAAAATCACCTGGATGGTGGCTTCACCTGCACTGGTCGCATCTGACACGATGTACTTCATACCAGGCACGCCGTTAATAGCACGCTCAATGGTAATTAAAGACGATTGCACCAACACATCGGCACTAGCGCCTGGGTAGGCTAAAGACACAATGACCCGTGGTGGGGCAATGTCAGGAAACTGCGAAGTCGGGAGCGTCCTAATCGACAAAAATCCAAGAAAGACAATAATCAGCGACAGCACAATGGCCATCACCGGTCTTTTGATAAATATATTAAACATATAGGGTCTCTTCTTTCACTATTCAGCGTGAAGTTCTAATTGTGAAAGTACTTTGTCAGGCGCCACAAAGTTAACGCCGATTCTCTGGCCGTTATGTACCTTGCGTAAACCCTCTACTAAGACCTTGTCATCATCTTTTAAGCCGCTTTTCACTACAAACACATGTGGCAATTCAGCAGCGATGGTAATCAGCCTTTGCTCCAGCTTGTTCTCTTTGTTCACTACATAAACATAAGTTTTATCCAGTATTTCAAAGGTCGCTTTTTGTGGAATAAGCATGGCATTTTTATAAGGAATGTCGATTAAGATATTGCCTGTCTCACCATGGCGGAGAATTTGATTAGGATTAGCAAATACCGCTCTAAATTCGATGTTGCCGGTTTTGTTGTCAAAATCTGCTTCTATGGTTTCAATCACACCTGGCTGGTCAAATATCTCACCATTCGCCATTTTTAACTTAACGTTAACGGGTGCTTTTGTCGTTTTGGCAATCTTATAATCCAGATACTCTGACTCAGGCACATTGAAGTAAACCCACATTTTGCTAATGTCAGACAACGTGGTTAATAAGTCACCCTCATCCACCAGGCTACCGTTTCGGGCACTAAAGTGATCCATCACACCGCTAAATGGCGCGTTAATATCGGTAAAGTTTAAATGGGTTTGTGCAAGCTTAACCTCAGCCTCGGCTTTATCCAGTCTTGCCCTAGCTAGCGCCAGCTCATTGGGTGAAACGATGTTTTTTTCTGATAGGGCTTTAGTATTTTGGTACTCAATCCGCACCACCTCAGCCTCAGCTTTAGCTTTTAGCAAATCCACTTGGTACAAATTAGGCATGATTTTAAACATGCGCTGACCTTGCTTCACTGCTTGACCCTCATCTACAAAGATATCTTGTAGATAGCCACGCTCTAACGCTCTTAATTCAATATGCCTGAATGCATGAATCTGGCTGACATACTCTTTAACAATGGCAGTGTCTTTGCGCAGAGGCTGCGTGACCTCAAGTTTTGCCTCCTCCTCTTTTGCCTCTTCTGAATGATGGCAGCCAGTGATGAGCAATACGGTAAGGCCTAATGCTACAAACAATTTATTAATCATATTAATTTCTAATTTCTAAAATTTAAAAAAGATTTGAAGCTCAACTAAGTTGCTTTAGCAGCTTCAGTAGCCGCTAGTTCGCTGTGATTACACCAAGAATAAAAACACTCAGTGAGTCATACGCAGACAAGCTGGGGCGACTTTGCTAAATACAGTCAGTAAAACAAATGATTTGAAGACTAAGAGTTAACGCATACCAGTGCTTGAAACATACGCAAAATCATCACCGCGGGTGCAGTGCGCATCAGCTATATGCAAAGCAAGATGTAATACATGACTAGTCTGTTAAATCTGAGCGGCACAACAATGCCAACTCATGTTAAACCGACTAGTTGAGTGGGGGAGAGCGGGGTCGTACGTGGGAAAGAAACGTCAAACGAGGGAAAACCTCGTTCAAGAATACAAATGAAATGAAAAATACACTGGCAAAAATAAAGACAATGCTAGCCAGCATGATGTCGCGCGGAGGCCTGTCCTGTGGCGGAGGCTCGGAGTCACCCGTGGGGCTTTGTATTTCGGCTACACGTAAGCGCGGGGCATCATCGTTATAAGAAGAGCTATCTGAGAATTGAGCAAGAAAAACAAATCCGAGCACGGCAATCAGCACTGTTAGTGATAACAGTCTGATTCTAAACGCCACTGAATTTAAGCTTTGGTCCATAAGGTTGTTTGTACAATCCTGATTTTGTATAAATATTAAGCAAATTTCAGCTTAACTATTTGAACACATACTATATGAAAAGCACCACTTTAACAATGTTTCAATCGCTTACGACTAAAATGTTGTCAGTAATCAAAGATGTGGTCAGCACGCGCTGATCACTCAATAAATAAAAACTAGCAAACAAAAAACCGCTTTTGTTGGACATGCTAAAGCTAAATAGTTCCAATTGCGTCTTGTGAACCACTGTCACAATAAAAAACAACCCTAAAACCAATCTCTCAAAATTATAAATATTGCAGCAGATACTTTTCTGCTTACTCATTAACAACTCTCGCATTAAAAAAATCTGCTTGACTTTCATAACTAAATAACTAATTATTTAGTTATGAAACAAGTGGCAGAAATTCCAAGTAGCTTCAAAGATACCGCAGATATTTTCATCGCGCTAGGTGACGAGCATCGGCAGCTGATTCTACTTGCCTTTGAAAAGGGTGAAAAATTAAACATTCTACAAATTGTTTCCACCACAACACTGAGTCGGACCGCCGTCACGCATCATCTAAAAGTATTACATCGCGCTGGCGTATTGAAATCAGAAAAAGTAGGTAAAGAAGTGTTTTTCTGGATTAATAGCCCAATGGTCGCTAATGCTTTGCAGCAAGTACTTAATTACATCCAAAACGAAACCTAATTAACGCATGGAGAAAAAATGATTGCAACGCTGTTACAACTGATTTGCCGCGTAATTTTCAGAGTAGATGTCTCTGGAGTTGCCAACTTACCCAAACAAGGTAAGTTACTGATTATTGCAAACCACGAATCATTTTTAGATGGCTTGCTGCTAGGCTTATTTTTGCCGATTCGCGCCACTTTTGTCGTGCATACTACTGTACTTAACCATTGGTTATTTAGGCAAGTGTTACGCCTAACCCCATACTTGGCGGTAGACCCCAGCTCACCACTCGCTATGAAGAAAGTCATTAAGTTGCTGGAGTCAGGCAAACCTGTAGTGATCTTCCCAGAGGGGCGCATCACGCTCACTGGCTCGTTAATGAAGGTCTATGATGGCCCTGGCTTTGTCGCTGCAAAAACAGATGCGATGATTTTACCAGTACGCATTGATGGTGCCGCGCGCTCTTACTTTAGCCGCCTCCGTGGTAGCCATCCAAAAAGGCTATTTCCCAAAGTCACCATCTCCATTTTACCTGTGCGTCACATCAGCATGCCACAAGCGCCTACTGCTAAAGCCAGACGTAGACTGGCCGGTGATGCCATGCGCCGTGAAATGCAAAACATGCTGTTTAGTTCGGCGCCTATCAGTACCTTGTTTAGTGCGTTTTTAGATGCTGTTTCAACCTATGGGCGTAGCACCATGCTGGTGGAAGACATGCGCCAGGTTGAAGAAAGCTATGGCGACTTATTGAAAAAGAGCCTTGCCTTAGGACGGCTTACCAACAAAATAAGCAGCAAACATGAAAACGTTGGCGTACTCATGCCCAACGTCACTAATACGATTTGCTTGATATTTGGCATGAGTGCCTTTGGCCGCGTGCCAGCGATGCTGAACTACACCGCAGGTAGTGCTGGCATTCAAAACGCCTGTACCGCAGCCACCGTTAAAACCATTATTAGCTCACGTGAGTTCATTAAAAACGCCAAGTTGGAAGAAGTCATCGCTGGCTTAAAAAACATCAAAATCGTCTATCTCGAAGACCTATTCAAACAATTTAGCTGGCTCGATAAACTATGGCTCATGGGCTTTGCACTATGGCTACCTAGACTAGCCGCCAACAAATGCAAATCAAATGACCCTGCTGTTGTGCTGTTTACATCAGGCTCTGAAGGTAAGCCCAAAGGCGTAGTGCATACGCACACTAGCATCTTGGCTAATATTGCACAGATTAAATCCGTGATTGATTTCTCCATGCAGGACAAATTCATGATGGTGCTGCCGCTATTTCATGCGTTTGGCTTCACGTGCGGCGCCATCATGCCTTTAGTGGCTGGCAGCAAACTATTTGTATACCCGTCACCATTACATTACCGTGTGATTCCAGAGGTGATTTATGACCGCGGTTGTACCGTGCTATTCGGCACTAGCACATTCTTAGCTAACTACGCCAAATTCGCCAACCCTTATGACTTTTATAAACTACGTTATGTAATCGCTGGCGCAGAAAAGCTTAACGAAGAAGTGCGCAAAACATGGGTAGATAAATTTGGTATACGCATACTAGAGGGCTACGGCGCCACCGAGTGTGCGCCGGTACTTGCTGTAAACACGCCGATGGCCAATAAACTAGGCTCAGTAGGCACGCTGATGCCCAGCTTGGAATCCAAACTAGAAAGCATCCCCGGTATTGAACAAGGTGGGTTGCTCTCGGTGCGCGGGCCAAATGTCATGCGCGGCTACTATCTATTTGATCAGCCAGGCGTCATACAAGCACCAAAAGACCAATGGTATAACACTGGCGATATTGTAGAGATTGATGATGATGGTTTTGTGTTTATCAAAGGCCGTGTCAAACGTTTTGCCAAAGTAGCGGGTGAAATGGTTTCTCTGGAAACGGTAGAAGCTATTGCAAATCATGCCTCAGCACAGCATCAACATGCTGCCACCACCAGCCCTGATGTACAACGTGGTGAAAACATCATACTCTACACTACCGATAGTTCACTCAATCGAGAACAGCTAAGCAATAGCGCAAGAACTCTTGGTAGCCCTGAACTTGCGATTGCGCGAAAAATAATATGGGTAAATGCACTACCATTATTAGGCACTGGTAAAACCGACTATGTCACGCTTAAAAAAATGGCGGAAGACTTATAAAGATGAATCATCAATATGCAATCACACGCACCAAACAATTAACTAGATGGCATATGCTTTAATAAAAACTAAAGATGCAAAATAACTAAAACAACAGAAGGCCAAGCCCATGAGCAACCAGTTTCAATTGATGCGAGAAAGACGTTTTCGCCCGTTTTTCTTTACCCAGTTCTTAGGCGCATTTAACGACAACGTCTTTAAAACTGCACTGATCACACTGGTGGCATTTCACACCGCTAAACTCACCACTATAGATGGCAGCACACTTGCGACCTTGCTGCCGGGTTTGTTTATTCTGCCATTTTTCTTATTCTCAGCCACAGCGGGGCAATTGGCCGATAAGTATGAAAAATCACAAATCATCCGTTTAGTTAAAGTGTTTGAGATTGGCATCATGCTATTTGCCAGCGCTGGGTTTTTTCTGCATAACATCTGGCTGTTAGCAACGGCATTATTGATGATGGGCATGCATTCCACACTGTTTGGCCCAGTTAAATATGCTTACTTGCCGCAACACTTGAACGAGCATGAAATCGTGGGTGGCAACGGCATGGTAGAAATGGGCAGTTTTGTGGCGATTTTGCTTGGGCAAGTACTGGGTGCGTGGCTCGCCATGCAAAACGGGCATGCCACATTAACCAGCATCACCGTGTTGGGCATCGCCATACTTGGCTACTGGACTAGCCGCGGCGTACCAAGCTCACCGGCGGCCGCGCCAGACCTGACCATCAACTGGAACCCAATCACCGAAACCTACAGAAACATCAAGTTTATCTGGCAGCACCAAGCCATCTGGCTCACCATTATTGCTATTTCTTGGTTCTGGTTTTATGGCGCGACGCTACTGGCGCAATTTCCGAACTTTGCAAAAAACATCTTGCATGGTGATGAAAGCCTATTCATTTTATTACTGTCAATTTTCTCATTGGGTATAGGCATAGGCTCGCTCATGTGTGAAAAGCTCTCAAAGGGTAAGGTGGAACTTGGCCTAGTATTGTTTGGCGCGTCTGGCTTAACCGTATTCGGCATTGATTTATATGTTACCAGTGCCAGCATCTATGAAAGTTTGAACAATAAAGTCTTGTTTGATTATGTAGCATTTATTGCAAAGCACTACGATGCAGAGGGTCACCTAATTTTCACTTACTGGCGCTTACTTGCAGATATCGCACTGATTGGTGTTTTTGGTGGCTTATATATCGTGCCGCTGTACGCATTTATCCAGACCCGTGCTGAAAAAAGCCATCAATCACGCGTAATTGCAGCCAACAATATTCTCAATGCGCTGTTTATGGTGACTTCGGCATTATTTTCTGTGCAAGTTTTCAATATGGGATTGAACATTCCACAGCTGTTTTTAGTCACAGCGCTGCTCAATATCATCATCATGATGTATTTATGCGTTCGACAGCCTGTTTACTTGCAGTCCTTTATCCGCTGGCTAAAACCCAGCCATAAACGCCTCTAAACATCAGGCATAAAAATATCTTTAACCTTATAATAGCAAAACTATTTTATTGCCTACACACCCATGCCTTTCATCAAAAAAATACACCTATCCATCTGGAAGCTTTCTTCTAAATTAGGCCCGTTTGCACCATTGATTGCCATGCTCGTCTTGGGTTTGGTAATTTTGTCGGCAACACGCTTAGGTCTGGTTTTATGGAAATTTGAACGTGTCACCAACACTGGAAAACTAGCCGAGATTTTGCTGCAGGGTATACGTGTAGACGTGATTCAGCTATGCTTAATTGCCTTTATACCATTGCTACTCGCGCCTATATTGGCAACACAGCGCCTGTTTAAGGTTTGGCAAAAATTTAGCTATGTTTGGGTAAGCATTGCACTGGTGCTGCTCGTGTTTTTAGAAGCCGCCACCCCAGGCTTTATTAGTGAATATGATGTACGCCCCAATCGAATTTTTGTGGAATACCTTAAATATCCACACGAAGTATTTAGCATGCTTTGGGGCGGCTTTAAACTGGAAATTTTTAGCGCATTAGGTGCAGTAGCATTGGCCATATGGCTGGTGCATAAATTTATGCGCCCTTGGCTCACCATGCCGTCTGGCTGGTCTAATACAAGAGTCTGGCTGGTGTGGCCGCTGATCGTGATCTTAGCGGCTCTGGGTATACGCTCCACCTTAGGTCACCGCCCTGCCAACCCGGCTTTGTTTGCAATCACGGCAGATAATATGGTCAATAGCCTAGTGCTAAATTCTGGCTACTCCGTGATTTATGCAACTTACAATCTAATGAAGGAAACTAAGTCTAGCGACATCTACGGCAAAATGCCGCGTGAAGAGATATTCAAAATCACCGGTGCTAAAGATACAGACATCCCGACACTGACCACGCTGCACCCTAGCCAAAAACGTGACAAGCCACTTAATCTGGTAATTATTCTGCAGGAAAGTTTGGGGGCTACTTTTGTAGAGTCTTTAGGCGGTGTTCCGGTCACACCCAACTTAGAAAAACTAAAAGAACAAGGCATCTGGTTTGAACAGCTCTACGCAACCGGGACCCGTTCCGTGCGTGGCATTGAGGCCGTGGTTACGGGCTTCCAGCCAACCCCAGCGGATAGCACGGTCAAACTGTCAAAATCACAAAAGAACTTTTTTAGTATTGCCGCACTATTAGAAAAACAAGGCTATAACACCGAGTTTATCTATGGCGGTGAGTCACATTTTGACAATATGCGCAGCTTTTTCTTAGGCAATGGCTTTAACCAAATTGTGGACCAGAAGGATTATAAAAATCCTGTGTTTTCTGGCAGCTGGGGCGTTTCTGACGAAGACTTGCTGAATAAAACGCACGAGCAGCTGATGGCGCACCACCAAGCTGGCAAGCCATTTTTCACGCTGGCGTTTTCATCTTCTAATCATGCCCCGTTCGAGTTTCCGGATGGGCGTATTGAATTGTATGAGCAACCTAAAAGCACAGATAACAATGCTGTGAAATACGCAGACTACGCTATTGGCGAATTTTTCAAAAAGGCGCAACAAAGCCCTTACTGGAAAGATACGGTATTTCTGGTGGTGGCGGACCATGACATCCGCGTGCGCGGTGAAGCCTTGGTGCCTATTACGCACTTCCATATCCCAGCACTTATTTTAGGCGCGGACATCAAGCCACAGCGCTACACCGGGCTGGCAAGCCAGCTAGACCTACCTGTTACTATGCTGTCACTGATGGGCATACAAGGCGCACACCCCATGACTGGGCGTGATTTATCTAGTCTGGCTACCGACACCCCAGGGCGTGCCATGATGCAATACAACGACAATTATGGCTGGATGGAAGAGAGCCCGCTAGGTAAGCAGGTAGTGGTATTGCGCTCCGGCAAGCTGCCAGCGCACGGCACATATGACACTAAGACTAAGCGCATGACTGAAGTAGCGCCACCGGCAAATGCCAAAGCGCTTGAGCAGCGCGCTTTGGCCAACGTACTGCTGCCAGACTTACTATACAACGAACAGCGTTACCATTTACCGTAAACATTAATGAACAATTCAACTAAACAACGTAGCATGCTGACCTGGTCTATTATCAGAAAAGGTCTAGCCTACATTTTAAGCGGCAGAATGCGTGAGAAATGCGCACACCTGCCTGTTAACCAGCATCAAGTACCAGCTAACTTTATCGGGGTTTGTGTTGCGTCTGCAGCCGACCCTGCCATGGATGACTATGTTATCTCCGAACTACTGGCATTAGGCATTAAACAAGTACGCCTAGATTTCACTTATGGTGATTTAGAGAGTTTTAACGCACGCTTTCTGCAACGCTTAATTAATGATGGGTTTCACGTCACTTTGCACTTGATACAGCCATTCCGCAATGCAAAAAACATGGAAAGTAAAGCGGAGCAGGCAACATGGCAAACCTTCCTTGATAACGTAATCAGCCGCTTTGGTAGCCAGATTACGCGCATAGAAATCGGCAACACCATCAACAGAAAACGCTGGACCGGCTATACACCTGATGGCTTTATCGCGGCCTGGAACATTGCTTTTACCAGCATCAAACAGCACCATATTGAACTAGCTGGCCCTAACGTCACCGATTTTGAGCCTATTTATAACATCGGCATATTAAGCCAGCTCAAAGCCAAGCAGCAATTACCAGATGTGCATAGCAACAATCTATTTTCAGAACGTGTTTCTGAGCCTGAGCGCTTTGACCACCGCATCTTGAAATACCGCTGGGCCACCATCTTTAAATACAATCTGGTGAAAAAAGCGCGTCTGCTCAAAAAAATTGGCACTGACTTTGGCATTAAACGCTTTATTTCACCTGTGGCATTTTGGGCAATTTATCGCATCCAACGCTTACTACCAGATGGCGAGCAAAAGCAAGCAGACTATGCGGCACGTTATATGATCCTGAATGCAGCCTCAGGTGCGCTAGACCAAGCGTTCTGGGGTGCATTTATCTGCCACCGCGAAGGCCTGATTGATGATGGCCTGCTGGATGCAGAATATCCTGCGCTGGAGCGGGTTACCCACTATGCCAGCGTAGATGGTAACCTAAACAATTTCTGGCGCCATGCCAGTTTTCACGCCATCAAGACCGTGGCGGCGATGATTCAAGGTGCGGAATATATCAAAGCAATCTCCAGTGCCAATGGATTGGAGATTCACCACTTTCAAACCAGTGAATACGACATCCATGCACTGTGGACCATCAATGGTAAAGTGGCCTTGCTGCAAGACATTTATGAAAGCGCTGATATCAGCACTGGTGAGATCATCCATCGTGATGGTCATCCATTCACTGCAGCAACCCACATTGTTTGCGAGTCTCCGATCTATATCCGCTGGCCCAAAAATCACACGTTCAACATCAAAGACAGCTGTAGCCTTGCGCAAGACTTAGCCATACATGCGCATATTGCAGCGCTGCAGTACTTTCCATTCCGCCAAGGTCATTGGTTTGGCATGATATTGGCGCGTAGCGCCGAGGAAGCCTTGCTGATTGGTGAACGCTTGCATCCCGACACACTGGTGAGCCCGCAGAAATCAAGCGCACTGCGCCATGCACGCAATGCCATCTGGGCATTAACCGACCCACGCGACCCCAATGCACAAGTCACCGTTAAACAGCCGGTTAAAATGTATCCGCACAAGGCATTTTTGGATAGATTCAAGCCGAGCAAAGCCAAACGTAGCTGGAGTGGCGCGGTTGAATTGTTAAGACGCGGCATTAGCACCGCACACCCGGTGGCTTTTTTTGAGCAGACTGGCGATAAGACGCTTAAACAAAATTTTTATATCTGCGACTACGTAAAAGCCGATTGCTCGGTAGGGGAAATGTTCGTACATTTTGCCAAAGGCAATAAAGAGTTTCCTTTTGTCGGCAAAGACTACGCAATCCGTGCAGAAGACGCTTATACGCAGCTAGCGCAATACCTGCACCGCATGCACCAAACCGGCACCTTTTTCAGGGATTTATCCGGCGGCAATGTATTGGTACAGCTACAAGACAACCGCCAACTGTCATTCTCATTGATTGATACCGCACGCGCGCACTTTTATACACACCCAACTGCAATGAAGTATCGCATTTCAGACTTAACCAGGGTCTGCAACAAACTGCATTGGGCCGGGCGTGAACGCTTTATGGGCTTGTACCTCGCCAATATCGGCAGAAAACTTACCCTGCAGATTAAACTCTCGTTCTATTTGTATGACTTTAAAGTGGCATTCAAGAGAAAGTTTGGGCGCAAAGGCATTAAAAAATTAAAACAGAAATTTAAAAAGTAAAGCCGGCCTGACAAACAAAACTGCTTCTAATGATTTTCACTAGCCTGCTTTAATGAACAAGGTCATGCTACAAAGTCAGGCTAGTCGTAATATCTCTATCACGTAATGCAATTGTAATTAAGCAAATGCGGGACGAATTTATATAAAAGGAGAATTACTATGTGGACAACACCAGCTGCTACTGAAATGCGTTTCGGTTTTGAAGTTACAATGTACGTAATGAACAAGTAATATCTTACGTATAAATAAAAAGGGTGCTGATGGCACCCTTTTTATTTGCCTGCATCATTTAGAACAAGAGGCTTTTTACCCTAGGTCATTTAACCCAAGTGCTTATGTGTCTAAGCCTGCCAGAGCTATCCTGCCCAATGCTATTGGGTTTTAATCACAAATCCCTTTGGTAAAAACACCCAAATTTTACCGGTTTGCTTCATTGCGCCAGCCCTAGCGCCTGCGGTGGCGCCAGCCCCCCAGAAAAAGTCTGCGCGTACGCCACCTTTAATTGCCCCACCAGTATCCTGAGCCATCATTAAGCGTTTTAATGGTTTACTGCTATTAGGCTCTGTCGTTGATAAAAACACCGGCGCACCCAATGGTACAAATTTAGGATCTACAGCCACACTGCGTTCTGCCAAAATGGGTACGCCCAACGCGCCTAGAGGCCCAGGCAAGCCTGCTGGCAGCTCTCTAAAGAACACATAACTAGGGTTCTGGTTCAGTAACTCACGGAGCTTATCTAAATTATTGCGCGCCCAGTTCTTGATACCCTGCATAGAGGCTTGTGCTAAGGTCAACTCGCCACGCTCTATCAACAAACGGCCTATCGAGTTATAGGTATGGCCATTCTGGTCTGCGTAGCCTACGTGTATCTGCTCGCCAGTATCTAGCTGCACCAAGCCTGAACCCTGAATCTGCAAAAAGAAGACGTCAATAATGTCATCAATATATACAAATTCGCGCCCCTTCACTGGTGAAGCATCAGTTTCAATCTCAGCGCGATTATAGTAGGGCACCAGTTTATTGCCGACTAAGCGGCCACGCACGCGCTTATACTTCAACTCGGGGAACAAACTATCCAGCTCTACCGTAATCAGGTCGTCTGGAGTTGCATATAAGGGGTTAGGGTACTTGGCAGACTTAGTGCGGCTACCTTTTAACACAGGTTCATAATAACCAGTAATTAAGCCTTGCAACGAACCATCAAGGTTGCTCGCTTTATATACAGAGAAATATTCTTGAAAATAGCTCAACACATCCTGCGTTTGCGGCTTGTTTGCGGTATCTGTATTTAGTTTTTGTGCAGCGCTGCAGGCGTTTTTCCACATCGGTTTATTCACCAGTGTAGAGCAGCTTTGCATCCATGCCGGCCAAGCCAGACTTAGGTTATCCACTTGCAAGCCATCGATGTCGTTCCAATCTGCGGTTTGCAGCAAACTGTAATCTGGCAATTTCGCCATTTGCTTTTGTTGCTCAGCCGTCGCCTCAGCAGGTTTGCTGCCTGCTGGTACTTGTACCGGTGCGCCGGTAGCGCAATCGCACTTTGCCTGCGGTGGAGCAGGGGCAGTCACCGGTTTGATATTATTGTTTGCACATGCGGTTGCAAACAAAGTGAACACTACAAGCAATGTATTCTGTGCGATTTTTTTCATTTTTATCACAAGTCTAGTGTGGAGTATTTAATACTGAAATGAGCGCGGCTCAGCCGTTGTTTAGTGCAGGGTTACTTAATGCAAAATCCTTGGCATCGCCAGTGCAAAAGGCGCAATGACTGCATCAAACTGTGTACCATCTTCCGCTACCATTTGGTAAGCACCATGCATCTCGCCCATAGGCGTGTTAATCAAGGTGCCGCTTGTATATTCATAATGCTCAGCAGGCTTGAGCAAAGGTTGTGCACCTACAACGCCCAAGCCGCGAATCTCTTTACTCTCACCGTTGGCCTCAGTGACCACCCAATGACGGCTAATCAGCTGTGCAGCAACATTGCCGGTATTAATAATGGTCACATGGTATGCAAACGCATATTGATTATGCTCAATATCCGACTGCTCAGCGATAAAAGTAACCTCTACTTTTACCGTGCATTCATAATGTTTATCGCTGCTCATCTCGTGCTCAATACCTAACCGACAGTGCAAAAGTAATAAAATTCATAAGCTAAGCTACATGCTTTAATCAGCGTGCAGGTGCTGCAACTGCATGCATCTGCGCACATCTATTGCATTAAATACGCCGGCGCACCAGATTTAAGCGATATAGCTTATTTCGAGATTAAGCCCGTAGTTGGTGAGCTAGGGCTGGCTGAGTATAACTTCTTAGGCATACGGCCAGCCAAGTAGGCTTCACGGCCAGCTTCAACGGCTTTTTTCATGGCACTAGCCATTAATACTGGGTTGTTAGCAGCGGCAATCGCGGTATTCATCAGCACACCCTGACAGCCTAGCTCCATCGCGATGGCTGCATCAGACGCAGTGCCCACACCAGCATCGACCAATACTGGAATTTTTGCATTTTCAATGATGATTTGCAGATTCCACGGATTTAATATGCCCATGCCTGAACCAATGAGTGATGCCAGCGGCATCACTGCGCAACAGCCGATGTCTTCCAACTGTTTCGCGATAATCGGATCATCAGAGCAATACACCATCACCTCAAAGCCGTCTTTAACCAGCGTTTTAGCAGCAGCTAACGTCTCTGTCATATTCGGGTATAAAGTGTTCGGGTCACCTAGCACTTCTAACTTCACTAATTGATGACCATCTAATAACTCGCGTGCCAAACGCAATGTACGCACAGCTTCATCCGCAGAATAACAGCCGGCTGTGTTCGGCAAATAAGTAAACTCTTCAGGCGGCAAAAAGTCCAGAAGTGAGGGCTCGCCTGCAGTTTGACCAATGTTGGTACGGCGAATCGCTACCGTAATAATTTCTGCTCCGCTCGCGTCAATCGCCGCACGGGTTTCTGCAAAGTCTTTATATTTACCAGTGCCCACCAACAAGCGTGATTGATAGGTCTTATTTGCTATTTTCAATAAATCTGACAACTTATTATCCTTCATCATTCATTAATCGCGATTTTACAATCGTGAGTCTACTCAACATGCTGACTAGCCGCCGCCTACTGCGCCGACTATCTCTAACTTGTCGCCATCTGACAGCTTGGTATGTGAAAATTGGCTACGCGGTACGATTTCACCATTAAGTTCTATTGCCAAGCGTTTCCCCACTAATTCAAGCTGCTCTACTAGCTGTGCGGTATTCATCTGCGCAAGTTCAAAACTGCGCGCTTTTCCATTTATTGTAAGTTGCATAGAAATTGCCATGTGATTAAATCAGGAAACCATATACGTCTGACCAAACTCACCAGATAAGAATTAACCTGACATTGTATGAACAAGCATGATTGTTTATACAAATAGATTCAAAACAACATTTTACGGAAATTGTAGTGCTCTTAGCAAACCTTAATTTAGCTAAATCTAATTTTTGACTATTCTGGTAATTTCTCGTAGAGAATGCCTAATTTGCATGCGTATAAAGCGCACATATCCCACAAAAAACACGTGTGGCGTTGTACAATATCTCGAGTTTTTTATTTGAAAAGTCTATTCAGAGAGCTATCATGAACATTCAAAGTAACATTGCTGACCTTAACACACCAACTGGGGTTATGCGCACTTATATTCACCGCCCAACAGGCGATGGAAAGTATCCTACTGTTTTATTCTATTCAGAGATTTTTCAGCAAACCGGCCCAATTGAGCGTGCCGCTAAAATCATTGCCAGCCATGGCTACGCGGTATTAGTACCGGAAGTATTTCACGAACTGAACCCAATTGGCACTGTACTGGGCTATGACGATGCAGGCCGTGATAAAGGTAACGCCGACAAATCTGCAAAAGATGTTGAAGGCTACGATACAGACAACGCTGCGATGATCGCGTTTGTAAAACAACAAGCTTGGTATAACGGCAACATTGGCGCCATGGGCTTCTGCATCGGCGGTCATTTAGCTTTCCGTGCCGCATTACAGCCAGAAATCAAAGGTACTGCGTGCTTCTATGCAACAGACCTGCACACACAAGTGATTCCTAACAAACCTGGTCAGCACAGCATGGAGCGCCTCAGCGACATTACAGGCGAGCTATTGATGATTTGGGGTAAACAAGACCCGCACATCCCTGCAGCTGGCCGTGCAGATGTATATAAAAAGCTAGGGGATACAAACATCACATTCACATGGCATGAATTTAATGCCCAACATGCATTTATGCGTGATGAAGGTGAGCGTTATGACCCGCAAACGGCAATGATTGGTTACCAACTGGCATTGAACTTGTTTAGCCGTACTTTGCATCAATAACTCATACACCATCGCTATTCGTTAGCGAGTACGTATAAAAAAGCCTGATCAATATGATCAGGCTTTTTTAATGTCGTTTATCCAGCTAATCTGGATAAAACGGCAAATTACACATGATATTGCTGACTATGCTTGCGCACTGCCTCTAACATCGCTGCCGCATTTTCTGGCGGCGTCCATTGTGTAATGCCATGGCCTAAATTAAATACGTGGCCATTGCCTTTACCGTAGCTGGCTAAAACCCTAGCCACATCTTTCTCAATCGCTTCTGGCGTTGATAACAAAATAGCTGGGTCTAAATTGCCTTGTAACGCTACTTTATCGCCTACACGCTGACGTGCGCTACCGATATCAACAGTCCAATCCAAGCCCAACGCATCTGCGCCAATCTCGGCTTGTGCTTCTAGCCATAAACCACCGCCTTTGGTAAATACGATACTTGGTACTTTACGGCCATCATTGGTTTTAATTAAGCCATTCACGATTTTTTGCATGTAATTGAGTGAAAACTCAGTATAAGCATTGTGTGACAAGGCGCCGCCCCATGAGTCAAAAATCATCACAGCCTGCGCACCCGCCATAATCTGCGCATTCAGATATTGAATCACGGTCTGTGCAGTGGTTTCTAAAATATGATGCAATAAATCCGGGCGGGCATACGCCATTTTTTTAGTAGTTAAGAAGTCCGTGCCGCCTTTGCCTTCCACCATGTACGTGGCTAAAGTCCACGGGCTGCCTGCGAAGCCAATTAAAGGCACGCGGCCATCTAAAGCTTTGCGAATGCTAGCTACCGCATCAAACACATATTGCAGCTTTTCCATGTCTGGCACAACCAGCTTCTGAATATCGGCTTCTTGCTGTAAGGTGCGCTCAAACTTAGGGCCTTCGCCTTCTTCAAAGTACAGACCCAAGCCCATGGCGTCTGGCACCGTGAGTATGTCTGAGAACAGAATCGCTGCGTCTAACAATGGGTAGCGATCTAAAGGTTGCAGTGTCACATCTGTCGCAAATTGTGCATTTTTGCAAAGCTGTAAAAAACTGCCTGCGGTTTTACGGCTCTCACGATATTCAGGTAAATAGCGTCCAGCCTGACGCATCATCCACACTGGTGTGTAATCCGTTGGTTGGCGCATCAGCGCTTTTAAGAATGTGTCGTTTTTTAATTGATTCATTTGATTACCTAAATAAAAAAGGACACAAAGTGGTTTTACTTTGCATCCTTTAGTTTTACATTGTCATACTGTGGCGTTAACTTAACGTGGCAATACTGATGAGCCCATTAAAAATTCATCTACTGCACGCGCAGCCTGACGGCCTTCACGAATTGCCCAAACCACTAAAGACTGACCACGGCGCACATCGCCAGCAGCAAATACTTTATCTTTGTTAGTTTTGTAACTTGCATCGCCTTCAGTAGTAGCTTTAGCATTGCCGCGGTTGTCTTTCTCTACGCCAAACGCTTCTAGCAACTTCTGGATTGGTGACACAAAACCCATGGCCAAGAACACTAAATCTGCTGGAATGGTGAATTCAGACCCAGCGATTTCAGACATTTTTCCGTCTTTCCACTCCACGCGCGCACCTTTCAGTGCGACTACTTTACCGTTTTCGCCAATCAACTCTTTAGTAGTGATTGACCAATCACGGTTAGCGCCTTCTTCATGTGAGCTTGAAGTGCGTAGTTTCAGTGGCCAGTTAGGCCATACCAATTCTTTATTTTCCGTCTCTGGCGGTTGTGGCATTAACTCAAACTGAGTAATGCTTGCAGCACCATGACGGTTTGAGGTACCCACACAGTCAGAGCCTGTATCACCGCCACCAATCACAATCACGTGCTTACCTGTGGCTTTAATTTGGTCAGGGATAGTATCGCCTGCCACCACTTTGTTTTGCGGCGTTAAAAAGTCCATCGCAAAATGTACGCCATCTAACTCACGACCAGTCACTGGCAGATCACGTGGCTGTTCTGCACCTGCTGCTAACACCACAGCATCAAACTCAGCTACCAAATCGTCAGCATTCACGTTTTCGCCTACGTGCTGATTCACGCGGAACTCAACGCCTTCAACTTCCATTTGCGCCATGCGGCGGTCAATGTGCGATTTTTCCATTTTGAAATCAGGAATACCGTAACGTAACAAACCACCTATACGGCTGTTTTTTTCCAATACCACAACACTGTGGCCAGCGCGCGCCAATTGTTGCGCAGCAGCTAAACCAGCAGGGCCAGAACCAACCACGGCTACTTTTTTACCGGTTTTATTCGGGTTTACTTGTGGTTGTACCCAGTCGTTTTCCCAAGCTTTATCAATAATTGCATGCTCAATTGACTTAATACCAACCGCATCCGCATTGATGTTAAGCGTACATGCTGCCTCACATGGTGCAGGGCAGATACGGCCTGTGAACTCTGGGAAGTTATTGGTTGAATGCAATACATCAATCGCACTACGCCAGTCTTGGTGATACACCAAATCATTCCAGTCAGGAATGATGTTGTTGATTGGACAACCTGTTGTACAAAATGGAATACCGCAGTCCATACAGCGCGCACCTTGCTGTTTAGCTTGGTCATCTGTTAAATGCAATACAAATTCTTTGTAATTCTTAACGCGATCCTGTACTGGCAAATATGCCTCGGACAGACGTTCAAATTCCATAAATCCCGTTACTTTACCCATACTATAAGGCCTTTTCCCAAAAGAGTCTCTTTACTTGTTTCATATTAAAAGCGACTCTAGGCCGCTACTAGCGCTTTATCTTCAGCCAATTCAATCAAGGCACGCTTATATTCATTTGGCATCACTTTAACAAACTTAGCACGTGCATTATCCCAATCAGCAAGAAGTGCTTTCGCGCGCTCACTGCCAGTGTATTCAGCATGTTTGTTGATTAAAGCAAGCAATGTCACTTCATCAGGCTGGTTAAGATGATGAACGGCATCCGCAGCGACATTGTCGATATGCTCAACTTTTTCTAAAGACACCATGCCCATGTTGCAACGTTTTGCAAACAAGCCGTCTTCATCGTAGACATAAGCCACGCCGCCACTCATACCAGCCGCAAAGTTTTGACCAGTCACGCCTAACACCACCACGGTACCGCCGGTCATGTATTCGCAACCGTGGTTACCAACACCTTCGACCACTGCAGTAGCGCCTGAGTTACGCACACAGAAACGCTCACCTGCTACGCCGCTAAAATAGCTTTCACCCGTAGTTGCACCAAACATTACAGTGTTACCCACAATAATATTCTCGTGTGAAATGCCACGGAATGTTTTTGGCGGTTTAATCACAATACGGCCACCGCATAAACCTTTACCTACATAGTCATTGCCTTCGCCAGTGAGGTCAAAAGTAATGCCTTTAGCCAAGAATGCCGCAAAGCTTTGGCCAGACGTACCAGTGAAGTTCACATGGATAGTGTCGTGTGGCAAACCAGCATTACCGTAGCGCGTAGCCACCTGATTTGACAGCATAGTACCTACTGTACGATTAGTGTTGGTGATTGGAATATCCAATACAACCTTCTCGCCTTTTTCCAGCGCTGGTGTTGCCAGTGCTACTAGCTTGTTATCAAGCGCATTCACCAAGCCATGGTCTTGCACGTCATTGTTTTTACGTGACACACTAGCTGGCATATCTGGTTGATGGAACACTTTGCTGAAATCTAAACCGCTGATTTTCCAGTGGTCGATACCTGCTTGCATATCTAATAAGTCTGGGCGACCAATTAGATCGTCAAACTTAGCAATACCCATAGAAGCCATTAATTCACGCACTTCTTCAGCGACAAAGAAGAAGTAGTTCACCACATGCTCAGGTTGACCTGTGAAACGTTTACGCAATTCTGGATCTTGTGTTGCAACACCAACTGGGCAAGTATTCAAATGACACTTACGCATCATGATACAGCCCTCAACAACTAGCGGTGCTGTTGCGAAACCAAATTCATCAGCTCCTAATAAGGCACCGATCACTACGTCACGGCCAGTTTTCATTTGGCCGTCAACTTGCACCACCACACGGCCGCGCAATTGGTTTAATACCAAAGTTTGCTGTGTTTCAGACAGGCCTAATTCCCACGGCGCACCTGCGTGCTTGATAGAAGAAATCGGTGATGCACCAGTACCACCATCATGACCTGCAATCACGATATGGTCTGATTTCGCTTTTGCCACACCAGCAGCTACCGTACCCACGCCAGTTTCAGATACTAATTTCACTGAAATTGATGCTTTTGGATTAGCATTTTTCAAATCATGAATCAGCTGTGCTAAGTCTTCAATTGAATAAATATCATGGTGCGGAGGAGGTGAGATCAAGCCCACGCCTGGTACAGAGAAACGCAATTTAGCGATGTACTCTGATACTTTATGCCCAGGCAATTGACCACCTTCACCCGGTTTTGCACCTTGTGCCATTTTAATTTGGATTTGGTCTGCATTAGCCAAGTACTCAGCAGTCACACCGAAACGGCCTGATGCCACTTGCTTAATGCTAGAGCGCATTGAATCGCCAGCTTTGAGGTGAATGTTTGACTCAATCAGGTTTGCGCCTAACACGTCAGCCATAGTTGAAGCATTGGCCACAGGGATAAAGCGTTTAGCGTCTTCACCACCTTCACCCGTATTAGATTTACCACCGATACGGTTCATGGCGATTGCTAAAGTTGCATGTGCTTCTGTTGAAATAGAACCCAATGACATCGCACCCGTAGCAAAGCGCTTAACAATTTCTTTCGCAGGCTCAACAGAGTCTAAAGGAATTTCCACACCCGCTGGTTTGATCTCAAACAAACCGCGTAGCGTCATGTGACGACGTGATTGGTCGTTGATTAACTTAGCGTATTCTTTGTAGGTGTCATATTGACCAGTACGCGTTGCATTTTGCAATTTCGCCACTGATTCTGGCGTCCAAGTGTGCTCTTCACCACGCACACGGTATGCATACTCGCCGCCTGCTTCTAGGTGATTTGCTAACACTGGATCTGTACCGAAAGCTGCCGTATGTAAACGCACCGCTTCTTCAGACACTTGCTCTAAGCCGATACCTTCGATATTAGTCACCGTGCCAGTAAAGTACTGTTCAACAAACTCACTGTTTAAACCAATCGCTTCAAAAATCTGTGCGCCACAGTAAGACTGGTAAGTAGAAATGCCCATTTTAGACATGACTTTGTACAAGCCTTTGCTTACTGCTTTCACAAAGTTCTTATTGGCAGTGTAGCTATCAGTCGCCAAATCTTTAATCGTCTCAAAGGTGAGCCATGGACAGACAGCCTCTGCACCATAACCTGCCAACAATGCAAAGTGATGCACTTCACGTGCAGAGCCGGTGTCAACCACCAAGCCAGTACTGGTTCTTAAGCCTACTTTTACAAGATGCTCATGTGTTGCAGAACAAGCCAATAACGCAGGAATCGCCACACGGTCTGCGCTTACATTACGGTCAGATAAAATGAGGATATTAAAACCATTTTGAACAGCATCAGATGCCGCTTTAGTAATGCTAGCAACCGCAGCTGCCATGCCAGCTTTACCTTGTACTGCTGGGTAGGTAATGTCTAACACCAATGATTTATATTGGTTTTGCGTCAATGTCGCAATGGCTTTCAATTGCTCTAATTCGTCCAACATTAGCACAGGCTGGCTGGCCTCTAAACGCATTGGCGGTGTAGTTTCATCTATACCTAACAAGTTTGGCTTAGGGCCAATAAATGTAATCAACGACATCACCAACTCTTCGCGAATCGGGTCGATTGGCGGGTTGGTTACTTGTGCGAATAATTGTTTGAAGTAGTTGTACAAGACTTTTGGTTTAGCTGACAACACTGGCAATGCAGCGTCGTTACCCATAGAGCCTGAACCCTCTTCACCGCTTTGTATCATCGGCTGCAAGATAAACTTGATGTCTTCTTGCGTGTAGCCAAATGCTTGTTGCGTATCTAATAAATCAGCAGCCAGCTCCAGCTCGCCTTGTACTTTTGGCATATCGCTCAAGAAGTAACGTGATTTTTCAATCCATTGTTTATATGGTTTGGCTGTTGCCAGCTGATGCTTCACTTCAGAATCATCAATAATACGGCCTTGCTCCATATCGATTAGCAACATTTTGCCTGGCTGCAAGCGCCATTTTTTAACGATTTTTTCTTGTGGGAATGTCAACACACCCATTTCAGACGCCATCATTACGATGTCATCATCCGTTACCAAGTAACGTGCTGGGCGCAAGCCGTTACGGTCTAGCGTAGCGCCAACCATACGGCCGTCTGTAAATGCAACCGCAGCTGGGCCATCCCATGGCTCCATCAACGCAGCATGGTATTCGTAGAATGCACGGCGCTCTTCATCCATCAATGGATTGCCTGACCAAGCTTCCGGGATCAACATCATCATGGCATGCGGCAAGCTGTAACCACCCGCAACCAACAACTCTAGACAGTTATCGAAACATGCAGAGTCTGACTGGCCTTCAGCGATTAATGGCCATAGTTTTTCTAAATCTTCACCAATCACGGTTGAGCGCATCGCCTCATGACGGGCAGCCATCCAGTTCACGTTACCTTGTACGGTATTGATTTCGCCATTGTGCGCAATCATGCGGAATGGGTGGGCTAAATCCCATGCTGGGAATGTATTGGTTGAGAAACGTTGATGCACTAAAGCCAATGCTGAAACAACGCTTTCGTCGTTTAGGTCTTGGTAGTAAATACCTACTTCGTTGGCAAGTAGCATACCTTTGTAAACGATAGTGCGTGATGACAATGATGGCATATAGAACGCTGCATTATCTGTTAAGCCAAGTGCGCGCACTTCATGCTCAAGACGTTTACGAATCACGAACAATTTACGCTCAAACACGTTTTGATCGGTACCCGTTGTGGCGATGAATACCTGACGCATGGTCGGCTCTACATCGCGTGCAGCTTGTGCGATATTGCTGTTATCGACCGGCACATCACGCCAGCCTAGCAAGGTTTGATTTTCTTCTGCAATGATTTTTGTGAATAGCGCTTCACAGGCGGCACGATTATTTGCAGCTTGCGGTAAAAACACGTTACCTACCGCATATTGACCCGCCGCAGGCAGCTCAATACCAAGCTTTGCAGCTTCTTTACGCATGAATGCGTCTGGCATTTGCATGAGCAAACCAGCGCCATCACCTAATTTAGGGTCATAGCCGGTAGCGCCACGGTGCGTAAGGTTGGTTAAAAGCTCCAAACCCTTTTGCACGATATCGTGACTTTTTTTGCCTTTAATATGCGCTACGAAACCAACACCACAAGCATCGCGCTCGTTAGAAGGTCTGTATAGACCTTGTTTTGCTGGTCGTCCTGAATACAAATCAGGAGTAACTGAAGCTACATCATCGTGTGCAGCCAGTGCGTTTTCAGAACCAATTTGCTTACTTAAATCTGTTGCCATATTATCTAATCACAAAACATTTAGCGGAACCTTCAAGTTTACCGCTAAATGCCTATGAGTTCAATAAGATAGGACTGAAAGATAAATATTTTTTTATCAGACAGGCTTTAAAGCAAGCGAATTAAGCAAAGCAAGCTTTGCTCCAAATGCTATCGAGCGGCAACTGCCGCAAATGCTTTTTTAGCGGCGGCCAAGGTAAAGGCAATATCGTCATCTGTATGTGCAGCAGACACAAAGCCCGCTTCAAATGCAGATGGCCCTAAATAAATGCCGGCATCCAACATACTGTGGAAGAACAGATTGAAGTTTTCTTTATTAGCCTGCATCACCTCAGCAAAACTGCTAGGGCACTGCTCACTAAAGTACAAACCAAACATACCACCCACACTTTGCGCACTAAATACAACACCAACCTCTTTTGCTACAGCAACCAAACCGTCCACCAGTTTTTTAGTCTTGGCTGTGAGCTTGGCATGAAAATCTGGCGCTTGAATCAGCTTCAACGTCTCTAAGCCAGCCGTTACTGCAACTGGGTTACCTGACAAGGTGCCAGCCTGATACACCGCACCCAATGGCGCTAGGCATTGCATAATATCTTTACGCCCGCCAAATGCACCTACCGGCAAGCCACCGCCAATTACTTTACCCAAAGTCGTCATGTCTGGCTTGATGCCATATAAGGCCTGCGCACCGCCTAAATGCACACGGAAGCCCGTCATTACTTCATCAAAAATCAGCACTGCGCCATGCTGCGTACACAGTTCGCGCAGGGTCTGCAGGAACTCCATATGCGGCACCACCAGATTCATATTGCCCACCACCGGCTCAATGATGACACAGGCAATTTCATCACCCGCTGTTGCAAACAGCTCTTTTAATTGTTGCGTATTATTGTATTCAAGCGTTAAGGTATGTGCCGCCACCTCCGCCGGCACACCAGCTGAGCTAGGCTCGCCAAATGTGAGCAAACCAGAGCCGGCCTTTACCAATAAAGCATCTGAATGACCGTGGTAGCAGCCTTCAAACTTCACTAATTTATTACGGCCGGTAAAGCCGCGCGCCACACGAATCGCGCTCATGGTCGCCTCTGTACCACTGCTCACCAAACGCACCTGCTCCATGCTCGGCACCAGCTTGTTAATCAGCGATGCCATTTCCAACTCCAAACCGGTCGGCGCGCCAAATGACAAACTATTAGCGGCTACTGCCTGCACGGCACCAATCACATCTGGGTGCGCATGACCCACAATCATTGGCCCCCAAGAGTTAATGTAATCAATGTACTCTTTGCCATCGACATCCCACAACTTAGAGCCCAAACCTTTTTTAAAGAAAATTGGCGTACCGCCCACACTACGGAACGCACGCACCGGCGAATTTACACCGCCCGGAATAAGTTGTTGTGATTTTTCAAAAAGGGCTTGATTGGCTGAGGTCATGATTGAAATAGCTTTGTAAATTGTTGAGAAGTTAATTTTACGTCATCTGCATTAAAAATTGCATTGATGACCGCTAAGGAGTCTGCACCAGCGGCAATTGCTGACGGCGCATTGTCTAAAGTGATACCGCCAATAGCGACGGTGGGAATATTAAGCTCCGCTTTTGCCTGCGTGAATAAATGCAAGCCTGCCACTGGCGCATTGGGCTTGGTGCTCGAAGCAAAGCATGCACCAAACGCCACATAGTCCGCCCCTAGTTGCTGCGCAGAAACGGCCAAATCAAAACGGTTATAACAAGATGCTCCCAGAAGCTTATTACTTCCTAATCTAGCCCTAGCCTCTGCTAAATTGCCGTCATCCGCGCCCAAATGCACACCGTCTGCATCCAACGTCAGGCACAGCTTGATGGAGTCATTAATAATGAAGGGTACTTGGTATTGGCGACATAAGGGCAGCAGCGCGCGCGCCTGTTGCGTTTGCAGTTTATGATTAGCCAGCTTGTTGCGATACTGCAAAACACCAATCCCACCCTGCAAAGCAGCCGCAACCTTGGCGAGCAAGATATCGGTATCTTGCTCATCTGGTGTAATTGCGTAAAGCCCTTTAATTACCGACATACGAAAGTGTGGGTCTAGTGCGTTTTCACACTGCCATCACCGCTATTGATGGCAGAGTCTTCTTCATCGCGCGCCCAGAACATGCGGTCTGGAATATATTGCCCCATGCCTGGCCTGAAGCCGTTTTTAAGGGTTTGCCATGTGTACTCTTGCGCTTCCAGCACGGCATCTTCAATGCTGAGGCCATGTGCGATGCAGGCAGCAATCGCACTGGTCAGCGTGCAGCCAGAGCCATGGTAACTGCCGGGTAAACGCTCCCATTTATAGGCCTTAATCAACTTATCTTCACCATACAGGGTATTCGTGACTTCGGTAGTGCGCTCATGGGTACCTGTAATCAGCACATACTCACTACCCATTGCTAGCAAGCGCGCCGCGCTTTCATCTAAAGAGGTCAATCCTACTTCTTCCGCTTCGTCCGCAAACGCAAAGCGACGTGCCTCTAAACTATTAGGCGTAATCAATGTAGCCTGTGGGAACAACAGCTCTACCATGGCTTCCATCATTTCATCATTGCTTAAATCATCGCCACGACCTGAAGTTAAAATAGGGTCTATCAGCAAAGGGATGTCCGGGTAATCTGCCATGATTTCGGCAATCACTGCGATGTTCTCCACGGAGCCCAGCAAACCCAATTTAAAGGCTGACACCTGTACATCTTCTAAAATCGCACGCGCCTGATCGTTGACCCAGTCTGGATCCATCGCCAACACGCCATCAACACCTACCGTATCCTGCGCAGTGATGGCTGTCACTACAGACAAAGGATGGCAACCAATACTGGCAAACGTAAGGATATCTGCCTGCAGCCCAGCACCACTACTTGGGTCTGTACCTGCGAATGTCAAAACTGATGGAGGTGCTTGGTTTGCCATAATATTGTCGCTAATTGCTAAAGGTGGAGCGGGTGACGGGAATCGAACCCGCGTATCGAGCTTGGGAAGCTAGCGTTCTACCATTGAACTACACCCGCCAAAAGGTCAATTATACTCTAATCGATTCAAGTTAATATCTAAGCCATGAAAACGACAGTCCGAAGATTTTATCTGTCAGATTTGAATAAAGCTGCCAGACTTAAATTCAATATGCATGTAACCATTGCAGGGTCCAGCCAAACCAAGCTTGTATAAATCCTGCAAAATCTGTATTCTTTTTATGTACTCATTCTATTAAATACCTGATCAATGCGTTATTAACTCATTGATTAATATACAAAGTATCACCATCAGGCCGATAATGGCACAGCTCTTGCTGCTTCATCCTGATCAAGCCAATAAAGGCGTAGGTTAAAAAAACAGCATGTCGCGCACTCAAACTAAAGCTTTTCTCTATTTCACTGCATTAATTTTATTTGTCATCACACTACGCATCATTTTGATGACCAGCATACCTCTGCTGGACACGACGGAGGCGCGCTATGGCGAACTGGCGCGCGTGACTGCAACCGGCCACTACTGGCTAATGCCCCATATGTCGGCAAGCCAGCCCTTTTTCGCTAAACCACCTTTAGCTACATGGTTTGCTGCTTCTAGCTGGTTGGCATTTGGTCACAACGAATTTGCGCTTAGATTACCTTCCTTATTACTGGTACTGCTATCCTGCCTAGCGCTTTTATATGGCGCGCAAAGCCTCAAGCTGACACGCCAGCAATGGCTATTGGCTTCTTTTGTGATGCTGACCGCACCGATTGGCTTTATCAGCGCCGGCGCAGTGATGACCGATGCAACCCAGCTCGCTGTCGTTACCTGGGCCATGGTACTTTTATGGCGCTTGCAGACAAGTGCCGAACCATTAAAACTGGATCAATATGGCTTATGGGTAGTACTGGGCATAGGGGCCATTGCTAAGGGGTTGGCGACTTGGGCGCTGATTGGGTTACCCGTTTTGTTATTTTGGGCCTGCTCATCGCGTGAAGTTATCTATCACCACATCAAGAAAATATGGTTTTGGCCAGGCATTGTGCTGTTTATTGGCATAGTACTGGCCTGGTATATTCCTGCAGAGATTTATTATCCGGGCTTCCTCAAGTATTTTATCGTTGGTGAGCATTTCCAGCGCTTTTTAGAACCGGGCTGGAAAGGGGACATGTACGGCATGGCTCACCGCCAAGCGATAGGCATGATCTGGCTGTATTGGGCAGTATCTATTGCCGTTTGGCTGCCGATATTTATTTACGGCATCGTTAAAGATAAACCTCTTATCAACTCAAAACTAGACTCACAGACTAAATGGTTATGGGCATGGATACTGGCGCCATTACTGTTTTTCACCCTCTCACGCAATATTATCTGGACATACACCTTAACGGCTTTGCCTGCTTTTGCGCTATTAACAGCCAATTTTTGGCCTACATTAAGTCGCCGCTTTAAGAGGGTAATGCAGGTTTTAATCGCAGCTTGGCTTATTCTGGCAACGATTGCTAGCCTAGTTTGGATTCCGCAACAAACTGAAACCAGATCAGCTCGCAAGCTTGTTCAGGATGCACAAAGCAAATACCCAACCCTGCCACTGTATGCTTATAGCTCTGATGAGTTTTCCTTGAGTTACTACACCAACGGACACGTTCAGATCATAGATGATTACGCCGCTGTAAAAACATTACTGCAACAGCCCGATAAACTGCTGATTACCAGCGCTAAGCTCGCTCCGCAGCTAGTAGCAAACGGACAGGCCACCATTATTGGTCACAATAATTACCATGTGCTATTGATGACAAAACACGAGTAGACCAAGGCATGCACGCAATTAAGCAGGCCGATTTGAAGCAGGCGTAAGCAGACTTAGCCGTCATCTATAAATCACGGAACCATCGCAACAATCGCATTGTCTCACCATAGCATCTGGATAAAAACAACCGCGGAGAATGGTGAAACAGATGAGTTTGTGGCGAGACTCTGGCTAAGCAGCATTTGGGAGTCGCGCGATTTTGAGCACAAGCTGGCAGAGCAATGCGAGTGATACGCTTATGGTAAAGTCTAATGTCAAGGACACGACGTGCAGGACACGTTCCATGGGCATGAAACAATGGTTATCCATCATCATTGGCGCTTCACTTGCATTGCTCTGTTAGTTTGTCAGGGTACGCAAACAAGCTGCAGCACACATCAATACATTAGGAAGCATGCTTATAGATAGGACTCGAGTAACTTGTATCATTATTTCAAATTTGACTAAATCTCATCCGCAATGGACAATAGGCGGACTTGCCTTAATGCATACAAATACTTAAAGTACGCCTCCAAATCAACGCTATATTCAATGCTCTATAAATTGCTATCAATGAAAACCATCGCACGGCTAATTTCGATTATCGGAATTTTGACGGCGCTTGCTGCTATTACGCAGTTGAATATTGATTTATACGAAAATAAAATCATTGAAAATGCGCAGCTTTCAGCGACACAACCCGATAAAGATAGCAACCGCGACCTAAGCGACACCATTGTCGATATTATTCCTCGCTCCACCCACTGGTATAGCACGTACATTATGTTGCACCATGATTATGCAAGTTATCAGGAGCCTACACCGCTCCTGTATTTAAGACCCCCCCTCCAAAGCCACCCTCTGGCTTAACTCTTGCTTACCAATCACTAGAGATTGGTATTTGCACAGAAACCCTACGCTCGACTAGCTCACTCAGCTACAGGCCACGTATAGCCTGTGGCTGACCTGTACTGATCGTTGCGCTTACTTCCATCACAAAGGAAAAGTATTCATGCCTGCATTTGGTGCAAATTCAGGGGTAACGTACCCCCGAACGATAGCTTTAACATTTATTTTGTTGGGAGGTATCGTTGCTAGCTTCACGGCAACAGCCGCCCCCAATTACTCAATTAATCAAATCATTAGTATTGCTGCGGAGCAAAACCCGCTGCTTAATATTTACAAAGCGCGCGAAGATGCAGCTTCGGCTTCGGTCATCACCGCTAAAACCTATGCAAACCCAGAAATAGAACTGATGGGCGGCCCAACACGTTACAGGACTCCGGGCGGGCTAGGCTCCAGCGGCAACTGGGTGGTAGGCATCTCCCAGCCCTTGGACTACCCTAGTGTGCGCAATGCCAAAATCAATGTGGCTGAACACAACATCGCGGTTGCGACACTTAGCACTGAAGTGACCAAACGAGAATTAATCACGCGCGTCAAAAGTGCTTTTTATGATGTGTTGCAGCGCGAGGCGTTTCTTAGCCTGACCGAGGCTGACTATAAGTTATTAAAAGACATTCGTGACCGTGTGAAATTAAGGGTTGAGGTGGGAGAGTCCCCCAAATACGAACTCATTAAAGCCAACACAGAGGCGCTGGCTGCCGAGCGTGATTACCAATCGGCCAAAACACGCGTGGTGGAAGGCAAGGCTTATCTAAGAGGTTTAGTGAGCGCTGCGATTCCTGAAGACTTTACCTTAGTTGGTGAGCTGCCGATTACCAGCAGCCTGCCGCAAATTGACACCTTGCGTGAGCAGATGAACGACTCACCGCAGCTCAAGCAGATCCGTGCTGCCATCAAAACTTCTGAAGCCAATTTACGTTTACAGGATGCGTTGCGTAACCCCGGGCTAAGCCTGAAAGCTGGGGTGGAGCAAGACCCTGATTTACGCCAGTTTCGCATCGGAGTTGCCATTCCTATCCCAGTTTGGGACAAACGTAGCGGTCCAATCGCACATGCAGCGGCAGAGCTAAGGGAAGTGCAAGCCGTACTGAGCGACCGCGAACTCACGATTCAACGCGACATTGAGTCAGCGTATCAACGCTACCTGATTGCGCAGCAGCAAGTTTCAGCGTTTGAAGATGGCCTGCTTGAGCAGGCTGAATCTGTGCTCAAAGTAGCGGAAGCCGCCTATCGCTTTGGCGAGCGCGGCATTCTGGATTATTTAGATGCGCAACGCACAAAACGCGCAGTCAAAAAAGACTACTTATATGCACGCTACGAATATATAAACGCCATGCTCACAATAGAACGTTTGCTTGGCTATGAACTTTTGGAGGTTAAACCATAATGACTGCTCAACCCATTACTACCCATCACTTATTTAGCAAAAACCTGCTGCTGGCTTTTTGCATGGTTGGCATCATGTTAACCGGATGTTCCTCGAAAGAAGAGGTGGCGCCAGCTAAAGCAAAAGCCAAGGATGTGGATATCGTTGAAATTACCAACCAACTTGCCAAGCAAGTCACGCTGCACACCACAGGAAAAATTGAAATGCGCGACACCATGCGCCTGCCCGGCACCATACAGGTTGACGAGCAGCGCATGGCAAGAATTGGCGCCTCAGTGACCGGCCGAGTGAAAGATATTGAAGCCACCCTAGGGCAAAAAGTAAATAACGGACAAGTGCTTGCTACTTTAAACAGTACAGAGTTAGCACAGAGCCAGCTGGTTTATATTAAAGCTGCGCAACAGATTGGCCTGCAAACCAAAGCCGTAAACCGCGCCAAGCTACTGCAAGAAGCGGATGTGATCGGCTCTGCCGAACTGCAACGCAGGGAGGCAGAATTAAGCGCGGCGCAGGCAGATTTAAACGCGGCACGGGACCAGTTAATCGTACTGGGCATGAGTGAGGCGGCGATAGATAAACTATCTAAATCTGGCCAGATTCATTCTTACAGCAATGTGGTGTCACGCATTACCGGTAATGTAATTAGCCGCAAAGTTAACCTGGGGCAAGTGGTACAACCGGCTGAAGAACTATTTATCATTGCCGATCTATCTCATGTGTGGGTGGTGGCTGAAGTGCCTGAGCAGCAGATTGATCTGATTAAAATTGGTGAAGAGGTGTTGGTGGAAATTCCCGCCCTGCATAACAAGCAATACACCGCCAAGCTGATCTACGAAGGTGACGTGGTCAACCCAGAAACCAGAACTGTCACTGTACGCTGTGATATTGAAAACGCTGACCGCGAAATCAAGCCGGATATGCTGGTCTCTATGCTGATTAAATCTAGCCCAACATCCAAATTGGCCCTGCCGCTACAAAGCATCGTGCGTGAGAACGACAAAACCTATGTTTACGTACAGCTTGCGCCAAATAAATTCCGCCTGCGCGAAGTGGAACTCGGGCCAGAATACATGGACATGGTGACTATCACCAATGGTATTTCTGATGGCGAAGTGGTCGTCAACGACGGCGCGTTCCATGTGAATAACGAACGTAAAATTAAAGAATTGGAGTAAAGCATGATTGAATCTCTGATTCGCTCGGCGCTCAAGCAGCGCCTTATCGTGCTGGTCATCGCTGTGGCGCTGATGATGGCCGGTATCTTTGCATTACAAAAACTATCCGTGGATGCATTTCCGGATGTAACCAACGTGCAAGTGCAAATTGCAACCCAAGCCACCGGTAAGTCACCGGAAGAAGTAGAACGGTTTATCACCGTACCATTAGAAATTGGCATGACAGGCTTACCTGGCCTCACCGAGATGCGCTCACTCAATCGCAACGGGCTATCGCTGATTACCCTGGTATTTACTGACAATACCGATGTTTATTTCGCACGCCAGTTGGTGATGGAGCGACTAATGGAGGTGATGGATAAAATGCCGCAAGGCGTCACCCCCATTTTAGGACCAGTGGCCACGGGCTTGGGCGAAATTTACCAGTACACGCTGGATAACCCTGCTGATGGCAAAACCGAGTTAAGTGCAGAAGAGCTTACGGAAAGGCGCTCGATTCAAGACTGGATAGTGCGCCCATTGCTACGTGGCATTCCTGGGGTGGCAGAAATCAACTCTCAGGGCGGCTATGTCAAGCAATATCAGGCTTTGGTTAATCCGGATAGGATGAATCACTACGGCCTAAAATTACAGGACATCTACTCCGCCTTAGCTAAAAACAACGCAAACAGCGGCGGCGGTGTGTTGCCTCAATTTGCAGAGCAGTACCTGATTCGCGGTGTGGGTTTAATCGAAAGCCTGGACGACATTCGCAATATCGTACTGAAAGAACAGAGCGGGGTACCGGTATTTATGCGCGATGTGGCCGAAGTGAAATTAGGCCATGAAGTGCGCGTAGGTGCCGTGATGAAAAATGGCTACACCGAATCTGTAGGTGGCATTGTAATTATGATGCGCGGCGGTAACGCCAAGGAAGTGGTCAGCCGCGTCAAAGAACGTGTAGAAGAAATTAACGCCAAAGGCATGCTGCCAGATGGCCTACAAATCGTACCTTACTATGACCGTAGTGAACTGGTGGATGCAGCACTCTTTACCGTGAGTAAAGTATTAGTAGAAGGCATTATTCTAGTGGTGCTAATACTGTTCCTGTTCTTAGGGGATGTGCGCTCTAGCGTGATTGTGGTGGCGACTTTGATTTTGACGCCACTCATCACTTTTATGGCCATGAATCATTATGATATTTCTGCCAATTTGATGTCGCTGGGCGGGCTCGCCATTGCGATTGGCTTGATGGTGGATGGCTCGGTGGTGGTGGTGGAAAATGCGTTTCACCATCTGGGGCATCGCCAAGGCGAAAGTAAAATCCGGGTAGTGCTGGAAGCCGCATCAGAAGTGGCAACGCCGGTACTGTTTGGCGTGGGCATTATCATCTTGGTGTTTTTACCGCTGATGACCCTACAAGGCATGGAAGGCAAAATGTTTGCGCCATTAGCACTCACCATTGCCATCGCGCTTTTTGTGTCTTTGATTATTTCGTTAACGCTATCGCCGGTACTGTGCTCGTATATCCTAAAAGGCGGCTCTGGCGAAGATACAAAATTTATCCAATTTATCAAAAAACCCTACCTCAAGATGTTGAACTGGGTACTGGTGAACGATAAAAAAACCATTGCTGGCGCAACCGGTGTATTTATTGCGGCGCTTTTGGTGGTGCCATTGCTGGGTACCTCATTTATTCCAGAAATGAAAGAGGGCTCTATCGTGCCGGGCATTAATCGCGTGCCCAATATTTCACTTGAAGAGTCGATCAAGATGGAAAATGAAGCGATGCGCTTAATCATGGAAAAAGTGCCAGGGGTAAAGTCAGCAATGTCAGGTATCGGTCGCGGTGAAAGCCCGGCAGACCCGCAAGCGCAAAATGAATCTACCCCTATCATCAGCCTCAAACCACGTAACGAGTGGCCTAAAGGTTGGACCCAAGATGATATTGCGGACAAAATGACCGAGGTGCTGACAGAAGGCCTGCCCGGCGTGCAGATTGTGATGGCGCAGCCTATTTCAGACCGGGTGGATGAGTTGCTCACTGGCGTGCGCTCTGATGTTGCGGTGAAGATATTTGGCGATGACATGGGCAAACTCAAAAGCAAAGCTGAGGAGATTGTGAAGATCGCCGGCGCCATCCCTGGTGCGGTGGATTTACGGGTAGAGAAAATATCCGGGCAGCAATATCTGAATATCACAGTGAACCGCCAGGCCATTGCACGCCAAGGCATTAACGCCTCGGATATCCACGATATTATTGAAACAGCGATTGGCGGAAAAATTGCCACTGATATCTACGAAGGACAACGTCGCTTCTCAGCAGCGGTGCGCTTTCCTGATAGCTTTAGAAATAATGTTGAGTCTATAGGCAATATTCTCGTCACCTCACCCAATGGCGCTCGCGTGGCACTCCGCGATTTAGCTGAAATCGAAATCAAAGATGGCCCTGCACAGATTAGCCGTGAGCTAGGTAAGCGCCGTATCGTGGTGGCAATTAACGTGAAAGACCGTGACTTAGGCGGCTTTGTGGCTGAACTGCAATCGGTACTGACAGACAAAGTTAAATTACCGGACGGTTATTATCTGGAGTATGGTGGTCAATTCCAAAACATGGAACGTGCGTTAAATCATTTGATGATTATCGTGCCTGTGACGGTGGCCGCCATATTCTTCCTACTGTTCCTGCTATTTAACTCAATTCGATTTGCCACCATGATCATTATGATCTTGCCATTTGCCTCAATTGGCGGCATTTTCGCACTACTGGTGACTGGCGAATACCTGTCTGTGCCGGCGTCTGTTGGGTTTATTGCGCTGTGGGGTATCGCGGTACTGAATGGCGTAGTGCTGGTGTCTTACATCCGCTCATTGCGTGAGGAGGGCAAAGGCCAGATGGAGGCGATTATTGAAGGTTGTAAACAAAGGTTTAGACCGGTGATGATGACTGCCACCGTGGCGATGCTGGCATTGGTACCGTTTTTATTTGCCACCGGCCCGGGCTCAGAAATACAGCGCCCATTGGCAATTGTAGTGATTGGCGGGCTAATCAGCTCAACGCTACTGACCTTAGTAGTATTGCCTACGCTATATCGCATTTTTGAAGAATCTAAAATTGAAGCTTAACCAGTCGTTGAAAGGGATTGTTTAATGAAAGAAATTAGAGCAGTGATACAACCGCATCGTTTAGCAAAAATTCGCTCGTCCCTGCGCAATATCAAGGGCTTCCCGGGCATGACGGTGAGCAAAGTAGATGGTTGCGGCCACCATTTAGCAAAACCTGCCCAAGGCATACGAGAAGAACTGACGGATTACAGCCCCAAAGTGATGATCATCATGGTGGTGAGCGACGACTTGCTAGAAGGTATATTGCAAACCATTGTAGAAATCGGCCATACCGGCCAAGTAGGTGACGGCATTGTTTGGGTAACTCCAGTAGAGCGCTTTATCCGGCTCTCCGAGCAAATCAATGTCGTTGATTGTTAGATTAAAAACGTAATAATACGTAGCAACTTGCAGAATCATCTATGTCTATTTGTCACTTTATCTCGCGCAATTAAGTGCATAAGTACAAGTGGCATAGATGCTGCATCAAACTAGTGCGATACCCATTAAAACTCTAATGGGTTCACATCCACCGCCCATCTCACTTTAGCCGCTATCGGCTCAGCCCTTAACTGATGCACCAATTGCGTCAACAGTTTCTGCAATGCAGGCCGCTGGTGCGCATGCATCAAAATATAACCACGCTCCATACCTTTTAGGCGCTCCATCTGTGGTCGCACTGGGTCATAAGTCACCACATGCTGACTCAACGCGCGTGCTCCTGTAAATGCCAGCTGTAAAAATTGCTGCACCAAGGCAAAATCATGCGCTTCAGCACGCAGCAATGCGGTAAACACATAAGGCGGAAACTGCACCTGCTCACGTTCCAGTAACAAATCACTGGCATAAGTTGCGTAATCTTGGCTGCGTAGCGCATTAAACAGTGCGTGGTCTGGAAAAGCGGTTTGAATAATCACTTGCCCAGCCTTATCGGCACGCCCGGCGCGGCCGGCTACTTGCATCAACTGTGCAAACAAACGCTCGCTCGCCCTAAAGTCCGGGCTATGCAGCGCGCTATCTGTATCTATCACACCTACTAGCGTTAGATTAGGAAAATCATGTCCTTTCGCCAGCATTTGCGTGCCCACTAAAATATCAATTTCCTGATTGTGCACACGGTCTAATATCTCAACCAAGGCGTGCTTACGGCTAATGCTGTCACGGTCTACCCTTGCGATACGCGCCGTTGGGAGCAGGCTAGCTAGGGTTTGCTCCAAACGTTGCGTACCATGGCCAGTCGGGTGTAAATCGGCATCACCGCAGCTTGGGCACTGGTGAGGGATCCGCTGTTCGTGCCCACAGTGATGGCAACGTAATTTCTTTTGCCCCAGATGCACCACCAAACGGCTGCTGCAGCGCGTGCACGGTGCAATCCAATGGCATGCCGTACACAGCAATACCGGCGAATAACCACGGCGATTGATAAATAATAGCGACTGCTCCTTACGCTCCAACCGCAAACGTAATGCGGAAACGAGCTGCGGCGTCAGGCCGTGCTGTAAGTTCACCTTGGTGGTATCAATACAGTCAATTTTAGGGAGCTGAGCAGCAGTTACTGCGCGCTGCTTTAAGGTTAACAGTCCATATTTATTAGGCTGATTATTGCTAGACGCTGCGCTTGAAGCCTGCACTTGGCTACCCATCGCGTTGTACCAGCTTTCCAACGCCGGGGTGGCGGAGCCCATCACCACCGGAATATTCAGGCGTTTGGCACGCACCAAGGCAACATCGCGCGCATGGTAGCGCATGCTATCTTGCTGCTTGTAAGAGCTGTCATGCTCTTCGTCGATGATAATCAGCTTAAGGTTAGGGATAGGCGTAAAAATTGAAAGCCGCGTGCCGATAATGATTTGTGCAGCGCCAGATTGCGCCAACTGCCAGTTATGTAAGCGCTCACTCTCACTCAGGCTACTATGTAAACTCACCAGGTTATATTGCGGTAAGCGTGCCCTGAACCTAGCTTCTAGTTGTGGCGTCAGGTTAATTTCAGGCACTAGCACCAGCACTTGCGCACTAGGCTGCGTCTGCGCAGCACCATTGGTGTTTGGCTGCTGCAATACGTGCTGCATTAAACGAATGTACACCTCAGTTTTACCACTGCCGGTAATCCCGTGCAGCAACCAAGCCTTAAATGCCTGTATCTCCCGCGTAATGCTTGCCACCGCCGCTGCCTGCTCTTCGTTTAGCGCGGGTTGCGGTGTTTCCAAAATCGCCGGCACACGCTTTACCGCCAGCACTTGCTCAGTCTCAGCATAGCCCAAACTAACCAACTCTTTTGCCGCCTTACGCGCACTGCCAGACAGCGCATCCAGTGCCGCTTCCGTTTGTGCCCCCTCGGTTTGCAATGCCTGCAATACTAGGCGCAGCACACGCTGCCGCTTGGGCAAGGATTCCAAATTTACTTGCTTGCCGGCGTCAGTGATTTGATATAAATATTGTTTACGTGCAACGGCTGGCGCCACTTGGCGTAAACGCGCGGGCAATGCTGCTAGCAAAGCCTGCCCAAATGGATAGTGATAATAATCCGCGCTAAATTTAATTAAACTTAACACTTCCGCATCCAGCAGCGCTTCATCGCCAAATACCTGCGTGATGGGTTTGAGCTTCTCAATGGCAAATTCACTACTATCAGCCAATGCCATCACAATACCAATTTGATTGCGGCGCCCAAACGGCACCAACACCCGCTGGCCGACTTGCACGTGCTGATCCGCACTTAAATAATCAAATAAGCGCGCCAGTGGTACATCAAGTGCAATTTTTAGAATGGGTTTTGGCAATGGTGATAACACTACGGATTAAAAATTTATAAGGATTAAAGTGGGTAAAACTAAAGCCGCTTTAGGTTAAAAAAATTGGTGAAAATTTGCCGTCTATTATGCGGCTTTTAGCGCCAATTAAAGTATTTAACGCCATCTATATCTGCGCCTTTTTCGTCTAAGTGCTGATTATCGCAAGCCCTTAGACGGATACCGCCACCGGAACTTGATCACTTAGCGTTCTAAGCACTAATATATGCACCAATATGGGTTAAAATACCGTTTTTAGATTTTATGTAATTATTGTGAAAACACATCTTACCCAATTACTAACGACTGCCGCAAAAACAATTGCGCCAGAAATTACTGACCTAACGATTATATTAGAGCGCCCAAAATCTGCCGACCATGGCGATTTTGCCACAAACTTGGCCTTAGTTTTGGCTAAACCGCTAAAACAAAACCCACGCGCTATCGCCACCCAGATTATTGAAGCATTGCCTGCCAGCGAATATATCGCCAAAACTGAAATTGCAGGCGCCGGCTTTATTAACTTCTTTTTAAGCCCGCAATCCAAGCAGGTTGTGATTAAAGATATTCTCAACGCGGGTGCGCAATATGGCCGCAACAGCAACGGCCAACAGCAAAAAGTACAGGTAGAGTTTGTATCAGCCAATCCAACCGGCCCTTTACATGTGGGCCATGGTCGCGGCGCGGCAGTGGGCGACTGTTTGGCACGTCTATTAGACGCTAACGGCTGGGATGTGACCCGTGAGTTTTACTACAACGATGCCGGCGCACAAATCGACAACCTGACCATCTCAGTATTAGCAAGATGCAAAGGCATCTCCACTGAGCACGAAAGCTTCCCTGAAAATGGCTACCGCGGCGAATATATCAACGATATTGCAGCGGCTTTCCTTGCAAAACATACTGTGGTTGCCGATGACATTGAAGTGACCGCCAGTGGCGATATCAATGATTTAAATTCAATTCGCGCCTTTAGCGTAGCGTATTTACGTCACGAGCAAGATTTAGACTTAAAAGCGTTCCAAATCAAGTTTGACGTCTTTTCACTAGAAAGTGCGCTATATACGACAGGCAAAGTTGAACAAACGGTTCAAGCCTTAATTAAAAGCGGCCACACTTATGAACAAGACGATGCACTGTGGCTAAAAACTACAGATTTTGGTGATGACAAAGACCGCGTGATGCGCAAGACTGATGGCGGCTATACTTATTTTGTACCGGATGTGGCCTACCACACCGACAAATGGAACCGCGGCTTTGTACGTGTAATTAACGAGCAGGGCGCAGACCACCACAGTACCATCACCCGTGTACGTGCCGGTTTGCAGGCTTTAGATATTGGCATCCCTAAAGGCTGGCCAGATTACGTATTGCATCAAATGGTGACCGTGATGCGTGGCGGCGAAGAGGTTAAACTCTCAAAACGTGCGGGTAGCTATGTCACACTGCGTGACCTGATTGAAGAGGTTGGTTGCGATGCAACGCGTTACTTCTTAGCCGCACGCCGTGCCGATTCACAATTAGTATTTGATATCGATTTAGCACGTAGCCAAAGCAACGATAACCCGGTGTACTACATTCAATATGCACATGCGCGTATTTGTAGCGTGCTAAGCCAATGGAACGGTGATACCAACAGTTTGGTCAACGTTAACCTAAATCCATTAACCACAGCGCACGAAACTGCATTGATGCAGCGCTTAAGCGAGTACCCGGAAGTGGTCGCCAATGCGGCAACCGAGCTGGCACCGCATGTAGTGGCTAACTACCTAAAAGAATTAGCCAGTGATCTGCACAGCTACTATAACGAATATAAGTTCTTAATCGAAGATGAACAGTTAAAACTCGCACGCTTAAGTTTAATTAGTGCTACCCAACAAGTGCTTAAAAACGGCCTGGATTTACTGGGTGTCGCTGCTAAAGAAAGAATGTAAGGAGTCATTATGAGTAGGGATTACAAACCTAGACCAGAGCGCACGTCCAAGCAAAGCCAAGGCAATCCATTTGTCACGGGCTTATTAATCGGTTTTTTACTCGGCGTGGCCGCATCTTTAGCGGTAGTGATGATGATTAAGGGTGAAGAAAGCCCATTTGCCGATTTAACCTCACCTAATAAACCAGTCTCTGAAAAAATCGCAGATACTGCTAAAGAAAAAGCCGCGCAAGACAAAGAAACCGCCGCAGAGGAAAAAACCAAACCGGCTGAAACAGCTGAAGACAAAACGCGTTTTGATTTTTACACCATACTGCCGGGCAGCGAGCGCCAAGTCACTACCGAAGAGGTGAAAATCAAAGAACAGAGTACTGAACCATCAGTAAAAAATACTTACTTTTTACAAGTAGGTGCTTTTCAGACCGAAGACGAAGCAGACAACATGAAAGCCACGCTGGCCTTACAAGGCTTTGAGGCCGTGGTACAAACCGCTACCATTCCGAACAAAGGCGTTTGGCATCGCGTACGCGTGGGCCCGCTCAAAAATCTGGAACTGATTAACAAAACTAAGGCAGATTTAACCAGCAATGGTTTTAAATCTGATTTAATTACCATCAATAATGAAACCCAATAGACGCTGCGCAGGTCAATGCAAGGTGATCGTAATCAACAAACAATATTGATAAGAAATAATTGTCAGCCAAATTCTAAGATGATACGTTTTAGGGTGACACGTTTGTTGAATAGCTGAATTTTTAATTACAAATTTAAAGAATCGTTAACAAGGACAATATCAATGAAAAAATTATTAACCGCTTTAATGTTGCTAGCCTCATTTAGCGCCATGGCTGAGCCGCAAATGGGTAAAGACTTTGATCGTACCGCACAAACCATCAATACCGACACCCCAAACAAGATTGAGGTTATTGAGTTGTTTTGGTACGGCTGTGGGCACTGCCATAGCATGGAAGCACCCATCAACGCATGGGTAAAAAAATTACCTGCAGATGTAGCCTTTAAACGCGTACCAGGGTTACCGCACCAAGCATGGGCGCCAATGGCAAAAGCTTACTATGCCATGGAAACACTCGGCGTGTTAGAGAAACTACACACACCATTATTTGAAGCGATTCACACTAAAAAATCACTCAACCCTACAGATGAAAAAGCAGCGATTAACTGGGTTACCCAACAAAGCGGCCTAGACAAAAGAAAAGTGGAAGAGGCTTTTGGCTCATTTGCAACCAACACCAGCTTAAATCGTGCGGCTAATATCTTCCGCTCTTCAGGTGCAACTGGCGTACCTAGCTTAATTATCAATGGTCAATTCATTACTTCAAGCACCATGGCAGGTAACAATGATGCAGCGCTAAAAACGGCTGACTACATCATCGCTAACATCCGTGCCGATAAAGCTAAGGCAGCTACCCCAGCAAAAAAGTAACGGCCTCGCCGCACTGGTTTAAAGCTTTTTATGAAAAGCTTTTTAATTGGTAAATTACTCCGGCTGTACTAAACTTAAAACCCCGTTTCTGCTACATCGCAAAACGGGGTTTTTATATTTGCATGACCAGTCATTCCACAACCAACAATAACGAAAGATGGCGATGAAAGTCTTTATCACAGGTGCATCTAGCGGTATAGGTGAAGCGCTTGCATATGAATATGCAAAACGCTATCCACATCAAGATACAATCATTGGGTTGGCAGCAAGGCGTAGTGAGCACTTACAAGCGCTACAACAGACCTTAGAAACCAGCTATAACATCAAATGTGCGGTTTATGCTTTAGACGTGCGCGATGGCGATGCGCTGAGTTCTGCCGCACAGCATTTTATACAGCACTATGGCGCACCTAACGTTGTGATTGGCAGTGCAGGTGTCAGTAGCGGCACACTCACCGAAAATGCGGCAGACACCAATGCATTTCAGGCAGTGATGGATATTAATGTGATTGGCCTCGTGAATACATTTCAACCATTTATTCACGCCATGCGCTTGGCCGCCAGCAACAGCCAGCCAGCTCAGCTAGTCGGCATCGCCAGCGTAGCAGGCATTCGCGGCTTACCAGGAGCAGGGGCTTATAGTGCTTCTAAAGCAGCATCCATTGCTTACCTAGAAAGCCTGCGCGTGGAAATGCTGCATCACAATATCGCCGTCACCACTATAGCACCGGGATATATCCGCACGCCAATGACCGATATCAACACCTATAAAATGCCATTTTTAATGGATGTAGATATTGCGGCACACAAGTTTGTGAATGCCATTGTGCGCAAGCGACGTTTTGTGGTCATCCCATGGCAAATGGGATGGGCGGCAAGGCTGATGCGACTGATTCCACCGATTATTTGGGATAGGCTTGCAAAAAATGCCCCGCATAAACCCCGCATTAAAGTCTGATCTGAATGTGGGCTAGCTATTCGGTTTGCCAAGTGGCTTGCGGGCAGTATGAATAGCGACAATACCTAGTGATAGGCGCTCAAATTTAACTTCCTCGAACCCATGATTCACCAACTCTTGAGCAAACGCCTCTGCCGTAGGGAAGTCACGAACGCCCTGCAACAAGTATTTGTATGCGGATGCATCACCACCTGTTGCTATCCAACCAAGTAGAGGCATGCAAAAAGACATGTACGCCAGATAGACGCGATGCAGCAATCTCCAACGGATGTTCGATGCTTCTAATACTATTAGCTTACCTCCAGGCTTGAGAACACGTAGCGCTTCCTGAACTGCAAGATGCCGGTTGCAGATTTTTAGTCCAAGTGAAATAGAGTAGGCATCCACAGTGTCCGTTTGAATGGAAGGCATGTTCTCGGCATCCAGTAGTCTGAGACTCACACTTCCATTAAATGAGTGTAAGCGTTGCTCGGCGATAGCGAGCATCTTCACGCTCACGTCAGACGCAATTACCGTACGCCCTTGAGTTGAGGCGCTATCCATTACTCGAAGAATAATGTCTCCAGTTCCACTGGCTCCATCAAGTAAGGTATCCCACTTTTCGCTCGTTATTCTCTTTGCAACACGCCTTTTCCATAACCTATGAATACCAAAACTAAAGAGATCACTGAGCTTATCGTAGCGTGACGCAATGCGGCCAAAGACATCATCACTTTGCCACGCAAATTCAGCGGCGTTTTGATGTGAAGCTGTTTTGCCATCAATCACTGACGATGCCTAACGTTTGAATTAAGGGGCTGGCTTTAGCCAGTGATCTTGCCTGTAAAAAGTGGACACCATCTAACCGTTAATTTCCATCGCAACAGGTGATTGATACCCAATACCCGAATGTAAACGTACAGGG